>Ga0207655_1000003_pt1 | contig 1081376 bp, 879 predicted proteins | sample KBSM44metaG_FD_184398 | JGI IMG/M metagenome (GOLD analysis project Ga0207655, IMG submission 184398) | Miscanthus rhizosphere microbial communities from Kellogg Biological Station, Michigan, USA - KBS M4-4 metaG (SPAdes) (version 2) | ecosystem: Host-associated > Plants > Roots > Rhizosphere...
ACAAACTATAAGCCAGTTTCCATTTCCTAAATTTGTTCCGGTTGGAGTAAAAGTTGGTCCATTTTGACCGGTTATATTTGTAATTGTTCCTCCAGAAACGGAACGCTTACCCCACTGACGTAAAGTAACTCCATTTCCACCAGTTTCTGCTGCCGTTAAAAGTGTTCCCGAATTTAATCCGCATATTGACTGAGCAGTGTTTGGCGTGATTCCAACTGCTGATAAATTTGGATTTACGGTCATTGTTATTGTATTCGAGGTAGCTGGACTTCCCGTCAAACACGGACTAGCATTTGAAGTCATTACAACTTTGATAGCGGCACCGTTAGTTAAAGTGCTGCTGCTATAAGTCGAACCTGTTCCTACCGCCGTCAATCCATTGTACCATTGATAGGTTGGAGTAGTTCCTCCAAAAGTTGGTGTTGCTGTAAAAGTTACCGGTGTTCCAACACAAATTGCTCCCGAAGGCGAAGCAGCTATACTAACACTTGCTGCTAAATTTGGATTTATAGTCATCGTTATCGCCAACGTACCTGTACATCCATTAGCATTGTATATTGTCATTGTTCCGGTATATGTACCTGCTACTGTACCTGCTGGAATCGAAATCCCAGTTAAAGTGCCACCTCCAGCTAAAAAATTAAATGTAGTAGGTCCTTGATCTGTTAGCGTTGCCCAATCAATACTATAGCTCGTTGGATTATCCGTTGTCCCTGTATAGGGCATGGTGGTAGTTGATACGCCCGGGCAAACTGCCGTAACTACTGCAGGTGTAGCAGCGGTTGTTATCGTTGGAGCTGCAAGTAAATATACAAATGTACTAGAAGGACTACTTGCGCAACCACCCGCTTTAGTTACAACTACCGTTACTTTCTCAACAATCCCTGAACTCGAAAATGTTACCTTAGGGTTTTTAATAGTCGTTGACGAAAAGGATGCTGCGGCAGATCCTGACCAAAGATAAGTTACATCTGAGGCAGAAATGTTATCTACATCCAATTGAACAGATGCACCTGAACAAGCAGTTAAAGTCTTATACTTCCCTTTAGGATTAGTTGTCGCAAAAGGGACCTCCTGAGAAGTTGGAAGTAAAACGATATTATCTATAATAGCACCAAGAGTTTGTCCTGTTGTAGATAAGGAGTTATAAAATTCAATCAATATTGAAGAACTCGACGGAATAAAAGTAAAAGTACCAATTTGAGGAGTACTGTTATTGTCGTTGGTAGTAAAGTTTTTTGATGTAGGCGATGATCCGCCTATTATTTTAACATCAACTGCAACGTTAGCGGGAGCCAATGGTCTTCGAGCATAAACAAAACTTAATGTGTAAGAAACACCTGGAATAACTGTTACACTTTGCCCTAAAGATGCTTGGTAATCTAATTCTGCTGTATTATCACTATTGCTATTACCAAAATAGACGCTTTCATTCAAAACCTCAACACGATCACCTTTCGAATTAACGGCATATGTCCAACCCGAACCAGCAGGCAAAGTACTAAAATCACCATTAGTAATTAAATTCCCCGAACAATTCGTAATAAGAACCTGATCTGTTGATGTCCCGCAACCATTAGTTATGGTCCAGTTCAATGTCCATGTTCCTGCTCCTGAAGGTGTAAATACAGACGTTGGATTTGAAGTATCGCCACCAGCAAACTGACTTGTTGAAAGACTTGGACCACTCACTATTGACCATGTTCCTGTGTTACCCGTTCCAGGAGTATTAGCCGCTAATGTAAATGTAGTATTTTTATATTGATCAGGTCCTGCATTGGATACTGTCAGGACCGGTGGGGTATTATAAGTAATTTTTATTTGACCATTCCCTCCACTTCCACCATATCTGTCCGTACCATTACCAACATAAGCGCCGCCACCGCCACCGCCAGGTTGGGACCCTGAATTTCCATCTCCACCATTCCCACTATTTGAACGCGCAGCACCTCCAACACCTCCATTATTACCGCCTCTTCCACCTGCGCCACCTTGAGTTAATGTTGCATTACTACCATCAGCTCCCTTTACTAAAGTGCCTCCTATACTTCCTGTAGTTGTACCTAGACCACCTGCAACAGTTGTATAATTTGGTGCAGTACCGCCATTCCCACCTTTAGCAAGTAAAGTTGTATTATTAACAAACCATGTATCTCCTCCTCTTGCCCCAACAGCAGTAGCTGCAGGTGCTCCAGCCCCTACACTATAAGAAATAGATTGACCTGATGAAACAGTTATGATTGAAGAAGCATATGTTCCACCAGCTCCTCCTCCTCCTCCTAGAGCAGTACTACTAGTTGAACCACCTCCAGCTCCTCCGCCTCCCCAAGTCTCAACAGTGATTGATGAAACCCCACAAGGAATAACAAAGGTACCTGAGCCAGTTGCTGTAATTGTCTGAGTTGTTGTTTGAGCAGAAGAAATGAAATTAATTAAAAACATCCCCAAACAAAGCAATTTCAAATTAGGGATAAAAGATCTTTTTTTAGAAGTACTAAAAAAACTTAAAGATAAAGAACGAACGAAATAAAGTAGTTTTCGAATCATATAGGCGTGGTATTTATATTAATTTTTGGCGTTAAAAGAAATAAAACAGTACTGCATTTTTAAAACAATACTTTAAATTTGGCTTTTAAACTGAAAAATTAAAGCTAAAATCCTGTTTTTTAGACAGGTTAAAACTTCTCAAATTCTCGTACAAAAATATTATAATTCCACACATACACAACATTTTAGCAAACAATATTTTTAAGGAAAACGAAAAAAACACATATAATTTTAACAACTAAATGACTATTTTTAGAACAAATAGTTAAAAAGAAAGAAAAAACTCATGAAATCATTCTGCACCCCCAAAGAAGCCTTACTTAAACTTGAGCACTTTTGTGCCTATCAGGAGCGCTGTCATGCAGAGGTTGTTTCGAAATTATATAGTTTAAAAATGACCAACGATGAATCAGAGCAAATCATAGTTCAACTGATCGAAAATAACTTTTTGAACGAGACTCGTTTTGCCTGTAGTTTTGCCAGAGGCAAACACAGAATGAAACAATGGGGAACTATCAGAATAACTAATGAACTAAAAGCAAGGCAAATTTCTCCAACCAATATTACCATAGCTTTAAAAGAAATATCTCCTGAAGAATACGACACCACTTTTCAGCAATTATCAGAAAGATGTTGGGAAAATTTACGCGAAAAAGATGTATTAAAAAAAAGAAAAAAATTCTGTGATTATATGCTAAGACGTGGCTTCGAAAGTTTTTTAGTTTATGACAAAGTAAAAGAATTGGAGAAAAATCTGTAGCTCAATTTTAGCTTTTGAAAATCTGATCAGAAATCTATTCTCAAACCTAAAATTCAACAAAATAATTTATTGAAATTCTGAAATCCTAAGTTCAAAATATTCCCTTCTTGGTTAGGTCTTAAAATTGTGATTTTATCAGAAAAATCATCTATCAGGAATTTTCCGTTTTTTGCACAATCTGCATCATAAATCGCTTTTTTTTAATTAAACAAGCAAAAAAAATTGAATTTAGAAGCTTATTTTACGATTTTTCTTATTTTTTAAAAAGCTGATTTATAAGAAATAACGCAACTTCATTAATTTTACAGTGTAGTTCATCGATTATTTTAACATTTCATCGACTATATCGTTCTTCTAAAAACCGTTCCGATATCCAACACGTAGATGTATCTATCTTTGCGTGGGCAAAAAAAATCCTATGCCTACATAACAATCTGATAGAAAACATTTAACATGAAGAAAACTCTACTTTTATTTTTATTGTTACCTTTTTTTGGAATTGCTCAAACTGACTTTGTACAATGGACAGGTACATCGGATTTAAAACCAACGATCTTAAACAATTATGTAAGCGCCAGCAACTTTACCGGTTCAGGGCTAACAACTGGTCCAACACCATCCAACGATGGAATTATTGGTACTGGATGGCCAACTGGAACAAGTATTGATCCTCTTAAATATTTTCAAATCACAGTAAATCCCATTACTAATGGAAAAATCACTGTAAGTCAGCTTGCCTTTACGTACAAGGGAGACATGAAAGCTTATCAGGTTAGATATTCTAAACAAGCAGATTTTTCAAACCCGGTAACCGTTGCAACAGAAACAAATGCTAACCAATACAACACTCCCACTGCAGTAACACTTACTAATTTAGGAATTGTAGCGAATGCTGGTGAAAAAATATACATAAGATTTTACGCTTATAACGGAAGTGGTAATTGGAAAATAATGAATGGTAATCTCTTAAAAATAAGAGGTACCGTAAACACTGTGCCAACTGCGTTAAATGGACCATATAAAATTGGTAGTGCCTCAGATGCCATTTTTCCAAATTTACCTGAAGCAATCAATGCTTTAAACACTGTTGGTGTGAGTGGCCCGGTGACTTTCCTGATTGATGAAACACAAACAATTTCTTCACAACTAACTATTAATCAATTTACCGGAACTAGTGCAACAAATACGGTAACCATTAAACCAAATAATAATAAAACGGTTAGCATTACCGGAGGTATTGGAAGTGGTGCATTAATTGCTTTTAACGGTGCAGATAATATAATCATAGACGGAAATAATACTGTAACTGACAACAATTTAACTTTATACAACAGTTATAACGTTGGAGCAAATGACAACCGATTAGGAATTTGGCTTTATAATGATGCTAATAATAATATTTTTAGAAACTTATCTATTAAAATGACCATTTTGGGCAAAACTATAGATGTCTTTTCGGCAGGTATTTTCTCTGGAGGTAACACTATAGGCAGTTCTGGTAATAATTCTAACAACACAGTCTCAAACGTAATTTTTATAGAAACAAAACAACCAATTTTTGTAGAAGGTGGTAGCAATTGGACTATTTCAAAAAATACTATAGGATCTAGTGATATAGAGATTCAGCCTTCTGTTGGTATTTATCTAAATAATATTAACGGATATTCTGTTTACGGTAATACTATTTCCGGAATCTCAAAATACTCCAATAATAACGCAAGAACAGCTTCAGGTCTTTCTGTTTTAGGAACAAGTACTGGCGGAACGATTTTCAATAATATAATCAACAACGTAAACAACACGCAACAATCTAATGGCAGTAGTACAGCCGGAATCTTTATTGATAATAGCGCGACAAGTACTACCACTATTTACAATAATATTATAAGCAATATTTATACACAGGCAACTGACGATAGTGATAGTAATATCAACTATAAAGGTCATGGAATTTATATCAAAAACGGAATCAATAAATTGTATTACAATACAATTGCAATGATTCCTTCGACTCAAACAAATGGACGATCATCATGTGTTTATATTGAATCTACTACTGCATCTGTTGATTTAAAAAATAATATTTTTTATAACAATCGTAGCAATACACAGTACGCATTATATTCCCGCATGTCAAATGCTAATCTGACCAGTAATTACAATAGTTTCTTTGTTAGCACTGCTAATGCAAATAACATAGTTCGTTATGTTGATACTCCCTATAAATTAGCGGATTGGATAAAGGTTAAAGACGCAAACTCTGTAGGAACTTCACCAGTTTTCACAACTACCTACCGTTTAAATACGACTGATGCAGCAAATAATGTATTAAAAGGTGATCCAATACCTACTGTTGTAAGCGATATTGATGGCACCATTCGTGTTAAACCATATATGGGTGCTTTTGAAGTTAAAACTTGTACACCTGTAGGTGATCAAATTTCATCTACTACTAATTCATGGACTGGATATGTCTATAAATGGACTTCAGCCAATGCGCCAAATCCAACTTTAGCATCATTACCAGGAAATGATACAACTACTTATCTGGGAACAGTTACAGAATCAGCAATATTTGACAGAAACGTGGGTAATAATGCGATAAGTGGTGCAACAACTAATCTTTGTGGCCCTGCACCAGCAGATAACTTCTTCATACGTTACAAAATGAAAGTAACAACTGTAGCCGGAATCTTCAATTTCTCAATTGGAGGAGACGATGGAGCACGTCTATACATCGACGGAACTCAAGTATTAACACGTTGGAATGATCATAGCTTCACTTTAGATGCAGCTTTGGTAACTTTAACAGCAGGAACCCACGAATTCGTTTTTGAATATTATGAAAATGCCGGTGCTGCACGTGCGACTTTTTCTTACGGTCAAATTAAAGGTGATAATGTTAATTTGCCTTACGGTATTAATACATGGAATGTTTATGGTTTCACTAAAAATAATCTGGACATAAGTCAAACCGTTTATGCAGGTACTTACGTTGATTCGAATGTAAATATCGTTACAACAGGTTCTTGGGCTGCAGACAAATCACCATCGGCTGCTGCTGGATATCAAGGAGCACCAATGCCTATTGATTATTTCACAACGTCTCATAGACGTCAGGGTTTTCCATGTGGAAACTATCAGATTCAACTTGCAAATTATGATGATGATGTTCAGATCTATGTTAATGGAACATTGAAATTTCCAATTGGAACAAACAAAACTGCCCCACAATACATCAATAGCGGAGAAGTTTTTGCCTTAAACAAAGATTCAAAAGTCGAAGTTCGTCTACGTGAAGATGGCGGAGATGCTAAAATGACCGTTAACTTTGTTTCGACACCAGTTATTTATAACGGTACAGGAACACCTCCAACAAATACATCTGCAATTACAATTTCGAGTAATACAACGCTTCAATCAGATATCGAAGTTTGTTCTTGTACAGTAAATCCAGGAGTTACGCTTACAGTACCGCAAAATAAAACATTAACGGTTAATGAAACTTTAACTGTAGGAGCTGGCGGAAAACTTCTAATCGAAAACGGAGGTTCATTACTACAAACTAGCACAGCTGCAAATGCCTACCAGGGTACATCAGAATCTTTTCAGGTGAAAAGAAACACAGATATGGTAAAACGTTACGATTTTACGTATTGGTCTTCACCAATAACCAGAATACCTGCTTATACAATGCACGACTTGTCACCAGAAACATTATTAGACAAATACACTAGTTATAATTCCTCAGCAGGAGCGTGGGACATTGACTTAAACGGAAAAAAAGAAATGAAACCTGCTATAGGTTATTCAGTTAGAGCGCCACAAACTTTCTCAATTACAAATCCTGCGATTTACGAGGCAACTTTTACCGGCATTCCAAATAATGGAGATTATTCAGTTTCGATTTATGCTACAAAATACAGTTTAATCGGAAACCCTTATCCATCTGCAATAGATGCAGAAAAATTTATAACTATAAATCATAATGCCACGCCATCTGTAGATATTGGAGCGCTATACTTTTGGACACACAATACTCCTCCAAGCAATACGCCTTCCGCTGGTGGTTCTTATGATTACACGAGTAATGATTATGCAGTCTTTACTTTATCAGGATCAACAAGAACAGGCGCAAAACGACCTGACGGAACTTACGATCCTGCACCAACAGGCCAAATCGCTTCTTGCCAGTCATTCTTTATGTTGGCTTCAGCTACTGGAGTTGTTAAGTTTACAAATGACATGAGAATAAAAGGAGGCAATAATGAGTTTTTCAAAACAACAAAAACAAGTGCTATCGAAAAAAATCGTGTATGGTTAAATCTTACTAATACCAAAGGAGCCTTCAAACAAGTTTTGGTAGGTTACATTGAAGGTGCAACAAATGAATGGGATGTTAATTATGATGCTGCTTCAAATAATGGTAATAGTTTTATAGATTTCTATAGTATCAATGAAAGCGAAAAACTTGCTATTCAGGGGCGTGCCTTACCATTTACAGATACGGATCGAGTTCCGTTAGGGTATAAAACTACAATTGCGGGCGATTTTACTATTGCGATCGATCATCTTGATGGATTTTTTAATAATCAAGGAGTATATCTTGAAGATAAAGCAAATGGCAAAATTACAGACTTAAAAGCCGGTAACTATACATTTACAACTGCAATAGGAACTTTTTCAGATCGTTTTACAATTTCTTACATCAAGAAAACTCTTGGAACAGGAGACTTTGAAAACACTGACAATGATCTTTTAGTTTCTGTAAAAGAGAAAACGATCAAAGTAACTTCTACTAAAGAAAACATAAAAGAAGTGGCTATTTATGATATCTCAGGAAAACTTCTTTACAATAAAACAAAAGTTGACACGGCCGAGTTACAAATACAAAACCTACAATCTGCTACTCAGGTTTTATTGATAAAAGTAACATTAGACAATGACTATGTTGTAACAAAAAAAATCATATTTAATTAAACCTACAATTATTATATGTAAAATCCGACAGTGAAAGCTGCCGGATTTTTATGTGTAATGCAAACCCTAAAACTGAATTACAAACATTAAAAAAAAAATGAATCGTTTGAAAACGATAGCCTAAATCTATAACCAACGCTACAAAAACCAACCCACCCATGCCCTACAAATCACTATTGCCTAATCATACCTTTTTTATATCAAAAATCGTATTATTCTTTTTATTGATTTCTTTTAAGATGTCAGGTCAAACCAAAATAACAACAATATATACAGACTGGAACGGCTATTGGAAATCAAATGGCGTAACTGCTGCAGGAAACAGACCTGACACCGAAAACAACTTACTGGCTTTTGAATGGAATAATAAAATATACTCTACCGGAGTAAATGATAATATTCTAAATGGAAAACCGATTACTTATAGTCCTCAAAAATTTAGAGCGCTAAAAATTCAAACCTTAGGTTTGGATCCGGCCTCTATGTATTTTTTACAAGGCTCAAAAATAGATGGAGACGATGCAATCACAAAATTAATTCCTCCACTTGCGGGAGCGACTGCAACTGGTGCCGAACTTGCTTCCCGACTTACAGATGGTATTAACGGTTTAACTCTTGGAACAGGTATTGCCAATATAAAAGCAGGTTCAGCTGAATTTAAAGTGGGAACAAATAATCTTAACCTAAACGGTCTTGATGACAAAATTCCAGATTTAATTGTAACTCAGGTTGCAGAACCGGGAGGTAACGCAGATACTTTCAAATTTGTAGACAAAGACAATAATGTTGTCGGTCATGCCTTATCTACAAATTTTGGTTCAATGTCAGCTATAGGCACATATAGCCTTGATTTATTCCGTGCTGATAATGCTGCAAGAGCTTTTACACCCGCTGCAACGAGAGACATTCGAATGTTGGCAATTGAAACCAGCGAATTTGGTATTACAGCAGCAAATGCCGCAAGTGTAGATCGTTTTGTGGTTACTTTTTCCGGAAGTTCCGATTGTGCTTTTATTGCTTTTAATACTAATTCACTAAAAATCGCGGAGTTAACTTTGGTTACAAAAGGTACATTAACATCTTGCGGAAAAGTTGGAGACAAAATAAACTACACCTTTGAAGTAACCAACACCGGAGAAGTTCCTATCACTGATATTAAAGTTTCCGATGCCTTAACAGGAATAGCAATCTCCGGAAATCCAATCGCATCATTGACAGCTGGTGCAAAAACAACTCTAACCGGAGTTTATACCATTACAGCAGCAGATGTTACTGCAGGTAAAATTATAAATACAGGAAAAGTTACCGGAGTCGATCCTTCATTAAACACAGTGGAATTTAACAATACACCCTCAACAACATTTTTGTTAACACCACCAACAATAAGTAGTTTTACAAATACCACCTGTACGACTTTAGGAACTATTACATTAACTGACTTACCGGCTAGCGGAACATGGACTGTTGAAAGAAGTCCGGGATCAGCGAAAACCACGAGCTCAGGAACATCTATTATACTTACAGGAATTCCAGTTGGAAAATATACTTATAAAGTTTATAACTCCTGCTTTATGTCGCCATCAAGCGCTGAAGTAACTATTACAAATCAATCTTCTACAACCTGGGACGGAACAACATGGTCTACCGGCGATCCAAATGCAACCAAAAGTGCCATATTTGCTGCACCGTTTACAATAACAGCAGATATAGAAGCTTGTTCCTGCACCATCAATTCAGGAGTCAACATAGTTGTACCCGCAGGACGTACTTTAAACATTAAAAATGCACTAAATGTTGTATCTGGAGGATCTCTGACATTTCAAAACAATTCAAGCTTATTACAAACTAATGGAACTACCAATACAAACACCGGTAATATTATCTATCAGCGTAATACAGATCTTGTTCGTCGCTATGATTTTACTTATTGGTCAACGCCAATAACAAATACTGCTACTCCTTATAAACTTCATGATTTATCGCCAGACACTTTATTAGACAAATACACTAGTTATGATTCACAAACATCATCATGGGATATTAGTTTAAATGGTATCCGAGTAATGGTTCCGGCTGTAGGATATACGGTTAGAGCACCGCAAACTTTTTCAATTACTGTTCCCGCAATTTATCCGGCAGTTTTTACAGGTGTTCCAAATAACGGTGATTATTCAGTTTCCATATATGCTACAAAATGGAGTTTAATCGGAAACCCTTATCCATCAGCAATAGATGCACAGAAATTTATTAAAATTAACCATGACGCTACACCATCTGTAGATGTTGGAGCACTATATTTTTGGACACACAATTCTCCTCCAAGCAGTACGCCTTCAGCCGGAGGTTCTTATGATTATACTAGTAACGATTATGCTGTTTTTACTTTATCGGGATCGACTTCTACAGGTGCAAAATTACCTGACGGAACTTACGAACCAGCACCATCAGGAAAAATTGCTGCCTGCCAATCTTTCTTCATGTTGGCTTCGGCTCCTGGAGTTGTTAAGTTTACAAATGACATGAGAATAGCAGGAAGCAACAATGAGTTTTTTAAAACAACAAAAACAAATGAGCTCGAGAAAAACCGTATTTGGTTAAATCTTACTAATACTAAAGGAGCTTTCAAACAAGTTTTGGTTGGTTATATCGAAGGTGCTACAAATGAATGGGATGTTAATTATGATGCCGCTTCAAATAATGGAAATAGCTTTATAGATTTCTATAGTATTAATGAAGCAGAAAAATTGAGTATTCAGGGTCGTGCTTTACCATTTGCGGATACTGACAGAATTCCGTTAGGATATAAAACGACAATTGCAGGCGATTTTACTATTGCAATTGATCATCTTGACGGATTATTTAATAATCAGACAGTATACTTAGAAGATAAAACAACTGGAAAAGTTACAGATCTAAAAGCAGGCAACTATACATTTACAACTGCGATAGGAACTTTTACAGACCGTTTTACAATTGCTTATACCAAGAAAACTCTTGGAACTGGAGATTTTGAAAACACTGAAAATGATGTTTTGGTTTCAGTAAAAGAGAAAACGATCAAAGTAACTTCTACTAAAGAAAACATCAAAGAAGTAGCTATTTATGATATCACTGGAAAGCTTCTTTACAATAAAAAGAAAGTTGATACGGCTGAATTGCAAATACAAAACCTACAATCAAGCACTCAGGTTTTATTGGTAAAAGTTACTTTAGAAAATGACTTTACAATAACCGAAAAAATAATATTTCAATAGTAACTTAACAATAATAGTTAAGCAACTTCAAAATAAAAAATCCATTCTGCGCAAAACGGAATGGATTTTTTTATTCATAATAACAATGTTATTGTATATCTCTCAAAAGTATAAATTATCGTTTTTCTATTAAGATACTTACTGCATTTCCTCCAAATCCAACAGCATTGATTAATACTTTCTTAATTGTTTTCTTAGATTGATTTTGTTTTTCTCCAAACGGAACTCCAATAAAAGTGTCGTTTTGCATCATTAAAAGGGCAAGTTCTAAACTCAATATTCCCGAAGCACCAAAAGTGTGTCCTATTTTCCATTTATTAGTAGTCAATAAAGGCAACTGAGATCCAAAGACTTTTTCGATAGCGCGCAATTCCGTTAAATCACCTTTTATTGTTCCCGGAGCATGCATTACAATCACATCAATATCTTCTAAATTTTCATCCTTCAGAGCCATTTTCATTGATTTCTGAAAACAATCCGCTTCCGCAGAAATCGAAATATTATGTTCCAAAATCTCTGTCGCATATCCAACTCCCGTTACATAAGCAATTGCATTCTCTTTTTCGCCAGCTTCCAGACAACAAACTGCAGCACCTTCTCCCAGAATCATTGTATTTTGAGTCTTTTCAAAATCAAAAGCCAGATTTGGCCATTCTTCTTCTGTTTGGTTAATACGTGAATAGATTTTTAAAGCACGCATTTGTGCAATTGTAAAATCCGTTAAAGGAGCTTCACTTCCACCAACCAAAAACTTATCGGCCATTCCGGATTTCAACCATGCAAATCCATTTAGTAAAGCATGAAGTGCTGTTGAACACGTAATAGAATGAGAAATTTCAGGACCAACACTTTGTAAATCGTGCGCTATCCAAGACGAAATATTCCCTAATGTTGTTGTTGGCGACGCCAAAGTCTGCGCTTTTCCGGTATCGATATATTCTTTATAATGTTTTTCGAATAAATCTGTAGCTCCGCGAGACGAACCTATGTTGATTCCAAAAACATCGTTTGATTTCCATCCTGCCTGTTCAACTGCTTTACGAGAAGCTGCCAAAGCAAACAAAACAGAATCATCTAAGAATTTATATTTAGGATCTGACTCTCTAATTTCAGCAACAATTTGCTTCGACTCAGCGTCAAGCGCCGCAACCGAAGTATCTTGTTGATCTAAAAATTGCTTAGAAAAACAATGTTTATTGTCGAGATATTTTCCCCAAACTTCCTCAGCATTATTTCCCAAAGGAGAAATAGAAGAAAAAGCTGTTATGGATATTTTAGTATTCAATGTGGTGATATTTTTACTCGCAAAGTTCGCGAAGTTTTGTGAAAATGGCACACTAATGACACGGATTAAACTGATTTACACAGATTATTAATTTAATTAGCATAAATTCCTTATATCTGCTTGATTCACTAGCCAAATTTTATTCAATATTAATTTAATCTCTAAATTTTATAAAAAATAAAACTTTGATGTCACAGATTAAAATTAATAATCAGCGGAAATCCATAACATCCGTTAAATCCGTGGGCAAAATTAAACCATTTCGATAGCTTCTTCGATTGTTTTATATACTTTTTGAAGTTGTTCGTCTGTCATTATATACGGCGGAAGAATGTAAACAATATTTCCAACCGGCCTTAAAACAATACCATTTTCAATAAAGAAATTGTAGAGTTTTGTTCGCATCGATCCGTAATAGCTTTCATCTGAATCTGATTTAATTTCAACTGCAAAAATAACCCCGAGAGTTCTCGCGGTAATTACTTTTGAATGCTTTTCAATTTTCTTCTGAAAGTTCAAATGACTTGCATTGATTCTTTTAATATTGGCTTGCATTTCTTCTGTTTGTAACAAATCGATACTTGCCAATGCTGCCGCACAACCCGTAGGATTTGCTGTAAAAGTATGTCCGTGAAACAATGCTTTATTAATATCATCATCATAAAAAGCATCAAAAACCTCTTGTGTAAATGTCGTAATTGCCATCGGGATTGTTCCACCGGTTAACGCTTTAGACAAGCAAATCATATCCGGAACTTCCGAAACATAATCCATTGCAAAAGTTTTTCCTGTTTTACCAAAGCCCGTCATCACTTCGTCCGCAATAGTTAAGACTTTGTTTTCTCTACAAATCTGAATTAATTTTGCTAAAGCTTCCGGTTCATACATTACCATTCCCGCTGCACCTTGTACCAATGGTTCAAAAATAAATCCCGCGCAATTATGGTTTTGAATCACATTTTTCAAAGCGTCAAAACTCTCTTGCTCCTGCCCTTTTACAGGAACCGGAATTCTAACCACATCAATAAACATTCCTTGAAAAGCTTGTGTATAAAATGAAATTCCGCTTGCTGCCATTGCCGCAAAAGTATCTCCATGAAAAGCATTTTCGAAAGCTATAATTGTAGTTCGTTTTTCGCCTTTATTAAAGAAATATTGCAAAGCAACTTTTATCGCTACTTCAACTGCAGTTGAACCATTATCAGAAAAGAATATCTTTTGCTGATTTTTCGGCAAGATTTCGATAAGTTTTTCAGCTACATTTATGGCTGGTTCATGCGTAAAACCTCCAAACAAAACGTGCTCTAAAGTCGTCAATTGTTTGTAAATCGCATCTGCAATAATTTTATTACTATGTCCAAACGGATTTACCCACCAGGATGCAATTGCGTCTATATATTCTTTATTGTTTTCGTCCCAAAGCAAAGCGCCTTCTCCTCTGGAAATGGCAATTGGCGTTTGAGATGTTTTGTGCTGTGTATAAGGATGCCAAAGGTATTGGCTGTCTTTTTCTGTTAATGTCATAGTAGTGAAATGTTTTTTTGTGAGATGTGAGATGTAAAATGCTGTCATTTACTTTTCACAAATTACTTTTTACAATTTTAGTTTGAAAATCTCTTAATGCAGTCATATTACATTTTACAAACCACATTTTACAATTTTAATAAATTGTCTCGAAATAAATCAGCGTATTCTTTAATCACATTTTGATCAAAATATGGTTCTTCGTCAATTCTTCCAATGAATTTTATACCTGTTTTATTCAGAATTAAACTTTCTGTAGATTTGTTTTCGCTTCCGCTAAAGATAATTCCTGCAACTTCAAAACCACGATTTCGAATTGCTTCGATCGTTAACAAAGTATGATTGATACTTCCTAAATAATGTCTCGAAACAACAATTACTTTATAATCTGGTTTGATTAAATCTATAATTGTATCCGTTTCATTTAGCGGAACGAAAATTCCTCCGGCACCTTCAATTACTAAATGATTCTCCGTTTCCGGTTCTTTTATCTCCTTTAAATCAATTGTAATTCCATCTATTTCTGCAGCCAAATGCGGACTTGCAGGCGTATTTAACTTATAAGCGTTTTCGAAAATTTTAGATTTTAGATTGGAGATTTTAGATTTGATTTTGTGACTGTCTGAATTGTCTAAATCTCCAGCTTGAATAGGTTTCCAATAATCTGCTTCGAGAGCTTCAACAACAATTGCAGAAGTAATTGTTTTACCAACATCGGTAGAAATTCCTGTTATAAATAATTTCATAATTAATAGACCGCGGATAACACGGATTAAACCGATTAGCGCGGATTTTTTTAATTCTTATTCTTTTAGCTATTTGATAAAATCCGTGTAAATCCGTAGTATCAGTTTTATCTGTAAGCTATGATGCAAAAATACCAATAAAAACAAAACCCATCGTTATGATGGGTTTATTGTTTTATATTATTCTTCTTTTAATTCGTCTATAACTTTCTTTATTTCTTTGGCAAACTTCCCATAAAATTTATACACCCACCATTCTAAAGCAATTCCCATAAAAAGCATAGTAAAAACTACAATCGAAAATAAAGCACCTAATTGAAAATTTGTAAAATCATTTGACAGAAAACCCGGAGTGTCTGAAAACTTTAAGTACAGAAAACCTATTAAATAAAGGATTAAAAAAGGCGTCAATGCAAATCCAAAGGTTTTGTACAACTCCATATTTAGCCTAATATCGAAATACGTTTCGTATAAATTGTCTTTTGTTTTTAAAGTTATTGAACTCAATCTCTTGTAAAAGAAATAGAATTTTGCCAAATAATAGATGCAAACTGCCACAAAAAGACTGAAAAGTAAATAATACAAAGTCGTCATTTTTGGAGGAAAATCATAAAACATTGGAATAAATCCCAAGAAAATGATTGAAAAAATTTGATAAATAAATTCCTTTTTAAGATTTTTTCTAATCTTATCTAATGGCGTATTCGCTTCTTGTATTTTTTCTAAATTGCTAGGAAGAACAACATTATTAGTTTCTTCGTTATTCCACGCATTTTGTATATCGTTAAAATCCATATCCTTGATTTTTAATAATTTCTTTTAATTTTTCTTTTGCTCTGTTTAATTTCACTCTGGCATTTCCCTCAGAAATCCCAAGATTATCTCCTATTTCTTTGTGTGAGAAACCTTCGAGTTGATAAAAAATAATCGCTTTATCTATTTTTTCCAGTTTTTGAACAGCTTTATAAAAGTGATCAATCTGACTTTCTTTTATATGTGAGTCACCTTCGTCTTCCTTAATGTTTTCTGAAGCGATTTCGTATTTATCCACCTTTCGTTTTTCTTTTCTAAGGAAAACAATGGCAGTATTTACGGCAACGCGATACATCCAGGTCGAAAACTGACTTTCATTTCTAAAGGAATCATACGATTTCCAAAGTTGACAAACAATCTCCTGAAACAAATCTTGCTGATCATCATGATTATCCATATACATCTTAGAAACTTTATACAAGATTCCTTTGTGCTTTTCGATCCTATTTAAAAATTCTTGCTCTTTTTCTTTCAAAACAATACTATTTCATTACTGGTTTTACTGTATATCCTGCTTTTTTCAATAAATTAATTAATCCTAAATCACCCGCCAAATGTGCAGATCCAACTGCTACAAATAAGCTTTCTTTTTTCATCATTTCAGGTAAAGCTTTTGCCCAATTTAAATTTCTTTCATCAAGCATAAATTGTTTTGCTTTATCATTCATTACTTTTTCAGTAGTTGTAACTTTATACAAATCTTCTAAATTTTCTTGTTTATAAGCTACAACCATTTCTTTGGTCAATTCTGTATCAGATTCCTCCAGCATTGCTATCATTTCACTATCCGAATAAGCATTTTCAAACGACTTGAATTGAGATTTTACGGTTTCCAATCCTTCTATTTGTTCCTTACGTTTCTTGGCGCTTGCGATAAAATCCATTTCATAAAATTTCAAATCATTGCAGCCAAAAGTTTTCATCGAAATCAAACTCATAACAGTCATTAAGCTAAAAGCATCAACTTGCTGAACGGTCATTCCTCCTGATTTCTTCAATATTGCATCTAATTTAGACAATTGTTCCGGAGTTAATTTTTTACTCAAAGGTTCTTTTCCCATAGCCATTTGCTGCATATCGGTCATTTCCTTTGGATCGTCAAAATTAATTTCCAGAACTAATTTCTCAGAGGCATCAAATGCTTTTTTGGTTTTATCCGATAGAAAATAATCTCCAGAGCAAATCATATGAATCGTTCCGTACAAATACGTTGGTTTTGATAATCCATTTCCTGATACTTCCCACAAAAGCGAATTTTCAAGTTTTGGAGATTTTGTTTGTGCTTTTGCTGTTCCATTAAAAACTAATGTGATCGCTACTATGGCTAATGTAAATAAATTTTTCATGTTGTTGATTGATTAAGTGATTGATGATAATTTGATTGACTTTTTTATTTTTTGATTGATTGATTGATTGATTGATTGGCAATTACTTATGATTTACTATATTTTTTTCTCTGCCAGGAAGCCAATGAAGCAAAAAATAAACAGATTGTAATAAGCAGTAAATCTTTGTTTGGATGGTTTAGCATAAATTGATTTACTAATGCATATCCAAGTAATGCAGAAGCTACAGAGACAAATACATAATTGAATATTTTTTCGATAACTGAAGTTGATGTTTTCATAATGGTTTGATTTTGATTGATTAGATGATTAAAACTCGTAATTTATTTGATTACGACTCGTAAGTAATCAAAACATCAAAACGTTACAAAAAAAATAATTTATTTTAAAAAGTACAGAAAGATAAGGGCCTAACGAAAGATTTTAGCCCACGGATGATGCAGATTTAACTGATTCTCACAGATTTTTTTATATTTAGCTTTCTGTTATTTGTGTAAACTAATCTTTTAAAATCCGGAGTTTCACCAAAATTCAAAACTAAAGTTCACCCTGATAATAACTTCTAGTTAAATCAATCTGAGATCATTAAAGTAAATTTATTTTTAAAACACAAAGTCTCTTAATAACTCCAAAATCTGATTAATTTCTTCTTCAGAATTATAACTGTGAATGCAAAAACGAAGGCGTTCTTGTCCTTCCGGAACTGTAGGCGAAAGTATTGCCTTTACATCAAAACCTTTATCTTGTAGTTGTTGAGCCAAACGTTTTACATTTTCGTTACCCGGAATAATAGCAGATTGTATGGCTGATTTACTTCGAACAAACATTGGCTTTAAGCCTAATAAGTTTTTCTGCTGATTAAAAAGCACAATATTTTGACGCAGTTTTTCGATTGTTGCTGCTTCTGATTCGAGTTGATGATAGGCAGTTAAAATTGTAGAAACCGAATGCGGAGATAATCCTGTGGTATAAATAAAACTTCGGGCAAAGTTTATCAGGTATTGTTTAAGTTCCAAACTTCCTAAAACTGCTGCACCATGACATCCCAATCCTTTGCCGAAGGTCATGATTCTTGCAAAAATTCGATTATGCAATTGCAGATATTGCATCAAACCTTCACCTTTTTCGCCAAAAACCCCCAAAGTATGCGCTTCGTCAACTACAAGATAACAATTGTATTTTTCAGACAATGCAACGAGTTCTTCTAAATTTGGAGAATCTCCATCCATAGAAAAAACAGTTTCCGTAACTATGTAAATGGTTGTATTAGGAAATTTTACAATAAGACGTTCTAAATCTTCAAAATCATTGTGATTGAATTTATATGATTTTGCGTTCGACATTACGATTCCGTCCCGAATAGAAGCATGACTTAATTCATCATACAAAATAACATCGTTTCGCTGCGGTAAAGCGCTAAAAAAACCAACATTGGCATCATAACCCGAATTAAAGATTAAAGCCGATTCAGCGTCATGAAATTGCGCAATGAAAGTTTCTGCAATTTGATATAAAGAATGGTTTCCCGAAATTAATCTCGAACCTGTTGCGCCATTTTGAATAATATCATTTTCGATTAAATAATGGTGCGCCTGTTTAAAAACCGTTTCAGATTTTGAAAATCCAATATAGTCGTTTGAAGAAAAATCGACAAGATTATTAAAACTTGGCAATTGTCTTAACGAATTATTTTGTTTTCGATTTTCGAGCTTTTGAATCAGGTTTTCCGGTAATTTCATAAAAGCAAAGTTATGAAATTGAAGTCAAATTAAATAAACAGCGGGTTTGATATCGCCCGCTGTTCTTTATTTAAATTCTAAATCGCACTAATAAACGGTGACTGTTTACTGTATTTAGATTCGGTCATTTCAGAAATTATAAAACCTGCAATGTCGTTTGCATTAATTTTATCTCCTGAACAATCTTCTAAACTAACCGAAATCTCTCCGCTTAAATCATTAAATTCGATAAAAGGAACTCTGACCTGAGTCCAGTTTGCAGTACTTGCTACCAATAAATCATATGCTTTTTGGCGGTCTTCCTGAATTACAGGAAAATTAGCTTTCATCCAATCTGTTGCCATAATTGTTTTCGGGCTTTTTTTATCAAACGGAGTATCAATATTTAATCCAGCTAACAAAACGTATCGTTCGATTTCGTAGTCCTTCATTACGTGCAAAATATTCTTTGTAGCCTGACTTGCAACAAGAGGTTCATCTTTTCTTTGACCAACTGTACTAATTACAGCCTGACAATCCCGAAGTAATGATTTGATAGTTTCCAAATCAAGCGCGTCGCCTTTGATGATTTCGATTTGAGGACTTTGAATAGTAAAGTTTTCAGGATTTCTTAGCAAAAGTTTTATGCTAAATCCTTTTTTCAATAATTGGTTTACAAGATAATTACCAGTTCTTCCTGCTCCGCCTAAAACGGCAACTTTATATATATTTTTCATTTGTATTCTTTATAAAATTTGACATAGATAATTTGCGTTTTATCAAACAGATAAAACGAAATTATAAAAGCTTACTGAGCTTTTATAAACAATCAATATTTTATAAAGAGATTCTAATAGTTCAAATATACAGCTTTTAGTAAAGCAAAAAAGCCATTCACCGTAGCGAATAGCTTTTAAATTTATTTTGAAATAAACACTTTACTTATAAACAGATTAATAAAGTGTGTAGGTAACGGTAGTACTTGTTGTATTATTAAAATTATAGTTAGTTGTAACTGGCAATCCACGACGAATAAGATCGCGTTCTACAGCAGTAATTGGCGACTCGCAACAGCTATTCCAAGAACAGGTATACGTAGGACCAAATGCAACAATTGCAGCTTTAACTTCTTTTTGATTTATTGAAGTTTTTGCAACAGAATCAGAACTTGTGGTTAGAGACATTGTCCCAAAACCTAATGCTACTAATAGCATTCCTAAAAAAACATTTTTCATAGTAAATTCTTTAAGTGTTTAATATTTTGGACGTATTAAAAAATATTATAAGTTACAGTAGTACTTGTGGTGCTTTTAATTATAAAATTAGTACTAGGTGGCAGTCCTCGCGCCGCAATATCACGCTCAATAGTAAAAATCGGTGACTCGCAGCAACTATTCCAGGGAATGGTATATGTAGGACCAAATGTAACTTTTGCGACTTCAACTTCTTTTTGAGCTGTTGAAGTTTTAGCAACATAATCAGAACTTGTAGTTAGAGACATTGTCCCAAAACCTAATGCTAACAATAACATTCCTAAAAAAACTTTTTTCATAATAAATTATTTAAAATATTAATATACTTACAAATATTACCAAATCGTATAAGTTACAGTAGTACTTGTGGTACTATTAATAGTAAAATTAGTTGTACCCGGATACCCGCGTTTAGCTAAGTCATTATAAATGGGAATAAGCGGTGATTCACAACAACTTTTCCAAGGAATTGTGTAAGTAGGACCAACTACAACTTCTTTTTGATTCATTGAAGTTTTGGCAACATACTCAGAACTCGTAGTTAGAGACATCGTCCCAAAACCTAATGCTACTAATAGCATTCCTAAAACAACTTTTTTCATAATAATATTTTTAAGTGTTAATATACTTACAAATATATCAGGTATGCAGCAAAAAATTTGCATATTTTTTGCGTGTTTTTTGCATAATTTGTTAATTTTCTGACATAATACCCAATTAGAAGATATATCTTCTTTAAACATGAGTATAAAAAACGCAGACATTTACAACTGACTTTTTATCTTTATTTTAAAACTCTCCCGCATTACCTGACCTCAAAGCGCATATTATTGTTAATTAAAACCTTAATATCTCTAATTTTAAAATTATAAACTGATTCTTACTAATTTGTATATTGCATTAAAAAAGAGCAAAATGAAGATTATTTGTAAAAACTGTGAAACACCAAATTATCCAGAATTCAATTATTGTCCTGAATGCAGTCAAAAAGTTAATTTGCATCGTATAAGTCCGCACGAGGTTTTTCATGAAGCCGTTCACTATTTTACACATGCGGACAAAGGCATTTTTCAACTCATAAGAGATTTAGCCTTAAAAAGCGGACTTGTAGCTAGAGAATACATCAATGGAAAAAGAAAAAAGTACTTTGCTCCACTTAATTTTTTCTTATTGGTTGCCGCTATTTTTGTTTTTATTTCTAATATTCCAAAAGAAGTACCTCCTGTTAATATTCAAAAAGAAAACCAGGAACTCCGCGCTATTTCAGACCCGATTCAAAAAGAAAAGATTATACATCTTTACGAACGAAAAGAAAAAATGATTCACTTCATGAAAAAATATTCGAATTTAATGGCGATGATGGCTTTACCGTTAACAGCCTTTTTTTTCTGGCTGTTTTATAAAAAAGAAAACTACAACTACACAGAACATTTGGTTGCAGGAATGTACATGCTAGGCTTTTGTATATTGGTCAATACGCTTTTAATTCTGCCTGTTTCCTTATTATTCCATCTCTCAGGTAATTATCACGCTTTGTTTTTTCTACTGTTTCAGCTCTTTTATTTTACGGTCTTTTATTATAAGTTTATAAATAAAAGTACTAAACTTCAATTTGTAAAAGCTTTTGGAATAAGTGCTTTCGGGATTATCGCTTGGGCAATTATCTCCGGATTAACTGTAAACGCGTATGTTTCCAGCGGTTTTTGGGGAATAATACAATAATAGAAAATCATTAATCGAAAATAAACACAAACAAAAAAGCCATTCGTTATCCGAATGGCTTTTTTTATGTTTATTCTAAAATTGTTTTAGTCAACTAATACAATAATTTTATTGTCTTTCATCTCGATAGTACCTGACGTAATCTCTAATGTATAGGTTTGGTCATTTACTTTCGTGAATTTACTCGCTACCTCTTTAGGAAAATTGAAACTTGATGCTGCAATTTTAATAGTTCCTTTTTCTAAAATAGAAACGATAGGCGCGTGGTGATTCAATATTTGAAAGCTTCCATCAACTCCAGGCAATGTAACAGCTGTTACTTCTCCTGAAAATAATTTTGCTTCTGGTGATACTATTTCTAAAATCATCTTTTTTTAGTTATGAGTTATAAGTTATGAGTTATAAGTGAGTTGAAACCCATAATTTATAACTCATAATTCATAATTATATTAAGCTTCAGCTAACATTTTTTCTCCAGCTTCGATAGCATCCTGAATAGAACCTTTCAAGTTGAAAGCTGCTTCTGGAAGGTGATCTAACTCACCGTCGATAATCATGTTAAATCCTTTGATAGTATCTTTAATGTCAACCAAAACTCCAGGAATACCTGTAAATTGCTCCGCTACGTGGAAAGGTTGAGATAAGAAACGTTGAACACGACGTGCTCTTGATACTGATAATTTATCTTCTTCAGATAATTCTTCCATACCTAAGATCGCAATAATATCTTGCAATTGTTTGTATTTTTGAAGAATTTCTTTTACTCTTTGTGCACAGTCGTAGTGCTCATTTCCTAAGATTTGAGGAGTCAAAATTCTTGAAGTAGAATCTAGCGGGTCAACCGCTGGATAAATACCTAACTCAGCAATTTTACGAGACAATACAGTTGTAGCATCTAAGTGAGCAAACGTTGTTGCCGGCGCAGGGTCAGTTAAGTCATCCGCAGGAACGTAAACCGCTTGTACAGATGTAATAGATCCTTTGTTTGTAGATGTAATACGCTCTTGCATAGCTCCCATCTCTGTTGCTAGAGTTGGTTGGTATCCTACTGCAGAAGGCATACGTCCTAAAAGTGCTGATACCTCAGAACCTGCTTGTGTAAAACGGAAGATGTTATCAACGAAAAACAATACGTCTTTACCTTGATCAGTTCCAGCTCCATCACGGAAATACTCAGCGATAGATAATCCTGAAAGTGCCACACGAGCACGAGCTCCAGGAGGCTCATTCATTTGTCCGAAAACGAAAGTAGCTTTAGACTCTCTCATTCCTGGCATATCTACTTTAGATAAATCCCATCCTCCATTTTCCATAGAGTGCATGAAATCATCACCATATTTAATAATTCCTGACTCTAACATCTCACGAAGTAAGTCATTTCCTTCACGTGTTCTTTCTCCTACTCCTGCGAATACTGAAAGTCCACCGTGACCTTTTGCGATATTGTTGATTAACTCCTGAATCAATACTGTTTTTCCAACACCTGCACCACCAAACAATCCAATTTTACCTCCTTTTGCATAAGGCTCGATCAAATCGATTACTTTAATACCTGTGAATAAAACTTCTGATGAAGTTGACAGATCTTCAAATCTAGGTGCTTGTCTGTGAATTGACAAACCGTTTTCTCCTGTTTTTGGCAAGTTTCCTAAACCATCAATTGCATCTCCAATTACATTAAATAATCTTCCATATACATCTGGACCGATTGGCATTTGGATTGGATTACCAGTTCCAACTACTTCATATCCTCTTGACAAACCGTCTGTAGAGTCCATAGAAATGGTACGAACAGTGTTTTCTCCAATGTGAGATTGCACTTCTAGAACTAATAATGTTCCATCTTTTTTAGTGATTTCTAGTGAATCATAAATTTTTGGAAGTTCAACATCTTTACCGTTGAAAACTACGTCAACTACTGGTCCAATGATTTGAGCAACTTTTCCTATTACTTTTGACATTACTTATGTATTTATTAAATAGCTATTTAGGTTTATCGAAAATACCTCTTTTTTCAGAGCGCAAAGATAATTTTTTAAAATATAAAATCAATTTTTTTTTATAAAAAATACTATTATTTTGTTTGATTCCTAAAACTCAGGCTTCAAATACAGAAAAAAGCATTTTTTACCAAAATAAAAAAAAGCCACTACATTTTAGAAATGCGTGGCTTTCTTACTAAAAAAAATTTGGCTTTACGGTAATACTGCAGGAAACAAAACCTGATATTTACTTACGTCTACACCTTTAAGGTTTGATCCGTATTTTACATTAATTGCCTCTATAAATTTGTTTGCAATTAAAGCGTACCCTCTTGGAGAAGGATGAACTCCATCTACAGAAAAAGCCGCTCCGGTTACAAATGTAGAAGTCAAAGTGACATTATTAGCTGTTATTCCGTTTGGCGTGCCTAATTTATCCATAATTGCTTTTGCATCTACAAATGCCAAATTGTTCGCGTCAGACGCTGCTTTAATTGTTGCATTATAAGCTGTAGTAGCTACTTCAATCTCTGCTACTTCGCTTGGCAACAACACATATCTGTCAGGTAAAGGAAAAGTAACTCCTAATTGCGACAAAGATGGCGAAGGCGAAGCAACTCCATCAGCCGCTACCGACGGAACTTTACCAATCCTTGAAGAAGCACTTAAACAAATTAAATCAGTTGGCTGAGTTTGTCTTGCTCTTCCAAAAATCTGCCCCAATACCGTAGCAGTTGTAGCATCTAATCCGCCACCCATTAATACCGCTTTTAAACTCGCAGACAAGTCAGGTAAATTTTCATCTACCATAATCATCGGGTTATTCCCGGTTGTAGACAAAAGCTTGATTCTATCTCCCTGACCCAAATAAGCCAACGCACCATGTATAGGTCCGTATAATTGCGCATTTAACGTATTGACCATACTAACTCCTCCAACAGTTAAACTAGCCTGACTTAATTGATTATAAACTATAACATGAAAATAAGGAAGTGTCGTTACAACAGGCAAATTAGCCACAACGCCTTTTTTTCCACCAGCTACAAGCTGACCAACTAAAGCTTTGTAAGCTCCGTCAAAAGTAGCAGGAGGTGTTAAAGGATTTACGGCAGGATCCCCACCTGCTGTTGCATAACCCAATTCATCATTTCCACCAATCCATAGGGAGAAAAAAGTAGGATTCTGGCTTAGAGCATCCGCTAAAACTGTTGTGGTTGCACTTGAAGCAAAACGAGCAAAATAAGGATTTGCCGTTCCCACCGCTACTCCTGCAGGATTACCATAACCAGGCGCCAGTAAATGAAAACTTTTAGCTCCCGGCACTCCTAAATTATTAAACGATCCTGACAAGTGCGCCGTAACTTCAGTTGTTGGCTTTCCACTTACAGGATCAACACTTGAAGCAGGATGCTCTGGCGTTATAACATTATTAAAATACAAACGAGGTCCGGCAATAACATTTCCTCCCAATAATAAACCTCCTATATTATCATTTGCAAAAGGGGTTTTAAACTCTCCGCCACCGACTAAAGCAAATTGCTGTGCTAATAAATTTGGATAAGCTCCTTCTTGTCCTTTAACAAATAAAGCATTCCCACTAAATCCTGCAGCAAAAGAATCTCCTAATGCAACATATTTCGAAAAATTAGCAGAACCGGCAGTCAAAGGCAATCCATCAGACGAATCTACTACTGTTGTAGCATTGTCATCACTATTACAGGCTACAAAGGTCAACGAAACCAATAAAAGCCATTTGAAATTTTTTATCATAATTTATATATTTTAAAATTATCACTTTCTAAATCCTTCTTAAAGAAAAGTAAATAACATATTTGTTTTATCTGAGATTTTGCAATTACGGATTGATTGTCCAGGAAGCAAAATATTGCTGACCAATAGCTCCTGCTCCAATTACCTGAGTATATTCTTTTCCTCCAATATTTGCAGCTCCTAATTTGAAAACAGATTTCATTACTGGTACTGCATAATTAATTTGCGCATCAATTACAGTAGCAGATTTAATTAAACCATCAGCAAAACTAGATTCCCACATGTATTCACTATTCCATCTTCCGCTTACATTGAATCCGAAGTTTTTGAATAATTTCTCATTTCCAAGAGACGCTTTGATTCTGTGTTTTGGTGTATTAAAACCAGCTTCAAAACTTGGATCTTTTGCCTGATCAAAATCAAATTGCGCATAGTTGTAATTTAATCCTAATTCAAAATCAGCAATTACTTTTTTAGAAAGTCCAATACCAAAACCTAATGAATGAATCTCTACATCTGAGTTTGTATATAATTGATATGCTCTGTATTCTCCGTTTTGGATTGCACGTACAGATTGAAAACCTGGATCTGATAACGATGGAGGAACTCCCGGACTACCAATGCTCGGACTATCCTGAGCTTGCCCATAATAAGTAGAAATAACATTAAGATTACCAATAAAGTCATTGTAAATATTATAATAACCGTTTACATCTATAGAGAAACCTTCATAAACAGAACGATATCCTAACTCAAAAGCTTTTACTTTTTCCGGTTGCACCAAATTTGCTCTCGCTTTTTTCAACAATTTAACTGCTTCATAAGGATTAGTTCCTGCCTGCGCACCAAAAGCAGTTACAGAACTTGCTATGTAAGAGTTATTATAAGCATCATCTCCCGTCATATTTTTTGTTGCCTTTCCGCCATTATACTGCTGACCTTCGGCACTTACATTAAAAGTTTCGCTAAATCTTGCCAAGTTATCCGGAGCAGAACCTAACAATACTGCATTTCCAATATTAAAACCAATGTATTGATCTTGTGTAGATGGGTTTCTGAAACCTGTTTGAAAAGATCCTCTAAAATTATGATTCTTCTTTTCTCCTCCAGAATACACAAGTGCTAATCTAGGAGAAAAATTTCCGTCGAAATTTTTTGATTTGTCATAACGAATAGATCCTGTAAACTTTAATCTATCATCCATGAATTTTTTCGCCAATTGCGTGTAAGCTCCATATTCATTATAATTAATAGGACCGTTTGCATCGGTATAGATTCTTCCGTGAGAATTCAATTCATACTGTCTAAAAGATCCTCCTACCTGAATTTCTGCCCATTTTATAAGATCTCTAAAATTATAGTTAGCATCAGAATGATAAATTCTGGAATTATCAACCAGCTTAGAACCTGTAAGAACACTTTCGTCATTGATTACCTGATTGAAAGCATTTTTAAACGCCTGAGAACCTGGAACGTAACGCCCGGTATCCGCCGTACTTCTTGCAATCGCATGTGCTTGTTCAGGAGTAGCTCCGCCTAAAGTCGACTGAATATACGCTCCTGCATACTGACCAAACCAAGTTTTATCATCTTTCCATTTTCTATCTACATTGATTCCTGTAAATACCATATCATAAGAATTTCCTCCATCTTCAGATGTTGTATACCCTCTTAAAAAGAAATTCTTCCCTTTAAACTCAATCTTATGTTGTTGCATTGCGAAGTTGTTCAGATAATATCTGTTTGCTCCCTGATAAACAGCATTACCAAAACCAAATTTACTTTGCCAGATAATTTCTAATCTTTCGTCGCCAAAAGGTCTTCCGTGAAATGAAAAATCTATTTTGGTATTACCTGCTTTATTATCTGTAAGATCTGTTTCATTATAACCAGTTCTACTAACATTAGTACTCGGCAATAAATTTACAGCTGCTGCAGGAATCAATCCTAAACTTGCCAATGATTGCCCCACACCTTTTAGGTTTGTAGAAACTTCATCACCATAAACATTTATTCCATCATAATTTGGATTACTTCTATCGATTCCGGCAGTCGTTTTATCACTATAATCTGTTGCATACCAATCAGTAGCTTTCATATATGTAAAGTTAGCTTTGACAGCAATATATTTATTGAACGCATGAGCCATTCTAATCCCAAAATCATAATATATGTTGTTACCTGCAGCATTTTGAGAAGTTTGCCCCATTTTTAAGTAAGTCGAAATACCCTGACTAGTAAACGGACTTTTACTGTTCATAAACAAAATTCCGTTAAAAGCATTTGCTCCATATAATGCAGAAGAAGCTCCCGGTAAAAGCTCAACACTCTGAACATCTATCTCAGAAACTCCAATCATATTACCAAGTACAAAATTCAACAATGGAGATGAGTTGTCCATTCCGTCAACCAATTGCATAAAACGCGTATTTGCTACAGTTGCAAAACCTCTGGTGTTTACAGATTTAAAAGTCATACTACTCGTATTCATCTGCACCTCTTTCATATTCTCCATACCATCATAAAAAGATGGCGAAGCAGTTTTTTTAATATCCTGAATTCCCATTCTTTCAATGGTAACCGGAGATTCTAAAACACGCTCAGGAGTTCTTGAAGCAGAAACTACAATTTCATCCAGTTTGTTTTCTTCATCTTTCAAAACTACATCTATCTTTTGGTTAGCCGATGTAACATTTACTGTCTTAGAAGTAAATCCAACTGCGGATACTTTAATCGTAAATGGCGGTTTAGTAGAAGTAGTTAATTTAAATGTCCCGTCAAAATCTGTAGAAGCACCACTACGATCTCCTACAACAACAATGTTGGCACCAGGAATAGCTTGTTTGTTACCGTCAGTAACAGAACCAGTAATTGTATTCTGCGCAAAGGATATTCCGCTGAAAAACAACATAATTAGTAAATACACTCTCATGTTAGGTTTGTTTTTGGTTAGTTTATATAGCCAAAATACAAATATTTTTAATATTAATAAAAAAACGTTAAAATAAATTAATATTTAGCATGTTTTTAGTTAGTATTTTAACTATTCATCAGTTCGTTTTATTAAATTAAAATCAAACATTAAACACACAAGACCCAAATTACTATGCATACATATAATTTTTAAGAAAAAAAATAAAGATTTAATAAAAATACACGGGTAAGAAAAAAAATTTGACAATAAAAAAAAGCAAGACGTAAATCTTGCTTTTTTAACACTTTTGTAGTCTTAAAACTATCTTGTATGTACTTCTACTTTTTCTAATCTTTGTTGCAAATTGATTATTTGTTTATTCTGCTCAATCACATACAAAGTCATTTCTTCTATTTTTTTAAGCAGCTTCATATTCATTTCTGCCAACATCAAACCATTTTCTTCAATTTCCTGAGCAGATGGAATTTCAGACAAATGACTATTTTCCTTAATATAATACTCAACTTCCGCTAACGATTTTAATTTATAGTCACTCGCAAAAACGTAATCCGGAACAAGTGGTCCGGCCATATCAACACGTACTTCTTGAGTATGGATTTTTCCCTTAACTGTTAATTTTTCATCTGGAGCTGCTGTACCTATACCCACATTACCACCAATTGGATTAATTATAATATTCTTTTGACCAATACCACCTTTGACAGCCTGCAAATAAGAATATTCCCCTTCTGTATTTACGCCAATATTAATACCTAATCTATAAGTTTCACCATCATGTATAGAAATACCATCTGAACTTGATATACCATTACTTGTTGGTACTTTTACTTCAAATGTATTTAATGGAGATGGTGAATTGATACCTACATTACCACCATTTAAAAGGATTTTATCTGTGCCATTTTCAACTGTAATATTAAAACTACTCAAGTCGTATCCTAAACCAATCCAAGATTTTCTTGTACCCAAGCTATTCAAATATTGAGTATAGAGCCATCTGTCATCTGTAGTTTGCAATGCGAAAATAGCATCATTAGAACTTTTAATATGTAACGGAGATATAGGGGTTGCATTACCAATACCAGCATTTCCGGATGTAGGAAATATATTTTGACCAAAGTTTGATTGTGCAATTAAGACCAATGCAAAAAGTATAATTTTATTCATAATTTGATTTCAAGTATTTCTTTTTTATTTTGCTTTTTATTTTGAAATATTTTAATTACTTTTTTGTGCAACTCATTTCTAATTTACTCATTCTTTCTGCCAATTCTTTAAACGCTTTATTCTGATTTTTTAAATCTTTTATCTCTTTATTTTGATCAATCACATACAGAGTCAATTCTTCTATTTTCTGTAATAATTTGGCATTCATTTCTCCTAGATTAATTCCATTGGTTAAGACTTCTTTTTCACTTGGAATATTCTCTAAATGTCCTTTTTCGGCAATATGTTTTTCTACTTCTTCAAGACTTGGTAAATTGTAATCTTTTTTGAAAACAAAATCAGACCAGCCTATCATATCAACTTTTACTTCTTTTGAGTGAACTGTTCCGTTTACATCTAATTTATTTATTGGATTTGCAGTTCCAATTCCTACATTACCATTTCCCAGAATTCTCATTTTTTCTGTTTGGCCCGTAGAATATAATTCTTGCGTAAAAAATTGCATTCCGTAAGTATTATAACCACTACTTTGCGTAATTGTTCTTATAGAAGTTCCAAAAGTATTATAACTTCCTAAACCTATAGAATGCGCAATCATAATAGAAGATTCATTATCAACGTTTAAGGAATTTCTAACTAAGATATTTCCGCCTTTAACTTCTAGTTTTGCAAGTGGAGTTATTGTCCCAATACCTACGTTTTTATCAGCGCCAAATGTTATAATCGAACCAAGCCCATAATTTATATCAAGATATGCAGCACCTGAAATATCTCTTGCTATAAAATCCCATAATCCACCAGTATGACCATAAGGACGTAGCGATAAACGAATAATTTCACCAGGAGTATTTGCAACTGCTTCTTGTTTCCCTATTTTTAGACTAGTATCATAATATCCACTTCCTGTTGGAGGGTAAGTATTTTGAGCAAAATTCAGCTCCATAATAAGTAATGCAAGTAATAAAAGTAGTTTTTTCATGATCTTATTTATTCTGTTTTAATTTTAATATGTCATTTTTCATTATCTCATTTTCCTTTTTCATTTCAATCACATAAAGGGTCAATTCTTCAATCTTTTGCAACAACTTAGCATTCATTTCACCCAGATTAATTCCATTTTTTAAAACTTCTTCTTCACTAGGAATATTTTCTAAATGGCCTTTTTCGGCAATATGTTTTTCTACTTCTTCAAGACTCGGTAAATTGTATTCTTTTTTGAAAACAAAATCTGACCAGCCTATCATATCAACTTTTACTTCTTTTGAATGAATTGTTCCGTTGACATCAAGTTTATTTGTTGGATTTGCAATTCCAATTCCTACATTGTCGTTAATTATTTGATTTCCAGAAAACACATTTCCTCCTCTAGTAGCAATTTCGTTCCAGGAATTCCAAAGACTAGCATCCCCCTTTCTTGTCCTAAAAGAAAGATGGCCACCACCATTTGGCCCATAATCCGAACTTATCTGACAATCAAAATTATTATCTAAACCTCCAAAACTTAATAACGCTCCATTCCACGGTGTACCTGCTGTAGCATACGAAAAAGTATAACCTCCTCTAAAATTATTAGCTGCACTAGCAGCATTAATACTTTGAGTTGGATTCATACTTTGTGCCACTAACACCCCATTAAACAATCCAACTAAACCTAAAATCAAGATTAGCTTTTTCACTTTTTTTTATTTTAATAAAACTCTATTCCCTTTCTCTAACTTCCTAAACGTTTATTTTATTCAATCACATCCATAGTTATTTCTTCTGTTTTCTGAAATAAATCAACAATCATTTATCTATAAAACTATAATTTAATTCATTTGACACAAATATATATTTATAATTTAAATCCTACAAAATAAACAGTTAAATAAAAAATAAACGCATAAAAAAAGCGAGACTTACGTCTCGCTTTTTTTATTAAATAGTTTTATAAACTTTATTCTACAGTAACTGATTTTGCCAAATTACGTGGCTGATCTACATTACATCCTCTCATTACTGCAATATAATAAGACAGTAATTGCAACGGAATAGTTGTAATTAATGGAGATAAAGCATCTGAAGTTTCTGGAATCTCGATTACATAATCGGCTAATTCACGAACTTGTGTATCACCTTTAGTAACTACAGCGATAATTTTACCGCTTCTTGATTTTATTTCCTGAATGTTACTTACAATTTTATCATAATGACCTTGTTTAGGTGCAATCACGATAACCGGCATATGCTCATCAATAAGCGCAATAGGACCATGTTTCATCTCAGCAGCAGGATAACCTTCTGCATGAATATAAGAGATCTCTTTAAGCTTTAAAGCACCTTCTAACGCTACCGGGAAGTTATATCCTCGACCTAAGTACAAACAGTTTGGAGCGTCTTTAAAAGCTGCTGCAATTTCTTTTGCTCTGTCGTTTGTTTCTAATGCCTCGGCTACTTTCTCAGGAATTATTTCTAATTCTTGTAAGTACGTATGAAAATCAGTGTTTGATAATGTTCCTTTTGCTTTTCCTAATCGCAAAGCAATCATCGTTAAAACTGTGATTTGCGTTGTAAAAGCTTTAGTTGAAGCTACTCCAATTTCAGGTCCTGCGTGTGTATAAGCACCAGCATGACTTTCTCTTGAAATAGATGAACCTACCACATTACAAACTCCAAAAACAAAAGCACCGTTTTCTTTCGCCAATTTAATAGCCGCCATAGTATCAGCAGTTTCTCCCGATTGAGAGATTGCAATAACTACGTCATTTTTATTGATGATAGGATTTCTGTATCTGAACTCAGAAGCATATTCTACTTCTACCGGAATACGGGTAAACTCTTCAAAAATATATTCTGCTACTAAACCTGCATGCCATGAAGTACCACAAGCAACAATAATGATTCTGTCAGCGTTTAAGAATTTTTCAAGATTATCCTCAACACCTGCCATTTGAACGATTCCTTCATTTGCATGAAGTCTTCCTCTGTAAGTATCTTTTATAACACTTGGCTGCTCATAGATTTCTTTAAGCATGAAGTGATCATAACCTCCTTTTTCAATTTGCTCCAAATTCATTTGAAGCTCCTGAATATAAGGATCTACTAGAGAGTCATCTTTTATTTTTCTAACTTTAAGAGGCTTGTGCAATCTGATATTTGCCATTTCACCGTCTTCAAGATAAATGGCATTCGAAGTATATTCAATAAACGGCGAAGCATCAGAAGCGATAAAAAACTCTCCTTCTCCAACACCAATTGCCAATGGACTTCCTAATCTTGCAGCAACAATTTCGTTCGGATTCTTTTTATCAAAAACTGCAATTGCATAAGCTCCTACAACCTGATTTAAAGCAATCTGAACTGCTTTGCCTAATTTAATACCTTCCTTTTTTTGAACCTCTTCAATTAAGTTCACTAAAACTTCAGTATCTGTATCCGATTTAAAAGTATAACCTCTTTTTTTCAATTCTTCTTTAAGCGGCGCATAATTTTCAATGATTCCATTATGAATAATAACCAACTCACCTGAATTTGAAAGATGCGGATGTGAGTTTACATCATTTGGAACTCCGTGTGTAGCCCAACGTGTATGCCCAATCCCTATACTTCCGTTTGTCGTAAAATTATCTTTTGCTTTTGTTTCAAGATCTGAAACTTTACCTTTTGTTTTACAAAGTTTTATTCCGTCCTGGTCATCATACAACATAACACCAGCACTATCATATCCTCTGTATTCGAGTCGTTTTAATCCTTTGATAACAATAGGATACGCCTCTCTATGACCGATATATCCAACAATTCCACACATATATATTTATTAATTTGGTTTCGTGTAGTAAATCTGCAGTTTTAACTTCTTATCTGCATCGGCCGCAGAAACATTATTACCATATAATATTGTTCCTAATGGCCCCATAACTGAACCTGTTGGCGCTTCTGAAATAACGTCGTTTTTCAATCTTAGTTTGTTCGAAGCAACAACACCAATTCCTTCGGTTACTGCTAAGCCCAATCTAATATTTTTTACAGTAGCATCTTTTATAAGAGCTCTGATATGTTTTGTGATTCGAACCTTATAACTTACACCTCGTTTTGTAGTTGCGTCAACATCTATTATTCCACCAAAAACAGCTCTATTCAGTTTTGAATCAAAAGCATTTGTACTACTATCAACATAATCAGCGATAATTGTATTATTGTCCAGATCATATAGATAAACTCTTTTCGGCTCCCTTTCTGCAGTTTTCATTTTATCTGCATCAATATAAAAAACTAAATTAGCCTCGTTAACCAACCATTTTTTAACGATAACGTTATGTCTGATTTCATCTAATTCATCTGAAACACCATTAGGCTGATTTACCAAAACATTGTTACTATCATATCCTATTAGATCCGTTTTATTAAAAAGATTAATAACAGCCAATGATCCCTGACCTCCTTTTAGATAAAGTCTGTCATCACCAGTATCTTTATTTCTATTAGCTACTGCAGCTTTATAAGTAGGATTCTGCACATCCTTCAATAAACTTGTTCCCGCACCCATCAAATTAATCGTTATGACTTTATCTTCTGTTGTAGTATCAGGATCCGTAGTAATCGCCGTTTTTGCTTTATACTTTATTGTAATTTTAGCAGGACCTGTAGCTTTTAAAAAATCTAACAAGGCCATATTTGACGGACTTCCGTCCGCTGCTTTCTCAACTTGAAAATACAAACCTTTAAAATACTCCTGAAAAACATCCTGAGCAGAAAGTTTCGCCGCTGGTGCATTTAAAATTTTAGCTTGAAAAAAAGCTTTATTCAAATCCAATTGCATTTGTGGTGCAGAATAACTATCTGTATATACTACCGGATTAGCATTGGCATCTACCGGAGTTTTAGTTACTATTTGTGCTGCACTAAAAAAGAAATTATCATTCTGCGATCCTGTAGTACCAGAACCATCTGGATCTTTAGCATCATTTAATGGAATTCCAATTTTTTTAGTATTGAAATTTACTTCACCTGCCTGTGGCGGTGTATTTGTATCCTGATCACTATAATATAACTTTCCTAATAAAGAACCATTACCATCATAATAACTACTGTACATTTGTGCTCCGGACTCATAAACACTAAGTTTAATTTTCCCATTTTTTGGCCCATAAATAGAATCTAATACATAAATATTCCCCCCTTTTGGATCAATAGCAGTCGAGTGACTATAATAAGGTACTGTAAGCACGGCACTTTCTATAACAGGATTCTCTCCAATAGTTGGTTTGTATTCAGACAATGAAACCTGACAAACAAAATTGGCAGTAGTTTCACCAAAAACAGGATTATTATAAATTCCTAAACCAAAAAGCGGTAATCCGTTTGACTGAACAGGAGTTACTTCCTGATTAAATGCCGTAACACTATATTGCTCAGGAACTAAATCAAAATGATTATCACCAATTAATTCGTCACCAATAGCGTTAAAATCTTTATCGCAAGAATACAAAAGAACAACAGTTGCAACTAATAGAATTTTCTTAATAAAAGAAGTATTATACATGTTTAATAATAATGTTAATTTTTAAAGACCCATCGTTTTATAGAAATTTGTATACGCTTCAGCGAATGCATCTTTCGTGGCGAAAGGTAAAAAAGGTTTTCCTGAAGATTCTATAAATTTTGTTAAACTTGGAGATACATTTTCAGATGCTATAATCACCGCATCTGAGTGTAAGATACTAGCCTTTAAGATATTTTCGTAATTTGGAGTCTCTAAATCAGCAACTGATTCATGTGGAACTCCGTCAAATTTAACTTTGTTTATCATTTCCAAATCTAAATTTTCATCAAAAGATTGCCCATAAACAGAGGTTACAATCTTAGTTTCAGAAAACAAAGCTTCATTTTTGTAGTAATGTTTCATGTAAATTGGCAACATCGCTGCAAGCCAACCGTGAACGTGAATAATATCCGGAACCCAATTCAATTTTTTTACAGTCTCAACAACTCCTTTTGCAAAAAATATTGCTCTTTCGTCATTATCAGGATATAAAACACCTTCTTCGTCAGCAAAAGTTGCTTTACGCTTAAAATATTCATCATTATCAATAAAATAAACCTGAATTCTCTCTTTAGGAATTGAAGCTACCTTAATAATCAATGGCATATCTAAGTCATTCACTACCAAATTCATTCCTGAAAGTCTAATAACTTCATGTAATTGGTGTCTTCTTTCGTTGATATTTCCATATCTTGGCATGAAAATTCTTATCTGTCCTCCTTGATCGTTAATCATTTTTGGAACGTCATAAGACATTAAAGAAACTTCATTTTCAGCCAAATAAGGCACGACTTCAGATGATACATATAATATCCTCTTATCTTTCATAATAGTATTTTACTTAATTTTTGGTAATAAAAACGTTGCAAAATTACAAAAATTTATGCAGTTTATAACTAATATATTATGTTTGCACTAAATTTTAATAATACTGGCATGCATATTTTCTACGGTAAAGTAGCTTTGATAGCGTATTTAAAAACTATCAAAACAGCAAATTCAACCATTGGATTTGTACCAACAATGGGCGCTTTACACCAAGGGCATTTAGCTTTAATGCAAAGATCACTTAAAGAAAATGACGACACAGTTGTGAGTATTTTTGTCAATCCTACGCAGTTCAACAATCCCGAAGATCTCGAAAAATACCCGCGAACACTTGAAGAAGACGTAAAAAAAATGCGAGGTTTAAGTGACAAAATGATTTTATACGCTCCTTCTGTAGATGATATTTATGAAGGACACACAATTTCACAATCTTTCGACTTTGACGGACTGGAAAATCAGATGGAAGGAAAATTCAGACCAGGACATTTTAACGGAGTCGGAACCATCGTAAAACGTCTTTTTGAAATCGTTACTCCAACAAATGCTTACTTTGGAGAAAAAGATTTTCAGCAATTACAGATTGTTAAGAAAATGGTCGAAAAGAACGATTTACCTGTAAATGTTGTGGGTTGTCCAATTTTTAGAGAAGAAAACCAACTCGCAATGAGTTCCCGAAACGAGCGTCTAACGCCCGAAGAAAGAAAAGAAGCTTCTATTATTTATAAAGTTTTGACTGAAGCCAAAGAAATATTCCAGACAAATACTCCCGAAGAAACCATCGCTTTTGTAGAAAATTCTTTCAAAGACAACAAAAAGTTTGACCTTGAATATTTTGTAATTGCTGACGAATCGACATTATTACCTATCGATCATAAGAGTAAAGACAAAAATTACCGTGCATTTATAGCGGTATTTGTTAATTCTATAAGACTGATTGATACCATTTCATTAAATTAATTTACCTTTGCACCATGCAAATTCAAGTTATAAAATCAAAAATTCATCGTGTAAAAGTAACTGGCGCTGATTTAAATTATATTGGCAGTATTACTATCGACGAAACATTACTGGAAGCCTCAAATATTATTGAAGGTGAGAAAGTAGCTATTGTAAATATCAATAATGGTGAGCGTTTTGAAACTTACGCCATTAAAGGAGAAAAAAATTCAGGTGAGATCACACTAAATGGTCCCGCAGCAAGAAAAGTTCAAAAAGACGATATTATTATCATTATATCCTATGCAACCCTGGAATTTGAAGAAGCTAAAACCTTCAAACCATGGATCATTTTTCCTAATGAGAACGACAATTCGTTAACATAAGATTTTCTTTTGCACTTTATTCTTAAATATTATTTGTCAAAATTATTTTTGAACAAAGAAGGTCACTTTTACCTAAAAATAAAAGAATAAATTTAACCGCAAAGCGCACAAAGGTTTACGCAAAGTTCGCAAAGTTTTATCTAAATAGAGCTTTGCGAACTTTATGTTTTTATTTAAAATCCATATAAAAATATCTTAGCGCACTTTGCGTTTAAAACAATTAGTCATACAAAATATTTTATATTGCTGTGGAGATTTTTGTATTCATCCAGATAAAACAAATTTTCACTATAATTTTGATGTCTTTTAAACTTTCTCATTGACAAAAAAGCAAATAAAGTACTATATTGCTACACTATTTCAATACTTTTTAATTCACTGAAATGCCACAAATCATGAAAAAAGTTTACTTACTAATCCTTTTTATTTCAATTTCTGTCTTCTCACAGAAAAAATTCGACAACATTCAATCTGAGAAACTTGGAGAAGAAAGAAGAATAACCATCGGACTTCCTGCTTCTTATGAATCTAATCCAGACAAAAAATACCCGGTTCTTTATTTATTAGACGGCGATTATTTATTTGATCCATTTTCAGGAGCTTTGAGTTACGGAACTTATTGGGATGATTTACCGGAGATGATTATCATTGGTGTTCACCAAAATAAAGATGGAGAACGCGAAGACGACTCAACAATTGATCAAAATACAGGATTGCCTTTTGAAAAAGGAGCTAAATTTTTTGAATTTATTGGAGCTGAATTAGTTCCTTATATCGAAAAAAAATACCGCACATCTCCATTCAGAGTTATTGCAGGTCATGATATTACAGCAAGTTTTATCAATTTTTATTTATACAAAGAAGAACCACTTTTTAACGCCTATATTTGTTTAAGCCCGGAACTTGCTCCAAAAATGGAAGTTCGTATTCCGGAGAAATTTGCCAAAGTAACACAACCTTTCTTCTATTATCTTTCTGCTGCTGATGGCGACATCAAAAAAATTAAAGAACCAATAGAAAAACTGGACAGCAATATTAAAATCGCAAATAATCCGTTAGTAAATTATAAATACGAATTATTTAAAGGAACAACTCATTACACAGAAGTTTTACATTCAATTCCGAGCGCTTTATATCAGATTTTTGATGTTTACAGACCAATAAATTCTGCAGAATATAATGATAAAATTGCCGTTCTTCAAACTGGTTATGCTGATTATCTTGAAAACAAGTACAATACAATGTCTAAAGTTTTAGGAGTTCAGATTCCGGTTAGAATGAGTGATTTTAAAGTAATCGAAAACATTATTCTAAAGAGAAATGCTTACGACGAATTAGGAAAAATGGCTGAAATTGGAAATGTAAATTACCCAAAAGCGATGTTGGGAGAATACGAATTAGGATTGATGTATGAAAAAATGGGTGATCCAAAACATGCTTCAAAAAAATACCAAAACGCTTCGCAAATGGAGCCAATTGGAGATTTGAATAAAGATTTGATGTACGAGAAAATCGACGAAATGAATACACTTGCAAAAAAGACCAAATAATGTCAAAAGTTAAAACTTCTTTTTTTTGTCAAAACTGCGGAACCCAATATGCCAAATGGCAAGGACAATGCAATGCCTGCAAAGAATGGAATACAATTGCGGAAGAAATTATTCAGAAACAGGAAAAAGTTGCCTGGAAAAGCGAACCGACTCCTTCGGGTAAAGCTCCTCGCCCTTTAAAAATTAACGAAATTGATTCGGCGCTGGAAGTTCGTATGGACACAACCGACGGCGAATTAAATCGTGTTTTGGGTGGCGGAATTGTTCCAGGATCTTTAACGCTTTTGGGTGGTGAACCCGGAATTGGAAAAAGTACACTTTTGCTACAAATCTCACTAAAATTACCTTACAAAACACTTTATGTTTCTGGTGAAGAAAGCCAAAAACAAATAAAAATGCGTGCCGAAAGAATAACGCCAAATAGCGATAATTGCTATATTCTAACGGAAACTAAAACGCAAAACATCTTTAAACAAATTGAAGCGATTCAGCCGGAGATTGTCATTATCGATTCGATTCAGACTTTACACACGGATTATATCGAATCGACAGCCGGAAGTATTTCTCAGATTAGAGAAACTACTGCCGAGTTGATCAAATTTGCTAAAGAAACCAATATTCCGGTTATTTTAATTGGACATATTACAAAAGACGGAAACATTGCCGGACCAAAAATCCTGGAACATATGGTTGACACCGTTTTACAGTTTGAAGGCGATCGAAATCATGTTTACAGAATCCTGCGTTCCTTAAAAAACCGTTTTGGCTCAACTGCCGAATTGGGAATTTATGAAATGCTTGGAAGCGGATTAAGAGAAGTTTCTAATCCGTCAGAAATATTGATTTCGCACAAAGACGAAGAAATGTCTGGAACCGCAATTGCGACAACCATGGAAGGCATGCGTCCGCTAATGATCGAAATTCAATCATTGGTAAGTACAGCAGTTTACGGAACGCCACAACGCAGCACGACTGGTTACAACGCCAAAAGGCTAAACATGATTTTGGCGGTTTTAGAAAAAAGAGCCGGATTTCGTTTAGGCGCAAAAGACGTTTTCCTGAATGTTACCGGAGGAATTTCTGTTGATGATCCTGCAATTGACTTAGCAGTTGTTGCTGCGATTTTATCTTCAAATGAAGATATTCCGGTTACTAAAGGTTTCTGTTTTGCAGGCGAAGTTGGACTTTCGGGAGAAATCCGACCTGTAAATCGAGTTGATCAAAGAATTCAGGAAGCCGAAAAATTAGGATTCACCACTATATTTGTATCTAAGTACAATAAAATAGCCTTAAAAAACACTGGAATCAAAATTGAGCTTGTTGCTAAAATTGAAGATGTTGCCAGTATTCTTTTTGGATAATATTTTTATAAGTCTACTTTATGAAATTTCCAAAACTAAATATTCCAAAACAAAAAATATTTAAAGCCTTAAAAATACTTGCCGTAGTATTGGTTTTGATTTTAATTGGACTTTACTACTTTCGTGATTCGCTTTTAAAACAAGCTATTGCTAAAGTTACGCACAAAATGACTGTCGATTACAATAGTACATTTTCTGTAAAATCAGCTTCATTTGAAGGTTTATCCGGAATTAAATTAACAGATGTTATTTTGGTTCCTAAAAATGCGGACACTCTTTGCCACATTCATAAAATAGAAACAAGCATAAGTTTAGCCAATTTATTAATTGGAGATGTTCAGGTTGGAACCTTAAGAGTTGACAATGGATATATACAATTGGTTAAAAAAGGAAATATCCGCAATTTTGATGCTTTCTTAAAAAAGGACAAATCGGATACTGATAAAAATGAAAAAAGAAAATACGCCGCTTTTGCGTATCGTATTATTTCAAAACTACTGAATTTGGTTCCGACTGATATGGATTTAAAAAATCTAAATTTCAGAATTGATGATAACGGCAAAAAAACCTCTATTGCGATCAATAAACTCGTTTTAGACAACAAACAACTCGAAACCAATCTTCATGTTCAAAGCAAAGATTTTGATCAGCGTTGGAACATAAAAGGTTTTGCAGATCCAAGAAACAAAAAAGCAGATATCCGTTTCTTTAATTTAGATACCGGCGCAATCCGAGTTCCTTATTTAGACGAGCGCTACAACCTGAAAGCAAGCTTTGATTCAATCCGATTAAATGTGCAAAACATTGAAAAAGACGGAAGCGAATTGCATATTGACGGTTATACTTCGATTACTAATTTAAAAATCAATCACCCAAAAATTGCCAGTAAAGATGTAGTGATCAAAAATGCGCGTTTTGATTATCGTTTTTTATTGGGGAATGACTTTATTTCGATAGACAGCACTTCGACTATGCAATTGAACAAGATAAAATTGCATCCTTATGTTTCTTATGATACTGAAAAAGATACGACCTATACTTTAAGAGTCAATATCCCGAAGATGAAAGCACAGGATTTTATCGTTTCATTACCTGACGGATTGTTTACGCACTTTCAGGGAATGGAAGCGACTGGAAATTTCGATTATAAACTCGATTTCAAATTCAATAAAAACAAACCGAATACTTTAGTTTTTGATAGCAAACTAAACAAGGAAGATTTAAAAATCACCAAATATGGTGAAGCCGATTTAAATAAACTTAACGGTGAATTTGTCTATCGCGCCATTATTCAAAATGTGTTGCAACGTCCGGTTTTAGTCGGGAATGCAAATCCTAATTATACGCCATTAGATCAGATTTCGCCTTATTTAAGAAAATGTGTTCTTACAACAGAAGATCCATCATTCTTCTCGCATCGCGGATTTATAAACGAAGCGTTCAAACAATCTATTCTAAAAAATATCAGAACCAAAAAGTTCTCTCGTGGCGCTAGTACAATTAGTATGCAGCTAATTAAAAACGTTTTCCTGACGCGTGAAAAAACGCTTTCGCGAAAGTTAGAAGAAATTTTACTGGTTTATATCTTAGAAAACAATCGTGTGGTAAGCAAAGAAAGAATGCTCGAAGTATATTTCAATATCATAGAATGGGGACCAAATGTATACGGAATTGGCGAAGCAAGTCACTTCTACTTCCAAAAAAGTCCTTCGGCTTTAAATGTTGATGAATGTTTGTTTTTGGCAACGATTATTCCGAAACCAAGAAAATTCATGTATCAGTTTAACGATCAGGGAAATTTGAAAGATTTCGCAGTAAAAAACCAAAAATTCTTAAGAAACTTAATGTTCCGTCGTGGTTTATTAATTCCCGAAGATACACTTGGTCAATTACCTGTTTATATTTCCGGAAATGCCCGTTCGTTAATCCGAATTAAAGCTCCTGATTCTACAGCAGTTCAAGCAGATTCGTTGTCTATTAGTGATGAATTTGATTTATAAAACAATGGAGGAAAAAGAAAATAAAAAAGAAATCTATTTTAAGCGAGTTTATGACAATATCAAAAATATTGGTTATCATACAACTGCAATATCTGAAGAAAAAGACTTCACCCCATTTGCTTATTCAACAGGAATATTTAAAAATTTCAAAATACCGGAATTATTCATTTCCGGACTTGGGCCTAATTTATCGGGGCAGTTAATTAAAAATTATGCCGAAAAATATAAATTAGAAAAGATTCCATTAAATCAAAAAATTAATGATTTAACTGATCGATTTCCTGTTTACTTCATCAAACTAGACAATGACGACATAGATGAATACGTTTTAACTTCAATTAAATTTTATGAAAATCGTAATTATGAATATTTGCAATTAATTTTTCCAGACTTAAATGGAAATTTCCCAAATGAACCTAATTACGATTACGACCAAAAAATAATTGGAGACTTCAAATTATAATAAGAAAGATCCAGTTCAAAATAAAAAATTCCACAAATTATTACAGATTAATCCGTGATAATTTGTGGAATTCGTGTTTATTCGAATACTTGAATTACGGAGCAGGATCAGGAATTATCGCCTGAACAGCAGCAATCTCAGTTAAAATTTCTTTCGATAAAAACACATCAATTGTATCGATGTTTTCTTTTAATTGTTCCATTGTTGTTGCGCCAATAATAGCACTTGTCAAAAACGGTTGTTGCAACACAAAACCCATTGCTAATTCGGTTAAAGTCAAACCGTGTTTATGAGCGATTTCCTGATACAATTTTGTTGCTTGTGTACATTGTTCGCTATTATAACGTGTATATTGCGGAAAAAGATTGATTCTCGCATTTGGATGTGCTTCTCCAGTTAAAAACTTACCCGTTAAAACTCCAAAAGCTAAAGGAGAATATGCCAATAAACCAACATTCTCATATTTAGAAACTTCGGCAGAACCCACTTCAAAAAGGCGATTCAATAAGTTATAAGGATTTTGAACCGTTTTGATTCTTGGTAAGTTGTGATATTTACTTTCTTCCAGAAAACGCATCATTCCCCACGCATTTTCGTTAGAAACTCCAATGTGTTTTATTTTTCCTTCTTTGATTAATTCGTCAAAAGTTTCTAAAACCGTTCTAAAATTATCTTCCCAAATTGCATCATGATCTTTAAATCCGCGTTGTCCAAAATAATTAGTCAATCTTTCCGGCCAATGCATTTGATATAAGTCGATATAATCTGTCTGAAGACGTTTTAAACTGTTTTCTACCGCATATTTAATACTCTCTGGAGAGAAATCACCTTTTTCACGCATGTAGGTGAAATTTGGGTTTGGTCCTGCGATTTTCGATGCCAAAACCACTTTGTCACGATTTCCCGATTTCTTAAACCAGGTTCCGATTATTTTCTCTGTACTTCCGTAAGTTTCTTCACGCGCCGGAACCGAGTACATTTCGGCAGTATCAAAAAAATTGATTCCTCTTTCAAGTGCATAATCCATTTGTTGATGTCCTTCCGCTTCGGTATTTTGTTGCCCGAAAGTCATTGTTCCGAGGTTTATTTTACTAACTTTTATATCGGTATTTGGTAAAGTTGTGTATTTCATTTTTTTTGAGGTTCTAAGTTTCTAAGGAGCTGAGTTGCAAAGATTCTTTTAAGCTTTCAGCTTTTAATTATAAAACTCAAATATACGACGAGATTTTTCAAATGGAAATCCGATAAAAGTTAAAAAAAGAATAAGAATGTAAATTCAACTACATCTAATCATTATCCCAATCTAACATTTCTCTCTCAAGATCATCTTTCGAAATCACTCTATTATTTCTTATACCATCCAAACCTGCTTCCACCATTTTATTATATTCTGTCAAGAATAAGTCCTTTTCTTCTAAAAAATTTGGATTAACTATCTTTTGCTTTTCTAAATATCTCATACTTTTTTTTAATTTCACGAAACATGTATAGTCCCTCAGGGACAACATTTCGGGGTGGCTTTTCTTTTTTACCAACATTTTTTTACCACATTTTTCTACCAACATTTTTCTACCAACATTTAACTCCTAACGGAGTATTTCTCAAAATTGTATTTTCTCAGATAACTTATTACAAGATTAAAAGCATTCTAAAATACTTAGTGTTTCAAGTTATCTCGTAGAGATTAAATATCGGTAGACTATTGTTTACACACAATAACAATGTCCCGTATGGGACTACACACAATTCTAACAATAATACCACCAATTTCTACAAACACTAGAAAACCTTGCGCGAAAGTCTAAAAACGAAAAAAGGCTCAAAGTATAAACTTCAAGCCTTTCTATATAAAAAATCTTAGAACCTCAGAAACTTAGTCCCTCAGAACCTTAATTAATACTATTAAGCATTTCAGCGATTTCATCTAATCTTGGCGTTAAGATGATTTCGATTCTACGGTTTTTAGCTTTTCCTTCCGGAGTTGCATTGCTTGCAAGCGGAGAAAATTCACTGCGACCTGCTGCTGTTAATTTTTGCTTGTTGATTTTAGTGTTTTCACTCAAAATAGCCACAATTGCGGTTGCTCTTTTCGTAGATAAATCCCAGTTGTTTGCAATTGGACCTGAACCTGCATAAGGATCATCGTCTGTGTGTCCTTCGATAAGAACCGAAAGATCCGGATTATCGCCCAAAACTTTTCCTAATTCTACAACTGCTTTTCTACCTTCTGTTCCAACTGCCCAACTTCCTGAGTTGAAAAGCAATTTGTTTTCCATAGAAACGTATACTTTACCGTTTTTCTGTTCTACAGTCAAACCTTTACCTTCAAAACCGTTTAAGGCTTTAGACAAAGTTTCTTTTAATTTTTTCATTGCAGCTTCTTTTGCTGCAATCATAGCTTCAAGTTCGTTTAGGCGACTTGCTGTTTTATCTAGACGCGCTTGTTCATCGGCTAATTTTTTAGATTTAGCTTCTAATTGAGCCAACAATTCACGGTTTTTGGCCATATTACTTTCTAGTGCATCATTGCTGTTTTTCTCTAATGCATTATAAGAATCCTGTAAAACCTTAAATTTATTTTGGGCTGCAGCCAAGTCGGCTTTTTGTTTTGCAAGATCAGCTTTTGTATCGTTTAGATCTTTTGTTAAAGCATCACGATCTAATTCTAACTGATTCTTTGATTTTTGCAAACTCGCATTTTCATCAGCAATTGAACGGTTTTCTTTTTTTAGATCTGAATATTTTGTTTCAAGATCGTTGTAAATTTTCTTGGATACACATGAAGTCATAGACATCGCTACAACTAGTAATCCGATAGAGGCCTTTTTAATCATACTGTTTTTTATTTGGAGGGTATTAATAATCTAACAATGTCAAAATTCAACAACAATAATAATGTCAATTTTGACACTTAAACTGCTATTCTCTCAACAAGAACAATACCACTTTTATTCTATCTCAACTAAAACCGGACAATGATCTGAGTGTACAGCATCCGGAAGAATAACAGCACGTTTTAAACGATGCTGCAAAGAATCGCTTACCAAATTATAATCGATACGCCAACCTTTATTGTTTCCTCTGGCGCCGGCGCGGTAACTCCACCAAGAATAATGATGCGGATCTTTGTTAAAATGGCGGAAACTATCAATGAAACCAGATTTCATAAATCCGTCAAGCCAGGCACGTTCTGCCGGTAAAAATCCTGAAACGGTTTTATTACGTACCGGATCGTGAATATCAATCGCTTCGTGGCAAATATTGTAATCACCGCAAATGATAAGGTTTGGAATCGTAAGTTTTAATTCGTTGATGTAAGTTTGAAAATCATCCATAAACATAAATTTATGGTCTAATCTTTCAATATTTGTTCCTGACGGAAGGTATAAACTCATTACAGAACAATCGTCAAAATCGGCACGAAGGTTACGGCCTTCAAAATCCATGTGATGAATTCCGGTTCCAAAAACAACGTTGTTTGGTTTTATTTTAGACAAGATAGCCACACCGCTATAGCCTTTTTTGGTAGCCGGGTAATAGTATTGATACGGATAACCTGCAGCAGTAATGTCGTCTACGGGAATTTGCTCTTGTGTAGCTTTTATTTCCTGAAGACAAATTACATCTGGATTAGCTTGTTGCAGCCATTCGATAAAACCTTTGGTAATCGCGGCACGTATTCCGTTTACATTATAAGAAATAATTTTCATCAGCATTTTTTTTAGGATTCCAAATGTAATAAAAAAGTGGAAAGTTTGTGTTTGAATCAACGAAAAGTAGAGTTTTTTGTTATCTTTGTTCGCTGCTCTAATAAATTAAAAATAGTACATGGGTTTAGTTACCGCGAAAGAAGTTGCAAAGGCAATAAATGTTGAGAAGTACGGAGTTCTTGGTACTTTTTCAGGCTGGATTCTTATGAAGGTTCTTAAGATCTCTACCCTTAATAAAATTTACGATCATAATAAACATTTAGAGGATGTTGCGTTTTTGAATGGGATATTGGATGAAATGGAAATTAAATTCGAAATTCCGGAAGAAGATTTAAAACGTTTACCTAAAGATGGCGCGTATATTACCATCTCAAATCATCCGCTTGGAGGAATTGATGGTATTTTGCTTTTGAAATTAATGCTCGAAAGAGAACCAAATTTCAAGATCATCGCTAACTTTTTATTACACAGAATTGTTCCGCTTAAAAAATATATAATGCCGGTTAATCCTTTTGAAAATCATAAGGATGCTAAATCGAGCGTTGTTGGAATCAAAGAAACTTTACGCCATTTAAGCGATGGAAAACCGTTGGGAATTTTCCCTGCCGGGGAAGTTTCTACCTATAAAGATGGGAAACTAGTAGTTGATAAACCTTGGGAAGAAGGCGCTTTGAAGTTAATTCGAAAAGCTAAAGTTCCTGTAGTTCCAATTTATTTTCACGCTAAAAACAGTAAACTATTTTATTGGCTTTCTAAAATTGATGATACTTTGCGAACTGCAAAATTACCATCAGAATTGCTTACGCAGAAAGATCGTGTAATTAAAGTTCGTATTGGTAAACCGATTTCTGTAAATGAACAAAACGAAATTGAATCGTTTGAAGAGTACTCAGAATTTTTAAGAAAGAAAACCTATATGCTTGCAAATCCTTTTGAAAAGGACAGCAAACTGTTGGATACTGCAAGTTTAAAAATACCAAAAGCACCTAAAAAAATCGTAACACCAGCAAGTGAATCTAAAATGCTTGACGAGGTAAATATGTTAAGAAACAGCGATTGTCGTTTGTTGCAAAGTAAAAATTACGAGGTGTTTTTTGCAAGAGCGAAATCTATTCCGAATGTTTTGCACGAAATTGGTCGTTTGCGTGAAATCACTTTTCGTGAAGTTGGAGAAGGAACAAATGAATCTATCGATTTAGATAAATTTGACCAATATTATCACCATATGTTTTTATGGGACGATGAAACTAAAAAAATTGCCGGTGCTTACCGCATGGGATTAGGTTCTGAAATTTACCGTAAATACGGAATTGAAGGTTTCTATTTGAATGATTTATTTAGATTTGAACCTGAATTACATGATATGATGCATAAATCTATAGAAATGGGTCGTGCATTTATCATCAAAGAATACCAGCAAAAACCAATGCCTTTGTTCTTGTTATGGAAAGGTATTATTCATACAACTTTACGTTATCCTGAACACAAATATTTGTTAGGCGGCGTGAGTATCAGTAATCAGTTTTCAGATTTCTCTAAATCATTGATGATTGAGTTCATGAAATCTAATTACTACGATCCTTATATTGCACAATATATTCACCCGAAAAAGGCTTATAAAGTAAAACTGAAAGATGCTGATAAAGATTTCATCTTCGACGAAGCAGAATCTGATTTAAATAAGTTTGATAAAATCATTGATGAATTAGAACCAGGAAATCTACGTTTACCTGTTTTAATCAAAAAATACATCAAACAAAATGCACGTGTTGTCGCTTTCAACGTCGATCCTTTGTTCAATAATGCTATTGATGGCTTAATGTACATTAGAATCGCTGATATTCCGGAAAGCACTATGAAACCGGTTATCGAAGAATTTCAAATAGAATTGGAGCGCAAATTATCTGAGAAAGAAGATTAATTACAGCGATTATTATAAAATTAAAATCCCATTCTGCCATGGCGGAATGGGATTTTTTAATTACAATTTTTTTCTCAAAACTAGTCCGGATGTTCCTTCTCAATCAATTTACCAAATCTTTATTTTTTGCATTGAACATAATTAACTTACATTCAAATCCTTTTAAAAGAACAACTAAACTTCGTTTGTAAAGAGATGCAATATTACTTCGCAAACGAACTGGAAACATCCCTTAAAAGTCATTAAAAAGAAAGAAAAAGACATTTATAATAACTGGTTAAAAGAAAGAATCCCATTCATAAAACTATGAATGGGATTCTTTTTATGTTTTAGAACCAAGGCTTTTGACCAACCTGATAGGTTTGATAAAAATCTTCATCAGTTTTAGTGAGATAAATTATTCCCTCGATTATACCAATTAAACCTCCAATGCCAAATATAATATTCAATAAAATTTGAATAATCCCCTCTTTTGTGTATCCTAAATAAAATTTATGAATACCCAAAAAACCTAATAAAATAGCTAGAATTCCTGCTACAACCTTTTTATTCTCTTCACGATGAACCGGAGGATTGTTCCAATGCTCTGTTTTAGTGTTTTCCATTTTTATAGTGTTATTAGTTAATTAAACGTCTTTAAAAAAGGTTTTCCTGTCTTTTAAAACCAAATGGATTGATGCAATATATCATCAAACGAATTATTTTTGATAAACAGAATCAATCGGATAAAATGATAAAAAGCTAAAAAATAAGCCAGATTATAGGCCAGTTTTCTATTGTATAAAAGGCTTGTAAAATATTCTTTTTTAGTTATAATTTCTGTTGTCAACACAATAATAGTAAGCCAGCAAAAAACAATAACAAAAGGTCCTAAAATATGATAACTAAGTGACTTGTAAATATCTCCCTGATAAAAATAAACCAATGATTTTGTAATCCCGCAACCAGGACAAGGAAAACCTGTAACCATCTTGAAAGGACAAAACGACTGATCAGATTCTAAATGGTCATTATGATTATCAAGCATCAAAAAAAACGGAACTATCAGTGTAATTGCTGCACCGATAATTCCGTAAATTTTACGTTTTGTTCTGTTATTATTTGTATAATCTGTTGATATCACCTTGTACAATCATTGCTGCTGCAATAGGAAAAAAGAATCCTAAAACAATTAATAAAGTTGACTGATCTTTTTGAAGCTCACCAGTTTTCTCATAAACTTTTGGCAATGCTTCTTTTCCAGCCAAATAATAAAAATAAATATTTACCGGCATACAACATCCTGCAAAAATTGCAATAGGCTGTGAGATAACTTCTCTTCCTGCAACGGCATTAAAAACTTCAGATACTTTAATATTCCAATAAATTAAATATAATCCACAAGTTAAAAACCCAAAAAGCAATACCATAATAGGATCTACTTTAAATACTGGAATTGGTTCATTAAAATTATTAGACGTTTCGTTAAATTCGTTTTCCATTTTTTATTAGTTAAAATTAATTGGTTATGTCCTACTCTTAGGATTTTCGGTCGCTCCTTATTTAGAAACAATATTATTAAAAATTAACATTAAAAACTAATTCTAGCCTAAAAATTCTACAGAAAAAACTCGTTATTTAATTCTAAAAAACACAACGCCATCAAACCTTGGTTATTAAGCGACTTACTTTTTATAAACTGCTTTAATTTTATCTACTATAACCTGCGCCAAACGTTCGTGACTCTCAAAAGTCCAACCAGCAATATGAGGCGTCAATAGGGCATTTTTGGCTTCAAGTAAATATTGAAAAGCTTCGGGAGTATTTTTATCCTGAAATAATGTTTCGAAAGATAATTTCTCATACTCCAAAACATCCAAACCTGCTCCCAAAATCTTTTTAGCCTTCATAGCTTCAACCAAATCTGCTGTAACGATATTTTTACCACGTGAAGTATTTATAATCCAAAATGGCTTTGAAAACGCGTTTATAAAATCAGCATTGACCATTTTATCCGTTTCCGGTGTCCACGGAAGATGCAAACTCAAAACATCTGCTTTTTGCTGTAATTCCTGCAATGAAACTTGCCTTGCATTTTCGTCTCCTATGTTTTCTAAAATATCATGAAACAAAACTTCTGTTTCAAAGCCACGAAGTTTTTTAGCAAAGGCTTTCCCCATGTTTCCGTAACCAATAATCCCAACGGTTTTTCCATCAAGTTCATGACCACGATTGCTTTCACGATTCCAATGTCCCGCTTTTATTTCTGCATCGGCTTGATTCAGATTATTAAACAGCGAAAGAATTACACCTAAAGAATGTTCTGCAACAGCGTTGCGATTACCTTCGGGAGCCGCGATTAAGTGAATTCCTTTTGTCTCGGCATAATCACAATCGATACTTTCTAAACCCGCACCAACTCTGGCAATAAACTGTAAATTGGTGGCTTTATCCAAAAAGGTTTTGTCGATTTTAAAACGGCTTCTGATTACGATTCCGTTATAATCCTGAATTTTAGCTTCAACTTCTTCTTTTGAAGATTTAAAATCGGCGTGATTTTCAAAACCTGCATCTTCTAATTGTTGCCATAAAATTGGGTGATTGCTATCGATATGAAGAATTTTTATGCTCATTACTTTTAAATTTTATTAAAACAAAAATACGGTTAATTATTTATTAGCAATCCTCAAAAGTTTCAGGTTTCAGGTTTCATGTTCAAAAAATTGTGACTTTACAACAATACTCAAATCATTAGACACAAAGCACTTTGATCTTAACCGCCTTCAGAATTTTTTATTGGCTATATTTTTTTTTAACTTTGAAAATATTAAGATTCGCCGACTTTCGATGAATTTATCCTTTCTAAATTAAAATCCCTCCTTCAATATGAAACTAACCAAGACTTTTAAAGCCTTTTTTGAAAATGAAAAATCAGGAGGAATATTATTACTCTTTGTCACTATTATATCACTTTATCTTGCCAATTCTTCTTTTCAAACTGAATACATTGCTTTTTGGGAAAAAGATATAAACGGACATTCAATCACACATTGGATTAATGATGGTTTAATGACCATTTTCTTTTTGTTGATTGGACTAGAATTGGAACGCGAAATTTATCATGGTGAATTATCAAGCATCAAAAATGCCTCTTTACCAATTATGGCTGCTCTTGGCGGAATGCTAATTCCTGCTGCAATTTTCCTGGCTTTAAATTTTGGAACTGCAACCCAAAACGGAGCAGGAATCCCAATGGCTACTGACATTGCTTTTGCAATTGGAATTTTATCTCTGTTAGGAAAAAAAGTTCCATCATCTCTAAAAGTGTTCTTAACTGCTTTGGCAGTTATTGACGATTTAGGCGCTATTATCGTAATTGCCGTTTTCTATACAACTACAATTTCTTTTGTAAATCTTGCCATTGCTTTAGGAATCTGGGCATTCTTATTTATTTTGAATCGAATGAAAATTCAAACCCTTATTCCGTATTTAATTGGCGGTGTGGTTATGTGGTACTTTATGCTAAATTCGGGAGTTCATGCAACAATTACCGGAGTTATTTTAGCTTTTGTAATTCCGTTTGGCGATGGTGGCGAAAATTCTTCTTCGTACAAACTACAACACTTTTTACACAAACCTGTTGCTTTCTTTATATTGCCATTATTTGCCATTGCAAATACTTGTATCGCTATTGAATCTGACTGGCATGAAGGTTTGAATCACCCAAATACATTTGGAATCATCTTAGGTTTAGTTGTTGGAAAACCTCTTGGAATTTTACTTTTTTCTTCTATTGGAGTAAGTGCCGGATTATGTTCTTTACCCAAAAGTCTGAAATGGGCACACATTCTGGGCGCAGGAATGTTGGGAGGAATTGGTTTTACAATGTCAATCTTCATTACGATTCTGGCTTTTAAAGATCCTGAAACTATCGTTTTTTCTAAAATCGCTATTTTGATCGCTTCAATACTTTCCGGTATTTTTGGATTAGTTTATCTGAAATATACTGTATCGAAGAAAAAAACTATTTAACATGACAACGTCTTTTTATAAAATCACAATTATAATATTGTCTTTTCTACTATTTTCTGCCTGCAAAGACAAATCCGAAAGCGTCGTAAAAGAAAACAATTCTAAAGAAGTCCTTATCGATTTGACAGACAAAAACGACGAATCTATTGAAGGTTTATACAAAACACAACCAGATCCAAATAGCACTGACGAATGCGAAATCTCTCTTGAAATCTCTAAAATAAAAAATGATTATGTGTATTTTCTAAAAACCAAACTTCGAAAAGTAAAAGGCAAAGCAACTTTCTCTACAAATGAATCCGGAGAAAAATATATCGTTTTAGAAGGTATAAAATGGGATGAATATGAAGGCAACATCAGCAATGAAGATGAAACTGATTCTATTTCTGACTCAAAAGCAACACTAGAAATTCCAGTTGGAATTGATGCGAGTTATGCAAAAGACACAATAACCATTCAGAATTATGGCAATGCTATGAATTCGTATACTAAGATTTCAGAATGTGGCAGGAAATACATACAGTTGATTAAGAAATAAAACTTTAATCTTTTGAAATTCCAATTATCAAGCAAGTTGATTGAAAAGAGAAAACCAATATGACATTCCATAATAACTAACTTTAAAACTTACTATTATGATTGCGAGAATCTGGCACGGAAAAACAAGAATTGAAAATTATGAAACCTATACTCAATTTATAAAAAACACTGCAATTCCTGACTATTCGAAAACGACAGGTTTTATAAAATTGTCCTTTTTAAGAAATATCAAAAACAACGAAGCTCATTTTACACTTATTACCTATTGGGAAAACCTCGAAGTGATTAAAAACTTTGCAGGCGAAGATTATGAAAAGGCTAAATATTATCCTGAAGATGATGACTTTCTCCTCGAGTTTGAAGAAAAAGTAGAACATTTTGAAGTTTTTACATAACAAAAATCCGAAAATAAAAAATCACAAATTCCAACACAATTATCATTGGAGCTTTTATATGATTTCTTTGCTAAATGAAAAAAATAAAACAAATACTTCTTTCATCAATAACACTTATTATTCTCCTAATTGGAGTAATATTCTACCAAATAAAAACTTACGTTCCGCCAGCTTCTGATTGCAGAATGCCAGTTCCTTCGTTTTGCGGAACACCTGATTATACAGAAAATGCAACAAAGGGAAAAGAAATTTTTAATGCAAATTGTGCAGCTTGTCATAAAAAACATGCCAGATCCACAGGACCTGCACTTCAAGACGCTGATTCTTTAGTTATTCTAAAATGGCTAACTAACAAAAAGAATAAAATAGACAGTACAAAAATTGAAGAATTTGGAGTTGATTATCATAGAATGATATTTTCAAAAACTCTAAACAAAGAAAAAGTAGAAAATCTAATTGAATATTGCAGAAATTAACTAGTTCAATGCAATTTCTCTTTCATTAAAAACAACATCCTTTATGCCTATTTACCTTTGTCAAAGTTTTAAACTTTGACAAAGGTTAGTGAAACCTTGGGCATTTCTTTAAAACAACAAACCTGACAGGTTTTAAAAACCTGTCGGGTTTACGAGACTCCATAAAAAATCCCAAAATTCAACAATTGGAATTTGGGATTTAAAATATTGGAATTTCTTTATCCTAACCTTTAATCTGTTTCAAAGAAGTTTTGATTCCTTTGATTAAAGACGAACTAAAGCCATTATGTTCCATTTCGTTCAAACCAACGATTGTGCAGCCTTGAGGCGTTGTTACACGATCGATTAATTGTTCCGGATGTACTTTCTCTTCTAATAACATTTTTGCTGCTCCTTTTACTGTTTGTGCCGCAATTGCTAAAGCCGTTTGAGAATCAAAACCAATTTCGATTCCGGCTTGCATCGAAGCACGAATGTATCTTAAAGCATAAGCCGTTCCGCACGCACCAAGAACCGTTGCAGCATCCATTAACTTTTCGTCAATAACCGGAGCCGTTCCTAAATCCTGAAATAAATCTACAATTGGTAAAGCTTTTTCTCTGTCCTTTTCAGGGAAAGAAATACAAGTCGCCGATTCACCAAACTGCGCTGCAATATTTGGCATAATTCTAATTACCGGATATTCGTTGTTTGTTTTTTCCTGAAGCATATCCAAAGACAAACCACTTACTGCAGATGCAATAGTTTTTCCTTTGATTACTGGTAAAATTTCGGCAAAAACCGTATCAACCTGATATGGCTTTATAGTTAAAATCACCACATCGGCTTCTTGAATATTATGTTTATTATCTGATGAAACCGTGATTCCATATTCAGATAAATATTGAATACTTGCTGTATTTCTTCGTGTAACCGTAACCTGATTACTTTTGGAGAACTTTGCTATTCCCAAGGCGATAGAAACTCCCAGATTTCCTCCACCTATTATATGTACTTTCATTCTTGGTTGTTTTTTGATTTATTTTTGCTGACTAATAGCAGATTTTTCGGCATGTAAATTACGCAGATTTTACAGATATTAAATCACTGTAATGGATCAATTTGTGGCAAAAATCTAAAAGCCAAGAATCTTTCTGGCTATTTCAAAAGCATTATTCCATCTAACTCTTTTCGAAAGAAACACGGATGATACGGATTTACAAAAGTAAAAACGCCGATCAAAACGGATTTTAAAAAATAATAGATGAAAAATCCGTTTTGATCCGCGTTTTCGCGATAGCGAATCCGTTTAATCCGCGTTCCTTTATAGACAATTTAAGATTTGTGGTCGTAATGCACAAACCTTGCACAAAATTTATGCATCTATATTATTCTTATAGCAGTTTTCCTTTTAATAACAAAGACGCTATCGTAAAGTAAATAACTAATCCTGTTACGTCGACTAAAGTCGCTACAAAAGGCGCCGATGAAGTTGCGGGATCCAGCTTAAGTCTTTTCAGTAAAAAAGGTATCATTGATCCGGAAAGTGTTCCCCACAAAACAATAAATACTAATGAAAGCGAAACCGTAAACCCAATTGCTAACCAATGTTCGCCGTATTCATAAAGACCTGTTTGCTGCCAAACCATAATTCTGATGAAACCAACAATTCCTAAAATTGCGCCTAATAAAAAACCTGATGCAATTTCTTTCTTCATTACATACCACCAATCCTTTAGTGTCAGCTCTTTCAACGCCATTGCACGAATGATCAAAGTTGCTGCTTGTGAACCGGAATTTCCTCCACTCGAAATAATAAGCGGAACAAATAATGCCAATACAACTGCTTTCTCAATTTCACCTTCAAAAAATCCCATCGCCGAAGCCGTAAACATTTCTCCGATAAATAAAACAACAAGCCAGGTTGCTCTCTTCTTGACCATTTCACCCAAACGCGTTTGAACGTATGGTAATTCTAAGGCTTCTAATCCCCCGAATTTCTGAATATCTTCAGTATCTCTTTTCTCGATTTCGTCTTTGATGACGTCGATAATATCATCGATTGTAATGCGACCAACCAAACGTCCTAATTCATCAACAACAGGAATTGCTTCCAAGTCGTATTTATCCATCATTCTGGCTACCTCAACATCAGGTGTTTCGACATTTACATGATATAACTTTCGAATATAGATATCAGAAATTTGCGTTTTTGTAGAAGTCGTCAATAAATCCTTAAGCGACAATCTGCCTTTGAGTCTGTTTTCATCATCAACAACATAGATAGAATGCACTCTCGAAACATTTTCTGCCTGAATACGCATTTCTTTCACGCAAGTAAGTACGTTCCAGTTTTCATTAACCTTCACTAACTCTTTGTGCATGATACCTCCGGCAGTATCTTCGTCGTAACGCAATAAATCAACGATTCCTTTTGCGTGTTCTACGTCCTGAAGTTCGGAGATTACCTCTGCTTTTCTGTCTTTTGAAAGTTCTCCAATAATATCTGCCGCATCATTGGTTTCAAGTTCGTCCAGCTCTTCGGCGATTTCTTTAGGCGAAAGTCGGTTTAAGATTTGTTCACGTAAATCGTCCTCTAATTCCAAAAGAATTTCAGCCGTTTTTTCGCTGTTTAAAACCTTGAATATATAAGTTGCTTCATCAATGTCAATTTCATCAAGGATTTCAGCGAAATCCGCGTGATGCATGTCATTTAATAAAATCTCGAGCTCTTTGTTGTTTTTAGCTTGAATGAGTTGAGCTATTTGTTTAATTAGCTCTTTACTGATTTTAAACTCCATCGGCTTCTATTTTTTGAGTCAAAACAATAAATTCGTCTACGCTTAATTGCTCCGGACGCTTATCAAAGATAGTGTCTAATCGCAATTCATCTGATAAATTTAATGTTTTCAAACTGTTACGTAATGTTTTTCGTCTTTGCTGAAAAGCCGTTTTTACAACTGTAAAAAACAACTTTTCTCCGCATGGAAGGCTATAATCTTCCTTTCGGGTCATTTTCATCACACCCGACTTGACCTTGGGCGGAGGAATAAAAACGTTTTCATCTACCGTAAACAAATACTCAGTATCATAGAAAGCCTGTGCTAATACAGATAAGATTCCGTACGCTTTTGAGCCTTTTTTCTCGCATATTCTTTCAGCAACTTCTTTTTGAAACATCCCCGAAAATTCCGGAATCTGATGTTTAAATTCTAAAGTTCTAAAAACGATTTGCGTAGAAATGTTATAGGGAAAATTCCCAATAATAGCGAATTGTTTATTTTCATAAACCTCGTTTATATTGTATTTCAGGAAATCCTGAGAGATAATCTTATCTTTTAATTTTGGATAATTTTCACCCAAATACACCACAGATTCTCCATCAATCTCGATCACGTGTGTATTAATTGGTTTGTCAAGCAAATACTTAGTCAACACACCCATTCCTGGTCCTATTTCTAAAACCTCATCGTATCCTTTTAAGCTTAAAGTATCAGCAATTGCTTTTGCGATACTTTCGTCTTTCAGGAAGTGTTGTCCTAAATGTTTTTTGGCTTTTACTTTTTCCATTTTCTTTATTGTTTTGCCTTTTTACAAAGACACTAAACTTTTCTTTCTTACCAAGTTTACCTCAAAGGCACTAAGACGCAAAGTTTTATTTATTTTTCTGTTTTGCCGAATTACGCAAATTATCACAAATCTTAAAATATAATAATCTGCATAAATCAGTTTAATCCATAAGATCTGTGGGCAATCTCTTTCAGCTGAACACTAAAATCTGAACACTGAACACTAAAATTAATGTTCCGAAATCACTTCTAATTCCGTTCTGAAAGAAAGCATTTTATCCGCAAATAACCCCAAAGCTTCCCTGTGAAATTCCGGTTCATCTTCGATATAATATTTCTCTAAAGTTTCTTTGCTATCGGTAACATATTGCACAGAATAAGTAATTCCGCCCATTTCTTCATTCACCAAAACTTTTACAATTCGCGCCGAAGAAAACTTTTGAGTTGCCAGAATTTCCGGTATGTGTTTTTCCTGCATCCATTTTAACCATTGGTCATGAACGCTTTCGTGTATATTGGTGGTAACGTTGTAAATAATCATTTTTTTTAAAGGTTCTGAGATTCTAAGGTTCTAAGGGACTACGTTTTTTTACTTTCCAGACTCTTAAAAACAAATCATCATATTTGTAATTCTTCTTTAATCGTTTATTCAGTTAAACGTTTAACCGAATAAACGGTTCAACCAAACTATAAATTTTTATCTCCTCTTAACTGTCGGTATTTTTTTCTCGCATCAACAAAATAAATACTATCCTGATGGTTAAAAATTACCTTCTCATACAAAGGTTTTGCCTTTTCTATATCGTGCAATTCGTCGTTGTAAATCTCTGCCGAAAAAAACAGCGCTTCATCTACATAAATTCCGTCACTATGATTGTCAATAATCTGCTGGTATTGGCTTAAAGCCGAATTAAAATCTTTCTGACTTTCATAAACTTTACCCAAACGCAACAATGTTACAGCTTCGATTTCTTGTCCTTTATAAGTTTTCAGAATGCTCTGAAACTGCGCAATTGCTTCCGGTTTTTTATTCTGATACATCAAAAAATCACCTTTTGCAAACTGCTTTAAAGCCGTTTGTGTCGAATCTGCAACGGTATTATCATTAATCAATAAAAAATATTCAAGAGCATCATTGGCAATCAACTGTGTGTTTGCAGCTTTCAACTCTTTAAATTGTTTCAAAGCCCACTCAAAATCACCTTTATAATAACTCGTTTTTGCGGCTTTTAAACTTGCTTCATGCGCCATTACATCATTCTTTAAATCCAACTGAATTTGCGAATAGTAAATCAACGCCTGATTGTATTTTTCTTCCAAAAGCAAGATGTCAGCCAACTCCATTTTTGCATCTGCTTCCTGATAATCATTCAAATTTAATTCCAGCGCTTTTTTAATAATTGCCTTGCCTTCTTCCGTCTTTTTTAGATTAAAAGCCAGGAAATGCGCCTGAATTATTTGCAAAGATAAGGTAAAAGGAGTTATTTCATAGGTTGTGAGCAATTGTTGTAACTCAGCATTGATAATTGGATAGTCTTTTTCCTGTGCTTTGTCGATTTTAATCTGCATTAAATACGAATTCGTCTGCACTAACAAATCCAAATCTTTAGTGTTTTGAAGGATAAAATTCAGGATTTCTTCCGCCGTATCCGTATCATCTTCATTCATTGCAAACTGGCTTAAGTTTACAATACTTGCAAGTGATTCCGGTTCACGTTTGTAAATCGCTTTTTCCTGAATAAAGGCTTTTCCGAATTCTTTTTGCTGTACATAAAACCAACTTAAATAGTGATTCCAAAATACATCCTGATCTTTTTGAGTTCTCAGAATTAAAGCTTTACGCATTGCATCTTTAAAAGCGGTGTTATCTGTTTCGCCACTCATAAAACGCGATAATTGCGTCTGAATTAAATTAGCATTCTGAGGATTATTATAGGATTCTGTTAATAAAAGTTCGATCATTTGATCCGTCTTTCCTAACTGACCGTAAAGCATTCCAATTTGAAAATTAAAATTGTAACTCGGCTGAACCTGCATTGCGGTTTGATAGGCTTTTAAAGCATATTCAAGCAACACTTTTTTCTCAAAAGAATTTCCAATTCCGTAAACATCATTCGGACTGGTTTTGATTTTTTCGATTGCCTGCTCGTAGTAATTTTTAGCTTTAGCGTCGTTTTTCTGTAATTGGAAATTATATCCTAATTCTACTAAAAAAACACCTTGTTTATATCTGTTAAACCGTTCCTGAATGGCTTTTTGAGCCACATCAAATTGTTGCAATTGCTGGTAACAATCTACGGTTCTTAAAAAATATTGTGTATTGGATGGTGCGCTGTTTAAAAGCTCTTCATAACTGATTTTAGCTTTTTCGAAATCACCTTTATCGTAGTAATATTGAGCAAGTTGCTCATTTTGTGCTAATGCAAAAGTAGACCACAACAGAACGATATAGATAAAGATGTTTTTCATAATTCAGTCTTTTTTTTAGTTTTCAATGCAATCAAAACTGTGACTGCGACTGAATACTAGTTTCTAAGCTACCTTATTTTCTTTCGATTTCCAAACTATCAAAGCTAAACCAATTAAAATAAATGGAATACTCAATATTTGCCCCATATTAATTGGCATACTGTTTTCCCACGCTTCTTGATTTTCTTTGAAATATTCAATTATAAATCTGGCTAAGAACAATAACGTCAGGAAATATCCAAAAATTAATCCGTCGGCTTTTCTAATTTTATCGGATTTATACATCCAATATAAAATTACAAAAATCAGCAAATAAGCAAATGCTTCGTACAATTGCGTTGGATGTCTTGGAATCATGTCGTCTCTTTCGAAAACAACTCCCCAATTTCCGTTCGTTGGTTTTCCGTAGATTTCAGAATTCATAAAATTCCCAAATCTGATAAAAGCTCCGGTAACGGGAACTCCAATTGACATTTTATCTAAAAGCCATAAGAACTTAACTTTGTATTTACGACAATATAAAACCATCGCAATCAAAACTCCAATTGATCCTCCGTGACTTGCCAAACCCTGATAACCAACAAATTTATAAACTCCGGCAACCTTCTGAATTGGCAAAAGAATCTCTATTGGATGTTGCAAAAAATAGGACGGTTCATAAAAAAAGCAATGTCCTAATCGTGCTCCTAAAATTGTTCCAACTATTACATATACGAGTAAACTATCGAGATTGTCTATCGATAAATGTTCTTTTTTGTAAATACTTCTTACGATATAATAACCCAATAAAAGCCCGCAAGCAAAAAGAGCACCATAATATTTTAAAGGAAAACTATCCGTTATCATCACAATAACCGGATCTACATTCCAGTTTAGTACTCCATTCATAAGCATTCCTTTTAAAAGTATTCAGTCGCAGTCGCAGTTAAAAAACTGAAAACTGCGACTGAGACTATTAACTTTATTTTATTTTTAATTTATAATATCAAATCCACAGTAAGGGCGTAAAACTTCTGGAATTACGATTCCTTCCGGAGTTTGGTAATTTTCTAATATTCCTGCCAAAACTCTTGGCAAAGCCAATGAACTTCCGTTAAGTGTGTGCGCCAATTGGTTTTTTCCGTCTTTGTCTTTGAAACGTAATTTCAAGCGATTTGCCTGAAAAGTTTCAAAGTTTGAAACTGAACTAATCTCTAACCAACGATCCTGCGCCGTAGAAAACACTTCAAAATCATAAGTCAAAGCCGATGTGAATCCCATATCGCCACCACATAAACGTAAAACTCTGTATGGCAATTTCAATTCTTTCAAAATATCTTTTACATGTTCTACCATTCCGTCAAGCGCTTCATAAGACTTATCAGGATGTTCAACACGTACGATTTCTACTTTATCAAATTGGTGCAAACGGTTTAATCCACGAACGTGTGCTCCGTAAGAACCTGCTTCACGACGGAAACATGGTGTATATGCTGTATATAAAACAGGTAATTCAGTTTCAGCTAAAAGAACATCACGGAATAAATTCGTAACCGGAACCTCAGCTGTTGGAATCAAATATAAATCATCAATTGTTGAGTGATACATTTGTCCTTCTTTGTCTGGTAATTGCCCTGTTCCGTAACCTGAAGCTTCGTTTACCAAATGCGGAACTTGTACTTCATTATATCCTGCAGCAGTATTTTTATCTAAAAAGTAATTGATTAAGGCACGTTGCAAACGAGCACCTTTTCCTTTATAAACCGGAAATCCTGCACCTGTAATTTTTACTCCTAGTTCAAAATCGATGATATCATATTTCTTCACCAATTCCCAGTGAGGTTGTGCACCTTCATGAAGAACCGGAATATCTCCTTCTTCAAAAACATTCAAATTGTCATCCGGAGTTTTTCCTTCAGGAACAATATCAGCCGGAAGATTTGGTAATGTGTATAATTTATGAGTCAATTCGACAGCCAAAGCTTCTGCTTTTTCGCCTAATTCTTTACTTTTTTCTTTTAATGAAACGGTTTTTTCTTTTAAGATTGCGGCTTTAGATTTCTCACCCGCTTTCATTAATTCGCCTATATCTTTGGACAATTTATTAGATTCGGCTAAAGTGTTATCTAATTCAACTTGTGTAGCACGACGGTTTTCGTCTAGTTGCACCACTTCTTCAACAACGCTTTTAGCATCGATATTTCGTTTTGCTAAAGCCTTGATTACTTTCTCCTGATTCTCTCTAATAAATGCGATTTGTAACATAGCTTGATTTTTATAACTATTGTATTTTTTATATAAAGGAAGCAAATTTAAGGAAATGTTTCATAAGAATAACCCAAAGTTGATGAGGAAAAGTTATTTCGGCGTTATTCCGCAGAGATCTGCGAAGATTACACAGAGATACACAAAAATTTTTCTAAATTATATTTCGTGAAACTTTGTGAATCCCGATAGCTATCGGGATTGTGTATCTCCGTGAAATTTACATCAATTAAAATATAGAAATAAGTAAATTGCAATTAAAAATTTACAATGATTAATATTGACCACTTTATAGAAGATTTCTCAAAGACTTTTAAAGATCTTATTGTTTCAGAACCTTGGAAAATTACAAACGATCTCAAAAATATAATCGAAAAAATGATTTTAAATCTTGATGGTGATTATATAATTAAAGATAATATTGCTATTCATAAATCGGCAATTATCGAAAATAATGTAATCATAAAAAGTCCTGCAATTATAAGTGCAAACTGCTTCATTGGAGCAAATGCTTATTTTAGAGAAGGTGTTTTTTTAGATCATTCTGTAAAAATTGGTCCCGGTTGCGAAATCAAAAATAGTATTGTTTGTTCAGGAACTGCAGTTGCTCATTTTAATTATATTGGAAATAGTATAATTGGCCGAAACATCAATTTTGAAGCAGGTTCGATTGCAGCAAATCATTACAACGAGCGAGCTGTAAAGAAAATATCTGTACTTTATAATGGAGAAATCATTGAAACAAACTCAGATAAATTTGGATCATTAATTGGCGATAACTCCAGAGTTGGCGCAAATGCAGTATTATCGCCAGGAACAATATTAACTAAAAACTCGATTGTAAAAAGACTTGAATTGATTGAGCAAGTTCCGTTAAAATAATATTTGACAAATACTTATTTATGCTCCACCAATAATTCTCTCAATTCATTGGTTTTTAAATAGGTCGCAAAACGTCCGGAAAGTAATAACATTTCTCTTTCTTCGGGCGTAATTCTTAATTTGGTTTCGACGTGTGAAGCATATTCATATAGAAGTAGAATTTGTCGTGGAGATAATTCGCTAAATTTTTCTTTATCTAATGTTGCAACGATTACTTCGCCGTCTTTATCTTTTTTAAAGGCGTCTTCGCCAAATTTACTCAGCAGTTCTTGCTTAAAATTAGCATATAATTTTGACCAACTGCTCGAATCGTCATTTGTATTTTTTAATTCGATTACCAAATCTTCATAAGGCTGATCTTTATCCAATTTTAACAAATGATCCCGAATCGTAGTAAAACCAATGATTTGGTAATTTGCAACCGGAATTTTATAGCGTTCAAAAGTATTTTCGACATCTTTATCAAAAGTCATATATCGAGTCTGAACCGTGTATAAAGATGCGGTTTCAAACAACGAAATCAACTTGATTTTGGCATCATTTACATAAGGTTCTTTTTTTCCTTGTCCCAAACAATCGATAAAAACTGCTTTTTTATTCTTATCATCTACTTTAGTATCGTTGTGAAGTAATTCGACTAAAGTTTTATATCCCATATTATCTGAAGCGCCGCCATCAACAATACACAATATCTTATCTCTGTTTTTTACTCCGAATTTCACTTTTGGCAGCACTCCGGGAAAAGCTGAACTTGCTGTAATGGCATAAGTAACCGGAAAATTATATCCGTCATTTATCTTATTTTCATTCAATGCAATAGCTGCTTTATTGGGCGCCAAAGACGAATTGAGATTTAAACCTCGAATAATATGCGGCATAAAGGGAATGCGTTCGCCATTGTTAAAAGCGGTTCCATTTGCCACAAACATCGGCAAGGAAGGAGTTTGTTTACTATCTTTTGAAACAAAGAAATCCGACAATAACATTTGAGTTCCAAACTTATTGACATTATCAGGATTAGTGCCGTCATATTGCAAAATATCCGAATCTATGCGTTGCGTCATCGATATTTTATCACCTTTTTCGTTTCGGCTGTTGTTTAGAAGTGATAATATATTGGCCGATTTATCTACGTAATCTTTATAAGCATCGGCTTTAGAAAAATAGAATTCGTTGAAAGTACAATTGTCATAAAACAATTTATTTTTTAGAATAGTCAAATAATATCCCGCCGAAAAACAACCTCCCGAAACAGTCGAATAATAATCGATCTCGTTCAGAAAATTTCGTTGACCATCACTTTCCTTAATTTCTTCTAATCCTAAAAGAACGCCCATACTAAAAAACTGCGCTCGAGAACCTCCGCCCGAAATACCAATTCCAAGAGCAATATTGGGATTTTGATACTTCTTATCACGCTCCTGAACTGATTTGTAATCGCTTAATGATACGGAAGGAATGGAATTATAATTGATTTCTGAAAACAGACTTATTTTATTTTGAGAAAATCCTATCTGAAGAAAAAGAAGAAAGAATATCTGGTAGTATCTACATCTCATTTTTGACTTTTTAAATCGCTAAATCACTAAAGGCTAAATTAATGAAGTTATTTCAGAAAGTTACTTGAACGCTTCACAAAGATTCGCCAAGTTTTCTTTAAAAAAGTTTGAAAATAATCATATGAAAATATATTAATCACGCAAAGACGCAGAGTCGCAAAGAAAATAAAGCTTAGCGTCTCTGCGTCTTTGCGCGAGAATTCCAAGATATTCAATCAAAAAAACTTTGTGAATCTTTACAAAAAACCGTAGAATGGATTAAAATCCATCCCTACAATATAAATCGAGCCGAAGGCTCTTTCTAAAAAAGCTTTGCGAATCTTTTCGAAAAACCTTAGCGAACTTTGCGGTAAAAAACCTTTGAACCTATCTCACTCTGAACCTTTGAACCTCAAAAAAACTAAGCTCTCTTAATCTCATGTCCCACAAATTCCTCTAAAGCAGCAAACATATCGTCTACAGAAAGCACTTCAAAATCAGGGTGATTTTTTAAGAAATTAGCATTTAGTGTAACCAGATTTTCTTCCAGTTCATAGAAAGTATCGTTTTGCAATAAATCGCGCGTTGGGTTTACGCCTTCCAATTTTCCGCTTACGAATTTATTCAGCTTTACGCTGCTCATCAATTTGACTTTTTTACTTTGTTGTTGAAACAATTCGAGATGTTTTTCGGCACCAATTAATGCTAAACCTTCTTCTATAAGTTCATTCAATTCTTTATTCCAACCAGATTTATAGACAAACTGAGCAAAATTTCCTTCGGCATATTGCGAATAGTAATAATCAAGATAGTAACTCATCAAAGCATCTTCGTGAATAAATTCGTCATCGACACCTTCCTCACGCATTAAATTGATTACCGAAATATTGGAATGAATCACATCGTGAAGATTTTCACTATTCATTGCCGTTTCAGAAACTATTATTCTACCAAATTCCTCCATCTTGTTTTTTGTTTTGAGATTGTTTTGCAAATTTCAGCTAAATTAAAACAGAAAAAAAACACAATCTGATTTAAATACCATCAGAAGCGTCATTCTTCTTTTGCTCATTCATTTTTGCAACCAAAGCTTTTAATCGCAATGCATGTTCTTTTTTTTCGGCTTGAATTTTAGCCTTTTTCTTATTGAGCAATTTGGTATGCAAAGCCTTGTTTTTGGTATTTTTTTCAGGTCCTTTTGCCATGATTTCTGCTTCATTAATTTACGTTACAAATATAAGAAACTTATAATAGTAATTTTCAGGACGTTTCCCTCCGGATCGGGCTATTCGCTAAAAGTCCTCGCACTTCCTTCGTCAGGCTGTGGGCTATCCGCTGCTATCCCTAACGCGCACGTTTTCAAAACAAGAGATTATTTTGAAAGAAAAAAAAGTACTTTAGCATAGTAACAGAAGAAGATCAACAACAAAGAAAGCTAATTTAAAAAACGAATAAACATTGTGAGAAGATATATAAAGACTTTATTCATTGTCATTTCATTGACCGCATGTAAATCTCCTAAAACGAATTATGACCTTACTTTCTTTAAATGGAATATTCATGAATCTTATTATTTAAAATTCAATTCATCGGACACACTTTACTTTATAAATACATATCCACTTGAAGAACAAACTTCCTTTACAATCTTAAATGAAGAAGAAAAAGAAAAGATCCAAACCATTATTGATACACTAACTTTTCCAAGACAAAAAGAATATACAAACCGCTCAATTGATGATGGAGAAACTTTTGTTTTTGAACTAAAAAACATTAAACAATCAAAACAACTTAAAATTCATGGTCATCGGGGACCAAATCAATTTTGGCTTTTTGGAAAATCACTAGAAACTATTAAAAACCAACATACATTTACTAAAACCAACAAATCATTTGATTTAACGGATTTTAATAAAATGATAATTTCCCCAATCCCTACAACATGGACATGCAAAGATTGTCCAAAACAAATAAAATAAAAATCCAATAAATCAAGAACCTCAACGCAACCTTTTACAAAATCAATCATCTGTTAACAAGGAGAATAGTTTAAATTTCAAAACCAATTCTCGTCACCAAAAAACCAAAATCATGAAACAGATTATTATCGTTTTTTGTGTCTTCTTTATGTTAACTGGCTGCAGCGATAACGACGACTCACAGTCATCAGAAGTAAAATATTCCGAAATCATTCAGGGAGATAATTTTAATGGAGATTATAATAATCCTAAAGCCAATCTGGTTATAAAAGATCAAACGGAATGGAATAATTTGCTTTTAAAATTCAATCTCATTACGAATACAAATATAATTTCTCCTGATCTTACAGTCGATTTTACCAAATATCAAGTTATCGCAGTTATTGACGACGTCTATAATTATGGCGGATATTCTATAGATATAACCAAAATTATAGAAACCAATAATACTATTTTCGTTAAAGTTGAATACTTAAAACCGGGAGGATTTAACGCTGCAATGACCCAACCGTACCATATCGTTAAAATACCAAAGACTAATAAAAAAGTAGTTTTCAAATAAAACCACGAAAAGTCTTCCTTTTTAAACTGTGTCTAAAACAATTATGACATAACTTTACGGTTTAAAGACAACAACTATGAAAACCGTTTTAATTGCAATTATTTCACTTTTATCTTTTTCAATGCAGTCGCAAAACCGTTACGAATTGCAAGATCAGGGAAAAGACAAAGATTATCTTTCTGATTTCATTACACAAATGGCAGAAAGAAAAGTAATTCAAACTGAACCTATAATTGTTCTTGATGGAAAACCTTATCGTTTTCAGGATTTAGAAAAAGAGAAACTTCCTTTGTATAAAAATCAAATCGAAAAAATAACCTTGCTTGACAAAGAAAAGGGAATCGCTATTTATGGAAATTTTGCCGAAGCCGGAGTAATAATCGTAACCACAAACAGAAAGAAAAGTTCGAACAAAAATGAATAATCTCTCTAAAAACTGGACATTATTCTTTGTTTCCGGGATATTATCCATTATCGCCGGAATTATTTATGCAATAATCCTACTCAACGGAAATTCGGCAGAAAATGAATTAATGGGGATTTATATTTTGTTTTGGATACTTCCTGTTTTTGCAATACTACTTATTGATCGTTTTTTGATTCACAAGTTTGGCAATCAAAAAGTAAATAAAGTACAATTCTCTTTTCTGGGATTTATTATACTTTTATGGATTATTAGAGCGATTGCGAATCTGTAAATTATTTTAAACGAACAATTCCAAATGAAAACTTTTTTGAATCTTTCCAAAAAACTAATTAGCTTCATTTGGCTATTTCTGACACTTATTGTGATTTTCTTTCTAATACGACGATTTGCAAATCCAGATATTAAAGGAATCTCAACTTATGATTTAAAACTTTATTTCAAAATTACTCTTTGTTTTGCTGTAATATTTCTTTCGTTAGAGTTTATTATTAGAAAATTAAAATAATAAAAAATGAACCCAACCTTCTTCCCAACCCAGGAAAAATTCAGAGAATGGTTAGAAAAGCATCACCAAAAAGAAACCGAATTATTAGTAGGTTTCTATAAAGTGAGTAGTAAAAAACCAACTATGTCGTGGTCAGAATCTGTAGATCAGGCGCTGTGTTTTGGCTGGATTGATGGCGTTCGAAAATCTATTGACGAAGAAAGTTATACGATCAGATTTACACCCAGAAAGAAATCCAGCATTTGGAGTGTCATAAATATTAAAAAAATCGAAGTACTCACAAAAGCCGGATTGATGAAAGAAGCCGGAATAAAAGCTTTTGAACTAAAATCTGACGAAAGATCTAAAATTTATTCGCATGAAAATGAAGCGTATGTTCTAGATCCTGAACTCGAAAAGCAATTTAAAGCTAATGAAACGGCTTGGGAATATTTCAACAATCAGGCACCATCGTACAAAAAAGTAATAATTCACGTAATTATGAGCGCCAAACAAGAAAAAACCAGAATTGCGAGATTAGAAAAAGCAATAAAATTTAGCGCTGAAGGAAAACGAATGCTGTAAAAATTTTAGAAAAACAACTTCTTGCCTATTCTATTTAACTTTACTTTTTGGTAATATACTTCAACACTTATTTTTACAAAAAAATAAAACAAAAAAGTAAATAAAGTACACTTTTTCTTTCTGTCTTTGTAGTACTTTTATAAAATATTTAAGAGCAATACTACTTATTTGCAAAATACTTTCTCCTCTAAAAAAGATAAACAATGGAAAAAAGAACCACCTTACAATACTACGTTTTAGATGTTTTCTCTAATAAAAGTTATAAAGGAAATCCGTTATCGGTTGTTTTTACAGATGGTGATTTAGATCTGGAAGTTTATCAAAACATTGCAAAAGAATTTGGTTACTCTGAAACTTCATTTGTTTATTATTCTCCGGCGCAAAAAGCACTAAATGTTCGTTCGTTTACTCCAATAGGTTTTGAAATAGACGGCGCAGGACACAATTTATTAGGGGCCGTTTGCGGAGCATTACTAAAAAGCCTTCCCATATTTGACGAACAAGACGAAACGAAACGTTTTGTAATGATGAAAAATGCGCCAATACCATTAACAGTAAGTTTTGATCCCGTTACTCAATATCCGGTTGTACAAATGCATCAAAAACTGGCGGTTATCAAACAAGAAATACCTACTTATAAAATAGCAATTGCACTTGGTTTAAAAATTGAGGATTTAGACAGTAATGATTTTGTTCCTTCGGTTGTTCAAACGGAAGTTACGCATACAATGGTTCCTATAAAAAACAGCCAATTGCTTAATGATTGTATTCCGGATAATAAACTTTTAATCGAAATTTCGAAAGAATATCAATCCGAAGGTTTTTATTGTTTTGCGATTAATCAAAATGAAGATCATTTAGTCGAAACTAGATTTTTTAATCCAATAATCGGAATAAATGAAGATCCTGCAACGGGAACAGCTGCTGGTCCGTTAATTGGTTTTCTGACTCAAAAAAAACAGGCAAAACTAAACAAAGAATATAAAATCCTGCAAGGTGTTAAACTCAACCAACCTTCATTAATTGAAGTAATGTGTAGAGAAAATGATATTTTGGTTGGTGGTTCTTCTATTATTACAATGCGTGGAGAACTTTATATATAAGCAATGAGGTTTTCCTTTTAAGATTCCCAATTTTACAAACCCACATGACATTTTACGAAAGATATTTAAACGGTGAAACCGAAAAGGTTTATGAAGACATTTATAAATTGGGAGAAAATGCATTTCTACCAAATAATATTACAGATATCGAAAAAGTATTAACTGAAACTTTCGAAAGAGTAGCTTATAATTTGGACATTATTTACAATGAATTAATAGAAATCAATTACCTCTTTAAAACTGATTTTCAATATAATTTTGAACGCCCATTAGTCCGACCACTTCCAGATACAGATGAGTTGTTACTTAAACTGGATAAAGCGATTAAACCATTGGGATTTGTGCCAACATCTTTAAAAATGTTTTATAAAATTGTTGGTGCTTGTAATTTTGGTTGGGATTACGACACAAATGAAGATTTCATTTGGGAATGTGCTGATCCAATCCAAATTATAAGCTTAGACGATCTTGTTTCAATGATAATAAATGATAATACTCTGGAAAGTTTTCAGGAATATTATGAAGATGATGGTTTTATTTCTTTAGAACTTTCGGCTGATTATTTGCATAAAGACAATATCAGTGGTGGTGCTCCATATTCATTACAAATCACCAATAAACCAAGTATTGATGCACCATTTTTAAATGAAGAACACAACACTTCTTTTATTAATTATTTGAGAATTTGTTTTGATAATTGCGGTTTTTCAAGAATTACAGATCCAAAATACAGCAATGATTACAAATCGTTTTTTGAAAAAGTAAAACCGCGATTAAAGAGAATATAAAAAGAGCTGCATAATGCAGCTCTTTTTATATACTTTACTTCTTGATTTCTTGTGGCAATGTTTTCTTTTGTTCTGGTGGAATTCGCTTCTTCAAAAACAAAATTTGCCCTAAATGACTCGATTGATGCTCCATAACATGAAACCAGCAATATTGATTTGTCCAATCATATCTTGTTTGAACTTCTGCAAACCATGCATCATCTCTTTTCTTTAATTCTGAAATGGTTTTTGCTCTTACTTCATTATAGATATCCAAATAGTACTGTATATTATGGCCTTTAAACTCATCACGTCCGCCTTGATCCAGGTCTAAAGCTTTTTGCCATATTTTCTTCTCTTCTTCATTAAAACCTCTGTTTTCGAAGGTAAAAACCTGATAATATTTTTCGGCTGCAGCCAAATGCATTACAAGTGCTCCAATTCGGTTGGCTTCATCATCGTGTAAATAATCAATTTCATACTGACTCATATTTTTAACCGTTCTTTCTACACGATCTTTAAGGTCTTCGAGCATCGAGATCATATCACCAATTTTTGGCGAAGCTCCCTCAACATTTCCAATTCTTGCTTCTTGCCTTGGTTTTATACCTGTTCCTTCCAACAACAAACTGGCTTTCCCGTCTACGCTTGATTTATCCGAAGTTATTTTATATTCTTTAACTTTAACCACGGCATCTTTGGATATTCCGAAACTCCATTTTGGAATATTTCCGTCTTTTATTGGAGTTTCAAAACTTGAATTTAAAACCGCTAAAGGCTCAAAAACACCTTTATCATTTTCGATAAGTAATTCAAATTTATCAAAATAGAATTTTCCGTTATACAAACATAAACCTCCAAAACTTAGTGATTTGCTATTTGCATCAATCGTTCCTTCAACAGTATAAGACTGCCATTCTTTTGATTTTACCGGTCTGTCGCTCATATTGTCGAAAAAACCGTCTTCGTCATTTTTAGTATCTACGCGCGCCCAAACTCCAGCCCAGGATTTTGGTTCTGTAGTTTCTACTTTAATAGAAGCAATTACTCTAAATTTTTTCTTTACAGAAGTTTGAATCGCAATCGTCTGATTGAAAGAGGTCCAATCGCTCGAAACAACTTTTTCTGTCTGAGCCTGTGCTAAGACAAAACTTAAAAACAGTACTAGAAGTGGTATTTTTTTCATTTTCTATTTTCTTACAAATTAATATAAATATTTGCAATTTTTCTAATATTTCACTTAATTATTACTTGAAAATTCCTTCAAAAAAAATTCTATAACATAAAAAAGCTGCATCAAATGATGCAGCTTTTTTATGTATAAACCTGAAATCGAAATTTCTTAGTTTGTTTTCATCGGTGGTAAATCAAATGCGATTGATTCATGTTCGAAGTTGTTACGGTGTCCGCCATCGCAAAATGGTTTGTTTGCAGATAATCCGCAACGACAAAGTCCTAATGCAGATCTTCCTTGTAGTCCATAAACTGCTCCTTCTGAATCCATGATTTCAAAATCACCTTCGATTTTGATAGATCCGTTTTTATTGATGATTAATTTTGTCTTACTCATAACTTGTTTTTGTTTTTTTCAGGGCAAAGATTGCGAAATAATTTTTGAAGATTTTAATCGGAATGCTAGTTTAAACTGGTTCTATTTTAAGTTTTACCACAAAGATGCACGGAGGTTTTCACAGAGATTCGCAAAGATTTTATGGATTGGATTGAAATAATCGCGCAAAGTCGCAGAGTCGCAAAGTTTTTGTTTCACGCAGATTCTGCAGATTGCTTCGCCTGTTCGCTATCGCTCGGGTGAGCAGATTTAAGTAAAAACTCATTTAAACCCTTACAATGTATGGCTAGAATTAAAAAACTTTGCGACTCTGCGTATTTGCGAGACTAAAAACTCAACGAAAACCTCGGCGAATCTCTATGAAACTTAGAAATCTCAATTCTATTGCTTATTTTTGCACTCAATAAAATTGAGTTATGATACAAAATCCAAAGAGATATACTATTACGGCAGCATTGCCTTACACCAACGGACCTATACACATTGGGCATTTGGCTGGGGTTTACGTGCCTGCAGATATTTATTCAAGATATTTACGTTTGCAAGGAAAAGACGTTGCGTTTATTTGCGGAAGTGATGAACATGGCGTTGCAATTTCGATGAAAGCCAAAAAAGAAGGAATTACACCACAAGAAGTTATTGATAAATATGACGGAATTATTAGAAAATCATTTGCTGATTTTGGGATTTCGTTTGATAATTATTCTAGAACTTCGGCTAAAATTCATCATGATACGGCTTCGGAATTCTTTAGAACGTTGTATGATAAAGGCGATTTTATTGAAGAAATTACCGAGCAATTGTACGATGCAAAAGCAAATCAGTTTCTTGCAGATCGTTTTGTAGTAGGAACTTGTCCAAAATGTGGGAATGACGGAGCTTATGGAGATCAATGCGAAAATTGCGGATCGACTTTGAATGCTACGGATTTGATTAACCCAAAATCGACAATTACAGGAGAAACTCCGATTTTGAAATCTACAAAACACTGGTTTTTACCTCTTGACCGTTATACTGAATTCTTGACGGAATGGATTCTTGTTGGACATAAAAACGATTGGAAACCTAATGTTTACGGACAAGTTAAATCTTGGGTTGATGGCGGATTGGAACCTCGTGCAGTAACGCGTGACCTTGATTGGGGAATTGATGTTCCGGTTGAAGGTGCCGAAGGAAAAAAATTATACGTTTGGTTTGATGCGCCTATTGGGTACATTTCATCAACGAAAGAATGGGCTTTGCGCGAAGGAAAAGATTGGGAACCATATTGGAAAGATGAAGACACGAAGTTGGTTCATTTTATTGGGAAAGACAACATCGTTTTTCACTGTATTATTTTCCCAGCGATGCTTAAAGCCGAAGGAAGCTATATTTTGCCGGACAATGTTCCTGCAAATGAGTTTTTGAATTTGGAAGGAAACAAACTTTCTACTTCTAAAAACTGGGCGGTTTGGCTGCATGAATATTTAGAAGAATTTCCGGAGAAACAAGATGTTTTGCGTTATGCATTAACTTCAAACGCTCCAGAAACTAAGGATAACGATTTTACATGGAAAGATTTCCAAGCGAGAAACAACAACGAATTAGTTGCCATTTTTGGAAATTTCATTAATCGTGTTGTGGTTTTAACCAACAAATATTACGACGGATTTATCCCAACGCCTAACGAATTATCTGAAGTTGACGAGAATACTTTGGCAGAATTAAAAGCGTATCCAGCTGTGATTTCAAGTTCGGTTGAGCGTTACAGATTCCGTGAAGCTCTTGGCGAATTGATGAATGTTGCTCGTTTAGGAAATAAATATCTTGCCGATGAAGAGCCTTGGAAAGTGATGAAAGACAATCCGGAGCGTGTAAAAACTCAAATGTATGTGGCGTTGCAAATTGCTGCTGCGTTGAGTATTTTGGCTGAACCTTTCTTGCCTTTTACTGCAGCTAAATTGTCAAGAATTCTGAAAAATGAAGGTAAATTGAATTGGAATGATGTTGCCGAAAATTCAGAATTGATTCCTGAAGGGCACCAAATTGGTGAAGCCGAATTATTATTCGCAAAAATCGAAGACGAAGAAATACAAAAACAAATAGATAAATTGGAAGCTACAAAAACTGCTAATCTTGCCGAAAACAAACAACCGGAACCTCAAAAAGAATTGATTCAATATGAGGATTTCGCTAAAATGGATTTACGCGTAGGAACTATTATTGAAGCCGAAAAAATGCCGAAAGCAAACAAACTTCTAGTTCTTAAAATTGATACAGGAATTGACGTTCGCACAATTGTTTCTGGAATTGCAGAAAGCTTTTCGCCAGAAGAAATCATTGGAAAACGTGTTACAGTTTTGGCAAACTTAGCGCCAAGAGCTTTACGCGGAGTTGAAAGTCAAGGTATGATCTTAATGACAACAAACGCCGAAGGAAAATTGGTATTCGTAAATCCTGATACTGACGCTCCAAATGGTGAAACGATAAACTAAACGTTTTATAATTATCAAAAATTAAAGATGTGCAATGCACATCTTTTTTTGTTCAATCAAACCATATTTATAAGTTATAAAAACATGTTTAATCCTAAATTTTATTATTGAAACATAATTTAAAATGTGCCGTTAGGCATTAAAGGTTGGTAGAAAAAACACAAATTGAAATAAATATAGTGTGCCGTAGGTACGCAATGGAAATCGTTTTGATGCGTACCTAACGGCACGCCACGAAATTTGACACCTTTTTTTTCTACCGATGTTTAGTGCCTAACGGCACATTTTCTTTTTTTTACTAAAGAAAAATAAGATCTTTGTTATCCTATGAAAATCACCAAACCAAGATTAGCCTTAATCTGCGGAATACTTTGTATTTCGATCTTCCCGATATTGATAAAACTGAAATTAGCACCTGGATTAATTTCGGCTTTTTATCGAATGACTTTTGCGGTGATTTTACTTTTACCTTATGTGCTTATTACAAAAAGTTTCAAAATGCCAAAGACAAAATTCTTGCTTCTTGCAGTACTTTGTGGTATTTTATTCTCATCAGATGTTGCAGTTTGGAATATCGCCATTCAGGATTCAAGCGCGACTCAGGCTTCGTTGCTAACGAATTTATCTCCGCTTTGGGTTGGAATTGGTTCTTTCTTCTTTTTGAAAATAAAACCCGCTACAAATTTCTGGATCGGAACCGTTATTTCCTTATTCGGAATGATCACTTTGGTTGGTTTTAATTTTTTTATGGATCTGAATTTTGATCAGGCTTTTCTATTTGCCGTTTTATCCGGAATCTTATATTCGATTTATCTTTTGGTCAGCAAAAAAGTACTTTCAGATGTTGATGTTCTTTCGTTTATGACCATAAGTTTATTCGCTTCAAGCATTTATTTGGGAATACTTTGTTATTCTTTAGATCAGCCCTTTACAGGATTTTCGGATACAGGTTGGTTTGTATTAGTACTTCAGGCGGTTATTTGTCAATTGTGCGCTTGGCTTTCTATCAGTTATGCGACACAACATATGCGTGCAACAAGGGTTTCGCTAAGTTTATTGAGTCAGGCTGTAATTACTTCTGTATTAGCTTGGTTGTTTTTGGAAGAACAAATAACTTTACAAATGGTTTTTGGCGGAATCATTTTGCTATTCGGAATTAGAATTACATTTTACGATAAAGCTATATCTTTAAAGGGATTGTTTTCTAAGAATTAGGATTGAGGATTGGCTCGCGGATTTTTACTGATTAAACGGATTTACACAGATTATTTTGAAAAATAATTTTAATCCTTTAAATCTGTGGCTAAATAATTCTCTCGCAGATTTAGCAGATTTTTTTAAAATAATTCGTGAATTCGTGGCTGAAAAAACTTGAAACAAATTTTTCGACAAGAAAAAAAACCTGAAACAAAACAAACTTGAAACAAAAAACATCATGTTACATAAAAGCAAAATACCTGATTTAAAAGTAATCGCATTTGATGCCGATGATACTTTGTTTGTAAACGAGCCTTACTTTCAGGAAACTGAACATAAATTTTGTGCTTTGATGGAAGATTATCTTTCGCATCAGGGAATTTCACAGGAATTATTCAAGATCGAAATCGAGAATTTACCTTTGTACGGTTACGGAATCAAAGGTTATATTCTTTCGATGATTGAAGCAGCGATGAATATTTCGAACAATACAATCCCGATTGAAGTAATTGAGAAAATCATTCAATACGGAAAAGAATTACTAGAAAAACCTATTGAACTTCTCGATGGAATCGAAGAAACATTACAATCTTTACAGGGAAAATATAAATTGGTTGTTGCCACAAAAGGCGATCTAAAAGACCAGCACAGCAAATTGCACCGTTCTGGTTTGGGACATTATTTTCATCATATCGAAGTAATGTCAGACAAACAAGAAATTGATTATCAAAAGCTATTAGGTCGTCTGGACATTCAGCCTCATGAATTTTTAATGATTGGAAATTCGTTAAAATCAGACGTTTTACCTGTTTTAGAAATTGGAGGTTATGCCGTTCATATTCCGTTTCATACCACTTGGGAACACGAAAAAATAAGTCATAAGGTAGAACATGAGCATTTTAGTTCATTCGAAAAAATTACCGAAATAGTACATAATTTACTATAATGAAAACACTTTTAGATTTAGAAAACTGGAATAGAAAAGAGCATTTTGCACATTTCAGTAAAATGGAAGAACCTTTTTTTGGCGCAACTGTTGAGATTGACTGTACCAAAGCGTATCAAACAGCAAAAGAACTCAAAGCTTCTTTCTTTATTTATTATTTACATAAAACTTTAGTAGCTGTAAACTCAATCGAGAATTTCAGATACCGAATTGCAGAAGACAAAATCTATATTAATGATCGTGTTGATGCTTCGGCAACTATTGGTCGTGAAGATGGCACTTTTGGCTTTTCTTTAATCGAATATAATCCTGATTTTAAGATTTTCGAACAAAATGCTTTGGCAGAAATTGAACGTATTCAAAATACAACCGGACTTTTTACAAGATCGTTTGATGATGATAATGTTATACATTTCTCGGCGATTCCGTGGTTGAATTTTACTTCACTTTCGCATGCCAGAAGTTTTACGTATCCGGACAGTTGTCCTAAGGTTTCTTTTGGGAAAATGATTACTTCAGAAACTGGAAAAAGAACAATCGCTATGTCGGCTCATGTTCATCATGGATTGATGGACGGTCTACATTTAGGTCAATTTGTTGATACACTTCAAGAATTAATGAACGGGTAAAAACCCGAATCCTCATTACCTTATTCTATTACATTTATAACTTATTAAGAAGGCTATTTCTTACAATTAATTGTTTGTTTGGGGAAAATTTAAAATCTCAAATTAATATGAAAAAAATTGTAACAATGCTGGCATTTTCAGTAGGTCTGGCCAATCTATATGCACAAACAGCTACAGAAAAAACTACGGAAAACAACTACAACAAGTGGTCGATTGAATTAGCAGGAGGAGTTAATAAACCTCAAAGTCCTATGACTGAAAACTATTTTACTTCTACACCAAGTTTTTGGGTGGGTGATTTAGGAGTAAGATATATGTTTAATAACAAATTTGGTTTAAAAGCCGATTTTGGTTACAACAGTTTTACCGGAAAAAACAACTCAATAGATTTTGATTCAAAATACTATAGAGCAGATTTACAAGCTGTAGCGAACTTAGGCAGAATCATGAATTTTGAAACCTGGACTAAAACAATTGGTTTATTAGGACATGCAGGTTTTGGTTTAGCTCAATTAGAGAACAAAGATTTGCATGTTAAAGACAGAATGGGAAATTTTATTGCTGGTATTACAGGTCAAATAAGATTATCTGACAGATTTGCTTTAACCGGTGACTTTACAACTATTGTAAATGCTTCCCAAGATTATACTTTTGACTGTGGATGTCCGGTAGAATCGAGAGGTTTTAACGGTGTTCTTTTTAACGGAACTGTTGGTTTAAATGTTTACTTAGGCAAAAACACAAAACATGCTGACTGGGTTGTTCTTTCACAGGATTTTGATAGCTCTGCATTAGAAAGCAAAATAGCAAATCTTGAAAATCTAGTAAGCAAAATGCCGGAAAAACAAGTAATTGTAGAAAAACCGGTAACTACAACAGTAGTAAATGACAAGGATCTTCTTAAAGAAATGATCGACGCTAAATACTACAGTGTTTATTTTGACTTTAATAAAGCTACTCCAATTGAAAATTCAACAGCTGCCATTGATGTAGTTCTTACTTATTTAAGAAAGAATCCTTCGGCTTCCCTTGATATTTTAGGTTATGCAGATCAGGTTGGTAGTTCAGAGTACAACGAAAAATTATCAAATACAAGAGCTACTAATGTAAAAACCATTTTTGAAAAAGCAGGCATTGCGTCTTCAAGATTAAATGTTGTCGCTCAAGGTGCAGATACTTCAATCCAAAAAGATTCTGAAGAAGCAAGAAGACTTGCAAGAAGAGTTACTTTTAAAATTAGATAATCTCTACAAAATTCAAAATAAAAGCCCTGAAGAAATTCTTCAGGGCTTTTTTATGCTTTGTATTGTCCTCAAATAAACATTTATAGAATATCAAACCTATTCTATAAATACACAGAGTATAACTACAATACATTACTAACTTGAATTTAGCACTAAGAAAGACTTTCTGTCATTAAAGCTAAAACAATACCTTACTCTAGCATAATAAACAATTGCTCAATTACCTACTGATCTAGGTAAACTTTTTAATAGATGCACTACTTACCAACATAAAAGAGGATTTCTGTTCGCTAATACGGTCTATTTAGGAACACAGGATATCAATATTCATTTCAGACAAGAAAACACTAAATAAGCTATAAAATGTATCATCAGAATTAAAATATGCCTGATAAAATTTTAACTAAACGTAAACTTAAATACATTTTCTAAAAAGCTCAAATTAGAGAGTTATAAAACAAAAAAAAGCTGCAAGAACGTTCTTGCAGCTTTTTTAATTGTTTGTGACAATTTTGGCAACATCATTATGCCAACAAAGAGCCTTTTTTATATAAATTTAATAACTGTAGTTAGATGTTTCTGTAGTAGTTTGACCTCCAACCTGCTTTACTTCAGTTCTCTTTGTAGGATAACCATTTGCATCATATTCATAAACATAAACTATTGTCTGTACTAATGTGTTATTTGGGTCTACGTTATTCTTAGTTATTTTTTTAATTACATTATTCTTAACAGCAAATCCCTGATTATTATCTACTAAAGAATCAAAGCCTAAAACATTAACTCTAGGATTGTTTTTAGAATCATATTCATATGTAGTTACACTTTCAAAGGCACCATTATAAAATTGATCCGTAATTAAATTACCTCCTGAAAAAGTATATCTTCCACTTATTGGTGTATCTCCTTTGTCATTTTTTAAACTGTCACTATTTGATTTGACGTAAAATACACTTCCATCGCTATTGTAGAGATATTTTGTTATGTAGTAATTTCCAAACTCATTGCTAAAAATATAGTCTAATTTTCCATTTGTATAAAAATATTCATTTGTAAGATATACACCAGCAGCATCAGCTTTTTCAATTTTTTTAATTACATCACCTGCATAAGTATAATTTGTAATGTTATCTCCATCTTTGTCGGATACTATTTTAGTATCATTGTATGATAATTCGACTGTGCTTTTTTCTCCGTTTGCATAAGTATGAACCTGTTTTTTTAACAAAATAGGCCCCACAACTACAACAGGTATTGTATCCGTTTTTGGCGGCGTAATTGTATCATTTTTAACTGGGTCTGAATCGTTTTTCTTGATACAAGAATTCTCATAATCGTTAGTGCAAGAGACAAATACTAATAAGGCAGCACTAAATAAATAAAGTGATTTTTTCATAATTTCAATTTTTTTACGAAAATAATCCAATCAAGAACTTCTAACCTCCCCTAAAAGTTATACTTATAAAAGAATAAGACTACAATTATATATAATTTTAACATTTATAAATAATACAAAACTTATATAATTTCTTGTTTCAGAAAATTATCTTATCTGTTTATCTGGTCAATATTCTTTAGCAATTCTAAATTAAAAATCATAAATTCAACCTTTAATCTGGAATGATTTTTGTCATTGAAAATTTTATGAAAAAACTATTATTAATACTGCTATTAGTCTGCGAATCAACTCTATTTAGCCAGACAATATTGAATTCTTATCCTATAAGCATGAGGAATTCAGGAGGATATAGTCAAATACTAAATGTTGAAAACACAAAAACTCACGATGTATTTGCCTTTATTGCAGACGACAAAAACCTTGCGATCTTACAATACAATAAAGCACTATTCTTAACAAATGAATTAAGGACTTCCCGCAGTAACATTGAAGACAAATTAATAATTGGATATAGTTTTGATGAAGATGGAAATCCAACACTCTATTGGTCATCTGAAGATTTTAAAAGCATTGTATTGATTAAATACGACATGAGTAATAAAGCGATCAAGCCTTTAAAATTCAGCTTTCCGTACTCAAAAGAATATTTTATAGCCACATTTCAAAAGAACAATGTATTTTATCTTTTATCTAAAGACAGTGCTGAACAAACACTGACACTTTATAAATTTAAAGATGATACCGTTGAAGAAAAACCGCTTGACTTTTCTTCGTTTACGTTTCAAAATAGAAACACACAACCTATAAGTTTCAATCAGTTTATTAGAGATTATCCTATCGAAAAAATTGAAGTCGGTGATTATAATCCTCTTTCGAGAAGCATTAAAAAGAGCAAAGCCTATATGCTTGACAATCGACTTGTTCTGACATTTGACCAAAATCCGGCAAAGACACAAATATTCGATGTTAATCTGCAAACTTATGAAATAAAGGAAAAAAACTTTCCACAATCTATGGCCGAAAAGTCAAGAAGAATAAATAATTCGTTTTTTCTTGATGATAGACTTTACCAAATTAATACTAATTCGGAAGAACTTCAATTAGACATAAAGGACTATAATACTGGCGAAACGATCAAAAACATTAAGGTTTCGAAAAACGATACCATTAAATTTAAAAATTCACCTTTGTTGCTTCAAGTTGAAGATCAAAAACCAAAAGAGATAAGAAAAACAAGTACGTTTTTAAAATATTTATCAGCATTGGATATTGGTATATCTACTTTCAAGAATAGACAAAATACCTACGTAACAATTGGAGGAATACCAAAAGAAGCCAGAGCATATTATAGTTTTTACGATGATTTACAACCTTTTGAAATAAACTTATTACAATTTGGTCAAAATCAAACGGTATATTTCGAAAGTATACTAGATCCAAAATTTGAATTTATTCAGCAAAGGCAAGAACCTTTTGCAAGTGATAATATTTATTATTTTCTGGAAACTAATAAAAAAATAAGACTGCAAAACACACTACCACTTGACGATTTCTCTATTCTAGGTTATTATGATTCTGCTGCAAAGCAATTTATAATGCGCAAATTTATGGATGGATTTATTCCGGACGAAGTAACAAATCCTTTGATCGACAAGGCTGTTTTTTCAAAATCATTTAAATTTGACAGGCCTTAATTTTATTGAGGATTAATCAAAATGCCCCATGTTTTCAATGATTCAAAAAATGGTTTGGATTATTTTTTTTAACTTTACAAAAAAGACACTATTATGTTATCAAAAAATATAGAAGCAGCATTGAATAAGCAAATTCGCATAGAGGCAGAATCTTCGCAAACCTACCTTTCTATGGCTTGTTGGGCTGAAGTACATGGACTTGAAGGAATAGCTCAATTTATGTACACACAATCAGACGAAGAGCGCGCGCACATGCTTAAATTAATAAAGTATGTAAACGAACGCGGAGGTCACGCTCACATTACCGATCTAAAAGCGCCTAAAACTTCTTATACTACGTTTAAAGAAATGTTTGAAGCTCTTTATAACCATGAAATTTTTGTTTCGGAATCAATTAACGAATTGGTTCACATAACTTTTGAAGAGAAAGATTATGCAACACATAATTTCTTACAATGGTATGTATCAGAACAAATCGAAGAAGAAGCTACTGCTAAATCAATTTTAGACAAAATCAACTTAATTGGAGATGATAAAGGTGGACTTTATTTGTTTGATCGTGATATTCAGCAATTAACGGTTACAAGTTCGATTGCAATCAATCCAAAATAAAAAAAGTTAAAGTTTATTTAGAATATATAAAAATAACAATTTTCGTTTATATTTGCCACTGTTTTTATAATACAGAGGAAAATTGGGCAAGAAAGAAAAAGACAAGGACAAGAAAAAGGATAAAAAGAAAAAGAAGAATAAAGTTATCCTTGAGAACATTAAGAAGTTGGAAAACTGTAAATCTTCTTGTTGTGAGAAATACAAAAAAAGCGAAAAGAAACGTTGTTCGCGATGTCCTATGTTTGATTTATTCAAGAAAACAGCTTAAACTTATATATAATAAACCCACCACAAGATTTGGTGGGTTTTTTTATGCTTAAATTAAACTCCTATTCCTATTTTAAAAAATTCAAAGTTTCTACTATGAAAAACAATATTACCATTCCTAAATCCAGTCTTGACTTTTTGACTGAGCTTAAAGAAAACAATAACAAACCCTGGTTTGATGCAAACAAACAAAACTATCTAGTCGAATTAAATCATATTGAAACTTTCGCTGGTGCTTTGCTTGAAGAACTTTCCAAAACAGATGTTCTAGAAACCGCTTCAGGCAAAAAAAGTGTTTACAGAATTTATCGTGACATTCGTTTCTCAAAAGACAAAACTCCTTTCAAAACTTTCTGGGGTGGCAGTTATACCAGAGCCACAAAAGAAAGACGCGGCGGTTATTATTTCCATATCGAGAAAGGAAACACTTTTCTCGCCGGTGGATTTTGGGGACCAAATGCAGCAGACTTAAAACGAATCAGAGCCGAATTTGCTCATGATGATGAACCAATGCAAAAAATAATAAAGGCAAAATCTTTTGTCACCAATTTTGGAAACTTGCAAGGCGAACAACTCAAAACTTCACCAAAAGGTTATGACGCTGATCATAAAGCGATTGATTTACTTCGTTATAAACAGTTTTTGGTCATTAAACGTTTTACAGATTCTGAGGTTTTAAGTGATAATTTTCTGGAAGATGCTTTAGATGCTTTCAAAAACATGAGACCATTTTTTGACTATATGAGCGAGATCTTAACAACAGATATTAATGGCGCTTCTGTTTTATAACTCGAGTAATCCTAAAAAAGGTTGACAGGACTAGTACTTTAAAAATAATATTATTTGTTATTCCGTAGGAATGCTTGATCGGTAGAAAAAATAGTAGAATTTTCGTTTTGTGTCCTGTAAGGACACCTGATTTCATGGAATTAAACACAACATGTCTATCCTATTAATCAAACGTTCCTACGGAACGTATATCTGCGAACTCAATTAAATTCTACCGAACAGACATTCCTATGGAATGAATATCTTCTTTTTATGCAACAAAACCGACAGTCTCAAGGCTTCGGGACTGTCGGGTTTGAAATATCAAATCTTAATAAACCTTATTTACTGAGCAACAAAATCTCGCTGACAACAACTTCGGTGATATATCTTTTTTCACCGTTTTTATCCTCATAACTTCTATGAATTAGCTTTCCTTCGATACCAACTTCTTTTCCTTTTTCGACATATTTTTCGATAATTTCGGCCGTTTTACCCCAAGCTGTGACACGATGCCATTCGGTTTGTTCGACTTTTTCGCCTTTATCGTTTTTATATCTTTCGGTCGTTGCGATATTCAAATGCGCTAATTTAGTTCCGTTTTCTAATGTTTTAACTTCTGGATCGTTTCCTACGTTTCCAATCAATTGTACTCTGTTTTTCATTCCGTTCATGGCGTATAATATTTAAATGTTCGTATAAAAGAATTCGTTTATCAAATTCAACAAGGCAAAGATCCGCCGAACCCCGATAAATATTCGGTTAGCAACTATTTACTTTCGGTTGTAAATATTTGTAAGCGTTTGTAAGTGGAAATAATTTCGTATATTCGAGATAAATCTTACGATATGCAGACGAAAATAAATAAAGTTGAGTTACGAAATTTAGAATTTGACGATTACAAACAATTGAAAGACTCAATGGTTGAATCGTATCCTGAAATGGCCGACTCTTACTGGAAAGAAGATGATATCAAAAGATTACTTTCAATTTTCCCTGAAGGTCAACTTGTTATACTCGCAGATGGCAAAGTAGTTGGATCAGCATTATCGCTTATTGTCGATGAAAAACTGGTTGATAAAAGACACAATTACAGACAGATTCTTGGAGATTACACTTTCTCTACACACAATAAAGACGCAGATATTCTATACGGAATCGATGTTTTTATACACCCAAATTATCGCGGTTTGCGATTAGGACGTCGTTTATATGATGCCCGAAAAGAACTTTGCGAACAACTTAATCTAAAAGCGATAGTTTTTGCCGGAAGAATTCCGAATTATGGTCAATATGCCAAAAAGTTGTCTCCAAAAAACTATATTGAAAAAGTAAAACACAAAGAATTGCATGATCCTGTTCTTTCTTTTCAGCTAAGTAATGATTTTCACGTGTTGAGAATTATCAAAAATTATTTAGAAGGCGATGAAGAATCAAAGGAATTTGCGGTTCTCTTAGAATGGAATAATGTTTATTATGACGAAAGTCCAAAATTAATTAACCTCGAAAAAAGCGTTATAAGATTAGGTTTAGTTCAATGGCAAATGCGTCCATTAAACAATCTGGAAGAGTTTTTTGAGCAAGCCGAGTTTTTTATTGATGTAGTTTCCGGTTATGGAAGTGATTTTGCATTATTTCCGGAACTTTTTATTGCGCCTTTAATGGCCGATTATAATCATTTATCAGAAGCCGAAGCAATTCGGGAACTTGCACGATATTCTGATCCAATCAGAAAGCGTTTCCAGGAATTTTCCATCTCTTACAACATCAATATTATTACAGGAAGTATGCCTTATCTGGAAAATGGTAATTTGTATAATGTTGGTTTTCTATGTAAAAGAGACGGAACTTCAGAGATGTATACCAAAATTCACGTAACTCCAAACGAAGTGCAACATTGGGGAATGAAAGGCGGATCTCAATTTAAAACCTTTGATACCGATTGTGGCAAAATCGGAATTTTGATTTGTTATGATGTTGAGTTTCCGGAACTTTCGAGAATTTTAGCAAACGAAGGAATGAATATATTATTTGTTCCCTTTTTGACAGATACACAAAATGCCTATACGCGTGTAAAACATTGTTCGCAAGCACGCGCAATCGAAAATGAATGTTATGTAGCCATTGCAGGTTGCGTTGGAAATTTACCTAAAGTGAATAATATGGATATTCAATATGCACAAGCTTCTGTTTTTACGCCTTCTGATTTTGCTTTTCCAAGTAATGGTATAAAAGCCGAAGCGACTCCAAACACAGAAATGACCTTGATTGTTGACGTTGATTTAAACCTTCTTAAACAGCTTCACGAACATGGAAGTGTACGAATTTTAAAAGACCGAAGAACTGATTTATACGAAATTAAAAAAATAGAATCATGAAGACTTGCCTCGAATGCTCTGAAAAACTAGTAGGTAGAGAAGATAAGAAATTTTGTTCAGACAGTTGCCGAAATGCCTACAACAATAAAATAAATAAAGATAGTACTAATTTCATGCGCAATGTAAACAACAAATTACGAAAAAATTACCGTATTTTGTCCGAGCTAAATACAGATGGAAAATCAAAAGCAACAAGGGATAAAATGATTAACAAAGGTTTCGACTTCGACTTTTTTACGAATGTTCTACAAACAAAAACAGGAAACACCTACTATTTCCTCTACGATCAAGGATATCGCTCTTTGGACAATGATTATTTTATGCTCGTAAAAAAAGAAATTTAGTACTTATCAATCATGAAAAAAAACCAGACCTCAATTCTTGGCATCGCAGGCATTCTAGTAATTCTAGGCATCATTTACATCACAATGATGCCGCAGTATATTTCGAAAAATGATGAAGCACTTGCCGATTTTTCTACTGAAAGAGCCTTAAATCAAGTCGAAATTATTGCCCAAAAACCTCATTATGTAGGTTCAGTAAATCATGAATTAGTTGCCAATTATTTAAAGCTCGAGCTGAATAGAATTGGATTAGAGACAAGTGTTCAGGAAGGTTTTACACTCAATGATAAAGGACTTTTGGTTAAATCCAAAAATATTCTTGCCCGCATAAAAGGAACAAACAACTCAAAAGCTCTTTTATTACTTTCGCATTACGATAGTGCTCCACATTCTTTTTCAAAAGGTGCAAGTGACGATGCGTCTGGAGTTGCAACAATACTTGAAGGTGTTCGTGCTTTTTTATATTCGAAACAACCACATAAAAACGATATTATCATTCTTTTTTCAGATGCCGAAGAGTTGGGTTTGAATGGCGCGGCACTTTTTGTAAATCAACATCCGTGGGCAAAAGACGTTGGATTAGTAATCAACTTTGAAGCCAGAGGCTCTTCTGGACCAAGTTATATGTTGATGGAAACCAATAAAGGAAATGAAGCTCTTGTAAAAGAATTTTCGAAAGCAAAAACAACCTATCCGGTTTCAAATTCTTTGATGTACAGCATTTACAAAATGCTTCCAAATGATACTGATTTAACCGTTTTCAGAGAGCAAGGAAACATTCAGGGATTCAACTTTGCCTTTATAGACGGACATTATAATTATCATACACAACAAGATGATGTTCAACATTTAAGCAAAACAACATTAGCGCACCAAGGAACTTATTTGATGCCTTTGCTTAAATATTTTGCAAATACAGACTTAAACGCGACAAATTCAAATGAAGATGATGTTTACTTTAGTGTACCATTTTCATTCATTAGTTATCCATTTGCATGGGTATTTCCAATGACTGTAATTGCTTTAGGATTATTGATTCTTTTTATTTTTATCGGAAAAGCAAAACGTGTTATTACTTTCCGCGAAATCTTCAGAGGTTTTCTTCCTTTAATCGGTTCTATAATCATCGCAGGATTAGTTACCTTTTTAGGATGGAAAATCGTTTTACAAATCTATCCTCAATACTCAGATCTTCTTAACGGATTTACCTATAACGGTCATGCTTACATTGGAGCATTTGTAACGCTTAGTATTGCGATTTGTTTTGCATTCTACCATCATTTCTCAGAAACAAAAGTGACAATGAATCACTTTGTTGCTCCTTTACTTCTTTGGATTATTATCAACGGATTTCTTGCCAACAGCTTAACCGGAGCCGGTTTCCTTATTATTCCGGTTTATTTTGGAATTCTATTATTTGGAATTTTTGTACTAACTCAACATTATAGTTTAGGATTAAATTTATTATTCTCAATTCCGGCTTTAGTAATTATAGCACCTTTTATTGTAATGTTTCCTATTGGTTTAGGTTTAAAAATCCTTTACGGAAGTGCTATTTTAACCGTATTAGCTTTTGGTTTATTACTTCCAGTATTTGGATCTTTTGCTAAAAAAAGCGCCTGGATAATGGTATTCTTCGCTGCTTCGATAGGTTTCTTTGTTTACGCAGGATATCATTCCGGTTATGAACACGGAAAAGCAAAATCAAACAGTTTATTATACGTTTACAATGCGAATACAAACTCAGCAATTTGGACCACTTATGATGTAAACCTAGACGATTGGACCAAAAGTTATTTAGGCGAAAAAAATCAAAAAGCAGTTGGTTTAAACAACTTGCCAATCTCCAGCAAATACAATTCAGGATTTACTTATAGTGCAATTGCACCGGTTGTTGATGTGCCAAAACCAACAATTGCATTTTTACAAGACAGCGTCGTTGGGAATCGCAGGTTCTTAAAAATAAAAATTACACCAAATCGAAAAGTAAACAGATACGACATTTATGCAAATCCAAAAATGACATTTTATAATTTTAAAGCAAATGGCGTTTCAACTTTAGGACAAAAAGGAAATGAATTAGAGCGAGAAGGAATGCGTCTTATTTCTTATTATGTTGTGGGCAATGAACCACTTGTAATGGAATTCTACATTAACAAATCGTCTATTTTTGATATGGATTTAATCGAAAGTTCATTTGACTTAATGACAAATCCATTACTTAAAGTCAAACCTAGAAGCGATTGGATGATGCCAACACCTTTCGTTTTGAACGATGCCGTATTAATTCAGCAGAAAATAAAAAAATATACCGCGCCAGTACCAACAATACCAGCCGCAACAGTAGTAAAAGATAGTACTGTTATTGCAAAAGACAGCTTAAAACCGATTGTAAAACCACAGTAAAATACTTGTTATGGCAACAAATATTTCAACAATCTATCTTAATGCTCCAATAGAAAAAGTTTGGAATGCATTGACAAAGCCAGAATTAGTCAAACAATGGCAATATGGAAGTGATTTGATTACAGATTGGAAAATTGGTAGCGAAATCAGATTTAGAAACGAATGGGAAGGTCAGGTTTTTGAACAATGGGGAACCGTTTTGGACGTTGTTCCAAATCAGAAGATCAAGTATTCTCTATTTTTTCCAAGACCGGAACTAGAAGACAAGCCGGAGAATTACTTTATAATGAGTTATATTCTATCTGAAGAAAATCAGAAAATAAAACTTGAAATCATTCAGGAAGACAATCGTCCCGACGCTGTCCAGGAAGAACCGCAAGGCGAAGAAAATCCAATTCTTCAAGGTTTAAAAGCTTTAATAGAATCTTAAAATAAGGTACAAAGGTTCAAAGTTGCAAAGGTACAGAGATTTAAAAAAGCACTATTTCATAGTGCTTTTTGCTTTTTAAAATACCTCGAAAACCTTTGAACCTTTGCAACTTTGAACCTTTGTACCTAAAAAAACTAACAAGCACATTCGATTTTCAAACCTGCTTTTACACCGTTTGTTCCTTCGGTGGCATAACCGTCAAACTTCCACCACTCTATTCCGCCAATTAGTTCTTTTACCTTAAAACCAAGTTTAGCCATATTCAATGCGCCTCTTGTCGAAGCATTACAGCCAATTCCGTCGCAATACGTCACATACAAAACGTCTTTATCCAAGTGCTTTGTGCTTTCGATCGTCATTTGGCGATGAGGAATATTAATCGCCGTCGGGATATGTTCTGCCTCAAAACCAAAAGCTTTTCTGGCATCAATAACAATTACCTTTTCTCCATTATTCAAAGCATCAAATAAATCAGAAGGATCCATTTCGAAGGCTAATTTGTTTTCATAATGTTTAATTTGTGCTTCCATTTTTTTATAGTTTTAATGATTTTGTTTTTCCAAAAGTAATTCAGCAACACTTTCCATAAAAACGAAAAGAATTCATCACTTTGATTACTTTTTTTCATAGAAAAGCGACCTCAAAATTTCGTTTCTTTGTATACAAATTCTCAAAAATGGAAATCCGTCATTTAAAATTAATAAAAGCAATTGTCGAAGAAGGAAGCATTACCAAAGCAATTGACAAATTGTATTTAACACAATCGGCGTTGAGTCACCAACTCAAAGAAGCTGAATATCAATTGGGGACTCCTATTTTTCTGAGAACAAACAAAAAGTTGGTTTTGACCAAAGCTGGCGAGAAAATCTATGAACTTGCCAACGAAATTCTGGACAAACTTTCTCAAACCGAATCCCAAATCAAACAAATGGTTTATGGTGAACACGGCGAAATCAGAATTAGCACAGAATGTTATTCGAGTTATCACTGGCTTCCTCCGGTTTTAAAACAATTTCATAATTTGTATCCAAATGTAGAATTGAAAATTGTAACCGAAGCTACTCATATTCCAATACAAAAATTATTAGAAAACACGATAGATATTGCCATTATCAGCGATCAGATCAAAGACAATAACATCAAATATATCGAGCTTTTTCAGGATGAAGTTGTTATGGCAGTTTCTGAAAATCACGCTTGGGCGGATAAAAAATATGTTGTTGCAGAGGATTTTATCAACGAACATTTACTGATTCATTCTCTTCCGATGGAAACCGTAACGATTCATCAATTTATTTTGGCTCCAGCCAAAGTAACTCCAAAGAAAATCACGCCGCTTCCTTTGACTGAAGCTTCTCTGGAAATGGTTAAAGCAGATATGGGCGTAATGTCTATGGCAAAATGGGCTTTATTACCACATTTGAAAAACAACCCGATAAAAGCCGTAAAAATTGGAAAGAACGGCTTAAAAAGAAAACATTTTATCGCGATTAGAGAAAACGAGCAATATCCGGACTATTTTCATCATTTTATCACCTTTTTACAAAACGAAATCAATCTTCAATGGAATATTCAATAAGAAAATGCGAAGTATCAGACTTGCCAAAACTGGTCATTTTATGCCAAAAACATGCCGAATATGAAAAAGCCGATTATTCGCCGGAAGGAAAAGAAGAAGGATTGAAAAAAGCATTGTTTGGTGAGCATCCAAAATTGAACTGTTTTGTGGTTGCAACCGATAATGATATCGTTGGATATGTATCTTACACTTTTGATTTTTCGACTTGGAGCGCGGGTGATTTCCTATATATGGATTGTCTTTATCTCGAAGAAAATGCCAGAAACTTTGGAATTGGCGAGGTCTTAATCAATAAACTTAAAGAAATTGGTAAAGAGAAAAACTGTGTCAATATGCAATGGCGAACGCCTCAGTTTAATGAAAGAGCAATAAAATTCTACAACAGAATTGGTGCAAAAGGGAAAGACAAAATTTGTTTCTTTTTAGATTTGTAATACAAAGTGCGCAAAATTTAATCTCGCAAAGTCGCGAAGTCGCAAAGTTTTTTCGCCATTTTTGTCATCCTGAGGAACGAAGGATCTCCGTAAGTAACTCTATAAAGATTGGCGATGCTCTATGCGGAGCTTCTTGCGGAGATCCTTCGTTCCTCAGGATGACAAGTTTGTGTATAACCTTTGCCACTTTGAGATTATAATTCAATTCAAACTCAAAAAATGAAAAAAATAAGCATATTAGGTTGCGGATGGCTCGGTTTGCCTTTAGCGAAAAGCTTAATCGTAAAAAAGCGTTATTCGGTAAACGGATCAACAACTTCTGAGAATAAACTTGCTGTTTTGGAAAATGCAGGAATAAATCCATTTTTGGTCATCCTGAGCGGAGTCGAAGGAGCAAGCGAAAGTGTTTCTGAAAGTATCATTCCTTTTTTAGCTGAAAGCGAAATTCTAATTATTGATATTCCGCCAAAATTGAGAGGAAATAATGATGATTCTTCCCGAAAGGTTTTTGTAGAAAAAATAGAAAATTTAATTCCGTTTATAGAAAAATCAATTGTAAAAAAAGTTCTTTTTGTAAGCTCAACAGCAGTTTATGGAAATGACAACGGAATTATTACCGAAGAAACCATTCCGAATCCGGAAACGGAAAGCGGTAAACAATTGCTTTTGGCGGAAGCTATTTTACAAAAAAATCAGAATTTCGAAACTACTATTTTACGCTTCGGTGGATTAATTGGCGAAGATCGTCATCCCGTTAAACATTTAGCCGGAAAAGAAAATCTTGAAAATCCTGACGCGCCTATAAATTTAATTCATCAAAATGATTGCATCAGAATCATTGAAGAAATAATCCGCCAATCAAAATGGAATGAAGTTTTTAACGCTGTTGCGCCTTTTCATCCAACTCGAGAGGAATATTATACGCAACAAGCAAAGAAACAAAACTTAATTTTACCCCAATTCAGCGCTGAAAAATCGAATATCAAAAAGACTATTTCAAGTGAAAAGATTGAGAATGACTTAAACTATAAATTTAAACTGGAGGATTATTGAACCATATAAGTTATGTAAGTTCATTTTAGTTGGATTACTAAAACATTGAGATTAAAAATAATGCCGTGTAATATTTTACCGCAAAGGTTTACGCAAAGATGGTAAAATAGCCAATGGTTTCAACCATTGGAACACAATGAATTTATCACGAACATCCCAAGGTTGAAACCTTGGGCTATGTTTTTTCCACTATTATTTAGACAAAGCTTTGCGAACTTTGTGTTTTTATAAAAGCATAACTTAAAAAAACTTTGCGCCCTTTGCGGTAAAAACAGCCCCAGTTTTATATTTACTTCAATAACTTATATGGTTTAAAAACAAAATTCTTATTTTCACTTCGCAAAATAATTTCTTTCATGGTAAGACATTTCAGGTTTATATTCACTTTCAGTATTTTATTACTTTCATTATCGCAATGTTTTAGCCAAACAGATTCAACGGCAACAGAAGAAAATGAACGTACAGAAAGAATAAAACAATTTCACTCGGACATTTTGGTTAAGGAAAACGGAAACATTGTTGTTACCGAAACCATTACTGTTTATGCCGCAGAACAAGAAATAGATCACGGTATTTTTCGCGAGCTTCCAATGAAAAATTATTCACCTAAAGCGCGTAGAAATAATTTTTATACCGTTTTGAATGTTACCAAAGATTGGCTCAAAGAACCTTATCACACAAAAATAAATAGCGAGAATTTTACAATTTATGTTGGCGACAAACACATTTCACTTAAAGAAGGAACTTATACTTATAAAATAACTTACGAAGTCGAAGCGCAAATACTGCCATACGACAATTTCGACGAGGTTTATTGGAATGTTACCGGAAACTATTGGCAATTTGATATTGAAAATGTTTCGGCAAAAGTAATTTTACCAAACGGCGCGTCTGTAATTCAAACGCATTGTTATACCGGAGTTTTAGGATCAAAAGAAAGTGATTGTAATTCAAAAATTGGTGGAAATTCGGTTTATTTTACTTCAAAAAACTTAAAACAAGAAGAAGGTTTTACTGTAGCCGTAGGATTTCCAAAAGGAATTGTTCATCAACCATTCTTTTCACCACATTACAAAATGGAGGAATTTGTCTCGGCAAGCAAATTGCTTTTAGCTTTTCTGCCCGTTTCAATTTGTTTCCTGTTTTTCTATTTTTCATGGAAAACCTATGGCAAAGATCCTTTACCTTCTTATGAAAGCAGTGAATCCATAGATTTAAAAGGACGTTTTTCAGCAACTTCACTGCGATATTTAAAAGAAAGATATTCTAATTCTCAAACGCTTTTGGTTACGATAATTAGTCTTTCGATTAAAGGCGCGATCGAAATTACCGGTAACGGATTGCAAACATGGAAAGAAGGATTCGAATATTATCTGGTAAAAGGGACAAAAACAACAAATTTATCAAAGGAAGAAAATGCCGTTTTAGAGACTTTATTTAAAGAAAGTAACACTTTTCCAATCAACGCTGAATCTTATATTGTTTTTGGTGAGGCAGAAAAAGCGCTTGAAAAATCACTTAAAAGTCAATACAATATAAAGGATTATTTTTCTGTCAATCTAAAACAAATCTTTATTGGCGTGCTGCTCACGATTGCAGCAATTGCCGGATATAGTTACTTAACGGCAGGCACAGCATTGCTATTTGTTATTATTGGTTTCACAACATTAATTCTTACCGTGTTATTAATTACAGTAGCAATCAAGTCATTTAAGAATAAACAAGCTGCAGTAGCAATGCCTTGCATCGTTATTTCCATTTTTACTGGCGTTTTTACCTATGCTGCTTTTTTTGCTGTGAATGTCGACAAGAACTATTCGGCTCTAAATACATTAGTTATATTTTTAATACTTGCCGGTTTTGCAATATATCTGAGCCTGATTAGTTCTTATACTAAACTGGGACTTGCTGTAAAAAACCAAACTGAAAATTTAAAACAGCAGTTATTAAATTATGTTATAGATCAAAACTCAGCTATTATAAAAACATACGAAGAAAATTTACCGTACGCTTTTGCATTGGGCATTGAAGAAGAATGGAATTTAAAATTTGAAGAAGCCTTAAAAAATCTAAATTATACCAGTAATTGGATCAAAACCAGCGATGGTTCTGTTGGATTCTCTAATCAAATTGTAGTTCATTTTTATAATACTTATAATTCCTCTTCAGCTTCGAGTTCTTCCAGCAGCGGAAGTTCAGGTGGTGGAAGCTCCGGCGGAGGTGGCGGAGGAGGCGGTGGCGGTGGCTGGTAGAATTCACACTGCAATTAGAACAATTAAATACACTATTCAAGATGAATCATACCGTTCATATCCAGACTCCTATAGGAATTGCGCGAATTATTGGGGACGAAAATGGAGTTTCGGAGATTTCTGTTTTAGATGAAGGAGAAATTTCTACAGAGATTCCTGATGAATTAAAAGATGCCGTTCTTCAACTTCAGGAATACTTTGAAAAAAAAAGACTCAATTTCGATTTCAAACTAAACCCAAAAGGAACCGAGTTTCAGCAAAAAGTATGGAAATCGCTATTAGAAATTCCATACGGAAAAACGATAAGTTACATGGATCAGACTAAAAAACTGGGCGATGTAAAAGCGATTCGTGCTGTAGCATCTGCAAATGGAAAGAATCCGTTATGGATTGTCGTGCCTTGTCATCGCGTTATTGGCACAAATGGCTCATTAACTGGCTATGCTGGAGGTTTATCTCGTAAAAAATGGTTACTCGAACATGAAAACCCAACAACGCAACAAAGTTTATTCTAAAAAAACATAGTCTATTTCTTATATAAAATAGAATTTGTGCGTACTTTTATAAATCTAAGATGTCTAATATCTAAGAAGTCTTAAAAACATGATTGAAAAAATAAACCTTAACAACATATTATTTCTCGATATAGAAACCGTTCCGGAAGAAGAGAACTTCAATTCGCTTGACGCCGAAATGCAATCTTTATGGGATCATAAAACACAATATCAAAGAAAGGACGATTTTACTCCCGAAGAATTTTACGATCGCGCCGGGATTTGGGCCGAATTTGGGAAGATTATCTGTATTTCGGTTGGATATTTTACAATAAAAGGTGATGTCAGAAATTTTAGAGTAACATCGTTTTTTGGCGATGAAAAGAAGATATTAAAGGATTTCAATAATCTGCTGAACAATCATTTCAATCAACCGCAACATCTTTTATGTGGACATAATGCCAAAGAATTTGATATTCCGTTTATTGCCCGAAGAATGATTATCAATCAAATTGCGATTCCGGACAAACTAAATTTGTTTGGGAAGAAACCTTGGGAAATTGCCCATTTAGATACTTTAGAATTATGGAAATTTGGCGACTATAAACATTTCACATCTTTAAAGTTGCTGACTAAGATTCTCGGTGTTCCATCGCCAAAAGGCGATATCGACGGAAGTCAGGTTGGCCATGTTTATTACGTAGAAAAAGACATCGATCGAATTATAACGTATTGCGAAAAAGATACGATTGCCGTAGCGCAGGTTTTCCTTCGCTTACGCCGAGAAGAGTTATTGATTGATGATGAAATTATACATGTTTAGCTTTTTTGAAGGTACAAAGGTTCAAAGTTACAGAGGTTCAAAGTTTATTAAAATGAACTTACATACTTATATGGTTTAAAAACAAAAGAATGACACACGAGGAAATATCACATTATCGTCTTATTTCGCAAAAGCTTTATAAAACGACTGCATGTTCACCGCAAGAAATTGTAAGGCATTTAGGTGCCATGCAAGCGCAGGATTATGCGATGGCAAAATGGGCGATTGGTTCTCGTTGTGATTCTTCTGAAAAAGCGATTGAAGAAGCTGTAAATTCCGCCGAAATTATTCGAACTCATATTCTAAGACCAACCTGGCATTTTGTTGCTGCAGATGATATTTACTGGATGCTGGATGTTTCGGCGCCACAAGTAAAACGATTTACCGCTTCTGCTGCCAAAAAATATGGTTATGATGATAAAAAACTAGATCAGGTTAATGCTGAAATCGAAAAAATGTTAAGTGGAAATAATCATTTGACACGCGACGAAATCATGCAGGAACTTAATATTAAAAAAACTTCTAATGAAGATTTTCTAAGTGCCGCAATTATGATGAATGCCGAATTGGATGGTTTAGTTTGTAACGGAAAAATGAAAGGCAAACAAATCACTTATTCTCTACTTGAAGAAAGAGTTGCTAAACCAAAAAACAAACTTACAAAAGAAGAAGCTTTAGCAAAATTAGCGCTTCGATATTTCACAAGTCATGGTCCTGCAACACTACTTGACTTTTCGTGGTGGTCTGGTTTTCCGCCAACTACCTGCAAATTGACCATTAATGCAATAGAGTTGCAATTGATTTCTATTGAGATTGATAACCAAACATATTGGTTTGGAAATAATATTTCTGTTGAATCTGACTTCCGCGAAAGCGTACATTTTCTTCCTGCTTTTGATGAGATTTTAATTTCGTATAAAACCCGTGAAGCCTCTATTTTAACTGAACATCAATCTAAAGCTTTTACCAATAATGGAATCTTTAAACCAATTATTCTCGAAAATGGAAAAGTTATTGGAACCTGGAAAAGAACGATTAAAAAAGATCACGCCAAAATAGAAACACAATTTTTTCATGAAACAGAAAATCATAAAAAAGCAATTCTGTTTGAAGAACTTAAAGCTTTTGAAAACTATCTGGGAACAAAAATTGTTATTGAATAAATCGATTTTTCACTAAAAAGATACGATTTCAGATAAAGAGTTGTCGTTTCAACGATAAATTCTTTGTGCATTTTATTGCTAAATAATTACATTTACAAAAAAAACAGCGCTATGGTATTAAGTAGATTTTGGTTAACTATTTTTATTTCGTCGATTATCTTTATTATAATCAGCTTATTCACAGCCAACACTTATACTATTGATTATGTTTTGAATGGAAAAAAGGACGATCCTATTCTTGTTTCAGAAAAATATGCAGAGCAACTTCCTGCTTTTATCAAAGACAGTATCAAAAAGGCGCCGGATCAAACGATGATTATCAATCGTGATACGCTTAATGCTGACACAACTTATGTTTATAAAAACAAAACCGTAAAAATTTATAGCGGTGTTCAAAAATCAGATGGTTTATTGCCAACTTGCAAGACTACTTTACTCGATTTGATTCTGCCACTTATCGCCTATTTAGCTTTTTTCTGCGGATTAATGGAACTTTTAATTATTTCGGGAGTATCCGGAAAATTAGCTAAAGCCTTGAGTCCGGTTTTTGTAAAGGTATTTCCAAGTATTCCAAAAAACCATCCTTCTATATCGTACATGACATTAAACTTTGCTGCGAACTTCTTAGGATTAGATTCTGCTGCAACGCCATTTGGTCTTAAAGCAATGGAAAGTTTACAAGAAATTAACCCCGATAAAGACAAAGCCAGCGATGCACAGATTATGTTTATGTGTTTGCACGCTTCTGGTTTGACTTTGATAGCAACTTCAATTATTGGTTATCGCGCTGCTGCGAATGCAAGCAATCCTGCAGATGTTATGCTGCCTTGTATTATTACTTCGTTTATTGGTACAATTGCCGCCTTTCTAATTGTTGGAATCAAACAAAAAATCAACTTTAAAAGCGCTTCTCTTGTTATCGCCTTAATGGTATTAATCGCCGCCATTGTTGGTTTGTTGATGTATGTGAACCATTTGGATTTAATAGGGAAAAATTATTTTACCGCTAATCTTTCGGGATTAATATTAATCGGGATAATTGTCGCGACTTTGATTTTTTCATTCATACATGAAAAGAAATTTACCGAAGCGAACACTACCGTTTTTGATGCTTTCGTCGTTGGAGCAAATAACGGAGTTAAAACAGGAGTTACGATTTTCCCTTATGTTTTAGGAATGTTAGTCGCTATTTCATTATTCAGAAATAGTGGTTTATTTGAAATCATTAGTGATGGCATTGCTTTTATTTTTTCAAATATGGGTGTCAACAAACAAATTACCGATGCTTTGCCGGTTGCAATGCTAAGACCTTTTAGTTCTGCAGGATCACGAGGATTCTTGATTGATTCAATGAATACTTTTGGCGCTGATTCCTTAACAGGAAGATTAAGCAGCATTTTTCAATGTAGTGCCGAAAGTACTTTTTATGTGATTGCTGTTTACTTTGGCTCTGTTAATATCAAAAATACCCGATATGCTTTAGGCACAATGCTTCTGGTTGATGTGATTTGTGTAATTACGGCGATTTTTGTGGCTAGCTGGTTTTTTTAAAACTGGAATCGAATCCAAATCCGGCCCGTTTTTATATGTAAACCGGATTAAAATCCGGCCCTACAATATAAATCGAGCCTTTGGCTCTTTATTTTGAAATTTTGTAAAAGATGAAAAAAAACATATACCATTCTAATAGAATTTATTAAAGTTCCGGAGGAACGAATCATATTGTAGGACCGGATTTCAATCCGGTTTAAACGTAAGAATAAAATCAATATTTTGTAAGAATATTTTGTATTATTGTAAAACGAAATAATCGTTTAAAATAATACATCTAAAATGTCAAATACATTTCATCAAGTTTATATACAAGTCGTTTTTGCAGTAAAATATAGAGAAGCACTTATCACAAATGAATGTAAACCTAAAATATTAAGTGTAATTGGAAATTTAATAAATGAAACCGGTTGTAAAACCATTATAGTAAATGGCATCGAAGATCACGTTCATTGTCTTTTAGCGCTTAAACCCACAGTTTCTATTTCGGATTTGATGAAAGTTGTAAAAGGAAAATCATCGAAATTTATAAACGATCATCAATTGACAAAACATAGATTCGAATGGCAGGAAGGTTATGGTGCTTTTTCTTATAGTAAATCTCACATCGATGCGGTCTATAAATACATTGCTAATCAAGAAGAACATCACAAAAAACAAAATTTCAAAGATGAATATTCTTCTTTTTTAGACAAATACAATCTGACATTTGATAAAAGATGTCTTTTTGAAGATTTAATTTGATTATATATAAATCGGATTGAAATATATGCAATCAATTTTCGTTTAAACCGAATTGAAATCCGGCCCTACAATATAGATCGAGCCGTTGGCTCTTTATCTTGAAATCTTGTAAACAATGAAAGAAACATAAATAATTCGAATGCAATTTGTTAAAGTTCCGAAGGAACGAATCATATTGTAAGGCTGGACTTTAGTCCAGTTTAACACAAAATAAATACCACACCTTCATGAAACCACAATCCCTTTTTATTCTATGCCTATTGATTGGTTGTCAAAAACCAAAATCTGAATCACAAATAATAAGTACAACACCTACAGAAACCAAAACAGAGGTAGCTATCGCAAAAGAAGAAAAATTCTTAAAAACAGATACACTTTTTATTTCAGAAGATGGAGAAATATCAAATAACAATTATATTTTGGCGCATCTTGTAGACCAGAAAGCAGATAAAGACAGTATTGTAACAGGAAAATATCAACTTGATTTTTATCTGGATAAAAGCAAAACTGCTACTTCAAAGATTACGATTAAAGGAATTGAGAAAGGTTCAGAATGGGGAGCTTCTTATGGATTGACTTCGGCTGCAGCCAAAAATTCTCCGTTTATTCAAATCAGTTTTGGATATCCTGCTTGCGGATATAATCAAAGTCACTATTTGTATTATTTAAAAAACAGCAATTTACAACTCGTTCACGAATGGGATTCTATGACTGATAGTGGTTGGGGAAGCTGGGTTGAATTCGAAAATTCTTCGGCGAAAGCCAATCCTGAATCATTCTATTGCAAAACCGTTTCTTTTGAGCCTGAAGATAATGACGAAAACATGGGAACAGTCACACATTCAGATTCGATTGTTTTTCGCTTAAGCGGAAATAGTTATAAAAAGCAGCTTCTTTCGGCAAAAGACAAAACGTATTTCGAGAAAAAAATGTCTTTTGATGCTTTCCACAACCAAAAATAAACGCACAAACAGCCCTTATTCAAATTCTTTCTTAGGTAAATAATTTCTAACTTTGTAAAAAACAAAGCAATGATTGATTTTATATACCAAGACCCTTATCCTATTTTAAAGGATGATACGCAATACCGCAAAATCACTTCTGATTTTGTAAAAGTAGAGCAATTTGGAGAACGTGAAGTTTTAACCGTTGATCCAAAAGGACTAGAATTACTGGCTGAAGAAGCCTTAACTGATGTTTCGTTTATGTTGCGAACGACACATTTGCAAAAACTACGCAATATTCTTGACGATCCTGAAGCTACAGACAATGATCGTTTTGTGGCTTATAATTTGCTTCAAAATGCTTCTGTCGCTGCCGAAGGTCAATTACCAAGTTGCCAGGATACAGGAACGGCGATTGTAATGGCCAAAAAAGGAGAAAGTATCTTTACAGGTGTTGATGACGCTGAATGGTTGAGTAGAGGAATTTTCAATACATACCAAAAACGTAATTTGCGTTACTCACAGATTGTTCCGATTTCGATGTTTGAAGAAAAAAATTCAGGTTCGAATCTTCCGGCGCAAATTGATATTTATGCTAAAAAAGGAACTTCTTATGAGTTTTTATTTATGGCAAAAGGTGGTGGATCTGCCAATAAAACATACTTATACCAACAAACTAAATCTTTATTGAATGATAAATCTATGGATGCTTTCATTCGCACAAAAATCAAAGATTTAGGAACATCGGCTTGCCCGCCTTATCATTTGGCTTTAGTAATTGGAGGAACTTCTGCGGAAGCAAATCTAAGTGCAGTTAAAAAAGCTTCGGCCGGATATTATGATCATTTACCAACTTCTGGAAATATGGCTGGTCAGGCTTTTCGTGATATCGAATGGGAACAACGCGTTCAGAAAATCTGTCAGGAAAGTGCAATTGGTGCGCAATTTGGAGGAAAATATTTCACGCATGATGTTCGTGTGATCCGTTTGCCACGACATGCAGCTTCTTGTCCGGTTGGATTGGGAGTTTCGTGTTCTGCTGATAGAAATATCAAAGGAAAAATCACTAAAGACGGAATCTTCGTTGAACAATTAGAAGTAAACCCAAAACAATTTTTACCGGAAACTGCTCCACATTTAGAAGCTCCTGTAGAAATTGATCTTGATATGCCAATGGCTGATATCTTGGCTAAATTGAGTCAATATCCAATTAAAACTCGTTTGAAATTAAACGGAACTGTGATTGTTGCCCGTGATATTGCTCACGCAAAAATCATGGAATTATTGGAAGCAGGAAAACCAATGCCAGAATATTTTAAAAATCACCCTGTTTATTACGCCGGACCTGCAAAAACTCCGGAAGGAATGGCTTCAGGAAGTTTTGGACCTACAACTGCCGGACGTATGGATGTTTATGTTGATGAATTCCAGAAACATGGCGGAAGTATGATTATGCTTGCAAAAGGAAACCGTACCAAACAAGTTACAGATGCATGTCAGAAATATGGCGGATTCTACTTGGGTTCTATTGGTGGTCCTGCAGCAATTTTGGCGCAAGACAATATCTTAAAAGTTGAAGTTGTTGATTTTGAAGAATTAGGAATGGAAGCTGTTAGAAAAATTACCGTTAAAGATTTCCCTGCTTTTATCATTACTGATGATAAAGGAAATGATTTCTTTGAGAATTTGTAGCTCTAAGGTTCTGAGGTACTAAGTTACTGAGATTCTAAGTTTTTCTTTTAAGGGACAAAGTTACAGAGAGACAAAGGTTCAAAGTTTGATCCTCTTTTTATAAAATAAAAACCGCCTTTTTGGGCGGTTTTGTTGTTTATATACTTTGATTGTCAAGCTTAAATTAACCGCAAAGTTCGCTAAGATTTTTTCAAGTATGGTTTTACAAAAACACAAAGTTCGCAAAGCTAAATCAATATAAAGCTTTGCGAACTTTGCGTTTACTAAGCGCAATCAACAACAAAAAATACTTTGCGCACTTTGCGGTTAAACCTTATGCACTAAGATTTTTTTCGAAAGCTATGAAATGTGTTAATTTCCCTTTTATATTAAAAACCGGCGAAGCATTGATTTTACATTTATAAACTCGGCCGTCTTTTCTGTAGTTTTGAATTGTTTTTTCAAACGGGATTTGCAATTTAACTGCTTCTCTCATTTCTTCTACAGCAGTTTTACACGTTGTTGGTCCCTGAAACATTCTTGGTGTTTTCCCAAGAACCTCTTCTTCTTTGTAACCCGTCATTTTTTTTAATCCATTTGAAGCAAAAACAATTTTGAGATCTACGTCTGTAACTAAAACTACTTCGTCCTGAATTCGATCTTTAATATCAAGATTAACGTCATTCCAGGCGAATTGATCTGAAATCTTTTTCATTTTCTTCAAATCAGTCAAAACAGCTTTCAGTTCTCTCAAATATTCACAATGAAATTCCCATGCCATAATTGGCAGTGAATGACGACTTGAAGCTTCTTCAAATTTATTGGTTTTCATTATAAATGATTCGTTTTAGTTTAACCTTTCTCTCAAAGATAGAAAGAAAATTCGTCACAAAATAATAAAAAATGCGATTTAACGAAAGATTAATTTAATCAAAAGGCAAATTTAAGCTGTACAACAACCGCCTTTTTTTCCTCAGTATTTAGGTTACTTAACGAAATTCCGAGCAATCGAACAGAATCTCTCATCCGTTCCTGATACAACAATTCTTCTACTGTTTCTATAATCAGACTTTTATCGGAGATAAAATAAGGCAGCGTTTTGCTTCTTGTTTGTTGGGTAAAGTCGCTATATTTAATTTTTAGGGTTACGGTTTTTCCAGAGATATTGTACTTTTTTAATCGTCTTTCTAATGAAACAGCAATTTTATCGAGTTGCTCCAACATAAAAATTTCCGAAGATAAATTCACATCAAATGTATGTTCTGCCGCGACAGATTTTGTAATTCGGTTTGATTTTACTTCGCTATTATGAATGCCACGAACCACTTTATAATAAAAAGCTCCTGATTTCCCGAAGTGTTTCTCCAAAAATTCGAGCGATTTACTTTTAAGATCTGTTCCGGTAAAAATCCCTAATTGGTACATTTTTTCCGTGGTTACTTTTCCAACGCCGTAAAACTTCCTGATTGGCAATTCTTCCAAAAAAGCCAAAACCTCATCCGGATTTACCGTTTTTTGTCCATTTGGTTTATTATAATCACTGGCAATCTTGGCTACAAATTTATTTACGGAAATTCCCGCCGAAGCGGTTAATCCAACTTCATTCAAAATTCGCATTCTGATTTCCTGCGCAAGCAAACTCGCACTTGGATTTCCTTTTTTATTCTGAGTTACATCAAGGTAAGCTTCGTCAAGCGAAAGTGGCTCAACCAAATCTGTATATTCGTGAAAGATCTTATGAATTTTATTCGAAATCTCTTTGTACCGATCAAATCTCGGGCGAACAAAGATAATTTCGGGACAATATTTTTTGGCCAAAACACCACTTATAGCGCTTCGGACTCCAAATTTTCGGGCTTCGTAACTTGCCGCCGAGACTACTCCTCTATTTTCTGAACCGCCAACAGCAACTGGTTTTCCGCGTAAAGCAGGATTATCCATTTGCTCTACCGAAGCATAAAAAGCATCCATGTCAATGTGGATAATTTTTCGATATGTTGGCGCATCTGACATTATGCAAATTTAAACAGTAAAGCATTAATAAGAATGCTGTTAATAGTTATAAATCGTATCAATTTTTAAAGATTCTCAACTTAATGAACTTAAACAAATCATTTTCTTTATTTTTGTACTACTACACGAAATAAAATAAAATGCGAACATTTGTTATAGGCGACATACACGGCGGATTACTAGCGCTTGAACAAGTGATGAAAAGAGCCGAAATTACTACTCAAGATACTCTTATATTTTTAGGCGATTATGTTGATGGATGGAGCCAATCGCCACAAGTAATTGATTTTCTGATTGATTTAAAAAGCAAACAAAATTGTATTTGCATTAAAGGAAATCATGATGATTTACTATTGTCGTGGTTTAGAAACGAAACTGAAGAAATTGACGAAACTTCGTGGTATAAACACGGTGGTGAAGCAACTGTAAAGGCTTACGAAAAAGTCAGCGCCGAAACAATCAAAATTCATATTGCATTTTTAGAATCGCTGGAAGACTACTATCTGGACGAAGAAAACCGCTTGTATGTACACGCTGGTTTTACAAATGTGAATGGTATAACATATGAATATTTCCCTAAATTATTCTTTTGGGACAGAACTTTATGGGAAACGGCACTTTCATTAGATCCAAATCTCAAGGAAGGCGACTTGTTTTATCCTAAACGATTTACTTTATACAAAGAAATCTTTATTGGACATACGCCTGTAACCCGAATTGGTGAAACGGTTCCTGTTCAGAAAGCCAATGTCTGGAATGTAGATACCGGCGCAGCTTTTAAAGGTCCGCTAACGATGATGAATGTCGAAACCAAAGAGTTCTATCAAAGCGATCCGTTAAATGAATTGTATTTCGACGAAAAAGGTAGGAATTAATCTATAAAAGGCTATTTTTGCACTTTAAAAAAAATAATTAATATTTAAGTTTTATGAAAAAGATCATCACACTTTTGTTTTTAGTATCATTTGGAATTACACAAGCACAACAGGCTTTTAAAGGAAAAGGCGATATTAAAGTTAACGTAGGGGCGAATCTTCAAGATGGTGGTTCAGGAATTCAAGGATCAGTTGATTTTGGTTTAGGAGAAAATTTCTCTTTTGGTTTTGTTGCTAATTATTTATTAGGCGTTGATAATTTTAATGGTTTTTACCACAATAATCCAACTCCATACACTGATAAAAAACCAGATTTCAGCGATCGTTTTGATGCTAAAGCAAGAATTAATGCAAATTTAAGCAGCGTTATTGGTGTTGAACAACTAGATGTTTATCCTGGTTTAAGTTTAGGATTACACAATTTTGGTGGTCATGTTGGTGGTCGTTACTTTTTTACTGACGGATTTGGTGTTTTCACAGAAATTGGATTCCCAATCGCAAAATATGGTAACAATAATGATGTATTCGACCATTTAAATAATCAAACTACTTTTAGTTTAGGAGCTTCTTTTAATTTATAAGAGTTTTTTACCGCAAAGCGCGCGAAGTTTTAATTTTACTTTACGCATAGAAAACACAAAGTTCGCAAAGCCAGATAAACTCAAAGCTTTGCGAACTTTGCGTTTTTATAAAATCAATCTTTGCGTGCTTTGCGGTTAAATAAAGTCAGTTTTAAAATTACTTGTTAAAAAAGATACTTAACCGCAAAGTGCGCGAAGATTGATTTTATAAAAACGCAAAGTTCGCAATGTATTTCTCGCAAAGTCGCAGAGACGCAAAGCTTTTTAAATAAAAAAACCGCTCAAATGAGCGATTTTTGTTTTATATGAAATATCTGTGAGTTATTTGCTTAGCAAAATACTCCAATCTGCTCCGCTGTAGATTTTGTATTTTTCAGAGAAACTTCCTTGGTTTACTGCTAATGAAAAATTCAAAAGGCTGTTGAAATAACAAACATCTGTACCAACCTGAACTTCTCCAAAAGTGTGAACCAATTTTAATTTTCCATCATAAACCTTTTTTGTTCCATTGAAAATCTGGATTTTAACGATATCTCCAGCTTTCAAATCTAAATTAGCAAAAGTCTTTTTATCAATATTTGTCCAAACGTTTCCGTATTGAATGTCTAGAATTGGAATTCCTCCTTTGATAATTCCTTTTTCGAAAACCGGTTTTTGATATTCGATTTTTACTACTTCGTTTGGCAATTTTGGTCCAACTTCTTCAAACGTAATTGTTTTTGATGCTAAACGTGCTCCAGTAAAAGCATACACGTCGCGACCATGAAACGTATAAGATTCATTTGAATTCTGACGACGATTTTTTACTTCATCGATTTCACGAATTTCCTGAATTCCTAATTGTTCAGCAATTAAAGTTAAAGTTCCGTTATCCGGCGTTACAAAATAATGTCCCGATTTAGTCAATAATACAACTGAATGTCTTGAAGTACCAACTCCCGGATCACAAACTGAAACAAAAACAGTTCCTGCAGGATAATATTGTGCTGTTTGAGACAAACGATATGCTGCTTCCCAAATATTAAATGCTGGGATTTCATGTGTTACATCAAATATTTTCAAATCGGTTGAAATTCCCATCGCAACTCCTTTCATAGCAGATACTGCTCCATCTTTCAAACCAAAATCTGATTGAAAAACCAATACGTTATTTTGCGAAAAACTATTAAATGTAATAGCACACAAAAAAAGTAATAATCGTAATTTCATTTTTTCTCTTTTTAAATTTTCAGCAAAGATATTTCATTAAACTTGAAAATTGACACGTTGAACTTCTAAAAAACATCATTTTATAAATCGATTTTAATTATTTACAATTACATTTGCATTTTATTCATAAGTCTATATAAATACTAGACAATTACTTTTCATTTCTTCCATTTGAAGAAGAATTATTACATCATATTCAAAACCAAATTCACCAATGAGAAAAAAATTACAAATTGTGCTAACCGCAATTCTCACGCTATCGAGTACTTTGTTTTTTGCACAAAATCACGAGATAAAAGGAACAATTACAAATGAAAGCGGAAATCCGTTGGAATTTGCAACTGTTCTTATCAAAGGAACCCAAACTTACACGACAAGTGATGCTTTAGGAAAATTTACGGTAAATGCTGCAACAAATAATCCTACACTTATCATATCGCTATTTGGCTATCAAACGAAAGAATTGGTTGCAAAAGATCATTTTGTTGATGTACAATTGGCTTTGGAAAACAATAGTCTTGACGAAATTGTAGTCGTAGGAAGTAGAAATCCTAAGAAAAGCAAACTCGAAACTGCGGTTCCTGTTGATGTTGTGAACTTGGCTAAAATCAGAAATATAACACCGCAGACTACTACAAACGATATTTTGACGTATATGATTCCGTCTTTTAATTCAAACAGACAATCTTCATCGGACGGAACGGAGCATATTGATCCGGCTTCTTTAAGAGGTTTGGGGCCTGATCAGGTTTTGGTTTTGATAAATGGAAAAAGAAGACATACCACTTCATTGGTAAATTATCAAAATACGGTTGGAAACGGTTCTGTTGGTACAGATTTAAGTGCGATTCCGGCTTCGTCAATAAAACGCATTGAGGTTTTGCGTGATGGTGCGGCTGCTCAATATGGTTCTGATGCGATTGCGGGCGTAATCAATTTGGTTTTAAAAGATAACGCGGGTCTTGAAGTAAATGCAACTTATGGTTCAACATCTCGAGATGATGGTCAGACCACAAATGTGAACTTAAACTACGGAGCCAAAATTGGAAACAAAGGTGGTTTTATCAACTTAACCGGTGAATTTAATAACCGCGAAAAAACGAATCGTTCTCAAAACAACAACCTGATTATCTTTGATCAATCGGCGCAAGGAAATTTCTTTGCTTATGATTTTGCCGATGATCCGGCTCAATCTCGTAAAATTGATGATGATTTATTAGCTCAAAACGGGTTGAAACGTGATGATTTCAATTTTCAGATTGGGGATGCAAAAATCAAAAACATTCAGGGATTCTTCAATACTTCTATTCCGTTAAACGATCAAATCGAATTTTATGCTTTTGGAGGCGTGAGTCACAGAAACGGAACAGGTTACGGTTTTAGACGTTTACCAAGTGAAACTGAAAATGTTGTTGCTTCTATTTTCCCTTTCGGATTTCAACCGGAATTAAATTCTGTTGTAACAGATCTTTCGTCTTCTGTAGGTTTTAAATTTAAGTTTGGAGAATGGAAACTGGACGTTAGTAATACTATCGGAGAAAACAAGTTTATTTACGACGTATCGAACACAAACAATGTTTCCCTAGGTGATAATAGTCCAACAGATTTTAAAGCCGGAAATCACTCATTTTTACAAAATACGGTTAATGCCGATATTTCCCGATTGTATAAAGATGTTTTTCATGGTTTGAATGTTGCTTTTGGAGGTGAATATCGTTTTGAAAAATACAAAATTGTTCCAGGCGAAGAAGCTTCTTACATTGATGGCGGAGCACAATCATTCCCTGGATTTTCTCCTTTGAATGCTGTAAACGAAAATAGAAACAGCGTTGGTGTTTATGCTGATGTTGAAGCTGATGTTACGGAAAAATTATTAATTGGAGTTGCAGGTCGCTACGAAGATTTTACAGATTTTGGAAATACTATTAACGGAAAATTATCTGCGAGATATAAAATTTTAGACAATCTTTTTGTTCGTGGCGCTATTAGTACTGGTTTTAGAGCGCCTTCATTACACCAACAATTCTTCAATAACATAGCAACGGATGTTGTTGACGGTGAACTTCTAAATTCGGGAATTTTTAGAAATGACAGCCAAGTTGCTAAAGAACTGGGAATTCCAAAACTAAAAGAGGAGACTTCAAGAAACTACAGTTTTGGTATTGTTTTTTCTCCAACAAAAAAATTACATATCACAGCTGATTATTACCACATTCGAATTGACAACAGAATTATCCTTACGGGAAATTTAGGAAATGATGCTTACGGAGATCCTGTTCCGGCGCTTCGTGATTTGTTCGCTCAATATGGCGCTCAAACGGGTCGTTTCTTTACAAACGCTATTAACACAACTACAAACGGAGTCGATGTCGTTATTGATTATGACTTGAATGTTGGTCCCGGGAAAATGAATCTTTCGTTATTGTACAACTACAATGCTAATAAAGTTGATGATCAGTTGAATAATATTCCGCCTTTGTTTATTGGCCAGGAAGATGTGTATTACGGTCCGCAGGAAAGAAGTTTGATCGAATCAAATACGCCTAAACATAAAGGTACTTTCGCAATTAATTATAGTTTAACGAAATGGAATTTCTTGTTGAGAAATACTTATTTTGGAGAAGTAATTCGTGATGGTTTTCCCTTTGGAGGAATCCAGAAACATAACGGAAAAGTGGTTACCGATTTAACTGTTGCTTATAAATTAACTCCAAAAATTCAGATTGCTTTGGGAGCCAACAACTTATTTGATATTTTTCCGGACAAACAAATTTACGAAAACAGTTATTACGGAGTATTTAAATATGCGCCGGTTCAAATGGGAACTACTGGGGCTTACTATTTTGGACGTATGAGTTTTACACTTTAATATTTAAAGTTTTAATGTAATATTTAACCGCAAAGCTCGCTAAGATTTTTCACAAAGTTCGCAGGTAAATTTCTCGCAAAGACGCGAAGTCGCAAAGTTTTATAAATTAAAAAAACGCCCAAATGGGCGGTTTTTGTTTGTTCTAAAAATCAAAACTAAAACTTTGCGAACTTTGCGCATCCCGATAGCTATCGGGATTGCGCGCTTAGCGGTTAATTTCGACTTCTTATTTCTTAACGAATTTCTTAACGATTCTTTTGTCGCCTTTATTCAATTCGATGATATAAATTCCTGTACTCAAATTGCTTACATCAACAAGATTTCCAGAAAGTTGACCAGTTTTCAATTGCTGACCTAATGTGTTTATGATTCTAAATGAATAACCTTCGCTATTTGCAAATGAAACATTCAATTCTCCTCCAACCGGATTTGGATATAAAGCAAAACTTGAAGTTTCAACTGTTTCCACTAATCCTGCAGCAATATCTTCACTTGCAATTGGGCTTGAAGCAGTTATGTTTATAGAATAATCTTCTACTTGGCCATAAGAGAAAGATTCACAAGATGTTGGGATTCCGTTGTATTTCATCGAAACTCTAAGTCTTGTAGTTCCCAAAGTTGCCGTTGCCGGAATTGCGATTGATCCTGTTGCAGTTGATGCAGTTGATGCTGCTTTTGTGAAAACAGTTTCGCCTGAATCTGAAAAATCACCATCTTGATTGTAGTCAATAAAAACAGCATATCCTTCGCTGTAAACAGATGAAGTCCATGTTGGTGTAATCGTTATTGTGTATGCCGTTCCTTGTGTAGCATTTGTAGAAGTAGCAGTAAAATCTTCATATCCAGTTGTTGCTGTCGAAGTTTTATTGATTGTTCCAAAAACAACTTTTGAGATTCTCTCGTCTGTAGCGCTATTTCCTTTTGATGTACAATAAGCTACTGAAGCAGCAGTTGTTGTAACATTTACAGCATTACTTGCTGCTGAAACATTTCCTGCGGCATCTTTGGCTTTCACTGTAAAAGTATAAGCTGTCAAAGCTGTTAATCCCGTTACGGTATAGCTTGTTGTTGTAGAAGAACCTTTTAGAGTTGCTCCTTGGTAGATATCATATCCTGTTACGGCAACATTATCTGTAGAAGCTGTCCAAGTTAAATTAGTCGTTGATCCTGTTGTTCCAGCCGCAGCAAGAGCTGTTGGAGCACTTGGAGCAACTGTATCTGTAGATCCTGAATATGCAGCTCCAACTCCTACTGCATAAAATGCATTTGTCGTTGCGATAACTTCTGCTGAACCAGCTCCGTATAAATCAATAGCCGATTGGATTCCTGAAGTTCTTGCATTTGCATAAGTAGAATTTGAAGTTAAATACACACTTTCTAAACGGAAGGCAATTTTTGCTGCTTTGTCAATCGTGATTCCGGTTACGTTATATGCGTTTCCAATATCATTTGTTCCTGATTTACCCACAGACAAAATATAAAACCAGTGATTCAATACTCCAGAATTGGTATGAACACCACATTGGTCATTGTTATTTGTTGGCGTACAGTTTACGTTTACCCAGTAAGTTCCGCCATAAGTATCCGGCTGTCCTTCAGAATTTGGATCGCTCATTGAACGTAAAGCTAAATGCCCGCTTCTTCTTTCGATATCTTCCCCTACTAACCAAGTCGATTTTGTTGGTGCAGCGCGATATTCAATACAAGCTCCCCAAATATCAGAGAATGCTTCATTCATCGCTCCGGATTCTTTTTGATAAGCCAAATTTGCAGTATAAGTACAAACCGCATGACCAATTTCGTGACCCGCAACATCAAGTGCTGTTAAGATATCAAAACCTCCGGTTCCTGTTCCGTCACCGTAAGTCATAACACTTCCGTTCCAGAAAGCATTATTATTATCCGGATATCCTGCCGCCACTAAGTTGTAATGCACATAGCTTTTAATTTTTGCTCCGGCATTGTCATAACTGTTTCTTCCGTGTACGGCTGACCAATAATCATAAGTCATTTCAGCTCCCCAATGTGCATCAAGTGCTCCATTGTCTTTGTTTGTATTATTGTACTCGGCTGCTGTCCAGTTATTATCTGCATCCGTAAAGTTGGTTGTTGGATAAGTCGCTGTTTTTGCCGAATTGTAAGTTTGAACTCCATTTCCGCGAGTAGCATCAGATAAAATATACGAAGATCCGCTTAAAGTTGTCTGGATAGTTTGAGTTCCGCTATAACGCGTCGCAGCATTTGCGGCAACAAATGCCATTTTTGATGTAGCGTTTTTGCTTTGTTCTTTGGCTGCAGCCAAAATGAATCTTCCATGACTATTCTCGCCCAAATGTTTTATTGTTGCATTATAAAACAAAGCTTCTCCCGTTTGAGCATCGATATAAAGATCTCCACGACTCAATGGTTTTGTGGCATAAATATCAAACTTATAGGCTAAGCGAACTTTATCGCTTTTTCTTTCCTTTCCCTGGTCATCCATTGACGGAAGTAAAACAAGTTCACCTTTTGGTTTTTTATAGTCCATTGCGGCAGCATCTGCAGGAGTTTCCCATAAATACTGTTTTGCTCCTGTGTAGGCAATCGCTTTGTCAAAAGCTGCCTGACTTGACAATTTTGGCGTTGTTTTGACATTCTCAAGTGCATAAAACTCTCCATTCATCGAAACTACTTTTCCGCCTTTGGAGTGAATCGTATAATTCGCAAATTCTACTTTAACTCCTTGTTCATACAATTGAAACTTTTCATGCGTAAAACCTTCTTTGTCTGATTCTTTTTTAACCTTAGAAAAAGACTGATTTTCTTTTAATCCTAATTGTTCTTTAAAAACAGTATTATAATCTGTTTCCTTGTAACTGGATTTTTCACTAAATGTGATTAAACTTGGTTGTCCGTTTTCAGACACACTTTTCTGACTTACTCTTTTGTCGGTATTCTGTGCAAATCCTGATAGCGAAAATGTAAGAATAACAACTGTTCCGGCCATAATTTTTGGTAATTTTCTTTCCATAATAAATGTGGTATTTTAGTTTGGTTAAATGGATTACAAACAAAATATTTAATGTAAGTAAATACTTTATTTCGAGATAAAAGTATTTTATTTATGTTAGATAATCGATGAAATTTACCTTTAATCGATAAAATACAACATCTTTTACCTAAAATTCACATTTATTTAACAAACTGTGAAGATTTCACAAAAAGAAAGGTCAAAAACTAATTATTCTACTGATTTATAATATATTATACTATAAAAAAACCGCGGAGATCCCAATTTTACTGGTAAAAAGCACTTCTTCATTTTTTAATTTTTTCTTACAAAAAAAGACCAGCCTTTTAAAAGCTGGTCTTCGCGAGTTTTTGTAAGAAATAAAACTTTATCTAATGTCCATTTCAGGAATATCACCTTCGATAATTAATTCAGCTTCTGTAGATGCAATAATATGCTCGACAGAAATACCTGGTGCTCGTTCTAAAAGTTTAAAACCTTTTTCGGTCACTTCCAGAACGGCAAGTTCCGTTACAACCTTTTTTACGCAACCTACACCAGTTAATGGCAAAGTACACTTTTTTAGTATCTTAGATTCGCCTGCTTTATTTACGTGCATCATTGCAACGATGATATTTTCAGCGGAAGCCACTAAATCCATAGCGCCTCCCATTCCTTTTACCATTTTCCCCGGAATCTTCCAATTGGCAATATCACCGTTTTCTGAAACTTCCATTGCTCCCAGAATCGTTAAATCTACTTTTTGACTGCGAATCATTCCAAAACTAAAAGCCGAATCAAAGAAACTTGCTCCTGGCAATGTTGTAATAGTTTGTTTTCCTGCGTTGATAATATCAGCGTCTTCTTCTCCGGCAAAAGGAAATGGCCCCATTCCCAGAACACCATTTTCGCTTTGAAATTCAACTGCAATATCTTCTCTGACATAATTGGCAACCAAAGTTGGAATCCCAATTCCAAGATTCACGAAATATCTGTCTTTTACTTCTTTTGCAATTCGTTTTGCAATATCTTCTTTTGTTAACATATCTTTTTAATGTGTTAATTTATTAATGTGCCAATTAGTCAATTTGATAATTAGATAATGCATTATTATGCGCAATCTATATCAATTATCTCATTATCAAATTGACTAATTATCTAATTACTTTTTAATGAAATAATCCCAAGTCGCTCTCGCTATATCAGCAATTATCTTCTCTGTATCTTCTTTGCTTTCTGTGATGTTTTTTAAAAACACAGAGATTATAAAATGCTTTCCGTTTGGGAGTTTTACAATCCCGATATCATTCATTGCAACTCTCAAATTAGCATCATTCGTTCCAGAAATTCCGGTTCTGTGGGCTAACTCTGTATTTTCAGGAAGTCCAGCTTTTAGCCACGTAAGTCCTCTTGAGGTTTCAACCATTATTTGATACAAATACTTGGTTGTGGTTTCTTTTAGAATTTCTCCTTTATAGAATTTTTCCAATAACTCAGTTGCTGCCAACGGAGTTGTTGTATTGATATAAAGATTCTCCCAGTTTTTCATTTGTTCTTCGTTAACTTTAATAACGAAGTCCTTGATTCCTTGCTTATTGATGAATTTCTGCACCACTTTTGTGCCGCCAACTAAACCAATAAGGATATCACATCCGTTATTATCGCTATGCGAAACGGTATATCTTAGTATTTTATCTAAAGTCAGCTTCACATTTCCATCCGGATAATCTTCCTTCATCGGACTCCAGGTATCTTCATGTAAATCTTTCTTTTTAATAAAAATCTCCTGTGTTAATGAAAGCTTACCTTCATCGACCAAATTTAAAACTGTCAAAACAATATGAAATTTAAAAACGCTCATCAAAGGAGCTTTCAAGTTTCCGTTAATGCTTAATGTGTCTTTATCTTCAATGCTTTTTATAGAAATTCCGACAGTTGCATTTTTACTTGCAATGATCTGATTCAATTGTTGCCGAAGTTCATTTGTCGTTTGAGCAAACATCTGAAAAGACAAAAACGAAAATATAATTACAGAGAATTTCTTCATTTAAAACGGCTTTTAAGGTTCTTATTTATTAGAAAATTTGTCAATGAGAAAATCAGAAAATGTGCCAATGAGATAATTTAAAAATTAGATAATTCTTTGCTTTATGTAATTAATCATAATATCTTAATTATCAATTTACAATAAATAATTTTTATTATAAAAAATGTTCAAATTAGTCAATTGAAATTACATAATATTTCACTTTATATAATACATCCTAATAAATTGATTTACAATTATTTTTACAAAAACAAACAACTTAACGCAACACAGTTGCTTTTGCGTTTAATAAGTAATTTTACAAAAGATTTCAAAGATAAAATTGAACAATATTACAACATGCATAATCTAAACAATTGTCTAATTTTCTAATTGACACATTATCTAATTAAACCCTCTGTCTTACGGTTCTCTGCTCGATTCTTTTCTCAAACTTTTCTCCTTGAAAAATGCGCTGTACCATAATTCCCGGAATATGTATTTGATTTGGATCTAATGTTCCAACCGGAACCAATTCTTCAACTTCAGCAATTGTAATTTTTGCAGCACCTGCCATACAAGCGTTAAAGTTTCTTGCCGTGCCTTTAAAGATAAGATTTCCGGCTTCGTCACCTTTCCATGCTTTTACAATCGCAAACTCCGCTTTGAAGGCTTGTTCCATGATATGCATTTTTCCGTTGAATTCGCGAACTTCTTTTCCTTCTGCAACTTCGGTTCCATAACCTGCGGGTGTGAAGAAAGCTGGAATTCCGGCTTGTGCAGCACGACAGCGCTCGGCTAAGGTTCCTTGTGGTGTTAATTCGACCTCAAGTTCACCTGAAAGCATTTGACGCTCGAATTCGGCATTTTCGCCCACATAAGACGAAATCATTTTTTTGACTTGTTTTTTCTGCAAAAGCAATCCTAAACCAAAATCATCAACGCCCGCATTATTCGAAATACAGGTTAAATCTGAAATTGAAGTATTTACTAATGCTGCAATGGTATTTTCAGGAATTCCACATAAACCAAAACCACCAAACATGATGGTCATTCCGCTTCCGATTCCTTCTATAGCGTCCTGAACGTTATTTACTTTTTTTGTAATCATAACAAAGGGTCTTTATTACTGTATATTTTTGATAAAAATAAGATTTTTAGATTAAATTATAACGATTTCGTAAAAATAAATCTAGTTTTTAACCGCAAAGTTCACAAAGATAAAACCGCAAGGTTCGCAAAGTTATTTTATAAAATTCAAACTGTGCGAACCTTGCGTAAATCTTAGCGTTCTTAGCGGTTATATCTGTTTATGTAATTTCAATTTTTAAAATTATCATGAATTATTCCAAAAAAAATCCTTTTGTATTCTTCCGAATTTCAGAAGATCACAAAAGGATAATTATATTTAAACCTGAACTTTAAGTTACAGTTCGAATTCGTCTGTATTTTGTTCTGTTTGAGTTGTATCTTTTACTACTGCTGGTCTGCTGTAGCAATCTACTTTTATCGAAAGATTTGCAGGTCTTTCAAATTCAGACTTAGAAACCTGAAGTCCAGGATCTGCGTAACAAAGTTTCATGAAATAACCCCAAATTGGTAATGCTGCTGTAGCTCCTTGTCCGTAAGTTAAACTCTTGAAACGTGCCGAACGGTCTTCACAACCTACCCAAACACCAGTTACTAAGTTCGGAACCATCCCCATAAACCAACCGTCTGATTGATTTTGCGTTGTTCCTGTTTTTCCTGCAATTGGGTTTCTAAACACGTACGGATATCCTGTCCAACGGTTGTCTCCACTTCCTCCTCCTTCAGTTCTTAAACGAGCACCAGAACCAGTTTCTGTAACTCCTTCTAATAACTTAATTACGGCAAAAGCAATATCTTTATTCAAAACGTCGTGAGATTCCGGAATTGGCTCATAAATAACCTCTCCGCTTTTGTTTTCTATACGAGTTAAAAACTGTGGTTTAACATAAACTCCCTGATTGGCAAATGTGCTATATGCCGCAACCATATCTTCAACGGTAATATCTACAGCTCCTAAAGCAATTGAAGGCTGAGCTGGAATTTCGGTTTTTACACCTAATTTATGCGTTAATTCTACAACAGCTTCCGGGCCAACACGATCGATTAATTTAGCCGAAACTGTATTAATTGAATTTGCAAGACCTTGTTTTAAAGTTACCATTCCGCGGTATCTGTTATCAGAGTTTCTTGGTTCCCAATCTGCTGTAACATTGTGACGCCCTTTGTGAATCATAAATGGTCCGTCAAGAATAGAATCACAAGGCGACATATTCAATTGTTCGATTGCAGTTGCGTAAACAAATGGTTTGAATGTAGAACCTACTTGTCTCGCTCCTTGCCCAACGTGATCGTACTGAAAGTATTTATAGTTAATTCCTCCAACCCACGCTTTGATATTTCCGGTTTGAGGCTCCATAGCCATTAAACCTGATTGCAGGAAGTGTTTGAAATAACGAATTGAATCCATTGGAGTCATCGTAGTATCTCTCTCGCCTTTCCAGGTAAATATGCGCATTTTTGTTTTTACTTTGAATGAAGCAATGATATCATCTTCGCTTTTATCTGCATCTTTCATGATTGCCCAACGTGTTGAGTTCTTCATCGCCTGCATCATCAACTTATCTGTTTCTGCCTGAGTGATATTTACGAAAGGTGCATTTTTATTGTTTTTTTGCTCGATGAAAAATTGTTGTTGCAAATTTTTCATGTGCTCAGAAACCGCTTCTTCAGCATGTAATTGCATTCTTGAATCGATTGTGGTATAAATTTTCAATCCATCTTTGTAGATATCATAATCTGAACCGTCTGGTTTTTTGTTTTCAGAAACCCATTTTTTCATGTAATCACGTAGATATTCTCTGAAATAAGTAGCTGTTCCTTCACGGTGACTTTCTAATTTGAATTTTAAAGTAATTGGCAAAGCTTGTAATCTCAACTTTTCAGATTCAGTAATCATCTTTGCTTTCTCCATTTGAGAAAGTACTACGTTACGACGATTTTTTACTCCTTCCGGATTACGAACCGGATTATACAACCCCGAGTTTTTGAACATTCCCACTAAAATAGCGGATTCATCCATGGTTAAATCTTTCGGATCTTTAGAAAAATAGGTTTGCGCTGCTGAACTTACTCCAACAGAATAATTCCCAAAATCATAAACGTTGCAATACATTGCCAAAATTTCATTTTTGGTATATTGTCTTTCCAGACGAATGGCAATTATCCACTCTTTTATTTTTTGTACAATCCTAAATGGAAGAAACTTAGACCCTTCACCATGAAACAATTGTTTAGCTAATTGTTGCGACAATGTACTTGCTCCACCATTGGTTCCTAAACTAAAAACAGCTCTTAAAGTTCCACGTCCGTCGATTCCTGAGTGTTCGTAAAAACGAGCATCTTCGGTGGCAACCAAAGCTTCTACTAAACTTTTTGGTAAATCTGAGTATTTAAGTTGTGATCTGTTGGTTTTGAAATATTTACCAATAACTACTCCGTCAGACGAAATAATTTCTGTAGCTAGATTGGAATCCGGATTCTCTAAGTCTTCAAAAGAAGGCATTGATCCGAATAATCCCCATGATGCAAATAAAAAGAAAGCTAAAATACCCAATAAGGTATAGGCAAAAATTCTCCAGAATTTCTTTTTATAGTAGTTAATATCCTTATTACTATTAGGTTGATTGTTTTTCTTGGTGGCCATATAACTATTTTTCTAATCTTTTTGTTCTATTCTAAAACCTACGTCTGTAATACCTTCTAAAGCCTGAACTCCCGGAATTTTTCCTGATTCTCTAACAGCTTGCTTAATATGTACTTTGTATTTTCCTCTAAACTTTACATCTTCTTTATAAAACAGTTTACTTTCTTTTATGTCCGTAAAACCATTTCCAAGCAAGGTCCCATCAGGATTTGCCATTTGATATTCTAAAGTATCTACTTTGGTGAAACCACTTGGTGTTTCTATAGCAACAATTAAAAACAAATTATTGAACGGATAATTGTTATTGTCTCTCAAATTTACAAATAAATTGTATTTTTTTGTAGAATCCAAAACTGGTAAATCAAAGGTTACAACGCTGTCTTTATGCCATGCACTTCCAACAGATTTGTATTGATCAAACACTCTTTTTTTATCACAAGAAAAAAGAAGAATGGCTACCAAAAGAAGAATCCCGCTATTTTTTATTCTCATTTTTAGTAATAATTATTGGTTTTCTAGGTTCAGCCGGTTTATTCTCATTCGAATTTTTAGGTTTATTCGATTGATTTGGCTTATTATTATTCGGTTTGTTTCCTTTGTTCGGATTTGGATTTCCATTTCCTGCTCCTCCACCAGTTTTGTTCTGATTTGGATTCTGTTGTGGTTTGTTTGGAGTTGGCACAGCCACTGCTTCTGCATTTGGTTTGCGTTTGCGATTTGGCTTTTTCTTTCTTTTTGGCTGATCAAAACGGGTTAAACTTTCCTGACCCATTGCGTTATTAAAGTCTTTTTCAGGCTCCGAAGTAATTTCAACAGCAAAATCTTCTAACGAAGAAACTTTGTTTTTCAACTTATTTTCTGCGATAATTTCTTTTACCTGATCAATTTTTAAAACGTGCCAGTTTGCAAAGTTATTCGTGTAAGCAAACCACATTAATCCTTTAAAAATATCTTGTTTTTGACAAATTGCATCTCCTTTTTCAGTCACTAATTTAGTATCATAATCCGGAAAATCTTTCAATGCATCCATGTAAGTATCAAGCTCATAGTTTAAGCAGCACTTTAATTTTCCGCATTGTCCGGCTAATTTTTGTGGATTTAATGAAAGCTGTTGATATCTTGCTGCAGATGTATTAACACTTCTAAAATCAGTAAGCCATGTTGAACAGCAAAGTTCTCTTCCGCAAGATCCAATTCCGCCTAAACGAGCAGCTTCCTGACGGAAACCAACTTGTTTCATTTCAACTCTGGTACTGAATTCTTTGGCAAAATCTTTAATTAAAAGTCTAAAATCGACTCTGTCATTTGCCGTATAGTAAAATGTAGCTTTCGATCCGTCTCCTTGAAATTCGATATCAGAAATTTTCATTTCCAATTTATGCTGAATTGCCAATTCACGGGCTCTAACTTTCATTGGTTCTTCGCGATCACGTGCTACTGACCAGATATCAATATCTTTTTGAGATGCTTTTCGGTAGATTTTCGGCACTTCATTACTTTCGTGATTTACGCCTTTTTTCTTCATTTGAATTTTAACCAATTCGCCTGTCAGAGTAACAATACCAATATCATGTCCCGGTGATGCAACAGTTGCTACAATATCACCAATACTCAAAGTTAATTTTTCTGAATTTCTAAAGAATTCCTTACGTCCGTTTTTAAAACGTACTTCAACGCAGTCAAAAATAGCCTCTCCATTAGACGGACTCATGTTTGCGAGCCAGTCAAAAACAGTCAATTTATTGCAGCTATCGGTGCCGCAAGTCCCATTATTTTTACAACCTTTTGGTGCGCCACCATCTGAGGTTGAACAACTTGTACATGCCATAATTATATATGTAGTGTTGCAAAAAAGCAACTTAAGTTCATAAACGTTTGATCGGTAAAGATAGTATTTTTTTTAGTTTGTAATTTATGGTTGACTGTTTAAGGTTTGTTAATATAATAGACCCCTCTTTTTACTAACAATAAGAGACTCCTTCCTTACTTGAAATTTATCTTATTATGATACTTTTCAAACTTTTAATGTAGCTATTGTTTTACAATAAGTAGGATTTTTACAAATTGTTTCTTCAAAAGTCAGAACCACAAATCATATTAAACTTATTTATCCAAAACACTTTCTGAACTTTTTTTATTTCCCCCAATAAAATAAGAGCTGAGTGTTTTTTTGATTTTGAAGACTTTTTAAAATTAATCTTAAAATCACATCTACCATATGCAAAACTTTACTTACAATAAAACTCATTTTTTTTGTTTTGTTATTCTTTTATTCTTTATTACTCTGGAAACCAAAGCTCAGTTTCCATTTTCTGAAAGTTTTAAAAACAGTACGGCTTCTAATATACAATTTGGAGGATCTCCTACTTCTTTTCTTACTGGAGGTGCCGGATTAAAAGATAGCTATAATGATACTGAAGGAAATGGTTTTTTGAGATTAACAAATAACAAAGCAGAACAACGAGGAATGGTATGGTCTGATTTGTATGCCTTTCCTTCTGTGTACGGAATGACTATTTCTTTTGAATATTACGCACACGGAGGTACTGGTGCAGATGGAATTGCATTTGTTTTATTTGATGCAACTGTTTCTCCAGTAGTGCCAGGTGCTTTTGGAGGCTCTTTAGGATATGCCCAAAACAATACTACATCTGGCTTTTCGGGTGGATATCTAGGAATTGGAATTGACGAATTTGGGAATTTTGCATCCAATAATGAAAGTAAAACTGGTGGTACTTCAATAGGCGTATCGAATAGTATTGTATTAAGAGGACAAGGTTCAGGTAAAACCGGTTATCCATATCTAACAAGTATACAAACTACAGCTTCACCTTATTTATTTAGCTTACCAGGAAAAGACCGAACAGCTACAGATAATTCTAAACCTGGTTTTAGAAAAATAGAAATTGTTCTAAAACCTAGAGAAGGAGGTGGCTTTTTTATTGATGTTTACTTAGAACATGGTAATACCAAATCTTTATTAATAAACAATTACGAATATAAAACGGTACCGCCACCAATGGTAAAATTTGCCATTACATCATCAACTGGTGGAGATAACAATTTTCATGAAATACGTAATCTAAATCTTTCTGTTGATTTACCTACCCTTTATACCCCAATAGCACGACCAAATTCTTTATCAGAATGTGCAGGTTTAGTAGCTACAACTCTTAACGATATAAATAGCAATAATGATGGAACAGTAAATACTTTGGCGACTATAAATAGAGAATCGATAGATTTAGATTTAGATACTCCTGGTATTCAATCATCTAAAACAGTTGCAGGAAAAGGAGCATTTACTTACGATTCGGTTACAGGAAAAGTAACCTTTACTCCTCTAAATAATTCTGTAGGAGAATCGGTTCAAATAAGCTATACTTTTAATGATTACTATGGCAAACAGTCTAATGTTTCCACAATAACCTATACGCCTATTGTAAATAGACCTATTGATATTGTAACATCAAAAACAATATGTTCTGGAGATACTTATATTTGGCCCGCTAACGGCAAGGTTTATAATAGTACAGGAACTTACCTCGAAATAAATGATGGATGTACTGCTAATCAGACCTTGGAATTAAATATTGGAACTAAACCAACAACGGTAATCACTAAAGAAAACATCTGTTTTGGAGAGTCTTTCACTTGGGCAGTAGATGGAAAAACCTATACCGCTTCGGGAACTTATACCAAAACCAATGATGGATGTACCGCAGATCAGGAATTAAAACTGACTGTTGGAACTAAACCAGCAACGATAACGACAACAAAAAACATCTGTTTTGGTGAATCCTTTCTTTGGTCTGTAGACGGACAAACCTATACCACTTCGGGAACTTATACTCAAAACAATAACGGATGTACTGCAGATCAGGTATTGAAACTAACCGTTGGAACTAAACCAGCAACGGTAACGACAACAAAAAACATCTGTTTTGGCGAATCTTTTCTTTGGTCTGTAGACGGACAAACCTATACCATTTCAGGAACTTATACCAAAACTAATGATGGATGTACCGCAGATCAGACTTTGGAATTAAACATAGGAACTAAACCGACAACAGTAATTACTAAAAAAGACATTTGTTTTGGAGAATCTCTCCTTTGGGATGTTGATGGGCAAACTTATACTACGTCGGGAACTTATACTAAAACTAATGATGGATGTACGGCTGATCAGACCTTGGAATTAAACATTGGCACTAAACCGACAACGGTAATTACTAAAAAAGACATTTGTTTTGGAGAGTATTTCACTTGGGATGTTGACGGGCAAACTTATACTACGTCAGGAATTTACACCAAAACTAATGACGGCTGTACCGCTGATCAAACTTTGGAATTAAACATTGGAACGAAACCAGCAACGGTAATTACTAAAAAAGACATTTGTTTTGGAGAATCTTTCCTTTGGGATGTTGACGGAAAAACATATTCGACTTCAGGAATTTACACCAAAACTAATGATGGCTGTACTGCTGATCAGTCTTTGGAATTAAACATTGGTACTAAACCGGCAACTATAATCACTAAAGAAAACATCTGTTTTGGAGAATCTTTTGTGTGGGATATCGATGGAAAAACGTATTCAACTTCGGGAACTTATACCAAAACTAATGATGGCTGTACCGCAGATCAGACCTTGGAATTAAACATTGGCACTAAACCAGCAACGATAATCACTAAAGAGAACATCTGTTTTGGTGAGTCTTTTGTGTGGGATGTCGATGGAAAAACCTATTCGGCTTCGGGAACTTATACCAAAACTAATGATGGCTGTACCGCAGATCAGACTTTGGAATTAAACATTGCAACAAAACCAGCAACGGTAATCACTAAAGAAAACATCTGTTTTGGAGAATCTTTTGTGTGGGATGTCGATGGACAAACCTATTCGGTTTCGGGAATTTATACCAAAACTAATGACGGCTGTACTGCAGATCAGACTTTGGAATTAAACATTGGCACTAAACCAGCAAAGGTAATCACTAAAAAAGACATCTGCTTTGGAGAATCTTTTGTGTGGGATGTCGATGGACAAACCTATTCGACTTCAGGAATTTATACCAAAACTAATGATGGCTGTACTGCTGATCAGACTTTGGAATTAAACATTGGCACTAAACCGGCAAAGGTAATCACTAAAAAAGACATCTGCTTTGGAGAATCTTTTGTGTGGGATGTCGATGGACAAACCTATTCGACTTCAGGAATTTATACCAAAACTAATGATGGCTGTACTGCTGATCAGACTTTGGAATTAAACATTGGCACTAAACCGGCAACGGTAATTACTAAAAAAGACATCTGTTTTGGTGAATCTTTTGTGTGGGATGTCGATGGACAAACCTATTCGACTTCAGGAATTTATACCAAAACTAATGATGGCTGTACTGCTGATCAGACTTTGGAATTAAACATTGGCACTAAACCGGCAACAGTAATTACTAAAGAAAATATCTGTTTTGGAAAGTCTTTTGTGTGGGATGTTGATGGAAAAACCTATTCGGCTTCAGGAATTTATACCAAAACCAATGACGGCTGTACCGCTGATCAGACCTTGGAATTAAACATTGCAACAAAACCAGCAACGATAATCACTAAAGAGAACATCTGTTTTGGTGAGTCTTTTGTGTGGGATGTCGATGGAAAAACCTATTCGGCTTCGGGAACTTATACACAAATCAATGATGGATGTACTGCAGATCAAATCTTGGAATTAAACATAGGAACTAAACCGACAACGGTAATCACTAAAGAAAACATCTGTTTTGGTGAGTCTTTCACTTGGGCTGTAGATGGACAAACATATTCGGCTTCTGGAGTTTATACCAAAACCAATGACGGCTGTACTGCTGATCAGACCTTGGAATTAAACATTGGAACTAAACCAGCAAAGGTAATCACTAAAAAAGACATCTGCTTTGGTGAGTCTTTTGTTTGGGATGTTGATGGAAAAACCTATTCGGCTTCGGGAACTTATACTAAAACTAATGATGGATGTACGGCTGATCAAACTTTGGAATTAAATATTGGCACTAAACCAGCAAAGGTAATCACTAAAAAAGACATCTGCTTTGGTGAGTCTTTTGTTTGGGATGTTGATGGACAAACCTATTCGGATTCGGGAGTTTATACCAAAACTAATGATGGATGTACCGCTGATCAGACTTTGGAATTAAACATTGGAACTAAACCAACAACTGTTATCACTACAAAAAACATCTGCTTTGGAGAATCTTTTGTGTGGTCTGTAGATGGTCAAACCTATTCGGCTTCGGGAATTTATACCAAAACTAATGACGGCTGTACTGCAGATCAGACTTTGGAATTAAACATTGGCACTAAACCGGCAACAGTAATTACTAAAAAAGACATCTGTTTTGGAGAATCTTTTGTTTGGGATATCGATGGGCAAACTTATTCAGCTTCGGGAATTTATACCAAAACTAATGACGGCTGTACTGCAGATCAGACTTTGGAATTAAACATTGGCACTAAGCCGACAACTATAATCACTAAAGAAAATATTTGTTTTGGAGAATCTTTTGTGTGGTCTGTAGATGGTCAAACCTATTCGGCTTCGGGAACTTATACCAAAACTAATGATGGATGTACTGCTGATCAGACTTTGGAATTAAACATTGGCACTAAACCGGCAACGGTAATTACTAAAAAAGACATTTGTTTTGGGGAGTCTTTTGTGTGGGATGTCGATGGAAAAACGTATTCGGCTTCTGGAATTTATGCCAAAACTAATGATGGCTGTACTGCTGATCAAACTTTGGAATTAAATATTACCCAAACTTTAAAGGCTTCTCTTGTATCAAATAGCATAATACCAGAATTCTGTTCTGGAGATAATAATGCATCATTTGAGATTGAAATCACAGGAGGAGTTATGCCATATAGTATAAATCTAGACAACAAAAATGGTTCATATATTGAAATTATGGACAACGAATATACTTTTATAAATCTTGTCGGAGGTTCACATACTGTTTACATTAAAGATGCAATAGATTGTACTACAGAAATTGAAGTTTTCATTCCAAAAGGAATAACAATTAATCCTTTTGCAAATGTTAGCTATTCTTGCCTGAACGATCTCCCTTCAAATTCAGTTACAATTAAGGTAGATCCAAGTATTACACATCTTGACGATTTAGATTACTCACTGGACGGAATAATTTACCAATCAGATAACACATTTTTAAATGTTGCAGCAGGTACACATACCATAAAAGCAAGACACACAAACGGCTGTATACAATCGACAAAAGAATTTGTCATTGATAACATTGAGCCTTTAACATTAACACTCGCTGATGGTGAGTTAAACGAAATCGTAGCAACCTCAACTGGTGGTAGCGGACAATACAGATATTCATTCAATAACGAGTCTTTCAGTACCACCAATAAATTAATCATCTATAAATCAGGAATATATACGTTTACAGTAATTGATCAAAATGGTTGCTCGGCTACCAGCTCAAAATATTTTGAATATGTAGACGTATGTATTTCTAACTACTTTACTCCAAATGGAGACGGCGTTAATGATGAATGGGGACCAGACTGTACTGTAAACTATAAAAACTTAACCTATACCATTTTTGACAGGTACGGTCGAACAATTGCAACATACAAATTGGGGCAAAAATGGGATGGTAAATACAATGGTGCAGAACTAACATCCGGAGATTACTGGTATGTTTTAAAATTAAATGATCCAAAAGATAACAGAGAATTTGTTGGTCATTTTACATTATACAGATAACAGCAATCAAAATAATTATGTTATCTAAAACTTACATTACAATGAAAAAATTAATTATATCTATTATACTTATGGCTGTAACTTCAAGTTACAGCCAAGAGTTAAATTTGCCGGTTTTCACACAATATCTGGCAGATAACCCCTTTGTTTTATCGCCAACTTATGCTGGTATAGGTGATAATCTGCGTATTAGAGCAAATGGATTAACACAATGGGTAGGCATAAAAGATGCTCCAAACAATCAATCTCTTTACGCCGATCTTAGAATTTTAGATCGGTCAGGATTGGGTATTTCACTTTACAAAGACAGTAACGGAAACACCACTCAAACAGGTGCCAAAGTATCCTTTGCTCACCATTTGACTTTAGATTATTATTCCAAACAATACTTATCTTTTGGTATATCATATAATCTAAATAATTTTAAAATTAACATAAATGATTTTAACTCTGGTATAGCTAATCCTGGATCAGATCCTTACGTTACCAATGATAGATCGGTCTCAAACAATAACTTTGATATTGGCGCACTTTATCGAAACAAAGATTTTTATCTAAGCTTGAATGTCAATAATATTTTAAACAAAAACACAGATAAATTCTATCATGAAGAGCCTGCTTTATTACGTAATTATCAAATATATGCAGGATATATCTTTACAGCAGACACCCAAAACAGAGTCGAATATGAACCTTCTGTGTACTTTCAGCAATTTGCAAGTGACAAAAGATCAAGCACTGACTTGAATTTTAAATACCGCCAATTCAATCGCTATGATGATTATTTTTGGGTAGGAGTTTCTTATCGTTTTCTAAATGATCAGTTTTTAGAACCTTCAATGGCTGGCCCTATGGCTGGTTTTAAAAAATCTAATTTCTATTTTGGTTATTCTTATCAGGCATCTCTAAACCAGATTGGAGCTTACAATTCAGGAACACATGTTGTAACGATAGGATTAGATTTTCTTCGCGGAATTAGCAATTGCCCTTGTACACAGGGTCCGATTCGCCATTAAACAATTCCATTTTAAATCAAATAATAAAATTTAAAATGCTCTTACAAAAAAGCAAAAGCCCATTCTATTTACAGAATGGGCTTTTATTTTTAATTAATGCTTAAGTTTTCTTAACCCATTAATCATTACTCAACAAGTTTTTATCTTTAATTTACTATTTTGTAAATTTTATCTGACAATCTTATTCTGAAAGGAACTTCAAAAGTAACCTTATCACCAATCTTAGCCGTTAAAGCTTCAACTTCGTTGACGATCATTTTTTCTAAAACCAATTCCTGATTACCAGTAGTAGGTCCTGAAATTATGATTTTATCACCAGCATTCAAATCGTGATTTTCAATAGTAAAAAGACCAACTTGCGCTTTTACATAATAATGTTCTGCTTTTCCAAGAAGTACTTTTTTTACTTTTATTTTTTGACGAATATCTGCTTGTTTTTCGGCTGTAGCCAAAGAATTATTAGGTAATTCCCCTGAATGTTTGAATTTTAGATTTTCAGATTTTCCTTTTCTAAAAACCTTATTTCCAACTTGTTTTCCGGTTCTTAATCTTACCTGATCAACCAAAGGCATGTGGATAATGTCAAGACATTCCGTAGAACAACAGTTTTCCATAGCCGCTTTACAATCATCACATTGAATAAACAACAAATGACATCCGTCGTTTTCACAATTCGTGTGATTATCGCAAGGTTTTCCGCATTGGTGACATTGCGAAATAATATCTTCCGTAATTCTTTCGCCAAGACGATTATCAAATACGAAGTTTTTTCCAATGAACTTGCTTTCTAAACCTTCTGCTTCAATTTGTTTGGCGTAATTAATGATTCCGCCTTCTAACTGAAAAACATTTTTAAAGCCTTGATGTTTAAAATAAGCACTTGCTTTTTCACAACGAATTCCACCTGTACAATACATTACCAGGTTTTTATCTTCTTTATGATTTTGAAGCTGATCGTTGATTATAGGCAAACTCTCTCTAAAAGTTTCTACATCCGGAGTAATTGCACCTTTAAAATGTCCCACTTCACTTTCATAGTGATTTCTAAAATCTACCACAATAGTATTTGGATCATCAAGGATTTCATTGAATTCTTTGGCTTTCAAGTGAACGCCAATATCGGTAACATCAAAAGTTTCATCGTTTAAACCGTCAGCAACAATTTTATGACGAACTTTAATGGTTAATTTTAAAAAGGAATGATCATCGTGTTCTACCGCTTCATTCAATCGTATACCTTTCATGAAATCATAAACTTCCAGAGTTGCTCTAAAAGCCTCCAAATTTTCTTCGGGAATACTCATTTGAGCATTAATTCCTTCATTGGCAACATAAATTCGGCCTAAAGCATCGAGCTTATTCCAGGCTAAAAATAAATCATCGCGAAATTTTTTGGGATCTTGAATTTTGGCATACGCATAGAAAGACAACGTTAGTCGTTGTTTACCGGCATCATCGATCATGATGGCTCTTTCTTCTGCGCTTAAAGTGTTGTACAGTTGCATGCTATAAACTAATTTAAGTTGAGAAATAATTATGTAATGAATTCTGTTTTCCTAGTGAATTCGGGCACAAAGGTAAGCTTTTCTTTGCAATTTCAAAACCAACTAAAAGCCAAAAATTAAACAACATAAGACCTAATGGAAAATTTAAGAATTTCCGCTCATGCCTCATTCAATAAAATAAACGTTTTTAGACTAAAAATCAGAGCAATTAAAAAAACACTACTGTTTATCAGAGTGTTACTAAAAATTTAGTACATTTATGTTAACAATTTTAACATTTATACTTATGAATGCTTTAAAACTACCAAAACCAATCTTCCCAATTCTTCTTTTTCTACTCTTTTTTATTTCTTGCAAAAAAGAACAACCCAAAGCGCCGCCGCCCATGCAGGCACCTTTTGTCACAGTAAAAAGTGAAGATGTCCCGATTTATAAAGATTTTGCCGGACAGACTTTTGGCGAATTAGACATTGAATTAATTGCGCGAGTAGACGGAATATTGACTGGAGTTTATTTTAAAGAAGGTCAAAAAGTTAAAAAAGGTCAATTACTCTATACAATTGATCCGTTAGAATATGAAACTAAAGTAGAACAAGCTCGCGGGCAAGTAGCTGTTGCACAAAGTAGCTTGGTAAATGCTAACGAAGAATTAAAAAGAATTCGTCCACTTGCCGATATGAATGCCGTAAGTAAACGAGAATTAGATGCCGCAGTTGCAAAAGACAAAGCCGCAAGATCTAATTATGCCAGTATGCAGGCAAGTTTAAAAAATCAGGAAATAGAAAGAGGTTATTGCAATATTAAATCTCCAATCGATGGCGTTATCGGACTTTCGAATGCCAGATTAGGAGACTACATTACCAAACTGGGCAATGCCTCGAGATTGAATATGGTTTCGAAACTTGATAAAGTAAGAGTACAATTTACAGTTAGTGAATCTGATTATCTTAAATACCAAAAAAGTACTAAACAAGGAGAGAAAATCACAGATCTTCAGCTAATATTATCAGACGGAAGTATTCATCCCGAAAAAGGAACTCTGAATTTTTCTGATACTAAAATAGATCCCACCACAGGAACCGTAACTATTGAAGCTCAATTTCCAAATCCTGACGGGACTTTACGTTCTGGACAATTTGGAAAAGTTCGCGTTCTGATTCGCACCGCAAAAGATGCAATCGTAATTCCGCAAAAAGCAGTTACCGAAATTCAGGGACTATTTCAGGTTTCTATAATCGATGATAAAAACACTATTCAAACCCGAATGGTCGAAGTAGGCCAAAAAACTGGTGTTGACTGGATCATTACAAAAGGTCTAAAACCTAATGAAAGAGTAGCCATAATTGGTAATCAGTTTATTCAGCCCGGATCAACTGTTGCCCCAGTTCCTTATATAGCCGACAAAAAACAGATTGCATCATCTCAAAACGACTAAATTATGGATAATTTTTTTGTAAGAAGACCGATAGTCGCCATCGTGCTATCCATATTTATCGTTATTATTGGAGGACTTTCAATCCTTGGAACTCCCATTGCACAATATCCCGAAATTGCGCCACCTTTAGTACAAGTTTCAACTAGTTATAGAGGTGCAAATGCCTTGAATGTTGAGCAAGCCGTTGCTACGCCAATTGAACAAAAAGTAAACGGAGTTGAAAACATGCTTTACATGCAATCCACCAATACCGGAGATGGAAGTATGACCCTGAACATTACTTTTGACATGGGAACTGATTTGGATATCGCAACAATGCTTACCCAAAACAGAGTAAATGAAGCGACCAACAAACTCCCAAACGATGTAAAAACAACAGGAGTTACGACCAAAAAGTCGCTTTCGATGCCTTTGCTTATTATCTCGTTATTCTCTCCCGAAAAAACATTTGACAATAACTTTCTAACCAATTATGCCAATATCAACATTGTAGATGCATTGGCACGTATTAAAGGTGTTGGAGAAGTTACGCTCTACGGAGGAAGTAGTTATGCAATGAGAATTTGGGTCAAGCCCGATATCATGTCCAAATACAATCTGACAGTTCCCGATATTATTCAGGCGATTAAAGAACAAAACGCAATTTCGCCAGGAGGAAAATTTGGAGCTCCGCCAGCTACAGATAACAACGAATTTACCTATAACGTAACGCTAAAAGATCGTTTAGTAAATCCTGAAGATTTTGAAAATATCATTCTAAAATCAAACATCAACAATCAGCAAGTTCGCTTAAAAGATGTTGGAACCGTGACTTTAGGAACTGAAAGTTATGCGTCAGTCGCCAGACTAAACGGAAGTCCGGCAGGAACAATTGGGATTAAACAAATGCCGGGTTCTAATGCCTTAGAAGTTGCTGCCAATGTAAAAAAAACCATCGAACAATTAAGCAAACGTTTCCCACAGGATTTAAAATATAGAGTTTCCTTAGATACTACTCTAGCCATTTCAGAAGGAATAAACGAAATCATGCACACGCTTTTCGAAGCAATTATTCTGGTAATTATAGTAGTATTTATCTTTTTACAAAATTGGCGTGCAACGCTGATTCCGTTAGTAACCGTTCCGGTTTCTTTGGTTGGAGTTTTCATGCTGTTTCCTTTATTAGGATTTTCAGTAAACGTGCTTTCCCTTTTAGGATTAGTACTAGCAATTGGTATTGTGGTCGATGATGCAATTGTCGTCGTCGAGGCTGTAATGCATCATATCGAACAAGGAATGTCTCCAAAAGATGCTACAAATCAAGCCATGAAAGAAGTTTCGGGTCCCGTAATTGCAATCGCAATTGTACTAACCGCCGTATTTATTCCCGTTGCATTAACACCCGGAATTACTGGACGACTCTATCAGCAATTTGCTATTACAATTGCCATTTCGGTAATATTTTCCGCGTTAAGCGCCTTAACTTTAAGTCCTGCTTTATGTTCTTTATTACTAAAACCAAATCAGGAAGCAAAAGGCTGGCTTGGGAAATTCTTCGCCGCTTTCAATCGAAAATTTTCATCGTTTACAGATAAATACACTGGTTTTTCAGGTTTTCTAATCAAGAAAATGGCGCGAAGTTTTATTTTCATCGGAATTCTGATTGGAGCCATTATTCTCTTGGGAGGAAAAATTCCGGGTGGATTCGTTCCTGAAGAAGATCAAGGATATATGTTTGTAAATATCGAATTACCCGGCGCTTCATCCTTAGAAAGAACCAATAAAGTCATTCAGAAAATAGAGCATATTTTAGCTAAAAATGATGGTGTCGAATATTACACTTCTGTCGCCGGATTTAGTTTAATCAAAAACTCGGTTGCAACCAATAACGGATTCTTTTTCGTAGCCTTGAAAGAATGGAAAGAACGCAAACAAGACGTATTTCAGATTCTAAAGGAAGTAAATGGAAAAGTAGTTTTTGGAATTCCCGAAGCAACCGTCTTTGCTTTTGGTCCACCGCCAATTACCGGAATTGGTAATGCCGCGGGATTCTCAATGATGCTTCAGGATAAAGAAGGAAATACTCCTCAATATCTCTTTGAAAACTCACAAAGATTTATGGCCGAAGCTAAGAAACGACCAGAAATTGGAACAATCCGAACGACCTTTAATCCAAATGTACCACAAATTAGTCTCGATGTCGATCGTGAAAAAGTAACAGAACTTGGACTTTCCCTTTCAGATGTCAATCTCGCAATTGGTGCCAGTTTGGGAGGTCAATATATAAATGAGTTCAACAAATTTGGACGACAATATATTGTATTACTTCAGGCAGATCCAAGTTTTACAGTAAATCCCGAAGACATAAATAAGATTTTTGTTCGAAGTAAAAGCAACAAAATGATTCCGATTTCGAGTATTGCGACCATTCGGAAAGAAAGCGGTCCCGAATTTACAACCCGATTTAATTTGTATAGGGCCGCGGAAATTGGAGGAACGCCCGCGCCCGGATTTACTTCCGCGCAAGCGATGACAGCTTTAGAAGAAACCGCTCAAAAAACCTTGCCAGCAGCTATGAGTTATGAATGGGCGAATATGAGTTATCAGGAAAAACAAGCCGAAGGAAAAGGAAATACCGTATTCATCATGGCGCTCGTTTTTGTGTTCCTGATTCTGGCAGCACAATACGAAAGTTGGAAACTTCCCTTTAGTGTACTTCTGGGAACTCCTTTTGCCGTTTTTGGCGCATTTTTAGGATTATACATTTGTCGCTTTTTTAGTCCAGATTATGTCAATAATGTCTTTGCCCAAATTGGACTCGTTATGCTTATTGGACTCGCGGCAAAAAACGCCATTTTGATTGTAGAATTTGCCAAAGAAGAATATGAAAAAGGAATGCCGGTAAAAGAAGCCGCTTTATATGCAGCCAAACTTCGTTTCCGTCCGATTCTTATGACTGCATTTGCATTTATTTTAGGAGTTGTGCCTTTGTTAACCGCAACCGGAGCTGGAGCTCAAGCCAGAAAAGTTATGGGAATGACCGTTTTTAGCGGTATGCTCGTCGCCACGATTTTAGGAGTCTGTTTGATTCCGGTGTTATTTGTATTTATTGAAACTTTTGGAAAGAAACCTTCAAAAGAAATTGATGAACCTAAAAAGGAAGAACCATGAAAAATCTAAAATTAATAGTAGCAGTACTTTTGATGGCCGTTTTTCCTTATGGATGTATGGTTGGACCAAAATACAAGCAACCCGAACAACCTAAACCGGAAACTTTTTTGCATGGTGATCATACTACGGATACAACAAATACGGTTCGAACCATAAAATGGTCAACAATTTTTAATGATCCCGTTTTAATTGGATTAATCGAAAAAGGGCTTCAAAACAACTATGATTTAAAGATCGCCATTTCACGATTAGAGCAAGCCAGAGCCAATCTGGGAGTTGCCAAAGCCGACTTATATCCTTCTTTTCAATATTCAGGACAAGTAAATAGTGCCGAAACGTTTGCAATGCCTAATTCTGCTTTTGCAAACATGTCGTGGGAATTGGACTTTTGGGGAAAATACCGTCATCAGAAGAAAGCCTTTCTAAATGATCTTTTGGCTTCTGATGAAGCTCGAAAAGTAGTACTTTCAGATATCGTCAGCAATATTGCAATTTCATATTTTGAATTGCGTGATTTTGACAATCAATTAGAAATCACTATTCATACTTTAGAAACAAGACAAAAAGCTTACGACATTATAAACGAGCGTTTTAAAAGTGGTTATGTTGCTGAATTAGATAAAGTTCAAATCGAACAACAAGTCGCAATTGCCGAAGCCAACATTCCTGCAATTAAAAGACAAATTACAGCACTTGAAAATTCGATTTCTATTTTAATCGGACAAGTTCCGCAGCCTATCGAAAGAGGAAAAACCAATAGTGAATTGTTGATTCTCACTACTTTTCCAACTTCAATTCCATCTGCTTTGCTCGAAAACCGACCTGACGTAAAAGCCACCGAACTTTTGTACCGTTCTGCAAACGAAAGAATTGGTGTTGCACAAGCCATGCGATATCCATCTTTTAATATTGCGGCTTTAGCAGGTTTTACAAGTGTTATGGTTGCCGATTTATTTAACGATGCTTCGTATTTACAAAATGTTGGCGCAGGACTTACAGGTCCAATTTTTAATTTCGGAAAAAACAAACGCCGTGTCGAAGTGAACCGCCAAATTGCCGAAGAACGCAAATTGAACTTTCAAAAAACCTATTTAACAGCTATTTCTGAAGTTGAAAATTCGCTTCAAAATGTCGCGATGTACAAAGAAGAATGGGCTGCAAGAAACAGACAAGTCATAGCGGCACAAACGAATTATGATTTATCAAATGCCAGATATTACAATGGTTACGTTTCATATCTTGAAGTTCTTGATGCACAAAGATCACTATTTGAAGCACAACTTAGCCTTTCGCAATTAACCCAAAAACAATTAACCTCAATGATCCAATTGTACAAAGCACTTGGCGGAGGATGGAATTAGTTCTTCTAAGGCGCAAAGGTTCAGAGTTGCAAAGGAACAAAGGTTTTTAAAACCTATGAGCATAAAAAAAAGCATCAGCTGTAGCTGATGCTTTTTGTTTTTAAATCTTTGTACCTATGTACCTTTGTCGCTTTGAACCTAATTAACAGAATTCATTAAACGCATCTTGCAAGTTCTCAGCGATTAATTCAGCTGGACGACCTTCGATGTGGTGACGTTCTAACATGTGAACCAATTCTCCGTTTTTGAATAAAGCCATAGATGGCGAAGATGGAGGAAAAGGAAACATATGTTGTCTTGCAGCGTCAACAGCTTCTTTATCAACACCAGCAAAAACAGTAATTAAGTGATCTGGTTTTTTAGCTCCTTCTAAACTCATTTTTGCTCCCGGACGTGCATTTCTTGCAGCACAACCACAAACAGAGTTTACAACAACTAGAGTGGTACCTTCAGCTTTGATAGCATTATCTACAGCGTCAGCACTATGTAAATCTTGAAAACCTGCAGCTGTCAATTCAGCTTGCATTGGTTTTACCATTTCTTCTGGATACATATTTCTTATTTTTAAATTTTACTTTTGAACTGCAAAGTTACAAAGTTTACTCGCAACTACTTAATTTGAAGTATAAAGTTTTGTTATAGTACGATAATAGATTATAAATCAAGCATAATATTACAAAATCCTATCAAATTTACGTGCTTCGTTATTAATCTAATAGTGTATTCTGAATTACTAAAGTGCTATTTTTACCCTTCTGTCAGGAAACTCATAATTGTATTGTTTCAAATGACTTTTTCTACCAATTAATTTGTGTTTAGTTGCTGAAACCGTTGATTTACTTTGCTCTGGAATTTCGATGGTTGAAAGATAACTGCTCAAATATTTTTTAAGCATCTGAATATTCTCAACCTCAACAGAATAAATAGTTTTTTTTCCAACGTTTTCTATGTTTACCAGATTTGCTTTTTTTAATTCTAACAAATGTTTTGATATTGTAGATTGTGCTAACGGAATTAATTCAACAATTTCACCACAAGTTCTATTGTCTCTTTTCCATAAAAGCGTCATAATTTCAATTCGTGTTGGATGTCCAAGAGCTTTGCAAATTTTGCCTATTGCTTTTGTTTCTAAATCAAAATTTAAGTGTTTTGTAATTCCCATTAATATGTCAATTTGTTCATTATCGTAAATGAACGATTACATTAGATCTGCCTTGTTTTCAATCAGCAAATCTAGATGTTAAATGACTTTTCAATCGCCACAAGAAGTCCTTAAAACAAAAAAATAAGGCATTTTTATTCTAATAAATCTTGACTTTCAAGGTATCCACTACTTTTTACGATATAAGAATTATTATAGTAGCAAATAAACCGAAGAGATTAATTGCACGCAGATTTAAGCAGATAAACGCAGATTTTCATTTAGAGTTACTATAAAAAAGAATCAAAAACAAATATGCTTAAATCTGTATAATCTGCGTGAAAAGGAATTTTTTATTTAAAGATAACACGAAGTAACGCCTTTATAAATGGAAGTTTTGGGCATTTTAAAATCACTTGAAAATCTTCAATTAAGTTTGTTTCTTCATCCAGAAACTTAAAAATCAAAGCCGGATTTCCTTTTCTAAATAAAGAAGAAAAAATAGTACTTCCTAACTCATTGTGGCGATACAGAATATCTAAAAGCAATAAATCATAAAACCAGAATCGGCTTTTTTTATGGAAAGATGACATTTTAATTGATTCTGCTGTCATCCTGAGCGATCCCGAAGCTTCGGGAGAAGGAGCGCAAAGAAACCCGACCAATTCAGATGATTTTTTATGCGAATTTCTAAACGTAAAACCTGTACTTGCTTTTGTCCATCCGCCGGCGGTTCCAATATTTAAAACTCGTTTGGTGTTTTTCTTCCAAAAAGGATAAGAGGTCATTGGAATACTTCCCTGCTCCTTTTCGATAATTTCAAAATTCTTTGTTCCGAGTTTCTTCAAATAAAGCTGAATCTCATTTTCGTATTCTTCTTTTGGAAGTAGTTTTTCAGAGAACAAAGTATATTCTACCAAAGCTTCGGTTTTCGAAACAGGCAAAACATACATAAATCTTGTATTTCCCCTTTGTTCTAGCGAAAAATCCATAAAAGTGGCTTGTTCCGGATTGAAGATTTCAGATTCACTTTTTACAAACCAACCTATAAAATGCTGTTGCAAAACCGGATAATTCGTTTGATTTTCGGCGAAAGCCTTTGTATAAATACTGTTGAATAAGGAATCACAAGTATATCTGTTTTCTTCAGTTCCAACAAAAACATGTGTTTCGAGTTCATTGATGTCGGTTACTTTTTCATTTAGAAAAGTAATATTCGAATGTTTCGAAAGTGCTTCAAAAACAAAATTATAAAAATCTAAACCTCGAATTTGATTGTATTGATAAGGCTTTAACGCCAAATCACGTTTAAAGTTTTCATTGGCAAATAAAGCCGAATCCCACTTTTTGAAAATAATTGAATCCCAAATTGTTTCTTCTTTTGCCCAAAAACACCAGGTTCTGTCATTACTTTTCTTTAGATCCTGATCTAAAAGCAAAATAGTTTTATCTGAAAATTTTCCGGACAATACCATTTTATAAACAGTCATCAAAGCAGATAAACCTGATCCGGTAAAAATGTAGTTGAAATGTTTTATTTGCGAGGAAGTCATCTTCAAAAATAAGAAATTTTATTCTTTCAATTTTTCTGAAAAACTAAAAATCCTCTGGATTAAGTTAAGACTTACTCTCCAAAGGATTTTGAATATCGAATGATGTTCTCGAATTATTTACTTGCTTTCAAATTATTAATATCTTCTTGCTGCTTTTTAAGTAGTTTTTGCTGCTCAATTAGTTGATTTTTTTGTTCTCCTAAAGCTTTATTCTGCTCAATCATATATAAAGTAAGTTCTTCCACCTTTTTTAATAGCGCTTTATTCATTTCACCTAATTCCAAACCATTAGTCTCAACTTCTTTTGCTGTCGGTACATCTGGAAGATGCTTGTTTCTTTTGATGTATTTTTCTAAACTTTCTAATGAAGTAATTTTATAATCTTCATCAAAAACATAATCAGGCCAATTAACAGCTTCTACTTTTACTTCTTTAGAACGAATATTTCCATTTACAGAAAGTTTGTCAATTGGAGTACTGGTACCAATTCCAACATTACCATTATCAGACAAAGTTAAGGTTGATCCATATCTAGTAACATCTTTATTGTAATTCCAAAATTGAAGTGAATTACCATACGGCCCTGTCATATTATATAAAACCCAACGATAGGAAGAATCATAGGAAGTCTTTAAAGAATTCTCTAAAATTATTGCACCTCCATCATTTGATGCATCACTAAAAACATTGGTTTGCGCAAAAGAACCAGTACTTGCGAACATAATTAATGCGAATATTGTCTTTTTCATCATTATATTTTAATTAGTTTACTTTGACTGGTAAAGAAACAAAAAAATACTTTTATACAAATACTCTTACACATGATTAATTATTCATTCACCAATTTTTCTAAAAGAAGGTTAAAATCCTTTGGACTTAAATAGTTGTTATACTGCAGAATAATTTCTTTTTTCTCATTCAAAACACATAAAACAGGATAAACAATTTGATTCTTTATCGTTCCTAATTGCAAGGCCAGTTCATGAACGCCAACATTATTCCCTGAAGGCTGGAATTTAAAAACCTGATTATTGAACGTAATATCTCGTTTTTCTTCGGCATTTAAATCAATGAAATAAAACTCGGAATTTAGTTTACCAATGATTTCCTGATTTTTAAAAGTAGTGCTTTTCATTCTTTGGCAAAACTGACACCAATCTGTATGGATGAAAATGATTATTTTTCGTTTTTGAATTTGCTGCAAACTATCTACTTCCTCAAAAGTTCTGCTTTTAAGCTGGCAGAATCCTATTGAAGTTATACTGAAGAAGATTATAAATAGTATTAGCTTTTTCATTTTGATTTTAGTAATGTTATTATTTTAAACACATAGAAACATAGATTTTTATCAAACTGATTAAGATTATTTTAAAAAGCTAGCTTCCACACATAGCTATGTGCATTAATACAAAGTGAAACGCCTTTTAAAAGCCATGAAAGCTATGTTTCTATGTGTTTAAAAATTTACTTCAAAGTATATCTCAATCCAAAAAATCCGCGAATAGTTTGATTTTGTCCATAAACATAAGTTGTGTCAAAAGTCAAACCATACGGATTATCCACTGTGTCCACTATTTGACCTTTTGGAACTACTTTTCCATGAATACCAACAGCAGTTCCGTCTGAAGTTTGCACATTTTTATCAAAAGGATCATTTGTTCTTGAAATCAAAAATGGGTTATTCTGTTTTGGTGTGAAATTCAAAAGGTTTTTGATTCCGCCATAAAGTTCAAAATTCTTCCATCCAAAATAAGTAAACTGAATATTCTGAATACTAAACCAAGGCGATTTCGGACTTCTTGGATCGTATTCGCTCAACAAAGGCAAGTTCATTGGACTGTAAACATTTCCGGTGTAATCTAACAATAAATTTAAGGAATCTATTTTATACGAAACGCTCCAGGTTGCCGTGAAATTCTCCGTTAAAAAAGGTCTTTCCGAAACTCCGTTTTCGACATTTTTATTATCCAAAACTGTCGCGCCCAAAATCATTTTTAATCCCGTTGGGAAATTGACATCAATATTCGTGCTGATTCCTTGGCTTATTGCATATCCATTTATGTTATCATAGATGATTTTATTGGGATCTGTTGCATAATCTGAAATGATTTTATTACTGAATCGCGTATAAAAAGCCGTAGTTTCAATTCCGATAAAAGTTCCGTTTCCAAAATTTATTTTCTGAATATAATTAAGATTCGCATTAATGGATTGTTCCGGTTTCAGATCGCTTTTCAAAACAACATCTCTCGAACCCGTAAGTGCCGCGTGATCTTCAGTAAATAAATTCACAACACGAAATCCCGTTCCTGCGTTGAATCTAAAAATAGTATTTTCGTTTTTCTTCCATCGATAAGCAACTCTTGGAGTATAAATAGAACCATGAATCGAGTTGTAATCGTATCGCATTCCTAATAAAACCTGACTCTTTGGCGAAAGTGTAATTTCATCCTGCACAAAAATTCCCGGCAACCAAGTACTCTCCGCTTCCTTTGTAGCAGTCGTATTATCGTCATAATACGAATAACGATTGGCAATTCCCGCAAGGAAATCATTTCGACCAATTTTCTTATCCCAAGTCAATTGCAAAAACCCAATCTTCTGGTTTGCGATAAACGATGTTGTTCCGTAACGACTGTCTTGATAATGTACATTTCCGGAGAACGAAAGCATCAGTTTTTCTTCGAAAGGCAATTGATAACTTCCAATCAATTCTCCCCTTTTGGTATAAATACTTTCTCCATAAATCTCGTCTCCGCCACGGTACTTTTTCTCCCAACGTACATCTCCGCCCCAACGATCTTCATACATTCCGCGGGCAGCGATCGTAAAAAGACGATTGTCATTTCGTAAAAAACTCCATTTATTAAAAACCGAAATTCGCTGAGAAAGCGTAACATCTGTAAAATTGTCTTTGTCTTTATCAATAACCTGATTGTAATCAAAGTAATTGATTCCTAAAAGTGTTGTCGATTTTTTAGTTGGATTGAATTTCATTCCTAAATCAACATTCGTTTCCAGATAAGTTGTCGAAAAAACATCGGCTGAAAACAATGGCGCATTCGTTGGATTCTTAGTAATAATATTAATCAATCCCCCAACAGCTTCACTTCCGTACAAAGAAGACGCCGGACCTTTTACGATTTCTATTCTTTCAACCAAAGAATTCGGAATTCCCGACAAACCATAAACCGTCGAAAGACTGCTCACAATTGGCATTCCGTCTATTAAAACCAAAGTATACGGACCTTCAAGACCATTAATGTGAATATCTCCTGTATTACAAACCCCACAATTCAGTTGCGGACGAACGCCATTAATATTTTGGAGCGCTTCATAAATACTTGGAGTTGGATTTTTCTTGAAGAAAACCGGCGAATAAACCTCAACCGGAACGGCACTTTCTAATCTTTTTACAGGTTTTAAAGTTCCTGAAACTACAACTTCATTAAGCTGATTTTCATTATCGGTTAATTCAAAATCATACGATATAACAGGATCTTTCACAACTTCGATTTTCTTTTTTAAAGTCTGAAAACCCATTTGAGAAATCTGAATCGTATAATTTCCAACAGCAACATTTTCCAATTTATAATATCCTAAACTATCCGTAACCGTTTTATGTTTTGTTCCAATTAAATGAACGTTTACAAGCTGCAATTTCTGCCCTTCACCAGATATAAAACCAGATACAGAAGTGGTTTCTTGCGCGGACAAAAACTGTAAACAAAACAAAAGCAATATCAAAAATAGTTTTTTCATTGTTATAAAATTAAATTTAGACAAATCTAAAAATTAAATTTGACAAATATTGATTTTAGATTTAGAAATTTATAACTCAATTCTAGTCAATATGTTATATTTCTATTTAAACACTTAGAAACAAAGTCTCATGGTTGTTTTATTTAATCTATTATTTACTCTTTTAATCTTGCAAAGACGCTAAGTCGCAAAGGATTTGTCATTTCTCCTTCGTCGAAATGACAATATTATATTTAAGGTTTGGCTAAAGCCCTTTTCAATTCGAATCTTATTCCCCTAGCTGAAGCTAGGGGCTATATAAAAAAACTTAAAAATCTTCGTCAATTAGTTCTTTATTAATTACCGCTCCGGAAAAAGATCCTGTAGAAACTGCAATTGCCACAGATCGCATTTGAGTTGTACAATCTCCGCTCGCATAAATTCCGGCAATATTTGTTTTTTGCATGGCATCAACTTTTAGCAGACCTTGTTGCGTCAATTCGCAACCTAAACTTTCCGGTAAATGACAATGCTGTTCAAAAGGAGGTCTGGCATAAATGGCTTTTACTCCAATTTTTGGTTGATTTTTGAAAACAACATTCTTAATATTTCCGTTTTCGTGCTCAAAAGAATCAATTTCATCTTCAATAACAGCAATATTATGTTGTTGCAAAATCAATGTTTCTTCTAGAGATAAGGTCGATTTTCCATTGGTTAATACGCTGAGATCTTTTGTCCAATTAGAAATCAGTTTGGCAAATTCAAATCCCATTTCGCCATTCGCAATAATTGCCGTTTTCTCCGTTTTGACTTCATAACCGTGACAATATGGACAATGTAAAACCGAAATTCCCCAACATTCCGCAAGACCTGGAATTTCCGGAAGTAAATCTTTTACTCCGGTTGCGAACAATAATTTTCGAGAAGTAAAGGATTTTCCCGATTCCGTTTTAATTTCAAATCCATTTTCGGTTTTAACGGCGCTTACGGCTAAACCATTATAAAATTGAACTGTATTATATAAGTCGACTTGTAATTTGGCTTTCGCCGAAATAACAGCGGGTTTTTCTCCATCGTGTGTGATGAAGTTATGCGAATGTGGCGTTTGTCTGTTACAAGGCAAACCACTGTCAATAACTAAAATTTGTCGCAAAGAACGACCTAAACTCATTGCTGCCGAAAGTCCGCTGTAACTTCCGCCCACGATTATAACATCGTATGTTTTATTGTCTATCATAATTTTATCTTTAATATGTTCTTGGAATAGGAAATGGATCTTTGTTTGGAAAGAAACCGTCATGATAATCTACAATTTCATCTTCAGTACAAAGGCATTTTTTAAGTGCTGCAAGGATTTCCGTTTTATTTATTTTCTGACCTATAAAAACAATTTCATTGAGTCTATCACCAAAACCCGCAGTCCATCGTTCTTCTATAACATCCTGAAACTCGACAAAATTGTTAAACGTCATTCGCTCGATTAAAGGCATGCTTGCCCACCAAACTCCCGCTCCTTCTGCTTTCATAGATCCGCCAGCCTGACTCCAGTTAATCGCTTGTTCCGGTCGTGATGCCATCCACAATAATCCTTTACTCCTAATGACGTTGGCCGGAAAATCTGAAGAAATAAAATTCCATAATCTATTGGGATGAAATGGTCTGGGATCACGAAACACAAAAGAATTTATTCCGTATTCTTCTGTTTCGGGCGTGTGAATACCTTCTAATTCTCTAATCCAACCTGCGGAATTTTCGGCTTCTTCATAATTAAACAAACCTGTATTTATAATTTCGTTTGGATTCACTTTTCCTAAAACCGAAGTAACTATTTTTGCAACCGGATTCAATTTTTGAATTGAAGCTTTCAGCATTTGCAATGATTCGGCACTGATTAAATCTGTTTTATTCAAAATAATAACATTCGCAAACTCTACCTGATCGACCAAAAGATTGACTATTGTTCGGTTGTCATTTTCAATATCTGATAGATTTTGTTCTTGTAATGTTTTGGCTGAGCCAAAATCTTTAAAGAAATTAAAACTATCGACAACGGTAACCATCGTATCGATATAACTAAACCTGGACAAATCAATGTTTCCGTCTTCATTCACAAATGAGAAAGTCTGCGCTACCGGAATGGGTTCGCTGATTCCGGAACTTTCGATAAGCAAATAATCAAACCTGTTTTCCTTTGCGAGTTTCTCGACTTCAAGCATTAAGTCTTCGCGCAACGTACAGCAAATACAGCCATTCGTCATTTCAACTAATTTTTCTTCGGTTCGGGATAAAGTGTATTCGTTTTTTACGAGTTGCGCATCGATATTTACCTCGCTCATGTCATTGACTATTACAGCCACTTTTAATCCTTCTTTGTTGTGTAAAATATGATTGAGCACCGTTGTTTTGCCAGCACCAAGAAATCCGCTTAATACAGTTACAGGTAATTTTTTCATTGTTGTGAATGTTTATGATTTCTATAATTCAAAAAATGTCCAATGATCATCCCCATTCCTCCAATAAATATTAGATCAAGATGAATGTCCAGAAAAAGATCCGTCAAAACACTAATCCAAATCAAAGACATTGAAATGACAAGAATACTCGCAACGAAAAGATCTGATTTGGTAATAATTTTAAAAATGGCAAAAAGTCCAATCGTCGCAAAAACCAAATCGATAAAAGGATTGTGACTTAATCCAAAAGGCAGAATTGTCAAAAGCGGAAAAATCAAACAATGAACCAAACAAACGGTCGCGCTCGAGATTCCTAAAATATCGTAAAGAGATGTGTTGGTTTTCTTCATTTTCTGTATATTTGCTTAATGCAATTTTGTTGCAAATATACACATAAAAATCAATTGCAACATTGTTGCGTTAATATTTTTAAATTCTAATAAAAATGAAAACAACACGTAATACCGCAGCAAAGACAGCCGTTTTGGAGATTTTTGGCAAATCTAAAACCGCACTGTCTCACACAGAAATTCAAAAAGAACTGAATGATTTATGCGATCGCGTCACTACTTATAGAATTCTGGATCGCTTAGTAAATGACGATATTGTGCATAAAATTGTCAATCTTGACGGAACGGTAAAGTATGCAAAATGCCATCATAATGCGCAACGTGTACACATACATAATCATGCTCATTTTAGCTGTGAAAAATGTCAGGAGGTAACTTGCTTAGAAAATGTGAAGCCGAGTTACATCTTACCACACAATTATAAAGTCAATGATATAAACTTTACGTTATCAGGAATATGTCCAAAATGTTTCAATTCTAACATTTAAGTTTTAGACAAGCCTAAAAATATTGTTGAGCGAATGTAATTTTTACATACATTTGTTAAAACAACATTTCTACAATGACCAAATCTTTAGAAGAAGTTCATCAATCGGTTGCAACACAGCACAAAAAAACAGGATTTAGAAAAATATTAGCCTTTTTAGGCCCAGCATATTTAGTAAGCGTAGGTTATATGGACCCAGGAAACTGGGCGACAGACATTGCCGGTGGTAGTCAATTCGGGTATTCTTTGCTTTGGGTTTTGCTAATGAGCAACTTAATGGCTTTGTTACTTCAAAGTTTGAGCGCAAGACTCGGAATTGTAACGCAACGTGATTTAGCACAGGCATCGAGAGAAACCTATTCGAAATTCATCAACTATATTTTATACTTCCTTGCCGAAATTGCCATTGCGGCTTGTGACTTGGCTGAAGTTCTGGGAATGGCAATTGGTATTAATCTACTTTTTGACATTCCGCTTATCGAAGGTGTTTTGATTACCGTCTTAGACACTTTCCTTCTACTCTTTCTGATTAATAAAGGTATCCGAAAAATGGAAGCTTTTATTATTGTATTGGTTGCTATTATTGGGTTTTCTTTTATTTTCGAAATGATATTTGCCGAACCTGAATTGGACAAAGTTATTTATGGTTTGGTTCCTTCAATCCCAAGTTCAGCCGCTTTATACATCGCAATCGGAATTATTGGTGCGACCGTAATGCCTCATAATTTGTATTTACATTCTTCTTTGGTGCAAACCCGAAAATTCGACAGAACTCCCGCGGGAATTAAACAAGCATTGAAATATAACTTTATAGATTCAACAATCGCTTTAAATCTGGCATTCTTTGTCAACGCTGCCATTTTGATTTTGGCTGCAGCCACTTTCTATAAAAACGGAATGTTTGAAGTTGCCGAAATTCAGGATGCACATAAATTTCTCGAACCTCTATTAGGAACCAAATGGGCGCCGGTTTTATTTGCCGTTGCATTGATCGCCGCAGGACAAAGTTCAACCGTAACCGGAACTTTAGCTGGACAAATCGTAATGGAAGGTTATTTGAATTTAAGGATTCAGCCTTGGGTTCGTCGTATTATAACGCGATTAATTGCGATTGTTCCAGCCGTTATCGTGATCTTAATTTATGGTGAAAGCGTTACAGGAAAACTTTTGATTTTGAGTCAGGTAATTTTGAGCTTACAATTAGGTTTTGCGATTATTCCGCTGATTCATTTTGTGAGCGATAAGACAAAAATGAAAGGTTTTCATATTTCGCGAACTACACAAATTGCCGCCTGGATAATTGCTTCAATCATTGTTTCTCTAAATGCGAAATTGGTTTATGACGAAATCTCTTCTTGGTTAGAAAACTCAAGTAATCCAACTATTCTTTGGTTTACGGTGGTTCCTCTTGCTTTTGGTTTTCTTGCTTTGTTGTTGTATATTATTGCGAAACCTTTTATTGCAAGAGCAAAATCGAATATCGAAAACCATTCACCTCATCATTTAAAACTGCAATACACTCCCAAAGAAAGTTACAACAAGAAAAATATCGCGATTTCTGTAGACTTTTCTAAAGCCGATGAAGCTGCACTTAACAATGCCTTCGAACTGGGCGGAATCGATGCGCAATATACCTTAATTCATATTGTAGAAACTGTTGGCGCATTAATGTATGGTGGCAATATTGACGATCATGAAACTACTATCGACGAAAAATTATTATTAGAATATAAAGAGATGCTTTCGCAAAAGGGCTTCAAAATCGAAACCGAACTTGGATTTGGAAAACCCAACACCGTGATTCCGAAGATTATCAACCTTGGAAACTTTGATATTTTAGTAATGGGAACTCACGGTCATACTGGTTTAAAAGATATTTTGTTTGGTACAACTGTAGATAAATTGAGACATAAAATTTCAATACCTTTGTTGATTGTTAAATAAAAGGGACTAAGGTTCTGAGTTGCTAAGGTTCTAAGGTCTTTATCCAAATACTTTAAAAAAAACTTAGCAACTCAGAACCTCAGAACCTTAGAACCTCAAAAAAAATGACTTTCTCAGAAGAAAACTATCTTAAATCTATATATCACCTAACGGCTTCAAACGATGCTGAAGTAAGTACGAATGCCATTGCCGAAATGATGGAAACAAAAGCTTCATCGGTTACGGATATGCTTAAAAAGCTGTCAGATAAAGATTTGGTGAATTATAAAAAGTACCAAGGGGTTTCTTTGACAGAAAATGGTAAACTTGCTGCAAAAATGATTGTTAGAAAACATCGTTTATGGGAAGTTTTCCTTGTCGAAAAATTAAATTTCTCTTGGGATGAAGTTCACGATATCGCCGAACAGTTAGAACACATCAAATCTGAACAATTGATTAATCGTTTGGATGATTTTCTTGGGAATCCTACCGAAGATCCGCATGGAGATCCAATTCCTGATGCTAACGGAAGAATCGTGAAGATCGAAAAACACTTGCTTTCTGAGTTAATCGAAAATCAAATTGGTGTTTGCGTTGGTGTAAAAGATACTTCATCAGAGTTCCTGAAATATCTGGACAAACAAGAGATTGCTTTGGGTTCTAATATCGAATTTTTGTCCAGAGAAAGCTTTGATTTATCCGTGAAGATTAAGGTTGACGGACGTGAATTGTCTATTTCGAATAAGATTGCTTCGAATTTGTTTGTGAAATTGGTTTAGGATTATTTCACGAAGAAGTCTACTCACTTTGTCATCCCGAGGAACGAGGGATCTTCACAAGAAACTAACATAACGGATTTTACTTTGTCGAGCTACTCGTGGAGATCCCTCGTTCCTCGGGATGACAAAAATGCGGTTATTATCGCGATGATGGATTAAAATCCATCCCTACAATATAAATCGAGCCTAAGGCTCTTTCCTAAAAGTTCCGGAGAAACGAACCATTTTGTAGCAACGGATTTTAATCCGTTGATATTGAACATTGATAACAATTCAGATCTTTCGAACCAATTTTCTAGCCCCGATAGAAGTGGAAATCCTTTTACTTTTTTCTTTAAAAAGTAAAAGATTGGAACGAATAGCGGGATTAGCTCCTAAAACCAATCCCAAATATTAAACAATTCCCTTTTCGATCATTTCTAACATTACCGGAGAAGCATGCTTGAAAGTAGGTTCTTGCTCGATAATACTTCCAGCATTCTTTTTGTTTACTTTGAAAGTCACATCGTTATCTGTTGTGAACAAAAGTGCCGTCAAAAATGGATTTTTAATATAAGTCCCTAAAACCAATAAAGCTTCATCTAAACTGTGAAGACTTTCGATTTCTTCGGTTTTGTAGCGCGTTGTTAATGCTATTGAATAGGTATTATCTTCGTTTATCGCCAAACGGAAATAGATGTTTTTGATCTCGGTATCACCCATGGTTTTCGCCAGAGTTAATTTGGCAAAAGTTCCGGCTTGAATGCTTTCTTTAACGCGTTCGCAAAAAAGAGCAAATATTGGTTCGTATGACATTTTTTAAGGTTCTAAGGTTCTGAGATACTAAGGTTCTAAGTTTTTGCCTTTCGTATACATATATTGTTATTTTACCGCAAAGTTCGCTAAGATTTACGCAAAGGTTCGCAAAGCTTTTTCTTAATTTTTCTTTGTGTACTTTGCGTAAATCTTAGCGAACTTTGCGGTTAGAGAATATTACTTTCCTATAAATTCAGCTTTACGTTTTTCTAGAAATGCTGTTGTTCCTTCTTTAAAATCCTGAGTTCCGAAGCATTTTCCGAATGATTTTATTTCGGTATCAAAACCGTTTTTGCCGTCTGTATAATTAGCATTAATTGCTTTTATAGCTTTACCAATAGCAAAAGGAGCATTTTTGATGATTTTTTGAGCAATTCCGTTTGCAAATTCAAGAAGTTCTGCTTGAGGTACAACATGATTTACAAGGCCAAATTGTTTTGCTTCTTCTGCAGAAATCATCGCTGCAGTCATAATCATTTCCATTGCACGGCCTTTACCCACTAATTGCGGTAAACGCTGCGTTCCTCCATAACCCGGAATCAATCCTAAAGTTACTTCCGGCAATCCCATTTTGGCATTATCTGATGCTACTCTAAAATGACAAGCCATCGCCAACTCTAATCCTCCGCCAAGTGCAAAACCATTCACGGCAGCAATTACAGGTTTCTTTAAATTTTCTATGAAATCAAAAAGTGATTCTTGTCCTTCTGCAGCTAATTGTGCACCTTCGACAATAGTATAATTGGCAAATTCTGAAATATCGGCTCCAGCCACAAATGCTTTCTCGCCACTTCCGGTAATTATAATTACACGAACATCATCATTTTTGCTTAATAGTTTAACTGCTTTACTCAAGTCGCTAATCGTAGCTTTGTTTAAAGCATTTAGTTTTGTAGGACGATTAATTGTTACGGTTGCAATTTTTTCTTCAATCGAGATTAAAAGATTTTCGTAGTTCATGACGTTGGTTTTATGAGTTTGTGATAGGCAAAGAAACTCTAAACGTAGTTCCTTTTCCGTAAGTTGATTCAAAGGTAATTGTTCCTTTGTAATTTTCTATGATGTTTTTTATAATTCCGAGTCCAAGTCCCATTCCACTAGTTTTAGTCGTGAATTTTGGTTCGAAAATTCGGCTGATATCTTGTTTTTGAATTCCAATTCCGTTGTCTTTTACTGCAATTTCCACATTATTATTCCTACGTTTTACCTTAACCAATATAGATTTATGAAACTGACTTTCCGGAATTGCCTGTGTTGCATTTTTAACCAAATTGGTAATCACACGAATCAATTGTGTACGATCCATTTTTGAAATGATTTCTTGTTCTTCACTTTCAAAAACAATATAATCTTCGTTGAAAATATCCAAAGCCAATTCTACAACTTCAACTACATTTAAGGTTTCGTTTTGTTGTGCCGGCATCGAAGCAAAATTCGAAAATGCCGATGCAACCGCCGTCATCGTATCAATTTGCTGAATTAAAGTTTCGGAATAATCGTTTAACTTCTGTTTTACATCCGGAGCTGTTGGATCAAATTTACGCTGAAAACTCTGCACAGTTAACCTCATCGGCGTAAGCGGATTTTTGATTTCGTGCGCTACTTGTTTTGCCATTTCGCGCCAAGCTTCTTCACGCTCACTTTGCGCTAATTTTATGGCGCTGGTCTCTAGTTTATCGACCATTCCATTGTAAGCCTTTATCAGGAAGTTTACTTCTTTACTATTGGCTTCCAAAACGATTTTTTCGTTTTTCTGATCCAGATTAGTTTCTTCTAATCTGTCTGAAATGGTTTTTAGGGATTTTGTAATATATGTCGAAAGGAAATAGGCCAATGCAAAAGCCACAACCAGCATAAAAGAATATACCTGACTAAGACGAATCAGGAAAGTATTCAACTCATTGTCATAATAACCGTCATCTTCTAAATACGGAAGATTTAAGATTCCGAGTGGTTTAAATTTTTCATCTTTTATTAAACTATAAGAAGATCGGTTTTTGACTCCGTCAATAGTTTTAATGTCAACAAAACGCTTTTCGATAGAAGAACGCACTAATTTCAGAATATAATCCGGAACTGGTGGCGCTACTTTATCAACCGCAAATGATTCTTTGGATGATTTTAGTAGTTTTCCGTCAAGGCTGTAAATATTGATTTCGATTTTGTGAATCTGAGCTAATTCGTGGATTTTGTCTTTAAATATCAAATCCAAGTTAGCCGTTTTTAGAGGATATGTTGTAGTCGAAAGCACATAATTGATGTGTTCCTTTACGGCATTTTCTTTTCGTTCAAGACGTTCCTGATGATATTCTTTGGCTTCATTCTTAAACTGAATAATCGAAATAGAAGCTAATAAAAAAGATGCCACAACAATCAATACAATCATCGAAAGGAATATCCTAACACGCAATGAAAGCATCGACATTTTGAAGTTGTTAAACATGTTTTTTGTTTTGTTTGTTTCAGGTTTCAAGTTTCAGGTTTCGTTGCGATTGACAACTTGAAACCTGAAACTTGAAACTAAAAAAACTATTTTTTCTCTCTAATTCTTTTATAAAAACGGAAACCTAACATAATGATGATCGAGAATAAAAAGATTCCGATTACACCAAAAATCCAGTTGATAGCACTTTTTAAAACTACTAAAAACACAACCGCAAATAGTATAATTGTTGCGCCTTCATTCCATAAACGCATGAAATTGTTGGAATATTTTACCTCATCATTTTGCAATTGTTTGAATATTTGATGGCATTTTGCATGATATAAATACAATAAGAAAACAAAACACAATTTTACGTGCATCCAAGGCATTTTGAGCCACGCGTTTCCTAAATCTGTAAAAAGTAACATCCAAAAAGCAAAAATACTAGCCAAAATTGCTGACGGCCAAGTAATAATATACCACAAACGATATGTCATTATTTTGTATTGCGTTTGTAGAATCTCCTTTTCAGGCGAAGGTTTTTCGTTGGCTTCAATTTGGTACACAAACAATCTCACAATATAAAACAACCCAGCGAACCAGGTTATTACAAAAATAAGATGCAGTGCTTTTAAGTAGTTATAATATTCCATTTATTATTTGTTTCAAGTTTCAAGTTTAAGGTTTTTTTAAAAGTTGATTATAACTTGAAACCTTAAACTTGAAACAAATATTATTGGTCACAATATGCGTCCACTAAAAAGTCTTTTTTCTTTACTCAGTACTCTATTTTCTTTACTCTTTATTCTATTTTCTACTTCTTAGCCCAATCATTAATCCAATTCCCAACAGTTTCGCACCATTCGTCATCGTCATTCAAACACGGAATTGCTAAGAATTCTTCTCCTCCATTTGCTTCAAAATCTTCTTTGGCGCGCATCGCAATTTCTTCCAAAGTTTCTAAACAATCCGAAACAAAAGCAGGCGTAACAACCGCAAGATTTTTGATTCCTTTTGCCGGCATTTTGTCGATTTCAACATCTGTATAAGGTTCCAACCATTTGTCACCTGCTAAACGCGATTGAAAAGTCAGACTGTATTTATCGGCAGGAAGTCCTAATAATTTTACGACTTGTCTCGTTGTTTCATAACATTGATGACGGTAACAAAAATCATGCGCCGGTGAAGGTGTATTACAACAAGAACCATCAATTTTGCAATGTGATTTTGTTACATCGGTTTTGCGAATATGACGTTCCGGGATTCCGTGGTAAGAGAATAATAAATGATCATAATCAAAACCAACTAAATGTTTCTGAATTGAATCAGCCAAATTCTTGATATAATCCGGTTTGTTATAAAACGCAGGAACATCTGTAAAAGTCATTTGAGGGAATTTCTTTTTACGGATTTCTTCAGCTTTTACTAAAATAGTCAAAGTCGAAGCCATTGCGTATTGCGGATATAACGGAAAAAGCAATACCTCGGTAACTCCTTTATCATGTAATTCCTGAAGTCCTTTTTCGATTGTCATACTTCCGTAACGCATTGCCAGCGCAACCGGAACATTTACTAAAGGCTGTACTTTTTTCTGCATTCTTTCAGAAAGTACTACTAATGGAGAACCTTCATCCCACCAAATTTTCGCGTAAGCGTGAGCTGATTCTTCTGGTCTTTTTCTTAAAATAATTCCGCGAACCAACAAAGCTCTCAATAAATACGGAACATCGATCACGTATTTATCCATTAAAAATTCGTCTAAGTATGGTTTTACATCTTTTGTAGTTGGACTTTCCGGAGATCCTAAGTTTACTAATAATACGCCTTTCATTATTGTTTTTTTTGCTTTGGGCTTTAAGCTTTAGGCTTTAAGCATTTGTTTAAATTTTCGCCAAAAGTATTGTATGTAACTTTTTAGAAATATGATAATTATTATTTTTTATTTATGTTCTGATATATAAAATTGATGCTTTCAAACATTTTAGTTCTTATATTTTTGAAATAACTTTTCCAATGATTTATATTCTTCCTCTGTTCCAAAGTTTTCCGTCTGAATTTCTCTTTTAGAACTAATTATATAAAATTGTCCACACGAAAAACAAATTTTAGCTATACCTGAAATTTTATTATTTTTCTTAAAAACCAAAATATCTCTATATTCTGGTGCACAAGCTTTATTTAATTCAAAAATTTTAAAAGATAGTTTTTCCAGAAATACATCATTTTTTAAATATGCAATATCTTTTTGAGATAATTTAAACTTAGAAAAACTATTAGAATTAACAGTTTTATAAAAAACATCATTATCTAATGCATCTGGAAATTCAGAATATAGAATATTGTTTAATATAGAATCTTTAATACTTTTTCTATTATTTTCAATTATTTCTTTTTCCTTGTTTTTATATAATGAATAATATTCAACACTGTCAAAATCAAAAAACTTTTTTTCTTCTTTTGATTTGCAAGAAAGGATCAAGAAAAGCAATAAAACTATTGAATATCTTTTAACCATTAAACATTAGTATTTATAGACATCAAATATTTTTTTGGAGTTGTGGCAAACTTTTTCTTGAAAGCCGCAATAAAGTGACTTCCGGTGCTGTAACCAATCTTCAACCCTACTTCGTTTACATTATATGATCCACTATCTAATAGTTTTCGGGCGAAATCCATTTTGTAATCAAATAGGAAACCGTAAACCGTATCGCCATAAATTTGTTTGAAACCCATTTTAAGTTTCTTCAAATTCAAACCAATTTCATCTGCCAATTCTTGCAATCCCGGAGGTTCAGCCATATTGGCGATGATAATTTCTTTAGCTTTTCTTATTTTTAGAACGTTATCTTCATCAATCAAAAACGGACATTGTTCTGCATTTGGATCTTCGGTTCTGTTGAAGTACAAACTCAATAATTCATATCCTTTTCCTTTATAATAAAGGTTTTTTATCGATGGATGAAGGTTGTAATGAAACAGCTGACTTAAGACAATAGCCATAGAAGGACTGATATTTCCTTCATTATAATATTTTTTATCCTTATTATCAGGACTTAAAAAAGTAATATAATCTGCTTCGGCAGAAAACAACGCGTGAAATTTCTTAATCGAAACAATTACAGAGATCACCCACGAATTTGGAGCCAACTCTAAATTTAAGGGTAATTCTTTCTGCGGATTATACAAAAGCAACGATTTTTCTTCTTTCAAATCTAAAGCGTAACTGCCTTGATTGAACAAAAATTTTGCATTGCCTTTTATCCCGAAGTGAAACTGTATCAGACCACTACCAACTTCATGCTGTCCAAAAAATGGTTCAGAACTATCGTTTTGAAAACGGATTAGCGTAAAGTCATCTTCAATTTTTATAATTTCCTGAGAACTCATAGCGATATTTTTTTTAGATAAAAATCAAAGCTAATCCAGAATGTTATTTAGAATCACTCTAAACAAATCAATTCAAACAACTTGATTTTGCTACAAAAATACTTCTTTTTGCATAAAAACAGACGTTTAGAAACAAAAAAACATGTAGCGACACAAATAGTACTTTGAGCGTTACTTTTGTAAACACTATAATGATAATTTTGTTGCACTTTTATGAAAGTGAATTTATGGAAAACAATAACGTACCGAAACACCTATATTTTTACTCCGTTGGATTGAGTTATAAAAAAGCTGATGCTGAGGTTAGAGGTCAATTTAGTTTGGATGCAGTTGCCAAAACGCGTTTACTGGAACAAGCTAAAACAGAAGGAATAGAAAGCTTAATTGTCACTTCGACTTGCAACAGAACCGAGATCTACGGTTTTGCTGAACACCCTTTTCAATTAATAAAGCTAATTTGCGATAATAGCAATGGATCCGTGGATGCTTTCCAGAAAGTAGGATTCGTTTATAAAAATCAAGAAGCAATAAATCATTTGTTTCGCGTAGGAACTGGTTTAGACAGTCAGATCTTAGGTGACTTTGAAATTATATCTCAAATAAAAACCAGTTTTGCACATTCAAAATCTTTAGGTCTAGCAAATGCTTTCTTAGAAAGATTAGTAAATGCTGTAATTCAGGCGAGCAAGAAAATCAAAAACGAAACTGAAATCAGTTCAGGCGCAACTTCAGTTTCTTTTGCATCTGTACAATACATTATTAAAAATGTAGAAGATATTGGTAATAAAAATATTTTACTTTTTGGAACAGGAAAAATCGGAAGAAATACTTGCGAGAATCTTGTAAAACATACCAAAAACGAACATATCACTTTAATAAACAGAACGAAAGACAAAGCTGAGAAATTGGCCGGAAAACTAAATTTGGTTGTTAAAGATTATTCGGAGTTACACTTAGAACTTCAAAAAGCGGATGTTGTCGTTGTTGCTACTGGCGCACAAAACCCAACGGTTGACAAAGCAATTCTAAATTTGAAAAAACCTTTATTGATTTTAGATTTGTCTATTCCGAAAAACGTACACGAAAACGTAGAGGATTTAGAAGGCGTAACTTTAATTCACATGGATTATTTGTCTCAATTGACAGATGAAACTCTTGAAAACAGAAAGTTACACATTCCTGCTGCCGAAGCTATTATCGAAGAAGTAAAAGAGGAATTCGTTACCTGGACAAAAGGAAGAAAATTTGCTCCAACAATAAATGCTTTAAAAGAAAAACTAAACGAAATTAAAGTTTCGGAATTAGATTTTCAAAGCAGAAAAATTGCAGATTTTAATGAAGCTCAAGCTGAAATTATCAGTAACAGAATCATCCAGAAAATCACTACACATTTCGCAAATCATTTAAAAGACGACGATACCATGGTTGATGAAAGCATCGAATGGATCGAAAAAGTCTTCAAAATAAAAGCATCTTAAAATTATTTTACCATTAAGATATTAATGAAATTAAGTCCAAGCTTTGTCAAGAGAATTAAGCCAAGCTATTTTTGAACACAAAGCTTAATTAACTTAATCTCTTAATGGTAAAAAATAAGTTCTATGACAAAAAAAGAGGTTACGCAATTAGCTTATGAAATTACAGGTTTTGCTATTAAAGTGCATAAAGCTTTAGGACCTGGACTTCTGGAAAGCATATATGAACAATGCCTCAAATATGAATTAGAACAAAATGGATATGATGTTAAACAACAATTAGTTGTTAAAATAGATTATTACGATCTTGAATTGGAATCTGATTTAAGAATAGATTTACTTGTAAATGATTGTGTAGTAGTAGAACTAAAAGCAATAGAAAATCTTTTACCTATTCACGAAGCACAATTACTAACATACATGAAATTATTACAAAGACCCCAAGGTCTATTAATTAATTTCAACACTTTAAACATAACAAAATCAATGAAACCACTGGTTAATGAGTTCTTTTCAAGATTGCAAGATTGAGAAAATAAATTGAACCATTAAGATATTAAGAAAAATTAAGTTTTGCGTTTATACGCGTTTCCTTAATAAACTTAATATCTTAATGGTAAAAAAAAACAAAAAAACCTTGGTTTTAAACATGAATAATGGCGGAAAAAATAATTAGAATTGGAACTCGCGATAGCGAACTAGCACTTTGGCAAGCACATACTGTCGAGAAAAAACTGAATGACTTAGGTTATAAAACTTCAATTGTTGCGGTAAAATCTCAAGGCGATATTATTCTTGACAAACCTCTTTATGAACTTGGCATTACAGGGATTTTTACAAAAACCTTAGATATTGCCATGATCAATGGTGACATTGATATTGCTGTGCATTCCATGAAAGATGTTCCAACTGCTTTACCAAAAGGAATTGTGCAAGCTGCGGTTTTAGAAAGAGCCAATGTTCTGGACATTTTAGTTCACAAAGGAAATACTGATTTCGCAAATCCAAGCACGATTGCAACTGGAAGTTTACGTCGTCAGGCGCAATGGTTTAACAAATATCCTAATCATACAGTAGTTGATTTACGCGGAAACGTAAATACCCGTATGCAAAAACTAGAAGACAATAATTGGGACGGAGCTGTTTTTGCCGCTGCAGGTTTAGAGCGCATTAACTTGAAACCAGGAAATTATATAGATCTTGATTGGATGATTCCGGCACCGGCTCAAGGCGCAATGCTTGTTGTGGCAATGGAAAATGACAATTATACTTTAGACGCACTTTCGCAATTAAATCATATCGAAACTGAGATTTGTACCTATATCGAACGTCAGTTTTTAAGAACGCTGGAAGGCGGTTGTACCGCGCCAATCGGGGCTTTGGTTAATTATAATGAAGACGAAGACACTTTACATTTTCAAGGTGTTTTACTTTCTGTTGATGGAAAACAAAAACTAGAAGTAAACAAAACGGTTGACATTTCTGAATGGAAAAAACTAGGTTTCTTCGCTGCTCAGGAAATTCTGAACAATGGCGGAGCCGAATTGATGGCATCTATTAAAGAATCTTTAAAAAAATAAATGAGTAAATCAATTCAAATATTATCTACAAAAAAGCTGTCGGGCGAACAAAAACAAGCATTGGTAAAAGCCAATATTGAAGTTATCGAAGCTGATTTTATTCAAACACAAAATAAACCTTTCGAATTAAAAGACCTTAACGAAAATCTGATTTTTACAAGTCAAAATGCCGTTCAAAGCATTTTATCAGATCCAAAAGTCGAAGAATTAAAAAGCAAAAATGTGTTTTGCGTTGGACTAAAAACCAAAATTCTTTTATCTGAAAGTGGATTTAATGTGGTTGCTTATACAGGTTATGCATCTGATTTAGCCGAAATCATCACTTTGATTTACCGCAACGAAAGCTATACATTTTTTAGTGGAAATCTCCGTAGAGAAACATTACCAAAAGCTTTAAAAGACGCCGAAGTAAAATTTAATGAGATTCAGGTTTATGATACGTCATTGACACCTCAGAAAATAAAAAATGCAGTTGACGGAATCTTATTTTTCAGTCCTTCTGGCGTTGAAAGTTATTTGAAAGACAATACTATTAAGAAAGAAACCTGCTTTTGCATTGGAGAAACCACCGCAGAAGCTTTACATAAAATTACAAAAAACATCATCATTGCAGATCAGCCAACCGCTGAAGACGTAATCGAAGATATAATTACTGAATATAGCAGTAAGCTTTAGGCTATAAGCCTTAAGCAAAAAACAAAAGCTTAAAGCCTAAAGCTTAAAGCCTAGAGCAATAAAAAAACAAACACCGCTTAAAGCCTAAAGCTTAAAGCCTAAAGCAATAAAAACAATGTTAAAAAACGACCTATTTTTAAAAGCATTAAAAGGAGAAACAGTTCAACGTCCGCCAGTATGGATGATGCGTCAAGCCGGAAGATATTTACCGGAATTTATCGCTTTGCGTGATAAATATGATTTCTTCACTCGTTGTCAAACTCCAGAATTGGCTGCTGAAATCACGGTTCAACCAATTCGCAGAATTGCTCCGGATGCAGCGATTTTATTCTCAGATATCTTAGTTGTTCCACAAGCAATGGGAATCGAAGTTTTAATGAAAGAGAATTTTGGTCCGTTTTTACCAAACCCAATTCGTTCGCTTGCTGACGTTCATAGAGTTTACGTTCCGGATATTCAGGAAAGTTTAGGTTATGTAATGGATGCCATTAAATTGACTAAAGAAATGTTGAACGACGAAGTGCCATTAATTGGTTTCGCTGGTTCGCCTTGGACAATTTTTTGTTATGCTGTTGAAGGAAAAGGTTCTAAAAGCTTTGATACCGCAAAAGGTTTCTGCTTTTCAAATCCTGCTGCAGCGCATACTTTATTACAAAAAATTACAGACACTACTATTTTATATTTAAAAGAAAAAGTAAAAGCTGGTGTTGATGCTGTTCAGATTTTTGATTCTTGGGGAGGAATGCTTTCTCCTGTTGATTATCAGGAATTCTCATGGAAATACATCAACCAAATTGTTGAAGCTTTGGCTGATCATGCTCCGGTTATCGTTTTCGGAAAAGGATGTTGGTTTGCTCTTGGCGAAATGGGTAAAAGTAGAGCTTCAGCACTTGGTGTAGACTGGACTTGTTCGGCTAGAAATGCTCGTTATTTATCTGGTGGAAACATTACTTTACAAGGAAACTTTGATCCGTCAAGATTGCTTTCTCCAATTCCAACTATTAAAAAGATGGTTCACGAAATGATCGACGAATTCGGAAAAGATAAATATGTTGTAAATTTAGGTCACGGAATTTTACCAAACATACCTGTAGATCACGCAAAAGCGTTTATTGACGCGGTTAAGGAATACGGACAATAGTGTACAGTGTTCAGAAATTAGTCTTCAGTTTTTGACTTTAGATATTTCTAAATACTAACAATAAAGTTCCGGAGGAACGATTCATTTTGTAGCCCCGGATTAAAATCCGGGGTTTGTGAATAATGCCAAAACATCCCGATTTAGAAAACGTACAAACATGTTAAATAAAGGTTTAAGAGACGAAGAAAAAATCAGAATTGACAATGTTCTAAAAACATTGCGAACACTCATTTTTGTGCCTTATCCTTTGGGCCATTTGCAAAAATCAGATATCGAAAATCAATTAAAAGAGTTTGGACTAAATAATCAGACATTAATCGATTACTCCCATAACGAATTAATTACCTTATTAAATCGTCTTCATTTTGACTGGGAACAGTTAGAACAATTTGGTGATATTTTAATAGAATTCTCAAAAGAAGAAAATTATAATTTTGAAGACAAAGCTTTAGCTATTTACCAATATATCCAACAGGAAAGCAAAGTTTTCTCCTTTGGAATAAATACTAAAATAGCTTCGGCTAAAAACAAATAAACAATGGATATCATCGATTGGAAAATAGAATCAATTAGCAATATTCTTCCGGAAGAGTTTTATTACCTCATCGAAAAGAATAGAAACCACATTGAAAAGACTTTCCCAGTGACTCTTTCCCATTGTGAAGATTTCGAAAAAACAAGACAATTTATTGCCTTCAACCAAGATAAAGAAAACCATAAAGAAGGATACTTTTTCTATCCAAGAGACACAAAAACGAACACTTTGATTGGGTATTTATGTATAAAAAGCATCGATACCAATAAAGCAAAATGCGAATTGGGTTATTTTGTTGATGAAGATTTTCAAGGAAAAGGAATTACTTCAAAGTTGGTTGCTGAAACTTTAGACTTTTGTTTTAATACTTTAAAGATGAACAAAGTTTTTATTTGTACTTCAAAAATTAATAAAGCAAGTCAACAAATTGCTTTGAAGCATCATTTTATACAAGAAGGAATTTTAAGAGACGAATTCAAAAGCAGCGACGGAACATTAGAAGATGTCGTTTACTTTGGATTGCTTAAATCAGAATATAATAACAATGAAAGATAAATTTTACGCATACATACAAAAATTGCAAGATCAGATTTGCGCTGGATTAGAAGCCGTTGACGGAACAGCAAAATTCCGTGAAGATCTATGGAAACGTCCTGAAGGCGGCGGTGGAAGAACACGTGTTATTGAAAACGGAGATGTTTTCGAAAAAGGCGGAGTAAACATTTCAGCGGTTCATGGAAAGTTGCCGGAAGCGATGCAAAAAATGTTTGGCGTTGGTGAAGCAGATTTTTTTGCTTGCGGATTAAGTTTGGTTTTACACCCTAAAAACCCAATGGTTCCTACTGTGCACGCTAATTGGCGATATTTTGAAATGTATGATGAATCTGGAAAAGTGATCGAACAATGGTTTGGTGGCGGACAGGATTTAACGCCTTATTATTTGTTTGAAGAAGATGCAAAACACTTTCATCAAACGTGTAAAACAGCTTGCGACAAACATAATCCGGAGTTTTATCCAAAATATAAAAAACAGTGCGACGCTTATTTCTGGAATGCACATAGAAACGAAGCCCGCGGAATTGGCGGTTTATTCTTTGATTATTGCAAAGCAAGCGAGGCAATGTCGATGGAAGATTGGTACAATTTCGTAACCGAAGTTGGGAATAGTTTCCTTGAAGCTTATGTGCCGATTGTAGAAAGAAGAAAAATTTTAGAATATACTCCTGCAAACAGAAACTGGCAGGAAATTCGTCGTGGACGTTATGTTGAGTTTAATCTCGTTCATGACAAAGGGACTTTATTTGGTTTAAAAACCAACGGAAGAATTGAGAGTATTTTGATGAGTTTACCGCCGCACGTACAATGGGTTTACGATCATCATGCAGAAGCAGGAAGTGAAGAAGAAAAATTAGTAAATGTGTTAGAAAATCCCCGCGAATGGATCTAAAACTGATTTATATAGTGTTTTTTGGAAGCGTTTTTGGGTGTTTTGCCCAGAAAGATTCGCTACAAAATCCCTATTTTAAATCTTATAATGATAAAATTACCGCGAGTGTTTATTATTTAGATACTTCAAATAGTTTTCAGATTGCTTCAAACGATCAGAATACAAAAGATTTTCTCAATCTTATTCCGAATAGAAGAGAACAGATTGGTTTTAATTTGAATTATAAAATCATAGATGTTTCTATTGGTTTCGCACCAAAATTTCTTGGTGGTAACAAAGGCGATTCACATTCCAAACATTTTAATTTTAATACCCGTTTTTATTATAAAAAATGGATGCAATCGTTTACTTTCATCAATCAAAAAGGATTTTATATCAGTGATGATAATGTAACGGCACAATTGCCCAATATGCGTACCACGAAAATTGGCGGAACGACGGCTTATGTTTTCAATGATAAATTCTCTTTTAAAACATTAGTAAGTCAAAACGAATGGCAGACCAAGAGTTCCGGAAGTTTTATTCCAACTTTCTCATTTTACTACACAAACATAGACTTAAACGTACCTGATTCAACACCCGGAGATATTTACGTATTTACTTTAGCTCCCTCTTATTTCTATAATTTTGTAATTAGTGATCGGGTTTTAATTGGTGCCGGACTAGCTTTAGGCGTTGGAATCAATGATATTGACGGAGATTCATCTGCTTTATATCAAGCTGATTTTAATTTAAAACTAGCGTATAATAATGATCGTTTCTTTGCTTTTGCAAGTATTAATACCACAAGTTTTGCTCAGGACGAAAAAGTTACTCCGCGGCTAAATGATAATATCGCTACTTTGAAAATTTCTGCAGGTTATCGATTTGATCCTCCCAAAAAAGTACAAGAAGTTTATGACAAAGTAAATCAGAAAATAGGCTTATAATTATTTCAATTCAACTAAAATTTTCATTCTACAATTTAAACTAAAATGTTATGGAAAAGAGAAATATAAATACGGTACAATTAGATCGTATGCATTCCGGAAAAGGTTTTATCGCCGCATTAGATCAAAGTGGCGGAAGTACGCCAAAAGCATTAGCACAATACGGCATACAGGAAAGCAGTTTTTCGAATGAAGATGAAATGTACACTCTCGTACATGAAATGAGAACCCGCATTATTAAAAGTCCTGCGTTTGACAGTGAATATATTCTAGGAGCTATTTTGTTTGAAAATACTATGGATCGCAAAATAGACGGACAATGGACTGCGGACTATTTGTGGGAGAAGAAAAATATAGTTCCTTTTCTAAAAGTTGACAAAGGACTCGCTGATCTTGCAAATGGTGTTCAACTAATGAAACCTATCTCTAATTTAGATGAATTGTTGACGCATGCTGTAGAAAAAAATGTTTTTGGTACCAAAATGCGTTCTGTTATTAAAGAAGCAAATACAACGGGAATTCGCGAAGTTGTAGAGCAGCAATTTGCAGTTGGTTTACAAATTTTCGAAAAAGGACTTGTGCCAATTATTGAACCTGAAGTAGATATATACAGCGCTGATAAAGAAAAATCAGAAGTAATTCTAAAAGAAGAAATCAAAAAACAGCTTAGCTTATTAGACAAAAATGTCAAAGTGATGCTGAAATTGTCTATTCCAACTGTGAATGACTTTTACAAAGAACTAATGTCTGATCCACATGTTGTGCGTGTTGTGGCTTTATCCGGAGGTTACGGACAAGATGAAGCCAATCATAAACTATCACAAAATCACGGATTGATAGCCAGTTTCTCAAGAGCATTATCTGAAGGACTTTTTGCAGATCAATCTGAAGAAGAGTTTGATGCTAAAATAGGCAAAACAATAAAAGAGATTTACGAAGCTTCAATAACATAAGTAAATCGAAAGTTAAAAGAAAAACAAAAACAACTATAATAACAATATTCAATTTCAGATTAACCTGAAACTTGAAACTTTAAACAAAAAAACATGTTCCCATTACAAAGAAACCGTCGTTTAAGAACCAATGAATCTATTCGTTCCTTAGTTCGTGAAACTAGTTTGAGCCCACAAGATTTTATGCTTCCAATGTTTGTTGCGGAAGGAAAAGATGTAAAAGTTGCCATTCCTTCAATGCCAGGAATTTATCGTCATTCCTTAGACAATACCATTAAAGAAGTAAAAGAAGCTTGGGATTTAGGAATCAAAGCGGTGAATATCTACGTAAAAGTAAGCGATAGCTTAAAAGATAATAAAGGTGTTGAAGCCTGGAATAAAGATGGTTTAATGCAACAAACTATTCGTGCTATTAAAGATGCAGTTCCTGAAATGATTGTTATGCCAGATGTGGCTTTAGATCCATATTCAATTTATGGTCATGACGGAATTATCGAAAACGGTCAATTAATCAATGATGCAACTGTTGATGCCTTAACCAGAATGAGTTTGAGTCATGCTGAGGCTGGAGCGGATTTTGTGGCACCAAGTGATATGATGGACGGAAGAGTTTTAGCAATCAGAAAAGCACTAGAAGAAAACGGACATCATAATGTGGGAATCATGAGTTATAGTGCCAAATATGCTTCGGCATTTTACGGGCCTTTTCGTGATGCTCTAGATTCTGCTCCGGTAGATTCTCAAAATATTCCTAAAGATAAAAAGACATATCAGATGGATTATGCGAACCGAATTGAAGGAATTCGTGAAGCATTATTAGACGTTGAAGAAGGTGCTGACATTGTAATGGTAAAACCCGGAATGGCATATTTAGACATTGTTCGTGAGGTAAAAAATGCCGTTCATGTACCTGTTGCTGTTTACCAAGTATCTGGTGAGTACGCTATGGTAAAGGCCGCAGCCGAAAGAGGATGGTTAGATCACGACAAAATTATGATAGAGCAACTATATTGCATTAAGCGTGCGGGAGCAAGTATTATCTCGACTTACTTTGCAAAAGAAGCTGCTGTAATCTTAAATAAATAGTCGATGAAAAAAGTATTATTCTTATCTGCCGTTTTAGCGTTTGCGTCTTGCAAAAAAGAATCAACTGAAAATCCAACAGAGAATTCAACAGAATCATATTCCGAAGGAGAATCTGCGAAAGCCAAAACTCCGGAAGCTTTAGGAAAAGAAATTTTTGAAGGACAAGGAAACTGTATTTCATGCCATCAGATTGATCAAAAAGTAATTGGTCCAAGCTTGCAGGAAATTGCAAAAACCTATAAAGACAAAAAAGGCGACATTGTAACTTTCCTAAAAGGAAATGCAGAACCAATTGTTGATCCAAGTCAGTTTGCGGTTATGAAAACTAATATTCCGATAACACAGGCAATGTCTGATGAAGAACTAAAAGCTATTGAAACTTATATTTACAGCAACTTGAAATAATAGTGTCTTAAATTGTCTTTTGAAATTCACTGCTGACATACTGTTGTCACCAACTGATTATACATTTGAATTCAAATAAATAATTTTAGGTACAATGGACATTCAAAAATTCAACATTATTGGAATTTCGGTTAGAACAACTAACGAAAATGGGCAATCAGGACAAGATATTCCTGCGCTTTTGAAGAAATTTATAGGAGAAGGAATTGCTGAAAAGATTCCGAATAAAATAAGTAACGATGTTATTTTCGTTTATACGGATTACGAAAAAGATCATACAAAACCTTATACAACCATTTTAGGATGTCCTGTTGAAGGTTTAGATTCAATTCCGGCAGAAATGACCGGTAAAACAATTGAAGGTGTTCATTACGAGAAATTCGTTGCAAAAGGAAATCTTACTGAAGGTGCTGTTTACAAAGAATGGATGAAAATCTGGAACTCAGATTTAGACAGAAGCTTTACTTCAGATTTTGAAATTTATGGAGAAAAAGCTCAGAATCCTGAAAATGCAGAAGTCGACATTTTCATCGCAATAAATAGATAAAACAAGAACGGCGCTAAGATTATTAGCGCCGTTTTTATTTCATACATTCCTTGTTCCGTTAGGAACATATCATCGGTAGAAAATTATATTGGTATTGGCGTTTTACGTTCCGTAGGAACGTGTGACATCATGATTTTTTTTACACAATCTAACCTATCAAACGTTCCTACGGAACGTTAACCTTAACGGCCAACATTTTTCTACCGATGAAACATTCCTACGGAATGATATGCTGGCGTAAAAAAATAAAAAGCTTTGTTTTCATTACATTCTTATAAAAAAAAGGCTTTCTCAACTTTTGAGAAAGCCCCTTTTTTATATCATACAATAAAAGATTACCAGATTTTAACTCTCTTCTCAGGATCAACATACATTGCATCTCCTTTTTTGATTCCGAAAGCCTGATAAAAAGCATCTACATTCTGAATTGGAACAACTGCTCTGTACATTCCCGGCGAGTGCGGATCTGTTTTTACTTGGCTTTTGATAGCTTCATCTCTTGATTTAGTTCTCCAAACTGTCGCCCATGAAATAAAGAAACGTTGCTCTGGAGTAAATCCGTCGATTAAACCAGGATTTCCGTTTGCTTTTAAGTACAATTGTAAACCATCGTAAGCAGCATTAATTCCACCTAAATCACCAATATTTTCACCTAAAGTAAATTTACCATCTACGTGAATTCCAGGCAAAGGCTCTAAAGCGCTGTATTGAGCAGCAAGAGCCGCTCCAAGAGCTGTAAATTGTTTTAGGTCTTCTGGTGTCCACCAATCAACAAGATTTCCATCTGCGTTGTAACGCGCACCTGAATCATCAAATCCATGCGAAATCTCATGTCCAATTACAGCTCCAATTCCACCATAATTTACCGCTTCGTCAGCTTGGTAATTGTAGAACGGCGGTTGTAAAATTGCTGCAGGAAAAACAATCTCGTTATAAGATGGGTTGAAATAAGCATTTACCGTTTGTGGTGACATTCCCCATTCTGTTTTATCAACTGGTTTACCTAATTTTTCTAAACTTTCTGCATAAGCCCATTTTGCTATGTTTTTGGAATTATCAAAATAAGTTCCGCCTTCAGCAACATTTTTAAGTTCTAATTTAGAGTAATCTTTCCATTTATCAGGATATCCAATTTTAATGGTCAATTTCTTCAACTTTTCAATTGCTTTTGCTTTTGTTGCAGGTGACATCCAAGTCAAAGCATTAATTCTGTTTTCGTAAGCTAACATTACATTAGCAATCATGTTCTTTGCTTTTTCTTTTGCTTCAGCAGGAAATAACTTCTCTACATACAATTTTCCTAAAGCTTCTCCGGTTGCACCGTTGATTACTTGCAATGCAACTTCTTCACGCGGACGTTGTTTTAAAGCTCCTGTTAATGTTTTTCCGTAGAAATCAAAATTAGCATTTTCTATATCTGTTGATAAAGTTGAAGCTGCTCTGTTTAAGATAGACCATTTTAGGTATTCTTTCCATGCTTCTACTTTCTTCTCTGTTAACGTTTTTTCTAAAGCAATCATGTAGCGTGGCTGCGCAACATTTACAGTATCCAGTTTTGACATTCCAATTCCTGTGAAATATTTATCCCATTGAATTGAAGGTGTATTCTTTTTTAAATCAGCAATAGCTGTTGGATTGTATTGTTTTCTACGATCTCTGCGTTCAACACGATCTAATCTTGGAGCAGACAATTCAATTTCTAAAGCCAGAATTTGTTTCGCACTTTCTTTTGCTTTTGCAGGAGATTCTCCTAGAAACTGAAGCATTCTCGCAACGTGTACTTCATATTTTTCACGTTTTTCTTTTGAATCTTTATCATCAGAATTGTAATAATCTTTATCCGATAATCCTAAACCTCCCGGGCTTAAGTTAACCGAGTTTTTATTACTGTTCTTTGCATCAGCACCAACATAAACTCCAAAGAAACCAATTCCTCCCTGAGGTTGCATTTCGATAAAGAAATTTTGTAAATCGGTTACATTTTTAATTGCATCGATCTTCTTCAAATAAGGCTGAAGCGGTTTAATTCCGTTTTTATTACGACCAACCGTATCCATAATCGTATTGAATAAAGCAATTGCTTTCCCCTGATCAGTATTCGATTTGTACTTAGGATCTTTTGACGCTTCTTTTAAAATTGCAAGTGCATCATTATCTGTCTTTTGACGTAGTTCATTAAAACTTCCCCATGAATTTCTATCACTTGGGATTTCGGTTTTGTCAAGCCAGGTTCCGTTTACGTAACGGAAAAAATCTTGTCCCGGGCTAACTTTGGTATCCATATTAGAAAGATTGATACCCGGTTCTTTAGGTTTTGCGTTTTGCGCCTCTATAGTTACGCAACAAAGCATTGCTGAAAATGCACAAAACACAGATTTGTTAAGCTGTTTTATCATTTTATTTATAGTGTTTAGTATATACAAACGTATTAGTATTCATTTAAAATTTATGTTACAAATTTTAACTAATTGATTGGAAAGATCATGATCAAATTAAAGCATATATTTTAATTTCTTAAACAAAAAACGGCGCTAAAATTAGCGCCGTTTTTTTATAACTTAAAGATTACCAGATTTTAACACGTTTGTCTGGACTTACATACATTTTATCTCCGGCTTTAATTCCGAAAGCATCATAAAACGCATCAACGTTCTGAAGCGGTACATAAGCTCTGTACATTCCAGGAGAATGCGGATCTGTTTTTACCTGATTTTTGATCGCTTCATCTCTTGATTTAGTTCTCCAAACCGTAGCCCAGGAAATAAAGAAACGTTGCTCAGGAGTAAATCCGTCGATTAAAGCTGGTCTTCCGTGTGCTTTCAAATACAATTGCAAACCATCGAAAGCAGCATTTATTCCACCTAAATCACCAATGTTTTCACCTAAAGTAAATTTACCATCTACGTGAATTCCAGGCAAAGGCTCTAAAGCGCTGTATTGATCTGCAAGTGCAGTTCCTAAAGCTGTAAATTGTTTCAAATCTTCAGCAGTCCACCAGTCAACAAGATTTCCATCTGCATTGTAACGTGCTCCAGAATCATCAAAACCATGAGAAATCTCATGTCCGATTACAGCTCCAATTCCACCATAGTTTACAGCCTCATCAGCTTGATAATTATAGAATGGAGATTGTAAAATCGCTGCTGGGAAAACAATTTCATTATAAGATGGGTTGTAATAAGCATTTACAGTTTGTGGTGACATTCCCCACTCTGTTTTATCAACCGGTTTTTTCAATTTCTCGATATCTTCCTTAAAAGTCCATTTTGATAAATTGCGTAAGTTTTCAAAATAACTTCCGCCTTCGGCAACACTTTTAATTTCAAGAGCCGAATAATCTTTCCATTTATCAGGATAACCTACTTTAATGGTAATTTTATTTAATTTCTCGATTGCCTTTGCTTTTGTTGCAGGTGACATCCAAGTTAGATTGTTAATACGGTTTTGGTAAGCCAAAATCACATTATGAATCATATCCAAAGCTTTAGTTTTTGCTTCAGCAGGAAATACTTTCTCTACATACAATTTACCAAGAGCTTCTCCAATTCCACGATTTACAACAGACAAAGCATTTTCTTCACGAGGTAATTGCTTAATTGCTCCTCTTAAAGTTTTGCTGTAAAAGTCAAAATTTGCAGTTTCAATATCCGTAGTTAATTGTGATGTTGATCTGTTTAGTAAAGTCCATTTAAGGTATTCTTTCCATTGAGCAACTTTGTTTTCAGTAAGAATAACTTGTACAGCTTTCATATAACGTGGTTCTGTTACAATAACGCTGTCTAATTTTGCCAAACCAAGACCTGTAAAATAAGCATCCCACTTAATTGCCGGAGTTAATTTTTGAAGATCCGCAATTGTCATTGGATTATATTGCAAACGACTGTCTCTGCTTTCAACACGGTCTAATCTTGGAGCTGACAAAGCAGTTTCTAATGCTAGAATTTCAGTAGCACTTTGCTTTGCTTTTGCCGGAGTTTCTCCTATAAACTGCATCATTCTTGCTACGTGAAGCTCGTATTTTGCACGTTTTTCTTTAGAATCTTTATCATCTGAGTTGTAGTAATCTTTATCAGATAATCCTAATCTGCTTACACCAAGAGCGACAGAGTTCTTAGAACTGTTTTTGTCGTCAGCACCAATGTAAATTCCAAAGAAGTCATTTCCTCCTTCTGGTTCCATTTCAACCAAATATTTCTGAAGATCTGCTACATTTTTGATAGCGTCGATTTTCTTTAAATAAGGCTGAAGTGGCGCAACTCCTCTTTTGTTTCTTCCTACTGTATCTAAAACAGTATTGAACAAATTCACCGCTTTACCTTGATCAGTGTTTGATTTATACTTTGGATTTTTTGAAGCATCCTTCAAAATTGCCATTGCATCTTTATCTGTTTTTTTGATTAGTTCGTTAAAACTTCCCCAAGTGGTTCTGTCACTTGGAATTTTAGTATCGTCCAACCAGGTTCCATTTACATATTGGAAGAAATCCTGGCTCGGGCTAATTTTCGTATTCATATACGAAACATTAATTCCCGGTTCTTTTGGAGCTGTGCTCTGAGCTTGAACTGCAGTAAAGGAAAGTATTGCAGAAAAAGCACAAAACAATGGTTTAGTAAGCTGTTTGTTCATTTTCGAGTGTGTTTTTTGTGTACATACAAACTTATTGTTAATATTCTAAAAAATATGTTAAAATTCCGCAATAATATTCTCGCATTTTTGATGAAAATACATCATTGAAATCAGCTAATATTTTCATGAATATATGTTCGCGTTTTCCTTTTTAATTGAAATTGTTTTTGGAATATTTGTTAAAAAAAAAATAACACCGTGAGAACTAGGATACAAACTGCCTTTACAGGAAAAGTTGAAGCAATCGGACTTCCGATTCTGGCTTTATTTTGGGTTAGCTTTTTTTGGGGCACAACCTGGTTGGCTTCAAAAGAAGGAGTAAAACATATGCCGGCTTTGCAATTGGCAACTATTCGTCAGTTTCTGGGCGGAATCATGTACGTTGGTTATTTTATCATCAAAAAAGAACCTTGGCCAAAAGGCAAACAATGGAGCACAATTCTGATTTTAGCAATCTTGAATTTTTGTTGCAGTAATGGTTTAAGCACTTGGGGCGTTAAATATATCAGCAGCGGATTGGGCGCTATAATTGGTGCTATTTTTCCAATCTGGATTGTTATTATTTGTTTCTTTAAAGGCGAACGTATTGCAAAATTGGCGGTTACAGGACTTTTAATCTGCTTTGGCGGAATCTGTATAATTTTTGCGGATCATTTGGGTGATTTCCTGCGACCTGATTTTCAGTTTGGAATTTTCTTATCTGTTGCTTCTACTATTACATGGGCTTTTGGAATTTTGCATACAAAGAAAAAAGCAGCGAGTTTCAATCCGTATTTTAGTTTAGGATTGCAAATGTTGCTTTCGAGTTTTATCCTTTTCGGAATTACAGAAACTGCGGGAATGAATATCTCATTATCCGAAATTCCGTTAACTTCTTGGTGGGCAATTGGATATCTGGTAATCATTGGTTCTATCCTGACTTTTATTGCTTTTATATATACGCTGCAACATCTTCCAACGGAAGTCAGCAGTATTTATGCTTACATGAACCCGATTGTAGCTATTATTCTAGCCTTCTTTATTTTTGGAGAACCGCTTACTCAATCAATTGTTATTGGAGTTGCCGTAACTTTAATGGGATTGTATCTGGTAAATAAATCTATTAGAAAATCTAAATTGAAGTAGTTTACGAGATGGCACGCGGATGATACGGATTCGCTATCGCGAAGACACAGATTTACACGGATTTTCTTTTTGCAACCTTTCTTTTAATCTCGCAAAGTCGCAGAGTCGCAAAGTTTTTTTCAATTGCCTTCTGCTTTAGCTGGGGTTTTAGGATAGTAATATAAAAAAAATATTTGGCTAAAGCCTATATTGTTGACCTTTATTTTACCTCCAGCTAAAGCAGGAGACAATACAGTAAATATTAAACTTAAAAACCTTTGCGCCTCTGCGACTTTGCGAGATTAAAAAAAATCAGTGTAAATTCGCGTCTTCGCGATAGCGAATCCGTGTCATCCGCGTGCCATTTCGCAATCCAATCGTAAGAAAGCGATTTAAAATCACAACCAAATTCTGTTAAAAACCGTTATAATTAAGGCTTTTAAAAACCTCTTTTCGTATTTTTGCGCCAAATTGCATTTATGAAATCCCTTCTATATAAATACCGAAAATTCTTTATTGTTTTAATTGTATTTTCTGCTGTAACAATTTCCTTATTTTATTCGGCTTTAAAGCCACAAAAAACATTACCTATTTACAATCCAGCCGATGTAAATCCTGAATTAGTAGATAGTACGATACAATACAAAAGCAAATACCACACAATTGCTGATTTTAAGTTTGTCAACCAAAACGGCGATACGATTACTCAGAAAAACTACGAAGGAAAGATTTATGTAGCTGATTTTTTCTTTACGACTTGCGGATCAATTTGTCCAAAAATGTCAACCAATCTTGAGGAAGTTCAGAAAGCAATTTTAAACAATCCGAAGGTCATGTTGCTTTCACATACCGTTTTTCCAGAGGTTGATAGTATTCCGGTTCTTAAAGCATATGCCATAAAACATCATGTTGTAGACAGCAAATGGAATTTGGTTACAGGCGATAAAAAAGAAATTTATACAATGGCGAGAAAATCTTATCTGGCGGTAAAACTCGGTCGACCTGATCAATTGTATGATATGGTTCACACTGAGAATTTTGTTTTGGTAGATCAAAAAAGACGTGTTCGTGGTTTTTATGACGGAACAAACAAAGAAGAAATTAAACGTCTTATAGAAGACATCAATTTCTTGTGTCAAGAGTAAAATCCCTTATTTTTAGAAAGATTTAGCATTTACAAAAGTGTTAAATGCCTTGCAATAAAGAATAATTGTCTATTTTTGTAATCTAAATTCAATCTAAATAAGCTTGCAAAATACAATCCATACCCTCAAAAAAGGCGAAAAAGCCATTATCAAAGATTTTGATATCGATTTGATTCCTTTAAAACTATTAGAGATGGGTTGTTTGCCGGGCAACTTAGTCCAATTACTTCAAATTGCTCCTTTTGGAGATCCATTATATTTAGATATTAATGGCTCGCATGTCGCCATTCGTGTTGAAACTGCTCGTGAAATTGAAGTTGAACTTATCAAAACCAATTTGTAATGAGCATTCAAAATATCAATGTCGCCCTTATTGGGAATCCAAATACTGGAAAAACGTCTGTTTTCAATCAACTTACAGGATTAAATCAACAAGTGGGAAATTATCCCGGAATTACTGTTGAGAAAAAAATGGGTTTCTGCAAATTACCGCACAACATCAAAGCTAATATTCTGGATTTACCGGGAACTTACAGCTTGAATGCCAGTTCTATGGACGAAAGTGTTGTAATCGAGCTTTTGCTGAATAAAAACGACAAATTATATCCTGACGTTGCAGTTGTAGTTACAGATGTTGAAAATCTGAAACGAAATCTACTGATTTACACTCAAATAAAAGACCTCGAAATTCCAACGATTTTAGTCATTAATATGTCTGATCGAATGGAAAGTAAAGGAATTACGCTTGATATTCCGTTTTTGGAAGAAAAACTAAAAACTAAAATTGCTTTAGTCAGTTCGCGCAAAGGTTTAGGAATTGATCACTTGAAAGAATTAATTGTCTCTTACAAAACAATTCCGCATGAACCATGTTTAAATGCTTCGGTTATTGACGCTCAATATTTTGAAAAATTACAACATGCTTTTCCAAATCAATTGTTATACAAATTATGGCTGGTTATTACGCAAGATGTGAATTTTTCGAATTTAGATCGAAATGAAATCAGAAGCACTTTTACCAAATCACATTCCGAATTAAAACGCTTACAGCAAAAAGAAACTATAAAACGCTATCAATTTATAAATGATGTTCTAAAACAAGGTTTACAAGTTGATGAAACAATGGCAAAAGACATCAGAGCCAAGCTTGATCGTGTTTTGACGCACAAAGTTTGGGGTTATGTAATTTTCCTGGCTATCTTATTTTTGATTTTCCAATCGATTTTTAGTTGGTCAACGATCCCAATGGATTTCATTGACAGCACTTTTGCTTCTTTAAGCAGTTGGACTGCTCAGGAATTACCAACCGGAATTCTAACGGATTTGCTTTCGCAAGGAATTATACCGGGAATTGGCGGCGTTATAATATTTATTCCGCAAATTGCCTTCTTGTTTCTGTTTATTTCTATTCTTGAAGAAAGCGGTTATATGAGCCGTGTTGTCTTTTTGATGGATAAAATCATGCGCAAGTTTGGTCTTTCCGGAAAAAGTGTTGTGCCTTTGATTTCAGGAACTGCGTGTGCAATTCCGGCAATTATGGCAACAAGAAATATCGAAAACTGGAAAGAACGTTTAATCACGATTCTTGTTACTCCGTTTACAACTTGTTCTGCCAGATTACCAGTTTATACTATTATTATCTCTTTGGTAATACCGGATGAACGCCTTTTCGGAATATTAAATATGCAAGGATTGGCATTGATGTTATTATATCTTTTAGGTTTTGGAACTGCTATTTTATCTGCTTATATTTTAAATAAGATATTAAAGATAAGCTCTAAAACATATTTCGTTGTTGAAATGCCAAGCTATAAAATGCCTCTTTTCAAGAATGTTGGAATCAATGTGGTTGAAAAAACAAAAGCTTTCGTTGTTGGAGCCGGTAAAATTATCTTGGCGATATCTGTTATTCTTTGGTTCCTGGCTTCTTTTGGTCCCGGGGAAAACTTTAATGAAGCAGAAACTATCGTAAAAGAAAGATTTGTAGACAAACCTCTAACTGAAGTAGAATTCGAAAATGAAGTTGCTTCCCAAAAACTGGAAAACTCTTATATTGGAATCATGGGAAGAGTAATCGAACCTGCGATTGCGCCATTAGGTTACGACTGGAAAATTGGAATTGCAATTATCAGTTCGTTTGCTGCACGTGAGGTTTTTGTGGGAACTCTTGCTACAATCTACAGCGTTGGAAACAGCGATAATGAAGCGACTATAAAAAGCAAAATGCAGGAAGAGATAAATCCGCAAACAGGTAAAAAGATCTTTAATTTTGCTTCTGGAATTTCATTGCTGCTTTTCTATGCTTTTGCAATGCAATGTGCGAGTACACTTGCGATTACCAAAAAAGAAACCAACTCCTGGAAATGGCCGGCAATGCAACTTGTTCTTATGAGCGGACTTGCATATTTTGTTGCGCTTATAACCTATCAACTTTTAAAATAAACAATCATGGTACAAGAAATTATTGCCTTTGCTATATTATTTATTGCCGTTGGATTTTTAATCAAAAAGTTCTTCTGGAAATCTAAAAAGAAGAAAGATTGCGGCGACGGAAATTGTGGGTGTTCTTAGGAGGAAAGGTTCTGAGGTACTGAGATTCTAAGGGACTAAGTTTTTCTCTCTTCTTTCGAAATAAAATAAATTCCATTTTTAAGAAAGAAGAAATTTTCAAAAAAGATCAATTTAAAATATGACCAATTTTATTTATTATATATTCTTCATATCCTTAAATCTGTTTATATTTTTAATTCTTTCTAAAAGATTTCTTTTAAATCGATACGTTAATTTAAGTATTGCAATATTCTTTATAATTCTTTATTTAACACACCAATTAAACTCTTTTGTAAATCAAATAAATTCATCAGATTTTCGCAAAATATGCTTCTTCAGTTTCACTCTAATATTCTGGTTCTACTTAAATTCCCTTTTTTTAAAACAAATAGAAACTAAAAAAGATTCTCTCAATTATTTCAATAAATGGATATATGTCTTTGTGAAAAGGCGATTTTTAATTTATCTCATTTTTATAATGACGACAATAACTCAAATAGATTGGATTTCCCGCATAAACTAACAACCTGCAGATTCTAAGTAACTAAGGTTTTGGAGTTTTGCTTTTATTAAATAGAATAAATTCCATTATTGTTATTATTCTTTTTCAACGGATTAATCCCGAAGCTTTGGGACGTTGGTACAAAATAAATTGTTCCTACGGAATTTTAAACTTCACGGAAACTAAAAAAGGACGGATAAAAATCCGTCCTTTTTTATGTAAATCAAATTGTAATTCAGTGCTTTTAAAACACGAACTCTAATGTGGTATAAAACGTTCTGGTATCTGATGGAATAATTCCCGGTCCCGGATAACCTGTTGCACGTCTTGTAAAGTACTTGTTATCTGTAAAATTGGTAACTCCGGCTTCTAATTTCCAGTTTTTCCATTTGTATGAAGAAGAAAAATCAGCAACATAATACGTTGGGATTTTTCCTGCGATCCCATTACTTATTGAGCTTGTACTCACATCCTGATTAGTTGCATCGGTAAATTGCGATGTAACATACGTAAGCTGAATACTTGACATGAAATTCTTGTAACCAACTCCAGTTCCGGTTTTAATATTAAAAAGAGGGACAAATTCTACTTTGTTTCCTTTAACACCAAAAGCTTGTGATTTTAAATAATCAGAATCTGTAATGGCAACATTCGAAAATACATTCCAGATTAAATCAGTGTTTGCTTCAAAGAAAGTTTTGCTCAAACTCCAATCAATCATTGTTTCGAAACCGTATGTAATGGCGGTTCCAATATTGTCTCTCATCATGGTTGGAACTACTGCTGCACTTTTGGTCCAGTAATCGCCAATTTTATCATTGTAATACAAAGCATAAATACTCGAATCAAACCTGATTTTATCGTTTATCTGACCTCGAATCCCAATATCTGAGGTGAAACCTTTTTCATCGGTAATATCGTCGGAAATCGCATAGCTTGAATAAACGGTTCTAAGGTCACTAAAAGTTACTGATCGGTAATTTTGCGAAATGTTTCCGTAGAACTCAATTCCGCTTTTTGGTTTGTAGCTTAAACCAACTCCAAACAAAAAGAAATCACGTTTTCTAACATTATCTTCGGCAACAGTTTCGTCTAAAATAACATTTCCGGCGCCGTCAAAATTGATTTTTCTATAACTTCCAATCGCTTGCGTTTTTATATTTTCATATCTAAATCCGGGCGTAATCGAGAATCTAGAAGATACTTTAAAGATATTTTCTCCAAAAAGTGAAATGTTCAAATTTGGATATTTATAATCAGATTGAGCAGCATATTGAGGAAATTCCTCTGTTGCCAAATTAAAATTAGCATCACTTCCTGAGCTTCCCGGACCTTGAATTCCTGTGTTTTGTGCCTGATAATATTTAGCTCCAATCAGGAAAGCATTCGAATTTCCGTTGATATTGTACTTTTTCAAATAACGGGCTTCGGCTCCCCAATTGACAAAATCTCCCAAAATCAAATCACGTTCTCCACCAGGATCCGCCATTTCAACACGGTTTTTTCTAAATCCAACTGTTTTTCGACTTGCATCTAAACCGAATAATTGCAAAGAGAAATCGGCGTCATTATCAAAATGATGTTTGAAACGCAATGCAAATAAATTCCAATTTACAGCAAACCAATTTCGGGTTCTGTTACTTTGTGTAGGATCTTGCTCGAACATCTGATCTGTTAATCCGCCTGCTTGTTGTGCAGTATAATCAAAACGAGTATAATCAAAATGCACAGATGTTTTCTCTGTAAACTGATAGTTTAAATTGGCAAAGTAGTTTGTACTATGAAAACCGGAATTCGGACGAAAACCATCTCCACGCTTATAATTGAAAAAAGTATAATAACTAAACTTTCCTTTTGTACCGCTTAAACTCGTAAAATTGGTATACAAACCGTATGAACCAACAGTATTTCGCTCGACAAGTTCGATTGGTTTTGTACTTGGACTTTTGATTTTAAAATTAATCAAACCTCCAAACTGAGTTCCATATTGTAAAGAAGCTGCTCCACGAACAATCTGAATTTCGTCCAGAGATTCCGTTGGAGTTGCGTAATAACTTTCGGGGTAACCCAAAACATCGGCGCTAATATCGTAACCATTTTGGCGTGTATTAAAATTGGCGCTTCGGTTGGGATCCAGACCACGACCGCCAATACTCAATTGCAAACCTCCATCTGAACTTTCGTTAATCGTCAATCCTACAACTTGCGCATAAATCTGACGCGGATTATTTGCCGCTTTATTCGCCGTAAGTTTATCAACCTTAACAACTTCTGTTTTTTTACCGGCATAAATCGCCGTTTCTTCAATGTCTTTTAATTTATTAAGTGCAAAAATTTTGTCTCTTTCATTCTTAACAACAACTTCGGACAAATTGGTAATCTTGTTTAAAGTAATTACCAAACCTGAACTTGGTGCCGAGATTTCCTGTTCTAAAACCGAGAAATCATCTTTATAAAAAACGAAAGTATAAGTTCCTGAATTAGAAACTATAATATCAAAAATTCCTTCTTTATTGGTGGTGGTTTTACTTCCGTTTGATTTATTGTAAACCTCAACATAGGATAATTTTTCACCAGATTCTCCCACCAAAACTCCAGAAATATGAGTTTGAGAAATGGCATTTAATGAAAAAAGTAAAAATATAATAAAGCTAAAATCCTTTAATTTCATCATTGAAAGGTAAAATCCAGGTTTTGTGATCGAATGATTCATTTTCTTTTGCGAGGTTAATGTTTTGGTCTATATAAAGTTTGCTCAATCGTCCGTTAAGTGCTACGTAGCTTTCTACGCGAACTTCAGGATCGTTAAAGCCTTGTTTTTGATAATAATCGTGTAAAAAATGGGCATATTCTAAAATAAAGTCGGGTTGAAACGACATTTGTTTCTCCTGAAAAGCAGTCAGGAAATGTCCGTTGTTTACTCTAATCTGATTTTTGGTTTTGCTGTCGGTTACTGTAAATTGGGTATAACCCGCTTTTTCCATAAGCATTACGCGCCATGAAAAACGAAAACCTTCTTCGGTCCAAAATAATTCTCCGGGATATAACAAATAACGAAATGGAAATGTTAACTGAAAAATCAGAAAACAAGCTAAAATTGCCAATCTGGCTTTATACAATCCTGTAAATTCTGTTACTTTTTCTTTTCCGTTTTCGAATATATCCAAACTAAAATGAAAAAGTCCGGCGATATAATTGAGGCATTTTTTATGAAAATCACTTTCAAAAAACAACAATGAACTTACGATCATTACATAAGGAAAAACGCCAATTGGGAATAAGATTTTGGTCAATACATGAAACACAACAACCAAAACAAAGGCAAATGTTCGAGTTCGTTTGTAAAGTAATAGAAATGGAATGCTCAAATCATAAATCATTCCGCTCCAGCTAAGGGCAAAATGTACCCAATTTTCATTTAAGAAACCACCAATAATTGGCAGGTAATGATTTGTTGGAAGCCAAATTTTTAATGGCATTGCTTTCAAAAGCCAATCGGAATTGATCTTTGCCAAACCTGCATAAAAGTATACGATTCCTAAAAGCAGTTTTAAAATATCAGTCGTCCAATGCGGAATCTTTTGAAAGGCAATTTTAGGATTTCGATAAGCATCAATCGAAAAATAAACATTGGCCGGTAGAAAAATCAGCACAAAACTTATGATCGAAATAAAGTAATAATGGTTAAGATAAGTCGTCTTATCCATTAGTTCAATATAGGTAAAACTAAGGAAGAATAATATTGTTGCAACTTTGTAACGATAACCAATCGCAACAGCAATTGATGAGAGTACGGCAACCACAAAAAGCAGGTAAGTGGGCGTCCCGAAAGGCTTTACCCATTCGAAACCATAATACGTAAAATGAAAAATTGGCTCGATATAAAACTTTTCAACCCAATTGTAACTCAAAAAACGAATCAAACTGAGGCTCATCATAAAACCAAACGCCAGCCTAAAAAAAGCTAGCGTTGCGGCATGAGTATTCGTTTCTAAATATTTTGTAATGCTCTTTTTCATTATTAATCGCCATCACCATCTACATAATCAATTGTTATGTTAAGCGCTTGCATCATATCAAGTTTTGTGTAGGCTACATTTTGTTGCAAAACATTATAAGCATTTATAACTTTAGCATTGTCTGTATTAATCTGATTGGCAAGGCTTGCATTCAAATTATTGTTTGCTGCAAATACCGCAGTATATTGTGTATTGATTATTTCGCTTAATTTTTTTCCGTCACGAACAGCATTAACAAAATCTAAATAGGTTTTTAAACTTTCGCCTGTCGCTGTTGAATTAAAATATTTTCCGTTAAAGAAATCCTGCGAAGCTTTTATAGAAATATTCAGCAATTCTGTAGAAACATTTCCTTTGTATAAAGCTTCTGTTTTCTCAGGATATTTTACTCCGTTTGAGAATAAACCCGCTGGAATTCCCAATTTTAAAGTACGAATATCTTTCTCTAAATTCTTAACAAAATTATTCGTTGTGATATTTACTGCACCGCTTACAGAAGTTCCTGTGTTAGCAATATAAGCAGCTCTGTAACCTCCCGACTTCCAGTCTGTAACTACTGCATCAATAGTGGTTTTAAGTTTTCCGGTTACATCAACTAAATATTTTTTATAGTTTGATGCTTTTGCATTTGTAGTATAAAAAGTCACGATTGTTGCATCATCGGCACCTAAACCATTTAGTAAATAATCCAATGCAGGAAAACCTTGTTTAGCATATTGTGCCTGAAGACTTAGATTGTAAGTTCCCGAAGTTATGTTTTCTTCAATGCCTGTTGTACTTGTTGGAAAGGTATTGGCGATTTCTTTCAGGTTAATATCTAAGGCTTTTCCAAAACCATAAATCGCAACATATTGATACGCTTTATAAGCTTCATACCAACTTGTTCTAAGGGTTTGCAAAGTAGTTGTTGTAGGTGTAGCTGTAAAATTTGCAGCGTCTGTTGACACTATTGCCAATTTTGTCTGATAATTTTCATAACTCGGAATAATGATATTGTCTGCCCAATTGGTTAAAAGAGCTGCACGATCATAATTTTTTCCGCCTGAATTATCTCCGCCACTATCACCTGATGAACAAGCAATTACAGTTCCTATCAAAGCTAAAAGGAAAACTATTTTTTTCATTTTGATATAAATTTTGACAAAAATACAAAAGCGCAATTAACTTAAGCATATTTATTCTAAATAAAATTTGGGGGAATGTAGGAAATAGTTACTTTTGCTTGGATTTAATCATTCTAAATAAACCGAAATATGAAAAACCTATATCCAAAAGTGGCTGTTGCTTTATTTGCAGGACTTACTTTTTTTGCTTGCAGCAGTAACGACAACAATGATTCTAATAGCCCTGCTACTAAAAAACAAGTTATCGAAAACTATTCTAACATCGTTTACGCAAACTACAAACAAGCTTATGATGATGCTGTACTTTTAGAAACAGCAATTAAAACGTTTACAACAACTCCTACTGATGCAAATTTCACAGCAGCAAAAAAAGCATGGAAAACCTCAAGAGAAAGTTATGGTACTACTGAAGCATTTCGTTTTGCAAACGGACCAATTGATAACGAAGAATTAGACGGACCAGAAGCATACATGAATTCTTGGCCATTAGACGAAAATTATATTGATTATGTTGCTGGTTCTGCAAATGCAGGAATAATAAATAGCTTAACTGAATTTCCTGTAATCAACAAAACTGTTTTAATTGAAGCAAATTCTGGAGGAAGCAATCCTGAAAAAAACATTAGTGTAGGATATCACGCTATTGAATTCTTATTGTGGGGTCAAGATTTAACTGCTCCATCTGCAAAATTACCAGGACAAAGACCTTACACTGATTATGTAACTGGTGCAACCGGAACTGCTGCAAATCAAGGCAGAAGAGCAGATTATTTAAAAGCATGTGCTAGTATATTAATTGATGATTTAGATAGTTTAGTTCAACAATGGAAATCTGGAGGTTCATATAGAAAAGCTTTCCTTGCTTTGCCTGAAGATACAGCTATCAAAAATATTTACTTAGGAATTACAACTCTTGTTACTGCAGAATTGCCAATTGAGCGTATGGAAGTAGCTTTAGAAAATGCTGATCAGGAAGATGAACATTCTTGTTTTAGTGATAATACACACAGAGATATTGCTTTGAACTTACAAGGAGTTATCAATGTTTACCAAGGAAAATATGCAAATGTTGAAGGGCCATCTTTAGAAGATTTAGTAAAACAAGCTGATGCTGCAACTTACGATGAAACGCTAACTTCATTAAATGCATCTACTACAAAAGTAGCTGCAATTTTGACTCCGTTTGACTTGGCTATTTCTGGCGGACCTGATTCTCCAGAAGGTGCAAAAGTAAAAACTGCTGTTCAGCAATTACTTAATTTTGGTGCAACTTTATTAAAAGGAGCTTCAAAAATTGGTGTAACTGTAAACGGTTAAGCGAATTATAAGATAAAAATTAAAACAAAAAGTGTTCCTTTGCGGGAGCACTTTTTTAGCATAATACCATGAAGAATTTTACCACTTATTTTCTTGTTATTCTGAGTCTTAACTTTTACAGCTGCAGCAATAATGATGATAATTATACTCCGTTAACGGCTGAAGATCGTGAACAATTTTCAGGCGGAGATGCTACCGTTTTTAATATTAGCGAAGAAGCATTTGGATTTTCTATCGCGTCTTTGAATTTGGACGAACAAACAGATTTTGGGGTAGGAAATTCTTTTTTCAGACAAAGCTGGATTTCTGCACCATCTTCAACAACTGCACGAGATGGTTTAGGTCCATTTTTTAATGCTATTTCGTGTGCAAGCTGTCATTTTAAAGATGGTAGAGGAAGACCTCCAGCATTTGATGGAGAATTAGGCAAAGGTTTACTTTTGCGTTTTTCATTAAACGGACAAGATGCAAACGGACTTGCATTTCCTGATCCTATTTATGGCGGACAATTACAAGATAATTCGATTCTGGGACAAACTCCGGAAGGAGAATTTAGAATTGCTTACCAGCAAATTTCAGAAACTCTGGCTGACGGAACTGTTGTTACTTTACAAAAACCAACCTATACCGTTACTAATTTAGGTTACGGACCATTGGCAAATGTGCAAGTTTCGCCTCGTATTGCAAATCAAATTATTGGATTAGGTTTACTCGAAGCAATTCCTGAAAGCACAATTTTAGGTTTTGCCGATGAAAACGATTCGAATAAAGATGGTGTTTCAGGAAGACCAAATTATGTTCATGATTTTGCAACGAATACGACACAAATGGGCCGTTTTGGATGGAAAGCCAATCAGCCAAATGTACGTCAGCAAGTTGCCGGCGCTTTATCTGGTGATATGGGAATTACTTCTACTTTGTTTCCGAACGAAAGTGGTCCTTTTGGAGTTGATTTAACAAAAATCCCGAATGGTGGAACTCCTGAAATTTCAGAAATTAACCTGAACAGAATGGCTTTGTATGCACAAACATTGGCGGTTCCGGCTCGTAGAAACTATACAGATCAGAATGTACTTAAAGGTAAAAAGACTTTTGAAACTATACAATGTACAGCATGTCACATTCCAAAGATTCAAACGGGAAATACGCATTCGATAACATCACTTCGCAATCAAACGATTCGTCCTTATACGGATTTATTGCTACACGATATGGGAGAAGGTTTATCTGATAATGCAACTGATTTTAAAGCAACCGGATCTGAGTGGAGAACACAACCTTTATGGGGAATTGGCTTGATACAAATGGTAAACAAACACACGAATCTATTGCATGACGGAAGAGCAAGAAATGTCGAAGAAGCAATTTTATGGCACGGCGGCGAAGCTCAAAATGCAAAAGATAAATACAAGAAACTGTCAAAAACAGATCGTGATGACTTATTAGCGTTTATTAATTCGCTTTAATTTTAGAATGACTTAGATTATTTAGACTTGTTTAGATTGTTAGAGTCTATTTTATACTAAGATTTTAAAATAATAAATCAACTCTTAAATATTTAAAAACAAAAACGGCTTCAAATCATGAAGCCGTTTTTGTTTAGTTTTTAGTCGCAGCAATCATAAAAGTCTCAGTTCAATTATTAATTCTTATATATCCCGTAGGGATTACATATTGGTAAAAGAACAAAAACACATTTTTATTGTCCCGTAGGGACTATACCTTTCTTTTAAATTTGTCTTGTCCCTAACGGGACAAATGATCAGAACACTTAAAATATTACTACCAACATACAATCCCTACGGGATAAAGTAACAATTCATATCAAGTTAAAAGAAAACTAAAAACTTACTTAACCCCTTCCCACTCTGCATAGAACTGCGCCAGGAAAGTTTCCATGAAACGATGTCTTTCGGCAGCGATTTGTTTTCCGGTTTCGGTATTCATCTTATCTTTTAAGAGTAAAAGCTTTTCGTAAAAGTGATTTATCGTTGGCGCATTATTCTTTTTGTATTCTTCTTTTGTCATATTGGTTATTGGAGCAATTTCAGGGTTGTGTAAGGCACGATTTTTAAATCCGCCATAATTGAACGCTCTTGCTACTCCAATCGCTCCTATTGCGTCTAAACGATCCGCATCCTGAACGATATCTAATTCTACAGAAGAAAACTTCTTTTCGAAATTTCCGCCCTTATAAGAGATGTTTTCGATGATATTTACGACATGCTGAATAATATCTTCTGAAACTTGCTGTGATTCCAGAAACAAACGTGCTGTTTTTGGTCCAATAGTTTCGTCTCCGTTATGAAATTTACTGTCGGCAATATCATGAAGCAAAGCTCCCAATTGCACAACTTCTAAATCGCAATCGGTTCCTTTTGCGATTAAAAGCGCGTTTTTATAAACTCTTTCGATATGAAACCAATCGTGTCCGCCTTCGGCATCGTTTAGTTTTTCTTTTACAAAGGCAATTGTTTTGTTTATTAGTTCAGTATTATTCATAGTTGTGTATGGTATTTTCTTGTGATTATAATGGCACGCAGATGACACGGATTTAAGCGGATTAACGCTGATTCTTTTATTTGGTTTTCTTTAAATAAAAAAATGTTGATTGTCAAAGTTTTGAAGCTTCAACAATCAACAATATGTTTTCAATATCAATATCAATTGCAAAAATCAATTGCAAAAATCAATTTTAAATCTAAAATCTGCAATCTAAAATTATTTACAATCTAGCCGGTTCAACCCATTTAAAGATATGTGATTCTTGCGGAATTACTAATCTTTCTGAGATTCTCGCCATACGAGCCGGTAATTTCATTAAGTAATCACGTGCTTTTTCTGCTTCGTCTGTTAAGTTAGTAATTTTATCAACTTCCCATTTATCAATTAATTTTTGCATGATATCTACATAATCATTTGCCGTGTAAACACCAATACGTTGTGCAGAATCAGAAAATTGTTCGAAAGCTGAACTGATCTTTTGACCAGATTCTCTTAGGAAATGTGCCGGCATAACGATTTTTTGTTTCATCATGTATTGAAACGCCAACATCATTTCGCTTGGATCAACTGCAAAAATACGCGTAACAAATTCGCTGTAAGCATGGTGATGACGCATTTCGTCACCAGCAATCATTTTACACATTTTAGACAACTTGTTATCACCAAATTTCTTAGCCATTTGAGCTACTCTATTGTGCGAAACGTAAGTTGCTAATTCCTGGAAACTAGTGTATACAAAGTTTTTGTACGGGTCAGATCCTGTTCCAATATCAAAACCGTCGTTGATTAAGTGCTGTGTTGTCATTTCGATTTCACGCATGTTCACACGACCGGACAAATACAAGTATTTATTAAGCAAATCTCCGTGACGGTTTTCTTCTCCGGTCCATTGTCTGATCCATTTTGACCAACCGTTTCCACCATTTTCGATTTGATTTACTCCTTCTACATCCATCAACCACGATTCGTATGTTGGCAAAGCTTCCTCAGTGATTGTATCACCAACAAGCGTTACCCAGAAATCGTATGGTAATTCTTTAGCAATTTCACGCAACTCTTTTACCTCCTCAAAGAAGTTATCTCCTTCAGAATTAGGTAAAAAGTCTGACGGCTGCCAAATTTTTTCCACTGGAATTAAATACTGTTCTACGAAGCTATCCACGTTTTTTTCCAAAAACTGCATTACTTCTAATCTAATGTTTTTTATAGACATTACTTATTTAAGATTGGGATTTTCATTTCAGATATATCTGAATCAAAAATCTATTTATACTCGTTTACTCCTTCTACAACTGCCTTTTCAGTCAATCTCATTAACTCGGCAAAATCATAATCCTTCACTGCCATTGCTTCATGAACGGTAAAGGTAAGGCGATTTCCTAAGCTTACCGGAAAAAGACCATATTTTACCATTTTCCATGAATTATTAATACTCACAGGTACAACATATGCCGAAGGCGCATATTTGCATAGGATTTTTAAACCACTTTGAGCAAATTCTTTAGGTTTTCCTGTTTTACTTCTTGTTCCTTCAGGAAAAATAACAGCAGATCTTGTGTTTTTTTCGATATATTCAGACAAGCCTTTGATTACAGGAATCGCTTGTTTAGGGTCTTTTCGGTCAATTAGCACAGATCCTCCGTGGCGTAAATTATACGATACACTTGGAATTCCTTTTCCTAACTCCTTCTTACTTACAAATTTACAATGAAAACGTCTAAAGTACCAAATCATTGTTATAATATCGTACATGCTTTGGTGATTTGAAACAAAAATTATCGGAACTCCGGTTGGAATTGACTCTCTGTTTTCGATTTTATAAGTCGTTCCCACAAGATTTGTACATCTTAGAAGGCAAAAATTCAAATAATCGACGCTTTTTTTATGAGCCTGATAACCAAAAACATTTAGGCAAAACCATTGTATTGGATGAAATACCAATAAAACCGAACTAAAAAACAAATAGTAAATTACGGATATGGGATACGAAATTATTTTTTGCATGCTTTAAAAATTAAAGGCCAAAAGTAATAAATAAATTTTTAGCGGTATAAAAATTGAAAACAATAACCGATTTTCTTGTTTAATTGTACCTTTGCCCTTGAAATTGCAAATTTTTTCTGAATTAAATGAACTTCACTTATCCTAAAAATGAACGCCTAAAGAGCAAGACGACAATTGGTTTACTGTTTTCTGAAGGAAAATCGGTATCTAAATATCCTTTGCGTCTGGTTTACCGTCAAGCGGAAGTTAATCAGGAAGAAAAAATCAAAATTGGGGTTTCTGTATCTAAAAAATACTTCAAAAAAGCGGTTGATCGCAATTATTTCAAACGTGTTTTGAGAGAAACGTATCGTTTAAACAAACATTTGCTTTTGGACAACATTCAGGAATCTTATTCGTTGATGTTTTTCTATCAAACCAAAGACAGATTATCTTACGAAGAAATCAATACCAAAACGATTCAGTTGTTTGAGAAATTCTTATCTCAGGTGAATAAAGCTCCTGATTCTGAAAATAAAACAGAGTCGTAAATTTCCAAAAGCAACTTTATTTATCAAATTATACGAAAAATTACAAAAAAATTGTAGTTTTAGACTTAATTTGAAATAATTATGCGACAAATTTTCTTTATATTTTTGGCTGTTTTTACCTTCTCCGGTTGCGAAAAACAAATGGCAAGTCCTAATGTTTCAGACGAAACCGTTTCAGAGATTAGACTATCGTCACCAAGCCAACCAGCTGACGATAAAAACATTGTAATTCCTCAAAAAATAATCAAAGAAGCTTTCCTGAAATTTGAAACAAACGATTTAGAGGAAACTTACAATCAAATTAAAACTGCGATTGCGACCAATAAAGCCAATATTCAGAATGATTCTCAGGAAAAAGATTATGGTACAATCACCAGAAGATTAACGATAAGAATTCCTAGTCAGAACTTTGATACTTTTCTGGAATCGATATCAAAAGGCGTTTCTTATTTTGATGAAAAGAACATTTCATCTCAAAATGTTACAGAAGAATATATTGACTTAACATCAAGATTACAGACAAAACGCAAACTCGAAGAACGTTACATCGAAATATTAAAGAAAGCGACTAAAGTAAGTGAGATTCTGGAAATTGAAAAACAGATCTCAGCTATTAGAGAAGAAATTGAAGCGAAACAAGGTCAGCTTAAATATTTAGAAAGCAGAGTTTCTGAAAGTACAGTTACAATTGAATTCTATAAAACCATTGCTCAAAAAGAAGGCGTAAAAATCTCTTATGGCTCAAAAATCTGGAATTCCATTCAATCCGGATTTTTTAGCTTATCAGATTTTTTGCTGTCTCTTATTAGTGTTTGGCCGTTTATTATCTTATTTTGCGTACTTGCCTATTTTATTAGAAAAAGATTTAAAAGAAAAAAAATATAATCATGTATCCTTATTTCAAAAAGAAGTTCATTATTCCAACCGTTGCAGCTGGATTTTTATTTATTGGAACCAGTTTCAAAGATGATTTCTTTGAGATCGCGAAACAAATCGAAATTTTCACAACATTATTCAAAGCAGTAAACACCAATTATGTCGACGAAACGAATCCGGGTGATTTAATGGACAAAGCGATTAAAAGCATGTTGGGAAGTTTAGATCCGTATACGGTTTACTTTAATGAGCAAGATGTTGTAAACTTCAAGATTAATAATACTGGCGAATACACCGGAATTGGTGCTATGATTGCCAGAAAGAAAGATCGTTTAATTGTTCGTGAACCTTATAAAAATTATCCTGCAGATAAAGCCGGACTTAAAGCGGGTGACGAAATTATTCAGATTGGTGATGTTTTAATTGCCGATTTTAAAGATGATGCTTCTCAATTATTAAAGGGAACAAAAAACACAAAAATTAGCATAAAATACATTCGTCAGGGCAAAACTTTCACAACAGAATTGGTTTTGGACGAAGTTGATATTAAATCTGTTCCTTTCTACGGAAAAATAGACGAGAAAACGGGTTATATCGTTTTGGCACACTTTAGCCGAAAGGCATCTAATGAAGTAAAAGATGCGCTTGAGAAATTAAAAGCTGACGGAGCGACTCAAATCGTTCTTGATTTAAGAGGAAATCCGGGTGGTTTACTTAACGAAGCGATTGATATCTGTAATTTATTTGTTCCGAAAAACGAGGTTATCGTAACAACAAAATCAAGAATTGAAAAACATAATAATACTTATAAAACGACTAAAGAACCTGTAGATACTGAAATTCCGTTGGCTATTTTAGTGAATGGGCGAAGTGCATCTGCATCAGAAATTGTTTCCGGAGCTTTGCAGGATTTAGATCGCGCCGTAATTTTAGGAAGCCGTAGTTTTGGTAAAGGTCTTGTTCAGCGTTCTGTTGATTTGACTTATGGAACTCAGCTAAAAGTAACCATTTCTAGATATTATACGCCTTCCGGACGTTGTATTCAGGCTTTGGATTATGCGCACAAAGACAAAAATGGTGTGGCTCAAAAAACTGATGCAAAAAATTTCAATGCTTTTAAAACCAGAAAAGGAAGAACGGTTTATGATGGCGGTGGTGTTTTACCGGATATTGAATTGGATGAAACTAAAATGAGTCCTATTACAACTGCATTGCTAAAAAATGACGGTATTTTTGATTACGCAACTTCTTATTATTACAAAAATCCAAATTTAGGAGATAAGATTCCAACGGTTACAGATGCTGATTATACAAGCTTTAAACAATATCTAAAAACGAATAAAATCACGTTTGATACAGAAACTGAAGTGGCGTTGAAGAATACTTTGGCTGCAGCCAAAACTGAAAAAATAGACGAAACAATTGCTCCGGAATACCAGCAATTATTGAACGCTCTTGAAAAAAGCGAAACTACTTTATTAGACAAAAATCAAAAAGAAATTAGAAACCTGATTCAGGAAGAGCTTATAAAAAGATACCAATATCAGGAAGGTTTATATCAATATTACATTAAAAACAATTCAGAAATTAAGAAAGCAGTCAGCGTTTTAAATAATCAAACTGAGTACAAGACGATTTTAAAAATGTAAAAAAATAATGAAGATTTGTAGAGCCCTATTTCTGTTTATTATTTACAATTTATCGGCGCAGCAAAAACCCATCGAAACTATCTATTTTGATTTCGACAAGTATGATCTTACGGATCAGCAAACCGAAGTTGTAATTAATTTTATTAAAACTATTGACACCTCAAAAGTGGAGTCAATACAGATATATGGCTATTGTGATGATCGTGGTAATGACGAATATAATTTTCGTTTATCAAACAATCGCGTTAATACTATTCAGGAATTATTAATTTCAAAAGGCTTTAACCAAAGCAGAATAGTAATTCTGGAAGGAAAAGGACGTGTTGTTGTTCGGCCTGATACTGTCGAAAATCTTCATGAAACAAGATCCAAAAACCGTCGTGTCGATTTAATCGTTGTCAAACGAAACAGTTTTGGAAAAGGAATTTATAACTCTCTTCGAAACGATTTGAAGGTTGGCGACAAAATCTATCTTGAGAACATTTTGTTTGATCTTGGAAGCGCAAAACTTACCAATAATTCTAAAAAAGAATTAGATAAAATTGCCGAGAAACTTCTTCAGAAAAGAAGTTATCAATTTGAAATAAGAGGACACGTTTGCTGTACTCCTGAAATATATAGTGACGCAATTGATAAAGATACCAAGGAAAGAAGACTTTCCTGGAACCGCGCCAAAACTGTTTTTTATTATCTGATTTCCAAAAAAATCTCCAAAAGCCGAATGACTTATTTGGGTTGCGGCAATAAATATCCGCTAAAAAAAGGCGATGCTTTAGATCGCCGTGTTGAGTTTGTGATTACAAAAGTTTAGTTACTTGCCATGACTTTTACTTAAAGTTTTACTCTAACAATATCTAGTAAACGGTTATTTATAAATATGTTATAATAAAATAAAAAATGATTAATTTTTACTATCGCAACATTGTAGCGTTAATTTTAAATAGCAATCATTGAAAATATTTGCTCTTATTGTATCAAAATTAATTATTTAAAAGTTGGCTCTTCAGGTCTTTCTGATCTTGAATTATCAGATTCGAGAATTTCTTTTCCTTCCAAAAACTTATTAATTACTACATCATTTATCGTATAAGGTTTTCCAATCCATCTTACAATTCCTTTATTGTCGATTAGAACAGTCTTTGGCAAAACGATTTCCCCTTTATTATCGGCCACAAAATCATTAAAGGCTTTTCTCGTTTGATCACTTACTACAATTGAATTAAACTTTACTCTTTCTAATGTTTTCTTAGTTTTTTCGGGAGATTCATCTGTAATAGAAACAAAAACAAGATCTTTTCTATCCTTGAATCGCTCTTGCGTCTTATTAAGATTAGGAACTTCTTCTAAACAAGTTTGACACCAAGTTGCCCAAAACTCCAATAAAATATATTTATTTTCCAGACTTTTATCACTCGGAGCATTTTGAAGATAATCAGTGATATTTAGTTTTGGCGCTTTTTCACCAACTTTTAATTTGTTTTGACTAAAAGTCTGATGTGATATCGTTAAAACGAAAATGAACATAATAAGGTTTTTCATAGATGATTTTTTACTTCTAAAATAAGCAAAAAATGTAATTCAAAACTGATTAAATAAAAAAGCCTTTATCTGCAAAAAAGCAAATAAAGGCCTGAAGTGCTATAAAATCTTATTAAGAAAAATTTTTAGATATGTTTTTGATATGTTTCTCCAAAGCAAAATTAACTTCGAATCATCTCGATATGCTCAATATCATCTTCAAGATACATTTCGCTTGATTGAACAAATCCGTGACTTTCGTAAAATTTCTTCAAATATAGTTGCGCTCCAATCGTGATTTTGTCTTTATCGAAATGTGTTTTTATTCCCGCAATAGCTTCACGCATTAAATCGTGTCCCCATTTTTTATCGCGATAATTGGCATCAACTACTACCCGACCAATTGAACTATTATCAAAACTAATTCCGGCATCAAATAAACGCGAATATGCGACGATTTTACCATCGTATTCTCCTATCAGGTGCAATGCTTTCTTGTCTTTGCCGTCAAGATCTAAATAAACGCAATTTTGCTCCAATACAAAGATCTCACTTCTTAGTTTAAGCAAATCATATAACTCATGAACCGTTAGTGCTTCAAACGGCTTTATTTTCCATTTTAATTCCATTATTCCCTATTGTTGACATTGAAGCGCCTAAATTAATTCAAAAAAACAAAACTAAACGAAGATTTCCCGGATATAAACAAAAAAACCCGACTTCGAGAATAGTCAGGTTCTTTGTTTTTGCTTGAAAGTTTAATTCTAAAGTATTAAATCGTATGCTTATTTTTTCTTCATAATGATTTCCATACTCTTGTATTCTGCTCCATTCTTGGTGTCAAACATTTCCATTTTGCGAGTAGTTGGGTCAACAATAGTATAAATTTCCCGATAAGGTGTTTTTTTACCATTAACGGGATTTACCATTTCGCCTTTGAATTCGATACTTTTCGTTTTATCATCATATGTTCCGGTAGCAACCACCATTCCTGTTCCCATATTATCGATAAAAGTGGTGGTGTATTCTTTACTGGCGTTGTTATAAGCTAATGTGTTTTTCCCTTCAAAGGACTGTCCCATCATTTTTCCCTGATAATTTGCTTCCTGATAACGGCCGCCAAGTATCATTTTGATATTTGCTATCGAAGTTGCTTTTTCAGGTTTTCCATTTGCTTCTGACCAGAAAGTCATATCGCAATTCCACGTTCCTGTTTCATCAGCCATCCTTTTGTGCGGATTTCCCGGAGTTGCATATGCGGTCCAAGCTTTCATTTGTGCTGCCGAATCTAAAGGTTCTTCGACAATTGGTTCTTCTGTTTTAACACCATCTGCAACTTTTGTAGTTTCAGTTTCAGCTTTTATTTCTTTTTTACATGAAACAAAACACATTGCGAACATTGACAGTGTGATATAAAAATTCTTCATAATTAACTGATTTAATGATTATTAAAACAAAAGTATGAAAAATTCAGAAACTACCTTTTATCTATTTTTACTGATTTTATGATCGCTTCAAGATCTAACATCAAATCTCGTTCTTCGTTGGATGGTGAATAACAAAATCCCTCGATGACTAAAATTCTGTTATAGGTTTTATCTACAATCGCATAGTTTATAAATGGACCCGCCATAAAATCATTCTTTAATTCCCAACTTCCTTTGGTTTCATAGGCTTTTTTGCCGTCTAATTCTGTGGTCGAAAAATAGGGCGCATAAGCTTCTCCGGTGATCATTCGAGTATTTGGTTCGCGGCCTTTGATATAATAACCCACCGAATCCCTCATTTTGATAATGCTTCCAACAACGTTTGAACCTGTCTTGAAATCATGAAGGGGAATTTGATAAATAAGTAGACTTGTGTTGCCGCTAATAATATCTTTTTTAAGCCAGATAAAGTTCTTTTTGTGCAACATGTATTCATATCCTGTTGGAATCTGTATGTCGATATGAAATTTGTTTTTGATTACGGCCGGATGAAGTAGTGATTTGCTATTATCTTCCTGGATTTTCTGAATTTCGGAATCTCGAATAATCTTTATTATTTGCGCCGAGTTCATTTCAATACTGCAAATAATATCATCTATCGATTTTCCGTAAATGCGAAATGTATTGTGTGGTAATGCTTTGCTTCGAATGATTTCGAATTTGTCTGTGGCTGCTTTTTTTACAACAATAATACTTCGGCTATCGGTAACGAAGCCTTCAAGTAATTTGGCAGGATATTGATTGATTGTAAAAAGTGGTTCTTCCTGGGTAAGTCCCCAAACCGGTGAGGCAAATTTATTTCTAATGGTATCGCCCACTTCTCCATACCATAACTGATCGTCTATGATTATAGAAATTGTATTTGTTTTACCGGATACGGGCTGGGATTGTCTTTCGTTTTTAAAACACGAAATCAGCACGAATGGTAATAGCAACAAAAAAAAATGGGTTTTATTCATTTTATTAATTTATGAAATAAAACCCAAATTTAAATAAGATTTTTTATTATCCGTTTATTTTAAGCTTCATTCCGGGTTTAATATCTCCATCTTTAATATTATTCCATTTTTTAATATCTGAAATGGTTATTCCAGGATATTTTTTTGAAATACTATATAACGAATCACCTTTTTTAACGTAATAATCTTCTCCTAAGCTTTTTGCAGAAGCTGCTTTTTTCTTAAAAGGATCCATTGAATTATTTACTGCAACTGCCGTTGTTACATTGTTTCCTTCAACAGTAGTAATAATTTTTGAGATGATTAGCGTTTTACCTAAACCAACATTGTTCGATGTTAGATTGTTCAGGTCTTTTAGATCAGCAACAGTCGTACCAAATTTTTTGGCAATGCTGCCTAAATTATCTCCAGCTACTACAACATATTCCTGATTTACTGTATTTGACTTTTCATTCTCATCAGAAGATGCAATTGCTGTTTCAGTATTTTTCTCGATTGCAGGATTAGATTTTATGTCTTCAATATTTTTAGCAATCGGATCAACATCTGATTTAATCTTTAATGTTCTTCCTAATGCAACTGCATTTGATTTAAGATTGTTCCACTTTTTTAAGTCTGCAACATTTACATTATACTTTTCAGCAATAGTACTTAAATTATCACCTTTTCTAATTTTGTATAATTGAATATCTTTAGCCAGTTCCGGTTTCTCTTTTGCAAAAGGTCTTGCTTTTGGAGCTACTTTTAATGCTAATTGTGCAGGTAAAGTTCTTCTTTGTGATTGATACGCAACGTAATTGTAAATTTTATCTTCGTTTGAAACAAATGTGGCAATTTTATCTTTCGGTAAACGCAAGAAATGCGGTTCTCCTTGGTAATAAGGCACAACATTTAATTTATAAGAAGGATTCAAAAGTTGTATTTGAGATTGCGGCATGTCTAACAAATCTGCGATTTGCTTGAATGTCATTTCTCTTTTGATATTGATTGTGTCGGTTTCAAAGTTTTTAACAACTGCTCTTTCCGGATTAATTCCATGTTCTTTATGATATTCAAAAAGATACATTGTTGCTAAGAAAGCAGGAACATAACCTTGTGTTTCTTTTGGAAGATAATTGCGGATGTCCCAGTAACTTGTTTTTCCGCCAGAGCGACGAATTGCTTTAGTAACATTTCCCGGTCCTGAATTGTAAGATGCTAAAACCAGCTCCCAATCGCCAAAGATGTTAAACATTTTGGTCATATATTCTGATGCTGCGGCTGTAGCTTTAAGTGGATCGCTACGTTCGTCAATATAAGAATCAATTTTAAGTGCGTATTGTTTTCCGGTTCCGTACATGAATTGCCAAAGTCCGGTGGCACCCATTTTAGAAACTGCTTTAGGGTTTAAAGCAGATTCTACAACGGCTAAATATTTAATTTCTAAAGGAACATTTTGTTTGGCAAAAGCGTCCTCAAAAATTGGGAAATAATATTCTGATAAAGCCATTAATCGAGAAAACGATTTTTTACGGTTCTTAAGAAATGACTTTATTATATTTTCTAAACCTTGATTGTATTCAATCTCAAAGGGTGATTTCTCATTCATCGCCGTTAGTCGTTGTTTTAGCAACTCTGTTGGCAATTCTTCATCAACGGTAACGTCTGTGTTGATGGTTTGAATGTCTTTTGTCAGATCGTCATAGATATCTAAACTTGTCAATTCTTTCATCCAGAGACTGTCTACTCGAGTAGCAACATCATCTTTTTTGAAAGTACTTTTAACTGAATCCAGATAAGATAACTTTACTTCTGGTTTAATTTCTACTGTTGATGTTGTTGCAGCTTCCTGCGCAAACATCGACATCGAAAAAAAAGCGGAAACCACTATTGATATTTTTTTTACAATCATATAACATTTTTTTAAAATCCTATAATTCAAAGAATTAAAGAAGCCTTACTTTTGCAAACTTAAATAGTTTAACGACGAAAAATACGCAAAAAAATGTTAATTGTGATATTTTAGTCTAAAATCGCGGCGATTCCAGGTAAAACTCTTCCTTCTAACATTTCCAGCATTGCCCCGCCACCAGTGGAAACGTAGCTCATTTTGTCTTCGAAACCAAACTGTTTTACTGCTGCAACTGAATCTCCTCCACCAACTAGTGAAAAAGCTCCGTTTTTAGTAGCTTCTGCGATATAATCACCTAATGCAATTGTTCCTTTAGAGAAAGTTTCCATTTCAAAAACTCCTAATGGACCATTCCATAAAATAGTTTTTGACTCTAAAATTACTTTTTTGAAGTTCTCTAATGATTTAGGACCTGCATCAAGACCTTGCCATCCGTCAGGAATCTCTCTTACGTCAACCACTTGTGTATTTGCTGTATTTGAGAAATCATCTGCTGCAATTACATCAACCGGAATGTGAATTTGTACTCCTTTTTCTTTAGCTAATCTTAAAATTTCAAGTGCTAATTCTTGTTTGTCGTCTTCACAGATAGAATCTCCAATTTTACCACCCAATGCTTTAACAAATGTAAAAGTCATACCACCACCAATGATCATATGATCTACTTTGTCAAGTATGTTTTCGATAACTGTAATTTTTGAAGAAACTTTTGATCCTCCTAAAACTGCTGTTACTGGTTTTTCACTGTTTTTAAGAACTTTGTTTAAACTTTCAATTTCTTTAGCCAATAATGTTCCGAAACATTTTTCTGTTGGAAAAAATTGTGCAATAATTGTAGTCGAAGCGTGTGCTCTGTGTGCTGTTCCAAATGCATCATTTACATAGATATCTCCAAGTGATGCTAATTCTTTTGCAAAAGCAACATCTCCAGCTTCTTCTTCTGCATGAAAACGTAGATTTTCTAATAATAAAACTTCTCCCGGTTGTAAATTTTTAGCAGCGGTTTGAGCTACTTCTCCAACACAGTTTTCAGCAAACTTAACCTGAACTCCTAAAATTTCAGAAGCTGTTTTTAAAATGTGTTTTAATGAATATTTTTCTTCAGCACCTTTTGGTCTTCCTAAATGCGACATCAAAATTACACTTCCGCCTTGAGCCAAAATTGCATCAATTGTAGGCTTTGCAGCTTCGATACGGGTTGCATCTGTTACATTAAAATTCTCATCCAGTGGCACATTAAAATCAACACGGATAATTGCTTTCTTATTTTTAAAATCGAAATCGTTTAAAGTTTTCATTTTGATAATTTTTTAATTTTTCTGATAGAAAAACAAATATAGAACTTTTAGAGTAGTAATAAATTTGAAAAATCTAAAAATAATATACCATTAACAACGAAAACGTTGTAATTTATGAAAATAAACAAATTAAGTATTAAAATTGCTAAAAATGCTTACAGATCCAATTAATCGTGAACCGGACCTTGTGTACAAGGACAGTTACTGATTGCTTGTAAGAAATCGAAACCAATCGTTATAGAATGTGTTCCGGTATTGTAAGCGCCAAGATCATTGAACATTACCTGGTACGAATAAGCAAAATAGAATTTAGATTTCATGAAACCAACCATTGGTCCAACTGATAATGGTTTTGGAAACTGGTCGTTTAAGAAACGGTATGAAACTCCTATCCAATAATAATCTTCGTAACGATTGTAACGTCTGTACTTGAAGTTGAAATCGGTTGTTGAACGTTTATCACTCGCAAAGTATTGATAAAAAACAGATGGTTCGTATTCTATACGACTGTTTTCACCGTCTTTAAAAGTGTAACCTGTATAGACCTGATAGTTCGAAAGTAAATTAGGTTCGTTTTTTCTGTCAATATTAAAATTTTTCTTTAAAACGTTATTGGCATTAAAACTGAAATAGAAACTCTTGTTACGATACAAGGCACTAATATCAAAGTTATTATTAGCCGTATAACGATTGTCTGTGGGCATGTTTGGATCAGCTATAGGTCCGTCGTTGGTGAAGTTTCCGGTTTCTATACGAAAACTATTAAAGTTATACGAAATACCAAAAGACAAATATTGCTTTGAATAATAATCTAAAATGATATGATGTGCAAAAGATACTTTAGCACCCATTTGTCTCGTATTTCCGTTACTGTCATTGTATAATGAAATACCTACTCCAGAACGATCTAAAACACGAAAATCAGCATACAAAGACTGGTTATCAGGCGCATCTTTAATTCCTACCCATTGGGTAAGACCATTGGCACGAATTCTAAGGTTGTCACCAATACCCGCATAAGCAGGAGAAAGTACAAAAGGGTTATCAGCCAAATATTGTGTAAAAACTGGTAGGTTTAACTCTTGGCTGTAACTTGTTGTTACAGCCATGAGTACTAAGGATAAAATTAATTTTTTCATTGTAATAATTTTTTTAGATAACATAATAAGGGGCTTTAATTTGTTATCTGTATAAAGTGAAATGTCCAACAAACTCTCTTGCATCTTTCTCGTCATTTAGTTTTAGAACATACCAATAGTCACCAGTCGGCAATTCTGCACCATTATATTTACCATCCCATTTTTGACCTACTCGATAATTAGCAACTATTCTACCGTATCTATCGAAGATTTTGAATGTTAAATCTTTGTAAGCTAATGCACCACAATCAGGTCCTATTGTTGGAGTTGCTCCACCAGGAGTGAAATAATTTGGCATACAAATGTCAATATATTCACCTGGCACATCCAGATAGAACTGACAACCATTTTGATCTCTTACAATTACCTTGTAAACATCGGTTTTATAGATTTGATAGCTATTTGACGATGTAAATGGTCCTCCGTTGAAACTGTATTCGTAAGGAGCAACACCACCAGAAGCTTTCACTACGATTGTGTTTATGTCTTTACTTTCTTTCGTAACATCTACTGCAAACAATGGCTCAACTGCCTTAATTGTAATAGTGTTCGAACGTTTTGTACAATTTGCAAATGTTGCCTCTACAGAGTAATTTCCTGAAGGAAGGTTTTTAAATACCTTGTTACCTGTTTGAGTTACTCCAGTTGTAACACCATCTAATAATAGTGTATAAACAATTTGTGGATGATCAACTTCTGCAATGTTACCTTCAATTGTTACTGTAATTGAATTTACAGGAAGATCGTTTTCACAATCATAAGCTTCTACAATCGTTGGAATTAATTTAACCGGTTCCGGTAATTTAATTGTCACTTCTTGTGGGCAACTGTTTGCATCTTTTACTGATACTACGTATTCAATACCTCCTAACAGACCTTTGAAACTAAATGTATTAGCATCAACATCCGGAGCTCTAAAGTCGATCGTTGTGCCATTACCAGTAATACTAGCTGTATATGGACCTTTTCCGCCTGTAACTTCAACAAATGCAATACCGTCTTTATCATCGAAACAATATTCCGGAACTTGAGAATCTACAAGTTCTTTAACTACTAATGGAGTAGCATCATTGATTGTAACTGGATAATCCATATAACATATGTTTCCGTCCTGAACCCTAACAACATAGTTACCTGGTTTAAGATTTTCGAAAAGCGGTACATCAAAAGATTGTTCTAATTCTGGTGTAATTGCATATGTATAAGTTCCTGTTCCACCTTTTGCTACAATTGTGATTTTTCCATTATTGAATCCTGCACAAAGAACATCAAATGGTGTTACCACTGCTGATAACTCTTCTGCTGGCTCTGTGATTTTAATCAATTCTGAAATCTGATCACAATCAACACTATTAACACTTACATAGTAATCTCCTATTGGAAGGTTTGTAAATGTTCCTGGTGTAAGCTGTGTTGGAGCCGGAGTTACCGGAAGTTTAGCCGCATTTAACAGCGTGTAAACATAATTTCCTAATCCGCCAGTTGCAATAGCATAAATACTACCTGTTGAACCACCTTTACATGGAACATTAATAGCAACTAATTTCTCAAACTTTAATTCAGGAACTGGTGCAAAAGGTACTTTGTTTGAAAGTACACTTGTACAATTTTTCGAGTCTTTTACATAGAAGCTGTAATCAACAGCTGCTGTTGTTTTTGGTAACGGAATATCAATAGATCCGTTAAATGATGCAACACTGTATGTAATTCCATCAGCACTATAATAATATGGCGCTGTTCCTCCTGAAACTGTTAATGTAATTACTGGTGTAATTTTACAAGTTTCTGAAGTTTTTATAGATAAAGCAGCTTTAACCTCATTTGGTTGGTTTATTGTCACTGTATTAGAAGTACCTGAACAAGTCCAGTCATCTGAAACAGTAATATAATAATTACCTGCCGCTAATCCTGTAAACACTTTACTTGGCTGTGCATCTCTTACGATCACAGTTCCGTCAGCTAAAGTTCCGTGTAATGTGTATGTATAATTTCCTGATCCTCCGTTAACTGCTGTTACAGTTATTGTTGCATCTGCATTATTATAACAAGTAAGCAACGTTTTGTCTGTTGCAATTGTAGCTGTTATTGGTGTTGGAATTGACAAAGTAACTTTATCAGAATCCTCACAACCTCCAGCATCTTTCACAGTTACTGTATAAACTCCCGCTGTTAGTTTAGTAAAGTGACTTTCTGTACCGTATGGATAAGAAACCGGACCGTCTAATTTGTATAGATAATCTCCATCCCATCCGCCTGTAGCACTTGCTTGGATCTCTCCATTGTCGTTTGCCACACAAGTAATATCTTGTTTAGAAACTGTAATATCAAGTTTAGCTGTTGGTCCTTGAATTGTAAAGTCTGTTTTAACATCACAATTTGGTGGGCCAACTAATGTAGCAACTACTGAGTATTTACCAGCTTTTAGATTCGAAAGATCTAATACTGTAGATGTAGTTACTCCGCTTATTACTGAACCTGATTCGTGTGTAATTGTATAATTAAACTTACCTGAATTGTCTGCTGGTATAATTTTATCAACTAAAGTCAATCTAATACTACCATTTGTATCATTCAAACAAGTTACATTAACCACATTTGAAGCTTCTAAAGCAAATGTATTTGGATTGTTTACAATATGGAATCCTTCAATTCTACATCCTGTTGCTGGATTTTCTATTACAATTTTGTACTGACCTATTGCTAAATCTTTAAACAATCCTGTTGGGTTTGTTTCGTTGAAAACTGTACCGTTTAATCCAGTAAGTGTGTAGCTTAATAAAGCTGGTGTTCCTCCTGTTGTTGCAACTGAAACCTGAATTGTTTCGTTTGCAAGACAAGTAATTGGTTTAACAACATCTACTTTAACTTCATCCATTGTGATGAATGAGTCTATAATAATTGGAGCTGTCCAAGAACCTTCACAACCTTTATCATCAAATACTCTTACTGTATAAGAACCACCTTTAAGATCAAATTCTGTGTAAACGTTAGAATCTGAATCTTGAACTACTTTTCCGTTTCTACTAAATTCGTAACGAACATATTTACCAGAACCTTCAGAAACTGAACTTACTGTAATTGTAGCAAAGTTTACTGTGTTTGTTCCTGTTGTACATTTAAATGATGTTACAACCGGCGCATTTACTACAATAGCTTTTGGCTCTTTAATTCTGATATCTACCTGAGCATGACATCCTCTTCCTGAAGTCACAAGAACTGTGTAATCTCCAGCTTTAAGGTTATCAAACACATTACTCTCTTGTGGAATTGTGCTTATTCCAGTTCCTCCAACTGTAGTACCTGTAAGGGTATATTTGTAAACAGGGTTATCGTTTTGTCCGTCTTTAACTGGATCCAGATTAACAATAATTAATCCATTTGAACCACCATTACAAGATACATCGTTTCCTGTTAGTTTAAGACCTGTAATTTCTGTCGCTTTTTTCAACTCAACAATTACAGTATCTGTACAACCATAAGTAAGATCTCTTACCACAATTGTATGTGAACCTGCTGGCATATTACTGAATGTTGCAGTAGTTCCCGTAACAGAAGGGATAAACGCTCCTGAACTATATTTGTAATTTCCTGAACCTCCTGTTGCTTTAACAACAATTTTTCCGTCTTGGAAATCACAACTTGGCAATGCTTCTACTGTATATTGTAAGTCTAAAGCTCCTTCGATTTTAACAGCAGCCGTTGCAGTTGTTGTACAACCGTTACCATCTTTTACTGTTATATCGTAAGATCCTGGTGCAGTTACAATGAATTTTGGATCTGTTTGGAAATTACCACCAATACTATATTGTAATGGCGCTACTCCTGAAGCCGAAACTGTAAATTCATATGTTCCTGCCGGATTTGCACATTGACTTGTAACGTTTGCTGTGATAGCACTTGGAAGCGGATCAAGTAAAATGTTTTGAATTTTTACTGGTGCCGGACATCCGTTAAGGTCTTTCACATAAACATCCCATGCCATATTAAGCCCATTGTTTGTATTTACTACAATCGCTTTATTTGGACTGAAAACAGTTGGTGCCGCTGAACCGCTAATTACGGCTGCATAACCATAAGCTTTCGTTCCTCCAATTACCTCTACGGTAATTGTTGCGTTTTTATTATTACAATTAATATTTGTTGCAGTTGCAGTGAATGTAAGCGGATCAATTGGTTGTTTAATTGTAAAATCAACAACGTTATCTGTACATCCTGAAATTCTGTCTGTAACTGTAAATGTATATTTACCTGCAGTTAATCCTGTGTATGTGATAACATCTCCTGTTTGTGTAAATGTTCCAACATTTGGATTTAATGCAAAATCATATTTAGTTGCTGTGATATAATTACTAACTGTGAATGCAATTGATCCTGTTGATCCTGCATTACATAATACATCACTTACTAATTGAGCGTCAACATTAATTTCACTTGCTTTTTCAACAATAATTGAATTTAATGTACTACATCCGTTAGCATCTGTAACCTCGATCACGTATGTATTTGGTAATAAACTACCGAAAATACCCGTTGTGTTTGATGTCGCTGAAGCTACTGGCTGTACTATAGCATATTTGTATGGTGCTACACCTCCAACAATTGTTGTTGGGTCTACAGATATTGTTGTGAAACCTCCAGGAGAGTTACAATAAATTGGTGTTGCAGCAATTTTGAAATCAGTTGGTCGCGTGTAAGGAACAACTGTTGCTGATCCTGATGCTCTACAACCGTTAACATCTACTACTACATAATTAATTGTACCTGAAGCATTCATAGTAAACACCGGAGAAGGTCCAAATGTTTTACCATTATCAAAACTATAGTTGTATGGTCCTGTACCATCATGAGCCGTTACTGTAATGAATGCATCTTGCGGTGCATTTGTCGTACTACATGTAAATGGAGTAACCACATTAGTTGCTGTTAAAGTAACTGGTTCATTGATATCAACACTTACTGCTGTAGAAAGACATTTTTTAGCATCTCTTACATTGATCAGATATGTACCTTTTTTCAATCCTGCAAAAACATTAACTGAACCAAATGCTCCACCATTAATACTGTATTCGTAAGGCGCTAAACCGTCAGTTGCTGTTACTGTAATACTTCCGTTAAGATCTCCTTGACATTTTACATGAACCTGAGCTGTTGTAAATTTAGGAGCCGTAAGTGGTGTCACAACTACTGGTACAGAAACTGCACTACATTGAGCATCTTTTACTCTAAAAGTATAAGTACCCGGTGTACTAGTTACAAAAGGCTGTGCTGTAACTGGTTTGTAAACTCCACTATTGTTAAGGTCATATTCAAAATTTGCATATGTACCAGCTCCAGTTCCCTGAGTTGCCAATAATGAAATTGTTGCCGTGTTTGTTGTACAATTTAAATCTACATCAAGTTTTGCTTGTAATAATAATTCTTGTCTTAATGTATATTTTGCATGAGCAATACAACCATTTCCGTCTTTGATATAGAAATCATAAGTTCCAGGCGCGTTTAGCGTGAAATCTGGACTTAAATAATATCCGTTTCCAATGCTGTACATTGGTGGATTTACAATATCCTTATCTGTTGTTCCTTCAATTCTAATCGCTACCGGACCACCTGTATAACAATAGATATTTTTATTTAAATCAATTGTTGGTGCATCATCTTTAGTGATAATAATTGGTAATTTATTAATACAAATTTGGTTTGCATCTCTTACATAAACATCCCAATTAGGACCTTTTGCAAAATCTAAAACAGCAAAGTCATCATCCAAATAATCTCCTGAAGCTGGTGTTGCTCCAGAAACAACAAATGCATATTGGTATTTAGGTGTTCCTCCAATTCCTTTTACTGTAACTACAGCACCCGAATAACAATTTGCTGCTGTTTGAGAAACTACTTGAACATCCAGAACTGCTGGCTGACCAATTACAATTGATGCAGTTTTTTTACATCCTGTAACATTGTCTGTAACTTCTAAAGTATACGGACCAGCAACAAGACCTGTAACTGTAACTACTTTACCTGCAATAGAAACTGTTCCTGTTCCTGCAATAAGTGCAGCTGTATAATCTACTGTAAAGTTATCTACATTGAACTTAGCTGAACCATTAGCACCACCATTACAAGAAACATCAGTAGTTGATCCTGCAGTAACAGTAATATTTATAGCTTCTTTTACAGTATAAGATTCCTGATAAGTACAGCCGTTTGCGTCTGTAACCTGGAATACATAAGGATCCTTGTTTGGAGCCAATCCTGCAAATACATTTGATGGTTGTTTTGCTCTTACAATTGGAGATAAAATCTCAAATTGAGGTGTTCCAACTCCATTATATACTTTATCGATCGTAACTGTACTTGTTTGTCTCGCTAATGGCTGACAGAATACAAGAGTTCCTGAAATGTCCATATCTGTTGGAGCATTTAATGCCGGAACATTTACTCCATCAGTCAATGTGAATTTACATCCATTAGCATCTTTTACATAAACATCGAATTTTATTCCTGCGTATGTTTCATATGTATTATCACCTGAATAATTAAGTCCTCCATCATAACTGTATTGGTATGGTGTAGATCCGCCAACTCCTGTTATTGTAACTTCTGCTTTTGTTGGTGCATTACTAGTAGTACACAACAATTTAGTTGTTATTGCTGAAGTTGCTGATAATGGTGTTGGTGTTCCAACTGTTATTGGTAATAAAACTGAGATACATTCTTTAGCATCTTTAACTTCAACATTATGTAAACCTGCACCTAATCCTTTGAATACATTTGAAGTTTGGAAAACTCCACCATCGATTCTATATTGGTAAGGCATAATTCCGTTTGAAGCCGTTACTGTAACTGTTCCGTTACTATCTCCAGAACAAATTACATCTGTTGCAACTATGCTAGCCATTGGAGCTGTTTTTGGAGTTACGATTACAGCATTTGATACTGCAGGACATCCCTGAGAATCTGTTACTCTAAAAGTATATGTTCCGTCAACTGTTGCAACGTAAGGCAATGTTGTGAATGCAGTATATCCACCTGCATTGATTTTTACTTCGTAAAGAGTATATGTTCCTGTCCCTCCTGTTGGAGTTAATCGGATAGAAGCATCTTTAGCACATGTTAAATCCTGATCAAGGTCTGCTTGTAAAAACACTTGTGGTTTTACTATAAAACTTACTTGGTTTGATTTACATCCGTTACCGTCAACGATACCGAATACGTAAGTTCCCGCACCTTTAACTGTATAAGTAGTACCTGGTATGTCTACACCATTTAGTGTATATTTTGCAGGAGCTACAGCTACTGTAGATAATGCTGCCAAATCTATTACAACATCTGATCCAACATAACATATTGATGCCGGCATCGCAATTGATGGTGCTGCATCTTTTGTAATTGATACTGCAAACGGTGCTGTGATTTCACAATCGTTGGCATCTTTTACATAAACTTTCCAGTTGAAAGAAGTACCTGTACTTAAAAATGCTGTATCTGACGTTGTATATGTACCTGGTCCAGTTGCAGTTGAAACTACAAATGAATATTGATAAGGTTCAACTCCACCAGAAGCTACTACTTGAACTTTTGCTTTATTATCACAATTCTCTGCTACTTTGGTAACAAGTGATAATGACAATGGTGCATTTTGAATAACACTTACTGAAGTTGTAGCAGTACATCCTGTTACTTCATCTGTAATCGTGATCGTTTGTGTGCTCGCAGCAGTTAATCCAGTAACTGATATTGTTGGGCTTATTTGTCCTGTAACAGGAGCGCCTGCATTAAGTACATAACTGTAAGTTCCTGTAAAGTTACCTACTGTAAATAATACTTCTCCGTTATTACCCGGATTACAAGTTACATCGCTAACCAATGTTCCTGAAACGGTAATGTTTTCAGCTGGTTTTACAATGTATGATTCCTGATAAGTACATCCGTTTGCATCAGTAACCTGGAATACATAAGGAGCATTATTTGGAGCCAATCCAGCAAATACATTTGATAATTGTTTTGCTCTTACAATTGGAGATAAAATCTCATATTGAGGTGTTCCAACTCCATTATATACTTTATCGATCGTAACTATACTTGTTTGTCTCGCTAATGGTTGACAGAATACAAGAGTTCCTGAAATGTCCATATCTGTTGGAGCATCTAATGCCGGAACATTAACTCCATCTGTCAATGTGAATTTACATCCATTAGCATCTTTTACATAAACATCGAATTTTATTCCTGCATATGTTTCAAAAGTATCATCATTTGAGTAAGTAAGTCCTCCATCATAGCTGTATTGATATGGTGTAGTTCCACCTGCTCCAACTACTGTAACTACAGCTTTTGTTGGATCATTGTTTGTAGTACATAACAATTTAGCTGTTATTGACGAAGTTGCTGATAATGGTGCAGGTGTACCAACTGTAGCACCAAGAGTCTTCTCACATAATTTAGCATCTCTAACCGTTACCACATAAGCAATACTTGCTGGTAAATTATCGAATACGTTTGAATCCTGGAAAGCCCAAGTTGTTGCGCCATTAACCAATTGATATTTATATGGTCCAACTCCAGAAGTTACATTAACTGTAATTTTTCCATCTGAACTTCCTGAACAAGTTACTGCTATTGGGTCTACTGTGAAAACAATTGCTGGAATTGCATCCAAAGTAAACTTCGTATCAACACTACAAGTTGTTGCATTACCAAGGTCTGTAGCTCTAAAAATATAATTTCCTGTAACACTAGTATCAAGCACATTAGTTGGCATTGTATTCCAACTTCCTCCATTAGCAGAATACTCATACTTATAAGTTGGTCCATAACCACCTGAAGCTGTCAAAGTAATCTTAGCATCAGGAGTTCCTGAACAATCAATGTCTTTAGTCAATTGAACATCAAGTTTCAATTGTGGTTTAACCTCATAATTTATATTAGCTGTACATCCTTTACCATCTTTGATAACCAAATTGTAGATTTTCGCAGCATTGAATTTAAAGTTAGGAGATGTTTGGAAAGCACTTCCATCAACACTATAGGTTGCACCACCAACAATTGCCGGATCAACAGAACCTGTTATAGTAATTGTAAATTGATTTCCATCATAACAAATTGGTGCTGGAAGATTGATTTTTGGATCTTCGTATTTGTAAACTGTAACTGGTACATGTTTAATACATCCGTAAGCATCTTTTGTATACACATCGTAAACAATTCCCGCAACACTTCCTGGTCTTGTAAACGTATTTGGAGTTTTCCAATCCGCATCTACATAAGCAGATCCAGAAGGAACTACCTGATAATAGTATGGTGTTGTTCCGTCATTTGCCTGAGCAGAAATAGTTCCTAAGTTCGTACAGTCTGCTATTGAAGTAGCAGAAGCCGTAAGACCTAATAATCTAGGTGATTGTTTGATATTAAAGTCTTTAGAAACTACAGAACAACCTTTGTTTGGTCCTGCAACTTCTTTAACTAATACATAATATGTACCCACAGCTAAAGGTCCTAAAGCAACACTAGTCGATGTTGCACCTCCGGCAATTGTAGCTGTTCCAGATGCTCCTGCAATTGGTACATTAGAAAAAGATTCGTAAACCTGATAACTTACATCAACTGAAGTTGCATAATTGTTTTTAACTTGAAAAGTCACATTTCCATCACCTGCATTAGTACATGTAATATTATGTGCTACATCATTAACAATAGATAATGTAGAATTTGATGGAACTGGCTTATCCGCTTGTTGATAGTAATAACATTTTGTTAATGAATCATAAACTATAAAAGTATAAGTTACTCCAGGAGTAAGGCCGTAAAAAATTGCTGATTCACTTCCTACCGCTGGATATTCTCCTATCCATCCATCGACACCGTCTGCGGTAAACACTTGTCCTGGTCCTGTATAAATATTGAAATGGTATGGTCCAGTACCTGTTAATAAACCTCCAATTGTTACAACTGCTTTACCACCGGCAGGAACTGCAGGAGGCCCAACAACAGCTTCACAATTAACCGTTGTTAAATCAATATTAATATCAAGTTTATTTACAGGCGAAGCAACTAAAACGTCTTTTTCGATTACTGAACAACCATTTGCATCTACAACTCTAATTGTATAGTAACCAAAATCAACTACATTAAAAGTAACTGAAGTCGCTCCGGTATTATTAGGTTCGTTTTTATTATAACCATTAAGACCTGTAACGTAATATGTATAAGGCGCTGTTCCACCAGTTACACTATCAACAACAACGTTTCCTTTAGAAATTCCACCACTAACCACATCACATGTAATTGGATCTGCGTGAGATGCAACCACAATTTTAGTCGGTTGTTTAATTTCAATATCTTCTGAATAGCTACAACCTTTTGCATCTGTAACTTTAACTACATAAATAGCTGCAGGTAAACCAGATGTTTGTGTTCCATAATCCTGAAGTGTCGCTTTGTTTGTTACATTAATTACAAACGGTGCTACTCCTTTAGTAGGATCAATATTAACAGTTATAGATCCTGAACTGTCTCCAAAACAACTAAGCACTGCAGGAAGTGGTGCTGTGAAATGAGGAGGCGTAGGTGTTGTAATTTGAACTGGTACCGCAATAGTCGCTGTACAGTTGCTTACATTGTCTTTAACAGTAAAGATATAATCTGCTGCGTCGCTTGTCGTGAAAACATTTCCTGCAAAAGTTCCAACTGCACCAGCTGGTGTACTTGTATAGCTATAAGTAAATGAACCACTTCCGCCACCAATTGTCAAGGTGATTTTTGCAGCCTCAGATCCTAGAGTACAAGTAATATCTTTATCTAATACTGGAGTTATTGTTAATTTATCATAAACAGTAACTGGTGTTGTTGTTTTAGCAATACATCCATTTGCATCTTTAACCCAAACATTATAAGTTCCTGCAGTAGTTACTGTGAACGTGTTTGGAGTGTCAAATGAAGTACCGTTTATACTATATGTGAAAGGTGCTTTACCAAGAGCTGTTGCTGTAATAGTATAAGTACCTACACCTAAACATTGATTAGTAGCCGTAGCTGTAACTGTTGGTATAGCATCTGTAGCAAGCTTAACATCGAATTTTACTTCACATCCGTTAGCATCAACTACATAAGCATCCCAATCTACAATAGCCGGATCTAAATTAGCCTCATTTGATGATGTTAATGTTCCTTTTGGTGCTCCATCATGTACAAATGCATATTTGTAAGCAAGTGTTCCTCCCGCAGCATTTATAGTAACTTTTGAAGTACCAACTTTACAATTGGCATTTACTTGTGTAAGAGTTGCTGTTAAAGGGTCTACTGGTTCATCAATAATAATAGTTGTAGAGTTTTTACATCCTGTTGAATTAGAAGTAACTTCTACTGTGTAGGAACCTTTTGCAACATCTTTCAATAATAAAAGATTAGCATCGGTAGCTGATTTAGTTAGCGTACCAGTACCTAAAGTTCCTGCTGTTAAAGCGAAAGTATAATCTCCAACAATAGCAACGTTTGAAATTGTAAACGTTCCATTTCCAGTTGATCCTCCTTTACATTTAACATCATTGTTTTTATTTCCTGAAATAGCAATTTTTACTGCTGGGTTTATCGTGATAACTTTTGTATCAAAACATCCGTTAGCATCTGTAACCTTGAAAGTATAACTTCCGGCAGCTAATCCATTAAATACATTAGATGACTGTTGTGCAATGATTGCCTGAGAAGGCGCAATAGTTTCATATTTCAATGCAGCTACTCCTGTACCTGCCAAAAGATCAACCGTTACGTTACTTGATGTTGCTCCTGCCAAACAAGTTATTGTTGATGGCGTAACTTTATCAATTACCGGTGGATTCAATTTTAATAATGTAACTGTTCCTGTAGTAATACATCCATTTTTATCTTTTACAGCATAATCAACTTTTTGATTTGTTCCGTTATCGTCTACCAATAATGTATTTGTTCCTGAGTATCCACCACCATTAAAACTATATTGGAATGGTGAAGTACCACCTGCCGGAGCGTTGATTACAACTTTTCCTTGAACTTTTGTATTAGTTGTGCTACAAGCAAATGGTGTAACTGTTGAAGAAATCACTAAAGCATTAGGCTCTGTAATCTTAACCGGAACACTTCCAATACATCCTTTACTATCTTTTACATAGAAAGTATAATCTCCTAAGCCTAATCCTGTAAAGGTAGCACTTGGTCCAAATACACCTGTTGCACTGTCGCTATAAGAATATCCGCCTGAACCTCCAGTACCTTTTATGGTAACTGATCCGTCAAGTTTTCCGTTACAGCTTACATTGCTTTGTGTAACAATTGAAGCTACAGGATTTGAAATTGATTGTATAATCTCCGTAATTACAAACGTACATAAATTAGCATCGGTTACTTTAATCTTAAATGTTCCTGCAACTGCTGTTGAATAAACATTTGATGCCATTGGAGAATAACTAGTTCCTCCATTAGTTGAAACTTCATATTTATATGGTGCTAATCCTCCTGTAGGAGTAACTGTAATTGTAGCATTTTTACTAGTTGGTGTTGTTGTAGAACAATCCAATTCTTTTATAGCTGTAGTAGCTGTCAATTGATCATAAACCGTAACTGCTGGTGCAGAATACGGACATTGATTACCGTCTTTTACCCAAACCGTATAAGTTCCAGGACCTACAGTGAAAACATTGTTCGTAGAGAATGCTCCATTTACTCCGTTGATTCCGTAAGTCAATGTTCCTGTTCCAGGTGTAACAACAGTCGCTGTAATAGTGAAGCTGTTTCCAGATCCTGCACATTGGTTGTCTACTTTGGCAGTAATCGTTGGTGTAGCATCTTTAGCGATTTTTACCGGATATTTAGCTGTACATCCGTTAGCATCCATCACAAAAACTACCCAATCCAAATCAAGTCCAGAATTAGTATCTACTGTTAATGTTGCACCTCCAGCATAAGCTGCTACTGCAGGATCTGCTGCACCTTGTTTAACTACTGCATATTTATAAGCTGTAGTTCCACCAACCGGACTTGCTGTAATAGTCGATGTAAACTTATTACATGTAATATTTGAAGCCGTTGCTGTAAGACTTAATCCTAGAACTGGCTCATCAATAATAATAGTTGTAGAGTTTTTACATCCTGTTGAATTAGAAGTAACTTCTACTGTGTAAGAACCTTTTGCAACATTTTTCAATAATAAAAGATTAGGATCAATTGCTGATTTTGCAAGCGTACCTGTTCCTAATGTTCCTGCTGTTAAAACGAAAGTATAATCTCCAGGAGTGGCAACGTTTGAAATTGTGAACGTTCCATTTCCAGTTGATTCTCCTTTACATTTAACATCATTGTTTTTATTTCCTGAAATAGCAATTTTTACTGCTGCGTTTATCGTAATAACTTTTGTATCAAAACATCCGTTAGCATCTGTAACCTTGAAAGTATAACTTCCGGCAGCTAATCCATTAAACACATTAGATGACTGTTGAGGAATTATTGCCTGAGATGGTGCAATAGTTTCATATTTTAATGCAGCCACTCCTGTACCTGCCAAAAGAGTCACCGTTACGTTACTTGATGTTGCTCCTGCCAAACAAGTTATTGTTGATGGCGTAACTTTATCAATTACCGGTGGATTCAGTTTTAATAATGTAACTGATCCAGTAGTAATACATCCATTAGCATCTTTTACAGCATAATCAATTTTTTGATTTGTTCCGTTATCGTCTACCAATAATGTATTTGTTCCTGAGTATCCACCACCATTAAAACTATATTGGAATGGTGAAGTACCACCTGCCGGAGCGTTTATTACAACTTTTCCTTGAACTTTTGTATTAGTTGTGCTACAAGCAAATGGTGTAACTGTTGAAGAAATCACTAAAGCATTTGGCTCTGTAATCTTAACCGGAACACTTCCGATACATCCTTTACTGTCTTTTACATAGAAAGTATAATCTCCTAAGCCTAATCCTGTAAAGGTAGCACTTGGTCCAAATCCTGTTGTAGCGTTGTTGCTATAAGAATATCCGCCTGAACCTCCAGTTCCTTTTATGGTAACTGATCCGTCAAGTTTTCCGTTACAGCTTACATTGCTTTGTGTAACAATTGAAGCTACTGGATTTGAAATCGATTGGATAATCTCTGTAACTACAACCGTACATAAATTAGCATCGGTTACTTTAATCTTAAATGTTCCTGCAACTGCTGTTGAATAAACATTTGATGCCATTGGAGAATAACTAGTTCCTCCATTAGTTGAAACTTCATATTTATATGGTGCTAATCCTCCTGAAGGATTAACTGTAATTGTAGCATTTTTACTAGTTGGTGTTGTTGTAGAACAATCCAGTTCTTTTACAACTGTACCAGCTGTTAATTGATCATAAACCGTAACTGCTGGTGCAGAATACGGACATAAATTTCCGTCTTTTACCCAAACCGTATAAGTTCCAGGACCTACAGTGAAAACATTGTTTGTAGAGAATGCTCCATTTACTCCGTTGATTCCGTAAGTCAATGTTCCTGTTCCTGGCGTAACAATAGTAGCTGTAATAGTAAAGCTGTTTCCAGATCCAGCACATTGGTTGTCTACTTTGGCAGTAATCGTTGGTGTAGCATCTTTAGCGATTTTTACCGGATATTTAGCTGTACATCCGTTAGCATCCATCACAAAAACTACCCAATCCAAATCTACTCCACTAGCAGTATTTACTGTTAATGTTGCACTACCTGTATTATATGCTCCAGGTAAAGGATCTGCTGCACCTTGTTTAACTACAGCATATTTATAAGCTGTTGTTCCACCAACCGGACTTGCCGTAATCGTTGATGTAAACTTAGTACATGTAATATTCGAAGCAGTTGCCGTAAGACTTAATCCTACCGCTGGCTGCGTTAATTTTACAATATAAATTGCTTTACATTTTGTTAATTTATCTGTTACTGTAATAGTATAATCATCAGCAACAAGAGCAGAAGCAACTGTAATAGTTGTAGTCGTTGCCGGTACACCATTTGCTTGTTGAATGGTTGCACCTGCACTATTTGTAATTACATAATCGTATCCGCTGGTTTTAACACCACCAACTGTAAATTGAATATTTCCTTTATCACCATTACATTTAATTGTAGTTAAAACTGATCCTCCAGCCGTTATGTCTGAAGTTCCAGATACAACGTAAGATATCGTTTTTGTACATTTTGTTTTACTATCTGTCGCTTCAAAAGTATAACTTCCAGGAGCTAATGGTTGAAAGTCTCCTGTTGTATTGCTTGCAGTATTATATCCGGCAGGACCTGAAATAATTCTATAAGAAACATTAGTCAATGCTCCAGTTTTTATAGCTTTGATTATTACATGTCCTCCTTGTGGAGTTGTAGAACAATCGTATCCGCGATCATCAATATCAATACCTGTTATTGGTTCAAAAGTACCAACAGTAACACTTATTGGTCCAAATTGACAACCATTAGTATCTATAATATATCCTTTTACAAGTCCAGAAACTGTAGTTGAATAAGTGTTATCATCTCCATAGTTTGAAGGTCCTGTGAAACTATATTTATATGGCGCTGTACCTCCACCGGCAGTTATTGTAACTACTGCAGGAACAGTTGCTGTTGCACCACATTGAATATCTGTAGTCTTAATAGATCCTGTAATAGCAGTTGGCTCTGTTAAAGTAATAGATTTTTCATCAGAGATACATCCTTTGTCATCTTTTACTTGATATTTATAAAGAATTCCTGCTTTTAAACCAGTATATTTTATAGTTGAAGTAAATCCACTTCCATTAAAACTGTATGAATAACCACTACCTGAACCACCTGAAGCTGAAACCGTAACTTCACCGTTTGATCCACCAAAACAAGTAACTTGTGTAGGTGTTGCATCAGCAACTGGTTTACCAATAGCAAGAACTGTAGCAGATGTAACTATTGTACAAGCTTTTGGTGAATTAGAATCAGTGATTTCAAAGTAATAATTTCCTGCGCCAGCAGCTGGATAATTAAATGTGTTTCCGGTAACGTTAACACTTCCAGAATATGTACCTGTTGTTTCAAGTTTAACTTTGTAAGTAAAAGGTGCTTTACCACCTTTAATATCAACTTTGATAGTTGCACCTGCAGAAATACAATCTAATGTTTTTGTAACATTTGCACCTGCAGTTAACTCATCATTAATTACAATACCATTTATTGTAAATGTACAATTGTTGCCATCTCTAACTACGACACTGTGTGTTCCAACACCAACGTTTGTAAAAGTATTATTGGTATCAAAATCACCACCGTCTAAACTGTAATTTAATATTCCTGTACCACTAGCTTTAACAACTAAAGTAGCTTTATTAGTACTATCATAACATAAATCTGACGTAATATCTAAACTAGCAGTTGGTGGAACTGGTGTATCTACAACTACTGCTGTAGAAACTCCCGAAGTACAACCTTTTGAATCACGAGCTATAACTTTATAAGTTCCGGTAGTCACTCCTGTAAAAATTGCTGAGTGATCGAATCCATTTCCTGGAACATCTGTTACGCCGTCTGCTAATTTTAATGCATAAGTATATGGCCCAACACCACCCTTAGCTTCAGCTGTAATTGTTGCTCCTGAAGTACAAGTTGGTAATGTTGTAACTGTTGCAGTTACCGTAACTGGTTCATTTTGTCCAATTACTTTAGTAAATGATTTCGAACAAGTTCCTGCTGCATCACTCTTAACGATAACGGTATAAGATTTTGCAGTTAACTTATCTATTATTACTGGTGAAGTTGTTGATGTGCTCCATTTAGCTCCTCCGTCTATTGAATAATAAAAACTACCATTAAAGTTTTGAGCTGTAATTGTAATTGTTCCTGTTTTTCCTCCAGTACAATCTATATTTCCAATTACAGGTTCAAGAACAGTAAATGCTTTTGAATCTTCTACTTTTAAATCTAATACTTTAGCATTCAAACATGATTTTGGTAATTGACGAACCCAGATATCATCAATAACTATGTCATTACCGCCATATTGTACACTTCCTGATCTTATAACAAATGTTAAATCTGTATTAGCTCCAGGATTTAAAGAAATCGTAGGTGGTGTAACCCATTTCTCTCTATTTGCATCATTAATTGGACCAGCTATAGTACCACCAAGGTAAGATGATACAACTTTTCCTGAAGGATCAACCAACTGAAATAAAACAGAAGGTGAATCTCCATCTTTCCCTTTTCTTAATAAATTAGCTACAGCTATATCTACTTGAATTGGCTGATTTGGTATTACATCATGTATAGGTTTACTATATAAAACACCATTTGGTCCAGCCGCACTACCAATATTTACCAATAAAAATCTTCCGTTAGGATCTCCTGTATTAGCTAAATTATTAGGGTTTGTCGTGTGATCTTTAAAGTGGTACCAAGCTCCAGAATTATTGTTGCTAGGGTCATCACTTCTCCAGAAGAAACTTGCTACAGAATAAGCATTATCTTCTACCGATCTACTTGGTGTCCCGTCAGGGAATTTACATAGATACGGTGGATTTACTCTCTGATCATTGAAACAATATGCTGTCGCAATACCAGGAGTAGTTGTAGGAGGTCCGCTTCCGAAATCCTCTCTTAATAAATTACTGTATGTAGCAGCAGTAACTAAATTATACTCTACTTTAACTTTATAATCACCGGCAGGTATATCTTTAAAAATATTAGCTGGTGTATTCGTGTTTAAAGTATAATCGTAAGTTGTACCATTAAATTTACCTAAATAATAAGAATACGTATAATTAACACTTGGATCAGTAGTTACTGATACTGTTACAGTTCCTTTACCATCACAAGTATAAGTTGGTGTAGAAACTTTAAATTCCGGATCTGCAGGTTTTTGTTGTAAAACAATACCAGGTATTGAAAATATACAATCAGCAGCATCTTTAATTAATAAAGTATAAGGAGTAGTACTAGGGTTTACATAAGCTTGATTTGTTTTAGTCCAAGTTAGTCCACCATCAAAACTGTATCTGTACAAGTCTGGTGCAGGAAATGGCACACCTCCCTGAGCATTTGTAATTCTTACCAATCCTTGATCTATGCTTCCAGCTGGTCCACAACCAGATAATTCAGCAACACCTCCAGAAGCCAATAATGGATCTGTTGGTCCTGTAATTGTAATTTCTTGAGCTGTATCAAAACAATCTTCTGTTCCGTAAGTATATTTTACAACAACAGAGTATTTACCCGGATCTAATCCTGTAGTTGGTAACGAAGTATAAGCACCTCCATTTACACTATATGTAACTGCATATCCTGAAGTTGCAGGTACAACTGTAATTGAAATTTCACCTTCTTTAGAATTGTAACATCTTACATTTTTTTGATTAATAGTAGCTGTTGGTTTTTGAGTATCAACAACTGTAAGAGTTGGTAACGTAATCGAACATGAATTATAATCTTTTACGACTATATCATATGTACCTCCCGGAGGCAATGGTCTTGTAACAGGAAGTTTAACTTGATTACCTATAAGTTGTCCTAAATTAACACCATTTACCGTATAATAATAAGATGGCGTTGCTCCTGGAATTGGAGTTCCTCCTGAAACGTTAATAGTAATTTCGCCATCACCACAAGCTAATGTTTTTGAAACGTTTGCTGTAGCAGTTAATTTTTTATCGAATATTTCAATATTTTTTTTAATTACAGAACATCCGTATTTAGGAGACGTTATTTCAACATCATATTTTCCAGGAAGAAATTTCTGGTCGAAAACAACATAATTTGGAGATGATATTATTCCTGAATCTGCAACTACTGTACTTGTTCCTGCTTTTTTAACTATAAATTGATAATTTCCGTCAGACAAACCATCTCCGGAAATAGTCATTGAACCTAAGTCACCCGGACATAAAGGATCTGTTGTTGTTACAGTACCTGCAAAAGTCTCTTTTAAGATTGTAACATTTACAAAAAATGGACAAAATGAAGTTTCACCAGCCGCAGGGTTTTGTTTGATATAAACGGTATGGCTTCCGGCAGCAACATTGTTAAATATATTTGAAGCTTGGTAAGTACCATTTACATTATCTAAACTATAAGTATATCCAGTATTGATAGGCGGATTTGTAACCGTTATAGTTCCTTTTGTATTACAAACGATATTTAGTTTATCTGCTTTTGGATCTAATGGATTTTGGAAAACACTAAAGTAAAACGTGTTCACACAATTATTACCATAAGTAATTACAACTCTAAACGCTCCGGCTCTGTCTGCCATAAACGTTGGTCCCGGTGTTCCTACATTTACCCAATTTGGAGCAGTGTCATAAGGACAGCTCGCAGGGAATCCAGTTGGCGGTACATCTTTTGTTTCCTGCCAGATAATGCTTGTAGCCTGACTAATATGTGTGTCGATTAATTGCTTATCATTAGCTCCACACAAGAAAATTTTTGGAAACTCAATATTATCTCTCGTACAAGTATATGGTCTCTTAGTAACAGGATCAATATTGTCAGCATATTCGCTAACCGGATTATTATTTGCTCCGGCAATATGATCTTTTACATCAAACGTTTGTACAATTCCCTTACATTTACCATCAACACTATCACCTGTTTGTACAGTATAGATTCCTGCTTTAGTAACTGTGATTGATCTTGTGTTTCCAGCATTACTTCCGTCAGGAGCTTTCCATGCATAACTGCCATATCCTAAAGCTGCTGTTAATACTGCGCTACCACATAATGATACATCTCTATTGAAACGACATTTATCAACACCTACCAAAAAGTTAGTAGAAGTTGGATCTCCAACAATACAACCTGTATCAAAAGAGTAACTTCCGTCTCCATAAGGCTGACCATTATTCGTTGGACTTTTATCTCCAAAATATCTTGATACTGCAGTATTCTGAATAAGGTTAGAACAAGCGTCCATCAACTCATTACAATCGTTTACCACTCTAACTCTAATTTCTAAAGTAGTAGTTGGTCCCGATTTTACCACCAAATTATCATCGACTTTGTAAACAAGGGTTCTGGTCGCCGGAGTATAAGATACAAAAGTAACTCCTTTAGGTGTGATTAAAAGATCTGTTGCCGGATCAAAAATCACATTTACTGGCAATACATCCGTAATAGTGAAATCTTTGGCATTATCATTTCCTTGATTTCTAAATCCTATTACATATCTAATTTCCTGACCCAAATTTACAGGAAGACCTCCTAAATCATATTCCGTTTCAACACCGCCAACCATTTTAACACCTTTGGCGACTTTTGTCAATATAATTTTTGGTTCAATTATATCAACCGCAAAAGTGGTAACATATGCTCCATACCCATCACCATCTGTACTCAGTAGTAATGTTGCTCCTTTTTCATCATTTGGAATAACGGGATTATCCTTATCCCATGGAATAGTAACGTTATCAATATCGATTCCCATGGTATTAGTACTCTTAGGATTACGATTTTGAACACTGACACCATTGTTTGAGATCGAGGCATTAAAGAAATTGCCTATGGGGTTTGCCGCGTCTGAAAGTTTTGTATAACCACTATTTAAATCTGCTTTAATTTGAAAATCATCATCATAAATCTGATTATCACCTTCTAATGCTCCAACACCAATTTTTGCATATACCGGAAAACCTTTTGGCAAGGTTTGAAAACCACTAACCTTATAAGAAACTGTTTTAGTTGCAGTAGTACCTGGGTCAACTCCAACATATCCATCAAAAACAGAGATGAATTTACTTGGCAAACTTGGACTTTCATAAATTACAACAAGAGTCCATCCTCCTGCACCTCCACCATTTCGTTTTCCTCTTGCTGCTCTAATGTTTGCAACTGTATAAGTACCATCAGCATCTAATTGACCCGATTTGTTTTTTACCCCTTGTAATAATGTTGTTACATCTTTAAAACAAACGTAAGGCGAATCTTTAAAAGAATCTGATACATTTGATCCATTCAATTTATAACCATCAAAGATTACTTCTCTTTTATCAGTTTTACTAGCTGTAAGATCTACATAACTACCATTTGGAACTTTAAACTTTACTTTGTTCCAGTCATCCTCTCTTAACGATCCTTCATACTTTTGAGTTGTATTTGTACTTCTTTCATATGGATAAATAGCAGACCAATACAAACCTGCAAACACAATACTCTTACAAGGATTGTCTATCAATAAATCTGCAGAAGTAGAGTTAAAAGTACTTGCATCAGAATCAATGTCACTGTACTCAACAAAAAAGTTATTATTGTTTCCTACTCCGTTAAAATCAAGGTTTGCCTCTGTTGTTAAAGCTCCTAAATTTGTTACGGTTCCTGTATATTTTACTCCGTCCTTAGGTGCTGACGGACTAAAAACTGCAGGATTACCATCCCAACCATTTGGTTTAGGTTTAGGAGTTGGCGCATCATTTACTTTATTGATAGCTGTGTTACCAATTAAAATAATATCTCCTTTAACTTTTATACTTCCATTGGTAAGCCTCGCCGAGAACGCTGTTCCTGTTTGCGCATTTACGGCACTAAAACACAAAAACAACACAAGGCCAAGAAAAGTCTTCTTGCTTTGTATTGCTTTTAAAAATAACGGTTGCATCACTTGTTTTTTCGCAAATGATGCCTCTAGCTTTTCAAACTGATTTTGAGTATCAGAAACCATATTTCTGATCAAAGTAAAAACAGTCTTAACTGATTTAAAAGTAGTAGGTTTTTCCATAGTCATCTTTTTGTTTACTAACATTTCATCCTCTAAGGGGCATTAGACAATAAAACAATTCGTATTCTAAAATTTTTATTTTAATGTCCTTCTCAGTTATCTAAGAAGGACCAACTCTTTAAACTTTATTGATATTAATTCTCAACTTTTACGATTGCCATTTTTCCATTATAAGGTTTACTTCCTTTTGCTTCTAATGCCTTAGTTGCTTCAGATAAACCTTCAAATTTCTCGTAATAGATATAGTATTTACTTGTTGTTATATTATAAAAGAAATTAACATCTGTACGTCCTGCGGCAACCGCTTTGGTAAGGAATTCATCTCTTTTTTCAGCACTGCTGTGAACCGCGATAATCAAATAATAACCACTGTCAGAATTTTTAATATTCTTAATAATCTGCATGTTTGACTGATCTTCTCCAAAATCAAAATCGTTTGCAGTCAATGGTGTACTACTTGGTTTTGTTGTTTCTCTAATACGTTTAAGAGCTGCTACATCCTGTGCATATCTTCCCTGATCATTTTCGTAAGCGGCACGTTTAATTCTACGTTTTTTCTCAATTTCAGTTTCTGCTTTAATACGTTCTAAATTCGCCAGTAATGCTGCACTATCTTGTTCTGCTTTTATTTGTGCTGCTTTTAATTGGTTTATTTTTTCTAAATACGCTCTGTTTAAAGCATCATTTTTATTCGGTACTTTTTTAAGTCTTTCATTATACAAATTAGTCAACTTATCAATTTCCGCTTTCTGCATTCTGTTTGCGTCAGCAAGTTGGTTTTTTAATGCTTCTAACTGACTGTTTTCTGCAGCAACACTTTTGAATGGTTTAGGCTCTTTATAAATTCCTTTATCACTTAAGTCATTTTCTTCTTTTAAGTCGTTCAGGTCTTTTTGTTTGTTAGCCACTGTCGCATTAAATTGTGCCAATATATCATTTTGTGCTTTAGCTGAATTTTCGATAGACAACGCCAAATTATCAATTGCTTTTGCTGTGTCATCTTTTGGTGCCGAAGCAGCTTTTGCAGCGGCCGCATCAGCAGCAAGCTTCGCTTTTAACTCTGCTTCTTCAGCTAATTTTGCTTGTAATGCTTCTGCATCTGCTTTCGCTTTTGCATCTGCAGCTAATTTTAATTGTAATGCTTCTGCATCAGCTTTTGCTTTTTCTTCTGCAGCTTGTCTCGCTCTGATTGCGTCTTCTTCAGCTTTTGCTTTTGCATCCGTAGCTTGTTTTGCTTTTAATGCATCTGCGTCAGCTTTAGCTTTAGCATCGGCAGCTAATTTTGCTTGTAATGCTTCTGCATCTGCTTTAGTTTTTGCATCAGCAGCCAATTTCGCCTGACGTGCTTCTTCTGCTAATTGCAATTGTCTCGCTTCTTCTTCAGCTTGTAATTTTGCAGTTGCCTCAGCATCTGCTTTTACTTTTGCATCAGCCAGTAATTTTGCCTGAAGTGCAACCATATCAGCTTTTGCTTTAGCATCAGCAGCTAATTTAGCTTGTTGTGCTTCTGCATCGGCTTTCGCTTTTGCGTCTGCTGCTAATTTCGCCTGACGTGCTTCTTCTTCAACTTTTGCTTTTTCTTCAGCAGCCTGTCTTGCTTGTAACGCTTCTGCGTCAGCTTTGGCTTTTGCGTCTGCTACTAATTTTGCTTGTAATGCTTCTGCATCGGCTTTGGCTTTTGCATCTGCAGCTAGTTTAGCTTGTAATGCTTCTGCATCAGCTTTTGCTTTTGCTTTTGCATCTGCAGCTTGTTTAGCTTTAAGAGCTTCTGCATCAGCTTTGGCTTTTGCATCAGCAGCTAATTTCGCCTGACGTGCATCTTCAGCTTCTTGTAATTGTTTTGCTTCTGCATCGGCTTTCGCTTTTGCTGTTGCTTCTGCATCAGCTTTTACTCTTGCGTCAGCTATTAATTTTGCTTGTAAAGCTTCCATGTCAGCTTTGGCTTTTGCATCAGCAGCAAGTTTAGCTTGTAAAGCTTCTGCATCGGCTTTCGCTTTTGCGTCTGCTGCTAGTTTAGCTTGTAATGCTTCTGCATCGGCTTTTGCTTTTGCATCTGCTGCTAATTTCGCTTGTAATGCTTCTGCATCAGCTTTTGCTTTTGCGTCTGCAGCAAGTTTAGCTTGTAGTGCTTCTGCATCAGCTTTTGCTTTTGCATCTGCAGCTAGTTTAGCTTGTAATGCTTCTGCATCGGCTTTTGCTTTTGCATCTGCAGCTAGTTTTGCTTGTAATGCTTCTGCATCGGCTTTTGCTTTTGCGTCTGCAGCAAGTTTAGCTTGTAATGCTTCTTCATCTGCTTTTACTTTTGCATCTGCAGCTTGTTTTGCTTTAAGAGCTTCCGCATCGGCTTTTGCTTTTGCATCGGCTACTAACTTAGCTTGTAATGCTTCTGCATCAGCTTTCGCTTTTGCGTCTGCGGCTAATTTTGCCTGACGTGCTTCTTCATCTGCTTTTACTTTTGCATCTGCAGCTTGTTTTGCTTTAAGAGCTTCTGCGTCGGCTTTTGCTTTTGCATCGGCTACTAACTTAGCTTGTAATGCTTCTGCATCAGCTTTCGCTTTTGCGTCTGCGGCTAATTTTGCCTGACGTGCTTCTTCATCTGCTTTTACTTTTGCATCTGCTTTTACTTTTGCATCTGCAGCTTGTTTTGCTTTAAGAGCTTCTGCGTCGGCTTTTGCTTTTGCATCGGCTACTAACTTAGCTTGTAATGCTTCTGCATCGGCTTTTGCTTTTGCGTCTGCAGCTAATTTTGCCTGTATTGCTTCTGCATCGGCTTTTGCTTTTGCGTCTGCAGCTAATTTAGCTTGTAATACTTCTTCGTCTGCTTTTGCTTTAGCATCTGCAGCTTGTTTAATTTTTAAAGCTTCAGCGTCAGCTTTAGCTTTTGCTTCTGCAGCAAGTCTTGCTTGTCTTGCTTCTGCATCAGCTTTTGCTTTTGCATCAGCAGCTAGTTTTTCTTTTAATGCAGCGTCTTCAGCAGCTTTTGCTTTCGCAGCAGCGGCAAGTTTTGCTTTGTTTGCAGCATCAATACTCGCTTTTGTTTTTACTGCCTCAGCGGCCTTTATTTTAGCTTCTGCGGCTAATCTCGCCTGATATGCGTCTGAGTCTGCTTTTGCTTTTGCATCTGCAGCCAGAATCGATTGTAAATCTGCAGCTTCAGCTTTTGCTTTTGCATCGGCTTTACGTTTCGCTTCTGCGGCGTCAGCTTTTGCTTTTGCATCTGCAGCAAGTTTAACTTTTAATGCTTCTGCATCGGCTTTGGCTTTATTATCAGCTTCTAATTTCTTAGCTGCCGCTTCAGCATCTGCCTGAGCTTTCTCAGCATTTAATTGTGCTTGCGTTTTTTGTGGCGCAGCAGCTTTTGCTTTTGCTGCAGCTTCGGCGTCTGCTTTAGATTTATCTGCGGCCAACTTCGCTTTCATAGCTTCTGCATCTGCTTTTGCTTTGTCAGCTGCAAGTTGCGCTTGTGTTTTTTGTGCTGCTGCACCAGGTCCTGCAGGTTTGTTTGCAATTGCTTGTGCTCTTGCAGCGGCAGCGGCATCTACTCTTGCTTTATTGTCTGCAGCTAATTTAATTCTGCGCGCTTCAGCATCGGCTCTGGCTTTATCAGCTGTTAATTGTGCTTGTGTTTTTTGTGCTGCACCAACCGCTCTGTTTGTAGTTGCAGTTTGTGCTCTCGCTGCTGCGGCTGCATCAGCTTTTGCTTTTGCATCTGCAGCTAATTTTATTTTGATAGCTTCAGCATCTGCTTTAGCTTTATTGTCTGCTTCTAATTTTGCTTTTGCTGCAGCTTCGGCATCAGCCTTAGCTTTTTCTGCAGCTGCAAGTCGTACTTGTTTTGCTTCAGCATCGGCAATAGCCTTAGCTTCAGCAGCTAGTCTTGCTTTTTCAGCTCCATCAACTCTGGTAACTGGAGTACTTGTAGTTTTCTTAGCTGGTACTGGTTTTGATCTTGCAGGATCTATAAGAGAACCTTCTTCGTCGTCTCCGTAATAGTAATTTTTGTTTTTGAATTTATAAGCAATTGCAAATTCGTGAGAACCTCCAAGATTAGAGAAATTTCCCATTCCTCTTTCGTAGTTATATTCGATAGCAATGCTTGGCGAAATATTAACTCCTAATCCGGCTGAAACTCCGTATAATGTATTGTATCCTGCTTGCGCCCAAACTCCTTGCTGCAGTGTAAGCATACCAAGACCAGATATAACTGTTTTATCTTTTTTAACTTCTGTTTTAATAATTCCCGAGAATTTACTTCTGTCAAAAAAACCATAAGTGTCAATGTATCCAGTGTACATTGCATGCAATTCAATTGCTTTTTCCGGATCATCTTTTACGATTCCAGATCCAAAATTGTAAAGCACTAAATTGTTTATCGATAATCCAAAATCAAGAAATGCTGTTCCGTAGTTAATCCCGGGATTAACTGTAAGCAACATATTTGATGGATAATCTCCATTTAAAATCGTTGGGTCATCTGAGATTATTTTACCCTGATCTAATCCGCTTTTGTAAAAACCAACATTCAAACCAAAAGTAAGGTTGCTGTCTTCCTGTAAAACGATATTATGAGCAAAGTTTCCGATTCCTCCAAACACAGTCATTAAACCATAATTTTGTTGAAAAAGACCAAAAGCAAAGGCTTCATTCTCTCTAAAACGTCCTGAATAATTGGCTAAATAAGTATTGGGAGCATCATCAAATTGTGTCCATTGTCTTTTATTATAGAAACTTGCATAGGCGTTTGTTTCACGAACAAAGCTGAATGCAGGGTTAATTAAATATCTATTAAACTTTAAAGAATTTCTGATAGGTAACGAAAACGAAACAACTCCATTCTCATTTTTGTCCTGAGAATAGAGTGCATTTGAAAAACCGTAAAATAAAGTTATGAATAGTAAAATTTTCTTCATATTATTTTATCACAGTTATTGATCCTTTTTTTTCACCTGTGTCGGATTGAATGACATAGTAATATACTGGATTTACATTTTTAAAATCTATTGCGGTCTGGGGCCAATCACCTTGGTAATTCACGACATCCAGAACCTTGTCGCCATTTGAACTTATGATAATAACTTTTGTAGTATCATTTTTATATACATCAGGAATATTCCAATAAGGATTCGCTCCGCTTAATTTAAGTATGTTAGGAATAACATTTGTAACTAAACCAGTCGCTGATTTAACTTTAAAAGGAAACTCTTTAGTAACAACACATCCTGCTGTCTGAGAAATTACCGCTTTATAACTACCAATTGTTGCAACTGTATAACTAGTTTCTGTTGCGCCTTGAATTGCATTACCGTTTAAAAACCACTCCACTTTAGGATTGGTTGCATCTGTAGTAATATTAACTTTAAGTAATTCACCGTCTTTTAATATGTACTCATCTGCAACGTCAATACTTGCATTAAATCCGTTACTTTTTAGGTTTATAGAACTACTTCCTGTACATCCTCCAAAGTCAATTTCTACAGTATAAATTCCCGGTTCTGTTGCTGTAATTGAGCGCGTAGTAGCGCCATTGATTACTACATTATCCTTTTTCCATACATAACTATTTCCTGATCCTACAGTTGCTGTTAAGACCGTTCCTTCGCCTCCTGTTGCACAAAAAGGATTTCCTAAACTTGAATCTATCGAAAATGCAGAACCAGCGCCAGAAGCGGTTACAACAACTCTATTTGAATAAGAAAGAGACGTACACGTACCATAATTACTTTCGACATAATAAGTACCAGCAGCTGTAACGGTAAAATTGGGACCACTTGCACCCGCCATAAGTGTTGGCTGTGCTGTAGACCCATTATCTCTGAACCAATTATAAGTTATTGATGGATATTTTAAAGGTGAATCATTTGCAGGACTCGTTCTGTCCGGATCGACAGAAAGTACAAAACTTCCTCCCGCACAAAAAGTAGCATTAGCATTAAAATTATTAATGGTATACTGCTTGTCGTGGATTTTATAATAAATTGGAAATTGTTTTTTTGCCGTAGAAGAAAAGAAACTAGGACTTGCAGGTTGCCCGCCAGAACTTTTAATTCTTAAACTATAAGTATCACTTCCAACAATATCTGAAGGAATCGAGAATGTTATTGTTTTTTTATTTGGCGCATCATCATTCTCATCTACAAAAACTATTGCAGTTGGATTGGTAAAGCTTCCTGTTTTATCTGATAATTCGACTGAAAATGTAGTTCCCGCTGCATAACCTGTATACGTAAATGTAGCTTTGTACGTAGGATTCGTAGATCCACCGGCACAAATTCTGTCAAACGTTAAGATATCAGGCGTTATCGATTGGGCATGTAAAGTCGATTCAGTACAAAACAGAATACTAAATAAAAGGAAAAAATGCGTAATAGTTAAAGTAGTTTTTTGAATCATATAGTGCGTGTTCTTGCTAAATCTATACGCTCAAAAAACAAAATGTCTATGAATGTTTCTGAAAAATCATACTTATAATTCTCAATAATATCTTTTGCAAGAGCTGAATAAGTATAAGTAATTGTTGAGTTTTCTTCACAGTTTGATGACTGATTATTCACCTCATTTGCAACAGCAGAGCTATCCTTGGGGATGGATAGCCCTACTATACAATGATTAGAATCATCTAATTTGCTGCTATTACTATCAGCTATGTCATTCTTTTGGTTTAATACACTAAACGCGTCTAATTTGCAGTTAGAATCAGTAGAAATTGTAGGTATTTCAGCTGTACTTTGTGCATATAGACTTAACGTCATAGGAGAAACCAAAAATATTATATATAAGAAATATTTTTTTGTAGATAGTACCATTATGTCTTGATCTTTATTTGGGTCCGTATGAGACTAATACATAAATTGTGTCTGGGGACTTTATTAATAAAATTTACGTTTTGAAATAAAAATCGAAATCTATTTATCTGTTTCCGCTAGATGCTGTAATTTTTCCTAATTGCAGTCTGAAATCTGGTTTTTTAGGGTTAAAAATATCAATGAATGTCTCTTTGTTATCACTTTGTGAATAAACGTTAAAGAACACACTGTTTCCGTACCAGTTTTCTAAATCTTCGTTGTTAGAATTGTACTCTGTAAAGATGTTTCCGTTACATAGGTTAAAGTACATTTCCTCAAATTTGATTTTCTTAAGGTTGGCATCATTAATCTCTGTTTTACTATCTAATAAAACAGCTGGATTAAATCCGGAAATTACGCTTCTTTTCATTTCAAGAGAAGCAGTTTCAGCTACATACACAGCCTCTTTTACTAAACCAGACTGAATATCAGCTTTGATATTATCACTGTCATTAAGCATAGTGATATTTGTTGCAACAACAAGAGTTTGTTTTTTAGTAAAATCAGTTTCATTTTTCTTTTCAAATGATTTTACTTCCATGCAACGAGAACCGTCTTTATTACTTGATAAATAAGAAGATCTAACGGCTAATGAGTTGTATAAACGACATTGTACTCCTTGTGTAAATTTGTAATCGTCGTTGATAGATTTATAAGAAACTAATTTAGTTGCGTTTACATCACCTCCAAAAAAGGCAAATGAGTCACCACCAGAGTAGCTTACCATAATGTTTTCTAAGATTGTTTTAGATCCAACACCAGCAATAGTCAAACCATTGAAAGTATCAACACCTTTAACTTTTTTTCCAGCAAATTCGATTCTCACAAATCTCAAAACTCCTGAATTTCCTGCAACATTATCACCACCATAAGTAGTAAGTGTAGGATCAAGATCTAGGTTGTAAGAACCAACATTACCAAATTTATTGATTGGCGCATCTCCAAGAATTACAACTCCACCCCAGTCTCCAGCTTTTTTCTGGCTGCGGTTAGATGTAAATACGATTGGATCAGTTTCTAATCCGTCTGCAATAAGTTGTGCACCTTTTGTAACTACCAATGTTCCTTTTGTTTCGAAATCACCGATGATTAACGTTCCAGGTTCAATTGTTAAAACAGCGTTATTAGTAACATAAACATTGCCTTGCAAAACGTATATATTCCTCTTCAGCAATTTAGTATTAACAGAAATGTTTCCTGCTAAAATTTGGTTTGCTTCTCCATATTCTACTTTGTTAGGCTTAAATTCGGTCCAGTTGTTCAACCAATTGTTGTAGCCCATAATTCCTTTCTCTTGTTGAGCACTCATACTTGTAACCGTCAAAAGAACGCAGATCATTTGAGTAATTTTTTTCATGATAAGGGGGTATTAGGGTTAATAATAAATTTGGGTATGCGTAAATGAAAAAACTCATCTCGAGTTTTCCGAAAAAATCCAGAACGCTTCGAGAACGAGTTGTTTTTTTATCTCTTTTTCAAAATGCCGCTGAAAGTTTTCCACCATCTACGTAAACAAGTTTAAAAAGGTTTTAAAAAATATTTTTAAATATTACATTTCATTCAATTCGTTGAATTCGTGTAATGATTTCAATGTACTTTCGTAAAATAAAATTGCAGCAATCAAGTTCCCTTTATCAGAATACGGCATCATTTTTCTTTGAAATTCTACTGTCGTGTCTAAGAAAGTTGTTGTACCAACTGCCTGAGCATCTAAAACTTTTTTGTGTTCAGAATCGTCCGGAATACCTAAATCCGCCATTGTAACACCTGGTTTAGTAACCAACGCAATGTAAGGGAGAGTTTTAACTAAAACTTTAATACGCTCGATGTACAATTCTAACAATTCTCCTTTTTGCATACCACTTAATTCTTTCTGATCATGGTATTTTCGGATAAGTGCAGTTGTACTAATGATACTTCTTGGAGCGTTTTTTGCCTGTGCCGAAATAGCACCGGTTGTCAAGAAAAAAAGTGTACTTAATAAAATAATTTTCCCTTTCATAAATTCTTAGATATAATTGGTTGTTGATGAAAACAAAAATATATAATTTAACTTAAATTGCAACTTTATTGATTTCTTTTTTCAAAAAAAAAGCTTAAAGAAACCTTAAAAAAGAACCTTATGTCGAGAAAATGTGCGTTTTAACGGGGTTTTTGTTAAATTTGTTAAAATCTTTACCGTAAGATATTAAGTACTAAAAACACTTTTTATTTCTAATTAATAGCCAAAAAACTGTTACGTTTATCGTTTTATTTAAAAAACTATTAACAAAAAAGTCTTAATATCTCCTTCAAATCGTCTCTTTATTAACAAAAGTTGGTTAACAAACTTCAAAAAATCGGACTTAAAACACCAATAACGACAGAAATGAAACGCAAGAAGCAAACTTTTGATCTAAAATTTTTGCCTATATCATTTTCTTCTATCTTTGCTTCATGCAATTTTCTCAAATTTTAGGTCAAGATTACATCAAAAGTCACTTGATAAAAAGTGCATCTTCCGGACGAATTCCGCATGCTCAATTATTCATCGGACCAGAAGGAAGTGGTACATTATCAACAGCAATTGCCTACGCGCAATATATTTTGTGTAACAATACAGGAAATGAAAACTCAAACGGAAATGATTCCTGCAATTTGAAGTTTCAAAACCTCTCACATCCTGATTTGCATTTTATATATCCAACAGTTACGACTGAGGATGTAAAAACAAAACCCAAAAGTTTAGACTTCATTCAGGATTGGCGCACATTTATTCAGGAAATGCCTTACGGCGGATTATTTGACTGGTATAAAATACTGGGCGTTCAAAACAAACAAGGTGAAATTCGTGTCGAAGATGCAACCGAAGTTTTAAAATCGCTTTCGCTGAAATCTTACGAAGGTGGTTATAAAATCATGATCATCTGGATGGCCGATAAAATGAATATCGCCGCATCAAATAAGCTTTTGAAATTATTGGAAGAACCATCGGATAAAACCATTTTTATTCTGATTTCTGAAAATGAAGAAGATATTATACAAACCATACGCTCTCGTTGTCAGGTTATTCACTTTAATGGACTGCCGGAAAAAGTTATCGCCGAAGCTTTAATTTCAAAAGAAAACATCGACGAAAAATCAGCTTTCAAAATTGCACATCAAGCTCAGGGAAATTTCAGTAAAGCCTTACACTTATTAAAAGAAGACGATTCAGAATATCCTTTTGAGCAATGGTTTGTAAATTGGGTTCGTGCTGCTTTTAGAGCAAAAGGAAATGCCGCTGCGATTCAGGATTTAATTTCCTGGAGCGAAGAAATAGCAGGTTTAGGTCGTGAAAGTCAGAAAAAATTCATTCAGTTTTGTATCGAAATGTTTCGACAGGCACTTTTGCTTAATTATCAGGCACCAACTTTGGTTTACATTGAGCCAAAAGTCGACAAGTTTAAACTCGAAAATTTTGCTCCATTCGTAAACGGAAATAACATTCACGAAATTTTCAAAGAACTTTCAGATGCGATGTATCACATTGAAAGAAACGGAAATGCAAAAATAATCCTAACCGATTTATCTATAAAATTGACTCGTTTAATTCATAAAAAATAAATTTCAAATGAATAATGTTGCCTCTATTTTACTATTGGCTTTTCTAGCCTTAACGTTCTTACAATCAGGGTATGAAAAAATATTCTACTGGAAAGACAATGTCGAATGGCTTAAAGGTCATTTTGCCAAAACAATACTAAAAAATCAAGTGCCACTAGCCTTACTTCATCTTTTAATTTTAGAATTAATTTCCGGAATTTTATGTGTTGTTGGTGCTATACAATTGCTAACAGATAGCGGACGCGAATTTGGTTTTTACGGCGCTATATTTTCTTGTATCTGTTTGTTAATGATGCTTTTCGGACAACGATTAGCCAAAGATTACGATGGAGCGAGAACCATCGTTATTTATTTTATTCCGGCAATAATGGCCGTTTATTGGTTGAATTAAAAATATGCCACAGATTAAAAGGATTAAAAAAATCATTTAAATTCTTTTAATCTGTGACAAAAAATAAAATTGTTCGCTTTAGCGGACAGAAAATCAAAATTTTACATTAAAAAAAATGAATCCAAAACATCCTTCTGAATCCCTAACAATCTTAACTGATTTAGTTTTACCGAGCGAAACAAATCCTTTAAACAACCTTTTTGGTGGCGAATTATTGGCCAGAATGGATCGTGCAGCAAGTATTGCCGCCCGCAGACATTCACGCCGAATTGTGGTTACGGCATCTGTAAATCACGTAGCTTTTAACAGAGCAATTTCTTTAGGAAGTGTTGTAACTGTTGAAGCAAAAGTTTCAAGATCTTTCAAAAGTTCGATGGAAGTTTTTATCGATGTTTGGGTAGAAGATCGTGAATCAGGAAACAGAACAAAAGCTAACGAAGCCATCTATACATTTGTTGCCGTAGACGATACCGGAAGACCGGTTGAAGTGCCTGCAATTATACCGGAAACGGAACTTGAAATACAACGTTTTGAAGCTGCTTTGCGTCGTAAACAACTGAGCTTATTATTAGCAGGAAAAATAAAACCTTCTGATGCTACAGAATTAAAGGCTTTATTTTTATAGTACTAATTTTGGTACAAATTGGAACAATCAAACTTCGAAAAAAGAACTAATTTTACAAAAATTATAAGCCCAGAGAAATCTAATTCAGGAAGTCGTTTCATTTTCTGATTTATGTTTGAAAGAGAAAAAAATAGAAAAATTTAGATGAAAGAAAAAGAAAAAAAAGAGATGAGTTCAGAAAAAGATGCCAAATTAAAAGCGCTACAACTTACGCTTGACAAACTAGATAAAACTTACGGTAAAGGAACTGTAATGAAAATGGGAGATAAAGCCATTGTAGAAGTAGAAACTATTTCTTCAGGTTCTCTTGGTGTTGATTTAGCCCTTGGAGTAAATGGTTATCCAAGAGGTAGAATCATTGAAATTTACGGTCCGGAATCTTCTGGAAAAACGACTTTAACATTACATGCAATTGCTGAAGCTCAAAAAGCTGGAGGAATTGCTGCATTTATAGATGCTGAGCACGCTTTTGATAGAAATTATGCTGAAAAATTAGGCGTAGATATCGAAAACCTAATCATCTCTCAACCAGATAACGGGGAACAAGCTTTAGAAATTGCCGAAAACTTAATTCGTTCAGGAGCAATTGATATTGTGGTAATTGACTCTGTTGCTGCGTTGACTCCAAAAAGTGAAATCGAAGGTGAAATGGGAGATTCTAAAATGGGTCTTCATGCACGTTTGATGTCTCAGGCTTTGAGAAAATTAACCGGAACAATTAGCAAAACAAACTGTACTGTTTTCTTCATTAACCAGTTGAGAGAGAAAATTGGAGTTATGTTTGGTAACCCTGAAACTACAACGGGTGGTAACGCCTTAAAGTTCTATGCTTCAGTACGTATTGATATTCGTCGTTCATCTCAAATTAAAGATGGTGAGAACGTTATTGGTAACAGAACTAAAGTTAAAATCGTAAAAAACAAAGTTGCTCCACCTTTTAAAACTGCCGAATTCGACATTATGTACGGGGAAGGAGTTTCTAAAACAGGAGAAATTCTTGACTTAGCGGTTGAATTTGAAATCGTTAAAAAAGCAGGATCTTGGTTTAGCTATGGAGATACAAAATTAGGACAAGGTCGTGATGCCGTAAAAGCCCTAATCAAAGATAATCCGGAATTAGCAGATGAATTAGAAGAAAAAATTAAAGCGTATATCAAAGAATTGGCAAACGCTTAATACACAATAAATCAACTAATTGTTGACAATTTTACAAAACCGACAAGTTTAAATAACTGTCGGTTTTTTTTATTTAAAAAAAAATCAAAAAATGACGCAACCATTTTAAAATACGTCCATCTATACACTAGACATAAGATTTGGTATTTGGCCATAAGTACCATTTCAAACGTTCTTTTTTAGAATAAATTTGGTTGGTTTGTTCCCTAAAAATCCGTTAGTTTATTTGGTGCTAACGGGTTTTTATCATTTTTTTCATTTATTTTTCGATTTCCACGCAACCTTTTTCATTTTTTACTCTCTGTATTATTATGACATTAGCTTGAGTTCTAACCAAACTCTTTATTACCAACCTTTTAATATTTTTGATTATGAAAGAGAAAATAGAAGCGTTGTACAATAAAAACCGCCGAAAAACCAAATTAAAATTAAAAAAAGTATTACGTTTTATTTCAGAAAAAATAATTCATCGATAAGCTTTGAATATAAGACGGGGGTTTTTAATTCAAAAGAAAACCCGACAAATTTTAAAGTTTGTCGGGTTTCAATTTTTATATAATGAAGCTTTACTTTGTCTTTTTAAATTCCAGTAAACCTTTATAAATCAACTGTCTTACCTTATCACGAAGCTCTTTTCTGTTTTCACTTCCAAGTCCTTCTGTTTCTACAAAAGGCAATACTTTCACACGCATTTTTCCAGGACTTCCGCTTAAAAAAGTATATGAAAAACGCTCTTTATTATCTGCAAAAACAATAGGAACAATTGGTATCTGATGCTCTAATGCTAATCTAAAAGCGCCATCTTTGAATTCGTCCAACAAAATAGATTCATCATCCGGAACACCTCCTTCAGGAAAAATACAAATACTAAGTCCTTGATTAAGCCTGTTTTGGGCTCTTTTGAAAACTTCATTTTTACTTTTCGAAGAATTTCGATCTACCAAAATGCAGGTTCTCTTATAGAAAAATCCAAACAACGGAATTTTCGAAAGTTCTTTCTTTCCAACAAAAACAAATGGGTTTCTAACTACCGCCAGCATCAGCATAATATCTGTCATTGAAGTATGATTTGCCACGATCATGTAGCTTTTCTTTTTAATCAGCTTCTGTTCGCGTTCAACTTTATAATAAAAACCCATGCCAAAAAGGATGAATTTAGCCCAAATACGGGCCATTTTAAAGAAATAGGGATAACCACTCTCTGATATAATAGAAATCAGCAAAAACGGCAGCATAATCAATATCGGAATGGCCATCAAGATGTAAAACCAAATGCGCCATAAAACCCAAAAAACAATTTTAATTCCTTTCATGGTTTCAAATGTAAGAAATCAGAAATGATTTTAGATTTTTAGATCATTAGATTTTTAGACTTTACTGGAATAAAACAATCTACGAGAGTTTTTTTACCGCAAAGTACGCTAAGTTTTTTCGCAAAGGAAAGAAGTTATTATGCATTGTCGATAATTGCAAGCAATTAAGATCACAAAGCTTTTTGTTTAAAATATCACTTTACAAAACTTTGAAAACTTTGCGAAAAAACTTTGCCCCTTTGCGGTAAAACTTAAACAATATTGTGCGTAAATCTGCGTTAAATTTATTTAAAAAGTTATGACAGAAAACGAGATATCGAATATTATAATTGGACTTGCAATTGATGTTCATAAAGCTCTTGGTCCAGGTTTATTGGAGAACGCATATCAAGAATGTTTGTTCTACAAAATTAAACAACGCGGACTTGTTGTAGAAAAAGAGAAGTCAATGCCTTTAATTTTCGAAGAAGTTAAACTTGATTGTGCATATCGGATTGATTTACTTGTTGAAAACAAATTTATAATTGAAATAAAAAGCGTAGAATCACTTACCATGAATCATCTCGCACAAACCTTAACTTATTTAAAAATTGGCAAATACAAACTTGGATTACTAATAAATTTCAATGAAGTTTTACTAAAAAACGGCATCAGAAGAGTCGTAAATAACTTATAGATAAAGCTTAGAGAACTTCAAGAACCTTCTTAAAGCTTCGTGAACTTTGCGAAAAAACTTTGCGCACTTTGCGGTAAAAAACACCCCCATTCAAGATAAAAAATAAACTTTGTGGTTATAAAAAAACATTACGACCTTTGCGTTTAAAGAATAAAAAACTAAAATGGCAAAAATACTAACTGGTGTTCAGAGTACTGGAACGCCACATTTGGGAAATTTATTAGGCGCAATTATTCCTGCAATTGAATTATCGAATGATCCTGCAAACGAATCTTTTTTGTTTATTGCTGATTTACATTCAATTACGCAAATAAAAGACGGGAAAACATTAAGAGAAAATACATACAGCACTGCAGCAGCTTGGCTTGCTTGCGGTCTAAATCCTGATAAAGTTACATTCTACAGACAATCTGATGTAACTCAAACAACCGAATTGACTTGGTATTTAAGCTGCTTTTTTCCATTTCAAAGATTGACTTTGGCACATTCTTTCAAAGATAAAGCAGATCGTTTAGACGATGTTAACGCCGGACTTTTTACGTATCCGATGTTAATGGCGGCTGATATTTTGCTTTATGATGCCGAATTTGTACCGGTTGGAAAAGACCAATTACAACATTTAGAAATTACTCGTGATGTCGCTTCTCGTTTCAATCACCAAATGGGAGAAACGTTTGTAATTCCAGAAGCTAAAATTCAAAAAGACAGCACGTTAATTCCGGGAACAAACGGCGGAAAAATGAGTAAATCTGCAAATAACATTATCAACATTTTCGAGAATGATAAAGTGTTACGTAAACAAGTCATGAGTATTGAAACTGATAGTACTCCGCTTGAAGCTCCTAAAAATCCGGATACTTGCAACGCTTTTGCAATTTATTCTTTACTAGGAAGTGAAGCACAAATCGCCGAAATGAGAGCCAATTATCTAGGTGGAAATTACGGTTACGGTCACGCCAAACAAGCTTTGTTTGAATTGATTACCGAAAAATTCAAAACCGAAAGAGAAAAATACAATTACTACATCAACAACCTTGAAGAAGTTGATGCACTTTTGAAAAAAGGCGCCGGAAAAGCTTCAATTATAGCTGATGGAGTTCTGGCTAAAGTTCGAGAAATACTTGGATTTGGTAAATAATATGTTTTTGCCACGAATTACACGAATTTCCGCTAATTAATTAGTGCTACTTCGTGTAATTCGTGGCAACTTCTTTTTTTATTAAATCGCCTCAAACAACTTCCCTGGCAAAGGTCTAATAACTCCTTTTAGTTCCATATTCAAAAGGATTCCTGATATTTTATAAATTGGAAAGTCACATTGAAGTGCTATAAAATCCAATATTTCTTTTCCGTTTTTTAACAGAAAGTCATATACTTTTTGCTCGTCAGGTTCAAGTTCTACAAACAATTGTTTCTGCACCGCTTTTGACTTGTTTTCGACGTCCCAGTTTAAAATATAAACCAAATCGGCAGCTGTGGTTAGTACGTTTGCTTTTTGTGTCTTAATTAAGTTATTACAGCCTTGACTGTATTTATCGGTTACTCTTCCGGGAACGGCAAAAACGTCACGGTTATAATCGTTTGCAATGTTTGCTGTAATAAGTGATCCTCCTTTATCAGCAGATTCTATAACAATCGTTGCCTCGCTCATTCCGGCAACTATGCGGTTTCTGCGCACAAAATTCTCTTTATCCGGATTTGAAGAACTCCAGAATTCCGTTATAAATCCGCCGTTTTCCTCCATTTGCGCTACGTACTTTTTGTGCATTTTTGGGTAAATTTGGTTTAATCCATGTGCTAAAACACCAATTGTCTGCAAGTTGTTTTCGACAGCCAATTGATGCGCTGTAATATCAACCCCATAGGCAAATCCGCTAACAATAACAGGATCAAGCGGAACCAGATCTTCAATAAGTTTTTTACAGAATTCCATTCCATAAGAAGTAATCTGACGCGTTCCAACTATACTAATTAATTTTCTATTTTTCAAATCAATGTTTCCCGTGGAAAAAATCAAAACCGGTGAATCTATGCAATGTTTCAACTTTTCCGGATAATTTTCATCTTGAAAAAAGGAAACATTTATCGCTTTAGATTTTATAAATTCAAGTTCCTGATTGGCTTTTTCAAAAACAGTTTTATCATTCAAATTATTTAATAAAACTCCTCCAACTCCATCAATAGCAGATAATTGATTTTTTTTAGTCTTAAAAACGGCTTCTGCATTTCCGCAATGAGACATTAATTTTTTGGCCATAATATCGCCCACACCATCCACTTTTAATAAGGCTAATAAATAAAACAATTCCTGATCTGACATCTGCTAAAATATTATGTAAAATAGAACTCAAAATTCTAATAAATTAATACTGCAAATATGGTTAAAATAAAGTAATTTCTTAATAAAAACAATAATTTAGATTGTAGTTAATTTTTAAAAACTAATAACCTATATGTTAAAATACTGAATATTAATTGTCTATAAAAAATTCAGAATTGTTAATAAAAATTGTGAATAAAATTTTGATAACTATATTCATTACATAACTTTGCTAATATGAAAATCGAAACTTACATAGGACAGTTATTGTATCGTTATCAGTGTGTAACGGTTCCCGGATTCGGCGCTTTTTTAACCGAAATTCAGTCGGCTCAGCTTAATGAAAGCACAAATTCGTTTTTTCCACCCAAAAAAATGATCTCTTTTAACAGCCATCTAAAAAACAACGATGGACTGCTGGCAAATCATATTGCAAATGCAGAAAAAACATCTTATGGTTTTGCTGTAAGTGCTATTGCTTTTGAGGTTGTAAGCTGGAAAAATACATTAGAAGAAAACGGTACTATTTACCTGAAAGGAATTGGTGAAATTCGCTTTAATTCTGAAAAAAATATAATTTTCACGCCAAATGATCAGACCAATTATCTAACAAGTTCTTTTGGATTAAGTCCATTTGTTTCGCCGTTAGTTAAAAAAGAAATTTTTGAGAAAAAAATTGAGAAACTTTCAGAAAGAGAAACTGTTTCATTGTATGAAAATGAAGAAGAAGGCAGATCAACAAATCCGTTTTTAAAATATGCTGCAATTCTTGTATTAGGTCTTGGAGTTACTGGTAGTATTGGATATCCTTTGTACCAAAATCAAATAGCTACCAAAACGTTAATCGTGGAAAGTGCTGTTCAGAAAAAAGTACAAAACAAAATACAAGAAGCGACCTTTTTTATTCAAAATCCACTTCCTGCAGTGACGCTTTCAGTTGACTCTGCAAAAGTTGAAACTGTTGACGAAAAAGTGATGCCATATCACATAATGGCAGGAGCTTACAGAAGTGAGCAAAACGCTAGAAAAGCATATAATCAATTGATAAAAGACGGTTATAAAGCAAGAATGCTTGGCGAAAATAAACACGGATTATTCCCTGTTTTATACGGAAGTTATGCTACAATGGCAGAAGCTGAAAAAGCACAAAAAGAAATTCAAAAAGGAGAAAATCCAGATGCCTGGATCCTGGTCGAATCACTATAAAACCTTAAAAATCCTGTTCTAACGAACAGGATTTTTTTTGCCTTATTTTATCTTTAAAAAAACTTTATCCGGCGCTTCATATTTTTTACAGACACTATTTTTGGTCTTCATTAACAAGAACATAAATAAAATCATGAAGCATAAATTAAAAGTATTTTTCGCATTCTTTCTAATCCTTTCTGCCCAACAATTCTATGCGCAGGATATTGTAACAACTCAAAAAGCTCAGGATGCTTTAGCAAAAAAAGCTGACCGAGAGGCTAAAAAATCAACTGACGAAATTCATAAAAAACTCAATGATGAACAAGCCAGATTGAAAAAAGAACAAAAAACAGTCGAGAATCATCAAAAAGATCTGAAAAATTCTGAAAAAAATCTAGAGAAAACAAAACAAAAGATTTCGAAATTAGAATCTGAAAATCAAAAGATTAATACTAAAATCAACACAAATTCGCTTACTGCCGAAGAATCTCAAAAGCAAGCTATAAAAGTGAAACAAAAAGAACTTGAAATTCAAAAACTTAAGCTGAAACAAATAGATCAGCAAAAAAATTTAGATAAAGTCAGAGCATCACTTTAAACGAAAAAATCCTATTCGCCGCGACGAATAGGATTTTTTTATTTAGCAATTATTTTCGCATTCTGACTGAGAATCACCTTCTTACCTTGATATATTGTGAGTTTCGCCGGAGGCGAATTTTTTTCGCCCAAAACAATGAACGCACACTCATATTTGTAATTATCTTTTATAAATTCATATTGGTGATTTCCTCCTATTCCTTCAACCACAAGTTCGCCTCTATATATAATTAAATCAGGCTTTTCAGTCATTTTTTTATCAATAGACCAGGAAACATAACGATAATTATTGTTTCCCAGGTTATCAATTCTGATTTTAAATTTAGCCGTTTCTAAAATGCAAATTGGTTTCCAAAAAAAAGCAATACTTGAATCAAGTTCCTTTTTTTGTGAAGCTATTAGTTTGTTTTTGAGATCTATTTCAAATTTAGACTGATAATTTACTGCTGTTAATCTCCCATCGACATCCATCCAAATACTTCCGTGATTTAACATTATACCGCGCAACCCCATATCAGACCAATCTTTTTCAGGGCTAGAAGTTGTTATTTCGTTTTTTAAAGTCGAATCAAATAGTTCTTCATAACGCTTCACAAAGTCTGCTTTATCGATAATATCAGGTATTGGATACTCTCGTTCCAACGGATATACAATCATGTCTCCGATTGCTTCTTTATTATCACTTTTTACGTTGTCAATAAAGCTTTTAATCAACTTTAGATAATCTGCTTTTACATCCTGCGCACCAATCAAACCACTGCAAAAAAACAATAATGCTAAAAATAAATTTCTTGTTTTCATCTTAAAATATTTTTAATCGATTATTAATCTGTTCCTCACAACTTCATATAAAAGTACTTAATTTATATTTCATCTGAACATTTTTAGTTCCTCTTATACAGCAACATAAACTAAAATTTTAACTAAAATATTGCATTCGTTTCAATAAAAAATCCTGTTCCACATGAAACAGGATTTTTTCTATTTGGTAACTATTTTCGCATTCTGAGAAAGGATTTCTTTTCCATTTTGATAAATCGTTAACGTTGCCGGAGGCGAATCAGATTCGCCCAAAACAATGATAGAACATTCATACAAATAAGCACCTTTTTTAAATTCAAAATGAGAATTTCCTCCTGTTCCGTCAGAGATCCATTTTCCTTTAGTAATCACTAAATCAGGTTTATCACTCATCGATTTTTTAATAGACCATGAAGCATATCTGTGATTTTCTTTTCCTATATCATCAATTCTTATTCTGAATTTAGAGGTTTCCAAAATATAAACCGGAACTTGAAAATAGGCAATAGACGGATGTAACGTTAGTTTTTCTTCAGCAATCAGTTTGGCTTTAAGATCTATCTCTGCTTTCGACTTATAATTAATTGTAATTATCTTTCCGTTAGTGTCAATCCAGATATCGCCGCTTCCAAACATAATACCACGCCAACCTACTTCTGACCAATCTTTTGCAGGATTAGATTTGATGATTTCATTTTTTAAATTAGCATCAAAAATCTCATCATATCTCTCTAAAAAATCAGCTTTGTTTTTGACCGTCGGAATTGGATAATCCCGTCCTAGCGGAAAAGAAATAAAAGCCGCAACGCCTTCTTTGTTATTGCTTTTTACATTGGCAATAAAACTCTTTACAAATTTTTGATACTCCGGTTTTAGATCCTGACCAAAAGTCAATTGACCGCAAAAAATAAAAATAACGAAGTATATTATTCTGTTTTTCATATAAAAATCTTTTTAATTATCTAGTTCATTGATATTTATAAAATTAAATAATCCAAGAGTTAAAATGTGCCGTTAGGCACTAAATATTGGTAGAAACCATGAATTGAAACAAGTTTAGCGTGCCGTAGGTACACAACAAAATGACTGCTATTGCGTAACTACGCCACGCTAAAAAATTCTAAACCAATACTGACTACCAATATTTAGTGCCTAACGGCACAAATTGAAAGCTTTCAATTATTGATTAACATTAATTATAAAATTAGTTAATTAATACTTTCCCTGAACATTTTTAGTTCTTTCGAAAAAACTCACTCCTTTTTTCTTTCAAATCAAAAGTAAATTTAAAACAAAGAAATCCTGATCATTTCACAATCAGGATTATATGTTTAACGTGGAACATTTCTAGTTTCTATAAAAAGAAGTAATTCTATTTTACATAATGTTAGATAGAAAATCTAAAATTTAATCCAAATTTTTTCGGATTCAAAATCAATTTATACTCGCTTTGAACATTTTAAGTTCGTCCCAGGTAAATTCATCTCCGTATTTTTCCTTCAAAGAATTAAGTGATTCTTCTTGATAGAACTGAAAAGCTTCACGCAAAGCCAATATTTTATCATACGGCAAAACATCTGAGATTTCGACTTTCTTAGCTTGAATTAGTTTAACCAAATGTGTTTCAATTGTTTGAACGGTCAATTTTCTCATTCGCGCAATATCTTCAATCGAATTTTTTGCAAGCCACAAATCATGAGTTTCTTCGATGGTTGTTTTTTTATCAGCCTTTGGTACGGTTTTATCCAATTTTCTCGCCGTATAGCGTACAGGTTCTTCAGATTTAAAAATATCCGTGTTGCTCATATTAAATTCCTCGCGGATCTTGGCAATCTTGTCTAATTTGTAGTTTTTAATCGCTGTAGACGACAATTTCTCTTTACAGATGGTTTCACCTGCAACAACAATTTCTATTAGCAATTTGGCCTTCATTAAGCGTAAAACTGCTTTCGTTTGCAAATCGTCCAAAAATGCCAATTCTTCGTAAAACTCTTTCACCTTTTTGAACTTCTGAATTTCGGCCATTTTCTGCAAAAGATCCGTTACCAGTTTGTCCATCGGTTTAAAGAAATAATCATACGCCGCCACTACCCTTTCCTGCACGAAAAACAAATCAACAGTTTCTTTATTGAAAATTTTATTGAGCTGATGAACGAATTTCTGCGAAGGATCAATCAACGCGTCAATAGTTTCTAAACGTTTATGCGCCCAAACGGAATGTTTTGATTTTTCAGATGCAACTGCATTTTCGTTATAACTAAAACGGTGATTGCGCCATTCCTGAGATAAATCGGCCCAATTAAAACTGTTAATCAAATAGTTGTGAATAAAATTCTTGGTTTCAAAATGCAAGGAATGTTTCAAAACATCTTCTGTCGCTTTGTTTAAAGCGTAATCCATCACATCCTGATCATTCGAAATCCCATTCATTTGCAGCGGAGAAAGCAAAATAAGCCCATTTAAGGACGTTAAACGCGATAATGCAACATATGCCTGTCCGGGCAAAAAAACTTGCGATACATCGAGCGCAGCTTTCTCAAAAGTTAAACCCTGACTTTTGTGAACCGTTATTGCCCAAGCCAATTTTAACGGATAATGCGCAAATGTTCCCAAAACCTCTTCTTCTACTTCCTTCGTAAGATCGTTTACTTTGTATCGAATGTTTTTCCATTCGTATTTTTCGACTTCAATTGTTTTGTTTTCTTCCGGAAAATGAATAAAAATTTCTTCAGGCGAAAGTGATTTTACAACTCCCATTTTTCCGTTGAAATAGCGTTTCTCAAAAGACAAATCATTCTTAACAAACATGACTTGTGCGCCAATTTTCAGTTTTAAATTCTCCTCAACAGGAAATATTTTTTCCGGAAAATCCCCAACAATAAACGGTTGATAAGCAAATTCATTTCCTGCTAAATCGCCAATTGCCAATTCGTTAATCGAATCAGCTTTAGCATTATGCGTTGTAAGTGTAATATATCCAGGATTATTTTTTAAGTCAAAATCAGGCTTAACATATTCGTTCAAAACCTGAATATCCTGAGGCGTAATCTGATTGTTTCGAAGATTGTTCAAAACCGAAATAAATGTATCATCAGACTGACGATAAATCTTGGAAAGCTCAATATACAAAGGTGGATTCTGCTGAATTACATGCGAATGAAAAAAGAATTTTCCTTTGTAATAATTGCGTAAAGTTCGCCATTCTTCGTCCCTGATTACAGGCGGAAGCTGCAATAAATCACCAATAAAAAGTACCTGAACGCCACCAAAAGCTTTCGTGTTTTTACGCACTGTCTGCATCATAAAATCGATCGCGTCCAATAAATCAGCACGCAACATACTGACTTCATCAATAATCAGCAACTCCATGTTTTTGATCACATTACGCTTCACATTATTCATTTTGAAATGTCGGCGAAGTGTCTCTTTATTCTCGAATTTTACAGTTTCTGTGAACTGCGAAGCCTCTTCATAAGACGGAATAAATGCCGAAAAAGGCAATTGAAACATCGAATGAATCGTAACTCCGCCGGCATTTAAAGCCGCAATTCCTGTTGGTGCAACAACAACTGTATTTTTGTGTGTTGTGGCAATGATTTCGCGTAAAAGCGTAGTTTTTCCTGTTCCTGCTTTACCAGTCAGGAAGATAGATTTTTGCGTTTGATTGATGAACTGTAAGGTGTAAGCTGCTGCTTCAGAAACGTTTTGCATTGGGCGTGTATTGAAAACTAAAAGTATCGCATTTTTATAAAAGAAAAAACCTAAATCTATACAGATTTAGGTTTTTAATTTAATTAGTTAGTTTGGTATTATTTTTTAGCTTCTTCACCCTCTTTTGCAGCTGGTTTATCGTCTGCTTTAGGCTCTGCTTTATATTTCTCGTTCAGAGCTTTAATGATATCTTTTGTAATATCATATTTCTCTTCAGCATATAAAATAGATGCTGCATCACCAGTTCCGTAGATATAAGAATAACCGTTTTTCTTACCGTAATCTTTGATGAATTTTTTAACTCCGCTTACTAGAGAATCCATTTCAACACCACTTTCTTGTTGCAATTGTTGAGACAAAGCTTGTTGAGCATAACCCAATTGTTGTTCTCTTTTTTGCAACTCAGCACCTTTTTGTTGAGCCCAAGCCTGACCGTTTGCCTGTGCTTGACTTTGAAAATTAGCAGCGTCTTGTTTAAAACGTGTAATCTCAGCTTGTAGTTGTCTTCCTTTTTCTTCGGCTTGAGCTTTGTATTTTGCCTCAAGGTCTTTTGCTTCAGTGTACTCTTTCATTAAAACTGAAGTATCTACGTAAGCTGTTTTTACTTCCTTAACTTCTGCAGTTTTATTACATGAAACGGCGAAAATTGAAAGTGCGATAATTACTAATGCTTTTTTCATTTTTTGAATTTCTATTTTTTTAATGTATTGAAGACAAAAATATAAAAAAATAAATAGCATCAACATAAAGTTTAAAAAATGCTAGAATTTTATCGTATTGTTTTTATTTATCGAAAGAAAAATGTCAATAATTCAACGCTATTAAAAGTGGCTTTCATAGCTTTTATTAGAAACACTTTCTCAAAAAAGACATATTTCGCCCTCATTTAAGCTAAAAAGTTGCCAGAAACAGGCTTGTTTTGCGTTTTAGCCGTTTTTTAAAGCATAAAGTGAATGTTGAATGCTTTTTTTTCCGCTTTGATGTTTTTGAAATTTATCACGTCAAAAAAAAGTCAAAAAATCATTTGTTGTTTTGAAATTTTTAAAACCCGAAATTGGACTAGCAACATTTTTTAAAATTCTGCTTTTTCTGAAAATATAAAATCCAATTTTCGATAAAATCAAAATTCTTGGCAATTTTCGTCTTCATGATTTCAAAATTTAAAATCCGAAAAATTCAGTCGCAAAATTTCAAAAAAACACCCGTTTTTTATGGTATTGTTTTTATTTATGGAAGCTGTTTAAAGCATAAAAAACCACTATCGAAAGTGGCTTTTATAGCTTTAATTAGAGACGTTTTCTCAAAAAAGAGGATATTTCCCCTCACTTGAGCAGAAAAAGCACCAGAAACGCGCTTATTTTGCGTTTTAGCTGTTTTTTAAGACATAAATGTGCGATGAATACTCTTTTGTACTGCTCGCTTTTAAATTTGATTTTAAACCAACAAAAAATGCACTCACATAATTCATTTTTCCGGTTTTGTATTTTTCCGATAATAAACTCACATAAAAAGAATCAAATTTCATTGGAAGCACTTTTTCCAATTTCATATCGACTTTTTCAAAAAGTGATTGGATCGCTTTTTTAGAGAAATGCCAAAAGTGAATTGGCACATCATAAGCTGCCCAAAATTCATTATAATATTTTGCATCGTAAGATTTGAAATTTGGAACCGCAACAATTAATGTTCCAGTTGGTTTTAATAAACGCTTCAATTCCTGAATTTGAAATTCTAAATTTGGAACGTGTTCTAAAACGTGCCACATCGTAATTACGTCAAACGAATTATTTTCGAGTTCGCTAATTTCTTCCACAAAAGAAATTCCTTTTTGCTTCGCAATATTTTTTGCTCGCTCGCTTGGTTCTACTCCAACAGTTTTCCAACCGTCATTTTTTGCTGTCAATAAAAAATCTCCGGTTCCGGCACCAATGTCTAAAATTTTTCCTTTTTGAGATTGTTCAGCATTTATTAAATTCAGTTTATTTTTTAAAGCAATGTTTTTCACAAAGTGATATGCTTTTTCAAATAACGAACGTTTGTTGTCTGTGTGAGAAATATAATCTTCGCTTTCGTAATATCTACCCAAATTTTGTAATTCAGGTTGTGGAGATGTAATCAACATGTCTAAACTTTCGTCATGATACAATTCGAAAATTTCTTTAGACACAGAATGGTCTTTTACAGTAAGAAAATGTTTTTTGTTTAAAACGTCCATTTTTTAATTATAGGTATTTTGGTTTAATTTCATAGCAAACCCTAAAAGTGAAATTTTCACTTTTAGGGTTTATTGTTTTTAATATTTTTTTTCTTCTATCGTTTCCAATTTATTTTTACAGCCGACATTTTTTCATTTTCAATTCTTGTCTCTGTAATAATTGTAAAACCGTTTTTAACATAAAACGGCATTGGCGATTTATAAAAATCACCATTTTGTTTTACTTCATTTTCATGATCGACAACCCAACCATTCAAACATTTATTTTTACTTTTTATTTCATTCATCAAAAGTGATCCATTTCCTTTTCCTTGAATTTGATGATCTAAAATTATTGCAAACCAATTTTCATCTTCTCTCAAAAAAGTAAAAGTCCAACCAATTATTTTATCTGAATCATCAACCAACAAATAATGTTTTGTATTTGCAAGTCCATTCAAATACAAATCAAAATCTTCAATAGTATTCAAATGCAATCGCTCTGGATATTCATTATTCCAAAGTTGCATTAAGGAATCTTTTTGCTCCACCGTTAAAACATCTTTTTCAATAATCTTCATATTCGCGAAATTTTACATAAATAGTTTCACGTGGAACATATTTTAATTTGTTTCAGGTTTCAGGTTTCAGGTTTCAAGTTTGTTCCCTCGAGCGAAATTGAAACATATAACGAAACGTATTTTTTCAAATTTGAGATTCATTTCAAATAGAAAAACAATCTGGATTATCCGAAACAGTTTCACGTGGAACAAATCAAACTTAATTATATAATCTCAACTTCAATTCAATAATCTAAAATCAGAAATTATCATAAATAGTTTCACGTGGAACATTTTAAAATTTGTTTCAAGTTATAATAGTTTCAGGTTTCAAATATCAACAACTTGAAACCTGAAACCTGAAACAAAATTAACCTTTCTATCTTCCCATATAAATCAACAAAACCGAAATATCACTTGGTGACACTCCGCTTATTCTTGAGGCTTGAGAAATTGTTACAGGACGAATCTTGCTCAATTTTTGTTTTGCTTCAATTGACATTGATTTGATTTTGTTATAATCGAAATTCTCCGGAATTTTCACTTCTTCTAAACGTGTAAGCTTATCAGCATTATTTCTTTCCTTTTCGATATAACCCGAATATTTAACCTGAATTTCTGCTTGTTCTAAAATCTCCTGATCCAAATCATTCTCTTCTACATATGCTGCAACTTTTTTAAATTTCATCATATCTTCCAAATCAATCTGCGGACGTGAGAAAACTTTAAACATTTTATCACCTTGCGTAATCGGAGCTGTTTCTTTCGCTTCCAAAATTGGATTTGTTTCCGCAACCGAAACACTCGTCTCTCTGAAGAAAGCAACCATCTTTTCAGATTCGTTTAATTTCTTCTCCATTCGGCGTAAACGTTTTTCAGAAGCAAGACCAATTTCATGAGACATTGGCGTTAATCTAAAGTCGGCATTATCTTGACGCAACAATGTTCTATATTCTGCTCTTGACGTAAACATTCGATATGGTTCTTCCGTTCCTTTCGTAATCAAGTCATCAATCAAAACTCCAATATAAGCTTCATCACGCTTTAAAATTAACGGCGCTTTTTCGTGAACTTTTAAATGCGCATTTATTCCAGCCATCAAACCTTGCGAAGCTGCTTCTTCATACCCAGTTGTTCCGTTTATTTGTCCGGCAAAATATAAACCTTCAACTAACTTTGTTTCCAAAGTATGTTTCAATTGCGTTGGAGGGAAATAGTCATATTCGATTGCATAACCTGGACGGAAGAATTTCACTTTCTCAAAACCGGCAACAGAACTCAAAGCTTTGAATTGAATATCCTCCGGAAGCGAAGTCGAAAATCCATTCACATAAACTTCACAAGTATTCCAACCTTCCGGCTCAACAAATAATTGGTGACGTTCTTTATCAGCAAAACGATTAATCTTATCTTCTATCGAAGGGCAATATCTTGGACCAAGACTTTTGATTCTTCCGTTGAACATTGGCGAACGATCAAAACCTTCTCTCAAAATATCATGAACATCCAACGACGTGTATGTCATATGACAAGATCTTTGATGCGTTAACGGAACGGTTAAATCCGAATAAGAAAACTTATCCGGTTTCGCATCTCCTTTTTCTTCGTTCATTTTCGAATAATCCAAAGAACGTCCATCAACTCGTGGCGGCGTTCCTGTTTTCATTCTACCTGATTCAAATCCTGCTTTCACCAAATCTTCGGTTATTCCCGTTGCAGCACTTTCACCTGCTCTTCCTCCTCCAAATTGTTTTTCTCCAATATGAATCAAACCATTCAAAAAAGTTCCGTTTGTCAACACAACAGATTTAGAACGAATCTCCACTCCTAACGAAGTTCTGATTCCTTTTATCTTTCCGTTCTCGATAATCAAACCTTTCACCATCTCTTGGTAGAAATCCAGATTTGGAGTTCCCTCCAACATCATTCTCCATTCTTCAGCAAAACGCATTCGATCACTTTGAACTCTTGGCGACCACATTGCTGGTCCTTTTGATTTGTTCAACATCTTGAATTGAATTGCCGTGCGATCGGAAACAATTCCCGAATATCCACCAAGAGCATCAATCTCACGCACAATTTGTCCTTTTGCAATTCCTCCCATCGCTGGGTTGCAAGACATCTGTGCAATGTTCTGCAGACTCATGGTAACCAATAAAGTTTTTGATCCTAAATTTGCGGCCGCTGCCGCGGCTTCAGATCCAGCATGACCTGCACCAACTACAATAACATCGTATTCTTCTAAAAACATTTTGTTTTATTATTCTCTGCAAACCGTTTAAGGCGATTCTCAGAATTACTTTTTAACTCCCTTTTGTTCCACGTGGAACGGCGCTAACGCGCAAAATTCAAATTTTCAAATTCAAGAACACAATTTAGAAAACCCAGATTACGTCTTAAACGACTAAAATCTGTTCCACGTGGAACAGATTAAATAAACACATTCTTCAATCTTTCGATTAAAATTTCCGAAAGAAAATCTCTATTCCACGTGAAACATTTTTAATTCTTTAGATAGAAAACCCAACTTGATAATTCAAAACTCAATATAAAAATCAAAACACTCCTGATTTCAAAACCTCGAATTCAATCCTCAAAATTAAAAAAACTGTTCCACGTGAAACATTGTTTTCTTAATTTCGAATATTCAAAATCTAAAACTTCAATCACTAAAACATATCTTGTTCCACGTGGAACGATTTAAAAATCGAATTTTCAAACGAGAAAAATCAAAATCAAAACAGATTATTTTATGTTCCACGTGAAACACTTTATAATAAATCTTAAAAAATCAAGATTAAATCCTTGTCAGTTTTTCTAAAATTACACTTAAAAAGTTCCACGTGGAACACTCTATTTTTAAAATCTCAAATATGTTTCACGTGGAACGCTTGTAGAAATTTAATAGTTTAGATAAACATGTTTCACGTGGAACACAAAATTCTAAATATTCAAAAGTGGTTTAATTACTGTTCCACGTGAAACATCGCAATCTTTTCATCCTCTTTTGAACGCATAAGTTCAGCTTCCGAATCACTCTTATCTTTGTATCCACAATAATGTAGTATACCATGAGCAAGAACTCGTTTCAATTCTTCGATAAAAGAAACATTAAAATCCTTAGCATTATCTTCTACTCTTTCAACAGAAACAAATATATCTCCGTTTAATTCATTACCAACTGTATAATCAAAACTGATAATATCTGTTAGTGTATCGTGGTTTAAATATTCTACATTTATCTTATGAAGATATTCATCATCACAAAAAATATAATTTATTTCACCTTCGTTTTTGTTTTCAGACACGATTACAGCACTTAACCAATCAGCAAAAGCTTGTTCGTTGTCTAAAGTAAATTCGGTTTCGTAATTAAAATTGATCATTTTGTATTAAAATATTCTTGAACTTTTTGATTAAAATTCGAGCGCAAAGGTAGTGATTGTCTATTTAAAATCTCCACACTGTTTAAATAATCCAAAAGTGAACTAGGCAAAGCATTCGTTCTATTAGAAAATTCAGCCTTGTTAGTTTCAGATTGACGCTTTGTATCTTGCCCTTGTTGCTGAACTGCATTGTTTAATTTTAATAATTCTTGTTGAATATTAAGTATTCTTTGCAAGTTCTCATTCTTAAAACCTTTATTCAAAAGTTGTTTTTCTGAAGCTTTCATTTGATCGATTACAGATTTACCTTGAGAATCTAATCCTTGTTTAGCTAATTCTTTTTGCAAAGCTTCACGAAGTTTTACTTGTTCTTTGTAAATTTCCATAATAGCTTCTGCATCTCCTTCTCCATCATTACCATCTTTATTATCATTTCCTTTTCCTCCACTCTTGTTTCCTTGACCATCTTTGCCTTCTCCATTTTTATCTTTACCATCTTTTCCTTGACTTTCCTTTCCTTGACTTTCCTTTCCTTCTCCACTTTTACCTTCGCCAGGTTTACTTCCGGATTTCATTCCTTCCTTCATTTTATCAGCAAGACCTTTTTGTTTTTGGATAATATCCGGTAATTGCATTCCTTGTCCGTCTCCTGGTTTTGGTTTTCCTGATCCCGGTTTAGACATTGACATTTGCATATTGTTTAATAAATCACTTAAAAAATCTGCCAATTTATTCGCCGAAGAAACTGCATATTGTTGATGCGAAACTCCCTTAGGAACTTGAACGTCGCTTAAAGATTCAATTGCTTTGTCTACATTATATTGTACGTTACCAATTTCTTTAGTTACATCTTCGGCAATTTTAGGATTACGAAGTGACATTGCAAACAAACTATCATCGACATATCTAAACTGTTGTTTCAGATTTTGCTGAACTTTAATGTTCTTTGTGTAAGCAGAAGAACCCAACTTCATAGATTTAAATTGTTTCATTACATCTTCTTCCGATAAAGAGAAAGCTAAAAGATTATCCAGAATCTGACGAAGCATTGCAACATCTTCTTCTAATTGTTCTTGTTCTCCGCCTTCCATTCCGGCATCCATTTGCTCAGCCATACTTTTCATTTTCTTAGCTGCACTTTTTTGTTTTGGCTTAGCCGAAGATGAATTCTTTTTACTCAATTCTTCAGAAGCTTTTTGCAAATCATTCTTCAAATCTTTTTCTTTTGAAGCATCATTAGGAATATCTAAAGGAGCTTTTAATGTCTTGTTTTCCTCTTTCAAGTCCTTCAAGTCTTCTTGAATTTTATCAAAAGCTTTATTAATATCCTCTTGTTTGTCCTGAGTATTTTCTTTTTCTTTATTCGAAAGTTCCTCTTGCTTGTCTGCAAGTTTCTTTAATTTGTCTGCAACTTGTTCTGCTTTTTTAGAAACATAAAAACGTTTTGTTAGTTCAACCAATTGCTCTAAGTTGCGAGATTGGTTCTTACTGATTTGTTTGAACTTTTCCATTTTATCAAACAACTCTTCGCTGTTTAATTTATCATTTAAGTTCTTCAATTCATCCATTAACTTCTGATTCTTTTCTAAATCTTTCTCTGCATTATCCAAACGCTTTTGCAAATCATCAGCAGTTTTGTCTTTCTTTTCAGATTGAAATTTATCCAAATTCTTGTTCATTTTCTCAGCAAACTGCTTCATCAATTCGTCTTGTTGTTTCTGACGTTTGATAAAATCATTAACCTTTTGCTGATCTTTAAACTCTAAATTATCTTTCTCTTTTCCTGCTTTCTGAATCTTATCCATTTCAGAAAACTGCTTTGTTTGATTCTTTAAAGATTTTTCTAAACTATTGATATTATCATTTTGTTGTTGTAATTCCATATCATGAATTTCATCTGTAGTCGAAACACGATCAGAAAAAACAGAAGACTTTGTACTCTTAAAACCATGAGGCGCATCGTTATCAAAAACCTCAAAATAGTATTCATAAGATACACCTTCCTGCACAGCAAGATTACTTGGAAAGTTAAAAACAAACTGATCAAATACTCCAGACTTCACCGGAATGGTTCCACGCTTTGCAGTGTTTGGTTTGTTGCGTTCGTAATAAACAACTTGTAATTTAGACAAACCATAGTCATCTCCTAACCTTCCTAAAACATAATTCTTATCCAACTTCAAACTATCCGGAGCAGGCGAAACTGTAATAGTTGGATGCTGATCTTTGATAACTGACAGCTGATAATCCAGTTTTTCGTAGTTTTTGACCTTATTATTTGAAGTAAGGATTTGATATTCTGTATTTTGACTGATATTTTTAGCCAATTTAAACTCATTTTCGGCCTTATTGAACTTCAAAACTGAGTTTTCATCCTTCCAAACAATCTCCTGAGTCGATTGTGTATTCATTTTCCAAGTCACTAAAGTTCCTTCTGGTACAATTGCATTTCCAGTTCCCTGAATAGTTTCTGATTTCTTTTTTAGATAAGATGGAAAATTCAGAACCATTTCAAAGTTGGCAATTGATGGAACTGTTATTACTTTCAATTCATATTCTTCAGATGAAACTGAATTTCCTTCGAAAGAAAACTCCACATTCGAAACTGGTTTTTCAATCTTGAATTCAAACTTTCCAGGTTGAGATGATTCCATAAAATAACTTTCGTTACCAATATGAATCATGACATTTTCCGGAACAACATTCCCTACAGATTCCATTTTGATGACGAAATCTTTATTTTGTTCTGTTTGCAAATTCTGATTTAGAACTACAAATTTAAAAGGTGCCGGTGGTAAAAATGTAGCATTAAAATGTACTACTCTATTTAAACTTTGAGAAATGACATTGCTATTTCCAGAAATATAAAACACTGCAAAAAGCAAAATTGGAATGATTGCTAATGGCAAATACTTTCTATTCGTTTTAAAATTGATCGCATTTCCAAAAGGAATTGGCTGCAATGAATTTGCTTTTTGCTCTATCGAAGCCAACATCAACTCTGAACTTTCTATCGAATTCTCAGACGCTGACAATTGCAAAAAGTTCGTTAGTTTGTCACTTACTTCTGTAAAATGATTTCCAATAATAGTTGAAGCTTGATTATAATCGATTCCTTTTTGAAGTTTGAACAACTTAAAAATTGGAAACAAAATAAATCGGAACAACAGAAAAACTTCTACTCCTATAAATATCCAAAATAATAATGTTCTTCCTAATGGTTTTAACCAAAGAAAATATTCAATAAAAAGCGTAAACAGAAAATACAATAATCCGAAACCAATAAAAAGGAGTGCTCCTTTTATCAATTCATTCGTATAATATTTCTTTATAAATGCTTCTAGCTTTTGGTATATAGCAGATGTTGTTTTCAAAATGAATCTCTTTTATTTATAACCCATAAAAGTACTAATTTTAATTAGATAATTCTCAATGAGAAAATTAGTCAATTGAGCTACTAACAAGACATTATCTAATTAAACTTTCTATTAAATTAGATAATGATCAATTAGAAAATTAGAAAATTGAACTACAGCAAAACACTGTCTACTTAAACTGATTCTATTATTAGATAATGATAATTATAAAATCCATCCACAAACTAGACAATTATCTAATTGAACACATTTTCTAATTCTCTAATTAGAATTGTATCTTTGCATCAAAATTTAAACAAATGTCAAAGCAAGTTCGTGTGCGTTTTGCACCAAGTCCAACAGGACCTTTACATATTGGCGGAGTTCGTACTGCCCTATTTAATTATTTATTTGCCAAAAAAAATAATGGCGTTTTTTATCTAAGAATTGAAGACACAGATCAGACTCGTTTTGTTCCTGGTGCCGAAGCTTATATTATGGAAGCGCTGGAATGGTTAGGAATTGCTCCTGAAGAAACTGTTGGAAAAAACGAAAAATTTGGTCCATACAGACAAAGTGATCGTAAGGAATTATACCAAACTTATGCTGATCAACTGATCAATTCAGGTTGGGCATATTATGCTTTTGATACTCCGGAAGCTTTGGATGCACATAGAAAACAACATGAAGCCGAAGGAAAAACATTTATTTATAACCATCACAACCGTGAAAAATTAGATACCTCTTTAGTAATTTCTGCTGAAGAAGTTGCTAAAAGAATTGCAAACGGAGAGCATTATGTGATTCGTTTTAAAACTCCGGTTGATGAAACTTTATATTTAAAAGATATAATTCGTGGTGAAGTAAAATTCGAAACGAATCTTCTTGATGATAAAGTATTGTTTAAAAGTGACGGAATGCCAACATATCATTTAGCAAATATTGTTGATGATCATTTGATGGAAACTTCACATGTAATTCGTGGTGAAGAATGGTTGCCATCGATGCCACTTCACGTTTTATTATACAGAGCTTTTGGTTGGGATGCTCCGGAATTTGCACATTTACCTTTGATTTTAAAACCTGTTGGTAACGGAAAATTATCAAAAAGAGATGGAGATAAATTAGGATTTCCCGTGTTTCCATTAGAATGGAAAACCGAAGAAGGCATTTCATCAGGTTACAGAGAGAAAGGATTTTTCCCGGAAGCGGTTATAAACTTCCTTGCTTTGTTAGGTTGGAATGATGGAACTGACAAAGAATTATTTTCATTAGAAGAATTGGTTGAATCTTTTGACTTGAACAGAGTTCATAAATCCGGAGCTAAATTTGATCCGGAGAAAAACAAATGGTTCAATCACCAATATTTAATCAAACAAAATAATGAAGATTTAGCAAAAAGCTTCTCTCCTATTTTGGTAGAAAAAGGTGTTGATATTTCTAAATTCGATGTTACGAGAATCGTTTCTTTGATTAAAGAAAGAGCTCATTTTGTTTCTGAATTTTGGGATTTGACTGATTTCTTTTTCCAGGCTCCAACATCATATGATGAAAAAGCAAGTAAAAACTGGAAGGAAGAAACTCCAACTTTGATGCAGGAATTGATTTCGGTTCTTGAAAATATCGAAGATTTTACTTCTACAAATATTGAAACTATCGTAAAAGATTGGTTGACTAAAAACGAAATCGGAATGGGGAAAGTTATGCAACCTTTCCGTTTAAGTTTGGTTGGAGCATTAAAAGGTCCTCACCTATTTGACATTGTTGAAATCATCGGAAAAGAAGAAACTATTTCGAGAATTCAGAAAGCGATTTCAACTTTATAATATTTTACCATTAAGATATTAAGTTCATAAAGCTTGGCTTAATTTTTCTTAATCTCTTAATGGTTTAAAAAAAAGAAACATTAAGAATGTTTCAAAAAACAAAACGCTAAGACACATTGATAAAATGTTCTTAGCGTTTTTTTTATGCTTTTAAAAATTTAAATTGGAAGAATATTCGTAATTTACCAAATCATAAAAACTAAATTAATATCATCATGGGTACAGCATTTATTATTCTAATAGTCTTCGGATTATTTATTTTAATGTCTTCGTTCTTTACTGTCAAACAACAATCATCAGTAATTATTGAACGATTTGGAAAATTTTTGAGTGTTAGAAATTCAGGATTACAACTAAAAATTCCGTTGGTTGACAGATTGGCCGGACGTGTAAATCTTAAAATTCAACAGCTTGATGTTATCATCGAAACCAAAACTAAAGACAACGTTTTTATCAAAATGAAAGTTTCGGTTCAGTTTAAAGTGATTCAGGAAAAAGTATATGACGCTTTTTATAAACTAGAATATCCTCACGATCAAATTACAGCTTATGTATTTGATGTCGTTCGTGCCGAAGTTCCAAAGCTAAAATTGGATGACGTTTTTGAAAGAAAAGATGATATTGCAATTGCTGTTAAAAGAGAATTGAATGAAGCAATGACTACTTACGGATATGATATTATCAATACTTTGGTTACCGATATTGATCCGGACATTCAGGTAAAAAATGCAATGAACAGAATTAATGCTGCTGACAGAGAAAAAACTGCTGCTGAATTTGAAGCTGAAAGTTCAAGAATCAGAATCGTTGCAAAAGCAAAAGCTGAAGCCGAAAGTAAACGTTTACAAGGTCAAGGTATTGCAGATCAACGTCGTGAAATTGCCAGAGGTTTAGTAGAAAGTGTTGAAGTTTTGAATAATGTTGGTATAAATTCTCAAGAAGCTTCTGCCCTGATTGTAGTAACTCAACATTATGATACACTTCAAGCAATTGGTGCCGATGCAAATTCTAATTTAATTTTGTTACCAAATTCTCCACAAGCCGGCAGTGATATGTTGAATAATATGGTTGCATCGTTTACAGCTTCAAATCAAGTTGGTGAAATGATGAAGAAAAACAATAAAAAAATTGTGAAACCAAAACCTATTGAACCACAATCTGGTTATGAAGATGACATTCAACCCGAAGTAAAATAATTATAGAAAACAAAAAAGAGGCTCATTTGCCTCTTTTTTTATTGATAAACCAATTGATAATATAGGGTAAAATCGATTGCAAAATCTGTAGATATGATCTGCTGATATATTCTTTATAAGAAGAAAAAACGCCACTAAGAATATTTTGAGGTGTAATTGATTCCTTCGTTTTTTGAAAACTTAAAACCAATTTCTGATAATTAATCTCTTTTTCTAATTTCAGAATTTCTAAATCTCTTTCGATTTCTGCGTATGAGGAGTATTTTTTAGTTTCCATAATTAGTCATTAAAAAAGATTTCTGAAAATTTTTCTAAAATTGGACCTTCAACAAACTTATCTTTTATGAAGAAAATTAGAATTGTAACAACAAGGTAAATCCCTCCTACTGTTAGAAATCCTAAAGTATAACTTCCAAATAAATTACTAAAAGCAAATCCTGCAGCTACAGATCCAAATAGTAAAACCATACTTAAACCCAACAAAATCAAAACAAACTTAAAAATTAAAGTTGTTGATTTCATAGCAACCTTAAAACCCCAAAGCTTATAATAAGCTAAGTGACTTTCCAGGTATACTTTAGCTTGATCCTGAATGTTTTCAGTATTTTCTTTTAATTCTTCAAAAGCCATAATTGTTATTTTAATTTAAAAAAAAGAAGCACAAAACTCATGATAAAATAATTGCAATTTGATTATTCTAAAATTAAAATAACCAAAACAATTATAAAAATCACATTGAGCTTTGTGCTTCCTGGATTATTATTTTTGAAGTTTAGCGTTTTGTGCTTTTAAATCAGCCAGTTTAGATTCTAAAAAACTGATAACCTCTTCTGTTTTATAACTCATATTAGAAAGTAATTCTCCATAAGTTCCATCTAAATTTTCTTTTGCATTTGTAAATTTTTCACGCAAAACTTCAGAACTTGCAGAAAGTGAATCCTTCAAATTGTGTGTTGCATCATCTAAACCTTCTTTAAGTTTAGCACGAGTTTTAGATCCTTTGTCAGGAGCAAATAAAATTCCGATCGCTGCACCAGCGGCGGCAGCACCCAAAATTGCTGCTACTGTATTTAAGTTCTTTGACATAATATTAAAATTTAAATGATTAATAAAGGTACTCATTTTTTAAATTATAAAATACCAGCTAAATACTATTTACTAAAATTTAACAATAAATTTAATACACGTAAGCTACAGCTTCATATTTTCCGTTTGCTTTTTCAACAATGCTTACAAACGGATATCCATTTGAAGCTGATTGTGTTTTTATTCTCAAAGCAGTACTTTTTTGATTTGCAATTGGCGGCTCCCCTTTTGTATTTGTCGAAACTCCGGAAAAGTTAGCAACTTGTTTTAAACCTATTGTCTTTTCCTGAGGCAAAACTGTAACAAATTTATAATCTGATTTTGAATCTACTATTACTTTATCTGATATTTTTTGAGTTTTATTTGTTTGCTTGTTTGTTAATTGTGAAACAGCAAATTTGCTAATTTTATGTTCTTCGGCACTTCCGTTAAAAGAATAATAAACCAAATCATTTTCCAGTTTTATAAAATTAACATCAAGTTGTTCACCATTATGTTTTGTAATTTGATGTGTTTGAGAAATTGCAATATTTGCAAATAAAATTGATAGCGTAAAAATGATACTTTTCATAAGTAAATAAATTTTAAATTTTTAAATTGTTTATAGTCAAAAGATGAAAATCAAAATTTGAAACTATTAGCAAATAAATAATTCTATGATATTTTACTATTATGAAATCACCCTGAAAAAATACTTTTACGCTGAAGTATTATCAAAATCGAATCACAATAAAAATCAGAACATAAAACAATTGGCGAGAATTCAGATTTAGAATTAAAAACTAAAATCAAAAACTAAATCATTTTTGAATTTTAGCCCAACTCAATTTCGATTCTCAACTTTCGTTTCAAATTATTGAAAAAACTTTTCGTCTATGACATTTTGCTAAAAATACTAACTTTATAAACAATTGTATGTTAATAACCCGTTAAACTGAGAAAAATAACGTCAAAAATTAAAATAAAGAGCTAAAATCAACGATTATTCAAAAGACGAGTTAAGAGATGGAAGAAATGAAAAAATAGCTTAAAATCAATTTATGAATGTCGTTTTTAATCTAAAACATCTATTATTTTTATAATAATAATAGTTTTTATATATAATTTATAAAATCGTTTAATTTATACAAATTAATAATTAAAATTTATTTAAAGTAAAATTTACTATTCTTGCCTAAAATTTCAGTTTTGACTCTAAATATTACTCGAATTTTTAAAATTGGCTCTATTCTTAACTTTATAAACAATTCGTTGTTAATAAAACTGAAAGTGAAGCAAAATAAGACCTAAAATTAAAATAAAGCTTAATTTTTAACGATTTTCTAAAAGATGAGTTAAGAGATGGAAGAAGTAAATTTTTAGCTTAAAATTAATTTATGAAGGCCACTTTTAATCTAAAAATTCTATAAAATTTACATTTTTAATAGAAAATATAAATAATAAAAAAAGCGCTTATAAAAAGCGCTTTTCAATAGATTCTAATGATATTATTTTTTTACTAACTCGGCAAGAATTTCAATTTCTCTTTCCGAAGCATTTTTTGGTGGATTTGCATTTAATTTCAAAATTTCTTCTTCAAATTGATTTCTGAAACTTTCATTTTCCAAATCTCTTAAATTCAAAAGTGCTTTTGATCGAACATAAGTCGATTCACTTCTAAGAGACATTGTATATAATTTTTTAATATCGTCTTCTTCAAAATCCTTAGATTTCAAAATTGAATATTTCAAAATAAATTGAGCAAATAACAATGAACCTTTATTATTGTTAATATTCTTCTTTAATGAATTTTGTAATAAAGAAAAACTTGAAACATTTTTGATGCTCTCCCCTATTGCACTTTCAATTGCAATACGTTCCGGTTTAGTCTCAACTTTAAAATATTTGTTAATATCCTTTAAAGAATTATTGATGCTGTTTTCTTCTTTTTTACCCTTTTCTTCCCAAGCATCTTTAAGTCCAACTGTTTTGTTAAACACTAATTTTGAAGTAGTTGAATCCTTATCAACAGTAAAATATCCTAAACGTTGAAACTGAAATTTATCTTCATTTTGAGATGTTGATAAACTTGGTTCAACATATCCGGTGATGATTTCTAATGAATTTGGATTCACAAAATCTAAGAAATTTTTCTCTTTATAACTGTCCGGAGCTTCATCTGTAAACAAACGATCGTACATACGAACTTCTGCTTCAATTGCATGCGAAATAGAAACCCAATGCAATGTTCCAGACACTTTTCTTTGACTTGCTTCTGTCCCACTTCCGCTCAAAGAATCTGTATCATAAGTTACATGAATCTCTGTAATATTTCCTTCAGCATCTTTTATAACACTTTCTCCTTTAATAATATACGCATTTTTAAGACGTACTTCTTTTCCTAAAGTTAAACGGAAAAACTTTGCTGGAGCTTCTTCTAAAAAGTCTTCTCTTTCTATATATAATTCACGAGAAAAAGGTACTTTTCTGAATCCTGCATTTTCATCTTCCTGATTATTTTCGGCTTCAAGCCACTCTTCTTTTCCTTCAGGATAATTTGTAATTACCAATTTTACAGGATCCAAAACTGCCATTACACGAGGTGCAATTTTGTTCAAATCTTCACGAATACAAAATTCTAAAACCGATACATTGATCAAATTATCACGTTTTGCAATACCAATTGTATTGGCAAAATTACGCAAAGAAGCAGCTGTATAACCACGTCTTCTTAATCCTGAAATTGTAGACATTCTAGGATCATCCCAACCGTTAACATGCTTTTCTTTAACTAGTTGCTGTAATTTTCTTTTACTAACAACGGTATGTGATAAGTTACGTCTGGCAAATTCTCTTTGCTTTGGACGTAGTTTATTTTCGTCTAAAATCTGATCTAAAAACCAATCGTATAATTCACGGTGAGGCAAAAATTCAAGGGTACAAAATGAATGTGAAATCTCCTCTAAATAATCACTTTGTCCATGCGCCCAATCGTACATTGGATAAATTTTCCAATCATCTCCAGTTCTATGATGATGCCTGTGTAAAATTCTGTACATGATAGGATCACGCATCAACATATTAGTTGATTTCATGTCTATTTTTGCACGAAGAATGTGAGTTCCAGCCTCAAATTCACCGTTTTTCATTCTTTCGAATAAATCTAAATTCTCTTCAACAGAACGATTTCTATATGGAGAATCTGTTCCAGTTGTAGATGGAGTTCCTTTTTGAATCGCCATATCTTCAGAAGATTGACTATCAACATAAGCTTTATCTTTCTTAATTAATAAAACTGCCCAATCATACAATTGTTGAAAATAATCAGAAGCATAACGTTCTTCTGCCCAGGTATAACCCAACCATTCAACATCTTTTTTAATCGCATCAACAAATTCCTGTTCTTCTTTTTCAGGGTTTGTATCATCAAAACGTAAATTCACAGGAGATTGATAATCAATTCCTAAACCAAAATTTAATGCAATAGAACTTGCATGACCAATGTGTAAATAACCATTAGGTTCTGGTGGAAAACGAAAGTGAAGCTTATTTTGTGACAGACCTGATTTAAGATCTTCTTCTATGATTTGTTCAATAAAATTGAGTGATTTCTCTTCTGATGCCATTATTTTATAGTAATTTTAGCAAAGATAAAAAAAAGGTTTCAGGTTTCAGTTTTAAAGTTACTTAAGTGGCGCTAAACCTGAAACTTTAAACTTGAAATAACAAGAAAATGGGAATCATAAAATTAAAAAACATTCGTACTTTTTCATACCACGGATGTATGATTGAAGAAGGAAAAATTGGATCTGACTATACTGTAGATCTAAAAATTAAAGCTAGTTTAGAGAAATCAGCAGAAAGTGATCACTTATTAGACACTGTTGATTATGTACATTTAAACAAAATTGTTACCGAAGAAATGGCAATTCGTTCCCATTTATTAGAACATGTTGCTAAAAGAATCAATAATCGCGTACTTGCAGAAATAAAAACTGTAGAAAAAACAACAGTTTGGGTTTCTAAAATAAATCCTCCTATCGGTGGTGATGTTGAAACAGTTACTATAAAAATGACCGAAATTAGAAAGTAATTCTTTAAAATAAAAAGCAAAATTTTAAAAATACTTCATTTTAAAGTTTTGAAATTTAAAGATTTTAGTTACTTTTGCCATCCGTTCAAGTAATGGCGTCGTGGCCGAGCGGCTAGGCTGGGCTCTGCAAAAGCTCCTACTCCGGTTCGAATCCGGACGATGCCTCAAAAACCTTCAAAGCAATTTGAAGGTTTTTTTTATGTCTAAGTTTTACCAAATTTTTGTTCTCTCGAATTCATCTTTGTCAAAGTTTAGAACTTTGACAGATTTATAAGCATAAAAAAACCTCTGAAATTCAGAGGTTTAATTTATCTTTTTAAAAGCTTCTTTTCACTTTTTATTCTTCGAATACTATCTCTAATAAACTCTTTATTTTCATAATAGTTTTCCTGTACTTCTTTTTCTACAATCATAACTTTAATTGGAACAAGTCTTGGTAGAAGATAATTTTCAGAACCAGGGAAAGAATAACCAATATCATTAATTACAAAAATAGAGCCCTTCTCTAACTTTTTAACAGCATTATTAATATCACTATTAAAACTATTTCCAGTGACCACAACCTTTTTATTATTAGAAAACTTTATAATAAAACTGTTTATTTGATATTTTGAAATATTCAAGTCGAAAAGGAAATAATCAGGTAAACCAAAACCAATTCTAGAATCTAAAAGCTCTTCTTTAGTCATTTCTAAAATACATTTTTCACAACAATTTTTATTATTAATTGTCGCGAAAAAAAAACTTTTAATTCCCTTTATTCTAAATTTATGTTCCTCTGTAATTTTAGAACCATCATTCAATTCAATATCAAGTTTAATTACTGAAAAGAGACCTGATCCAGGGCTTAGCGAATATTTTCCTTCTGAAATTTTATTTAATCCTATACCAGTTCCAGTAAATGATTTACAATTTGGAACTGCAATAGAAATTGGATTTGAAACTCCTCTATAAACCACATTTAATTGATAAGCAGAAACTACAGCCAGATTAGATTTATCAACAACTAAAGAATCTTTTTGTGCCACAATATGTAGTGAAAAAGAAAAAAAGAAGAATAAAAGTATTTTTCTAACCATAGTAAATGTTCTACTTCTCTATCTTCTCAAAAGCATTTTTAACCATTTCTTTTTCTTTTGGAAACCAACCTTGAATCATTAAAACAAATCCAAAAACCATTAAAACAATACTGATTCCTTTTTTGATTTTAAGAATGTTTGATGGTGTCATTTTAGATTTTAATTGTTTGGCTAATAGAATTTTAAAACAATCTACTAATAAATAAGTAATGATTACAGAAGTAAAAAAAGTAAACATTCTCGAGTTTTGCATTTCTAATTTTGGTCCTACAGAAATGATAACTGCTAACCAAAAACCAAGAACTCCAATGTTGATAACGTTCAGTAAAAATCCTTTTACAAACAAACTTCCGTAGTTTCTTTTGATAATATCACGATCAATTTCTTCATCGTCGATTTTTTCTTCATTTCTTAATCTTATGAAAGAAATTAAACCATAAGCCAACATGATAATTCCACCAAAAATAAAAAGTGCCGGTTTATCTTTTAAACTCTGAATTAATCTGTAACTCCCTAAATAAGCGATTGCTATAAAAAAAATATCACCTAACACTACTCCAAGATCAAAGACTAAAGCGGCTCTGAATCCTTTTGTAATACTGGTTTCAAGTAATATAAAAAATACTGGACCTACCATAAAACTTAAAAAAAGTCCCCATGGCAGTCCAGCCAAAATATCATTTATCATTCAAATACAATTTGTTATTTTACTTCTTCGATTTTACCTCCAAAGACTGTTTTCTGATTAATTTGTTTCGGTTTACCATAAATGTAAATAGAGCCTCCTGCGCTTACTTTTGCATCTACAAGGGTAGAAGCATTCACATCTGCTTTTCCTCCCGCAGAAACGCTTACAGTAGTTTGAGACGTACTTAATTTACTAGCTAGTAAATATCCGCCAGCGCCTAAACTTGCATCCTGATTTGCAGCTTTACCAGTCAAAGTTATAGAACCTCCTGAAACTGAACTCACTTTTAACTTATCAACATCTAAATTAACATCAATAGTTCCGCCTTCCTGGGCACTTACTTTAAAAGACGTAGCTTTTATAGCATCTTTGCTTGTAACATTTGCGCCTTCATTAACATCTATAAGTTCTAAATGTTTATAATAAAGCGTTATATCTAAATCATTTCCGGATAATAACTTAGGAAAAGGCATTCTTAGTTTTAATACACCTTTCTTGTTAACAACTTCAACTTCTGATTCACGCGTTCCTTTAATAACTACTTTATTTTCTGAAGATTGAACCAATTTTACACTCAACTTATCAAATACTTTAACGGTATCAAAATCACCTACATCCTTGGTAACCTGACCAAAAGACATTTGAACAAATAAAATTGCAGCTCCAATAATTAACTTTTTCATACTTTTATTTTTTAAATTAAACCTTTATTCTGCTCGTCGCAAGAAATGAAAATCCAGTTGTTTCTTTACTAAATCAGCATTTTTTACTTTTACATAAATTTCATCTCCCAATTGTAATACACTATTTGAAGTTGCTCCAACTAAAGCATATTGCTTTTCATCGAAAGTATAATAATCATCTTTTATTTCTCTGATTCTTACCATTCCTTCGCATTTGTTAGAAACAATTTCAACATAAATTCCCCATTCAGTAACTCCGGAAATAACTCCAAGGAATTCTTCGTCCTGGTGATCCTGCATGTATTTAACCTGCATGTATTTAATACTATCACGTTCAGCATTTGTTGCTAAACTTTCCATATTCGAACAATGCAAACACTTTGTTTCGTAAACTTCTTCATCTACAGAAGCGCCATTATCTAAATAATATTGCAGCAAACGATGTACCATAACGTCTGGATAACGACGAATTGGCGAAGTAAAATGGCTGTAATAATCAAAAGCTAATCCATAATGACCAATGTTTTCTGTCGAATATTTGGCTTTACTCATACTTCTAATGGCAAGAGTATCAATTAAATTTTGCTCTTTTTTACCGTTTACTTCTTCCATCAAAGCATTCAATGATTTCGAAATATCGCCTTTGTTTCTAAAATCTATTTTATAACCAAATTTAGCAATTACGGTTTGCATCGCAATTAACTTGTCTTCGTTTGGTTCATCGTGAATTCTGTAAACAAATGTTTTCTTTTGTTTTCCAATGTATTCAGCCACTTTTCTATTGGCCAAAAGCATGAATTCTTCAATAAGATGATTGGCATCTTTAGAAACTTTAAAGTAAACTCCTTCTGGTTCACCTTCAGCATCTAAGTTGAATTTTACTTCGACCTTATCGAAAGAAATAGCTCCATTTGCCATTCTTTTCTTTCTTAGAATCTTAGCTAATTCATCTAATTTTAAAGTAGCATTTGTAATTTCATCAGAAACGGTGTAAGATTCTCCGGTAATTGAAATATCAACAGGAATCGTACTATCTTTTGTTTCAATGATATATTGCGCTTCTTCATAAGCAAAACGCTGATCTGAATAAATCACAGTTCTACCAAACCATTGGTTAATAACTTTGGCTTCTTCTGAAACTTCAAAAATGGCTGAGAATGTATATTTCTCTTCATTTGGACGAAGCGAACAAGCAAAATTAGATAAAACCTCCGGAAGCATTGGCACTACTCTATCGACTAAATAAACCGAAGTTGCACGCTGATAAGCTTCATCATCAAGGATTGTTCCTTCTTCAAGATAATAGGAAACATCGGCAATATGAATACCAATTTCGTAATTTCCGTTCTCTAACTTTTTGAAAGACAAGGCATCATCAAAATCTTTTGCATCTTTTGGATCTATCGTAAACGTAAGAGTATCACGCATATCACGACGTTTTGCAATCTCAGATTCCTGAATCGAAGTATCTATTTTTTGTGCATAAACCTCTACTTCTACCGGAAAATCTGCCGGTAAACCATATTCGGCTAAAATTGCATGGATTTCAGTATTGTGTTCTCCAGGTTTTCCTAAAACTCTGATAACAGATCCAAACGGACTATCAGCTCTTTTTGGCCAATCTTCAATAGTAACTAAAACAACATCACCATTTTCTGCTTCTCCAATTTTATCCTTAGGAATAAAAATATCGGTATACATTTTAGGATTTGCAGTAGATACAAATGCAAAATTTGCCTGAATATCTATAACTCCTACAAACTCTGTTTTGTTTCTTTCTATAACTTCAATAACTTCACCTTCAGGTCTTTTCCCTTTTCTTCGGTTATAAACATAAACTTTTACTTTGTCTTTGTCTAAGGCACGATTCAAATTATTGGTTGGAATAAAAACATCTTCACTAAAATCCGGACAAATAAAATATGCCGTTTTTCTGCTCGTCATATCAATTGTTCCTTCGTAATAATCCTGACTTTCTGCTTTTACTAAATATTTACCAGGTTCAGTTTCTATAATTTTCTTTGAAGCAGCCAGAATTTTTAAATCTTTTATAATCTGATTTCTGCTTTTTGTATCATCAAGTTCTAACTTTGCTCCTATTTGTTTGTAATTGAATGCTTTATTTGGGCTTTGCGATAAAATTTTTACTATTTTGCTTGAGAAATCTTTCTCATTTTTTATCGGCTTTCTAATTTTCTTACTCATATATCTTTTCTTAAAAAGTTAAAATTACAAATAAGATATCAGATTATAGATTTTAACAAATAAATTATTAAAAATATAACTTTCATTAAGTCATTTTTTATTGATTTTCAAAGGTCGGCTGTAATTCGTATCTTTACAAAAAGACGCATTATGGAAAGCTTCAAAACCATTGCAGTATTCAATTATCAGCACGAAACCGTAGTTCTCAAACACTTATTAGAACAAGAAGAAATTCCGTATTTTTTCGAAAACGAAATCACCCTTTCTGTGGCTCCAATGTATTCGGCTGCACTTGGCGGAATCAAACTCAAAGTTCATCCAAACGATTTCGAAGAAGTTCAGCAAATCTTAGACAATCTTAATAACCCACTTAAAATTGTTTAAACTCATCTAATTTTTCAATTTCAATAAAATTTTTTCTTTTTAAATTTTCAAAGTTGTCAACATATATTAAATACAACAAAAAGAAAAATTTAAATTAAATTAATTTTTGTTTGTTATTATAGCTTGTTAATATGTGCTATAAATTTATTTTTAAAAGCATTGAAATGAAGTTTCTCTTAGTTATCTTGAGTTATCAACATACTTATATTTCGTTAAAAGTCTAATTTATAAGACTTTTTGTATTTTAATTAACAACGGTTAACAACCAAAAAAGGATTCATTTTGTAGATAAGTTCACATATTGATATTTGTTGAAAATGGCATTTTTGATATTGATAACTTTTCCAAAAATTCATGAAACTTTATTAGGTTATTTCATTCCGGTTTTGGATTAGGTTTTTTTTCGACACAACCAAAAAAAACTTCTAATTTTCTATCTCAACTTATTAACAAATAATGTTAACTTAAAGTTAATTGAATATCAACGAATTAGCTTTTGCTATTAACATTATAAAATTTTAACAAAATAAATGAATATTATTTATTGATTATGAGATACTTATAGAGTTGTTAATAATGTTGATAAGTGTTAAGTTTTTGATAGCTAAGCAATTGTAAAATAAGGTTTTTTTGCCTCGAATTTCACAAATTTACTCGAATTGAATTCTAGTCTTTAAAACTAGTTTTGATTGTTACAAAGAACAATAATTAGTGCTAATTCGTGAAATTCGTGGCTAACTTTTTTATAAATAGTACACAGCTAAGAAATTCTTTAAGTAAATTTGCATAACACAACTTAATAATACACAAAGATGAAAATTTCGATAGGAAACGACCACGCAGGACCAGATTATAAAAAAGCAATCGTAGCAATGCTTAAAGCAAAAGGATATGAAGTAACTAATTATGGTACAGATTCTGAAGATTCTGTTGATTATCCTGATTATGGTCATCCGGTTGCAAATGATGTATCTGAAGGTAAAGCTGATTTTGGAATCGTTATCTGCGGAAGCGGAAACGGAATTGCAATGACTGTTAATAAACACCCGAAAGTTAGAGCTGGTTTATGCTGGACTAAAGAAATTGCTTATTTAACACGTTTACACAACGATGCAAATATTGTGAGTATTCCGGCGCGTTTTACATCTATTCCTCAAGCAGTTGAAATTGTTGAAACGTTTTTAACAACTGCTTTTGAAGGTGGAAGACACCAAAATAGAGTAAATAAAATCGCTTGTCAGTAAAAAGTCAAAAAAAATCGGGTGCTTCGCACCAATAAGAATAGTAAACCGGGCGGATTTTTGAAATTCATCCGGTTTTTTGTTTAAATCGATTAATTTCAATCTATTAGAATACTATTTTCGAGTTATTAACAATGTTAATAACTATAGTTTTATATCGCTAATTAGTTAAAAATAAAGCAATTGTAAAAATATTTACATTGTTAATAAACAGCAGTACAGCAATTAAAATTTGAATAAAAACAATTGCTGAGAATTTTATAATAAAAGAAGATTTACTCGTTTTATGTCTAAAGGAAAGCATAGCTGTTAATAAACCTATTGTTCCGCCAATTGCTTCAAAGAAAAACAATGTATTTTCAGGAATTCTACGTTTATTTTTTCTGGCTTGATTTTTATCATATCCGGCAAGAATAAAAACGAAGATATTTACAAATAAAAAATACAGTAATAAAACTTTCATAGGCTAAAAATTAAAAACAAAGATATTATTTTAGCCGAGTGATTGATTAATCTGTTGATGGTTTTAAAAAACAGATTATCTCATTTTGTAATCAAGAAATTATTTCATTAAAAGTATGACTAATATTCAATTCATTGCCAAGACTGTTCAAACAGCAGCGATTAACATTCAAAACACGGTTAAATTATTAGAGGAAGATTGTACGATTCCGTTTATTTCGCGTTACCGAAAAGATACAACCGGAAATCTTGATGAAGTTCAGATTGAGCAAATTGCAAAACTTCATAAAGAATATGAAGCGATTGTAAAACGCAAAGAAGCAGTTCTTAAATCGATCGAAGAACAAAAATCGCTTACGCCTGAATTGAAGCAAAAAATTGAGCAAAGTTTTGATTTACAAGAGATAGAAGATTTTTATCTTCCGTATAAAAAGAAGAAAAAAACAAAAGCAGATGTTGCGCGTGAATTTGGTTTAGAACCTTTGGCAAAAATTATCATGTCTGAAAATGATGTTGATGTTGACTTTATTTCGACACAATATCTTAATGAAAATGTTATTAATGAAGAAGCAGCGATGCAAGGCGCACGTGATATTGTTGCTGAATGGATTAACGAGAATATTTATGTTCGTAAACAATTGCGAAGATTGTTTCAACGTAAAGCAACGATTGGAACCAAAGTTGTAAAAAAGAAAGCTGAAGAAGAAGGAGCACAAAAATTTAGTCAATATTTTGATTGGGAAGAACCTTTAACAAAAGCGCCTTCACATAGATTATTGGCAATGCTTCGTGCAGAAAACGAAGGTTTTGTTAAGATGAAAGTTGATGTTGATATCGATGAAGCTTATGATGTTATTGACGAAATAATTATTAAAAAGCAAAATAGTACAACAGCACATTTGCAATTAGCGATCGAAGATAGTTACAAACGATTGTTGAATCCGGCGATTGGAAACGAAACTTTGCAAGAAGCAAAAGCAAAAGCTGATGCCAATTCTATTCAGGTTTTCGCGAACAATTTAGGTCAGCTATTATTAGCGCCGCCTTTGGGCGAAAAACGTATTTTGGCAATCGATCCAGGATTTAGAAGTGGTTGTAAAGTAGTTTGTCTGGACGAAAAAGGCGATTTATTATATAATGAAACTATTTATCCACATGCGCCTCAAAATGAGGAAACAATGGCGATTAAGAAAATCCGTTCGATGGTAAATGCCTATCAAATTGATGCAATTTCTATAGGAAATGGAACGGCTTCTCGTGAAACGGAATTTTTCATAAAAAAAATCGCGTTTGATAAACCGCTGCAAGTTTTCATCGTTTCTGAGGCTGGAGCTTCGGTATATTCGGCTTCAAAAATTGCGCGTGAAGAATTCCCTAATTATGATGTAACGGTTCGTGGATCAGTTTCTATCGGACGTCGACTTTCTGATCCTTTGGCAGAATTGGTGAAAATTGATCCAAAAGCAATTGGAGTTGGACAATATCAACATGATGTTGATCAAACTAAACTTAAAGAAGAACTTGATAATACCGTAATTCGTTGTGTGAACTCGGTTGGAATCAATATTAATACGGCTAGTAAACATTTACTAAGTTATGTGAGTGGAATAGGAGAGAAATTGGCTGAAAATATAGTACAATACCGTTCAGAAAATGGTCCGTTTGAAGACAGAAAACAGCTAAAAAAAGTGCCTCGCTTAGGCGAGAAAGCGTATCAGCAAGGTGCGGCTTTTATTAGAATTTCGAATGCTAAAAATCCGTTGGATAATTCGGCGGTACATCCAGAGGCTTATCCGGTTGTTGAAAAGATGGCGAAAGATTTGAAACTTTCGGTAAACGACTTAATTGCAAACAAAGAGAAAACAGCCTTAATTAAGGCCGAAAACTATATTACACCTGAAATTGGTTTACTTACATTAAAAGACATTATAAAAGAGCTTGAAAAACCTGGATTAGACCCTAGAAAGTCGGCTAAGGTTTTTGAATTTGACGCAAACGTAAAATCAATCAAAGATTTGAGAACCGGAATGATTCTGCCTGGAATTGTTAATAACATCACCAATTTTGGTTGTTTTGTTGATATCGGAATCAAAGAAAGTGGATTGGTTCACATTTCTCAATTAAAAGCTGGTTTTGTAAGCGACGTAAACGAAGTGGTAAAACTTCATCAACATGTTGATGTAAAAGTTACTGAAGTTGATGAAGATAGAAAGAGAATTCAGTTGACGATGGTGTTATAAAAATTCAATTTTTAAATCCCAAATTCCAAAAAATAGAATTATTAAATAAAAAAACTCCCAAATTAGACTCTAATTTGGGAGTTTTTATTTCAGGACACTTTATAAAAAAGTAAACCCCAAACTACATTGTAATTTGGGGTTTTAATAAGATATATAAATACTTATTTTGTTTCTTCCTCTTCTTTTTTGGCAGCAGCAGGTTGATCGTCTTTAGCAGCGTTCTTGAATTCTTTAATTCCGCTTCCTAAACCTTTCATTAATTCTGGAATTTTTTTACCTCCAAAAAGTAAAATCACAATACCTACTATTACAAGGATTTCTGTAAGACCTAATCTTCCCATGATTGTATATTTAATGCCGAAGCAAATTGTTTTCTTAATTGTACCGCAAAGGTATATAGAAATATACGAACAAAAAGTGTTTTTGGATTAAAATATTTGTATTTAGCAACGTTAAATATTTTATAAAATCTTAAATTAAGTGTAATCGCTAAATCTAAGCTGGCATTAACAAGACTATTAATTATTATATTTGCTTACATAAAGAACCGCAATGGCTAAGAAGAAATTCGATTTTAGGAAAAAATTATTTATCAAAAACCGATTGGTCATTTTGAATGAAGATACTTTTGAAGAGATTTTTTCATTCAAATTAACGTTGATGAATGTCTTTGTGGTTTTTTCGTTAGGAGGGATATTTTTGATCTTAATAACTACTTTTATCATTGCTTTTACGCCTTTAAGAGAATTTATTCCAGGATATTCTTCTTCTGAATTAAAAAGAAACGCTACAGAATTGGCTATAAAATCTGATTCATTAGAAACGGCTTTAAAGAAAAATGAAGCTTATATAAATGGAATTCAGAAAGTATTAAGGGGCGAATTAGAATATGCTAAATTTAATAAAGATTCTATTTTAGCAGAAGTTGATGAACCTTCAGAAGTAAATATGAAACCCTCAGAAGAAGAAATTAAATTAAGAGAAGAGGTTGCAAAAGTAGAGAAGGAGTCTGTTGACAAAAAGCAAAGTAAAAACAAAAGTGACAAGAAATAATACCATAAGAAATGTCTATTAAATCAGTAGCAGCAAAATTATTTGCCACCAAAATATACTACGATACTTTGGCTTGGTCCAAAAAACCGGTAGAAACTCAGCAAGAAATATTTAAAGGTTTAATTAATAGTGCAAGAGAAACCGAGTTTGGTGTCGATCATCATTTTGATAAAATAAAAACCGTTCATGATTTCAAGAAGCGCGTTCCAATTCGTGATTATGAAGATTTAAAACCTTATATCGATAAGGTTCGAATGGGTGAAAAAAATATTCTTTGGAAAGGGAAACCATTATATTTTGCTAAAACTTCAGGAACAACTTCCGGTGCAAAATATATTCCGTTGACTAAAGAATCAATGCCATATCATATTGAAGCATCGCGAAACGCGATTCTGCATTATATATATGAAACCGGAAATGCTGATTTTGTTGACGGAAAAATGATTTTCTTACAGGGAAGTCCAATTTTAGTTGAAAAATATGGAATCAAATTTGGAAGATTATCCGGAATTGGAGCGCATTTTGTTCCAAAATATCTTCAAAAAAATCGAATGCCATCTTGGGAAACCAATTGTATTGAAGATTGGGAAACTAAAATAGATGCTATCGTTGAGGAAACAATCGAGCAGGATATGACCATTATTTCCGGAATTCCGTCGTGGGTTCAAATGTATTTTGAGCGTTTGCAGGAAAAAAGCGGAGGAAAGAAAATAGGCGATTTATTCAAGAATTTCAACTTGTTTATTTACGGTGGTGTAAATTATGAACCTTATCGGGCAAAGTTCGAAAACATGATTGGGCGTAAAGTTGACAGCATTGAATTGTTTCCGGCTTCTGAAGGATTTTTTGCCTATCAGGATTCTCAAAAAACAAAAGGAATGTTGCTACTGTTGAATTCAGGAATTTTCTATGAATTCATAAAAGCCGATGAATTTTTTACTGAAAATCCAAAAAGTTATACAGTTGGAGAAGTTGAAGTTGGTGTAAATTATGCTTTGATTATTTCGACAAATGCAGGACTTTGGCGTTATAATATTGGAGATACTGTTCAATTTACTTCTTTGTTTCCACATAAAGTTATTGTTTCGGGCCGAATCAAACATTACATTTCTGCTTTTGGAGAGCACGTTATTGCAAATGAAGTCGAAAAAGCGATGAAAGAAGCAACAGAAGGAACTAAGATTGTAATTAACGAGTTTACAGTTGCACCACAAATTAATCCTTCAAGCGGATTGCCGTATCACGAATGGTTGGTTGAATTTGAAACCGAACCGGAAAATATGGACACTTTTGCAGAAGCAATTGACGCTTCAATGAGAAAACAAAACATATATTATGATGATTTGATTACCGGAAGTGTTTTGCGAAAAGTAGTTATAACCAAAGTTTCTAAAAACGGATTTCAGGAATATATGAAATCCCAGGGAAAACTTGGTGGACAAAATAAAACGCCACGATTATCGAATGATAGAAAGATCGCGGATAATTTGAAATAGATAAAAATGAATTTTCACATACCTTATGAACAAAATAAAAATCGAGAGTGTGATTTTATAGTCCAGTACCGTTTTTATTCTGCAGAAGAAGGAGGAAGAAAAACAGGAAATCCCGCTCAAGGTTATCGTTCTGATTTTATGTATTCAGGAGATGAAAATCTAAAAAAGTTATGGATGATCTGGCCAGAGTTTTTAGATAATGAAAATAATATCATTTTAGATAAATCTATACGTGTACCAACTTCAGGTAAGGCAAAAATGTGGATATTAAATGAAGTATTATATGAATTACATCAGGAGAGAATTAAAATTGGATTAAAAGGTTTTTTTATGGAAGGACCACACAAAGTAGCGGAATGCGAAGTAATTAAAATTGTAAATCTTCATTTAAAATAAGTGTTATCAAATAACAACATGAACAGATTTCAGTTGAATTAACATTTTTAATTCCTAATTTCGTTCAATAAAATATACATATTACATCTTCTCAATAGAAGATTTTAAAATAATTAAGCATGAAAGAAACCAAACATATATCAAGATCAAGAGCTCAGGAATCATCTGCAGCTATTGAAAAAATGTACATTACAATGCGTCACTTATTCAACCGTGGTTTTTATAAACCAATGGGAGTTTCGGGTGATAGTTTACGTGAATCATTATTAGCATTACGTCCGGAAATTTACGGAAATATAGGTGAAGAAAAGGTAGAACTTAACGGACTTTTGTATGTTATAGAGCGTCTTCCGATAGGAATTGAGCAATGCCGATTTATTAATTTAACTTCGGATGAAGGATATTCTAAATCACATTTTCAGGCGATTGTTCCTCCAAAAAGAAGAAGAAATTGCTACCGAATTGATGAGGAACAAATGAATGTTGAAATCACGCGCGGACGTTCAGATATTTACGATATTCTGACGCATTTGACTTTCATTTTTATCGAATCACATAAAATTAAAAATAGAGTTTTATTAGATGACGGTGGCGAAGTTTCCCGCGATTGGATGAAGCTGGAACAAGCTGTAATGCAGACTAAGAAATTGCCTTTGATTGAAAAAGAAAAAGCAATCTCGCACGTTGCAAATATCTTAGGACGTACGTTTGAGGAAGTTTTAGATATTTATGATGCTTTTGGATCTGAGAATGATCCGGATCGTTTCCTGCACGTTATTTATTGGTTAGGAAAACTAGCGATCGAAGAAGTTATTGACAACAATAAAAGAACTATAACTTTTAGTCCGGTTTTAAGAGAGCGATTAGGCCACCATATTCACGGAGAAATTTGGGCAACAAACATCAAAGAAGTTCTAAAGGCTAATAATCTTTTAAAAAGACCAATTCACGTAATTAGTGCCAATATGCACAGTGTGATGAATTCTATTTTTGCAACGCCTTTGTTAAAAACAAAGTTCAAAGACAAATCTGATTTCTTTATTTATGAGGAATTAAGTAAATCTGGCGCAAAAGAAATTAGAAGTCATGTAGAAGATTTGGCCCTGAAAAACGGAATGATTTCGTTACCGGATACATCGGGAACAAATATCGATGTTCAGATTTTTGATACGGCTAAAATTGACTGGGCAAAAACAGGATTTCCAAAAGCAGAACTTGGCGAAGCGCAACCTGTTATTATTGTAATGGATTATGCTTTTGGTGAGCAAGCTTACGAAACGATTGATGAGCTTTTGAAACCGTATAAAAAAGACACAAAACTAGAAGTAAAATCAGTATCGATAATGGGTAAAGCCGGAATTCTTGAAGGAGGAAAAGGCGACATTATGATCCCTACGGCGCATATAAATGAAGGAACTGCAGATAATTATTTCTTCGAAAATGAATTAACAGGCGCAATGTTCGAAGGAAATGACATTGCTGTTTTTGAAGGTGCGATGGTTACCGTTCTTGGAACATCATTACAAAACAGAGATTTATTGAAATTCTTTCACGAATCGACTTGGGGAGTAATTGGTCTTGAAATGGAAGGTTCTTATTATCAAAAAGCGATACAATCAGCATCAAAAATCAGAAAAAGTGTGCCACACGATATCAAAGTTCGTTATGCTTATTATGCATCTGATAATCCTTTGGAAACCGGAAGTACATTGGCTTCAGGTGGATTAGGTACAACAGGTGTAAAACCAACGTATTTGATTACTATCAAAATTTTGGAACAAATTTTCAACGTAAAATAAAAACAATAAATGAGTACAAAAGTACCCCAGAATGCCAATGATCAGGAAATTGATATTTTTCAGCTTTCGCGAAGTATTGGTAGTTTTTTCGATCGCATTAATGCTGCTATTTTTCGATCAATTCAGTTTTTTGTTAGAAACTGGATTGTTGTCTTAATACTAGTGATTATTGGATTTGGATTGGGGTGGTATTTGGACTCAAGTAAAAAAACGTTTCAGAATGAAGTTATTGTAACACCAAATTTTGAAAGTGTTGATTATCTGTATGCGAAAATAGATTTAATAGAAGCCAAGATTCTTTCTGGGGATACTGTTTTCTTAAAAAATGTAGTTGGAATTCCGCATCCAGAAGCAATAAAAAAAATTGAAATTAAACCTGTAGCTGACGTTTATAAATTTATTGAAGATAAGGAGCAAAACTTCGAACTTATAAAATTAATGGCTGAGGTTGGCGAAGTCAAAAAGGTTTTAGAAGATAATATCACAAGTAAAAACTATACTTTTCATACGATTTCATTTGTTTCTAATAAAGCAATTGATGAAAAAGAGGTAGTTGAGCCGTTGTTAAAATACTTAAACAGCTCCGTATATTTCAGTAAAATTCAGAAAATAGGATTTAAAAATCTAGAACAGGAAATTGCGCAAAATGACACTATAATTGCGCAAATTGACAAAGTTTTAAATGGTTTTACAAGTACAGTAAAAAATGCTACAAAAAATGATAAACTGGTGTATTATAACGAAAACATTCAGTTGAATGACATTATTAAAACCAAACAAAAGTTAGTTACTGAACAAGGAAAGAACAGGTTAAAATTAATCAGTTTTGATAAAACGATTAAAGAAATTAATGCTACATTAAACATAAATGATCATAAAATTGTTAACGGAAACTTCAAGTTATTGATTCCGATTTTCTTCATTTTTGTTTTCATTTTGATTAGTTTGTTCTTAAAGTTTTACAGAAAACAATTGGCATTGTCAACAAAAAATCAACTTTAACAAAAAATTGAAAACCAACAGCATTTTAAAAAAAATCACTCAGAATCCATTTCTAAAACAAAGTTTAAGCACCTTGTTTTTAAGGATTTTTGGAGTGCTTTTATTGTTTGGTTTTACCATATTCTTAACCAAGTCGTATACTCCAAAATTGGTTGGTCAATATGATTTTGTACGTTCTTTTCTATTAGCAATCGGGAGTATTTGTTTGTTAGGCTTTGAGCAGTCTATTTTATATTTTAAAGGAAGATTAGCAAGTCAAAGTGCACTCGAAGAACTAAAGAGCATTTATATCAAAATGCTCACAATGCTTTTCTTGACCTCAGTACTTGTTTTGGTTGTTATTCTTATTATAGATAAAAAAATTATAAACAATTATTTTGAGGATCAAGAAGTATATTCAATCTTATTGAAAGGTGCTGCAACCTTATTTTTCTATGGAATTTTTACCTTAAACACGGAAGTTTTTCGAGCCCTTGATAAATTATATGTTGCCGAATTGTTCCGTAACATTCTTAAATACATGCCATTACTTATTGGTTCGATAGTATTATTTTACTGGAATAAAGAAAGTTATTTAGTTGATGTTTTTCTCGTTGGTTTTGTTTTGTTGGCAATTGTAAGTTCTATATTGCTTTTCAGTTATTTTCGCCAAATGGCTGAGGTAGAAATTATAGAAAAGATTTCGCATAAAGAAGTGTTTTTAAGATCCTATCCAATCGCGATTAGCGGAATGGCGCTGTTTTTATTAATGTGTTTTGACATTATGTTTTTAAAGAAATACAGAAACGATGAAACAGTGGCTTTTTATTCGGTTGGTGTTAAACTAATGACAATAGTTTCGGTTATAATTGTAACTATTAATATCACTATTTCTTCAAAAATTTCAGAATTCTTTGCGAGTCAGAATTTAGCAGAATTAAAAAAAGTAGTTACAAAAAGCGTTCGATTAATCTTCGGAATAACATTTCCGGTTATCCTTTTGATGTGTGTTTTTTCAGAATATATCTTGTCATTTTTTGGACATCAGTATATTGCGGCACAAGAACCATTTTTGATTTTGATTATAGGTCAGGGAATTTGTTCTGGATTTGGGTCAGCTCCGGTTTATTTGAATATGACAGGAAGACAACATATATTTCAGATCATTTTGATTATTGCAGTCGCAATTAATTTTGTTTTAAACCGATTTTTAATTCCAGTTTACGGAATGACCGGAGCCGCAATTGCATTTGTTTCGAGTTCTTTTTTCTGGAATTTTGTAACGGCAGTTTTTATTTATAAAAGGGATAAAGTGAAGATTTTTTTGAATTAATAATATAAGATATGAGTATTCAAAAAGAAGATGTTTTTTTTAGCATAATTATTCCTGTTTATAATGTTGAAGGCTATTTAAGACAATGTCTGGACAGTATTTTATCTCAAAATTATTCTAATTTTGAGATTGTTTTGGTTAATGATGGTTCTATAGATTCGTCATTAGAAATCTGTCTGGAATATCAAGAAAAATCAGCTCATGTAAAACTTATTAATAAAGAAAATGAAGGTGTATCTACGGCAAGAAATATTGGCTTATTAAGGGCAAAAGGAGATTATATTATATTTACAGATGGTGATGATTTTTGGATAGGAAAACAAGTCTTAGAAGAGTTAAATAATTTAATACAGGAGTCAGATCCGGATTTAATTATACATGAAGAAACGCGTTTTTTTACAGATAAGGATTTGATATATAAAAACAATCAACGATTTATTCTTAATAAATCCGGTAAATTCGAAGATGAAGTTTTGAATTTGGTTTATTATGACTTGTTTGCTGCCAGCCCATGGGATAAGGTTATTAAAAAATCTGTTTTAATAGATAATAAGCTATTTTTTCCTGTTGGAAAAAAATCGGAAGACATTGAATGGTGTGGGCAATTAATGAGTTTTGTAAAAACTTTTAGTATTTATTCAAAGTCATTTTATAATTACCGGCAAGGAAGATTTGATTCAAGTACTTCAATAGTAAACGAAAAACATATATATGATGTATATCAAATGGTACGGAATGGTTTGAATACTGCACCTGTGGAATCTGAAATCTTGAATCGAGCGATACAAAACTATTGGGTATGCTATTATGCATTAGTTTTAAAGGATTTTTACGTACTTTCTTCTAAAATAAGACATAGAATATGGGAAGATATTTTTTCGTGGAAATACTTATTAAAAAAGGGACTAAATTTAAAAGTTGATAAAGTAATGGTGTTTTATAAAATTCTGCCATTTAAAACAATGATATTATTTTTGAATGCTTATAGAATTAAAACTGCTCTGCATAAAAAATATAGAGCAAAAAAATAATAGAATAAGTCAAGCAATTATATACTTTAATTTATGCAGATTTTAGTTAAAAAAAGTACAGCAGCATTTATGTTAATCGCTATGGCTAATTTAGTTGTAGCGTTTATTGCTTTTTTTATTCTACCACCCAAGTTTTTTTATGACGCTGCAATTATTGTTTATGACAAGGGAAATGAAATTGGATTTATAGGAAGTTATCCACTTACTATTTTGTTTTATAAAATAACAGGCTTAAAATATCTTCCATTTCCTGTAATAGGATTATTGCAATTTCCTGTTTTAATGTATGTTTTATATAAAATAGGAATACCGGATAATTTTGAAAAACTTAATGTTAAAAATTGCTTGGTATATCTGGGAATTTTTATGATTGCCATTTTTATTTCAATGCCATCTAAAGAATTTATTACTTATTTACTGGTTTCGTCTATCGTTTTTATCTTCATTAACAAAAGGGTTTCATTTCAAAAATCAATAATTTGTTCCGTAAGTATTCTATTTGTTTTTGGCGTACTATACCGCCCTTACTTTGTGCTAATTCCAATAATTGGTTTTGGAATGTATTGTGTAAGTTTTATTAGTTTTAAAAATAAAACGCTGACAACTATTTTTTATGGTTTATTAATAACAATATTTCTATCCCTAGCTTATGGTTTTATAAAAGGAGAACATTTTTCTGAGATTACAAGAGAAGTTGTAAATAATACAAGAATAGGAGTAGGAGATTCAAATTCAAGTATAACTCCTCCGTTAAAGCCGGATACTTGGTATGGCGAAATTGTGGCAATTTTTTATGGTTTTTTTACAGTTAACATTCCTGTCAATGGATTAAAACATATTTTTTCTCCACAAATCATCCTGTTTGTAGTCTGGCAGTTATTACTTTTCTATATTCTTTTGGTTCGATTTTCGAAATGTTTGAAAGAGAGAAAAAAATACCGCTACGAATTTTCTATTTTACTTATTTTATTTTCATTTTTTATTGTGCAAGGTGTTTTTGAACCTGATTTAGGCTCCGCTGTTCGACATAAAATAGGTATTTTTCCTTTAATTTATTTTGCTTTATACTATGAACATTTCCGAAAAGAACTTCAATAAAATATTTCATGTTTTTTTATGTTTGATAGCAACCGCTATGATTTTCAGGAAACCATGTTCATTGTTAATCATATTGTTTGCGGTATTTAATTTAATTTTCTTCAAAAAACTTAAATATACTAAGGTATCATTGTTGTTAATGGCATGCATTGCTTCGCCGATTTTGTTAGAATTACTGCTTTTCTGGAACAACGATTCTTTTGCAAAAGGATTAAAAGCCATAGAGAAAAGTACCTCTTTATTGATTTTTCCATTGTTTATCATTGGTAATTATCAGCGAGTTAATTTTATAAAATTAACAAGGACTTATGTTATTCTAACAACATTAGTTCTGTTGTTTTTCTTCATTAGATTTAATATTATATATCCTGAACTGATAAATAAATATTTCAACGGAATTGATTTATGGGAAATGGGATATCAATTTGCAAATAGTATTGGCATTCATGCACCGGCATTGAATATGCATTTAGCTTTTGTCTCTGTTTGTGCCTTGTATTTTGTTTTTGAAAGCTTCCATAATCATGAAAAAGTAAAAGCTAAAATTTTTTATTTTATTGTTTTTTTACTTTCGTTTTTCTTTGTTCTTTTTGTAAACACGAGAATGGCGTTGGTTAATGTTTTGGTTGGGTTTTTCCTGGTTTTCTTTTTTGAAATCAGATCAAAATTCAATCTAAAAAAGATTGTTTTGGCGGCAATTACAATTGTAGTTTTATTAGGTGGAATTCTATTTTTATTTGTTCAAAAAGATCCTTACATGAAAGAAAAATATTCTACAGTAAGTTTTGCTTATATGGACAAAGTGGGAAAATTAGATGAAATCGATCATCCTGAAGTTAAGGTATTTAATTCGTTGGTAACACGAGTTTCAATCTGGAAATCAGCTTGGGAATTGTCTCTGAAAAATCTTCCATTTGGAGTTGGAGCTTCTGATGGAAAACCGGAACTTAATAAGTATTATGCAGAAACGAATCAAAAATTTTTAGCAAAATATGAATTTCCGACGCACAATCAGTTTCTTGATTTTTTATTAAAGTTTGGAATATTAGGACCTTTAGTAGTGATTCTTTATATTTTTACGATTGGATATTTGGGTTATGATTTGAAAAACGCGATAATACTTTCGTTTTTTATAACCTTTCTCACATCAAACTTAATCGATGATTTTTTACTTCGTTTTGACGGAATTGCTTTTAGCGGATTTTGGTTTTCAGTTTTTGGAAGTTATTGGCTACAACAAAAATTATTGATTGTAAATCGCCAATAATTCTTTGAAGTTTTTGTCTTTGTCAAATAAATTTTGACATCTCACAAAAGCATTTTCTCCAAAAGCATTTCTTGTAGCCGGATCTTTTAGAATCTCAAAATATTGGCTTAGTTCGCTAATATTATTAAAAAGAAACCCAGTTTTGCCATGTAAAACGGCATCTTTGTTGCCAATAATGTTGGTCGCAATTACGGGTTTTTGTAACACCATTGCTTCAAGAATAGCAATAGGCAAACCTTCCCAAAGCGATATTTGCATATAAATATCAATGTTATTAAGTTCTTTTAAAACCGTTTTCCGATCTAAAATCCAACCTGTAATTTTTATGTTTGATGCAGTAATTAAGGGTCTTAATTCGCCATCGCCAATCCAAACAAAATTAAAATCCGGAAATTTGAGAGCAATTTCATTAAATAATTTTGGGTTTCTGGCAGCTGTAATTCTGGCCATGATACCTACCGTTAATTTCTTGTTTTCATGTTGTGAATAATGTTCATGAACAGCATTAATATCAATACCATTTCGAACTAATTTTGAAGTTCCAATTTTTTTTGAAATTTCATATTCACTATCACCACAAGCGACAATCGTTGAGTTAGCGAAGAATTGCAAAGCCTTTTCAATTTTCCAGTAAATATTTCTTGTGAATTTTGAAATATCGGTTCTAAGAAAAGAATAGCCGTGTGGAGTATAAAAAAGTTTCTTTTTTTTGAATAAGAAAAAATAAGCAAATCGTCCTAAAACTCCAGCTTTTGAAGAATGGAGGTGAATAACATCTGGATTTATTCTTTTAAGCTCTTTCGTTAATTTATAAACCGATTTTAAATCCTGAATGGGTGAAAACTCCCGAACCATATTAATGTGGATCAGATTGACTCCATTTGAAAATTCAGATGCTATTTTTTCAGGATCAATTTCTTTTCGATTACTACTGTATATGATAGTAGTCTCAGTGTTTTTATTTACTTCATCATCTCCAAAGAAAGTTGATAAATCTCTAAAATAAGTATAAACTCCTCCACCAAGAGCTTCAATAATGTGTACAACTTTCAAAACAGAGGATTTAATTGAGGGTAAAAATAGATAAATAAGCTTAATTATAATCTGAAAACTAAAAACTTCTTTCAAGATATGAGTTCAGGTGTAATTTAAAAGGCCAGATATTTTATTACATTTGTAGCTGTTTCTTGGGGCTTTTAGTAGAAAAACAAATCCCTAAAAATGTTCAATAAAACCAAATATGAAAAGAATACTTATTACCGGAGCAGCAGGATTTTTAGGATCGCATTTGTGCGACCGATTCATTAAAGAAGGCTATTATGTTATTGGAATGGATAATCTGATTACGGGAGATCTTAAAAATATAGAACATTTATTCAAGTTAGAACATTTCGAATTTTACCATCACGATATTACCAAGTTTGTACATATTCCTGGTGATTTAGATTATATACTACATTTTGCTTCGCCGGCAAGTCCAATCGATTATTTGAAGATTCCGATACAAACCTTAAAAGTTGGTTCATTAGGAACTCATAATTTGTTAGGATTGGCAAGAGTAAAAAAAGCCAGAATTTTGATTGCGTCAACATCTGAAGTTTATGGAGATCCATTAGTTCATCCACAAACCGAGGAGTATTACGGAAACGTAAATACAATAGGTCCGCGTGGCGTTTATGATGAAGCAAAACGTTTTCAGGAATCAATAACAATGGCGTATCATACTTTTCACGGTGTAGAAACCAGAATCGTTCGTATTTTTAATACTTATGGACCAAGAATGCGCTTGAATGATGGTCGTGTAATTCCAGCTTTTATTGGTCAGGCTTTGCGCGGAGAAGATTTAACCATTTTTGGAGACGGAATGCAAACCCGTTCTTTTTGTTACGTAGACGATCAGGTTGAAGGTATTTTCAGATTATTACATTCAGATTATGTATATCCTGTAAACATTGGTAATCCGGACGAAATCACGATTAAGGATTTTGCCGAAGAAATTATCAAACTAACCGGAACAAATCAGAAGGTAGTTTATCATCCGTTGCCAATAAATGATCCTTTGCAACGTCAACCGGATACTACAAAAGCAAAAGAATTATTAGGTTGGGAAGCAAAAGTGAATCGTGCAGAAGGAATGAAAATTACCTACGATTATTTTAAATCACTTTCAAAAGAAGAACTTTCAAAAGAAGAACACAAAGATTTTTCAAGTTACATAAAGTAATAAAAGCATAAATCCTGAAGACATTACAATCTAATGAGCGAATTAGTATCTATTATAATCCCAACATATAATACTGAAAAGTTCATTGGATTGACTTTGGAATCAGTTCAAAATCAAAGTTATAAAAACTGGGAAGCAATCTTAGTTGATGACGCATCTACTGATAAAACAGTAGAAATCATAAAAGATTTTGCTGAAAAGGATAATCGGATAAAACTCTTTCAACTCGCTAAAAATTCAGGAAACGGAGTTGCCCGAAATATTGCCTTAGAAAAAGCAACCGGAAAGTATATTGCTTATTTAGATGCCGATGATTTATGGTTTCCGTCTAAATTAGAAAAACAGATTCAGTTTTTAAAAGCAAACGATTTGCCTTTTACGTTTAGTTTTTATGATTGTATTGATGAAGAAGGAAAAAATCTTAACAGACGAGTTGAAGCACCGTTAAACCTAACTTACAATCAATTGTTTTTTTGCAATTATGTAGGCAATTTAACCGCGATCTATGATTCTGATTACTTCGGAAAAATTGTAATCGAAGCCACACAAAAAAGACAAGATTGGCGATTGTGGCTTACTATTGTAAAACAAATCAGAGAAACAAAACCAGTTCCTGAGCCTTTGGCATATTATAGAATAAGAAAAGATTCTATTTCATCTTCTAAATTCAAATTGATAAAACACAATTTTGGTGTTTACAGAAATTTTCATGGATTTAATTTTGTGTTTTCTGTTTTATTAATGATCCGATTTTTATTCACTCAATTGATTATTAAGCCAAAATATATAAAGAAACGATAGTATTTCTAAGGTCGCAAATTGCGACCTTAGAGAAATCGGTTTCCATTTTAAATCTTGAAGTAGCAATTTGCGACTTCAAGATTTAAATATTCGTCAAGATTGGAGGTCACAATTTGTGACCTCCAATTATCAAATTCTGTTCAGAGAAGTTTAAAAATTACAAATTCTTTAAGATCACAAAATGTGATCTTAAAGAATATTTGTCAAAATTGGAGGTCGCAATTTGCGATCTCCAATCTTCAAATCCTATTTCGATACGCTTAAAATAAAATCTTATAAAAACTTGAGGTCACAAATTGTGACATCAAGTTTTCAAGGTCACAATTTGTGACCTTAGAGAATGTATTATTTTTTATAACCAATTTTTACTCTTTCACTTCCATCTTCTTTTTTATCAGTTAGTTCATCTAAATAAGAAAAGACCAATTCAATATTTTTATCATGATTCTCTAACTTCTTTTGAATCTGCAGAATATCAACTTTAATTTCGGTTGTGTCCAAAAGCATTTGTCTCACTTTCGTGAAAATACGCATGATCTGAATATTGGTTTGAATTGCTTTATCGCTTTTTAGAACGCTTGATAACATTAAAACACCGTGTTCTGTAAAAGCAGATGGTAAATATTTTAAGTTAGATCCTCTACCATTCTTCAAGGTCACAATTTGTGACCTTGAAGAATCATATTCTATTTTAGTAAGTTCAAACATAAAATCTTCAGGAAATCTGGATAAATTTCTTTTAACAGCTTGTTTTAATACTTTCGTTTCTATTCCATAAAGTAAAGCGAGATCACTATCAAGCATCACTTTTTGACCGCGCATAAAATATATTTTGTTTGAAATTGTTTCTTCAGAAAGCAGAGATTGATCGTCCATGAGTTTTTTTATTAGTAAAAACAAATGTAAGATTTTATTTATATTATAAATAAGATTTAAATTGCTTTAATTTTCCGCGATTTGTTCTTTCCAGGACTGTTTTTCGGGTAAAAGTAAAATTTAAATTGGGTTCAAGATACAGCGTAATAGCTTCTTTAATTTTCTCAATTTGATTTGAATCTAATTCATTTTCAGAAACATATTCGATTTCAAAAGAATCTAATTTGGTTTGTTTGATGATAAATTCTTTTACATTTCCATCATCTTCAATGATGCTTTTGGTTACATAATAAAAAGTCAAACCCGGAGATTTTTTCCCACTTGGTAAAATGGCGACATCATTTGTTCTGCCAATTAATTTTTTTAGAATCGGTTTTTGTGGCGTACTTTTTTCGTCTAAAATTCCAATATCGCCAATATCATATCTGATAAAAGGATTTGCTTTATTAAAGAGAGAGGTAATCACAATTCGGCCTTCTTTCCCGTAAGGAAGAACATTATTATTATCGTCTAAAATTTCTACAAAAAGTGTTTCTGCGTTAATTTGCCATTCACCTTTTGGATTTTCAAAAGCAATTAAATCAAGTTCTGATGCTCCATATTCATTGATTATCGGAATACCGAATTGCTTTTCCAAAAGTTTTTTATCCGATTCAAAAAGCATTTCCGAAGTAACAAAACAAGCTTTTAAGGTTGGACAGATTTGTTTTAATACGATATTTTTCTTTTCTAAATATTTCGCAAATAAAACAATCGAGCTCGTATAACCATTGACATAATCGAATTTTTTCGTTTTGAATTTTTTTAGAAATTTCTCCAAAACTTCATCAGATAAATCAAAAACCGGAAATCGAAAACGACCACTTAAAAAATCTTTAAAACGCTCTTTATGATATCCAATAAAATCCATTGGAATACCATAAAAACGAGCTTGATATGAATGATTAAAATCAATATCAAACCAACCAAAACGCATAATATTTGATGCCCAGGTTAAAGCATGCGAATATTTATCTTTTGCAAAAACAAACGGAGTTCCGCTGGATCCCGAAGTTTTGTTGAGGTAAACATTTTTTAAAGTATAATCTTTTGAAAGTCTTTCGTCAAGAGGTTTTTGCAAATTTTGTTTGTTCAGAATGGGTAGATCCTCCCATTTAAGAGCTGTTTTATTTCCTACTAATTCTTTGTAGAAATGATTATTTTCTAAATGAAAGGCAACAATTTCTTCTTTTTTATTCTGAAGAAAAAGAATGTATTCTTCTTCGTATAAATTTACGATTTGGTTCAATTCGGCTTTAGCTTTCTTTATTGGAAAACCATTTAATTGAAGCGAAATGTCGAAAAGAGAAATCATTTATGGGTTGAATTTTCGTCAAAAATAATATTATCCCATTACTAACAGAGAAGAATCACGAACTTTTTAAGATTTAATTATTTTTTACGTACAAAAGCAATTATTTTTGCACCACAACTAAATACAACTATAACATGACAATTTTACTATTAGGATCGGGAGGAAGAGAGCATGCTTTTGCGTGGAAAATGATTCAGAGTCCGCTTTGCGAAAAACTTTTTGTTGCACCAGGAAATGCAGGAACGGCTGCTATTGCTACAAACGTTGCAATGTCTCCAACTGATTTTGATGCTATTAAAGCATTTGTACTGCAGGAAAACGTAAAAATGGTTGTTGTAGGACCAGAAGATCCTTTGGTGAAAGGGATTTACGATTATTTTAAAAATGACGAAAGTTTACAACATATTCCGGTTATTGGACCATCAAAATTAGGGGCACAATTAGAAGGAAGTAAAGAATTTGCAAAAGAATTCTTGATGAAACACAACATTCCAACAGCAGCTTACGATAGTTTTACTGCGGAAACTGTTGAAAACGGTTGTGCGTTTTTAGAAACTTTACAACCTCCATATGTTTTAAAAGCAGATGGTTTAGCAGCTGGAAAAGGAGTTTTGATTATTCAGGATCTTGAAGAGGCAAAAACAGAATTGAGAAACATGTTGGTTCATGAAAAATTTGGAGCAGCAAGTTCAAAAGTAGTTATTGAAGAATTTTTGGACGGAATCGAATTAAGCTGTTTCGTTTTAACTGATGGAAAAAGTTATAAAATTCTTCCAACTGCAAAAGATTACAAACGAATTGGTGAGGGTGATACAGGATTAAATACAGGCGGAATGGGAGCAGTTTCTCCAGTTCCTTACGTTGACGCTGTTTTGATGGAAAAAATCGAAACTCGTATCGTAAAACCAACAATTGAAGGTTTTCAAAAAGACGGAATCGAATATAAAGGTTTTGTATTTATTGGTTTGATTAATGTAAAAAATGAACCAATCGTTATTGAATACAATGTGAGAATGGGTGATCCGGAAACAGAAGTTGTGGTTCCAAGATTAAAATCTGATTTGGTTGCATTGTTTCAGTCAGTTGCAGATCAAAAGTTAGATACTTTCGAATTAGAGGTTGATCCAAGAAGTGCAACTACAATTATGGTAGTTTCTGGTGGATATCCTGAAGATTTTGAAAAAGGAAAAGTAATTACCGGATTAGAAAATATTACAGATTCTATAGTTTTTCACGCTGGAACAAAATTAGATAACGAAAATGTCGTTACTAATGGAGGACGTGTTTTAACTGTAACATCATACGGGGACGATTTCCAACAGGCCATAAAAAAATCTTACCAAAATATAGATAAACTAAATTTTGATAAGATGTATTTTAGAAAAGATATCGGCTTCGACTTACTTTAAGAAAGAGTGAGCCGTAGTATCTTGATTTTCTGTTCCTGCAGCATCAAATATGCGTAATTGCTTAATCCAATATACGATTGCTGCAGAACAAATAATCATAAAAATCCAGTTAATTGTGTTTGCACCAAACCAAGTAATTAGTTCTAAATGACGTAAAAAGTCAAGAGGAGCAAATAAAATGTTAACGAATAAGTATTGTATTCCTTCAAAAAAAGCTGTCATAATTTATAAAATTATATGTTATTTATTGTTTTGTAACGCATTGAAGTTAAAATTCAATTAATAGAATCTTTTTTCAACTTGTTGGTTTTTCCTTTTAAACAAGTATTATATTTACAATCACAAAAGTATAAAATATCCTTATGATAACAAGTGTTTTTAAAAAATCTACGCCATTAAATTATTCATTGGTCGTAATTTTAATACTGGTTTTCTTTTTTCTGTTTCAAATCCAAGAACCATCGTGGATTAATAATTACTTTTTGGGATTTCAAAAAGTGAGTTTATTGTGCTTTATATTGGCTTCTTTTTTCATGATTAATTTCATTGTAAAAAAGAACGGGCTCAGTAAAGACAATGGTTACGCGATATTTTTCTATTTGTTGTTTATATTATTTTTCCCTACAATATTTAATAATCCAAATGTAATTTATGCTAACTTTTTTCTTTTATTAGCCTTGCGACGATTGATCTCATTACAATCCTTAAAAGCTTCTAAAGAAAAAATATTTGATGCTTCGTTTTGGATTTTTGTAGCCTCTTTATTTCAATTTTGGAGTGTTCTCTTTATTATTTTAGTATTTATATCAATTGTTTTTCACGTTTCAAGAGATTATAGAAACTGGGTTTTACCATTTATAGCGCTTCTGGCCGTTTCGATTGTTTTTTTAATGGTGTCATTAATCTTTCATATCAATGCGATTGAATTTTTCGAAAAAAGAGCAGTAATTGATTTTAGCATTGATTATTTTAAGAATAATTACGAAAACGGAGCACTTTCTATCTACGTCGCGATAGCCTTATTTTTTGTAGTTTCAATGTTAATGACATTATCAAACAGACCTCAAATTGTACATACTTCGTATAAAAAAGTGATTGCATGTTTTTTTATTGCAGTGGCTGTTTATATCATTTCGCCTGATAAAAGTAATGATTTGTTGTTGTTTAGTATTGCACCTTTAACGATTATGGCGGCAAGTCATGTCGAATATATGCAGCAAAAACTCAATAACGAAATTGTTTTTTATGTGTTGATTTGCTGCAGTTTATTTACCTATTTTTCTCAATTATAGTTTACTTCCATATGCAAGATCACCGGCGTCGCCAAGACCTGGAATAATATAGTTTTTCTCATTTAATTTCTCGTCAAGAGAAGCAACCCATAAATGGCAATTATCAGGAAGGTTTTTTTCAAGAAAAGCAATTCCTTCCGGGGCAGCAATTACAACAACAATATGAATCTCTTTAGGAGTTGCATTTTGAACTAATTTTTCATGAACAGCAACTATCGATTGTCCGGTTGCTAACATTGGATCAAGAAGCAAAACAGTTTTATCATTTATGTTTGAAAGCGCTTGATATTCAACCCGAATTTCAAATTCATGATCATTATTTGTGTGATATCTGCAAGCCGAAACAAAGCTGTTTTCAGCATGATCAAAATAGTTTAAAAAACCATTGTGTAAGGGTAAACCAGCTCTTAGAATGGAGCATAAAACCAAATCACTTTCGATTTCGGTAGTTTTTTTAATACCAAGCGGAGTTTGTATATCGACGTTTTTATAAGACAGATCTTTGCTCAGTTCATACGCCATAATTTCACCAATTCGTTCTATATTTCTTCTAAAACGCATACTGTCGTTCTGAACATTCACATTTCTGATTTGACTTAAAAAGTGATTTAATACGCTATTATTTTCAGATATATAATGGATTTTCATAATAAAATTTTAGAATTATCAATGGTTACAGTACGATAACGAAAAAATCATCGTTTTATTCGCACCATAAAAGTATAAAAAGTATCTTTGTAACTCTAACAAATAAAGACATGTTTTCAAAATTAGCATATTCTGTTTTCGAACAAAGCATCAAAGATTATCATCAATTTGATAATGTTGATCAACCTATAAACAATCCATATCCAAAGGATAAATTCGAACATTTATTATATCTAAAAAATTGGATTGACACTGTTCAATGGCATTTTGAGGACATTATTCGTGATCCGCAAATCGATCCTGTAGCAGCATTGACTTTAAAAAGAAGAATTGATGCCTCTAATCAGGAACGTACTGATATGGTGGAATATATCGATAGTTATTTTTTACAAAAATACAGTGATGTAAAAGTAAAAGATGGTGCAAAAATCAACTCTGAAAGTCCTGCTTGGGCTTTTGACAGATTGTCTATTTTGGCTCTAAAAATTTATCATATGCATGAAGAAGCTACTCGTGCTGAAGCTTCGCAAGAGCATAGAGATAAATGTCAGGAGAAACTAAATATTCTTTTAGAACAAAGAAGTGATTTGTCTACTGCAATTGATGATTTGCTTGCTGACATCGAAAATGGAGATAAATTCATGAAAGTGTACAAACAAATGAAGATGTACAATGACGATGAATTGAATCCTGTTTTATATCAAAATAAAAAATAATTGGCAGAATTGTCCAATAAAATTAAACATATAGCCGTTATGAGACTATCCGCAATGGGAGATGTCGCCATGACGGTTCCTGTTTTACGCGCTTTCGTAAAGCAGTATCCAGACGTTAAATTGACAGTAATTTCACGTCCGTTTTTTAAACCATTTTTTGACGGAATTCCGAATTTGGAGTTTTTTGCTTTTGATGAAAAAGAACGTCACAAAGGTTTTGCAGGACTTTTGAGATTATTTAAAGATGTAAAAAAACTCAAAATTGATGCTTTTGCAGATCTTCACAATGTTTTGAGATCTAAAATTGTGAGTTTACTTTTCGCTTTAAGCGGAAAAAAAAGAGCAACTGTTGACAAAGGAAGAGAAGGCAAAAAAGAGCTAACTCGCGCCGAAAATAAAATATTCAAACAATTGCCAACAATGTTCGAAAGACACTCAAAAGTGTTCCAAGAACTTGGTTTTTCTTTAGATTTATCTCATCCTGAATTTCCTGAAAAGGCAATTTTAAGTTCGGATATCTTAGAAACAATCGGAGATAAAAACCAAAAATTAATTGGGATTGCACCTTTTGCACAATACGATTCTAAGGTTTATACACAGGATTTAATGCAGGAAGTTATTGCAAAACTGGCTGAAAATAAAGCTTATAAAATATTACTTTTTGGTGGTGGAAAGAAAGAAATAGAAATATTGGATTCGCTTTCTCAACCATTTGAAAATGTAATCAATATGGCAGGAAAAATTAAATTTCAGCAGGAATTACAATTGATAAGTAATCTTGATGTAATGCTTTCTATGGATTCCGGAAATGCTCATATTGCAGCAATGTTGGGCATAAAAGTGATCACACTTTGGGGAGCAACACATCCATATGCAGGTTTTTTACCTTTTAATCAAAGTTTCGAAAATGCCTTGACTTCTGATAGAAATCAATATCCAAAATTGCCAACATCGGTTTATGGAAATAAAATTGTTGAAGGTTATGAGGATGCTATGAGGACAATTTTGCCACAGCAGGTTATTGACAAAGTTGTAGAGCAGCTTTGATAAAGATTAAAAAAAACTTCTCAATCAAGAGAAGTTTTTTTTTAATCTTTAGGCGATATTTTTATCTAAAACATATTTTTCGTTAGCATCTAGGAAAGAATATCCTATTGTTTTTCTTCTCTTTTTATTTACTATAATTGTGACAAAGTTGTTTTTGTCTTCAGTTGATAATAGAATATGCTCGAATTTTTCTGATGAATCTCTGTAAATTTTATAAATTAAGTCGTGGTCTTTAATTTTTTTAGATAAAATTTTAGCAGACTTTAGTCTGCTTACATAAGGCCAGATGTTAAAAATATTCGAATCTGTCTTTTTTATTTCTACCATTTTTTCAGTCATAGTTGAATCGTATTTTTCTCTTTCGAGCAACTTTGGACCTTTTTTGTTTTTCATTTTCATAATAACTGCCAAAATGCATAATGAAGCAGTTACAACCAACATAATAAATAGATAAAGATGAAAGTGTTGTACGTGAGTTGTCATGATATTTAATGTTTTTAAATGCGTTGACAAATTTAATTTAGCTCTACAAATCTACATAGACCATGAGATTGCGATTACCATAATTTCACCCCTAATATAATAAAAATTTAGCAATATTTTAATAAAATTTTGGTTTTATTATAATCCAATTATAACCAAATTTTCTCATCCCGACATCTACTGTAAATATAACTTTTAAGATTTGAAATAGTACCTTCATAATTAGGAGCTTCATAGCCAAATCTTTCGTGTTCCATTTGTTCTTTTTCAATAGCATTACATCCTTTTATAACTTCTCTGAGCATATCGAGCATGGCGAGTTCTTTATTGTTGGTTTTCTGAAATTTAAACTCAACAATTTCATCTTGAAGTTCTTCGCAATATTCCACAAGTCTCACAACTTCAGGTTCATCTAAAAGATATTCTTTCGTTTTAAAAATTTCTCGTACAGATTTCATAAAAAATAAATTTTCAAATTCTAATTTGACATAGAATAAGAATCAAACAAAAAAAATTCCATCCCGAGGCTTCAGGATGGAATTTAATATATTGGAATTTTAACGACTAAACATCATCATAATCTACATAAATAGACTCTGATGTTGGGTGTGCCTGACACGTTAATATTAAGCCTGAAGCGATTTCTTTATCTGTTAAAATTGAGTTTTTAGTCATTTCTGCAGTTCCGGAAGTTACACGAGCAAGACAGCTGCTGCAAATTCCGCCTTGGCAAGAATATGGAGCGTCAATTCCTTGTTTTAAGGCTGCATCTAAGATGGTTTGTTTTTGAGACATTTCGAATGTAACTTCATCATCGTCAACTAAAACAGTAATTTTTGTATGTCCTTCTAATGAATTATGGATTTGATTTTCTTGTGTTGAAGATGTAAAAAGTTCAAATTTAATTGCAGATTCTTTGACGTTTTTTTCTTTCAAAACATTAGAAACGGTGTTGATCATTTCTTCAGGACCGCACAAGAAAAATTTATCAAACTGAAGTTCTTTATGCTTGTTATTCAACACATAATTTACTGCAGATTTTTCGATTCTTCCAAACAATGCATTCTCGGCTTTAGCCTGACTAAAGACATAATGAATAAATAAACGACCTACATATTGCAATTGTAAATCATGTAATTCCTGATGAAAAATAGTTTCTTCAGGAGTTTTATTTCCATAAACTAATACAAATGAGCTTTTTGGTTCACTTTTTAAAACTGATTTTAAAATAGAAAGAACTGGCGTAATTCCACTTCCTGCAACAAAAGCTGCGTAGTTTTTTTGTCTTTCAGCATCTGGTTCAAAAGTAAATTTTCCTTCCGGATGACCAACTTCAAGAACATCTCCGGCTTTTAATCTTGTGTTTGCAAATTGAGAAAACAAACCATTTTTAACAGCTTTTACGGCAATTCTTAATTCGCCGCTTTCTGGAGCAGAACAAATAGAATAAGCACGTCTAATTTCTTGATTATCAAGAGTTAGTTTTAAGTTTATGTATTGTCCGGCTATAAATTTATAGTCTGGTTTTAGTTCTTCCGGAACATTAAAAAGTACAGAAACGGCGTCGGTTGTTTCGCGTTTTACCTCTTTAATTATGAGTTTTAAAAATGAAGGCATGATTGTATATTTTATGCAAAAGTAGCAAACCACTATTAAATGACGGGCACGAAATTATTTTTTTTAACTTTTTTTGTAACGTTTTCTTACATTTGGTCTCTTACTACAAAACTTAAAACCAATTAACCATGATTAAAAAGTTTATTTACCTCGAATGGAAGGCCTTTACCAGATCGGCATCGTTTGGTAAAAGTGTAGCGATGAAGATAGTAATAGGGTTCTTTATGATTTATTTCTCGCTGCTTTTTATTGGCGGAGGAGTAGGAGTATTTTATGTACTTAAAAAAATGAATCTCGAACCTTTTGAAACCATTAATAAGTTTCTTATTTACTATTTCATGTTCGATTTGATAATTCGATTATTATTGCAGGCGATTCCGGTTCTGAATATCAGACCTTTATTGGTTTTGCCGTTTAAGAAACCAACAATTGTACACTTCTCTTTAGGAAAAACAGCTTTGTCTTTTTTTAACTGGATACATGCACTTTTTTTCGTTCCATTTTCGATTGTGTTAGTCCTGGAAGGTTATAGTTTGACAGGAGTTATTTTATGGAATCTGGCGATTATTGCTTTAATTTATATCAATAATTTTTTGAATATTATTCTAAGTAATATCGACAAATTGTTTGTAGTTTTTCTTGCTGTAGTTGTTTCTTTGGCAGCAGCGCAATATTATAAATTGTTTGATATTACAACTTTTACAACACCTGTTTTTCTTGGCTTTTATAAAACAAGCTGGATATTTTTAATTCCTATTTTGCTATTAGTAGGTTTGTATGCATTTACTTTTAAGTACTTCAAAAACAACTTATTCTTAGACGCCGGACTTTCTAAAAAAGAAGATATTGCAACGACCGAAGATCTTTCTTGGTTGAATCAATTTGGAACTTTAGGAACGTTTCTTAAAAATGATATCAAGTTGATTAAGAGAAATAAAAGATCTAAAACGACTATTGTAATGAGCGTAGTTTTTTTATTCTACGGATTAATCTTTTTCGGAAATATGCATCAGCCTCCGGTTATGCAAATTTTTGCCGGGATATTTGTTTCGGGAGGATTTTTATTTGTCTTCGGGCAGTTTGTACCAAGTTGGGATAGTTCTTATTATCAATTAATGATGACACAAAATATTCCGTATCGCGGTTACATTACTTCAAAATGGTGGCTGATAGTTATTGCCACTTTTGTTTCGACAATCCTTGCTTCATTTTATCTTTTTTACGGATGGGAAACCTATCTGATTATCGTTGTTGGCGCGATTTATAACATTGGAGTAAATTCTCATTTGGTGCTTTTGGGCGGTGCTTTTACAAAAACGCCAATCGATTTAAGTAATGCCGGTGGTGCTTTTGGTGACAAAAAAGCATTCAATGTAAATTCGATGTTGCTTTCGTTACCAAAGATATTTTTGCCATTATTATTGTATTGGCTTGGACTTCATTTTGGCGATAAAACCATCGGATTGGTATTAGTTGCTGGAGCTGGGGTTTTAGGTTTTATATTCAAAGACAAAGTTTTTTCATTGATCGAAAAGAGATATAAAGTCGAAAAATACAGTACCATAAGTGCTTATAAACAAAAGAATTAATTAGAAAATGTGTCAATTTGATAATTAGATAATTCTATCAGATTGCAAACCAAATTAACGATTAACCAAATCAACAATTAAACATTTAAAAAATGATACAAGTAAATCAACTTTCAAAAAAATATAACGGTACAACAGTTTTAAACATTAGCAATCTTGAAATTCCAAAGGGACAAAGTTTTGGATTGGTAGGAAATAACGGAGCAGGAAAAACGACTTTTTTCAGTTTGTTATTAGATTTGATTCAGCCTTCGACAGGGTTTATTAAAAACAATGATATTCAGGTAAATACAAGCGAAAAATGGAAATCTTTTACAGGATCTTTTTTAGATGAAAGTTTCCTGATTGGATATTTAACTCCTGAGGAATATTTTTATTTTATTGGAGATTTGCACCATCAAAACAAAGCAGATATTGATGCTTTATTGGCAAAATATGTAGAGTTTTTTAATGGAGAAATTCTGAATAACAAAAAATACCTGAGAGATTTATCTAAGGGAAATCAGAAGAAGGTGGGTATAATTGCCACACTTATTGGTAATCCCGAAGTAGTTATTTTAGATGAGCCGTTTGCAAACTTAGATCCAACAACTGTTAGCAGATTAAAAAAAATTATTAAGGAGTTAGCCGAAAATCCAAATGTTACAGTTCTGGTTTCCAGCCATGATTTGCAGCATACAGTAGAGGTTTGCGATCGAATTGTAGCGCTTAATAAAGGAGAGATTGTAAAAGATATTCAAACTTCAAGAGAAACCTTACAAGAATTAGAATTGTTTTTTGCAGTATAAGTTTCTAAAGTTTAAAAAAAGAAGTGTATTTTTACAAGTTAATATACTAAAAATCCTTTTTAGAAGTTAATTTGATTTAAACTCTTTTCTATTGAAAAAGAATACTCTTAAATATAGTTTCGTTGTCGTGATAATGCTTTTTTTGATAGCTTGTTCTACCAAAAAGAATACTTTTTTATCTCGAAATTCTCATGCTTTAAGTACAAAATATAACATTTTGTATAACGGCGGAATTGGTCTTGAGAAGGGTTTGAAATCTGTTCAAGGCAATAATCAGGATAATTTCTGGAAGATATTGCCTATTGAAAAAATGCAAATTGACGAGAATTTTTCTGAAGGTGAAAAAGCTAAAAATGCTGATTTTGAAAAGGCAGAAACAAAAGCAACAAAAGCCATTCAGAAACATTCGATGAACATTGGCGGAAGAGAAAAAAATTATCAGATTGACGAAGCTTATTTAATGCTCGGAAAAGCCAGATACTACGATCAGCGCTTTATTCCGGCGCTGGAAGCATTCAATTATATTTTATACAAATACCCAAATAGCAGTAATATTTATACAGCAAAAATTTGGCGAGAAAAAACCAATATGCGTTTAGGAAACGATGCTATTGTGATAAAAAATATCAATCTATTATTAAAAAAGACAGATTTAGATAAACAAACATTTTCAGATGCGAATGCTTTATTGTCTGAAGCATTTTTAAATCTGGAAGAAAAAGATAGTGCTATAACGAAACTTAAAATTGCCGAAAAATTTACCAAAATAAATGAAGATAGAGCGAGATACCGTTTTATTCTAGGACAATTGTATCAGGAAGCCGGAAAAAAGGATAGTGCAAATTATTTTTATGATGGCGTAATTGATATGAATCGAAAAGCTGATCGAAAATACATGATGCATGCCTATGCAAAAAAAGCAGAAATGTTTGATTATCAAAATGGAAATCAAGGCCTGTTTATTGAAACGTATAATAAACTAGTTAGTGATCGTGAAAACCGACCTTATTATGATATTCTTTTTTATGAAATGGGTGTCTTTTTCGACAAATACAAAGTGCAGGATACAGCACTGATATTTTATAATAAATCATTGGGAAGAAAATCTAAAGACCCTTATTTAGTAGCTTCGACCTATAGAAATATAGGTAACATGTATTTTAAAAATACTGATTATACAATGGCTGCAAAATATTATGACAGTACATTAACAAAATTAGACAAGAAAACGAGAGAATACGCTTTTATTGAAAAAAACAGAAAAAATCTTGATAACGTTATTAAATACGAAGGAATTGCAAAACGTGATGATAGTATTATAAAAGTTAAAGGTTTATCAGATCCGGATAGAAAAATTTATTTCGAAGGTTATATTGCAGAGCTTAAAAAGAAAGATGAAGCAAAACGTATTTTAGCAGAGAAGGAAAAAGAGAAATTAGCCAATATTGATCGAAATACAAGTACTGGTAATTCGCCAACAGCGATTAATCCAAACGCGACAGGAATGCCTACAGATCCTGGAACACCAACACCTCCAGGAGGAAACGAAACTGCGAGTACATTCTATTTTTACAATCCTACAACGGTTGCTTACGGAAAACTGCAATTCAAGAAAATGTGGGGAAATCGTACTTTAGGAGGAAATTGGAGATTGGCAGGATTAAAATCTGCGAATAATGCTGCAATGAACGACACTATAAATAGTAAAGATGCAGCAAATGCTCTAAAAGATACTATTGTAATACCGAAATATACAACTGATTTTTACGAAAAGCAACTTCCAACAACGCAAGTTGCCATGGATAGTATTAATAAGGAACGTAATTTTTCGTACTATCAATTAGGACTTATTTATAAAGAAAAGTTTAAAGAGTACAATTTGGCAAGCGATAAACTCGAGCAATTATTAAAAAACAATCCAGAGGAAAAATTGATTTTGCCATCGATGTATAATTTGTATAAAATCTATCAAATTACAAATCCTGCACGAGCAGAAAGAGTAAAATCTGATATTACTTCGAATTATCCAAATTCGAGATACGCACAGATTTTAAGCAATAGTAATACAGATAATTTGGCGTCAGCTGATAAGGAATACCAAAAATGGTACAAGTTATTTCAGGAAGAACAGTTTGATACCGTTCTCGATAATATAGACAATCTTATTAATCAATATTCTGGAGACGAAATTGTTTCTAAATATGAATTGTTAAAAGCAAATACTTTAGGAAAAGTAAATGGTTTAGCGGCATACAAAAAAGCATTAGAAGGAGTTGCGGATAATTATCCAAATACTGATGAAGGAAAAAATGCGCGCGAAATTCTAGAGAAGCAAATTCCGAGTTTAGAAAAAATGGATTTTACTGCTGTTGATGGTAAAAATTGGAAAATTGTTTATGCAGTTCCAAAAGGCGATACAAAAACGGTAAAACAAATAGAAGAAGCAATCAAGAAATTTTTATCAGTTGAAAATTTCGAAAGACTTACAACTTCTTTCGACAAATACAATAAAACAGAAAGTTTTGTAGTTATTCATGGTTTAAAATCTGAAGCTTATGCAAGAGACGTTTCAGAACTTTTAAGAGATGAAAAACCATATAAAGTTTCGCATCCTGCAATTATTATATCAAGTGATAATTATACAGTAATTCAAATTAAAAAAAATCTTGAAGCTTATTTAGCGCCTAAAAATCCATAATCATGTTTGATAAAGTCAAAAAAAACGGAACTGAACTTCTGGGAAAAACAAATAGAATCGTAGAAGGAACTTCAATAATTGGTGATATCGTATCAAAAGCTGATTTTAGATTAGACGGAGAATTGATTGGAAATTTTACTTCACAAGGGAAACTGGTTATTGGAATATCTGGAAGTATCAAAGGAGAAATTGTTTGTAACAATGCTGATATTGAAGGTGAATTTCAAGGAAAAATAAAAGTTTTAGAAGTCCTTAATATAAAAGCAACAGCTCGTATTCACGGAGAAGTTGCGGTTGGAAAATTATCTATAGAACCTGGAGCTGATTTCACGGCGACTTGTACCATGTTAACAAATACCACTAAAGAAGTTACATTAAAAGATGGAAAAGGAACCCAAGAAGAACTCAAATAATAAATGGTTAGTATTTATTAATATTCCCATTCAAATGGGAGTAATTATCTTTATATTTTCCTATGCGGGAGTTAAGTTAGATCAGAAGTATTCAAACGGTGGTTCTTTGTGGACAATTATTTTTTCTTTATTTTCGGTTTTTTTAGCACTTTATAATGTTTTAAGACAAGTAAAAAATTTGAATAAATAATGAACAAAACAACCGATTTCCTTAAGTATTTTATCCCTTTTTCTATTGTACTATTTGTTGTACAATATTTTACCATGCAATTTTTATCTGATAAATTCACATTTATGTATTCTGCATGGAGTATTTATTTATTTAATATTGTTGCTACTTTTTTGGTATACCTATTTTTGATTTTTGTACATAAAACTTTCGCAAATTATACCGGATTCGCTTTTCTTGGCGCCAGCTTTTTTAGAATGATGGCGGCGATCCTTTTTTTAATTCCTTTGATAAAAGCACATGTTAAAAGTCCAATTGTAGACATAAGTACATTTTTTATCCCTTATTTTTTATTTTTACTTTTCGAAACATATTTCACAATTCGCTTAATAAACAAAGGTTAATTGCTTTATTGACAGTAAGATTGGTTGTAAAAAGCTTAAATATTAAAAATTACACCCATAAATTTTCAATTTTCAATTTTAAATGTACCTTTGCAAAAAATTTTTGGAACCTAAAATTAGATACAGATTTAATAATGATAATTTCAAATAAACCAGTCCAGTACTTATTAGTTAGCTTATTAGCACTTACTTCGTCGATTAATTTCGCCTCAACCCCTGTTGATACTGTTTCAGTAAAACATGAAACTGTTGAGTCAACAGAAGCAAGTCATGCGACAAGTGGTCATGGAGAATCTGTTGGTCACGAAATAGAAAAAGAATTCAATGCAAGCGAATTGATTAATTCTCACATTGGAGATTCTCACGATTTTCATATTGCTGATTGGGATGGTCATCCTATCTCTTTTAGCCTTCCAGTTATTTTATGGACAAATAGTGGATTGGAAATTTTTTCATCTTCAAAATTTCACCACGATAATACAGGTGAACATGTAGTTGATATTAACGGTCAAAAATTAGTTCGTTATAAAGAAATAATTTTTTATGCGGATAAATTCGAAACAATGACAGATGATCAGAAAAACACTGGAGCTTTTGCTTTCGATGCAAGACCTTTAGATTTTTCTATCACTAAGAATGTTTTTTCTATGTTGATGTCTGCAATCATTTTGTTTTTCTTGTTTTTTGCAGTTGCAAGATCTTATAAGAAAAACCCAAATGCACCAAAAGGATTAGCTGGATTTTTAGAGCCGCTAGTTACTTATGTAAGAGACGAAATCGCTGTTCCAAATATTGGTACAAAAAAGGCTGGAAAATATATGCCATACCTTTTGACTATATTTTTCTTCATTTGGATTAACAACCTTATTGGTTTAATTCCATTCTTCCCATTCAGTTCTAACTTAACTGGTAATATCTACTTTACATTTGTAATGGCTTTTATTACTTTCATCGTTACAACTTTAAGTGGAAACAAATCATACTGGGGGCATATTTTCAATACACCGGGAGTTCCTGTGTGGTTGGCTCCAATTATGATTCCTGTAGAAATCATTGGAATGTTGACTAAGCCATTTGCATTAATGATTCGTTTATTCGCAAACATTACTGCTGGTCACATTATCATTTTGAGTTTAGTTTCTTTAATCTTCATTTTCAAAAGTATTGCTGTAGGTCCAGTTGCCGGAGCATTTGTATTGTTCATGAGTGTTTTAGAAATGTTAGTTGCTGCTTTGCAAGCGTATGTATTTACTTTGCTTTCAGCATTATTTATTGGTCAGGCTGTTGAAGAGCACGATCATCATTAATTAGAGTTTTATTAATTATTAACTATATAAATTTATTATTATGGTATTAGCTGGAATCGGAGCTGGATTAGCTGTAATTGGTGCAGGTCTTGGTATTGGAAAAATTGGTGGTTCTGCAATGGACGCTATCGCTCGTCAACCAGAAGCTGCTGGAAAAATTCAGACTGCTATGATTATTGCTGCTGCACTTATTGAAGGTGTTGCTCTTTTCGCAGTAGTTGTTGCGTTAATCACAAACGCATAATTAAAAAAATTAAACTTCCTGTAGCGGTTGGCTTCAGGAAGTTTTTTCAAAAAACGACAAACAAATTTTAAATATATACTGTTATGCAATTAACTTCACCAGAAAGTTTAATTTTTTGGACAACAATTATCTTTATTGTTTTCTTCATTCTTTTGGCAAAATTTGCTTGGAAACCTATTTTAGGGGCTGTAAAAAGCCGTGAGGAATCTATCAACAATGCTTTAGCATCTGCAGAAGCTGCACGTTTAGAAATGCAAAATTTAACTGCTGATAATGAGCGTATCTTAAAAGAAGCTCGTGCAGAACGTGATGCAATGTTAAAAGAAGCTCGTGAAATGAAAGAGCAAATGATAGCTGATTCTAAAAATGAAGCACAAGAGCAAGGTCAAAAACTGATTGCGCAAGCTAAATTGGCAATAGAAAATGAAAAAAATGCAGCTATGGCTGAATTGAAATCTCAAGTTTCAACTTTATCATTAAGTATTGCTGAAAAATTATTGAAGGATGAATTATCTAACAAAGAATCTCAAACTAAATTAGTGGAGAAAATGTTAGGTGACGTAAAGTTAAACTAAGATTATGGCAAGTACAAGAGCAGCAATTCGTTATGCACAAGCAATTCTAGACTTAGCAAACTCTAAAGGTGTTGCCGAAGCTGTTAGTAACGATATGAAATCAATTGCTTCAACAATTGGTTCCAATTTAGAATTGAGTACCTTTATCCAAAGCCCAACTAAAGTTGAAGTTAAAGAAAGTGCTCTTTTAGAAGTTTTCGCAAATATAAATGGTGTAACTAAAGGGTTATTTCATTTATTATTCGAAAATAAAAGATTTGAAATTCTTGAGGCGATTGCTCTTGAATACAATAAATTATTTGATGAAAGTAATGGTGTTGAAGTAGCGAAAGTTACAACTGCTATTCCTATGGATGCTGCTTTGGAAGCTAAAGTTTTGGCTAAAATTGCAACATTATCAGATAAAAAAATAACAATAGAAAATATAGTAGATCCATCAATTATTGGAGGATTTATTTTAAGAATAGGTGATCAACAATACAATGCTTCTGTTGCAAACAGATTGCAGGTATTAAAAAGAGAGTTAAGTAATTAGTTTTATTACACATAAAAGTGTCTAAATTATAAATTTAAGATGGCGGAAATCAAACCTGCTGAAATTTCAGCAATATTAAGAAAGCAAGTAGAAGGTTTTGAATCTGGTGCTACGCTAGAGGAAGTAGGAACGGTACTTCAAGTTGGAGACGGTATTGCTCGTATTTACGGGCTATCTAATGTACAATACGGTGAGTTAGTTGAATTTGAAAACGGACTTGAAGCTATTGTATTGAACCTTGAAGAAGATAATGTTGGTGTGGTACTTTTAGGACCATCAACAGGAATCAAAGAAGGATCAACAGCAAAAAGAACACAACGTATTGCTTCTCTTAAAGTAGGTGAGCAAATGGTAGGACGTGTTGTTAACACTCTTGGTTTTCCAATTGATGGAAAAGGACCAATTGGTGGAGACTTATACGAGATGCCTTTAGAAAGAAAAGCTCCTGGAGTTATCTTCCGTCAGCCAGTTACTGAGCCATTACAAACAGGTATTAAAGCGGTAGATGCTATGATCCCAGTTGGTCGTGGACAACGTGAGCTTGTTATTGGTGACCGTCAAACAGGTAAATCAACTGTTTGTATCGATACAATCTTAAATCAAAAAGAATTTTACGATGCAGGAAAACCTGTATTTTGTATATATGTTGCAATTGGGCAAAAAGCTTCAACTGTAGCAGGAATTGCTAAAATGTTAGAAGAAAAAGGTGCAATGGCTTATACAGTTATTGTAGCAGCTAATGCTTCTGATCCAGCTCCAATGCAAGTTTATGCTCCTTTCGCAGGTGCTGCAATTGGTGAGTATTTTAGAGATTCAGGTCGTCCAGCACTTATCGTGTATGATGATTTATCTAAACAAGCTGTTGCTTACCGTGAGGTTTCTCTTTTATTAAGAAGACCACCGGGACGTGAGGCATATCCTGGAGACGTTTTCTACCTACACTCTCGTTTATTAGAGCGTGCTTGTAAAGTAATTGCAGATAATGGAATTGCTAAAAACATGAACGATTTACCAGATTCTATCAAGTCTATCGTAAAAGGTGGTGGTTCATTGACTGCTTTGCCAATTATCGAAACTCAGGCTGGTGACGTTTCTGCTTATATCCCAACAAACGTAATCTCGATTACAGATGGTCAGATTTTCCTTGATGGAGATTTGTTCAACTCTGGAGTTCGTCCTGCGATTAACGTAGGTATCTCTGTATCTCGTGTTGGAGGTAATGCTCAGATTAAATCTATGAAAAAAGTTTCAGGAACTTTAAAATTAGACCAAGCTCAATTCCGTGAATTAGAAGCTTTCGCTAAATTTGGTTCTGACTTAGATTCTGTTACTTTAAACGTAATTGAAAAAGGAAAAAGAAACGTTGAAATTTTGAAACAAGGTTTGAACGATCCTTATCCAGTAGAAAATCAAGTAGCTATTATTTATGCAGGTTCTAAAAACTTATTGAAAAGTGTTCCTGTGAATAAAGTAAAAGAATTTGAAGCTGATTTCTTAGCTTACTTAAACAGCAAACACAAAGATACGCTTAACGCGTTGAAAGCTGGTAAGTTAGATGACAACATTACTGATGTTATCGAAAAAGCAGCAAAAGAAATTTCAGCAAAATATATCTAATTAGATAATTGGTAAATTAGATAATTAGAAAATATCTCAGGAGACTTTCTAATTATCTAATTTTCAAATTGTCACATTTTTTTAATCGACAAATGGCAAATTTAAAGGAAATCCGTAATAGAATTACTTCCGTTTCATCGACGATGCAAATTACATCGGCAATGAAAATGGTTTCTGCAGCAAAGCTTAAGAAAGCACAAGATGCAATCACTGCGATGCGCCCTTATGCCGAGAAATTAACGGAATTGTTGCAAAATCTTTCTGCTACACTTGATGGTGAAGTTGGAGGTGATTATACAACACAACGTGAAGTAAAAAAAGTATTGCTTGTTGCTATAACCTCAAATAGAGGTTTATGTGGAGCATTTAATGCAAATATTATTAAAGAAGTTAAAAATCGTGCTGCTTTTTATGCTGGAAAACAAGTAGATGTTTTTCCTATTGGTAAAAAAGGAAATGATGTACTAAGTAAATCTTTTAAAGCTCACGGTCACCATAATGCAATTTTCGATCATTTGACTTTTGATAATGTTGCTGGAATTGCTGATAATTTGACTGAGAAATTTTTATCAGGAGAATATGACAGAATCGAATTGATCTACAATCAGTTTAAAAATGCTGCAACACAAATCGTTCAAACTGAGCAATTTTTACCGTTAGCACCAATTAAATCTGATGTACCGGTTTCTGGTGGAGATTATATTTTCGAACCTTCAAAAGAAGAAATTGTGTTGACTTTGATTCCAAAATCATTGAAAACTCAATTATACAAAGGTATTCGTGATTCATTTGCTTCAGAACATGGAGCGCGTATGACAGCAATGCACAAAGCAACTGACAACGCAACTGAATTAAGAAACCAATTAAAATTGACTTACAATAAAGCACGTCAGGCAGCTATTACTAATGAGATTCTTGAAATCGTTGGTGGAGCAGAAGCTTTGAACGGATAAGATAATTTTTTTTTAAAATTTAAAAAGAGCTAACATTAACTTGTTGGCTCTTTTTTTATGCTAAATATTGAATGAAAAATACTGAGGATTTTGTTTGATTTTCTCCAATTTCAAGGATTAAGTTAATTCTTACTTTTAACTATTGTTTATACTAATATTGATTTTTTATTAAGTATTTTTGGATGCTATTTTAAATCTGAGTTTTTAAAATAGAACAGAAAAAAGTAGGAATTTTTTCAAACATAAATTAGTGTAAATAGACCTGATAATAAAATAGTTACATTATATTTTGAAAAAAGTATATATTTATACTTTTAAAATTAGTAACTTTTTAACACTTTCTGCGTATAACATTTAACAACCAAAAAGTTATTAAAAAATAGATCACCTACAAACGATGACAAAAGAAAGTTTTAATTGGAAGAGTCTTTTCATTAATGATGAGACAGATCAATCAGAGGGCAAAGCTGCAACTCAACCGTCGGCGCCAATTTTACCAACCACAGACAATAAATTTCCCAATCAGGTTACAGAGTCATTTCCGACAAACTCATTAACAAACCCTTTTTTAAACGAAATTTTTGAAGTTTATGATAAAGGTTTTGAATCATTGAACGAACCGGGTTTTGATTTTTTTGAACTTTATAAGTCAGTTATGGCTGTTGGAGTAACAAATCCGCAAAGTTATCAGATGGCTTTTGCAATGGGAAAATCAATTAAATCTGATTTGACTAAAGATTTTCTTCTACAAAAAGGAAGTTTTTACGTTACGGAAATTGAAAAAGTACATACTAAATATGATACTGTCGGCAAAAATAAAAAAGCCGAATTAGACAATACAATTACAAAAGAAAAATACAATTTATCCAAAAATATTTCTGAATTAGAAGCCAAGATTCTTGAACTTCAAAAAGAATTGGAAGCTAAGAAAATAGAACTTCAAAAAATTGATCCAGTTAATATGGAGCAGCTTTCGGAGATTCAATTGAAAATGGAAGCGAATGATTTAGCAAAACAAAAAATATTAACCTCAATCAATACTGTAATCACAGGAATAAATCAATATTTACAATAATGGATAAATTCGAACAAGAAAGAAGCACTCTTTTGACGTTGCCAATACTTAAACATTTTGACGAGTCTAAAGGAGAAATCGCTTTGAAATCAGGTGCGCTTAAAAAAGGAGAAAAGTCATTATTCTTGGCTTTGGCATTAGGTTTATTAGGAGTTGGAGGATATTTGGTATGGACTTATATTATCCCGCCATTATTTACAATGCTTGGTCAGGCAATTGCTTTATCTGCAACGGGAGTATTTTTAGTTTTCTTAGTTATGATGGCTCCTGTAATAATGAAAGCGCTTCGTTTTGCTACAAAAAACATTCATAAAGCATTGATTCAAAGTAATCCTTTTAATGAATTAGAAGAGCAAAAACAAAAGATGGTTAAAAACCGTGAAGTTTTTAAGAATACTAAAGCAAAACTTAAAGGACTTAAAAATGAAATGGAAATTGAAGCCAGTAAATCTGAAAAAGAAGCAAAAGGATTTCAGGAAGACGTTTTGAGTTTACAACGTCAGTCAGAAAAATTGAAATCGGCGATGGATGAAATGGTGAAACAAAATGGTGTTGCAGCAAAAGATACGGATGAATATGTAGCTCTGCAAAGTGAGTTAGCCAGAAAGTTAAGTGATTCTCAAAGAGTTTCTACTCAATATGAACAAAGCAAAAGTTTTATCCAAAAATATGGTGTTCGTGCGAATGTTTTAGGAAAAATGGATCGTAAACTGACTTTAGCTGGAACAGCTATTGATATTAAAATTGCTGATTTTGATGTGACGGTTAAGATGCTTCAAAAAGAGTATGAATTTGCCAGAAATGCTAAAGAAGCAACAGAAAGTGCAAAAAGCGCGATGATGTTTACAAAAGACTGGGAATTAGAATATGCTCTTGAAGTGGTAACGTCTACTATTGCTCTGGATATTGCCAGAACTTCAGAAAACTTAATTGACATCGATGCCTTAACTTCTAAATATTCTGTTGATAATGATGAGCTTTATTCAAGATTAGATTCATTGGCAGATGAAATTAAAACAGGCGATAATACAATTCCGGATTCAACAAAATATACAAGTCCAAATTATAAAATGACCAAAGAAGATAAATTATCCAGCGGTGGTTTTGGGGATATTTTTTAATACAATTAAATTTAATTTTTAGATAAAAATGGGAAAAATTTTAAGAACAGAAAAGTTAACAACCTTTTCTGAATTACTTATCGTTATTGCTGGAATTGGTGCAATTCTAGGAGGAGTTTATTATATATCTCCAGGAATTAAAACCGCAGTTTCAAAACAATTAAATGGAATTGAACTGAATCAGACAGATGTTAATAATGTTACCAATGCTGCAAAAATCGCGCTTCCGTCAACTGAATTATCTTCAGAAGTTGCAGACAAACCTTTAGTAAGAATTGGTGCTTATGCTTGGAACGCTCAGTCTGGTATTATTGTTTCTAATGGTGGTCCAAAAACAACAAAAGGATCATTAATGGAAAAAAACGGAGTTAATCTTGAGATTATCCGTCAGGACTGGCTTTCGGAATTGCGTAACATGCAAATGAAATTTATCGAAGAATTTGATAAAGGAGAAGCTTTTCCATCTTCAGAAAAAAGTGTTTTTGCCGTTATCATTATGGGTGATGGTGCGCCATTTTACATTAGTTCTGTTCAAAAATCACTTGACGAAAAATACGGAAAAGATAAATACCATGTTCAGGTAATGGGAGCAGTTGGTATGAGTTATGGAGAAGATAAATTAATTGGACCACCAAGCTGGAAATCAGATCCAAAATCTATGAAAGGTTCTGTTATATCTGCAGTTCTTGGAGATGGTGACTGGGTTACTACTGTAAACTATTGTTTTGCAAACGGATTAAAAGTAAATCCTGATCCAACAACATATGATGCAGAAGCAGTAAATATTTATCCATCAGAAAATGATGATTATATTAAATCGGCAGAAGAATTGATCAAATCTCAAACAACAGGATGGACTGTTACTTTGAAAGAAGTAGTTGACGGAAAATTAACTGGAAAATCTGTGAACAGAAAAATCGATGGTTGTGCTACTTGGACACCTGGTGATAAAACAGTATTTGATAAATTGACAGGATTTGTTGATATCGTTTCTACGAAAGAATTCAACAACCAAATGCCAACTACTATTATTGGTGTGAAAGAATGGGCAGTAAAAAATCCTGATATTGTTTCTAATATTTTGAAATCGGCATTGACGGCTTCAAACCAAATGAAAAATTACGAAGACTGGAAAGTAAGAGCTTCTGAAGCAGTTGCTGCAACTTATAAACTTGAAACTCCGGAATATTGGTACAAAATGTTCAAAGGACAACAAGGAACAAAAGGCGGATTGACTTATAATATGGGAGGTTCAAAAGTATTTAACTATGCTGATGCAATGCAATATTATGGTTTATCTGATGGTGTGAACAGATACAAATCAGTTTATAATCAAGTTGCGGGATATTTGACAGAATTGAATCCGTTTGGATTTAATGAAAATGTTGGAGCAGTTGTTCCTTACGACCAAGCAGTAAACTTATTCTTCTTGAAAAACATCAACGATATCGAATCTACTTCTGCAGATAAAGCAGATTATAGCAGCGAAGCAAAAGAAGTTGTAGCTTCTGGAGAATGGAAAATTAACTTTAATACCGGAAGTGCTGATATCTCAAACTCATCTAGTAAAGAAGTAGAGAAAATTTACAACCTTTTAGTACAAGCTGAAAACACAAAATTAACAGTTGTTGGTCACACTGACAATGTTGGAAATGCTGATTCTAACTTAGCTTTATCAAAAAGCAGAGCGCAAGCAGTTGTAGATTACCTAAAACAAAAAGGTATTCCTGCAAATCGTTTCCAATTAGTTGACGGAAAAGGTCAAAGCAATCCTGTTGCAGATAATAATACTGCTTCTGGAAAAGCGTTAAACAGACGTGTAGTTATTACTTTATTAAAATAAAAAATAAAAGGCTATCTTAATAGATAGCCTTTTTTACAAGCAGTATGATAAAAATTTTAACGCCCTTTGAAAAAATATCAAAATTAAATAAAACGTTTATTTTGGTAGGTTGGTTAGTTCTTTTGATTATTATTTGGTTTGCTACTACATCTGGCGAAAAACATCTTTTTCCTTCTCCGGCTCAGGTTCTGGCAGGTTTTTCAGATCTGTATAAAGAAGGTTTGGTAGTACATATTTTCAATTCATTGAAATTGTGTTTTATCTCGATTTTTTTAGCTACAATTATTTCGTTGTTTTTTGCTTATGCATGGCCAATTCCGCTATTAAAATCGATTTCTGAATTTATCACAAAATTTAGATTTTTACCTTTTACCGGACTTTCATTTTATATTACAATGGTAATTCATGAAGCACGAATGATGCAGGTTTGGATCTTGGTAATTTTCCTGACTACTTTCTTAACAACGTCATTAATTGCAGTTATCAAAGATATTCCGCAAGAAGAATTTGATCATGCAAAAATGCTAAAATGTAACCGTTGGGAAGTTCTCGTGCAAGTCATTATTTTAGGAAGAATAGATTATGTAATTGATGTAATCAGACAAAATCTTGCCATTACCTGGATGATGCTTGTTACAGTCGAATCGATTGTGGTAGCTTCTGGAGGATTAGGCTTTTTAATCAAAAACTCTGATAAATTTATGAATACCGGAAGAATCATTGCACTTCAAATAATCATTTTATTAATAGGTCTTGGCTTAGATGCAGGAATAAATTTCTTAAGAAAAGCAGTATTTAGATATTCAAAAATATAATTATGACACACGAATATAAAGAGACACTTTTGTATGTAGAAAATCTTAGCGTTGGTTATGATGATACTATTATTATAAAAGATATCAGTCTTATAGAAAAAGATGTAATTAGAGAAGGAGTTGATTGTACAGGTCAGGTTATAGCTTTTGTTGGAAGATCAGGACGAGGAAAATCAACTTTCTTTAAAGCATTGACAGGATTAATTCCGACTAATTCCGGAAAGATATTAATTAGAGATTTCGAAAACAAAGAACCAAATGCAGCAAAAGCTGTTTGCGAAGGAGATATTGGTTTTGTAGATCAGAAATATACTTTGTTCAGACATAAAACAGTTACTGAGGCATTGAAATTTTCGTTAAGAAAAACAACACTTTCGAATACTGAAAAAGATGAAAAAATAAAGTTGTACCTTAAAGAATGGGGATTAGAAAATTGTAAAGACAAATATCCTAACGAACTTTCCGGAGGACAAAGACAAAGAACCGCTATTATAGAACAACTGTTTTCATCTGATCAATTTATTGTTTTAGATGAACCATTTTCAGGATTAGATGTTGGAAATATTGAAGAAGTAAAAAAATCATTTGAGTTATTAGGTAAATCATCTGAGTTTAATACCGTTATTTTTTCTACCCATGACATCGAGTTGGCAATTGAATTAGCACAAACTATTTATGTTATTGGACATCCAACCATTAATGGGAAAAAAGAAAACTACGGAACTATTGTAGCAAAATACGACCTAAGAGACATGGGACTTTCGTGGAAAGAGTATTGCGATGATCACTTAAAATTATCAAAAGAAATTATTCATCAAATGATGATTTCTTAAATTAGAATATGTCAAAAAAGAACAATCCAATATCGATTATTGAAGAATCATTTTTGTCTCTAAAAAAATATTTAGAAACAAATGTATCTACTAATGAAGCCGTTTTTACGGCTTCATTTATTATAGAACTGCAAAAAGAAACAAAGCAGATTCTTGAAATATGCAATATATTAAATCAAGATGCAGCTTTTATTCAGAAGTTAAATGAAACTGTAAATCCAGTTTTTTCTAAAGGTTTATTGTTCAAGGCAGAACACTTTTTTCTTTCGGATATTATTGCTCTTTACGAAAGAGAACCTGGAGCGAGAAATGAAAAACAAGAATTTATTCTGGCATATTATTATGATGCTTTGCGTAATAAACATTTTGCAAATGAAAATTCTGTAAGCGAATTGAATCAGTTAGTTTTTACAGAGAATTTCAAAAATCTACTTGTAAAAATTAAAAAAGAGAACAAGATAATTACTTCGAATGTTCAGCAAAACTATTATGTACTTCCAGAAATAATAGTAGAAAATAAACATAAAGGTTTAGAAGAAATTCTGATAGAATATCAAAACTTCATGTATTTCACATTTGGTAAAAAATTTGAAAACACAACAGCTTTCAGCAATTACTTAGGTTTAAATGTAAACGCATCAAAAACAGATAAAAAAGAAATAGACAATCTTCCTGAAGAAGATACGCTGGAAAAAGTTCTGAAAGAATTAAACGAACTCGTTGGTTTAGAAGAAGTAAAAAAAGATGTTTCGGAATTAATCAATCTTTTAGAAATACAAAAAAAGCGTTCAAAACAAGGATTGAAAAATGTTGAAATTACTTTGCATACCGTTTTTCTGGGACCACCGGGAACCGGAAAAACTTCTGTAGCAAGACTTTTAAGCAGAATTTTTAAACATTTGGGTTTTTTATCCAAAGGTCAAATGTTTGAAACAGACAGAGAAGGTTTAGTTGCGGGTTATGTTGGTCAAACGGCAACAAAAGTCAATAACGCAGTAGAATCAAGTCTTGGCGGAGTATTATTTATCGATGAAGCCTATGCATTAACTCAAAATGCATTTGGCAATGATTATGGAGCAGAAGCTGTAAATACGCTTTTGAAAAGAATGGAAGATCATCGGGAAGATCTGGCTGTCGTGGTTGCAGGATACACAGAACCTATGAAAATTTTTATAGAATCAAATCCGGGATTGCGTTCACGTTTCAATAGATACTTTCATTTTGATCATTTCACGCCTTCAGAATTATTTCAAATTTTTGAATCATTTTGTTCGAAATCGGATTTTATTATTTCGGATGAAGCCAAAGAAAAACTGACAGATACTTTTGAATTGCTTTACGAAAGTAAAAATGAAAGTTTTGGAAATGCCAGAGTCGTTCGAAATTTATTTGAAAAATGCGTTCAGAATCAGGCAAATCGTATTGTGAAAATTAAAAAACTCACGAATAAAGTTTTAAAAACATTTACAGAAGAAGATATTCCGGAGCCAAAAGAAACGGAACAAAATGTTAATCTTGAAATGAAAAGTAAAGAGCAATAATAAAGAGAATTAAAAGGAAAAGAGTCGACAAGAAATTGTCGACTCTTTCATATATATAGGGTTGTTATTTTTGAAGTTAACTTATAAAATGGTGATTCCCGCCTTACTCAAAAACCGAGAATCAGTACCATTTTATAAAATTAGACACAGATATATCACTCTGCAGTGCTTTGTCTTTCATGGGAACAAACTAGCTTTATTAATCCCAATGCTCTGTTTTTTTGAGGGTTACATTTCAGCAGAATCACTCCCTTTGCTTTGTCTTTTGTGGGAACAAACAAGCTTTATTAGTCCCAATGCTTTGCTTTTTTTGAAGGGTTGTATTTTAGCTTTGCTCATTCCCTTTGATACAAAGTTAGTATAGAAGTACTGTTTGAGATTTATATAATTTTCGCCGTTTCTTATAGATTTTTCACATCAAGATGTTTCTACTTATATAACAGCACAATAAAAAAATGAGTATTTTTGAAATCTTATTTTTTTACTACAATGAAACTGCAAATACAAGAACTTACAACAGTCGAAGAAATGTTGGCTCAAATTGATACAATGAGATTTCTTTATCCAAATATGTCCATCGAAAAATATAAAGCTTACCTTTCAGAGATGGTTCCGCATAATTACATTCAGATTGGCGTTTTTGAAAACGGAGTTTGTTTAGGTATTACCGGTTGTTGGTCAGCAACGAAACTATGGACAGGAAAATATCTTGAAATCGATAATTTTGTCGTAAACCCAGAAGTTAGATCAAAAGGAATTGGAAAATTGCTGACAGATTATATCGAACAAAAAGCCATAGATCTGGATTGCAGTAGTATCGTTTTGGACGCTTTTACCGGAAATTTTGCCGCACATCGTTTTTATTATAATCAAGGATATGGACCAAAAGGTTTTCATTTTGTTAAAATATTAGATGAAAACAAAATGACTCACTAATTTTAGCCTCAAGTTTTTTTATTGAACCTATAAAATCAATATAAAACCAAAGAATTGGTTATTTTTGTTTTATAAATTTTTTTACACACATATATTTTGGGATTATATAAAAATCTATTCAAGCAAACTGCTATTTACGGATTAGCTACGGTTTTACCACGAATGCTAAGTTTTCTATTAGTTAGATTGTACACAGGTATTTTACCAACGGCAGAATACGGAGAGGTTTCGATCGTTTTGTCCTGGATGGTTTTCTTTAATGTGGTACTTTCTTATGGAATGGAAACCGCTTTTTTTAGATTTTACAGCAACGAAGAAGATAAGAAAAACGTAATCGCAACTTCTACAATATCTATCTTTTGGTCGTCGATAATTTTCTTATTTGCAGCTTTAATTTTTAGAAATACACTGGCAAATCTTGCCGAAGTTGACGTACAATATGTTACCTATACAGTCTGGATTTTAGTTTTGGATGCCTTGGTTTTAATACCATTTTCTAAATTAAGAGCAAACCAAAGACCAATGGTTTATGCAGCAATTAAAATTGGGAATGTAATAATCAATCTATTATTGAATATTTTCTTCTTAATGTATTTGCCTAAACTTGCAGCTTCAAATCCTAACTCAGTTTGGGATAATTTATATGTAGAGAATTTTCAAATCGCGTATATTTTCATTGCAAATCTTTTGGCGAGTTTAGCTACATTTATTGTGCTTTCGCCGAATTATCTTTCATTAGGAAGAAAATTTGATCCAGTTCTTTGGAAGAAAATGATGAAATATGGTTTGCCAATTCTGGTTGCCGGACTTGCATTTGCAGTTAACGAACATTTTGATAAAATTCTTTTAGGATATTTACTTCCGGAAAATTTAGCAAAATCTGAAGTTGGAGCTTATTCAGCTTGTTATAAATTGGGATTGTTTATGGTTTTGTTTGCAACGGCTTTTAGATTAGGAATCGAACCTTTCTTTTTCAGTCATGCTAAAAATGAAAATGCGCCTCAGACTTATGCCGTAATTACAAAATACTTTGTTATTCTGGGATCCCTAATTTTATTAGGAGTAATTGTTTTTGCAGACGTTTTAAAGTATCTTTTGCTTGACAATAAATCCTATTGGGAAGCGATGAAAGTTGTTCCATTAATTATTTTGGCAAACTTCTTTTTAGGAATTTATAATAATTTATCGGTTTGGTATAAACTAACTGATAAAACAAAAATCGGAGCCTATATTTCGATTGTGGGTGCTATTGTAACATTGGTTTTAAATTATTTTTTAATTCCAAAATACAGTTATTATGGTTCAGCAATTGCAACTATTTCTGCTTACGGAAGCATGATGTTGATTTCTTATATTTTAGGAAACAAATATTATCCAATACCTTATGATATGAATAAGATTGGGGCTTATTTAGGAATTTCAATTGTGTTTTCGGCTATTTCTTTTTATGGATTTAGAGAAAATTATTTTGTTGGAATTCCGTTATTTTTAGGCTTCATTTATTTTGTTTATCATAACGAAAAAGAGACAATTAAAGGAATTATGAATAGAAAGTAACATTACTTTTTAAGCTGCAGAAATAAAAATGAAAATACAAATTATAAATAAATCACAACACGCTTTACCAAACTACGAAACAATTGCTTCGGCAGGAATGGATCTTCGTGCCAATTTAACTGAAGTTATTACGTTAAAACCATTAGAAAGAACAATTGTAAAAACCGGACTTTTTATTGAGTTGCCAATTGGTTATGAAGCACAAGTTCGACCAAGAAGCGGATTAGCGGCAAAAAAGGGTGTAACCGTTTTAAATTCTCCAGGAACTATTGATGCAGATTATAGAGGAGAAATAGGTGTAATTTTGGTAAATTTATCAAACGAAGAATTTGTAATCGAAAACGGAGAAAGAATTGCACAATTAATTATTGCCAAACACGAAAGAGCAGAGTGGATAGAAGTTGAAGAACTTACTGAAACTTCAAGAGGCGAAGGCGGATTTGGAAGCACCGGAGTGAAATAGTTTTGAGTGATCAGTGATCAGTTTTCAAACTTTGCGATCTTAGAAAATGAAATGATAAAACTTAGCATTCTTTGCGAAAAACCTTTGCGAACTTTGCGGTTAAATAGTTTTCAGTTACAGTTGCAGTTTTCAAACTTTGCGATCTTAAAAATGAAATGAATAAAACTTAGCAAACTTTGCGTTTAAAAATTTCAACACAAACAGAAAATAAATAACCTTAGAGGTTAAAAATCTAGAACCAAACTAAGAAGATTTTAGAAGATCTTCCCATAAAAAATAAATACAAAAATGAAAATAATCGTTCCAATGGCAGGTCGAGGATCAAGACTAAGGCCACATACTTTAACAGTTCCTAAACCATTAATTCCTGTTGCAGGAAAATCAATCGTTCATCGTTTAGTCGAAGATATTGCCAAAATATTGAAAGAACCTATCGAAGAAGTTGCTTTTATCTTAGGAGATCCGGCTTTTTTTGGAGATGATCTTGTAGAAAGTTTAGAAGAATTGGCAGGAAGTTTAGGTGCAAAAGCTTCGATTTATCGTCAGGATTTACCATTAGGAACAGGTCACGCAATTATGTGTGCCAAAGAATCTTTATCAGGACCGGCAGTAATTGCTTACGCAGATACTTTAATCAGAGCAGATTTTGAATTAGATCCTGAAGCTGATGCTGTAATTTGGGTAAAACAAGTTGAACAACCTGAAGCTTTTGGAGTTGTTAAATTAAATGCTAATAATGAAATTATAGAATTGGTTGAAAAACCAAAAGAATTTGTTAGTGATTTAGCAGTTATCGGAATCTATTATTTTAAAGAAGTTGGAGATTTGAAAAAAGAACTTCAAGGCGTTTTGGATAATAATATTCAGAATGGCGGAGAATATCAAATCAATGACGGAATCAAAGCGATGATGGCAAACGGTAAAGTTTTTAAAACCGGAAGCGTTGACGAATGGATGGATTGCGGAAATAAAGATGTTACCGTTGAAACCAATTCAAGAATGTTAGGATTCTTGCATAATGATGGAGAACATTTAGTAGATTATGATGTAAAGTTGGATAATTCGACAATTATTCCGCCATGTTATATTGGAGAAAATGTAGTGTTGAAAAACACAACTGTTGGTCCAAATGTATCTATCGGGAAAGGTTGCCATGTAACAGACAGTGTTATTAAAAACAGTTTAGTTCAGACTTTTTCTCAAATAAAAAATGCAAATCTGGACAATGCAATGATCGGAAATCACGTTGTTTATGATGGTAAATTTAGCAGTATCAGTATTGGCGATTATTCGGTTTTAGAATAAATTATAGTTTTAAATAGATTCGTTTTTGTTTAAATAATAAATATTAGAAATGATACAAAAGGGAGTTTTAGCAATTTTATTTTTCGTTTTGCTTAGCAATCCAACTTCAGTTATGGCTCAAACCGAACCGGAAGATATTGCTATGGCAACAGATGAATATCAAGACTCTTTTTATGAATCATTAAAACAAAAAGGAATTGAAAATTATGATAAAGCCATTATATCATTAGAGAAATGTATCAAACTGAAACCTAATGATGCTGTAGCTTATTTTGAATTAGGAAAAAATTATTTGTCTCTAAAACAATATGGCAGCGCTCAGACGGCATTTGAAAAAGCGACTCAATTAGACCCGAAGAATAAATGGTATTGGTTAGGAATTTATGATGTAAGTTATGAAACCAAAAACTATCCTTTGGCAATTGAAACGATTCAGAAAATCATTGTTTTTGATGAAGAGTATAAAGACGATTTGATTTCGTTGTATATGATTACGAATCAATATGACAAGGCGCTTTTGACGATTAATGAAATGAATGATAAATTTGGAAAATCAGAAGATCGTGATCGATATAAGCAACAAATTTTATCTCAGGGAAAATATCAAAATGCTGAAATCACGAATCTGATTGATCAAATAAAAAAGAATCCAAAAGAAGAATCGAATTATGTGAATTTGATTTTTCTATATTCAAAAGCAGAAGAAGCAGATAAAGCTGTAGAAGTTGCGAAACAATTAGCAAAGGAAATTCCAAATTCTGAGTGGGGACAAGTAAGTTTGTTCAAAGGATATTTGGATTCAAATCAAGCTGACAAAGCAATTAAGGCGATGAATGTTATTTTGTCGAGTTCAAAAATTGATTCCAAAATTAAACATCGTACCTTAAATGAATTTTTAATTTATGTGAATAAAAATCCGCAGTACGCTCCGGATTTAGAAAAAGCAATATCTTATTTTGATAATGATCCAAATGTTGATGTTGCAAAAGAAATTGGAAAGTTTTATCATAGAAAAGGCCAATTTGAAAATGCAATTAAATATTATGAGAAAGATTTAAAAGCAAATTCAGATACAGATCGCGAGACAAATTTGCTTTTGCTTGAAGCTTATGTTCAGGCAAAACAATTTGAACCAATGACCAAAAGAGCCATGACTATGATTGAAGTTTATCCGAGTCAATCGCAATTTTATTATTACGCAGGTTTAGGGAACAATAAGTTACAACAATTTAAGAACGCAAAAACCGTTTTGGAAATGGGGCTTGATTATGTTGTAGACGACAAAACGCTTGAAGCAAATTTTAATATTCAGCTTGGAGAGGCTTATAATGGTTTGGGAGACGTCAAGAAAAAAGAGGAATACTTTTTGAAGGCAAATGAATTATTGAAACAAAAAAAGTAAAAGGGAGGATTTTAAATGAAAAAATATATTGCAATAATAATAATGTCGGTTTTTGTGATTTCTTGTAAATCAAAAATGCCAGCGGTTCAAAATAATACTGGTAACACTGAAGTTACACCGGTAAAAGAAGATAAAAAAGTAGTAGAAAAACATTATAACAATAAGTTAGATTTTTCGACTTTATACATAAAAGCAAGCGCAAAATATGTTGACGAAAAACAAAGTCAAAATGTTTCTGCCGAAATCAAAATTGAGAAAGACAAACAGATTTTAATAAGTGTTCGTTTTCTGGGAATTACAATGGCAAAAGCATTGATTACACCAACAACAGTAAGCTATTACGAGAAAATAAACAGTACTTATTACGAAGGTGATTTTACAAGTTTGAGCGAATGGTTAGGAACAGAATTGAATTATTCTAAAGTTCAAAACCTATTGGTTGGAGAAGCTTTAGACGATTTAAAAAAAGGAAAATATACACAAACAATTGTAGAAAACCTTTTTCGTTTGGACGATGAAAAAGATGCCAAATTGAAAAAATCATTTTATATTGATTCCGAAAAATATTTGTTGCAAAAAGAAGAAATTTCACAACCTTCAGAAAACAGAATGTTGCAAATTAACTATTCTGACAGCAAAACGTTTAATCAGGGAACACTTCCAACAAGTATCGAAATTAATGCGCTTCAGCCAAAAGGAAGAACCAATATTAATTTAAATTATAACAATATTTCGTTTAATGAAGAACTTTCTTTCCCTTATAGTGTGCCGGGAGGTTATAAGAAAGTTATAATTAAGTAAATTTACAAAAAGAAAATAGAAACATGCCAAAATTTCTCCTAAGCCTAATTTTTATTTGTGCCACAAGTTTTATGTGGGCGCAAGATTCGCAACAAGAAAAACTGGAGCAGCGTAAAGCTCAGATTCAGCAGGAAATTAGAGATAATGAAAAGATGTTGCAATCTGTAAAGAAAAAAGAAAAGTCAGCAGTAAATGTTTTTTTAATTCAGGCGAATAAAATTAAACTCAAAGAAAAACTGATTAATACTACAGCAAAACAAGAAAAACTTTTGAGCAATGATATGTATATTAACCAAGTTAAGGTTAATAAACTAAAAAAGGAACTGACGGTTTTGAAAGCAGATTATTCTAAGATGATTTTAAAATCATACAAAAGTAGATCTGAGCAAAGTAGAGCGATGTTTATTTTATCTTCAGAAAGTTTTTTGCAAGCCTATAAAAGAGCGCAATATCTAAAACAATATACCAATTTTAGAAAAAATCAAGGTTTAGAAATTCAATCTAAAACAACTGAATTAGTTGATTATAATGCGAGATTAAATGGACAAAGACAGGTTAAGAAGAAGATTATTGCTGAAAATGAAAAGGAAAAACAAAGTTTAGAAGTTGAAAAGAAAGAACAACAAAAGTTAGTTAATTCGATTAAGAAAGATAAAGGAAAAATCCTTGCAGACATAAGAGCGAAACAAAGCGAGTCAAAAAGAATTGACAGACAAATTGATCGTTTAATTCGTGAAGCAATTGCCGAAGCAAATAGAAAAGCAGCTTTAGAAAGAGCAAAAGAAAATAATACAAGTACAACAGTAGCGGCAAAAGCTCCGGTTTCATCATCAAAAATTGAATTAACTCCGGAAAATAAAATTCTAGCTGCCGATTTTAAAGCAAACAGAGGAAGATTGCCTTGGCCGGTTGAAAAAGGATTTATCTCTCAAGGATTTGGAGATCAGCCGCATCCTTTATATAATACAGTGACGATTCATAATAATGGAGTCGAAATTACAACAGAATCAGGATCGAGTGCAAGAGCAGTTTTTGCGGGTGAAGTAACCAGTGTAATTGTTTTATCGCCAATTAATAAAATGGTAATTATTCAGCATGGAGATTATTTTTCTGTGTACCAGAATTTAAGTTCTGTAAGCGTAGACAAAGGAGATAAAGTTACCATAAAACAAAATATTGGTAAAATTAGAACAAGTCCGGAGACAGGAAAAACAACGATGAAGTTTTGTATTTCGCAAAACTCAACATATGCAGATCCTAGAGGATGGATTCAAAATAGATAAAAAAAGGGAGCTTATTAAGCTCCCTTTTTTTGGTTAAAATTTATTTAATCATATTGTTCTAAAAAGTATTTAACTACATCAGTAGTTGTAACGATTCCTTTTAATTCACCATTATCTACTACAGGCAACGCATGAAATTCTTCTTTCACAAAAATTTCGGCTAAATCTCTTATAATAGTATCCGATGAAACTGTTTTAGGTTTTGAAGTCATAACCTGAGAAATAGTTAACATATCCAGAATAGCTTCATCAGCTCCTTCCTGTCCTTCAAATAAAGCTCCAAAAGTCAATCGATTGATATCAGTTCGGCTTATAATACCAACAACATCTTTGCCTTTGACGATAGGAATGTGGCGAATTGTATTTTGTTTTAATTTTTCGACTACTTTTCTAAGATCATCATTTTCATTTGCAGTAATCACGGTTTTAGTCATAATATGACTGATTGGTTCTCTCTTTTTCATAATAAATGGGTTGTTATATTTCTATCAAATATGTAGAATAAATCTGGTGAAAACCATGATTTTTATCATTCGGTTAATCAGGAAAAAACACTAAAGCAAAAACCTCATTTGATGTGATTTTAGTAGAAAAAGGACTCAAAATAGAACAAAAGTTGGTTAGAATGCAAAAATCACCCTATTGTTCATTTGAAATTGTATTGATTGAAATTTAAAAATAGTATTTTTGCATTATGGAAACAAATAGACAGAAAAAAATAGGCGGTGTCATCCAAAAAGATTTGGTTGATATTTTGCAAGGTGAAGTGCGAAAAAACGGAATTAGTAATTTGGTAATTTCAGTATCCAAAGTTAGTGTTACTTCAGATTTATCTGTGGCGACAGTTTATTTAAGCATTTTTCCTCAAGATAAAGCAAAAGAAACTTTAGAAGGTATAAAATCAAATACAACCTTAATTAAACACGATTTGTCTCAGCGCGTGCGTTTGCAATTGCGTCGTGTACCAAACCTGGTATTTTTTATCGATGACTCTTTAGACTATATCGAAAAAATCGACAACGCTTTATCAAACAGAGAAAACCCAATTGAAAACCGTGATCTTTTAGAAAAAAGAAGAAAATCATAAATTGAATTTCCCCCTTTACATAGCCAAACGTTATATTTTTAGCAGAAGTAAAAACAATGCTATAAATATTATTAATCGCATTGCCAGCATGGGAATTATTGTTGGCACAATGGCTTTGTTTGTGGTTTTATCTGTTTTTAGCGGACTAAAAGTATTTAGTCTTTCGTTCACGAATGAAATTGATCCGGATCTAAAAATTACCAGTACTTTAGGTAAATCTTTTTTGATTACTCCAGATCAGGAAAGTCAGATAAAAAAAATCGATGGCGTAGTTTCATACACTAAAATCATCGAAGAGCGAGTTTTATTTTTATTCAAAGACAAGCAAAAAGTAACCTACTTAAAAGGTGTTGATCGCAATTATGCTGTGGTTAACGATATCAGAAAAAAACTTTTTAATGGACAATGGTTAAAACCGGATACGTATCAGGTTGTTATTGGATACGGAATTTCACGTGATTTTTCTCTTGGAATTCTTGATTTCGAAAATCCGCTGCAAATATTTGCTCCCAAACCAGGAAAAGGAAATATTGAAAATCCCGAAGAAGCATTCAACAAAACAGATGTTTTACCGGTTGGAATTTATTCGATCAGCGAAGATTTGGATTCGAAATATGTCTTTGCGGATTTGGGTTTAGCACAGGAATTATTGATGTACAAACCCAATCAAATTTCCGGAGTTGAATTTAATTTGAAAGATAACGCAGATGAAGCCGCTATTGATAAAAAACTCAAAGCAATCTTTCAAAATAAAATTACGATTAAAAACAGAGCACAACTTAATGAGTCTTTGTATAAAATGCTCAATACCGAAAATATTGCTGTTTATCTGATTTTTACTTTAGTAATTATTGTGGCACTTTTTAACCTGATTGGTGCTTTAATAATGATGATTTTAGAGAAAAAAGGAAACCTAAAAACCCTTTTTAATCTTGGTACAGAAATCAATCATTTGAGAAAAATATTTTTACTTCAAGGAACTTTACTAAGTGTTTTTGGTGGAATAATAGGTCTCCTTCTGGGAATCATTTTAGTAGTATTGCAGCAGAAATATGAGATGATTATGCTTACGCCAACTTTAGCTTATCCGGTAGTTTTTACATTAGAAAATGTTCTCATTGTTATGGGAACCATTGTTTCTCTTGGTTTTGTAGCATCATTAATTGCCAGTAGCCGAGTAAGTAAAAAGCTACTTGATTAGTATTTCTACTCAAAAAATATTACTTATATTTACCGTCTTAAAAATCTACAGTTTATGATTGTTTCTGCCTAATCCTATTTTATTTTTTCAAATAATTAGGATACTTACGTTTATTTTCTTGAGTTCAGATTACTACATCTGGACTAATATTATCATTTATCCTAACATATCATGACAGAAACTACCATAAAGAAAAGTTTATTTTCTAAAATTTTTACCACATTAAAACAAGCAATCAAAGGAGACGAATCTTTTGATTATACAGCAGGAAGTATCAAAAAGGCAGTTATTCTATTAGCCATTCCTATGGTTTTAGAAATGATGATGGAATCGGTTTTTGCATTAGTCGATCTTTATTTCGTTGGACATCTTGAGCATAGTAGTTTTGCGATTCAAACCGTTGGATTAACCGAGTCTGTACTTGCAATTATATATTCATTAGCGATTGGAATGAGTATGGCGGCGACTGCAGTTGTAGCCAGACGAATTGGAGAAAAAGATCCTGTCGCGGCTTCAAAAGCAGGAATGCAGGCCATTATTGTTGCTTTTGTTATAAATAGCATAATGAGCGTTTTTGGCGTTATATATGCCAAAGATATTCTGCTATTTATGGGAGCATCAGCAGATGCTGCAGAACACGGTTACAGATTTACACAAATTATGATTGGTTCAAGTTTGTGTATCATGCTTTTATTCTTAATCAACGGAATATTTCGTGGTGCAGGAAATGCTGCAATTGCCATGAAAAGTCTTTGGTTAGCTAATATTTGTAATATTATTTTATGTCCGATATTGATTAACGGTTTTGGTCCAATTCCGGCTTTCGGATTAATTGGTGCAGCTTTAGCGACTACTTTAGGAAGAAGCCTTGGCGTATTGTATCAATTGTATCATTTGTTTTCAGGAAACGGAGTTCTAAAGATTAAGATCGCTTATTTTATTCCGGATTTTAAACAAATAAAAGCATTGGTAAAAATTGCAGCTCCGGGAATTTTACAATTTGTAATTGCATCTTGCAGTTGGATTTTTCTGGCGCAATTAGTTGCCACAACTGGTGGAGATCATGGTTCAGCAGGTTATCAGACGGCACTTAGAATTATGATGTTTTTCATACTTCCGGCTTGGGGATTGAGTAATGCAGCAGCAACTTTAGTGGGACAAAATTTAGGAGCAAAACAAATTGACCGTGCCGAAAAATCAGTTTATACAACGGCGAAATACAATGTTATTTTTATGGCAACCATTATGGTCATCACATTGTGTTTTGGTCAATATATCATTTCATTTTTTACAAACGATGATATGGTAAAAACCATTGCAGTCGAAGCTCTACAAATTATGAGTATTGGATTTATATTCTACGGAATCGGAATGGTTTTGATCAATACATTCAATGGAGCAGGAGATACCTGGACACCAACCGGAATTAATTTCTTCGGTTTTTGGTTGTTCCAAATTCCTTTAGCGTATGTATTGGCAAAACATTTTAATATGGGACCAACAGGAGTTTTCATCGCAATTCCGGTTGCCGAAACAGCTATAACTCTTGCGGGTATTTTCTTTTATAAAAGAGGAAAGTGGAAACGTATTCAAGTGTAATTTATAAAAAAAGACCTTCAAATTTTGAAGGTCTTTTTTGTATTAAGATTTTTGTCAAAGTTTTAAACTTTAGCAATGATTATATTGTTTTAAACAAATTCATATCCTGCATAAACCTGTTCAATTTCTTTCATAATCGCAAACAAATTTTCAGGTTCATCAGTTGTAACCAGTTTTTGTTTGTATTCTTTAAAAGAATGAATTCCTTTGAAATAATTGGTATAATGACGACGCATTTCAACAATTCCTAAACGTTCACCTTTCCATTCCATCGACCACATAAGGTGATTTCTGGCAGCTTCTACACGATCAGCAACCGTTGGAGCAGGTAAGTGTTCACCTGTTTTAAAATAATGCTTGATTTCGTTAAAAATCCAAGGATAACCAATTGCGGCGCGACCAATCATGATTCCGTCGATTCCGTATTCATTTTTATATTTTAATGCTTTTTCAGGACTGTCGATATCGCCATTTCCAAAAATAGGCATTGTAATTCTTGGGTTGTTTTTTACGCGTGCAATATGCGACCAATCGGCGTGACCTTTATACATTTGCGCACGAGTTCTGGCGTGAATAGTCAAAGCCTGAACACCAATATCCTGAAGTCTTTCTGCAACTTCATCAATATTGATCGAGCTGTCATCCCAACCTAAACGTGTTTTTACAGTTACAGGTAAATCAGTACTTCTAATAACGGCTTTCGTTAAACGAACCATCAAATCAACATCTTTCAAAACTCCGGCTCCGGCACCTTTACAAACTACCTTTTTTACCGGACATCCAAAGTTAATATCCACTAAATCAGGTTTTACAGTAGAAACAATTTTAGACGAAAGCGCCATTGCTTCTTCGTCACCACCAAAAATCTGAATTCCAACCGGACGTTCGTAATCAAAAATATCCAACTTCATTCTACTTTTAATAGCATCACGAATCAATCCTTCTGATGAAATAAATTCAGAATACATCATGTCAGCTCCATGCGTTTTGCACAAACGGCGAAACGGTGGATCGCTCACATCTTCCATCGGAGCAAGTAATAAAGGAAATTCGGGTAATTCTATGTTGCCAATCTTGACCATCTTCAATATTTTTTGCAAAATTACAACTTTTAGTTCAATTTGTACCAAATTGAGGTTCAAAGGTTCAGAGTAGCAAAGGTTCAAAGGTTTTTTTATCAAGCAATTACATAACCTTTGTCCCTCTGATCCTTTGTAGCTTTGTACCTAATACTAAGCTCTATAGTCAAAAAATCGAATAGGTTTTCGACTCATAGGATTAAAAACTAACGGATTTAAAGTTTCTTTTGAAGCGAATTCAATTTTAGGAGTTACTCTTAATTTTGCTCTGAAATGGTCTTTTATTTCCTGTAAAAATTCAGGAGTTTGATTTTTAACGGCAATTTTTATTAGAATTTCATCTGTTCCCAAATCATTGGTAGAGATTTCTATGATATGATTTTCGATATTATCAAAACCACTCAAAACATCATTCATCGCTGGCGGATAAAGTGTTGTCCCTTTGTATTTTATCATTTGTTTTTTGCGGCCAATTACAGGACCAACACGCAAAGTATGTCGCCCGCAAGAACAAGGTTCGTTGTGTAACTGAACAATATCTCCGGTTTTAAAACGCAATAAAGGCATCGCTTCAATACCTAAAGTGGTAAAAGTCAATTCGCCAACTTCACCATTTTTTACAGGAATATTATTCTCATCCAAAACTTCAACAATAATCAATTCAGGATGATGATGGCCACCAATTCCGTGTTCACATTCCGTAAAAGCTGTACTCATTTCCGTAGAAGCATAAGTCGAAAACAACTTAATATTCCATTTCTCGGTGATTTTTTGAGACAAAGTGTTCATCGAAAAATCTTGATTTCGCAAAGATTCTCCAATGCAAATTGCACCTTTTATACTTGAATTATTATAATCGATACCATGAATTTCTGCATATTCAATTAATTTCAAAAGAAAAGAAGGAACCGTAATTAAATAAGAAGGTTTATATTTTAAAATAGAATCCCATTGCAGTTCCGGAATTCCCGCACCAACACGAATTACACCAACTTTTAATTTTCGCAATCCCAGAAAATAAGCTAAACCAGCCATAAATTTTCGGTCGATTGTAGTCATTAATTGAACAACATCGCCTTCTGCAATTCCGGCGCAAGCAAAAGAAATAGCTTCATTATAAGCCAATCTATCCAAGTCAGAATCAGTTAAACCAAAAGTTACAGGATCGCCTAAAGTGCCTGAAGTTGAGGCGTAATCGATAATTTTATGTTGCGGAACACACAAAAAATCATCGTTGTATTCTTGTAAATCTTCTTTTGTGGTTACGGGTAAATGTTGTAAATCTTCGAGAGTTTTAATTTTCGAAATATCAATATTTTGTCCTGCAAAAAGTCTTTTATAAAAAGGAGAATTTTGACTGATATAAGTTAAAAGTTCTGCTAATTTTTGTTCCTGAAAAACTTTAATTTCTTCTAAAGAATTTTTTTCTATTGCTGGAATCATTGTAATTTTCTTTTGAGTTTTTTTAAATATTTTTCAATTTTTGCTTTATCAGGAGCCGTGGTAATTTCCTTAGTCAATGCTTTTTCAAAATTAGCCTGAGCAAGGAGATATTCTTTTTTTTGATAAAAGTACAACCCTGCTTTGTAATACACAACCCAATAATCAGGGTTTAAGGATTGATAGTTCTGAATAAATTCGAGACTTATTGTTTCTTTCTTTTTCAGATACAAATCTATAGTGTCATCTTCAATTCTAAATTTTTGATAATTTGCATAAGCAGTAGTTTTTAGAAAAGGATCTTTGGCAATGTTGAGATTTTCCTGTTGAAATGAAATTACAGGATTTAATTTTCTTTCTTTAAAAATCGAATCCAGATTATAACAAACAAATTCACCTAATTGATACGGATTTGCCGAAACCCAAACCAGTTTTTCTTCCGGTTTAAAGATGATTCCGTGATGCGCCATTAATTGATTTAAGGCTTTTTCGTTGCCATAACCAAGTTTTATATTTTGTAAACCTTCTTTATTTCGTAAAATTTCAGAAGCAATTTTGGGATTGATTTTGGGATTTTCTTTAAAAAGTTCTTCTATTCTTTCAAGTCTGTATTCAGAATGACTATTGGCAATTTGAAGCTGATTTCGTTTTTCATTTTTTAAATCGTCACCTTGAAAATGATTTGAACAAATTAACTGATCGCTGTTTGGAACATCATAAACATCCATTTTATTAGGCGAAACCTCAATCAAAACCGCTTTATTATCGTGTGCACTTCCAACCATAATAGATTCTGATACAAAAACTTTTCTTTTTTTGGCGATTCCAATTGCTTCATCAATATTTTGAGCATGCTGCAAAATTTCGCGAGTTAGAATTGAAATTGGTGTTTTTGCAATCATCGGAATTTTAGATTTTGATGCATTAATTGTAACCGTCAAACCTTCCTGATTCATTCCTGAAACCGCACCAATCATTCCGGGCCAGGTAACCATCATAAATTTATGCCCTTCTTTTGGGTTTATAAACGCAACGATTTTATTTTCTGCGAAAGCGTCATTTACATAAAAATCAAAATTTCTTCCAAGGATTAAATTTCCATTTTCTGATTTTTCTCCCCAAGCCGCAAAAGACGAACAGCCAACCAAAGCCAAATCCTGCAAAGCGTGACCAATATCATGTGCAGCATGCAGGTATAAACTACGCTGATATTGCGGTGCAATGTTGTCAAAATCGTACGATGTATATTGCGAAACACCATAAATTTCTGATTGATATTCTGAAGTAACATTCGAATATAATTTTCGATTGTACCATTTTAGAAAATAACGAAGCATTTTTTGCTCAAATTTCGACGGAATTAAATCCTTTATTTTCGATAAAAAAATCTGTTCTTGTTTTTTCAAAAGAGAATCAGACAAAGCACCAGTTGTTAATCCAATTTGATAAGGATCGCCTTCAACATATAATTCCCAAAGGCCTTGTTTATTTTTTAAAAGTGAATTTTTTCCAGAGATAAATAAACTATCAGATTGTTTAGTTACGACAGGTTTTATAGTATCATAATTTGAAACATCAGGTAAATGGCGCATTGATTTTGACGTTCCGCAAGAAGCAAACATCAACAAAAAACCGATCGAAATAAGAAATATAATTCGGTTCTTCATCAGCGTTTTATTTAGATACCTGATTGATTTTATTCACTAAATATTCTTTTCCAAGAATTTCTGAACACGTTACAACTGCTCCAATAGTCACGCCCAAAACCCCGTGCATGTTAATACTTTGTCCTGTAAGATATAAATTGTCAAGTTTGGTTTTTGACGGAATCAAGGTTTTCATAGGATTGCCAGAATCCTTAATATAACCGTACATATTTCCATTATGTCCGCCAATATAATCGCGATACGAAAGCGGAGTAGAGGTATGAATCGACCGAATGCAAGCTGTTATTCCAGGAAATTTGAGTTCGATTTCAGCAAGAAACTTAGCTGTTTTTCTTGATTTAAATTCCTCGTAACTTTCTCCACGATCATTTTCTTCAACCGTTGTATTAAAAGTATCGATCCAAGGCGCAACATCATCATATTTCATGTAGGTAATAAAAGTCATTCCTTCCGCCCATTCTTCCTGTTTTTTTGAGGCGTTCATAGAAGCCATAAAAGCTTTTGGCCAGGAATCTTCGTCATAGTCATGCGCATTCCAGACTTCACTAGTTTTTTTAAAATGATAGTAATTATGATTCAGATATTTGAAAGTTTCAGGCTTAAAAACAAGGTATAAACTAAAGGCCGAAATAACACCTTCAAGACTTTGGATTCGGCTAAAAAATGCTTTCCTGAAATTCTCCTCACCGGCGAGTCTCAGAGTAGTTTTGGGATCTATATTTGAGATGAAACGAGTTCCGGAAACCTGAGTTCCATCTTTCATTTCTACAGCTGTTACTTTGTTATTTTCGACATTAAAACGAGTAACTTCTTTGTATTTATAAAATTCGCCACCGTGTTTTTTGAGTTGTTTTAAAAGCTGCTTTGTAATCTGACTTCCACCGTTAATACATCTCCACGAACTTTGAATATAAGAGTTGACCGAAAGGGCATGAACGTAAAAAGGCGATTTATCAGGAATCCCTGCGTAGAGAAAATTTGAACCAGCCAAAACCGCTTTTAGCTTTTCATTTTCAGTAAACGATTCTATAGTTTCTTTAGCGTTAAGCGCCAAAATTTCATTATCATATTTTCCTTCCCAGTTTACATTATAAAGCGGAAAAGAGTCGCATATTGTTTTTAATTTTTCGCAATATTCTCGAATGTTTGCTTTTTCATCAGGAAAATAAACGCCCAATTGATCGACAAAATTTTCATAACCTTGTGCGTGTGGATATTCATTTTTATCATCTTCAAAAGAGATAATATCAAAACCATTTTCATCTAATTTTTTTAGATTTAATTGGTCAATAATACCCAGATATTTAAAATATTGATACAAGTTTTGACCTTTTTCAAGACCTCCGATGTAGTGAATTCCGGTATCAAAAATGGTTTTATCACGTACAAAAGTTTGTAGATTTCCACCGTATTGATTGTTTTTTTCGAGCACACAAACGCTGTAACCTTCTTTGGCCAGAATAATAGACGATACCAAACCGCCCAAACCGCTGCCTACAATTACAACATCGTAATGTTCTCTCATATTAGTTTTTCTTTAATACAATTATAGAATTTTCATCATAAAGACAATTAAAACCAAAGTTAATCAAAGAGGTTTTCAAATTTGGACAATTGATTAGAATAACATTGGAAGTTGTAGAAACGATTTTTTCTATATCATTAGTATAACTTTCATCAGAAATTAAAACAATATCAAATTGATTTTCTAAAAGAGTTTCGAGGTTTTCCTGATAGAAGATTTTTCTTTTTTTGACGATATAATTAGTCTTAGAAATTTCGCGTTTTTCTTCGTCGTTATTATAAGAATATATTTTTCGTTGTGGTTCCTGCAAAGCCAATAATACATCTAATTGCCCATAATCATTAGACAAATGAGCTATTTTGGCTTTCGCCGAAATGTATTGGTTTAAGTGATAATATTTTTCAAGATTATTTTTTAAATCATTTTTTACCCCTTTTGTGACCTCAATTTCTTTATAGTCATAACTATGAAGAAGCATCTTTTTGAAATATTTCGGACCTTCTATTTCCTGACGAATTTCCTGAAATTTAAATTTAAAGAAAGCACTTATTTCCTTTGTTCTTTCGGCATAATTTTTTCCAAAAGAAAGATTATCGGGTGTAATTCTTTCTAAAATCGAAACCGTAATACTGCCATCATGAATTATAAAATCACCTTTCGGAAGTGTTTCAGAAGCACCGTGAATCAAAACCGGAAGAATGTCTAAATTAAATTCTTCGGCAAGATAAAAAGCACCTTTATGGAAACGTTTAATCTGATTACTTTCTGAGCGAGTTCCTTCCGGAAAAATCATTAACGAATAACCTTCTTTTACTTTTTGGCGTAAATGTTCAACTCCATTTTCAAGCCCTTCAGAAACTGGATAAAAACCTGCTTTTTTCACCGTTGCACCAAAAACAGGAGAATTATAAACCCAGTCATTTACCAGAAAAATGATTTTCGGGCTCAACATTCCAATCGACAGGATATCTAGAAATGAAGAATGATTGGCAATAATAATCGCTGGTTTTTCGAAGGTTTCATTAAATTTATTAATGACTTTTTTATGGATAAAAGGATTTGTATACAATACCGATTTCATGAATTTTGAAATGCAATATCTAAATCCTTTCATTTTTGTTTTTTCGCTTAGCGGAATTATCGGCATAATAGTCAAACTGAAAATTGACATTAAAATACCGCCAAGTCCATAATAAGTAAAAGATAAAACACCATGTATAAACGATCGCAATTCAAACGGAGCATTTCCGTTCTTTGGTCTATTTGATAAAAATAATTTAAAGAGAATCGGATAGAAAATAAACGTAATAATTAGTGCTGCAAAAACTCCAATTAATGAAACCGATGAAATAGAACGCAACGCCGGATGTCTAGCAAAAATCATGGCACCAATTCCTAAAATGGTTGTAATAACCGCCAGAATAATGGATGTTCTGTAAATGGCGATTTCGTTTTTCCCAGTTGTATATTCTTTTTGAAGTGCACTTGTCATGAAAATACTAAAATCGACACCGTGACCAAAAATCAAAGTGCAGACAATCATGCTGAAAATATTCATTTGAATACCAAAAATGCCCATAATTCCTGCCGTAACAATTCCGGTTAAAGCAATTGGAATACAACTAACAATTACTAATTCGACTCTTCTAAAAAAGAAAAATAAAATCAAGATTACGGCAACAAATGAGTAATTAACCAGCGAATTAAAATCGGTTTTTAAAGTGCTGAAAAACGTTTCATTCATTTGTTGACGATCAATTGCAATCAGATTGTTTTTGGCTGAAGCCGATTTTACAAATGCATCACGTTGTTGCGGAGTAACTTTTACTAAAGTCGGAATAGTGAAAAATCCCTTTTTTTCAGTTACAAATTCTTTCAATTGCAACGCTTGAATTTTTAAATAATCCTCAGCTTTAATTGGTTTGAAATTAAAATCTAAATGATCAAAAAATATCGAATATGTTGTTGGTTTAAAACCGAGTTTAGAACCTTCAGTAATTAATTCGGATTTTAAAAGTTGCTTTTTATTCGCATCCCAAAACGAATTCCATTTGTCGATTTTCTGTTTTTGTTCTTTTTGCGAAAGCATAATTCCACCAACAGAACTAAAATTTAAAATTTTATCGTTTTGCTTTTCCTTTGATAAATCGGAGAAAAGTTTGCTGTTGTTTTGCAAAACTTCTTCCATACTATTTCCATACGAAGCAACATAAATGGTTTTTGAAGTTAAACTGGTGCTTTCTTCGAGTTCTTTTTCGGCAGCTTTAATTTCTTTCGGAATAAAATTCAATTGTGATAGATCATTATTGAAGCCAACATTATTGTAGGTAAAACAACAAATAATCGTGATTAAAACACAAAAACCAATTAAGATTTTATTGTTATGAAATGAGAAATGCGCCAGTTTGTCGATGACATTTTTCTTGTGTTCAAAATTGTTTTCTTTCGGTTTATATAAATGCGGAACAATCAAAAGAGAGAAAAATGCTGAAGCCATAACAATTACAGCAGCAAAAATTCCCAAATCATTCAAAGCATCAGATTTTACAAAAAGCAAACATAAAAAGGCAACAGCGGTAGTTGAACTACTCATAATTACAGGCATTGTAATGTCTTTATACAAAGTTTTTACATCGCTATTATGTTTGTAATGCGTTAGAATATGAATGGAATAATCAATTGTAATTCCCAGTAAAATAGAACCAATTCCCAATGAAATGGCAGAAATTTGCTCTTTTACGAAATATAAAAATGCCACGGCAAACAAAGCGCCAAAAACGGTTGGGAGAAAAATAATAAGCGGAATTAATATCTTTCGATAGAATAAAATTAAAATCAACATTAACGTAATCATCGCGATTGTTGTCGTTAAAACAATGTCACTTTTAATTTGATTGGCATTTGCAACAGCAATTAATGCCGATCCAAAATAGCTAATAGAAGTTTTGGCTTTAAATTTCTGATTCAGATTATCCTGAATTGATTTAAGTTTTTCAGCAAAAAGAGTGTTTTTTGCAGTTTCGCTCGAAGGAAGATTTGAGGTAATAAAAAGTAATAATTTCTTTTTATCCTTTGTCATTACAAAGCCATTATCGAGCGTAAAATCATCACCAATATTAAGTTGCTGTAATTTTTTAAGAGCGATAAAAGAAATCCCAAGCGGATCTTGCAGAATAAAATCTTTGGTAACAAATCCGGATGGAGAAATAATCGATTTGTAATTGCCCTGAACGGTGGCGGAAATACTATCTTTTTGAAGTTTATTCTGAATTGCGGCGTAATCTTTATTTTCCAGAAAAAGAGGTAGATTGTTATAGACGAAATCAATAGTTTCCTGGATATTTTCTTCGTCAACTTTTCCCTGAATTCCGGTTACATAAGGTTTGCAGGATTTGGCAACACTGTCTGAAAACGCAGTTGCCATTTCTTTTAAATCTTCGTCAGTTCCGTTTTTTTCAAGTTTAAAAATAACGGTTATTTTATCGGCAAAATTAAGTTGTTTGAGCACTTTTGCCGTAACATCACTTTTATCGTTTGTTGGAATAAGTTTGGTAATGTCTTCTTCAAATTTAATTTGAGAAGCAAAAAATCCAAATACCAAAAGCATCAGAATTGCCAATGCAACCGATAAAGATTTTCTTCGGTTTACAAACAAATGAATGGCGTAGAAATATTGATGCATGTTTATTTTTATTGTTTTTTTGCCACGAATTTCACGAATTGGCACAAATTATTTATTTCAAATCTATCTGTATAGACTTTTTTGCCACAGATTTAAAGGATTAAATTGATTTTAAAATTTGTGTCAGTTTGCCACGAATTTCCATTAATTTAATTCGCGCTAATTCGTGAAATTTGTGGCAAAAAAAATCTGTGTAAATCATTTTAATCTGTGGCAAAACTTTACGTAATACTTGTTTTGTTTTTAGAACTAAAAGCAGTTAAAAGTAAATAACTTATAAGTCCAACTGACAGTGCTAAAACGGATGCTAAAATAAGACTTCCGACGATATATTGTGTTGCATTTTTTTGAATATCGTCAAGCGTAATCGAACTATCCAAAATCAAAGGCGCATCGTTTGATACAAAATAACTTCCCATTTTTAAAGAACCATAAATGACGAATGGAATAAAAGGAGGAAAGCTCACATTTGAAGCCAGATAAGCAATGACTTTGTTGAGCTTGAACAATGCGGCAAAAGTAAAAAGCAGTATCGTTTGAAACCCCCAAAACGGAGAAATTCCAATGAAAATTCCTAAAGCAATTGCAGCAGATTTTTTGAAATTTGAATCGTTGCTTTCTAAAATATCTTCAAGGAAGAACTTTTTAAATCCTTTTTTTTTTGCTTTTCTAAAGTAATCTCGGGGTTTTATATACAGTAAAGCATTAATAACCAAAACGGTATTTAAAATACTGATTCGGGTAAAATCCTTAAACGGACGAAAATGCGAAACACGTTCCAGCGGATCGTACAAAATCTGAATTGGAATATTTTTGACGACAATACCTTTCCAGGCAGAACGAACTATAACTTCAATTTCAAACTCAAATTTATTGGTATAAAATTGCTTCGGAATTAGATTTAAAGGATACAAACGAAAACCCGATTGTGTGTCTTCTAATACAATTCCGGTTTCGAATTTAAACCAGAAATTTGAAAATTTATTTCCAAAACTGCTTTTCTTTGGCACATTTTCCTGTGTCATATTTCGGCTTCCAATCAATAAAGAATTTGGTTCTTTTTGAATTTCAGCAATAAAATTTGGAATATCTGAAGCAAAATGTTGTCCGTCAGAATCAATCGTGATTGCATATTCAAAATGCATTTCGATTGCTTTTCTAAAACCATTTCTCAGCGCGCGTCCTTTTCCTATGTTTTTAGGATGATGAATTTGTGTGAGTTGCGAATATTGTTGTAAAATCTCAAAAGTGTCATCGGTCGATCCATCATTGACAATAATGATATTTGTAGTGAAATCTAAAATAGAATCCAGCACTTTTTTCAACGTTTTGTGATTGTTGTACGTGGGAACAATGACACAAAAATGAGTCGAATTAAGTAATTCCTGTTGTGGTATTGTAGGTTTCATTAGGAGTTTTTCTTTAGCCTACTTTACGAATTGTTTTTCTTTTTCAGAGAAACTTTTCGATTGTAAAACAAAGTCTTTTAGATAATCTTTTAAAACAGCATTTTGCTCTGCATAATGTGCTGTAATATAATTTTTATCTTCTTTAATATTTTTTTTATAACCAGTTATTCCGGGAACGTTTTCCTGAATACTCAACCTGATCATTCTGATTTCTATATTATTAGGTTCACTTTTTATAGTCGATTCAAGGAGATTTGCACCTTCTTTAAAACGATCCATTTTGTCTCTTAATTTTTTCTCAAACTTTGAATCCAATAGAATTGAAGCAGCTTTGTATGCCACTAAAATTTTTGCATCGTCGTTTGAAACCGTTGCCAGTTTTTCTGAAAATTCCTTAGCATTACTTTCTGATTTTGTAACGCTCGAATACATTTTTCTGATGGAAGCCAAATCCGGATTACCAGCAAAATTAATCCACAAAAGTAAAGACAGCAGTAGTTTCATAATTATATTTTTTTGTACACATTGCTTAATTTCAAAGCAACGGTATCGTTAAAATAAGTTGTGTTTTTTACTTTAACCAAATCATCTTCGGTTGTAGTAACATCAAGTTCTAAACGTAATTCCGGAGTAGCTTCAGGATTAATAAGTGCCATAAATTTCACATTGGCAAGGGTTTGAATCATCAAAGTACTTTTGGTAATTGCTTCCGTAAGTTCTTTGATAATCTGAATCATGCAAACTCCTGGCATAATTGGATTTCCTGGAAAATGACCTTTGAAAACTTCATGTTTTTCATTGATCAAAAGCCTAATATTATATTTAGAATCACCGGTTTTTTCTTCCGATAGAACTTTATAAAAATCTTTTAAAACCATAATCTTTTATTTTTTTTCTCCAAAAGAATAAGAAAGCCCTAATTGAAAATTAATATTGGTGTTGTATTCCGCAAATAAAAAATCATCAACATTATGACTTCGATTATTGTCATTATCCATTATATCCAACAAGCCTTTCTTTAATCGGCCTTCAATAGTTAGATTTGGAGATACTTTATAGGCAATACCTATAATAAACGCCAAGTCATTATTTTCTTTTCTTTTGATCAAATTATCATGTAAAAGAAGATCTAAAACCGAACCGAATTGCATCTGAATACCCGATCCAAATGTAAGTTTATTAATAACAGCAAGTGACAAATAATCGATCTGTAAATCGCGATATTCTACTTTTTCAACTCCTGCAATATCGTCAAAATAATTTCGTGGAAGATTGTTAGATCCTTGTCTAGTATATGTAACTTCAGGCTGAAGAGCATAACGTTTTGTTATATTTATTTCTCCAAACCCACCAGCATAGAAATCAGTTTTATAATCGCCTTGCATTTCTGAAACAGTCGAAAAAGTAAAACCACCTCTCAAACCCGGCTTAAAAGTAACTTGTGCTTGTATGTTTACGATTGCAAAAAAAAGGAATAAAGCAATCGTTAATTTCTTTTTATACATTATTTTACTTTAAAAGTATAACTGATACCAATTTGAAAAACCTGATTTAAAATAACATCATTATAGTAATAATCGTTATTATTATTGATTCCATCGTAACCATAAATATCAACTAATCCTTGTTTAATTCTGGCTTCAAACGTTAATCCGTTTGGCAATGTATAACCAACACCTCCAACAAAGGCAAGGTCAAAATCTTCAGGATTGCTGTTGATATAATTATCAGAAACTTTAAAATCTACAGACGGACCTCCTAAAATGTGAAAACCTTTACCGCCAATATTAAATTTTGCAACTGCACCAAGTGTCAGGTAGTTTAATTCATAATTTACATAACGATAATTAAAGCCGTTTCCAAGATATTCTCTTCCTTGATCACCTTGTCTTGAATACGTTATCTCAGGCTGCAACGAAAAATATTTATTAAATTTAATGTTTACTAATCCACCAACATAAAAATCTGTTTTAGATTTATTATCATCAATATTGGTTAATGTTGAGACATTCAAACCGCCTCTAATTCCGGGACTAACTCTTACTTGTGCATTTGATGTTATAATTCCAACAAACAAAACAAAGGCAATTACGGTTATTTTTTTCATTTTTAATTTGGTTTAAGTTTAGCTTTAGATTAAGTTTTTACTCTGATTTAAAATAGTTTAACTCAATTTTTAACTTGATATTCTGATGAATAATCTGAATATTCTCGGCAAAAATATTGTTTTCTGAACTAAAAAGCAGTGTTATTTTTTCTTTTGTTTTAGATGCATTAACTACCTTCTTTAATTTTGATCCGTTTTTTGAAACAAAAAGGTAATTATCGCGATTTCCATCTTCCGATTTATAAATATTATCTTCTTCGTTTTCAAATTGTTCCTGAATCAAATATTCACTTTTAAGAAGCAAACGAAAATCTTCGGTTAAAGTATTAATCAAAATTTTTCGGTCTAATTCTGATACAATCGAGTTGACTTTAAATGTCTTTTTCGAAATTTCAAAATCTAGCAATTTGTTGCCAAATTCAGTTGTAAAAACAACACGATGTGTGGTGTCATTTATTTTTTTAGCAATAAAAATTCCGGATATTTCATGACCATAAACCGTGATATTTGTTTTGTAAACATAATCAGTATTTGAGTCTGTAAAATAGGGAACATGATAAGACGTTTTGTCTAATTTTTTAGGCGTATATTTTTTTGTGACCGAGCCACAAGAAACTAAAACTAATGCCAAAAGGCAATTAATTAGTAAAAACTGAATCGTCGATTTTTGCATTGATCACTTTATTTTTAAGTACAATTCTAGTATAATCTTCAGAGGATTCCAGTAATTTAACTTGTACAACTGTTGCTTCTTCTTTATCAAAAGTCAGTTCAATTTGTTTGATGTATTTTTTCAAAGTAGCATCTTTTGGAACAAATTTCGCAAGATTTTGTCCTTTCAATTTAAAGTACGAAATCGTAAATTCTTTGTCGTCAAACATATTTCCGCTCACGCTTCCAACGATTAATTTATTGATTCGACCAAAGATTTTGCTATTCCCAATATCAACCGCGCTTTTCTTTCCTTCGTCGTTAATCAGGATTTTCCCGTTTTTAAAAACAATGCTGTAATTGTATGGTTTTTTATATTGCCATTGCAACAAACTAGGTTCTTTGAAAATCATTTTACCAGAAGTTTCAATGTCTTTCGATAAAAAATCTAAATGTTTGTATTGCACAAAATCAGTACTTAAAGTTTTGATTTTTTTCGAAACTACATTTACATCTTGTTTGAAAGCAGCAATTTCTGCGTCAGACATTTTTTGTTCCTGAGCAAACAAATTGCCTGAGATGAATAAAATTAGTAGTGCTATTTTAGTTTTCATATTTTGTTAAAAATTGTGCTTTAAATATTCTGCTATTCCCGATAGCTATCGGGATAAAATGATTTACACAGATTTAAAATCCGTTTTTTTCCGCGTTTTCGCTTTAGCGAATCCGTTTAATCAGCGTTCAATCTTCATAAGCTTTTAGATTCAAAAGTTCTTCAATCGAAATCACTTCATAATTGTTCTGTTGTAAAAATTGCAAAAACTGTTCCAATACTAAAACGGAGTGTGATCCTGTATCGTGCAAAAGTACAATTCCACCGGGAGAAACACGTTTTATAATGCGATTGAAAATTAAATCTTGATTTTTTGTTCCGCCGTCAAGCGAACGAATATTCCAGCCAATAACTTTATGTCCGGTTAGTTGCAAAGCTCTTCGAATCGATGGCGTCGTAACTCCGTAAGGCGGACGAAAAAAGTTGATTTTTTTTGAAGTAAATTTTTCTAAAAGAGAATCGGTTTTCTGAAGTTCTTCAGTAATTTTTTTAGCATTATAAAAGTCGAAAAATTTCGAATGATTATAAGAATGATTTCCAACCAAATGACCTTCGTCTATAATTCTTTGAAGAATTTCAGGATGTTTTTCAATGTTTTTTCCAATACAGAAAAAAGTGGCTTTGGCATTGTATTTTTTCAGAAGCTCTAAAACTTCTAAAGTAAATTCACTCGGACCGTCATCAAAAGTTAAAGCGATTTTTTTTTGAGTTTCCTGCGGATTATTGCAGAAAGCTTTTACATGATAATTGGATGAAATTCGGGCTGAACCGAAAGCATTTATTCCCAACCAAATTAAAATAAGTACTACAAACCACCAGATATTTATTGCGATATAAAAGTTCAGAAGAAATAATAAAAGCAGTAGAAAAATAAAAAATAGTGATATGTGTTTATGCGTTATCATTTTGAAAGTAACGTAAAACTATGATTTTTCCCGTTTAATTGATTGTACAATAAAATGGTATTGTAAGCTGGTTTTTCAACCGAATTTACTTTTATAATTTCCGGAATTTCCTGAGTCTTGATTACTTTTGAAGCCATCCATAAAGCAAAAGCCGAAGCCGTATCATATTCGCCACTCAAATGTTTGTAATACAACTGAGGCGTTTTTGCGAAAGCATTTTCAGCCAAATGTCTATAATAGGAATCAAAAGTAATGTTGCCATCCAAACCTAAAACTACAGCATCAATATCTGAAATTTCTAAATTATTAGATTTTAAAAACGCGATTATTTCTGCTTCAATTTCGTTTTCTTCTAAAGTGTTTTTTATTTCAACATCTAAAACCTGTGCATAAGTAGTGTCTTTTTTTTCATTTTCTAAAACAAAAAAACTGGCACCTTCACCAAAAACAGCTCCGGTCGAAGTTGGATTTAAAACATCATAAGGCTGATTTCCATCTTGTTTGATTCGGCCTAATAGTTTAAAAAGGGAAGTTGTGTATTCACCATTTTCATCAATTCCGCCAACTAAAATGGAATTGGCTTCATTTTCTTCGATTTGCATTTTAGCATCTAAAAGTGCCGACTCAAAAGAAACGGCTCCATTTACATACGTAAAATTATACCCTTTGCATTGCAATGACAAAGCAATTTGAGCGCCAACAGTATTGTGTGTCGATTGTATAAACGAAGTTGGTGTTAAGAATTCTTCGTTATTGTCGAGAATATTTTTCAGAAATTTTTCAGAATCTTCAATGCATCCCAAACCAGTTCCGGTAATGATTGCATCTACATTTTCAAGCTTTGCATCTTTTAAGGCTAAAGCCGAAGCTACGATTCCGTTTTTTACACCTTTTGCCATTCTTCTAATTGCGGCCGGCGTAATAAAATCTTTGTAAACCGGTGCAACTATCGAAAGTATTGTATCATTTTGGTTGTGCACCGCTTCCTCTAAAAAAACAGTATCAAATGTTTTTTGAGCCGAAATACAACCTACTCCATTTATATATGTTTTCATTAGCTTTTAGAAAATATAAGTGTGGAACAATTTCCTCCAAAACCAAAAGAGTTGGATAAAACGTGCTCGATATTTTTCATTTTTAAAGAAGTTTGTGGCTTTAGATTAAATTCTTCCATTGGAGTTTCAAAATTCAAATTTGGGTAAACCACACTATTCTGAATTGCCAAAACACTGTAAACAGCTTCAATTGCTGCAGCTGCCGCCAAAGTATGACCCGTAAAAGGTTTTGTCGAACTAAAATCAGGAACTTTTTCATTGCCGTAAATTCGGAGTAAAGCTCTTCCTTCAGACAAATCATTATTAGGAGTTGCCGTTCCGTGAACGTTGATATAATCAATTTCGCTTGGTCTTAAACCCGAAACTTCAAAAGCTTTTTTCATCGCCAAATATGCGCCATCACCATTTTCTGAAGAAGCAGTTTGGTGAAAAGCATCATTTGCATTTCCATAACCCGAAACTCGAGCCAGGACTTTTTTATTTTGCTTTTCAATAATTTCATCAGATTCTAAAACCAAATATGCAGCGGCTTCGCCTAGATTTAATCCTTTACGATTATTGTCAAAAGGTTTGTTATAATCGTCAGAAAGAATCATCAAAGTTTTAAATCCGTTGATGGTGAATTTTGCTAAAGCATCAGTTCCGCCAACGATAACGCGATCGAGTTTTCCGTTTTTAATCAAACGTGCGCCCAACATAATCGAGTTCGCAGCAGATGAACAAGCGGTACTTATAGTAGTAACCATTCCCTTTAAACCCAATTCTTCAGCAATCTTTTCGGCAACATCGCCGCCATCATGACAACTAATATATTTGGTAAGTTCGGGATCTTTAAAATAATCGTAATAATGCTTTTCGGTCATATCCATTCCGCCAACGCTTGTTGCCGAAATAAGTCCGGTTCTAAATTCGTTGATCGATGTAATTCCGGCATTTTGAACGGCTTGTTTGGCCGCAAAAGCACCAATCATAGCAGTTCTCGAAAAATTATTATCATCAGAAAGTTCTAATTCATTAACCAATTCAGCATTGGTTTTTTTAATTTCTCCAACCTTAATAACATCCGCATGAACGGTCGAAATATTTTCGATGCGAGTTATAGCAATCTTATTTTCGATTAACGAAATAAAATTTTCCTCGACTGAATTTCCAATCGAAGAGATAATTCCCATTCCCGTTATTGCAACACCTTTCATTTTAGACTTCTTAGATTATTAGATTTTTAGACTTACTTAGATTTGAATATTGGACTTCTTAGATTTAACGTCTAGATTTAGACAGTTCTTGTCTAAGTTGTCTAAAAATCTAAGCCAGTCTAAGCAGTCTTATTTAGTTCTGTTAGCGCTAATATAAGCAGCCATTGTTTCAATAGATTGAAAAATAGATTTTCCTTCTTTTGGGTCAACCAGTTTTATTCCGTAATCTTTATCAAGAATCACGATCAATTCAAGTGCATCAATTGAGTCCAAACCTAAACCGTCTCCAAACAAAGGATCGTTATCAGCAATGTCTTCGATTGCGATATCTTCAAGATTTAGAGTGGTAATGATTTTATTTTTTAATTCTTCTTTTAATGCTTCCATGATTATTTATTATATAATGTATTGATATTTTCGTTTGTGTATTTTTCGTTTTCTTCTTTACTAATCGTGCAAAGAAAAGCTTTGTAATTGTCATTAAAAAATTCAACCCAACCACAAAGAACTGTATCGGCTTTGTTTGAATTCAGCAAAATATTAGAATAATTCGACATAAATTCGACGTTGAAAGCATCAAATATAAAGAAAGAATTTTCACTTTTCAGCTGATGACGAATACTTATTTCGCCCAAACAAATATTTGGCAAAGTATAAACGAAAACTGCCGGACTCGGATAATAGTTTTCTTTGTCCGAAATTGATTCCTGATACTTAATATCTGTATCCAAACTCGAAGATTTATTGGCCAAAACCAAAGCAATATTATTCTCTTTTTCAGCCGAAGTTATTGGACTTAAAAGCAATTCAGATCCTAAAAAAGCCAGTTTACTTAAAGCATCCATTTTGAAAAACTTCGGATATTGAATATCAAAATTGCGATACGCTTGTTTCGAAAAATCAGCAAAATCAGTTAGTTCAATTTTGAATACAGAAGTTCCGTTCAAAACAATTTCGTTGTTTTGAATAGTGATATAGGATTGTATGTAGGTTTTATTTTGAGTCATTGTTTTTTAATCATCTTAATTTTTTCATTAATGATGTCATTTAATGGCTTAATGAAAAAATCTTCATTTTCATCTTCATCTTTTATGCTGTAAATATTTTTTATTTTTTCTTTCATCTGTAAAAAGAATTCTAAAGAGGTTTTTTCAATATTAATCAAATTGAAGGTGGCAAATAGATTTTCAGATAAATAATCCAGTTTTTCTTTATCATGAGTTCTTAAAAAAATGCAGCAATATAGATAATCTTGATCTATATATTTATTATCGCCAAATATGATCTCATCTGCTAATGGATATATAGTTTTTTCGTCCCAATTTAAGATTTCCGTGGAAAATCTTTCACTATCATTTTCATTTAAAGAATTTATAACTTCTCTAATTTCAGGTCGAACAATATATTCCCAATGACCACCATCTTTTTTATCAAGATTTTGTTCAATATATTTTTTTAAATATGTAATATCATCGTCCTTCATATTTGAATATTTATTTAAGAATCCCAAGTATGAATAACTTTTTCAACTTTCCATTTTCCAGATTTGTTTTCAATTATAATTAAAAAACCTCTTCCGCATCTTCCTCCTCCACAAGAAGCACCAGCAGTTAAGATTCCTGATGTTTTGGTTTTGTTAAGCTGAATTCTTGATAACCAAATAGTTCCAACAGGAAATCGTAAATTACTTTTATCATTTAGATCCCAATTTTTTTCATGAGGATATTTTGATGTGTTTTGAAAATTAAACTTTTTGTTATTTTCAAAAGCTTTTAAATCAAATTTGTATTCGTCTGTTTTTTTTGAAATGTCATATGAATACTCCGAAAGATTGACTTCTTTGTTAATCATTTCAGTTTCTAAAGAATCAATCTTTGTTACATTATCGTAAACACCAATTAATATTCTTGTTTTATCATTTTTAATGCTGTCTCTATAATGCCAATATTCTTTTAATTCTTTATTATGCCCTGTTGTATCTACTTTATTAGTTTTTGAATTAAATCTAGGTGGCGGTGGCGGAAGAATTATTCTTCTATCCATATAAATAGAATCTACAATTTCTACAAAAACATTCTTTAACACGTTTTTTTCAAATCGTAGTCCATCTACTTCCTCAGTTTCCTTTTGTTTACATCCAAAAAGAGAAAGAAGAATTAGAGTTATAAATATGAATTTTGATGATTTCATTTTCAGTTAATTTGTGAAAATTAGTGTTTTATCTTTTCAAAAATCACAGCCGTATTGCAACCTCCAAATCCAGAAGCAGTTTTCAAAAAGAACGCAATATTTCTCTGTTCATTTTTCTCAATAATATTAATCGATTCGCTTACGCCGATTTCATCAAAACCTTTCGATTCAAAAAGTACATTATGATTTGCAGATTCAATTGCAATTACGGTTTCTAATAATCCCGAAGCGCCTAATGTATGACCGTAAAATCCTTTTAAACTATTTATGGGAACGTTTTGTAAATCTAAACGATTCAAAGCAATTGCTTCCATTTCGTCATTGAACGGAGTTGCGGTTCCGTGCGCTGAAATATAATCGATTTGATCTGAATTTATCTGAGCTTCTTTTAAGGCATTCTGAATACTTCTAAACAAACCTTCGCCTGTTCTTGAAGGTCCCGAAATATGATTGGCATCGTTGATCGAACTGTCTCCAATAACTTTTATTTTTGCGTTTTTGGCTTCCGCCGAAACTAAAACTGCTGCTGTTGCTTCACCCAAACTTACGCCGGTTCTGTTTTTAGAATAAGGTTTACAAGGCAAATTACTCATCGCCTGAAAAGCGTTAAAACCAGACAAAACAAATTCTGAAACTTCGTCTCCGGCAATAACAAAAATGTTGTCGTAAAGTTCAGATTGAATCATTCTTTTGGCAACAGAAATGGCTAAAATTCCGGAAACACAAGCATTCGAAACGACAATAGGTTGTGTTTTAAACCCGAAGAAATCCGAAACATTTTTTGCTAAAACATCTAAATGTGCATTATTGAAATTTTCTTCAGAATCATTTTTTAAAGCCGTAACATTTCCTTTTGTGGTCGAAAGTATAAAAGCAGTTTTCGAATTTAATTCAACTCCGGAATTTTTGATAATCGGCTCTAAAGCCAAAATCATCATTTTCTCTAAACGAGAATATTTTGTTTCAGCACTTATTTTTGCAAAAGCACTATTTATTTTTTCATCACTAATAATTGCAGCATAAAACGGCATCGGCATTAAGGAAGTATCTTCATGTAATTGAATACCGGATTCTCCACGAAGAATCGCTTCGATGTTGGTTTCAACATCAAAACCTAAAGGCGTGATACAATTGGTTTCGGTGATATATACTTCTCTTATCATTTTATCTTTTTTATTCCTGCAAGGGTTTATGGTACGCAGATTCTATGGATTAAACAGATTTTCACGGATTTTAATTTTTGCTAATTCGTGAATTCGTGGCTAAAACTTTATTTTAATAAACCCACTTTTCGTTTCCATTCTTCATAAAATGGAGGATTTGTCAACATTAGATTTCCTTCTTTATCGAGAAATACCTGAACAGTTTCTCCCGTACACGCAACGTCGCCTTTTTCGTCAATAATTCTAAAACGATAAATCATTTTGGCAGCAGGAGTATCAACAACTGTTGTTTCAACTGTTACGACATCGCCGTAGCGCAAAGACAATTTATGTTCGCATTTTGATTTTACGATTGGCGTTGTAAATCCTGTTTTGGCAATATCTAAATAGGTAAGTCCGTGTTCGCGTCCAAATGCTTCGCGTCCATCTTCAAAATAGGTAATATAATAGCCGTGCCAAACAATCCCGAGTGGATCAGTTTCGTTAAAACGAATTCTGATTTCATGCGAAACCGTTAATTCAGTTGCTTCGTTAAACTGTTCTTTTCTTTTTGTCATAGAATAATGCAATGCAGGTTGTGATTATAAAGAACAAAAATAGCAAACTTATTTTTGGGATGATTTCCAGGAAAGAAACGTTGCGTAATAAAACATCATAAAACGCTTCAAGACCCCAATTCATTGGCGATGATTTTGCGATAAGCTGCATGATATTTGGCATTGCAAAAACCGGAACCCAGATTCCACCAATTGCTGCAAGAATGATTACGCTTGTGGCGCCAAATGGTGCCGATTGTTCTTGTGTACTTGCGATAGTTCCCAATAAAATTCCGAAACCAATGGCTGCGAAACCCGAAAATAAAGCGACAACACTCATCAAAAACAAATGTCCTTCGACGTTTAAGGAAGGTAAACCAATATGCGGAAATAAAAATATTGCAACGGCAACCATCATATAAAACTGAATCATACAAATGGCTGAATAAGTAATAGTTTTACCAATAATTACAATTAGATTCGAAACCGGATTGGTCAATAATCGAACAAATGTTCCTTGCGATTTTTCTTTTACAATATTAATAGACAACGGAATCACGATAAAAAATATCGCAAAAAGTGTCCACGCCGGAACGTTATGCTGCACTGAATTTGGCAACACTTCTTTGTTATTTACCTTTGGAACAATTTCTTTAAAAGTTATAAAACTCTTTTGTTCGAATTTGGTGTTTTCTTCGCCCAATTGATTTTGAAAAGTCGTGTAAATTGATTTTGTTTCGATTTGCGAAATCATTTTATCAATAGAACTCATCACAGAATTTTTGAAACTAAGCTGAACTGCCGGATCAAAATATAATTTGACTTCTTTTTGCTGAATTATTTTTGAAGTTTTCGGTTTTGCAATTGTATCTGTAAAACCCATTTTACTCACAATGTTTTCGACATTCTGATCAACTTTGGCTTGTAAATCTGTGCTTAGATTTTTTGGGATTATAATTGCCAACTGAAATTTTCCTTTATAAACATTTTCTCTGGCAACTTCTTCGGTAAGTGGTTTATTATCGATTTGTGTTACAACGCTAAAAAGCTGACTTTTTTCTAAATTATCAAAGACAGTTTTAGAAACCGAACCTTTGTCGTTGTCGACCAATAAAATCTGAATTTTATTATCGCTAACGGTTTTAAAAGTGCTGTCCTGAATCAACGTTACGGTGATCACCAAAACCAAAGGCATTATAAATAAAATGACTAATCCTCCTAAATCACGTTTGAGAAGGAGAAATTCTTTTACGACTGACATCCAAATTTTATATATCATCTCTCAGATCTTTACCGGTTAATGAAATAAAAACTTCTTCGAGATTTCTAGCTTTTTCAGTCGAAGCAATTAATCCAGATGGCGTGCCTTGCGCATAGATTTTGCCTTGATCAAGAATGGCAATTGTGGTGCAAAAATCTTCGGCTTCAGCCAAATGATGTGACGTATAAATAATGGTAGTTCCGTTTTGATTTAAATGTTTAAGATATTCTATAATTGCATTTTTAGATTGTACATCAACACCAACGGTTGGTTCATCCAGAAATAAAACTTTTGGATTGTGCAGAATTCCAGCAATCAAATTGACTCTGCGTTTCATTCCGCCTGAGAAAGTTTCGATGCGTTTGTCGGCAAATTTTAAAAGTCCCAAAAGGTCTAAAGTTTCGATTACTTTATCTTTCAAAACAGAACCTTTTAAGCCGTACATACTTCCAAAATAATGCAAATTTTCACGAGCTGTCAACGTTGGATATAAAGCATATTCCTGAGGTACAACTCCAATGATTTTTTTGATTTTGGAAGAATCGCTGGCATAGCTCAAGCCATCAATTGTAAAATGCCCAGAAGTTGGTTTTATCAATCCGCAGAGCATTGAGATTAGCGTGGTTTTTCCGGCACCATTTGGACCTAATAAGCCAAAAATCTGACCTTGATTTATATCCAGCGAAACGTCGTTCAAAGAATACATTTCTGCATTTTTGTACTTTTTCGAAAGAGATTCTATTTTTATAACGGTTTGCAAAATATAGTTAGCTAATTGCCTTTTTTAGTTTTTTGAAAAAGATTTCTTCGCGATTTGCAATGTCCAGAAGTTCATCGGCAATGGCATTGTAAGCGTCTTCTTTGGCACTTCGGTTTTTATAAATACGAGAAGCTTCTACAGCAAAATCTCTCCAGGAATCTCCAATTTGTGTCATTTCTTTCGAAAGAACTTTCAATTCGTCATTGTTTAAAATAACCGAAGCTTCTTGTAAAAATGCCGCATATATAAAACGGAAACCTCCGCCGCCGGTTCCAATTTCTTCCTGCATACGAACCATTTGTGCGAGATAATGATTTGCTTTTCGAACGCCGTGTTTTAAAGGCCATTTTCTAATTTGTCTCGATACGAATTTAATTCCGCGAACGCCAACAATTGGCATTGGCGCAAGCATATCGCGACACGTATTTTTAATTCCTTTAATAATTGCGCTTTTAAAATCAACGTCTTTTGGAATCTGAATTGGATAATACATTTGTCCTCTTGGAGCAAAAGCGCCTTTGGCAAAACGTACTTTGTCTAATTCTTCGTGCGTTAAAGTGGTAACGGTTTCCATTACGGGATCGCTGATTAAATAATCCGTTTCAGTTTTTCCGTAAACGACTAAATTGTGTGCATTGAAGTGAAAACGGTATTCATCAGGAAAATAACTTAAATGATAAACACCAACTTGTAATCCGGTTGGGATATTGTTTTTTAGATTTTCGTCTAATGCTTTATTGGCATTAACTGTAGAAGAAAATTTTTGTCTTTTTATTTTTAAATTTAAACGATTGGCAACTTTATTAAAAATCTGTCCAGGCAAAGTTCTGTAACTGATTGCAGGCGCATGATTTACTTTTATAAAAGGCAAATACACAAAGAAAAGTCCGGAACCAATACCAAAAACCATTGGTTCACTGATATTTAATCCGTTGTTTTTTAGCAGATTTGAAGCCACTCCATTTTCACAATGAGCAGATTGATGGTGTGTAAAACTAGTTTGCATTAATCGGTTTTAATATTTTTTAATTCGGCTATTGAAATCTCAAAAGCGTCAGCATATTTCTGTAAAATTTTATCACTTAATTTAGCAAAAACAGTTGGTTTAAAATGTCTTTTTACGCGCCATTTCCACATCTCGACATAACCTGCAAGAATGGTAAGATCCATTTTATTGAGTTCCATATAATAACAAATCGGACTTAATTCGCCAATCTGAACTTTCATTTTTGCTTCTTCTGCACGTTCTTTTATATCGTCAATTGCGTTAGAAAGTGCAATGGCTTTTGGTTCCCAACCGGTGCTTAACGCAGTTGTGTAATTGCCATTTTCATCGGTAGCGTAAACAAGTTCTTTGAGGTTCTTTTTGCTTAAATTTCCATCGTGCTGAGGTACATTTTCTTTTTCCATGACGGTTTTTATTTTCGATCAGAGTTATGTTATAGCCGAAATTGTCTTTTGAATGAACAAATTAATTTCGCATTCTAAAAGTATTTTGTCTTCCAATAAACTTTCGCAACTCATTGTGCACAAAGTATAATCGTCGCCTATAAATTTCGAAACTAGATTTGCTTTGGTAATAATTGTATTACCAGCTTTTGGCAGCGAATGTATTTTTAAGTTTTTTAATGCGCTGATAAAACCAATCACATTTACGTTTTCATTTTCTGTTCCGTCTTCTTCAAAAAAATACTTTTTGCCTACAATTGCAGAACAAGTTTGTGCTGTATTTTCGATTAAACCGGCTTCGACAAAAATGTTATTATCGACAAAAATATTGTCTTCTTTTATCAGGAATGTCGTTTCTACAAAATTAGAATTTATGTCCAAAATTAGATCTACCATGAGCATAGGCGCTCGGTGCGGAAGATAATTTTGTATGTCAACTCCAACTTTCATATGTATATTATTTTGCCAAAACGGTTTTCATTTGTCCGCGGGCAATTTCTTCATTATTCAAAGTAGTTACAACATCAACCAGAGTTATTCCGGCAAATTCCTGCAGGATTGTTACCGCTGATTGAATTGTATCGTCGACTTTAGGGAACTTTTTTATTTCAATATCTTTTATAGAGCCAATATAACCTGTTGGCGCTGTTTCGTTTTTCAAAAAATACTCATATCCTGTATGCAACGCCACAGATTGTGCCATATGCTCGATTATTCCTGCTTCTAAAAAAGAATTATTATCAACAAAGATATTGTCGCTCTGAATTTTTAAACCGGAAACCAATGAGGTTTCGGTATAAGAATACATTTTATCTACCATTACAAAAGGAAACTTTTGAGGTAATAAATTTTCGACAGCTTCTTTATTTAAAAGAGATATTGTTTCCATTAGCAAACGGTTAAATAAGCGTAGGCAAAAGAGAATCTTCCGCTTTCCGGAACTGATAATAAAATGCGATCTCCTTTTTTTAGTTTACCGGAATACATTAATTCTTCAAGTGCAATATAAATAGAAGCCGAACCAACGTTACCAACTCTCAAAAGGTTCATAAACCATTTTTCGTCTGTAAGTACAATTCCTTTTTCGTTTAATCCGTTTTTTAATCCTTCTACAAAAAAGTTAGAAGAAACGTGTGGTAAAAAATAATCTACCTGATCTGCCGTAATATTGTGCTTTGCCATTGCATCGCTCATACTTTCGACACCTTTAGGCAGGATAAATTCGTCTAATATTTTTACATCCTGTTTTACCGCAAACACAGATTCGGTTAACCATTGCTCCGGATTGTAATCGCTCCAGGCTTGGATTTCGCCATTTTCTAATTTATCTCCACCTGCATACATACAAGTTTCCAATTCGAATGCATAAGAATACGCTTCCATCCATTCGATTTTTAGTGAAATTTCTCCGCTTGGTTTGTTTTCTAATAAAAAAGCTCCGGCTCCATCAGATAACATCCAACGTAAAAAATCTTTTTTGAAGGCAATTATAGGTTGTTCTTCAAGATTTTTTAAATTGATAATTTCGTGATTGTATTTTGGAGAAGAAAGCCATGTCGAAACTTTTTCTGAACCTGTGCAAATAGCATTTTTTGAGTTTCCTGATTTTATCGAAAGAAAGCCATATTTAAGTGCATTCATTCCGGAACAGCAAATACCCATTGAAGAATTTAATTCAACAGATCTGTTTTTTAATAAACCGTGAACCATTGCAGCATGCGATGGTGCCAAAACATCAGGTGATGAAGTTCCGCAAGAAAGCACTTCCAGATCCTGATCTGTAAAATTTTCATCAAATAGTTGTGCAACGGCATTTCGTGTTAACTCAGCGTTACTATGTGTACTTTTTCCGTTTTTATCTACGGCGTAATATCGGTTTGTAATTTTATTATTACGCAAAATAATGCGTCTTGCCTTTGAGGCAGTGTCATTTATCAGGCCTAAATAATCTTCCATTTCGTCATTTGAAACAGCTTCATTTGGCAAATATTTTGCGGCTTTGGTAATATATACGTCAAACATAATTAAATTTCGTATTCTAAACTCCTTGATAATATTGAGTTTCTTTTTTTATGGTTTTGAACTTGAATGGATAGGTAATAAGATGCAATATATAGACTATTGGCGAGATTAGCCATATCGCAAGGAATAAATAAACATAAAATATTTTAAGAAGCGTTTTCCTGTTTTTTTGATTCTTATGAATGAGATTTGACCACTTATTAAAAATTTTATTGGCTGTTTTGTCTACAGTTACTAAATACGGACTGATTTTTACAGCGCCTATTTCGGCTAATTTTGGCTGTAAATCGTCAAGTTTGTTTTGTTTAAGTTGGGAAAGCATGATTTCTCCAAATTTATCAGACTCCTGAATGTCTTTATCAGAAACTCCCGGAAGCGGAAAAAAGCCGAGATATCTTTTCTTTACGCCAGAAAACATCCAGTTTACAATAGTAATTACGCTGATTAAATTTCCAACGCGATCTACTAATGCAACATTTCCAACCAATTTTACATTTGCATCGCGCAATAAAACTTTAATTTTTTCCTGAGCCATAACCCACATATTACGAGAACCATTAATAGTTATAACGGGAGTATTGTTTAATATTGTCTTGGCTTCGGCACTTTTTAAAAAGGAATTGATTGGAATTGAAGGAGATAAAAACCAAACTTGATAATGAAAAAGGACTAAATCAAATTTTGTATTTAAAATTTCATCAGAAACTGGTTTAAGCTTCGTTGGAATCTGCAAAAAAGATTCTGGAAAAGCGTCAAAAAAAGAATCCTTATTCCAAGGAAATGGAAATGGTTTTTCTAATTGTATTTCGTGAAAAGTTACATTTATTTCCTCCGAATTTAAGAATGGTTTTGCAATGTTTTTCGCAATCGATTCTAGTTGTCCGGATTGGGAATAAAAAATAACGAGAACATTTTTCATTTTGTTTGTAGGCTTTGTTTGCAAACAAAAATAAGTAAATTTATTTAAACGAATTTTCTTGTTTAATGTTTAACGTTTTTGCCCGCGGGTTTAACGGATTAAACTGGTTTTCGCTGTTTTTTTTTGGTTCTCGCAAAGACGCAGAGGCGCAAAGTATTAGTTTAAAATGAGTTTTAAAGTACAGTTTGTCATTTCGACGGAGGAGAAATCTCCGCGACAATTATCCGTAAAGTATATCAATCTTTGTCGAGTTACTTGTGGAGATTTCTCCTCCGTCGAAATGACAAAAAAAACTTTGCGACTTCGCGTCTTTGCGAGATTCTTTACTTTGTTATCCTAAATCATTCCAGAAGTCGAAATAATTGAACCATTGCAAGGGATATTTCTGCACGATGCTTTCAACACTTTTTACGTATTCGTTCAATAATGCTTTTTCGTCACGGTGTTTTACGGTTGCTTCTCTTGCGTATAAATGATAATGTAAGTTGGGTTCTTTCATTACATAAACAAAAACAACGGGAACTTTTAATCTCGAAGCAATCAAAAACGGACCTGCAGGAAAGTTGGCTTCTTTACCCAGAATTTCTTCAGAAAGAGATTTGGTTCCTTCAAAATAACGATCGCCGGTAAAACAAACCAATTCGTTATTAGCCAAAGCGGCATTGATCTCAAAAATATGAGACAAATCGTCTTTGATAATTATAAATTTTACGGTTGGTTTTTGGGTAACACTTTCCAGATAATTTTTTATTGCAGAATGTTCTAAATCTGTAGTAACGAGATTGATTTGAAAATTAAGATCAATATCACCCAGAAAATGCTCGGCAATTTCAAAATTTCCAATATGAGCGCTAATTAAGACACCACCTTTTTTTTCGGCTAGAAGTTTTTTCAGAATCTCGATTCCGTCAAATTCATAAGTGAACTTATTTCGCATTCCTGCCGAAATGGAAACTTTATCAATAATGGTCTGTCCAAAAGTGTAATAACTTTTGAAAACCATTTTTCTTGATTTGAAATTGGAATAGTTCAGTCTTTCTTTAAAATAATAAAAAATAGCCTGATTGCTTTTCTTCAGAAACAAAAAGTAGTAAGAAGCAACAAAATAAAGTAGGACATAAGCAGCCTTGACACCCGCTTTTTGTATTAAAAAAACGAATATTCTATAGCCTAAAACTGTTCCTTTTGATTTGCCATCCCATTGACTCATTAAACAGCTTTAGCTTTTAGTTTGGTATCTATAAGGTCGTAAAAATTTTGAAAAGTAGCAATTCCAACAAAATCAGCTTCAACCAGTTTTACACCAAAGTTAGATTCAATAGAAACTACTAAATCTACATAATCTAAACTATCTAACCCAAGTGTATCTTTTAGATTAGCATCTGGTTCAATATCATCATTATCTACTTCAAATTCATCAACCAAAAAACCATTAATTCTTGCTATAATCTCTTCTTTATTCATCGTTCAATTTAAACTTTTTAACCACCAACGCAGAGTTGGTTCCTCCGAATCCGAAGGAATTGGACAAAAATATGTCAAATTTTTTGTTTAAAGTAGTTTTGACCAAATTTAATTTAGAAGCATCTTCATCTGGATTTTCCAAATTGATGTTCGGAGCGATGAAATCGTTCTGCATCATTAAGATAGAATAGATTATCTCACTTGCGCCAGCCATCCAACATTCGTGGCCTGTCATTGATTTTGTAGAACTTACGTAAGGATTTTTCTCACCAAATACTTCAAAAATAGCTTTTGCTTCGTTTCCGTCTCCAACCGGAGTTGAGGTTGCATGTGCATTTATATAGTCAATGTCGGTTGCTTTTAATTGTGCATCGTCAAGCGCTCGTTGCATGGCTATAGACGGACCTTCAACATTGGGCGTTGAGATATGCCCACCATTTGAAGAGAAACCATAACCTACAACTTCGGCAATAATATTGGCGCCTCTTGCAATTGCCGATTCGTAGCTTTCAAGTATCAACGTTGCACCGCCGCCACTCGGAATTAATCCGTCGCGATCAGCATCAAATGGGCGTGAAGCTTTCTCAGGTTCATTTTCTCTATTCGAAAAAACACCTAATCCGTCAAAACTGCTCATCGCATATTTGTTGATTTCCTGAGCTCCTCCGGTAATTATAATATCCTGGAATCCGCTTTTTATTAAAAAATAAGCTAAACCTATAGAATGTGAACCACTTGCACAAGCGGCACTTATAGTAAGATTAATTCCGCGAAGTTTAAAAATCGTAGATAAATTCATTGTTACTGTTGAATTCATTGATTTAAAAATCGCTCCGGAACCTATTAATGCGGTATCTTTTTTCTCGCGAACAATGTCTGTGGCGTCAATAATAGCTTTTGAGACACTATCGTTTCCGTACATGATTCCTACTTCGCGATTGTCGAAAAAGGCATCGTCGATATTGGCGTTTTTTAATGCTTCAATTGTTGCCATATAAGCATATTCGGTTTCTTCACCAATGCTCATACGTTGTCTGCGCGTCAATAAGTTTTTTAAATCCGCTTTCGGAACCATTCCCGTTAAGGCAGATTGAAAACCAAATTCTTTTCTTTCGGCGTCAAACTTAATACCGGATTTTCCGTTGTACAAAGATTCTTTTACTTCATCTAAAGAAGTTCCGATACAAGAATAAATCCCCATTCCAGTAATTACAACTCTCTTATTCATCGTCTTTCAAAGTATTTTTTTATCCTTAAAGTGTAATTTTTTTTTAATCTCGCAAAAACGCAAAGTCGCAAAGTTTATTCTTTTTTTTAAGTTTATTTAAATAAAACTTTGCGACTTTGCGTCTTTGCGAGCAATTTTCGACGTTTAAAAAAATTTAAAATAGTCTCACAAACTTAGGAACTATTAAGAATATATTCCTCCGTTTATATTGATAATTTCGCCTGTAATGTAGCTTGATTTTTTAGAAATCAAAAAGCTTACCAAATCTGCAACTTCTTCGGCTTCGCCAAAACGATTTACCGGAATTAGTTTTAGTAATTCTTTTTCGTCTAATTGGCTTGTCATATCAGTTCTGATAAAACCCGGAGCAACCGCATTTACAGTAATATTTCGTTTAGCAACTTCTTGTGCCAATGCTTTTGTAGCAGCAACAATCGCGCCTTTTGCTGCCGAATAATTAGTTTGTCCCGCCGTTCCTTTTACTCCGGAAACGGAAACCATATTTACGATTCGGCCATATTTATTACGTAACATTTTTTGAATAAAAAACTGCGTAACATTAAAAAAACCGTTTACACTTGTATTTACCACACCGTTCCAGTCTTCGGGAGTCATCCACATAAAAAGACCATCTTTTGTAATTCCGGCATTGTTTACAATCGCTTCAACAAGTGCTTCAGGATTAGCTTCCTGCCATTTTGTTAAAGTGGTTTGTACTTCTTCATAATTCGAAACATCAAAACCTAAAATTTCTCCTGTTGCGCCTAATTTTTGTATTTCCTGAAGTGTTTCTTCGGCAGCTGTTTTATTCGAATGATAGTTAATTAGAATATGATAATTGGCTTCAACTGCCAGTTTTTTACAAATAGCACTACCAATTCCTCTTGAACCGCCTGTTACTAATACACATTTCATTTATGTTGATTTTGTTTTTTTGTCAAAAATGTTATATCCTTTTTGATTGGAGATAACTATTATTTTTTCTTTTTAGTTGCTGGTTTCGCTGCAGGTTTTGTTTCTGCTTTTGGTTTCTCAGTAACACTTTCAGTTGCTTGAATTTTTTCTGCTCCTTTCGAAAATAATTCAGCATTTTCAAACCATTGATTGCTTAAGACAGTTCCGTCTGGTTTAAGAAATCCCCATTTTCCTTCATTTTTTACTCTTGCAACGCCATCGATAAAACCTTTATCTTGTTTTACAAACATGGCAATAATTCCATTTGCTGTAATTCCGTATTGAGTTGGGATTACCAGTTTTCCTGATTCGTTGATGAATCCCCAGTTTTTTTCTTTTACAGGCGCTAATCCGTTTGTACTAAAAACTTCTGCATCACTATAAGTTGGTTCAATTACAAATTCTGCTTTTGGATTAATATATCCCCATTTAGATCCAACGCAAACCGGAGCTAAATTTTTTGAGAATGCTTTTGCTTTATCATATATAGGAGTAATTATCCAATTTCCTTTTAAGTCAATGAATCCAATTTTTCCGTTCTTTTTAGCAAAAGTCAAATCTTGCGTATCAAAATCCCAAATTTTTTCGGCACCATCAACTGCAATAAAACTTCCTGCGCTAACAACTCCAAATGTTTTGTCTTTTCTTGCCCAGGTTGTATTTTTAAAATAATTTCCGATTTCGTCATATGCAGGTTCAACCAATTCTTTTCCGGAAGTATTAATAATACCCCATTTTTTATTGATTCCAACTCTTGCAAAACCATTTTCAAACGGTTTGATTATGTCGTATTTTGGCTGTAAAACAACTTCCATTTTTGGGTTGATTAAACCAATTTTATCTCCTTGTTTTATGAAAGCAACACCATTATCAAAATCATATAATTTTTCAGAAGTTGGTGCTTTCTGAATTTCACCTTTAGTATTAATATACACCCAGTCTTTATCGTTTTTTACAATTGCAATTCCGTTGTTAAATTCTTTAGCATCACTAAAAGTTGCCGGAATTGCCCAGCTTCCTTTTGTGTCAATAAAACCCCATTTTCCACCATTTTCTACAGCGGCCAAACCTTCAGAGAAACTCTTTGCAGATTTATATTGAGGCTCAATTTTAAAGTTTCCATCTTTAGAAATGTATCCAATTTTAGAGTCTTTTTTAACTAAAGCCAATTCTTGACTATTAACAAATTGAATGCAACATACGAATAAAAAAATAAGTGTTTTTTTCATGGTCTTAAAGGTTCAATATTAATAATGTGAAATAAAGTATTAACTATTGATCAGGTAATCTTTTACTTTTTGAACAAAAGGATACATAACCTGATCTTCTTTAAATACAGGAATTATGGTTCTAATATCATCGTACCATTTTTTAGTTACAGATGAAATTTGATCTTTTTGTGCTAAATAATCAATTGCCTGAACGATTGTAATCATCTCGATTGCTAAAACTTCAAAAGCATTTTCGATTACTTTCGAGGTAATTACCGCTGCATTTGTTCCCATACTTACAATATCCTGATTGTCGTTATTGTTAGGAATACTGTGAACGTACATTGGGTTTGATAACATTTGACTTTCGGCAGTTGTTGAGGTTGCAGTAAACTGAACGCCCTGCATTCCGAAATTAAATCCTAATGTTCCTAAGTTGACAAATGGAGGAAGAATTTCGTTGATTTTTGAGTTCAATAAATAATTCAACTGACGTTCTGCCAACATTGTTAATTTGGTAATAACAATTTTCAGTTTATCCATTTCAAGCGAAATATAATCGCCGTGGAAGTTTCCTCCGTGATAAACGTGTTTGTTTTTTACATCTATAATAGGATTGTCGTTTGCCGAGTTAAATTCGTCTTCAAGAATAGAAGCAACATTGTTTATGGTTTCTAAAACCGGACCTAAAATTTGAGGTACACAACGTAATGAATAATATTCCTGAACTTTTTCTTTAAAGATTTCTTCGGTGTTTTCACCCGAATATAAGTGATCTTCTCTTTTACGGATTAAAGTACTGTCAGAAAGATTTTTTCTCATTCTTTGAGCCACTTCCTGTTGTCCTTTATGACGTTTGGTTTGATTTAATTCCTCAGAGAAATGATCATCATAAGCCTGAACCAATTCGTTTATGGCGCAAGAACATTTTAGCGACCAATCTAATAATTTATTAGCGTGATGAACATTTACAACTCCAATTCCCGTCATTACAGAAGTTCCGTTTATTAAAGCCAAACCTTCTCTGATTTCTACCTGAATTGGTTTTAAACCTTCGATTTCAAAAACTTCCTGAGTAGGTCTTCTGTCGCCTTTATAAAAAACTTCGCCTTCGCCAATTAAAACTAAAGCTAAATGTGATAATTGTACTAAATCTCCGCTGGCACCAACGCCTCCGTGTTCAAAAATAAGTGGAGTAATATCTCTGTTAATCAATTCTGCCATTAAGTGAATTACCGAAGGATGAACTCCTGAATTCCCTAATGACAAAGTATTTAAACGAGCCAAAATTGCTGCTTTTGCACAAACTGGGCTTAAAGGTTTTCCGGTTCCGGAAGAGTGACTTCTAATTAAATTGTATTGTAATTGAATTTGGTCAGATTCTTTAATTCGGTATTGAGCCATTGGGCCAAAGCCAGTATTTACGCCATATATAATTTTATTTCCCGAAAATTCTTTCAAGAAATTAAAGCTTTCATTTACTCGATTTAGGACTACATCGCTGATTGCAACTTTGTTATTTCCAAAAATAATTGATTCGAATTCTGCTAAACTTAAATATTCATTAATTGTGTTCATTAAATCGTTTTTTGTTGCGCTAATTTAATTTTATTTATCAAAATAAATGTAGTTATTTTGATGAAGGCAAATGTAAGTTAATAATTAATAACATTCTTATTATGATAAAGGAGTTTGTAGATGTTTTAGTGATCGGTGCAGGACCGTCCGGATGTGTTTCTGCGTCGTATCTTCATAACAATAATGTTAAAATTAAAGTAGTAGAAAAAACAAAATTTCCAAGACTTGTTGTCGGCGAAAGCCTGATTCCCAGAGTTATGGATCATTTTGCAGAAGCTGAACTTTTTGAAAGTCTTGATGCGATGAATTTCGAAAAGAAACTCGGAGCACGTTTCATTCGAGGAGAAGAGATTTGTGTTTTTGATTTTAGCCAGAAATTTGGTGAAGGATGGGATTGGACATGGCAGGTTCCGCGCGCGGATTTTGATAACACAATGGCGCAGGAAGTGCTTAGAAAAGGAATTGATCTGGAGTTTGAAACCGAAGTTTTGGAAGTTTCTTTTGAAGGTAAAAATTCTAAAACAATCGTAAAAGACAAAGACGGAAACCTAAAAGAAATTCACGCCAAATTTATAATTGATTCCAGCGGATATGGCCGTGTTTTGCCAAGACTTTTAGATCTTGATACGCCATCAAAATTGGATCCGCATTCATCGATATTTACACATGTAAAAGACATCAATAGAGAAGAAGGTATTGAGGGAACTCAGATTTCATTTGATATTCTGGAAACCGAAGTTTGGTTGTGGGTAATTCCGTTTTCGAATGGAAATACAAGTTTAGGAGTTGTTGGTCCAACGGATTTTATCAATTCGCTTTCTGAGAATAAAGATAATGCTGAAGCTTTAAGAAATGCGATTCAGAAATCAGATTATTATATCAAAAGATTTAAAGGAACTGAGTTTTTGTTTGAACCCGTAAAACTCGAAAATTATTCGAGAGCGGTAAAAAGAATGTATGGAGATGGTTTTGCTTTGACAGGAAATAGTTCTGAATTCCTAGATCCGGTTTTTTCATCCGGAGTTGCTTTTGCGACAGAATCCGGAATGTTGGCTGCCAAATTATACCTTAAAGAATCACAAGGAATCGAAGTAAATTGGGAAGTTGAATTTACCGAATATATGAAACGCGGAATTGCTGTTTTTACCACTTACGTGAAAGAATGGTACACAGGAAACCTTCAGACATTATTTTTTCATCAACCCGAAAATCCGGAAGTAAAAGAGAAAATCTGTTCAGTTTTGGCAGGTTATGTTTGGAATGAAGAAAATCCGTTTGTAAAAAAACACGATCACGTAATCGCCAATATGGCGTATTTGCTGAATATGCAAAAAGAACAAAGCCCTGAATAATCAGGGCTTTTTTATTAAATTCATTCCGTAGGAATGTCTGCTCGGTAGAATTGAATTTGAATTGCGGTTATAAATCGTTCCGTGGGAACGTTTGATTTGTGTAAATTGTTATTTCAATAAATCAGGTGTCCTTACAGGACACACAATTCTACACCATTATTTTTTTACCGATGAGATATTCCTACGGAATATTGTATGGTTTTTGCGGATCATTTTTCTGTTAAATATAAAACGTAATTGACACAATTAAATGCAAAAAGAGGATATCAATTTGATATCCTCTTTTTTTCTTCAAAAAATATATAGTAAAAAATTATACTACCAGAATTTAACGTACAATGCGATAATTGATAATAAAGTAATTACGATTAAAACAGTTGTTTGTGGTTTTACTTTAAACATTTCATAGTCTAATTCAAAAGCTTTTGGATTAACTTTTGGTCCTGCAAAACTGATTAACACCATTACTAATGTTGTGAAGAAGAATGATAATCCCATACAAATGTGGAACGGAATTTCGAATGCTCCTTTACCATTAGAATAAGCAGTATATAATAAGGTCTCATTTCCGAATAATGCCGGAGCATATTCATTGAATAAAACAGATAATAAGAATCCTAAAATTACTCCAACAATTGCAGCAGCTCCAGTTGTTCTTTTCCAGAACATACCAAGAATAAACATTGCGAAAACTCCAGGGCTAATAAAACCTGTGTATTTTTGAATGTAAGTGAATCCACCAACTCCGCCAATTCCTAAAAGGTCATTCCATGTAAATAAAACAGCTAAAAGCATTGCAGCAAAAACGGCAATTCTACCAATGTTTACTTGTTGTTTTTCGCCAGCTTCTTTTTGGATATATTTTTTATGAATATCTAAAGTATAAATTGTAGAAATACTGTTTACTTTTCCGGCTAATGAAGCCACAATTGCAGCAGTCAATGCCGCTACAGAAAGTCCTTTTAATCCTGTTGGCAAGAAAGTCAATACAGCAGAATAAGCGCCATCTTTTCCTCCAACTAATTGAGGTAAATGTCCGTTTTGGTATAAAACATAAGCAGCAATACCAGGTAACATTACGATTAATGGCATTAATAATTTTAAGATACCAGCAAACAAAATACCTGTACGAGCCGTTTGTAAATCAGCACCCAAAGCTCTTTGAGTAATGTATTGGTTACAACCCCAGTAGTTTAAGTTGATAATCCAGATACCAGCCAAGTATGATAATAATCCAGGGAAAGTCAAGTATTTGTCAATCGCAAGTTGAGAAGTTTGTGCCGTAACTACAGTATCGTGTGGTTTTGGGATGATCATTTTGAAATGTTCCGGAGCTTCTCTCATTAAAACTTTGAAACCTTCAATAGCATTTTCGCCAACTCCAAAATATTGTCCAACAGTTGTAAGTGCGATATAAGAAGTTACCAAACCTCCAATGATCAAAACAGCAACCTGAATAACGTCAGTATAAGCTACAACTTTCATTCCTCCAAGAGAAATAAACAAAGCAAAAACAGCCAATCCAATCATGATCACGTGCAGATATTCTCCTCCCGCTAAACCATTAATAGCAACTGCTCCTAAATATAGAATAGAAGTTAAGTTTACAAAAACATACAAAAACAACCAGAAAACAGCCATAATCAACGCAGTCGATTCATTATAACGTGTTTTTAAGAATTGAGGCATTGTATAAATCTTATTTTTAAGATATACCGGAATAAACCAAACCGCAACGATAATCAATGCGATAGCAGCAATCCACTCATAAGCTGCAACGGCAATTCCTAAAAAGAAACCTTCACCACTCATTCCAATAAATTGTTCAGCTGAAATATTTGATGCAATCAGAGAAGCTCCAATAGCCCACCAAGTTAAATTTCCTTCAGCTAAAAAGTAAGCTTTAGCATCTTGTTCGTCTTGTTTACGCTTGCGGTAAACGGTGTAACCGTAGGCAGAAACTACGATAAAATAGATAATAAAAACCGCATAATCTGCGAAAGCGAGGTTCTGGTTCATTGTTAGTAGTATTTTAAAAATTAGTATAGATGATAGTTTTTTAATTTGTGGCTTTTAAATTATTTGATTAAGATAATTCCGAAACCATGTTTTTGTTATTCAGTGGTGGTTTTTAATGTGATATATGTTTTTATTCTGTTATTTTTTTATGAAAATGCAAGCGAAAGCCAAAAGTAAAATAAAAAATGAGAACTACACTATTTTAAATGTGTTTTTTACATTTATAAATAAAATTATTATGTTAAATTTTTAAACAGCACTCATTTAGCTCATTTATTATTTGATTTTTCCTTCTTTTTTATAATGTACTTCAGATTGTTGTCTTAAAATTTCGGCACTTTTTTCAGGAGTAATATCTCTCTGCGATTCTCCTAACATTTCATATCCAACCATAAATTTCTTAACCGTCGCAGAACGTAATAAAGGTGGGTAAAAATGCATATGAAAATGCCATTCAGGATGTTCTAAACCATCTGTTGGAGATTGGTGAATTCCTGAAGAATACGGGAACGAAGTACTAAATAAGTTATCGTATTTTGTTGTTAATTGCTTTAATATTTTAGCAAAAGCGGTACTTTCTTCTGCAGTAAAATCAGTGATTTTGCTAATCGCTTTTTTACTTACAATCATAGTTTCATAAGGCCAGATTGCCCAAAATGGAACCAAAGCCACAAAATGATCATTTTCGATTACAACACGTTCTCCAACTCTTAATTCTGCTTTTACATAATCTTCCAGAAGAGTTCTGCCGTTTTTATCAAAGTAAGATTTTAGGCTAATTTGTGTTTTTTCAACCTGAGTTGGCAAAGATGATTGTGCCCAGATTTGTCCATGCGGATGCGGATTACTGCAACCCATAACGCTTCCTTTATTTTCGAAAATCTGAACGTGATTGATGTATTTAATACTTCCTAAATCAGTGTATTCTTTTTGCCAGGTTTTGATAATATTTTCGATTCCGTCAATTTCCATTTCCGGTAAAGTCAGATCGTGTCTTGGAGAAAAGCAAACAACTCTTGAAATTCCCTGTTCTGGCTTTGCTTTAAAAAAAGTGTGTTTGATATCTTCTTCAAAAATAATTTCGTCCTGCTTCATTGCAGCAAAGTCATTTTCAAAAACAAAGCTGCTCTCGTAGTTAGGATTGTTTACACCATTGGCGCGAACATTTCCCGGACACAGATAACATGTTGCGTCGTATTTTGGTAAAGCTTCAGTTGAAATAGTTTCGTTTTGTCCTTGCCAAGGACGTTTGGCGCGGTGAGGAGATACTAAAACCCATTCGTTTATTAGTGGATTAAAACGTCTGTGAGGATCCTCGTTAATGTCAAAGTTTTTCATTTTTGTACTGGTGGTTTTTAAAGTAGTGTTGTTCCGTTTGAGATTTTTACATCATAAAATTTTAATTCAATCCCAAATGTATCTAAATAAAGATTTGAAAACTTACTTTTTACCTCATTTTCATGCCCTTTTTTTATTAAATTGATGGTGCATCCGCCAAAACCTCCGCCCATCAAACGCGAACCTATTATTCTCTCGTCAGCTTTTGCGGTATCTACCAGCATATCCAGCTCCTCACAGCTTACTTCATACTCTTGCGAAAGACCGTAATGCGTCTCAAAAAGCAATTGTCCTAAAATTTCTATATTTCCGTTGTCCAAAGCCTCACAAGCTTTTGTTACGCGGGCAATTTCTTTTACAACATAATGAACTCTCTTAAAAACAGTCGGGCTGAATTTATTCTCAATGCTCAAAAGTTGTTCTTCTGTACAATTTCTAAAACTCTTTATTTCCGGAAAGTGATTTTTAATGATCGCTAATCCTTCTTCACACTCAATTCTTCTAGTATTATATTCAGATGTAAAAAGAGAATGTTTTACATTACTGTCGAATAATACCAAAGAAAAATCTTTAAAATCAGCATTGTGATATTCAAAGTCTAATGTATTACAATCTAATTTTATTACTTTATTATCAAGACCGTGAACACTTGAAAACTGGTCCATAATACCACAATTGATACCAACCCAATGTTCTGCTTTTTGTCCTAATAATGAAATATCAACTTTCTCAATTTTAAGATCAAAAAGTTCCTTGATCCCGAAAATCGTTCCGCACTCCAAAGCTGCCGAAGACGACAATCCTGAACCAACCGGAATGTTACTGCTGAAAACACAATTGAAACCATCAAAAGAAAAACCATTATCCTGCAATTGTTTTATTACACCACGAATATAATTGGTCCAGACAACATCGCTCAATTGAACTTCCTGAGTCAAATCAATTTCGAATTCTTCATTCAAATCAATGGCGATTATTTTAGATTTTTTGGTGTTGTTTTTTTCGAAAGCAAAACAAATTACCTTGTCAATTGCTGCCGGTAAAACATAACCGTCATTATAATCAATATGCTCTCCAATAATATTAATTCTTCCAGGAGAAAGTACAATTTTTTGAGGCGCAGATCCAAATGATTTCTCAAAAAATGCCGTTGTGTTTTGTATTAAAATGTCATTCATTATAGTGTAATTGTAATAGTGTTTTCTAACAGTTTTTGTAAACTGATTTTTAAAAAGTACTAATTTATATTCTCAAATTTATAAACTGTTTTTTGGCGATATTCAGCTCCTTTTTTCAAAACCGAATTCGGAAAATGAGCGTGATTTGGTGCATCCGGAAAATTCTGTGTTTCAAAACAAATTCCACTTGACGAATGATACGTTACATTTTCTTTTCCTTTAAGGATATCAAAACAATTTCCGCCTACATATATATGTACACTTGGCTGATCTGTGTAAACGCTCATTTGTAAATTATTTTTTGTGCTCAATAATTTTGCTACAACTTCATTCGTAGGTTCAATTACGAAAGAATTATCAATAGAAGCCGGACATTTTTTTGCCGTTCTAAAATCAAAATCATGATTAGAAAGCGCTGTGAAATTTCCCGTTGGAATATTCTCGTCATTCGTTTCTAAAATCTTCTCTGAGTCAATAAACATTTCCTGATTCAATACAGAACCATCGTGTCCGTCAAGATTAAAATAACTGTGATGCGTTAAGTTAATCACCGTATCTTCAGTCGAAGTTGCTTTATAATCCAGTTGCAATTCGTTTTTCTCGGTTAATGTATACGTTAAATCTACCTGTAATTCCCCCGGATAATTTTCGTCAAGATCAGGACTCAAAAGACTAAATGTTATCGACGGATTTTCATTAGAAGTAATATCAGTAACGTTCCATAATTTTTGTCCAAAACCAGCATTTCCGCCATGTAACGCATTACCATTATTATTGGTATTTAACTGAAAAGTTTTACCATTTAAAGAGAAAATACCTTTATTAATTCTTCCCGCATATCGTCCAACAGTTGTTCCTAAATAAGGCGCACTTGGCAAACTATAAGAAGCTAAATAAGATGCTGCCGAATCAAATCCTACAACAACATCTACCAGTTTTCCGTCAGCAACAGGAATTTGTAAAGAAGTAACTGTCGCTCCAAAATTTGTAATTTGAACTTTCATTCCGTTTTTGTTCGATAATTCAAAAGCGAGAATTTCTTCGTTATCAGAAGATAAACCAAATGAATTAGAAATACTTTTCTCTTGAAAATGCGATATGTGTTTTATTTCCATGCTATTTTTGCCAAAAATGAAATCCAAAAATAGAAACATTATTTGCGTTAGCATACCAGTACCTACCAGTTTTTTGTATATTGCGCCAAAATCTATTTTTTTATGAATATTATCTCTATTCAAAATAACATTGGATTGCCAAAATATAAGCAGATAATTCTCTCAATAGAAAAGGCAATCGAAGAAGAAAAATTAGTCAAAGGCGATCGGCTTCCGTCAGTAAATAAAGTCTGTTTGGCTTTTTCATTGTCACGTGATACCGTTTTGTTAGGCTATGACGAACTTAAAAAACGTGGAATTATTTATGCCATTCCAGGCAAAGGATATTACGTTAAGAGCGTTGAAATCACCATAAAACAAAAGATTTTTTTACTTTTTGATGAGTTAAATATTTTTAAGGAAGATATTTATAATTCATTTTTAAAGAACATTGGAAAAAATGTACAAGTAGATATTTTCTTCCACCATTTTAATGTTCAGGTATTTCAAAAACTGATAAATGACAGCAACGGAAATTATACCAAGTACATTATTATGCCGACTAATTTGGCTGGTGTGGCTGATATTTTAAAAACCCTACCAGTAAATGAGGTAATTATTTTGGATCAGACCAATCCTGATTTAAAATTATATCCCGCCATTTATCAAAATCACCAGAAAGATATTTTTGAAGGTTTGTATAAAGGAAAAACAAAACTGAACAAATACGAAAAGCTAATTTTGATCTTTCCCGGCTTTAGAGAACCTCTTGGAATGAAATTAGGATTTGAACATTTTTGCACTGAATATAATTTTGAATATGAAATTATAACTGAATTTACAGACAGAGAAATTACGCTGGGAGATCTTTATATTATCCCGAATGACAGGGATTTGGTTCGTGTAATTGAAAGCGCCAGAGATCAACATTTGAAACTCGGAATTGATTTTGGAATTATATCTTATAATGAAACACCGCTAAAAAAGATCGTTGCAAATGGAATCACAACAATTTCTACGCATTTTGAAACAATGGGGAAAATCTTGGCAGAGATGGTTCTTAAAGGAAATAAAGAACAAATCGAAAATAAGTTTTCTTTGATTGTTCGTAATTCTTTGTAAAAGATAAAATGTTTAGTCCCTACGGGACATTTGTAATCTGTTCAATATTGTTTTCTACCAACATATAATCTCTCCGAGATATTAACTCCGTTAGGAGTTACAGGTCGGTAGAAATTGTCACGCCCCAGAAAAATGTCCCGTAGGGACTTCATTTGTTTGCATTAATTTCAAATTACAGTATCGAAAACTTTTTTTTGTTTTTGTGGAATTATTTTACATACATTTGTAAATGTAAATTTTACACTTATTATTTGATTTGATTCTGTTTTGAATTCTTAGAACTGTTTCTATATGAAATTCAGCGACAAACAAATAAAACTATACTATTAAACCAACCAAAAGATTACTTAGAAATGAACAACAAAATAGACCAATCAGCCGCAGATAATATACGCGCTTTAGCCATTTCGATGGTCGAAAAAGCAAATTCCGGTCATCCGGGAGGATCGATGGGCGGCGCCGATTTCATGCACATTTTATATTCGGAATATTTAAAATTCGATCCAACAGACATGCATTGGATTTTTAGAGACCGATTTTTTATGGATGCCGGACATCTTTCGGCTTTGATGTATGCTCAATATCATTTGTTGGGAAATTACGAAAAATTAGATTTAGAAAACTTCAGACAATGGGGTTCTGTAACGCCGGGACATCCTGAAATTGATGTAAAAAGAGGTATCGAAAATACTTCTGGACCTTTAGGACAAGGACATGCAATGGGAGTTGGAGCTGCAATTGCTGCAAAGTTTTTATCGGCAAGATTTGAGAATTTATTCGATCATAAAATTTACGGTTTTATAACTGATGGAGGAGTTCAGGAAGAGATTTCGCAAGGAGCCGGACGTATTGCAGGACATTTAGGATTGAACAATTTTATTATGTTTTATGATTCAAATGATGTGCAGCTTTCGTCAATGACAGATGAGGTTACGACTGAGAATACAGCAATGAAATACGAATCCTGGGGCTGGAAAGTGATCACAATTGATGGTCATAATCATGCTCATATTCGTTCAGCATTAAACGCAGCGCATGCCGAATTAGAACGACCAACGCTAATTATTGGAAGAACAATTATGGGAAAAGGTTGCGTTACCGCCGACGGAACAATGTACGAAGGACAATGCGAATTACACGGAAAACCAATTGGAGCAACAAAAGCAGATTTTGAAAAAACGTTATTGAATTTAGGTGCAAATCCAGAAGATTCATTTGCAGTTTATGAAGACGTTGCAGCTCATTATAAAACGATTTCAGCACAGAAAGCAGAAGAAGCTTCAGAAAGAAAAGCGCAAATTTTGGCTTGGGAAAATCAAAATCCAAAATTGGCAGAGAAAATTAAACACTTCTTTAATGGTGATTTGCCAACTTTAGATTTTAGCGCTGTAGTTCAAAAAGCAAATGCTGCAACGCGAGATGCTTCGGCGGCAGTTTTAGGATATCTGGCAGAGAATGTAGAGAACATGATTGTATCTTCTGCCGATTTATCGAATAGTGATAAAACAGATGGTTTCCTGAAAAAATCATCGGTTTTACAAAAGAATAATTTCAGCGGAGGATTTCTACAAGCGGGAGTTGCCGAATTAACAATGGCTGCAATCGCTAACGGAATCGCGCTTCATGGTGGAGTTATTCCGGTTGTGGCTACATTTTTTGTGTTTTCAGATTATATGAAACCGGCAATTCGTTTGGCAGCAATTCAGGAATTAGCCGTAAAATATGTCTGGACGCACGATTCTTTTCGCGTAGGCGAAGATGGACCAACGCATCAGCCAATCGAGCAAGAAGCTCAGATAAGATTATTGGAAAAAATCAAAAACCATTCAGGCGATCAAAGTTTATTAGCGCTTCGTCCTGCTGATGCTGTTGAAACTTCTGTGGCGTGGCAAATGGCTTTAGAAAACAAAAAAACGCCAACAGGATTAATTCTTTCGAGACAAGATATTAAGGATCTTCCAACGAATGGTAAGTCAAGATTTGAAGAAGCAACTCAGGCAAAAAAAGGTGGTTATTTGGTAAAAGAAACTCAAAATCCAAACATTACTTTAATTGCAAACGGATCTGAAGTCGCAACACTTATTGAAGCCGCAAACGAATTGGAACAAATCATTAAGATTAAAATAAATGTAGCTTCCATTATTTCAGAAGGACTTTTTAGATCACAATCTGGAGAATATCAGGAAAGTGTTATTCCAAATAATTCGTTAGTTTTTGGACTTACGGCGGGACTTCCTGTTAATCTCGAAAATCTGGTTGGAAGTAAAGGTCAAGTATTTGGATTGGATCATTTTGGATATTCGGCTCCAGCTTCTGTTTTAGATCAGAAATTTGGATTTACCAGTAAAAATGCCTGCGAAGAAATCCTTAAATATTTAGAAAAAAATAATTATAACATATCAAAATAATAGAAAGACATGAAATTTTTTATAGATACAGCAAACTTAAAAGATATTAAAGAAGCTAATGATTTAGGAGTTTTAGATGGTGTAACCACAAACCCGTCATTGATGGCAAAAGAAGGAATTACAGGCGCACAAAATATTTTAGATCATTATATAAAAATTTGCGAATTGGTAGACGGCGATGTTAGCGCTGAAGTTATCTCAACAGATTTTGACGGAATGGTTGCCGAAGGTGAAAAACTTGCTGCTTTACATCCGCAGATTGTGGTGAAAATCCCGATGATAAAAGATGGTGTAAAAGCGATCAGATATTTTTCAAATAAAGGAATTAGAACCAATTGTACTTTGGTATTTTCTGCTGGTCAGGCTTTATTGGCAGCAAAAGCCGGAGCAACTTATGTATCGCCATTTATTGGTCGTCTTGATGATGTTTCGACTGACGGAATGGTTTTAATCGAAGATATTAGATTGATTTATGACAATTATGGTTTTGAAACTCAAATTCTTGCAGCTTCTGTTCGTAATGTAATGCATATTATTAATTGCGCAAAAACCGGTTCTGATGTAATTACTGGTCCATTAAGTGCAATCGAAGGTTTATTAAAACATCCGTTAACGGATATTGGTCTGGCAACTTTCCTTGCAGATTATCAAAAAGGAAATAGCTAGATTATAATTTTTCTGCCATAGATTAAACAGATTAACACAGATTTTTTTAATCATTTTAATTCTTTAATCTGTGGCAGAATTTAAACAGAATAATTTGTTAGTTTTTTAATAGTAGTTTTATTGAAGTAAAAACCCTGAAAGTTTGTGGCTTTCAGGGTTTTGTTTTTATTAATTTTTTCATGCAGATTATGCAGAGTAGCGCAGATTTTTTTAAATCATTTTAATCTTTTAATCTGTGGCTAAACTTTCTTTACAAATTCAGAACAAAATCATTCAATAATTTCTCTTCGTATTTTTCTTTATTGAACGTATACAAATAAGATCCTTTTCGAGAAGATTGCATGTCTTTTTCGTCTAGTTTGTTTAGGATTTCCAGAGAATTAATTTTACTGATAAAGTTTCTTTTGTCTAATTCCTTGCTTAAAATTGCTTCGTACAATTCTAATAATTGACGCATGGTGAATTTCTCCGGCAACAATTCAAACCCAATAGGTTTTATTGAAGTTCTGTAGCGCAATCTTCGAATGGCGTGATCTACCATTTCGTTATGGTCAAAAATTAAGTTTGGAGCATCGGCAACACTGAACCATTGTGCGTGATAATTTTTTATTAATTCGGCATTATGGTTTTCGATATTAATCAATGCATAATAAGAAACCGAAATGGTTCTTTCGACAGGATCACGATCGATTTCGCTGTAAGCATATAACTGCTCCATATAAATATCGTTCAAACCTGTATATGTATTCAAAATTCTGATAGCAGCATTGTCTAATACTTCGTCACGTTTTAAGAAACCACCAATTAAGGACCATTTTCCTTTTTCGGGTTCGAAATCTCTTTTGATCAAAAGTATTTTTAAACCTTCATTATCGAATCCAAAAATGATGCAATCTACTGCTAATAAAGCTTTGTCTGCAGAGCTATAACTGTTTAGCATATGTTTGTTTTTATTGGTAAATATATAAACTTCCTAATTCGTTTCATAATTTTATTAATGTATAATATACACTTAAAATTAATAGGCTAATAAATAGTGTTAAAAAGATACGCTTTTGAGTTGAGAAAAACCATAAATTTTCTTTTTTCAATCGTTTTCGAGACGAAATTAAGACGTTTTTTAGAATAAAAGGTAAAATCAGCATCAAAATTTAGAGAAGTAAACAAGATTTTATTTACAAGATCATTCTTTTTTTGGTAGTAAAACAGCCATTAAAGGCTTCATTTTTAAGTTTTTTGAATTTTTTTCGAAAGCTGAAATTTTTGATTAAAAAGTTGCTTTTTAGCTAAAAGTGTTGATTTTACACAAATTACATTCTAAAAAGGCTATTTTTTTGAAAAATATATTAATTTTTAAATGTTGTTTTCACACTTAATTTATGGGATGCGTTTTTTTTACCGCTTTTTTTTGCCATATTAATTTGTTTTTAAGGTTTTTTTTTAGTTAAATTTACAAATGTAAAATTAACACTTATAATTATACACTAACCAACTTAAATAAACCAGTATGATAACAAACCAACGATTATTTTTTTATTGCAATTTTTTATTGCCAAAAAAAGAATGGCTTTTAGCATTATTAATGCTATTATTTTCTGCTAATCAAATGTCGGCTCAAGGCAAAGTGATTAGCGGAGTTGTTACCTCGGCATCAGACAAATTGCCTTTGCCGGGAGTTAATATTATGATAAAGGGAACAAAAACAGTTGCTGTAACTGGTTTTGATGGAGAATATTCGATTAAAGCATCTCCAAATGATGTATTAATCTTTTCATTTATAGGATTTCAAAATAAAGAATTATCAGTAAACAATCAATCTAAGGTAGATGCAGCATTAAGTGAAGACACTAATAAACTGAACGAAGTCGTAGTTATTGGTTACGGAACACAAAAGAAATCTGATTTAACAGGATCTGTAAGTGTTGTAAATCTGGAATCGGCAAAAAAAACGGTTACCTACGATGCTGCAAAAATGCTTCAGGGACAAGTTCCGGGAGTTACGGTTCAATCTTCTGGAGAACCGGGAGGTTTTGTAAATATCAAAATTAGAGGTATAACTTCCTTCAGTAATAACAATCCTCTTTTTGTTATTGACGGTATTATGGTTGATGCTCCTTATGATTTTGCACCGGGAGAAATTGAATCTATGCAGGTTTTAAAAGACGCTTCTTCGGCAGCTATTTATGGTGTTCGTGGAGCAAACGGGGTTGTAATTATTACGACTAAAAAAGGAAAAGCAGGTAAATCTGAAGTTAAATTCAAATCTATTGTTGGACTTCAGAATGTAACTAAAAAATGGGATGTAACAGACCGTTTGGGATATCAGCAAATTACAAGCGAAGCAGAAAGAAACAGAGATATCAGAGCGGGTGTTCCGGTGAGTATTGCTCCTGGGAATGATCCTACAAGCCCATCTTATATTACAAATGTAAACACAGACTGGCAAAAAGAAGCTTTACAAACTGGTGTTGTGCAAAATCAGACATTGACATTTACTGGTGGTGCAGAAAGTATTGCTTATAGCTTTAATATTGATTATTTCAAGAATACGAGTTATGTAAAAACGCCACAGGATTACGAGAGATTATCAACAAATTTGAATTTGAATGGTAAAAAAGGAAAATTCAAATATGGCGCAAAAATCGCTTACACACAATCTGATAAAGAGATTTTTAACGAATACAATGCAGGACAAACTGTAATTAGCGATATTTTGAATGCGGTACCAACTATGCCGGTTTATGATGCGAACAGACTTGGAGGTTACGGAGGTACAGATAATTTGACTCAAAGAGCGATCTCGATGAACCCAATTGGGTATAATAATTTGATTACCAACAACGGAAAAAGAAACCGTTTTATAGGAGATGTTTGGGGAGAATTTGAGATTGTTAAAGGTCTTAAATATAAATTGGATGTTAGTTATGACAGAACGGACTGGGAAAACAGAAAATTTATTCCGCCAAGTGATTTAGGCTGGTATTATATTACTACAAATGATGAAGCTTCTTTGGATGTAACTACCGGAAATGAGTTAAGAACTTTTTTGAATAATTTATTGACATATGAAATCACTCTTGGAAAACACAAAATTGATGCACTTGCAGGATGGATTCAGGAAAAAAGAGACAATCATAGTTATACTCAAAGAGGTGTAGGTTATACTCCGGGAGAAATTCCGATGCTTCAATATGCTGATGCCAGAAATGCAAGCGAATATAAATTTACGATTACAGGAGTATCATACATTACAAGATTAAATTATTCTTTTGATGACAGATATTTGTTGCAGGCAAACTTCAGACAAGACAGAACGTCGCTTTTCAGCGAAAAAAATAATTCGGCAAACTTCTACTCTTTCTCAGGAGGTTGGAAAATTAGCAACGAGAAATTCTTGCATTTACCATCTTGGGTAAGCAATATCAAACTTAGAGGAGGTTACGGAACATTGGGTAACAATACAATTCCGCAATACTTCTTTGCTTCGACAGTAAACAGTTTTGCAGGTTACGATTTTAATAATGCGCTTGCTCCGGGAACAACCGTAGTAGCTGCACTTGATCCTAATGTAAAATGGGAAAAAACAACCAGTAAAAATATTGCACTTGAATTAGGATTTTTTAATAATGACTTACAATTTACAGGAGAGTATTTTATAAAAAAATCAACTGATTTATTATTAGGAGTTCCATTGCCATATTCTACAGGAGCATTTCCGGCAAATATCACAACAAATGCAGGAGATATGGAGAATCATGGTTTTGAGTTTACAGCATCTTATAGCAATCACCACAATAAATTCAAATATGATATTTCTGGTAACGTAGGAACTTTGAGAAATAAAATTACCAAAATTGGTGTTAACGGAAACCCTATTTACGGAGCAGTTTCAAAAACAGAAGTTGGAAGATCAGCAGGGGAACTTTTTGCCTGGGAAGCGATTGGAATTTTTCAAAATGCAGCTGAGGTTGCAGCTTCGCCAAAACAAACTGGTGCAGCGCCTGGAGACGTAAAATTTAAAGATGTAAACGGTGACGGAATTATCACAGATGCTGATAGAACTTTTCAGGGAGTATCAATTCCTAAATATGGTTTTGGAATGAACTTTAGTGCATCTTATGAGAATTTTGACTTCTCAATGTTCTGGCAAGGTAGCGGCGGAAACAAAGTTTTCAACGCAATGTACCGCAATTTAATGGCAGGACAATACGGAAATCACAGTACAGATGAGTTGAATTATTGGACTCCAACAAACACAAATACAAATGTTCCGGCTCCGGTTATTGGTGATCCTAACGGAAACGGAAGAGATTCTAACAGATTCATTGAAAGCGGCGATTACGTGAGATTGCAAACAATGGAGTTAGGTTTCAATATTCCGATGAAAGATAAATTTATCCAAAAAGCAAGAGTATATCTTAACGGACAAAACTTGTGGACTATTACAAAATACAGTGGATATGACCCTGATTTTAATAGTGACGGATTAATTTCAAGAGGATACGATGCAGGATCTTTTCCAAATCCAAGAACAATTTCTCTAGGAGTAGAAGTAAATTTCTAAACCGGTTTAACCAATTAAAAACGTATTAAAATGAAATATAAAATATATAACTATATAGCAGTTTTCTTTTCACTGGCTTTGGTAACAACAAGCTGCGTTGATAATGAAGATTTGACCCAATTAGACCCAAATAATAATGCAGTCGATTCCTTTTGGAAAACAGATCAAGATGCACTTCAAGGTGTAAATGCTGCTTATGGAAGTTTATTGACAGATGGAACTTACATGAGAAGTACACCATTATTATTAGACGCAAGATCAGATGATGCACGTACAAATAGCCCTTGGGGATCAATGTACAACGCAGGACATTTTAACTCAAACGTAGCCGATGCTTCAATTTATGGATGGGCTTTTGAAACTTATTATCAGGGAGTTTACCGCGCTAATCAGGTTTTGGCAAATGTACCGGGAATTAAATTTGAAGACGAAGCACTTAAAAACAGAATATTAGGACAAGCTTATTTCTTAAGAGGATTGTATCTTTTTCACGCTGTTAATATGTTCAAAAATGTTCCGTTACCAACTGATTTAGCCGTTTATTATCCGCAAAAAACACAAGCCGAAGGTTGGGCACAAGTAATTGCCGATTTTAAAGCTGCCGCTGAATTATTGCCAACTTCATACAGTGGAGTTTCAGGACTTGATGCAGGTCAAAAAGGACGTGCTACAAAAGGTGCAGCATTGGGATATTTAGGAAAAACATATTTGTTTATCAAGGATTTTACGAATGCAAAAACAACATTCAAACAAGTTATAGATTTAGGAGTTTATTCATTAGTTTCAAACTATCGCGACAACTTCACAACAGCAAACGAAAACAATTCAGAATCTCTTTTTGAAGTACAATTTAGCAGAGATGCAGGTGGAGTTGATTTAGGTTGGGGAGGAGCTCCGGCATCAGGTTGGGGAAAAACTTCGGCAAGAGCCATAACTTATGCACCAAGAGCTTTTGGATGGACAGACGTTCAGCCTTCATGGGCATTATTTAATGAATTTCATGACGAAAAAACTAAAACTGGAGAACTTGATCCACGTTTAGACGCGACAATATTTTATAATAAACCAGGCGGAATGAAATTATACGGACAAGATTTTGCTACTTTTTATGCTTCAAGTCCGGGAGATTTGAACGATATATTCTGTAGAAAATATCAAAATTCAGATGGAGAATTTGCAAACGAATACGACTGGCGTTCAGGAATCAACGAACGTTTGTTGAGATACGCAGATATTCTTTTAATGTATGCAGAAACGTTAAACGAAACAGGAGATACTCAGGGAGCTTACGGATATATTCAAATGGTAAGAAATAGAGTTGGATTGCCGGATTTATCAACAGCAAAACCAAACATGACTCAGGACCAAATGAGAGAACAAATTGGTCACGAAAGATTCTTGGAATTCCCTCTTGAAGGACACCGTTTTGATGATATTCGTCGTTGGGGATGGTTAGAAAATACAGCAAAATTAGCTTGGCTAAAAGCAAGAGATGCAGAGTTTAATTCTTATACGCCAGGAAGAGAATATTATCCAATTCCACAATTAGAAATGGATAACAATCCGGGAACAAAACAAAATGACAGTTATTAAGTAATTGATGACTAATAAAATACATTGAATTAGTTATTTAATATCATGTGAAGGCTTTAAAATCTTCACATGATATTATCTTAAAAAACAGAATGAGATTGCAATGAGATAATAATTAACACATTCACTAAAAATTATAACAAATGAAAACAATTATAAGTTTGGTTTTATTAGCAGTATTATTAGTAAGTTGTCAAAATGAAGATGTCATAAATCCTTCATCAGAGGGCGCAACTGCGGTTGCAGGAACTCAAAATTCTCAAATTAAAAGCTCAACAGCAAAAACAGTTACAGGAACCGTTCCTTCGCACGATCCAAGTACGATTGTAAAAAGCGGAGTCAATTATTATGTTTTTACAACAGGCGATAATATCCCAATGACCTATTCTACAAATTTAACAACTTGGACATGGGGAACATCAGTCTTTACTTCTACACCAAGTTGGATTACAGGATATGTACCAGGATTTGTAAAAACATTTTGGGCGCCAGATGTAGCTTGGTTTAACAATAGATGGAATATGTATTATTCCTGTTCTACTTTTGGTTCTGCAACATCGGCAATTGGTTTAGTAACTACGCCGGCAATTTCGCAAAGCGCAGGAACAACCTGGACAGACAGAGGCGTTGTAGTTTCTTCGTCTTCATCTTCAGATGTAAATGCAATTGATCCTTCAATTTTAGTAGACGGAAGTAATGTTTATATGGCTTATGGTTCTTGGCATGCAGGAATCGGAGTCATCCAAATCAATCCTTCAACAGGAAAAACAACAGGAAGCAGAACAATCGTCGCTGGAGGAAACAGTGCAAGTTGGGAAGCGCCTTGTTTAATCAAAGAAGGAAGTTATTATTATATGTTCGTCAACAGAGGCACTTGCTGCAACGGTGTAAACAGTACTTATTATATTGTAGTTGGCCGTTCAACAAGTCCGTTTGGACCATTTGTTGACAAAAACGGAACTGCATTAACTAACGGTGGCGGAACAACAGTTTTAGCAACACAAGGAAATTATATTGGACCGGGACATTTATCCAGAATTACAGGAACTCAAAAAGGATCTGTTCATTATTATGATGGAGCAGATAGCGGAAACCCAAAACTAGAAATTGTATATTTTACATGGGCATCAGGATGGCCTACACTTTCTTATTAAAAATACTATTTAGAGGAAAGTTACACAAAGCTTTCCTCTTTATAACTTATAAAAAACATTATGAAAAAAGCACTTTTAATCACATTTCTTATTACCATTTGTAATCAGGCTAGTTTCGCTCAAGGCGGAATTACTGTATTAACCATAAAAAATAATGCAGATGCACCAACGATCAATAAAAACATTTACGGACATTTTGCAGAACATTTAGGACGTTCTATTTATGGAGGTTTTTTTGTGGGAGATACATCGAAAATTCCAAATACAAAAGGAGTTAGAAATGATATTATTAAAGCTTTAAAAGAATTAAAAATTCCAAATCTAAGATGGCCAGGCGGATGTTTTGCAGATACTTATCACTGGAAAGACGGAATTGGCCCACAACAAGAAAGACCAACAATCGTAAATAAATGGTGGGGCGGAACAACAGAAGACAACAGTTTTGGAACACATGATTTCTTGAATATGTGCGAACTTCTGGGAGCAGAACCTTATTTATCAGGAAATGTAGGAAGCGGAACCGTTCAGGAATTGGCGGATTGGGTTCAGTACACAAATTTCAGTGGTAAAAGCCCGATGAGTGATTTGCGTAAAAAGAACGGAAGAACAGAACCTTGGAAAGTTAAATTCTGGGGAATTGGAAATGAAGCTTGGGGTTGCGGAGGAAATATGACAGCAGAATATTATGCAAATGAATACCGCAAATATGCAACCTTCATGTCAGATTGGGAAAACACAGGCGGAATTACTCGTATCGCTTCAGGATCAAACAGCGCTGATTATAACTGGACAGAAGTTTTAATGAAAAACATTCCGATCAATATGTTAGGCGGAGTTGGAGTTCACCATTATGCCGTAATCGATTGGGGTAAAAAAGGCGACGGGGTAAATTTCACCGAAGACGGATATTTCCATACCATGCAATCTGCTTTAAAAATGGAAGAATTGGTTACTAAACATTCTGCTATAATGGACAAATATGATCCAGAGAAAAAAGTAGCCATGATTGTGGACGAATGGGGCGCTTGGTATGAAGTGGAACAAGGAACAAATCCAGGTTTTTTATACCAACAAAACACGATGAGAGATGCAGTTTTGGCGGGAGCAACACTTAATATTTTCAACAATCATTCAGACAGAGTTCGTATGGCAAACCTTGCACAATGTGTAAATGTTTTGCAAGCCGTAATTCTAACTGATAAAGCAAAAATGATTACAACGCCAACGTATCATGTCATGAAAATGTACAGCGTTCATCAGGATGCAAAATTATTACCGGTAAGTTTCCAATCGCCATTGTATACCTTTAATGGAGAAACACTTCCTGCAGTATCAGCTTCGGCATCAAAAGACAAAAGCGGATTAGTTCATATTTCGTTAGTAAATGTGGATGCAAAAAATAAAAATACAATCGAAATTGATGTAAAAGATCTTGGTGTTAAAAACTTCACAGGAACAATTATTACATCGGCAAAATTGCAAGATTACAATTCATTCGATACTCCAAACAAAATTGTACCAACAGTTTTTAAAGGTTTCGAAAACAAAAAAGGAAAACTTGAAATCACAATTCCTCCATTTTCAGTAGTTGTTTTGGAAGGAAAATAAAAGATAAAAAAGATGAAAAAATCAAATTCCATTATAAAAATTGTTTCCTGCATTGGGCTGTTTTTATTAGTTTTTGCTGCAACAAGTTGTTCAAAAGATGATCCTGCAACAGAAACCACTACGCCGCCAGTAGTTGTTGTGCCACCAGTGGTTACGCCAACTTTTCCGGGCCCAACTTATGCAGATAATTATACTTCAATATCAGGTTGGGGAAGTAAAGCACAATGGAATTTAGCCAACGTGCACGATCCATCAGTCGAAAAATGTGGTGAATATTATTATATGTATCAAACCGATGCTTCTTATGGAAATTCAACAGAAGGACATGGACATTTTTTCTACAGAAGATCAAAAGATTTAGTCAATTGGGAATTTATGGGACCATCAATGACCGAAGCTCCGGCTTGGGTAAAAGATTCTTTGAATAACAAAAGAGCCAGAATGTCTCCGGCATTGCCACCAATTACAAATCCTAATTATGGATATTGGGCGCCTTGCGTTCGAAAAGTGGGGAACATTTATAGAATGTATTATAGCATTGTGGTGACAAACCCAATTGTTGGAACAGACACGAATACTTCTTGGTCAGAGCGCGCTTTTATTGGCTTAGCCGAAACAGATGATTTGGCTTCAAACAATTGGACAGACAAAGGAATGGTCGTTTGTTCAGAACCTGACGGCGTAAAAAGTTATGTTAGAAACGGAGGAAATGATTGGGACGCTTATTTTAAATTTAATGCAATCGATCCAAGTTTTATTCAAACTCCAGAAGGCGATCAATATTTAATTTATGGTTCATGGCATTCCGGAATTGCAGCTTTAAAACTGAATCCAACAACAGGAAAACCGGATAAATTAAAAACAATTGATGATTACGGAGTTCGTATCGCTGGACGCGGAAACGTAAATACAAACCGTTGGCAAGCACTCGAAGGACCGGAAATTATCTATAATCCCGACACACAATATTATTATTTGTTTTTGGCTTATGACGAATTATCGGTCGCTTATAACACACGTGTTGCCCGTTCGAAAAGTATTTTAGGACCTTATCAAACCATCAGCGGAATGAGTATTACTAACGGAGCAGAATGTTTTCCGATGGTAACACATCCATACTCGTTTAAAAATCACACAGGTTGGGTTGGAATATCGCATTGTGCCGTTTTTCAAAATCCGGATACCAAACAATGGTATTATGCATCACAAGCACGTTTACCGGAAGGAGTTCCGGGAATTGCGGTTTCAAATGCAGTTATGATGGGACACGTTCGTGGCATTCAATGGACAGAAGATGGATGGCCTGTTATAGATCCGGAACGTTATGCAGCAGTACCGGCAACAACAATTGTAGAAGGAAGTTTTGTTGGAACCTGGGAACAAATAACCATGAATTATCAATACAAAACCATTCAGAAATCAGTAACACTTTATCTAACTGCTGACAAAAAAGTAAGCGGCGACGCAAATGGAACTTGGTCGTATGACAGCACTAAAAAAATCCTAACCATAAACGGCGTAAAATGTAATGTAACAGACGCTTGGGATTGGGAATTAGCGACGAGAAAAGTGACGTTAACTTATTCAGGTTTGACAGGGACAGGATTACCAGTTTGGGGTAAGAAAATTAATTAAAGATAATGCCACAGATTACAGGGATTAAAAAGATTATAAAAAAGAAATCAATTTAATCTGTGAAATCTGTGGCAAAAAAAATAAAAATGAAAAAGCTATTTACAAGTCTGTTTGTTTTGCTTTTATCGATTGCGGCAACTTCCCAATCGATAAAGACAAATAATCCAATTATAAAAGATCAATACACAGGAGATCCTGCGGCATTGGTTTACAAAGACAAAGTCTATTTATACGCCGGTCATGACGAAGCACCAAACGATTTTAATTTTTATAAAATGAATGAATGGGTTGTTTATTCTTCATCAGATATGAAAAAATGGGAATCACATCCTGTACCCTTAAAAGTAACGGATTTTGCATGGGCGAAAGGTGATGCGTGGGCTTCTCAGGTAATCGAAAGAAACGGAAAATTCTATTGGTACGTAACCGTTCATCACGGATCTATAGAAGGAAAATCAATTGGAATTGCGGTTTCAGATAGTCCAACCGGACCTTTTAAAGATGCTTTAGGAAAAGCCTTAATTACAAATGACATGACCAAGTTTACCGATATAAGCTGGGACGATATCGATCCAACGGTTTATATCGATAACGATGGACAAGCTTATTTGTTTTGGGGAAATACGTCTTGCCATTATGCCAAATTAAAAGAGAACATGATCGAACTTGATGGGCCAATTCACCATATAGATTTACCACATTTTACAGAAGCGCCTTGGATTCACAAGCACAAAGAATGGTATTATTTATCATACGCATATGAGTTTCCTGAGAAAATTGCTTACGCGATGAGCAAATCGATTACTGGTCCGTGGGAATTCAAAGGAATTCTGAACGAATTGGCCGGAAACAGTAATACAAATCATCAATCGATAATAGATTTTAAAGGACAATCCTATTTCATTTATCACAACGGAGCATCACAACCCAACGGAGGAAGTTTTAGAAGATCAGTTTGTGTAGACAAATTATATTATAATAAAGACGGAACTATGAAACGTGTTGTAATGACATCAGAAGGAATTCAATAATTAGTATTCAGTCGCAGTGGCAGTTTTCAGTCACAGTCTCATTTTACATTTTACAATTTACATTTCATAACTATGATTTACAAAAATATAAAATATGCACTTTCTGCTCTTATGATGCTGACAGCTTCAGTTTCATTTGCGCAGGAAATAGTCGTTCACGATCCGGTTGTCATCAAACAAAAAGACACTTATTATTTGTATTGCACCGGAAACGGAATCAGTGTTTTTAGTTCGAAAGATTTAAAAAAATGGAATCCTGAACCACAGGTTTTCAAAGACAAACCAGTTTGGGCAGATGGTGTTGCAGTCGATTTCAAAAACCACATTTGGGCGCCGGATATTTCATTACACAACAATGTCTATTATCTGTATTATTCAGTTTCGGCTTTTGCCAAAAATACTTCGGCGATTGGCGTTGCGACCAATACAACATTAGATCCAAAAGACAAAAAATACAAATGGGTCGATCAGGGAATTGTCATTCAATCGCAACCTAATCGAGATATGTGGAACGCTATTGATCCGAATTTAATCTTCGATGAAAATAATACACCGTGGTTATCATTCGGTTCTTTTTGGGAAGGATTGAAAATGGTAAAACTAAATCCCGATTTAAAATCAATTGCTCAGCCTCAGGAATGGCACACGATTTCGAAACGAAAAAGAACTTTCGAATTAGCGGATTCAGATCCCGGAGATGGCGCACTTGAAGCTCCTTTTATCTTCAAGAAAAACGGATATTATTATCAATTTCTTTCTTGGGATTTATGCTGTCGCGGAGAAAAAAGCACTTATAAAGTTGTTGTTGGAAGATCTAAAAATGTAACCGGACCTTACGTCGATAAAGACGGAAAATTATTAACAGAAGGCGGAGGAAGTATTGTCGTTCAGGGCGATGAAAATTACTTTGGCGTAGGCCATAATAGTGCTTATACATTTGATGGAAAAGATTATATATTTTATCACGCTTACGAAAAGAAAACAAACGGAACGCCAAGATTAGTGGTAAAAGAAATGCTTTGGGATGCAGATTTGTGGCCCGTTTTAAAATAGAACATCCAAAATAATGAAAAAATATAATTTATCAATAGTAACGATTTTCATGTCAATTCTGATTTTTGTTTCCTGCAAAGAAACGAAGAACGATGCAGTGCAATCGACTAAAACTTCTGTCTTAAAAGCAGGTTACGAAATAGAACCAGTCAACATTCAAAATGTAAAATTGACCGATTCTTTTTGGTTGCCTATTATCAAAAGAGTGCAGGAAGTTACGATTGCATATGCGATTCAGAAATGTAATGAAGAAGGTCGTTTTGAGAATTTTTTAATCGCAGGAAAACAAAAAACAGGAGAAGTTCGCGGGCAAATGCCTTTTGATGATACCGATGTTTATAAGATTATCGAAGGCGCATCAAATACTTTAATTTCTGCGCCAAATCCAAAATTAGATCGTGTTTTGGATTCCTTAATTGCCATTGTAAAAATTGGTCAGGAAAAAGACGGATATCTAACAACTTGGAGAACCATAAATCCTGCAAAACCGCCAGCGCCGTGGGTTCCGGTTATTGAAGGAAAACGTTGGGAATCATTACAAATTAGCCACGAATGCTACAATGCAGGACATTTGATCGAAGCTGCCGTTGTACATTTTGAAGCAACCGGAAAAAGAAACTTCCTTGATATTGCCATCAAAAATGCAGATTTATTAGTGAAAACTTTTGGTGATAAACCAGGTCAGGTAAAAGGAGTTCCGGGACATCAAATTGTAGAAACAGGTTTGATAAAATTGTATCAAATTACCGGAAAAGAAGATTATTTAAAGTTGGCCAAATATTTTCTAGACAATCGCGGAAACCCGAACAATCATAAATTATATGGCGAATATGCACAAGATCATATTCCGGTTGTGCAGCAAAATGAAGTTGTTGGCCATGCCGTAAGAGCTGTTTATATGTACGCTGGAATGACAGATATTGCCGCAATGACAAAAGACAAAGGCTACACAGATGCTGTAAATAATTTGTGGAACAATATGGTCAACAAAAAAATGTACATCACTGGCGGAATTGGTTCGAGACACGACGGAGAAGCTTTTGGAGCCAATTATGAATTGCCAAACTTAACTGCTTATAACGAAACTTGTGCTGCAATTGGCGATGTATATTGGAATCACAGATTACATAATTTGACTGGAAAATCACAATATTTTGATGTGATCGAAAGAACAATGTACAACGGATTAATCTCGGGAATTTCGCTTGACGGAAAAGAATTTTTCTATCCAAATGCCTTAGAATCTGATGGTGTTTTCAAGTCAAATAGAGGATCTTGTACACGTCAGGCTTGGTTTGATTGTTCTTGCTGTCCAACAAACTTAATCCGATTTGTGCCTTCGATTCCCGGACTTATTTATTCGAAATCAAAAGATGTTTTGTATGTCAATTTGTATGCTTCAAACAACGCAGCTTTCACTTTAGGAAAAACTGATTTACAGATTTCTCAGCAAACGGGATATCCTTGGAACGGAAAAGTAAATATTTCGGTTAACCCGAAAAAAGAAAGCCAATTCACAATCAAACTTAGAGTTCCGGGATGGGCAAGAAATGAAGTTTTGCCGGGAGATTTATATTCTTATAAAAAAGCTTCAACTCAAAAAGCAACGATCAATTTAAACGGAGAAATATTAGCAATTCAGCCACAAGATGGTTATTTCACCATTACAAGAAATTGGAAGAAAGGAGACAAAATCAATCTTAATTTCCCAATGGAAGTTCAGGAAGTTGAAACAAATGCTAAAGTTGAAACCAATAAAAATAAAGTCGCTTTAGAATACGGTCCAATAGTTTATGCAGTAGAAGAAGTTGACAATAAAACCAATTTCGATAAAATAGATATCAGTTCTTCTGACACTTTCAAAGTAAAAAAAGAAGCCAATTTATTGCAAGGCGTAAACGTAATCGAAAATTCAAAATTCAAAGCAATTCCGTATTACAGTTGGTCAAATCGTGGCGTTGGGAAGATGAAAGTTTGGTTGGATTATAAGAATTAAGAAAATAGAATAAAGAGGCAAGAATCAAGATAATGGCGCAGATTAAAGGATTAAACAAGATTTAAAAAAAGTTCCAGAGGAACGATTCATATTGTAGAGACGTCCCGAGGCTTCGGGATCAATCCGTCAGACGCAATCGGAATAAAGAATTAAAAAGATTAAAAAATCTGCTCAATCTGCATAATCTGCGAGAGAAATATTTAAACACATAGAAACATTGATTTCTAAATGAATAAAAAAGAGAATAAAACAAATCTGGATTTGCACACATAGCTATGTGAATTTAAACAAATGAAATGCCTTTTTTAAGAAATCAAAACCTATGTCTCTATGTGTTAAAAGTCAAATTTTAGAAAATAAAAATCCGTTTTTATCCGCGTTTTCACTTTAGTGAATCAGTATCATCCGCGTCTCATAAAAACACAAACAAAATAAAAAATGAAGTCCAATTTAATTACAAAAATTACCCTTTGCGGTTTGATGCTTAACGTCTTTTATGCTTCGGCACAAAAAAATAATCTTCAGGTTGACGTTGCAAAAACAGTGACCAAAATTCAGCCAACAATGTACGGAGTGTTTTTTGAAGACATTAATTTTGCTGCCGATGGAGGTTTGTATGCCGAAATGATCAAGAACAGATCGTTTGAATTTGAAACTCCAATGATGGGATGGAACGAACCAAATAGCGACCGACATAAATTAAACCAACAATCTGGAATTGCCAATATTATTCAGTATTCTCAAAAAGGGACAAATCATAATTATTGCCGAGTTACAATAAACGATGCCAATGGTTATGAATTGATCAATGAAGGTTTCAGAGGAATGGGAATCAAGAAAGATCTGAAATATAATTTATCGCTAAAAGCTTCCAAAATATCTGGAAATGTTTCGAAGATTAAAATTCAATTCATTGATAAAAATAAAAAGGTTTTAGGCGAAACTTCGATTGCTCCAACAGCAAAAGACTGGACAAATTATACGGCACAATTAACGGCAACTGCAACAGAAGCAAAAGCACAAATTAGAATCACTTTTGAAGGAAGTGGAGTAATTGATTTAGACCAGATTTCATTATTTCCGGAAGATACCTGGAAAGGCAGAAAAAACGGAATGCGTGCTGATTTAGTGCAATTATTATATGATTTGAAACCAGGATTTTTACGTTTTCCGGGTGGATGTATTGTTGAAGGAAAAACATTGGCATTGCGTTACCAATGGAAAAAATCAATTGGAAATGTAGCCGATAGAGAAACGATGATTAACCGTTGGAATACAGAATTTGCACATAAACCCGCACCGGATTATTTCCAGAGTTTTGGATTAGGATTCTATGAATATTTCCAACTTTCTGAAGATATTGGAGCTTCACCATTGCCTATTTTAAGCTGCGGAATGGCTTGTCAATTTAATACAGGAGAATTAGTTCCGATGGATCAATTGGATCCTTATGTTCAAGATGCTTTAGACTTAATTGAATTTGCAAACGGCGATCAAAATACCGCTTGGGGAAAAGTTCGTGCTGATATGGGACATCCAAAACCTTTCAATTTAAAATTTATTGGAGTTGGAAATGAGCAATGGGGACCAGATTATATAGAGCGTTTCAAAGTGTTTCAAAAAGCGATAAAAGATAAATATCCAAACATCACAATTGTTTCGGGAACAGGACCTTTTCCTGACGGAGATTATTTTGATTATGGCATGAAAGAGCTTAAAAAACTAAATGCTGAAATCGTTGACGAGCACTATTATAAAGATCCGGCTTGGTTCCGTAAAAATGTAACACGTTACGATAATTACGATCGTAAAGGGCCAAAGATTTTTGCTGGAGAATATGCAGCGCAAAGTGTAGCGATTGCAAGTCCGGATAATAAAAACAACTGGGAATGTGCTTTTTCTGAAGCTGCTTTTATGACCGGAATGGAACGTAATGCTGAGGTTGTTCAATTGACATCTTATGCGCCTTTATTGGCTCATGTTGAAGGTTGGCAATGGACGCCGGATATGATTTGGTTCAATAATTTGCAATCTTACGGAACACCAAATTATTATGTTCAGAAATTATTCTCCAATAATAAAGGAACAGATTTGCTCCATATTACAAAAGACGGAAAAGCAGTTACAGGACAAAATGATTTGTTTGCATCGGCAGTAAAAGATGTGAATTCTAAAGAAGTAATCCTGAAAATTGTGAATGCTTCTGCAACAGCTCAAAATGCTTCAATTGATGTAAAAGGAGCAAAATTAGATTCAAAAGGAACGGCAATAATCTTAAAAGGAGACGGAATAAATGATGAAAATTCTTTTGAGTCTCCAACTAAAATTAGTCCAAAAGAAAACGAATTTAAGGTGAACGGAAGTAAGGTTCAATATGATTTTCCGGCATACTCAGTTACTGTTTTGAAAATTAAGATGAAATAATCGCAACAGAATAAATGTAAAACCAACGTTTATTTTTTGTTTTGCCCTTAAACTCTTGTTTTGATGCATTATTTGTAAAAATTCAAGCGTCTATTTTTATTAAGTGTTTTTTATACACTTATAAATTATTTATAATTATATTTGTCATTATTATTAAATGAATTTCGAATGAAAAATTACGTTATAGGATTGGACTACGGAACAGATTCAGTTCGAGCGATGCTAATAGACACTGAAAATGGGCAAGAACTGGCATCAAATGTTTCTCATTATAAAAGATGGAAAAACAAGCAATATTGTGACGCGGCTGCAAATCAGTTTCGTCAGCATCCTTTAGATCATATTGAAGGTTTAGAAATCACCATTCAAACGGTTATAAAAGAAAGTAAAGTTGATCCTTCGCAAGTACGCGGAATTTGTATTGATACAACCGGATCTTCACCAGTTCCTGTAACCAAAGACGGAATTCCATTGGCTTTGACAAAAGGTTTTGAGGAAAATCCGAATGCAATGATGGTACTTTGGAAAGATCATACTTCGATAAATGAAGCAAACGAAATCAACGAATTGGCGGTAAGCTGGGGCGGAGAAAATGTAACTAAATATGTAGGCGGAATTTATTCATCAGAATGGTTTTGGGCAAAAATCCTGCACATTGCAAGAGAAGATGAAGCAGTGAGAAATGCTGCACATACGTGGATGGAGCACTGCGATTTAATGACGTATTTATTAATAGAAGACAAAGATTTAAAAACCTTCAAAAGAAGCCGTTGCGCAGCAGGTCATAAAGCAATGTGGCACGAAGACTGGAACGGATTACCTCCGGTTGAATTCTTAGAAAAACTACATCCTTATTTGGCACAACTTCGCGGTAATTTATATGATGAAACGTATACATCTGATTTAGTTGCCGGAAATCTAAGCAAAGAATGGGCAGATCGTTTAGGACTTTCTACAGAAACAGTTGTGGCTGTTGGAACTTTTGATGCGCATTCTGGAGCTGTTGGAGCTAAAATTGGAGAAAATACTTTAGTTCGCGTTATGGGAACTTCAACCTGCGATATTTTGGTAGGTTCAAAAGAAGAAGTAGGAACTAAAACCGTTCGCGGAATTTGCGGACAAGTTGATGGTTCTGTAATTCCGGGTTATATTGGATTAGAAGCCGGACAATCTGCTTTTGGAGATTTATTGGCTTGGTACAAAGAATTATTGCTTTGGCCAACAGATCATTTATTAACTGCTTCGACAGTTTTAGATGAAACTCAAAAAGAACAATTAAGAGAAGAATTCAGCGATAAATTAATTGTAGAATTAACAAAAGAAGCAGAGAAAATTCCAGTTTCAGATAGTCTTCCAATTGCTTTAGACTGGATCAACGGAAGAAGAACTCCAGATGCTAATCAGGAATTAAAAAGCGCGATTTCGAATCTTTCTTTAGGAACAAAAGCGCCACATATTTTCAAAGCTTTAGTAAACGCAATTTGTTTTGGAGCGAAAAAAATCGTGGATCGTTTTGAAGAAGAAGGTGTAAAAATTGACAGCGTAATCGGGATTGGTGGCGTTGCTCGTAAATCTCCTTTTATTATGCAGACTTTGGCAAACGTTTTAAACAAACCAATTAAAATTGCAGCTTCAGACCAAACTCCAGCTTTGGGAGCGGCGATTTATGCAGCAGTTGCAGCAGGAATTTATCCAAATGTAATTGAAGCAAGTCAAAAAATAGGAAGTGATTTCGACGGAGAATATTTCCCTCAATTAGACAAAGTAGCAGCGTATCATAAACTGCTTTTGGCATACGATCAATTAAGCGCTTACGAAGATCCAACTATTAAAATTTCGCAACATGAGTTCTCTTTATAAAGATTTAAAACAGGAATGTTACGAAGCGAATATGCAGTTAAACGCATTGAATTTGGTGGTATATACTTTCGGAAATGTGAGTGCTGTTGACAGAAAAAATGGTGTTTTTGCGATTAAACCAAGTGGCGTTCCTTATGAAGATTTAAAACCTGAAGATATTGTGATTGTTGATTTTGATAATAATATTATTGAAGGTTTGATGCGTCCGTCATCAGATACAAAAACGCATGCTTATTTATATAAAAACTGGCCAAATATTGGAGGCGTTGCACATACACACGCCACTTATTCGGTTGCTTGGGCACAATCGCAACGCGATATTCCCATTTTTGGAACCACACATGCAGATCATTTAACAGCTGATATTCCGTGTGCGCCACCGATGGCAGATGCACTTATAGAAGGAAATTACGAACACAATACCGGAATTCAGATTTTGGATTGTTTCAAAGAAAAGAACCTTTCTTACGAAGAAGTAGAAATGGTTTTGATTGGAAATCACGGTCCATTTGCATGGGGGAAAAACGCAGCAAAAGCAGTTTACAATAGTAAAGTTCTGGAAGTTGTAGCCGAAATGGCGTACCTGACTTTACAAATAAATCCAAACGCACCAAGATTAAAAGATTCCCTAATAAAGAAACATTACAATCGTAAACACGGAAAAGACTCGTATTACGGACAGTAGAAAATTTTGTTTCAGGTTTCAGGTTTTTTTGTTTCAAGTTATTGGAACGTGAAACTTGGAACGTGAAACAAAAGAAACCTAAAACAAAAAATAACAAAATAATTCATAACAAAGATTTTCGACGATTCAAAAACTTGAAACTTGAAACAAAGAAAACTTGAAACAAAATAAGCAATGATAGACATTTCTCAAAAAGAAGTTTGGTTTGTAGTAGGAAGCCAGGAATTATACGGACCGGAAACTTTAAAATTAGTTGCGGAACATGCTGCAATTATGGCAAAAGGTTTAGATGCTTCATCTCAGATTCCGGTAAAAATAGTTTGCAAAGACACTTTAAAATCGCCTAAGCAAATTTTAGATTTATGTTTAGAAGCAAACTCTGCTAAAAACTGTATCGGACTTATCGCTTGGATGCATACTTTTTCTCCGGCAAAAATGTGGATCGGCGGATTAAGTATTCTAAAGAAGCCATTATGCCATTTGCATACACAATATAATGCTGAAATTCCATGGGGAACTATCGACATGGATTTCATGAACTTGAATCAATCGGCGCACGGAGATCGTGAGTTTGGTTTTATCATGTCAAGAATGCGTAAAAAACGTAAAGTTGTGGTTGGACATTGGGAAGATCCTCGTGTTTTGAACAAACTTGGTGTTTGGACAAGAGTAGCTTTAGGTTGGGATGAACTTCAGAACTTAAAAGTAGCTCGTATTGGAGACAATATGCGTGAAGTTGCTGTTACAGAAGGTGATAAAGTTGAGGCTCAAATCCGTTTTGGAATGTCGGTTAATGGATATGATTCTTCAGATGTTACTAAACATATCGAGAAAGTTACAGACCAACAATTAAATGATTTATTAGCCGTTTATGAATCTTCTTATTCTTTGACTGATTCTTTAAAAGAAGGTGGAGCACAAAGAAGTTCATTGGTTGAAGCAGCAAAAATAGAATTAGGTTTAAGAGCTTTCCTTGAAGAAGGAGGTTTTGGAGCTTTTACAGATACATTTGAAAACCTTGGAGTTTGGAAACAATTGCCAGGAATTGCAACACAAAGATTAATGGCAGATGGTTATGGTTTTGGTGGAGAAGGTGATTGGAAAACTGCTGCAATGGTTCGTGCATTAAAAGTGATGAATGTTGGACTTGAAGGCGGAACGTCTTTCATGGAAGATTATACGTATCATTTCACTCCACAAAAATCGTATGTTTTAGGATCTCACATGTTAGAAATTTGTCCATCGATTGCAGATGCAAAACCTTCTTGCGAAGTGCATCCGTTAGGAATTGGTGGAAAAGAAGATCCAGCACGTTTGGTGTTTAATTCGCCTGCGGGAGCTGCAATCAACGTTTCTTTGATTGATATGGGGAATCGTTTCCGTTTGATTGTAAATGAAGTTGAAGCAGTTAAACCAATGGCAGATTTACCAAAATTGCCGGTTGCAAGAGTTTTATGGGATTGTAAACCAAATCTTGATATTGCAGCAACGGCTTGGATTCTTGCCGGAGGAGCGCATCACACGGTTTACAGCCAAGCAATTACAACGGAATACATGGAAGATTTTGCAGATATTGCAGGAATCGAATTATTGGTTATTGACGAAAAAACTACTGTAAGAGACTTTAAAGATAAGATCAATGCAAACGAAGCTTATTATCATTTGTTTCAACATGGCCTGTAAGGCAGTAAAATGTAAAATGTAAAATGTAAAATGTGAAAACTTAATGGGATGATATTTTATGTTTTTAATTACTACTTTTCATATCTTACATTTCACTTCTAACATATAACTTTTAACCAATTAAAAAATCATTTATGAATGTATTAAAACGTTGTATTTTTGGAATCGGCCTTATGAGTCTGGCTACACTTTCAGTTCAATGCAAAAGCGATAAAAAAATGGATGCTACAACAGTTTCTTCAGATGAAAAAGCTACGGTTACAATCGAAAAATCTTCTTATGGAACAACTGCAAAAGGAGAAAAAGTAGACAGTTATAAGCTAAAAAACCAAAATGGGATGGAAGTTGATATCATCACTTTTGGTGGAAGAATTACGGATTTGAAAGTACCAAATAAAGAAGGTGTTTCTGAAAATGTGGTAATTGGATTTAATTCTTTGGCACAATATGAAAAGGAAAATCCATTTTTTGGAGCTTTAATCGGAAGATACGGAAATAGAATTGCGAAAGGGAAATTTACTTTAGACGGAAAAGAATATCAATTAGCAATCAATAATGCGCCAAATGCTTTGCACGGAGGTCCGCAAGGATATTTTAATGTTGTTTGGAAAGCTGATGAAGCAAAATCTGGAGATACAGCTTCTTTAAAATTATCTTATTTAAGTAAAGATATGGAAGAAGGATATCCTGGAAATCTTCAGGTTTTTGTGACTTATACTTTGACAAATGATAATCAATTGGAAGTTTTGTATGAAGCAACAACAGACAAGAAAACGATTGTAAATCTAACGCAACATTCATATTTCAATTTGTCAGGAGATTTTACAAAAACAATCTTAGATCATGAATTGACTTTGAATGCAGATAAATTGGTTCCGGTTGATGCGACTTTAATTCCAACAGGAAAATTAGAAGATGTTGCGAATACGCCTTTCGATTTCAGAACTCCAAAACTAATTGGAAAAGATATTGAAGTTAAAAACGAACAATTAGAAAGAGGAAAAGGTTACGATCATTGTTGGGTATTGAACAATCTTGAAAAAGGAAAAACAATTATTGCAAAAGTATATCACGCAGCGAGCGGAAGAGTTATGGAAATGACAACTGACGAACCTGGAATTCAGTTTTACTCAGGAAATTTCCTTGACGGAACTTTACCAACGCGCGACGGTAAAAAATATGGACACAGAACGGGACTTTGTTTAGAAACAGAACATTATCCGGATTCTCCAAACCAAAAAGATTTCCCGACAACGGTTTTAAATCCGGGAGAAAAATATAAGACTAAAACTGTTTTTAAATTCTCAGTAAAAAAATAGTTTTGGAATTTGTTTAGTAAATTAGTAATTCTCTAAGAAACCTCGAAAGGAGTACTTTCGAGGTTTTTTGTTTTTAGAAAGGAATGTTAATTTATTTTACTACTGTTAAAAGATTACCTTAGCGAGCTTAATTTATCTTAGGAAACTGAAAAATTATAATATGAAAAGAAAAGTTATTTATATTTTATTCTCCATTTTATTTCTACAAAGTTGTCAGAATAAAGAAAAAAGCCAACAGGAAAGCAATTCTTTTGATAAGGTAGATTCAGGCAAAAAATCAGATTTATCGAATGGTAGCAATGAGCAAATAACATTAGTTAAAAACTTTATGAAATGGTATATTAAAAACATGGATATGCTGGGTAAATTTGATGTCATTGGCGGAGGACCAATGGATGCAAAAGAGAATGAAGAGCCAGAAAATTATTATGTAGATTTTAAAGAAGCTGAAAAATATATTTCGGAATTGAAAAAAAGTGGTTTTTTAACTGATAACATTCTTAAAAATGAAAAAAAATCGTTTTTAGAAGCAGACAAATATTATAAAGAAAACCCAGAAAATGATGGTCCACCGTATGGTTTTGATTATGATCATTTCTTTCTTACTCAAGAAGCATTTGAGGAAGATTTGCTAAATATTGATAAAAGTAAGTATGCTATAAATCAAAAAGATGATTTTAATTCAGAGGTGACGTTTGTTCTGCCTATATCCGGAGGATATAAGTATTCTTTAAAAAAGATAGGGATAAAATGGTTTATTGAGAAAATAGAATCAGTACAATATTGAAGTAATTTATGACATTAAAACATCTATTCAAGACACAATTAAACTGGACCTCAAATCAAAAACAAGAAGATTCAACGAAAAGATTCTACAGTAAAAGTCATCAAATTAAAATTGAAGGAAAACCTGTTTTAGATGTTTCTGCAGCAAAAGCATTCAAAGGCGATCCTGAATTATACAATCCCGAAGATTTGCTATTGAGCAGTTTGGTTTCGTGCCATATGATGTCCTATTTATATGTATGTTCTCAAAACGGAATAGAAGTTCTAGAATATTCAGATAATGCCGAAGCAACACTTGAAGTTTCTCCTGACGGAAGCGGGCGTTTTACAGAAGTCAGATTAAATCCGAAAATAAAGATTTCAAATCCTGACAAAATTGAACTTGCTTTAAATTTGCATTTTAAAGCGAATCAATTGTGTTTTATTGCTAATTCGTGCAATTTTCCAGTTTTGCATAATGCGAGTTGTGAGGTTTAATAATATATTTATTGTATTAAATTGAATAAGGTATGGTTTTCCGTAATATCTTAGAGTCATTATTAAGGTTATTTGTATTGTAAAGACTTTATTAAGTTTTGCGAAACAATTTTATAACTTTAAAAATAATTAAATTATGGAAACAATCCAAGCAATTAAGCCGGGTCCAAAACCAAAAACGCCAGATGGTACACCTGATGAAAGAAGAAGGGTTACGCCACCCAATCAGCCAAAGCATCCTGATTTAAAACCTCATATTCATAAACCGAAAGATTGATTAGAATATAAGGATGTTTTAAAACCAAAAAAACCTCTTCCGTTAAGAAGAGGTTTTTGTACCCGGAGCCGGAGTCGAACCGGCACGGTTTCCCACAGGTGTTTGAGACCAGCGCGTCTACCAATTCCGCCATCCGGGCTTAGCAGACGAAAAAATAATCAAATAAATCGACTATTTTAACGCAATAGAATAAGTTAATTATGATGTCATAACTGTGCTTATTCCTTTAACACGGTGCAAATGTAAAAAATAAAATTAAAAATTCTAATAAAAATACTTAATTTTTTCCTTTCAGTGTCCAATAAATTTTCTAAATTTGCACCTCGTTAAAACGAAGCACACACAACTAACTACAAAACAACAAATTATAATGTCGCACCTAGAACCAGAAGCTAAAATTTTTGCTTGTTCACAAAGTGTTTATCTTGCAGAAAAAATTGCAGAACAATACGGAATTCCGTTAGGGAAAGTAACGATGTCAACGTATAGCGATGGAGAATTTCAGCCATCTTACGAAGAATCAATAAGAGGATTACGCGTTTTTATCGTGTGCTCAACTTTTCCAACTGCCGATAATTTGATGGAATTGTTACTAATGATTGATGCAGCAAAACGTGCATCAGCAAGACACATTACAGCTGTTATGCCTTATTTTGGTTGGGCAAGACAAGATAGAAAAGACAAACCAAGAGTACCGATTGGAGCAAAATTAGTAGCTAATTTATTAGATGCTGCCGGAGCAACAAGAGTAATGACAATGGATTTGCATGCAGATCAAATTCAAGGGTTTTTCGAAAAACCAGTAGATCATTTATTTGCATCTACAATCTTTTTACCATATGTAGAAAGTTTAAAATTAGAGAATCTAACAATTGCATCTCCGGATATGGGAGGTTCAAAAAGAGCATATGCTTACTCTAAGTTTTTGGAATCAGATGTAGTAATCTGTTACAAACAAAGAAAAGCAGCCAACGTTATCGATACTATGGAGCTAATTGGTGAAGTAAAAGGTCGTAACGTAATATTAGTAGACGACATGATCGATACGGGTGGTACATTAGCGAAAGCGGCAGATTTAATGATCGAAAAAGGAGCATTAAGCGTTAGAGCAATTTGTACACACGCCATTTTATCTGGTAATGCCTACGAAAAAATTGAAAACTCAAAATTAAGTGAGTTAATAGTTACCGATTCTATTCCGTTAAAGAGAGAATCAAAGAAAATTAAAGTGGTGAGTTGTGCACCTCTTTTTGCAGAAGTTATGCACATGGTGCACCACAACAATTCCATTAGTGGAAAATTTATAATGTAAAAAAGCAATACGCTTTAGGCTTTAAGCCGTAAGCTATTCACTTTACAAAAGCTTAAAGCATATTGCCTAAAGCCTATAGCAAACAAGAATATTTATTAATAACTATATTTTTTTTACAATGAAATCGATTACAATTAAAGGATCAGAAAGAGAAAGCGTGGGCAAAGTGTCAACTAAAGCCTTACGTAATGCTGGAGCGGTTCCTTGCGTGTTATACGGAGGAAATCAGGCAGTACACTTCTCAGCAGACGCTGCAGCGTTCAAAAACTTGGTTTACACTCCAAACGCACACACAGTTGTGATTGAGCTTGGAAAAGGAAAATCATTCAATGCAATTTTGCAAGACATTCAAGTACACCCAGTATCTGACAAAATTTTACACATTGACTTCTTTCAATTATTTGATGACAAAGAAATCACTATGGAAGTTCCAGTAAAAATCGTTGGTACATCTAAAGGTGTTCTTGCAGGAGGTGTTTTACGTTTAAACACACGTAAATTAAAAGTTAAGGCTTTACCTAAAGATCTTCCTGATTTTGTTGAAGCTGACATTACTCCACTTGAAATGGGTAACAAATTATATGTTACTAAAGTTGGAAAACCAGAGTACAAAGTTATGCACCCAGAGAACACAGTTGTTGCTCAGGTAAGAATCTCTCGTGCTGCTATGAAAGCTGCTCAAGAGGCTGCAAAAGCTGCAAAAGCTCCTGCAAAAGGAAAGAAAAAATAATTTTTTTCAAATCAATACAAAAAGCCTCAATCTTACGATTGGGGCTTTTTTTTGCTTTAAAGGTTCTGAGATGCTGAGGTACTAAGGTTCTAAGTTTTCTATATGTCAGGCTGAACGAAGTCGAAGCCTTTTTCGGTTAGAGTACATTCTCTCATTGATACATTTTCTAATTATCAAATTTTACAGGAGCAGAAACTTTCTGATTTTTCAAGACCAGACGTTCCTGCCATCCACTATATCTTTTCCTGTCTAAAGAAGCCAGAAAAAGGATACCGCTTCTGTCAGGGCTAGCCAGAAGTTTAGTTTTTTATTAGAAAAAAGTTGCAAAGGTTTTTGTATAAAGTTCGTAAAGAAAAAATCCGTGTCATCCGTGTGCTATTATTTACATTTAAAGCCACGTACAAACCAAATTATCTAATTATCTAATTGCCACATTATCTAATTAATCATACTTTTGCCTCATGATAAAATGGATAACAAAACTGTTTTCATCAACACAAAAAGAAGAGAACATAGATAATATGAAGAAATATTTAATCGTAGGTTTAGGAAATATTGGTGCCGAATACGTAAATACAAGACATAATATAGGATTCAAAGTCCTGGATTTTTTAGCCAGAAAAGAAGGGCTTTCATTTGAAACCGTAAAATTGGGTGCTTTGGCAGAATACAAATTTAAAGGAAGAAGTTTTTTTCTTTTAAAACCAAACACTTACATGAATTTAAGTGGTAAAGCTGTAAAATACTGGATGGACAAAGAAAACATTCCGTTAGAGAATATTTTAGTGATTACAGACGATTTAAACTTGTCTTTTGGAACTATCAGAATCAAACCAAAAGGAAGTGACGGAGGCCATAACGGACTTAAAAATATCAATTTGGTTTTAAATACGCAGCAATACACCCGTTTTAGATTTGGTATCAGTGATCAGTTTAAAAAAGGACAACAAGTAGATTATGTTTTAGGCGATTGGGACGAAGAAGAAAAAGCAAAATTACCCGAACGTTTAGAAGTTGCTTCAGAAATTATTAAATCTTTTGGAACAGCAGGATTAGAAAATACAATGACGACCTTTAACGGAAAATAAAGATTTACAGTAGTTTAGCTTTGAAATAATCAAATTATCAGTTAATTAAATCGAATTATAACGAAATAGTATTTTCTATTCCAAAGTTAAATGTCTAAATTTGGATTAAATTATTATAAATCCTAAAATCATAATATCATGGCTTTTGAATTACCACAATTACCTTATGCATATGATGCACTAGAACCACATATTGATGCTCGTACAATGGAAATCCATTACACAAAACACCATAATGCATATACTACAAATCTAAACGCAGCAATCGCTGGAACAGATTTAGAAGGAAAAACAATCGAGAACATCTTAATCAACTTAGATAAATCAAACGCAGCAGTTCGTAACAATGGTGGAGGTTTCTACAACCACAATTTATTCTGGACTGTAATGTCTCCAAACGGTGGTGGATTACCAACAGGTGATTTATTAGCTGCAATCGAAGCTTCTTTTGGAACTTTTGACGAGTTTAAAGCAAAATTTGCTAAAGCTGGAGCAACACAATTTGGTTCAGGATGGGCTTGGTTAACAGTACAAAAAGGTGGTAAATTAGAAGTTGTAGGTACTCCAAATCAAGACAATCCATTAATGCCGGAAGTTGCTGGTAACGGTGGAACTCCAATCTTAGGAATGGATGTTTGGGAACATGCTTATTACTTAAACTACCAAAACAGAAGACCTGATTATATTGAAGCTTTCTTCAGCGTAATTAACTGGACTGAAGTAGCTAGAAGATTTGCTTTAGACAAGTAGTCGAGAAAATAGAGCAAAGAATAAAGAGAAAAGACGAATGGCCTAATGGTTATTCGTCTTTTTTTTGTTTCTATATTTTTTTAGAGTCTTTATTCTATCCTCTTTCATCTATTTTCTCTGTTCTATATTCGTTCTTCAACAATCTTTATTCTATCTTCTTTGTTCTATTCTCTAGAAAAAAAAGAAAATAAAAAAGGCGGAATCTCTTCCACCTTTTTTGCCCCAAATCTACCATAAACTTAACCTACTAATGTTATGGTTCAGTAAATGTATGACAGGTATTTGTATGAAAAAAACTTTTTAGACGAATGGTAAATATATCCGATGAAAGGAATGTATTTTCTTGTTAATGGGCATAATTTCTTGTGGTAGAAATACTTGACTTTATTCCAATAAAAAAGGTGGAATTGCTTCCACCCTTTTTGCCCCAAATCTACCATAAACTTAACCTACTAATGTTATGGTATTTCAAAAGTATTGTAGCTTTTCATTTTTACCAAACATATAGGATGAACGGCAAAAAAAACCGATGAAATGCACAAATTAACCTTTTGTTAATATATTTTTAATACGCTCGAGCGTCTTTTCCTTCATAAAAATTCATGAAAGCTCTGTTTACAACACGATTTCCTCCAGGAGTTGGATAATCACCTGTAAAGTACCAATCACCAAGATTTTTCGGACATGCAACGTGTAAATCCTCTACTTTTTGGAAAATGATTTTTACTTCAGCATTAATTTCCGGAGAGCTTAACATTTCGGCAATTTTATCTGAAATTTCCTCAGGAGTAAATTGATCGTAAATTGCAGTAACATAATTCACAACATCACTATCGATATAGTTTTCCTGTGCTTTACATTTTGCGTAAACTTCGTCTACAATATGATATAAGTTTCTTTCTTTCAATAAAGCCAAAGCTGCTCTAAAAGCAACAAGACCTTCAAGTTTTGCCATATCGATTCCGTAGCAATCAGGATAACGAATCTGTGGAGCCGATGAAACGATTACGATACGTTTAGGTTTTAAACGATCCATCATTTTTATGATGCTCATTTTTAGCGTTGTACCACGAACAATACTATCATCAATAATAACAAGATTGTCAGTTGGTTTGATAACTCCGTAAGTAACATCGTAAACGTGAGCAACTAAATCGTCACGGCTACTATCTTCTGTAATAAAGGTTCTAAGTTTAGCATCTTTAATAGCAACTTTCTCTGTACGTATTTTTACAGCTAATAATTCCTGTAAAGTTTCGGCTGTAAGTGTGTTTCTGTTAGCTAAAATATAATTGTTTTTTCTCTGATTCAAGAAATCCTGAGCAGCTTCAACTAAACCATAGAATGAAGTTTCTGCAGTATTCGGGATATAAGAGAAAACAGTATTGTCTGTATCGCTGTCAATTGATTCAAGAACAGCAGGTAAAATTAATTTACCTAAGTTTTTACGCTCTTGGTAGATTTCAGCATCACTTCCTCTAGAGAAATAGATTCTTTCGAACGAACAGGCTTTTTTAACCGTTGGTTCTAAGATTTGTTCCATAGTAACTTTTCCGCTTTTCTTGATGATCAAAGCGTTTCCTGGTTCAATTTCCTGAACACTTTCAAAAGGTACATTAAAGACAGTTTGAATAACAGGTCTTTCAGAAGCTACAACGACAACTTCGTCATCTTGATAAAAATAAGCTGGACGAATTCCTGCAGGATCTCTAAAAACGAAAGCGTCACCATGACCAAGTAAACCAGCCATTGCGTAACCTCCGTCTAAGTTTTTAGCGGAACGTGTTAATATTTTTGCAATATCCAATCGGTCTGCGATTACCGGAGAAGCTTCTCTTTTAGAATAACCTTCGGCTTTACAATCTTGGTAAAGTTGCATTACTTCTTTGTCTAAGAAGTGACCAATTTTTTCCATAACTGTAACAGTATCCGCCATTTCTTTTGGATGTTGTCCAAGTTCAACCAGATTTTCGAAAAGTTCTTTAACATTCGTCATATTAAAGTTTCCTGCCAAAATAAGGTTACGGTGCATCCAGTTACTTTGACGTAAAAATGGATGTACACTTTCGATGCTGTTTTTTCCGAAAGTTCCGTAACGAACGTGTCCTAAAAATAATTCTCCTATATAAGGTATGTTTGCCTTTTGTTTAGCAACATCATTTGCGTATTCAGGATGAGAAGTCATTTCCTCATTAATACGCTCATTGATTTGTTTAAAAACATCCTGGATTGGTTGTGCGTGATTCGAACGAACTCTACTGATATAACGTTCTCCCGGTTCTACATCTAATTTAATGCTTGCAAAACCTGCACCATCCTGACCACGGTTGTGTTGCTTTTCCATCATTAGATACATTTTTTGTATCCCGTAAAAAGCAGTTCCGTATTTTTCTTTGTAATATTCAAGCGGTTTAAGAAGTCTAACTAAGGCTATACCACATTCGTGTTTTAAAGCGTCGCTCATTGTGTTTTGTATTTTGTGTTGTTGTAAGTTGTGTGTATTAACGTAATAAAAAAGCCCCGTTATTAGCGAGGCTTTCGGGCATTATATTTCTATGTCAAACTGAGTTAACGACTTAAATTGTTGTAATCGAATCGCTACTTCTGCTTTGCTTAATGTTTCCATCCTTTCGGTTCCAAATTTCTCCACACAAAATGAAGCTAAATTAGATCCGTAAATAATTGCGTTTTTCATGTTACCAAACGAAATGTTTTCGCTTTGCGCAATGAATCCTGAAAATCCTCCTGCAAAAGTGTCTCCTGCTCCAGTTGGATCAAAAACATCTTCTAGTGGTAAAGCCGGTGCAAAGAAAACTTCTCTATTGTGGAATAAAAGCGCTCCGTGTTCTCCTTTTTTGATCACCACATATTTTGGTCCCAATTCCTGGATTTTGTTTGCTGCTTTTACTAATGAATATTCTCCTGAAAGTTGTCTTGCTTCTTCGTCATTGATTGTGATAACGTCTACACGTTTTATTACGTCCAATAATTCAGGAAGAGCACAATCCATCCAAAAGTTCATAGTGTCTAAAACTACTAATTTTGGTTTTTTCTCCATTTGATCAAGAACACTGCTTTGTACTAAAGGATGTAAGTTTCCTAACATCACAACATCAGCATCTTTATAGTTTTGAGGAACTTTTGGTTGAAAATCAGCCAAAACGTTTAATTCAGTTACAAGAGTGTCTCTCGAATTTAAATCGTTGTGGTATAAACCGCTCCAGAAAAAGGTTTTTCCTCCTTTTACAATTTCGATACCAGAGATATCAATATTTTTTGAAGTTAAAAGATCTAAATGTTCTTGTGGAAAATCGTCGCCAACTACAGAAACGATGGCCGATTGTAAGTTAAAAAACGATGCTGATAAACCAATGTACGTTGCAGCACCACCTAATATTTTATCTGTTTTTCCGAAAGGAGTTTCAATCGCGTCGAAAGCAACCGTTCCAACAATCAATAATTTATTCATTTTATGAATTTCGAATTAGGGTGCAAAGATACTTCATAAGTTACAATATTGCAACGGTTTAGGTTCTCAAAATTTTCATAAAAAAAGAATATCGATTTCGGGGCTAAAACTATTGTAAATGAATGATTTGGATTTGATTGTTCTGAGTGCTTAAAATATGTTTTTTGGATTTAAAATACAATAATTATTTTCGAAAAAAGTGCTGAAGATTTTAGTTAGATTTGTTTAAATCTCAAAATCTCATCATGAAGAAAATCCTTACCTTATTATTATTGTTTTGTTTTTTGATTTCTTGCGAAAGAAAAGAACCAAATTTCTCTAATGAAATGATTGAGAAGTTGGCTGATCAGGGTGATAGTAAAAACGGATTTGCAATTCCTACGCCCTATAATTCTCTAGATTTATACATTCGTACATATAATAATGAAGTTTTTGTAACAAGTTCTAGTTATTTATATGAATCGTATAAACGTTACTATATAAATAAATTTAAAAGCTTTAAAGGATTTTTGCAAACTGTTTTAGATGAAAATTATGTATTTGATAAATCGAATCCAAAAATAATGCTTGCAAGATATTTTAAATTAAATCAAAAAATAGAAAAAGAATATGCTCAATTAGGATTCGAAAAATTTCTAAAAAAATATTCTGAACCATCATATAAAAAAGAAGAATTCGAACTTAAAAAAGCAATTATAGAATCTGATGAATATTCTACGATAAGTTATCTATTGTATTTAAACCGATATGATATTAGTTTTGATGATATACATGTACGATATTCTATAGTTAAAAGAGAAGATTCTTTTAAATAATTCTACAACTGATACTTCTTATCAAAATAATTCTTCAAAACACCAATCTGAATCAAAACCATAAATGGAACTATTAATAGCGCATACATTATATTCTTAGAAAAATGAATTCCAGAAAGTAGGGCAGAAGATTTATCTGAATATGTTTTGTCTATTCCGAAATTAGAAATGCCATTATTTGAATAAATAGAATAAGCAGTTAAAGCAATTAAACTTATACCAATAAATATCCAGGTTGTTTTAGAAATTAAAGGTTTGTAAGCTTTGATTTTGCTTTTCTCAGCGACTAAAACCTGAGACATTATTTTTGAAGTAAAGTCAAATGATGGCGACTCCAAAGTGTTTTCGGACATCATTTTATCAATCAGATTTTCTATTTCTTTATCATTTTCTTTCATAACATTCTATTATTTCTGGTTCTAATTGCTTTTTCAAAATTACGGCTAATTTCTGTCGGCTTCTAAATAATTTTACCTTTACATTATTAGCATTAATGCTCATGATTTTTCCAATTTCTTCTAAACTCTGATCTTCGAAGTAAAATAAAGTTAGGAGAAAATTCTCTTCACTTGGTAATAAATTTAAGCAATTCTGAATGGTTTGCTTTCGTTCTTTATCTTCCAAAGCACTCAAAGCATTATCCATCGTTTTGATTAAATGTGCCGAAAATTCATCTATCGATATATTGTTTTCTTCTTTTTTATTTTTCTTTAAACGATCGAGACAGGTATTATAAGCAATCTTATAAATCCAGGTCGAAAATTTAGAATCTCCTTTAAATTTTATCAGAGAATTGAAAACTTTTATAAAAGTATCTTGTGCAACTTCTTCGGCTTCTTCTCTGTTTTTAATCATTTTTAGAGCCAATGTAAAGATCATATCTTTATAACGATCAACAAGAACAGCAAAAGCATTGGTCTCGCCTTGCAGAATTTTATCGATATAATGTTGATCAGGTATTGTACTCATATTATATAAGACGATAGTTCTTTTAATTAGGTTACAACTTTTTATAAAAAATTTCAAAAAATAAATTCCAAATTCCATTTGATTTTTAGAATCTAGCCTTCCGGATTTTTATAATAAAACCAAATCTTTTTTTCAGGAGCTAATCCCGCTATCCGTTCCAATCTTTTGTGGCGAACCCCGCCACAAAAGGATTTCCACTTCTATCGGGGCTAGGGCACTTATTTTTATAAGAACAATCTCTTATTTTTGTCATCCCGAGGAACGAGGGATCTCCACAAGTTGCTCGACAGAGATTGGCGATTTTGATTGCGGAGTTTCTTGCGGAGATCCCTCGTTCCTCGGGATGACAAGATTATGGTTACTTTATATAAAGATTTATTGCTTATCAAAAAGAAATTTAAACTCAAAATTAACTCATAATCAGCAAGTTTTGGGATTTGGGATTTAAAATTTGAAATTTTTTCACTTTTGTTGTAACCTCAATTCAAAAGGTGTCGTCATATGGGTATCAATCAATTATAAAAAATAAAAATTATGGGACCACAAATTTTAGTACCAATCAGCATGTTTCTGATGATCTTCGGAATCGTTTATCTTATTTACTCAACAAGAAACAGAGAGCGTTTAGCACTTATAGAAAAAGGTGTAGATGCAAGTATATTTTTAAAAGGAAGAAATAATGGAGTTCCAACTTGGAAGATTCTTATTTTAAATACAGCTTTTCTTTTAATTGGAATTGGACTTGGATTTTTTATTGCTTTATTTCTTTCGACTTACACAAAAATGAATTCTGATGTTATTTATCCGGCAACTATTATTACGATGTCTGGTGTTGGTTTGTTGGTAGGATTTCACAGAGCTAAAGATTTAGATAAAGAATAAAGAATCGTTTAAGTTAGTACCATTAACGATTATAACGCGTCGGGAACAATTGTTTCAGACGCGTTATTTTTTTATGATTTTGAACCGATGGTTTCGTAATAAACATCTATCGAAAGATTTTTCTGCATAGAAGCCATAACTGCCAATTCATCACAGCGTTCGTTTTGAGGATGATTGTTGTGGCCTTTGATCCATTTAAAATCGACTTGATGTTTGCGATATATGATTAAAAAGCGTTTCCATAAATCAGGATTTTTTTTACCGGTATATCCTTTTTTCTCCCAGCCGAAAACCCATTTTTTTACAACAGAATCGATGACATATTTAGAATCGGAAACCACTAAAACTTTCATGTTTGGTTTTTTTAGCTTTTCTAAACCTACAATTACAGCCAGAAGCTCCATTCTATTATTAGTCGTTAAGCGAAAACCTTCGTAGAATTCTTTTTTATGCGGGGTTCCTACCAATTCCATTACTACACCGTAACCGCCATTTCCGGGATTTCCTTTTGCAGCGCCATCAGTATATATATGTACTTCGTGATTCATTTTAGACTTCTTAGATTTTAGATTGTTAGACTTTTTAGATTTTTTTTGATCTCTTAGATTTTTATATTCTGGACTTCTTAGGTTTTTATTATTTGAAATTAAAATCTAAGAAGTCTTATGTCTAAGAAATCTAAAGTCTAATCCTCTAATAGTCTCGAGATAATTTCAGGAAAATACTTTTGTTCCAGTTCATGAATCTTTTCGGCCACTGTTTCTGCGGTATCTTCAGTTGTTAGGACTGTGTTTTTCTGGAAAATAATGGCGCCTTCATCATAATTTTCATTTACAAAATGAATAGAAATTCCGGTTTCTTTTTCTTTATTCTCAACTACAGCTCTGTGTATGTGCATTCCGTACATTCCTTTGCCACCATAATTTGGTAAAAGTGCAGGATGGATGTTGATTATTTTATTAGGATAATTCTCGATTATATTCTCCGGAAATTTCAACAAGAAACCTGCAAGAACTATCAGATCCGGGTCGATTTCTTGTATTTTTTGTAATACATTTCGTTCTAAAAGTTCGTTTTTTGAGAAGATTTCAACTGGAATTTGATGATTTTTTGCTCTTTCGATAACTTTTGCCGAAGCATTATTCGTAAAAACAGAAACGACTCTTGCAGTTTTACTTTTTTCAAAATATTTTATGATGTTTTCAGCATTAGTTCCTGATCCTGAGGCAAAAACAATAATTTTTTTCATAATCGAATTTAGTTTGAGAATGCAAAAAACGGAATAAAAATCGAAAATAAATAGTATTAAAAAGTCTTTCTTGAAATTAATTTTATAAATTAGTGTTACATTTATAAACTAAATCGTGGTTTTAAAATAAAGTTTTTTATTTTTGCCAACAAATTAAATTCTAAAATTAAAGATTATGTCAGACATTGCATCAAGAGTAAAAGCGATTATCGTAGACAAATTAGGTGTTGACGAAAACGAAGTTGTAACAGAAGCAAGCTTCACTAATGATTTGGGAGCTGACTCATTAGACACTGTTGAGCTTATTATGGAATTCGAAAAAGAATTTGATATTCAAATTCCAGACGATCAAGCAGAAAACATTGCTACTGTTGGTCAAGCTATTTCTTATATCGAGGAAGCTAAAAAATAATAATACCGCACCCGATTTTTATATTGTATAAGTCGGGTGTTATTATTTTTTTAAATTAAAATTTCGATTGATTTTCAATCACAAAGATATATTTATATTGTAATGCCCATGGCTCTTAAGTAACAATACTGTTAAGAAAGCGTGGGTTTTATTTGTTTAAAGTACAAAATACATATTTTATGACGTTAAAGCGAGTTGTTGTAACAGGATTAGGTGCTCTTACTCCTATTGGGAATAATATCCAGGATTACTGGGACGCACTTGTGAATGGGGTTAGCGGAGCCGCTCCTATCACGTATTATGATACAGAAAAGCATAAAACGAAATTTGCCTGCGAAGTAAAAAACTTCAATATTGAAGATTACATGGATCGTAAGGAATCTCGTAGATTAGATAAATTCGCTCAATATGCTGTTGCTGCAAGTGATGAAGCTATTAAAGATGCCGGACTTACTGATGATAATATCGACAAAACAAGAGTTGGTGTTATTTGGGGAGCTGGAATTGGAGGTTTAGAAACTTTTCAGGAAGAAGTAATTTATTATGCTAAAGGTGACGGAACTCCTAAGTTCAATCCGTTTTTTATTCCTAAAATGATTGCCGATATTGCACCAGCACACATTTCGATGCGTAATGGTTATATGGGACCAAATTATACTACTGTTTCTGCATGTGCATCTTCTGCAAATGCTTTAATTGATGCTTTCAACTACATTCGTTTAGGAATGTGTGATGTTATTGTATCAGGTGGATCTGAAGCAGCGATTACTATTGCAGGTATGGGAGGATTTAATTCTATGCACGCTTTATCGACAAGAAACGAAAGCCCGGAAACAGCTTCAAGACCTTTTGATGCAACCAGAGATGGTTTTGTATTAGGAGAAGGAGCAGGAGCTTTAGTTCTTGAAGAATACGAACATGCTAAAGCCAGAGGCGCAAAAATTTATTGCGAAATTGGTGGTGGCGGAATGTCATCTGATGCGTATCACTTAACTGCACCACATCCGGAAGGAATTGGAGTTATTGCGGTTATGAAAAACACATTGAGAGACGCTGGAATGAATCCTGAAGATGTTGATCATATCAATACACACGGAACTTCTACTCCGTTAGGAGATGTTGCCGAATTAAAAGCGATCAGCGCTGTTTTTGGTGAACATGCAAAAAACATCAATATCAATTCAACAAAATCAATGACAGGACACTTACTTGGTGCTGCCGGAGCTATCGAGGCAATTGCTTCTATCTTAGCAATGCAACACAGTATTGTTCCTCCAACTATTAATCATACAGTAGTGGATGAAAACATTGATCCGTCATTGAATCTTACCTTAAACAAACCTCAAAAAAGAGAAGTAAATGTTGCTATGAGTAACACTTTTGGTTTTGGTGGACACAATGCTTGTGTATTGTTTAAAAAATTAGTTGACTAATTTCTGTATATGAATTTTATCAAAAAAATATTTTCTAAATCCCGTTCTCTAGAAGACGGGATTTTTTTTGACACTATTCAGAAAATACTTGGTTTTGAGCCGGGAACAATCGATTTTTATAAGAAAGCTTTTACGCATAGATCTTCAAATAAATTAGACGAATCCGGACATCCAATAAATTACGAACGATTAGAATTTTTAGGAGACGCTATGTTAAGTGCCGTAATTGCAGCACACTTATTTAACAAAGCGCCAAATGGCGACGAAGGATATTTGACTAAAATGAGGTCAAAGATTGTGAGTCGCGAACATTTGAATGAATTAGGTAAAGATTTAAATCTGGTTCGATTTGTAGAAAGCAAAGTGCCAATTCAGCATTTTGGAGAAAATATTCATGGTAATATTTTTGAATCACTTATAGGTGCAATTTATTTAGACAAAGGATATTCTTTTTGCGAAAGATTTATTCAAAAAAGAGTTGTTACTCCATATGTCGATATTGCACGACTAGAAGGGAAAGTTATTAGTTATAAAAGTTTGGTTATCGAATGGTGTCAGAAAGAAAAGAGAGTCTTTCATTATGACATTTTTGAAGATAATGGTATTGATGGTCAACGCTTATTTGGAGTTAAATTAAGTATAGACGACAAAGTAATCGCAAGAGCGCGAGCAACTTCAAAAAAGAAAGCAGAAGAGAAAGCATCACAAAGAGCTTATTTTGCATTTCAGGAAAAAATAGATAAGAAATAACAACAAAATTGTCACAACTTTCTTAATGCTATAACGTTTTCGTTTATAAATTAACAAAAACATACACCTCATAACTATTGAAGCTTCGATAGAAATAGTATATTTACACCTTGATTTTTCATGATATGGCTATTCATAGATTGGATTTAGACGAATTTGACGAAATTGATTATTATTTAATGGCAATTCATACTTCATTAGAAGATTATAGATTGGCCTATTTTATCAATAAAAACCTTCCGATAAACCTAAGTAAGAGCAAGAACGAGATCCACGCTCAAACAAAAGAAGGTGAGGCAAATTTTTCGAGATTCTATTATTATGATTCCGAAAAGGCAATTTCATGGAATTTAATTCAGAATAAGAATGAAATCATTTCTGTGAGTAAGAATGATCTTCAAGATTTGTTTTCCAACGAAACAAGTGAGGTTTCGACAACAATTCATTTACTTCCTGAATTCAAAAAAGTAGATTTTTTCCTGAAAATAGAAAATAGTGAAGAGACTATTGATTTTTCAGAAATTCAACAACAATTAAATACCATCGATAGTATTGCAGCAATTTATGCTGTAGATACCAACAAAATAAAATCAAAAAACAATCTAATTTTTTAAAAAAAATGTTAACAAACAAGAAAACCAAAATTGTTGCTACACTTGGGCCTGCATGTAGTACGAGAGAGATTATCAAGGATATGATCGATGCAGGTGTTAATGTGTTTAGAGTCAATTTTTCGCATGCTGATTACGAAGGTGTAAAGGATAAAATTAATATTATTAGAGGTCTAAACGAAGAGTTTGGTTATACAACTGCAATCCTTGGAGATTTGCAAGGACCAAAACTTAGAGTTGGTGTGATGGAAGAAGGAACTGTTGTTCATGATGGAGATTTAATCACGTTTACAACTGCAGAAGATATTATTGGAACAGCTCAAAAAGTGTTCATGAAATATCAAAATTTCCCAAATGATGTTAATCCTGGGGAGCGTATTTTGCTTGATGACGGTAAATTGATTTTCGAAATTATTTCTACTGATAAAAAGACTGAAGTTGTTGCTAAAGTAATTCAGGGTGGAGAGTTAAAATCTAAAAAAGGAGTTAACTTACCAAACACTAAAATTTCTTTACCGGCTTTAACTGAAAAAGATATTGCTGATGCAATTTTTGCAATTGAGCAAAAAGTAGACTGGATCGCACTTTCGTTTGTAAAAACACCTCGTGATTTACAAGATCTACAAGAATTGATTGCTAAACATTCAGAATATAAAATTCCAATTGTTGCTAAAATTGAAATGCCGGAAGCTCTTGAGAACATGGATAAAATTGTAGCATATTGTGACGCTTTAATGGTTGCTCGTGGAGATTTAGGAGTTGAACTTCCTGCACATGAAGTACCATTGGTTCAAAAAGATTTGATCCGCAGAGCAAAAACAGCCAGAATTCCTGTTATCGTTGCAACGCAAATGATGGAAACAATGATTACTAGTTTGACTCCAACAAGAGCGGAAGTAAATGACGTTGCAAACTCTGTAATGGATGGAGCTGATGCTGTAATGTTATCTGGAGAAACTGCTACAGGAAATTATCCGGTACAAGTAATTCAAAAAATGACTCAAATTTGTGAGGCTGTTGAGGATTCAGAATTAATTCACGTTCCACAAAATACTCCACAAATCAAAACTAAACGTTTTATTACTAAAACAGTTTGTCATCAGGCAGCTTTATTAGCAAATGAAATCAAAGCAAAAGCAATTTGTACTTTAACAAATAGTGGATATACAGCTTTTCAAATTTCAGCTTGGAGACCATCTGCGCATATTTTAGTATTTACTTCAAACAAAAGAATCTTAACACAATTGAATTTATTATGGGGAGTAAAATCATACTTCTACGATAAAGACGAAAGTACAGATGATACTGTAACTGATGTTAACGAAATTGCAAGAGAAAAAGGATATGTTGTTAAAGGGGATTATTTGATTAACCTTGCAGCAATGCCAATTAAAGATAAAGGAATGGTTAACACCATGAGAGTTTCTGAAATAGAATAATTTTCTTTTTAAAATTATACAAAAGCCATTCGATATCGAATGGCTTTTTTTTATGCCCAAAAATTATTTCAGGATAAATTTTATAAGTCATTATAAAAAGATTTGTCCCTTATTCATTTCTATTTTTAGATAATACTTCTTTCTATAAAATATTTCTGTTTTTGATTTTTCAATGTTTCATTTTATAAAATGAAACATAATCAAATGAAAAAAAAGCACTTTTCATGTTTCATTTTATAAAATGAAACAATGTCAAGCCTTATAAATGCTATTGTTCGGTTTTTTATTAGCTATTTTTGAGATAGTTAACTAAAAGTTAAGAAAATTCCTGTTGCAAATTGAACTCCCAAAAAAGAATCTAGAAAGAGAAACAAACTAGATTTATTCGCCTTTATAAAAATATTTACATAGTGTTTTTCCTATATTTTAAACAAAGAATTATTAACAAATTTTATTACCATGAAACAAAGTAACTTTAAAATTGGAATTCGAAATTCGATGATGCTATTTGCATTAGTTTGTTTTTCAATAACGCAGGCACAGAATACAAAAAAACCTAATGTTTTGATACTTTGGGGAGATGACATTGGTACTACCAATATAAGCGCGTACAGCGATGGATTAATGGGATATACAACTCCTAATATTGACCGTTTGGCAAATGAAGGATTACGTTTTTTACAATATTATGGAGAACAAAGCTGTACAGCAGGTCGTGCTGCCTTAGTTACAGGGCAACACGGTATTCGTACAGGTTTGACTAAAGTAGGATATCCGGGAGCACCAATGGGTATGAGTCAATTAGATCCTTCTATTGGTGGTATCATGAAAAATCTGGGTTATGCTACAGGTCAGTTTGGTAAAAACCACTTAGGAGACCGTAATGAAAATTTACCTACTGTAAATGGATTTGATGAGTTTTTTGGAAACTTATACCATTTAAATGCTGAAGAAGAACCAGAATTGCCTGATTACCCTAAAGATCCTGCATATTTAGCAAAATTTGGACCTAGAGGAGTCTTAAAATGTACAGCAACAAGTGCAGATGATGGAACTGTTGACCCTCGTTTTGGGAAAATTGGTAAACAAAGAATCGAAGATACAGGGCCTCTTACTAAAAAAAGAATGGAGACTGTAGATGACGAAACATCTGCTGCTACAATCGATTTTATTAAAAGACAAAATGCAGCAGGAAAACCTTTCTTTGTTTGGTTTAATGCAACCCGTATGCACCTTCGTACACACGTAAGACCAGAACATAGAGGAAGATATACTCATGGAGACAGTGAATATATAGATGGTATGATTGAACATGACGAAACTATAGGAAGTATCTTAAAAGCACTTGATGAATTAGGAATCGCTGACAATACAATAGTAGTGTATTCTACAGATAATGGGCCTCACATGAATACATGGCCTGATGGTGCGATGACTCCTTTTCGCTCTGAGAAAAATACGAACTGGGAAGGTGCTTTCCGTGTACCTTGTATTGTACGCTGGCCAGGGCATATTAAACCAGGACAAGTTACAAATGAAATAATGTCACATAATGACTGGATGCCAACCTTGGCTTCTATTGCAGGAGAACCAGATTTGACAAAAAAACTATTAACAGGTTATACTGCTAATGGAAAAAACTATAAAGTTCATCTCGACGGCTTTGATCAATCAGCATTTTTAGAAGGGAAAACGCCAAAAAGTGCAAGAGATAAATTCTTTTACTCAGATGATGATGGTTTACTTGTAGGGATGCGTCAAGGGGATTATAAATATGTTTATGCAGAACAACGAAGAGAAGGAACTTTAGGAGTTTGGGCAGAACCATTTACTAAATTGAGATTGCAAAAAATATTTAATATAATGCAAGATCCATTTGAAAGAGCAGATATTACATCAAATACTTTTTACGACTGGCAGCTAAATCATATCCCGTTAGTTTACGGAAATACTGACGAAGTAGTAAAGTTTGCTATGACTTTTGAGGAATATCCACCACGTTCTATTCCTCCAAGTTTCTCTGCATATACTATTATGGACGAGGTATTGGCAGATATCAAATTGAAAAAAGCATTAAAAGCAGATACTAAACCTGCGAAGAAAAAATAAAAAATAAATAGAGCTTGAATATCCCATAATTCAAGCTCTATTAACTTAAACAATCAATATCATGTATAGAAAAATATATATATTGCCCCTATTTTTATTATTGCTAGGGTCGTGTAAAAAGTCAGACACTCTTACTACAACAACAGACCCGAAAGATAGTACTGAAACTGTTGCTACAAGTGGAGATCCATTACCAAGTTGGAATGATGGCGCTTTAAAGAAAGACATTATTGATTATGTTACTAAAGTAACCAAAGAAGGAAGTCCTGATTTTATTCCGGTTGAAAGCAGAATCGCGACTTTTGATAATGATGGAACACTTTGGGCTGAAAAACCTTATGTTCAGGAATTATTTGCTTTTTACAGAGTGAAGAAAATGGTCGAAGCAAATCCTGCTTTGGCACAAAAACAGCCTTTTAAAGCGGTAGTCGAAAAAGACAAAACTTTCTTTGAAAAAGGTGGTGATAAAGCCCTTATAGAACTAGTTGCCGCAACTCATACCGGTATGACCGAAGATGAGTTTGAAGCTGCGACTAAAGAATTTTTTGCCGGAACTCAATATCCCGGAAAAAATGTTCCTTTAAAACAAATCAGATATCAACCGCAGTTAGAATTACTGAATTATTTACGTGCAAACGGATTCAAAACTTTTATTGTAACTGGTGGAACTATCGAATTAGTTCGTGCTATTTCTCAGGATTTTTATGGTATTCCAAAAGATCAGGTTGTTGGAACTTCTTTCAAATACACATTTGACGATGCAACCAATAGTATAAAAAGAGAACCTGCTTTAGATCTTTTAAATGATAAAGCAGGAAAACCGGTGGGCATACAATTACATATTGGTCAAAGACCTGTTTTTGCCTGCGGAAACGAAGGTGGAGCTGGCGATCTTGCCATGCTAAGATATTCTCAAGGAAACAAATATCCTTCATTTCAAATGATTGTCAATCACAATGACTCTATCAGAGAATACAGCTATCAGGAAAAAGATAATTTATCCTTAAACACTGCTGCTAAATACAAATATCATGTTATCAGCATGAAAGATGATTGGAAAAAGGTTTTTCCAGATAAATAAGAATTGGTTTTGGTTGGTTTTAAAGCGATACAGCTTTTGATTTAAAAGCTGTATGCTTTTTCGAAATGATTATAAAACTTTTAAAATATACAATTATGATTAATAAAACATTCTTAAATAGAAAACGGGATCTTTTAACCGCTTTTACTGTAGTTTGTATTTTTTTTATGACTACTGTTGGATATTCACAAAAGAGTCCAAATATTATTATTTTATTATCTGATGATACCGGATGGGGTGATTTAGGCCCGTATGGAGGAGGAGAAGGTCGTGGTGCCGCAACACCTAACATAGATAAAATGGCTAAAGAAGGCATGCAGTTTTGGTCCTTTTATGGTCAGCCAAGTTGTACTCCTGGTAGAGCGGCTATCATTACAGGAAGAATTCCTAATCGAAGCGGTATGACAACCGTTGCTTTCCCTGGCGATGGTGGTGGTTTGCCAAAAGCAGAGTGGACATTGGCTTCTATATTAAAACGTAAAAACTACAATACTTTTTTTGCCGGAAAATGGCACCTTGGTGAAGAAGATTATTCGATGCCAATTGCACAAGGTTTTGATGTTATGAAAAACGTAACCTTATATCATTTAAATGCTTACACTTATACAGATCCGGAATGGAATGCTGATATGCCAGATGATATTCGTGCACAATGGGCAAAAGGAACTAAAGGAGCATTAGAAGGCGAAGCGGGAAAGCCATACAGAGAAGTTAGAAAAATTGATGGAAAAGTAATTCCGTTTCTGGATCAATATACAGAAGAAGAATCCATTAAATGGCTAAAAGAAAATGGCAAAAAAGGAGACAAACCATTTTTTATGGAAATCTCTTTTGCTAAAAATCACCAGCCAAATATACCACATCCTGATTTTGCGGGTAAATCTGCAGGAAAAAATAAATATGCCGATTGTATTGTAGAACTTGATACAAGAATTGGCCGTATTATGGATGAAGTTCGTAATATGGGAATTGCCGAAAATACCTTAATTATTTACACAGTAGATAATGGTACATGGCAAGATGTTTACCCTGATTGTGGATATACACCTTTTAGAGGAACAAAAGGAACAGACCGTGAAGGTGGAAGCCGTATTCCAACACTGGCATGGTGGCCTGGTAAAATTAAAGCAGGAACTCAAAATCATGATATTTTAGGAACACTTGATTTCATGGCAACATTTGCTGCTTTATCAGGACAAGAACTACCAACTGTAGACAGAGAAGGTAAACCAACCATCTTTGACAGTTATGATATGTCTCCAGTTTTATTTGGCACAGGAAAATCAAAAAGAACAATGTGGTTTTATTTTACAGAAGATGAATTATTGCCGGGAGCAATAAGAATTGGAAAATTCAAAGCTGTCTTTAATTTACGTGGTGATAACGGACAAGCAACAGGAGGTTTAGCGGTAGATTCTAATTTAGGTTGGAAAGGTGCGGCGAGTTATGTAGCAACTGTACCACAAATATTTGACTTATGGGCAGACCCGCAAGAGCGCTACGATTTATTCATGAACAACTTTACAGAGAAAACGTGGTTCTTACCAACGGTTCAGAATATCATTGGAGAATTTGCTAAAATATATGAAAAATATCCACCTCATGTAGTACAAAGTAACCTATATCCTGGTCCAATTACCATTGATAATTATTTGAGACTTAAAGAGGCACAAGAGAAATTAAAATCCATATCAACTGCTAAAAGAAGCAGCGGTGGGTGATAATTTAATTGCATAAGAAATTTAAAAAAGAAACAACTTTTAAAAGTTGAAAGTTGTTTCTTTTTGATTTTAAGAATGAATGAGAAACTTTTAAAAGAAAATAATGATGAAACTTCCAATATATTCTAATTCAAAAATAATCTTCTTTGTATTTTTTGGTTTTCTTTTAAATTTTACCGCTTCTGCACAAGAAGAACCTGCAAAATCGGGTGCTAGTGCTCAGGAACTTGCCGATAAACTGGCAAATCCGGTGGCGAGTTTAATTAGTGTGCCTTTGCAAAACAATTTAAATTATGGTATTGGGCCTTATAATGGATCAAAGTATACAATAAACATACAACCCGTAGTTCCATTTAAATTAAGTGATAATCTAAATTTAATTACACGTTATATTCTTCCTGTTGTAGATCAAAGAGATATTACGGGAGAAAACACTCATGAATTTGGTTTAAGTGATGCAACTGTAACGGCTTTTTTCGCTCCTAAAACAAAGGGAATTATTTTTGGATTTGGGCCGGCATTTTTAATACCAACGGCTACAGATAAATTTTTGGGAACAGAAAAATTTGGAGTTGGACCAAGTGTTTTGGTGATGCATCAGGGCAAAGGCCTTTCAGTGGGTTTTTTAGCCAATCAAATTTGGTCTGTGGCAGGTAATGAAAACCGAGCAGATTTTAATAGTTTTTATACTCAGATATTTCTTTCGCATAGTTATAAAAGCGGAGCCAGTTTAGGAGTGAATGCTGAAATTACTCAAAATTGGGAAGGCAATACGACTTTGATTTCCTTAAACCCATCTGTGGGAGGAATTACCAAATTTGGAAGTCAGGTGGTACAATTTAGTATTCAGCCCTTAATTCCAATTGTTGGGCCACACGAAATTAAACCAGATTGGGGATTAAGAGCTGTAGTTGCTTTTGTATTTCCGGGTTCATAAAATCGTATCGGAATTTCTTTAATCTAAAAAAACAAATCATGAAATCAAAAATTGTATCAATTGTAATAATTAGTTGTTTGGTTGCATGTACTAATTCTATCAAAAAAAACGAAACAACGGCGTCTGCAGATATTGTACAAACAGTTGCATTTAAGCCTGTTGATTTTGAGGAACAATTAATATATAATCGTGCAATAGAAGCTGTTATTTGGGGAATGCCAGCTGTAAATTCTGAATTGTTGCACGAAAGTTTAATAAAAGTAAAAGGCGATTACAATCAAATTGTTTATTGGTCGGGATTAATCAGTTCAAAAAATCAAACCTTGACACCAAATCCGGATGTTATTTATATAAATCCGCTTTATGATACAAGGCAAGGTCCGGTTGTTTTAGAAATTCCGGCAGTCGAAGGTGTTTCTTCACTAACAGGCAGTCTGGATGATGGTTGGCAAACTGCTATTGAAGATATTGGTCCCGCAGGTGTTGATAAAGGTAAAGGAGGAAAATACCTAATTCTGCCTCCCAATTATAAAGATGCTATACCAGTGGGATATATACCAATGCCATCATCAACATATACTGGTTTTGCTATACTTCGTTCTAATCTTACAGACGGAAGTGCAAACGATATTAAAAGAGCAGTTGATTACGGAAAAAAAGTAAAAATATATCCGCTTTCTGAAGCTGATAATCCGCCGGCGACAGCATTTGTTGATTTGATAGATGTTTCTTTTAGCAACACGATTCCATATAATGTACATTTCTTCGAAGTCCTGAATCAATTTGTACAAAGAGAACCTTGGCTTACGCGTGATATGGCAATGATTGACCAGTTAAAATCTATTGGAATCGAAAAAGGAAAAACTTTTCAGGCGGATAGCAGAAGACAAGAAATTCTTAATGCGGCAATTAAAGATGCACATAGCTGGATTGATTCAAAGTATGAAAAAATATTTATACCGCCATTTTACGAGGGAACAAATTGGGCATTACCGGCATCCGCAGATGTTGTTAAATCACTTCCAACAAATTATACGATTCCAAATCTTTATCCTGTTGACGAAAGAGCCATAAGTTATTCGATGGCCTATTTTAGTGCAAAACATTTAGGAACAGGACAATTTTATCTGATGTCTATAAAAGATGATAAAAAAGAATCATTTGATGGATCAAAACTATATAAACTCCATTTACCGGCTAAAGTTCCAGTAAAATTATATTGGTCTGTTACGGCTTATGATCGTGAAACACACGCTCTTATTTTAGGTATGAAGTATTCAAGTCGTGCTTCTACATCACCGGGACTTCAAAAAAATGCTGATGGTTCTGTAGATATTTATTTTGGTGCCAAAGCTCCAGCGGGTAAAGAATCAAATTGGGTTCCAACTGATCCTAAAAGAAAATTCGAATTACTGGCTCGTTTTTATGGACCTGAAAAAGGATTTTTTGATAAAACGTGGAAAATGGGAGATGTTGAAGAAGTAAAATAAAAAATCTTTACTATCAAAGAGAATAGAATAATGGAACTAATCTAATTGTAAAATGAAGAGAAGCAATATTTCTAAAATCCTGTTTATTACAATTGCATTGACTTTCTCCGGAAGCGTAAAAACAAATGCTCAAAAGATGGTACAAAATGTTGCAGCTTGGGTGGGTTACGAAATGTATTTGCCTTTTAAAGAAGACGGAAGATGGGGTTTATTATTAGAAGGATATTCTAAAGGAAATGATTTTGTGTCTGAACTTCAAGGTTCTTTTTACAGAGTTGGTGCCAACTATTATCTTAAAAACGGAAATCGTTTAGGAGCAGGTGTTGCCTACCAATGGGATTTGCCATACGATGAGTTGTCGTTGCCTTATAACAATCCGGATTACAGGATTTATGAGCAATTTATTTGGCGTATTGTTAAGAAAGAAGGTAATGAAGTATGGTCACAACGCTTTAGAATGGAGCAACGTTGGTTGGGTCGAAAAGACGATCCAAACAGCACAAGCGATCATTTTGATTATTACAAATTCGAAAATACGTTTCGCTATCAGCTTCGCTATCAATATTGGTTTAAACAGCGATGGGCAGCTGTTATTTATGATGAACTTCATATTAGAACCAATGCTGCAAGCAGTAATGAAAACTATCTGGATCAAAACAGATTGTATTTAGGAACAGCTTATAGTCTTGACAAACGAAGAGAAATTCGGATGGAATTGGGTTATATGAATCAGATTTTTTTCAAATCACCAGATACAGAAAGTGGCTTGAGTCGAATGAATCATACAATCCGAATTACACTAACGACAGATTTGCCTTTTAAAAGAAAAGAAAACTAGAAGTTATGACTGACGAATTGATAGATAATAGCGAAGACAGATTTGATCCGGCACTATCAAAAGCACATCGTTTTGATCAGGGTGTTGCGCTCAGAAAAGTTACGCCCCGTTCCCTTCATCAGCAATGGAATCCTGCGGAAGATCGCGAAGATCCGGTAGAAATATTGATTAAAACCAGTATTGGAAGAATCGAAAATTTATTGCCTATTCGATACAGCCGAATGATGGAATCGCCATTTGCATTTTATAGAGGAGCTGCTGCAATTATGGCTGCTGATTTAGCACAAACTCCTGATACAGGAATTAACCTTCAGCTTTGTGGTGATTGTCATTTAATGAATTTTGGAGGATTTGCAACTCCTGAACGTAAACTGGTCTTTGATATTAATGATTTTGATGAAACATTTCCGGGACCTTGGGAATGGGATGTAAAAAGACTTGCGGCCAGTTTTGTAATTGCCGGAAGATGGCGAAAATTTACGAATAAAGTTTGTAAAGAATTTGCCTGGAATGTTGCAGACAGTTACAAAAGACATATGCTGGAATACAGCAAATTATCGGCATTACAGATTTGGTATGCTGATATTGATCTTGCCGAATTGATTGAAAGAGGTGAAGACGAAGAGATAAAATCGTTCCAACAAAAACGGATAAAAAAAGCGGCAGAATATACAGCTCACGAAAAAGAGTTTGCAAAAATGACTTATCAGGAAGGTTCACGTGCCCGAATAAAAGACGATCCTCCTTTGATTTATCATCCAACAGGAGAAGAAGGAAAACGAATTTTAAAAGAAGCCGAAATCGTTCATAAGCGCTATCTAGAAACCTTGTCTGATGAGAAAAAAGTGCTTTTGAGCAGATATACTTTGCATGATTTGGCAATAAAAGTGGTAGGTGTAGGAAGTGTAGGAACACTTTGCGGGATTAGCTTATTAATGTCGGCAACAGGAGAACCTATTTTTTTACAGTTTAAAGAAGCAAGACAAAGCGTTTTAGAACCTAATGTAAAAGTCAAAGGAAAATACAGTCATCAGGGAGAACGAATTGTGAGAGGCCAAAAATTGATGCAGTCAGCGTCGGATATGTTTTTGGGCTGGACGAATGATGATCATGGCAAATTCTTTTACATCCGCCAACTGCGTGATGCCAAAGTAAAACCTGTTCTTGAAATTATGAAAGCCAAAAACATGGCAGATTATGCAAAAGCCTGCGGATGGGCACTTGCAAGAGCGCATGCTCGCACAGGAGATCCATCTGTATTATCTGGCTACATTGGAAAAAGTAATGAATTTGCTAATGCAATTTCTAGATTTTCTATTTCGTATGCCAATCAAAATGAATCAGATTACAATAGAATGTTAGAAGCAATAAAAGAAGGGAGATTGCCTATTTCATCGGAAGTCTAACTTTTCATTAATTATTTAAAATAGAATATATGGGTAAAAAGTTTTTGTTTTTGATGGGCTTTGTGATTCTTACAATCACAGCAAAAGGCCAGACACAGCGTATAGATTCTACGGCTGTTTTTCTATTACATCGGGCTGGGGAAACCTTGCAGGACATAAAGTCTTGCAGTTTTACGGCTATTACAACTTATGATGTTCCAAATGAAAGTTTAGGACTCATAAAACATGCGATAACAGACAAAGTCGCGATTAAATTTCCGGATAAAATGAAGGTTACTTCTGCAGGAGACAAAGGAAATCGGGGTTTATGGTACAACGGAAAAAAACTAAATTATTATTCCTTCGATAATAATACCTATGGTTTTACTGCCGCTCCTGGTTCTGTAATCGAAACCATCGATGAAGTGAGTAAAAAATTCGGGATTGAATTTCCGGGTGCCGATTTTTTCTATCCAACATTTTTGCAGGATCTTATTTCAGAACAAGGCAATTTGATCTTTCTGGGAAAAACGATAGTCGATGGACGTGAGTGTTTTCATATTGCAGGAAGCGATAAAACAAAAAGTTATCAGTTCTGGATAGGAAGCGACGATCTGTTTCTGCCTGTAAAACTAGTAGTCATTTATACCTCTGATAAAGACAAGCCACAATATGAAGCGCTTTATAAAGATTGGACCATCAATAATGATTATCCGGATTCAATGTTTGAATTTACGACGCCACCAAAAGCTGCAAAAGTAAAGTTAGCGCCTAGAGAAAACACAAAATAATCGTATAAACTCCATAGTTATGAAATCATATCAATCCAAAAATAAAATCTCAATCATAATTACTGCATTTTTTGCATTACTACTTATGATTCCAGAAGATGCAACAGCACAGCGTTTTGGGCATTTTACACCAATACGTCCTATGCCGATGCCACGACCAATGCCAATGCCACGCCCTGTGCCACCGCCTCGTCCGTTGCCGCCACCAGGACCAAGGCCAATTCCGCCAAGACCGCTGCCGCCACCGCCGCATCCATATCCTTATCCAAGACCATATCCGGTACCATTTCACCCTTATCCGGTGCCATATCCATACATCTATCATCCGTTTGTACCTTATTATTGGGGACCAACATGGTATCCTATAGGATTTTTTGCTGCAACATTAACAACAGCCGCAATTGTAATTTCGGTCGAAAATAATCAATACAATTACGACGATGGTGTTTACTATGTAAAAGAATCAAGTGGCTATAAAGTTGTACCGGCACCGCTGGGAGCAACAATTTCAGAATTGCCAAAAGGTTATGTGACAATTAATGTTTCAGGAACAGAATACTATTATTATGGAGGAGCTTATTATGCAAAAGACTCCAGTAAATATAAAGTTGTAAATGCACCTGTTGGAGCAGTTGTTGCCCATCTTCCTGAAGGTGCTGAAGAAAAAACTATTGACGGTCAAAAATACATGATTTATAATAATGTGTATTATCAGCCAATTTCTAAAGACGGACAAGATAGTTATGTTGTCGTTCAGGGAAAATAGAAATTTAAAAAAAATCAGAACGGAATGTTTCTTTCGAAATAAACCGTTCTGATAAAATAAGTAAGAATTTTATCCACTTTGTTATGTTAATTAAATAAAATAATTTATCTTTGAGTGTGTGGTAAGGTATTGTAATATAAGAGATTGCAATAATTTAACACTTGTTTAAACTTACTCGCCATTCGGATAATATTTATTCAAGATTTTAATAATTCCTAGTTAAACTAATTTAATCATTAATTTAAAATACCACAAAATGAATATTAAAAGAAAGAATCTCCGCATTATCCCACTGTTGTTGTTGGGTATTTTTTACAGCTGCTCTCCGACTGTAAAAGTTACAAGTGATTATGACCATGCTGCTAATTTTAGCGAATATAAAACTTTTGCATTTTATGATTTAAAGGCGCAGGAAGGTCAGATAAATCAATTAAATGTTGATCGAATTACCAAAGCAATCCGTGCTGAACTTACTAGTAAAGGGTTTACTGAAACTACTATTAATCCGGATTTAAAAGTAAATGCTGTAACAATATTAAAAAATAAAACATCAGTATCAGCAAATACCGACTTCTATGGTTATGGCGGAATGTATCGTCCATATGGATATTGGGGCGGTGGCGCTATGATGGGAGGAGCAAATACTACATTTAATACTTATGATTATGTTGACGGCTCTCTTGTAATTGATATTGTGTCTTCAAAAACGCAAAAATTAGTATGGCAAGGTATCGGGAATGCCGAAATTGACAGCAAACCTGATAATCCTGAAGAATTTATAGCAGCTTCAATCAAAAAAATACTTGCAGGTTTTCCTCCGGGATTGGCAAAAAATAGCATATAACTTCTTATATAAAAAAATACTATACTTATCAATCCCCTCCGATAAGTATAGTATTTAATAAGTTGATGATTGACTTCTTTTTAAATCTACTTAAAAAAAAGAAAAAGGAATATTTTTAATAAATCAAGCTTAAAACTCATGATCGATATAGTACTCTCAATTTTCTTTTTTATTGCAACAATAGTTGGTTTTGCAACATCGTTTATGGTTCTTTTTTCGAAAAAAAACTATTCAAAAAGTTTTTTTCTGGGGCTGTTTCTCTTTAGTCTTGCGGTTGTGAGTATTTATAATTTTTACTTATCAGCTACTGTTTTTAAGAATTTTCCGGATCTGTTTATGATCACAAAATCATTTGTTTTTTTAGTGGCACCTTCTGCTTTCTTATATGTTCGAAGCATATTGTTTTCAGAAAAAATGTTTCGAAAATATGACTGGCTGCATTTTTTACCTTTTATGGTGTACTTTAGTTTGACTGTTTTTGTATGGGCCGGAAATTCTCTGGGTATTGAAGCTGTTCATTATATTTCAGATAAAATAAACAGTCCTTTTTCGATGCTAAGTTTAACAGTTTGGCTGTCGTATGCTTTTTGCCAGACAATGATGATTTTAAATTATGATTTAAAAAGCATCAAAGAAAATCACTTTAAAAGAATAAAGATTTTAAGTTGGATAAGAGTATATAATTTAATGATCTTGTTTTTGTTCTCGGCACTTTTTGTTCATTACTTTTTGGTTAGTAAAGTAGATACTATTGATTTATCCTGTTATGTTTTAATTTCGGCAGTGCTCGTTTTTACAGTGGGCTGGCTTTATTTTAAACCTCAGATTTTTTACGATACAGATGAAGCAGAAGATCATAAGTATGATTTTGCTCAGGATGATTTGGTAATAGATAAAACTCATGAAACCAAAAACATATTACCAATTATAAAAGAAATAACAATAGAAAAAAAAGAACTATATCTGGAAAAATTAGAAAGCATTTTTGTTTCAAAAGAGCTCTTTTTGAAAAAAGATTTAGTGATTCGTGATATATCTGATGAAACCGGAATCTCGGTTCATCATCTCTCAAATTTAATCAATTCAGAATTTAATCTTCATTTTCAGGATTATGTAAATCTAAAAAGGATCGAATATTTTAAAGAAAAAATAAACGATCCCGAATGGAAGGATTTATCTTTAGAAGGCATGGCATGGGGCTCCGGATTTAAATCCAGAACAACTTGTTTTAGAGCCTTCATAAAACATACCGGAAAATCACCTTCTGAATACTTCAAAGTAATTAGGTTTAATCCTGAGAAAACAAATACTTATTATTTTAAACCAACTTCAAACTAAAAAAGAAGGTTGTAAAAAGTAGTTGTGTAATCTCATTAATGTTTAAAATAACAACTATGAAAACAAAATTTAATCAAAGACAAGCAACAAAATCTATACTTGTCTTAGCGCTTTTGTTTATTTATTTGTCCGGTAATGCTCAACTTAAAGGTGGTCACATACTTGGTGCTATGGGATTACAATCAGGGACACAAACTCCTGAAAACACTTTAAGTGTTTATGTGCCGGGATATTTTTATAGCGCATCATCACTAAGAAATGCCGATGGAGATAAATCAATCGCAAATCCGGATCTTAATATGTTTATTACAGGAGTTGGTGCAACTTATGTAAGCGATTTCAAAATTTTAGGAGCCAATTATGGAGCCACAGTTTTACTGGCATTTGCATCCAATAGAATTCAGGGAAATACTTTAGATTCAAAAAGCCCTTTTGCCTTAACAGATACTTATATTGTACCAGTTCAATTGGGTTGGCACAATAAAAGAGCCGATTTCGTTTTTAGTTATCAAATGTATTTGCCTACCGGAAAATTTGAAGTTGGAGCTTCTGATAATAGCGGTTTAGGAATGTTTATGAATGAGTTTTCGGCCGGAACAACCTTATTTTTTAATGACAAGAAAACCTTTCATTTTTCGGCTTTAGCTTCTTATGAAATAAACGGAAAAAAGAAAGATACGGATATTAAAACGGGAGATCTTTTAAGTATTGAAGGAGGTTTGGGAAAAACATTCTATACGATGAATGCCGAGAAAACAGCTCCAAAAGGAATACTTAATGCAGGATTAATTTATTATTTGCAATATAAAGTAACAAACGATCAGATTCCGGTTCCTGTATTTGGTACAATCGAAACAGACAAAGACCGAGTTGGGGGAATTGGAGCCGAGATTAATTACTATCATATTGGCTGTAGTACTTCGGCAGGATTTAGATGGATTGCTGAGGTTGAGGCAATAAATAGATTTCAGGGGAATACCTTTTTCTTAACGTTGGCACATGTTTTTAGTTTCAAGAAAAAGTAGTTTAAGTAAATTTTCTGCAACTTTTTTGTTGACGTTTTTAATAATGCAGTTATTTCTAAAGTTGTTTAAAAGGCAAATAAATATTCAGTTTCTACTATGAAAAGCACAACTCACATGCGTAAAATTGCCCTGTTAAATCTTTTTCTGATCTTATCATTTTCTACAATGATGGGACAGAAACCACATATTAGCGTAAAAGATTCTCTCGATGGAGCATTCGATTTAAGCGACTACATTATTTATGCACACGGTTTTATTGTCGTTCCAACCTTAATAACTGAGCCAGCTTTAGGAGGAATTGGTGGCGCAATTGTACCTATTTTTCTAAAAAAACATGCTCCGGTTATTGACGAAAACGGAAAAAAACGATTTATAGATCCTGATATTACAGGAGCAATGGGAATGTATACCGGTAATAAAAGCTGGGTTGCGGGAGCATTTCGAGCGGGAAGTTTTATAAAATCAAAAATAATGTATCGTGTTGGAGCTGGTTACGGAAACGTAAATATGTCTTTCTATGAAAATATGCCAAGCGGAAAAGACAAAGAAATCGATCTTAATTTTCAGTCATTTGTGTTTTATACACGGGTTATGAAACAATTTAGAAATGCAAAATGGAGCGCAGGACCACAATATTTCTTATTGGATTCTAAAATTAATTTCCCGGATTTAAATGATCTTCCATCCTTTGCAAAGCTCAAAGATGTTAATAGTACAGTGAGTCAATTGGGAGCAGCGCTTCAGTTTGACGGTCGTGATAATATCTTTACACCAGATAAAGGAATGCGATTTCAGGCAGATTTCTTTTGGTCAGATAATTCAATAGGCAGTGATTATGACGCCTGGCGAGTAAATTTATCTGCAATAGGATATTATCCTTTAACTAAAAAATTAATTGGCGGACTTAGGATAGAAGGGGAGGAAGCGTTTGGAAGTCCGCCATTTTATCTTCGACCAGGAATTAATTTAAGAGGAATTCCCGCAGCAAGATATCAGGGAAAAGCAAGTATAGTTACAGAAGCAGAGTTAAGATGGGACGTCTATAGAAGATGGAGCGTAATGGGTTATGGCGGTCTTGCAAGTGCTTTTAACGATTGGGATAAGGCTTTTGCAAAACCTGTAGTTTATAGTTACGGAACCGGTTTTAGATATCTATTGGCTCGAAAATTCAAATTGCGAATGGGTGTCGACGTTGCTAAAGGTCCAGAAGAATGGGCGTATTACGTTGTTTTTGGCAGTAACTGGCTGCGATAATACATACAATTATTAGTACTAAATATATAAAGAAATTGGTTAGTTAGATTTTCTGGGTAAAGCCTCGATAGCATTGTCTATCGGGGCTTTACGGGTTTATAGACATTATAAGAATAAATATTAAGAAAATATTAACTGTTTTGCTTCACACAAATTATTTATTATTTAATTGTTTTGTAACAAAAAGTAAATTACAACTACTAATTTATCAAATCTTTAAATAATCATTATGAATACATTTTCATTCAAATCAGTACTTGCAGCTTCTGTTTTTTTTGCTGGAGCAACAGGCTGTTTTGCTCAGGACATTTTAGTTAATTCACTAAAAATGAATGCAAGCGAAAAAAGTAAAGAGGCTTTTAAATTTACAGAGCAAATTAATCTGGGAACAACTTCTGTAAAAACACAGGGATCTTCTGGAACTTGCTGGAGCTATTCGACAAATTCTTTTTTAGAGTCAGAAATGATTCGTTTAGGAAAACAACCAGTTGAATTGTCACAAATTTATTCGGCTAGAAATGTTTATGTAGAGAAAGGTGTAAATTATGTTCGTATGCATGGAGCAGTTACTTTGGGTGACGGTGGAGCTTTGCATGATGTAATTAATATGTATAAAAAATACGGAACCGTTCCTAGAGAAGTTTATACAGGATTAAACTACGGAACAGACAAAAATAAATTTGGCGAAATGTCAGCTCTTATCGAAGGAGTTTTGGCTGCTGTTGTAAAAAATCCAAATGGAGAATTGACTCCAAACTGGCAAAAAGCTTATGCTGCAGTTATCGATTCTTATTTAGGAAAAGTGCCGGAAAACTTTACATACAAAGGAAAAAACTATACGCCACAAACTTTTGCTAAAGAAGTAGTAGGAATCAATCCTGATGAATATATCGAAATGTCATCGTTTACAACTTCTCCATATTACCAAAAAACAACTATGATGGTACCGGACAACTGGTCATTTGATCAGGTTTACAATGTAAAAGTAAATGACATGACGGATGTTATTGACAATGCATTGAAAAAAGGATACACTGTAGCTTGGGCAACTGACGTAAGTGAAAAAAGCTTTAGCTGGAAAAATGGTGTGGCTTATGTACCAACAAAGAAATTTGATGATATGACTACCGAAGAAAAAGCAGACATGTTCAACGGACCAAAAGCAGAACCAGAAATCACTCCGGAAATGCGTCAGGCAGCGTTTGATAACTACGCAACAACAGACGATCATGGAATGCACATCATTGGTCTTGCAAAAGATCAAACCGGAAAAGAATATTACATCGTAAAAAATTCTTGGGGAGAAACAAACGACTATAAAGGTTTCTTGTTTGTAACCAAAAATTTCGTGAAATATAAAACTACTGCCTTAATGGTAAACAAAGGCGGAATTCCAACTGAAATCGCTAAGAAATTAGGAGTTTAATTTTATTCCAGATTTAAAATAAATAGAAAAAGCGCTGCAAGTAATTGTAGCGTTTTTTTTATGCTTAATTTTTACTTTTGAATATAGACTTGTGTCTTTAACTTGGTTTTTTTAGTTTTTAATTAAAGCAATTATTTATATAAAATGTATATTTGATTTTTAAATTAATTAATACTTTTCTTTCAAAACGATATGTCAAAAAATAAAAAGATAAATGTAAAAGGTATTGATATTGTTTTGTATGAAGACAATAAAGAAGATTTTATATCGCTAACAGATATTGCGAAACATCGGGATAATGAACGTAGTGACTATATTTTACAAAACTGGATGAGAAACAGGAGTACAATTGAATTTATTGGCTTATGGGAAAAATTTAATAATCCTGATTTTAATTCCATCGAATTCGATGGAATTAAAAATATGGCAGGTTCTAATAGTTTTTCACTAACTCCGAAAAGATGGATTGAATCTACTAATGCTATTGGAATTATTTCGAAAACAGGTAGATATGGAGGAACGTTTGCTCATAAAGATATTGCTTTTGAATTTGCTACGTGGTTGAGCGCAGAATTTAAGTTTTATTTAATAAAAGAATTTCAGCGTTTAAAAGAGGAAGAGAATAGTACAAAAAAATTAGATTGGAATTTGCAAAGAACCATTTCTAAGATTAATTATAGAATCCATACGGATGCAATAAAAGAAAATTTAATTCCGATAAGCTTAACAATAAGCCAAAGAAATTTTATTTATGCAGATGAAGCAGATATTTTGAATGTTGCTTTGTTTGGTAAAACAGCAAAACAATGGCGTATTGAAAACCCTAATGAAAAAGGAAATATTAGAGATATAGCATCTATTGAGCAACTAGTTGTGTTATCTAATCTTGAAAGTATAAACGCTATGCTGATACAGCAGGATATAGAACAAAATGACCGATTATTAAAATTGAATGAAATCGCTATAAGTCAAATGAAATCGCTAATTAATACCACAATATTAAAGAATATTACATAGTGAAAATTTTTTTGGGGGAAACAAACGATTACAAAGATTTCTTGTTAGTAACCAAAAATTTCGTAAAATATAAAACTACTGCCTTAATGGTAAACAAAGGCGGAATTCCAACGTATATCGCTAAGAAATTAGGAGTTTAATTTTATTACAGATTTTAAAATAAATAGAAAAGCGCTGCAAGTAATTGCGGCGTTTTTTTTTGTAATAAAATAATTATGGTTTAATTGCAATTGAAAAAAGATTAAACTTAAACAGTTTTGCATTATTTTGATTTTGATGTTTTTTAAAGTGTTGAGATAAAGAAAAATAAGCACTTAAACGACTTTTAAAGTCATTCATAGGGATAATAAAGTAAAAAAGAGAACATGAAGTACCTTTATTGTTGCAAACAACTAAATTAAGTCATCATGAAAACTACTACACTACTTTTTACCGTACTTGTATGTGTGTTTTCTTTTAACTGTTTTGCTCAGCGTAAAGCCCCTAGTCACGCTCCTGTCATTGCAGCAACAGGAAATGCACATTTGCAGTCCAATAATACCTCAGATGGTAATGATCTTGTTATAGAGTCTTATTGTGTCGAAGAAACGATTAATATGACCTTTGGAAGAAGAGTAACCAGATACGAAGTGTCAAAACTAGACATGGTCAATACCTACGATCTTGGTCCAAACAATACCAGAACAGTAACTCCAATATATAAAAAGCCAAAAATAAAAACAGTTGAAATAGGAATGAATTCAAAAGCTGTTGTTGATAGTGCCAAAGTAGTTATTAAACCAGTTAAGGTTGAGGTTCTGGCTCCGTCAAAAAAAGAGAAATTTATTAAAATTAATGTCGTAAACGCTTATGAGAAAATCATAGACAAGGGGTATAAATCAGTAGATATGCTCAAAAAAGTAGCAGACAAGTCTTATTTTGACAATGACATGGAAACCGCTGCCAAATATTACGCGCAGCTACTGGAAGAAAATACAGATTTAGATTCCATATACTATTATCGATATGCACAGTCCTTAAAAGAAAGCAACCAACCTGAAAAAGCAAATGAGATGATGATATTGTTCGAAAGTAAAAACCTGTCAAATCAGGTCGCTAAGAAGTAAGTTTTAAAATTAGACATTTTATAAATAAAAAAAAGACTATCATGAAAATGATAGTCTTTTTTTAAGCTCCCCCTCTTGGGCTCGAACCAACCCCGATGGCTATCGGGGCTCTGATTAACAGTTTTGGTTGTATTTATTTTTTAGTTTTAAAATTATATCTGGGTATTTAATTAGATTTTCGATATAAGTTTTGCTTTTCATTTTTTTAATATGCTTCTCAATTAATAGTGCTTCGGTTTTGTATTCGCATGTTATTTTGAGAAATAATGTCCAATCATCGGCGTTTGACGTAAATTTATGGGATTCGGCATTTTTATGAAACTCCAATCTAGTATCAAAATTAGAAGTGAATCCAATATAAAATCGGTTAAGTTTATTTGAGTGAAGAATGTAGACAATATTCATGATATAGTTTATAATTTGATGGTTCATTTTGTAAAGCTCTTAAAGGCTATATAAATTGGTACGAACCAAATCAGATTGTTATCGGGTTTTGATTAACAGTTTTGTCTCGCATTAGAGAAAAAAAAATACCACATACGATTTGTAAGTGGTATTTAATAAGTTCTTCTCTCTTGGGCTCGAACCAATCCCGATAGCTATCGGGGCTCTGATTAACAGTTTTATTTCACATTAGAGCAAAAAAAAAAAATACCACATAGGATTTGTAAGTGGTATTTAATAAGTTCTTCTCTCTTGGGCTCGAACCAACCCCGATAGCTATCGGGGCTCTGATTAACAGTTTTATTTCGCATTAGAGCAAAAAAAATACCACTTACAATGTAAGTATTTAATAAGTTCTTCTCTCTTGGGCTCGAACCAACCCCGATAGCTATCGGGGCTCTGATTAACAGTTTTATTTCACATTATAGCAAAAAAATACCACTTACAATTGTAAGTGGTATTTAATAAGCTCCCCCTCTTGGGCTCGAACCAAGGACCCTCTGATTAACAGTCAGATGCTCTAACCAACTGAGCTAAGGAGGAATCACCTTAAAGGTAAATATGTTTGCTAAAAAAAGTTGCTCCCCCTCTTGGGCTCGAACCAAGGACCCTCTGATTAACAGTCAGATGCTCTAACCAACTGAGCTAAGGAGGAAGTTGTTGCTCTTTTTAGCGAGTGCAAATATAGATCATTTTTTAGATTCTCAAAAACATTTTTGCACTTTTTATTAATTTTTTTTTCTACTTCATTATTGCTTTATAAATATCGTTTCCGTTAGCAAACAAAAGGAGTGCGATAAGTAAAACGAAACCAACCATTTGGGCATTTTCAAGGAATTTATCACTCGGTTTTCTGCCACTAATTATTTCGTATAATAAAAACATAACATGACCACCATCAAGTGCCGGAATTGGCAATAAATTCATAACTCCAAGCATAATTGACAATAAAGCGGTGATTGACCAGAAAGTTTCCCAGCTCCAAGAACTTGGAAAAATGTTAAAAATTGCCGCAAAACCACCAACTTGTTTGTAAGCTTTAGTTTCAGGATTAAAAATCATTTTAAGCTGTTTTCCGTAACCTACTAATTGATCCTTACCTTTTTCTAGTCCAACCGGAATTGATTCAAAGAAGCTATAGTTTTTAGTGCTAATTTTATAGTAACCCAGTTTCTCTAATGATTTCATGTCTAAAGTACCTGCATATACATCTAATGTTCCTTCTGGAGTAACTTTAAGCGTAATAGGTGTTTCTTTTAAGTCACGTAAAACAACAGCAGGAATTGTTTTTCCTTTATTATTAGCTAATATTGCTTTTGCTTCGTCAAAATATTTTACTTTTTCCCCATTAAGAGAAAGAATCAAATCTTTAGCTTTCAAATTTTGATTAGGAGAGGTATCATTAACTTTTCCAATTGCAAAAGGTATACGAATACCAACCAATAAACCTTTTTCTTCTTTAGATAATTGATCAACAAAATCATTTGGTATTGTAATGGTTTGTTGTTGTCCGTTTCTTTCAATCAAAACTTGTTTAGCCATGATAATATTCATGTTTAAACTGTTGTCGTAATTCTCAACTTTCTTTCCATCGATAGATACCAGTTTATCTCCAGTTTTAAAACCCGCTTTAATCATAGCTGGATTTTCAACGAAAACACCATCTTTCAAATCAGAATTTGCAATATAAGTATCCCCATAAGCAAACGCCATTCCTATATATATAATGAATGCCAATATAAAGTTTACAGTAACTCCACCTAACATAATAATCAAACGTTGCCAAGCCGGTTTAGAACGAAATTCCCATGGTTGCGGAGGCAAAGCCATTTGTTCTTTGTCCATACTTTCGTCGATCATTCCGGAGATTTTTACATAACCTCCAAGCGGTAACCATCCGATTCCGTATTCAGTTTCGCCAATTTTCTTTTTTAATAGAGAATATTTAACATCAAAAAATAAGTAAAATTTTTCGACTCTTGTTTTAAATAATTTTGCAGGAATAAAATGTCCTAATTCGTGAAGAATAATAAGTAAAGATAAACTCAATAGAAATTGAGAGAGTTTGATAACTATATCCATTTTGTATTTTTAGTTCGTAATTTAACGCACAAAAGTAACGTTTCTATTTTAATTTGATAGTGCAATATAATACTTAAGGTTTTAAATGTTTGTTAATAATTGATCTTACTTATTTAAATTAAGAAAAGCTTATATTGTCTCTATAGATTAGTAACATATTCGCACTTAATGTTACAATTGTCCTATTTTAATATTTTAAAAGAATGCGTCTATTTTTGTTTCATATATTATTAGTATATTCGTCATAGTTTTCTTAAGAAAAAATATTTAACCAAACAGATTAATATGGAATTTTATAAAAGCTACCGCGTTTACATTTGGCTCTCAATTTTTGTTATGTTGTATTTATTAGCGGAGGTATTTGATAAGGGAGAATTTTTTGGAAGAACATTAGCGCATTAAAATATTGATATTATTTAATAAAAAAGAAATTCAGATTTAATCTATTATTTATGAAATCAAATACAATAAGTGAAATTTTTTTAGGTAAAGAACATAAACAAATGTTCACTATAATTTACATAATATTAATTGGTATGTGTTTTTTTTATTTTTGTGGTATGGCATGTGGTAAGGCATTGTTTTATTTATTGAATTAAAGATGCTTTAAAATATTAGCGATGAAAAATAATGCTAATACTGAATCAGGATATCATCTTGATTTATCAGAACGAAAACAGAAATACTATAATCTGTGGACTAAACAGAATTTATTTTAAATGTTTGTTAATTAATAAACATTTAGAATTCTACTTTTCTGAAGATGCTGTAACTTTACTTTTTAAAGACTATCGTACTCAATTGATAGCCTAAAACCATTAAAAGTTACAATTATGGCGTCACTATTATTTTCTCCACTCAAGATAAAAGATATTACATTAAAAAATAGAATCGTTATTTCGCCAATGTGTCAATATTCCGCAATCGACGGATTTGCAAACGATTGGCATTTAGTTCATCTTGGCAGTCGTGCCAGTGGCGGAGTTGGTTTAATCATTCAGGAAGCAACAGCAGTTTCTCCCGAAGCAAGAATTTCTCCTTCAGATCTTGGAATTTGGAAAGATGAACATATCGAGAAACTAAAAACAATTAACGAATTTATCGTTTCACAAAATGCTATTCCGGGAATTCAATTGGCGCACGCCGGTCGAAAAGCAAGTGTTTCTGCTCCTTGGGAAGGCAATAAAAAATTAGATTTCGCTCAAGGCGGATGGCAGACAGTTTCGGCAAGCGCGATTCCGTACCACGATGACGAACCGTTTCTTCCCGAAGCTTTAGACAAAAACGGAATCCAAAAAATAATTTCAGATTTCAAATCAGCAACCAAAAGAGTTGTTGAAGCCGGTTATAAAGTTTTGGAAATTCATGGCGCACACGGTTATTTATTGCACCAGTTTTTATCTCCATTAACCAATACCAGAACTGATGAATATGGTGGAGGTTTCGAAAACAGAATTCGTTTTACCTTAAAAATTCTCGAAGCAGTTCAAACCGAATGGCCATCCCATTTGCCTTTATTCGTTAGAATTTCGGCTACAGATTGGGCAGAAGGCGGATGGAATCCGGAAGAATCTGTACAACTTTCGAAAATATTAAAAGAAAAAGGAGTAGACTTGATTGATGTTTCGTCAGGCGGATTAGTTTCTTATCAAAAAATTCCTGTTGGACCAGGCTATCAGGTTAATTTTGCAGCGAAAATCAAAAAAGAAGCACAAATTCTAACTGGTGCAGTTGGTTTAATTACCGAAGCCAAACAAGCCGAAGAAATTTTAAAAAACAATCAGGCCGATTTGGTTTTGTTCGCCAGAGAATCGCTAAGAAATCCAAACTTACCTCTGGACTTTGCAAAAGAACTAAACGACGATATTCAATGGCCAAAACAATACGAACGAGCTAAGATTTAATAAAATAAAACATAAGTTTTTTAATTTGAACCATTAAGAGATTAAGAAAAATTAAGTTATAGTGCTTAATGATCTTAATCTCTTAATGGTTAGAAAAATAAAATGTTGACCTTTATTTTGGATAAAAACCAATATAGCAAAGTATAATATTTTTAATTTAAAGTATTAAGGAATTAAGTTGCATAAAGATGCGCAGCTTAATTTTTCTTAATCTCTTAATGGTTAGAAAAAAAATGAAATTTTAATTTTGAAAAAAATACACGCAAAATGCAAAAAATAAAAACAGCACTATTATCATACGGAATGTCGGGGAAAGTTTTTCACGCGCCATTTTTAAATATTCACCCTGGATTTGAATTATTAGGTTCTTGGGAAAGAAGCAAAAAACTAATTCAGGAAGATTATCCAAGCGTAAAAAGTTATCCTTCAATCGATGATTTATTAGCAGACGATGTCGATTTGGTAATTGTAAATACACCAGTTGGAACGCATTTCGAATACGCTAAAAAAGTATTATTAGCAGGAAAACATGCCGTTGTCGAAAAAGCATTCACAACAACCGTTGCCGAAGCCGAAGAATTAGCAGCAATCGCAAAAGAAAAAGGTTTGAAATTAGCCGTTTTTCAAAATAGAAGATGGGATAGTGATTTTAAAACCGTTCAGAAAATAATTAAAGAAGGAGTTTTAGGAGATTTGGTCGAAGCCGAATTTCATTTCGACAGATATAATCCTTTATTAAGTATAAAAGCACACAAAGAAACCGCAAATGACGGCGCCGGAATCCTGAAAGATTTAGGTCCGCATTTAATCGATCAGGCAATATGTTTATTTGGTTCACCAAAATCGGTTTTTGGAGATATTCGTTACACAAGAGACAATTCTTTAGTAGACGATTGGATTGATTTATTGCTGATTTACGAAAAATTCAGAGTGCGATTAAAAGCAGGTTTCTTTGTTAGAGAAGCAAATCCGGCGTACACAATTCACGGAAAAAAAGGTTCTTTCTTAAAACCTCGTGGCGACGTTCAGGAAGATGAATTGAAACTTGGCAAAAAGCCAAACTTAGAATCCTGGGGAACAGAATCTGACGCTTTACAAGGACTTTTGCATACAGAAATAGACGGAAAAGAAATCAGAGAGAAAATCCCAACGCTTCAGGGAAATTACTTTTCGTTTTTTGGCGGCGTTTACGACTCAATTGCAAATAACAAAGTTGAACCGGTTACAGCACAAGACGGAGTAAAAGTCATGCAAATTATCGAAGCTGCAATCGCAAGTAACGCACAGCAAAAAATCATTAATTTGTAAATGAAATTGCCCACGGATTTCATTTAAAGGTGCTAAGATTCTGAGGTGCTAAGGGACTAAGGTTTTCTGTAGAGACGCTTAGTAAAGCGTCTTAAATTTGAAACCACAAGCATATTTTTTGCCACAGATTAAAAAGATTAAAAAATCTGTCTCAATCCGTTTTATCCGTAAAAATCCGTGCGCAAAAAAACACGTACCACTTATACGTTTAAGTAAAAAAAACCTTAGTCCCTTAGCGCCTCAGAACCTTAGTTCCTTAAAAATTTATAAACATACAACGTTATAAATTCACGAACTAGTCGGGTTTTATAGTCTGTAAAATTGCTTTTTAGTACTTTTATGGTATTAAATCTAAAATGCATTCACTTTGATCAATTTCAATCCATTATCATTATTCCAAACCAAGGGGAAAATCAAGAAAGTCTATAGAGAGGCAAAAGCTTCTTATTTAAACCGAATTCGTTTTGCTGTTGGAATGTTTTATTTCGGAATGGGGTTGAGTTTTGCAACCTGGGCGAGTAGAATTCCGGATATTAAAACCGCTTTGCATTTAACCGAAGGAGATTTGGGTTCGATACTTTTTGCGCTTCCAATGGGACAATTGGTAATCATGCCTTTCTCCGGAAAAATGGTAACCAAATTTGGGAGTCACCGTATTTTGATTTTCTCCTTAATAATGTATGTTTTATGTCTGGCTAATTTAGGTTTGGCAACTTCAGCCTTACAATTATCGCTGGGATTATTTCTATTTGGATTATTTGGAAATCTAGCCAATATCGCCGTAAACACACAAGGCGTTTATACCGAAGTGCTTTTTAGAAAAACGATCATGTCATCGTTTCACGGCATGTGGAGTTTCGCCGGATTTACAGGAGCTTTAGTTGGTTTAGGAATGTTAGCTTTAGATCTTACGCCATTTCATCACTTTTTAATTGTTGGAGGAATTGTGTTATTAATGGTTGCTTTTAATTTTAAATTTTTGGTCAAAGCCAAAGAAAAAATTAAACATAAAACTTCTGAAAAGAAAAAATTATTTGCAAAACCTGATAGTGCCTTAATCTGGCTTGGTGTAATTGGTTTTTGCAGTATGGCAAGCGAAGGAGTAATGTTTGACTGGAGCGGAGTTTACTTCAAAGATATCGTAAAAGCGCCTGGACCATTAGTGATTTTAGGATATACTTCGTTTATGATTATGATGGCGAGCGGAAGATTTTTAGGAGATGGATTAATCAATAAATTTGGTCGTGAACGTGTAATGCAAATCAGCGGAATCATGATTTCGGCAGGACTTTTTACAGCAGTTTTTCTACCTTATATTATTCCTTGTACAATTGCTTTTATGGCAGTTGGTTTAGGAGTTGCGACAATTGTACCAACTGTTTACAGCATGGCAGGAAAAAATCCAACAGTTCCACCCGGAGAAGCTTTAACTATAGTTTCAAGCGTAAGTTTTTTGGGTTTTTTAATGGGACCTCCTGTTATTGGTCACATTGCAGAGACTTTTGGGCTTCAGTTCTCTTTTGCTTTTATCGGAATCTTTGGTGTTTTGATTGCGTTTATGGTTTCAAAGATTAGAACAACATAGGTTTTTAATCTCGCAAAGTCGCAGAGCCGCAAAGTTTTATTCCCTCATTTTAGGTCATTTCTTCTACCTTGAAATAAGAAACAGGACGTTTTAATTGCTTAATAAACTCCTCAATCATTTTTATTTTAAAATTTAATTAACAAGAAATTACTTTGTTATTGTTTTTTGTCTATATTTGAATTCGAATCAGTGGTTACCTTATTGATTTTGAATTTCGCAGAACTCTTTTCCAGAAACCAATTCTATCTTTTGATGTAAAGATTAAAATGTTTTGAAAATCAAAGCAATTTTAATCTGAAAACTATTTATCAAAAATAAGTTGGGAATTTCCATGGGAAAAAAATACGCGTTGCTTTTTATTTTATTGTCTTTTAAGGTTGCTTTTGCACAACAGGAAACTACATTCGTTGGAATAGTTCTGGATTCTAAAACACAAAATCCATTAGAAAATGTCGTTGTAAGTATTCAAAATTCGGCAGTGACACAACTCACAAACAAAAGCGGAAAATTCGAATTACATTCTGTAAAAACAGGCGAACAATTGCTTTTGCTGCACAGTCAGGGCTATAAAGATTTGCTTTTAAAAGTTCAGTCAAACCTTGGGGAACAAGTAAATTTAGGAATACTTCAATTAGAAGATCGCTTTTCAGATGAAACACCTTCAGCTTTAATTTCTTTATTAGAAAGTGATTTGTCAGATGATAGTAGTTCTTCAGAAATGACTTCCGGTTTATTACAATCCTCAAAAGATGCTTTCATGCAAGCGTCCGCATTCAATTGGGGTCAAGCCCGATTTAGGGTTCGTGGTTTAGACAGCGAAAACGGAACCATGATGCTAAACGGGATGGTGATGAACAAAATCTATGACGGAAGGCCACAATGGAGCAATTGGGGCGGTTTGAATAATGTACTTAGAAATCAGGAATTCTCTGTTGGAGCAGCGGCTTCAAACTATACATTTGGAGGTGTTTTGGGAACACAGCAAATATCTACCCGAGCCTCAATGTATAGAAAAGGCACACAACTTACATTCTCAGGAAGCAATACAACTTACAATTTACGAGCAATTGGCACTTATGTCTCAGGAATGAACGCTTCTGGTTGGGCATTTGCAATTTCGGCAGGAAAACGCTGGTCAGGAGAAGGCTATTTTGAAGGAACAAATTTTGACGCAGAATCCTTTTTTATTAGTGTCGAAAAGAAACTAAACAAGAGACAATCTTTAAATTTTACCGGATTTTATACACCAAGTTCTCGAGCAAAAAACTCGGCAAATACGAATGAAGTAACACAATTAACGAACGAGAAATACAATTCATATTGGGGTTTTCAGAATGATGAAAAACGAAACGCCAGAATTAAAAAAGTCGAAGAACCGTTGTTAATGCTCAATCATTATTTTAAGATAAATGAAAAAACAAATCTGAATTCCAGTGTAATGTATCAGTTTGGAAAAGTAGGAAACAGCACGATAGATTACCAAAATGCAAACAGTCCGGATCCTGTTTATTATCGAAAATTACCAAGTTATTACAGTTCTCTCTATGCAAAAGACAATGGAGAGTTTTCAGGAGAATTTACGCCGGATTATGAAAGTGCCGAGAAAAGTAAAATATCGTTTCTGGAAAAGCCTCAAATAGATTGGGAAGCAATTTATCAGGCAAATCAAAGGCCAATTATAAATTCTAATGGAGTGATTACAGGTTATGAAGCTTCACAAAGTCATTATGTTTTGTATGAAGATCGAACCGACGATAATACAATTGCAGCAAATTCAAATTTAAACATACAACTTTCAGAAAATAGTGCTTTTGATGGTGGACTTACCTTTAGAAATTTAAAATCACATCAGTTTCAATATCTTTTAGATTTACTTGGAGGACAATATTTTGAAGATATAGACACTTTTTACAGTGGAAATGAAAGGCAATCAGATTTACAGAATCCGAATCGTCAAGTAAAAGAAGGAGATATTTATGGCTATAATTATAATTTTACAGCAACTACAATTGATGCTTTTACGCAGTTTAAATTCTCCTATAATAAGGTTGATTTTTATTTGGGGCAATCTTATTCCTTTTCAAATTATCAAAGAGAAGGATTGTATCAAAACGGAATTTATCCAACATCTTCTTTAGGCAAAAGTGAAAAAGTCAATTTTGAAAACTTTGGTTTTAAAGGCGGATTCACGTATAAAATCTCAGGTAAACAATGGTTGTTTTTTAACGGAATGCATCTTACAAGGGCGCCATCACTTCGGAATACATTTTCGAATTCACGTTTAAATAATTCAATTGTTGACGGAATCGAAAATGAAAATATCAGCAGTGCCGAGGCGAATTATGTCTATCATTCGCCGAAGCTTAAAATGCGATTTACTGGATATTATACTTTGATAAAGAACACAACCAAAACTTCCTTTTTTTATGCTGAAGGAATTTTTGACAGAGGCGCAAGTTATAATAGTACAGATGCTTTTGTCAGTCAGACTTTAACTCATTTAGACAAGAAAAATATTGGGCTTGAACTGAGTTTTGAATATCAAATTTCGATAACATTAAAATCGACTTTATCTGCTGCTTATGGAAATTATACCTACAATAGCAATCCAAATGTTTCGATAACAAATGATGCAAATGTAGCCAAAGGAGATCGTCAGGCAACTTTTGATTTTGGAGAATCTTATCTTAAAAATTACAAACAATCAGGCATGCCGCAACAAGCCTATTCATTTGGATTGGAATATCGAGATCCAAAATATTGGTGGCTGGCATCGAATATTAATTATTTGGCAGAAAGTTATATCGATGTTTCGCCTATTGCCAGAACAGCAAGATTTTATAAGAATTCGATAAGTGGTCTGGTCTTTCCCGAAGCGACAGAAGAACGTACACTTACATTACTAAAACAAGAAAAATTTGATCCAATGGTACTCTTAAATGTTTCCGGAGGGAAGTCCTGGCGAATCTCCCGAAAATACATCGGACTTTTTGCGAGCATAAATAATGTTTTGGATTTAACCTATAAAACAGGTGGTTTTGAACAAGCCCGAAATGCCAATTTTAGAGCGCTTAATCAAGATGTATCTAGTGGAACACCATCATTTGGACCCAAATATTATTACGGATACGGACGAACTTATTTCGTGAATCTGAGTATCAGTTTATAAAATTTTAAAACATATTTCTAATGAAAAATAAATTCTTAATTCCCTTCTTAGCATTTTTAGTCATCTTTTTTTATAGTTGCAATAATGAAGTTGAAATTCCAAAATTAGCATGTACACAACCTGATTTGACTGTAAATCAAACTGTTCAAAAAGTTAAGGATATTTCAGGTTCAGTTCCTAAACAATACAGTTATAATGATGTAATTGAGGCATATGTAGTATCGAGTGATGAAGAAGGAAATTTTTTTAAGGCAATTTCATTTCAAACTTTGGCAACGGACAAAACACCAGCAATAGGATTCAGTGTTCCGGTTGATGTTTCAAACTCTTATATTGATTTTCGTATTGGAAATAAAGTTTACATAAAACTTAAAGATCAATTTACAGATCTATATTTTGAAGGTTTACGCATCGGAAGTTTGTATGTAAGTAATGCCGGAGATCCAACGATTGGGAGGGTTTCACAAAATGATTATAAAAATGTATTAAATGCTTCCTGTACAATTATTGATGAAAGTCAATTGGTTCAGACAGTTTCAATTGAAGAAGCATTAAATGAATCTAAACTCAATACATTAATAGAATTAACAAATGTACAATTTACGGAAGCAGCAATTGGACGCCATTATTTTGAAGAATCAAATAATGTTGGAGGTTCTACAAATTGGAATTTAAGAGATAAAACAGGAAATCAAATTATATTCAGGACAAGTGGTTACGCTAGTTTTGCAGATCATTTTGTGCCCGAAGGAAGTGGAAAAGTGAGAGGGATATTGACAAAATTTGGATCAGATTATCAACTGATGATCAGATCAGAAAAAGATGTAGAAATGAAAGGAAAAAGAAACATTCCGTTTTTTGATGAAGATTTTCAATCAGTAAAGAATAATGTGAATTTTGCTTTGCCGGGTTGGAGCAATATTGTTCAAAAAGCTTCAAAATTATGGAAAAGCATGTTGTATGCCGGAAACGGATATGCAGAGTTTAATACAACAAGTACAACAGCTGCCGAAAATGTTGCATGGCTTGTAACGCCAAAAATCAACTTAGGGGATTATAAAAATGTGGTATTTTCTTTTAGAAGCGCACAACATGATTTAAAAGTTGATTCTCCATTGAATTCCTTAGAAGTTTATGTGTCAACAGATTTTAACGGATCAAGTATTACTAAAGCAAATTGGACAAAATTGGAAGCTAATTTCCCATCATTGTCGACGCCTTCGCGACAGTTTATAAGTTCAGGAGGAATTGATTTGTCTTCGTATTCAGGAAATATTCATATTGCATTTAAGTACATAGGATCCGGAAAAGATAAAACACTTAACGGTGCTTTTATGGTGGATGATGTTAGAATTTTTGGCGAAAAGTAGGTTCTGTTTTCTTTAAAAATATATTTAAAGTATTGATTTTTAGATAATAATTTAATAGTGTGCTGTTTTTGAGATTTAAACTGTTAAAACTTGATAGAATTTTGTATTTTGGTCATCCCAAACTAATATAAATACTACATGAAAACCTACTTTATCGCCATCATGATGATGGTTTTACCATGCATGCTGCACAGTCAGGACAGCCCGGTTCGATTAAAACAAATTAACATTGTCAAAACAAATTATCAGAACTCTAAAGATGGAGAAATCGTAAATAAAACAGTTGTGTTTAAAGACGGAAAAATCCAGACTATTACCACTTCAGATGTTATACAGCATTTCTTTTACAATCCTAAAGGACTGTTGGATATGACCGTAAAAGACAAAGTTGGAAGTGATTGGAAAGAAGTCGTAAACTACTCTTATGATGCGGATAACAACATTACAAAATTTGTAAAGAAATATCAGGAAGGACCGGATTATATTACTAAAGTTGTAACCTTTGCTTATGAAGGCGCAAGGATAAAAGTAACAACTAAAAAAAGTACAAATCATCAGAACTTAGTTGATGATATCGAATATATCGTTGAAAACGGGATTATCGTAAGACGTACTTCACGTGATAGAAATAAAGCAATTATTGGTAAAATCGAATATGTTTACACCAATGATAATGTTGTAAAGCATAAAGGTTTGGTTGGAGATAAAATTTCTAAAACCTATACTTTTGATGACAAAAAATCTGTAGATCAGTTAATTGTTCAAAGTCTTTTTGGAGATAATTATAAAGTAATTGTACCGATGATTTCTTATCATGAAGAGGAATTTAGCTTTGAAGCAATCTCTTATAATAACGAAGTAAACTTTAGTCCATCGTCTGCAGTTTTAGTTGCTGTAAGCAGAAAATACAAATACAATAAATTAAATTTTCCAATTTCATGTTCTCAAATTGAAGAAAATGGAATCGTAAAAACGGAGAAAACATTTATTTACGAATAGTTTTTAACTTTCGACTTAATTTAAAAACCATTTAAAAATTAGATTTTATTGAGATTAAGTTCTTGATATTTTTAATTTTTAGATGGTTTCTGTTTTTAGACAATAGGATAAAGTGCTAATAAGAACTTAAAAAAGAAATTCTATAACTGTTAGTACCTTACAAATCATTAAATTTGCACCTTATTCAAAGCTATGTTAGAAAAAGAAGTTATAAATTTTGAGAGAACTGCCATTGTTGGTATTGTAACTCAAAATCAAAGTGAAGAAAAACTTAACGAATATCTTGACGAACTGGAGTTTTTGACTTTTACCGCTGGAGGTGAAGTTATTAAACGCTTTTCGCAAAAAATGGAGCGTCCAAACCCAAAGACTTTTGTTGGAACAGGAAAAATAGAAGAAATCAATCTTTTTGTAAAAGAACATGATATATCGACTTTAATCTTTGATGATGAATTATCACCATCACAACAAAAAAATATTTCTAAAATTATAGATTGTAAAATCTTAGACAGAACCAATTTGATTCTGGATATTTTTGCGCAAAGAGCCGAAACTTCATACGCAAGAACTCAGGTTGAGTTGGCGCAATGTATCTATTTATTACCGAGACTTTCAGGATTATGGACACACCTTGAGCGCCAAAAAGGTGGTATTGGTATGCGTGGTCCCGGAGAAACAGAGATCGAAACCGATAGACGTATTGTACGTGACAGAATTTCGTTATTGAAAGATAAAATCAAAACGATTGATAAACAAATGGGTGTTCAACGAAGCAATCGTGGTGCTATGGTACGTGTTGCATTAGTTGGTTATACCAATGTTGGAAAATCGACTTTGATGAATGCTGTTGGTAAAAGTGATGTTTTTGTTGAAAATAAGCTATTTGCAACTCTGGATACAACAGTTCGAAAAGTAGTTATTAAAAACTTACCGTTTTTGCTTTCAGACACAGTAGGTTTTATTAGAAAATTGCCAACACAATTGGTTGATTCTTTTAAAAGTACACTGGATGAAGTTCGCGAAGCCGATTTATTGTTGCACATTGTAGACATTTCACATCCGGATTTTGAAGATCATATTGAATCTGTAAATCAGACTTTGCAAGATATAAAAGCACATGAGAAACCAGTTATAATGGTTTTTAATAAAATCGATGCTTATAAACATCTGACAATTGATGAAGATGATTTGATGACGGAAAAAACGCCAAGACATTATACACTTGATGAGTGGAAAACAACTTGGATGCATCGTTTAGGTGAAGATAATGCATTGTTTATTTCGGCTACGAATAAAGAAAATTTTGAGGAGTTTAGAGAAAGAGTTTATGAAGCTGTTCGTCAGATTCATATCACGAGATTTCCTTACAATAAATTCTTGTATCCGGATTATAAAGATGCAATCGAAAAAGAAGAAGAACAAGATGAAGAATAAATAGAAATTTTTACCGCAAAGAGCGCAAAGATTTTTATATTAAAAGTATCTCATAAAACATAAAGTTCGCAAAGCTAAATCTACATATAGCTTTGCGAACTTTGTGTTTATTAAGCGGAATCTAAGAATAAGACCTTGCGTTCGTTGCGGTAAAATTAAGCGGTCCGTAGTAGTTTCAATTAAAATCCGAAATTAACTCCTAAACCAAACACTTCTCTTGTTTGAAAACCTTGAAATGCATTGTCATCATAAATTGCCTGAAAGGATAAATTAGCAGATAAAAATTTGTTTACTTTCATGACAATATTCAGTGAGTAATTGATGTCTACATTTTGAGGATCTTCTAAATAGTTAGAATATAAATTCAGAATATTTTCGGCAGTCACGTTGGTCATAATGGCTAATTTGTAATAAACAGAAGCATAGAAACCAAGTTCGTAACGCATCGTCTTATTGGCGTCTACACCAAAATAATCACCACTAACATAAGGTAAACCAGTTCCCTGATCAATACCTGAAGTATAAGCACCATCAACAAAAGTGAATTTTGAGGTTAAAGGCGCAAAATTTATTTTTAGATTATCATCTTTTGTCCAATAAATACCAGGACCTGTAGTAAGATAACCCGGAGACATGAATTTTGTATTTTCGGTTCTGATTTCTTTTCCGTTTGCATCCTTATCATACAAATAACCAGTTGTAAACTGAGTTCTGAAATTCAGAAAATAAGAATAATACCATTGACCAAAAGCTTTTTTCCCAACAATTGAATTGAATTCAAAACGGTCATCAGTTTTCTTTTCGAAGTCAGCGTTTTTAGTTTGCAAAAGTCCGTAAGAAGCTAAAACTTTGTTGTCCCAGGTAAGATCGTTCTTTTTGTAATTGAAATCATAGTTGATTCCTAGAGTTCCTGAAAAACTATCTTCACCTCCTGCAATCCAATTGTTAAAGCTTGACTGATTTAATAAAAGAGAAACTGTTCCTTTTGTTTTCCAGCCTTCGCCTTCGATAGTGTCATTTATTTTCTTGACGGCTTTTTCGGTATTCTGAATTAATTCTTTTTCTGAATTTTGGGCTTGAACAAAAGTTAAGTTCGCTAAAACGAAGAGTAATAAAGCTAGCTTTCTCATGGTTTTTAATTTAAGTGTATTAACAAATATACTAAAAACCGTGAAAAGGTGTAGGATTTATTGTCTATAAAAGGAAGTTATTTCTTAGATTCTTTGTATAAAGGTACTGCAGAACAAGCTTCGCCATACATAATACTTCTTGCAAATGGCTGTAAGTAAGTTGTAGCCAAAATATAAGCGCGCATAGGAACTGGTTTTCTGGAACAGCCTTTTACAATAACAGGTTTATTTTTGTATGCAGAATAATCAATTGTTGGCAAGATTTCTTCGTATAAACTAGCGTCAAGATCTTCTATTGTTCCATTTACTACTTTTTTGGCAAATGGAGCTAATTGTAGGGCTACTAAAATTAACGCCCAAGCGGGAATTATAGCATCTGTACTGCAATTTACTGCCACATATTGATCCTGATATTGTGACCAATCGTGATTTTTTAAATGCTCTCTAAAGTCTTTTTCTTTCAATAAAAAACCTTCTAAAAGCCATTGCGAAATATCAATTTGCACACGAGCGCCTTTTGGATAATAATCCTCAAGATCAAAAACTTCTAATGCACTGTTGGCAACTTTATTAATGATTTCTTCCATATGAAAAGTTAGTTTCAGGTTTCAAGTTTCAAGTTGTTGGAACGTGAAACCTGAAACTTGAAACAAATATTAAAGCATTCCTAATTCTAATTTTGCTTCTTCGCTCATTAAATCTTTACTCCAAGGCGGGTCAAAAGTAATTTCAACATCAACATCTTTAATGTTTTCAATTGTTTTTACTTTTTCTTCAACTTCTCTTGGTAAACTTTCCGCAACCGGACAGTTTGGTGACGTTAAAGTCATTAAGATTTTTACTTCGAAATCAGTATTTACCATTACGTCATAAATCAGACCTAATTCGTAAATATCTACAGGAATCTCCGGATCGTAAATGCCTTTTAAAACTTTTACAATTGATTCTCCTAATTCGTTTGTGTCTATTTCTTGTTCCATTTTTTTGTTTTTGTATTTTTCAACACTAAGTGTTTTTTGTTTTTTTTTACCATTAAGATATTAAGAAAATTAAGCTTTGCTTCTTTATTAAAACGGTAAGCTTAATTTTCTTCTAATTATTAAGCGAAATTAAGTTTAGCACTTTATGAAACTTAATATCTTAATGGTTCAAAATTTCTAATTTTTATTTTTTGAATCAAAAGCCAAAGCGTACATTTTGATGTTTTTAATCATCGAAACCAATCCGTTTGCGCGAGTGGCTGATAAATGTTCTTTTAGACCAATGTCGTCAATAAATTGAGTATCAGCATTTATAATATCTTCAGCTTTTTGATTAGAGAAAGCACGAATTAAAATCGCAATAATCCCTTTAGTTAAAATAGCGTCACTATCTGCAGTAAAAACAATTTTATCGTCGTTTTGTTCCCCTTGCAACCACACTTTTGATTGACAGCCTTTGATTAAATTATCGTCAGTTTTGTATTCTTCTTTGATTAACGGAAGACTTTTTCCCAATTCGATGATGTACTCATAACGCTGCATCCAATCATCAAACATCGAAAATTCGTCTATTATTTCGTTTTGTATTTCTTTTATTGTCATAATTATTCTTTCGTAAAATCCAGTAGCAAATTTACCAATTTTTCTATTTCCTTTGGAGGATTGCCATTGTCGAAACCTTTAGTTTCATATGTTTTCTGATTCTGGACAACTTTTAAGTTTGCAATTGCGGCGCCATCATAAAAACGTTTTTCACTTGGAGCTTTTAAAGTTGGAATACTTTCTAAGTTAACCTTTGAAAATTCTGCTGCAATTTGTTTCCATTTTGCGTCGCTTATTTTACTTTCTACAGCTTCAGTATTTTTACCATTGATGATAGAAACTGTTTTATTTTGAACCATTATCTTTTTGTAAAGACCACGAGACATTGCAGAATATTCTATTTGTGTACTTGTCATATCGGCTGTTTTTTGACTTGAACAACTTGTCCCGATGAAAATCGTTAAGAGCAATAAAGATAATATTTTCATATAAAAAGTTTTTTTAGCTTAACATGGTTTTTGCTTTTTTAACCGCTTCAACCATTGTATCAATTTCTTCTATTGTATTGTAAAAAGAAAATGAAGCACGAATAGTTCCCGGAATACAGAAAAAATTCATAATAGGTTGAGCACAATGATGTCCGGTTCTAACGGCAATTCCTAATTTATCGATAATTGAACCAATATCATAAGGATGAATTCCGTCAATATTAAACGAAACCACAGAAGCTTTATTTTTTCCGGTTCCGTAAATTCTCAAACCATCAATTTCTAACAAACGTTTTGTAGCGTGTGCTAATAATGCATTTTCTTGTTTCTGAATATTATCAAAACCAATGTTGTTTAAATAATCAACAGCAGTTCCCAGAACAATTCCTCCGGCAATATTTGGAGTTCCCGCTTCAAATTTATGAGGAAGATCAGCATAAGTCGTTTTCTCGAAAGTAACTTCTTTAATCATTTCTCCACCACCTTGATATGGAGGTAATTTGTTTAACCATTCTTCTTTTCCGTATAGAATTCCGGTTCCGGTTGGACCACACATTTTATGTCCTGAAAAAGCATAAAAATCACAATCTAAATCCTGAACATCCGGTTTTAAATGTGGAACTGCCTGAGCGCCATCAATTAAAACGGCTGCGCCAACGGCATGTGCTTTTTCAATAATATATTTGATAGGATTTATGATTCCTAATGCGTTCGAAATATGATTTACAGTAACAACTTTAGTTTTCTCAGAAAGTAAAGCGTCAAAATCTTCCATGATCAATTCACCATCTTCATTCATCGGAATCACTCTAAGAGTTGCTCCGGTTTTCTCACACAACATTTGCCATGGCACAATATTACTATGATGTTCCAATGAAGAAACTACAACTTCGTCACCAGGTTTTAAAATAGAAGCAAAACCATTTGTTACAAGATTGATTCCGTGTGTTGTTCCCGAAGTAAAAAGCACTTCATGCGAAAATTTAGCATTAATATGATGCTGGATTTTCACTCTTGAAATCTCATAAGCATCAGTTGCCAATTGACTTAATGTATGAACGCCACGATGAATATTGGCATTGATTTCCTGATAATATTTTGCGATCGCATCGATTACAATTTGTGGCTTCTGTGAAGTTGCACCATTATCAAAATAAACCAAAGGTTTTCCGTTTACTTTTTCCGAAAGTATCGGAAAATCAGCTCTTATTTTTTGGATGTCTAACATGTCTTATTTAGAAAAATTCTATTTACAAAAGTACTAAAACTAAATTGTTTTATAAGGCTATTCCATAATTTCCTTTTATGGTGCCATCAATTACAAGCTGATATATTGATTCTGTAAAATTTGATTCTATTTTTTAAATATAACGGGTTATAATTCTAAATTGTCTCATAATATCGTGAACATAAATTAATTATATTGCATTAAAAACATCTAACTATAATTATGAAAAAATTTCTCAAATTACTTGCGCTTGTTTTAGTTCTTGCATTTCTGTATTTTGGATTCACAACTTATCCAAAACTTGATTTGATTTCCGGCTTTTCAGCCAAAAGTATTGCGTCGGGTCATTTTTTAGATCATAGATCGAAAGAATTAATCGAGAAAACCGACAATGATATTGATATGATTGATTTGGCAACAAATACGATTAATGATGCGGGAAAATTTGCAACTTCGAATGTTTATGGTTTAAAAGAGCGAAAAGCAATTTATCGTGAAGGACTTGGAGCGACTTTGATTAATGATGATTATGATGTTTCGAAACCGTATTTGCTTCCAAAGAGAACTAAATTGGTTAATAATCTTCCTTTTCCTTACGGGAATAATGAACCGAAGGATTCTGCTTTCTCAAATGTTGATTATTCAAAGTTGAACAAAGCCATTGATGATTCTTTCGATAAGAATGGAGGAAAAGCGAAACGTACACGCGCCGTTGTAGTTTTATATAAAGACAAATTGATTGGCGAAAAATACGATACTGGTTTTAATAAAGACAGTAAAATTCTCGGTTGGTCGATGACTAAAAGTATCACAAGTTCTGCTTTTGGAGTTTTAGCCAAACAAGGAAAAATTGACATTTATAAACCGGCTCCAATTGCTGAATGGAAAAATGATGATCGTAAAATTATCACGATAAATGATTTACTTCACATGAATTCCGGTTTAGAATGGGAAGAGAATTACAGCACGATTTGCGATGCCACAAAAATGCTTTTTCAGGCCGAAGATATGGGGAAAGTTCAAATGGATAAACCGGCACAATTCAAACCAGACACACATTGGAATTATTCTTCTGGAACAACCAATTTATTATCCAGAATTTTAAGAGCACAATTTAAAACCCAGCAAGAATATCTTGATTTTTGGTACAGCGCTGTAATTGATAAAATCGGAATGAATTCGATGATTGTCGAGCAAGATATGTCCGGAACTTTCGTTGGTTCGTCTTACGGATGGGCGACACCAAGAGATTGGTCAAAATTTGGATTATTATATCTTCATAAAGGAAACTGGAACGGCGAGCAAATCTTAGATGAAAGTTGGGTGAAATATACGGCAACTCCAACGAATACTTCAGAAGGAAAATACGGTGCTCAATTTTGGTTAAATGCTGGAGGAAAATTCCCTGATGTTCCTCGTGATATGTTTTATTGCAGCGGATATCAAGGTCAAATGGTAGCGATTATTCCATCTTTGGATATGGTAATTGTGAGAATGGGAGTGAAAGAAGAAGAACCAGGATTTGATTTTAATGGCTTTTTGAAAGGGATAATTAATAGTGTAAAAAAATAATTTCGGCATTTCATTTTTATAAGATTTAGATTACTATTTTTGCTGAAATATTTATTGTATGTCTGAAAATAAAAGACCTCGAATTAAAAAAGAACAGCACGAAGTAATTATTGATGAAGATGCTTATATTGAAAATGCATGCTCTAAAAAGGCAAAAAAAATTAATAACATTTCTGAAAATATAATTACAGAATTTTGGATTGATAAACACTACTCAATTAGAGATCAACATGGAGATGATTTTGGAAAAAGAGAAGGAATTGATATTGAATCGATTGAAAATGTGATTAGTAAATCTTTTAAGATATTAAAATTTTTTAATTTCAAAAATGAGAAGTTTAGGTTTGTAAATTTTCCTCCAAAGAAGATCAGACCTTTAAGATTAGTTTTAAAACAGGTTTTTACGAGTGACGAAACTTTAAATATTATTGTAGAATATAATTTTATTGAACTTAATTTATATGAAATAACGGTAATTACAGCTCTAAGAAAAGAAAATTTTACATTGTCAGATGGGCAATATGGAATTGTATTTGATTTGGATAAAATTAAATTGATGTTTAGAGCTAGAGGAGTTGAAACTATGATAGACGAGTATATTCATTAAATAGATTGATTTAATTATAATAGAAAAGATAATAGATAAAAAGTATCACGTTTTTTGATGTATAGATTAAAAACGTGATACCTTTGTTTTTATAGAGAGCAGGATAATACTCTGGGAAGTCTGTAAAAAGATAGGACAAAAATCTGGGAAGCTCTTTAAATAAAAAAACCACTCTTTTGAGTGGTTTTTTTATTTAAAATATAAATTGATTATAAATCAAATCCTAAATTCACGCCCAATTTCATGGCAATGATTTTAGTAATTCTTTGTTTTAATTCTGGTATTTTGATGCTTTCGATAACGGCATTTGAGAATGCGTACATCAATAAAGCTTTAGCTTCTTTTTTCGGGATTCCACGAGATTGCATGTAGAACATTGCTGTTTCGTCCAATTGTCCAACTGTACAACCGTGAGAACATTTTACGTCATCTGCAAAAATTTCTAATTGTGGCTTTGCATTGATAGTAGCTTTATCACTCAATAAAATATTATTGCTTTTTTGGAAAGCATTTGTTTTTTGAGCTTCTTTCTCTACCAAAACTTTTCCGTTGAAAACTCCTGTTGAGCGATCAGAGAAAATTCCTTTATAATCCTGGAAACTTTCGCAATTTGGCGTTGCATGGTTTACCAAAGTATAATGGTCAACGTGTTGTTTGTCATTTAAGATAGAAATTCCGTTAAGCGTACTTGTCAATCTTTCACCAAAGTGGTAAAAGTTTAAGTTGTTACGTGTAAGATTTCCTCCAAACGAAAAAGTATGTACATAAGCATGACTTTCCTGTTGTTGAGAAACATAAGTGTTGTCAATTAAATTGGCTTCACTATTATCGTTTTGAATTTTGTAATAATCAACTATTGCACGTTTTTGAGCAAAAATCTCTGTAACCGAATTGGTTAAAACCGGATTTTCATTCAAACTTTGGTGACGCTCAATAATTTGAACATGTGAATTTTCACCTACAATTACCAAATTTCTTGGTTGAACCATTAATGCAGCTTCGCTTCCTGTTGAGAAATACATAATCTCAATAGGTTTGTCAGCCACTTTCTTTTTCGGAATATTGATAAAAGCTCCTTCGCTTGCAAAAGCAGTATTTAACGAAGTCAAACTTTCGTCTTTGCTTGCAATTTGATTGAAGTAGGTATCAATAATCATTTTATATTTTGGTTTGGTCAATGCCGATGACATTAAGCAAACATCGATTCCGTCATGTGTTGTAGAAGACAAATGCGAACTGAAAACACCATCAACAAATACTAATTTGTAAGTGTCGATTTCGTGTAAAAAGTATTTTTTTACCTGATTAAATTCGATTGCATTTTCCTGCTTAGGAAAAACCGTAAAGTCATTTTTTAAGATGGCGTTTAGCGATGTATATTTCCAAGCTTCTTCTTTTTTGGTTGGGAAACCTTTATTTTCAAAGTTTTTTAGTGCTTTGGTGCGAATATCATGTAAATCTGAATGTACATCGACACGCTCTTCAAAAGCCATAAAAGACGATACTAATTTTTCTTTTAAATCCATTTTGTTTTTGTTTCCTTCGGTGTTTCAGGTTTCAAGTTTCAGGTGTTGCCTATTGAAACTTATTTCCTTTGAAATCTTTTTTATTGAGATAAGTGATAAAGTTTTTTATTTTACCACTTAAATTTTCATAATCCTTTTTTAAAGCCTCGAATTTTTGTTCTGAAATATATTCAAAATCAAAAACCCGATATAACTGAGATCTTGTTTCTCCGGCTGAACCTTTTGCAATTGATAAAAATTGTCGAAATTCTAAATTTCCATCTCTTTCAAATCCTTCAGCAATATTATCCATTACTGAACCCGAAGAATCTTTTATTTGATTTTTAAATCTAAGGTCTGATCTTAACTCTGTATGAACTGCAATAAGATGAATTTCTTTTGCTAATCTTCGAGCTTCTTTCTAGATTTCTAAATCCTCAAATCGATTTATTGTTGCCATTTCTGTTTTTATTTTAAGTTAAAACTTACAAATATGGTTTGTAACTTGAAACTAAAAAAACATGAAACCTGAAACAAAATTTTAGTTCTCTGCTTTAATCCAGTCGTATCCTTTTTCTTCTAGTTCGTAAGCCAATTCTTTTCCGCCTGATTTTACGATTCTTCCGTTGTAAAGAACGTGAACGAAATCCGGAACGATATAATCTAACAAACGTTGGTAGTGTGTGATAACGATAATTGCGTTTTTCTCGCTTTTCAATTTGTTAACTCCATTAGCAACAATTCTTAAAGCATCGATATCAAGACCAGAATCGGTTTCGTCAAGGATTGCTAATTTTGGCTCTAACATTGCCATTTGAAAGATTTCGTTTCTTTTTTTCTCTCCTCCTGAAAAACCTTCGTTTAAAGAACGAGATAAAAATTTACGATCGATTTCTAACAATTCAGATTTCTCACGAATTACTTTTAGCATTTCATTAGCCGGCATTTCTTCCTGGCCGTTTGCTTTACGAGTTTCGTTGATTGCAGTTTTCATGAAGTTTGTAACACTTACTCCAGGAATTTCTACAGGGTATTGAAAGGAAAGGAAAACTCCTTTGTGTGCTCTTTCTTCTGGAGCAAGATCAGCAAGATCTTCTCCGTCAAGGAAAACTTCTCCGTCAGTAACTTCGTAGTTTTCGTTTCCGGCAATTACAGCCGAAAGTGTACTTTTTCCAGAACCGTTTGGTCCCATGATAGCGTGTACTTCGCCAGCTTTAACTTCTATATTAATTCCTTTAAGGATTTCTTTATCACCAATTGAGGCGTGAAGGTTTTTTATTGATAACATTGTTTTTTTATTTTATATAAATGTCAATTCTATTTTTGTTGTCTGGTTTAAGATGTTAGCATTAAAATGCGCGTGTCCTAAATATTCCATGCCTAAATAATCGGCTGTTTTTTTGAACGGAATGTAAAAACTATCTTCAATTTCATCGTCGTGTGAATTTGATATCACGCCAATTTTCTTTCCTCTTAGTTTTCTTCCGGTTTCTTTTTCAATTCGGATTAAATCCGAAAAACGATCAAAGAAAACCTTCATTATTCCACTCATATTATACCAATATATTGGCGTTGCAAAAATTAAAGTTTCGTACTCTTCAAGTATTCTTCTTATTAAAGGAAGAAAATCGTCTTCTCTGTTTTTGCTTTCGTAATCATAATGAGAAATATTATAATCACTTAAATCAATTACATCAATTCCCGATTCTTTTGAAATTTCATCGACAATTTTTGTTGTGTTTCCGTTTTTTCTGGCTGAACCTAAAATGATGACTTTCTTATTCTCCATCTTTCAATTATCCAACAGATCCTTCTAAAGAAATCTCTAATAATTTTTGAGCTTCAACAGCAAATTCCATTGGAAGTTTGTTCAATACATCTTTACTGAAACCGTTTACAATTAAGGCAATCGCTTTTTCAGTCGGAATACCTCTTTGGTTGCAATAAAAAACCTGATCTTCTCCAATTTTACTTGTAGTTGCTTCGTGCTCTATTTTAGCCGACGGATTTTTACTTTCGATATAAGGGAAAGTATGTGCTCCGCAATTGTTCCCCATTAAAAGAGAATCACATTGTGAAAAGTTACGTGCATTCTCAGCTCTTGGACTAATCTGCACTAATCCACGGTAACTGTTTTGTGATTTACCAGCAGAGATACCTTTAGAAATAATAGTCGATTTAGTGTTTTTACCTAAATGGATCATTTTAGTTCCTGTATCTGCTTGTTGGTAATTATTGGTAACGGCGATTGAATAAAATTCTCCTACCGAATTATCTCCTTTTAATACACAAGAAGGATATTTCCAGGTTACAGCAGAACCAGTTTCTACTTGTGTCCATGAAATTTTAGCGTTTGTTTCGCATAAACCTCTTTTGGTTACGAAGTTATAAACTCCACCTTTTCCTTCTTTGTTTCCTGGAAACCAGTTTTGAACGGTAGAATATTTAATTTCGGCATCATCCATAGCGATTAATTCGACTACCGCAGCGTGCAATTGATTTTCGTCACGGCTTGGAGCAGTACAACCTTCAAGGTATGATACGTAACTTCCTTCGTCAGCAATAACAAGAGTTCTTTCGAATTGTCCTGTTCCTGCCTGATTGATTCTGAAATAAGTTGAAAGTTCCATTGGGCAACGAACGCCTTTTGGAATATAACAGAAACTTCCGTCAGAGAAAACCGCTGAGTTTAATGCTGCATAGAAGTTGTCTTTTTGAGGTACAACAGTTCCTAAATATTTACGAACTAATTCCGGATGTTCTTTTATAGCTTCTGAAATTGGACAGAAAATAATTCCTTTTTCAGCTAATGTTTTCTTGAAAGTAGTAGCAACAGAAACAGAATCGACAACAATATCCATAGCGACATTGTTCATCATTTTTTGCTCATCGACAGAGATTCCTAACTTTTTGTACATTTCAAGAAGTTCTGGATCTACATCGTCTAAAGTTTTGTTTGGATCTACTTGTTTTGGAGCAGAATAGTATGAAATGGCTTGAAAATCAGGTTTTTCATAATGAACATTTGCCCATTCCGGCTCGATCATTTCTTTCCATGCACGAAAAGCCTCGATGCGCCAATCGGTCATCCATTCTGGTTCTCCTTTTTTAAGAGAAATAGCTCTTACGATATCTTCGTTTAAGCCAATAGGGAATGTATCTGATTCAATATCAGTGTAAAATCCGTATTCGTATTCTTTAGTTTCGAGTTCGATTTTTAAATCGTCTTCAGTGTATTTGCTCATTGTTTTTTTATTGAAAGATTTAAAAATTGAAGGATTTAAATTAAATCACTTCCGTAATTTTTAAATCTTTAAATTTTGCAATCATTTAATTATTTTAAAGAGAGAATGATTCTCCGCAACCACAAGTTCTGCTTGCATTTGGATTATTAAATACAAAACCTTTTCCGTTTAATCCGCCAGAGAATTCCAGAATTGTTCCGGCTAAATATAGAAATGATTTTTTTTCAACTGCAATTGTTATGTCGTTGTCTACGAATATTTTATCGTCGTCGCCTTTGGTTTTGTCAAATTTTAAGTCATAAGACAAACCAGAGCATCCGCCACTTTTCACGCCTACTCTTACGTAGTCGCTAGCAGCATCAAAACCATCGTCTTTCATTAAATCGATGATTTTCTTTTTAGCTGTATCAGAAACTTTTATCATTGTTTATGGTATTTGTTTTTATTTTCAACCGAATTTCCTTTAAAATAGTAATTTTAATATTACAATTTAAAACGCTGTAACTCAATGTTGAAATGAAATTATCTGCAAAGATACGACTTAAAAACCTTTTTCCATAACGGTTCACATTATTATAACAAATGTTAAAATAGATAGAACTTATTTTGACGTATTATCAAGAGAAATAAGATTTGAATGTTTGATGTTTAATGAAATAGTTTGTTTTTTATAAAGTTAAAAAACCGTATTTATACCTGCTTTCGCTGATAAATTATTGGTATTTTTGCAAAAAATTGTGAGTAATTATGAAAAAACAGTACAAAGATAAGTGGTTAAAAGCACTTTTAGCGGTGTTTTTTGTTTTTGGAATAGGTGCTACAGTCTTTATTTTTAGTAAAGAGTCAAATGAAATTGCTGAGAAAAGTAAAGAAGGATCAAGTAGTCCCGAAAATTTAAAATTAAATCAGGAAGCTCTTGCGCAAAAGAATATTTTGGATTCTTTGACCAATTTAAAGTTGGCTTATGATCAGGCTATATTGGAGAAAACGGCATTATCGCAACAATTAGAAATCGAAAGAAAGAACATCGAAAATTTGATGGAAATCATTAAAGTTTCTAAAAATCCTTCGGTTGAACAAATACATATTTATAGAAAACAACTTTCAGATATGAACGCTGCATTAGTATCGAAAGGAATAGAAGTTAAAAATTTAAAATCGCAGAATAAAAGTTTATTAACTGAAATTGAAAGCCAGAATGTTGTCATGTACCAACAAAAAGCTGAAAATGATACTTTGATTTCGAAACAAAAAAAATTAGAATCGACCTTAAAAGATGCTTCGAGATTATCCTTAAATAGTTTTAAAGTGATTGCGCTTCGCGAAAAAAAATCTGGAAAAGAACTGGAAACCGATAAAGCAAAAAGTGCAAAGAAGCTAAAAGTTAGTTTTTCGATCAATGGAAATTCAGTTGCTAAAACAGGGAAAAGAGTATTTTATATTCAGGTTTTGGATCAAAATAATACTGTTTTAGGCGAGAATAAGCTAATAGAATTCGGAAACGATAAAGCGTTAGTTTATAGTTTTATTGTGGCTGTAGATTTTCAGGGAAAACCGGCAAATGTCTATGGAATTTTAGATTCTGGAGATAATCATTTTGTTAAAGGAACTTACTTTGTCAACTTCTTCGACAAACAAGAAATCATGGGAAGCGCGTCAATTACACTGGAATAAAAATGTTTAGCCCGTGGATTTCTGCTGATTTAGCTGGTTTTCGCTATGTTTTATTTATATCAAGGCGTTAAACGCATTAAAAAATAATCTGTGTAAATCTGCTAAATCCATAAAATCTGTGGGCAATTTAACAACTACAGTTAGTTTTAGGGAATTGGATTTCCTAGCTTTGTTTTCTTATTAGAAAATTACGCTTATGAAACTTTACCCTATAGAATCCGGAAATTTTAAGTTAGACGGAGGCGCAATGTTTGGAGTTGTGCCCAAAACAATCTGGAATAAAACCAACCCTGCCGATGATAATAATTTAATTGATATTGCCGCTCGTTGTTTGCTTATTGAAGACGGAAATCGTCTGATTTTGATTGATACGGGAATGGGTGACAAACAATCTGAGAAGTTTTTTGGATATTACTCGCTTTGGGGATCGCATTCTATAGACAAATCATTGGCTAAATATGGTTTTCACCGAGATGATATTACAGACGTTTTTATGACGCATCTTCATTTTGATCATTGCGGAGGAAGTGTACAATGGAATTCAGCTAAAACAGGATACGAACCCGCTTTTAAAAATGCTAAATATTGGAGCAACGAGAATCATTGGGAATGGGCAACAAAACCAAATGCTCGCGAAAAAGCTTCTTTTTTATCTGAAAATATTTTACCAATGCAGGAAAGCGGACAATTGAATTTTATAAAGCGCCCTGATGCTGATTTTGGCTTTTCTGAAGAAATGAATTTTGGAATTTATTATGTTGATGGCCATACCGAAAAGCAGATGATTCCGCATATTAAATACCAAGAAAAAACCATTGTTTTTTGTGCCGATTTATTGGCGACAGCAGGACATATTCCGTTGCCGTATGTTATGGGTTATGATACAAGACCTTTATTGACAATGCCGGAAAAGTCTAAATTTTTGAACGCAGCTGCCGACAATAATTATTATTTGTTCCTGGAACATGACGCACACAATCAAATTATAACAGTTGAACATACTGAGAAAGGTGTTCGATTGAAAGAAGTATTTACGTGCGAAGAGATTCTTTAAAAAGAACTTTAAATCATAAAAAAAAATCCCATTCGCCGCGGCAAATGGGATTTTTTAGTTTTAACGAATTGTAATTATTCAACAATCACTTTTTTGGCAGAAGCCGCATCCTGATTGATTAAGTATACATAATAAACTCCTCTTGGAAGTCCTGATAAATCGATCGTATTACTTGTATTGCCAGAATCTAAAGTAAAAGATCTTACAAGCTGACCTAAAGTATTATAAACAGTAGCTTTTTCTAAAGTTACATTACTAATGGTTACTTCTCCTTTTGTTGGATTAGGATATACTACTGCTTTTTCGAAAACAGAATCTTCGATACCTAAATTTTTACAAGTTGTAGCATAAGTTGCTGAAGCTTCTTTAATTCCAGACCATTTTGAATTCGAAAATTCTACATTGTCAACCTGAATACAAGAAAGTGTCTTAATTTGCAAAAAGCTAGTATAATTCATAGGATCAACCATTTTTTTCCCTGTGACAGGTGGTACAATGAAGTTTTCATTATTTCCATTTTGCACATTTAAAGTTGTCAACGGATTAAGAACAAGATATACTAAAACTAATTTCTTATTTTGAGATAAATCCAGACTTGTTAGATTATTTGATGCAGCATTTAAACGCGTTAATTCTGTATTATGACTAAGGTCTAATGAAGTCAAATTGTTACTGTAACATTGTAAAATATCTAACTTAGGATTGTTTGAAAGATTTAATGCTGAGATTTTGTTTAATGCACACAACAAAGTAATTAAATTGGGGTGATTTGATGTGTCCAATGTAGTTAAGTTGTTAGATTCGCAGGAAATGATTTCTAATTCATTGTTTGCACTTAGATCAAGTACGCTTAATGAATTATAATCAGCCGTTAAATAATGCAGCTTTTTATTTTGAGATAAATCAATTGTTGAAATTTGATTTGCCGCAAAACTTAAGTTAAATAATTCCTTGTTTGCGCTAACATCTAAATTGGTGATTTTATTATAATTTAAATCTAACTTAGTAAGTAAAGTGTTTTGACTAACATTGATTGTAGTTAAGTTATTCGTAGAAAGATCTAAATAAGTTAAAGATGTAAAACCTTCGATTCCGGTTATATCAGAAATATTAGAACCAGAAAGATCTAAAGATGTAACTTTTGTGATACTTGCACTTAGAACTTTTCCATTCTTGCCGTCTTTGTCAATCTTTAAAGCAATTAGTTTATCTTCAAAATTAGGATCCGGAATTGAAGTGTAGGCATAACAATCTACATTATAAGTTGCTGTTGCATCTTTAATGCTTGTCCAATTAGTAGTTGCATAATCAGCATCTTCAACCTGAATACACGTTAAATCTGCATTGTTACTAAAGTTAGATCCTGAAGAAAAATTAGTTTTATCTCCGTTTTTTAAGTTTAAACTCAATAATTTATTATTGTTGCAATCTAAAGTTGCTAAAAGGTAGTTTTGAGATAAATCCAAATTTGAAATTAGATTCCCGGAACAATCCAGATTTTTTAGATTAGAAAAACCTTGTATTCCCGTTAAATCTTTAATAGCACTATTTGAAACGTTAAGGGTAAGTAATGATGAAATGCTACTGTTTAAAACAGTTCCGTTTGTACCATCGTTATCGATTCCTAAATCAATTAATTTGGCTTCAAAAGCAGGATCTGGAATAGCAGTAACCAAAGAACAATCTACAGTCGAAAATCCAGCAGAAGCATCCTTTAAATTTGCCCAATTTGCATTAGAATACAAAGCATCATCTACTAAAATACAATTTAAAGACTCGTTGTTTGTAAGATTAATAGAAGTATTTGTTATCGATTTGTTGTTTCCGTTCTTTAAATTTAAACTTGACAATTTATTATCGTTGCAATATATCGCTGATAAAGAAGTGTTTTTAGAAAGATCTAAAGTTGTTATTTGATTTAAAGAACACCATAAAGCTATCAGTTTTTGGTTTTTGGTAACGTTGATATCCGTTAATTGATTTGATAAACAAGTAAAGTATTGTAAGTTATTATTATGCGAAACATCTATACTTGTAAAATTATTATAACTGATTGATAAGTTCTCAAGTGCAATATTTTTTGAAACATCTAAAGTTGTCAAATTATTCCAGCTAACATCTAAATACAGTAAAGATAAATTTTGAGAAACATCAATGCTTGTTAATTTATTTGACATAGCACTCAAAGTTATCAACGAAGTAAAATCCTGAATTCCGGTTAAGTCTGTAATAGAGGCTCCATAAACATCTAAGTCAGTTAGAGAAGAAATTTTAGAAGTTTCAACTTTTCCGTCCGGAGTTCCTGAATCAATTCCTAAAGAGATCAATTTGTTTTCAAAATTTACATCCGGAATCAAAGTATATAGAATACATTCAGTATTGAAACTTGCAGTTTCATCTTTAAAAAATATAGTAGTGCTTGTGTTTGCAAATGATGGATTATCTACTGAAATACAACTTAAATCAGGGTTTTTAAATAATAAAGCACCTTGAAAATTATTGTTATTTCCGTTTTTTAAGTTTAATACTCTTAATTTATTTTCGGAAACATTAATGTAAACCAGTTTTGTGTTTTTAGAAATATCTAAATTGGTTATTTGATTTTTATTAGCTTGTAAAGTAGTAAGTTCTAAATTTGCTGTCAAATCCAAAGCTGTTAGATTATTGCCATGAGTATATAATTCGATTAGTTTTGAATTCTTAGAAACATTCAAAGAAGACAAATTGTTAAACTGACAGTTTAGATATTCAAGTGCAGTAAAATCTTCAATACCTGTTAGATCGTTTATTTCGCTTAATTGAACATTTAAATCTGTAACTTTTGAAATTGATGCAGTTAGAACTTTTCCGTTTTTACCATCAATATCGATTTTCAAATCAATTAATTTTTGTTCAAAATTAGAATCCGGAATTAATGTAAAGGCATTACAATCTTCTGTAAAATAAGAAGTTTTGTCCAGTTTTCCGTTCCAGTTATCATTAGAGTAAGTAGCATTATCGACCTGAATACAGCTTAAAGCCGGGTTTTTTGTAAAATTAACGCTAAACCAATCTAAGTTGGTATTGAAACCATTTTTTAAGTTTAAAGTATTCAAAGCATTGTTTGAAAAATCAATTTTAATTAAAGAAGGGTTTTTTGTAATACTCAAACTTGTAATTAAATTGTAAGCAACGTTTACATCAGTCAATGCTGTATTGTTGTCTAAATTTAGAGCAGTAATTTGGTTTGTGCTACAGTTTAAAACGCTTAGTTTTTTGTTTGCACTAATATCAAGAACTGTTAATGAATTAGTAGAACAGTTTAAAGTTGTCAAAGCAGCAAAATCTTGAATTCCGGTTAAGTCTGCAATTGAACTGTTTGATAGGTCTAATGTTGTAATTGAGGCGATATCCTCTGTAGCAACTTTACCATCTTTAGCACCTTTATCTATATTTAATGCGATTAGTTTATCTTCAAAATTTGAATCTGGAATTAAAGTAAAAGGTCTGCAATCTAAATTAAATTCTGCTGTTGCATCTTTAATAGCTGACCATGTTGCAACAGAATAAGCAACGTCATCAACCTGAATACATTTAAGATCCGGATTGTTAGAAAAATTAGAATAAGTAAGATCTAAATTCGTGTTTCCGCCATTTTTTAAATTTAAGGAAGTCAATTTATTGTTCTCACAAGCCAATTCAGTTATTTTAGGATTTTTAGAAATATCTACGCTTGTTAATTGATTGTCTAAACAATCGAACATAACTAATTCTGTGTTTTTTGAAACATTGATCTCTGTCAGTTTGTTATCATTACACATGAAATTCTGAAGCAAAAGGTTATTAGAAACATCTAAGCTTGTAATTTTATTGGTGTGAGCATAAAAATTTACCAATGCTGTGTTTTTCGAAACATTTATACCAGTAAGCTGATTGTAACCGCAATTTAAATCGGTTAAAGCCAGATTGTTTTCGATATTTAAATCAGTTAGATTATTTATTGTACAAGAAAGATCTTGTAAGGCAGTTAATGTGGAAATGTCTAAAGTCGTTAATTTATTAGAGCTACATCCTAAAGTAGTCAATGCAGTATTTTTAGAGACATTCAAAGTAACTAATTGATTTTTTTGAGCTTGTAAATTTTCTAATTTAGTATTGCTTGATAAATCTAAATTTGTTAAAAGGTTTTGAGAAACGTATAAGTCTGTTAAAGCTGTAAAATCCTGAATACCTGTTAAGTCTGAAATAGAGCTTTTAGAAACATTTAAAGATGTTAATGAAGCAATATCTTTAGTAGCTGTTTTTCCGTTTTTACCATCTTTATCAATTCCAAGATCAATTAATTTTTGTTCAAAATTAGGATCAGGAATTAAAGTATATGCAGTACAATCTAAATTGTAAGTTGCGGAAGCATCTTTTAAGCTTGCCCAATTTGCATCCGAATAAGCTATATCATCAACCTGAATACATTTTAATTTCAGGTTTGAAGTAAAAGCTAGATTTGCTTTATCTAATAAAGTATTGTTTCCGTTTTGTAGATTCAAACTTTCAAGGCTGTTAATATTACAACGAAAGATTATTAGCAAAGGGTTTTTAGAAACATCTAAGCTTTTTATTTTATTTTCTTCACAAGAGAATGTTTTTAAAGCAGTGTTTTTAGATACATCTAATACTTCTAATTGATTTCGGCCGCAAGTAAATTCGCTCAAGGCTAAATTTGCAGATACATCTAAAACAGGTAATTTGTTGCGTTGGCACCATAAAGTTACTAAAGTGCTATTGTCAGAGAAATTTAAGCTGGTCAATAGATTATCTGTACAATAAATGTTAGTTAATGCAGTATTGGTCGAAAAATCTAAGCTTGTTAATAGGTTGCTATTACCATTAAAATATTCTAAAAATGTGTTTTTTGAAGTATTTAATGAAGTCAACTTATTGTTTCCAAAATACAAACGTCTTAGATTTAATAAGTTTTCGATGTTTAATCCTGTAAGTTGATTTCTTTCTGCGTGTAAGGTCGTTAATTTTGTATTATTTGAAATATTTACATTCGTCAAAGCATTGTTTGAAAAATTAAGTATTTCTAAAGAGACAAAATCTTCTATTCCGGTTAAATCTGTAATAGATGCAAATGAAAGCTCTAAACTTGTTAAAGAAGAAATATTCGCAGTAGGCACTTGTCCGTCTGCCGGTGCTGTGTCATAACCCAAAGCTATTAATTTGTTTTCAAAATTAATATCCGGGATTGCAGTGTTTTGGGCATAAATTGAAAAATTTGCTAATAACAGCAACAAGAGTAGTTTTGTTTTCATAGAGAGGGTTTATAATTCAGTCGCGCAATAATAAGCAATTCATATCAGCTTTCTTTACGGGAAACCGTACGTGTAATTTGTTTCTCCTTAAAATTTCATAAAAATGAAAACACTATATTTATAGATGAATTGATTTAAGAAATATGATTTAAGCGGTTTAATTGGCTTCAGACAATACTTAAGAAGAGATTAAAAATCATAAGGCATTGTTAATCGTTAGTTTTTTGTAACAAAAAATCATAATTTAGGCCCATCTTTTAACTTTATAATAATATACAAATACATGAGTCATATAAAACCCTTTACTTTATCAGCTTGGGTATTACTTGCTTTGGCAGGTAGCGTAACCGTACAAGCACAAGATTCAGCGCCTAAAGTTGTAATTACAGCACCTTTGGCAATTGTCAAAAAAGCACCTGTTAGCGAAAACGAATTAAAGAGATGGAGTCACCTTGATTTAATCAAAGATTCGATTCCGGGAATGAGTGTTGATAGGGCTTACGCCGAATTATTACAAGGAAAAACAGGTAAAAAAGTAATTGTAGGTATAGTAGATTCAGGTGTTGATATTGAACATCCGGACTTACAAGGAATGATCTGGACAAATCCTAAAGAAATTCCGGGTAACGGAATCGATGATGATAAAAATGGATTTATTGATGATGTTCACGGATGGAATTTTCTTGGAAATGCTGTTCATGAAAATCTTGAATTAACCCGTATCGTTAAAAAAGGCGATGATGGATCTGCACAATACAAAGCAGCTCTAGCGCAATATGATGCAAAAATAAGCGAGCTTCAAGAAGATAAACAACAAGTTGATTTTTTAATAGATGTTCATAATACTATTAAAAAGGAGTTAAATAAAGGAGATTATAAATTAGAAGACTTAAGTAAGATTACTTCAACAGATCCAAAGGTTTTGAGAAGTAAAGAAATCATGACTCAAATTTTTGGTAATGCAGGACCAACTTTTAATCCTGAAGCTGATTTTGAAGAATACAGAGAACAAGTTTATGATCAATTCAATTATAATCTGAACAAAGAATATGACGGAAGAAAAATCGTAGGAGATAATCCGGAAGATCTTAAAAACAATCATTATGGTAATAATATAGTTTTTGGTCCCGATAAAGAAAAAGCACTTCACGGAACTCACGTTGCCGGAATCATTGCGCAAGTTCGCGGGAATAATATTGGAGGAGACGGAGTTTCTAATAATGTTGAAATTCTGACCGTAAGAGCCGTTCCTGATGGAGATGAGTACGATAAAGATATTGCTTTGGCAATTCGTTATGCAGTAGATAATGGAGCAAAAGTAATCAACGGAAGTTTTGGAAAAAGTTTTTCTCCGCACAAACAATGGGTTTATGATGCGATAAAATATGCAGCAAAAAAAGATGTTTTAATTGTTCATGCAGCTGGTAATGACGGATATAATATCGATGAGACTAAAAACATCAATTATCCAAATGACTCTGAAGACAACATTAAAGAATTTGCCGATAATGTAATTACAATTGGAGCAATTAATAAAGAATACGGCGAAAATGTAATAGCTTCATTCTCAAATTTCGGAAAAATAAATGTTGACGTTTTTGCACCGGGAGAAGAAATCTACGCAACGGTTCCAAACGATAAATACAAATATTTGCAAGGAACATCAATGGCATCGCCAAATGCTGCAGGAGTAGCGGCTTTGATTCGTTCTTATTATCCAAAATTAAAAGCTTCTCAGGTAAAACATATTTTAATGGAATCCGGAGTTGCACTTCCAGCAATGGTAGTTTTAGGTAAAAATCCAAATCCAAACGAAAAACCAGTTCCGGTTTCATCAGCTGAATCTTCGAAAACAGGTAAAATGGTTAATGCTTATAATGCTTTATTGATGGCAGAAAAAATGTCAAAGAAATAAAATTAAAATAAAATACTAACCTAATGGAAGAGTGGCAACTCTTCCATTTTTATTAAAACAATCATGCGAAAAATTATATTACTATCCTTTTTGAGTTTGGGTTTAAACTCTTTATCTGCGCAAAATGCTCCATATTGGCAACAACATGTCGATTACAAAATGGAAGTTTCGATGGATGTGAAAAACTATCAGTACAAAGGGAAACAGGAATTGGTTTATACCAATAATTCACCTGATACTTTGAGAAAAGTTTTTTATCATTTATATCCAAATGCATTTCAGCCAGGAAGCGAAATGGATGCTCGTTTGCATTCGATAAAAGATCCTGACGGAAGAATGGTAAGTAAAGTAAAAGGTGCCGATGGTAAAGAGGTTAAACAAAGTAGAATTGAAACTTTGAAACCAAATGAAATTGGATATCTGAAAATCACAAATCTTAAACAAGATGGAATAGTGGCTCAAACAAGAACTTCAGGAACTATTCTAGAAGTTACTTTGGCTAAGCCAATTTTACCAAATTCACAAACCACATTTATGTTAGATTTTGACGGACAAGTTCCAGTTCAAATTCGTCGTTCAGGACGTAATAATTCTGAAGGAGTTGAGCTTTCAATGTCACAATGGTATCCTAAATTAGCCGAATTTGATTTTGAAGGCTGGCACGCAGATCCTTATATTGCGAGAGAGTTTCACGGTGTTTGGGGTAATTTTGATGTAAAAATTACAATCGACAAAGACTATACAATTGGAGGTTCAGGATATTTGCAAGACAAAAACCAAATTGGTCACGGATACGAAGATGCAGGTGTAACGGTTGTTTATCCAAAGAAAGCAAAAACATTAACATGGCATTTTCTTGCGCCAAATGTTCACGATTTTACTTGGGCAGCAGACAAACAATATACACATGATGTTGTAAAAGGACCAAATGATGTTGATTTGCATTTCTTCTACAAAAATGATGAAAAAACAACCGGAAACTGGAAAAAGCTAGAACCATTAATGGTTAAAGTAATGGATTTTTACAATCATAAAGTAGGCGCATATCCATACAAACAATATTCATTTATTCAAGGTGGAGACGGCGGAATGGAGTATGCAATGTGTACTTTAATGTTAGGAAGCGGAACTCTTGAAGGTATTCTGGGAACAGCAACACACGAAATGGGACATTCCTGGTTTCAGCATATTTTAGCTTCAAACGAATCAAAACACCCTTGGATGGATGAAGGTTTTACAACTTACATCGAAGATATGGCTTTGAATGAATTAAAAGGAGATAAAAAAGAAGTAAATCCGTTTAAAGGAAATTATACAGCTTATTACAATTTAGTAAATTCAGGAAAAGAGCAGCCACAAAGTACGCACGGTGATCGTTATGACGAAAACAGACCTTACAGTATTTCGTCTTATGTTAAAGGAAGTATCTTTTTGTCACAATTAGAATATGTAATTGGAAAAGAGAATGTAGATGCAACTTTAAAAAGATATTACAACGATTTTAAATTCAAACATCCAACTCCAAATGATATTAAAAGAACCGCCGAAAGAGTTTCCGGAGCAGAGTTAGATTGGTATTTAATTGATTGGACAGAAACTTTAAATACAATTGATTACGGTATCAAAGATGTTGCAGATAATGCTGGAAAAACAACGGTAAGTTTAGAAAGAATTGGAAGAATGCCAATGCCAATAGATTTAACTGTAGAATATACAGACGGAACATCTGAGAGTTTTTATATTCCGTTAAGAATGATGAATTTTATTAAACCAAATCCAAATCCAAACGTAAAAAGAACAGTTCTTGAAGATTGGGCTTGGGCACAATCAAATTACAGTTTTACAATTGATAAAAGCAAAACCGCGATTAAAAAAATCACAATTGATCCAAGCGGATTAATGGCAGATATTAAAGCTGCTAATAATGTTTATGAAGTAAAATAAGCCTCATTTAAACCCATAAAAAAAGTCTCGTTTAGTTATTAAACGAGACTTTTTTATTTTTATATCTTTTTCTTTTAAGCTTATTTAGCTAAATGCTCCAACATATCTTTTGTCATAGTTTCAAGATCAAAAGTATGTTTCCAACCCCAATCTTTTCTCGCCTCAGAATCATCGATACTTGCCGGCCAGCTGTCCGCGATTTTCTGGCGGAAATCAGGCTCATAAGTAATCGTAAACTCAGGAATATGCTTTTTAATTTCGTTCGCAATTTCAGTCGGAGTAAAACTCATTGCGGCTAAATTGTATGAAGAATGTATTTTGATTTCTTCAGCCGGAGCTTTCATAATATTAATCGTCGCATCGATCGCATCATCCATATACATCATTGGCATTTTTGTCTCTGATGATAAAAAGCACTCGTATTTTTTATCGGCAATAGCCTTATAGAAAATATCAACAGCATAATCTGTAGTTCCGCCACCAGGAGGAGTTGACCAGCTGATTAAACCAGGATAACGGATGCTTCGAACATCAACACCATAAATATTATGGTAATATTCACACCATCTTTCACCTGCTTGTTTACTGATTCCATAAACCGTTGAAGGTTCCATAACAGTATATTGAGGTGTATTTTCTTTTGGAGTCGTTGGTCCAAAAACCGCAATACTTGAAGGCCAGAATATCTTTTTTATTTTTTTGGCTTTAGCCAAATTCAAAACGTGAAATAATGAATTCATATTCAAATCCCATGCAAAAGCCGGATTCTTCTCAGCTGTAGCAGACAAAAGTGCCGCCATCAAATAAATATCTGTGATTTTATGCACTTCGACAAGATGTTCAATTTGATTGAAATCTAAGGCATTTACCACTTCAAAAGGACCTGAATTAACAACGTCAGTATTTAATTTTCGAATATCAGAAGCAATTACATTTTCTGTTCCGTATAACTTACGTAGTTTTTGAGTCAGTTCAGTCCCAATTTGACCGCAAGCGCCAATGATCAATATTTTTGGATTCATTTTGAATAGTTTTTAGAGACGCAAATATAACGTTTTCGCAAATATTTTTACTTTTTAGAAAAACAAATTATAAATTTAACAAGGATGAAGTTCGTTTTTTGGATTATTCTCTGTGAGAGTATTATTGCAGGATTTAAATTAAGAACGAATTTAGCCACGGATTTCGCAGATTAAACAGATTTAACGCGGATTGTTGCGCTAATTTATTTCGCGCAAAGTCGCAGAGTCGCAAAGAAAAACTTAAAAAGAAAAACCTTTGCGACTCTGCGACTTTGCGCGATTAAAAAAAAACCTTTGCACACTTTGCGGTTAAATTCTTCAGGTAAAGTTTTTAAAAATAATCCGCGTTAAATCTGTTTAATCCGCTAAATCTGTGGACCAAAAAAACGCACCTGATTTATAGAATCTTTGGCAAAAAACACACTTCGTAATTGTAAAATTACTTTGTAACTTTGTAGCTTAATGTTTTACCAAATGAAATATAAAATATCTCTTTTTCTGCTTTTAATTTTTGTACTGAATTCATGTCAAAATGAAGATGAAAGACGTCGAGCTGAGAATGAAAAAGAAGCAAAGAAAAACGAAATCATTTTTAATAATATAAATAAAGCCTGGACATTTATTGATGAACCTATCAATGAAGTAGCAGAACAAAAGGTAAGTTCGTGGGCTGAATGGCGTGATTTTCTAAAAGAAATTGGCGATAAACCAAGAAAAACGATCGGAGCTTTTCAGAAAAAATCAGCTGCAATTTCAAAAAAGGCATTTGCTTTAAACAACAATATTCCTGCAGAATTTAATGTTCCTCAGATAAAAAGCCGAATCTCAATTTTGATTACCAAAATCAAAATGATGGATTTATTTATTAATCTGAATACAATTCCGGATAAGAAAGTCGCGTTTCTGATTGGAGACATTAATAAAGAACTGGTTTCATTAGAAAGACAAATGGATCAGGTTGTTGTAAAAAGTAAAATTCCAAAAGAAGAAGGAGAAGAAGATTTCCTGAGAATGTTAGATACAACGCGCGCTATTCCGAATTCGAATACAGTTCCGGTTCCTCCAGTGCAGAATATAAATAAAAAGTTACCAACAGTTGACTAAAAACGCCTTATATACAATGTATGATAATCTGCCTAAAAACGAGCAGATTGCCACACAATTACTAGAACAAAATCAGATAAAAATGCATCTTAACGGATTGTTAGGATCAGCAGTTTCATTTGTTGTACGCGCTGTTTTCAAGAAGACAGAGTTGCCTTTTTTGATTGTTCTGGACAATAAAGAAGAAGCCGCTTATTATTTGAACGATCTCGAGCAAATGATTGGCGAGCAGGATGTTTTGTTTTATCCAGCTTCATTTCGTCGCCCTTATCAGGTTGATGAAACCGATAATGCGAATGTTTTACTTCGCGCTGAGGTTTTAAACCGAATTAATTCCCGAAAAAAACCAGCTATAATTGTCACGTATCCGGAAGCACTTTTTGAGAAAGTAGTTACACGTCAGCAATTAGACAAAAACACCTTAAAAGTCGCTTTGAATGATAAAATTTCGATCGATTTTATCAACGAAGTTTTATTCGAATATGAATTCAAAAGAGTAGATTTTATTACAGAACCCGGAGAATTTTCGGTTCGTGGAGGAATTGTCGATGTCTTTTCTTTTTCAAACGATCATCCTTATAGAATTGAGTTTTTTGGAAATGAAGTAGACAGCATCAGAAGTTTTGATGTCGAAACGCAATTATCTGTAGAAACACATAAAAAAATCACCATAATCCCAAATGTCGAAAACAAGATATTTCAGGAAAACCGTGAAAGTTTCTTAGATTATATTGCTGAGAAAACTGTACTTTTTATTCAAAATACAGACGGACTTTTCAGTCAGTTAGACAAACAATTCGCAAGAGCCGAAGAAGCTTTTGAGAAACTGTCGAAGGAAATAAAACACGCTCAACCGGAACAATTATTCTTAAATCAGGCTTCATTTATCAAGCGAGCTTTAGATTTTTCGGTTGTAGAATTGGCTTCAAAACCAATTTTCAAAACGACTAAAACATTCGAATTTCATATTCAGCCACAGCCATCTTTCAATAAACAATTTGATTTGTTGCTGAATAATTTAAGTGACAATCATTTTAACGGATATAAGAATTATTTGTTCTGTTCGAATGAAACTCAAGCAAAACGTTTTCATGATATTTTCGAAAGTTTAGACGAAGCCAATTCTGAGAATATCCGCAAGCAATATCATACGATCGTATTGCCTTTATACCAAGGTTTTATTGACGAAGAAAATCAAATTACGGCGTATACAGATCATCAGATTTTTGAACGTTATCATAAATTCAATATCAAAAATGGTTATTCTAAAAAGCAAAATATTACGCTTAAAGAATTAACTGCACTTTCGGTTGGAGATTATGTAACACACATCGATCACGGAATTGGAAAGTTTGGCGGATTGCAGAAAATTCAGGTTGAAGGCAAAACGCAGGAAGCCATAAAACTGGTTTATGCCGATAACGATATTGTGTATGTAAGCATTCACTCGCTTCATAAAATTTCGAAATATAACGGAAAAGACGGAACACCGCCGAAAATTTATAAGTTAGGATCGAACGCCTGGAAAATTTTAAAACAAAAAACCAAAGCGCGCGTCAAACATATTGCCTTCAACTTGATTCAGTTGTATGCAAAACGTCGTTTAGAAAAAGGTTTTCAGTTTGCGCCAGACAGTTATTTGCAAAACGAATTAGAAAGTTCGTTTATCTACGAAGATACGCCGGATCAAACTAAATCAACACAAGAAGTAAAAGCTGATATGGAAAGCGATCGTCCAATGGATCGTTTGGTTTGTGGTGACGTAGGTTTCGGAAAAACGGAAGTTGCGATTCGTGCCGCTTTCAAAGCCGTAGATAATAGCAAACAAGTTGCTGTTTTGGTTCCGACTACTATTTTGGCATACCAACATTACAGAACTTTTACTGAAAGACTAAAAGATATGCCGGTTTCAATTGGTTACTTAAACCGATTTAGAACTGCAAAACAAAAAGCACAAACCTTAAAAGATTTAGCCGAAGGAAAGCTTGATATTGTAATTGGAACACATCAATTAGTAAACAAAAATGTAGTTTTTAAAGACCTTGGTTTATTGATTGTCGATGAAGAGCAAAAGTTTGGAGTAAACGTAAAAGATAAATTGAAGACGATTGCAGCAAATGTAGATACACTGACTTTAACGGCAACACCAATCCCAAGAACGCTTCAGTTTTCGTTAATGGCGGCAAGAGATTTATCGGTAATTACAACGCCTCCGCCAAATCGTTATCCAATAGAAACAAATGTGGTTAGTTTTAATGAAGAAGTAATTCGTGATGCGATTTCGTATGAGATTCAGCGTAATGGACAGGTTTTCTTTATCAATAACCGAATCGAAAATATAAAAGAAGTGGCCGGAATGATTCAGCGTTTGGTTCCAAATGCCAGAGTCGGAATTGGTCACGGACAAATGGAAGGCGCCAAACTCGAGGAATTGATGTTAGGTTTCATGAACGGAGATTTTGATGTTTTGGTTGCAACCACAATTATCGAAAGTGGATTGGACGTTCCAAATGCTAACACGATTTTCGTCAATAATGCCAACAATTTCGGATTATCAGATTTGCACCAAATGCGAGGTCGAGTAGGCCGTAGCAACAAAAAGGCATTCTGTTATTTCATCTGTCCGCCATATTCATCCATGACCGAAGATGCCAGAAAACGTATTCAGGCGTTGGAGCAATTTAGCGAATTAGGAAGTGGTTTCAACATTGCGATGAAAGATCTTGAAATTCGTGGAGCAGGAGATTTATTAGGTGGTGAACAAAGCGGTTTCATTAATGAAATTGGTTTTGACACGTATCAAAAAATCATGAACGAAGCGATCGAAGAATTAAAAGAAAACGAATTCAAAGATTTATATCCTGAAGAGAATGACATTGAAACTAAAGAATACGTAAAAGATCTACAAATTGATACGGATTTTGAATTGTTGTTTTCTGATGAATATATCAATAATGTTACAGAACGTTTGAGTTTATATAACGAATTGGGTTCTGTAAAAAATGAAGCCGAATTAGTCATTTTCCAAAATAAATTAATTGACCGTTTTGGTCCAATGCCTCCACGCGCTAATGCGTTAATGAACAGTATTCGCATCAAATGGATTGCGACAGCTGTTGGTATTGAAAAACTGGTGATGAAAAAAGGCAAAATGATTGGCTATTTCGTTTCAGATCAACAATCAGATTATTACCAATCGAAACGTTTTCATAAAATGATAAAGTTTGTGCAAACGCATAGTAATCTTTGTCAAATGAAAGAAAAACAAACGCCAAATGGTTTACGACTTTTATTGACTTTCGACAATGTAAAATCTACCAAACGAGCTTTGGAATTGATGGAAATGTTGGGAGAGTAAAAAGAAAATTTGCCACGAATTTCACAAATTAGCACTAATTTTAAAAGGAAAATTAATTTTAATTCGTGTTCATTCGTGAAATTGCTTCGCCTGTTCGCTATCGCTCGGGTCGTGGCGAAAAAAATCTTAAGTTTTATTTATCTTTTACTTAAGAAAATCCTTAGAACTAATAAGTTTTCTTTGAGAGAAATTTTAAAGCAAACTTCTACATGCAATATCAATTTATTCTTCTGTTTTTATTTTTTGGATTAACGACAATTTCAGCTCAGCAAACAAAGAAAATCGTTTTAAAGGATTCTCTAAAATCAGAAACAATTGATCCTTTGCGTCCTGCCAAAGCAGCATTTTATTCCGCTATTTTTCCTGGATTGGGGCAGATTTATAATAAGAAATATTGGAAACTTCCTTTGGTTTACGGAGCAATAGGAGTGAGTACTTATTTTTATATCGACAGCAAGAAAAACTACAACATTTATCGAAACGAATACAAAAGTAGATTATTAGGAAACACAAGTGGTTCTGAATATTTGGCGAACTTAAGCAATAGCCAACTAATTGCTGCCCAAAAACAATATCAGCGAAATAGAGATTTATCGGCTTTGTTTATTGTTGGTTTTTATGTTTTAAATATAATTGATGCCAATATTGACGCCGCTTTATCTCAATTTAATGTGAGCGAAAATCTAGCCTTTAAACCATCAATAAATTTCAAGAATGAAGACCTGCAATCTAATTTTGGATTTGCTTGCGTATGTTCGTTTTAAAAAATTATAAAAAAATGCCATATGAAAATCTCATACGGCATTTGAATTTTATAGAAAACAGAATTATTTAACAATCAGTTTTTTAGTCACATTATATTCGTTTGAATTAATGTTTACAATATATAAGCCTTCTGCTAAATTGTGATTAATTTGCCCTGAAGTAGAAAGTCTTTCTGTTAAAACAGTTCTTCCGTTCATATCAGAAACAGTAATTGTAGTTACGTCGCCAGTTTCTGATTCTGGTAATAAAACATGAAATTGATTATCTGTCGATGGATTAGGATAAATGCCAATTACTTTTTCGGTTTCTAAAACATCTTTAGAATTCACAACAGATTTTGAAGTAGAAACAGTTGTTGTTTCCAATTGCCATTGTGCGCTGTACCAACCATCTTGAGAATTACCATATTGTGCAGATCCTGTTTGATTTTCAACATGAATAATGCTTCCGGTTTGCCATCTGTTTCTTAATCTTACCCAAGTTCCGTCGATATAATCGCTAGACCATTGTGCGCTCCAGAAAGTAGTATCTGTTATATTAGCCTGAACACTTCCGGTTTGACTTTCAATATTCATTAGTTCACCGGTTGCTACGTTTTTCAATACAAAATAAGTGGCGTCAATAGCGATTTTTTGCCATTTGTAATTGTTGTTTGCAATTGTTGTGCCATAACCCACATTGGCTCCGGCATCAGATAAATAAGCTCCGGTCCATCTGTTTTTTATTGTATAATAAGTTCCTGTTGCAGTCGAAACTGTTACAGCACAAATACTTGTTTTGCTTCCATCAACCGTAGTTACTGTAATAGTTGCTGATCCGTTTGCTACAGCTGTAACCAATCCAGATGAATTTACAGTTGCTACAGCCGTATTGCTTGAACTGTAGTTTACAGATTTGTTTGTTGCATTTGCAGGAAGGATTGTTGGAGTCAATTGTTGTGTTCCACCCACAGATAATGATGCCGAACTTGGGCTCAAACTCACACTTGTTACCGCTACGTTTGTTGCATTTACGGTTACTGCACAAGTTGCTGTTTTTGCTCCATCCTGAGTTGTAACTGTAATTGTTGCAGAACCTGCAGCTACTGCAGTTATTAATCCTGAAGTATTTACAGTTGCTACAGCCGTATTGCTTGAAGCATAACTAACCGTTTTGTTTGTTGCTGTTGCAGGCGCAACGGTTGGTGTTAATTGTTGCGTTGCACCTACTAACAAAGTAGCTGTTGTTGGAGATAATGTAACTCCTGTAACGGCTACAACTGTTCCCGGATTTGTATCATACCAAGTTGTATTCATGTACCAACCTGTTTTGTTTCTGTTTAAATCAGCCGTTTGACTTGTTCCGTCATTAAAAATTAAATTAGTTGAAGTTACATTTGTAAACGTATAACTGTACCAGCCATTTCCGGCATCGGTCATGTTTACGCCCGGCCAAGATGCATCAGCCAAAACGCCTGTTGGTAAAGCGCTCCAATAGTAGATTTTAATTCCAGTTCCCCAATTTGATGGTTTGTAGAAATAAACCGTGAAATTAGTATTTGCGTTTACAGTAATTGCTGCAATTGCAGTTTTACTTCCGTCTTGTGTTGTTACAGTAATATTTGCTGTTCCCGCTGAAACCGCTGTTACTAATCCAGACGAATTTACAGTTGCAACTGATGTATTGCTGGAACTCCACGTTACGGTTTTGTTTGTAGCATTTGCCGGAGCAATCGTAGCCGAAAGTTGTTGTGTGTTCCCAGCATATAAACTTGCCGTTGTTGGCGAAACACTAACTGAGCTAACAGGAATTGCCGCAACTGTTATAGCTGAAGTTGCAGTTTTGTTTCCGTCAACTGTTTTAACGGTAATCGTTGTTGTTCCTGCTGAAACTGCTGTAACTAATCCTGAAGCGTTTACAGTTGCTACAGCTGTATTGCTTGATGTCCAGGTTACGTTTTGGTTGGTTGCATTTGCCGGAGCAAGAGTAGCAGAAAGTTGTTGCGTAGATCCTAAACCAACAGTCGCTGTTGTTGGACTAACCGAAACTCCTGTAACTGCTACAGTTGCAACATTTGTATTGGTTAAAACAATATATTGAAAAGCATTAAAAGATTGTGTAGCTCCAGAAACCAATGTTACGTTAGCACCAGTATAAGCATCTTTGTAAGTTCCTGCTAATGCCGCCGGAATTACAAATGTTTTACTGGCATTTCTAAGATTGGTCATTACAATAACTTTCTCTGCTCCTAATGTTTTTGTAAAGGCGCAGATATCATCACTAACATAAGGTGTCATTGTACCACGACGAATGGCGGCACTGCTATTTCTAAAGTTAAGGATCTTGGCAAATTCCGGTGTGGCAGCAGTATTGCTCCAGTTGATTTTTACACTGGTATAAGGCCACGGTATTACCTGATTAAAGGCTACTTCTTGTCCGCTTGTTAAAAAAGGAACTCCTTTCATATAACCCGAAACTAAGAAATTTGCAACTACTCCTGCATTACTTTTAAATACGGTAAAAGGAGCGGTATCGCTATTGTTTTCTGAATCATGGTTTGCAGTCCATCTTACTTCTTGCTGACTTCCTGTTGCATAGGTATATTCCATGTCATTTGTGGTTTGGAATCTTGTAGAAACCGGACCTCCGCCTGCGACATTTTTTAAGGCATCATAAAACCATTTATCACCAAAATTCATATCAAATCCAGCCTGAAAATTTTGTAAACGATCTCCTTCGGCAAGCATTAATAAGTTATGAGAAGTTATACCTCTTAAATTACTGATGATTTCTGTCCAGAAGTCAAGAGGAGGATTATTAGCAAAATCACAACGATATCCATCAATATTGGCTGCAAATATCCAATAACGCATAGCATCTTTCATTGCAGCACGAAGAGCAGTATTGTTAAGATCCAATGCTGCAATATCGCTAAAGTTTGCCAGCTGATTGATCGTTGTTCCGGTTCTTTGATAATATTCCGGATGAGATACAGTCCACGGATGATCCCATGAGGTACCGTTTACTGCAATGTCAAGCATTACCGCCATACCTTTGGCATGGGCTGCATCTACCAGATTACGCATATCTGTAAGCGTTCCATATTCAGAACCTACAGATTTGTAATCTTTGATACAATAAGGAGAGTTGGAACTTCTTGAATCAGTTCCGTAAGGGTAAATAGGCATTAAATAAAGCACATTGATACCAAGTGATTTAATTCGGTCCAAATCAGATGTTACTGCGGCTAAAGTTCCCGAAGCACTATGTGGACGAATATGAACCTGATAAATATTGGCATCTCTTGGGTCCGGAACTCCTGTATATGGTGTACCATATTGAGCCGGATCCTGGGCATACACTGAACTTGCAAATAATAACAGAAAACAGACTATTGTTTTCGTGAAATGAAATACTCTAGTGGTAATTTTGTTTTTCATAATTTTTGTTTTTTGCATGCTTGTCAGCATCTCTAACTAAAATTCATTCTCACTCGCATTGTTTTTTAAATTCGACAAACATTTTGTGGTTAATAGTTTTCAACTAGTAAAATTTGTTTTTTGTCCATGAATTGGACTTTAGTTTTTTCCGCCACGAATTGCACGAATTTCCCCGAATTAAGCTTGTTTTCTTAATCCCAAAGTGATTAAAAATTTGTGCTAATTCGTGAAATTCGTGGCAAGAAAAACTTAGAACCTTAAATTAAATCTTTTTCAATCCCTTTAATTCTGTAGCATTTCCTTCTTTGATGCTAATTGCAACACCTCCGCCCGGAGCTAAATACTGTTTTAAAATTGTTTTTGAGGTTACAACAACTTTAGTTACGGTATATTTTTGTGGGTTTTCATTCCAATTCGCTTCTTTCGCATCAGCGTAAATTGTGGCTATGAATTTTTTTCCGGCAGGTAAATAATCAAAATTAATGTTGGCAGTTCTTGAGTTTTCATCGGTAATTCCTCCAATGAACCAAGCATCTTTTCCTTTTGCTTTACGGGCAATTGTGATGTAATCTCCCGGTTCAGCTTCAAGAATATAACTGTTATCCCAATCTACAGCAACATCTTTGATAAACTGAAATGCATCTGGAAAACGCTCGTAGTTTCCAGGAATATCAGCTGCCATTTGCAACGGACTGTACATTGTAACATAATACGCTAATTGTTTTACCAACGTCGTATTGACACGTTGCGTACTTCCGGTTCCGTAATATGAAAGATCAGTTTGGAAAATCCCCGGAGTATAATCCATTGGGCCTCCCATTAAACGTGTAAAAGGTAAAATCGTCGTGTGATCCGGCGCTAATCCTCCCATAGATTCAAACTCAGTTCCGCGAGCAGATTCCTGTGCAATCCAGTTTGGGAAAGTTCTGTTTAAACCCGTTGGTCGAACCGCTTCGTGGCTGTCAATCATGATTTTATAATCGGCAGCACGTTTGGCTACATTAATGTAATGATTTACCATCCATTGTCCGTCATGATGTTCGCCACGCGGAATAATTTTACCTACATAACCTGTTTTTACAGCATCATAACCATTGTCATTCATAAACTGAAAAGCACGATCTAAACGACGCTCATAATTGGTTGCAGATCCTGAAGTTTCGTGGTGCATGATAATTTTCACTCCTTTTGAAGCTGCATATTCATGAACAGCTTTTACATCAAAATCAGGATACGCGGTTACGTAATCAAAAACTTCCTCTTTCCAGTTGTTGATCCAGTCTTCCCAACCAATGTTCCAACCTTCGATAAGGATGGCATCGAAACCATTTTTAGAAGCAAAATCAATATATTCTTTTGCGCGTTCTGTTGTGGCTCCGTGTTTTCCATTTGGCGTAAGTTTGGTAAAATCATCGGTTAATTTTACGTTGTTTTCTTTTCCGAAAGCCCAGGTACTTCTTCCTGCAACAAAATATTCCCACCAAATTCCGATAAATTTTACCGGTTTGATCCACGAAACATCTTTATAACTTGTTGGTTCGTTGAGGTTCAGGATTAATTTTGAAGCCAAAATTTCAGTTGCTTTATCACTTACAACAATAGTTCTCCAAGGCGATTGTGCATCGGTTTGCATATATCCTTTTGCACCAACGGCATCAGGCGCTAAATGACTGCGCATTTTGTAATTTACAGCATCAACTTCAAGATACATTGCCGGATAATTAATCAAACCTGCTTCGTGAATGTTAATGTATAAACCGTCATCAGATTTCATCATTGATGGCGTTTGCACTGATAATTCTTTAATTGGCCATTGCGAATTGATATCTATGGTAGCTTTTTTCATCAACGAAGGAACTTCAGAAATTTTAGAAGTCGTATAGGCATATTCATTGGTATCATAATCTCCCGGAATCCAGAAGATTTTATGATTTCCAGCCAAATTAAATTCTGAACGTTCTTCTTTTATTACAAAATAATTCAAGTCATTTTGCTTCGGAAATTCATATCTAAAACCTAATCCGTCGTTGAATAAACGGAAACGAATGCGAATATATCTGTTGTTATTTTTCGCTTGCGCCAAAGTGACAACCAATTCATTGTAATTGTTGCGGATTGTTTTTTCTTCACCTAAAACCGGATTCCAAGTATCATCAACAGAAGATTGTGCTGTATTTGTAACGGTAAAACCATCCAAAAACGAAGGCAAATTTTGAAGTTCTAAACCCAAAGAACTTGGCTTTATAACTGCTTTTTGTTTATATGATAATTGGTAAGATGGAATTCCACCTTCTTTTAATTCAAATTTTAGAGAAAGATTTTTGTTTGGCGAAGTTATTTCCTGTGCCTGAACCCATAATGAGTTTGCACACACAAAAAGTAAAAGCGCTACTTTTTTGCCCAAACGAATTTGAAGCAGCATTTTTTGGGATTGAAAATTCATGTTATTTAGTTTTTTAGCAAACCTAATTTGTTTTTAAAGTTGCCTTTGTATTAGTTTTTCAATACTAAATATTGAAAAGGTTGTAGTGTTAAGTCGGCACCAACAGTTACTGCATTTCCTGTAAAGGCATCTTTCCATGTTCCTTTTAATGAAGGAGCAACTAAATATTTAACCGCTGAATTTGTTAAATTAGAAAGAACCAGAACTTTTTCGGCATCTTTTACCATTGTAAAAGCGCTTATTTCATTACTGCTATATCCGGTAAAACTTCCTGTTTTTATGGCATTGCTTGAATTTCTAAAAGCGATAATTTTTTTGTATTCTGCCAAAACAGAAGCATCTGCAGTAGTCCAGTCAATTGGAGTTTTTGCGAAATAATTGATTCTTTTATTATAGCCAACTTCTTGTCCGTTGTAAATCATTGGAACAGATTTCATATAAGCGGCAACAACAAATGTAGCGATAGAACCTTCTTTACCTCCAAAAAGTTCGTAAGGAGTTCCTTCGGAAAGGTTTACGTCATGATTACTTGTGTATCTTACGATTCTATTTTCGGGTTTATAATTAGTAGCATATTCCGTAGCATTAGAATCCTGAATTGTTGTTGCAGGTTTACTTTCTTTAAATACTTTTTCTAAAGTGCTGAAGAAATTGAATCCAAAAGTATAATCAAAACCAGAAACAAAATGACTCGCTTTTGAACCTTCGGCAAGCATCAAGATATTTTGATTTTTTTTGATGCTTCTTAATTTTGTGATTGCATCAGACCAAAAATTCTGAGGAACTAAATCAGCATAATCACATCTGAAACCGTCGATATTTGCATTGTAAACCCAGTATGACATTGCGTCGATCATAGCTGCTTTCATTTCAGCATTATTGAAATCTAACTGCGCAACGTCATTGTAATTTGTTCCAGGAGGAATAATAACATTTCCTTTGTCATCTTGTTGATACCAATTTTTATGGTCTGTTATCCAAGCGTTATCCCAAGAAGTATGATTGGCAACCCAGTCAAGAATTACAGCCATATTTTTTTTGTGCGCTTCTTCAACTAAAGTTTGAAGATCTTGCAGAGTTCCAAAATCAGGATTTACAGCTTTGTAATCTTTCACAGCATAAGGAGAACCTAATTCACCCGAAGCTTTTACTTTTCCAACAGGATAAACAGGCATTAGATAAACCACATTTGCACCTAATTCCTGAATTTGAGTAAGTCTGTCCTGAACACCTTTTAAGGTTCCAGCCTGACTAAAAGCACGAATATTTACCTGATAAATTATGGCATCTTCTTTTTTTGGCATTTTGTCAAATGAGGCACCATATTGTTGATAAGGAGAAGCCGGAGCTGAATCGCTATCTGACGAACTACACGAAACAAATGCTAATGCAAGTATTAGAGTATAGACGATATTTATATTTGATTTCATATTTTTTGAATTTGTTTAATAAGCACGCAGTTTAAAGATATCCTGCCTTTTGCTCAAGAAAGGCAGGTATCACTCAAACTAATCTAGCTTATTTTTTAAGGTTAGATTATTTCTTAACGATCGTACAAGTTGCAGTTGCCGGGTAACCATTACTTGCCGGATCTACTTCGTTTATTGTAAAGGTTACTTCATAAGTTCCTGCTTCTCCAATGGTATAAGCGGCTGTATTACCAAGGTTAATTGTATTTGTTGAAGCATCTGCAGGACCATAATTTACATCCCAGGAATTATTTAATCTAAATTTTAAGGCTCCTGGTGCTAGGGTGGTAGTGATTTTCCATGTTTTGTTTTGGTGATCATAGCTCATTGGAGTACTTGCATCCCAACTTCCGGCTGTTGCTGTTCCAACAATTCCCCAAGAATAAGCGGTAGCGCTCCATTTTAAAGTATTTAAATTTACTTTGATCTGATACGAACCTGGTCCTGAAAGTGTAAAATCAGTATCGCTCATGTTTTTTAGATCGGAGTTTGTAGCTCCTGCACCAAAGAACTGAGCCCAGTTTCTCTCTCTATTTATTTTAAATCCAGGACCTGCACCTTCAGGTAAAGTCATATAACCTTGAAATATTCCTACTTGTATTTCTTTTAATGCAGCTGCTGTTTCTATAGCCCAGCCTTGATAACTTCCCGGCATATATATTTCGCCAAACACAACTACTTTTTCGTAAGGTGTAACTGTTATTGTAACAGGATCTGAATAAATTCTATGATCCATAGTAGATTCTACACGAATTACTAATTCTCCAGCAACATTTGGTTTTAAACCTAATTCTGTGGCGATTTTATTCAATTCTAAGACACTAAATGATTTGCTTAAAACATCTTCTCCAACTTCAACACGTTTGGCTTTTCCCCAAGCTTCGCTTCCTTTTATATCGGTGCTTAGATCAAATTGTAAGGCATAAGTAACAGGCGCAGCAATTGGGTAAGTAACTTTTGGCCATGAAACAAGTAACGCTTGCTGATCAGATACATCTTCTTTAAGCACTATTGTACTCGATGAAACTTCAATTGCAGAAGGGAAACTTACTTTTGCCAAAGTTGTTAGTTGTCCCTCAGTTTCGCAGGAAGCTGCTAAAAAAAGCAAACTGCCTAGTACGAATAATTTATTTATATATTTTTTCATAATAGTTTTTGTTTTTAGTAACCTGGGTTTTGTTTAAGTCCAGGATTAGCATCTAAAGCTGATGTTGGAATTGGGAACAATTTTCTGTAAGCAGGAGATTCTCCTCTGAATTCGTTTGCTAATAAAAATTTGTCAAAACGAATCATGTCTTGTCTTCTGTGACCTTCCCAGTTTAATTCAAATCCTCTTTCGTTATAGATATCCTCAAGAGTTGGGTTTGCGTCAAGAGCGGTTAAACCTGCACGCATTCTGATTTGATCTACAAAAGGTTTTGCCGCACCAGGGTTTCCTAAACGAACATTACATTCTGCCATCATTAAAATTACGTCAGCATATCTGTAAATTGGAAAGTCATTTGAAGCTCCTCCACCAGATGTTGCTCCGGCAGGATAAAACTTAATGTTACGAACTCCAGCCTGAGGATCGGCTCCCGGATCATCTAAAGAAGCAACATCAAGAGTATAATTAAATCCGCCTTTTTGTGGTCCAACTAAAAACTGTTTTCTTCTAACATCGTTTAAGGCATATTTTAGGAAGAAATCTTTAGGAACTATAGTTCCGTTCCAGGTATCAAATCCAAATAAAGATTTACCATGCGGACCATATAGACTACGATTGGTGTAAATATTACGAGAAACAACATCAAGTGTAGCATAGATAGGTAAAATAGTTTCATCATCCGGCAATACATCTCCAAACAATTCGTAATATTTATTTCCTAATGGGCTAGCAGTGTTTTCTTCCCCTGAATGTAGCGTATATCCGCCTTCGCTTACTTTATTACAAGCGGCTAAACATTCGTTCCATTTTGCTTCTCCTGTGTAGACTTGTGCATTTAGATATACTTTTGCTAATAAGGTATATCCCGCCCATTTATTGAATCTTCCGTAATATTTTCCTCCTTTTGTTACTGAAAGAAGTTCTACATTATCAGTCAATTCTTTTACAATAAAATCATATACTACTTTACGGCTTGCCTGAGGGATTTTTTCTACTGTAGTATTGTTATCAGTATAAAAAGGTACATCTCCAAAATCGTCTATCAATAAATAATAAAAGAAGGCACGTACTACTTTTGCTTCAGCAATTTTTGAAGCATCAGCATTTGATTTTTCTAATAATTCAACAGCTAAATTGGCTTTGAAAATACCATTGTATAACCATCTCCAGGTATTGTTAATAATGGACTCCGTTGGAAGCCATACATGTTTGTGCAAACGTGCAAAATCCTGTTGCCAGTTACCGTCATTTCTATGCGGAATTACCTGCTCATCTGATGACATACAGTTCATATCATACCAGCCGTTATCAGCTCCTGCGTAACCAACACCAGGTACGTTTTTGCGTTGAAAGTCACCCGGAATTTCGGCATAAACACTTGCTAAGGCAATATTGGCTCCTTCAGGGGTTCCGTAAAAACTATCCGGTTGATATTTATCGTATACATTTTCGTTGATATCAGAACAGCTAAAAAGGGTTAGGAAACATGCGCTTCCTGCTATTACTATATTTTTAATTTTCATTTCTTTTTACTATTTAAATTTTACAGTCAAACCAAATGCAATACTTCTGGTACGTGGATAAATACCTTTATCGCCTCCAAAAGTTTCTTCATTATTTGCGCTTACGTTCAATTCCGGATCGAGACCTGTGTAATCTGTGATAAGAATTAAATTGTTTCCTGTAAGAGAAAGTCGGATATTGTCTATGTACTTATCAGTAAAACGGAAAGTATATCCTGCCGTAACATTATCCAAACGTATGTATGAACCATCTTCCAGCCATATATCAGATCCGTATGGAGAAGAACGAATTCCTTTCTCAACACCACTTTCTAAAATATTTGAACTACCTGTATTTTCCAGCATGCTCAACCTTTGGTTAAGAGTGTTGTAGATTTTATTTCCTCCAGAACCTCTCCATAACATAGATGCATCAAAATTCTTGTATCTGTAAGTTGGATTAAAAGCAAATGTATAAGTTGGTAATGCTGAACCTGCATTATAGCGATCTGCACTTCTGGCACCTTGATCAATAAGTCCGCTGTTATCGCGATCTTTTACAGTTTCAACACCATTGCCATTAACTCCGGTATGTTCCAAAATATAAAATGAACCAATTGGTTGTCCTTTTACTAAATAAGAGTTTGGTGCACCCCAGCCAACATAATTCGTGTTTAAAGGAATACCATTAATGCTACCGCTTAAATTAAGCACTTCGTTTTTCATAAAGGATACGTTTCCGGCTAATGTAAGTGTGCTGTTCTCTGATTTTATAACATCATATGCCAGAGCAACTTCTAAACCTTTATTTGAAATACTTCCTACGTTTGCTTTAATTTGATCGTATGGATAAGGAGGTTGTGGTACAGTGTAATTAAATAATAAATTGTCTGTTTTAGAATCGTAAACATCTACACTACCTCTTAATCTATTTTCAAAAAGAGCAAAATCAAGCCCGATATTGGTTTGTTTTTTGGTTTCCCATTTCAAATCAGCATTTGCATTTTGAGAAATACCAAAATTGGTAATTAGAGACCCTCCAAAATATATAGTTCCTGCACTATCTACTAACGGCAATGAGGTTTGTGGTACAAGACCTTGCTGATTACCGGTTACACCATAACCTACGCGTAATTTTAATTCAGAAAACAAATTCTGATTAGTCATAAATGACTCTTTGTTGATTTGCCATGCTACAGATGCAGATGGGAAATTCCCCCATTTATTATTGGCTCCAAACACAGATGAACCATCTCGTCTGATACTAGCTGTAAGCAAATAACGATCTAATAAAGAGTAGTTTAATCTTCCTAAATAAGAAACTAAAGTTCTGTCGTTTTTGTAAGAATAAATATCTCCGGTTCTTACTTTAGACAAATCGCCAAATTGAAGTGCATTGTAAGTAGCTTCATCACTAATAAAACCTCTTGCCTGAGTGTAATTTCCCTGATACGTTTGGCTTTGCCATTCGTATAAAGCCAATGCATTAAAGCTATGGATTCCAAAAGTCTTTTTGTAGTTAAGACTAAGATTCGTTAATTTTTCGTTTTGTCTCTTATTATCGATATTAGCAAAACCGTTTTGTTCAACAGCATTAGCATCTGTTGATTTTGCGGGCATGTAATATCCCAGAGTTGAATTTGTCTTTCTCCAGCTTCCAAACCAATTTGCTGAGAAACCTTTACCTAAGTCTAATTCAGCTTTTAAACTTCCAAATAAATTATCTTCCTGTTTTTCATTTGTAACTTCTTGTGCAGCTGCATAAGGATTTAAATAATGAAATACCGTTGAATCTGTAAAATAACTTCCATCAGTATTAAAAACAGGATCTGTTGGTCTTGCCAATAGTGCATTTGTAATTAAGTTTGATGAGTAACCTACAGTTCCAATATTACCAATACTGCTTGTTACATTATTTACTCCTGAATTTAAATTAAACGTCAATTTTAATTTGTCATCAAGAGCCAATTGTGTTGCTTGTAAACGACCAATATATTTTTGATTGCTTGAATTAATTACCACACCATCTTGCAAAATAGCAGTTATAGAAGCTCTGTAATTAAATTTATCCGTTCCTCCACCAAATGATAATGTGTGAGTTTGTGTTATTCCAGTTTGAGTCAAAAGACCGTACCAATCTGTATTTGAACCATGATTTGAAGATGCCGGAACACCAACGCTTTGGGCAGTTTGCCACCATTGGTTAGAATCAAGCATATCCAATTTTTTTGGAATAAAATCTATAGAAGTATATCCATTATATTCTAAAGTAGTTTTTCCTGCTTTACTTTTTTTGGTAGTTACAATGATAACTCCAGGCGCTCCTCTGGAACCGTAAACAGCAGTAGCCGAAGCATCTTTTAAAACATCTATAGTTTCAATTTCAGAAGGTGGAACTTGATTTAATAAATCCATGTTTCCCTGAATTCCATCTACAACAACTAAAGGATCATTTCCTCCAATCAAAGAAGAGATTCCTCTAATACGAACGCTTGGTCCTGAACCTGGCTCACTACCAACTTGAGTAATGTTTACACCGGCTGCTTTTCCTGAAATCAAAGATAGCGGATTTACAATCGCACCTTGATTCATGTCTTTTGCAGCGATAGAAGAAACTGCTCCGGTAACATCTTTTCTGGCAGTAGTGCCGTAACCAACCACAACAATTTCCTGTAAATTTGTGGCATCAGGAAGAAGCTGAATGTTGATAACGCTTTGATTAGCGGTTACTTTTTTCTCTTTATATCCAATAAAAGTTACTACAATTACAGCCGTATTGCTTTCGACAGTAAGTTTATATTTACCATCAAAATCAGTTACCATTCCGTTTTTAGTTCCTTCTTCAAAAACAGATGCTCCAGGCAATGGTAATCCATTTTCATCCGTGATGATTCCAGAAACGGTTTGTTTTTGAAACCGAATAATTTCTGTTTTTAGTTCTGGCTTTTTTAGAATAATCTGAGTATCGCGAATTTTAAATTCGGTTGGAGTTCCTTTAAAAAGGCGATCCAGAACAACATATATCGATTGGTCTTTTACAGAAATTGAAATTGTACGATCTAAGTCGATGTCATTCAGTTTGTAAATAAACCTGAAATCTGTTTTTTGTTCTATAGTCTCAATAACCTTTTCGATTGTTGAATTGTTTAATTCAAGGGTTACTTTTGTTTTTTGGGCATAAGTATTCCCTCTGATATTAAACATGGCGACCAATATGAGTAGTGTAGTTAATTTCAATTTTAGGTCATTTTGGAACACTCGGTATAAAAACCCAGTATTCTTTGATTTTTTTTTCATAATTTTGTTAATTGATTGTAGTTAATTCGTTATATTCAATCACTTAGTTAATCGGAAATTGTTCGCAGCTCTTTCCGATTTTTTTTATTCTAGTACTTTTTTTTCTTCATGTTTCATCATGTTTTTTTCATTGGTTAGTGGTTATTTAATTAGTATTTGATTGTTTTTTATGGTGTAATTTATACCGTGAATGTCATTGAAATAACTCATTACATTTTCTATAGATTCTTCTTTAAAACTTGCATTAAATTTTTCGTTGGCTAATTTTTCATTTTTGTTTACAATTGTAACATTATAGCGTCTTTCCAATTTTGTAATAATGTTTTTGAAAGTCATATTTCTAAAAGTCAATCCGCCATTTATCCATGAAGTATAAATATCAGTGATAACAGCTTTGGTTGAAATCGCATTGTTTTCTCTGTTGAAACTTCCTTTATAACCAGGTTTCAAAACAGTGTTTTTAGTAGCATCAAACTCTTCGTTTAAGCCATACATTCCAACAGAACCTTCTACAAGAACTACATCAGTTGCAGCATCTTCAGGGTAATTAGAAACATTAAAATGAGTTCCCAGAACACGTACATTCAATGCATCGGCATTTACTATAAAAGGGTGTTTTTTATCTTTGGCAACATCAAAAAAAGCTTCTCCGTTTAGAAATACCTGTCTGTTTTCACCAGCAATAAATTTCACAGGATATTTTAAAGTTGTTCCTGCATTCAGGTGAACCATTGTTCCGTCAGACAATTGCAATTGGAATTTTTTGCCATACGGAATTTTAATGATGTTATAAGCTACTTTCTCTAAACCAGTATTAGCATCATAAACAATTTTATCTCCGTTTTGATTTCCAACAATATTTCCTTTGGCATCTTTTACCTGAGCCGAATTATTTTCTGATATAATTTGAGTTTGCCCATCTTCTAGTTGTAATACAATATCAGAACTTTTGAAATCAAATTTTTGCTCAACAGGTTTAGTTGAAAGACTTTGTTTGTAGAAAAATCCAACTCCTAATAAAACAACAATAGAAGCAGCAATCGAAATGTACTTTTTGAAATTTGATCTTTCAGGAGCAATTTGAATCGTCGTTTCATTTTCTTTTGAAGCAGATAGAATATTTAAGAAAATATCATCGGCAGTTTGTCGATCCATTTTTGGAGTTTCGCCAAGCAGTGCCTGAATATCTTCTACAGAAGGAAAATCATCTGTAAGTTTATTTTTTTTATAATAGGCAACTACCTCGTTTGTTTCCTCGGGTGTACATTCGTTTAAAACAAACTTTTGTAAAAGACTTTTTATTTCAGAATTTGAATTCATTAAGAATTGATTTAAGGTCCGGTTCTGATATAATACAGTTGAAGTCTTGTTGAGTACTACTCAAACGTTGTAAATTTTTCAATTTTAACATTTGATTAAATTGATAAACTTTGTGAAGTACTGATTTTGTTGAGGTTTATGCGAAAAAAAATATTGAAAATTTTTTATTTTATTTTTTGATAAACGGGTTTCTGGTGTGTTTTCTCCCTTCGCTGAAAATGACAAGCTTTGCGATCTTTGCGTAAAACCTTGCGCACTTTGCGGTTAAATTAAAAAAAAATCACCCGAGAAGAGTGATTTTAATGGTTAATGTGGTTTTTTGGTTTAGATAATCTCGTCATGAACGTGAAAAAAGACCCGCATCGATTCTAATGCTTTACTCATTTGGTTCCGGACTGTATTTATAGAGATGCCAAGTTCCTGGCTAATTTCTTCATAACTCATTCCCTTCTTTCGGGACATTTTAAAAATCTGCTTTCGTTTGGGAGGCAATTGTTTCATAGCCTGTTTCCGAAGTTTTTTGCAATCTTCTTCCCGAATCGAATAATCACCGTATTCATGTGATTTCTGACTTTCATAAAAAACAGCTTCTTTCAGCACCAAATCATTTGCTGCTTTATTTAGAACATTAAATGCCTGATTTCTTGCAATAGTAAAAATATAAGCTTTAAAAGATTGGTCCGGATTCAGGTTTTCGCGGTTTTGCCAAACTTTCATAAAAACATCCTGTACATTTTCTTCAGCGGCCTCTTTTGATTTCAAAAGACTGATGCTGTAACCATAGATATCCTGATAGTATAAATCAAAAAGAGAACGAAATGCTTTTTCGTTGCCATTTTTGAGCTCACTCACCAATAATTGTTCGTTATGATTGTTTGTTTCTAACATTAATTTAATTAGTCCGTATTTAAATCTAATTATATTATGATACTGTCAAAATTGGTACTCTAATCTGCTGACGGGTTAGCAAATATATAAAAATATTATTCTCAGCATATAGTATTAAAAAAAACTTAATTTTATTTTTTTTAATACATTTTAGCCAAAATCGCAGTAAAAGCGTTGTTAAGTCTCTTTTTATCAAGAGTGTGACTTTTTAACTGATATTTTGTGTAATAATTACAAATAATTTTATTTTTTACGAATATTCTTATTCTGTGATAAAATGATTGATGATCTTATAATAATTGTAAAGAAAAAATCCCTTTATCTTTTGTTTAAAAAGATAAAGGGATCTTATAAAATGAAGAATCAGATAAGGATTCTATTGCGCCGTATTTGATTAATTTTTCAAATCTTTAATTACTTTAAAAGCAACATCAACCTGATCTTCACCAACTAAAATTGTAAATTCATTTGAAGTCGAAATTACCTCGTTGATAATGATTCCTTCCCACGCTAAACGCTGAAAGATAAAGTAATAAATTCCGGGAACTACGATATTTTCTTTCGGTAATTTTACTGTGATAGACGCTAAATTATCTAATTTCTGAATTAGTTTTTCACGCATAAAGTGTTTTTCAACCAAATGATTTACACTGCTGCTTACTACGATATTAGTTTCGTTAACACCACGTGACGAAGTATAAAATATATCAGATAAAGCGTTGATATCAGAGATTAAATCAGCTTGTTTGTTCAAAACAGTTTCTGATGCAGCAAAAGTGTAATCCGTCAATTCAGATCGTACAGTGATTTCACCAATATTCTTGATTACTTTATTGATTTTATGATTTAGTTTAAAATCCAATTCTTCTGTAAGCCGTTTTAACGACATTACAACAGCGCCTTGTTTTACCTCTTTGCCAAATTCACTTTCCAATTCGGTCATAATGTTCCTCGAAAGAGAAGTTAGGTTGATAATTCCAAGCGATAATGCATTTAATAAAAAGGGTTTTGTTTTAATGTAATTTTCGACGATTGAAGAAACGGTTTTCATAATTTTTTTTCTTTTTTTTTTGTAACTTGATTGGGTTGGTTTAGTTAATATGGGTGTTATAAATTTATGCAAATATAAATAAAAAAACAATTTGTTATAATTATAACAATAAAAAATTATGTTAAAAGTGATAAAAAGCGTCAGTAAGATGTTCAATTGCAAATGTTTCGCAACTTTTATGGATTGCAATGATGTCAAAACGGATTTCAATATTTTCTTCAAAATCCTTTTCCCTATCGTTTATGTAGGCATTTACTGCTTTTATAAGTAGTTGAATTTTTTTTGGCTTCACAAAATCTTGCGGAGAACCAAAATCCAGACTCGATCTTGTCTTCACTTCTACAATGGCCAAAATGGAATCTTTTTGGGCAATAATATCTATTTCGGCTTTTTGAAAAGTCCAATTTCGATCCAGAATTTTATATCCGTTTTGTTGAAGATATTCTACGGATAGTTCTTCTCCTTTTTTTCCGAGTTCATTGTGTTCAGCCATTTTTTTAATTGTGAATTGTGAGTTGTGAATTCGCGAGCAATTTGCACGCAAAGACGCGAAGTCGCAAAGTAATTAATTGGATTAACACTTTGCGTCTTTGCGACTTTTCGAGATTTTATTATGTGGTATTTTCTCTTATTTAAAAGAGATAAGAAACGACTATGTTATTTTTGAAATGAAACAGTACTTCCCGTTTCATTTACATCGATAGAAATTGTATTTCCCATAATTAAGGCACGATTATCCTGAATATGTCCGGCTGGGAAATTAAAAATCACGGGAATATTATATTTTTTAGTCACGTCGTCTACGATTTCAAGAGCATTTTTCCCCCATGGAACTTCGTTATCTTTCATTTTGGTCATTCCGCCCACAATGATTCCTTTTAGGTTTTCGATACATCCGTTACGTCTCAAATTCATCATCATTCGATCAATATGATATAAGTATTCATCAAGATCTTCGATAAATAAAATCTTATCCCTGCAATCTATTGCTGATTGTGAACCTAATAAACTATAAAGTATGGAGAGATTTCCGCCAACTAATTCGCCGGTTGCTTTTCCAAAACGGTTCATTTTATCCGGAGCGATTGAATAGGAAACAGGTTCGCCAAACAAGCTCGATTTCATAGAACTTATAGCCGCTGGAGTTGCACGCGGAATCGTCACAGGCATAACACCGTGAATAGATTTATAACCCATCGTATTCAAATGATTGTGTAGCACTGTTACGTCGCTAAAACCAATAATCCATTTTGGGTGTTGTTTGAATTTAGTAAAATCCAATAAATCGATCATTCTTACCGTTCCATATCCTCCTCTAACGCACCAAATTGCTTTAATATTTGGATTATCCAATTGATGCTGAAAATCGGCTGCACGTTGTTCATCGGTTCCCGCCAATTGATTAAAATCAAGTCCAATTGTAGTTCCAACAACAGCTTCTAAACCCCAACTGTGCAGTAAATCTATTGTAGGTTTTAAGTTATCATCAATGTTTTTTCTGGCAGTTGCTAAAAGCGCAACAGTATCTCCTTTTTGTAAATAAGGTGGTGTGATCATCTTTTGTTGGGATTGACAGGTAAATGAATGTAAAGCAAAAATAAGAAATACGAATGTACCAAAAGCAAAGCTTTTTTTGATGTCTTGGAGTTTGTTCGTGTTCATGATTTCTTTTTGCTTAAAATTATAAATTATTTTTTAAATCGGGTTTAGATTAAAAGAATCAACCGCCATATTTGTTTTGCAATTCTTCTAATAGTATTAGAAGTCCTTTATCAGCCTCTTCAGATTGTACATTGGCAAAAAGGAGGAAAGCTTTGTTGATTGTTTTACAAATATACACTTTGGTTAAAAAAGTTCCGGGATTTCCGTTATGAAAAGAATATTTCAATTTACTTTTTTCATTAATTTCCGAATTCCATCCAAACGAAAATTCGGGTAAACCATAATGCATGAATTCGAATTCTTCTTTCGTAAATACTTTAGATTTTCCTAATAATCCCTGAAGTTGCATTTGTGTAAACTTGCAATAATCAGGTAAACTAACATTAATATTTCCTGCTGATGAAAGCCAGTTTAATTTATAATTTAACGCTGGATTCTCGGGTTTTAAATCTTCATCATGTCCCCAAGGCTGATTTTTATCTTTTAAATTCGGCTGACCAAATCCAAAATCGATATTAAGACTTTTGCCCAATTCCTTTACTAATGATTCATAGGTTTTGCCAGTTGCTCTTTCGAGCATTAATCCGGCAGCAACATAACTAGGATTTGACCAATATACAATTTGCTTTTCTGTAGCAGGATTTTGTTGCAAAAACCAAGCAATAAACTCATAACGCTGTTGCTGATTATTGCCTTTGATTTCTTCCTGAGTCGGAGTGTCATTTCCATACGACCAAGTATTGATTCCTGCTCGAAAAGTGATAAAATCTTGTAGCGTAAAATTGTAAGTCGCCAGATTGCTTTTAGCTTTTAACTCGGGATATAAATCAAAAAACTTAGTATCCCATTTTATTTTTCCTTCCTTAACTAAAAGTGCAGCAAGATAGCTTGTTACTGTTTTGGTAATAGATCCCAATCTAAATTTATCATCGATTTTAGCCTTGTATTTTGAGTTTATTCGCTGATATCCCAAAGCTTGAATTTCTAAAATTGAATCAGCAGAAACTACTGCATAAGCAACTTCAGGGATATTATATTTTACCCTTATACTATCAACAAATGAACTGTTTTTTTGTGCATTTGTGTTATTAAAAAGAATAAGAAATAGAAAGGGAAAAAATATGTTTTTCATTTTATCGAAAGAGAGATTTGAGTCAGCAAGTTACAAGAGATTCTGTTATATTCAAAAAAATGATTCAAAAAATAAATTAGAAATTTCTTACAAAACAATTAATTTGCCTACATTGTCCTTTCTAAAGAATTATTTATGCAAATGCTTTCCTTTAAACTTTATATAATGGCATTTTTTTCATTGTCATTTGTACAAGCACAATCAAAAAAATACGCAATTCACACAGTTGCATTTTATAATTTCGAAAACCTTTTTGATACGCATGATGATCCAAATACAAACGATAACGAATGGACGCCAACGGGAGCACAAAATTGGACAGAAGAAAAATATCAACAGAAATTAAAGAACCTTTCAAGAGTTTTATCTGAAATAGGAACGCCCGAAAACCCAAATGCGCCAACTATTATTGGAGGTTCTGAAATTGAAAACCGTGGCGTAGTCGAAGATTTAATCAAACAGGAGAAATTAGTTGGCTTTGGCTATGGAATCATTCATTTTGATTCTCCTGACAAACGCGGAATTGATGTTGTATTACTATATCAGAAAAAACATTTCAAACCCACTTCTTATTCCAATATACCTTTATATATCTTCAAAAATAAGTTGCCAATAAAAGAAGATAAAAAAGAGGAAACTGATGACGATCTTGAACCTAAAATCGAAAATAACAAGCGAATATTTACTCGAGATCAGTTATTAGTTACTGGTTTTCTGGAAGATGAAGAAATACATATTATTGTAAACCATTGGCCGTCAAGATCCGGCGGTGAGAAAGCCAGCAGTCCATTTCGGGAAGCTGCTGCAAACCTAAACCGGAAAATTATTGATTCGTTACAACATATTAACCCAAATGCAAAAGTCATTACAATGGGTGATTTAAACGACGGACCTTTTAATAAAAGCGTAAAAATAGCTTTAGGAGCCAAAGCAAAAAAGAGCGAAGTTCCCGAGTATGGCGTTTTCAATCCGTTTGAAGAAATAGCAAATAAAGGAATGGGAACAATAGCTTTTCGAGATTCCTGGGATATTTTCGACCAAATTATAATCACAGAATCACTTATAAAACCGGATTTCTCCACTTTTAAATATTGGAAAGCTGGGATATTCAGTAGATCTTATTTAATTCAAAAATCAGGGCAGTATAAAGGATATCCGTTGCGTCATAGTTTGACAGAAGTTGGTTTTAGTGATCACTTTCCGGTTTATATTTATTTGATTAAAGAGATGAAATAAAACTTTTCCCTAACTTAGCTACTTAGAAACTTAGCACCTTAAAAAATGGCAATTGCAAAACCTTTTAATCTTACCAAATGGATCGACGAAAATCGCCATTTATTAAAACCACCAGTTGGAAACAAAAATCTTTATGTTGATTCCGGTGATTATATTGTGATGATTGTTGCAGGTCCAAATGCCCGAAAAGACTATCATTATAACGAAACCGAAGAGCTTTTTTATCAACTCGAAGGAAGTATCAAAGTCGTAATTCAGGAAGATGGCGAACGCAAAGAAATGGAATTAAATGCGGGCGATATGTATCTTCATCCCGCAAAAATTCCGCATTCTCCAGTTCGTTCAGAGGGTTCTATAGGTTTGGTAATCGAACGAAAACGCGCCGGAAAAGGATATACTGACGGTTTACTTTGGCATTGCGACAACTGCAATCATAAACTTTACGAAGTATTTTTTGAACTCCATAATATTGAGAAAGACTTCTTGCCACATTTCGAACATTTCTATAATTCAGAAGAATTGAGAACTTGTGACAATTGCGGAACCATAATGGAATCTGATCCAAGATTTCTAGCGAAGAAATAATAGTAGTTTTTTAGCTGCGTCAAAAACCTTCAAAACAGTATTTTTTTTAGGAGCTATTTCCCGCTATCCGTTTCAATCTTTTGTGCCGAACCCCGGCACAAAAGGATTTCCACTTCTATCGGGGCTAGGAAATCACTATAAAAAGAATTTTAATAGGCTTAAAATATGAAAGATAAAATTGTAAATAATTCCAATGAAGAAGAAGATTTTTTGAAGGAATTAAAAGCATATATAGAACAAGGTAAACTTGATTTTAAAAATGGAGATTTTATAACTCATGAAGAAATGTTAGAGGAATTGAGAAGAAAAAAGATTATTTAAGAACAATGATTAACACAATATTGTCATTTCGACGAAGGAGAAATCACACTAGAAACTCCAAAAAAAATGGTGACAATCTTTGCCGATTAACGCGTGTGATTTCTCCTTCGTCGAAATGACAAAAGACAAAAATAAATCCGTTTAATCTGTGAAATCTGTGGCTAATTAACTCGTTTACAACTCAAATCTCTTTCCTTGTTCCGGATAAATAATCTTCAAACCTAAATCATTTTGATTTTTAAGTTGCTCTTTAAGTTTGATAATATTTTTAGTTGGAGGTTTTAAGTGCGTAACAATAATATTAAAACCTTTCAAAGTATCTTTTCCTGATAATTCTTCAAGAACATGAAGTTCTTTCATCAAGTAATTTGGAGTCAAATGTCCAAACAAAAATTTGTCAGGTTGCTCATTTGGGAATGAAACTTCGATAAAGATTCCTTTTAATTGTTTGCTTTTTACGAGAGGCGCAACCGCTGTCCAAAGAGATTTTAGTTTATCGCTTTTTTCAACAGAATCTGGTCCGGTATCTCCTAAATAAAGTACATAAGAATCTCCATTTTTAATCAGGAAAGCAGTACTTTCAAACGGATTTACATGACTTAACGGAAATGCTTTTACCGTCATTGTGGTATTTGTAATTGGCGTTTCTTCTCCGATATTCAGAGTTTGAAAATGGTATTTTTTTAATGGAGTTCCAGGACCTTTATCACCAAAATTTGCCCAGGTTTGATCATTAAAATAATGATTTTCCATCATTTCCATACATTTTTCGGTTGCATAAACGGTTTTTGAAGAATCTGCAGGAGAATTAATAATCAATCCTGAAACGTGATCTAAATGTGCGTGTGAAATAAAATATCCTTTAATATATTTTCGTAAAACCTCGCTGGTTGGAACTTTAAAAACCTTATTTTCAATTGCTTTTTCGATACCTGCATTTATGGTTCCAGCATCCAAAGAAATAAAATCATTTGTATTTGTTGGCGCTACCAAATAAGCCGAAAGATTTTTTTCGTCAATACCACCTTTTATTCCCAAAGGAACAACCTGAAAAGCAGGCTTTTGTTCTTTTTGAGCAAATCCATTTATTGAAATTAAAAAGAAGCAGAGTAGAAGACGATTGAAAATATTCATAATTAAGTAATTTTGTTACCGCAAATTTCATGAATTATAGTGAATAAATTATAGCGTATTCCTTTAAATGCTATTAATTAACCCTAAATTTACTTTGATTTTAGAAACAGATTTGAGTTTAAATTCAACTTGAAATAATATCTTTACATAAAAAATATAACAATTTTAACTAAAAAAGTTACAATGACAACAATAGCATCGCAATTTGGAATGAATGAGGCTCTGGAAAAATTGGGCATCAAATTGGTAAATGACGGAACATCAACAGGAACGCAAAATTTTGCTTCAGGTGGAAATTTGGATAGTTTTTCACCAGTTGACGGAAAATTAATTGCTTCGGTAAAAATGTCAACACAAGAGGATTACGAAAAAGTAATGCGCGCTGCAACAGAAGCTTTTAAAACATTTCGATTAATTCCTGCACCACAACGTGGAGAAATTGTACGTCAGTTTGGGCAAAAGTTACGCGAAAATAAAGAAGCTCTTGGTAAATTGGTTTCCTACGAAATGGGAAAATCATTGCAAGAGGGTTATGGTGAAGTACAGGAAATGATCGATATCTGTGATTTTGCTGTTGGTTTATCGCGCCAATTACACGGATTAACCATGCATTCTGAAAGACCAGGACATCGTATGTATGAGCAATATCATCCATTGGGAGTTGTTGGAATTATTTCGGCATTTAATTTTCCGGTTGCAGTTTGGTCATGGAATACGGCGCTGGCATGGATTTCAGGTGATGTTTGCGTTTGGAAACCTTCTGAAAAAACACCTCTTTGCGGAATTGCGTGTCAAAATATTATCGCTCAGGTTATCAAAGAAAACAATTTGCCGGAAGGAATTTCATGTTTGATAAACGGTGATTATAAAATAGGTGAATTAATGACGGCTGATACTCGAATTCCGTTAGTTTCTGCGACAGGTTCAACCCGAATGGGAAAAATTGTTGCACAAGCAGTTGCGGGTCGTTTAGGTAAATCATTATTAGAATTAGGAGGAAATAATGCTATCATTGTAACTCCGGATGCTGATATTAAAATGACTGTTATTGGAGCAGTTTTTGGAGCAGTTGGTACGGCAGGACAGCGTTGTACATCGACACGAAGATTGATCATTCACGAAAGTATTTATGATAAAGTAAAAGATGCTTTAGTGGCGGCATACCAACAATTGAGAATCGGAAATCCGCTTGACGAAAACAATCACGTTGGTCCGCTAATCGACACTCACGCAGTTGAATTGTATGCTCAGGCTTTGAATAAAGTAGTTGCCGAAGGTGGAAATATTTTAGTCGAAGGTGCAGTACTTTCGGGAGAAGGTTACGAAAGTGGCTGTTATGTGAGACCTGCAATTGCTGAGGCTCAAAATTCATTTGCAATCGTACAACACGAAACATTTGCTCCGGTTTTATATTTAATTAAATATTCAGGAGAAGTTGATAATGCAATTGAGCTTCAAAACGGAGTTGCACAAGGATTATCGTCAGCTATTATGACTAATAATTTACGCGAAGCTGAAAGGTTTTTATCTGTGGTAGGTTCTGATTGCGGAATTGCAAACGTAAATATCGGAACTTCTGGTGCTGAAATTGGAGGTGCTTTTGGTGGAGAAAAAGAAACCGGAGGAGGTAGAGAATCTGGATCTGATGCCTGGAAAATTTATATGCGTCGCCAAACCAATACAATCAACTATACAACTAGTTTGCCTTTGGCACAAGGAATTAAATTTGATTTGTAGATTCATTTTAAGAAATCAATTATATAGAAAAGGCTTCCAATTTGGAAGCCTTTTATTTTTTTAACATTATAACAATTTGTTATTTCTTAAGAATAGTTTGATTGATTGAACCATTTACAGTATAAATTTTTGCTAAATATGTTCCTGGAATTAATCCAGTCAAATCAATGTTTTGATTCCCTTTTTGTGCTGTTTTAACTAATGTTCCTGACATATTATAAAGAAGAACTTTCTCTACTTGTTGATCAGAATCTGATAAGTACAAAGTGTCTGTTGCCGGATTCGGGTATAAAATTGCTTTAGTACTTTCTGTCGTTTCTGCTATTTCAGTAGTTTTTGCCATGCGCGATGTACTTCCGCTATATTCAGTACTAATGTAGAAGAGGTTAGCTACAGATCCTTTGGTTATTGTATTTGTTCCTACTGGAATTGTTGCTGTTACGATTCCGGCAGAAGCAGTATAAGACACATTATTTACTTTAATAGTTCCTGTAAAATTAGAATCAAAAACCAAAGTCAATGTTGAAGCACTGGTTGTTGTGTAAGTAATTGTAGTACTTGATTCTATTTTTAAACGTGCCGTTAATGTTAATCCTGCATAAGTTACAGATCCCGCAGTCGAGTTCATGTTTCCGGTAATAGCGTAGAATGAACTTGTTTTTCCTGATGTTGTAAAATTATGAATCTCATTCGTGCTTGGATTACTAGTTGTTAGTGTAATAGTACCTGATCCTGTTGCGGGAGTTCCGGTTCCTGTTGTAGCAACTGAATAAGAAACATTCGCTGTTGGAGTTCCTGTAATTGTGATTGTTTTTGCAGATGTATTTTTTACAAAACTAATTCCCGATGCTGGTAATCCAGTTACTGTAGCATCTGTAGCATTTCCGCCCCAAGTAAAAACGATTGTACCAATTGCTGTTCCGCTTGCTACAGTTTGATTGTTGTTTGCTGTAGATGTAAGTGTTTGACTTCCTGCAGCTGTTACAGTAATAGTTCCTGATCCTGTTGCCGGAGTTCCAGTTCCTGTAGTTGCTATAGAATATGATATTGTAGCTGTTGGAGTTCCTGTAATTGTGATCGTTTTTGCCGTTGTGTTTTTTACAAAACTAATTCCTGAAGCAGGTAATCCTGTTACGGTTGCATCTGTTGCGTCGCCTCCCCATGTGAAAACAATAGTGCCAATTGCAGTTCCACTTGTTACAGTTTGGTTATTATTTGTAGTTGAAGTTAAGGTTTGAGTGCTTGTTGGTGGATTACCTTCGCCTTGAACCGCCACTAATGAACCTGTGTAATTAGTAAGTGCTGATTTTAATGCTGTAATTACAATTGATGATGTATCATCAACACTATTGTTGAATGTCCATTTTAAATCTCCACCGGAAACACGTCCTGAATATTGAGTTACTTTAGTTTTGGCTGCAGCTGGTTGGTCTATAACTAGATTTTTCACATATAAAGCAGCGTCAGTATCGAAGTTGTTATAGGAGTTTGCTCCAGATTTAGATTTAATACTACTGCTTACCGTTTCACCTCTTATTGAAGCAACGTAAGCATCAAAATCTGTTGTAGAACTTATTTTTCCTGAGATATTGTACAAAGGATTTGTATCGCCGTAAGCAACAAAACGCATATTATTTGTAGCATTATCAGCATCAAACGTATTGTTGAAAGCTTTAATACTTCCTCCGGCTTCACCTGAGAAAGTTCCCATTGTACCGGCATTATTTACCTGATTGGCTTCATCCCAAATATCAGAACCTTGCAACGAAGTAAGCATTGGATGTTTGCTATTACGGTAATAATTTCCTTCTACAAAAAGTGATGATCCTAAAGTTGATCCTGCTCCATATTTTGAAACTCCGTCGTAATAGTTGTTGTAAATATGTGCTGAATAATAACGAACACGTGGATGACGAGAATCGGAGTGATCAAACCAATTGTGGTGATATGTGATATATAAACCAGTTGTAGTTCCTTCGCTTAAACCCAGAAGACTTGCTTTCCCGTTATCCCAAAAGTGATTGTAAGACAAGGTTATATAAGTAGAGGATTTATTGTCTAAAGCTCCGTCACCTTTAATTTGGTCCGCATCACTACCGGCATTTCCGTAAAATAAATCGCAATTATGAACCCAAATGTGGTCGTTATCTTGTTGCATTCCCACATTATCTCCTGCGGTACTGTTGCAATTCATAAAACCAAGATTACTAACTTCGATATTTGACGCAGTTTTTAGACGAACTCCCCAGCCATTTGCAACAGCATCATTTCCAACACCTTCTATCGTAACATAACTTGAAGCATTGTTTGCGTTTTCGATCACAACATCTCCACCTTCCATCACGGTCATGTCAGTTATATTTCCGATTAAACGAATGATAAATGGTCTTGTGTCTTTTCCTTTTTTAATAGCATAAAGAATATTCTGCAATCCAACGCAAGGATTTGCGCTGGCTCCTGTAATATTCATCGAAATTGTATTTTTTGTATTCTGTGTGATATACAAAATAACTGCACCATCTTTTGGCGTTCCGTCAGCTTTGTACCCTCCGGGAACACGTCCACCTTCGAAAGCAAAACCATTTCGATCTTGTGCTAAAACAGTTAAAGTGCTTGTTGTAGAACCTGTTCCTTCCGCGCCGGAAATTACCGGTTTTATTTTTATGGTGTAGGTTCCGGCTTTAAGTCCGGGGATATCCGCTCGGAAATAACTTCCATAGCTTCTGATAAGTTGATCGTCTATTTTTTGATCTGTAATTCCTTGTCCGGAATAGTAAACATTATACGTTTGAGCATTGCTTACAGGTTGCCATTTCACAAATGCAGATTCAAGCCAGCCTGAAGCTTCATTTATTTGAACTTGTTGTGCCCATGTTTGCAGACAGAGAAAAAATACGGCCAGAATAAGTAGGTTTTTTTTCATAATTTTTTGGTTTGATGTTAGTTGTAAAAACAGATAATTTTAAATATCAAAAACTCAACGTTGAATTGTAATCGATTACACAAAAATATATCTTATTTTGGAATTACATATTTATTTTTAGTTAAAATAAATAATAATATAAATTTTTAAGTATTTAAATGATGAATATGTAATAAATTGCACTAAATGCAACTTATTACATAGCGTTTTCAAACATTGTCAGATGGGAATTTTGTTGATAGTTTAAATTTTTATGAGGAAGTTTTTTTGCAAATAATATCAACTTTTACATTTTTTTTAATGCAAAAAAATAATTTTTAAATTTTTAAGAAAAATAAGGTTAATTTTTACGAAATAGCTAAATTTTTTTAGATTTAGAAAATTTTAAAAGTCTATTTTAAGCTAAGTTTTGATGTCGAAATGGCTGACAAATTCAAATTTCGATTAGAAATTAATGTGGAGTGAAGTTCTTTTTTTATGCAATTAATCTTTCGGAGTAGAAGTTTGCAAAAAATCTTTCAGATTGAATTTTGTGCATAAAAAAAGCCTTTTTGAATTTCAAAAAGGCTTCATTTTTTATTGTTTGTTGTAACTATTTATTGTTTGCTAATTTTGATAGTAATCTTAAGAATTCGATGTATAACCAAACTAAAGTGATCATTAATCCCATAGCTCCATACCATTCCATGAATTTTGGCATTCTTTCCTGAACACCTCTTTCAATTTGATCAAAGTCTAAAAATAAGTTCAAAGCAGCGATAATGATAACAAAAACACTAATTCCAATACTCATCATTCCATTTCCGTAATGAACAGGAGTAAAATTAAAAATCAGTGAAGCTATCCATGAAATCAAATAATAGGTTGCAATTGCTAAAGTAGCAGCAATGACTACTGATTTAAATTGTTCTGTAACTTTTACAATTTTAAATTTATATAAACCCAGACAAACTAAAAAAGTGACTAGTGTTGCACTAACTGCATTTACTACAATTCCTGGATACCTTGCTTCAAAAATCGCAGATATTCCTCCAATAAACAATCCTTCAAATAAGGCATAACCCGGAGCCAGATAAGGAGAAAGGTGAGGTTTAAATACTGAAACTAAAACCAAAATAAAACCGATTATTGCTCCGCCAATTGCAGGTAGTAATGCATTCATTCCGTTAAAAGCCATCCACCATGTTACCATTGCAGATCCGCATAATATTAAAAATAAAATAGCTGTTTTATTGATAGTACCTGACAAAGTCATTTCCTGATTGTAATCAATAATTTGTGCTTGGTGTACTTCTTCAGCTTTTGAAACAGCATTTGATGAAAAACGCTTGTCGCTTAAAAATGGATTTTTTGAATTGAAGTTCATAGTTTTAATACATTTAATTGTATTCAAATATATGGAGTTTTTTTGAAGTCCTATAGTTTCGGCGAAATTTTTAACATGATTTTTTCTTCTGTAAAAAACCTTTTTTAAATAAAAAAGTCCATCAAAAAAAACTCTTGATGGACTTGTATTTATTTTAATTGATTTTATTTCAATAAGTCTAAAACTAGAGATGGAAATAAACCTAAAGCAATATTTAATACAATTGAAATGATTGCAACTGCATAAATAAGGAAAGGTTTTCCTGTACGTTCCTGATTTGGCTCTTTAGAATACATTGCTAAAATTAGTTTGAAATAATAGCCAACACTAATAATAGAATTGATAACAGCAACAATTACTAAAGCGATATATCCTGCTTGAATTGTTTGATTGAATAAGAATAACTTAGCAAAGAATCCAGAGAAAATTGGAATACCGGCCATAGATAATAATGAACCTGTAAGGATAGCAGCCAATAAAGGATTTGTTTTTCCTAAACCGTGGAAGTTAGTAATATCTTCGTTATCCTGATTTTTGCATACATATAAAACTACACTAAAAGCAGCGATTCCTGCTAATGCATAAGCAGCTGTGTAATATAATAATACTCCTGCAGATGTTGCTACAGTTAATAAAGTCATTAACATAAAACCTGCATGTGAGATTCCTGAGAATGCCAACATACGTTTTACATTCACTTGACGTAACGCCATTATATTTCCAACGGTCATAGAAGCTATTGAAATAATTACAACAATTGTTTCAAAAGTTCCTAAAAGATCCTGATTGTCTAAAGATGGAACTAAGTTCAATGCCGAAACTAATTTATAAAGTGTTGCAATTGCTACAACTTTAGCCAAAGTACTCATTAATGCAGTAGTCAAAGCAGGAGATCCTTCATAAACGTCCGGAGCCCAGAAGTGGAAAGGAACTGCAGCAACTTTAAACAACATTCCGATAATCATTAAGATCATTCCAATTGGAAACCAGATTGGCAATTCAGCAGATAAAGAACTTTCGTGAATTTCTGCAACATCAAAGCTTCCCATTGCTCCGTAAATCAAACAGATTCCGAATAAGATAATTCCAGATGCGAATGATCCCATCAGGAAGTATTTCATACCAGCTTCATTACTTTTCAGATTCAAACGCTCACTTGCAGCCAAAACATAAAGTGCGATTGATAAAATTTCGATTCCTAAGAAAAACATCGCTAAGTTTCCAAAAGAAACCATTGCTACTCCTCCAGCCAATAAAAACACTTTTATAGCAACAAAATCTGAAATTTTGGTAGGATGATTTTCGTAAAAATTATGACTTAATGCTACTAAGAAAATGGTTAGAATAATAAACAATGATGAAAACGCAGTAGAGAACTTACTTACTGTAATCATGTTGTTGTAATAACTCTGCTCTAATCCAAATTCATTATAGTTAAGTGCCAAAACACCTAATAAACCAATAATGGTAATAGGAACGATGGCCTTTCTTAAATTAAGAATTTCAAACAATAGGCAGAAAATACCCAATCCTGTTATAGCTATTAATGTATTCATTTTTGCTTTTTTGATTTAGGAAATCTAAAACTAATGACGCCCTAATTTATTTTTATTTAAAATATTAATTTTTGTTGATAACGCTTAGAATTGTTTCTAAACTTGGTGTAATCAAATCTGTAATTGGTTTTGGATAAAATCCGAAGAAAATTAAAACCGCAATAATTACTACTAATGAAATTCCTTCATTAACAGAAACATCTGCAAAAGTTTTAGTATTAGTTTCTCCTAACATTACATTTTGAAACATTTTAAGCATATAATAAGCTCCTAAAATAATAGTTGTTCCGCCTAAAACAGCAAACCAAATATTAATTTGAGAAAGACTATACAAAACAGTAAACTCTCCAACGAAATTAAAAGTACTTGGTAATGCTACAGAAGCCAATACCAAAATTAAAAACATAGAAGTGAATTTTGGAGATTGTGTACGAATACCTTCTAAATGTGAAATTTCTCTTGTTTCATATCTTCTGAAAATAATCTCGGCAGCATAAAACAACCCAACTACAACAAAACCGTGAGCAATCATTTGCAAAACAGCTCCACGTAAACCGTCAATAGTTAGTGTGTAAGTTCCTGCAGCAATTAAACCAACGTGCGCAAGAGATGAATAAGCTAATAATTTCTTTAAATCTTTTTGTCTTAAAGCTACGATTGATCCGTAAATAACTCCGGCAATTCCTAAAGCAATAAAGATATTCATGTATTCTTTTGCAGCCAATGGTGCAATTGGCAATTGCCAACGAATAACACTATATAATCCCATCTTTAGCATGATACCAGATAAAAGCATTGTTCCAACAGTTGGTGCTTTTTGGTACACATTTGCTTGCCATGTATGGAAAGGGATAATTGGAATTTTAATAGCATAAGCTAAGAAGAAAGCTAAGAAAATCCAAAGTTGCTCAGAAGCAGACAAGTCTAATTTGTATAAATCTTCGATTAAGAAACTTCCGGCTTTTTGGTATAAATAGATAAAAGCAACTAACATGAACAATGAACCTGCAAGTGTGTAGATAAAGAATTTAACTACTGCTTTTCTGCGTTCTTCGGCATCACCATTACCCCAAATAAGAGCAATGAAGTAAATAGGAATAAGTGCTAACTCCCAGAAAATATAATATAATAGACCATCTGCTGCAAGGAAAGTTCCCGTCATAGCAAAAGCCATAAATAAAATTAAAGCATAAAAAGCTTTTGCATTTTTATATTCATTTGCAAAAGAAGAGAATATAATAATTGGCGTCAAAGCTACAGTTAACAGTAACATTGCGATTCCTAAACCATCAGCATTTAGTGCAAATGAAATTTTAGGTTGTGTAATCCAGGCGTTGATCAAACTGATGTTTTCGCCTGCACAAAAATGATTTAATAAAACAATTGAACAACCTAAAGCCGCCAAACTAAAGAACAAAGCTACTTTGGATGCTAGTTTGTCACCAACAAAATAAGTGGCAAATGCACCAATTAGAAGAATAATTAATATAAGAGAAACGTTCATAGTTGTAAAATTATTTAGCTAAAAATATATAGGAAACAATGGCACAAAGCCCCAAAACAAATGCAAAAAGATATAATCCGATACTTCCGTTTTGTAGTTTTTTACCTTGAAAAGCTAGTTCGTTAGTTACTTTTCCTAATCCAAAAACAAGAGCAGATAAACCTGTCTCAATATAGTCTCTGAAAAATCTTGATAATCCGTTAATTGAGCGAACAAATATTGCATCGTAAGCTTCGTCTACATAATATTTATTATATAATACTTTGGTTAAACCAGTAATGTTTTCATCTGCTTCCGGAACATTATCTTGTTTGAAGTATTTAATATAAGCAATTAAAATACCTAATAATCCGCCTAAAACAGCAACTCCCATCAAAGTATATTCTGTTGTACCTAAATGATGTTCTTCACCAGCTACTTTTGTGAAAAGAGGCGCTAAATATTCATTTAACCAGCTATTTCCAGGTAAGCTAATGATTCCTCCAAAAGTGGCAAGAATAGCTAAAATAATTAAAGGGAAAGTAATTAATCCGTCACTTTCATGTAAATGATGTTTTTGTTCTTCAGTTCCTCTAAAGTCTTTAAAGAAAGTAAGGAACATTAAACGGAACATATAAAATGCTGTCATGATTGAAGCAATAGATCCAATTACATAAAGTGGAATATTATGGTGGAAAGCTGTTAATAAGATTTCGTCTTTAGAGAAGAAACCAGAGAAAAATGGAACACCTGAAATTGCCAATGATGAAATTAACATTGTCCAGAAAGTTATTGGCATTGCTTTACGCAAACCACCCATTTTACGCATATCTTGTTCTCCGTGCAAACCGTGAATTACAGAACCTGATCCTAAGAATAAACAAGCTTTAAAGAAAGCGTGCGTTATTACGTGGAAAACAGCTACTTCATAAGCACCAAATCCTAATGCTAAAAACATTAATCCTAATTGAGAAACAGTAGAGTAGGCCAATACTTTTTTAATATCAGTTTGAACTAAACCAATTGTTGCAGCAACTAATGAAGTGATAGCTCCAATAACAGCAATAACAGTTTGAACATCCGGTGCTAAATCAAATACAAAGTTTAATCTTGTTACCATAAAGATACCAGCCGTAACCATTGTTGCAGCGTGAATCAATGCAGAAACCGGAGTTGGTCCAGCCATCGCATCAGGTAACCAGGTGTATAATGGAATTTGTGCAGATTTACCACAAGCTCCAATAAATAAACATAAAGCTGCTAATGAAAGCAACGGTATATTTAAGTTTGTTGCTCCGGCAATTGCAGTTTTTAAAGTTGCATAATCTAATGTTGAGAACATTGAACCAATAATGAACATTCCAATTAAAAGACCTAAATCTCCAATTCTGTTCATTATGAAAGCTTTTTTCGCAGCATCATTGTAATCCTGGTTTTTATGCCAGAATCCAATTAATAGGTAAGAACAAAGTCCAACACCTTCCCAACCTATAAATAAAACTAATAAGTTACTTCCAATTACAAGAGTAATCATGAAGAATACGAACAGATTCAAATACGCAAAAAACTTGTGCATATTTTCGTCATCGTGCATATAACTAATAGAGTATAAGTGTATCAATGAACCAATACCAGTTACAAAAAGCAACCAAAGCAATGATAACTGATCTAATAAAAATCCAAGATTGATATGTAAATTACTTATTTGAATCCAATCAAATAAAGTAACCTGAATGGCTTGTTTTGTCTGGCTAATTTGATTGAAAAAGAAAAGTGTAACAGCAAAAGAAACTACTACAGCAGCAGTCCCGATGATTCCCGAAACTGTTTTTCCTAGACTCTTGCCAAAGAAAACATTGATTAAAAATCCTAAAAAAGGAGATAAAACTAAAAGTAAAGCTAAATTGGTATCCATTTCTATTTATCCTTTTAAATTTTTTAAATTATCGATACTAATCGAACCTAAATTTCTAAAGATCGAAACTAAAATAGCCAATCCAACTGCAACTTCTGCTGCAGCAACTGCCATCGAAAAGAATACAAAGACTTGTCCTTGTGCATCTTGATGATAAGTTGAAAAAGCAACAAATAAAAGGTTAACAGCATTCAACATGATTTCGATAGACATGAAAACGATAATAGCATTTCGTCTGTACAATACACCAAAAATACCAATACAGAAAAGTACAACACTTAAAAAGATGTAGTTTTCAATACCTATTTGATTTAATATATTACCCATTATTTATTTAATTTTTCTTTTTTAGACAATAATACAGTTCCAATCATGGCTACTAAAAGCAAGATCGAAGCAAATTCAAACGGAACCATATATTCGTTCAATAATATTTTACCCAATACTTTTATAGATTGAAAATCTTCACCAGTTGAGTCATATTCACCAACAATTGGTTTAGAGTTAATGAAAATAGCAATCAATACAACGCAAATCAAACAGAAAGAAACAATTGCACCTAAACGTGTAATTCTAGGTCTGTGTACTTGATGGCGTTCATTAAGATTCATCAACATAATCGTAAATAGGAACAAAATCATAATTGCTCCGGAATAAACTATAAGATGTACTATAGCTAAAAATTGAGCATTTAATAATAAATAGTGACCGGCAATCGAGAAAAAACAAATCACTAAATAGATAGCACTATGAATTGGGTTTCTGCTGAAAATGGTCAAAAAAGCGGTAATCACCGTAATAAACGCTAAGAAACAAAATATAATTTGTACAGTTGTCGCGTGTGCAAAATCAGGAATATGTATCATTTAGTTAGCATTATTAAGTTGAGCATTTTTGATCGCCACATCAAGAGGCATCACTAATCTGTCTTTTCCAAAAATAAAATCTTCTCTTTCGTAGCTAGCAGGAACTAATACTTTTGAAGTAGTCAAATAAATTGCATCTTTTGGGCAAGCTTCTTCACATAAACCACAGAAAATACAACGCAACATATTGATTTCATATATCGAAGCATATTTTTCTTCTCTGTACAAATGTTTTTCATCTGCTTTACGTTCTGCAGCTTTCATTGTGATTGCTTCAGCAGGACATGATAAAGCACATAATCCACAAGCTGTACAGTTTTCACGACCTTGTTCATCACGTTTTAACTGGTGTTGACCACGATAAACCGGACTCATTTCACGCACTTGCTCAGGATAGTGAATCGTCACTTTTTTTCTGAATAAGTGTTTAAGTGTGATATACAATCCTTTCACAATCGCCACAAGATACAATCGTTCCCAAAAAGTCATCTCTTTATTAGAGACCATCTTTTTTCTACCCGATAATGATATAGTTTCTATTGACATTTTTAATGTATGATTTACGATTTACTATTTGTGTTAAACAAATCAAATCTGTTTTATTTTTTATTTGAAGCTAATCCTGCTATCCGCTGTATCTTTGATTTTTTAAAGAAAAAAATCAAAGGATGCCGCTTCTATCAGGGCTAGGCATTACGGTTCTTAGAATCCTAAAGCTGCTGCGATATCGTGTCTTAAAATAACAGCTCCGGTAATCATGATATTAACGATCGAAAGCGGAATTAAAATTCTCCAGCCTAAATTCATTAATTGATCATATCTAAATCTTGGAATTGTCCAACGTACCCACATATAGAAAAATATGAAGAAACATAATTTTGCAAACAATGCTGCAATTCCTAATAGATTAGCAATATTTACTCCTGCATGTTCTACCATCCAGCTCATTCCAGGGTAGTTATATCCTCCAAAGAATAAAACAGAAATAATAGTAGCAGAGATAAACATACTCGCATATTCAGCAAATAAATAGAATCCCATTTTCATGGATGAATATTCTGTATGGTAACCTCCAATTAGCTCAGATTCACATTCTGCCAAGTCAAAAGGAGTTCTGTTAGTTTCTGCAAACGAACAAATTAGGAAAATTAAGAAAGATAAAGGCTGGTAAAATACATTCCAGTTCATTTCTTGTTGTTGAAGAGAGATTTCTCTTAAACTTAAAGTTCCTGTCATCATCAATAAAGCGATCATTGATAATCCCATTGCAACTTCATAAGAAACCATTTGCGAAGCTGCACGAACAGCTCCCATCAAAGAGAATTTATTGTTAGAAGCCCATCCACCAATCATGATGCCGTAAACTCCAATAGAAAGAACTCCAAAGATGTATAGAATACCAATATTAATATCGGTTGCCTGTAAATAAACATCACGACCAAAAATATGTAATTTGTCTCCCCACGGAATTACTGCACTTGTCATCAAAGCTGTACTCATGGCAATTGCCGGTCCTACAACAAATAAAAACTTATTAGGCGTGTTTGGGAAAAACTCTTCTTTCGAGAATAATTTCATACCATCAGCAAGAGGTTGCAATAATCCTCCCCATCCGGCACGGTTTGGTCCAACACGATCCTGAAGATAAGCCGCAACTTTACGTTCAGCCCAAGTAGAGTACATGGCCATAATCATTGTGATAGCGAAAACTACAACAATTACAACACTCTTTTCTATAATAAACGTACCATCTACCATTGTTAAGAATTTTTGTTGTTAGTGTTTAATGGAATTTCAGCCATACTAATTTTTTTACGGTCTATATCTCTACCCATAAGGATAGTTTTTTCAGTATCGATTTCTACTTTCTCTAATTTTTGAGTGTAGTTATTTTGGTTGATAACAGAGTCTTTTTCAAATTCTCTTGGTCCTTCAATTACCCAGTCGTTTACATTTTTATGTTCAAAACGACAGCTATTGCAAATGAATTCTTCTACTTCATGGTACTCATCTTTACGACCAGTTACACGTTGAATTTCTCCACCAAACATCCAAACAGTAGTTTTTCCACAACATCCAGGAGTAGTACATTCTCTGTGTGCGTTGTAAGGTTTGTTGAACCAAACTCTTGATTTGAAACGGAAAGTTTTATCCGTCAATGCTCCAACAGGACAAACATCGATCATGTTTCCTGAAAATTCATTATCAATAGCTTTTGAGATTCCGGTTGAAATATTAGCGTGATCTCCACGATCTAATACTCCGTGAACTCTGTTGTCTGTCAATTGATCTGCAACTTGTACACATCTTTGACATAAGATACAACGGTTCATATGTAGTTGAATATTTGGACCAATATCTTCTGGTTCAAATGTTCTTTTTTCTTCAATAAAACGTGATTTCGGATTTCCGTGCTCAAAACTTAAGTTCTGAAGATCACATTCACCTGCCTGATCACAAATAGGGCAATCTAACGGGTGATTGATTAATAAAAATTCTGTTACAGATTTACGAGCTTCTGTTACACGATCAGAAGATTTACTGTTTACTTCCATTCCGTCCATACATCCTGTTACACAAGATGCCATAAGTTTTGGCATTGGTCTTGGGTCAGCTTCGCTTCCTTTAGAAACTTCAACTAAACAACAACGACATTTTCCGCCGCTGCCTTTTAATTTTGAGTAATAGCACATGGCTGGCGGCACCAAATCTCCACCAATCATACGTGCAGCCTGCAGGATCGTTGTTCCTGGCTCTACGTCTATACTTTGACCGTCTATGGTTACTTTCATCTCTATATTTTGTTTTTTTAGTTTCATGTTTAAAGTTTCAGGTTGAACTTGAAACTAAAAAAACTTGAAACTTGAAACTATTTTAAACTGTTTGTTTTCCTACTAAATGCTTTACTTGTGAAAAAGGTTCAGCAACAAAGTGATCTCTGTGTTTTATTTTTTCAGGGAAACGAACGTGATATTCAAACTCATCTCTAAAATGGCGAATCGCTGCTGCTACTGGCCAAGAAGCTGCATCACCTAATGGGCAAATTGTATTACCCTCGATTTTGCTTTGAATGCTCCATAATAATTCGATATCTTCTTCACGGCCCTGACCGTTTTCGATTCTCCACAATATTTTTTCTAACCATCCGGTTCCTTCACGGCAAGGCGTACATTGTCCGCAAGATTCGTGGTGGTAAAAACGAGCAAAATTCCAAGTGTTTCTAACCACACAAGCAGTGTCATTGTAAACGATAAATCCTCCAGAACCTAACATTGATCCAGTAGCAAAACCACCATCACTTAAAGATTCGTAAGTCATTAATCTGTCTTCTCCATTCGCTGTTTTGAAAATTAATTCAGCTGGTAAAATCGGCACAGAAGAACCTCCTGGTACAAATGCTTTTAGAGGTCTGCTAGAAGACATTCCGCCTAAGTATTCGTCAGAATTCATGAATTCGTCAACACTTAAACCTAATTCAATTTCATAAACTCCAGGGTTTTTAATGTGTCCTGAAGCAGAAATTAATTTAGTTCCTGTTGAACGTCCAATACCAATTTTTGCATAATCATCACCAGAATTGTTGATGATCCAAGGCACAGTTGCGATAGTTTCTACGTTATTTACCACAGTTGGATTTGCCCAAAGTCCTGATACCGCAGGGAATGGTGGTTTGATACGAGGATTTCCTCTTTTACCTTCCAAAGATTCAATAAGTGCAGTTTCTTCTCCACAAATATAAGCTCCGGCTCCACAGTGAACGTGTAATTCTAAATCGTAACCTGTTCCTAATATATTTTTTCCTAACCAGCCGGCAGCTTTAGCTTCGGCGATAGCTCTTTCTAATATTTTAAAAACCCACATATATTCTCCACGAATGTAGATATATGATAAGTTAGCGCCCAAGGCAAAACTTGAAGTAATCATTCCTTCAATCAATAAGTGAGGAATAAATTCCATCAAATAACGATCTTTGAATGTTCCCGGTTCAGACTCATCGGCGTTGCAAACTAAGTGTCTTGGTTTTCCTGATTTTTTGTCTATAAAACTCCATTTCATTCCCGCAGGGAAACCTGCACCACCACGACCACGAAGTCCTGATTTTTTTACTTCTTCAACAACTTCATCTGGTGTAAGTGTTTTTAAAGCTTTCTCTACAGAAGCATAACCACCATTTTGGCGATATACTTCGTAGGTTTTGATACCCGGAACATTGATTTTATCTAATAATATTTTCTGTGACATCTTATTTATCGTGTAATATTATTTTATCATCTCTACAATCAGCGATTAACTGATCGATTTTTTCTTCTGTCAATTTTTCTTTGTAGAAATCTCCTAACTGCATCATCGGAGCGTATCCGCAAGCACCTAAACATTCTACACCGGCAATTGTAAACATTCCGTCCGGAGTTGTTTCGCCCATTTTAATGCCTAATTTTTCAGAAGTATAATCCATTAAGTTTTCGGCACCGCTTAAACAACAACAAGAAGTTTGACAGAATTCGAACATGTATTTTCCAATTGGTTTTTGGTTGTACATGGTATAAAAAGTAACCACTTCGTAAACCTCAATTGGTTTGATGTGCAAAATTTCAGCAACTTTATCCTGCAACTCTGTACTTAACCAGTTGTCATGAGCGTCTTGCACTTCGTGTAAAACTGGTAACAAAGCCGATTTTCTTTTGTCTTCAGGATAATGACTGATCAATTCATTGATGCGAGTCATCAATGCTTCAGTCATGTTTATTTCTTGTTTGTAATGTTTACGTTCCATTTTTATTTTAGATTTTAGATTTAAGACTTTAGATTTTTTAATCTGCTGTCTTTAAATCCATATTCTGCAATTTTTTTTTTAATCTTAGATTTTGAATCTGAATTCTAAAATCTAAAATCGACAATATTTTTAGGCGTCTAATTCTCCTGCAATAACATTTAAACTTGATAGAATAACAATTGCATCAGATAATAAAGAACCTTTGATCATTTCAGGATATGCTTGGTAATAAATGAAACAAGGTCTTCTGAAATGTAATCTATATGGAGTTCTGCTTCCGTCTGTAACTAAATAGAATCCAATTTCTCCATTTCCTCCTTCAACCGGATGGTAAATTTCTGCAACTGGTACAGGAACTTCTCCCATTACGATCTTAAAGTGATAAATTAAAGATTCCATTGAAGTGTAAACATCTTCTTTTGGAGGAAGGTAGTAATCAGGAACTTCTGCATGATATTCGTTTCCGGCTGGCATTTTTTCTAATGCCTGACGAATAATGCTTAAACTTTCCCAAACTTCAGCATTACGAACACAGAAACGATCGTAAGTGTCTCCTGATTTTCCAACAGGAACCACAAAATCGAAATCTTCGTATGATGAATAAGGTTGTGCAACGCGAACGTCGTAATCAACTCCGGCAGCACGTAAGTTTGGACCTGTAAATCCGTAAGCCATTGCTTGCTCTGCCGAGATTGCACCTACGTTTACAGTTCTGTCAAGGAAAATTCTGTTTCTTTCGAATAAGTTAACAAACTCTTGCCAAGCAACAGGAAAATCTTGTAAAAAGACATCTAATTTGCGGAAAGCTTCTGGTGACCAATCTCTTTCGAAACCACCAATTCTTCCCATATTTGTTGTTAAACGAGCACCACAAATTTCTTCGTAGATCTCGTAAACTTTTTCTCTAAATTGAAAAACGTACAAGAAACCGGTATAAGCACCAGTATCAACACCAAGAATCGAGTTACAGATCAAGTGGTCTGTAATACGAGCCAACTCCATAACAATTACTCTTAAATATTGTGCTCTTTTAGGAACTTCAATATTTAGTAATTTTTCTAAAGTCATCCACCATCCCATATTGTTAATAGGAGAGGAGCAATAGTTCATACGGTCTGTAAGAGGAGTAATTTGGTAAAAAGGACGATTTTCGGCAATTTTTTCAAAAGCTCTGTGGATGTATCCAATAGTTGGTTCAGCCTCAAGAATTCTTTCACCGTCCATTAACAGGATATTTTGAAAAATACCGTGAGTCGCCGGGTGTGTAGGACCTAAATTTAGAACTGAAAGCTCGCTTCCGTCTTCGTTTAGTTTATCCTTAATTATTTTAGCATATCGATGCTCTGGTGGTAATAATAGTTCTGACATTTTATAATGTTGAATTATTTATTTTTTAGCAATTTGTTGTTGTTCTTCCAAAGAATCTATCGTCTTTATCTGTTCTTCCGCTGTCTTCCATTGGGAATTCTTTTCGCATTGGGAACGATACCATCTCATCCATATTCAAAATACGTTTCAATTGCGGGTGTCCAATAAAGTTAACTCCGAAAAAATCGTATGTTTCTCTTTCCATCCAGTTTGAACTCAGGAAAATATTTGAAATGGTTTTTATCTCTGGTTTTTCACCGTTTAAGAATACTTTGATTCTAATACGTTTGTTTTCGTACCAATTGTGTAAATGGTAAACGATTGCAAACTGACGTTCTGTTTCATTGTCCGGATAATGAACACCGCATAAATCGGTTAAAAAGTGGAAACGCAAATCAGAATCGTTTTTCAAAAAAAGAATTAAAGATGTGATTTTATCAGCAGAAGTTTCTAATGAAAAAATATCTCTTTCTTGGTGAAAGTTAAAAACATTTGTATCAAATGTTTCTATAAGTTTATCTTGAATCAGGGTGTTTTCTAAAGCCATCTTATGAAATGTTATATGAAGCTAGTAATTCTTGGTATTCTGGTGAACTTCTGCGTCTAACAGATTCGCTTTTTACCAATTCTTGAAGTCTCATTACTCCATCAACTATTTGCTCTGGTCTTGGCGGACATCCGGGAACATAAACGTCAACCGGAATTACTTTGTCAATTCCTTGTAAAACTGAATAAGTATCGAAGATTCCACCTGAAGAGGCACAAGCTCCAACTGCAATTACCCAGCGAGGTTCAGACATTTGTTCGTAAACTTGTCTTAAAATAGGCGCCATTTTTTTTGAAATAGTTCCCATTACTAATAACATATCTGCCTGACGAGGAGAAAAACTCACACGCTCAGAGCCAAATCGTGCTAAATCGTAATGTGAAGCCATTGTAGCCATGAATTCGATACCACAGCATGAAGTTGCAAAAGGCAATGGCCATAATGAATTGGCTCTTGCTAAACCTACAACATCATTTAGTTTTGTAGCGAAGAAACCTTCTCCTACAACTCCTTCCGGCGGCGCAACCATATTTACATTTGAATCGCTCATTTTTATTTTAGATTTCTGATTTTAGATTTTAGATTTGGGAAATCATAAAAGTTAAAATCAATTTTTTTAAATCAGTATATTAATTAGAAGAAATCAAATTTTAAATTGTGGTTTTATTTAAGCTCAGTTATTAGCTAAATTCTTAAATCTAAAATCACCAATCTAAAATTTAAAATCGTTTTATTCCCAGTCTAATGCTTTTTTCTTAATGATGTAGAAAAAGCCAACTAATAGAAGCGACATAAACACAATCATTTTAAGCATTCCTTCAATTCCTAATTCTTTGAAGTTTACTGCCCATGGATAAAGGAAAATTACCTCTACATCAAACAATACAAACAAAATGGCAACCAGGAAATATTTTACGGAAAAAGGAATACGTGCGTTACCTACAGATTCGACACCACATTCAAAGTTTTTGTCTTTTACTTCAGAACTTCTTTTTGGGCCTAATTTTCCCGAAATAATGATTGTTCCTACCACAAAACCAACGGCTAAAATTGCCTGCATTAAAATAGGAATGTAACTGTATTGATCAGATTGCATAAACTTAGGGTTTTTACTTAAAGAATAAGCCACAAAGATAACTTTCAACTCTGTAAATCACAAGCTAAAAAAGGATTTAAGTATGTTACTAAAGGGTGTTTATTTGTAATTTTTATTGATTATAAATAACATCCTGTTTTTTTAAGTTTTTTTTAAGATTTGAGCAAAAAAAAACGTTTCGAAATTAATCGAAACGTTTTCAAAACCATTCAGAGGCAAAAAAAATAAATTGCTATATTTTTCTTAGATTACTGCTACTTTAGCAGCAACTTTCCCTTTTCTTCCTTCTTCTTCTTCATAGCTTACACGGTCACCTTCGCGTAATTCTTCCGCGTTAATTCCTGAAGCGTGAACGAAGATATCTTTTCCTGTTTCTTCGTCTGTAATGAATCCATAACCTTTAGATTCATTGAAAAATTTTACTGTACCTGTACGCATTGTAATTGTAATAATAATTTATAATGAAGCAAATGTAATATATAAATTCATACAAAAGACAATAAGGTGTTAATTTTTTGTAAAAATTATTGATTCACAGTGTTTTCACTATTTATATTGCATCAATTTTGATATGGAACTATTTTATTTAAGAATTAATAATAGTTAAAATAAATGTTAAAAAAGTAGCTTATAGTTTACAAAAAATTTGTATATTATGCCAACTCGCTTATCTAAATATATGTTTCTGTGGGAGAATACTTGTGTTTGCTGGTTTCGCATTTTTTGATAAGTGCTTGGTTAATATTCAAGCCAGAAGAAAAAGCATAAAAAAACTACAACTAATAAGATTTAGCTGTAGTTTTTTAAGTTTTTATATTTCTAAGAATTTAGATCAAATCAACTTTGATATGTAATTCTTTTAATTGAGCATCATCAATTGTAGCAGGTGCGTCGATCATAACATCGCGTCCTGAATTATTTTTAGGGAATGCGATAAAATCTCTAATGGTTTCCTGACCTCCTAAAATAGCAACCAATCTGTCTAAACCAAATGCTAAACCTCCGTGTGGCGGTGCACCAAATTGAAAAGCATCCATTAAGAAACCAAATTGAGCTTTTGCTTCTTCTTCGGTAAAACCTAAATATTTAAACATTAATTGTTGAGTCGCTTTATCGTGAATACGAATCGATCCTCCGCCAATTTCATTTCCGTTAAGAACCATATCGTATGCATTAGCACGAACCTTTCCTGGTTCAGTTTCTAATAATTGCATATCCTCAGGTTTTGGAGATGTAAATGGGTGGTGCATCGCGTGGTAACGACCACTTTCCTCGTCAAGTTCTAATAATGGGAAATCAACAACCCAAAGTGGTGCAAATTCCTCCGGATTACGTAATCCTAAACGAGTTGCCAATTCCATACGAAGTGCCGAAAGTTGCGCACGTGTTTTGTTAGCCGGTCCTGAAAGTACAAAAATCATATCGCCAGGTTTTGCTCCTGTAATTTTTGCCCATTGTCCTAAATCGTCCTGATCGTAGAATTTATCTACAGATGATTTAAAAGTTCCGTCGTCATTACATTTTGCATACACCATTCCAGATGCTCCAACTTGTGGACGTTTTACCCAGTCAATTAATGCGTCAATTTCTTTACGAGTATAATTTCCTGCTCCCGGAACTGCAATTCCCACAACTAATTCAGCAGCATTGAATACTGGAAAATCTTTGTGTTGTGCAAATTCGTTTAATTCACCAAACTCCATCCCAAAACGAATGTCCGGTTTGTCGTTTCCGTATGTTTTCATGGCATAATCGTAGGTAATTCTAGGGAATTTATCTACTTCAATACCTTTAATTTCTTTTAGTAAATGTCTTGTCAAACCTTCAAAAACATTCAAAATATCTTCTTGCTCTACGAATGCCATTTCGCAATCGATTTGTGTAAACTCAGGCTGACGGTCTGCACGCAAATCTTCGTCACGGAAACATTTCACGATTTGGAAATATTTATCCATTCCACCAACCATCAATAATTGTTTGAAAGTTTGTGGCGATTGTGGCAATGCATAAAATTGTCCTTCGTTCATACGGCTTGGTACAACGAAATCTCTTGCCCCTTCAGGAGTCGATTTGATTAAGTAAGGAGTTTCAACTTCGCAGAAATCTAAATCAGATAGATATTTACGAACTTCCATTGCTACTTTATGACGGAATAATAAACTGTTTTTTACAGGATTTCTTCTAATGTCTAAGTAACGGTATTTCATTCTGATGTCTTCTCCACCATCAGTTTCATCTTCAATTGTAAATGGAGGTGTTAAAGCAGCGTTTAGAATAGTTAGTTCAGAAACTAAAATTTCGATTTCACCAGTTGGGATATTTTTGTTTTTAGCTTCACGCTCAATTACAGTCCCTTTTACCTGAATTACAAATTCTCTACCAAGAGTTTTAGCCAATTCAAATACAGTTTTATCGGTACGACCTTCGTCGAAAATAAGTTGTGTAATTCCGTAACGGTCGCGCAAATCAACCCAATTCATAAATCCTTTATCGCGTGATTTTTGAACCCAACCCGCAAGTGTAACTTCCGTATTAATATTTGAGGCGTTTAACTCGCCACAATTATGACTTCTATACATGATCAAAATTTTAGACTGCAAAAGTAAACACAAAATTCAAATTATACCATTTAAAATTAGAATTAACTATAAAAGAAAAATATCATTTTATTACATCAAATTCTGAGTTTAAATGAAGTAAAGGTTAGAAAGTGGTAACAAACTCCTTAACAAATTGAAAAATTTTTGTTAATTCTTAAATTTCTCAGCGGTAATTTCTTTAGATTTGGATCACTAAAAACAAATTTTAATTTATATGAACAAACTTTTTGTTACTGGTCTGTTGATTTTTAGCGCTTTGAATGTTATCGGTCAAAGCAAAAATCAAGTTAAATTTACGGCTAAAATTGCGAATAGAAATAGTGATACTTTAGTCATTAAAGGAAATGATAATTTTAAACAAGTTATTCCGATTAACAAAAAGGAAACTTTTGTAGCTTCTTTTGATGCTCCAAAAGGATTTTATGTGTTTTCTGACGGAACTGAATCTTCAAGATTATATTTAAAACCGAATTCTGAGGTGAATTTAACGATGAATGCTAAAGAATTTGATGAAACTATTGTTTATAAAGGTAAAGGTGTTGATGAAAGTAATTTCCTGGCACAACAAGCTTTAAGAAATGAAAAGTTTGATGAAGCTTTTTCTAAAGAACCAGCTGAATTTACGGCACTTTTAGAAGCTAAGAAAAAAGAAGATGCTGAAAGTTTGGAGAAAGGGAAATTTGATCCGGAATTTGTAACTGCAATGAAAAGTAACTTTGAGCGTTTCACTCAATATTCACTTGAGAATTATGAAAGAGCAGCAAAAGCAAATAAACTTACCGGAAAACCTTCGCCTGATTTTGATTATGAAAATCATAAAGGAGGAAAAACAAAATTATCTGATTTAAAAGGTAAGTATGTTTATATCGATCTTTGGGCAACTTGGTGCGCACCATGTAGAGCTGAGATTCCTTATCTTCAAAAAATTGAAGAAAAATATCACGGAAAAAATATTGAGTTCGTGAGTGTTTCGATTGATAAATTGAAAGACAATGAAAAATGGAAGAAATTTGTGGTAGATAAAAAATTAGGAGGTATTCAGTTATTTGCTGATAAAGATTGGGAATCTGAGTTTGTTACGAATTATGGCGTTACAGGAATTCCAAGATTTATTTTGATTGATCCAAACGGGAATGTTTTAAAAGCTGATGCTGCAAGACCGTCTGAACCAGAACTTCAAGCACAGTTAGATACATTATTGAAGTAATTTATTTACCAAATTTACAACGTTATCGTAAATTTGTATTTTTTATAAAATCCCAGTAAAACCAATGCTTCGGCGTTGGTTTTTTTGTTTTTAGGAACTTTCCAATGTTAAGTTTTTATTCAATGTTACCAAATTGTTAAGTAAAAGTTTGTTTAATGTAAACATTTAACTATATTTGATAACGATTTGATAACATTAAATACCTAAAGATATGAAAAAGTGTGTAATTTTAGTTGCAATATTGTTCTCTGGAATTCTAGTTGCACAAGAGGTAAAACCTGAATTAGAAGTTGTTGGAAACAAAGTAAAAGCTACTTACTATTATGAAAATGGTAATGTACAACAACAAGGCTTCTTTAAGGATGGTAAATTAGACGGCGTTTGGGTATCGTATGATGAAAAGGGAAATAAATTGGCTGTAGGAGAGTACACAGACGGAATGAAAACTGGAAAATGGATTTTCTTCAATGAAAAAAGTCTTTGCGAAGTTGCTTATGAAAATAGTCAAGTAAGCTCAGTTAAGAATTTACAAAAAAATGCTTTGGCAAACAGAAATTAATAAGATTTCGAATAACATAAAAAAAACCGCTTATTTAAAGCGGTTTTTTTTATGGATTAAAACATAATATTGTGAAGAGACATAAAATATTTTGTTTTAGCTAATTATTTTAACCGCAAAGAACGCAAGTTTTTCTATTTATAAGATTTTATATAAACGCAAAGTTCGCAAAGCTATAATTGATAAAGCTTTGCGAACTTTGCGTTTGTAACCATAAGAATAAGATAAAAAACTTGCGTTCTTTGCGGTTAAATTTTCGCTGTCTTGATTTTTTTGCAGGATTTTTTATTTCTTCCGTACCAAATTACAAAACCAGTTATTGGCAAAGCGGCAGCAATTAAACTAACTATGAAAGCAATTATTTTTCCGGGTAAATCCAGAATTTGACCTGTGTGAATTCCATAATTCATTTCGACAACTTGCAATCCTAAACTCTTTTTTGGGTAAGGATCACTTTGCATTAATTTTCCATCACCGGGATGAAAGTAATAATTACTCTGATGATCGTATCTTAAAGTATGCGGATAAGCTCCTGTACTAATAATGTCGCTTTTTTGTTGGGGAAAAGTAATAAAACACATTTCGGCTTTTGGCTGAAGTTTCATCGTTTCGATAAAAGCCCGATCGACAGCGGCAATCGAGTTCATATCAAATTTGGCAGTGTCGATTACCGGAGTTTTTGTTTCGGCAGCTTTATCGCCTCCAAAATTGAAAGTTTTATAAATTCCGTCGCCAACCCATTCGTATGTAAATGTTAAACCTGTAATGGCAATAATTACGGCTATTATCGAAATATAAAATCCGGATGTATTGTGCCAGTCATAATTTACGCGACGCCATTTTGCTGACCATTTTACAGAAAAACTTCGCTTAATATCACTATGTCGTTTTGGCCACCATTGTATAATTCCTGAAATCAACAATAGTATAAATATGATTGTTGCGCAGCCAATAATATGTTTCCCGATATAATCCGGCAAAAGCAAATACAAGTGAATGTATTCGACAATTATAAAGAAATCGGTTTTTGGATTTTCTGTTTTTAGATATTTGCCTGTGTACGGATTAAAATAAAGATATAGATTCTCTGTGTCAGAATACGTATAAACAATTGCCGATCTATTTTTACCATAATAAGAAATCATGCTTGCTTTATTTTTTGGAGCAATTTCTTTGGCTTTTTCTTTTAATACAGAAGGTAATAAAAACGGCTTATTTTCGGGTTCAACCAAGCGCCATTCTTTACGGGTAATATCTTTTATTTCGTCATGAAAACAAAAAATACAACCGGTAATACTTATTATAAAAACAATAAGTCCGGAAATTAATCCGAGCCATTTATGTAGAAAACGTACTTGTTTTTTGAAGCCCATTATTTGAATAAAAACGTAAAAGTATACGCTAAATCTATAAGGGACAAATATTTTATCTCTTTTCGCAGAAATCACCGTGCAAGTTATTGCAGATTTTTGTTAATTTTTGCGAAGAAGAATGTTCTCGCAAAGTCGCAAAGCCGCCAAGATGAATAGGAAAAACTTTGCGACTTTGCGTCTTTGCGAGAGATTTATTTTATAACAACGACTTCTTTCTTGGGTTTTAGATGATAAGCGACATAAAGCGTTATTGAAGCCAGAACAATCCAGAAGACATCAATAAAGAAAACCTGAATTTTATTTTGCATAAACGAATTCCAAAACCAATTTCCGGAAACAATTCCGTTTGTAATAGGAATCATAAATCCTAAAATACTTCCTGAGATTAAACAGAATCTGTTGGTAAATGTGTCGTTCTTTTTAAGAATAAAAAAGATTGTAAGTGCTAACCATCCCACAAAATAAACCAGATATAAATTGTCCTGAGTCAGCGGATAAAATATTTTAGTCACAATAAAAGCAAGCGCCGTAATAGGATACATACTCAAACAAATTGCCAAATAAATGCGAACAACGGCAGCGTTAAAACGTCTTTTTTTCTCTGGTAAATTATTTTTTTGTCTGGCAACTAACCAAATCATTACGCCGGAAATAATCACAAAGCAAGTGATAATTCCTAAAACGAAACTCACGATTTTTAAAGCATATCCGCCATAATCTCCAAAATGAATTCGGTACAAAACGTTTTTTACAACATCTAAATAGTTGTTTTGCGTAACAGGATTTTTTCTGGCGATTTCTTTACCGTCAGCAATTCTGTAAATTACATTTCCAATTCCCGTAAATTTTTTGTGCGCCAACATTTCACCTTCAACAATAACGTGCATGTTAGCATCGCCATAATTCTGAATAAAAACTCGTGTAATTTCAAAATCTTTCCAGTTGCTTTTTGTCTTAGCAACTAATTGATCAATGTTGAAAGGTGTGGCTAATTTTTTATTGTCAAATTTATAATCAGGATCGTTGTATTCTAATTCTTTGTATAATTTGTCCTGATCGCCTTTGTATAACGCCATTACAGCTGGAGCAACAATCAGAAGTTTTATCATAAAAAAAGCTCCCGTTACCGCATATACAAACTGAAATGGCAAACCAATCATTCCTAATGCTGTATGCGCATCTGTCCATAATGTTTTTAATTTTTCCTTTGGACGGAAAATATAAAAGTTCGAAACAATTTTTTTCCAATGCAATAAAAGCCCGGTTACAATTGCAAATAAAAAGAATAATGCTGTGAAACCTGAAAGGTAGTAACCAACCGGATAAGGTATTTGAGCTAAGAAATGTAAACGATATAAAAATTCTCCTAATGAATAAGATTCTTCATAAGTAAAGGTTTTGAAGGTCTTGGTATCAAGGTAAAAAAAACTTCCTTCTTTTTGTTTGGCTGGAGCCAAAGTGTCTTTGGTACCTTCCATGTAAACAGCAACTCTTCTTTCATTACTTGGTTTAGAAATAGTAACATTTCTTCCGTGTAAGATATATTCTTTGTCGAGTTTCTTTAAAGCCGTGTTGTAATCCAGTTGAATTTCTTTTGTGATTGCAGTAGATTCACTTCTTTCCCAATTGATGATTTCATCTCTAAAAAAAGAAAAAGATCCTGCAAAGAAAATAACAAAAAGCACAACACTGATTACAATTCCGCTAACAGTATGCGTATGAAAATAAATATTATAATTACGGTTATTCATAAGTTGGTTATTGCGCGGTTGGATTATAGGTTTGGCCTAAATAAATGAAAAGACAAAATAGTAAACTTAATAAGAGGTAAACGCCCCAGATTTTCCATCCATTTTTAGCTAAAAAAGCAATCACCATAAGGACAACCCAAAGAATGAATCCGCTAAAAGCCATCGTCATTAAGATATTAGCACGGTTAAACCAAGATGCTAAAGCCAAATGAAATGTGACTGAAACAAAATAGCCGCCTAGAATGGCAGCAGTTATTTTGGCAAATCGTTGCCATTTTGATTGGGTTAGATATTTTGGATTTGCTGGCATGTTTTGGTTAGAAATGGTTTAGTTGTAATAAAATTCTAATAGAGCAATTAGTATAAAAAGAGCCAGTATAACTTTAATGTTGACTTTTTTTAATGGTTTTAAAATGATAATTAAACTTCCAATAGCCATTAACTGAATTAAAAACATCAATGTGCCACAACCCAAGGATTGTGTAAAAAGCCATAGAGAATAGGCCAGTAGTAAAAGCGCTAATCCGGTAATTTTGGTTTGCTTCGGATTTTTTTTCATCCATTTTTCAAAACCTAAATCATAAGACAGAACAGCTCGTTTTGAGGTATAATACAAAGTATAAAATGCTAAAAAAACGATAAGGCTGGCGATTGTTATCATAGTTTAATAGAATTTAAAAAACACCTTTCTCTTTTGAGTTGAAAGGTGTTTTTTGTTTAATTTTATTAGAATCTGTAAGTAAAACTTGCTGCAAAAGTTCTAGGATCTTTTGGATGAATTGTTGACCAACCATCATAAATCTCCTCGTTTGTAATATTGTTTACTTTTAGAGTAATATTGAATTTTTCGGCATTATAGAATAAAGAAGAGTTTAATACTCCATATTCATGAATTGTGAATGTTCCTGCAGTAGCTCTGTTCATGATTTTATTGTCACCAACATAATTTCCTCCAAGACCTAAACCAAATCCTCTTAATACACCATTCGTAAATTTGTAACTAGCCCAAAGGTTTGCTAAGTTTTGTGGCCCCGCACTTTCTGGTCTGAAACCTACAAAGTCAGGATCTCCCGCAGTTAATAATGCGTCGTTATAACTATATCCAAGAACAATATTTAAACCAGCAACTGGATTAGCCACAATTTCGGCTTCGAAACCTTTGTTGTGTTGTCCTCCATCTTGGTGCGAAGTTTGGTTGTTTGGTTGAGGAACATCAGGTTGAGATGGATCAACATAAGGCGTTTCAATTACGTAAACCTGATCTGAAACTTTGATGTCATAATAACTAAAAGTAGCATAAAGCTTATCGCTGAACAGGTTTAATTTTGTACCTACTTCAAATTGATTAGCATGTTCCGGATTGAATGACAAAGGTGTAACAATACCAGCATTACGATTTTGACCCGGAGCAACATTCGCAAAACCATTCATGTAGTTTGCAAAAACAGAAACTTTATCTAAAATAGGTTGGTATACCAATCCAAATTTTGGAGAAAAAGCAGTTTGATTATAATTGTCAGCATCTGTAGAAGTGTCTCCGCTATTTATAAAACGGTCCGCACGCAAACTTATCATTGCAGATAATGCAGGAGTAAAGTTGATTACATCTGAAAAATAAGCACTGTAAACTTCTTGTTTTGTTTTGCTGTTATTTCTTGGACTATTCCCAACAATTGCATCAGAAGCAGCTTTTGTTAAAACACCACTATCACCATTTGTTGAGTTATAAAGTGTATTGAAAGTTGCTACGTCATCACCGATGTAGATAGTACCATTTCCAAAATATCCAGAACTGCGATCAAAAGTTGTTCTGTTAAAGTAATCAAGACCAACAACAATTCGGTTTCTTAGACTTCCTATTTTGAAATCTCCGTTAAAGTTTTGTTGAACATCAATTGTCGTATTTTTATTGTCCTGATAGTTGAAGAATCTATTCAATATAATTCCTTCTTTGATCCTTTTGTCATATGCTGTTCCTTCATATAGATATGCATAATTTCCTGTTGATTTTGCTGAACTAGAAGAAAAAATAGTTTGCGAAGTCCATTGGCTGGAAAGCTTATAAAGCATTTGTCCTTGTAAATTATAAGAAGGCGTTTTTATAGTAAGTTCGTTACTAGTGTACGAACGTTCGTTGTTGTATTTTAATTCAGAAATGTTATGAACTATTAACGGATTGCTTCTGTCTAAAAACAACATTGTTGGATTTGTTGTTTCATTGCTCATAAATTCAGTATTTACCAAGAAAGATAATCTGTCATTTACTTCGTATGATAATGATGGAGCAATAAAAAATGATTCTCTAAAACCTGCATCCTGAAAACTCTCTTGTTTGTTATAAGCTGAAATAGCTCTAAAGTTTAAAGTCTTTTTATCGTTTAATGGCGTATTGATGTCAGCAGTTACACGGTTTAACCCATAGCTTCCAACAGTATAATTTACTTCTCCGCCAAATGTTCTGTATGGTTTTTTTGTAGTGGTATTTATTAAACCTCCATAAGAGATTAAGCTGCTTCCAAATAAAGTTCCTGATGGTCCTTTAATAATTTCAATTCTGTCAACATTTGCAGGATCTAAACTTCCGTTTGTTAATCCAGGTAAACCGTTCACCATAGTTGGCTGAACAGCAAATCCTCTAAGAGAATAATAACCGGCACCATCTCCACCACGTCCCGTTGAAGCCCAAAGTTGTGTAATACCTGATGCGTTTTTTAAAGCATCATCAAAATTGGTTACTACTTGCTCTTTTAGAACTTCTCCTGTAATAGTAGTATATACTTGTGGGTTTTCAAGATTTTTAAGAGGAAGTTTTGATACTTGTTGGTTTTCTTTACGTGCAAAGCGGTTTTTTCTTCCGCCATTTACAACTACTTCCGTTAATTCTTCTGAGTTTGAAGTAAGACTGAAGTTTTGAATTAATTCCTGACCTTCAGTAACAGTTATCTTTTTTTCTGTAGATGAAAATCCAACAGCAGAGATTTTTACAGTATAAGTTCCAGGTTTAATATTTTTTATTCTGTAGTTTCCGTCCTCATCAGTAATTGTTCCAAGTCTTGTTCCTTTTAAAGCAATAGAAACGCCTTCTGGAGAATCACTCGTGCTTAAAGATACTTTACCTTTTAAGGTTGCTTTTTCCTGTGCAGAAATTGTAGTGCTTGCTAATAGAAAAAAACAAAAGCTTAAGAAAGAAATTGTAAATTTATATTTCATTTTTATTTAGAATTGATTTTAATAGCGCAAATTTAACTGTTGAATATCAACTACACAAGCTATTCTTATTTATTCTAAATAAAATATTTTTTAAAGGGTAAAATTTACGTTTATTTAAAAAATTAACATCTTAAGGAATATTTAAGTTAATCTTAAGATAAAAAAGCCTGTTCAAGTGAATGAACAGGCTTTTTGTTATTGTTGAAAATTATTACAATTATAGCTCTAAAGCACGTTTAGCATCGCCATTCATTAATAATTCTACTGGATTTTCTAAAGCTTCTTTTACAGCAACTAAGAAACCAACAGACTCACGTCCGTCGATAATTCTGTGGTCATAAGAAAGTGCTACGTACATCATTGGGTGAATTTCAACTTTACCGTTTACAGCAATTGGACGCTCAATAATATTGTGCATTCCTAAAATTCCTGATTGAGGAGGGTTGATAATTGGAGTACTTAACATACTTCCAAAAACACCACCATTTGTAATAGTGAAAGTTCCTCCAGTCATATCATCAACAGTAATTTGACCGTCACGAGCTCTAAGTGCTAATCTTTTAATTTCAGCTTCAATTCCACGGAAAGTTAATAATTCAGCATTACGAACAACAGGAACCATTAAACCTTTTGGTCCAGAAACTGCGATTGAGATATCAGCAAAATCGTAAGCAATTTTATAATCACCATCCATCATTGAGTTTACGTCTGGATATAATTGTAAAGCTCTTGTAACTGCTTTTGTAAAGAATGACATGAAACCTAATCCTAAACCACCATGTTTTGCTTTGAAAGCATCTTTGTATTCGTTACGAATTTGGTTAATTGGAGTCATGTTAACTTCGTTGAAAGTAGTTAACATTGCAGTTTCGTTTTTAGCAGCAACTAATCTCTCTGCTACTTTACGACGTAACATTGATAATTTTGTGCGCTCAGTTCCACGGCTTCCACCAGTTGGAGTTCCCATAGAAGGTACTGCATTTACAGCATCATCTTTAGTGATTCTTCCGCCTTTACCAGTTCCTGAAACAGTTGCTGGCGCTATGTTTTTTTCGTCTAATATTTTTCTTGCTGCCGGAGATGGAGTTCCTGCTGCATAACTTGTAGCTGCCGGAGCTTGTACTGGAGCTGCTTTTGGCGCTTCAGCTTTTACTTCAGCCTTTGGTGCTTCTGCTTTTGGAGTCTCAGCCGCTGGTGCAGCCGGAGCATCACCTGCTGGTTTTACACCATCAGTATCAATTAAACAAACTACAGCTCCTACTGCAACTGCATCACCTTCTTCTGCTTTAAGCGTAATAATTCCGCTCATTTCAGCCGGTAATTCAAGAGTTGCTTTATCTGAATCTACTTCAGCAATAGCTTGATCTTTTTCTACATAATCTCCGTCTTTTACTAACCAAGTTGCAATTTCAACTTCTTTTATTGATTCCCCTGGTGATGGGACTTTCATTTCTAAAATCATCTTTGTTTTTGTTTAAGGTTTTTATGGTTTCAGGTTTCAAGTTGTTAAACCTGAAACCTGAAACTTGAAACATTCTTTTTATCTGAATAAATTTTTATCGAAAACCATTCTAATTGCATCTGCATGACGACGTTTTGCACGTGTGTAACTTCCTGATGCTGGTGCAGCATAAGCTTTTAACGAAGCTAATCTCCATTTTACAAGATCAAAGTTCATTAACATAAAGCTGTAAGCTCCCATGTTTTTAGGTTCTTCCTGAGCCCAAACATAATCATCAGCATTTGGATATTGTGCGATAATTGCTTTTAATTGCTCAACTGGTAAAGGGAATAATTGCTCGATACGAACAACTGCAACGTCATTTCTTCCGTTGTTTTCTCTTTCAGCAACAATGTCATAGTAGAATTTACCAGTAACGAAAACTAAAGTTTTTACTTTCTTTTTATCTACTGCATTATCATCAATTGTTTCCTGGAAACTTCCGTTAGCTAATTCTTCAACTGTAGATACACATCTTGGATCACGCAATAAACTTTTTGGAGAGAAAACTACCAAAGGTTTACGGAAATTCGTTTTCATTTGTCTTCTCAATAAGTGGAAGAAGTTTGCCGGAGTTGTACAATCTGCAACGTACATATTTTGTCTCGCACAAAGTTGTAAATAACGCTCCATTCTTGCAGAAGAGTGTTCTGCACCTTGTCCTTCATATCCGTGAGGTAATAATAAAACGATACCATTTTGGTTGTTCCATTTATCTTCACCACATGAAATATATTGGTCAATCATAATTTGAGCTCCGTTAGAGAAATCTCCAAATTGTGCTTCCCAAATTGTCAATGCTTTTGGATTAGCCAATGCATATCCATAATCAAAACCAAGAACTCCGTACTCAGATAAAAGAGAGTTGAAAACGCCAAATTTTCCTTTTTTGTTTTCGATTCCGTTTAATAGAATTACTTCTTCTTCAGAATCTTCTACTTTTACAACAGCATGACGGTGAGAGAATGTACCACGCTCTACGTCCTGACCAGAAATACGAACATCAAATCCTTCTGTCAAAAGTGAACCGTAAGCTAATGCTTCTGCAGTTCCCCAATCGATAGTGTTGTTGTCGTATCCAGTTTTTCTATCCGTAACAATTTTAGTTATTTTACTGATAAATTTCTTTTCTGCAGGTAAAGTTGAAATTGTATCGATGATAGAATCCAATCCTTTTTTATCAAAAGAAGTATCTACTTTTTCAAGCATTTGCGTATCAGTTACCTGAACAAATCCATCCCATTCGTTTTTCATGAATGGAGTTATAATCGTCAAATCTTTTTTACGAGAAGCTTCTAAATTCACTTCCATAGTAGATTTGTATTCTTTTTCTAATGCATTTACATAAGAAGCATCGATTACGCCGTCAGACAATAATTTCTCAGCATAAATATCTCTTGGATTTTTATGTTTTGCGATGATTTTATATAAAACCGGTTGAGTAAAACGAGGTTCGTCACCTTCATTATGACCGTATTTTCTGTATCCTAAAAGATCGATAAATACGTCACGTCCAAATTGCATTCTGTAATCTAATGCAAAAGATACCGCGTGTACAACAGCTTCAGCATCATCAGCATTTACGTGTAATACTGGCGAAAGTGTAACTTTAGCAACGTCTGTACAATAAGTAGATGAACGAGCGTCTAAATAGTTTGTAGTAAAACCAACCTGGTTGTTGATTACAATATGGATTGTTCCTCCAGTTTTGTAACCGTCAAGTTGTGCCATTTGAATGATTTCGTATAAGATTCCCTGGCCTGCGATTGCAGCATCTCCGTGAACGGCGATAGGTAATACTTTAGAGAAATCATCAGCATAATATTTATCTTGTTTTGCTCTTGTGATTCCTTCAATTACAGCTCCAACCGTTTCTAAGTGAGAAGGGTTTGGTGCTAAATTGATATTGATGCTTTTTCCTGATCTTGTTTTTTTGTCAGCCGTAAGACCTAAGTGGTATTTTACGTCACCGTCAAAATATTCCTGATCGTAATCTTTACCGTCAAATTCGCCAAAGATATCCTGAGTTGATTTTCCGAAGATGTTTGCCAAAACGTTCAAACGACCACGGTGAGCCATTCCCATTACGAATTGTTCAACACCTTTTTCAGCAGCTTGTTCGATCAAAGCGTCTAAAGCCGGAATGATAGATTCTCCACCTTCAAGTGAGAATCTTTTTTGACCAACATATTTAGTATGTAAGAAGTTCTCGAAAGAAACTGCTTGATTTAATTTGTTTAAGATAGTTTTCTTTTCTTCAGAAGAGAAATTAGGCTGATTAACATTAATCGCTAGTTTTTCCTGAATCCATTTTACAACGCCAGGATTTCTGATATACATATATTCAATACCAATATGTTGGCAGTAAATAGCTTTAAGACGGTTTACGATAGCTTCTAAAGAAGAAGGTGGTATTCCGATAGTCTGAGCAGCATCAAAAACTGTTGAAAGATCAGCAGTTGTTAATCCAAAATTTTCAATGTCTAAAGTTGGAGATGAAGTTCTACGGTCACGAACAGGATTTGTTTTTGTAAACAAATGTCCTCTTGTACGGTATCCATCGATTAATTTTAGAACGTTGAATTCTTTTTGTAGTTTTTCTGAAACTTTACTGTAATCTGTGTTGTCGCTAGTCACATATTCAACAATTTGTTGAACTGGATTTTCGTCATTATAAGTCGTTTGGCCAAAGTCGAAACCTTGAAAAAAACTTCTCCAGCTTGGCTCAACGCTATCTGGATTTACTAAATACTGATCATATAATTGTGCGAAAAACTCTGTATGCGCTGCATTTAAAAATGAAAACCTATCCATAATATGAGTGAATATACTTTTTGTTAAATAGAATGGCAAAAGTACAACAATCGCCTTTATTTAGATCTTTTTTTTACGTACTTTTACGTAAAAATTTGTTAAAAATAGACTCAACTATGAATAATATTCAAATTTCAATCGTTTTCAAATCCTTTTTTGTGATTTTATTAGCGTTGTTTTCGAGTTCTCTAATCGCACAACAAAAATACGTTATAGACAACAGCAATCATTTTTGGGAAAAAGTTCAATTTGGTGGCGGACTTGGTTTAGGAATTGGTTCCGGTTATACTGATGTTTCTGTAATGCCAAGCGCTATTTATAATGTAAACGAAATTGTAGCAGTTGGTGTTGGCTTGCAATTTGGATATCTATCTTCAAAAAACTATTATGATTCGTTTGTTTACGGAGGAAGTTTGGTTACACTTGTAAACCCAATTCCTGAAATTCAATTGTCTGCAGAATTAGAGCAAGTGCGTATAAACACAAGTTATGATTCAACGCCATACCGACCTTCTTACTCTGATAATTATTGGAATACCGCCTTATATCTTGGAGCGGGTTACAGAACTGGAAGTGTGACTGTTGGAGCACGTTACGATGTTTTGTATAATGCACAAACGAGTCTTTATGGTTCTGGATTTATGCCTTTTGTGAGAGTTTATTTTTAAAAGGTTCAGAGGTTCAAAGGTTTTGTAGTACCTGAATTTAAGATTTGCGACAAAGAAGATAAACCTCTGTCACTTTGCAACTTTGTGCCTTTGCACCTTATTTTACTTATAGTGATTTCGAAACCAAACCTTCTGCCATTCTCTTTTCAATACTAAAAAAGCAACCTGTTCTGCAAGAATTACCAAATCAGAACCGTCTAGTTTTTTGATTTCACTTTCCGAAACATCGATAATATAAAGCAGGTTCAGATATTCAGCGAATTTATACTGAATCATTCTGTAGATTTTTTCGTGAAGCTGAATTTTTAATTCATCAGGAGAAATGCTTAACGGAAAATCGATGCCTTCATTTGCCAAATTAAAGTCCTTATTAATTTGTTCAATCAGGTTTAGATATAGGTTTTCTTTTTCGGCATCAGCCAATAAAAAATCGGTATTTTCAGGAATTGGAAACATTGATGCTTTTTAAGAATTGACGCAAAGTTAAAACTAAAAAATCATTTAACGGTTGATTCTCTTTCAATGATTCTTGTAGGAAGTTCAATAATTTGATGTGTCACCGGTCGATGCTCTTTTATGTCCATAATTTCATCGATTAAAAGCGAAACCGCCTGATGTCCCATTTCGAATCCAGGTTGGTCAATTGTCGTTAGTTTTGGCGAAATAACCGTACTCATAAACCAATTGCTGAATCCAAAAACAGCAACTTGTTCCGGAGTTTTTATTCCGGCTTCATTAAAATATTTTATAATCCCGATGGCGACTAAATCTGTAATCGCAAAAATGGCGTCAATATCCGGATTTTCAGTCATTACTTTTTGCGCATTTTCGTAACCATCTTCAAAATCGGTATTATTATCGCAAACATAAACCAATTTCGAATCGTACTCAATTCCGTGTGCTTCAAGCGCTCTTTTATAACCTAAAAAGCGATCTATCGAATTCTGCGGAACGTAAGAACCTCTAAAATGGGCTATTTTTTTGTATCCTTTATTAATAAGATACGTTACAGCATCATAAGCTGCTTTTGCATCATTAATAACCACTTTTGAACAATCAACTCTTTTGGCAATTTTATCAAATAGAACAACAGGAGTATTTTTCCGAATCGCTTCATTAATATGAGTGAAATCATCGGTTTCATTCGAAAGTGACATTAAAACTCCGTCAACTCTTTTTTGAATTAAAAGAGCAAGTTGTTTTTTCTCGAGTTCGTACTTTTCGTTAGATTGTAATATAATGACCAAATAACCTCTTTTTTCGGCTTCTTCAAGAATACCATTTAATACACTCGAAAAAAAGTGATGAACGGTCGCGGGAATAATGACACCAATGGTTTTGGTTTCGTTGGTTCTTAAATTAACGGCAACAGAATTAGGCATATAGTTCATCGTTTCGGCCATTTCGATAACTTTGGCGCGCGTCGATTTGCTAATATCCGTATATCCTTTTAATGCTTTTGAAACCGTAGTTACCGATATTCCTAATGCAGAGGCTATATCTATTAATTTTGTGTCATTCATGAAATAAAAGTACTAAAAATAAACTGCATTGATAAAATTTTAAGTTCCGAAAACGTTTTAGGTGTTTTCGAAAACGTTTTCGATTTTTAATTCCTATATTCCTTATAATTAGTTATTAAGTTTGACAGTGATAACCATAATTACTAACTAACCGAACAAAAAAAATGAAAAAGCTACACCAGTATTTAGGTACATTACTTTTAATGTTTTGCCTGTTTTTTTTACCAAATAATCTGTTTGCCCAAAATAAAGGCACAATATCAGGAAAAGTATTAGACGACAGCGGAGTAACCGTTCCGGGAGCAAATGTGACTCTTAAAGAAACAGGAAAAAGCACTATTACGGATGAAAACGGAGGATATTCATTCTCTAATATCGACGCAGGAACTTATACTATTATTGCAACAAATGTGGGTTACAAAACTTTCGAAAAGCAAATTGCAATAAAAGAAGGAGAATCATTAGAGGTAAATTTACTTCTTGAAGGAGAATCACAAAGTCTGAAAGAAGTTGTGGTTACAGGATCATCAGCGCCAAGATCTAAATTAGAATCCAGCGTTGCAATTACTACAATGGGTGCAAAAGCAATCGAAGACAGAGCGCCGTCAAGTACAGCAGCTTTGCTTCAAACCATTCCGGGATTTGTGGTTGAGGCATCTGGAGGAGAAATTGGAAACAACCTTTTTGCAAGAGGAATTCCTTCAGCGGGAGCTTATGAATATGTACAAATTCAGGAAGACGGATTGCCGGTTTTTGAAGATGGTGCTTTGCAATTTGCCAACGCCGATACTTTTTACAGATTAGACGAAACGGTAAGTAAAATGGAAGCGGTTCGTGGAGGTTCGGCATCAATTTTTGCCAATAATGCTCCGGGTGGAATCATCAATTTTATTTCGAAAACGGGTCAAAATGAGTTTAAAGGAAGAGCAAAATTCACGACTTCAGATTACGGAATGTTCAGAACTGATCTTAATTTATCAGGCGCTTTAATTAAAGATAAATTGTTTTTTAATGTGGGAGGTTTCTACAGAGCTGATAATGGCGTGAGAAATACTGGTTTTACAGCAAATAAAGGCGGACAAATAAAAGGAAACATTACTTATAAGTTTGATGACGACGATTATTTAAGAGTTAATTTCAAACATCTTGACGACAGAAATACATTCTATTTACCAATTCCTTTAAAAAGCAATAACGGAAAAATCGAAGGAATTCCAGGATTTAATCCAAATTACGGAACGTTGACTTCAGTAAATTTCAGTCACTTAAATGTGCCTCAATATGGCGGCGGAACTTTTAGTGCAGATTTAGAAGATGGTTCTCATCCGGTAATCAATTCAATTGGAGCTGAATTTAAAAAGAAAATATCTGAGAAAGTAACTTTCAAAAATGCATTCAAACAAACAAGTATCGATTTAAATTATAATGCAATTTTTCCAAATGGAGGACCTTGGACACAAGATGCTTATGCGACAAGCGTTCAAAATACAACAGCAAGCAATCTAACGTATTCTTATGTAGACAATGGACAAACTCTTGATCCAAATGCCTTAATCATGAGAGCAGATCTTTGGCATATTGACAAAAAGATGAACAATTTTGCTAATAATTTCTCTTTCAATTTTGATTTAGATCCTGTGAAATTAACGGCTGGTTATTACTATTCAAACTGGAAATCAAACCAATATTGGAACTGGAATTCATATTTAGTAAATGTTTCAGACAATCCAAGATTATTAAACGTAAAAGACAATACAACCGGAGTTGATCACACCTGGAACGGAATTGAAAGAATTACATGGTTAGAAAGAGACGCGCAAACCAAAGGACTTTTGAATGATGTTTATGCTGATGCCGAAATTAAAGCGACAGATAATTTGACCTTCAACGCAGGTTTAAGATACAACAAAGACAAATATTCAGGTTACAGAGATAATGCAAGATTTTTTGCAGAAAACTTAGGAGTTTTAGCGAATAATACAGCTGATGATAAGGTTACAACGGTAAAAGGAAATCCATATACGTATTGGAGATATGATGTAAGCGAATGGTCTTATACAGCGGCAGGAAACTACAAATTCAATGATAATATGGCTTCGTATGTTCGTTACAGCCACGGTTTTAGATCTCCAATCGAAGAATCATTTTATGACAATGCAGCAGATTTAAGCAAATTAGAAAACACAGAGGTAAATCAGTTTGAGTTAGGTTATAAATATTCTAATTCATTCTTTAATGTGAATGCGAATTTATTTCACATGGGTTTAAAAAATGTTGCTTTTACAGACATTTTATCTGATGGATCTTCTGAAAACAAATTTGCCGATGTAAACAATATTGGCCTTGAAGTAGAAACTAATGCGAGATATGAAATCGTAAAATTAAATTTTACTTTCACCGTTCAAAAACCGGAATACGATAATTTTACAGGAACAAATGCTGACGGTTCGACTTTTGATTTTAACGGAAATACAGCACGAAGAATCCCTAAATTCTTCTGTAACTTAAGACCAGAAGTAGATATTACAAAAGATCTTACAGCTTATGTTCAATTCTCTTATTTTGATAAAAAATTCACGAATCAGGACAACAAACAAGTTTTACCGGCTTATAAAGAAGTAGGAGCAGGTTTAAATTATACCTATAATAATCTTCGTTTTGCAGTAGATGCTTCGAATTTATTCAACGAAATTGGTTTAACAGAAGGAGATCCAAGACAAACAACTTCTGCGGCAAGCGATGTGTTTATGGCAAGGCCTATTTTAGGACGCGCGTTTAGATTTTCGGTAGCGATTAATTTCTAAATTTATATAAACCGTTTGGAATGTAATCCGTAAAAAATATTAAACACATAGAAACATAGATTTTATAGTTTTAAAAAAGAATGAAAAAGAAACTAGTTTCCACACATAGCTATGTGAATTAATGTAAGTGAAACGCCTTTTGAATTCAAGCTAAGCTATGTTTCTATGTGTTAGAATTATATCCAAATGACATACGGCAATGTAGAGGCGCACAGCAGTGCGTCACCGCACCGTAAACGTAAAACATCGGCAACAAATCACATCCGAAAAAAAAATGAAAAACATAGGAATTAAAATCTCTCTTTATCTTAATTATTTTGTCTTCGCTATTTTATTAAACAGCGTAGGTATTGTGATTCTAAAATCGCAAAGAAATTACGGAGTAGATGAAGTTCAGGCAAGTATTTTAGAAGCTTTTAAAGACATGCCAATTGCTATCGTATCCTTTTTTATAGCCTCTTTTTTACCAAGAATAGGCTATAGAAAATCGATGTTAATAGGATTAGGTTTGGTTACTCTGGCTTGTATTTCTATGTATTTTGGAAACTCATTTGACAATGCTAAAATTCTTTTTGCAACCGTTGGAGTTTCATTTGCGTTGATCAAAGTTTCGGTTTATTCCTTGATTGGAACTGTGACTGAAACCAAAAAAGAACACAATGCTTTGATGAGTAGTATCGAAGGTTTTTTTATGGTTGGAATTGCATTGGCTTATTTTTTATTTCCTGCTTTTAATAACGAAAATGATCCTAATTCATGGCTAAATGTATATTGGTTTTTGGCTGCATTATCGTTCCTGTCTTTTTTGTTTTTATTTTTTGTAAAATTCAAAGAACCGGAAGTTTCGGCGGGAGCAAATCTCAAAGATGATTTTCTGCAAATGTTCAAATTAATGGCAAAATTACTTACCGTTATTTTTGTTATTAGCGTCTTTTTGTTTGTTATGATCGAACAGGGAATCCTTTCGTGGTTGCCAACATTCAATACAAAAGTGCTTCATTTACCGGAGAATATTAGCATAATGATGGCGAGTATTTTGGCTATTTCATTAGCAATTGGACGAATGATTGCGGGTATTGTAACCAAAAAAGTAAACTGGATCTGGGTTTTAAGTGTGTGCATTTTTTCGGCAATGCTGATCGTGATTTTTGTACTTCCTAAAACAGTTGGACTAGAAGTTAAAAACATCAATACACTTTCGGATATACCCTTAATTGGTTTTGCATTTCCTTTAATCGGATTGTTTATTGCACCAATTTATCCTTTGTTAAATTCGATTGTATTAAGTGCTTTACCAAAGAATTTGCAAAGCTCAATGACCGGATTAATTGTAATATTTTCTGCTCTTGGCGGAACATTAGGTTCCAGAATAACGGGCTGGTTGTTTAAAAATGAAGGGCCGGAAAACGCATTTTATTTTACTTTAATTCCAATGTCTTTATTATTAATATCCTTTTTTATTCTCAAAAAAATAACTGCAAAAGATGAAATTTAAATTACATATAACCCAAACCATCGAAAAATTATTGGCTCAGGAAGATACTGACGGCGATAAAAAAATAACGATTGATGATCATGGTCCAAAGCATTTTTTATTGAATGATGAAAACGGAAATTCTGCTGTTATTGAAGGAACTTATCAGCTTTCGAATTTATTGCAGGAATTGGCTTTGGCTAAAAAAAACAAAACCGAATTTGCCGAAATCAATCTGAATGAAATTACCGAAGATCCTGTAAAAAGGATTTCGAGAAAGATAAAAAATCTGTATTGGAAAGGTCTTACGCGAACAATTGATGCTGATGGCGTAAAGAAAATTTTGGAAGACAATAAGATCGAAAATGAATTGGCTTATTTGTATGTGCCTTTTGGAGATGAAATTGTTTTTGATTATTTCAAGAAATTAGAAGCTACAACTCCAAAGTTAAAAGTGGTGCAAATGCCCAAAAATATTTCGCCGGAATATGTGCTTTCGCTGAATAAACAACCCGGAATTTTAGCTTTGGCACTTCAAATAAAAAACAATGAAATTTCGGGAGTTCCGTTTGTAGTTCCTGGCGGAAGGTTTAATGAAATGTACGGTTGGGATAGTTATTTTATTGCCAAAGGACTTTTGATCGACGATAAAATTGATCTTGCTTTAGGTATTGCCGAGAATTTTAAATATCAAATCGATCATTACGGAAAAATACTAAATGCTAACCGAAGCTATTATTTAACCCGCACGCAACCGCCGCTTTATACGTCGCTAATTATTGATGTTTTAGAAAAGTCGAATCCTGATATTTTCTGGATCGAAAGACATTTAAAAACCGCCATAAAAGAATATCAAACCGTTTGGATGGAAGAAGGAAAACGTCTTACAGCAAATGGATTAAATCGCTATAAAGCAGAAGGAATAGGGCTTCCGTTTGAAGTTGAAGAAGGACATTTTGATGATATTTTAGAACAATATGCACCGAAATATAATCTCTCAACGCGTGAGTTTGAAAAGAAATACCTAGAAAGAGAAGTTATAGACGCTGAACTTGATAAATATTTTATTCACGATCGAAGTATGCGCGAAAGCGGACACGATACAACGAATAGATTGGTTGGAGTTTGTGCCAATTTAAACACGGTTGCAATCAATAGTTTACTTTATAAATACGAAACTGATATTGCTTTTTTGATTAAAAAGTACTTCAAAAATGAATTTCAATATTTTGAAGACAAATCTTTTTCAAGTGAATATTGGATTTCGAAAGCCAATTCTAGGAAAGAGAAAATCAATAAAATGTGTTGGAATTCGGAATTAGGATGTTATTTGGATTATGATTTTGTAAACGAAAAGCAACATTTCTTTGAGGCTGCACCAACATTTTATCCGCTGTGGGCGAAAATAAGTACGCCAGAACAAGCTGAAATTTTGGTTAAAAAGACGCTTCCAAGGTTTAAAATGAAAGGCGGAATTGCAGGAAGTACCAAAGAATCGATTGCTGATGTTGACGAAAATGCGCCAATAAGACAATGGGATTATCCGTTTGGCTGGGCGCCACATCAAATGCTTTTATGGGAAGGTTTGCTGAATTATAATTTCAACGAAGAAGCGCAGGAAATGGTGTATCGATGGCTTTGGTTAATTACGAGAAATGCGGTTGATTATAACGGAACAATTCCGGAGAAGTTTGATTTATCGATAAGCTCGCACAAAATTTTCGCAGAATACGGAAACGTAGGAACAGAATTCGATTATATAACCGAAGAAGGTTTTGGCTGGATGAACGCTTCTTACCAATACGGATTAACGATTTTAGAAGACGATTTAAAACAAAAACTATCGGATTTAGTTGATCCTGATGATTTGTTTTAATTATGTTCAATACTATTCATTCCGTAGGAATGTCTGGTCGGTAGTTTTTTTGATTGGATTCGCGGGTATACGTTCCGTAGGAACGATTGATTATATTCACAACATTCATCCCATTTTGCAAAACAGGTGTCCCTATAGGACACTGCGCAAATGCGTTATTATTTTTTTACCAACCAGATATTCCTAACGGAATAATTTATTCAAAATAACAAACCCGACAGGTTTTCAAAACCTGTCGGGTTTACTGTTTCATAAGCCTTCGACTTCGCTCAGGATGATACTCGAAATGTCAGGCTGAGCGAAGTCGAAGCCCTTTTTTTGTTTACAAATGTGAATTTTTTTGCGACGAATTTCACCAATTTCCACTAATTTAATTGGGATAAAAATTCGCAGAAATTGGTGAAATTCGTGGCAAAAAAAACTAAACTTTTCTTCCCATTAAATTCTCACCAAAAGTTCTAAGAATATCTTTCTTTTCGATATTAATATTCATTTTTTCTAAAGTTTCAAAAGCTTTAAAAGTGTACATTTCTATAGCATCTTGTGTTGCTTTTGAAGCGCCGGATTCATTAAAAATGTTTTTTGCAGTTTCTATTTTATCTGTATTATCGTCTAAATTCAAGCTGAATAATTTCTCTAATTCTGAAGCTTTTTCAGGTGATGAAAATTCACGTGCTTTTAGGTATAAATAGGTTTTTTTGTTTTCAATAATATCTCCGCCAACTTGTTTTCCGAAGGTTTCCGGATCTCCAAAAGCATCCAGAAAATCATCCTGAAGTTGGAAAGCTAATCCTAAATTCAATCCGAAATCATAAATTAAATCGCCTTCTTTTTCAGATGTTTTAGCTACAATAGCACCCATTTTCATGGCAGCAGCAACGAGAACAGCAGTTTTATATTCGATCATTTTTAAATATTCGGGAATCGTAACATCGTTTCTTTTTTCGAAATCAACATCCCATTGTTGCCCTTCGCAAACTTCAAGTGCAGTTTTGCTGAATAACTTTGCTAGGTCTCTAAAAACGGTTGGATCGTATTGTTCAAAATACTGATAAGCGAGAATAAGCATCGCATCTCCGGAAAGAATTCCGGTATTCAGATCCCATTTTTCATGTACAGTTTCCTGTCCTCTTCGCAAAGGTGCGTCATCCATAATATCATCGTGAACCAGTGAAAAATTATGAAAAACTTCGACAGCCATTGCAGCCGGAAGCGCCACTTTATAATCAGTGTCAAAAACTTCTGAAGCCATTAAAGTTAGCACGGGACGCATTCTTTTTCCGCCAAGGCCCAAAATATATTCAATAGGTTCGTAAAGGTTTTTCGGCTCTTTACTGATGCTTTGGTTTTCTAAATATTTGATAAAAAAATCCTGGTATTGGCTAATATCGTGCATAAAATATAATCTGAATTGCGAGCCTCAAAGATACAATTCATTATTAATTATTCCTTTTTTAAAAATTTAAAAGATGAGTTTCCATTAAAAAGAGCTCTAAAACCCTTCATTTTAAAGGGATTAAAATTATTTTCAAAAAAACTTGGAAACTTTTTTGGTGTTTAGAGTTTCCTGTTTATATTTGCATCGTTAATTGGAAACTTCGAACACTGTAAAAGTTTCCGTGACGAGTTTTAATAATTTATAAACTCAATAAAATCAAATATTTATGAAAACAACATGGACCTTAGATTCTAGCCAATCAGATGTTTTAATTAAAATGAGACATTCTATAATTGCTTATATGGGAGGAACGACTAATAAATTTGATGGCTACGTGAATATTGAAGACAATGAAATTGAGGATGCTTCGGTTGAGTTTTCATTAGATATCAATAACAAAAAAGATAGTTTTCAGCAAATCGATACTTATTTACAACTTCAGGATTTCTTTGATGTAAATGAGCATCCGATTATTAGTTTTAAATCGACTTCATTTCAAAAGATAAACAACAATATCAACTTCTTTAAAGGTGATCTTACTATAAAAGATGTTACTAAAGTGGTTGAGCTTGATGCTGAGTTTATTGGTGTCAATACTTACAACGGAGAAAGAAAAGTTGCTTTTGAAATTAAAGGAGACATCAAACGTCAGGATTTTGGCTTGGATTATAATTCATTTAATCATAATGGAGGTTTGGCTTTAGGAAAAGATATTAAGCTTATAGCTAATCTTGAATTTAGTATATAAATCTTACATGAAGAATAAATTAATGTAAAATTATTACAAATAGCGTGGAAACTATTTTTTTGATTTTAGTTTCCTAAGTATATTTGTAATGCAATTTGAAAGTTAAAATGAAAGAGAAAATCATATCAAAAGCAAGTGAATTATTTTTAAAGCTTGGTTTTAAGAGCGTTACGATGGATGATATTGCAGGTGAAATGTGTATTTCTAAAAAAACGATTTACAAGTATTTCTGCAACAAAGAAGTTTTAATCGAAGAGAGTACATCTACAGTTCATAAACAAGTACATGAAGTTATCGATACGATTGTAGCCAAAGATTACAATGCGATTCACGAGAATTTTGAAATTAGAGAAATGTTTCGTGATATGTTTAAAAACGCAACAGATACCTCTCCGTTATATCAGTTAAAAAAGCATTATCCTGAAATCTATCAAAATATAATGACGCACGAAATCGATCAGTGTAATCATTATTTCAGAGATAATATTTTGAAAGGAATTCGCGAAGATCTATACAGAGCAGATTTGAATATAGATTTATATGTAAAATTTTATTACACTCTGATTTTTCATATAAACGAAACTACGGTTTCAGAACGAGAAGCACAAAAAATAGAATTAGAAGCGCTGGAGTATCACACCAGAGCAATGGCAACCGAAAAGGGAATACTGGAATTAGAAAAACAACTTAAAAAAATTACTATTTAATCATCAATCTATGAAACGAATAATTCTTATATTTTTGTGTTCAATTGGCTTGTCTGCCAACGCACAAGTCAAAACACTAACCCTGAAAGATGCTGTTATTTATGCGCTTGAAAATAAAGCGGACGCAAAAAAAGCAAAATTACAGGTTGAAAATAGTGAGTATAAAATTCAGGAAGTACGTTCAAGAGCTTTACCACAAATCTCTGCAAACGGAAACTTAACTTACAATCCAGTAATTCAGACAACAGTTATTGATGGAGCTGGTTTTGGTCAGCCGGGAACTACGATTCAGGCGGCATTTGGTCAAAAATGGACTTCAAACGCTGGGCTTTCATTAACTCAGACAATATTTGATCAATCTGTTTTTACCGGATTAAGAGCGGCAAGATCTACTCGTGAATTTTATCAAATAAACGATCAGTTGACTGAAGAACAAGTAATTGAAAGAGTTGCTAATAACTACTATTCAGTTTATGTACAAAAAGAAAGATTGACTTTATTAGACAGTAATTACGTAAACACAACAAAAGTTCGTGACATCGTAAAAGGACAATTTGATAACGGTTTGGCTAAAAAAATTGACTTGGATCGTATCGTAGTTAAAATGTCAAACATTGATACAGAACGTCAGCAAATTAAAAATCAAATTACTTTACAGGAAAATGCTTTAAAGTTTTACATGGGAATGCCTATTGAAGCTCAAATCGATATGCCAAAAGAAGAATTTGAAGTTGTTCCTGCTGCATTAACAGAAGTGCCAAATGTTGAAAACAGAACGGAATATTTGCTTTTGAAAAAACAAGAAGAGCTTTTAGTTTACAATAAAAAAGCTGTTGAAGCAGGATATTATCCAACACTTTCTTTGACTGCAGGTTATAATTATATTGGTCAGGGGCCACAAATGCCTTGGTTTGCAAAACCATCAGATGGTGTTTATTGGTCAGATTACTCTGCAATTGGATTAAACTTACACGTGCCAATTTTTACAGGATTTGGAACTCGTGCTAAAGTAAGACAAGCTGATGTAGAAATCAGATCACTTCAGGAAGATATTAAAGACACAAAACTTTCGCTTGATTTAGATTACAGAAATGCAATGGCTCAAATTGATAATAACCTTGTGACTATCAACAATCAAAAAGAAAATATGCGCTTAGCGACTGAGATCTTAGGCAATACAAAAAACAATTATCTTCAGGGATTGGCATCATTAACAGATTTGTTAGATGCTGAAAATGCACAACTTGAAGCTCAGAATAATTTTACGAGAGCAGTTTTGAATTACAAAATTGCCGAAATAGCACTAATCAAATCAAAAGGCGAACTTAAAACTCTTATTAAATAACTAATTACAATGAAGAAAACTATTATAACAATCGTAATCATAATCGCAGCACTGGGTGTGATGGGATATGTCTTAAATAATAATAAGAAGGAGAATAAAGCAAAAACAGATATCGTAGCAGAGAAAAATGCTGCAGTTTCAGTAAAAGTAACTCCTGTAAAAACAGAAGAAATTTCACTGGATTTCGTTGCAAACGGAAACTTTCAACCAATTCAACAATTAACATTTTCTGCTGAGAAATCTGGAAAAGTAATTAGTGTTTTGGCTAAAGAAGGAGATTACGTAAAAGTAGGTCAGACTTTATTAACAATGAGAGGTGACGTTATTAATGTAAGTGCTCAACAAGCGCAAGCAGTTTACCAAAATGCAAAATCTGATTATAGCAGATACGAAAATGCTTTTAAAACTGGTGGAGTTACAAAACAACAATTAGATCAGGCAAAATTAGCGTTAACAAATGCTGAATCTAATTTGAAACAAGCAAACATTAATGTTGGAGATACTAAAGTTAAAGCTCCAATCAATGGATTTATCAATAAAAAATACATTGAGCCGGGATCTATCTTAACAGGAATGCCTGCAACTGCTTTGTTTGATATTGTAAATGTTTCTAAATTAAAATTAGTAGTTACAGTAAACGAAAATCAAGTTGCTAGTTTGAGAGTAGGAAACCAAATCAATGTAACAGCGAGTGTTTATCCTGATAAAACTTTTGTTGGAAAAATCACTTTTATTGCTGCAAAAGCGGATGAGTCTTTAAACTTCCCGGTAGAAATTGAAATCGCAAATAATATCAATAACGACCTGAAAGCAGGTATGTACGGAACTGCAAATTTTGCATCAAACCAACAAAAACAACATCTTATGGTTGTGCCTAGAAATGCTTTCGTAGGAAGTGTTAGTAGTAACGAAATCTTCGTGGTTCAAAATGGTATTGCAAAATTGAAAAAAGTAACTGCTGGAAGAATTTTAGGAGATCAGGTAGAAATCATCAATGGATTAACTGACGGAGAAATTGTAGTTATTACAGGTCAAATTAACTTACAAGACGGTAATACAGTAGAAATTATTAAATAATTATAGGCTATAAGCAGTAAGCTATAAGCTTTAAGCGATTCAAAAGCCTAAAGCATATAGTGTACAGCCTAAAGCATAAATAAGCAAATATGAAATTAGCCGAAATATCCATAAAACGTCCGTCGTTAGTAATTGTATTGTTTACAATTCTAACACTTGGTGGATTGTTCAGCTACAGCCAGTTAGGTTATGAGCTGATCCCAAAATTTGAACAAAACGTTATTACAATTTCTACAGTTTATCCGGGAGCTTCTCCAAGTGAGGTAGAAAATACAGTAACCAAGAAAATTGAAGATGCGATCGCATCCTTAGAGAATGTTAAGAAAATTGACTCAAAATCATATGAGAGTTTATCTATCGTTTCGATTACATTAACATCAAATGCAAAAGTCGATTTTTCTCTGAATGATGCACAGCGTAAAATAAACGCGATTATTAGTGATTTGCCAGATGATGTTAAAACACCGGCATTGACCAAATTCTCGCTGAGTGATTTACCAATTATGACGCTTGGTGCCAACGGAAAAATGGACGAAGCAGCGTTTTATGACTTAATTGACAAAAAAATCGCTCCTATTTTATCTCGTGTACAAGGTGTTGCTCAGGTAAACATTATTGGTGGATCTGAACGTGAAATTCAAGTGAATCTTGACGCATTAAAAATGCAGGGTTACGGATTATCTATTCCTCAGGTACAGCAAAATATTTTGACTTCGAATTTAGATTTCCCAACAGGAAACATCCAAACTCGTAACCAAAAAATATTAATTCGTTTAGCGGGTAAATATAAAAGTGTTGAAGAATTAAGAAACCTTGTTGTTTCTTCTCAAAACGGAATTCAGGTTCGTTTAAGTGATATTGCAGATGTTCAGGATACTCAAAAAATTGCTGAAAAAATATCACGTGTAGATCAAAAAAGTGCGATCGTTTTACAAATCGTAAAACAATCTGATGCAAATGCGGTTGCCGTAAGTGAGCATTTATTAAAAACAATTGCTACTCTTGAACAAGATTATAAAGCAAATCAGTTAAAACTAGAAGTTGCAAAAGACAGTACAGTTTTTACTCTTGAAGCTGCAGATTCTGTAGTTCACGATTTATTAATTGCAGTAGTTCTGGTAGCTTTTGTAATGTTGTTCTTCTTACATAGTATTAGAAACTCGTTGATTGTAATGGTGTCTATTCCGGCATCTTTGATTGCTACCTTTATTGGTATTTATTTAATGGGATACACATTAAACTTAATGAGTTTACTTGGATTATCTCTTGTGGTTGGTATTCTGGTCGATGATGCGATTGTGGTCCTCGAGAATATTTATCGACACATGGAAATGGGTAAAAGCCGAATTCGCGCTTCTTATGATGGAACAGCAGAAATTGGTGGAACCGTAACTTCGATTACATTAGTAATTGTGGTTGTATTCTTGCCTATTGCGATGAGTTCTGGATTAGTATCTAATATCATTACACAATTTTGTGTTACGGTAATTATTTCAACGATGTTATCGCTTTTAGCTTCATTTACAATTATCCCTTGGTTATCATCTCGTTATGGTAAATTAGAGCATATTGAAGGAAAGAATTTATTTGGAAGAATTATTCTTGGTTTCGAAAGTTATTTAACACGTTTTACAAACTGGGTTTCTGAATTATTGACTTGGTGTTTAGATCATTATGTTAAAACTATTTTAGTAGTTCTTGTATTGTTCTTTGGATCAACAATTGGATTAATGGGCGGTGGATTTATCGGTGGAGAGTTTTTCGCATCTTCTGATAGTGGAGAGTTCTTAGTTCAAATCGAAATGCCAAAAGATGCTTCGTTAGAACAAACGAACTTCATGACTCAAAAAGCCGAAGCTTATTTAAAAGCTCAGGAATATGTTCACAGTCAAATTACAACGGTAGGACAAACTTCAGAAGGTTTTGGAGCATCGCAAGCTACAGCTTACAAAGCGGAGATTGACGTAAAAATGATCGAACAAAAAGATCGTACTGATGATGCTAACGTTTACGCAGCAAAAATCAAACGTAAATTAGAAAAAGTATTAGTTGGAGCAAAAGTAAAAACCGTTCCTGTAGGTATCTTAGGAACTGCTGAAGATGCAACTTTAGGATTAATTGTAACAGGTCCTTCAACAGAAAGTGCTATGGCATTTGCAAAATTAGCTGAAGCTGAATTACGTACAATTCCTGGAACAACAGAGATTAAATTAACTGTTGAAGACGGAAACCCTGAGATCAACGTTAAAGTAGATCGTGATAAAATGGCTGCTTTAGGCTTAACGCTTCAAACAGTTGGTTTAACTATGCAAACTGCTTTTAGTGGAAACACAGATGGTAAATACAGAGCTGGAGAATACGAATACGATATCAACATTAGATACAATGCATTCGATAGAAAAAGTATTACAGATGTTAGTAACTTAATATTTGTAAACGCAGCAGGACAACAAATTAAATTGTCTCAATTTGCTACAATTACAGAAGGTTCAGGACCTAGCCAGTTAGAGCGTAGAGATAAATCTGCTTCGGTAACTGTAAAAGGACAAAACGTTGGGGTTCCATCAGGAACAATCGTTCAACAATGGCAGGTTAAATTAGACAAGTTGAAAAAACCAGCCGGAGTAAACTACATTTGGGGTGGTGACCAAGAGAATCAATCTGAAGGATTTGGTACATTAGGAATCGCTTTATTAGCCGCTATTATTTTAGTTTACCTTGTAATGGTTGGACTTTATGATAGTTTCGTTCACCCGTTTGTTGTATTGTTTGCAATTCCGCTTTCGTTTATTGGTGCTATGTTGGCATTAGCTTTGACTAATAACTCATTGAACATCTTTACGATCTTGGGTATCATCATGTTGATTGGTCTGGTGTGTAAGAATGCGATCATGCTTGTCGATTATACCAACCAAAGAAGAGCTGCCGGAGAATCAATCAGAACAGCATTAATTCAGGCAAATCACGCACGTTTACGTCCGATCTTGATGACAACAATTGCGATGGTATTTGGGATGTTCCCAATTGCATTAGCATCTGGAGCAGGAGCTGAATGGAAAAACGGATTGGCTTGGGTAATTATCGGAGGATTAATTTCTTCGTTATTCTTAACCTTGATCGTAGTTCCTGTAATTTATAATATCATGGAGAAAATAATTCATAAATTCTCTAAAGGAGAGAAAATCGACTACGAAGCTGAAATGGTTGCAGATTATGTGCACACCGAATTAAGTGAAGACGGTTTTAATCCTAAACATACCCATTAATTGATTTAATTTTAGATTGAAAAGTCCCAAATTCTGAAAGGAGTTTGGGATTTTTTTATGCATTCAATTCAAAAGTTTATAGTTGAAATTTATAAAGTATAGAAGCAATACAATTCGCTTTTTAGTAAACATTGTTTCCCGCTTTCGGCTTTATCTTTTTTGAGACGAAAATCCCGAAGTATCGGGACGTCTCAAAAAAGGATACCGCCTCACTCGGGGCTAATCTCAAACATTTGGCTTCTTTTATACAATCAAAAAAAATCCAAACTCCTACCGATAGTCCGGCATTGGAGTTTGGATTTTTTTATTGATTCCTTCTAATCCAATTCTAAAATTTTGGAACGAGATTGGAATTTGGATTTTTAAGTATTAGAATTTTATTCTCGTTATTTCTTCACAAGTTTCACGATTTTTACTTGTGCTTCAGCTTTTACTTTTAAGAAATAGAATCCTGAAGAAATATTCGATAAATCAATATCAGCATGATCGCTATCTATTTTTTTAGATAAAACAGAAGCTCCCGAAACAGCATATATTTCTATTTCATCAATCACCGAAGTATTGTTTATCGTCAATAGATGCTTCACCGGATTTGGATAATACTTGAAATTCGGAAGTATAAAATCTGATGTTGAAAGCGAACCATTTAATTTAGCCGTAACAGCAAGACGATCTTTACTTTCAACTCCGTTAATAGTTTGAGAAGCATAATAAGTCACTCCGTTTACAAGAACCGTTGTTAATGGCAATGGAGTTTCATTTGTTTTATTATTCTTACCACCTGAAGGGCTTTGACTGCTATACCACTGAATATTTTCTCCTTCAACAACCAAATCTGCTAAAGTTTGTCCGGGTTTAAATTCAACAATTGTTTCGTTTTTTCCTTCGGACAAAGGAGCGGGAGGTTCAATAACAAAATCGAAGATGACATAACATCCGCTTGCATCCTGAACAATTGCACTGTAATTGCCAACTTCTAAATTTGTGAATGTATTATTTGGTGTAAATGCACCCAAATTCGGCGAAATAGCATATAAATAAGGAGCCAAACCACCAACGGCAGTAATTGTTGCCGTATGGCCTTCTACATTTATAGAAGCAATAAGAGGTTCCGGTTGTTTTAATTCTACAACTACTACTACAGAACACCCATTGACATCTCTGGCAGATATAATATAAGTACCTGCAGGGACATTAAAAGTGTTACTGGTTTGAAATGGACCACCATTTATTGAATAATCATACGGAGCTTGACCACCTGAAACAGTAGCTTGTATTATTCCATTTTGAGTACAATTTGCCGGTGAGACAACTGTAGCTACTATACTTAAAGGATTTAACGCCGATAAAACAGCAATAATTGAAGTGATATTATTTTGAGCATCACGGACTTTTATCTCATAATTTCCAGGATTGAAAGTAGAAAACAAGTTTGAAGTGCTATATGTAATTCCATTGTCAAAAGAATACGTATAGGGAGCGGTTCCTCCAGCTGCAATTACCGTTATTATCGCCGGATTATTACAACTTATAGGAATTGTGGTATAGGTTGCCACAAGAGGAGATGGTGATAAAACATTAATTCCTGATTGTAAAAAGATACATCCACGTGAATCAGTTACTCTTATAGTATAAGATCCTGGTGTTAAATCTGTAAAAACATTAGAAGTTTGTGTCGGGATCACAATTGTTCCATTATTATTTTGAAGCGAATAAGTATAAGGAAGATTTCCTCCTGAAGCAGTAACTGTAATTTTTCCGCCGTTAGTAGTCGTTGCATTTACAACGTTTGTTGATACTGCTAAAAGAGTAGGTTGTGCTATTGTTATGCTAGAAATAGTTGTACATCCTACGGCATCTTTAACAGTTACATTATAGATTCCGGCAGGTAAATTATTAAAAACTTTAGAAGAGGTAAATACAGCTCCCAAAGAATAAGTATAAGGAGCAGTTCCTCCAGCTACATTCGCTACTATTGTACCGTCTTGAGCCCCGTTGCAATTCACGTCAGTTTTAGTCAAATCAAGCGTTAACGGAACGTATGTTTTTACTTTATAAGTAATTCTACTTGTATTACCTATAGCATCTTTTGCATAAAAAATATAATTCGAGCCTGATTGTAAATTTGCAACGCTATTAATTGTTCTATAGGTCACACCTGCATTAAACGAATAAAGATATGGCGCTGTACCTCCCGATGCGTTAAGAGTTAAACTCTCTCCAGGGTTTTGACAAGTAATAGGACTAACATTGCTTATACTTATCGAAATTGGTCCCGGAAGCACAAGCGTCGCGTCGACACTTTGAGACTCACAACCGTTAGCATCTTTAGCAGTTATAGTATAAGTTCCTTCAGGTAATCCGATATAGCCCACTGAAAGCGAATTGTCAAATATTACTTTACCTGTAGCACTATCTTTAACCTTATAAGTATACGGAGCAACACCATTGATAGTACTCATTCTTATAACTCCATCAACATAACCGTCAGCTGTTTCATAAGAAACTGTAGCAGTTGTTTTTACAGGATCGTACGCTTTGACAGTAAAATGAGTTTGCGCTTCGTTACCAATCGCATCCTTCAATAATATTGAAAAAGTACCCGGAGTTAAATTGGTTTTTCCCGGATTACTACTTGTATAAGTGACACCACCGTCATATGAATAAAGGTATGGAGCAACACCTCCGGAAGCACTTACAACCAAAGAAGCATTTTTGAGACAGCTAATAGGAGTTTTAACAGCATTCAATACAATTGGATTTGTTATCGCAACAATTACATTACTACTAGTCGTTTTACAGCCATTTGCATCTGTAACGCTTATAGTGTATGAACCTTCAGTCATTCCGCTATAGATTCTGATATTTTGATTTAGTGATACTTGTACGCCTCTCGTGTCATTTCTTACAGAATAGAGATAAGGCGCTTTCCCTCCTGAAGGATTTAGTTTTATAAGTCCACCAATTGCTCCATCATTATTTAAAGATTTAATATCAATACCAAGTACTAAAGCATTTGGCTGAGCGATTGTTGCAGAATAGGAAACGATACATCCTCTGCTATCTTTAACAAAAACATTATGAACGCCTCCGGTCAAAGAAGTGAAAGTTTTATTTGCGGAATAATCACTACCATCGATAGCATAACTATAAGGAGATGTACCACCAGAAGCAGTTACGGTTATTGCTCCCGTTGCCGAACCATAACAGGTCGCATTGGTAATGTTTGCTGTAATAGCGATAGCTGTAGGTTGATTAATTTTTACAGATGTAAAAAGAAGACATCCTAGTTTGTCTTTTACATAAGCGACATAATTACCTGCGGCTAAATTTTTAAAGACATTACTCGATTGATATCCCGATCCAACGGAATACATATAAGGAGCAACCCCGCCATTTACTAAAATCACTATAGAACCATCACTACTACCATAACATTGGCTATTTACAATTTGAGGTGCCATAGTTAAATTGCGATACGGTGCCACTGTTAAAGTGCTTGAATAAATACATCCCGCAGCATCTTTAACATTTACAGTATAAGTACCTGCATTTTTGTTAAAGTTATTACTGGAAACATATGGCTCATTATCTACTGAATACAGATATGGAGGAGTTCCGCCAATTACAGTAGCAGTAAGTATAGCGCTGCCATTACAATCAAGCGGTTTCGATATAGAAATATATGCATTTAACTTTTTAGCTGGATTTATTACAATTGTATTTGTGTTCGAAATTGTATTTGCAGCATCTTTTACAATTATATTATACGTTCCCTCAACAAGATCAGTAAAGACATTGCCAGATTGGTAAGTTGCTCCGCCATCTGCAGAATAGGTGTAAGGAGATTGCCCTCCGCTAGCAGTAACAGCTATTGTTGCGTTACTAACACAATCTAACGTTTTTGTAATTACTGCCGTTGAAGTTAAAGAATCCGAAACCTCAATAACTGTCGCAAATGTTGCAATACAACCTTGAGAATCTTTTACTTGTACAAGATAATTTCCTGAAACCAAAGCCCTAAGAATATTACTGCTTTGATAAGTGATTCCATCTAAAGAATATTGATAAGGAGCAGTTCCTCCAGAAGCCGTTACTGTTATTTCTGAACCAGAAGTCGTTAAAAGTGCAGTTAAAACCGTAGGCTGAGTGATCACATAATCAATAGTTGATGCACAACCCAGAGCGTCTCTTACTTTTAGTGAATAAGTTCCAGCGATAAGTCCTGTATATGTATTACTACTTGTGTAAGCACCATTATTTATAGAATATTGATAAGGAGCTTGTCCGCCAGAAGTGCTAACAGTTAAGGAAGCATCACTACCATTACAGGATATTGAAGTGTTTGAAGCAGTTAAAACTAAAGGTGCAAGAGACTGTATTGTTGTAATTACAGTTGAAGAAAGACAACCGTTAGTATCTTTTACCGTTATTGTATAATTACCTGGAGAAAGATTATAAAAAGTATCGGCAGATGTATAAACTCCACCATTAAGAGAATAAATATAAGGAGCTCGCCCGCCTATTGCCTGAACTCTTATTGTTGCCTTACCAGTACAATCTGTTTGGGTAACAAATGTAGTCGCATTTACAGGAGCAGGATTATTTAATACAATTGTATTTGAATTTGAAATAGTATTTGCAGCATCCTTTACTTTTATAGTGTAGGTTCCGGCAGCTATATTAGTAAAAACATTATTCGATTGATAAGATGTTCCTCCATTTATTGAGTATACATATGGAGGTTGACCTCCAGTAGCATTAACCGTTATCGAAGCGCCACTCATACAATCTAATTCTTTAGTAATGATTGTTGTAGAAGTTAAAGGATCCGGAGCCACAATTGTTGTTGCGAATGTTCTTATACAGCCGTTAAAATCTCTTACTTGTACCGTATAATTCCCTGAAGTTAAAACTGTAAAAGTATTACTAGTTTGATAAGGACCGCCATCTAAAGAATATTGGTAAGGAGCAGTTCCTCCAGAGGTAGTTAAGGTTATATCCGCACCTGAAATAGATAAGAGTGCAGTTAAAGCAGTTGTTGGCTGATTGATAATGTGATTAATAGTTGACAAACAACCGGCAGCGTCTCTTACTTTTAGCGTATAAGTCCCGGCAGTAAGTCCGTCGAATGTATTACTAGTTGCATAAGCACCATCGTTTACAGAGTATTGATACGGAGCTTTTCCACCAGTAGCATTAACAGTTACAGAGGCAGAACCCCCGTTACATAATATCGAAGTATTTGTAGCAGTTGCGCTTAAAGTTATAAACGGGTCTATTGTAACATTAAAGATTGAAGAAACACAATTTTTTTGATCTTTTACAACTACACGATAAGTGCCGGCAGGAAGATTAGAAAAAGTATTATTAGAGCTGTAATTTATTCCGCCATCGAGAGAATAAAAAAATGGCCCATATGCTCCGGTTGGTATAACAGTTATAATTGCATTACTAGTACAGCTTATAGGTGAAACTGTAGTATTTACACCAATTGGAGGAGGTGGATATATTATAATTGGAGTTCCATTTGTGACTGTATTTACAGCATCTTTTACTACTATATTATAAGTTCTTCCAGGAAGATTAAAAAAAACATTATTTGTTTGAAATGTTGCTCCTCCATCTATAGAATATTGATAAGGAAGTTGCCCTCCAGATGCAGTAATAGTAAATATAGCACCACTAGTACAATCAATTTCTTTAGTAATAGCAACTGTAGTATTCAAAGGAGGCAGAACAGTTACTGGTACCATTACCATACAACCATTAGAATCTCGCACCCTGGGAGTATAATTTCCAGGAGTAACAACCTGAAAAACATTACTAGTTGAATAACTTATTCCGTCTAAAGAGTATTGGTAAGGCGCCATTCCTCCTGTAGCCGTAACAATTACATTTTGATTAGAAACCATAGCAGTTGCAACTAAAGCCGTTGGCTCAGTTATTTGAACGGTTTGTCTCATCGATGGACAACCCAAAGCATCTTTTAGTATTATATTGTGAGTACCCGCTGATAAATTAGTAAAAACACCAATTGGATTATCGATATAAACGGTAAAAGGACCGCCATCCAAACTATAAGCATAAGGAGCTTTACCTCCAGACGGAACTACAGTTAAAGAACCGTCATTTTGCCCATAACAGTGAGCCGCTGATATAACAGTTGTAAAAGTTAAATCTTGATATACTTTTATATTAAAAAACTTTGTTGTAACAGTTCCTTGATTATCTATTCTGGCATAAATAGTTTTAGACAATTCCGAACTACTATATACTGTTGGTTGTACAATTGCATTTACGTTGGCAGTTGCATCTTCAGAACTTAAGTGATAACTAATAGTAGTTTCTGCAGGGTTTAAATTACCGAGTAAAAGCGACTGATTAATCGTTAAATCAAATTGGGTGTCTCTGAAACAATGCTCTATATCATTGACCTGAGCATAAAAATAATTAGTAACCAGTAAAAGAAAAAAAAGTAGAGTTTTTTTCATAGTATTAAATTTGTTAAAGTGGCGTTAACAAATATATACAAAAAACGCAGTTTTCGAAAAATATAAAATAAAGATTGTTAAAAAAATAATATTGGGATTGTAAATCTCAATCAGTTTTTGAAACTTGAATGGTTTGGAATTTACAATTTCAAATACAAATAATGGTTGTAATAATCGATGATTCCTTTACCTTCAAGTAAAACATCAGCACCAATAATACCATGAACAGGTTTTGCCTTAAAAGATTCTAAAGCTTCATTAACATGCGAAAGATCAAAAATCACGATACCAAAATCCGAGTTTTTCCAACTTCCGAGTTGTAATTTATTATGTGCCGAAGTCTGCGTTTTCATCCCAGTTCCTCCAGCTCCGGAAGCTTTGGTTTTAGACTTTTTTGCTGTTAATTCAAAACGTTCGATACTTTCAAATCCAACGCAGGAATTTGATGCTCCCGTATCTAAGATGAAATTTCCGGAAACACCATTGATTTTAGCTTTTACTAAAAGGTGTTGTGTTTTGGTGACTTTGAATTTTATTTTTTTGTAATTCTCTTTTTTGAGAATCTCGTGAAGATTTTCCATTTTCGATAATGATTGAAAACCAAAAATAAGCCAATTACAATCAATAAACTAATCACATAATAGATATAATTTCCTGATTTTTCTTCAACAGAAATAGAACCATAATACACAAAAGAACTCCAGTAATAAGGAGATTTCTTAGCATTTGGAATTGATTTGTCTTTCAGGAAATCCAGTTTAGCATTAGCATTAGCTTCAAAATACGGAACATCATTTTTAATGTTTTTATAAAAATCAGCCATAAAAACCGATGTCGTATAATCGTTTACCTTCCATAAAGAAAACATTAAATTCTGAGCTCCGGCAAACTGAAAACCTCTTGCGACGCTCATTGCGCCTTCGGCTTTGTAGAGTTTTCCAATTCCGGTTTCGCAGGCACTTAAAACCACTAAATCAGGATTAATATTCAAATTATACAATTCTGAGTATAAGATTTCCTGATCATAAAATTTAATACTTGCCGGAGTTTCAATATCGCCCGAAGAAGCATGTGTGCTTAAATGCAAAATAGAATATTTGCCAGCATTATTTTTGAAATTTGAAAAACTCGCATCAGAATTTTCTAAATATTTTCCTTTGAAATTACTTCGAATCGATTCTAATTCATTTTTAGAATAACCCAATTCAAAAGGTGTTTTTTCGAAAATAGGAAAAACTCCTAAAACTGTTTTTTCAGATTTTGAAACTGGTTTTGAATTCAGATAATTACTAGCCGAATTATTATAGGCAATTCTAAAATCATTCAATAAATAATGCATTTTGGCAAAATTAGTTGTAGAAGATTCTTGTGTAATTAAAGCTTCAAAAGGCAGAAAATTCAAAATCCCGTCAGGAACAATGATGAGGTTATTATAGATTGCGTTTTGAGGTAATTTCAGAACATTATAAGCCACATTTCCGTAATGATTGTATCCGGAAATGTCATCTGTAATGTTGTTCGCATTGTTGAAATAATCTATAAACTGCACAATTTTTGGAATTGCAATGTCAGTGATATTAATATGATTTAAAGCAATTCGGTTATTTTGTAAAATGAAAAAATAAAGTCTTTCAGAACCCATAAAATAGTAGAGCATTATCGCTTTATCTTTTTCCAGTTTTGATAAAAGTGCTTTTATGTCGCAATTTTCAGGAATATAATTGGAGCTTTCAGTTTGGATTTTTTTTAGCGAAAGCATCAATTCGTTTTGTTTTTTTATCGCCGAATTAATACTAGAAATATTAGCCAAATCTCCTTTTTGCTGCTCTTTTAGAATGTTATTATTTAAAGTTTGAAGTTGGTGCAAAAGCTGTTTTTCTTCTTCGGAAGCATTTTTAATATTCGAACGATACCCTTTTAAAATACCTGATTTGGTTCTTTCAGATAATTGAAAAGCTTTTTCGAGATATTCAGTTTTATTTTCTTTTCTATATAATTCATCATAAATAGAAATGCATTTTTCGGTACGATTTCGCGCTCTGATTTGTGTAATGATTTTTGAGTTTTCGTAAACCAAAACATTCATCAACAAATCTTCAATATCAAAAGAAAGCCTGAAAGTTTCAAGCGCTTTTTTAGGCTGATTTTGTCGAGAGAAAATTTCTGCTTGCAAATCCAGAACATCCATTAAGACCGTTTCAGCATACAATTGATTTTGATTAGGTAGTATATTTTTTGAATTGTAATTCGGAATCAGAATCTTAAAAATTGCCTGAATCTGTTTCGCACTTTCATCATGTTTTCCTTCATCAAAAAGCAAAAGCGCTTTTTCATAATATAGTTTTGCGAGTTTTCTGGGTTGACGATTTTTTGTTTCTAGAAATAACTTTTCAGCCTTTTGCATATAAGAATCAGCAATTTCAAATTGTTGCCATTGTCTGTTCATTGAAGCCAGATTGCGATAAGAATTCGATAATGTTTCAGATTGCCCTTTTTCGTTTTGGAGGTATTGCATTGAAGATTTAAAAGCTTTTTCAGCATTATCTGGCGCATTTTTAATCAATATAAATTGTTTTGATCCTAGCCAATAACTATTCCCCAAATTATTCAATAAAATCCCTTTCTGAGAATTTGATAGTTTCTCTGTTTTTAAAGTGCTTTCCAACAATTCAATTGCCAAAGAAATTTTACCCGAACTTTGATAAACATTCGATAAATTAAGAATCGCAGCAAATTTTTGTTTTGCAGTGTCAGGATAATTTTTAGAAGTATTTACAATAAAAAAGTATTGTTTTATAGTGTTTTCGGCGCTGTCATAATCTCCCAAAACCGTATATAAATTGCCTAAAGGTTTTAGGCAATATTCTATAATATCATAATTGCTAAGTTTGTTTTTCTGATAGATTTGCCAGGCTTTTTCGTAACTGGAAATCGCTTTTTCGGTTTGCCCGAATTGGTTTTCATAATATGCTTTATTGCAATTTAGAACTACAATTGCCAATAATTCGTCTTTAGTTTTTGGTTTTGAACTCTTCCAGAAATCAACTTCAATAGTATTCAGATTTTCTATGGCTTTCGCCGAAGGATTCGCCACAAAGACATCAACCGCATTGTATATTTTATCCTCCTGATTCTGCGCTGATAGAATCATTGTTGTGAAGAATAAGATATAGCAATATAGTTTTTTCATATTAAAGTTTTTTCGCCACGAATTCACGAATTATTCATAATGATTGAGAAAGAAAATTCGCGAATTCGTGGCTAATTTTTTATAATTAATGACTTTAAAACTTCCAGATTCCATAAAACTGAAAATAGTTGAAATTTTGTTCGAAGTTAATCACATATCGTGCGCCTAAACTTGGACCAATTCGGGCAAAACCAGCTGTTAAATCAAATAAAAGTCCAGTTTTTAAATTATCAAATCCGCTTTTTACGGAGTTTGATTCTCTCTTTGTGTCAATTACAATTTGATCCGTTCCGCCCTCAAAACTTTCAATTTTCTTATTGATAATTTGTTCAGATGAAATATCAAAATTCGCCTGAATTCCTGCGCCAATTCCAATATAAGTATTAATGTTATATCGCAATAAAACCGGAACTTCCCAGTTTACGCTTTTGTTTTCTGTTGTCGTTGTCGTACGCTGAAATTGCTTTACACCATTTGGATTTACCACCGTTTGATCGATTACGGTTGTACCACTTTCATATTTATTCAAAGCATTTAACCATTCGGCTTGCCAATAAAAACGATACGATTTAAAAGGCGAAATCGTGGCGCCAACAAAATAACTCGTCGATTTTTCAAGATCGGGATATACATTATAACCTGCTTTTGCACCAATAGATATTCCGGGCAAGAATCGGGTAGTGGCATAATTGGTAATTATAGGTTCGTTCTTGTCAAAAATAATAGCGGTGCGGCTTCGGGTTTTTACTTTATGAAAGTCTTCATTGAACTTCATCGAGTATTTGACAAAACCTTTTGTACTGTCTTTTTCGTGTACATTTTTCTGTTCGCTTCCGGGCAAATAAATGTTTTTGAACGTAAAGAAAATCTGTTTTTGTTTGATAATCGTATCAAGACAACTTACGGTTGGTTCTTCGCCTTTTGGGCAAATCGGACATTTAGGATACATATCTTCGACCTGAAATGTTTTCTTATCAAACATATCTGGAATATCGGTTTCTAACCGAATCATTCTTGCGGGACCTTCGCCATTGTTTTGGAAACGCGTTTTAAAATTTACTCGTTTAAAACGTACTAATCTATAATTGATAAAACTTCCGTTAGAGCCCATTTTGTTAGGATCATGAGAAGTTACGATTTCCATTTCGAGATTTTTTATTTTATGGTTTTTATAACTTCGGTTTGGGACAAAAATACCGCGCATTGTAACCGTTGCGCTTGTGTCTTTGATCATTTCAGGAGTAGTTTTAAAAGTATAAAATACATTACGCGTTTCGCCAGGATTTGCATCGTCAAATTCTAAAACCGAAACATTATGATAGGTTTTATTGGCATCTAATAAAGACGCGTCAAGATCTTCTTCGGTAGTTGTGTTTCTGTATTTTTTGGCTTTGAAAGTGTTTTCGGCTGAAGCCAAATATCGATTAGAATCCTCAAGATCATTAACCGAAGCAACTGTTTTTTCTTGAACTTCGCGTTCGTTTGCATAGGTTCTGAAATCGACCAACTCGAAATTATTGCTTTTGAATTGTTTCTCATTATAGAACAAATATAGCTTTCCGCTTGCCACATAATTCTCCATATTTTGATAACCTACTACGACTACCATTTCCTGATCCGGAATGGGATCGCAGTTTTTTAAGATCGCAAATCCGTTTTGATCTGCGATTGAAGCAATGTCTTTATAATTAGTATCGGTAATGTCGTTTATGGCGACTTTTTTTGGTCGTGTTGCAGGAGGTTTTCCGTTGTCGTAATTGTTGGTTACGGCAAGTCTTGTGGTATATGTTCCTTTGTTTTTATAGACATGTTTCGGTTCTGCTTCCTTGCTGTAATGCCCGTCGCCAAGTTCCCATAAATAAGAATAACTTGGTTTTGGAGCGCCAGCAATTGGTATTAATGGCGGCGTTTCGGGTTTATAAGTAACAACGTTTCCGTTTTGGATCAAACCAATATTGGCTCTTCGGGTTATGGTGTCTTTTACTTTGGTTTGTCCTATAGAGAGAATAGAAAATAGAATAAAGAAAATAGACGATAGTGGTTTCATAACTTGAGGTTTTTTAGCCCTGATAGTAGTGGAAATCCTTTTGTGCCGGTGTTCGGCATAAAAGATTACTTCACTTAATTCGTATTTTAATCGGAGTTCAGTGAACTTCGTTTGTAACGAATAGCAGGATTAGCTTCTTAAAATCATCAGAATTAATTTTTAAAACTGGATTAAATGTAAAAAAAAGTGATGAGCAAATCACCACTTTTTCTTAAAAGTATTTTGTAAGTTACTGAATAGCATTGATTGCAGCTACCAGTTGAGCTTCTGTGCCGACTGTTGTTTCGGCTAAAGTAAAGGTGTAAACATCGTTGGCAGCAACGGTTACAGCTTTGATCGCATAGCGCCATTGTCCATTATCTTCGGTAACGAAAATCACGTGACAAGCTAAACCAATTGGGATTTGACCGTAGTGTTCGCTGAATAATCCAGCAGGCGTGTAAGTGTCCAGTTTAGCAAGTGCATTTGTTCCTTCGCCATCGTATGATAAGTATATTGCGCTATTGTTGTTGTCGTAACCATCAGGAGCATCAGCAAGAATGGTTGTTTTTGGTCTTGGATCGCTATAAAAACGGTCTACGTTTGTCCATCCAAAGTTTCCAAAAGTCACATAATAATTCGTTCCTTCACCTTGAACTCCGCCTTTTCCGCCATCAGTTCCGTCAGCATTTGGCTTATTGGCATCTCTCCAGGCTAATTCTCCTTTGTCATCAATTACGCCTTTCCATAAAGTCATTGTGTTGTCGACACCATCTGTTAAAGCTGCCGGAACGACCATTGTCATGTAGCAAGATGTTTTAAGTTCAACTCCGCCTTGTGTAGCTTTGATGAAGAATTCTCCGCCAGAAATCAATAAGTTTTTCTTTCCGTCGGCTGTGATTCCCATTGTTGGTTTGTTCGTGATTAACATGTTTCCTTTGTCAAAAAGTTCGATGTATTCGATATCAACTGCTCCGGTTACAGCAACTCCGTTTTTGGTTAAACAATCTCCGGGAATGTTTAGTTTAACTCCTTTTGCAGATGTTATAGTTACAACACCAGTTCCGGCTGTAATGGTAAAGTTTTGAGTGTTTTTCTTAATTCCTTTTTCGTTAATGCTTTTAAAAGCAGCTCCGGTTGGAGGCGAAATAAGATTGTTGTTATCGCCATCGCTATTGTCGCAACTTGCGAATGTGATTACTAATAAAAATAAAACTCCTAATTTTTTGAAATTTGTGTTCATGATTTCTAGTTTTTATAAATCTGTCCTGATTAGTATCAGGCGGTTTTTCAGATTTGGTTGTTAATTATCATTTTATGTTCTTATATCAATTTGGGTTTGATATTGTTACCCTTGTTTTGAAAATTTATTTTTTAAAATTCTTTTATACCCCTATATCAACACGCTTATAAAATTGTTACCCCTGTTTTTTATTTTTTTAATTTATTGGGAAAGGCATTTGTCTTCAAACAAGTTTCCGTCTTCGTCTACGGCAACCAGAATGTTTTTCTTTCGCGAAAGCGTAACAATCAAATACAACCAAACAATTACCCAAAGTCCAAAAGTGATACAAGTAAGAAAGAGGTGAAGCGAATGGTTAATGTTCTTCTTTTCTTTGGATAAAACCACATATGGTAATTTTTCGTTGTGTTCGATAATTACAAAACCATTTCGTTTTTTGGCAGCAATCATTTCGTTAAACTGATCTAAAGTTTTTTCGTTTGTAAATTGATACGTTTCCATTTTTCTTAATTTTTGAATTGATTTTTTTGCCACAAATTGCACGAATGAGCACGAATTTTAAATTCAACAATCTGTGTTAATCTGTTTAATCCGTTTTAATCTGTGTGCCATTTTCTTCCAATAAATAATCTGGCAAAAAGCATATTGTTACGTTATATCAACTTGATTTTATAATTGTTACCCTTTTGTTTAAAATTTATTTCAGATTCTTTTTCTTAAATTAGCTAACAAAAAGTTTTTTTATGAGTCAAAATAAAATTCATCCTGATCAAATGTATATTGAAGGACTTGCTGCAAATGACTCAGCAATCATTCACACGATTTACAAAAAATTCGTTCCTAAGGTCGTTATGTTCATTATGAATAACTCTGGCGATAAGGAACACGCGCAGGATGTGGTTCAGGAAGTCATGATTTTACTTTTTAATCAGGCCAAAGCCAATACACTTCAATTGACTTGTCCGTTTGATGCTTACTTTTTTTTATTGTGCAAAAGAAAATGGCTTAACGAACTCAAAAAAACTTCGAATAAAGGGGTAACAATTAATGAAGATGCAGTATCTATGAATGAATCTGCACTGGAATTAATTGGACAAACGGAAGAATTTGACGAAAAACAACAGCTTTTTGACACCATGTTTCAGAAACTGGGCGATAAATGTCAGGAATTGTTGAAGTTGAGTTTTACCACAAAATCAATGGAAGAAGTTGCTGAGAAACTAAACGTAACTTATGGATATGTCCGCAAGAAAAAATCGTTGTGCGTTGGTCAATTAACACAGTGGATTCAGGAAGCCAAAAATTTTAAATCTCTAAAAAATAATTAGTCATGAACGAAGAGCGCTACATATTATTCGATCAATATCTTCAAGGCGAACTGACGATTGATGAAAGAAATAAGTTTGAAAATCAATTGTCTCAAGATCCCGGAATGGCTTCGGAATTTGAGATTTTTAAAAATCTTCATACTCAATTAGAAAATAAATTTGAACATGAAGAAGAAAGAGAAGCGTTTAAAGCAAACTTAAAAACGATTTCAGACAAACATTTCAATACCAGTAAACCAAAAGTTATAGGATTAAATGCCTGGTATTTTGCGGCAGCAGCTTCTGTAGTGATTCTATTTGGATTATTCTTTTTTAATTACAATCAGAATCCGGCTTTTGAAGATTATAACCATCCCGAGCAAGCTTCATTTACAGAAAGAGGTGAAGCAAAACAAACTTTGAAACAAGCCGAAACTGCTTATAACGAAAGAAAATATTCAGAAGCAATTCCGCTTTTTGAAACTATTTTAAAAGAAAACAAAACACCCGAAGTTCAATATTTTTATGGCGTTTCGTTATTAGAAGAAAGTCATTATACACAAGCCGAAGCCATTTTTAATGAATTAAAATCAGGAACTTCTGTTTATAAAGAAAAAGCAAAATGGAATCTGGCTTTATCGAAACTAAAACAAAAAGACTACAAAGGCTGTAAAGAAATCCTGGGAACAATCTCTGAGGATTATGAAAATTACGACGACGTTCAGAATCTTCTGGAAGACTTAGATTAAGATTTTATAAAACACAAAGATTTCAATACATATTCAAACCCGACAGGTTTTTAAAACCTGTCGGGTTTATCATTTGGCAACAAACAGGAACACAACGCAAAACAAGAAAATCCGTTTAAATCCGCGTTTTCACAACGTGAATCCGCATCATCCGCGTGCCATCACATTCAAATTGGGAAAGTTTTTAATATTGTCGTAATTTTGAACCTTTAAAAAATTACAACAATTGAATTCAACACCTATAATTACCGACACGCACACACATTTATATTCAGAAGAATTTGATCAGGATCGTGACGAAATGATGCAAAGAGCTATAAATGCCGGAGTAACACGTTTTTTTATTCCTGCAATCGATGCCGCTGCAACGCAATCTATGTATGATTTAGAGCGAAATTATCCTGATTATGTGTTCTTAATGATGGGTTTGCATCCCACTTACGTGAAAGATAATTACGAAGAAGAGCTGAAACATGTAGAAACCGAACTGGCAAAAAGAAAGTTTTATGCCGTTGGCGAAATTGGAATTGATTTGTACTGGGATAAAACGCATTTAAAAGAACAACAAATCGCTTTTAAAAGACAAATTCAGTTAGCAAAACAATACACATTGCCAATTGTAATTCATTGCCGTGAAGCGTTTGATGAAATTTTTGAAGTTCTGGAAGAAGAGAAATCAGATGATTTATTTGGAATTTTTCATTGTTTTTCCGGAACACATGAACAAGCACTTCAGGCGATTTCTTACAATATGAAGTTGGGAATTGGCGGAGTTGTAACGTTTAAAAACGGAAAAATCGATCAGTTTTTAAACCAAATCGATTTGAAACATATCGTTTTAGAGACAGATTCGCCTTATTTAGCGCCAATTCCGTATCGTGGTAAACGCAACGAAAGCAGTTATTTAGTAAATGTTATTAGCAAATTAGCAGATATATATGACGTTTCTGAAGAAGAAATAGCAGAAAAGACAACACAAAATTCTAAGGACGTTTTTGGGATTTAATATGTACCTTACAATAGTTTAATTTTTTTTTTGTTCTTTTGCCCACTTAAAACCAATATAAATAATGCAGAAATTTGATGCCATTCGACCGTTTTATGATTCTGAAATAAATGAAGCACTTCATGATGTTGTCAATCATCCAATGATGAAAACCATGATGAACTTTACTTTTCCGGAAGTAGAAGATGAGGTTTGGAAAGAGCAACTTAAGAAAACACATTCGATTCGTGATTTTCAATGCAACTTTATTTATAATACCATACAAAAGGTTTTAGAGAAAAGTTCTGAAGGACTTACAACTTCAGGATTTGAAAAACTGGAACCAAATACATCTTACTTATTTATCTCTAATCACAGAGATATTCTATTAGATACAACATTATTAAATGTTTGCCTTTTTGAGCATGGTTTAGTCATGACAGCATCTGCAATTGGCGACAATTTGGTTAAAAAAGCATTCCTGAGTACTTTGGCAAAACTAAACAGAAACTTTTTGGTTTTAAGAGGTTTAACGCCACGAGAAATGTTGCAAAGCTCTAAATTATTGGCCGAATATATGGGACAATTATTGCTTCGCGAAAATCGTTCGGTTTGGATTGCACAAAGAGAAGGACGTACAAAAGACGGAAATGACGAAACCAATCCAGGTGTTTTAAAAATGATTGGAATGGGTTCTGATGAAGCCAATTTGATGGATTATTTCAAGAAATTAAAGATCGTTCCAGTTTCGATTTCATACGAATACGATCCTACAGATGTTTTGAAAATGCCACAATTAATGGCCGAAGCAAAAAACGAAGTGTACGTTAAAGATAAAAACGAAGATTTCATGACCATTATAAGTGGTATCATGGGAACTAAGAAAAGAATACACATTTCTGTTGGAGATGTTCTGGATACTGAAATTGATCAAATTGTTGCTGAAAATGACAATTCTAACAAACAAATTCAGGCTTTGGCACAAGTTATTGACGATTCGATTTTGAAGAATTATCAATTATGGCCAACTAATTTTATCGCTTACGACATCTTAAACGAGACAAATAGATTTGCTCATTTATACAAAGAAAATGAGAAATCATTGTTTGAGCGTCGTTTAGAAATGCGTATCGGATGTGATAATCCAGTTACAAGACTAGGATTCCTGTCAATGTATGCAAATCCTGTTGTGAACAAATTAAAATACCAAGATGTCATCTAAAGCTAAAATATTACTGATCTATACCGGTGGAACCATTGGTATGAGTAAAGACTTTGAAACTGGCGCACTCAAAGCGTTCAATTTTGGTAAATTATTGCAAAAAATTCCCGAAATTAAACAGTTAGATTGTGAGATTGAATCTGTTTCTTTCGAAAACCCAATAGATTCATCCAACATGAATCCTGCAATGTGGACGAAAATTGCTGAAATTATAGAAAAAAACTATGCTGTTTATGACGGATTTGTGGTTTTGCATGGTTCAGATACAATGTCGTATTCCGCTTCGGCACTGAGTTTTATGCTGGAGAATTTAGCAAAACCAGTAATATTTACAGGTTCTCAATTGCCAATTGGTGATTTACGTACCGATGCAAAAGAAAATCTGATTACAGCAATTCAGATTGCTTCATTACAAGAAAATGGAAAACCGGTAATCAACGAAGTTTGTTTGTATTTTGAATATAAATTGTACCGCGGAAACCGAACTTCGAAAGTAAATGCAGAACATTTTAAAGCTTTTACTGCACCAAATTATCCTGAATTAGTAGAATCGGGAGTTCATCTTAAACTAAACAGGCATTTATTTCTTCCTGTAAAAACAGATGCTAAATTGATCGTTCATAAAAACTTAGACAATCATGTTGCTATCATAAAAATGTTTCCGGGAATGAGCGAAATTGTTCTGTCGTCAATTTTAGCCATTAAAGATTTAAAAGGAATTGTATTAGAAACTTACGGTTCCGGAAATGCACCAACAGAAGATTGGTTTTTGAATTTAATTCAAAAAGCAATTCAGTCCGGTTTACATATCGTCAACGTTACACAATGTTCCGGCGGAAGTGTTAATATGGGACAATATGAAACCAGTACCGCCTTAAAATCTCTTGGAGTTATCTCAGGAAAAGACATTACTACAGAAGCCGCAATTACAAAATTGATGTATTTGTTGGGACATAATATTCCTCAAAAAGAGTTTAAAGACGTTTTTGAAACTGCTTTACGTGGAGAGATTTCGTTGTAAATAAAATTCCAATTTAAAAATTCCAAATTCCAAACTGATAACTTAAGATTGGAATTTGGAATTTTTTGGAATTGGAATTTCCTTTTCCAAGATTGGAATTTGGAATTTAAAATATTGGATTTTTTTAATCTTTGTAACGAACTTCACAAGTTCCAAACTCTTCTTCAGAACTACGATTTTTATAATACACATAAACAATCACAGAAATAATACAGATAATTCCCTGAATTGCTACAGTTTCTCGGGTTCCTATAATGTGTGAAACATACCCAATTATTAAACTTCCTACAGGAATCATTCCCTGATATGCCATTAAATAATAGCTAATACTTCGGGAACGCATATTTACCGTACTTTGCGTTTGAACGTAAATGTTTATAGATGAGGTTTGTGCCATCATTCCCACACCGCTCAAAGCCATACAAATAAGTGCGACAGTCAAACTATTTGAGTAAGCAAGTATAATAATGCTAAAACCTAATAATAAACTCGCAGAGATCATTATTTTGCCCATATTATCAGCTTTTTTAAGATTTGCCAGATAAATAGCCGATACAATAGAACCAATTCCGGCAGCACTTTCGAACCAACTAAAAGTCTGAGCGTTTCCGCTAAAGATATCTTTGGCAAAAACTGGCATTAAAGTATTAAAAGAAATCACAAATAAACTGCTGCACATTAACATTAAAAGCATTTTCGCCATTTCGGTTTCTTTTTTCACATAATCCAAACCTTCAAGAAAATCGTCCAACATTTTCATTTTATCAGTCGCTTTGATATGCGGAGTGATTTTCATCATCAATAAAGAAATCAAAACCGGAATATAACTTAAGAAGTTTCCAATAAAACAAATGTCCTCGCCATAATTGTGCAGAATAATTCCGGCTAGAGCTGGACCTGCAATTCGGGCAAAATTATTCAAAGTAGAGTTTAAGGCAACGGCATTTGGCAAATCTTCTTTATTGTCGACAATATCAATCATCATAGTTTGGCGACAAGTCATATCGAAAGAGTTTATAATTCCCTGAAAAAGGCTTAAAGCCAAAATAAAATTGATATTGTAAATTTTTAAATAAATCAATAAAGCCAAAGCTCCAGCCTGAAACATCGCCAAAGATTGCAATAAAATCATGGCTTTATGTCTGTCATAACGTCCAATAATACTTCCGGCCAACGGTGCAAGAAATAAAGACGGAATCATGCTTAAAAAAGTCGCAAGACCAAGTAAAAAAACAGAACCCGTCACGCTGTAAACCATCCAACTTACAGCCGTTTTTTGAAGCCATGTTCCAATTACAGAAACTGATTGTCCATAAAAGAATAACTTGAAGTTTTTTGATTTTAACGCTTTAAACATGATGCCTGATATTTTTTACAAAGTTCGGGATTATGATTTCATTAGAAAAATTAATAATTTTACTTATAATAAGTATTAAAACTTATCGATATGGAGATTTATCAATTAGAATATTTTATTAAAACAGCTGAAGTGCTACATTTTACAAAAGCTGCCGAATTGTGTTTTGTAACACAATCCGGATTATCGCAACAAATAAAAAAACTGGAAGAAGAACTCGGAATGCCTTTGTTCATCAGGATTGGCAAGAAAGTGCAACTTACCGAAGCAGGTTCTGTTTTTTTAATTCATGCTAAGAAGGTGATCGAAAATGTACAAAACGGCAAACAGGCCATTGACGATTTGAATGAAATGATTGGCGGAGAATTGCGAATAGGCGTAACTTATATTTTTGGCTTACTGATTCTTCCCGTGATTAATGCATTTGCAAAAAGGTATCAAAAACTAAAAATTGTCGTTGAATATGGTACAACCGAGGCATTAGAGCAAAAATTAATTCACAATGAACTGGATTTGGTTTTGGTTATTTCATCGCATGAAATTGGGCTTCCGCTTCAAAAAGTACCTTTGTTTACTTCAAATATGGTTATGGCAGTTTCAAAATCGCATTCTTTGGCGACTTTAGACAAAATTGCTTTTAAGAAAATAGAAGATATACCACTGGTTCTTCCGGGGAAAGGTTCGAACTCGAGAGAATTTGTAGAAGAGTTGTTCACAAAAAACAAAATGAAACCTAAAATTTCGATTGAATTAAATTCGATTCATGCTTTATTGCAAATGGTACAGGATAGTGATTGGGCAACAATTGTAGCAGAGAAGGCCTTGAAAGACTGGGATAATCTAAAAGCAATTGCTATTACGGGAGTTCCTACACAAAGAGATTCATTCATGTTAACCATAGAAGGAGCGTATCAAAAAAAGGCAGTAAAACTATTTATGGAAGAATTTAAGAAAAGTATGTAAAGTAATGTCCGATTTTGTTTTTCTAACTCAATTTTTTTTGTGTTATTTGCAAACCAATTTAGAGAGGTGTCCGAGTGGTTTAAGGAGCTAGCCTGGAAAGCTAGTATATGGGTAACTGTATCGAGGGTTCGAATCCCTTCCTCTCTGCAAAATTTTTAAGTTAAATAATACCAAACCCCGAAATACAGATTTCGGGGTTTTTTTATTAACTTTCTCCAGTTACCAGATCTGTTGTAATGATCTCAATGTAAAAATTTCTTTTAAGATGGAAAAACAAGAATTTATTTTTTACAATACAGTTGATGGAAAGTCTAATGTCGTTCTTCTTGCTAGAGATGGAGATGTATGGATGAGCCAAAATCAACTGGCAGAACTTTTTGACACCTCTAAGCAAAATATAAGTCTGCATATTATAAATGTATTAAAAGAGAAGGAGTTATATGAGAATTCAGTTGTAAAGGATTACTTGACAACTGCCTCTGATGGTAAAAAATATAATGTTGCATTTTATTCTTTGGCTATGATTTTAGCAATTGGTTTTAGAGTGCGAAGTAAAAGAGGAACCCAGTTTAGACAATGGGCAAATCAAAACCTGCAAGAATATATGATTAAGGGTTTTGTTATGGATGATGAACGTCTTAAAAATCCAAATGGGAGATCGGATTATTTTGATGAATTACTTGAACGAATTAGGGATATTCGGGCTTCTGAAAAAAGATTTTATCAAAAAGTTCGTGATTTGTTTAGTTTAAGCAGTGACTATGATGCAACAGATAAAGCTACTCAAATGTTTTTTGCCGATACACAAAATAAAATGTTATATGCTATTACAGGAAAAACAGCAGCTGAAATAATTGTTTCACGTGTTAATGCCGATGTGCCAAATATGGCATTAACAAATTGGAAAGGAAGTATTGTACGTAAACAAGATATTTATATAGCAAAAAATTATCTTACTGCCGATGAAATAGATATGTTAAATCGCTTTGTAGTTGTATTTCTTGAAACTGCTGAATTGAGAGCAAAAAACAGGCAAGATATTACAATGAATTTCTGGAAAACAAATGTTGACAGAATTATAGAGTTCAATGATAAAGAAGTTCTCACTCACAAAGGAAAAGTCACTCATTTGCAGATGGAAGAAAAAGTAGATGCTATTTATGAAGCATTTCATAAGCAACGTAAACAGTTAGAAGCCAAAAAAGCAGATGAACAGGATTTCGAAGAATTGGAAAAGTTAGAAGATAGAATTAAAAATAAACAAAAGTGATTTCTGCAAAAAGCCTCTTGTGAAATTCGCAAGAGGCTTTTTTTACACTACAGGAATATAAATATCAAATTTAGCTCCGTGATTTAATTTACCTGTTGCAGTAATGATTCCGTTATGATTTTCTACAATTTTTTTGGCAATAGCAAGGCCAATTCCGGTTCCTTTATAATCTGTTCTACTATTAAGTTGTTGGAACATTTCGAAAACACGACTTTCAAACTGAGCGTCAAATCCAATACCATTATCGCTTATAATAATGTGACAATAATCAGCCGATGATTTGTTTTTCTTTGCTTTTGGCTTTGTATAAAGGGTTTCTATAGTAATATGAGGTGCTTTTTCTTTTGTTGAGAATTTCAGAGAATTACTTACTAAATTGCATATTAATTGATGAAACTGCGACGGAATTATACAAGCATTACAGTTTCCGGATAATTCGATAATTGCCTTTTTTGATGTTATATCTTCTTTTAAATCTTCCAGTACTTTGTTTATAATCTCATTAAGATTAGTGTTTTCAAATTTCTTTTCGGTTACACTTGTACGGGAATAAGTCAATAAATCATTTATAAGCGCTTGCATGTGAGATGCAGCAACCTCTATTCGTTCAAAATAATACTTTCCTTTCTCTGTTAAATTTTGATATTCATCTGTCGAAATTCGGTTCGAAAAAACCTGTATTTTTCTCAAAGGTTCCTGAAGATGATGACTGGATATATATGTAAAAGCTTCTAATTCATTATTGGCAAGAATTAATTCAGCAGCACGTTTTTCTTTTTCATTGTTCTGGAAAGTAAGTTCAGCATTTGCGATAGCAAGTTCGGCAGCACGTTTTTCTTTTTCCTGATTTTGATAGGCAAGTTCTGTGTTTGCAATAACAAGTTCAGCGGCACGTTTTTCTTTTTCTTTATTCTGAAAAGTAAGTTCAGCATTTGCTATGAGAAGTTCAGCAGCACGTTTTTCTTTTTCCTGATTTTGATAAGCGAGTTCTGTATTTGCAATAACAAGTTCAGCAGCACGTTTTTCTTTTTCATTATTTTGAAAAGTAAGTTCTGCATTTGCTATGAGAAGTTCAGCGGCACGTTTTTCTTTTTCCTGATTCTGATAAGCAAGTTCTGTATTTGCAATAATAAGTTCGGCAGCACGTTTTTCTTTTTCTTCGTTCTGATAAGCTAGTTCATTATTTGCAATGACAAGTTCGGCAGCACGTTTTTCTTTTTCTTCGTTCTGATAAGCGAGTTCTCTATTTGCAATAACAAGTTCGGCAGCACGTTTTTCCTTTTCTTCGTTTTGATAAGCCAGTTCAGCATTGGCAATAACGAGCTCTGAAGCACGTTTTTTTCGTTCTTCTATCTGTTGCGCGAGTCTTTTATTAGCGAGCAACAATTCATCATTATGATTGATTTTAGTCCGTTCTGGAAAAATGGTACTTTCAGGCAGAATAATCTTTTTTTTGCTCATGATTTCTAGGGCATTTACCCAAATATAACCTAACTGAATTTAATTGCTTTGTTTTAGACTTAATAAGTCAATTTATAATTTATAAAGTGCGTTAATACTCAATATCCATATTTCTAAAATTTAAGTTTTTTCTTATTTTTTTAAAATAATTTGGTGATTTTATTAAAAATTATATTTGCTAAAAACAGGTCATTAGAAAGCATTTTTATTGACATTTATGATTTTATCTGTTTTAGCATCTGAAATTATTTTCAAAACAATGTATCATTTTTAGTTTACAATCGTCTTGATTTAAAATGCTTCAATTGTCAGATTTATAAAAGGGCCAAAAAGTAAAAAAGACTCAGGAATCAATCATCAATCAAAAAACGTCAATCACAATCATGAGAAATTTTATTTCTAAATCACTAATAATCCTCTTTTTAATTAGTCTTACAGCTATTGCACAAAATCAAAAAGTTTGAGATTATGTAAAATCTTTGTGAAAAAAAAGTCAAGTGTTAAAGTAAGATAATTATTAAAAAAAAATGATATAATTTTTCAATAATTACAGAAGCAAAAACATATATTTGGTTTTTTTTAAGAAAAAACTGAAACATAATATGACAAACCACAAACCGGAGAAATTAAAACTTACAAAAAGAATATTTCTTTTTATTTTAACGCTGGCATTAACTAACTGTCAGGATAGTGAAAACCAAACTATACAAGAACAGAGCAGTATTAAAACTGTAAGCATTAATGATGCTAAAGCATTCTTGACTAGATCAACCAATACAGCCAAATTAGCAAGTAATAGAATAGGCGACCTTGAATTTGATAAAGCAACATTAGAAAAATTAAACGGTAGCGATCAGTTATTGACCGTAATTCCTTTTGCAACAAATAACGAAGTTCGAAATGATCGTGTTTTGGTAGTGAAGATAGACGATGAGATTAGAAGCGTTATTTTTAGCATGCAACCTGATGAGAATTCCGTTGAAGGTAGTTTTTCTGGAAAACTGCTTATTTACTCACTCGATGGTGATTTTATTAATGGGTACCGAGCAAAAGATGGAGTTATTGAAATTCAATATGTAAAGAGTAACACAACAACATCTTCAACTTCAAAAACAATAGATGGAGGAGAATTAAAAGAAGTAATTATTCCGGGTAAACCTAAACTCGTAAACGCTATTGATTGGGACGCGATTTGGGGAAGTGGCGGTTCAAGTATAGGTTATGCTCCTGTAGGTGGTGGGTCAGGAGTCACTTGGGATTCTACAGGTGGTGGCGGTGCTAGTAGCCCTAGTAGTCCTTCGGCTTCAACTCCTTGTGATCAAATGAAAAAACTGATTGACGCACAAAACGCCAATAATATGAGAGCTTACATTGACGCGCTAAAAGCGAAAGTAAATTCTTCGACAAATAATAACGAAATCGGAGTAGAAGTAAAAATGAAAATGAATCCAGATGGAACTACTTTTACATACGAATATACAAGTGTAGTTTCATCTGATGAATTTTCAGTGCCAATAACCACTGGTACTTATTACATTGGAGGAGGTCATACTCATCCTGATAATGGATATGGAATGTATTCTTTTATGGACGTAAAATTTTTACTTGATGCTTATAACGGAGCTAGTTCGGTTAGAAAAGAGGATGTGTTTTTCATGATGGTAGCTAAAGATAAAAATGGTGTAGCAACTACTTATAATTTAAAAGTTAATGATATTACTAAATTGCAGAAAGAAGTAGATGCGGTTTGGAATAACCCTATATATGCTGGCAAAACAGAAGAAGAAAAAATAGACAAAATCCGAACTGCACAATCAAAAATTTATAACGCAAGTAAAGGCGAATTAGAAAAAAGTTTTCTTCAACAATTCGGATCATTTGGCGTAACAATGTATAAAGCAGATGCTAACCTTACCAAATGGGATAAATTAGACTTCGATCAAACTACAAATACATTAACTATTAAACCTACACCTTGTAACTAAATAAAAAAAAATGAAAAAATTTATAACCCCGATTTTATTCTTCATCGTATTAACAAGCTGTAAAGCTCAAACACCTGTATTTGATATTGAAGACTATGCTAATATTGCAAAAAATATTCGTGGTGCTTATTATAAAGACACTAAAAATCAATTAGATGCTTATGAAGGTACTTATCTTTATACCAATGGTAACTCTTCATTAAAAATAGTACTACAGAAAAAAGTAATGTCTTCAATGAATGGCGTTTATTTTGAAGATTTAATAATAGGCGAATATCAATCTATAAAAGATGGTGTTGAAAAAGGAAATACTCTAAACAAACTGACTATAAATTATACCGATCAGAGCAATCATAATATAGATGGAAATTTCATACTTACCGGAACAGAATTAGGCTGTAATGATTGTGCGCCAACAGAAAAAAGATTAAGACTTGGATTTGTAGATGGTGCTTCTAAAAATGTTGGTGACATGGACGTCAGAAGAACAACTGTAAATGGTAAAAATGCAATTAGAGTGAAAATTATGTGGGTAGGTCCTGTAGCTCATAAAGAAGGAACTCCAATGCCTCTTCCTGCAAGTGTTAGTGCAAAAGAATATATTTTGATTAAGCAATAATAAGAAATACGTTTTTAGTTAAAAGAAAAGCATTATTACAAACTTTTGTAATGATGCTTTTTTTAAGTTATTTTGACTGAAAATCGATTTTAAACTTTAATTAAATCACATATAAAAATGGATGAATTAATTCTTGATATTGAAAAAATTGTAGAAGAGAAACTTTTATACAAAAAATTTCCATCAGAACTAATGAATAATATAATTGTTGATGCAAGTTTTGGGGATATCTATTTGGGAGATTTTGCAATGTTTAATGCATTTTTTAATAATAGCAATATAAATGAAAATTTTAACTAGAAATTATTTGATTTTTGTGACAATCTGCATTTTGCTCTTTGTCTTTTTATTCTTTAATGAATATTATTATACAATTAACTTGTATGATACTTACTATCACATAAGTTATTTCTTTTTTGTTTTACCTGTATTTATTATCGGTACGATTTTTTATTTAATGAAAATTTTAATAGAAAAATTAAAGACTCGAGTAGAGCAATCTAAAGATAGGTATTCAAGATATTTATTGCTTTTTTTACAACCTAATTTATATTTTAAATTTAAAAAAGGGACGATAAACTATTTAGTTTTTGTGGTAATCTGTTTTATATCGTTTGGCTATCTTTATCTTACTGAATCTTTTTATTTAGTTATTGATAATGGCAATTATCATTTTGTGAAATATTATTATTATGTTTTACCAATTCTGATTGTTGGTACTGTTTTTTATTTTGTAAAAAACAGAAAGAGCAGAAATATATTATAGAGTTTACTCTCAATAAGTTATTTATGTAAAAATACAGTTTTCATATAATTTAATTAAAAACAACCCCTTGTAAAATTTATTTACAAGGGGTTTGGTTTTTTTAGAATTTTATTAAAGTTTAATCTCAAACAAACTAAAAGAACCTTCTTTGTAATGTTCCGGTAATTCACTTGTCCATTCGATGGTGCTGATTCCTTTGTATTCGAAACCGCAACTTGTGTAGTATTTGTTTATTCTTTCGTTTCCGCTATGCGTGTCAAGTCGAATGTATTCTTTGTTATTTTCTTTGGCATATATTTTAACCCATTCAATGATTTTTTTTACATATGATTGTCCTCTAAATTTTGGATTTGTCGCAATACGATGAAGATAAACCGCAGGATCTTTTGCCGCTTCTTTCCAGATAATTAAATCATTAAAAGTTAGCACAAATGTACAAGCAACTTCATCTTCTTCCTTGATTATAAAATGACGATTTTCGGCAATTTCTTTTTCAATAAGTGCTCTTTCAAAACCTCTCCAGCTTTTATTATTGACTGTTTTTTGATATGATGTAGCTTGATTATAGATATCAAAAACAGCATCGATATCTTCATGTGTAGTTTTAAAAAATTCCATTATTGGGTTGTATTCTGTAGATTAATCAATCCTGTAAAGATAAATTTTCAGATTCTCAAAGTTGGATGAATTATATTAGTTTTAACTTTTTTCATCAGAATTTAACCAAACTACATTTTGTTCTGATACGTGATTTTGGCCAATAATATCACGATATAAATCTGGTCTTCTTGCTTTTATATAACGACTTCCTCCGGCTTGAATACATTTTTCGGGAGTAATTATTGCTGTTGCAAAAGAGTCATCAAAAGTTCGGCATTCAGCCAGAATATCTCCAAAAGGATCAACAATCATCGAACAGCCGTTTTTTAATTGATCGTCATCCATACCAATTGGGTTTGAGAAAACGGCATAAATAGCATTATCATAAGCTCTTGCAGGCAACCATTTCATTAACCAATCACGACCTTTCATGCTGTCAAATTCCAGTCTTAAAGAAGTTGGATCAGCTTCACGATTTTCCCAAAGTTGAGGTGCAACAAAACCAGCGCCAGGTCGGGTCGAAGGCGTGCACATTGTTACGTGCGGCATAAAGATAATATCGGCTCCCAGAAGTTTTGTTGCGCGAACATTTTCGATAATATTATTGTCGTAACAAATTAGAATTCCGTATTTCCAGCCTTTAATTTCAAAGATACAATAACGATCTCCGGGCGTTAAATATGGATTTATAAACGGATGAAGTTTTCTGTATTTTGCAACCAAACCATTTTTGTCAACACAAACGTAAGCTTTAAAAAGATTGTCATTTTCATCCTTTTCAAAAAGTCCGGCAAGAATTATAATATCATTTTTTTGAGCAATTTCGGTTAGTTTTAAGATGCTTTCTCCACTCGGAATAACTTCTGCCAAGTCCAGCATTTGTTCTTTTGATAAATGCCTTGCAAATGTATATCCGGTAATAGAACATTCATGAAACGAGATCACATCGCAACCTTCATTGGCTGCTTTTTGCGAAAGCTTTTCGATTACAGATAAATTATAGTTTTTGTCGCCGCTTTTGTTTTCAAATTGTGCGGTAGCTATTTTTAGATTTTCCATTTTTGATACTATTATTTTGAGTCAAAAGTAGTATCGATGAAATTCTATAAATTGTACAAAACCGACATTTTAAAGTGAACCAATCGGGAAGGTGCGGATAAGATTATTGGTTAATTTCCCGCTGCAATGCAAATATTCTTTTGGAGATATTCCGGTATGTTTTCTGAAATCTTTTATTAAATGCGACTGATCCGAAAATCCTGCATCATAACAAATAGTTGTCAGATTTGTATCTGCCGGTTTGTCTTTCAATAATTTTAAAAAATGATGCAGCCTTACAACGTTTCCAAATTTCTTCGGGTTTAAACCAATCGATTCTTTAAATTTTCGTTCCAGATGTCTTTCGGTATAACCGATATATTTTACCAATTGCGCTACAGAAAAATGTCCTTTGTTTGAAATTATAAAATCGAGAGAACTGTTTACAATCAGTTGGTTTGATTCTGATTTTTTAGAAATTAAATTGCTGAAAAAATGATTTAGAAGTTCAATTCTTGTTTGATTATTATTTTGTTCCGATAGTTTTTCCTGAAGAATCAGTCCGTTTTCTCCAAAAACATCATCAATAGAAATAATAGAATCCAGAAATTCATTAGCAGGAATTCCTAACAATTGATGAATTCCGCTAGGCTGAAAAACAACAATGATTAAAGTGATTTCATCATTAGAATAAATGTCTTTGAATCCATTTAGCTGTCCGTATAAAAAAGAATTTGGCAGATAATTTTTTACTTCATTATTTGTAATGTCAGCAATAAGTTTACTCTTAAAAGAAAATACAACGCCAGTATTACCATCAGAAAACAACCGAAGTTTTTGGACAGCAGTTTCCTGATTATCCAAAAAAAGATAATGTTTGATATAAGGCGATAGTTCTTTTGATGGTGAAACTTGCATAGTTTTTAGCTTGTTTTCTGTAGTTTAAATCTTGAAGAATCAGCTTTTGACAAATTTAAGGATATTTTTCCGATTACAGTTTTTCAAATTCTTTATAGATGTTTCTGTCCATTGTAATTTTTAATCTGGTAAACATTTCGACGATATTAAATCCTTCTTTTTTATATTCGGCCTGAACAGCTTCTTTTGCTTTTTTCAAAACAGTTTCATTTTCCCAAACGGCAATAGTCATAAAAATGAAATTTCCGTGTTCATCGATGCGTTCGTAAGCTTCGTCTTTTACGAATCCGTTTAGGTTTCTGATGAAGTTTCTGTTTATGGTTACTCTTTCTAAAAATTCTTGTTTTGATTGTGCCGGAACGATAAATTTATCGATAAAGATTTGTTTCATGTTTTCTGATTTTTTGGTTTCGATTTTTGAAGTAATTGTTGTCGATTGAGCATTTGCTTGATAGCTAAACAACGTCAAAAAGACAATTCCGATTAAAAGATGTGTTTTCATAATTCTTGATTTTTTGTTGTTGTAAAATTCAAGATTACAGAAACCAATTAATTGTAAAAAATCATTGATTTACCAGAAAGAAGGAAATTTAAAAAATTCAGACGGAGTTTGTCCTGTAAACAATTTGAAGTCTTTATTGAAGTGAGACTGGTCAAAATATCCGGCATCAAATGCAAGTTCGATGAGGTTTTGATTGTTTTGTTTTTGGTCGATAATTGCTTTTATTCTAACGACATAAGAAAACTGTTTTGGCGATGAACCTATTGTTTTTCGGAATCTTTTTTCGAAAGCATCCTGGCTGATATAAAGCATATCTGCAAGTTCTTTTATTTTAATAATGCCTTTTTTAGATTGGATTATTGCAATAGCATTCGAGATCAATTCATCTGGTTTATAATCGTGTAGCCTTGACAAAAGAAATTGTTCGATTACAGCAATTCTCTGATTATTGGTTTTGGCTTCGGCCAAAAGTTCTTCGATGATGGCTATTTTTTGCTGTGGAAAGAAATTGTCTAAAGAAATGCTTTCTTCAAATAATTCGTGAAGAGGTTCTTTAAAAAAGGCTTTGGCTCCAACTTCTTTAAAGTGAACAATAACTGTAGTAGTATCTTTTGAATAATTGATTAAACGCGCCGATTTTCGCATGCCTGAAATGGCCGTAATAGGCAAATTATCCTGACTATTTCCTTTAATATAATTGACATCGCCTTTGCATCGAAAAGCAATTGTAAGCGAAGTTCCCGGCAAAACCCGATTGATTAACTCATCCTGACTTTCTATGATTCGATAAGTCTTTATGAATGGTTTTAATTGTTCTGTTGGAATAAAATCTACAATTTTCATTTCCTATGTAGTTTACTATCAGTAAAGATAAGGAAAAGTGCTTGTAAAGTAAAAGTTCTGTTTTGTGTGATTGACTTTGGAAATCAAAAAAGGCTTAATCCTGCAGAATCATTTTTACTTTAGGTAGAATGCGATCAACAAACTGTTTATAAGCCAGTTCTGATGGATGTAAACCATCTGAAGCAACTAAGCTACTATTGCTTAAACCTTTTTGAGTAATGTCAGTAATAGAGATAAAAGCAACATCTTTGGTAATGCAGAAACTCTCCGCAAAATTATTGTATCTTGTTATTTCGCCTGAAATCTTAGCTTGGTTTTCGGCAGTGTAATTTGAGGCAAACGGCGTGTAAGTATAATCAGGAATAGAAAGTACAAGTACGTTTTTTTTATCACCTTTTGCCAGTGTTATGGCTTTGTTTAGTAATTGTGGAAATTCCTTTTCATAAACACTAAAATTCAGATGTTGGTATTGATTGTTAACACCAATTAAAAGTGTCACTAAATCATAATTAGAATCAGGATTTACGCTATTTATCGCCGAGATTAGATCCGAAGTTGTCCAGCCGGTTTGTGCAATTACTTTTAATGAGAAACTTGTTTGAGGATAAATTGTTTTTAAACTTGCTTTTAATTGTTCAGGATATCGACAAGTTTCGCAAACACTTTGACCTATTGTATAACTGTCGCCTAAGGCAAGATAATTTACTGCAGAAGGAATAGTTGTAGTGGGAACTTCTGTTGAAGGAGGAGGCGTCGTTGTGTTTTCTGAAGGACTTTCTTCAGAACTACAGCTTAGGAGAAATATAGAGAGTATGATAGTAACTATTTGTTTGAAATGTGGTTTCATAATTTGGGTAAATTAAGTTTCGTGTCATTTTAAACAAATAGTTACGTTAAATAACTTGCTTTGGTTTTTATACCATTTCTGCTTTCATCAGAATTTCTTCTTCAATAGCATTCCAAAGTCCGATTCGTTTTTCTAATGCAAGGATTGAGATTTCTTCAACTTCTTTCCATTTTTGAGCATCATCTTCACATAAATCAGTGATCATTTGCATCGCCATTGGTCCGTGTTCGTCCGCATCTAGTTCTATATGTCTTTCAAAATAATACAGAAGTTTGCTCAAGTCAGTTTCCGGAAGATTTTTTTGAAAGTTTTTCAAGATTGCAGTAAACATACTCGGAATCAAATCTTCTCTTCCAAAAGTAAATGCTGCTGCTATTTCGTGTGGTTTTCCTTCTTCGATTACTCTAAAAGTAAAATCTAAAAATGCTTTTGTATCCGGATGTAATGAACTTTGTTTTATCGCAACAAAAATATTGTGCAATGAATTTACTTGAGATAAAAAGTTGTTAATTCCGGTTGTATCAGCGCCACAATCCTGCATTGCTTCAAGATACATTTCATAGTGACTTTGTCTTCTTCCGTCAATACTTAAATCTGTTTCTTCGGCAAGAACAATTTCGTTGATTAAATATCTTGTTTCAGGATTTTTTGTAGCAAACCAAGGTGTTGTTGTACAAGTAAGTTTGGCTTGCAATGCTTTTAATAATGACATAAAATCCCAAACAGCAAAAACGTGTGTTTCAAGGAAACTATGTAAATCGTCAATACTTTGAATTTTATTGTATAAAGAATGTTGTAAAAGTTGATCTTTTTGAGGTTGAATGCTATTGTTGATAGTCTCAATATTCATTTTCGTAATTTTTTGCAAAGATAAAAAGCTTCTCGGTTAGAAGAAGCTTTTTGTATAGTTTTTATATATATTTTAATAGTTGTTTATTATTTAAATGCTGGAATTCCAGTTACATCCATTCCCGTAATTAGCAAATGAATATCGTGAGTTCCTTCATAAGTGATCACACTTTCGAGATTCATCATATGGCGCATAATCGAATATTCGCCCGTAATTCCCATTCCGCCTAACATTTGTCTGGCTTCACGTGCGATATGAATTGCCATATCGACATTGTTTCGTTTTGCCATAGAGATTTGAGCTGTTGTTGCTTTTCCTTCATTTCTCAAAACACCCAAACGCCAGGTTAATAATTGCGCTTTTGTGATTTCGGTAATCATTTCTGCCAGTTTTTTCTGTTGTAATTGAGTTCCGCCAATTGGTTTTCCAAACTGAATCCTCTCTTTTGCATAACGCAAAGCGGTATCGTAACAATCCATTGCTGCTCCAATTGCTCCCCAAGCGATTCCATATCTTGCCGAATCTAAACAGCCAAGAGGTGCTCCCAATCCGGATTTATTTGGTAATAGATTTTCTTTAGGAACTTTTACATTGTCAAAGATCAATTCTCCGGTAGATGATGCACGAAGCGACCATTTATTATGTGTTTCAGGAGTTGTAAAACCTTTCATGCCGCGTTCTACAATTAATCCATGAATTCTGCCTGTTTCATCTTTTGCCCAAACCACAGCAATATCTGCAAAAGGAGCGTTCGAAATCCACATTTTGGCACCATTTAAAAGATAATGATCTCCCATGTCTTTAAAATTGGTAATCATACTTCCGGGATCAGAACCATGATCAGGTTCGGTCAAACCAAAACAGCCCATGAATTCTCCTGTTGCCAGTTTTGGTAAATATTTCATTCGTTGTTCTTCGTTTCCGTATTTCCAAATAGGATACATTACCAATGAAGACTGAACAGATGAAGTAGATCTTACTCCGGAATCACCGCGTTCAATTTCCTGCATTATTAAACCATAAGAAATTTGATCTAAGCCGGCACCACCATATTCAACAGGAATATAAGGGCCGAAACCGCCAATTTCGCCAAGTCCTTTTATAATTTGTTTAGGAAATTCTGCCTTTTGAGCATACTCTTCAATAATAGGAGAAACTTCTCTCTTGACCCATGCACGAGCAGATTCGCGAACCAATTTGTGTTCGTCCGTCAATAAATCGTCAAGGTTGTAATAATCCGGGGCTTGAAATAAATCTGGCTTCATTTTTTGATAGTTTAGCAAAAACAAATTTACGCAATATAAATATAACAAAACACGGTTAAATTGTTATATTTTTTAAAACAAAAAGAAGAAAATTAGTAATAAGACAAATTAATTATAGTTTATTGATAATTTATAAGCTATTTTTGAGTTTCCAAAAACAAAATAAATGAGGCTGATCATCTCTTTTTTACTCTTTTTTGTTCTAAATACAGCATTTTCGCAAAAAAATGCTTTAACGGAAAAAGAGTATTTGATATTGCAGGATAAAATTCGACTAAATTCTAATGCTAATGTAGATAGCGCTTTTGTGTATGCCAACCAAATGGCAGAATCAAAGAATTATGCCCATTTAACTTTTGCAAATGGAGCAATGTCTTATTTGTTTCAGTTAAAAGGAAAGACAAAAGAATCTAAGGAAAGGTACAAAATGGCACTTAATTATCTTGAAAAAGTGCCGAATTCACAAGATAAAATCAAACTAGAATCCTATATGTATAACTACGGAGGGTTGGTCGAGTGGAAAAGAGGAAATTTTAGTGAAGCAATTGAGCAATATCAGAAAGGAATGAAACTTTCTACGCAAATTGGGGATGTTCTTCAAATTGTTAAATTCAAGATCAATATCTCTATGATCAATGAAGCTATTGGAAATTATCAATTAGCTATTAAGAACAATAGACAGCTGGATGGTTTTATTGACAAGAATAAGGATTTGTTTACAAAAGAAGATTTTTTAAATAGAAAAAGTAACATAAACAGCAATTTGGCTAGTTCATACGAAGGTTTTTTTATTAAAAATAAAGGTAAAAAATACTTGTTAGACTCGGCGGAGTATTTTTACAAAAAAGCGATCACATATTCGACAAACAATCCATATAATAAAATTAGTTCAAAGTTAAGTTTGGGTAATGTCTATAATTTTAAAGGAGATTATACGAATGCCGAAAAAAATTATTACGATGTTGTGTTTTTATCACAGCAAAATGATCAGAAAGATTTATTGTGTGTGGCAAATTATAATTTGGCGGATATATACTATACCACTAAAAAATACGATAAAGCACTTGTTTTTTTTAAAAAATGCGATTCAATTGCTGCTATAACAAACATAAATCAATTAGATTATTTAAAGTCTAATTATTATCAGGCTAAAATTTATAATATACTCAAGCGACCAGAATTAGCTTATAAACATTCCAAAATCTATCTGGATAATTATGAGGAATTCGAAACAAAATTAAACGACGAAGCACTGGAGGTAAACTATAAGCAAGGAGTTGGTAATCTAACGGATGAAATGGTTACTATTGAGAAAAAATATAAAAATGATGTTTTCTTAAATAGAGGATTAAAAGTTTTTTATGTACTTATCTTTGTTATAATTGTGTTTTTATTGATAAAAAATATCAGGGATAAAAATAAAGCTCATAAAAAAATGAATGCTTTAATCGAAGAGTTTAAAGCTAATATAGAGAAGAGAAATAATCCTGAATTTGAACAAAAAGAGGTAGAAGCAATAGAAGAACTCATACTTGAACCTGAAGAAGTTCATCTTAAAAAGGAGAATGTCAATTTAAGTATTGATGAGGCCAAAGAAAATAAAATAGTAGAGAAATTACTGGCGCTGGAAAGTAAGTTAGAATACTTAAATGCTGATTTTACATTGCCTTATGTAGCCAAAAAAATCAAAACAAATACAACTTATTTGTCCTATGTTGTCAATAAGCGTTTTGGTAAATCATTTGGAGAATATTCAAATGAACTTAAAATTAATTATGTAATCAACGAGATGATTACCAATCATATGTATCGTAAATACTCTACTCAGGCTATTGCAGAAAGTGTAGGTTTCAAGAATGCAGTTTCTTTTGCAAAATCATTCCGCAAAAGAACCGGAGTTTCTCCAGCTCAGTTTGCAAGTAATATCTAATTTCGTACTATTGTGAACTACTTTGATTTTCGAATTCGATGAGGCATATTATCTGTTTTTTATTCTTTTTTATTCTGAATACTGCATTTGCTCAAGATAAAAAAGCAATTTCAGAGGAAGAGTATGCTGTTTTACAATATAAAATCCGACAAAGTTTTAATGCTAATATTGATAGTGCTTTTGTATATGCCAATCAGATGGCAAAATCCAATAACAACAAGCATTTGGCTTTTGCAAATGCAGCAATGTCTACTTTGTGGCAATGTATGGGAAAAGCCGAATTGTCAAAAAAAAAATATCAAAAGGCACTTTTTTATTTAGATAAAGTACCGGATTCTAAAGATAAAGTAGCATTAAAATCCTATGTGTTAAATTATGCTGGATTAGCAGAATGGAAGAGAGGTAATTTTAGTGAAGCTATTGAGCAATACCAGGAGGGACTTAAACTATCGAAACAAATTGGAGACATTATTCAGATATTTAAATTTAAGGCTAATATTGCTAAAGTTAATGAAGAAGTGGGTAATTATCAATTAGCAATAAGAAATACAAGAGAGCTTAACGATTTCCTTATTGAAAATAGAGACTTGTTTCCTAAAGTGGAATTTTTAAACAGAAAAAGTGGGATTTATTTTGATTTAGGTAGTGAATACGAAAGTTACTTTATGAAAAATCACGATAAAAAAATCTTGCTTGATTCGGCCGAGTATTTTTATAAGATGGCCATTAGTTATTCTCAAGATTTTGATCAACAGAGAGCTTCAGCAAAATTAAGCTTAGGTAATATATACAATTGGAGAGCTGATTACAAGAATGCTTTAAAGATATATTCTGAACTTGCACTTTTGCCTCAACAGAATAATCAGAAAGACATTTTGTGCGTGGCAAATTATAATTTAGCAGACGTTTATGAGACACTCAAAATGTATAATCAGGCATTGTTTTTTTATAAAAAATCGGATTCAATTGCCACTTTAACAAACATAAATCAATTAGACTATTTAAAATCTAATTATCACCAATCTAAAATTTACATCATCCTCAAAAAACCGGAACTGGCTTACAAACATTCTAAAATTTATCTGGACAGCAAAAAGAAATATGAAGAAAAATTAAATAAAGAGAGAGTAGGAGTAAATGAGTTACAAGGAATAGATAATCTGACTAAGGAAATGGTTTCTTTTGAAAGAAATTATGAGAAAAATCTTCTATATAGTAGAGGAGTAAAGATTTTCTCTTCACTTTTATTTATTGTAATTGGGATTCTATTGATAAAAAAATCAAGAGACAAAAATAAGGGGTACAAAAAGATGAACACTGTTTTGCAGGAATTCAAAACAAACATTGAAAAAGGAAATTACCCTGAAGACAAAGAGATACTGTTTGGTAATGAAAAGAATTTACATGAAAGAGAAAATCTTAATTTAAGTATTGATGATTCGAAAGAGAATGAAGTAGTCGAAAAATTATTGGTACTTGAAAAGAAATTGGAGTACTTAAGTGTTAATTTTACATTATCTCAAGTAGCAAAAAAAATAGAAACAAATACAATCTATTTGTCTTACGTTATTAATAAACGATTTGGTAAATCTTTTGAAGAATACAGCAATGACTTAAAAATTAATTATGTAATTTATGAAATGATTGCTAATGAGCGCTATCGCAAACAATCTGTGAAATCAATTGCTGAAAGTACAGGTTTTGAAAATGCGATTTCTTTTGAAAAAATATTTAGAAAACGAACGGGAGTTTCTCCAATTCGTTTTGTTGATAATATTTAGTTTAGAAATAAGGAATAAGTTATTTTTGAAATTCCAAAAACAAACTCATGAGGCTGATTGTTAGTTTTTTATTCTTTTTTATTCTCAGTGCTACTTTTGCTCAGCATACAAAATCGATGACAGAAGAGGAATATGCGATTTTGAGACATAAAATCAGACAAAATTTTAATGCAAATACAGATAGTTCTCTTGTATATGCGAATCAAATGGCAAAATCAAATAACAACAAACATTTGGCTTTTGCAAATGCAGCATTATCAGTTTTATGGCAGAATAAAGGAAAAACAGAATTATCAAAGGAAAAATATAAAAAAGCACTTTATTACCTGGACAAAGTGCCTGATTCTAAAGATAAGATACAATTGCAATCCTATATATATAATTACGGCGGATTGGCAGAGTTTGACAGAAGAAATTTTAGAGCCGCAATTGAAAAATTTCAACAGGGAATCAAACTTTCAGAAAAAATAGGAGATATTAACCAACTGGTTAACTTTAAGGCTAATATTGTTTTGGCAAACGAAGTAGTGGGGAACTATAAATTAGCCATTAAAAATGGAAAAGACCTTGATAATTTTCTTCATGAAAATAAAGATTTATTTGATCAAGAAAGTTTTCTGAATAAAAAAAGTAACATCAATCTTAGTTTGGGAGGTTCTTATGAAGATTACTTTAAAGCAAATAAGAGCAAAAGATTCTTGTTAGATTCGGCAGAGTATTATTATAAGAAGACGGTTGATTATTCAGAGAATTATCTTTTTAATAAAATCACCGCAAAATTAAACTTAGGAAATGTCTACAATTGGAAAGGTAATCTAAAAGATGCCGAAAAAGCCTATTATCAGGTTGTACTTCTTTGCGAAGAGAATGATCAAAAAGAGTTATTGTGTATTGCCAACTTTAATTTAGGGGATGTTAATTATACGCTTAAGAAGTATGACAAAGCATTGTATTTTTATAAAAATACGGATTCGCTTGCGATTTTAAGTAACTCGAATGAGTTAGATTACCTAAAATCTAATTATTATCAATCAAAAATTTATACCATTCTTAAAAAACCCGAACTGGCTTATGCCCATTCGAAAATTTACTTAGATAGTAAAAAAAAATATGAGGCAAAATTAAAAAAAGAAAGATCAGAAGTAAATGAATTACAAGGTATTGACAGTCAGACAAAGGAAATGATTGCTGTTGAACGAAATTATAAGGAAGATCTTTTTTTAAATAAAAGCCTGAAAAGTTTTTATATATTTTTAATTATCGGAATTGTTACACTATTAGTCAAAAGCAATAGAGATAAAAATAAGGCCAATAAAAAGATGAGCGCCTTAATACAGGAACTTAAAGCAGATATAGAAAAAGAAAATGGTAGTTTTGCCAAAGTAAAATTGCTTGAATCGATAAAAACTGAAAATGCGAGTTTATGCATTGATCTGGCTAAAGAAAATGAAATCGTCGAAAAGCTCTTAGAGCTTGAAAGCAATTTAGAATACTTGAATACAGGTTTCACATTGGCTTATGTTGCCAAAACAATCAAAACAAATACAACTTATTTATCTTATGTAGTGAATAAACGATTTGGAAAATCATTTGGAGAATATACCAATGAGCTGAAAATTAATTATGCAATTAATAAGATGATTACCAGTGAATCCTATCGAAAAAAATCGACACAGGCTACTGCAGAAAGTGTAGGATTTAAAAATGCCGGTTCTTTTGCAAAATCATTTCGCAAAAGAACCGGAGTATCTCCGGCTCAATTTGCGAATAATATTTAAGTTATTAATAAACTTTAAGATGCACCACCACCTCCGGTTCCAGGTTTTCTTCCTGGATCTGCTTCTTGAGGAGTAGATGGTGGATTAGTTAAATCTTCACCTCCGCGAACGGTTTTTTGTTGATTTTTAGATAATTTTTGTGCTCCAAAATCTTCTAATTTTAATGCTCTAGTTGCCATGTTTTTATGTGTTAAGGTTATTACATTGTCAAAACTAGACAAAAAGCAAAACCCTTAATCGAGAATGGCATTTTGCGGGTTTTAGTAAAATTTTAATCAATGTAATTATTTGATTTACAATGTTTTGAATCAATCATTGTGACTTATATAATTTATAAATTGTATGTAGTATAATTGATAAAATGTCTGTTTTTATGATTATTTTTCGAATAAAAACAGCAATATTTGTACTGTAATTATGATTTTAAACACTCGAAAAAGATGTTAAAACTTGTCCAAAAATTTCTCCAAATAAATAGATACTCGGAAATTAAAAATGAGTTTAAGGATCTGTTTCTTTCTCATCCTAATTATCCAAGTCTATTTGCTATAACAGATTCTTTTGATTTACTATCTATAGAGAATGCTGCGGTAAGAGTTTCAAAAGAGCAGATCGTTGATTTGCCTTCAAATTTTTTAGCATATTTTAAGGAAGAACTTATATTGGTAGAAAAGGCTAAAAATTTTGTACGTATTAATAGTCAGAAAAAAAGAAACTATAAAATGGCTTACGAAAAATTCCTTTTAGACTGGAATGGAGTAATTGTAGCTATAGAACCTAATAATGTAGTAGCAAGAGAAAATTTAAAAATAGAGTACAATGGTTTAAAATATTTTTTCCCTCTTTTGCTTTTAACAGGTTTATCATTTTTTTATAATACATATAATTGGTTTAGTCTTATTTTTTTGGTGACATCTATTTTAGGATTGATTGTAAGTGTTTTAATCGTTCAGGAGAAATTAGGGTTTAAAAACAGTTTAATTTCAAAAATTTGTAATCTAAGTTCTAACTCTTCTTGTGATTCTGTTATAAATAGCACTGTAGGAATTCAAAATAAATGGATTAATTTTTCGGATTTGCCATTGCTTTTTTTTAGTGCAAGTTATATCTCAATTTTGATTCAACCACTAAATTCAGCGATTTTCATTGGTTTCTTGAGTTTATTGGCGATTCCAGTTATAGTTTCTTCTATTTGGATTCAAAAGTTTGAAATTCAAAAATGGTGTGTAATGTGTCTGATAGTTTCATTCTTGATCTTTACGCAAAGTGTGGTTTGGTTTTCATCAGATTTGTTTACGTTGAGTTTTAGTTTTGAAAATATTTTTCCATTTTTTTTTTCATTGATACTTCTGGTTCCAATTTGGTATGTTGTCAAATCAACTGTACAAAACATCTTGAAGAATGAAAACTCGCTAAAAGAATTAAAAAAGTTTAAAAGAAATTATTCTTTATTGAACTTTTTAGCTAAGAAAGTACCAAATCCTAAAGGGTTTGAAGATTTAAGAGGATTAAATTTTGGAAACAGAAACGCTGTCGTAAAGCTTTCGGTAATAATAAGTCCAAGTTGCGGACATTGTCACAAAGCATTTCAGGAAGCATTCGATTTAGTTTTGAGATATCCAGATAAAATATTTTTGAATGTTTTGTTTAATATCAATCCGGAAAATGCGGATAATCAATATAAAGTTGTAGTCGAAAGACTTTTATCAATAAACAGATCAACACCTGGAAAAACGGTTGAAGCGATTTCAGACTGGCATATCAAAAAAATGAGCCTAAAGAAATGGATGAAAAAATGGCATGTTGATTCTGTTAGTATGATGATAACACAGGAAATAAACAAACAATACGAATGGTGTTCTAAGAATAATTTTAATTATACACCAGTTACAATTGTAAATGACAAATTGTTTCCAAGCGAATATGAATTAAGCGAATTGAAATACTTTTTGAACGATTTTGTTGAAGAAGTAGAAATTTTCGAAAAAACAGCATAAAAAAAGAGACATAAGCTTCAAATGTCTTAAAATGATTGAAGGTCTATTATTAAGAAACAAAAAACACAAACCATGTTAGAAAAATTTTTAAAAGCAGAAGGTACTAAAAAATTATCAAAAGAAGAACAAAAAAATACTGCAGGCGGAACCGACCCTGAAGTTGGAATGTGTTGGGATATTAATAGAGGATATTATAAATGCTTGTAAAAAGAAAACAGTGTGGAGAAGTTTAAAAGCTTCTCTGCATTTCACAAGAATGAAAGAATAAAAATAAGTTGTTGTTTTGAATAAATGAAGGATAACCCAAACTATTAAATCTACTAATTATGTTAAAAAACATTTTAAACTTAGAAGGAGCTCAGGAATTAAGCGTTTTCGAGAAAAAGAGTATTAATGGTGGTGCTTATCCGGTCGAGCCAATTTGCGGAAACGTTACATGGAGTGCAAGCGAAACGGTTTGTTTGAATTATAATCCTTATTACAGACCTGTTTATCTGGGGAATAATAAGTGCTCAATCGTGGGAGATGCTTGTTAGGTTGAGTTAGAAATATAAAAAGAGATAGAATGTTAAAGAAAATTTTAAATCTGGAAAATGCTCAGAGAATCACAAAAAATGAGCAGAAAACAATGCAGGGAGGAATTCCTGAATGTTGGATTTATGCGATTGAAGCGGGGTGTGTTTTAATACCTGTTGGAGGAACTTGTCCTATGGATACGTTGCCGGGTATTTGCGACTCGGTTCGTCTTTGTTGTTAATTTTTAACTTTTTTAGAAGTAATTACAATATAGCCTTTTTTAGAATTTAGTCATGTTTTTTTTAATTTGTAGGCGCTCGATCGTGGAACATTGAGCAAATTCCCCACATTGATGATTGGTGTTGGGATTCTTAGGAAAATTGGTCACTGAGTTGATTTTATTTGGTTAGGGTTAACCAGTGCCATGTCCTAAAGAAATTGGATTACTGATAATAACGTTTTTAAATACCTAACAGAAAGGAAAATTATTTCCTTTCTGTTTTTTTTTTAGATATTATATTAAGAAAAATAATCTTAAATTGCCCTGAATAAACTATTACAAATTGAAACAATTTACGAATTACATACAAGCTGATTTTAAAGATTGTGGCCCTACATGTTTAAAAATATTGGCCAAACATTATGGTAAAACAATCAATATTCAGGAGTTAAGAGATATTAGTGAAACAACTCGTGAGGGAAGCAATTTGCTTTTTTTAAGTGATGCTGCTGAGAAAATTGGATTTAGAACACTTGGTGTAAAAATGAGTGCCGACAGATTAGATGAAGCTCCGCTTCCGTGTATCTTGCATTGGAATCAGAATCATTATGTGGTACTTTATAAAATAAAAAAAGACACTTATTATATTTCAGATCCGGCATTTGGTTTAATTCAATACAATAAAGAAGATTTTATAAAATTCTGGATTGGAAATAATGCTGATGAATCTACAGAAGAAGGAATCGCATTATTAATCGAAGCAACACCAAAATTTTATCAATCTGAGTTTGACAAAGAAGAACACAAAGGATTGGGATTTAAATTACTGTCCCAATATGTTCTGAGATACAAATCGTTTCTAATTCAGTTAAGCATCGGATTACTGGCCAGTAGTTTACTGCAGCTAATATTTCCGTTTTTGACTCAGAGTATTGTAGATATTGGGATTCAGAATCAGAATATCAATTTTATTTATTTAATACTCTTTGCGCAATTGTTCCTTTTTGCGGGAAGAATTGGTTTAGAACTTATTAGAAGCTGGATATTACTGCATCTTTCGACTCGAATCAATATTTCGTTGATTTCAGATTTCTTTATAAAACTAATGAATCTTCCTATTTCGTTCTTTGATGTCCGAATGACAGGAGATATCATGCAGCGTATTAACGATCATCGAAGAATCGAAAAAATCATGACCACATCCTCATTAAACGTTTTGTTTTCTGTGATCAATATGTTTGTCATGGGAGGTGTTTTGGCCTATTTTAACCTGCAGATTTTCCTTGTGTTTTTTATTGGAAGTGTTTTTTACTTTGGATGGATAACCTTGTTTTTAAAACGACGAGAAGTACTGGATTACAAACGCTTTGCCGAAGTTTCGCAAGAACAAAGTAAAGTAATGGAACTTATCAATGGAATGCAGGAAATCAAACTCCACAATGCCGAAAAACAAAAACGCTGGGGATGGGAATATGTTCAGGCAAGGCTTTTTAGAGTTTCGATAAAAGGATTGGTTTTAGAACAAACCCAAACCATTGGTTCTTCAGTAATCAACGAATTAAAGAATATTTTTATCATATTCTTATCCGCAAAACTGGTGATTGACGGTTCGATAACTTTAGGTATGATGTTGGCCATTAGTTCAATCGTTGGAAGTTTAAATGGACCAATCACGCAGCTTATAGAATTTGTGAGAGAACTTCAGGATGCCAAAATCTCTTTGGCGAGATTGTCTGAAATTCACGAAAAAGAAGATGAAACTGAGCAAGAAGAGCATCAAACCCATGAAGTTCCGTATGATTCAGATATTGAGATAAAAAATCTTTCATATCGTTATTTAGGATCCGATATTCCGGTTTTGGATAATTTGAGTTTAATAATTCCGGCCAATAAAGTAACTGCAATAGTGGGCGTTAGCGGAAGCGGAAAAACTACCTTAATGAAATTACTACTTAAGTTTTATGAACCTGAAAAAGGAGAAATCAATATAGGGAATTCACAATTAAAAAACATTTCGCAAAAAGCCTGGAGATCTAATATTGGTGCTGTAATGCAGGAAGGTTTTATTTTTAATGATACTATCGCCAATAATATTGCAATAGGTGTTGACAAAGTCGATAAAGAACGCTTACTATATGCCGCAGATGTAGCCAATATAAAAGAATACATATCCAGTTTACCACTCAGCTATAACACAAAAATAGGCTCAGAAGGTACCGGAATGAGTACTGGGCAAAAACAGCGATTATTAATTGCAAGAGCCGTTTACAAAAACCCCGAAATATTATTCTTTGATGAAGCGACATCAGCATTAGATGCTAATAATGAAAAAGAAATTATGCGAAAGCTTGATATTTTCTTCAAAGAAAAAACCGTCGTGGTAATCGCACACCGTTTAAGCACGGTTATGAACGCAGATCAGATTGTAGTTCTGGATAAAGGAAAAATTATCGAAATAGGATCACATTCAGCATTAGTACAGCAAAAAGGAAATTATTTTGAATTGGTTCGCAATCAATTACAATTAGGAAATTAAAACATGGCAGAAGATACATTTGAATTAAGAAGCGAAGAAGTACAAGACATTCTCACCAAAGTACCACACTGGATGATACGTTGGGGAACCGTTGTGATATTTGCCATCATATTTTTGTTGTTTTTTGTGTCCTGGTTTCTCAAATATCCGGACGTTGTAAATACCGAAATTATAATCACAACTAATATTCCGCCAGAGAAAATAGTCGCGAAATCATCGGGCAGAATTGAAGCTATTTTAGTAAAAAATAAAGCAATAGTTCATAAAAACACCACATTGGCCATAATCGAAAATACAGCCAATTATAAAGATGTTTTTTTGTTAAAGAGTATAGTAGACAAGTACAATGTCAATGACTCAAAAAAAGCATTTCCATTTACATTGCTCAAAAATGCACAGTTGGGCGAAATAGAAAGTGCATTTGCAGTTTTCCAAAAAGATTATCAGGCCGAACAATTAAATGAAGATTTACAGCCTTTTGAAGTCGAGAACAGAGCACAGATTTCAGAGAAAGTTCAGATTAAGGAAAGATTGGAAATTTTGCAACAGCAAAAAGTAATAAACGAAAGCGAATTACAGCTTCAGAAGAATGAAATTGCACGTTTTGAAACCCTTTTCAACAAAGGAATCATTTCGGCACAGGAAATGGAAGCTAAGAAACTGACTTATCTACAGGCTCAGAAGAGTTATAAAGGGCTATTATCGTCGATTTCGCAATTAAGGTCCTCTTTGATCGATAATACAAAATCAAGTCAGAGTTCGCAGATAAATAGCACCAAAGAAGAAGTTAATCTGGGACGCAATATGGCACAATCGTTTTATCAGCTCAAAAAAGTGATAAAAGACTGGGAATTGGCCTATACATTAAAAACATCTGTAAGCGGCGTGGTTACTTTTTTGCAGGTTTGGACAGAGAATCAAACGATAAATGTTGGCGATAATGTTTTTTCTATAATCCCCGATGCCAGAAACGGTTTTGTTGGAAAAGTGAAAGCGCCGGCGTTGAATTCAGGAAAAATAAAAGTTGGTCAAAAAGTAAACATCAGACTGGCGAATTTCCCTGACAGAGAGTTTGGTGTTTTAAGAGGGAAAATCAAGAACATTTCTCTGGTTCCGGACAAAGACGGAAATCTATTACTGGATGTTGCACTTCCAAACGGCCTCGAAACCTCTTATAAAAAGAAAATTGTATTTCAACAGGAAATGAAAGGAAGCGCAGAAATCGTAACCGAAGATTTGAGGCTCATCGAAAGAATTCTGTATCAGTTCAAGAGTATTTTTGAACAGGTTTAACGGCTCAATTTTGTATTTTGGTTTTAAATACTTACTTTATTAACAAAATTAACAGGCAATGTTTTTATTTTTTAACGGTATGGTTAGTTTTTCTTGCAATTAATGAATAGTTTTAATTGGATTTTTTATTTATTGATCATTTGAAGTTTTTTATTTTAAAATGATCCTTTGATTAGATTTAAAACATTAAAAATATTCTTGCGCAAGATTAGACAGGAGACTCAAATGTCTTTAATTGATTGGGTTATAAACTAACAAAAAAACTAGAATTATGTTAAAAAAGATTTTAAATTTAGTTGGAGTAGAAGAGTTAACTGATGCACAGAAAAAAGCACTTAAAGGTGGTGATTGGCGTTATTCAGAAGCAACAGGGTATTGTGTTAATCCAAGTCCTACTTGTGGAGGTGTTTATCCTGTAAAATATCCGGGAAACTGGTGTTGTGAAAAATAGTCCTTAAAGTATTTTTTAATAGAGAGAAGGCTTGCTTTCTCTCTATATATAATTTTAAAATTACCCCAAATCATTAATTAACCCCGAATTATTTGTTTGATGAAAAGAATTTTAGTCCTTATTCTTGTTTTATTATTTCAAAACTCTTTTTCAAAACCCATAACCGAAACCCAAAAGTTAGCTGCAACTTGCAAAGTTTGGGGGTTTCTTAAATATTATCATCCTAATGTTGCTAATGGAAATTTTGATTGGGATGAACAGCTTTTCAAAATATTGCCCAAAGTTGAAGAGGCAAAAACAGATACAGAATTTTCAAATGTTATAGAAAAATGGATTAATTCTTTAGGGAAAGTTAAAGCTTATAAAGCTGAAATCTCAAATGAAAAAGTTGATTATTTTGACAAAAACTTTGATCTTTCGTGGACACAAAATCCAGAGCTCTTTTCTAAAAGCCTTTCTCAAAAACTCAAATTTATTGAACAAAATAAAATTCAGGGGAGACAATATTACGTTGAAGAGGGAATTGCATTCAGGAATGAAGTAGAATACACGGAATTCGATGATAAGGATAAAAACTTCCGTCTTTTGCTTTTGTTTCGTTTCTGGAATTATGTCGAATATTTCTTTCCGTACAAATATCAAATGGATCAAAACTGGGATTCAACATTGGTCGAATTCCTGCCCAGAACAATTAATCCTGTTTCTGAAGCTGATTATTATTTGTCATTAAAAGAATTTAGTGCCAAACTAAATGATACCCATGCTTTGTTTGGAGCAAATAAACTATTTAATGTTTTGGGATGGGATTACATTCCTTTTGAGGTTAAATTTATTGATAATAAAGCGGTGGTTACTGGTTTTAAAAATGAATCGTTATCAAAAATTAATGATGTAAAAGTTGGTGATGTTATTACTAAAGTAAAAGGTAAAACAATTGGTGAGCTTCTAAAAGGGAATCAAAAATATGTTGAAGGTTCTAATCATGCTGCAATCTTAAACAATATCGAATGGACAATTTTTACTGGAGATTCAGATGTTATCGAAGTTGAATTCATAAGAGACAGCAAAACATCCGTAAAAGAAATTAATCTTTATACTTATCAGAATTTAAAGATTAATTATGAGAATAATAGTGAGAAATACAAGCTATTAGATGATAATATTGGATATGTTAATATGGCTGTATTAACTACAGATGATGTTCCGGTTATGATGGAAAAGCTTAAAGATTCTAAAGCTATAATTTTTGATATTCGAAATTACCCGCAAGGAACTAATTTCGCTATAGCGGAATATTTAAATCCGGAACCAAAAGATTTTGTAAAATCTATTGATGCTGATTTAAGTTCTCCTGGGCGTTATATTTGGAGAAAAGAAGATACTCCATGCGGTAAAATTAATCCGGATTATTATAAAGGAAATGTTATTCTTTTAGTCAATGAAAAATCGATAAGTCATTCCGAATTTACTGCAATGACATTAAAGGTTGCTCCAAAAACGACTATAATTGGCAGTCAAACTTCAGGCACAGATGGAGCAAATTACAGATTCGAAGTTATAAAAGGTATTTGGACTTCGTTTACAACTTACGGTGTTTTTTATCCTGATAAAACAGAAGTTCAGCGTATTGGGATTATTCCTGATATTGAAATAAAACCAACAATTTTAGGTATTCAACAAGGAAAAGACGAGGTTTTAGATCGCGCAATTCTTTTTGCGAAATCTGGAAAATAATAAACTTGACTTTTAATTTTAATCAAAGTCTTAAATTTTTGACTACGATGTTTTTTTACATCTTCAAATAAAAATCTTTTGTAAGCTCAATGTATTCAGGAGTATAAACATGTCTGTCGATTTCAATCGTTAATTCATCGATTTCAACTTCTGGATTTTCATTTCGGCTAAAAGCCAGTAAACTGCGTTTGATTTCAGACTTTGGAGTTCCTTTTACGCGAGTAATCTTTATTGGATATAATTCTGATTCTTTGGCTAAAGCGATGAAGTTTTGTTCCTCTTTAAAAGGAAGGATCACAGCAAATATTCCGTTTTCAGAAAGTAATAAATCGGCAGCTTCAATTAGTTCTTCAAAAGGCATTGCGTCTTGAAAACGAGCTAAATCGCGTTGTTCATTTTCTGTTTTATAATCTTCTGAGTAAAAAGGAGGATTTGAAACAATAAGATCGTATTCGTCTTCAGGTTCATCTATAAATTCGTCCAAACCTGCATGAAAACAAAATAAGCGATCTCCCCAAGGTGAATTTTCAAAATTTCCAACCGCTTGTTCATAAGCTTCTTCATCTATTTCAAGTGCATCAATTTGTTCAGCATGAGTTCGCTGAGCAAGCATCAAAGCAATAATTCCAGTTCCTGCGCCAATATCTAAAATACTAAACGGATTGTGATTTACCGGAGCCCAAGAACCTAATAAAACACCATCTGTTCCTACTTTCATAGCGCAACGATCTTGTGCAACTGAAAATTGTTTGAATTGAAACATCAGATTTAAAATTTAAGATTAACGAATAATGATTCTTCTTTAATAAGAAAGCGAAGTTTTTATTTTCGGTTAAACAAATGACCGATTAAACAAATCAACTTTTTACAAGTACATTTCCACCAATCCTTCAGGCAGATTCATGATTACTTTTTTGTTTTCACGATCAATTTTTACAAGGAAATGATCGATCATCGGAATTAGCATTTCGACTTCGCCATTTAAAACTTCAAAAAGAGGTTGAGCGGTTGAATCGTTTACGGCAGCAATTTTTCCAAAAACGCCTAAACGTTGATCTTCAATTTCAAAACCGATAACTTCGTGAAAATAAAACTTGTTGCCGGAAAGTTTTGGCAACATGCTTAACGGAAGATAGATTGCGTTGCCAAGTAGAGCATCGGCTTCTTCCTCATTATTTACATCTTCAAAACGAATTCTAAGAAAATCGTTTTTATGTAAAGAACTTGTTTCAATAAAAAAAGGAACCAAGTGTTTGTTGCATTCAACAAACACTGATTCCAGATTTTCGTATAACTCAGGTTCGTCCGTGTCTAAATAAGCCAGAACTTCACCTTTGAAACTAAATTTTTTAGCGATTTTACCTAAATAAAAACATTCTTCTTTACGCATTCTCGCTAAATATAATTATGCTTCAGTTGTTTCGTTATTCTCTTCAGCAGCAGGAGCTTCTTCAGTTGATGCTTCAACTTCAGTAACTTCTTCTTCAACTGCAGGAGTTGCAGCAGCGATAGCATCAGCTTCAGCCTGAGCTGCAGCAGCTAAACGTTTAGCGTTAACTTCTTGTTCTGCTTTAAAAGCTTTAGCTTTAGCATCAGCTTGCGCTTTTGTTAAACCGTCTTTTTTAGCATCAACTTTTCCAGCTTTAGCTTCTAACCATGCAGCTAATTTAGCATCAGCTTGCTCTTGAGTTAAAGCTCCTTTACGGATACCTCCATCAAGGTGGTGTTTCAATAAAGCACCTTTGTAAGAAAGAATTGCTCTAGCAGTATCAGTTGGTTGTGCACCATTGTGTAACCATTTAACTGCGCTATCAAGGTTTAAGTCGATAGTTGCTGGGTTAGTGTTTGGATTGTAAGTACCGATTTTCTCTAAGTATTTACCATCTCTTTTTGAGCGTGCATCTGCAGCTACAACCCAGTAAAAAGGTTTTCCTTTTTTACCGTGTCTTTGTAATCTAATTTTTACTGACATAATCGTATGATTAAATTTTGAGGTACTCGACCTCTGTTAATTAAGGGCGCAAAGATATAATTTTTTTGTGAATAATACGTTTTAAAGCTTATTAATTATACCAGAAATAGATTTTCACTAATTTATAAGCCCTTTTTGGTTTTCTTTCTTTTAATTATTTATTCTAAATGTAATACATTTGCTTGAAATTTATTTTTTTATGAAAAAATATTATTACCTAATAATCACTATTTTTTTGCTTACATCTTGTACTGAAGATATAAAATTCAATACTCCCGCTTTTCAAGGTTTAAAAAATAACGTTTTCTGGCGAGCTCAAAATTATACAGCTAATACAAAAACAAACGGAGTTTTAGTTGTTGAAGGAGGCTTAGGAGCGGATGCAGTAAGTCTTAAACTGCCTTCTACATCACCAAAGACTTATGTTTTAGGTGTTGATAATCTAACAACGGCTTCTTACTCGAATAGGTTTTCGTCTACTGCGCCTGTGTTTACGACAGGAACAAACAAAGGTAGCGGGCAAATTGTGATTACAGAATTTGATGCCGAAAAGAATACTATTTCCGGAACATTTAGATTTACTGCACCAAATACAAATGAAAAAGATCTTGAAAATCCAAGTGTAACTTTTACTGAAGGTGTTTTTTATAAAATTCCATATACTCTGACGACTAACTTTTAATAATTGTATTTTTCATTTGCGATAGATTAGTTTTGTTGCATTTGGATTTTTTAAATCAAAATAAAAACATAAATAAACTAATATATAGTAGATTAGAGAAAAATAAGACTACATTTGCTACATTATTATAAATAAGTACATATGAACATTTTTGTTGGAAGCCTTCCATTCAGTATTGAGGAAGCAGATTTAAGAGAGTCTTTCGAGGCTTACGGAGCAGTAGATTCAGTTAAAATCATTACTGATAAATTTACAGGAAGAAGCAAAGGTTTTGGTTTCGTAGAGATGCCAAACGATGCGGAAGCTCAAAAAGCAATTGATGAATTGAACGGAGCTACTGTTCAAGGTCGTGCAATTGTAGTTAATAAATCTGAGCCGAAGCCTGAAGGTGAAAGAAGAAGCTTCAACAATAACAGCCGTGGTGGAGATTCACGCGGAGGTTATGGTGGAGGAAACAACCGTGGTGGAAATGACCGTGGTGGTAACAGAGGAGGATATTAATATTTTTTTCTAAATATATAAAAGGGATCAACGAAAGTTGATCCCTTTTTTTATGCAATAAAATTTGTTTCAAGTTTCAGGTTTCACGTTCCAACAACCTGAAACTTGAAACCTGACCCGAGGCTTTAGCCGAACAGGCGAAGCAAACAAAATAAACTATAAATTCGCTACAAGCCAGTCTCCAACTTCGCTGGTTTTGTATGCTTTTGATCCTTTTGGGGCTAAATCTTCGGTAACAATTCCTTGTTCTAATGATTTGTTTACAACTGCTCTAATTGCTTCGGCTTCATCTTTTAATCCGAAAGCATCTTCAAACATCATTGCAGCAGATAAAATTGTAGCTAATGGATTTGCAATATTTAATCCAGTCGCTTGTGGGTAAGATCCATGAATTGGTTCGTATAATGAAGTATGTTCTCCAACAGAAGCAGAAGGCATTAATCCCATTGAACCTGAAATTACTGAAGCTTCATCTGTTAAAATATCTCCGAATAAATTCTCAGTGATTAAAACATCATAAGAGTTTGGCCATTGTACCAAACGCATCGCAACAGCATCAACAAATTCATATGAAACAGTAACTTCAGGATAATCTTTTTCCATTGCCTGAACAGTTTCTCTCCATAAACGTGAAGTTTCAAGAACGTTAGCTTTATCAACGCAACATAATTTTTTGCTACGAGTCATTGCAAGTTCGAAACCTTTTTTAGCCAAACGCTGAACTTCTGCTCTTGTATAAACGCAATTGTCGAAAGCAGTTTCTCCGTCGTCTCTTCTTCCTTTTTCTCCAAAGTAAATTCCACCAGTTAATTCTCTTAAGAAAACCAAATCAGTTCCTTCGATTCTTTCTCTTTTTAAAGGTGAATTATCAATCAAAGAAGGGAAGGTAAAAGTAGGACGTACGTTTGCGAATAAGCCTAATTTTTTACGCATTAATAATAATCCTTGCTCCGGACGAACTGGTGCACTTGGATCGTTATCATATTTTGGGTGACCAATTGCTCCGAATAAAACAGCATCGGCAGCCATACAAATTTCATGCGTTTCATCAGGATAAGGAACTCCAACAGCATCGATTGCACAAGCTCCTGTAAGAGCCGGTGTCCAAGTTATTTCGTGATTGAATTTTTTTGCAATAGCATCAGATACTTTTACAGCTTCATTAATTACCTCAGGACCAATTCCGTCTCCTGCTAAAAGGGCTATGTTAAATTTCATTTTTTGATATTTGTTATGTTTATTTTTTAGGTTCTAAGGTTCTGAGTTGCTAAGATTCTAAGGGTTTTTATCTCAGGATCTTAGAATCTTAGTAACTTAGTACCTTTATTCTGTAATTACATTAAGCATTTTTTGAGTTGCAATAATTGCGGCAACTGTCTGATCTGAATCTAATCCTCTTGTTTTAAATTCTTTTCCGTTGTTTGTCCAGGTGATGATCGTTTCGCATAAAGCATCAGAGCTACTTCCTGGAGGAATTCTGACTGCGTAATCGATCAATTTAGGAAGTGTTAGTTTTTTACTTTTGTAAATTTTAGATAAAGCATTCATAAAAGCATCAAACTGACCATCTCCTTGTGCGTGTTCTTCTATGATTTCTCCATCAAGATTTAAACTTAATGTTGATGATGGACGTGTTCCTTTTGAATGCATTAACACGTAAGACTGTATGGTGATTTTATCTTGGTAAGTATGACTGTCCAGAACATCTGAGATAATATATGGAAGATCTTCCTTGGTAACAGTTTCTTTTTTGTCACCTAATTCGATGATTCTTTGGGTAACCAATTTTAGATCTTCCGGATTTAATTTTAAACCTAATTCCTGGAGATTTTTTTCGATATTGGCTTTGCCCGAAGTTTTTCCTAAAGCGTATTTTCTTTTTCTTCCAAAGCGTTCCGGAAGCAAATCATTAAAATATAAATTGTTTTTATTGTCACCATCGGCGTGAATTCCGGCAGTTTGTGTAAAAACATTATCGCCAACAATTGGTTTATTGGCAGGAATTCTATAACCTGTAAAAGTCTCGACTAATTTACTAACTGTGTAAAGTGAAGTCTCTTTTATATTGATACTTACTTCTGGTAAATAATCATTTATCACGGCAACTGTACTTTCAAGCGGGGCATTTCCGGCGCGTTCTCCCATACCGTTTACGGTAACGTGAAGTCCGTTTATGCCTGCTTTTATAGCTTCCATAACATTGGCAACGCTCAAGTCGTAATCGTTATGTGCGTGAAAATCAAAATGTATTTTTGGATATCTAGTTCTAATTTTCGAAATAAACTCAAAAGCCTGAGACGGAATCAAAACGCCTAAAGTATCGGGTAATAAAATTCTTTTAACTGGTTGTGTAGAAAGGAAATCTAAAAACTGAAAAACATATTCCTGAGAATTTCGCATTCCGTTGCTCCAGTCTTCCAGATAAACATTGGTTTCAATATCATTTTCTTTCGCTAAAGCGATGATTTCTCCGATTTCAGAAAAGTGTTGTTCCGGAGTTTTTTTAAGTTGATGCGTCAGGTGATTCATTGAGCCTTTGGTCAATAAATTCTGTACTTTGGCACCGGCTTTTTTCATCCATTCTATCGAAACTCCTCCGTCTACAAACGAAAGCACTTCAATTCGATTAATATATCCTCGTTCTTCTGCCCAGGATGTAATGCCTTTTACGGCTTGAAATTCTCCTTCGCTTACGCGAGCCGAAGCAATTTCGATTCTATCAATATTTAATTCCTCCAACAATAATTGCGCAATGGTTAGTTTTTCTGCAGCAGAAAATGATACTCCCGAGGTTTGTTCACCGTCACGGAGCGTCGTGTCCATTATTTCAATTTTTCTTTTTTCCATATTGATGATCTATAATTCTGATGTAATTTGACGCGGATTTTACTGATTCGCTATCGCGAAGACGCAGATTGGCGCGGATTTTTCACTTTAGTCAAAAAATAAAATCAGTTTTTTTAGCGTTTTTGCGATAGCAAATCTGTTTTATCCGCGTTCTATATTTTTCATTTAATTTAGAAAGACCCGACTGGTTTTTGAAACCTGTCGGGTCTAATATCCTGAATGAGATTTCTTTTAGTAAGGAAGTTTATCGGCGAAAGCCACAATATCTTCTTTAATATTTTGTAAATAATCAATGTCATCAAAGCCATTAATCATGTTGTTCTTTTTGTATCCGTTAATCGCAAAAGATTCTGATTGACCGGTTGACAATAAAGTAATCGTTTGATTTGGCAAGTTGATTTCTAATTCTGTTTTTGGATCAGCTTCGATCGCTTTAAAAATAGTATCAGCAAATTCCGGACTAACCTGAACAGGTAAAACTCCAATATTTAAACAGTTTCCTTTGAAGATATCGGCAAAGAAACTAGAAACTACAGCTCTAAAACCGTAATCGTAAACTGCCCAGGCAGCGTGTTCTCTTGAAGATCCTGAACCAAAGTTTTTTCCGCCAACAAGGATTTTCCCGCTATAAGTTGAATCGTTCAAAACGAAATCAGCTTTTGGAGTATCATCTCCGTTATATCTCCAGTCTCTAAAAAGATTGTCTCCAAAACCTTCACGCTTTGTAGCTTTCAGGAAACGAGCCGGAATAATTTGATCTGTATCTACGTTCTCAATTGGTAGTGGCACAGCACTACTAGTAAGTATATTAAATTTATCGTATGCCATTTTAATTTTAGATTTTTTAATTTTAGATTTTAGATTTTCTGAAACTGAGAATCTATATTAAATCTAAAAGCAATTTTATTGAATTTTTGAAATTGTTATTGCCATTGTCATTGACTAGAACAGCTCTCTCGGGTCTGTTAGTTTTCCGGTAACAGCGGCAGCGGCAGCCATAATCGGGCTTGCTAATAATGTTCTTGAACCAGGACCTTGGCGACCTTCAAAATTTCTGTTTGAAGTACTTACCGCATATTTTCCAGCAGGAACTTTATCATCGTTCATTGCTAAACACGCTGAACAACCCGGCTGACGTAATACAAAACCAGCTTCGGTAAGAATATCTAAAATGCCTTCTTCTTTAATCTGAGCTTCAACAACGTGAGAACCCGGAACTAACCAAGCGGTAACATTATCTGCTTTTTTTCTTCCTTTTACAATTTCGGCGAAAGCCCTAAAATCTTCAATACGTCCGTTTGTACAACTTCCTAAGAAAACGTAATCAATTGGTTTTCCAATCATCACATCATCTTCTTGGAAGCCCATATAAGCTAACGATTTTTTGTAAGTTTCCTCACCGCCTTCAACTTGATTGGCATTCGGAATATGTTTTGAGATACCAATTCCCATTCCAGGATTAGTACCATAAGTAATCATTGGTTCGATATCTGAAGCTTTGATGTTTAATTCAGCATCAAAAACAGCATCAGCATCCGTTTTTAAAGTTTTCCAGTATTCAACCGCTTTTGTCCAAGCTTCTCCTTTTGGAGCAAATAATCTTCCTTCAAGGAAATCAAAAGTAGTTTGGTCAGGAGCAATCATACCACCACGAGCACCCATTTCGATACTTAGATTACAAACCGTCATACGGCCTTCCATAGTCATGTTTTCGAAAACATCTCCGGCGTATTCAACAAAATAACCTGTTCCTCCAGAAGTAGTCAATTGAGCAATAATATAAAGTGCAACGTCTTTTGGACCAACACCTTTACTTAATTGACCGTTTACGTTAATACGCATTTTCTTTGGTTTTGGCTGCATAATACATTGAGTAGAAAGCACCATTTCAACCTCAGAAGTTCCGATACCAAAAGCAATCGCTCCAAAAGCACCGTGAGTAGAAGTGTGAGAATCTCCGCAAACAATAGTCGCACCTGGCAAAGTAATTCCGTTTTCAGGACCAACTACGTGTACAATTCCATTTTTAATGTGACCTAATCCCCAGTGCGAAATTCCGTATTCGGCAGCATTATCTTCAAGCGCTTTAAGCTGATTTGCTGATAAAGCATCCTGAACTGGTAAATGTTGGTTTATGGTTGGTGTATTGTGATCTGCAGTTGCAAAAGTACGCTCTGGGTATAAAACCTTAACGCCTCTGGCTTTTAATCCTAGAAAAGCAACAGGACTCGTAACTTCATGAATGAAATGGCGGTCAATAAAAAACACATCTGGTCCATCTTCAATTTTACGCACTACATGTGAATCCCATACTTTGTCAAATAATGTCTTACTCATTTTTTATTTTTTTTAATTGTAATTCTATAACCACAGCAATTCCTGCTCATTATAATAGCAAAACAAAATTAGAAAAAGATGTAAGGGCGTCAATTTGAATATTTCATTATATACGATACCCAAACTTAAATACAAATTGCGATTGACTTTTTTGCGATGAGATTTGGTTGTAGAATGAATATAAATTGATTTCACTTTTTCTTTTCAGGTTAATTTTGAGTTGATTGCTTTAATTTTAATAGTTGGCAAATTTATCTCAAAATCAATATTAAATATAGATTTTTATTCAAAAAAATGTAACAAAATTAGTTAAAATAGTAATAATTACTAGGTTTGATTTGTTTTGAAGTTTCTGTTTTTTTGAATTCTAATGGCTTTAAATGCCAAATTTTGAAGATTTTAAATACTCTAAAATTCATTAAAATACTACGACATCCAAGAAGTGTATTTTTATGAAATTTTATGATTTTTAATGTAAAAAGGGATCTGTCGAAGAAGATAATTTTAAAGACTAATTCAGTGAGTTTTTAAATTCCAAAGGTGTAAGATTGGTTTTCTTTTTGAAGAGTTTACTAAACGATTGAGGATATTCAAAACCCAATTGATAAGCAATTTCTGCTACCGAAAGATTGGTAGAAATCAGGAAATCTTTTGATTTTTCGATAAGTTTCGAATGAATGTGTTGTTGCGCATTTTGTCCTGTTAAACTTCGGAGCATATCAGATAAATAATGAGTAGAAACATTGATTTGTGAAGCAAGAAAATCTACTGTTGGCAATCCTTTTTTTAAGGTTTCGGCATTATTCAGATAATTGTCCAGAGTTTCTTCGACTTTGAGCAATAAATCGTGACTAATTGTCTTTCTGGTAATGAATTGGCGTTTGTAAAAACGATTACTATAATTAAGCAAAACATCAATATAAGAAACGATTACATCCTGACTCATTTCGTCTATTGCAGTATGAAGTTCATTGTCAATGCTGGTTAATAATCCTATAATAGTTGTTTTTTCGCTATCAGAAAGATGAAGCGCTTCATTGGTATCGTACGAAAAGAAACCATATTTTTTAATGGTTTTCCCTAAAGGATAATTTCTAATAAAGTCCGGATGAAAAAGGAGCGTATAACCAAAATATTCAACTCCTTCCTGATTATCGGTAAAAATCAATTGATTGGGAGATGTAAACATTAATCCGCCTTCATTAAAATCATAATACCCCTGACCGTAACCCATTTTTCCGTTAGTAGAATATTTATAGGATATTTTATAAAAATCGAGCAGAAAATGGGTATTAGTCAAATCAGCATTTATAATGAGTTTGGTATTATCAACCAAGGTAATCATAGGATGAAGCGGCTTTGGGAGCTGAAACAAACTATGAAATTGTGATATTGAGGAAATTTTTGACGGATTGTTGTTTTTCTTTTCCATGATATAAATGTATAAAAAATTAAAAACTAATACTGCACAGATTATCAAAACCTGAACGGTATCAGTAATAAATTATGCTCCCAAAAATTGTTTGCCAAAGGCAGCGCGAAAAACTTCGTCACCTTGTTCCTGTCTTTGTTTGTAAAGTGCTTTTGCATCTTCTCCGGCTACATATCTCAGTTGATTTTTTCCGTCTGTTGCAGCTTCGTAAACAACATCTGCAATTTGTTCCGGCGTTGATGCCATTTCAAACATTACATCTACATTTTCGAACATTTTGTTTGCCATTGCTTGGTATTCTGGTTTAACACCAGTGTCAAGTGAACCATGAAGGAATTCTGTTTTAATACCGCCCGGAGAAACCGTTTTAATATTGATTCCAAACGGATTTAATTCATACGCCATGCTTTCGCTCCAGCCTTCCAATCCCCATTTTGTTGCGTGATATACAGATCCTAAAGGAAAAGAAATCAATCCGCCAATAGAAGTTGTTGAGATAAATAATCCGCTTTTTCTTTCTCTGAAATATGGAATAAAAGCATTGGTAACACGAATTACGCCTAATAAATTTGTGTTTAATTGTTTTGTAATTTGATCGTCATTAAAGCTTTCCAAAGGTCCAATCAAACCGTAACCTGCATTATTAAAAACGATATCAATATCGCTTAATTCCAATGCTTTTTTAACAGTGCTTTGTATTTGTTCGTAATTCGTAACATCTAAAGGTAAAAGGGTTACGTTGTTTAAGTTAGAAAGTTCAGTTTCTTTTTCCGGATTTCTCATTGTTGCGATTACATTCCATCCTTTTTGTTGAAATAATTTTGCTGTAGCTTTTCCTAATCCTGATGATGCGCCTGTGATAAAAATAGTTTTCATAATAATTTGTTTTAAATTGATAGGGCAAAGTTCAGGATAGAGTGTAGTTTAAAAGTGTTCATTTTGGTACAATGAGTATCCAAAATGAATAATCGAAGTTTTTAACTTCAAATAATCGAAATTTTATCATTTTTATTGCTTTTTAACAGTTTCTAATAATGATTTTGATTAATGCTTTTTGTTTAATTCTTTATTTCCTGAAGCCAAAAAAAAGCGTAAATTTGAACTTCTCCCATTTTGCATTTCGAGATTTTTTATAGTTCATATAATCAGTTATTTATGTGGAAAAGAACTTGGGATTTGGAATTTTTAAAATTGTCTTTTTACAAAACTTATGTATTTAATATTCGATACCGAAACTACTGGATTACCAAAACGTTGGGATGCTCCAATTACTGATTCTGATAACTGGCCGCGCTGTATTCAGATCGCATGGCAGCTTCATGACGAAATGGGGCAACTTATCGAACATCAGGATTATTTGGTTAAGCCTGACGGATTTAATATTCCGTATGATGCTGAACGTATTCACGGGATTTCGACTGAATTGGCTGAAGCCGATGGAATCACGTTGGCAGAAGTTTTGGAGAAATTCAATATTGCATTAAGTAAAACGAAGTTTATTGTAGGTCAGAATTTAGGTTTCGACGTCAATATTATGGGAGCTGAATTTCATAGAATGGGCGTAGAATCTCCTATGAGTTCAATGCCGGTTTTAGATACTTGTACAGAAGTTACTGCTTCATTATTAAAACTTCCGGGAGGTCGTGGAGGAAAATTCAAATTACCAACACTAACAGAATTACACGAATATCTTTTTAATAAACCTTTCGCGGAAGCGCACAACGCAACTGCCGACGTTGAGGCAACTACGCGTTGTTTTCTGGAGTTAATTAGAAGAGAAGTTTTTACCAAAGAAGAACTGGATGTTCCGAAGGATTATTTTAAAGATTTCCAAAATAGAAATCCACAGGAATTTCCGTTAATTGGTTTAAAACACATTAATCTTAAGAAAGCTTCTGATAAAATCAGAGAGCAGTTAAAAGCTTTAGAATCGGTTGGGCAAGAACCTACAGTTTCGCATTCTGACAGAGAAGATTTTAAAGAAGCAAAATACGCGCATTTACACAATCATACCCAATTTTCGGTTCTACAATCGACTATAGGTATTGGAAATATTGTTGCGGCTACAGCCAAAAACGGAATGCCTGCCGTTGCAATGACCGATACCGGAAACATGATGGGAGCTTTTCACTTTGTGAGCGCCGTTATGAATCACAATAAAGCCGCATCAGGAAAAAATAAAGCTTTGGTTGAAGCTGGAGAAGAACCAACAGAAACCGAAATAAAACCAATCGTAGGTTGCGAATTTAATATCTGTGATAATCACTTAGATAAAAGCAAAAAAGACAACGGAAATCAGGTTGTATTATTGGCCAAAAATAAAAATGGTTATCACAATCTGGCAAAAATGTCTTCAATCGCTTTTACAAACGGATTTTATTATGTTCCGAGGATTGACCGTGCGATTGTCGAAAAATACAAAGAAGATATCATGGTTTTGTCCGGAAATTTATACGGGGAAATTCCGAGTAAAATTCTGAACATCGGTGAAAACCAAGCCGAAGAAGCTTTGATATGGTGGAAAGAACAATTTGGCGATGATTTTTATCTGGAGATTATGCGACATAATCAGGAAGATGAAAATCGTGTAAACAAAACCCTGATTGAGTTTTCTAAAAAGCATGATGTCAAATTAATTGCAACAAATAATACCTATTATTTAAATAAAGAAGATGCCAATGCGCACGATATTTTATTGTGTGTAAAAGACGGTGAAAAACAAGCGACGCCAATTGGTCGTGGTCGTGGATATCGTTACGGATTACCAAATCAGGAATACTATTATAAGACAGGTGAAGAGATGAAAAAACTCTTTGCTGATCTACCGGAATCAATTATTAATATTCAGGAAATTATAGACAAAGTCGAAACTTACTCACTTTATCGTGATGTATTGCTTCCTAAGTTTGATATTCCGGAAGAGTTTGTCGTTGTCGAAGATGAAGCTGATGGCGGAGTTCGTGGAGAGAATAAATATCTGCGACACCTTACAATGGTTGGCGCAGAAAGACGATATGGAGTAATTACGGAGTCGATTCAGGAACGTTTAGATTTTGAGTTATTAACGATTTCGAATTCAGGATATCCGGGTTACTTTTTGATTGTTCAGGATTTCATCGCCGAAGCCAGAAAAATGGACGTTTCGGTTGGTCCAGGACGTGGATCTGCTGCGGGATCTGCCGTAGCATATTGTTTAGGAATTACCAATATTGACCCGATTAAGTACGATTTGCTTTTTGAGCGTTTCTTAAATCCTGACCGTGTATCCATGCCCGATATTGATATCGATTTTGATGACGAGGGACGTGGTCGTGTTATGGATTACGTAATTAATAAATACGGGCAAAATCAGGTAGCGCAAATTATTACTTATGGTAAAATGGCAACCAAATCAGCGATTCGTGATACGGCTCGTGTATTAGATTTACCATTATTTGAAGCCGATAGAATTGCAAAACTGATTCCGGCAATGATGCCATCAAAATGGAATTTGGCGCGTTTTATTTCTGAAAGCGAAGAGGAAGTTAAAAAAGCGCTTCGTTCTGACGAATATGATAATGTAAAAGAATTAATCGCTATTGCCAATGAAGATGATTTGGCGGGAGAAACAATTCAGCAGGCAAAAATCCTTGAAGGATCGATGCGAAATACCGGAATTCACGCTTGTGGTGTAATTATTACGCCATCGGATATTACGAATTTCGTTCCCGTAACCACAGCAAAAGATTCTGATTTATATGTAACACAGTTTGATAACTCGGTTGCAGAAAGTGCAGGATTGCTGAAAATGGACTTCTTGGGTCTGAAGACTCTTACCTTAATAAAAGATACCGTTAAACTGGTAAAATATAGAAACGGAATTGATTTGGATCCGGACACTTTCCCAATCGATGATGTTGAGACTTATGCACTTTTCCAGAGAGGAGAAACAGTTGGAATCTTCCAATACGAGTCACCCGGAATGCAGAAATACATGAAAGATCTGAAGCCAACGGTTTTTGGAGATTTAATTGCCATGAACGCATTATATCGTCCGGGACCTTTGGAATATATTCCGTCTTTCGTAAGAAGAAAAAATGGCGAAGAAGAAATCAAATACGATTTAGATGCCTGTGAGGAATATTTAGGAGAGACTTACGGAATTACGGTTTATCAAGAGCAGGTAATGCTTTTGTCGCAATCGCTGGCTGACTTTACAAAAGGTGAGGCCGACGTTTTGCGTAAAGCGATGGGTAAGAAACAAAAAGACGTACTAGATAAAATGAAGCCAAAGTTCGTAGAACAAGCGGCGAAAAAAGGTCATGATGCAAAAGTTCTGGAGAAAATCTGGAAAGACTGGGAAGCATTTGCGAGTTACGCCTTCAACAAATCGCACTCGACTTGTTATGCCTGGATTGCGTATCAAACCGCTTATTTAAAAGCACATTATCCTGCCGAATATATGGCGGCGGTACTTTCGAATAACATGAATGATATTAAACAGGTATCATTTTTCATGGAAGAATGTAAACGAATGGGCTTGCAGGTTTTAGGTCCTGACGTAAACGAATCATACTATAAATTTACTGTAAATGACGAATATGCAGTACGTTTTGGGATGGGAGCGATTAAAGGAGTAGGTTCAGGAGCCGTTGCAACAATTGTAGAAAACAGAAAAGACGGTAGATATAAATCAATTTTTGACTTGGCAAAACGTATTGATTTGCGTGCAGCCAATAAAAAAGCAATTGAAAATCTTGCTCTTGCGGGAGGTTTTGATTCATTTGAAGGAACAACCAGAGCACAATATTTTCATGATGATGGTGATGGAATTACGTTTTATGAAAAAGCGATGCGTTACGGATCGAAGTTTCAGGAAAATGAAAACTCATCTCAGGTAAGTTTATTTGGAGAAGCTAGCGAAGTACAAATTGCAGAACCTGTGGTGCCTCCATGCGAAGACTGGAGCACGATGGAAAAACTGGCCAAAGAAAAAGAAGTTGTAGGTATTTATATTTCAGGACATCCTCTGGACGATTTTAGATTTGAGATGAAATACTTCTGTAATTCCCGATTGGAATCGCTGAAAAGTATGAATGAGTTTGTAGGGAAAAATCTAAATTTCGCCGGAATCATTAATAACGTGCAACATCGTGTGGCAAAAAACGGAAAAGGCTGGGCAGTTTTTAACTTAGAAGGATATGACGAAAGTTATGAGTTTAAGATTTTTGGTGAAGAATACTTAAAATTCCGCCATTTCCTGATTCAGAATAATTTTGCCTTCATAAAAATATTAATAAAAGACGGTTGGGTAAATCATGATACAGGTAAAAAATCAGATCCTAGAATGCAGTTTGTTGAGATTAGACAATTGCAGGATATTCTGGAAGCTTTTGCTAAAAAACTGATTTTATTATTGAATATAAAAGATTTACAAACCGAATTTATTCACAAGTTAAGCGATTTATTTAATCAGAATAAAGGAGACAATTCAGTCACTTTTGAAATTATGGAATTAGAGAAAATAAAACGTCTCGTTGAGGTCGAAACAACAAATGAGTTTGAAGAAACCGAAGATGCTGTTTTTGCAGACGAAAACGATGATATTGATGCATCGCTTGAAGATACTAAGACCAAAGAAGTGAATGAAGTTGAAGAAATAAAAGTCGTAACCAAATTAACGATGCCAAGCCGTAGGTTAAAAATTAAGATTTCTGCTGAACTATTACAGGAATTGGAGAAAATGCAGATCAATTTTAAGCTAAATTAAATTTTAACAGTTAAAATTTAATGGAATGCATTTTTTTTTAGTTAAAAATATGCATGCATAATACTTTTTTAGTAATATTGCGTAAAATTACAACGATTTCGTTCCAAGTCTAACAAAGCAAACTTTAGACATATGTTAAAATATTCTATGTTTGTAAAAATTAATTAAATCAGAATTATGAAAAAGAACCTATTTTTATTAGGATTATTAGTTTGCTCTATGGCCACAATGGCGCAAACAGAAAAAGCAGATAAACCAGAAACTTGGTATTTTAAAATTGGTGGATCTTATTTCAACCAAACTGCTTCGACAGAATTTCCAACAGTTGGAGGAAATGCACCATTGGATAAAACATATGTTGGAGGTAAATTAGTATCTGAAAAAAGTATTACAGGTTCATTTGGACAAGGATTTAGAACAGGGATTACTGCTGGATATAGATTCAATACTCGTTTAGGAGTTGAGGTAGGAGTTAATTATTACACAAGTAATGATAAAACAATGGCACAAACTACATCAGATTTGCCTATTACACCTGCAGGAGTATATAGTTTCAAGTCAGTAGGTCAAATTACTGCTTTTGATGTTGCACCAGCTTTAGTATTATTTTTAGGAGAACACAAAGGATTTGAACCATATACTAAAGTAGGTATTTTAGTTCCTATTCATGGAGATTTAGAAATCACTTCAGATGCATATGCTCCAATTGCTTTTAATCCAACAACAGGAGCTCCAGTTGCTTTTGGAAATGTTCACAGTGTTGATAAAGTAAAACCAAACCCAACAATTGGATTTAGTGCAGTTATGGGTACTTCATATAAATTAGGAAAACACATCTCTGTTTTTGGTGAATTAGAGTACCGTAATTTTACAGTACACGGAAAAACTAAAGAAACTACAGAATTCACAGTTAATGGCAATGATGCTTTAGCTACTAGAACAACTGCTCAGAGATATACAATTTATAGAGATAGATTAGATGTAAATTCTAATAATCCTTTGTTTAATCCTAATACTGCTACTCCGGATACTAAAGATACTACACGTCCTAATGACAAAATGGATGAGTTAAGTTCTTACGTTGGTATTTCAGGTTTAGGTTTGACTTTAGGTCTTAAATACAGCCTATAATTCTAAAGAGATTTATACTTTATAAAAAAGAGGATATTCATTTGAATATCCTCTTTTTTTTGTAGTTTTTAGTGGAGTCATCTTTGTCAAATCATTGCCTAGAATGGATTAAAATCCATCCCTGCAATATAAATTGAGCCGAAGGTTCTTTATATAGAGTTCCGGAGGAACGGATTATTTTGTAGCAAGGTCCCGAAGCTTCGGGATTAATCCCTTGAACGCGACGTAACCATAATATTTATCATCCTGATTTCTAAAATATTTTTCAGGAGCTAATCCCGCACCCGAGCCTGAAAGTGCGAACTGGCGAAGCAATCCGTTACAATCTTTTGCTTTTTAAAGAAAAAAGCAAAAGGATTTCCACTTCTATCGGGGCTATGACAATCATTTTAATAAGAACTTTTTCGTTTAATTAACGCCAAACCCGACAGGTTTTAAAAACCTGTCGGGTTTATAAGATTGTAGAAACAAAAAAAGGCTTTAGCCAAAGATCTAGACCTTTTGGCTAAAGCCCTTTTTATATTAAGACTGCAAACTCCAGTTAAAGTTAAAGGCAACTCACAACTCACAATTTACAATTAACAATTATTATTTCGAATTCCTAAACTCCTTTAAAACTGCATCAATAACCCAGGTTGTTCTTGCTGCCGAAGTTCCTTTGGATGGATTAACACCTTCATTGCCTAAAAGTTCAGCAACAATAGTTTCTATCAAAGGTTGTTGAATATGAAGCGGATTTTCGATTGTGATACTTTCTTTTTCCCCATTTGTATATTGAATATGGATTGGATCATTTCCGAAAGTAGAGAAAGAAATTTTTCCTTTATCGCCAACGATATCAGTATTGTCATAACGCTCAAAACTGGCAAAATTCCACAAACCAGTTCCGTGAATTCCATTTTCGAATAAAAAAGACATAGAAACAGCATCTTCAGCAGGATAAGCAAGAAGTTGTTGACTCGCATGTCCGCGAACTGACTTAATCGGACCTAAAGCATAATCAAGAAAGTCTAAAGTATGACAGGCCAAATCCACAAAAATTCCACCACCGGAAATATGTGGCAAAACCGTCCATGGCAAATTAATATCGTCGTCGTAACGAGCTTCAAACGGATGATATAAAACACAATTTACGTGTCTGATTTTACCAATTTTGTTTTGATCGATAAGTTCTTTTATTTTTAGAAATCTCGGCAAACGTCTTCTATAATAAGCCACAAATAATGGAACGTTATGTTCTTTGCAAGCACTGATCATTTCGTTGCATTCGTCAAAGTTTAGTGCCATTGGTTTCTCGACATAAACAGGTTTTCCTGCTTTGGCGCACAAAATAGTATATTCTTTATGAGACGATGGCGGAGTAGCAATATAAACAGCATCAACTTCAGGATCATTGATTAAATCAACAGCATTTGAGTACCATTTAGGAACATTGTGACGTTTGGCATAATCTTCCGCAAGAGCCGCATCTCTGCGCATAACAGCAACCAAAGCTGAGTTTGGCGTTTTTTGAAATGCAGGGCCGCTTTTTACTTCAGTTACATTACCACAGCCAATAATTCCCCATTTTACAATTTTCATTTTTCTGGTTTTTTAGTTAATTCAAATTTAAAAAGGTTTGCCACGAATTTCACGAATTTTCACGAATTATTTTTTCATGCAGATTTTGGAGGGTTTAATTTTACCGCAAAGCACGCAAAGATTTTATGCTTAGAGGATTTTATAAAAACACAAAGTTCGCAAAGCTGTTTCAATACAAAGCTTTGCGAACTTTGTGTTTTTACAAAGCCAAGCTGATACAAAAACTTTGCGCCCTTTGCGGTAAAATTCTTCTGCAAAAAAATAAAGCCACGAACTCACAAAATAACTCGTGAAATTCGTGGCTCTAAAAACTATAGACTAAAGTTTACTTTTTCGGTAAAGCCTTAAATCCCATATTATAAAGCGTGAACGCTTGAATGTCTACATTTTCCTGAATTGTTGCAGCAACAGACTTTCCAGCTCCGTGACCCGCTTTTACATCAATACGAATCAAAACTGGATTGTTACCAGTTTGTTTGTCTTGTAATTCAGCAGCAAATTTAAAACTATGTGCAGGAACAACACGATCATCATGATCACCGGTTGTAACCATAGTTGCAGGATATTGAACACCTTTTTTAACGTTTTGAACTGGAGAATAACCTTTGATGTATTCAAACATTTCTTTGCTATCCTGAGAAGTTCCGTAATCGTAAGCCCATCCTGCACCCGCAGTAAAAGTATGGTAACGCAACATATCCATTACGCCAACTGCTGGCAACGCTACTTTCATAAGATCAGGACGTTGTGTCATTGTTGCACCAACTAATAAACCACCGTTAGAACCTCCGCGAATCGCTAAGAAATCTGATGAAGTATATTTTTGAGCAATCAAATATTCACCTGCAGCGATAAAATCGTCAAATACATTTTGTTTTTGCAATTTCGTTCCTGCATCGTGCCATTTTTTACCATATTCACCACCACCTCTTAAATTGGCAACAGCATAAACACCACCATTTTCTAACCAAACAGCGTTTGCAATGCTAAAACTTGGCGTTAAACTTACATTGAATCCGCCGTAACCATAAAGAATCGTTGGGTTTTTACCGTCTAATTTTGTTCCTTTTTTATACGTGATAATCATCGGGATTTTAGTTCCGTCTTTTGAAGTATAGAAAACTTGTTTAGATTCGTACTCTTCACTTTTGAAATCCACTTTAGGTTTTTGGTATACTTCAGATTTACCTGATTTTGGTTCCAGAGAATAAATGGTTCCTGGAGTAGTATAGTTTGTAAAGCTGTAGTATAATGTTTTATCGTGTTTTTTTCCATGAAATCCACCTGCAGTTCCTACCGCCGGAAGTTTGATTTCACGAATTAGTTTTCCGTTATAATCGTATTGTTGTACAAACGAAACAGCATCTTTAGTATAATTAGCAAAGAAATAACCACCACCAGTTGAAGGTGATAAAATGTTTTGAGTTTCAGGAATAAAATCTTTCCAGTTTTCAGGTTTCGGATTTTTTACATCAACAGAAACAACGCGGCTGTTTGGTGCATTTAAATCTGTTTCGATAAACAATTTATTACCATCATTTTCAATAATCGAATTTGAAGTATTAAAGTTGTCTACAATAGTGATAATTGGGCTATTGGCAACAGTTAAATCTTTAATATATAACTCATTTCCGTAAGTTGAATTTGCAGCAGTAATTACTAAAAAGCGATCATCATCAGTAACAGAACCGCCAACATATCTGCGCTTTTGATCGGCACCAAAAACTACTTTATCGTCTTTTTGAGAAGTTCCTAACTTATGAAAATACAATTTATGCTGATCTGTTTTTGCAGACAATTCGCTTCCTTTTGGTTTCTCGTAACTAGAATAATAGAAACCTTCATTTCCATGCCATGAAACACCGCTGAATTTTACATCGACCAATGTATCTTCCAAAACTTTCTTAGATATTGCATCAATAATGATTACTTTTCTCCAATCGCTTCCGCCTTCAGAAATTGCATAAGCAGCTTTCGATCCATCTTTAGAAAAATCTAATCCGCCAAGCGAAGTCGTTCCGTCTTTAGAAAAAGTATTTGGATCTAAGAAAACTTCCTCTTTACCATCTTGTCCTTTTCTGTAAACAACAGATTGATTCTGAAGTCCGTTATTTTTTGAGTAATAAGTAAATTTTCCTTCTGTATTTGGAGCGCCAATTTTTTCATAATTCCAAAGTTTTTCCATGCGTTTTTTCAATTCATCACGGAAAGGAATTTTGTCCAAATAGCCATAAGTAACCTCATTTTGAGCTTTTACCCAAGCTCCGGTTTCGGCTGATTTATCGTCTTCAAGCCAACGATAAGGATCGCTTACTTTTGTATCAAAATAAACGTCAACAGTTTCTCCTTTTTTAGTTTCAGGATATTGAATCTTATTCTGTCCAAATGAAATTCCTGCGGTTGTGATAGCCATTATAAGAAATGTTTTTTTCATAATTTATGTTTAACAGTTGTAACAAAAATAACGCTTTTTGTGAGATGGGTAAATTATTTAACCGCAAAGCGCGCAAAGATTTTTTATACAGAGAACGCAATGATTTAATCTCGCAAAGGCGCTAAGTCGCAAAAGAATTTTTAAACTTTGCGCCTCTGCGTCTTTGCGAGATTCTTTTAAGCATTAGCTAATGAAATAAAACTTTGCGAACCCTGCGCTTTTCTTCTTGCGAACTTTGCGGTTAAATTAAATAGATTATAAGTTGAAATTAACTCCCAGAACGATGTTTCTTCCAATATTTGGAATACCGTCTGTTTTTAATCTTGAAAGGTGAGCAATGTATTTTTTGTCGAATAAATTGTTTCCGTTCAGGTTCACATCAAAAGCATGTTTGCCTAATTTTACCGTTCCGCCAAAACCAAGATTTACTAAAGTATAACCGTTTGAAGCCGTTTCGAAACCACTTACATTATTCTGATTAAAAGTAGAAGAAACGTTTAAAGAAGCATAACCTTCCTGGAACCAATCTTTGATTTTAAACTCCGTTCTTAAAGTATTATTCCAATTGTTTGCCGGAATTAAAGGTAAATAATCACCGTTTTGTTTTTTACCGGTTACAGTTTCAAAACTTGTTTCAAAATGCAACCAATCTAATGGATGCGGGTGAAAATGCAAACCAACTTCACCACCATATAAATTAGCATTGTCCTGAATATAAGCAAAAACATCATTATTATCACGTATTTCTCCAGTTGGCGAAGTGTAGATATAGTTGTTTATATGATTGTAAAATCCGTTAATGAAAAACTCAAAATGCGTGTTTTTATATTCTAAATTTAAATCCGTCTGAACGTTTTGTTCCGTTTTCAAATCTCCATTTCCAATTTCATATCGGTTAGTTCCTTCGTGAACTCCATTAGAAGTTAATTCTGCTAAATTTGGCGCTCTAAATCCGGTTGCAACATTCAATCGAAGCGTTAAAGGTTCAGCCAGTTTTGTTTTATAACCCAAAGAAGCATTAAAACTGTCGAATGATCGGTCTAAAGCCTGAAAGTAACCTTCTTCACCTTCAGTTCCGTGGGCAATAGAAGTTACTTTTCTATTGTCAAAACGTAATCCGGCTTGTAAAACATTGCTTCCCCATTCGTAATTTGCAGTTCCAAAAGCACCAAAATCATTTGTAGTTGCGTCAGGAATTAAGTATTCTTCACCAGAATTTTTGTTCGTTTGATGCATTCCCTGAACACCAAAAATGGCTTCAATTTTACCAAATTTCGGGAAATGATATTTAGCATTATAATTAAAAGTATTCAGTTTCATATGAAGAGAAGCCTCGTTGCTGTCTTCAAATTCGCTTCTGTCATTGGCGATATAGCCTAAATCAACATCTAATTTTGAGTTTTCAAAAAAGATCACGTTGTTTAAACTCAATAAATGGTTGAAGATTCCTTGTCTTGGAAACTCCGTGTTTTTGCTTGTAGATTGCTCTCCAATTCCATTGTCCGGCATTCCAAGATCAAGTTTATTGTAATTGTATCTCAAAACGCTTGAAAAACTAGAGTTGCTATATCCAATTCCGGTTTTAAAATCAGTTTCATTATAACGCGTATTGGTTACACGTTCTCCGTCGGCAATTTTGTAATCAGAATGTGTGTTGAAACTTCCGCGAGCCAAAAATTTCCAGTTATCAGTAGAAGTTTTTAATCCAATAGAGGAGTTACTTCCTTGCGTATTCGTGAAATATTTTTGGCTGAAATTAGCTTTAAATGTATTCGCATCAGCAAATTTTTCAGGATTAAAATACAAAACTCCACCCAAAGCGTCAGAACCGTATAATAAAGAAGCAGGACCTTTTATGACTTCAACACTTTCGATTCCGGCATCATTTAAACCTAAACCATGTTCGTCTCCAAACTGTTGATTTTCGATACGAACACCTTGCGAATATACCAAAACACGATTTCCGCTAAGACCGCGAATTACTGGTTTTCCGATAGAAGTTCCTGTTGAAATCTGAGAAACTCCCGGAATTGTCGCCAAACCTTCGATCAAAGTTGAAGTTCCTTTTTGTTGAAGTGTTTTAATGCTTTCATGTTCAACTTTCATTACGTTTTGAGATTGTAATTTATTGAAAGGCGTTGAAACTACAACTTCATCCATTTCAAAAATAGATTCCGTAAGCGTCACATCAAGCGTGTTTTCTTTTAATAATTTATTGATTGTTTTATTTTGAGTTGTATACCCAACAAAAGTAAAAGCAAGTCTAAAGCTTCCGTTTGGAAGATTTTTGAATTCGTATTTTCCGTTTTCGTCAGTTTTTGTTCCTTTATGTAATTCAGGCGCATAAACAGAAACATTTGACACTGGTTTGTTTTCAAGATTGGTTACCGTTCCTGAAACAGAATTTTGAGCCGAAAGCAGGCCTGAAAACCCTAAAATTAGGGCTAATATTATTTTTTTCATTTGAAAATGATGCTATAGTTAATTGATTTTTTCTTTGAAAATAAAAACTAAAAAGAATAGTAACATTTGCCGATTCTGAAAAGTTTCAGAATGGGGAAATCGACTAATTTTTTTGAATTAGATTAAAAAGGATTTTGATTTTATTTCGAGTAATCGAAAATTTAAGAAACTATAGCTTGAGGCGGACCACGTAATAAATAAGCGCTTTCTGAAAACGAATATATTTTTTCTGAAAGAGTAAAGAAATAAGGGATTTCTTTATGAAAAGTACGAAATTGAATTGAAATTTCCTGAGGAACAATATAACTTCCAAAAGCAAAATGACATATATAACATAAGTCATAATTATGGTGTTGATGCGTTATTTCGCCACTTGGATCACTGTAGTCGTGATGACATTGCTTTTCTGAAAGTTGCTTTACAATATGCTCATAACTGTGTATCGACTGAAACAATATTGAGAACAATATTGTTAGAGCGAAAGAAACACTTAATATGAGCTGCTTTTTCTTCATGCAAGGCAAAGGTATAAAAGAGCAATGAAAAAATGCACTGTTTTTTAGATTCTGTTGTTTATTTATTGAAAAAAGTGCAACAAATGGTTTTATTCGTCGTTAAAAAGAGAATAATTACTTTCTAATTGTCTCCTGAACTAGCATTATATTATATTTGTAAGTAAAATAAATTTACCCTAAAAAAACGTTTACTTGAAAAACTCTTTAAAACCAAAATTCGATATGCGATTCCTTTTTAGTTGTTTGTTTTTAGTGTCGTTTTTAAATGGTTTTTCGCAAGAAGAGACAAAACCTAAAATTGAACCGATAGTAAAAATAGATTCACTATACCGTGAAGATCAGTTTTATTTTTCGGTTACCTATAATCTTCTGACTCAGATTCCGCAAGGCCTTAAACAGAATAAATTTTCTGCCGGACTTTCTGCCGGATTTCTGCGTGATATGCCAATCAATAAAAAAAGAACTTTTGCAATCGCTGCAGGTTTAGGTTTGAGTTATCAGAATTATTTTCAGAATCTGACAATTTCTAAAACTCCTGATGGATCAAGAGCTTATGAAGTAAGTGATTATAACGATATTACATCAAATAAATACCGTCAATATTTAGTCGATCTTCCGATAGAGTTTCGTTGGAGAAATTCGACTTACGAAAGTTATAAATTCTGGAGGGTTTATGCCGGAATTAAATTGAGTTATGTTATAGCCAACAAATCGGTATTAGACAATGGCGAAGCGACTTATTCAGTAAAGAACAATCCTGACATCAATAAATTTCAATACGGAGTTTATCTGGCGACAGGGTATAATACCTGGAATGTTTATATCAATTATGGTTTAAATACGTTGTTTAAAAAAGACCTAAAAACGACTTCCGGGCAAAATATCAATGTACAAACGCTGAATGCAGGATTGATATTCTACATTTTATAGCCATAAATACAGAAATAACAACTGCGGTAATATTCCAATAAACGTCCCAATTAATAACTCATTTGGCGAATGCGCTTCCATTTCTAATCGTGAAGAAGCAACAATTCCGGTCAATAAAATCAATAGGGCAGACCAATAAGGATTTTGCATTTGTAAATGAATATTCAGTCCAATTACAAAAATTGCAAATCCGCTAATCGCCATCATGTGCAAACTTGCTTTGATTTTAAAAAGTGAACATACCAAAGCCAAAATTGTACTAAACAAAGCACCAAGAAAAAAGAAATGCAACTCTGGATAACGCGTAATCAGAATGCTTCTTTTTACCAGTAAAATATACAAAAAACACTGTAAAATAAGTGGAATTTTGCGTTGTGAAGTTTCATGAACCATCACAGAATTTACGTGTCCTGTTGAACGCAATAATAAGAAAAACAATACGGGAACCAGAATCGTAATAATCAGAATTTGAAATAAAACATAATATTTTTCCTGATTTGTAAAGATGTCATTTTTACAAAAAAGATAAAATAATGTGGCATACATCGAGATGAAAATTGGATGCAGGATATAGGAAAATATAGGAAGTATTTTTTTCAAAACGTTGTATTTAGTGGTGTTAAGCAAATATAATGAAATAATGTTTTTTGCCACGAATTTCACAAACTTTCACATTTTTTTAATCCGATCAGGATTGGTTTCACGCAGATTTTACAGATCTAAGCCGATTTATTTGATAAAAAAATCTGCGCATATCTGTTTAAATCTGTAAAATCTGCGTGCAAAAAATAATCTGCGGCAAGAAAAATAACCCCAAATAATTAGTGAAAATTTGTGAAATTGGTGGCAATCCTTTTTTTAAATTTGACAAAAGAAATCTTCTAAATGAGCATAAACCTAAAAAGCCTTCTCTCAGTTCTTGACGCCAAATGGATTGGCTCAGACGCTGATATTTTTGTTGATCATATTTCGATCGACAGCCGTTCGTTGCAAAACGGATCACAAACGTTATTTTTTGCCTTAACAGGCGTTAATAATGACGCTCATTTGTATATTCCTGAATTGATAGAAAAAGGAGTTCAGAATTTTGTCGTGCAATATATTCCTGAGAATTATTCCGGAAAAGCGAATTTTCTATTGGTAAAGAATTCTCTGGATGCATTGCAGGAATTTGCAAGTTATTACCGCGATCTTTTTGATTTTCCTATTATTGGTTTGACGGGAAGCAACGGAAAAACTATCGTAAAAGAATGGCTTAATTTTTTACTAAGCCCGGATTATAATATCATCAGAAGCCCTAAAAGTTATAACTCTCAGGTTGGCGTTCCATTGTCAGTTATTGCGATTAATGGGAAACACAATCTGGGTATTTTTGAAGCCGGAATTTCGACGGTAAATGAAATGGTTAATCTTGAGAAAATCATTAAACCTACAATTGGTGTTTTGACCAATATTGGATCTGCGCACGATGAAGGTTTTCAGAATCTGGAACAAAAAATCAACGAGAAATTATTGCTTTTCAAAAAATCAAAAGTGATCATTTATCAAAAAAATGAAATTGTTGATTTGTGTTTAAATGATTTTGTAAAAGAAAATAATCTAACTGACAGAAAGATTTTCTCGTGGAGTTTTACAGATAATTCTGCCGATGTTTTTATTCTGAAAAAAGAAAATAAAAACGACACAACGATTATTCAATATCAATATAAAGGAGAAAATTTTAGTCTTGAAATTCCGTTTAGTGATTCCGCTTCAATAGAAAATGCAGTTTCCTGTTTGTTGGTTTTGCTTTATTTCGAGTATGATTTTACTACGATTCAAAATCGCATGCAAATGTTGTATCCGGTGAGAATGCGATTAGAAGTAAAAAACGGAATCAACAATTGCAGTATTATCGATGATAGTTACAGTTCAGATTTTCAATCGCTAAAAATTGCCTTAGATTTCCTCGAAAGTCAGAAGAAAAAGAATGCCTCAAAAACAATTATTTTATCTGATATTGTTCAAAGCGGATTTTCAAATGAAGAATTATATACTAAAGTTGCGCAACTTGTTTCTGATAATAAAGTAAATCGTGTAATTGTAATTGGATCGACTATTTCTTCGTTTGCAGCTAAATTTTCGAACTGTATTACTTTTCAAAATACAGCCGAATTTATTGCTCAAATCGATAGTTTAAATTTCAATAACGAAACCATTTTAATAAAAGGTGCAAGATCGTTTCAGTTTGAGCAAATTGTTTCTTTGCTCGAAGAAAAAACGCATGAAACGGTTCTTGAAATCAACATGGATTCTATAAGTCATAATCTAAATTACTATAAGTCAAAATTGGCCGATGATGTAAAAATTATGGTTATGGTGAAAGCTTTTGGTTATGGAAACGGAGGTTTGGAAATCGCAAAATTACTAGAACATCATAAAGTAGATTATTTGGGTGTGGCTTTCGCCGATGAAGGAATCTCGTTGAAAAATGGCGGAATAAAACTACCAATTATGGTTCTAAATCCTGAATCGACCAGTTTTCCTTCGATTATTCAGTATGATTTAGAACCTGAAATTTATAGTATTAAAGGATTAAATGCCTTTTTGAAAATTGCCCGAGAAAAAGGTTTAAAAGATTTTCCAATTCACATTAAACTCGATACAGGAATGCATCGTTTGGGTTTTGAAGAAAACAACTTAAATGAATTGATTGAAACTTTAAAAGGAAATTCATCCGTAAAAGTAAAAAGTCTTTTGTCGCATCTTGCAACAAGTGACGAAGAGAAGCATTTTGAATTTGTGCTTTCGCAGATTAATTTATTCGATAAATTGTCTTCAAAATTGATTTCAGAATTAGGTATAAATCCAATTCGTCATATATTAAATACGTCAGGAATCAGCAATTTCCCAAATGCACAATTTAATATGGTGCGTTTAGGAATTGGATTATACGGAGTTTCTAACGATCCGGCAGAACAAAAATATCTGGAGAATGTTGGGACTTTAAAATCGATAATTTCTCAGGTTCGCACGATTCCAAATGGTGATAGTGTAGGTTATGGCCGTCGTTTTATGGCAAAGAAAGAAACCCGAATTGCGACAATTCCTATTGGTTATGCTGATGGAATTTCGAGATTATGGGGCAATGAAGTTGGATTTGTAGTAATCAAGAACCAGAAAGCGCCAATTGTTGGCAGCGTTTGTATGGATATGTTAATGGTCGATGTCAGTACAATTGATTGCAAAGAAGGAGATTCGGTGATTATTTTCGGCGAAAGCCCAACGGTTGTTGAAATGGCGGTGGCATTAAAAACGATTCCGTATGAAATTATGACCAGTATTTCGCAACGTGTAAAAAGAGTATTTTTTAGATAGATTTTGAAACTTTGCAGAAAATTCCGTATTTTCGATATCAATTTAATTATAAACTAAATAAACAATTATGGGGATGTTCTCGGAATTTAAGGAATTTGCAATGAAAGGCAACGTAGTCGATTTGGCTGTTGGGGTTATCATTGGAGCTGCTTTTGGTAAAATTGTGAGCTCGTTAATTGAAAATGTAATTACACCATTAATCTTAAAACCAGCATTAGACGCCGCACATTTGTCTACTATAGAAGAGCTGACGGCTTTTGGAGGTGTTAAGTACGGTTTGTTTCTTTCGGCAGTAATTAACTTTCTAATTGTTGCTTTTGTTTTGTTCTTAATTATTAAAGGAATAAATCATGCAAAAAAGAAAGAAGTTGTTGTTCCGCCACCAGCTGGACCAACTCAAGAAGAGTTATTGACGCAAATTAGAGATCTATTAAAAAATAAATAATATACCGCTACACTAAGTCTAACTTAACCGTTCTTTAATTGGGACGGTTTTTTTTATTTTTGTTTGATTTATAACATTTTGTTATTTTTTGTGAAGCGTCTTGTTTTGACTTTTATATTGTATACTTTTGCATTATAAATTAGATTTAATTCATACTATAAAAATATAAAAATGAGAATAGCCGTTGTAGGTGCCACTGGTATGGTTGGCGAGATAATGCTTAAAGTTTTAGCAGAAAGAAATTTTCCTGTTACAGAATTAATTCCTGTTGCATCTGAGAAATCAATTGGAAAAGAAATTGAATATAAAGGTCAAAAATATAAAGTTGTAGGATTGCAAACGGCAGTTGATATGAAAGCTGATATCGCTGTTTTTTCTGCTGGAGGAGATACTTCATTAGAATGGGCACCAAAATTTGCCGCCGCAGGAACAACTGTTATTGACAACTCATCTGCATGGAGAATGGACCCAACTAAAAAATTGGTAGTTCCGGAAATCAATGCTTCGATATTAACAAAAGAAGATAAAATTATTGCAAATCCAAATTGCTCAACTATTCAAATGGTTTTGACTTTGGCTCCATTGCATAAAAAATACAACATCAAAAGAATCATTGTTTCTACTTATCAGTCAATCACCGGAACTGGTGTAAAAGCGGTAAGACAATTAGAAAATGAATATGCTGGAATTCAAGGCGAAATGGCTTATAAATATCCAATTCACAGAAATGCGATTCCACATTGCGATAGTTTTGAAGAAAACGGATACACTAAAGAAGAAATGAAATTAGTTCGTGAAACTCAAAAAATTCTTGGTGATAATACCATCAGAGTTACGGCAACTGCAGTTCGTGTTCCAGTTGTTGGAGGACATAGTGAAGCTGTGAATGTTGAGTTTACAAATGATTTTGATGTAAATGAAGTTCGCGAAATCTTACATAATACTGATGGAGTAGTGGTTCAGGATAATTTAGACACTTTTACATATCCAATGCCATTATATGCAGAAGGTAAAAATGATGTTTTTGTTGGAAGAATCCGTCGTGACGAAAGCCAGCCAAACACTTTAAACATGTGGATTGTTGCTGATAACTTGAGAAAAGGTGCTGCAACAAACACGATTCAAATCGCTGAATATTTAATTCAGGCAGGTTTGGTATAACTAGAGATTAAACAAAATTGTTATAAAGAGAAAGCCGTAATTGCAGCAATGTAATTACGGCTTTTTTGTTGCAGCGTTTTAATGAAGAAGCAATACTTTTGTTTTAATCATAAATTTGAAAAACTATGAGAACAGAAACTTGCCATTTTTGGCTTGGGAAATTTAAAGCAGAAGAAGATTATTTTGATTTTATAGGCGAAGACGAAAGCTATTATGAAAATGATGATGATATAGAGGACAAATACATATCTGAGTTTGCAAAATCTCAAGGAGAGAATTTTTTAGATCATGATTTTATGGAAAGTGGATTTGAGAATGAAGATATTCCGTTTGAAGAGAAATTCTTGGAATATTCTTATGCAGAGGAATGGATTGTTGAAGCTAAACAAAGATTGGTTCCTCTAAATCAAAATTCGAAAGAAATAAATACGGTTGTATTTATTTCGAAAAATCAAATCAAGAAACCAGTTTCGGTAATGAATTCAAAATTTGATTTATTTTATATTGGAGAAATCGAATATGAAATTTGAGTTTAAAGTTTTAAAGAAAATAACGAAAAGCGTATCTTAGCTAGTATAAATACAAAAGAAATGAACTTCGATAATTATAAAATAATTCCCAATTACAAGACCAATCAAACTGATTTATTCCTTGCCGAAAACGAAGATATTCTGGCTTGCGAAAAAACGCTAAATATTGCTTTTGACAATGATTATAAAGAATATGTTTCAACTTACGGAAGCGGAATTCTTGGCGGAACTTATGTGCGAATCTATCTTCCGGAAACGATTATTTTGACTTTGGCTGAATGGAAAGATCGAATTACTGAATATTGGTTTTGGGATGAAGGAAAGGATGTTTTGACGAAAGACGAAGTTTTAAATTCAATAAGAATTGGAGATACTTATGACGGAGATGAAATTATCTTTTTTAAAAGCGAATATTTCGTTTTGCCAAGACATAGCGAAATGATTTATAAAACAGGAAGTACACTCGAAGAAACCATAACCTGGTTGTGTTCGTCAGGAATTTTAACCGAAGCATTTTCTGAAAGAGAATTTGAACCTTTTGATCCGGATGATTTGGCAAATAATTAAAAAGCATAAAAAAAGCGAGAACTTTTAAATTCTCGCTTTTTATTATTTAGTACTCAGGTGCTAATTCTAGCTCTAATCCTTCTAATTCTGTAGTAATTGGTATCTGGCAGCCTAAACGACTATTAGATTTAACATAAAACGCTTCCGAAAGCATAGCTTCTTCTTCATCTCCCATTTCTGGTAATGCAATATCATTAAGAACGTAACACTGGCAAGAGGCACACATTGCCATTCCTCCGCAGGTTCCTTCAACAGGAAGTTCGTATGCTTTGCATAACTCCATTATGTTCATTGCCATATCAGTTGGAGCTTGTAATTCGTGTATAACTCCTTCTCGATCTTTAATCTTTATTAATACATCCATTTTAATTATTTGGAATTTTGGTTCGGATTTGATAACATGAACAAATCCTTATTTAAATTAACTTGTTGGTTTTAAGCTAAAGGCGTATTCTTTTCTTTCGTTTCCTTTTGAGTGCATTTTAATACCCAGAATATTACCTCCCTTATCTAAAATTGTTACGATGGCAATTATAGAATAATAATCTCTATCTGATTGGAAAATTAGAGTTCCTTCGTAAGTTGTATTTACTACTCCTTGTTTATCAGTTTGTGCAGCTACTTTTCTTGGATGAGAAAATTCAGCAGAACTGTAGGTTGCTTTATTTGAGAATTTTGCTTTTCCGTCACAAAGATCATATAAAAAATCAAAATTACCAATTCTAAGACTTCCTTCTTCATTGGCTGGTATTGTCGAAAATACAATTTGACCTGAATAGTTAAAATCTGACCATTCTTCATCTTCATTCAACCAGGCCTTATCTACAACTAATGTTGTTGCACTTTGTTGAGCATAACTTACTGTTAATAAAAAAAACAATAAAAATAGAGAGTAATACTTCTTCATAAACTTAAGATTTAGAGGTTGTTTCACAAATTTAAGTTAAAAATGTAGAAAAACTGAACTAAAAGCCTTAAATCTTTGGATTGTTTTTTGCTAAATCTGTAAATTAATACAGTATTCTTATTGCTTTTTTGTGTTTTTATAGGTCAAATTGCTTAAGCGCTATTATTCTTGTTAAATCAAGATCGTTAAAAAAGCTTAAACAATATCACTTTTATTACATGATATTTACCACAGTTTCTATTTGTGGAGCATATTTTTTTATTGTTGTTTCAACTCCTGCTTTAAGTGTCATTTGGTTTACACTGCAGCTAATACATGCTCCTTCAAGACGAACTTTGACATGTTTGTCATCGTCTATAGAAATTAGTGTAATGTCTCCTCCATCAGAATTTAAAAAAGGTCTGATTTCATCTAGAGCCAATAATACGTTGCTTGTTAATTCTTCTGTTGTCATAATTTTATCAATTAGAAAATTAGTCAATTAGATAATTAGAAAATTCACTTTGAAGTAAAATTATCTCATTATCTAATTTTCTAATTATCTCATTAGTATTGTCTTATTATCTAATTTATTTTTTTACTGCTGAACAACCTGCCATAGTTGTAATTTTAATGGCTTCTGTCGCAGGTAAAGTGTCGTTTCTGTTTACTGTTTCCTGTACAACATTTCGAGTTATTTCTTCAAAAATGGTTTCGATTATTGAAGCCGTTTGTAAAGCTGCAGGACGTCCATAATCTCCTGCTTCACGAATTGATTGTACAATTGGCACTTCTCCTAAGAATGGAACGTTCAAATCTTCTGCAAGATTTTTTGCTCCTTCCTGTCCAAAAATATAATATTTATTGTCAGGTAATTCTTCTGGTGTAAAGTAAGCCATATTTTCGATAATTCCCAAAACAGGAACATTGATGTTGTCTTGCATGAACATTGCAACTCCTTTTTTAGCATCGGCAAGAGCCACAGCTTGAGGTGTACTAACTACTACAGCTCCTGTAATAGGCAATGATTGCATGATCGAAAGGTGAATATCTCCAGTTCCCGGAGGTAAATCGATAAGCATAAAATCTAATTCTCCCCAATCTGCATCAAAAATCATTTGGTTCAAAGCTTTAGCAGCCATTGGACCTCTCCAGATTACAGCCTGACTTGGAGCCGTGAAAAAACCGATAGAAAGTATTTTGATTTCATAACTTTCAATAGGTTTCATTTTTGATTTTCCGTCAACGGTAATTGAAGTTGGTTTTTCATTTTCTACATCAAACATAATTGGCATAGAAGGTCCGTAGATATCAGCATCTAAAACACCAACGCTAAAACCCATTTTTGCAAGCGTTACGGCAAGATTTGCTGTAACAGTAGATTTTCCAACTCCACCTTTACCAGAAGCAACGGCTATTATATTTTTGATTCCAGGAATCGCCTTTCCTTTTATTTCGTTAGGATTTTCCTTGGCTTCAACTTTAATGTTTACTTTAACTTTTGCTTCAGAAGAAATCAAATCATGAATTGTTTTTTTGATATCGTCTTCGGCTCTTTTTTTAATGTGCATTGCCGGTGTATGTAATAGTAAATCTACCACAACTTCATCGCCAAAAGTTAGTACATTGGTAACAGCACCACTTTCAACCATATTTTTTCCTTCTCCTGCTATAGTGATTGTTTCTAAAGCTTTAAGAATTTCTTTCCTATCTAATTTCATTTTAATCGTCTGTTTTCTATTGAGGGAAACCAATTAAAGAACTGTATTTATTTAAACTGATTTCAGACTACAAAGATAACAGATTATGTTCGGATTCAAATGCTTTTAAATTGTATTTCTTGATATTAGGATTGGTCAAAATGATTCTGAAGGATTGTCTTTCTTTTCTTTGGAATAAAAAATTAAATAAAATTTATGTGATATCAGGAATCTAAAGCATTTTTTAGACTTAAAACACATCATTTTTATGATAAATTTTAAGAATAGGATGATTAAAATGTCAATAATCTTAGCTATATTTGAGTACCTCAAATTTATGTTTTCTAGTGTTTAAAAAAGTATGCGAAAGCTTGTTTGTGGGTGAATTACGAGTTTTCGATATTTTTAAGTGAAATTATTTTCTAAATTTTAAATCTAAAAATATGCGAAATTTTACTTCTTTATCTGTAATTATTACCGTTAGTTTTTTGATGTTTTCTTTTGAATCTTCAGCAAAAAAAATCCCTTTAAAATATAAAACAACGGAATCTAAAAGTGTTTCTTTTGATAAAAATTATGTTTTGAATCTTGCTGTAACTGAGGGCGCAATTAATGATTTTTATAAAAAATATCCCAAACTGAAAAAATACCAAAATGACGTTTTAGATCTTTATAAAAAGAAAGAGTTTAAGTCAATTTGGTATGATGATAAAAGCGTAAGTGAATTTGGATCTTTATTGTATCACAAAGTAAAACAGCTAAATGAGCAGGGAATCAAAGCGACAATGCCTTATAGAGATTTGATAGATGATGTTTTTAATGAAAATGTAACAGAAGATCTGCCTCAAATCGACACAGAACTTTTGCTGTCTAATATGTATGTATTTTATGCCAGCAATGTTTATTCAGGAGTTGATCCCGCTACTTTAAAAAAGATTGGTTGGTTCTTGCCTACAAAAACAATTTCTTATACCAAAATATTAGATTCTCTTATGGTTGATCCTGCAAGATTAAACAAAGACGAGAATCTTTTGTATGGACAATATTACAAGCTTAAAGCGGTCTTGAAAAGATACCGTACAATCGAAAAAAATAATCAATGGAAGAAAATCGAGATTGACAGTGCAAATTACAAAGACTTAAAACCTTTTGATAGTGGCGTTGCTGTAAAACAAATTAGAGAACGTTTGTTTGTTGTGGGAGATTTGGCGCAAGATTCTAAAAGAGATGTATATGACGAAGAGATGATGGCTGGCGTTCTAAAATACAAAAAACGATATGGGCTTAAATTGAATTATACGATAACAAAAGAGCATGTTGATCAAATGAACGAGCCAATTGGTAAAAGAATTAAGACTATAATGCTAAACATGGAACGTTGTCGCTGGATACCGGCAAATCTGGCGCAGGCAAACGAATATATAATGGTCAATATACCATCGTTTAAATTGGTTTATGTCAAAAATGGAAAATATGATTTAGTATCAGAAGTTTTTGTGGGAACCCGAATGACCGAAACAGTAATCTTTAGCGGAATGATGGACAGAATAGTATTTAGCCCGTATTGGTATGTTCCGCAGAGTATCATTAAAAATGAGCTGAAATCGAAAATGGCCGAAGATAAAAATTATCTCGCAGATCATAATATGGAATGGAACGGAGGAAATGTTCGACAAAAACCAGGACCTAAAAACTCTCTGGGGCTAGTTAAATTCATGTTTCCGAATCCTAATGATATTTACCTTCATGATACTCCGGCAAAAAGTTTGTTTGAATTTGAAAAACGTATTTTTAGCCACGGTTGTATCAACGTAAAAGAAGCAAAAAATCTGGCACTCGAAATCTTAAAAGACGATCCTGATTGGCCAGTTGATAAAATAAATCAGGCAATGAGTGGTGAAAAAGAAACGACCTGCAAGCTCAAAAATAAAATTCCAATCTATATAGGTTATTTTACGGCTTGGGTAAATGACGATGGAGAAATTGGTTTTTATCCGGATGTATACGACAGAGATCCACAATTAGATAAATTACTGTATTCATCAGATTCTGTTGCTGCAAAATAAGACATTCTGTTGTTAGATATTAAAGTAGAGAAACCCGCCAGATTTTATTAATCTGGCGGGTTTCTTTAAAAAAATGGTCTACAAGTTTATTCGTATTTTAAATATTTCAAAATATCTATTTTGGTAACCTGATAAGCTTTTGCCAGAACGATTAGTAAGGTCAGAACCATTAAAGAAATCAGCGCAATAGTAAAAGGAACAACAGAAACACCAATTCTGAAAGCAAAATTTTCAAGCCATTTTTGTAATAAGATATAAGCCGGAATAATTCCGATACCAAATCCTATTAGACAAAACGCTACATATTGTTTTGATAATGCTTTTAATAAAACATCAGTTTCGGCACCCAAGGTTTTTCTAATTGCAATTTCTTTTAATCTTCTTTCCATTGAGAATGATGCCAAAGCAAACAATCCAAAAATTGCAATAATGATTACAACAAGATTTAAAATGAAAAATAAATCTTTTTGTTTTACTTGTTCCTCATAAGTTTTGGCAAATCCTTTGTTTACAAATTCATAGTCAAAAGGATAATCAGGATTTATATTTTTCTCCCAATAGGTTTTTAGTTTTGCTAAAGTTTCAGTTAGATTATTTGGAGAAACTTTTACATAAACATTTTCAAAATTATTCCATTTTAGAGTTTTAAGATTAATAAATACCATTGGAGGAACCTTATTTTGAAGTCCGGTAATATTGAAGTCTTTAACAACACCAACAACTTTAAATTTCAAGTTTCCTTTTTCATTTCCCCAACCTGAGGTTATTACTGTGTTTATAGGGTTTTTAAGGCCTAATGATTTAGCCAGAGTTTCATTTATTAACCAATTATCAATAGTGTCTGAAGCGAATTTAGTAGATAAATTTCGGCCTTCGACAATTTTAATTTTCATCATTTCCAGAAAACCAAAATCCATTTCAACATTTCTAGGCTGAACAAAAACACCATTGTGTGTAAAACCCGAACTTGAGTTTGTACTGTTCCCAAAAGTACCGGCAAAAGTAGAAACATCCAGAACTCCTGACATTTTACTGATTTCTTGCTTTGCAGTAAAATATTTTGGAGCCTTTTGGCTATAATCTTCAGATCTAAAAGGAATTCTGATAACCTGATCACCGCTAAAACCAAGATTCTTATTCATCATATAATCAACCTGAGAATTTACAATTAAGGCACCAATGATGAAAAAAGCAGCAATTCCGAATTGAAAAATAAGCATTGAGTTTCGGATCCAGATACCGCTTTTACTTCTTGAAAAGTTTCCTTTTAAAACCTTTAAAGTTTCAAAATTTGAGATATAAACGGCTGGAAAAATACCCGCAAGAATGATTACTAATCCAAATATGAAAATAAGCTGCAGATAAAATTCACCGCCATTCATAGTCAAAGATTTTTTCAAAAAAGTATTGTAATAAGGCAAAGAAAGTTCTACGATTGCCAAAGCAAATAAAATAGCAAGAACAACAATTATGGCAGTTTCAAAAATAAACTGAGCAATAATTTGATTTTTACTTGCGCCAACAATTTTACGAACACCAACTTCTTTAGCACGTTTTATAGCCGAAGCTGTTGCTAAATTAATGTAATTTACAAGTGACAGAATCAAAATCAAAACAGATAATCCTGCCATGATATAAAGAAGCTGTAGGTTTCCTTTTCCTTCAGGAGTTGTAGTTCCGGAAGCTTTTGTGCCATGCAGATGTAACGTTTTTAACTGATCAAGAATAACCTTGATTTCGCCATTTTCTTTGATGTATTGCGCCACAGTTTGCCCACTTTCTTTAGCATCTTTTAAAGTTCTGTTTACATAATTGACATTGAGCATTTTCTTTAAAACTAAAGCAGGATCAACATCTTTCTTGATTTTGATCATCAAGCCGTAATTGAAATTTCCCCATTGGTTTAAATCCTGTTCACGCACAATTCCGCCAAAAACATAATTTGGCTCAAAAGAAGAAGGCTTTATAATGCGATAAACAGCTTTTACGATATAAGATTTATTGTCGTAAGAAACGGATTTTCCAATTGGATCATCATTCTTAAAAAGCAGTTCGGCTTGTTCTTCTGCAATAGCGACACTATTTTTGTCTTTTAAATCTTTTTTGTCACCTTTAATAATTGGAAACGGGAAAAAATCAAAAAAGTTCTCATCAGAAACCATGATTTTTTTATCGATTACTTTTCGATTTTGATATTTTATAACAGACTCACCGTACCAAATGTGTAAAAAACAAATTTGCTCAATTTCCGGAATTGTTGCTTTACAGGTTTTTCCAAAAGGAATTGAACTTGTTGCCCAAGTGTCTCCGGTTCCACCAATTACATTTAAAACCTGATAAGAGTTTTCTTTTTCAGGATTCCATTGATCGTATGCGTTTTCGTTGTTCCAATATAAAATTGCAAAAATAACTCCCGCAACTCCAATACTTAAGCCCAGGACATTTAAAAACGAAAACAATTTGTTTTGCTTTAAATGATAAATAAATATTTTAAACCAGTTAAAAATCATTGCTTATTTTTTTATAGTTCTTTGATTAGTTTTAGATAATAGCCAATATTTTGCAAACAAAACCTACCAGGAAAGTGATTACAGTGATAATAAAATTGATCATTTTTGAAATTATTTAGCGTCCATAAAAACATCTACATTTCTCTGATTTAATCGCTCAGAGAATATAACACCATCTTTCATATGAATCGTTTTTTGCGAAAACGAAGCGTCATAATCAGAGTGCGTAACCATTAAAATTGTGGCACCTTTTGCATGCAAATCAGTCAAAAGTTCCATAACTTCATTACCATTCTTACTGTCCAGATTTCCGGTTGGCTCATCGGCAAGAATGATTTTTGGGTCATTTACCAAAGCTCTTGCAACAGCAACCCTTTGTTGTTGTCCTCCTGAAAGTTGTTGAGGATAATGTTTCAAACGGTGCGAAATATTTAATTTCTCAGCAATAGCTTCAATTTTTTGTTTTCTTTCAGATGCTTTCACATTGTTGTAAAGCAACGGCAATTCGATATTATCATAAACAGAAAGTTCATCGATCAAATTGAAATTTTGAAAAATGAATCCGATATTTTCTTTACGAACCTGAGCTCTTCCTTTTTCTTTTAAACCAATCATTTCCTGGCCTAATAATTTATAACTTCCGTCAGAAGCGCCGTCCAAAAGACCAATGATATTCAATAAAGTCGATTTTCCACAACCAGAAGGTCCCATGATAGTTAAAAAATCACCTTGTTTAATTTCTAAATTAATGCCGCTCAAAGCTGAGGTTTCTACTTCTTCAGTTCTAAAAACTTTGGTTAAATTTTGAATTGTTATCATATTTTTTAAGGTTTTAATTGTTGTTGATTATGTTTTTTGATTGATGATTGAAACTCTTATTTGTAAAATGTAAAATGTAAAATGTAAAATGTAAAATGTGAAATGTGAAATGTGAAATGTGAAATGGGTTTGAAACCTGAAACCTGAAACCTGAAACTTGAAACCTGAAACTTGAAACGTGAAACGTGAAACAAATTTACTGCGACTGCGAATTACTAATCGACAGCTCCTCGATATCTTTATAATCTGCATACGACGAAGTAATCACAGATTCACCTTCTTTTAAGCCATCAAGAACTTCATAATACGAAGGATTTTCTCTGCCTAGTTTTATGTTTCTTCTTTCGGCTTTATTGCCTTTAACTACAAAAATCCATTTTCCTGCAGTTTCCTGATTAAAGCTTCCTTTTGGGATAACCAAAGTTTTATTCTTTTCAGACAAGATCAATTTTACACCAAAACTTAATCCGTCTTGTAAAACAATTTCTTCCTTAGATGTAAAAGCCAATTCTACTGTAAAATGACCGCTTTTAACTTCAGGAATTACTTTTGTAACTAAAACTTCAAGAATTTTTCCTTTAAATTCTACTTGACCTTTTAAGCCTTCGCGAACTTTTTCCAGATAAAATTCATCAACATCTGCAGTAAGTTTGTAACCACGTTTTGAATCTATTTTTCCGATGCTTTCGCCAGCCTGAAAAGATTTACCCAAAACAGGTTCAAATGAAGTCAATCTACCAGTTTCCGGAGCAGTAATTAAGAAGTTCTTTTTGTTGTTTCTTAAAATATCCAAACTTTTCTCCATAGTTTGAATCGAACGATTTATTTGTGAAATCTGAATCTGATTCGTTTGTTTTTCTTTCTGAATACTTTGCTGAATCGTTCTTTTGCGTTCTTCCTGAAAACGAAGACTTTCTTTAAACGTATTCCAGTCATTTTTAGAAATCACCTCTTTATCATACAATTTAGCATTCATGTCATATAATCTTTTAGCGTCATTATAATCATGTTCGATTAAAACCAAATCCTTATTAAGATTCAATTCCTGATTTCTGATATTCAGTTTTCCGGTGTTCAAATTATTGATTTGTTCAATAATTGCCGTTTCCTGAGTCAGATAATTAAGTTCAGTGTTTGGGTTGTATAAACGTGCCAGCGATTGTCCTTTAGTTACCATTGCGCCATTTTCGACAAAGATCTCTTTAACAGATCCGCCTTCGGTAACATTTACCAACATTACATTTAGAGGCTCAACTTTAGCCTGAAAAACGACGAAATCTTCGAAAAAAGCTTTTTCGATTTTTTGAATAGAAAGCTCGTCTGATTTTACATTCAAACTTCTTTTTGTGCTAAAGGAAAAAAAGATAATAACAGCCAAAACTAAAAAAACAGCAATTGCTATTGTCAGATATCTAAATTTTCTATTTTTACGAGGGATTACCGTGTCCATTTTTTAAATAATTTACTGATAGTCAATAGGTAAATACTGTGCCATAAATTTTATTATTTGTAAAACCTTGATTTTAAAGAAGCTTTATAAACCAGTTAAAAAAACGACTGTTCGATAATGAACAGTTGACCGTTCGATATCGGACAAAAAAAGACAGCATGCGAAAAAAACAAGCCCAAATATTAGTCGTTGACGATCAGGAAGAAATTCTTTTTTCGGCAAAAATGATTCTCAAAAAGCATTTTGAAACTATTTTCACGACAAATAGTCCCAAAAAAATCATTTCGCTTTTAAGTGAAAATGATATAAATGTGGTTTTGTTAGACATGAACTACCGAATTGGTTTTGAAGATGGGCGAGAAGGGATACATTGGCTAAAAGAAATTAAAACACTTTCGCCACAAACAATCGTGATTTTAATGACCGCATTTGGTAAAATTGAAACCGCGGTTGAAGGAATAAAAATTGGCGCTTTTGACTATGTTCTAAAACCTTGGCATAACGAAAAATTACTGGAAATAATAGACAAAGCTGTTGTCGAAAGCAGAAAAAACACCAAAAAAGTTGTTATCGAAAAAACCGAGAAAAGATACTTCGTTGGAACTTCTCAAAAAATAAAACAAGCCTATTCTATTGCTGAAAAAGTGGCTAAAACCGATGCTAATGTTTTGATTTTGGGTGAAAATGGAACTGGTAAATATGTTTTTGCTGAGTTTATTCATGAAAATTCAGAACGAAAAAGTCAACCTTTCGTTCACGTCGATTTAGGTTCATTAAGTGATAATTTATTCGAAAGTGAACTTTTCGGATACGCAAAAGGCGCTTTTACAGATGCAAAAACAGATACTCCCGGAAGATTTGAAATGGCGTCAGGCGGAACTATTTTTCTGGATGAGATTGGGAATATTCCGCTTCATTTGCAAGCTAAATTATTGCATGTTTTGCAAACCAAAACCGTTACACGTTTGGGCGAAAGCAAAGTCAGACCATTAAACGTTAGAATTGTTGCAGCAACAAATAGTGATATTAAAGCTGAGGTAAAAAACAAAACATTCCGTGAAGATTTATTGTACCGAATCAATACAATGGAAATTCATTTGCCGTCATTACGCGAGCGAAAAGATGATATTGTTCCGATGGCTCATTTTATTCTGGATCAAATTGCCGAAAAATACAATCAGGAAAACTGGAAATTTGAAGATAATGTAGCGCCATATTTAGAAAGATATCCTTGGAAAGGAAATGTGCGAGAAATGGAAAATAAGATCGAACGTGCTTTGATTTTGGCAGATAATAATACAATTTCTGTACAGGATTTAGATATTTTGAACTTTGAAGATTTTCAGGAAAACGACGAAAATCCATTGTCTGAAATGGAAAGAAATGTTATCGAGAAAGCCTTATTTAAACACAACGGAAACATCAGTAAAACAGCCGAAGAATTGGGTTTGTCAAGAGCTGCATTATATAGAAGAATTGAGAAATACGATTTAAAAAATATTTAAACGCAGTGTGATTTTACCGCAAAGCACGCAAAGTATTTTTTTGTTGTGTTTGCAATTGACTTTATTAAGTTCGCAAAGCTGTTGTAGCGAACCTTGCGTAAAACCTGTGCGAACTTTGCGGTTAAATAATTAGCAAGAAAAAAAAATAAAATCATGAAAAACTGGAAGTTTTATAATGCATTGTTTGTGAGAGTATTGTTTATAATGATGCTCTTTTTCTTTTGCGTTTATTTAATTTATAAAATGTTTTATTATAATGCGCTTTTAGTTGGTTTTTTTGGCGCTGTAATGTTGTTCGAAATGTACTTTTTTGTCAAAAACAGATTGTCGTTTTATGACAGAACATTGGAGTCTATATTGAAAAATGATTTTACAACTAATTTTCCTGAAGCCAATAAAAGAGAAAGTTTCAAAACTTTATACCTTCTGTATGATGCTTTAAAAGTGCAGCAGCAAGAACAAACTTCGAAAGAACTTGTTTATCAGTCTATTTTAAATAGTATTGATACAGCGACTTTAATTTTAGAAAAAGAAAATGAGGAATGGAATATTTTTTTGATGAACGATTGTTTTTCGAACTTATTTAAAGTTCCAAAAGTCAGTCATTGGAAATATCTTAAAAATTATTTACCATCACTTTGTTCTGAGGTAGAAAATGTTGGTTTTACAGATTTAAAATCGGCAATTTCGATTAAAATTGAAGAGCAGGATTTGCAGACTTTTATGCTCCAGACTTCACACGCAAAAACATATAATAAAGAGTATTTTATAATTTTATTAGATAGTATTCAGCGTGTAATTGAGAAAAAAGAAAAAGAAGCCTGGATTAATCTGATGAAGATTATTTCGCATGAATTAATGAATTCCTTAACGCCAATTCGGGCGCTTTCGCAGAATTTACTCCACATTGTTGATCAGGATAAACTAGAAGACGACGATTTTGATGATATCAAAAGTAGTATTTCGACCATTATTAATCGAAGCGATCATTTGCAGGTTTTTGTTGAGAATTATCGAAAATTAGCCATGCTTCCGACACCAACAAAAATAATGACGCCAATAAATGCGCTTTTTCAGGATTGCCTCCGAATTATGGATCCGATTCTAAAAGCAGAAAATATAGAATTGATTAACGAAATTCACAGTTCACGCTTGATTTTGATAGATAAAAATCAGATGGAACAAGTGATTATTAATTTGATTACAAATAGTATTTATGCCTTAAAAGAAAAGAGTGAAAAGAAAATGTTTTTATCCAGTTATACAGAGAATAATCGCTTTTTTATAGTCATTTCAGACAACGGAAAAGGAATCGATCAGGAAATTAGAGATAAAGTATTTCTGCCATTTTTCACTACCAGAAAAGACGGCGCCGGAATAGGATTAACACTTTCGAAAAATATTATAGAAGCCCACGGCGGTTATCTAAGCTACCAAACCGATGAAGATAAAACGAGTTTCGTGATTTGCTTGATTTAGAATTTAAACCATATAAGTTATGTAAGTTCATATTAAGTATTACGTATAAATCTCTCGCAAAGTCGCAGAGTCGCAAAGAAAATTTAAAAATAAAAACTTTGCGACTTCGCGTCTTTGCGAGATTAAATGACAAAGTAAATCAAGACAACACTTTAAATCAACTTACATAACTTATATGGTAGAAATTTCGGGTTGCCAAAAGTGTTTTTCTAGATCTATAATTTGATTGTTTTCTACAACAATGCCTTCGCTTTCCAGAAGTTGCTGCATTAAATTAGTTCCGTCAAAATGGTGTTTTCCGGTCAAAAGACCTTTTCTGTTTACAACTCTGTGCGCAGGAACATCATCCATATTGTGACAGGCATTCATTGCCCAACCCACCATTCGGGCAGAACGTGCGGTTCCTAAAGCTTTCGCAATAGCGCCATAAGAAGTTACTTTTCCGTATGGAATTTGTCTGGCGATTGCATAAACTCTTTCGAAAAAATTATCTTCAGCCATGTGTTTAAATTATTTTACCATTAAGATATTAAGGATCATTAAGACAAAGCTTAACTTTTTATTGAAAATGATTAAGAAAGTGAAGCCTTTGTAAAGTACTGCTTAATTTTTCTTAATCTCTTAATGGTTTAAAATTAACCGAAATAGTAACTCAGAATATTAAAAAGCGTTGCAATGGCAATTAATCCCGTGATACTACCAATAATAGTATTCATGTTTCGCATGACATAATCGGTTTTCTTTTCTATTCTTCCAAAGAAACCAATATAGCTATATAATGCTGCAAATGAGCCCAAAACAGATCCGAAAACAAAAGTAAAAATAATATTGTTTTCGAATGCAAAAAGGTGATAAGACGCTAAAGTAACGCTCACAACCACATAATACGGAATCGGGAAAAAGTTCAAACCTGAAAGCAGCATTCCTAAAAAGAAACGACTTTTTTTACTGTGCTTTTTTATCTTGGATTTTTTAGCTTTAGGTTCTTTAGCAAAAAACAGGAAATAAATCGTTAAGATCGAAAAGATAGCAAATCCAACTTCGCGCAACAGCGTTACAACATCCGGACGGTTATCAATTACCTGAGCAAATAAAACGGCCAGAGAAACCTGAAAAAAGATCACCAAAATGGCGCCGGCAACAAACCATAAAGCATTCTTTTTGCCTTCTTTCAAATTTACTTTAGCGGCTGTCATGTTGATTAATCCTGGCGGAATAATCCCAATGAAAGCGGCAAGAAAACCTGAAAGTAATGGGGTAAGTAATGCCATTCAGTTGTTTAATGGGTTTGAAAAATCGTTTTTAAAATTAAAATTAGTCTTTAATTTTAAAGCGAATATACGTAATTGCCTTGTTAATTTCTAAATATTGTTTCTCGTAAAAAGTCTGAAAAGCAGTAACTTCTTCTGGACTTCCTTCGTTTGTGTAAACATTGTGGTTTGCATATAAAACCTCGTGTCCTTCACCGTGAAGCAATCCAAGAGTATAACCGTGCATGAATTCACTGTCGGTTTTTAAGTTTACGACACCGTCTTTTTTAAGGATTCTTTTGTACAATTTCAAAAACTCCGAATTGGTCATTCTGTGTTTTGTTCTTTTGTATTTGATTTGCGGATCCGGAAAAGTAATCCAGATTTCATCCACTTCATTTTCGGCAAAAATATGATTGATTAATTCGATTTGAGTACGAATAAAAGCAACATTATGAAGACCATTTTCTACAGCGGTTTTTGCACCTCTCCAGAAACGAGCACCTTTAATATCTATTCCAATAAAATTTTTGTTTGGATATCTTTCTGCTAATCCAACAGAATATTCTCCTTTTCCACATCCTAATTCTAAAACTAATGGATTGTCATTTTTAAAGAAATCAGAGTTCCATTTCCCTTTCAAAGGCATTAAATCGCCTACAACTTCTTCTCTGGTTGGTTGAAAAACGTTTTGAAACGTTTCGTTTTCTCTGAATCTTTTTAGTTTATTTTTACTTCCCACTTTTACAAAAATTTTCAGCAAAATTAAGGAATATAAACGAATGAAAATAGCCGAATTGGGTTTAAAGTTTTTTTGCCACGAATTCCACGAATTGGCACTAATTTTTTGCCACAGATTACACGGATTAAAAAGATTTTTTTAAATACCCTTTTAACTACTCCATTAGGAGTTAAATGTCGGTAGAAAATGAGATTAGTACACCCAATAAAGATGTCCTGTAGGGACTACACCTGTTAGTTTTTTCGCCACGAATTCACGAATTAATATTGTAATAATCAATAATTAAAATTCGTGAATTCGTGGCTAATCTTAATATTAAGAATATTTTTTTACCCGTAATGAGCCTCAGTAATTGGTTTTAATTTTGGATCAAGTGTTTCATCGTGTTGCGATAAATCAAGTCCAATATGTTCGTTTTCCTCAGAAACACGAAGCGGAATAATAAAGTTGGTTACTTTAAACAATAAATAAGCTCCGAAGAAAGTAAATATCGAAACCAAAACCAACGCCATCATATGGTGACCGAAAACATTCCATCCGCCGTGAAGTAAACTTGCATCTTCGCCATGAGCGAAAATAGCTGTTAGAATCATTCCCATAATTCCGCCAACGCCGTGACAAGCAAAAACGTCAAGCGTATCATCAAATCTTTTAGAGAAACGACAGTTTACAACAGAATTTGATACTAATGCAGTTATAAAACCGAAAAACATACTTTCAGGAACCGACACAAATCCCGCGGCTGGAGTTATGGCAACCAGACCAACAACGGCTCCAATGCAAGCTCCAAGAGCCGAAACTTTTCTGCCATTCATTCGATCAAAGAAAACCCATGTTAACATTGCAGCAGCCGATGAAGTTGTTGTAGTTGCAAAAGCCATTGCAGCAGTTCCGTTGGCTGCAAGAGCAGAACCAGCGTTGAAACCAAACCATCCAAACCATAACATTCCAGTTCCTAATAATACAAACGGAATATTGGTTGGTATATGAGCACTATTTTTTCTTTTTCCTAAAACCAAAACCCCCGCAAGAGCAGCAAATCCTGAACTCATGTGTACAACAGTTCCTCCGGCGAAATCTTTTACGCCAAAATAAGTTCCTAAAATTCCTGTTGGATACCAAACCGAATGACACAAAGGCGCATAAATAAAAATGATAAACAAACTAATGAATAATAAATACGATATAAAACGAACGCGCTCTGCAAACGAACCTGTAATAATTGCCGGAGCAATGATCGCAAATTTCATTTGGAACAAAGCAAATAGCATAAACGGAATCGTACTTGCTAATTTTTTATGAGGCAAAACGCCCACATAATCCATAAAAGCAAAAGTTGTTGGATTGCCAAAGAAGCTATAAAAATGATCTCCGGAACCAAATCCTACAGGATCACCAAAAGCAAGACTAAAACCAACGACAACCCATAAAAGTGTAACAACGCCCAAACAAATGAAACTTTGCAACATGGTCGAAATTACATTTTTTCTGCCTACCATTCCTCCGTAGAAAAACGATAATCCCGGCGTCATAATCAAAACCAGACAACAAGAAGTTAACATCCAAGCAACATCGGCAGGAACGATATGATCGGTTGTGCCAAATTCAGATAATACATAACTATTTTGAGTAACAGTTGGCCAAAATGCGCCGGTAATACAAACAATACTTATAATAATAAAGGAAATGATCCAGCGTTTTTCTATTTTCATTTTTAAAATACTTTATTTAACCCTATTTTTTTTGGGGTCAAAGTTAAAAAAAAATAAAGATTTTGATTTCAAGGCCTGTTAAAATAGAGGTGTGGCTTTTATTTTAGTCAATATTGTAAAATTCGAACCGTTTTTTTGAGACAATCTTATTTTGAACTTCTAAAATATAGCTAATATTGTCAATTATATTATAATTAAATTGATATCGAGTTTGCTAAAGTGCTAGAAAAGTTAGGATTATAAGAACAAAGTTCAAAAATGTTTATTTTTTCTGAAGCTTCGCAATCAAAACATCTTCGATTGGCGCTTTTACTTTTATGATCGCATCAATATCATCATTCGGAATCGTCATTGATAAAACATAATGCTGAATTTTCCATTCTTTCCCCACTTTTACCAAAACACCTGAACCGCGACAAATCTTCATTTGCGTATTTAGCAATTCGTCAAACCATGCAATTTTTCCGGTTTTATCAAAAAAGATATGACGTTCAAGAGCCGTAAAATTCCAAGTTGTTCCTTTGTCAAAAAAAGGTTTTGCCCACACTTTAAAGTCTTTTTTAATCCAATTTTCGGTAGCGTCCGTTCCAATGAAAATCGCATCGTCAGCCATTAAATTAAAATAAGTATCAAATTTCACATCGGCGGCAGCCTTATGCCAGGCATCGATAGTTTGGTTGACTTTGTCTTTTTCAGAAGTTTGCGCATTTGCAAAAGAAGCAACGAATAATAGAAGTAGAATTGATTTTTTCATAATAGGTTTTGTTTGAGTTTAAAGGTAAGAATGATTTTTAAACGATAGAAGGTTTCACGCAGATTTTGGAGATTTAAGCTGATAAGGAGCGGATAAAATTATTCATGAAATTAATCTCGCAAAGGCGCAGAGGCGCAAAGTTTTATTTTAATGCCAAAGATTGAAAAGTTCCGGAGGAACGGTATATTTTGTAGCAACGGATTTTAATCCGTTGAAACGCAACGTAAACCAAGCATTTGTCATTTCGACCAGAGGGAGAAATCACACTAGAAACTCCGTATAGTAGGCGCCAATCTTTGTCGAGTTACGAGTGTGATTTCTCCTTCGTCGAAATGACATAAAATGAGAAAAAAAATCAGCGATTAATCCGTTCGATCCGTAAAATCCGCGGGCAATATTTTTGCACAAAACTTAAATTAACTTATATGGTACAATAGGATTTAGTATATTTGAATGCTTTAAAAATAGACATCATGAATCCAAAAATACTTATCAGTTCCGTAATTGTTTCCTCACTACTTTTTGTTTGTTGCAAAAAGGAATTGGAACCACAAGAAAACACACCAACTTCTGAGTTAGTTAAATTAGGATTGGCAAAAGACACAGCAAAAACGAAATCGGTAGTTCAAATGCCGGCAACAAATCCAAATACGGTTTTGGGAGAAACCAAAGGATTAAATCCTGCTCACGGACAACCCGGACATCGTTGTGATATTGCCGTTGGCGCGCCATTAAATTCAGCACCAACACAACAAGGACAAACCGCGAATGCGCAACCTGTACAAACGGTTCAAATGAATCCAAGCCAGCAACAAGTAGTCACTACAACAACTGCGGCTCCGGTAAAAGTGGCCAAAGGAATGAATCCGTCGCATGGTCAACCCGGACACAGATGTGATATTCCTGTTGGAGCGCCTTTAAATTCTCCGGTAGCCAAGCCAGTTGCTGCGACTCCTGCTCAAACCGGAAGTACATCGCAAAACTTTACTGTTACGCCGCCCGCTAATAATGCTGTTCCCACTTTATTAAGTACCGAAAAACCAGTTGCTACTGCCGAAGGAATGAATCCGCCACACGGACAAGCAGGTCACCGTTGCGATATTGCCGTTGGAGCACCATTGCCAAAATCATAATATAACGCCAATAATAATCTGGGCGTGCCACCAATAAAAAAAGGGGCCAACTATGCAAATCGCTTAGTCGGCCCCTTTTTTTATTGCTGTCGGGCTATCACTGCTACTTCGGTAGCTTAGCTCTATCCCTCACGCGAAATCGCAAAGATTTTGTCATTTCGACGAAGGAGAAATGACAATATTCTATTTAAGCTTTGCGATCTCAAAGCAAAGCATAATGCAAAAAACTTCGTGCCCTTTGCGAACTTTGCGGTAAAATTTTCTTTTTAATTCCTGTTATTCAATTTCAAAAATCGCCTGAATTTCAACAGCCGAATTTATCGGTAATGAAGCCGCACCAATTGTTGCTCTCGCATGTTTTCCTTTTTCGCCAAAAACCAAAGCCGTCAAATTCGAAGCCGAATTCATAAGCGCAGCATGTTGCGTATATTCTGGAGTAGTATTAAAGTATCCCGTTAATTGCACACATTGTTTTACTTTGTTCAAATCGCCACCGCAAGCTTCTTTTAGAACCGCAATAACATTTAGCATCGTTTGATACGTCGCTTCTTTCGCCTGATCGTCTGTAACCGTTGCGCCAACTTTTCCTGGATTCAAGATCTTTCCTTCTTTCAAAGCCACTTGATTAATGTATACTTTATGATCTGAAATCGTAAACGGAACATAATTTCCAACCGGTTTAGGAGCTTCAGGAAGAACGATATTATTGTCTTTTAAAGTTTTGTTGATATCGATTTTAGTTTCTGTAGAAGTTGTTTTTAGAGTTTTTATATTCTCCGTATTTTTCAATCCAGATGCAGCTCTCGCCAAAGCTTTTCCTTGTTCTTTAGCCAAATTCAATTCGCTTGGCGACGGACGAGTTCCAACAGGCGATCCGGCCAATGAAGTTGCCCCAAACGGAGTATTTCCTTGCGGAACTGTTTTGTCTAAAGTTGCCGTTCCCATAATTCCTGTAGGTATGATTATCATTCCGTGCGAAGCCAGAATATTCCAGAAAGATAAAATTGCAGCTTCTTTTCCTGCTCCAGATCCAGCCGACATAAATACAGTTGCCGGTTTTCCTTCTAAAGTTCTCGAAGTCCAAAGCGGAATACTTTGACTGAAAAAGTAATTCATATCAGCGCTAATATTTGCAAAATGTACCGGACTTCCAAAAGCGATTCCGTCATAATTTGCCAATTCTTCGATCGTTGCAACTGGCAATTTCTCAACATCAGCGTTTAGTTTTTCTTTTGCATTTATAGAAGGAACACGTTTTATAGTTGCTTTTGTATTTGGATATTCCTGAATTCCTTCAGCAATAGCTTTTGCCATTTTATAGGTTCCTCCGTTTTGAGAATAGATCAAAACCAGAACATTTGTTTCAGATGATTTTACTTGTGCATTTACGCCAAAACTTAACAAAACTGCGGTTAGTAATACGAGTAGTTGCTTTTTCATGAGTTTATTTTAAAAAATTATTATAGAGAATCCCAATAAATGCGCTTGTTTTCCGTCAAGGATTAAGTTCGTTTTTTGGGACTGCAAATTTACCTCTTACAATAGCGAAAAGCGTTATTATTATCTTAATTTTATTTTTAGGATTTCACAGAAGTGTACAAATAATCTACAGAATTGCGCAAAATTTTATTTAACACATAGAAACATAGATTTTTGGCGCAACAAAGAATATAAAAAAGAAATACATTTCTCTCACATAGTCAGCTATGATTATTTAAACAAGTGAAACGCCTTTTTTAAAACCCAAAGACTATGTTTCTATGTGTTAAAAAAACTACGCGCAACAGGTAATAATTATAAATAAAAAATGGCATTATCTAAATTTGAGATAATACCATTTTTGTATTTGTTGGTATATAAATTAAAACGCTTTCTGTTTTTCGAAAGTCGTCGTAAGTGATTTTTTTGCTTTAGCCAGCGCACCACTAAAAGCCTTTTCAAGCGTATCAGAATGTTCTGTAACCGTTATTGGTTGTAATTTTACTGGGCGAACTTCAATCACACATTTTTTATCGTTTAAGCTGAATTTCTCTCCGTTTTCATCTCCAAAATGTACTTCGATGCGGGTTATTTTTTCCTCAAAACGCGCTAAACCTTTTTCTAATTCTCCAGAAAAATAAGCTTCTAATCTTTCGTGTCCTTCGATGTTCTTGTCGGTATTGATTTGAATTTTCATATGGGTTTATATTTAATGATTGTTTCTCAAAGCTATCTTTTTTAGAACGAAAACACAAGTGAGTTAATAAAACATTAAGAAAATAATTACGCTTTTTTTTAGGCCGATTTTATCATTTTATAACGAAGAAATCTTGTAGAGTTTGTCATTTCGATCGAAGAGAGAAATCACACAAGAAACTCCGTCACGTTTTCATTCCAATTGTCAAGCTGAGCGAAGTCGAAGCCCCGCAACAACAAACAAACTAAAAATTCAAGACTTTTTAAATCAACAAAGAAAACCCGCACAAACCATGACGTTTTTTTTGGTATCTTCGCAGTCCTAAAACTTTCAGATTATGAACTTGACTAAATTTTTGCCCGTGTGGTACGCTGGCGGTATTGGAAACAACTGCAACGCTCTGAAAGGCGTAGGACAGCTAACCCATACGGGTTTTATATTACCTAAACTTTCAGATTATGAGTCTAAACACCCTTTCAAAAGAAACTGAATTGCGGTTAAACGAATTTTTCAACCAAGCGACAGATCCTAAAAGTTTCGCAAAAGCAATCCGAAGAGTAAATTATCTTCTCGCGATGTCTTTAATGCGAGAATGCGAAACCCTGCAAATCGATCCAGAAGGAGTTAAAGAAGGTTATTTCTGGCTCAATGAACTAGCCGAAATCTTAAATCCCTATTTGGATGTGAATGATTAAATTATAATAAACGAAAAGCCACTGTGAAGTGGCTTTTTTTATTTTTATTCTTTTTCTAATTGTTTCCTTTTCCGCCCGCTTTGTCATTCCGAAGAATGAGGAATCTCCGCAAGAAACTCCGTTACGATTGTCAAACTTGTTTTTCTGCAATTGCGTTTTGAATTTCAAGAATACAAGAATCCAAATTCTTTTTGATATCGTTACTCCAAAAACGAAGAATCTTCCAGTTTTGAGATTCCAGATAAGTATTGACTTCAATATCTCGTTGTATATTTCGCTCAATTTTTTTGATCCAGAATTCAGGATTGGTTTGCGGTTTTTTTCGAGTTTCCCAATCTTTTCCATGAAAGAATTCCGAATCTACAAAAATGGCAATTTTTAATTGTTTGAAAGTAAAGTCCGGTTTCCCAAAAACTGTTTTGTTGTTTTTTCTATATCTGTAACCTAGATTCCATAATGCTTTTGCCAAACAAACTTCTTCTTTGGTATTTGTGCTGCGGACAGCTTGCATGTTTTTGGAACGTTGTTCAGGTGTAATACGATCCATTTTTAATAATTTAAAATGTTGCTATTATTACATTGTAAAAATAGCTATTTTCTAAATCTTATTTGTAAATTTAGTTTTATCTTCGGAATATCGTTTTCAAAATAAATCTGCCCATATCCAAGTCTTTCATCTGGAGTTTCCAATTTTGTGTTGTTATATAAATAATCCTCGAAATTTTTAGTAAAATAAAAATGATAGCAAAGCAATTCCCCATCATTACGAACTATTAAATACCCACCTGTTGCTTGATAATCTCTTTTCCAAACTTCAGCTGCTCTCATTCCTAGAGCATAATCAGTTAGAAATTTTCGCATAATCATTTGATAAATACTGCTATTAACATTTAAGTCATAGCCAATAGAATTCCTTTCTGTTACTATGTCAATGAAGTTGGCGACTGTATTAATTCCTCTTGTTTCGTTTTCATAGAATAGTAATAGTACTTCTGCGAGAATTTTATCGAAATTATAATCTATAGTTTGTAAATTCGATGCGAAAATTGGGTGTTCAACTTTTTCAAATTTAAGATAGGCGCCTAATTGATTTAATAACTTTATTTTTTTTGAAAAATTCTTTTCTTCATTAATTAGGGTTATTTGAGATAAGTCTAGATGATTTCCAGTGATAATGTAAGTAAAATTAGTAGGGTCGCTGGCGTTTACAAGTGTTGATGGACTTCCTAATTGTGATTTAACACTGAATCCTAAAGTTGGTGATATAATTGTTTTAAGGTCTTCTATTTGAACTGTTATATCATTTTTTAATTTTGATTTTGCTTTCAAGGTTGTTAATGAAAAAGAATTGATAAAATTTTCAATTTCTGGAATTTCAAATGGACCCTTAGTGGATTTTTTTTTCGAAGTTTTAATTTTATCTAGACAAACTATTGCATTTTCCTCAAAAGCAGTTAATGGAAGTGTAAAATCTAATTTTCCGTCAGAAATAAATACTACATCTTCTTTTTTTATAAAAATGATATCTCTATCCTTCTCATTACGAATAACTTTTAGAATAGGATAAAATGTATCATCAATTTTTTGGAAATTAGGTCCTCCAAGATGTAATTTTCCGTCAGCAATTAATTTAATTAGAGCATAAGGTTCACTCCATTCGCCTATATTACCTTTTAACATCTCTCTCAGTTATTAGATCTATAATTTTCTTAGCAGTTGCTTGAATTGCAGGAACAGCAACAGAATTTCCAAATTGTTTGTAAGCTGATGCATCTGCAACAGGAATTATAAAATTATCAGGGAAACCTTGTAATCTCGCCCATTCACGTGGAGTCATTTTTCTAATTCCTTCTCTATTTACTTCGCCTTTTATATGAGTTGTTGGGGTAAAATCTTTTATTCTGTTGTCAAGTACTAAGTTTCTTTCACGTCCCATTCCTCCAACTAAAATTGAATTTGAAATTTCATCATCTTTGATAATTGAATATCCAAAACCATTGCCTTTATTGGCGTGTCTTTCCTTATGATTTTTTAGAGTTTGTAAATATTGAGTTGATAAATAATATTTCGTAGGAACGACTTTTTTCTCTTTTACACTTTTGAATGTTACTTTGTCTTCAAAAGGTTCAGGATATTGAAATGAATCAATATTTAAGTCCTTTCTAAATCCAACAATGTAAATGCGTTCTCTGTTTTGGGGAACACCAAATTCTTTAGCATTCATAATTTCAGGTTCAGGAACATAATATCCTAAATCATTTCTAAGGACATTTAAAATTGTTTCTAACGTTTTTCCTTTGTCATGACTTTTTAAACCTTTTACATTTTCTAAGAAAATTGCTTTTGGTTTTTTATCTTTAATAATTTTAGCAACATCAAAAAATAATGTTCCTCTTGTATCTTCGAATCCACCTCTTTTTCCTGCAATTGAGAATGCTTGGCAAGGGAATCCTGCACACAAAACATCAAAATCTTTTGGAATATAATTTTTGGTTCTCTCTTTTGTTATATCCCCAAAAGGAGTTTCTCCAAAATTTGCTTTATAAGTTTTTTTTGCATTTTCATCCCATTCAGAAGTAAAAACACATTTACCTCCTAAATTTTGTAGTGCAATTCTAAATCCACCAATTCCAGCAAATAGGTCAATAAATTTGAAAGTGTAATCTTTTGGAGTTGGAAAAGGTACATCTTCAACTTCAAATAATAATTGTTGCAATGCAGAATCAGAAAGAATGTTTAATTTTTCTTCTTCATTTTTGTATTCTATAATTTGTTTTAAATATTCTACTGCTTCTTCCTGAAAATGATCTTTAACTCCATTGTCATAATTATGTAAATAATGAGTTAAAACGGCTTTTCGGTTATCATCCTCTTCGATAAAACGAATTTTAAATTTTTTACCATCAAACTCATCAATTGATATTTTCTCTTTCATTTCTTAAAATTGTTATCGTTAAAAAAAGCTCCGAATTCTGTGTCAAGAGCGGTAATTATTTTTTCTATTATTTCTATTGAAACATTTCGTTGACCTTTTTCAATATCTGAAATGTAGTTTCTGTCAACGTTGGAAATATTGGCTAAATACTCGATTGAGTATCCTTTTTGTTCTCGAAGTTCTTTGACTTTGAATCCGAATTTTTCTTTGATATTCATAGTTTATAAAAGTAGTTTCGTGCGTACAATTGACCCGCGTACAATTGACCTCATTAAATTTTAGTTTTCAACGTGATATTAACCGATGATTTTAAGTTTTTTCCTTTAAAAAAAAACGCCAATCATTTCTGACTGGCGTTGAAGATTCTAGAAAAGAAAAATATCTTTGTGATGATTGTTAATATCAATTTTAAATCAAGAAATCTATGATAAGCAGAAGAAATAAAATAATAGCTTTTTTAATCATTATTATAAATATCTATTTTATTCCTGTTTCGGTTTCTATAATTCTATCAAATGGAGGTCCGGAAGGTGTTTCTTATTGGGTTTTGCCATTTAGTATTTTAATAAATTTATTTTTTGTGCCAGCTGTATTATCATTTAAAAAGAATTTTGAACAACGAGTTTCAAGAATAAATGAGGTAGGAATTGCATTGATTGTATTGATACTTATTTTAGGAATAGTGTCAATATATATTTAAAGTTGTAAAAACTCTTCGACTTCGCTCAGAGGAACAAATCTTTGGCGAGTTACTTGCGGAGATTTCTCCTCTGTCGAAATGACAAGATTGGACGAATTAGCGGTTGTTATTTGCTTGCTGTTAAATCAGATTGGGTAAGTTTCGAGTGTGATTACTTTCGCCACGGCGAACAGGTCTTTCCTCGCAGTGACAATATTGGGTGAATTAGTGGGTGTTTTTATGCAATATTGTGTGATGAAATTACTTTCCTTTATCCTTCTTTCCCCATTTGATTTTCATTTTTCCGTCATCGTCGAGTGCAATTAAATGCAGAACAATTCCGCGGTCTCGAACGGCGTCGCGCTCGGCTTTTGTGGCGAGTTTGATGTCGTTTTTGGAGTTTCGGAGTGGGATTGTGAGGGCAAGATTGGTACCTCGGCCAAAAGAGTAAATCCCGTTGACGTCGAAGTTGAGCACGCTGGAACTTATGGTTAGATTGTTCACATCTATTTGTTCGCCGCGCATGTTGAGGTTGCCCGACAAATCACTAAAAGTAATGTTCTTGACATCGCGAAACGGAAACGCAAATTTTCCAACTTTTACAATAGGTTCAAAGTTAAGTAACGCGCCCTGATTGACATTAAAATCAAGTTTTCCGTGCATAGAATTGGTGATTAATTCGCCTTTGCTATTGATTAATCCGCTTACATTTGCCTTGCTGCTCAGTTTTCCTTTGATGTTATTTGGCGAAAAAGATTGGATTCCGAAGTTGTTAAACGATCTTAGAAAACTCGCAATATCAACCCGATTTACTTGTGCATTCGAACTAAAATTGAAGTTATTTCCACTTGGTGCCACAATAGTGCTAAAAGTAATACTTCCGCCAGAAGTTTGCAGAGAACCGTTTTTGATAATAAGCCTGGAATCGATCATCTGGATTTCGGCTTTTGTATTGGTGGCGGTCAGTTTATTATAATTTATTTTATCGGCTTTGATGTTGATATCTACGACGCATTTTTCGATTGCATTTCGCAATTGATTAGACATTGTAGCTTTTTTGGGCGTTGCTTTACTTTTTTGTGAACTCGCCAAAACGCCCAGAAATTGTTTAAGATCAATATTTGGGCAATAAATGTCCCAGTTTACGATCATTTTTTCTGGTGCATCATAATATAAATTCAGGAAATTATCGATTTTACCTTCGATATAAACGATGTTTTTATTGTGTTTGTAAGCGATTTTTTTGATCAATAAAGCTTTTTCGGTAAAGTCAAGCTGAACGTTGATTTTTTCGGCGTGAATATTTTTCGGAATAAAATGAAAAGACACATTCTGCACATTTACATTTCCAATAAAGCGTGGTTTGGTGATAAATAAATCGACAATATCAAACTGAAACTTGAGATTAGCTGTGGCGTGACCTTCAGAAAATTGAATCCATTTGTCGTTGCTTGCTTCGTTTAGTTTCGTAACATCAAAATCAGAACTTACGTAACCGGTTGCCAATGGTTTCTCGAGGTTATTGATCGACAATTGCGGAATTTTAAGCGGTATATTTTCATAATTTGCTGCAAAATGATTTAAAATAATAGCCGAATTTGCATCGCTAAAACCTTCTTTTGGTTTAAAATTATTGGTAAAAATACCTTTAAAACTACAATCAGTAAGTTGTCCGTCCGGAATACTGAGTTCGTTATTTTTTATGATGGCCTGAACTACAATTCTGGGATCTCCTGCAGCATTAAAATCGCCTTTGATGTCACAATTCACATCAATTTCCTTTTTCAGATTAAATCGGTTAAGCTTAGAACTGATGTTTGCCGATAATAAATTGGAGGCGTTTTGCCATAAAATAGTAGTTCCAATATTGATTCCGAAAAGGGCATTTCCTTTGGCTAAATTAAAATAAGCGGTGATATCAAAAGAATCTGTGCCTATTTTAAGACCTTTGGTTACAACATCAATTTTTTGTTTTTCGGAATCATAAGAAACCGCAAAAGTTCCTTTGAGTTGTTTTTGTTTTGCAAAACTTCCGTGAACGGTATTAAAAGCTAAACTGGCTATTTGTGTGTCCAAAAAAACATTTGTTTGCCAATTATCGCCGTCATAATCTACTTTTGTGGTTAAGTTGGCAACGTCAAAATCAAAGAGTTTATGTCCTAAGCGATTGTCGAGAATAAAGTGAACGCCGCTGAGCTCAACTTGGTCAATTGTAGTTTCGGTTTTAGATTTATCTTTAGGATCTTTTTTCTTTTTAGGTTTAAAGATGTTCGCATTCGAATAGCCATTTTCGGCTTTATAAACATAAATATTGGCTTCGTTAATCAGGATTTTGTGAATGTTGATTTCGTGTTGCAATAAACTCCAAACATTCAGCCGAACCTCAATTTCTTTTGCATTCAATAATGTATGTTTGTGTGTTTGCCATTGATTGTCTTTGATTTCGACATCTTTTAAGGCTAAAGTAAAATTGGGAAAACCGGTTAAGAACTTATAATGAAAATCACCAATGTGAAATTTTCCATTAATGTTTTCGTTGATTTTGGTATTAACCTTGGCGATGATTTCGGTTTTATTTTGGTTGAAATAAATCGATAATCCGCCACAGGCAAGAAGTAGTAAAACGATGAGTCCCAAAATAAAGAAGCCAAAACGTTTGGCATATTTCTTAAAACGAACCGATTGAAAAAAGGTTTTTATATGAAGTAAAATTTCTCTCATTTCGCGTGGATTTTCAGGATCAATAAAGATAAGGTAAAAAACTGACGTTTTTTTAAAAAGATGAGACTCAATTGGTTGTAAGTTAAAACTTATAATTAATACTTTTCGTGTTAATATAATTATTGACAATACATTTATAATGAAAACTAATCTGGGAATGGTGTTTCATTTGTATTTAATTTTTAAATTTGTACTCTAGTTTGAAGGGTAACGATTCAGACGATAATTTTAAAAAGATAAGAAATTATGGCATTAGCAATAACAGATGCTACTTTTGATGAAGTAGTTTTGAAATCAGATAAACCAGTAATGGTAGATTTTTGGGCAGCATGGTGTGGTCCTTGTAGAATGGTTGGTCCAATCATCGACCAAATCAGCGAAGAGTACGCAGGTAAAGTAGTTGTTGGTAAAGTAGATGTAGATGCAAACCAAGAATTCGCTGCAAAATATGGTGTGCGTAACATACCAACCGTTTTGGTTTTTCATAACGGTGAAGTAGTAGGAAAACAAGTAGGAGTTGCTCCGAAACAAACCTACGCAGATAGTTTAGACGCTTTGTTGTAATCGTAAGATTATGATTTATATAAAAAAGGTTTGGCGAAAGTCAAGCCTTTTTTATTGGAATAAAATTAGATTGAACATAATTTTTAAACATATAGAACTATAAAAGAAATGTGTTTCTTTTCTTTTAAAAAAAACTTGGCGCCTCTGCGTCTTTGCGCGCAAATTTCGCAGTAACAATTAAAATGCTTAAAATTATAATCGCGCAAAGACGCAAAGGTGCCAAGTTTAAAAACTTATAGAAGAAAAAAAGCTTCAGAATATAATCGTGAAAGTAGTTCCTGAATCGGGTTTTGATTTGACTTCAATTTTGCAATTTATGGCTGTAGCCAAATCACGAATCAAATGTAATCCTAAACCGGATTTGATTCCTATAACTTCTGAATCGTCATATAGAGCTTTGAATTGTTCCTGAGTTCCGCCTGGGCCATTGTCTGTAATCGAAAGATACGTTTGATTGTTTTCTTGCCAGGTTTTCCAGATTATTTTACCGTGTTGGGTTTTATCAAGTGCTTTTATAGCATTTCCAGTTAAGTTTCTGATGATGGTTTTTAGATAATTCTCATCAGTATTTAGAATAATATTTTGTGAATTTTCGAATAAAATTTCGATGTTTTCTACACTCGAAAAATGGTTTTTCATTTCGTCAAATACAACAGCTATTGGGATTTCTTTAAAATGCGGTTTGAAATTTTCCATCTGGCTTTTGCTCCACAACAAAATATCTTCCATTGAGGATAATAGATTTTCTGCTCCCGAAATCACTTTCGTTTGCATGCGCAAAGCGGTGGCTTCATCAATAAGTTCCGGATTCTCTTTTTGAAGATGTAGAAAGTGAATTAGATTCGAAATGGGACTTCGCAAATCATGATTTAAAATACTAAAAAATCGGGCTTTTATTTTATTTGCTTCATCGAGTTCGTGATTTAAAAGCTGTAATTTTTCATTGGTTTTCTTGCGATTCTGGCTTTGTTTGAATACTAACAAGACAATTATTCCAACGAGAATTAATCCCGAAATTAAAAAGATTCTCTGCTTTTTGGCTTCTTCAATCTGAATGTTTTTAATGGTATTTTGAGCCGAAAGATTTTTTATTTCCTGACCCTTTGTTCGGTTTTGATAATGTGCTTCGGCATTTGCAATGTTCTTACTGGCAGATTCCTGCATTATTTCGTCATTATATTTACTATAGATCTCATTATAATGAAAAGCTTCTTTCCAAAACCCTAATGCCGCATAACTTTGAGATAGTTTCTTATTGATGCTTACAAACGATTCCTTATCATAATTTAAGGCATTTGTTGAAGCTTTTTTTAAGGTTTCGATTGCCTTTTTATATTCACCTTTTTCATATAAAACGTTTCCCATTATAGTATTGGCTTCCATAATAATATCTTCGTCATTTGATTTTTTTCCCAGTAAAACGGCTTTTACAGCATAATTATAGGCTGTATTTATTTGATGTTTAGCAACATAATAGTCTGCCATGCTTCGGTTGGCGAAACTCAAATTAAGAAATAACGAATCTTTTACAGAGGGAAGTGTATAAATCAACCTGTAATATTTTTGAACGCTGTCCAGTTTGTTTTCTGCTACAAAACACTGCATATAATAATTACAGGAAAAAGCACTGATATAAGGAGAGGTTTTTATATAAGGTTTGGCATCGTTTAAGTATTCAATTGCTTTGTCAAATTGCTTCATCTTAATATATGCGCTGGCAATCTGGCTGTATGAAACTCCAATATTTTCTGTATTTGAAATGCTTTTTGGGAGCAATTTTTTATACGTTATCGCTTTTAACTGATATCCAATGAAATTTTCATATTGAGAATAATCAAGATAATATTCTCCAAGACTTCCGTTTAGGACAGATTGCGTATAGGTATTTTTCGTTGTATCGAGAACCTTTTTTATATATTTTATTAAATTTTCTCTTTTGGCCGTATCATTAAGAGAATAATAAATATAATTAAGGCGCATTAGAGCCGAGGTTTCATTTTTAAGATGTTTAACGCTTTTGGCATATTTTAGCGAAAGCTCATAATTAACCACTGCTTTTTGATATTGGTTATTACTGAATTCGTATGCCAGACCTTTATAAAGATAAAACCTGCTCAAATAAGCAGGATTGTTTTTAGAAATATTAATTCCTTTTTCGGCAACACCTAAGAGTTTCGCATAATCTTCTAAATCAATAATTTCATTCGCATATTTAAGCCAGATTTTTAGTTTTTCATCTGGATTTTGATACCGTGCTAAATTAGGTTCCTGCTGTGCGAAAACAGTTAAGTTGATGAAAAACAAAAACAAGAACCCCATTTTTTTCATGAGAACAGATTTAGGTTTTCTTTATAACTTCTGCCAACGGGAATCGTAATATTGTTGTTTAGAAGAATTTCGGTCGAATTTATTTTCTGAATGAATTGCTTCTGAACAGCAAAACTTCTATGGATTCGGATAAAAGACTGAAAATGATCTTCTTTCAAAAGATTACCAATACTCGACAAAACGCAATGTCTTTTTTTGTCTGTAATAATTAAGGTATAATCTTTTAAAGCTTCGAGATATAAAATTTCGTGTAGTTTGACTTTCGTCTGATCGTGACCTTCTTTTATATAAATGGTGTCACCGCCAATACTTGCTTCAAAAAGAGAAGCTTTTAGTTTAATCTCCATAAACTCTTCGATTCTGCTTACGGTTTGGGTAAATCGATCGAGTTTTAAAGGTTTTACGATAAAATCGAGCGTTTCTATTTCGAAACTTTCTACCGCATGTTCAGGATGTGCCGTTATAAAAATACAAACCGGAATTTCTAAGGCTTGTTTTCTGAATTCGATTCCGTTTAAACCCGGCATATCAATATCTAGAAACAAAATATCAATCTTTTCTTTTTCAATAAACAAAAACGCATCTTCTGCCGATTCAAAAACACCTAAAATATCCAAAACAGGAAATTTTTTGGCAAACGATAACACCGTAAGTCTGTCAATTTCGTCATCGTCGATAATAATGCAGGTGTATTTTTGGATCATTTAAGTTGGTTTTTGGTTGTTTGTCTATTCAAAATGCTGTTTGTCTATTAGTGGTTTTTCGGTACATTTTAATCTTGCAAATTTGTTTTGTAATTAAATTATCAGATATAAAGAAACATATTTTCTTTCGTTTGGCTCTTACAAAAATAATGCTATTGAATTAAATATGAGTTATTTAATAAAATAATAAAACCAAAATATTATGAAAACTTTAAAAACCATTTTAGCACTTTTATTACTGGCGTTGTTAACGATTTCGTGCAGTGGCGATGACGATAATAAAGCTCCGGTTACTTATGTAGCCGAAAATCCTTTAGATTCTTATCTGGCAACCTCAGGATTTAATCAAAAAGCAGTGGATGTTAAAAATGAGGGATTTTATGAGTTTGGCTTTAGTTTTAAGCCAACGGTGACAGGTAAAATAACTTCTTTATTTGCAAAAATGCCAGATACAAATACAGCTTTAAGATTTACGCTATGGGATGCATCAACGAAAACAGTGATACATTCTGAAAAAATGTTTGTTTCTGTAGCAAATATGTCTTTCGAAAAAACAATATTACCGATTCAGCTTACTAAAGATAAAGAGTATTTTTTATCGGTTTATAGTGATGACTGGATCTCCAGAAAAAAAACCGACGGATCTTCGACAACTTATCCTATTGTGGCGGGAAATATTATAATTACCGGATATGCATATTCGCTAAGCTCGGAAACAGACCCTGTTTATCCTTCAACCAAAAGGGATGATTATTATGCAGGAGATTTTTCTTTTCTGTTTAAACAAACAGAATAATAGTTCTTTTTTTCTAGTTAATTTTCTCAAAACAACATGTTTAATAAACCTCAAACCTAAATTATTATGAAAGCCTTAAAACCCTTTTTACCGCTTTTGATATTCACATTTTTGATACTCATACTCGTGACAATGTCTTGTAGCAATGACGATAACAAAGCAAATCAAGTTGCTTATAATGAAGAAAATCCTCTGACTGCTTATATGGCTTTATCAGGATTTTATCAGAAAACCAGCGTTACAAAAAATGCTCCAGTTTTTTCGGAATCAGGATTTAGTTTTAAACCAACAGTTGCAGGTAAAATAAACGCTTTTATTGTGAATATTCCAGATGTAAATCCTGCTTTAAGAGTTACTTTATGGGATGTAAGCACAAAAACCATCCTAAAATCTGAAACCATAAATGTACCAACAGAAAATGTTTCGGTAGAGAAAACCATTACGCCAATTGCATTAACTAAGGATAAAGAATATTTTATTTCGATTAATAGCGGCGATTGGTTTGTTCGAGAAAAGAAAGAAGGAATCGCTACGGTTTCTTATCCTATCGCAGCCGGAAATATTATAATAACCGGCTTTGCTCATGTTTCTAGTAAAGCGCCGGAATATGTTTTCCCGAATAGTTTTAGTGACAATTTTTATGCGGGAGATGCAACTTTTAAATTTCAACAAACTGAATAATTTCGTTTTTGGATAGCCTGAATTAGTAAGTTTGGAAAAGGTTTGGCGCAAGTCAGACCTTTTTTATTTTTTGCCACTAATTCCACAAATTAGCACGAATTATTTGTTTTGATATTGCTTAAATTTTTTGCCACAGATTAAATGATTCCCGCAGATTAGAAAAAATCATTTTAATCCTTTTAATCTGTGGCAAAAAAGAATAATTCGTGACAAACTTTTTTTATTTTTACGAATCATATATTCCTATAAAAATGAAAATTCTCTACAGCTTTCTTTGTGTTCTTGCATTTACTACAATTGGTTTTTCTCAATCGAAACAAAAAGAAAATCTTGTTTTGGATAATGGTGTTTCAGAGCAAATGGCAATTTTTCGAAAACATCAAATCTCTAATGTAACTTACGGACTTTCGTTTGAGATTCCACCGCAAAAACAGCAGGAAATCAATGCGGATCTAACTTTGAAATTGACAATATCAGATTTAAGCGAACCTTTATATTTAGATTTTAAAGAGAAAACAAAGAATATAAAATCTATTCAGGTTAATGGTCAAAGCACTGCAATTCTTCATGAAAAAGGACATATTGTTATTGATGTAAAAGGCTTGATTTTAGGGGGAAATAGAATTCGTATTTCGTTTATTGCAGGAAACTTATCTTTAAACCGCAATGATGATTTCTTATATACTTTATTAGTTCCGGATCGTGCGAGCACTTTATTTCCTTGCTTTGATCAGCCTGATATTAAGGCAACCTATAGCCTAAGTTTAATGGTTCCAAAGGAATGGAAGGTTTTGTCTAATGCTCCAATTAAAGGTGTGTACGAAACTGTAATCAAAAAGATTGCTTATATGTGTTGGGGCTTTGGAGAATCAGACAAAATGAGCACTTATTTGTTTTCGTTTGTGGCTGGAAAATTCAAAACGGTAACTCAGAAACCTGGAAATCGAGAAATGACGATGTTGTATCGCGAAAACAACGAAGAGAAAATAAAAGTTAGTACCGATACTATTTTTAATTTACACCAACAATCATTAGACTTTTTAGAAAAATATACCAATTATAAATTTCCATTTCAGAAGTTAGATTTTGCTTCGATTCCGGTTTTTCAGTATGGAGGAATGGAACATATTGGCGCAATTCAGTACAAAGAATCAAGTCTTTTTTTGGATAATAGCGCTACAGATAGCGAGAAACTTGATCGCGCGAAATTAATTGCACATGAAACCTCGCATATGTGGTTTGGCGATTTGGTCACTATGAAATGGTTTGATGATGTATGGATGAAAGAAGTGTTTGCAAACTTTATGGCAGACAAAATTATGAATCCGATTTTCCCGAAAATCAATCATAATTTACAGTTTTTCTCGGCACATTATGCAAGCGCTTACGCAGAAGATCGTTCGTTGGGCACACATCCGATAAAGCAACATTTAGCTAATTTGAAAGATGCAGGTTCGCTTTACGGAGTCATTATTTATAATAAAGCGCCTATCATGATGCGTCAATTAGAAGCTTCGATGGGAAAAGAAGCTTTTCAGAAAGGACTTGAAAAATACATTAAAAAGTATGCAAACGATAATGCCGACTGGAATAATCTAGTTGAAATTCTGGATGCAGAGACGCCGCTCGATATGCAAAAATGGAGCGAAGTTTGGGTAAACAAATCCGGAAGAGCTATTTTTACAGATCAAATAAAATATGATGCTCAAAACCGAATTTCAGCTTTTGAAATTCAGCAACAAGCAGAAGATAAGTCCGATAATATCTGGCCTCAGGTTTTTCAGATTGGTTTGATTTATCCTGATAATGTCAAAATTGTTGAGGTTAATATAAAAGATAAAACGACAATTCTGAAAGAAGTAATCGGACAACCAAAACCGCTGAGTATTGTTTACAATTATAATGGTTTTGGATACGGAGTTTTTCCGCTTGACGGGAATAACATAAATTATATTTCGAGTTTGAAAGATGAGGTTGCAAGAGCGTCAAGTTATAGTAATCTTTATGAAAACACTTTAAACGGAAATGTTTCGCCAAATAAAGCGTTTGATTGTTTTATAAAAGGAATTCAAGTCGAGCAAAATGAGTTGGTTTTGAAAATAATTACAAATCAGACGAATGCTGTTTTCTGGAAATTCCTAACAGAAAAGCAACAAAGCAAAGCACAGAAACAACTTGAAGATGTTTTGTACGAACGTTTACAGGCAAATTTGTCGAGCAATATCAAAAAGACATTGTTTAATTTGTTTAGTTCGATTGCGTATTCAGATTCGGCGAAAGCCAAATTATATCAGATTTGGAATAAAGAAATTGCGATTCCAGGTTTAAAATTAAATGAAGATGATTATACCAATATTGCAATGAATCTTGCGATATTCAAGCATGAAAAAGCAGATGAAATCCTGAATAAAACCAAAACAACAATCACAAATCCGGACAAACAAAAGCGATTTGAGTTCTTGCTTCCTTCTTTATCTAAAGATGAATCGGTTCGAAATGCCTTCATGGAATCTTTAAAAGAAGATAAAAACAGAGAAAAAGAAGCGTGGGTTTCTGTTGGACTGGCTAATTTTCATCATCCGTTGCGTCAGGAAAGTGCTCAAAAGTATATTAGATTTTCATTAGATTTGGTTGATGAAATTCAGCGCACGGGAGATATTTTTTTTCCAAAAGATTGGTTGAGTAATACCGTTGGAAAATATTCGTCGAAATATGCTTTTGATGAAGTGCAGCGATTCTTAAAAGAAAACCCTAATTTTAGTCCAATTCTGAAAAGGAAATTATTGCAGGCGACGGACGGTTTGTACCGCGCACAAAATATTAAAAAAGAAACCGAATGAAAATTGAATCGGAAATAGAGAAAGTCTCCAGTTTTCAGCATCTCGAAATGCTGGCAAATCAGGTTGTAGAAGGTTTTATATCTGGAATGCACAAGAGTCCGTTTCATGGATTTTCGGCTGAATTTGCTGAGCATAAAGTTTATAATGCAGGTGAAAGCACGAAACATATTGATTGGAAATTATTTGCAAAAACAGATCGTTTATATACGAAACGTTATGAAGAAGAAACCAATTTGCGTTGTCATCTTATAGTCGATAATTCGTCGTCGATGCATTATCCGGAATTAAAATCAGGTCAGCCTTTTTATGAAAAGAAGATTGGATTTGCAGTTTTAGCATCGGCAGTTTTGATGAATATCTTAAAGAAACAGCGTGATGCAGTAGGTTTAAGTGTTTTCTCAGACAGTTACGAATATTATGCTCCCGAAAAAGGAAGTGATCGCCATCACAGAATGCTGCTCAATAAATTAGAGCAATTATTAGAACAGCCAAAAGTCAAAAAAACAACGGATACAATTACGTATTTGCATCAAATCGCAGAGAAAATGCATCGCCGTTCGATGATTATTATCTTTACAGATATGTTTCAGTCAGAAGATGATGAGAAGTTGTTCAATGCTTTGCAACATTTGAAACACAATAAACATAAAGTAGTTTTATTTCATGTTGTTGATGATAAAACGGAGCTTAAATTTGACTTTGATAATGCACCTCGAAAGTTTATTGACTTAGAATCAGGTGAAGAAGTGTCGATTTTTGCCGATAATGTAAAAGTAGAATATGAAAAAAGGGCAGAAGAGTACTTTAAAAAACTGTCTTTGACTTGTGCAAAGAACCAAATTAAGTACGTTCCGGTGAATGTAGGCGATAATTTTGAAAAAATATTGACTACATATTTAGTTGAAAAACAAAACTTTGGCTAAAGATTTAAAAATATATTTAATTTTTTTTATCAAAACGCTTGCAGAAATGAAATTCTGTACTATCTTTGCAACCGCAATAACGCAGAGGTTTGGTAGTTCAGTTGGTTAGAATACATGCCTGTCACGCATGGGGTCGCGGGTTCGAGTCCCGTCCAGACCGCAATATTGGGAAAAGCCTTTCTTAACGGAAAGGCTTTTTTGCCCAAATACGGTATCTAAGATTAGTTGTGTTGTTTTGCTACGACTTTGTAACTCGTAGCTGGTTTAGTAGTTAGACCAATGAAAAGCTTTCCACTTTTGTGGATGGCTTTTTTGATTTAAGACACTTTTGATTTTTGTTTTTAACCGCAAAGAGCGCTAAGATTTACGCAAAGTCCGCAAAGTTTTTTTATAAGCTTTGCGGATTTTTTGGTTTTAACGAACCGATTGTCATTCTGAGGAACGAAGAATTTCCGCAAGTAACTCTATAAAGGTTTTCCATTCATTATATCAAAATATAACCCGTGGTTTCAAACACGGGGAACATAATAATTGTAATAAATACGTCTCCCGTGGTTGAAAATACGGGCTATGTTAATAAAATCTTGCAGACTTTGCGTTCCCGATAGCTATCGGGATAGCGCTCTTTGCGGTTAAAAAGAAAGAAAATTCTCCTTTTTGCACTTCCAAACCAATTTTTAAAATATTGGAATTTAGTCAATTAAAAATTTCTTAAATTTTATTCGTAAAAAACACTTGCAGAAACGAAATTCTGTTGTATTTTTGCACTCGCAATAACGCACGGTTTGGTAGTTCAGTTGGTTAGAATACATGCCTGTCACGCATGGGGTCGCGGGTTCGAGTCCCGTCCAGACCGCAATATTGGAAGAAGCCTTTCTTAACGGAAAGGCTTTTTTATTTTATAGCTATTTGAAGCTTTACCGCAAAGTTCGCAAAGTTTTAATTAAGCTTTGCGAACTTTGTGTTTTTACCTTGCGCTCTTTGCGGTTAAATCTGCACAATCCAGCTTTGGAATTTGGAATTTTTTAAAATTTTGGAATTTAAATTTCCCTACATTTATATATCGAAAGATATTCAATTACTTCAATGGAACATTCCGGTCAGAAATTAGATAGATATTACATTAAAAAAGTAGATGCTGATAAAAAAAGCATTTATTGTCACCACGATTTGATGGGTGAATTGTTTGTACCCACACATAAACACGAGAAAGCGCAATTGTTATATGCTGAAGGAGATGTGGTTTTTGTAACAACAGAAACGAAAACCTACTTTTTGCCGGCAAGACATTTTATCTGGATTCCGAGTGGCGTTGCACACAGTATTGAACCTAAATCTGAAAGTGTGACAATGCGGAATTTATATTTTCCGCTTGAAAAAGACGAAGATGTTTTTTATAAAAGCGAAGGTATTTATCCGGTCAATAATTTATTGTTGCAAATGATGCTTTTTACGAATAGATGGAATGGTGATCTTAAAAAAGGAAGCCCGAATTTCGCCATTGCCAAAGCGATTAAGGCAATATTACCTCAAATTTGTCTGACCAATTTACCTTTAGAATTACCGCAGCCAAAAGATCCGCGTTTGAGTAAAATCCTGCGATATATAGAAAATAATCTGGGAGAAACAATTCTGTTTGCAGATGTTGCGCATCAATTTGGATATAGCGAACGCTCTTTGTATCGCTTGTTTCAGAAAGACCTTAATATGTCATTCATTCAATATTATACTATTCGAAGAATTCTAAAAGCGATAGAACTTCTGCTTGACAGAAAACTTTCGGTCAAAGAAGTCGCTCTGGAAGTAGGATATAGTAGTGTGCCGACATTCAGTAATACTTTTTTTAAATTCCTCGGACAAAGACCTTCTGATTACTTAAATGGAGAAGATATTTTGAGGATAAAATAAAACATATTTGCCCACGGATTTTACTGATTTAAGCAGATTCACACGGATTTATTATATAATTATCTGCAAAATCAGCTTTAATCTTTTTATCCCGATAGCTATCGGGAGCGTGAAACCCCAATTTATATAATTTTTTACAACATATTGTTTTCCAGTATTTTAATATAACGTTTTCGGGAAATAAAATTTTAACATTTGTCCGAAATGAATATGTTATTGACTTTTTAGAATTATCAGTCATCAGAAAAATGCAGGAACTTTGCAGTATAAAATTATTTAAATATTCATGTTCCTTAAAACAACAAATTCTACAGAAGATTGTTTTCTCAAAATCGTGTTGATATTTCTAATTGTATTGACATTTAATAGTTTACAAGCTCAGGAAATTCATTCGGTTTCGTTAAGCGAAGCGGTGAAACTGGCTAAAGAAAACAATAAAAAGATCCTTAGATCCCAATTAGAAACTACGCTTTCAGAGCAAAACATCAAAGAAAGAAAAGAACTCCGTTTGCCGGATATCGAATTAAACGGCGAATATTCCAGAATTACCAATATTACGGAATTCAAAGGAAGTGGTTTTCTAAATGGCAAAGAAGTAACGAAAGCAATTCCTGAAATCTATCAGGTGAATTCGACTTTTAAAATGCCAATTTATGCGGGAAACAAGATTAATAACGCCATTAAAATTGCCAATCAGGAAAACGAAATTGCCAAAATAAAAACCGAAAAGACTCAAAATGATATCGAGCTTGAAGTTGTGGCAAATTATCTGGCGATTTATAAAATGATGGAACTTCAGAAGATATTCGAAGAAAATATTAAAGAAGAAAAAAGCCGATTAAAAGAAGTTCAGTCTTTACAAAAACACGGAACGGTTACAAAAAATGAAGTTATTAGAGCCGAATTACAGCTTTCGGATCGTGAATTAAGTGCACTTACAAACTCCAAAAACATAAAAATTGCACTTCACGATCTGAAAACTTTAATTCAGATTCCGGAAAGTGAAGAAGTAGCGATTGATACGACAGCCAATATCGATGAAATGAAGGGTTTAGATCCGTATGATTTTTACTTGGGAAAAGCTTTTCAGAACGAAGAAATGCGAATTGCAAGTCAGGAATTAAATATCAAAAAAATGGAAATGAAGTTGGTTAAAGCAAATTATTTGCCAACTGTAAACTTCTTCGGGAATTATGGATTTTACTATCCAAACTACAAATTCTTTCCGCCAAATCCATATTTGTACACTTTAGGACAAGTTGGTATTGAAGCGCATTTTGACCTTTCGGCATTGTATAAAAACAAAACCAAAGTAGATCAGGCAAACACAAAAATCGAATGGCAGAAAATGCAAACGGAAATTACAAAAGAGGAGATTCAGGATAAGCTTTTTAAAGAACATACGCAATATCAGGAAATCCTAGAGAAGTTTGTAGTTGTGGATAAAGCCTTGGATTTTGCCAACGAAAATTACCGAATCGTAAAACTAAAATACCTAAATCAATTGGTTCTAATAACCGAAATGGTCGATGCTGATAACGCGTTACTTCAGGCAAAATACAATAAGATTTCTACCCGATTGGACGCGATTCTAAAACATTACGAATTGTTGCATACTGCGGGGATAATGCCGGATCAGATTTAATTTAAGAAGAAAGAGGCAAGAAGAAAGATTTTAGAAACAAGAGAATAGAGTAAAGAATATAGATTTTAAGTTCCGGAGGAACGATTCATATTGTAGCGCCGGATTTTAATCCGGGGAGAATTAGAAAGAATATAGGATTTAAGTTCCGAAGAAACGATTCATTTTGTAGCGCCGTCCCGACGCTTCGGGATTAATCCGGTGGAGAATTAGAAAAAATAGATAAAGAATATACGGTTTATTATGGTCAAGATAAAAAATGAAACTCGAAGAAACAGAACGTTTCATATATTAATAACAATTATAGCTTGTGTTTTGGTGGCAAGCGGAATCATTTTGGGGATTTGGTTTTATGTGTTTAATAGAAATCACGAAGAAACCAATGACGCTCAGGTCGAGCAATATGTAACACCTATTATGTCGCGAATTACGGGTTATGTACAGGAAGTTCGTTTTGATGAAAATCAGTTTGTGCATAAAGGTGATACTTTGGTTATAATCGATAATAGAGAATATAAATCGAAGTTGAATGTGGCTCTTGCCGATGTTCAAAACGCGAAACAAAGTAGTGTTGTAGCGGAGAAAAATGTGGCAACTACGGCAAGTTCAACGGCAATTGGAGAATCGCAATTGGCTGCAGCCAAAACTAATCTTTGGAAAACAAAATTAGAATACGACAGATACAAAGCTTTGGTTAAAGATGAAGCTGCAACTTCGCAACAATTAGAAAAAGTTAAGGCAGATTACGAATCGGCGCAAGCACATTTACAAGAAATGCGAGACAGAATTCAATCTTCAAATTTGAGTACTTCTCAAGCGCAGGCAAATGTTCCTACAACGCAAACTAATATTGCATCGAAACAAGCTGTGGCAGACAATGCGGCATTGTTTCTTTCGTACACGATAATCACCGCGCCTTATGACGGTTGGGTTGGTAAAAGAACTTTGCAGCCGGGACAAATGGTAAAAGAAGGGCAATCTTTACTTTCGATAGTAAGTAAAGAAAAATGGATTACGGCCAATTTTAAAGAAACACAATTGCAATATTTAACCGTTGGTCAGCAAGTGAAAATTCAGGCTGATGCTATAGATGGTAAAGAGTTTAAAGGAGTTGTGACTTCGTTATCTCCGGCAAGTGGCGCGAGATTTTCGTTATTGCCACCGGATAATGCAACAGGAAACTTTGTGAAAATTGAGCAAAGAATTCCGGTTAGAATTCAATTGAAAGACACTGATAAACAAGCTGATTTTTTAAGAGCCGGAATGAACATAACCGTTATTGCCGAACACCAATAAAATGGAAGATAAAAGTATTTTTAAATCCTGGGTTCCCAAGTGGGCAATCATTATTATTTTGTTTGTCTGTTTGCTGCATTCCATGATTTTATTGGGAGTTTATACTTCAAACGTAACTTATGCAGCGAGTTTTCTGGACATTGAGCCCGAAGATTTGCAGTTTGCAATGTGCGTAACTTACGGAACTTTGCTGGCAACGATTTTGATCGAAAGTAGATTTTCGAGTTTTTTTCCGGCAAAAAATTACCTGATGGCGGTTTATTCCTTAATCGGGATTACGATTATTTCATCGGCGTATATTACCAATTTTTATCTTTTTCTATTGCTAAGAGTTGCCGAGGGAATTTTAATGGCGCTTCCGGTAATCACAATTAGACAATTATTGATCGAGCAGTTTCATTCTAAAAATGCCATAATAATTGGTTTCTCCTTTTATTACGGTTCACTGTTATTGTCAACACCTTTTATTATGAATATTGCCGTTTGGTTTCTGGATCATTACGATTGGAAATACATGTTGTATGTTTCGGGCGGACTTCAGGTTTTGAATGTCTTTTTGATCTTGGTGACTTTTCGCGGACATAGAATCACAAAGAAAATTCCGCTGTATCAAATCGACTGGATTAGTTATATTTTGGTTTTGACAGCAATTCTTTGCGGCGCTTACTTTTTTGTTTATGCCGAAAAAAAATACTGGTTCGAGTCTTCTCACATGGTTTTAATGTTGATGATCGCTTTAATAACCGGAGGTTTATTCATCTTTAAAGAACGTTTGGTAAAAAGACCCACTTTTGATTTTGAAGTTTTTAAATATGCCAATTTGCGAATTGGATTCTTGTTGTTTTTCCTTTTTTATATCAGTCGGGCAACGTTGAGTCTTTGTCATTCGGCGATGTTTTCGATCTGGAATTGGGATCCTTCGCGAGTTGCGGGCGTGCAATATATTAACGGATTAGGAAATGTAATTGGACTGATTTTAGCCGCTTTTTTTCTAATGAAATCCGTTTCGACGAAAATCATTTTTATAATTGGTTTCTCGCTAATTGCACTTTTTCATTTCTGGTTTACGTTTCTTTTTGTGCCAGATGTTGCATTGTCGGATATTATCATTCCGTATGTTTTACAAGGAATTGGAGTTGGATTTTTATTCGTACCTTTAATATTATTTACTACATCATCTGTTCCGGCAAAAATGGCAGTTTCTTCGGGAATTGTTGGAGTTTCGGGACGTTTTTGGGGAAGCACAATTGGATTTTGTGTAATGCAGAATGCAATGGTCTTTTTGAATAAAAAACACTTTCTGAAACTTAGCCAATTCGTAACCGGCGATAATCCAGAAGCGCAGCAAACAATCGCTTCAACAGCGCAGAGTTTTATGGCAAAAGGATATTCGGCAGACAATGCGAATACTTTGGCTCTCAAAAAACTTTTCGGAACCATCGCCAAACAATCGACTTTATTGGCAGATATGGAAATTTATACCATCGTAGGTTACGGTCTTGTGGTTTTGATTATTCTTATTGCGTGTAATCAGCATTTGAGACAAACAATGACTTTGGTTAAAAGTAAGATTTGGATTGGCTGATGATTTAATCTTGAAGACGCAGAGTTTTTGTTGTCAATCTTTGTCGGTTTTAATCTCGCAAAGTCGCAGAGTCGCAAAGTTTTTTATTTTAAAGCCACAGATTAATAAGATTTAAAGGATTTTTTTCTCGCAGATTTGGCAGATTCAGCAGATTTAATTTTAATAATTATCTGCGTTTATCTGCTTAAATTTTTTTTAAATCTGCGTGAAACAAAATCTTTGCGACTCTGCGACTTTGCGAGATTCTATAAAAAACCTCCGCAGAAAATAAGTATCTTGCAACTGTTAAAAAAACAAAATATATAATGAAGCAGCAATGTGTTATTTTTGATATGGATGGGGTGATTTCTCACACGAATCCGCATCATGTGAAGGCTTTCGAGGCGTTTTTCGATAAATATCAAATTCCTTATACCAACGAAGAATTTGAAGAACATATGTACGGAAAACACAATAGTTATATCATGTCGCATTTCTTTAAGCGTCCAATTGCGGGAGAAGAACTGATAAAACTCGAAGACGAAAAAGAAGCAATGTTTCGGGAGATTTACAAAGACAAAGTTGATACGATTCCGCATTATTTGGAGTTTTTAAGCGAGTTGAAATCCCGAGGTTTCAAAACTGCCGTTGCAACATCGGCGCCACGTGCAAATCTTGATTTGATTATAAATGCATTAAATATCGCTGACAAAATGGATTCTATGATGTCAAGCGAAGATGTAGCATTTCATAAACCAAATCCCGAAGTATATCTAAAATCTGCAGAACGTGTTGGAGTTTCTCCGTCGGATTGTGTGGTTTTCGAAGATTCTTTTTCGGGCGTTACAGCGGGACTAAATGCGGGAATGAAAGTTGTTGGCGTATTAAGTACGCATACAAAAGAATATTTACCTCCGTGTAGTTTTTATATCAACGATTATAGCGAAATTAATGTCGATAAGATTTTGGAGCTTTTGGGCGAAAAGTAATTTGTGAAAAAGTAAAATGTGAATGGTGAAAATTTAAACCATATAAGTAATATAAGTTCATTTAAATAAAATGAGCATAATTTGAATAACCTTCAGTTTTGACTGGAGGTTTTTTTTATGTTTTCGAAAGGAAGCCGAAATTTAAAATTATCTATTCTTGATCTTCAAAAAGACTTCATTTCTAAACCAATTTTCATCTTCTGGAGTTTCAAAAATTCGTTTTGGAAAGTAATAACATTGACCTTTTGAAATGTATAAAAGATAGAGATCTTTCAATTCGAAAACTTTTATAAAATTCTGTACATTCACTGTGCTTTCAGAAATAGTCTCTATGTGCGAAATGATTTTGTCTGGGAAAATTTCATGTTGCATTTCTCTGAAAAAATTGATGTTTTCTTTTGAATTTGCAAATCTCCAATATTGAAATAATGTAATTAGTGGATATAGAAAACCAAAGATAATTACGAAAACATCAGAAGAATCTTTGTTGTCCTTGCAAAGAATTGCAACAGAAAGAAACAACATAAAAGCATAAAGCCACCATCTTCTTTTTAATAAAACTCTAATAATATAGGAGAAATATTCTTTTTTGGTAAGTTGAAATTTTTTGGTTTTAATCATTGTTGGTTAATGGAAAATGGATTTAAGTTTTTTATTTTAAAGGAAAATTAAGCAATTCTTTAGGTTCAATCTCTAAAACATTTGCAATTTTTATAAGAGTTTTTACGCCAGTATTTATTTTAGCAACTTCTATTCGTGCTATTTGGGATTTGGAAATATTGCAATCGTCAGCTAAAGCTTGTTGCGACAAGCCTTTCTTTTCACGTAGTTGCCTGATGTGAATTCCAAGATTTACAATAAAAGTTTCTTCTGAAATATTCATATTTCAAAAGTCACAAGATTTATTTTGTTCATGTAGGCAAATTTGCTTACAAAGTATTATATTTGAAGGACATAAAAAAAATAAGACAATGACTACAGAAAACCTTTCGAAAGAAGAAGAACAAAGACTGATAGATTTTTTTAATAAAACTGTAGATCCAAAAGATTTGGCAAAGACAATACGGCGCCTAAATTATGTAATTGCTTTAGGCGTAATGAGAAAAGATAAAACTCTAAAATTAGAAGTTGCTAAGATTGAAGAAGGTTTTTATTGGCTAAATGAATTTGCAGAAATCTTAGATCCTTATTTGGAGGTTGAATAGAAATAAAGATTGCGTTCGCGACAAGTTTGCGTTAAACCCGACAGGTTTTTAAAATCTGTCGGGTTTAGAATTATATTGTGGTTACGTTGTGTTCAAGGGATTGAAATCCCTTGCTACAAATAGATCATTCCTTCGGAATTTTATGTAGCGTTCCGGAGGAACAAAGTATATTGTAGGGATGGATTTTAATCCATTCTACACAATCATAATCGACAAAGATTTTTGGTTGTGTTTAGCAAATTTCAATCTGTCTTCTCAATTAGAATGCATTATCGCATCCATCCTTCAATTTTATAATTTTTAGAAAATAATTTCCGTTCTGCTTTTCCATTTTCGGGTTTGAACCAAACTTCGAATCTTCCAGCGTAATGTTGTCCCCAATCTCCTTCGTAAATTGTAAAATCATCAGTTGAGCTAAATTTTTTTATGCTATTTGTAGGATTGTAAATTTTAATAGAACTTCTTTCGGGTAATCGATCATCAGAAAGTGCAACATTCTGAGTGATTTCAAAAGCCTTTAAATAGATTGTTCCGCGTTCTATTTTTCCAATCCAAAATTCATATTCATAAATTCCAGGCTGAACCGAATTGTAAAGCTGAAATTCTGTATGTTCTATAATTCTATTTGTTATGCTGTCTGGTTTTTTGGAGTCAAAATTATTGCCGAATTCCATGTCAGCAGGATTGTCGATTTGTATATTTTTTGGAATTTTTAAATTTTTAGCCCAAGTATCGGGAGTTTCTTGGTCAATGAAAAACATCGTAATAATGAAAATAATACCAATAAATATTGTTCCGCCAAATAAAGCTAAGGTCAAGATTGTTTTTAGCCATTTCTTTTTTGATAATTGGTAAAATGCTGAAATCAATAAACCTAATAATCCGAAGCAGAATATCGTAAAACAAATCTTTTCTAAGATGGGATTATTAAAAGAGTTAGATACTATTAAAAGTATGATAGAAATAATCCAGAATATTATGGGTTTCCACCAATTATTAAAAAATCCTGAAAAATACTTTTCCATCATTTGTCTAGTTTTTCTTTTATATCACGAATCTAAATTAAAAAAGAATGACAAACTAAATTTTGTTGTTACGATAAAGTAAATGATTCTTTGGCGGTTTTACAAAGCGTTCCAGAGGAACAAAACTATATTGTAGGGATGGATTTTAATCCATTCTAAACGCAATTATAATCGACAATCTTGTCATTTCTCACCATAAATTACAAGCGCATCTCCATCTATTATTACGTTTCCTTCAGGGTATCTTTCGTTGATCAAACTGTAAACTTCGTGTTTTATTTTTTCTTTCATGGCATCATCAGCATTGCTGAGAGCGGCAACAAACGGAGCGGCAATTTCGGTCATCATGTTCCAGTAAACCTCGGCTGTTCCGCATTTTAATTTGCCAATTACTTCTTTTTCAGAAATGTGTTTAAAACCCGCCTGACTAAAAATATCCATCATAAAACCAGGTCTCGAACAACGAAACATTCCGGGAGCTTCGGGCGCAGGCGGAGGTAATTCCATGTTTCTGTTAATGGTTCCGCCAATAGCAGTTACCCAGAAATTTTTCTCTGGCACACTCCAAACTGCAATTGCAATTTTTCCGCCAGGTTTTAAAACCCGAAACATTTCCTGAGCAGCCAAAAGCATATCTGGGAAAAACATAAAACCCATTCGGCAACTAATTGCGTCGAATGTGTTGTCAGGAAAAGGAAGTTCGCTTACATCGCAGGCATGAAATTCAACATTTGGAATTCCTTTTTTAATCGCATTTTCGCGCGCAATCGTAAGCATATCGTATGCAAGGTCTGTAATAATTACTTTTCCGCCCGAAAGCATAGACGCAATACTCAATCCGGGTTCGCCGGTTCCTGCAGCAACATCCAGAATTACCTCTGAACCTTTTGGATTTATAAGATCAATAATTTCATCGGCAAAAGGTCGCATAAAGTCTAGAATCTCAAAATCCCATTTTTTCCAACCCGGAGAAAATTTATTCCAAGCTGCTTTTTGCTGTTCACTAATTTCTTGAAGTTTTGGTTCCATTTGGTTTGTTTTTAAATGAAAGATCTAATTTGAATAAGCAGTATTATTAAGGTAATAAACGCTGATTTTTATAACCGAAACAAAATTTTGGAAATCGGTTTCCATGCAGTCAAATAGGTGAAGATATTGTAGTGTTTTGAGCTTATCAAAGTTAAGGAAGAAATCTATAAAAACAGTAATTGTTTTGCTTGTATTTATTTGATTTGTAGTTAATTAATGTGGTTTTTGTGGTTCTATACAAAAGCTTGCAAACATAAAATATTTTGTATTGGCTAAATATTTTAAACGCAAAGCACGCTAAGATTTTTATCTGATAGTTTGTTTAAAAAACACAAAGTTCGTAAAGCTTTACCGTTAATCTTGCCTTGCGCATTTTACCGCAAAGCACGCAAAGGTTTTTTATTTGCAAGGTTTTATAAAAACGCAAAGTTCGCAAAGCTTTATCAATATAGCTTTGCGAACTTTGCGTTTAATATGCGTAATCCCGGACAAAAAATCTTTGCGTGCTTTGCGGTTAAATTCATCCTTAATTTTTATAGCTCCACAGGTTTCTGTATTGATCCAAAATTTGTTTTCAGGAAACAAAACTCAGAAGTATGTAAAAACAAAAAAGCTTCTGATTTCTCAGAAGCTTTTTCAGTGCGGATAATAGGACTCGAACCTACACGCCTTGCGGCACCAGATCCTAAGTCTGGCATGTCTACCAATTTCACCATATCCGCTCAATTGTGGGTGCAAAGATAAACATAACTTCTAGATTTCAAAACATTTTTTGAAAAAAAATATTAATTCTCTTTTTTGTATTTTTGAGCTTCTATAAAAATAATTTAAATGGAAAATATTAAGTCTTACGTTCAACAACATAAAGATCGGTTTATCAATGAATTGATCGAATTATTGAAAATTCCGTCGGTAAGTGCCGACACTGCATATTCGCAAGATGTGATCGATACTGCAGAGGCTGTTAAGGAAAGTTTAACAAAAGCAGGCTGTGATTTTGTCGAAATTTGCGATACTCCGGGCTATCCAATCATTTATGGAGAGAAAATAATCGACCCAAATTTACCTACAGTTTTAGTTTACGGACATTATGATGTTCAACCACCAGATCCTATCGAATTATGGACATCGCCACCATTCGAACCCGTAATCAAAAAAACAGAAATTCATCCAGAAGGCGCAATTTTTGCGCGTGGAGCATGCGATGACAAAGGACAAATGTACATGCATGTAAAAGCGCTTGAGCTTATGGTGCAAACCAATACTTTGCCATGTAACGTAAAATTCATGATCGAAGGCGAAGAAGAAGTAGGTTCAGCAAGTTTGGCTTGGTTCGTAGAACGCAATCAAGAGAAACTGAAAAATGACGTAATTCTTATTTCAGATACCGGAATGATCTCTAACCAACAACCGTCTATTACGACAGGTTTGCGTGGTTTGAGTTATGTAGAGGTAGAAGTTACAGGTCCAAATCGTGATTTGCATTCAGGATTATACGGTGGAGCAGTAGCAAACCCAATTAATGTTCTGGCAAAAATGATCGCTTCTTTGCATGACGAAGACAATCATATTACGATTCCTGGTTTCTATGATAACGTACAGGAATTATCTCTTGAAGAAAGAGCCGAAATGGCAAAAGCGCCTTTCAGCTTAGAAAAATATAAAAAAGCTTTAGACCTAAACGATGTTTATGGTGAAAAAGGATATGTAACCAACGAACGCAACTCGATTCGTCCAACATTAGACGTAAACGGAATCTGGGGCGGATATCAAGGCGAAGGAGCAAAAACCGTTATTGCGAGCAAAGCATTCGCTAAAATTTCAATGCGTTTGGTTCCAAATCAGGATTGGCATGAAATCACGGAGCTTTTTACAAAACATTTCGCAAGCATTGCGCCGTCTGGAGTTACCGTAAAAGTAACGCCACATCACGGTGGACAAGGTTATGTTACGCCAATTGACAGCGTTGGATATCAAGCGGCAAACAAAGCTTATACAGAGACTTTTGGAGTTCCTGCAATTCCGGTTCGTTCAGGCGGGAGTATTCCGATTGTAGCTTTATTCGAAAAAGAATTAAAAAGCAAAACAATCCTTATGGGCTTCGGTTTAGACAGCGATGCAATTCACTCGCCAAACGAGCACTTCGGAATTTTCAATTTCTTAAAAGGAATCGAAACTATTCCGTTGTTTTACAAGTATTTTGTAGAGCTTTCTAAGTAAGGTTTTGCTCTTTGTCAAAGTTTTAAACCTTGACAAAGATGAATCTCAAATTATATAAAATCCGTTCAGAAATGAGCGGATTTTTTTTATGGAATTTGGAATTTTAAAGATTTGGATTTTAAATTTATTTTGGGCGTTCCCTTCGGTCGGGCTTTCGGCTATATCTTTTATTCCGCTAAAGCTCCATAAAAGGATACCGCCTCTATCCCTAACGCTTAAAAGAGGTTCAAAGGTTCAGAGGTTCAAAGGGACAAAGGTTTTTTATATCGTAATTGAATAGTCCCCAGCTTTAGCTGGAGTTTTATGTAAAGAGAGTAATTGGCTTTAGCCTAATTATTTAAACGCTTGAGAATTTATTTGGCTAAAGCCATTTTCTTCGTATTTATCGTAAACCCCAGCTAAAGCTGGGGACTATTCAAAAACCTTTGTCGCTTTGTAACTTTGGATCTTTGAGCCTAAAAGAAAAAAAACCTTTGTCCCTTTGAACCTCTGCACCTTAAAAAAAGAAACTTTTTCTTGCATATTGGCTAATAAATTCTAGGTTTGTAAAACCACTGTTAGATATTACATATGAAAAGACTTTCTTTATTATTGTTTTGCGGAATATTGTTTTTAAGCTGTAAAAGCAAACTGATCAATCAGAAAATTGATCATAAAAAAGAAGGCGTTTGGATTGACGATTATTCCGAAGATGGTATGAATATCAAATCATATGAATATTATAAACACGACAAACCCGTCAAAAAATGGAAAACCTACAATCAAGGGAAAATTTATAAAACAGAAAAATACAAAAGCGAAGTTTGCATTGTAAAATACTATCATGAAAACGGAAAATTGCAATCAAAAGGAAAAACCAGAGTTCAGGTGGATTCAATTGAAACACATTGGTTTTATTTTGGAGTATGGAAATTCTATTCGGATAAAGGAAAACTAACCGAAATCAAGAACTACGATAATGGTCAATTAATTTCGGAACAAAAAATTTGACAAAAAAAATCCGCTTCTTTTGCCTAGAAGCGGATAAATAAAAAACTAAAAAAAAATTCTAAAAAACAAGCAATCCAGATCTTAGAACAAATCCGGATTGTATCCAAAATAGGGCATAATTTGTTCGTTAAAAACAACCCCATATTCCTCTAACTCCTTCAAAATTGGTTGATACACTTCTTGTTTTATCGGAAGTTGTACGCCAGGAGTTGTAATTTTTTTATTCAAAATCAATAATGTCGCCATTGCAACCGGTAATCCAACCGTTTTTGCCATTGCGGTATACGTTTGATCGTCGCCAATACAAACCATTTTTGAGTCAATTTGCTTTTTCTCGCCATTGATTTCAAAACCAAATTTGTGATACATTACAATCATATCTTTATCATTTGGTTCAAGCGTCCAACTGTCCGAAAGTATTTTTTCTAATATCTGAGCCGGCGTTGCATTAGGCAGATTCACTTTTTTCTCAGGATTAAACAAATCCAATTCAAGAAGTTTATCCCACATAATATCGTCCTGATCGATTTTTAAGATCAATCTCATTTTAATTTCTACAGAATCTGTTGGATGATAAGGCAAGAATGAGTTTACGAACTCGCGGTAACTCATGTTTTCTGAACCTTCCATGATGTAACTATCATCTGTCATGCCCAATTGCACAAACATATTCCATGCTTTTGAGTAACCAACTCTTCGAATTGTTCCTCTATATAAGGTAAGAATATCATCTAAACCATAAATCGATCTGTATTTAAGAGAATCGCGGTTAGAATAAGCTTCAAATTTGCCGTAATCTTCTACTTCAAGAAACTCCGTTCTGCGAAATAAAGCTCCGTACGGAATATATTTATAAGTTCCTTCCTGAATAAATTTTGCTGCTCCGCCTTGTCCGGCCAAAACAACATTTCTAGGCGCCCAAGTAAATTTGTAATTCCATAAATTATTATCAGATTCCGGTGCTACTAAACCACCGCAAAACGATTCAAAAAGTAGCATTTTGCCCCCTTTTGCTCTAATTTCGTCAATAACTTTCATGGCACTCATATGGTCGATTCCCGGATCAAGGCCAATTTCGTTCATGAAAATCAAATTGTTTTTCTTGGCTTCTTCATCCAAGGCCTGCATTGCATCACTTATATAAGATGCGGTTACAAGGTGTTTTTTAAATTCTAAACAGTCTTTGGCAATTTCGATATGCAAATGTGCCGGCAACATTGAGATTACGATAGAAGCTTTTTCTATTGCAGCTTTTCTTTCGGGAGCATTAAAAATATCTAAAGCTATTGGAGTTGCATTGGGATGTTTCTGCGTCTTTTTTTCGGCTAGAGCCAAAGAAAGATCGGCTACTATAAGATGTAGATTTTCACTTTCAGATTTAGATAACAAATATCGTATCAACGACGATGCAGATCTGCCTGCTCCAATAATTAAAATGCTTCTCATGTTTTAAATTTATAACACAAATATATTAAAATGTTATATATGTAACAATTTTAATTTAGAAAAAATACATTCTTTTTTATTTTAATGCTAAAATGTGGCGGATTTCCTTTTAATAAAATATTTTTGAAAAGTAAAAAGCTTTTTAAATTCTATTGAAGTATTTTTGTTTTTCAAATAAAGAAAGTATAGAAACTATGGAAAGAAGAATTGTTTTAACAGGAGCTTTTATCGGAATGTTAGCTATTATTTTAGGTGCTTTTGGAGCCCATTTATTAAAGAAGTATTTATCTGTCGAAGAATTAAATACTTTTGAAGTTGGTGTTCGTTACCAAATGTATCATGCTCTCTTTTTATTCTTTTTATCTACCAGAAAAGACATCGCCGAAAAAACGTTAAAAACAATCTATAATTTAGTTATTGCCGGTGTAGTTCTTTTTAGCGGTTCGATCTATTTATTGTCTACAAAAAGTATCAGCTCATTTGATTTTAAAATTATCGTATTCGCAACTCCTTTGGGTGGTTTCTTATTAATTATTGCTTGGGCGTTATTATTTGTTACGATTTTGAGGAGAAAATCATAAAATCCCGAATAAAAAATTCTATCTAAAAATTAATCTTTAATTTTGTCTCATAAATAACATATAATCTTATTTATGTGAATTTATTTTGTTTTTTACTTTAAACAGCAAAAAATGTAACAAATTCATTTATAAGGTTGTAAGAAAACAAATTAAAAGCGGTTATTTTTTTGTTTTATTAAATTTTAAGATCAATTTTTACTTTATCGATATAAATTAAAGTGAAATTGAAATATTTTTAAAGGTTTAATAATAAATTCTATAATTTTGCTTTTTATAATTATCACACACAACTAAAAATTTATGGACAGTCACACAGTTTTCACGCAATCGATTTCGCTAAATGATTTAGGAATTGAAAATGCAAAAGTTCGCTACCAATTATCTGCAGATGAATTGCATGCGATTACTTTGCAATCAGGCCAAGGTGTTGAGAACTCTACTGGAGCTTTGGCAATTAATACAGGTGAATTTACAGGACGTTCTCCGCAAGATCGTTTTATTGTAAAAGATAGTATAACTGAAGATCAGGTTTGGTGGGGAAATGTCAATATTCCATTTTCAACAGAAGCTTTCGAAAAATTATACAATAAGGTAACTAAGTTTTTATCAAACAAAGAAGTTTTTGTACGTGATTCTTATGTTTGTTCAGATGCAAATTACAGATTAAATGTTCGCGTTGTTACAGAAACAGCCTGGTCAAACTTATTTTGCTATAATATGTTCTTAAGACCAGAAGAGTCTGAACTTGCAAACTTTACGCCGGAATGGACAGTAATTTGTGCACCAAGTTTTATGGCAGATCCTGCTGTAGACGGAACGCGTCAGTCTAATTTTGCTATTTTGGACTTTACTAAAAAAGTTGCACTTATTGGAGGAACTGGTTATACAGGAGAAATGAAAAAAGGAATTTTTTCTGCTTTGAATTTCATTTTGCCAGTTTTCAAAAATACTTTGCCAATGCACTGTAGTGCAAATGTTGGTGAAGCTGGAGATACTGCAATTTTCTTTGGATTATCAGGAACAGGAAAAACAACTTTATCAGCAGATCCGGAACGTAAGTTAATTGGAGATGACGAACACGGTTGGACTGCAGAAAATACAGTTTTCAATTTTGAAGGTGGTTGTTATGCTAAAGTTATTAATTTAACAGAAGAAAACGAACCGGACATTTTTAGAGCAATTAAAAAAGGAGCTCTTTTAGAAAATGTAGTTTTCAAACCAGGAACAAACGAAGTTGATTATGATGATGTTTCAATCACGCAAAATACTCGTGTAAGTTACCCAATAACACATATTGATAATATTCAACCGGGATCTATTGGGCATAATCCTAAAAATATATTTTTCTTAACGGCAGATTCTTTCGGAATTTTGCCTCCAATCTCAAAATTAACTCCAGGTCAGGCGGCTTACCATTTTATCTCAGGATATACAGCAAAAGTTGCAGGAACTGAAGCAGGAGTTACAGAACCACAACCTAATTTCTCAGCTTGTTTTGGAGCACCATTTATGCCATTACACCCAACACGTTATGCAGAAATGCTAACTAAAAAAATGAAAGACGCAGATGTAAAAGTTTGGTTAATCAATACTGGTTGGACAGGCGGAGCATACGGAACCGGAACTCGTATGAAATTAAAATATACTCGTGCCATGATTACCGCTGCATTAAAAGGAGAATTGGATAATGTAGGATATAAAAATCATGCAGTATTTGGAATCGCAAAACCACAATCTTGCCCAAATGTTCCAACTGAAATTTTAAATCCTAGAAATACTTGGGAAGACAAAGATTTATACGATAAAAAAGCAATAGAATTGGCTCAAAAATTCAAATCTAATTTTGCCAAATTTGAAGAATTTGCAAATGCTGAAATATTAGCAGGCGCACCGATTACAGAATAAGGAAAGTTACTAATTCAAATTAAAAAAAGCTGTTCATCACTGAACAGCTTTTTTGTTTCAGGTTTCAGGTTTCAAGTTTCACGTTTTAGTTTGAACCTGAAACCTGAAACAAAAAAATAACTATTTCCTAGCGTCAATACGCGCTTGAATCAAATCCCAGGCGTAATAATGAAACGTCATTCCGTTGCTCATGGCTACAAGAAGACCGTTCTTAAAATTTCCGCCTAAGTTTATGCTCGTTGCATCGGCACCGTCACATTCAATAGTCGAAGTTGGAATTTCTGCCAACAAAGGATAATTGTTCGGATTGCCTTTTGCGCCTTCTCTTGGATAAACCATAAAAGTATTGGCTTGCTGATTTGAAACTAAAATATATCCGGTAGAATCTGTTTTTTTGTAAATCGCGATTCCTTCATTATCAGCTTTGAAACCTGTTTTTCCGAAAAGAGCGATCTCTTTATTATCATTTAAAGCAGGATCGGCTTTGTATTTTCTAATCCCGAATTGTTCGTCACAATATAAAACAGTTCCTAATTCGTTATCAACTGCAATGGCTTCGATTTCTTTTTTTCCGCTGTAAGCGCCAAATTTACGAACCACTTTTGCAGTAGCAAATTTACCATTTCCAGAAAGTTCATATTGCCATAAATAACTTCCTGAAGGTCCGGATTTTCTGCCTACGATTGCAAATATTTTATTATCGCTTTTTCTGGTATACAAAGCAATTCCCATTGGGTCGCGTAATTCTTCGCCTTCAAAAACGGAAATTCCGCCATTATCAATTGCTTTTAAATCAGGTAAACTAAAGATTCTTATTTTATTAGATTCACGTTCTGTAGTTACAGCAACGTCAACTTTTTTTCCGTCGATTATTAAACCATAAGCGATATCAACATTGTTCGGACGTTTTAAAACTTCTGATTTTGCAACGATTTTTCCTTTTAAATCAAAAGCATACAAACCGCCATCTGTGTCTTTATCAGTTCCTACAATAATACTTTTTGAAGCATCTGTTGGGTGAATCCAAATCGAAGGATCGTCTGTATCGTGAGGTAAAGCTTCGGTAACAACAGTTGGTTTTACAGCATTTGCAGCAATTGGCGCTAATTTATCATCTTTACAAGCGATGAATAAAACGCTTGAAAGTAAAAAAGTAAGTATAAATTTATTTTTCATTATGATTTCATTTGAATAAAATTAGACAGAACCGCAAAGTCCTGTCTAATGTAAGAATTTTATAAATTGGTTATTACAAGTCAAGTTTCAAACCAAAATTATATTTGGCTTGGTAGTATTCTGCTTGTTTGGTGTGCGCCTCAACTCCTTGGTAGTAACGTAAAGGCTGGTTTGTTAAGTTGTTAGCTTCGGCAAAAAGACGAAGTTTTGGAGTAATTTTGAAAGAAGCATTTGCATCTAAGAAAAATTGCTTGTCATAATAACTGTCTTTGTAAGATTCAGAACCCAATTCATCTAAATAATCTGAAGTGAAATTCGTAGAAACTCTCGCAGAAAAACGTTTGTTTTCCCAAGATAATGAACCATTAAACATATGTGGAGTTGTTCCCGGAAGACTGATATTATTTCTTTCGTTTCCGTCTTCGTCAGCAATTCCTTTTGCTTTAGATTTAGTGTATGTGTAGTTCAAATAGATACCAAATCCTTTTAAGAATTTCCCAGGAAGGAAATCTAACTGACGCTGAAATGCAACTTCAAATCCGTAAACATCAACTTTATCTCCATTTCTTGATTGTAAAAATGACCACTTTTCACCAACCGGAATTGGGTTAGTTTGATTAGGAAAATCAGCAGCAAATTTCACAGAATCATATTGGTTATCACTATAATTGTAAATGAAATCATTTAATCTTTTGTAGAAAACACCTCCTGAAATTAAACCAACAGATTTGAAATAATTCTCAGCCATGAAATCATAGTTGTATGAATATGTAGCGTCAAGATCTGGATTTCCGGCGCTGATTTCTTTGTCAGCAGCAATATTGTTTACATAAGGAGCCAATGCATAGTAGTTTGGTCTTGCCAATGCAGTTGTTGCAGCGGCTCTTAAAACTAAATCTTTTGTAGCATTATATTGAAAAGAAATACTTGGCAATACATTTGTGTATGCATTTGTAGTGTTGATTTGGCTCTCTAATTCTTCTTCATCCAAAACCCTGTTTCCGGTATAATCAATATGAGTATTCTCTACACGAAAACCTAAAACCATAGATAGTTTGTCGTTAAAATCCTGATCCCATCTTACATAAGCAGCATAAATACTTTCTTTTGCATTGTAATTTACTGCTAAAAATTCTGCAGGATCCGCTGATTTATCAAATAATGCAGTATTATTCAAATCTAAACTTCCTAAGAAATTTGCCGAAGCAAAAGTTCCCGGAACATATTTACTTCCCGGATTAAAGTTTTTTCCATCATAATAACTTGTCGGGACCCCAGATAACAAAGCGATATCGTCATTGATTGGTTCGTAAGAATAGAAGTTGTTGTTTCTTTCTTTTTCTTTCAAACGAAGTCTAAGTCCGGTTCTTAATCTTCCTTTTTCAGAAGGAATAATGGTAAAAGGAAAACGGATATTAACTTTTGCTCCAAATTCACTTTCGCTAGTTTCATCCGTGTTTTCTGTAACTGATTGAAATTTGAATTTGTCTAAAGATTCTCCGGTTGTTGTAATCAAAGGAAATCTCAGATCAGACAAATCTTCGGTCATTTCAAGCCCCTTTTGACGGTATTCGATATAACGTTCTTCAGGACGATATTCTCTTGCTTTTGCATAATTTGCAGACCAGTCTAAATCTAGTTTAGAGTTGATCAAATGTTCTCCGCGAATCGAATAATTCTGAACACGCTGATCTTCTAATCTTCGGTTTTTATTACGATTATTGTCAACTCCACCTTTTGTCTGACGTTTTACACGACCTTCAAAACCAGTGATTTCTTCACCATTATAAATAGGTTCAATATCATCATAAGTCGTTCTGAAACGGTTTTCACGATCATCTCTCCAATTGTAAATTGCATTGGCAAAAATGGTATTATTTTCGTCAAATTTATAATCTAATGCAACAGATCCGCTACGACGAATACGCTGTACATCATATTTTCTAATTTCTGAAGCTTGCAGATATTCGTTCCCGAAATCATCTTTTACCCATTCGTTTTCGATGTTATCAGATCCGTAATCTACATTATTATAAGATCCGCTGAAAACCGCGCCAAGTTTATTGTCCAGAAAGCGATTTCCGTAAACTAAACCAGCTGTGTAAGTTCCGTGTTCGCGAATTGGCATATAACCTCCGGCAAGAGTTGCAGAGATTCTTTCGCCATTTGGAGTCGCTCTGGTTACTAAATTTACAGAACCTCCAATCGCATCAGCATCCATATCAGGAGTTAAAGTTTTGTTGACTTCGATTGTAGAAATCATATCAGACGGAATCAAATCCATTTGTACGTTTCTATTATCTCCTTCAGCAGATGGAATTCGGTCACCATTTAATGTTACCGAATTCAATGACGGAGCCAGACCTCTAATGATAATATTACGAGCTTCACCCTGATCGTTTTGCATTGTGATGCCCGGAACACGTTTTAGAGCGTCTCCAACATTAGCATCCGGAAAACGTCCCATTTGATCAGATGAGATTACGTTTCCAATATTTTTGCTGTTTTTTTGTTGATTCAACGCTTTAGCCTGACCTTTTAAAATGTCTCCAACAACAACCTCGTTCAACTCTGTTCCTGAAGTTTTAAGCGCAAAATCAAGTACATTGTTTTTGCCTTGTTCAACTGTTATTTCGTGAGTTATGGCGGTATATCCTATATATTTTACTTCTACTTTATAAGTTCCTGCATTAATATTAAGTAATTCGAAATGACCATTGTAATCTGAGATTGTGTATTTGTTTTCTCCTACAATTTGGATCATCGCTCCCGGTAACGGAAGTTTGTCATCAATGTCTAATACTTTTCCTGAGATTATGGCTTTTTGAGCATAACCTGAAAAGGCTAAAAGCATGAATGTTACTACTAAATAAATTTTTTTCATTGTGTTTTAGTTTGATTTCTTGCGAAACTAGAACCTTAATGTTATTAAAGACGTTAAAAAAAATTAACATAGTGTTATGATTCCTCCTCAAGATTAGAGATAGATTAATGTTAAAATAACATTTATTAAAACTTAAATTTTATAGGCACAACTAAAAACAAATCAACTATTTACCTCAGAATTAAATTTTTGGCGCTAAATTTGCCGTATCAATCACAATCAAAAATCATCAATCATGTTAAAACAATTTTTTATCCTATGTTCCGGGGCAGATCGAGACTTACTCGAAGGTTGCTCAGAAGGCGAACAAACCAAATATGTTGGTATTGGCGCCACTGTTTTCTTTACCGCAGTTATGGCTTTCCTAGCCAGTGCTTATGCGCTTTTTACTGTTTTTGATTCGATTTATCCGGCTTTAATTTTTGGATTTGTATGGAGTTTACTTATTTTTAATTTAGATCGATTTATCGTTTCTACGATTAAAAAAAGAGATCGTTTTATGGATGAATTTCTGCAAGCGACACCTCGAATTATGTTGGCGATTATCATTGCAATCGTAATTTCGAAGCCATTAGAAATTAAAATTTTCGAAAAAGAAATTAATACCGTTTTGTTGAAAGAGAAAAACGAAATGGAATTGGCAAACAAGAAACAAGTTGGTAATTATTTCAAATCAGATTTAGATAAAAACAAAGCCGAAATTGCAGGTTTAAAAGCTGATATTCTGAAAAAAGAAAAAGAAGTAAACGCTTTATATTCAACTTATATTACAGAAGCCGAAGGAACGACAGGAACTAAAAAACTAGGAAAAGGTCCGGTTTATAAAGAGAAACGCGAAAAGCACGATGCAACTTTAAAAGAATTTGAAACTTTAAAAACGACCAACGAAGCTAAAATTGCCGAGAAAGAAAAAATCGGAAAACAATTGCAAGCCGATTTAGACAAAAAAGTAACGCAAACGCAACCCATCATCGAAGGTTTTGATGGATTAATGGCGCGTATAAATGCATTGGATAAATTACCGTGGTTACCTTCGTTTTTTATAATGTTATTGTTTCTGGCAATCGAAACGTCTCCAATTATAGCAAAATTATTATCTCCAAAAGGAGAGTTCGATTTCAAGCAAGAAGAAGCCGAAACAGCGATGAAAGCTACTTTGGCACAAAACAAATACCAACGTGATTTGTTAATCAAAACTAGTGCTGAAATGCACGATAAAGTTTACGCCGATATTGCCGAAGATAAAAGCTTATACGATCTGCAACGCAAAAATGCAAAAGAGTTATTGGAATTACAATCTAATAGTTTTGTAGAAAAGCAGAAAGCAACTTTGTAAAATGTAGTTTGTAAAAAGTAATCTGTAAAATGTAAAAAGTCTTAAGTTCAATTAGAGCTTAAGACTTTTTTATTTTTAATAAGAAGTCATTTCACTTCTCACAAACTACATTTTACATGTAGCTCAATATTTCTTTTTTGAAAACATCATATTCACCTTGCATGATTAATCCGTTGTCTAGTAATTTTTTGTAATTCTGTAATTTATCAAAAAGTTCTTCTTTAGATAATTCACTCAATTTACGTTCTCCTGTTGAAGGTTGCGTTGGCTGAATTGGCTCAAAAGTTTCTGTGTAAGATGGGGTTGTTGCTGGCATAATTTCAGCATAGTTCGTTACTTCTTCAGTTTCAACTTCTTCAACTTCAAGATCGTCTTCTTCTTCAATTGCTTGTGCTGTTTCTACGATTGGCGTTTCAGCAACAATTGGATTTTTGATTAAATCTAATTGCTCTTTTGCGTAAGTATAAATTTTTCTAGCCTGAGTTTTCGGGATATAATCAATCGAAATCGTCAGGTCAGTTGTAGTTCCAAATGAAAATTCAGAACCCAAGATATTCTCTTTTACAAAAGTGCTTGTAATATCATCCCAAGTATAATCTGTAAAATCCATTGAAAGACCTAGATTTTTAGGTTTGCAAATAATAATACGTTTATTCGTTAAGATTATGCTATCCGGAAAAACAGTAATTGCTGGTTTTTTTTGAACCGCGATATAACCAATTTCTTCGTTTTTCATCAATAAATCGTTGAGTTTCGAAGTGATTTTTTCAATCGCTTTTGGATCTTGTTCTTCGTTCAGAAATTTTTTAAATTGTTCTTTCATGTTCTATAAGTTGCTAATTTGCAAATTAATTGAGTGGTTAAGTTTATATCTTACGCTGCAAATGTAATGCCTAATTTTCTAATTCAATAATTTCATTCTGAATTTTCTTTGTCAAACTTTTGAAAACCAATTCATACGAGTGATCAATCAATTCTTTGATAAAAGCAGTTGGTAAATTTCCGTTTAAAGTAATCGTATTCCAATGTACTTTGCTCATATGAAATCCCGGTTTTATCTCATCATATTCTGCTCTGAGTTCCTGAGCGCGTTCCGGATCACATTTTAAATTCACCGAAGGTTCGTTTTTTTCCCATTGCGCTAAAGAAGATAAAGCAAACATTTTTCCACCAACTTTAAAAACTAAAGTATCTTCATCAAAAGGAAAATGTTCACTAACGCCTTTTTTTGAAAGGCAATATTCATAATACGTTTCTAGATTCATATCAATTTTTATTTACCAATTTCACCTAAATGTGTGTATTTAAAGCCCTTTTCATATTTTAGTCCATAACCAAAAATCCGATCCATTGCCGAATGCGAAAATAATATAATCCCAATAAGCTGAACGATTTCAAGTTTTAAGAAACAACCAATTATATATAAAGAAACTGCAATTCCTTTATGATGAAATAAGTTGTACAAAAAGGCGCCAGTTTTGTTGCCAAAAACGTAACCAATCATAGAAAGATCTGGTGCTAATATCAAAACCAAAAACCACCACCATTGATAATTCAAAAGGCTGAATAAATAGATTCCGAGAACAAATAATCCTAATTCTTCGAGTTTAACGATTGTTTTCATAGTTTCTTTTCCATCATTTTTTCCGGATGTTCCAAAGGTTTAAAACCAAATTTTTCATATAAAAAATGCGCATCAGTTGTGGCTAATCGCCAAATTTTAATGTCTTTAAGAATTGGTTCATTCATCATTGTTTCAATTAAAATAGAAGAATAACCTTTTCCGCGATGTTCTTCAGTAATAAAAACATCCATTACATATCCAAAAACCACATAATCTGTAATCACGCGAGCAAAACCAATTTGTTTGTCATTCAGGTAAATTCCAAAACAAACCGAAGCATCAATCGTAGTTTCTACTTCTTCAATAGTTCTTCCCGCAGCCCAATAAATGTCTTTTAAAAAGTGCTGTATAAAAGGAACATCAAGCTTAGTTTTGTCAGTCGAAATGGTAATCATAATATTCAGTCTCAGTTTTAAGTATTCAGTAAATCTAAAATCTATCCCGAAACTTCGGGACTAAAATCTGCAATTTTATAGAGTATAGGTTTGCTCGGACTTGCGTCATTTTCAAACGAAGCGATTTGTAAATTTAGTATATAATCGCCATCTTGAATTTCATCAGAAACAAAAATCATTTCGGTAATTGTCGCGTTTAATCGTGCATCAGAATTTAGATTAACCGTGTTTTTTACATTCCAAAATGCTTTGTGAGCCAATAATTTTCCTTCGTCGTGTTCTTTGTCAACACTTGGCAAATCGATTAATAAATGCTGAATTTCGCTTTCGCGGATGAAAATTGCAGCTTCTTCAGATAAATATGGCGGATTTGTATTCGAGTATTTTCTTGACTTTTTGTCTTTTTGATTCGGAAGTGTTCGAATAATAATTGCTTCTGGTTTTGTATCATTTAGCGATCCCGAAGCATTTGTCATATTGAGCGAAGTCGCAATATGTTCTTTCGTAATCACTAAATCATCACCAATCTTTTCAGGTTCAATCGTAATCAGTTTTGCAAAAAAGAAAAACTGTTTTAAAGTTTGATTAATGCTGTAAAAATCATTGGTAATATGTCCCAAACATTCTGTATGTGTTCCGTGTCCATGCGGATTAAAAAAGATATTATTGAAGTTTGTCGAAGATTTTCCTTCAGAAACTTTCCCAATCCAATCTCCAAAAACAACAGGTTCAATAACTGGTTTTTCAATATACCAAGCAATCGGATTTTCGTCTGTATTTGTTAATGGAATTGAGATATCAATGGGTTTTGATAAGTCTATTTGATATTTGTCGTTAATAAGTGCTAGCATAATGGAACGCGGATTTTACAGATATTCTAACGCAGATTTTTACGGATTTTATCAGCGTTCAATTTTTAGTCTTCCAAATTTAGATAAAATAAATCTGAAGCTATTCCATCTGTTAGAAATTTTCCTTTTGCGGTTGGTTTTAAAATATTGTTTTCGATGAAAAGTAAATCATCATTCAAGAATTTTTGGCTTTGTTTTTTGAGATAAGTCAGATATTCCAAGCCAAATTCAGTTTGAATTCGTTCTAACGAAACACCCCAAATTGTTCTCAATCCTGTCATAATATATTCGTTATAACGATCAGAAATTGTTAGAATTTCAGTCTCAATTGGAAGCTCATCATTTTGAATTGATTTTATATAAAGAGAATTATTTGCCACATTCCAGCCTCTTTTTTCGCCATCATAACTATGTGCCGAAGGACCAATTCCGATATATTTTTTACCCAACCAATACGCAGAATTGTTTTTAGAGAAATAGCCTTCTTTCCCGAAATTCGATAATTCGTAATGAATAAAACCATTTTTCTGAAGCGTTTCTACCAAAATCATAAAGTGATTCGAAGCAACTTCGTCTTGAGGTTCGGCAATTTTTCCGGTATCAATTAGTTTTCGTAAAGCCGTTTTTGGTTCAACTGTCAAAGCATAACTTGAAATATGCGGAATGCCAAATGACAACGCCGTTTCAATATTTTGTTTCCACATTTCATCAGTCAATCCAGGAATTCCGTAAATTAAATCAAGCGAAATATTATCAAAGTATTTAGTTGCTTCTTGTAAACATTTTATGGCTTCCGCCGAATTATGAGCACGATACATCATCTTCAAATCTTCTTCATAAAAAGACTGAATTCCAATACTTAAACGGTTTATTGGACTTTTTGATAATTCTAAAATTCGTTCCGCAGATAAATCATCCGGATTTGCTTCGAGCGTTATTTCGGGATTTTCAACAACATTATAATTGCTGTAAACCGTATCAATTAAAAAGTTTATTTCGTCATTCGTCAAAACTGAAGGCGTTCCTCCTCCAAAATATATAGTCTCAATTTGATTGTCACTTTGAGCGGAGTCGAAAAGCTTAAACTCATTTTTGCGCATGACAATTTCTTTGGCTAAAGCCAAAACCATATCATCTTTCTTTTTCATCGAAGTCGAAAAATGAAAGTCGCAATAGTTACAAGCCTGCTTGCAAAAAGGAATATGAATGTAGATACCGCTCATTTTATAGTGTTCAGTGTTCAGTTTTTTTAAGTGTTCAGCGCTCAGTTTTCAGTATTCAGATTTTTGTATTGATCACTCTTTTTTGACTCCAAACTTTTCTGGATTTAAAAGCATATAGTTTAATAATCTGCCTATTTCAATACTTTCGGATGAAAGTTCATTATAGGATTCGTTTGAAATATATTTACAAGCAAGAGCGAATTCGAGCCAAGTTTGTGTTTCAGAATTTTCACCATCAGAATCAGTTAATTTACTGTGAAAATGTTTTGGATAAACACGTTTTCTGTAGGCTTCAGCAATTGTCACCGTAACACTTCTGGATGAACGTCTTATCTGATCTGTTAATGAATAAGTTTCTTCTTTTGGAAACTGTTTTGTAATATTAAATATCTTCATTGCTAAAGAAAAAGACTTTTTATAAGCTAGTAAATCTTGAAATCGCATCGTGTTTTTTTATTTATAACGAAAATTTAGTAAGAAAATTTCTAAATAAAAAAAGTTTTCTTTTTCATAATAACTGATCACTAAAAATCTGATCACTGACCACTATTTCTTAACTCGTTCTTCGTTTTGTTTTACAAAAGCATCCCAACCGGTATAGCTTTTTCCGGCAACGATTTTTCCAGAGTTAAAGAAATGACAAACTGCAGCTGCCAAACCATCAGTTGAATCGAGGTTTTTAGGTAATTCTTTCAAGCCTAAAAGCTGTTGCAGCATTTTGGCAACTTGTTCTTTACTGGCGTTTCCGTTTCCGGTAATTGCCATTTTTATCTTTTTAGGTTCGTATTCTGTAATCGGAATGTCTCTCGAAAGTCCTGCGGCCATTGCAACGCCTTGTGCACGACCTAGTTTTAACATCGACTGAACATTTTTACCAAAGAAAGGAGCTTCAATAGCTATTTCGTCAGGATTGTGCGTTTCGATTAATTCGATGGTACGTTCAAAAATGATTTTTAGCTTTTGATAATGATTGTCATACTTGGAAAGTTGCAATTCGTTAAGTTGCAAAAATTCCATTTTTTTATTGATGACTTTAATCAATCCAAAACCCATAATTGTCGTTCCGGGGTCGATACCTAATATGATGCGTTCTTTTGTCAAGTTTTTTTAATTTAAATAAGAGAATTTCTTTTCAACTTCTTCCTTAGAGATATTCGCTTTAATTATTTTGTTTTTATTATTTATAATGAAATACTTTCCATTTTTTAAAACATAAAATTCATCTGATTTCCTTTCTGAGACAAACGCCAAATCTGTATATATTTTTTCATAATCAAGAGGAATTATATTCTTATTATGAATATTTACAACGCCATATTTGCCATTTTTAGAAAGAATAATTGTGTTGTCATCGAAGTAAAACAAACTATCATAAATCGTCGGAATAACTATTTTTCCTTCTTTGGTTATCAAACCATTCTTATTGTTTTTGATAACAAAATGATAGTTATCGCCAGGACCATATTCAACCCAATTTGACATTTCGCTATATTCAAAAGGAATAATTATTTTTCCTAATCTATTTATAACGCCATATTTATTATTTTGTTTAGCTATGAAAAAGTTTTTAGTATCATAAAAACAGGGAAACAAACTCTGATAGTCAAAATTTAAAATTGTTTTTAGATTTTTGTCAATAATTCCCGCTTTGTTGTTTTTGCTTATGATATAATAATCGAGATCTTTCCCAGTCATTATTGATTCATTGTCTATTGGATATAAAATTTTGTTGTCTGAGCTAATAATACCAAATTTCCCTTTGAGTTCAACTACTGTATTTGCTGTTCCGTTAAAATCCTGAATTGCATCATAAATAAAAGGAATTATTATTTTTCCCTGAACATCAACTACGCCATATTGTTTTTTAAAATTCTGAATGATATAAATTCTGTGAATTTTTTTACCCAGACGACTAAAATCAAAGCTATAATTTTTTATTTTATCGAAGATTTTATTTCCACTTTTATCCAGTAAAGTGATATAATTTTTGTTTTTTCCTTCAAAAATTTCAGATTCATGATAATCTTCTTCAGGATGTTCTAGCGTATCATATTCTGGTTTAAGTATTTCTTTTCCAAATTCATTTATGATACCATATTTATGGTTTTTAGAAACAATTGCAATCCGGTTTTGATTGAATGTTTCTCCCGAATTATATTTCCCAAAAGGAATTACTTCTTTTAAATTTTTATCTAAATAAGCTGTTTGACCATTTTTTCTAACTAAAATCAAACCGTTTTTCCAAAAAGAACTTTCACTTTCTCCATTAATTTCAAAGCCTGTTAAAGCAATTTCATCATAAATAAATTCGGATTTTTGTTTTCCAAATGAATCAAAAAAAGCCCATTTTCCTTCCTTTTTTAAAGAAAGTAAGCTGTCAGATGTACCTCCATTTGCATCTTGATAAATGATTGAAATTATTTCTTTTCCTTTTTTGTTTATAAAGCCATGATGCCCATTTTTCATCACGTGAGCTAATCCATTTTTTCGAAAAAAAGTTTCCTCTTCAAATTGTAGTGGAATTACAATTTTACCTTTCCGATTAATGAAACCAAATTTCCCATTCTTTTCTACACAAGCAAGTTCTTCAGAAAATACAGTAATATCATCATATTCAAAAGGAACAATTATATTTTCATGAATATCAATATAGCCATGTTTGTTTTTTAATTCCGCTAATATCATTCCTTTCTCATCAATAGGATTTAAAAATTTATACTTCCCTAAAGGGATAATAGGATTTCCTTTTTCATCATTAATTCCCCAGGAATTTTTTCCCATGATTCTAATATATGTTGTAGGTTGGTTTTTAGAATCAACTTTATTACAAGAATAGAATACGAATGATATCAGGAATATTTTAATGAATAATTTTATCATATTTTGATATGCATAATGGATGATTTTAATCTTTAGAAAAACGAATATTATTCGTTTTCAAATTGCTTACTTTTGCGGCATGATTTCAATTCCTCACAAAGCTAAACAATTCCTAGTTCTTCTGATCAAACTTTTGATTGTAGGTGGCGCATTTTATTTTATTTATGATCAATTGGCGCACAATGATAAACTCGATTGGCAAAAGTTCATTACGCTTTTCAAAAAAAATCAATCCGTTTTGGGAATTGGGTTTATATTGCTTTTGAGTGTTTTAAATCGCTATTTCGAGATTTTAAAATGGCAGAATCTGGCGAAAGTAATTCATGAAATTTCATTAGGCGAAGCAACAAAACAAGTTCTGGCAGCACTTACAGCCGGAATCTTTACGCCAAATGGAGTAGGAGAATATGCTGGAAAAGCATTGTATTATCCAAAATCAGAAGCTAAAAAGGTCGTTTTCCTGAACCTGATTTGCAACGGAATCCAGATGATTTTAACTGTCATTTTTGGAATTTTTAGTTTATTGTATTTCAATGCCAAATATGAAGTTATAACAACTCAAACCGTGGCAATTCTATTTGGAATTTTTGTCTTATTATTTGTTGTTTTATTTTCGTTGAAGAAAATAAAAATCAAAGGATATTCGATTGAGAAATTGGTGCATAAAATCAATGAAATTCCAAAACCTATTCATCGTAAAAATATACTTTTAGGAACTTTACGTTATTTAGTTTTCTCGCATCAGTATTACTTTTTGTTTCTGGCTTTTGATGTAGATCTGCCCTATTTTACTTTGATTGCAACAATTGCTGTGGTTTATTTTTTGGCGTCGTCATTACCAACTTTTCAGTTTTTAGACTTTGCGGTAAAAGGAAGTGTTGCTATTTATTTCTTCGGAATTTTGGGTATAAACGAATGGATTGTAGTTTTTATAAGCACTTTGATGTGGTTTCTAAATGTAGTTTTACCAGTGATTATTGGAGCTTATTATGTGCTGAATTTTAAAACAAAAACGGCAGAATGATTTGGGTTTTGTTTCTCATATTGACAATTTATACAATTAGTATCGGATTGCTTATTTATGGCTTTACCAAAGTAAAAAAATATCAGAAAACAGATTTAAAACCTCAAACAAGTTTTACGATTATAGTTCCGTTTAGGAATGAAGCCGAGAATTTGCCGAATCTTTTAAAGAGCTTCTCAAACTTAAATTATCCAAAAGATTTGTTCGAAGTAATTTTGGTTGACGACAGTTCTAAAGAGAAATTTCACATTTCACATTCTACATTTCACATTTTACAAATAGACAATATTCGCGTTTCGAATTCTCCTAAAAAAGATGCAATTTCAACAGCAATGCAACATGTAAAAACCAATTGGGTTATAACAACGGATGCTGATTGTTTGGTGCCTGAAAATTGGCTTTCAACATTTGATAATTACATTCGGCAAAATGATGTTTCAATGCTTGCCGGAGCAATTTCTTATGAATGTGAGGATTCTTTTTTAGATCATTTTCAGCAATTGGATTTAACCAGTTTGCAAGGCGCAACAATTGGAAGTTTTGGACTTGGGAAAGCTTTTATGTGCAACGGAGCGAATTTTGCCTACACGAAATCTTTATTCGAAAAGCTTAACGGATTTGATGGGAATAATAAGATTGCCAGCGGAGACGATGTTTTTTTACTCCAAAAAGCAGCGAATTTATTCCCTGATAAAGTTCATTATTTAAAATCAGAAGAAGCTATTGTTATCACAAAACCTACTGAAAACTGGAAAGTTTTATTTTATCAAAGAGTACGTTGGGCTGCAAAAACATCTTCGTATCAAAGTAATTTCGGGAAGATTCTTGGATTGATTGTTTTCTTTGGAAACCTGAGTTTTGTTATTGCGTTTTTCTTTTCTGTTTTGACTATTTTGCCTTATCCATTTTTTGTTTTGTTTGCTTTTTCGAAATTTATAATTGACTTTGTATTGCTTTATATAACAAATCAATTTTTAACGAAAACCAGAATAAAAAGTTTGCTTTTAAGTAGTTTGCTTTATCCTTTTTTTAGTTCAGCTGTAGCTTTATATAGTTTGTTTGGTTCTTATGAATGGAAGGGTAGAAAGTTTAAAAGTTAGATTTGAATACTCTTGTGATTTTAGGAACGGTAAAATGCTACGCGGATGAAGCGGATTCGCTTTGCGAATACACGGATTTATGCGGATTTTTTATTCTTAGTATGACATAGAAGGAGAAAAAGAAATCGTGCAAATCTGTTTAAATCCGTAAAATCTGCGTGCCATAAAAAACTATTCTTTGCCTTTTGCTTTAAGAATAACAGGTAAAATAAATTGAGTTTTTACCGGAAGTCCGCGTTTAAGAGCAGGATTTATTTTTGGAAAATCGACTAAACGAGCATGCAAAATACTATCGATTTTTATGGTATCATAAGCAACGGAATCTTTAGGAAATTGCGGTTCGAATTTCATGGTTGCATTAGGAAAAACTGTCACTTTTACCTCGATTGTATCAAGTTCAGGATATAGTATTGTGAGTGTGTCGATGTCTAATTTTTCTTGGATAAGTTGTGCCATAAACTGAAAAAAACATTGCTGACGTTGCTTTTTATCCGCGATTTTTTCGCAATTGGCAACAGATGGATATTCATCAACTTCTTTCCAGTTGATTGTTTTAAGTTCTTTTTGAAGTAAATCTTTTTCAGACGGAACCTGCTTATCAATATATTGACAAGAATGGAGGGCTAAAAAAGCTAAAAAAAGGAAAAACTGCTTCAATATTATGAATTTGATTTGGATAAAATAATTACTGGTATAAAAATACGATTATTTTTTTTGAGAAGCTTTGAATTGTAAATAATCTTCATAGCTTTCTGAAAGCCATTGTTTTTTATTTTTTGCTGCAACTTCCTTTTGTTCAGGATATAATTTTGCAAGTCTATCAGAAAAAGTAGCAATTTGAACGGTATAGTTATAAAATTCAGTTTTTGTTAAAACAACATTTGCATCATTTTTGGTAGTAAAAAATTCAAAAAAAAGAGCATCAAATTCTTTCATAGAGAAGTTTAGTACTTTTTTCTTATTATTTTTATAAATACTGTCTTGCAATAGTTGATCGTCAATCGAGAGTTTTTTAGATTGTGCGTACATTGCATTACTGATTGGGAATATCAGGAATAAAAACAATATAAGTTTAAAGAAATGACGCATTTACTAGCTTTATTAAAAGATTTGTAAGTGCAAAATTACAAAAAAAATATGGATTCACTCTTGCTCTTGCTCGGTTTTATATGTATGATTGTGGGTATTTTTGGTAGTTTTCTTCCTGTTTTACCTGGTTTATCCAGTTGTTGGGTAGGTTTGTTGTTATTGTATTTAACAAAAGCTGTGGAGAATAATTATTGGGTTTTAGGAATTACACTTTTGATTACCATTATAATTACCGTTCTGGATTATGTAATTCCGGCCAAAGGAACCAAAAAGTTTGGCGGAAGTTCTTACGGAATTTGGGGAACCAATATTGGTTTAATAGTTGGTATTCTGGCTCCTATACCTTTTGGAGTTATTATTGGTCCTTTTGTTGGAGCATTTGTGGGAGAGTTAATTTATGATTCAAAAAATCATCGTCGGGCATTAAAAGCTGCAACGGGATCATTGCTTGGTTTTTTGGCTTCCAGTTTTATTAATTTTCTTTTCTGTATCATTTTTCTGGGTATTTTTCTGAGTATAACATGGAAATATCGAACATTATTATTTTAATTGTGTAACATACATTTAAGCTTTTTCTTATCTTTTTTAAATTTTATTAAAACAATTAAAAATTTCGAAAAAAACTTTTTTGTTTGTTTTGATAACGAATGGGTTATGTTTACTGGCGATTCTGGATTTTCATCTTTAACAATTGTTAAATTCGCATTTATTATTTTAACTTCTTTTTTGGAAATGTTAAAATATTTTATATTTTTATCCTGATAAACGATAAAAAGCCTCACTTTATCGATTATTTTGAACTAATTTAAATAGTAAAATTTATGACTCCAAACCTACAAATTGAACTTAGACGTTTTATTTCTTCTAATGTTGTCTCAAAATTGAACAAATTTTATTTTGAAAACGATGCACTTTTAATCAAGGGAATTGATGTTTCAATAGGAACAATTTTAATGGGTTTGTATAATAGGGCGGAGGAGTCGGGCTTTTACAAAGAAATTATCTCACTAATAAAAGACGATTCCACATTTTATCACGAAGTCGATTTTACCTCCGGAAGAATTTTATCAGTCGACGACTGTTACAGATTAGAAGGAAATGCAATACTAAAAGAAATTTTTACCAATAAAAAAGGCAGAATTTCTGAAATGATTTCTAACGAAGTCGGAATCAAAAGCGAAACGGCAAGAGAAATCCTTAACTTCTCAGCATTATTAGTCGTTTCTTACTTAAAGAACAATATCCAACTACTAGACAGTTTAAAATTATTGCTTGAAGAGCAAAAAAGAGATATTTTAAACAGCATCCACCCCGGAATCAAAATCATCTTAGGTTTCTCTTGTTTTGAAACAGTCGAAGATAAAAACCAATCCATCGGAAGATCAATTTTTACTTTATTCGGACATAACTTTTTCAGTTTCTAAATAAAAAAAATCCCATCTTACAAAAGTAAAACAGGATTTATATTTAAGCTAAATTTGAAGCGTTTATTAAACGTTTTTCAAATTGATAATTTCTTGGTCGGTCAAAAAGCGCCAGTTACCTCTAGGTAAATTCTTTTTGGTTAAACCAGCAAATGATACACGGTCAATACGTAAAACATCGTAGTCAAAGTTTTCGAAAATTGCACGAACAACTTTTACATTCGATGAACGTAATTTAAGACCTACCTCGCTTTTTGCTTCTTTTTCAATATAGCTAATTTCTTCAACAAACACGCGGTGTCCGTCAAGAACCAAACCTTTACTGATTTTCTCTAAATCCTCAAATTTCAAGTTTTTGTCAAGTGAAACCTGATAGATTTTAGACGATTTCTGACTCGGTAAAGTAAATTTACGAATCATATCAGTATCGTTAGTAAACAACAATAAACCAGTTGTATTTTTGTCCATTCTACCAATCGGAGCAATTTTTGCCGTTGTAGAACCACGAACAAGTTCCAGAACATTGCGGTATTCCTGACCTTCGTCAAGAGCCGTCGTAAAGTTTTTCGGTTTGTTCAACAAGATGTATTCTTTCTTTTCAGGAGTCAAAACAACACCATCAAAGTTTACCACATCGTTTAATTTTACTAAATAACCCATCTCAGTTACCGGAACGCCATTTACTTTTACGTTTCCAGACTGAATGTATATATCGGCATCACGACGCGAACAAACACCAGAATTAGAGATATATTTGTTCAAACGAATTTCGTCTGCAGCTTTTTGTCTTTTTGGAGCCTGATTCTGTTTTTTGATTTTTTCTGCCTTTTCTTCTTCAGCAGCCTTAACAGCAGGTTTCACTTTTTTCGGCCCTTGAGCGCGCTTCGCCATAGGAGGTTTTGGCTTGTTAGAGTTTGGTCTAGAGCTATTTGGCCTAGAACCGCCTCTTTTATTATTGCCTTCCTTATTGTTCATAAATTCTGTAATTTGTGCAAAGATAGTTTATTCTTGCTAAATAATCCTAAGTTCATTGTTCTTAGATTGATAGCTATTATTTTTTGAAGTTATAGAAGCATCATAATTAGCTTTTTTTCAGGCATAAATTCCCGCTTTCGGCTTTATCTTGTTCCGTAAACTACACAAGGATATCGCCTCTATCGGGGCTAGTTTCAAACAATTGGCTTCTTTTAAACATTTTGATGGAAAACTATACACAGAAATACACAAAAATTTTACACAGAGAAACACAAAGTTAGAAATAAAAAATCTGTAAAAATCTGCCTAAATCCGTGTCATCAGCGTGCCATAAGCCATTTAATAGTCTAGGTCTGTAAAAGCAAATTCTTCCCGTGCCACAAAACACTCGGATTAATCAGAACGATGCAAAAAACTCCCGAAACAATCAAAAATTTAAGCACATTATGAAGCATCAAAAATTGTTCTTTAGAATTTGATTTCCATAAATAAAGCAAGAAAAACAAAAGAACAATAAAACAAACATAAAAGTAAATATCCATATATCCCACATCATAAATATTAATCAGGATATAAACCGGAATCACTGTTAAAAATGTTAGAACCGTAATAATTTGCTTAGAAACTGTTTCGTTATAAAGTATCGGAATCGTTCTGTAATCATTTGCTAAATCTCCTTTTAGGTTTTCTAAATCCTTAATCATTTCCCGAATTAGTAATAACAAGAATAAGAAAACTGCATGCGCCGAAATCACGGCAAAATGACTCATATGGTCTTCAATCTCTTCAAACGAAATCTTATTGTAGAAATATAACAGAATTGCAAAAAAGGGCAAAACTGCCATAAAAGCTGCGGTTAGATTGCCAATAATTGGATACTTTTTTATTTTATGAGAGTAAAACCAAATCAGAAAAATATATCCTGAAAAGAACAAAAAAGCACGCCATGAAACAATCAAAGCCATTAATGCAGCAATAAAATTAAGCGTAAAATAAACGGACAATTTCGTTTTCTGACTCACCAATCTGTCCAGCATTGATTTGTTCGGACGATTAATTAAATCTTTCTGACTATCGTAAAAATTATTAATAATATATCCAGAAGCAATCGTAATTGCCGAAGCAAAAACAATCAGGAACAAGTTGAAATCAAGTAGAATATCTAGTGCTCTTTTTTCGGGCGCCAATATAAAAATTGCCGATAAATATTGTGCCAAGACAATAATCGGAATGTTATAGCCTCTTACCACAGAGAACAAACTGACAATTTTCATCATTAAAAGTTTGTGCTGTCTGCTTAACATTTTGTAATTTCAGTTTTTGAGATTGAGGTGTAATTTAAGATTTTTTGTTGAAGGAACCTTAATCAAAGTTTATTTTTTAGCAGTTCTTTAGCACCAAAGCCTAATTTTCGGATACAAGCCAAAGCTTGTTTTTGAGTCATATCGACTTCTTTAATGTCTTTTTTCTCTACAAAAACAACAGAACCGCTCCACGGATTTGGAGCATCGGGAACAAAAACCGAAAAGTTATTTTCGTTTATTTGTTCGATAAGAAATGCAAATTGCAAACCTGCATCTGTTGGAACCAAAATCACTTTTAAATCCTGATTAGATTCAAAACCCATTATGCTTTCATTCATGCTTTTCATGAAAGAATAACCAGGAACAAAGCTCAGAATTCCATCTTCTAGCTTTTGTATTAACTTTTGAGCATATGCGGTTCTGGCAATTAAACCAGCCGTAAAACAAATAAAAAGTATAATAACTATAGCGACAACTTCTTCAATTGCTAATCCTAAAATCTTCACTTTCGGGAAGTGATTAATAATAGGATTTGTAATTTTTTGAATAATGCCAAAGCCTTTTTCTAAAAGAACCAAAAGCAGAATTAACGGTGCTAAAAATAAAATTCCTCCTAAAAAAGTTGCCTTAATAATCTGTAAAATACTCTTCATATTCAATAGGTTTTTTAGGGTTAATATTTTTAGGAAAGTCTATTCAAATAAGGATCTTTTTTAAGAAGATTGATCTTTAAAATTGATAAACTACTTCTAATTTGTAGTCTTTCAAAGATGCTTTTGCACGTTCTAAATCTTCGGTAAAGCCTAAGATATATCCGCCACCGCCAGAACCACAAAGTTTTAAGTAATAGTCGTTTGTGTCAATTCCGTTTTGCCAGATTCCATGAAATTGCTCCGGGATCATTGGTTTGAAATTGTTTAAAACGACTTTTGAAAGCTTTTTAGTATTTGTAAACAAAGATTTCATATCGCCATGCAAGAAGTTTTCTACGCAAGCGTCAGTATATTTTACAAATTGATTTTTAAGCATCGTACGGAAACCTTTGTCTTTTAGGTTTTCCATGAAAATGTTTACCATTGGAGCCGTTTCTCCAACAATACCAGAATCTAATAAAAAGACAGCGCCTTTTCCATCAAAACTTTGAGTTGGAATTCCTGTTGCTTCAATATTATCTTTAGAATTAATTAGAATCGGAATACTCAAATAACTGTTTAAAGGATCTAAACCAGAACTTTTTCCGTGGAAAAAACTCTCCATTTGAGCAAATATATTTTTAAGTTGTAACAGTTTTTCGCGAGTTAAATTCTCTAAAACAGTTATTTTATGTGTAGCATATTTGTCGTAAATAGCAGCAACAAGAGCACCGCTACTACCAACTCCGTATCCTTGCGGAATACTTGAGTCAAAATACATTCCGGTTTCAACATCATTTTTTAAAGTTACCAAATCAAAAGCAACCAATTCCGGTTGTTCAGTTTGTAATGTTTCAAGGTAAGATGCAAAACGTTTTAAACTTGCATTTGATGCTATTGCTTCCGCCGAAGGATCTTCGATTTTCTTCAAAGCACCATTGTAAAAATTATAAGGAATAGAAAGTCCTTTAGAGTCACGAATAATTCCGTATTCTCCAAAGAGTAATATTTTTGAGTAAAATAATGGTCCTTTCATAATGAATTTAATGTCTAAAAATCAAAATTTTAATTAAAGATACGGAAAATTATAATGCAATTGAACCGCTCCCAATTTCGTCGCAAATGTACTGACCATTCTGGCAAAATACAACTAATTCGTCCTGAATAAATTGAAGTACTTTTTCGCTAACGTTTTCGGGATATAAAACATGAACATTTGCACCGGCATCAAGCGTGAAACAAACCGGAATTTGGGTTTCATTTCTGAATTTCCAAATGGCATTTATGATCTGTAAAGTGTTTGGTTTCATCAAAATAAAATACGGCATAGAAGTCATCATCATAGCGTGCAGCGTCAAGGCTTCGCTTTCTACAACTTTAATGAATTCTTCTAAATTTCCGCTTTCGAAAATGGTAATTAATTGATCCAGATTTTCGTGTGCCTGGGCAAAACGTCTTTCGGCATAAGGATGATTGTGCATTAAATCATGTCCAACAGTGCTTGAGACTTGTTTTTCGCCTTTGTCAACTAATAAAATCGTATCTTGATAGTTCTTGAAATTTTCATGGATTTGATATGGAAATTCAACTCCAAATAAATCAGAACTTCCTTCAATATTTGCTTGATTTCCCCAAACGACAACATTTCCTTTTACACTTCTGCAAGCACTTCCAGAACCTAAACGTGCTAAAAATGATGCTTTTTGATAAAAGTATTCCTCTGTCATTTCTGGATTCAGTACTTTTTCTAAACTCATAAAATTCATTGCCAAAGCCGCCATTCCTGAAGCCGAAGAAGCAATTCCGGAACTGTGCGGAAACGTATTTTGAGTATCAATCGTAAAATGATATTCTTTCAAAAAAGGCAAGTAAACTTCAATTCGTTCTAAAAACTTCTGAATTTTTGGTTTGAAATCTTCTTTTGGTTTTCCTTCAAATAATAAATCAAATGAAAAATTGTCATTTGTCGAAGTGTTTCTTTTTTCGAAACCTAATTTGGTAATCGTTTTGCAATTATTTAGCGTAAAACTCACCGAAGGATTTGCCGGAATTTGATTGTCTTTTTTTCCCCAATATTTCACTAATGCAATATTGCTGGGAGCGCTCCATTCAAAATTTCCATTTTCGATGGTCGAAGTATATTTTTTAGGAATAAAATCAGTTGCTGTAAACATGAATTATAAAATTTTGGCAAAGATAGTTTTTTATCCATAATAGATATTTTTTTATCCCTCATAGATGTCTTTTTCATCATATAAGTTATATAATAAAATGTAAGGCAAAGCTTAGACTAAAATGAACTTACATGACTTATATGATTTAACCTTTCTTTTTAACTATTTTTGGAAAAAAAATCAGTAGGAAGATGAACAAGACAGTAAAAATCGCAATCGCTCTAGTAATTTGTTTAATGGTAGGATATTCAGCAAGTGTTGTAACAAGACCAAGTGTTGAAACGTGGTATCCAACGATTATAAAACCAAGTTTTAATCCGCCAAATTGGATTTTTATGCCGGTTTGGACTTTGCTTTATATTTTTATGGCAGTTGCAGCAGGATTAGTTTGGGATAAAATAAATGAACAAAACGAAGAGGTTAAAAAAGCGTTAGGTTTTTTCCTGATTCAGCTGACCTTGAATGCAATTTGGTCTTATATTTTCTTCGGATTAAAAAACCCGATGTTGGCTTTCATAGAAATTGCACTTTTATGGCTGTTCATTTATGAAACGTATTTTAAATTCGTCAAAATCAATAAAATTGCCGGATATTTATTGATTCCTTATATGGCTTGGGTTGCTTTTGCAGGAATCTTGAACGCTAGTATTTGGTGGTTGAATAGGTAAAAAATTCTGTTTCAAGTTTTATGTTTTTTTAGTTTCAGGTTGATCATTTCGGCTGTTTTAATTTTCTAAATTCCAAAGGATTAACGCCTTCATGACGGCTGAAATACCTCGAAAGATTTTTAATATCGGTATATCCACAAACATCTGAAATTTCGGTAATAGATAATTCCGTTTCGATTAAAAGCTGTTTTACTTGTTTGATTCGGAGCGTGTTTATTTCGTCAAGAATACTTCGTTTTAGAACTAATTGAAATCTTTTTTCCAGAACTCTTCGCGATAATGCCGTTGCATTTACAACATCGTCTACAGATATTCTTTCTTTATAATTGTAATAGATAAAATGCAGCGCTTTGCTTATTTCTTTGTCATTTACAGCCAGAAAATCAGTTGATCTTCGGGTGATTATCTGCAAATGTTCGACCTGAATATCGTTATAAACACCATCTTTATTCGCCATCATTTTACTAAGAAGCTGTGCAGTTTCAAAACCTGCTTTTTCGGTATTTAGGGAAATGCTCGATAAAGGAGGATCTGAGAGATTGCAAATACTCAAATCGTTGTCAACGCCAAGTACAGAAACTTGTTCAGGAACATTAATTCCAACCGCTTTGCAGGCTTCGGTAACATGTTGTCCCTGATTATCGTCGCAAGTCATAATGGCGATAGGTTTTGGTAACGCCTTAAGCCAATCTGCTAATTGTGATTCTTTGTAACTCCATAATGGCGGAGTTTCTTCTTTTTGATGTTGGTAGATATGAACATTAAAATTGAATTCTTCTACTTTTTCGCAAAAACCCTCACATCTTTCACGCGACCAAACGATATTATCGAAACCATAAAATCCAAAGTTTTTAAACCCTTTTTCGATAAAATAAGAAGCCGCCATTTGCCCCGTTTCTTTATAAAGTCCGGTAATATTCGGGATTCCAATAAAACGTTCATTTGTGTCTTGCGCAATAATTGGAATGTCTAACGAAAGTAGTTTTTCGAATACTTGTTCATTTTCAATTTGAGCTATTATTCCATTTGCACCCCAGGTTTTTGCCCACGAAATCGCGTTTTTTAATTCCTTTTTATTTCCGCTTACAATTGGAATTCGGCAAAAGTTAAACGGACCAAATAGTCGGGAATACTTCGCAATTCCGTTTAAAAGTCCGCGTCCATATTCTTCAGAAAAGTTAACTAACAGCAATACTTTCGGTATCATTTTATTTGATATTAATTGGAATTGAACTCTTTACATTAAAATAAAATTTGGAAACAACTCATAATACACTTTGAATTCTGGAATTGTAAATATTCGCAAAATGAAGATTAATTATCGCAAATATACCATTATCAATTAAAATACAAGTCTATTTTTGTTTCGTGGTTTTTAATAAAAAACATAAAAACGTTTTAATTATTAGTTTTTTTAACTCTTTTTTAAAACATTTATTTTTTTTTACTGCTTTTGGTAAAATATACCATTTGAGATTTTGTAGTAAAAAAATGATGAATTTTATTAGACAACCAGAAGATTTAAAGGGTTTTGAATCCTAAATTTTGTTAACCAATACATTAATCTTTCGATTAGATTAAAAGAACAATTATGAAGAATATAAATTATCCTAATGGTAAAATGATTTCATTCCTTTTATGGGCTATGTGCAGTTTAATTACTGTAAGTGCTCAAAATGTAAAATTTGAACAACAACTAAAAGAAGGATGGAATGTAGAATCATCAGCAAAAATAAATACGACTGGAGATAAAATTTCTCAGGCAAATTTTGATATTTCAAAATGGTACAAAACTTCAGTTCCGGCGACTGTAATGGCGTCTTTAATTGCCAATAATGAGTATTCGGATATTTTTATGGGAGAGAATATCAGTAAAGTTGATACCACAAGATTTAGAGTTCCGTGGTGGTATAGAAATGAATTTGTTATCGAAGATGCTTCAAAAAATACAGAACTAATATTTGAAGGAATTAATTATCGTGCGAATGTTTGGTTAAATGGTAAACAAATAGCTTCTGCCGATAGTTTATTTGGAGGTTTTAGAATATTTGATTTAAATATTTCTAAACATGTAAAAAAGGGAAAGAATGTTTTGGCTGTTGAAGTTTTTAATCAAAAAACACATGAACCTTCTATTGGTTTTGTGGATTGGGCGCCAATGGCTCCGGATCGTGAATTGGGACTTTGGAGACCTGTAAAACTTAAAATTTCGGATAAAACGAGTTTGAATAACATCTTTGTGACTTCAAAAATTGATAAAAAAGGTTTTAAAAGTGCTGATTTAGAAATTTCGGCGGAAGCGGTAAACAATACAAATGAAGTAGTAGAAACGGTTGTAAAAGGGAAAATCGAAAACATCAATTTCGAAAAGAAAATTAAACTTCAGCCTTTAGAAAAAAGAGTGATTGTTTTTAAAGCTTCGGAATTTAAACAGCTAAAAATCAAGAATCCTCGTTTGTGGTGGACGTATGAATTGGGAAAACCAAATTTGTACAATCTAACAATGTCTATTGAAAGCAATAATAAAGTTTCGTTTTCAAAAACTACAAATTTCGGAATTCGTGAAGTCGAGGATTATTTGACTGCAAAAGGCTATAGAGGTTACAAACTAAATGGTGTTGAAGTTCTAATTAAAGGCGGCGGTTGGGTCGACGGAATGTTCCTGAATGATACCGAAGAAAAAGTAAAAGCGCAATTAGAATATGTAAAACAGACTAACATGAATACGGTTAGGATGGAAGGTTTTTGGGGAAATAGCGAAAGAATCTATGAAATGGCCGATGAAATGGGACTTTTGATGATGGTAGGATGGAGCTGTCAATGGGAATGGAAAGGTTATCTCGATAAACCAGAAGATGATTTCATGTCGATTAAAACTCCTGAAGACATGGATCTTATCATCAATTATACGCGCGATCATGTGAATTGGTTAAGAAATCACCCAAGTATTTTTGTTTGGGTTATGGGAAGTGACAAATTACCGCGTCCAGAATTAGAGGCAAAATACAATGTTCTTTTTGAGGAAGTTGATCCTTCAAGACCACTTTTGATGTCTTGCAAAGGAATGGATAGTTCTATTTCCGGAAAAACTGGAGTAAAAATGAATGGTCCTTACGAATATGTTTCTCCAAATTATTGGTTTTTGGATACAGAAAATGGCGGAGCTTTTGGATTTAATACAGAAACAGGTCCTGGCCCACAAGTTCCTTCACTTGAAGTGGTGAAAAGTATGATTCCCGAAGATAAATTATGGCCAATAAATTCGACATGGGATTTTCATTGTGGGCGAAATGAATTTCAAACGCTTGATCGTTACACAAGTGCATTCAATAACAGATACGGAATTCAGAATAATGTGGAAGATTTTACTTTTAAAAGTCAGGCGTCAAATTTAGAATCTATGCGTTCCATGTATGAGGCTTTTGCCATAAACCGAAGCAACACGACAGGAATCGTTCAATGGATGTTTAACTCGCCTTGGCCAAAATTAATCTGGCAATTCTGGGATTATAATTTATTGCCAAATGCGGCTTTTTATGGCGCAAGATTAGGCGCACGTCCGGTAAATATTGCTTACAATTATGGAGATAACGCCGTTTATGTAAGCAATCTAAATCCGGAGAAAACTAAAAATCTAAAAGCTCAATTAAAAATATATGATTTTAATGGAAAAGTAATTTTCGAAAAAGAAGAAACAGTTTCTGCTGATGGAAATGCTTCGGTTAAAGCTTTTGATTTACCGGACGATAAAGCGTATTCTAAAATATATTTTCTGAAAATGAATTTATTAGACGAAAAAGGAAAATCGATCGCAGACAATTTTTATTGGTTATCGACTAAAAAAGATGTGTTTGATTTTAAAAAATCAGATTGGATACATACGCCATTAATGGAACATGCTGATTTTAAAGATTTAGATAAATTACCAAAAGTAAAAATTGAAGCACAACACACGATTAAAAAGGAAAACGATAAATACGAAGTTACCATAAAGCTCAAAAATCCATCAGATGCTATCGCGTTTTTAATTGAATTGAATATTGCCGGAGACGTTTCAGGAAAATCAATAGTTCCGGTTTTATGGGACGACAATTATATCTCATTAGTGCCAAAAGAAAGCAGGACAATCAAGGTTACTTTTCCGGTTGCTGCTTTAAAAGGCGAAAAACCTGTTTTTAAATCCAAAGGCTGGAATGTAGAATAAAAACATCAGGATCATTTATATAAATAGAGGAATTAGAGCTATTAGAAATTACACGAATTAGAGATTACAAAAAAATATATTTCTTCTTCAAGAGGAAAACTCATGTCCAAATCTAAATTTTTAATAAATAAACAAACAAATGAAAACGAGTAAATTAACAGTAGGATTGGTGTTTCTGACCTTTTTTGTTATTTCTTTTTTGACTAACATTATGGGACCTTTAATTCCGGATATTATCAATAGTTACCATTTATCGCTTGGTATGGTTGGTTTTCTTCCGTTCTCGTTTTTTGCGGCTTATGGCGTAATGTCAACCTCAGCGGGAGTTTTGCTTGAGAAATACAGAGAGAAAAAAGTAATGGCATTTTCATTTCTGATTGCCGCATTAGGTTCGCTATTATTCGGGTTGTTTCCGTACTATTCGATGGCGCTGGTTTCTTTGTTTTTAATCGGGATTGGAATGGCGGCTTTGCAAGTGGCAATAAATCCGTTGTTGAGAGTTTCGGGCGGAGAAGAACATTTTGCGTTCAATTCTGTAATGGCGCAATTATTCTTTGGATTAGCTTCTTTTTTAAGTCCGCTTGTTTATAGTTATTTGGTTACCAACATCAAACACGACCAAATAAATTCAAATGAGTTTCTGGAAATCTTGTCAAAACTAGTTCCTGCAAATCTGAATTGGGTTTCCTTATATTGGATTTTTGCCATAACTGCACTTGCGATGGTTCTCATTATTTTGCTTTTTAAGTTTCCAAAATTTGAATTAGAAGAAACCGAAAAAGCCGGAACCTGGAGTGTTTACAAAGATTTACTTCGAAATAAAACCGTGCTTTTATTCTTCTTCGGAACTTTTGCATATGTAGGAACGGAGCAAGGAATTGCCAATTGGATGTCAAAATTTCTAAGCGATTATCATGGTTTTTCGCCTCAAACGGTTGGTGCAGAAGCTGTCGCTTATTTCTGGGGACTTTTGACTGCGGGATGTCTTCTGGGTTTGGTTTTATTGAAATTTCTGGACAGCCGTAAAGTGCTTATTTTATTTGCCGCCGGAGCAATTATATGTCTTACGCTGGCATTATTTGGCTCAGCCAAAATTTCACTTTATGCATTTCCACTTTCAGGTTTTGCTCTTTCGGTAATGTGGTCTGTCGTTTTTTCATTGGCTTTGAACTCTCTTAAAAACAATCATGGCGCTTTCTCAGGGATTTTATGTACCGGAATTGTTGGCGGAGCAGTAATGTCATTAATCATTGGGAAACTGGGAGATATAATTGGACTTAAATACGCAATGACGACTTTGTATATCACACTTGGATACATCTTAAGCATTGGTTTTTGGGCTAAACCTTTAGTAAATAATGCCACAATAAATTTAAAGAAAACAAAAGAAAATCAATAATTATATAAAGTAGTAAAGATGTCGGAAAGAAAGATCATAGGCGTTGACATGGGAGGGACAAAAATCCACACTAGCCTAATTTTAGGAAAAGAAATAATTTCCGAATGCATATTAGATACACCCGCCAAAGAATCTGAAAAAGTAGTTCTGGACAGATTAATAAAAGCCATAGAACAAGTTTATCAACCCGGTTGCGAAGGTATTGGTATTGGAGTGCCAAGCGTCGTAGACTGGAAAGAAGGAATTGTATATGATGTTGTTGCAATACCGTCATGGAAAGAAGTTCATGTAAAAAAAATACTCGAGGATCATTTTAAAATCCCTGTATATGTCAATAATGATTCGAATTGTTTTGCGCTTGGCGAAAATTTCTTCGGAAAAGGAATTGACTCTGCAAATTTTGTTGGAGTAACAATAGGAACTGGTCTCGGCAGCGGAATCATTATCGAAAACAAATTATATCAAGGCGTAAATACGGGAGCCGGAGAAATAGGAAGCATCTCGTATAAAGATGGAATTATAGAACAATATTGTGCCAGTGAATTTTTTATTTCCCGCGGATTAGATGGAGAAGAACTCTATTTGAAAGCCCAAAAAGGAGATCCCGAAGCTTTAGAAATTTTTAAGGCTTACGGTAAAAATCTCTCTGAGGTTGTAAAAATAGTTTTATACGCTTACGATCCCGAAACCATAATTCTTGGAGGATCTATTAGTAACGCTTACGAGTTTTTTATAGATGCCGTTTGGCAGGGACTTCAGGATTTTATGTTTCCTGTTGAACTCAAAAAACTCAAAATCGAAAAATCAGAACTTAAAAATAGTGCTGTATTAGGTGCCGCGGCATTAGTCTATAATTTTAACCTCGAAACAGCTTAGTGCCTGACAAAAACTATTGAATAGTTGAGATGTGCCTTTAGGCACAAAATATTGGTAGAAAACAGGGACAGGAATAAATTTAGCGTGCCGTAGGTACGCAATAGTTATCGTTTTGTTGCGTACCTACGGCACGCCAACACATTACGAACTTAATTTCTACCAATATTTAGTGCTTAACAGCACAAATTGCAGACTTTCAACTCTTGATTGGCATATTTAATAAACATTTTAAAAATTAAATCTATTATAAAAATAACTAAACAAAAACCAAAATTATTAACCAAAAAGATATTACGATGAAAAATAGTCTACAAAAAGGCTTAATGGTTATCATAACCATGCTATGTACCAGTTTGATGTATTCGCAAGATGTGTCAGGGCTGGTTTCAGATTCTAACGGCCCGCTTCCCGGCGTTTCGATTATAGTAAAAGGAAGTAAAAATGAGGCTCAAACTGATTTTGACGGAAGATTTACAATTAAAAATGTTGGCAAAGGAGCCGTTTTAGTTTTTAGTTACATAGGTCTTAAAAATCAAGAAGTAAATGTTGACGGTAAAACCAAGATAAATGTAGTAATGGCGCAAGACCGAAGCGAACTAAACGAAGTTGTAGTCGTAGGTTACGGAACTTCAAAAAAGAAAGATTTAACGGGAGCCGTAGATGTACTTTCGTCCAAAGATTTTGACGGAGTTTCGAATACTTCGCCGGCTTTATTGTTAAGAGGTAAAGTAGCCGGAGTGCAAATTACACAAAGCAGCGGAGAGCCAGGTTCGGCAGTTACGATTCGTGTTCGTGGATCTTCTTCGGTTCGTTCTGGAAACGGACCTTTAATTGTGGTAGATGGCGTTCCGTTAAGCGGAGGCGATGTTTCTGCAGAAGGAGCTGATTTATTGGGAACATCTTCGGCAAAAAATCCTTTGAACTTTATAAATGAAGCTGATATCGAATCTATTTCGGTTCTTAAAGACGCTTCGTCAACAGCAATTTATGGTGCGCGTGGAGCAAATGGTGTAATCGTTATTACGACTAAAAAAGGAAAATCAAATGTTCCAGAATTTAATTTTAGCACCTCAACACAATTTAGCAGAAAAGCAGGAAATTTTAATGTAATGAATGCTGATCAGTTTGTTGCAGCAAGCAAAGCAGCGGGCGTACCGTCGATTCCTGCAGATCCTGTTGCAGGAACTCCGGCAATTAATAATCAGGATTATGGAGGAAGAAACTACAATTGGGAAGATGCCGTTTTGCAAAATGGATTAGCAGTAAACAATAGTTTATCTTTTAATTCGTCAAGCGAAAATTCGAGCACCAGAGTTTCTTTTTCTACGAGTAATAACAAAGGAATTGTAAAAAATACAGGATTAGACAAGTACACAATTTCATTTTTTAACTCCAATAATTTCTTTGATAAAGTATTAAAAGTAGATACAAAATTGCTTTACGCAGGTATAAACGATGAAACTACTTTGATAACAAATAATGCCAGTTATATTGGTAACGTTATTGGATCTGCGTTATACTGGAATCCAACAAGACCAATTTATAACGCCGACGGACATTATAATGTAGTAAGCGAAACGTATCTAAATCCGGTACAATTGCTGGATTCTTATAAAGATTATACCAATACAAGTAAATTATTAGGAAGCATAAATGCCGTACTTAATTTGGGAAGTCATTTTAAATACAATTTCTTATTTGGAATAGAAACTTCAGCATCTACGAGAAAAAGTCAAATTTTGCCAACGATGCAAATACAAGGTGAAGCATTTTTTGGAACAGTTCCGGGATCAGATCCTGCTGTTACAAAATATGGAACAGCTTCTATTCAGGGACTTAATAACTTCAATAAAACATTCGAAAATAATATAAATTATACCAATAAATTCAGCGATAATTTTAACCTGAATGCTTTAGTTGGATATTCTTATTACTATTACCTGGCAAGTGGTTTTGTAACTTCTGGGAAAGGATATGACTTGGCACAAACCAATTTGATCGATAATATTGAAGGCGGACTTCAAAATGAATTTAGAAGTAGTTCTTTTAAAAATGCTTCAGAATTGCAATCTTTTTATGCCAGAGCCGATGCTACTTTTTTCAAACAATATGTAATTACAGCAACAGTTCGTACAGACGGATCTACAAAATTAGGAGCGAATAACAAATACGGAACATTTCCGTCTATAGGTTTTGCTGATAATTTGTTTCAGGATAAAGATGGAACTCTTAATAATTTAAAAATAAGAGCAAACTGGGGAATTACAGGAAATCAGGAATTTGCTCCAAACTCCGCTATCGGAAGAGCGAGTTACGGTAATAACGGAAACTTAAATATCGATACCAATGCCAATGATAATCTGAAATGGGAAACTACAGAATCATGGGGAATTGGAACAGATTTTACTTTATTTAAATACAGATTAACTGGAACAGTAGATTATTTCTACAGGGATACAAAAGATCTAATTTTTCCGGTTCCACAAGCCTCAACACAACCGGGACCAAATACGCCACGTAACAAAAATTTACCAGGAAACTTAATCAATCAGGGACTTGAAGTTAGTTTTGATTATAAAATTATAGAGAGCGAAAATATCTCATGGAGTATTGGCGCAAATGCTTCCTTCCTTAAAAACGAAATGAAAAACTTTAGTGGAACTGTTGGAACCGGAGGTTTAAACGGACAAGGATTAGATGGCGCTTATACGCAAGTAATCACGAATAATAAACCGCTTTATTCGTATTATTTATATGATTTCAAGGGATATGACGCCAGCGGAAATTCGATTTATACAAATGCTGCAGGACAGCCAGCCGGACTTGGAGACGCTTCTAAACAATTATTGAACAAACAGCCGTTGCCAAAAATAAATTATGGTTTTTCATCATCATTTAAATACAAAGGATTTGATGCAGTAGTTTCATTCTACGGAGTTGCAGGAAATTATATTTATGATAATACACAAAATGCATACTTCTTTAAAGGAGCCTTTTTAGGAGGTCGAAATGTTACTGAAAAAGCAGCATATTCTGAACAAGCGCAAGGAGATCCAAACTCGCCTTCGACTAAATTTTTGCAAAAAGGAGATTTCTTAAGAATGGGAGAATTAACGTTTGGATACACTTTTACAGGACCTTTAGTTGAAAGAATAAAATGCAAAAATGTACGTGTTTATGCAAACGGTTCAAACTTATTATTGTTTACAAATTACACTGGATTTGATCCCGAAGTAGATATTAATAAACAAGTTAACGGAGTTCCTTCTGCAGGTATGGATTATCTGGCTTACCCAAGATCAAAAGGAATCGCTTTTGGACTTAACGTAACATTCTAATTTTAAAAACTATGAAAACTATCAATATTATAAAAAGTATTTTTTTCGTAAGTACACTAGTTTTAAGTGTTAGCTGTACGAATTTGAATGAAGAAATTTTAGACGGAATTCCAACCGGAGGAGAAAACGAGCCTGTAAACACAGCAGCTTTATTGCGAACTGCTTATCAGGGTTTAAGAAATTTTCAGGTTCAGGAACAAATGCATACGTTAAACGAAATGTCTACAGATGCATTAGTGGGACCAACAAGAGGAGGAGATTGGGATGATAATGGTACGTGGAGACAATTTCATACATTAACATGGACGCCGGATAATGTCGAGATCAGAAATGCATGGAATAGTTTATTGGCAAGTGTGTACGATTGTAATACAATTATCCAAAATTCTAAAGATCCGTCAGAGATTGTTCAGGCGCGTTTTTTAAGAGCATTCTATTATTATAATGTTTTGGATTTGTACGGGCAAACGCCATATAGAGAACCAGGAACTCCATTGACAAGCGATCCTAAAGTTTGGACAAGAGCTGAAGCTACAGATTTTGTACGTACAGAATTAGAAGCTATTTTGCCAAATTTACCGGCACGTGTTGCAGGAGATGCAAGTATTGTAAATGAAGATGCAGGACATTTTTTATTGGCTAAAATTTATTTAAATCTTGCTGTTTTCAAAGCCGCAAATCCTGCGGGACCTTATACTTTTGAAGCTGCAAATATGAATAAAGTTATTGCGCATGTTGAAGCCATAAAAAGTAGTTTAGCCGATTCGTATTGGGATAATTTTGTGCCGGACAATAATACTTCGCCAGAGATTTTATTCTCTTCAAAAAATGTTTTGGGAGATGGTGGAGCTCTTGGAGATTATTGGAGATACGGAATGCATTACAATCAAACACCAGATGGTTACAACGGTTTTTGTACTGTAGGCGAATATTATGACCGTTTTAATGCTGCCGATGACCGTCGCCAACATTCAACTCCTGAAATTATTGCACATTTTGGAAACCCAATCGGATTTCAGTACGGACAAATGTATGCGCCTGAAACTACAGATGAGGTTACTGGTGAAGTTACGCCAGGAGGAACAATTCCGTTAAAAGACAGAAATGGGAATCCTTTATTCTTTACCAAAGAAGTTACGCTAATTCTTTCAGGACCAACAATTGAAACAGCCGGAATTAGAACTCAAAAATACCAACCGGATGTTAATAATTTAGACAATCCTGAAAACGACTTTATTTTAATGCGTTATGCAGATGCATTATTGATGGAAGCGGAAGCAATTCTTAGAGGTGGTGCTGCATCAGGAAACGGTTCAGCTCAGGATATTATGGATAAAATTGCTGTTAGAACGGGAGTTCCTGCGCCAACTGCAACTTTAGAAAACTTGTTAGCCGAAAGAGGAAGAGAATTATGGTGGGAAGGCTGGAGAAGAAACGATTTGATTCGTTTTGGAAAATTTCTTGGACCAAGAGAATTGAAAAAGAATACTTCTCCGGAGAAATATTTATTGTATTGTCTTCCTTCAGATGCTTTGTTTAATTTGAATTTAAAACAGAATCCGGGATATTAAACGTAAATTTTCATGTTTAGCAAATTCGGTATGCAAAATCTTATTGGCAGAGGTTTTGTATATCGAATTTGTGTTTTATTAATTTTTAACGTCAGTTTTTAGTTTTTGGAATTCTTCGTTTTTCTGTGTTAGAAATTCCATTGTAGAGAGAATATTACTGTGATTTAAAAGATTTAATGATTTTGGATCAGAATCACAGAAATCAAGAAACAATTCTTTTTCCTCTGGTTTTAATTTTAAATCTCTTGTAAAAAAAACATTAGGAATTGATTTTGCTACAAGTTTTTTGAAGTCATTTTCCGGAGTTTTTGTTTTAGATTCGTCTTTATCTTTTTTAAACAAATTTTTAATTCCGGTTACCATTCTGCCAACGTCCAGACCGCCTGCAATACTTCCGTCATTAACGCCGGTATATTTTTGCAAAGAGGCAGCATCTTTTTCAACTTTTACTGCATCTAAATCCTTTTGAGAAATTTTAAAAGAATTCTTTTTTAAGTCAGTAATTATTACTTCGTCAAGTTCTTCTGGTTTTAAACTCAACCTTACTTCAAGATTGTCAGCCGCAATATTTTCTTTAGTAACCCTTAATCTTTTGAAGAAGTAATCTTTCGAAAAGAAAATCAAACTATCTTTTACATGTACTAAAATCGAAAATTCTCCAAGGGAATTTGTAGTTGTACTTGTTTTGGTAGTTTTATTAATAACCTCAACATTTTTTAGCGGATTATTTTGAAAAATAACCTTTCCGTGAAGTAATTTTTCAGTTTGAGAAATTGAAAGCTGATACGTTAAAAAAGAAATTGCAGTAAGTAATTTTACCTTCATTTTGAGAAATTGGTTAGATTTTATTTAGTTTTTAGGCTCACTTTTCAGTTTCTGAAATTCTGTGTTTTTAGCGTATAGAAAATCCATTGTAGACAGAACATTTGCGTTATCTAAAAGCTTTTTAGATCTCGGATCAGCATCGCAGAAATCAAGAAACAATTCTTTTTCTTCGGGTTTTATTTTTAAATCGTTGATAAAAAAGGCAGGCGAACAAGAAGCCATAACCAGTTTTTTAAAGCGTTGGTCAACTTCGATTGTTTTCTTCTGCTTACCTTTTAAAGGAAATGAAATTCGAGGCGCTTCTCTAATTGAATTATCACTAACTCCTGTATTCCAGAATAAATCTTTGGCTTTTTTACTGATTAATATATCTGCAACATCATCAGCGCTAATCTTAACTTTATCAAATTCGACCTGATTTATCACAACTTCATTCAATTCTTCAGGTTTCAGAATCATGTTAACTAGAAGATTGTTGTTTTCAATATCTTTGGTGGTGATTTTTAATCTAGTAAAGAAATAATCTTTCGAATAGAAAATTAAACTGTCCTGCATTTTCACTGAAATAGTGAATTCTCCCAAATCATTTGTTCGTGTACTAGTTTGAGCAGTTTTATTAATTACTTCCACATCTTTGAGTAAGATTGTTTCCGAATGAACTTTTCCTTTTAGGAGTTTTTCAGTTTGAGAAATCGAAAGCTGATACGTGAAAAAAGAAATTGTGGTAAGTAATTTTACTTTCATACAGGATTAATTAGTTGAAAGTAAAATTATTAGAATTGTCTTAACTAAAACTTAGTGAATGTGTAAAATCTTGTTAATTATCATTTCTTTATATCTTGTTTACGAACTTCTCCAATTCACCATTATTTACTAAAACGGGTCCGTGCCCAAAGCAAAGGATTTTTGGTTTTAAAGAAGCCAGTTTTTTAATTGACTTTCTATTTAATTCCTGATTGGTAGTAAAAAGATTTGGTGGTTCATGCAAACCGACAATTGTAGTTAATAAATTCATATTGGTCATAACATCTCCCACAATAAGAACGCCATCAGATTCTCTGAAAAAAGATAAATGACCGCTCGAATGACCGGGAGTTTCGATAACAGTAAATCCGGCAATAGTATCACCTTCTTTGAGTGTTTGAGAAACAGGATGTCCTTTTCCTGCCCAGAATTTCTTTTGAAATTTCGAAATAATATGATTCGGATTTGGGTATTCAAAAATGACATTTCCATTTTCTGCTGCAGTTTTTTCCAGTTCACTGCACCAAAGCGGAATATTCAACGTTTCGCAAATAATTTTACTGCTTCCCTGATGATCCGCATGAGCATGAGTTAAGACGTGTTTAGATACCGTTTTGTTTTTTAGAGCATTCAAAATAATATTGCTTGAACTCCTGATTCCGGCATCAATAAGAACATCTTCGACTACATAACAATTAATACCATTGCGGAGAAATAAGGGGATTTGGTAAACATCTTTGGCTATATTCTTCATCTTTTCAAATTTTATATTTGCAAAGATTTGAATTCAGTTATTCAATTCACTTGATAAATGTTAAGAAATGCTTTGACGAATTCTGCTCAGAGATTCTGGAGTTATTCCTAAAAAGGAAGCGATATAAATTAAAGGTGTTCGTTGGATTATTTTGGCTGGAGCCGATTCTAAAAAAGTCAAATATTTTTCTTTCGCCGGAATCATTTGAAGTTTGAGAACACGATCAGCCATACAAAGATAATTTTGCTCAGCCAGGATTCTCCCAACGCGTTCCCAATTTGGAATCTCGCTATATAAATATTGCATTTTATCATAACGTATCGAAAGTACTTCGCACTCCTCTATACATTGAATGTTCTCAAAAGATGCGGTTTGGTTTATAAAACTAGAATAAGAAGCAATAAAACCTTCGTCACAGCTTAGATACGTTGTTATTTCTTTTCCATCTTTTAAATAATAAACACGGGCTAATCCTTCAACAATAAAAAAGAGTTTGTTGCTGATTTTCCCAATAGAAGAAAGGTCTGTTTTGGCATCAAATTTTTCATATTCAAAACAAGAATTAATCTTCTCGATTTCATTTTCAGAAAACGATGCGATCGATAGTATTTGTTTTTTTAATGAAGCGTTCATGTTTATAATATCTCAATTAATTCCGAAGCATTATTCAGTATTACTTTTGCACCGCTTGCTTTCAATTCTTCTTCTGTACGATAACCCCACGTAACCCCAATAGGATACATTTTAGCATTAATTGCAGTTTGTATGTCGATATCAGAATCGCCTACAAAAAGAATTTCATCTGTTTTTAAGTTCCAGCTTTTGCTTATTTCGATTGCTTCAAACGGATTTGGTTTTTTAAGTGTTTCCGTGCTTAAACCAACTGCAGCATCAAAATAATCAGGGAATATTTCGGCTACGATTTTTTTGGTAAGTTCATCTGCTTTGTTCGAAAAAACAGCTAATTTGAAATCTTGCGCCGCCAAATGATCTAATAATTCAATAATACCATTGTAAGGTTTTGTTTTAAGTGTACAAATCTCGCGATATTCTGTAATCATGTTTTGAAAACTGATTTCAATCTCACTTTCTGTATTATTTGATGCCGGCAAAGCTTTGCTTACCAAATTTCTTAAACCGCTTCCAATAAAATATTGATAATCATCATATGAATGCGTTGGATAATTTAGTCTTTGTAGTATTGTATTCATCGCATCAGAAATGTCTTCCAATGAATTTACCAACGTTCCGTCCAGATCAAAAATAACACCTTTAAATTTCATTATATTATATATTATTTGCCAAAATAAAACCGCTTGTCCATGCATTCTGAAAGTTAAAACCTCCCGTAATAGCGTCTATATTTACAATTTCTCCAGCAAAATAAAGATTTTGATGCAGTTTGCTTTCCATAGTTTTAAAGTTGATTTCTTTTAGATCTATTCCGCCTGCAGTTACAAATTCTTCTTTGAAAGTGCTTTTTCCGTTTACCTGAAATTTTGCTTTTGTCAATTGAGAAGCTAAATTCTGCAATTGGTTTTTAGATAAATCTGCCCATTTCGTTTCTGCTTCAATTTCTGAAGCCAAAACCAGACTTTCCCATAAACGATTTGGGAAATCAAAAGGAGATTTTTTCGAAACTGCTTTTTTAGCGTGTTCTTGTTTTAAGTCTTTCAGGATTTTCTCAGCATCTTCTGTATCAACATCATTTAACCAATTTACGAAAATAGTAAACTGATAATTTTTATCGAATAAAATACGAGCGCCCCAAGCCGAAAGTTTTAGAATTGCAGGACCGCTCATTCCCCAATGTGTGATTAATAAAGGTCCGGTCGATTCCAGTTTTGTGTCTTTTACGTTTACTGTAACTTGTGCCGCAACGCCGGGCAATTCTTTTATTCTGGGATCTTTTATGTTGAATGTAAATAGGGAAGGAACCGGACTCACGATTGCGTGTCCTTGCGTTTGCAGCATTTCCCAGATTTTAGGATTACTTCCTGTTGCCAAAACTAATTTTTCTGTAGCATAGTTTTCATCCTGCGTATCAATTTTCCAATGATTTTCGGCTTTAAAAATCGATTGAACACTTTGTCCGGTCAAGACTTTAATGCCTAATTTTCCGGTTGCTTCCAGAAAACAATCTATAATAGTTTGAGAGGAATTCGAAACCGGAAACATTCTTCCGTCGTCTTCGATTTTTAATTCGACACCATGTTTTTCGAACCATTCGATAGTATCACCGGAACAAAATTGATGAAAAGGACCGCGAAGTTCTTTTTCGCCACGCGGATAAAATTTTACCAATTCATTAGGTTCAAAACAAGCGTGTGTTACATTACATCTTCCGCCACCGGAAACGCGGACTTTAGAAAGCACTTCTTTTCCTCTTTCTAAAATGGCAATTTTCAGTTTCGGATTTTTCTCTGCAATATTAATCGCTGTAAAAAAACCTGCAGCGCCTCCGCCAACAATAATTATGTCGAAATTTTTAATCATGTTTTATTTTTTTGCCACGAATTTCACGAATTGGCACTAATTTTTTTTGCCACAGATTAAAATGATTTACACAGATTTTTTAATCCTTTTAATCTGTGAAATCTGTGGCTATTCTTTTATTATAATCTATCAGGAAAATCAGAGATAATTCCGTCTACGTTATAGCTTTTTATTTTTTGAATGTCTTCTGCGTTATTTACTGTCCACGGCAAAACCTGAAATCCTTGTTCTTGTATTTTTTTGGTGTTTTCCAAAGTCAATAATTTATAATCCGGATTGATGGCGCGTGCTTTTATATTTTCGGCGAAAGCCAAAGCTTTATCCAGATCTTCTTCTGTCAAAACCCCAATTGCAATTTTTGGATTTAGATTGTGAACTTCCTCAAGCATATTCCATTCAAAGCTTGAAATGATAAAATGTTCGTAATTCCAATTTTTATCCGAAATATATTCGTCAATCAAAGCCACAACTTTACTTGCTGTTCCGACACCTTTTAATTCGACATTGATCAGACATTTTTTGTCTATCAAATCAAAAACTTCAATTAAAGTTGGAATTTCGAGTTTGCCGTCAATCAAAACCGATTTCAATTCGGACAAAGATAATGTATTTACAAAGCCTTTCCCGTTCGTTGTTCTGTCAATGGTTTCGTCGTGAATAACCACGATGTGTCCGTCGGCGCTTAAGTGAACATCGAGTTCGATTCCGTCAGCATTTAATTCTAATGCTTTTTGGAAAGCTTTTAAAGTATTCTCGGGTTCGTATCCGGCGGCACCGCGATGTCCTATTTTCAGCATATTTTGAAGGATTTAACCGCAAAGGTCGCAAAGTTTTACGCAAAGGTCGCAAGGATTAGAAAAAAAGTTAGCCACAGATTAAAAAGATTAGCACAGATTTTTGAAATCCTTTTAATCTTTTTAATCTGTGGCTAAAAACTTTGCGTGCTCTGCGTAAAACTTTGCGACCTTTGCGGTTAAATGCGTTCCAGTAAAACGATATCAAAATCACTATCAATCGTAACTTTTCCATCTATAACTTCAACTTCCTGATTAGAATAAGCGTCTCTTAATTTTGTTCCGTTTTGGAAAATAGAATCAACCTGAAGTTCTTTTTTGCCTTTTGGTAAATCTAAACCAATAATGATTTTATCTTCGAAAGTTTCTTTGGTAAATGTTCTAGAAAAAACATAAGGTTCGCTACTAATCTGAGTGTGAATTCCTGCACCAACAGCAGGATGATTTCGTCTAAATCGCCCTAATTTCTGCCAATGCAAAAGTGTTTTTTGTACTTCAGAATTGTTTTGAATATCGTCCCAATTCATGTTTGAACGTAAAGTGGCATCGCCTTGTGTACCTTCAATAACCAATGATCTGTTAGATTCATCGCCATAATAAACCTGAGACATTCCAGGCGAAAGCAATAATTTGGTTCCGGCTTCGATACCTTTTACTCTGTTTGCATCAAATGGTTGTCCATCATCGTGTGAGGACATATAATTTAAAACCGAATATCCCTTTAAGTCATTGTTTAAAGCATTCGAATATTTAGAAAATAAACCTTCATAATTGTTTTGAGCCGCATTCCATTTGAATTCAAAATTGATCATGCTGTTAAAACCATTCTGAAAGTAATTTACTTTTCGATCTCCAAAATCATAATCCTGTCCGCCGCTAATTCCGTAACCGTAAACTTCGGCAATTGTATAAAATGGGTTTTGATCTAAAACTTGTAAAGGATGATGTTTTTTCCAGTTTTCAAAAGCATAATCACATTCTTTTTTAAAGTCTGCCCAAACGTTTTCGTCTGTGTGTTTTACAGTATCTCCGCGATAACCATCAACGCCAAATTCAGTTATATAATCAGTCAGCCATTTTATAATGTAGTATTTTGGCGTTCTTGGATAATTTGTTCTTTTGAAAAACTCATCCAATGAAGCAATTTCTTTTTCATATCGACCTTCTTTTTTCCATTTTTCGATTAAGAAAGGAGGTAATTCTACTTCTTGTGTACTCTCGGTTCTCACATCCGGAAGATTATCGACTAAAGTACACATTGTAGTATTTTCGAATGATTTATAGTCGCAGACAACACCAGTTCGAACCCAGTCTGAAGGCCAAACAGGATCTTCGGGAGTTACAGGTCCGGTATGATTGATTACGCCGTCGAGAACAATTCGGATACCTTTTTCGTGTGCTTTTTTTACCAGATTAGCAAGATCTTCTTTGGTTCCAAAATTTGGATCTAAAGCTGTCCAGTCTCTTGCCCAATAACCATGAAAACCATAACTAAGACCAGTTCCTTCGTCAACTCCATCATGAATTTGTTCTACAATTGGCGTAAGCCAAATCGCATTGATTCCTAGTTTTTCAAAATAACCGGATTCTATTTTTTTGGTAATTCCAATGATATCTCCGCCTTCAAAACCACGTAATTTTCCCGGAGTTTTGGTTCGGTTAAAGTTTAAATCGTTAGATGGATTTCCGTTATAAAAACGATCGGTAAGTAAAAAGTAAACATTTGCTCCTTCCCAGACGAAAGGCGTTTTAGAAGTATTTTCGTGATTCATTGTAACTGATTTAGAGCCAGAACAACTCGTGATTAAGAATACTAAAGATAAAAAAAGGAAAGTGTATTTTTTCATTTATTCTAAATTTAACAAGCATTTATAATTTGACTAATAAAAAAATTCCGCCACGAATTCACGAATTATTTTTTGACAATCTTTGATGATAAAAATTCGTGAATTCGTGGCGGAAAAACTTTGCGTAGACGCACTGCTGTGCGCCTCTACGATACATACTGTCGCAAACAATATTGCGAACTTTGCGGTTAAGCTTTATTCCAATTCTAAAACCACTGCTGATTTTGGTTCCAAAGTAATTTCAGAAGTTAAATCAAATGTTTTTCCAGATAGAATATCTTTTCCGGATTTAAAGTTTTTGATGTTTTCCTTAAAGCGATTTGTTTTGATAGTTTGCTCTTTTGCATTGTTATTAAAAACAACCATTACTGTTTTTGCATCGGTATATCTAAAATAAACATAAGTATTGTTTTCCGGAATATAATGTGTCATTTTCCCGAAGTGAACGGCTTCATTTGATTTTCTCCAAGTGAATAATTTAGAAGTAAAATCAAAGAATTTGGCTTGTTCAGCGGTTCTTCCTGCTGCGGTAAATGCGTTGTTTTTATCGCCATTCCATCCGCCTGGAAAATCCTGACGAATATCTGCATCGCCTTTGCCTTTATCGCCGCCCATTCCAATTTCTGAACCATAATACAATTGCGGAATTCCGCGTATTGTAGCCAATAAAGTCATGGCAAGTTTGTATTTTGGTAAATCATATTTAAAGTTATGATTCATACGATCTGTGTCATGATTTTCGGCAAAAACCAAAATACTATTTGGGTTTGGATATAAATAATCCATTGCAAAATTGTTGTAGAATTTAATCAACCCGTTATCCCAGCTTGGTTCATTTTCATTGAAAGCAGAATTGATTTGATCTTGCAAAGTAAAATCCATTACAGTTGGTAAATTCGAATTGTAATTTTCGATCGCACCAATTTTACTGTCTTTCTGCCAAAAAGCTAAACTCGCCTGATTGTGCATCCAGATTTCACCTACAATATTAAAATTAGGATATTCGTTTGTAATCGATTTTGCCCAATTTGCCATTGCAGTTTTATCAGAATAATTATAAGTGTCTACTCTGAATCCGTCAAGATTGGCAAATTCAATCCACCAAATGGCGTTTTGAGTTAAATATTTTGCAACGAGAGGATTTCTTAAATTCAAGTCTGGCATTGAAGGAACGAACCAACCGTCAACACAAACTTCCTGATCTGTTTTTGAAGCATGAATGTCTGTAATAACTTCACGACGGTGATGTGTTTGTGTGTAGTTTTCGAATTGGTTAATCCAAGATTTTGTCGGTAAATCTTTAATCATCCAATGGGTAATTCCCCAGTGATTGGTCACATAATCCATAACCAGTTTCATGTTCTTTTTGTGCATTTCTGCCGATAAACGAACGTAATCATCATTGGTTCCGTAACGCGGATCTATTTTATAAACATCAGATTGCGCATATCCATGATATGAATGCTGTTTGTCATTGTCTTCGCATAAAGGCGTGCTCCAGATTGTGGTTGCGCCAAGAGATGAAATATAATCAAGGTTTTTGATAATTCCTTCGATATCTCCGCCGTGACGTCCGCTTGGATCTTGACGATTTCCTTTTTCTGTTAAAGAAGTATTGCTATCGTTTTTAGGATTTCCGTTTGCAAAACGATCCGGCATGATTAAGTAAATCATATCCGATGCATCGTAACTTTTTCTATCTGCCGAATTTGCTCTTCTTTCTTTAAGGGAATATTTTTGAGTAAAAGCGACTTTGTTTTTGGTTTTGAAAGAAAAAACCAATTCAGAAGCTTTTAGGTTTTGTGTATCAATTGTAACGAAAAGATAGTTTGGGTTTTCTGTTTTCTCTACATTTTTAATTACCACATTATTTGAAACCGAAGCTTCGTATTGTGCAATGTCTTTTCCGTAGAACATAATCTGTAGTTCCGGATTTTTCATTCCGGCGTACCAAAATGGCGGTTCTACTCTTTGGATTTGCGCTTTCGCGGAAGCAGAAAAAATTAGAATAAAAAGAAATAGTTTATAGAGTATTTGGTTGGTTTGGAATGAAGTTTTTTGGATGTTCATAGTAAAGATGAATTTAAACCATATAAGAAATGTAAGAACATTTAAGACAAAAACTGGGGAGATTTCTATTTAAATGGACTTACATTTCTTATAAGATTAATTAAATTATTTAGTTTCGATAATGCTTATTGCATAACCTCCGCCAGGAGCAGATAACTGCGATAATTTTGATTTATTTGTTACTGCAATTTTCTTGATAGTATACGCTTGCGGATTTGTTTTGTAATGCGCATCTTTTGCATCAGCATAAATTGTAGCGGTGTATTTTTTACCTTTTTCAAGGAAACTGAAATCAATGTTTGATGTACGTGGAGTTTCTCCGTTTACGTTTCCTACGAACCAATTGTTTGTTCCTTTTGCTTTACGGGCAACAGTGATATAATCTCCTGGTTCAGCCTCAATATATTTACTTTCTGACCAATCTACAGCTACATCTTTAATGAATTGGAATGCATCTGGAAAACGGTTGTAATTGTCCGGAGTATCAGCTGCCATTTGCAACGGGCTGTACATTGTAACGTATAATGCTAATTGATTTGCAATTGTACTGTTTACATGAGATTTGTTATCAGGATTCATTTTGCTGATATCCATTTCGAAGATTCCAGGTGTGTAATCCATTGGTCCACCAATTAAACGTGTAAATGGTAAAACGGTAACGTGATTTGGTTTTGAACCTCCAAAAGCTTGGTATTCTGTTCCTCTTGCAGCTTCGTTTCCAATTAAGTTAGGATAAGTTCTGCAAATTCCTGTTGGACGAACTGCTTCGTGAGCATTCACCATAATTTTATAATCAGCTGCTTTTTCAATTGCATATTGATAGTGGTTTACAATCCATTGATCGTAATGGTTTTCACCGCGAGGCAAAATATCTCCAACATATCCGCTTTTTACAGCATCATATCCGTTGTCTTTCATGAATTGATATGCTGCATCCATATGACGCTCGTAATTACGAACTGAACCTGAAGTTTCATGGTGCATAATAATTTTGATTCCTTTAGATTTTGCATATTCGTGCAAACCTTTTACATCAAAATCAGGATAAGGCGTTACGAAATCAAAAACATAATCTTTTGAATGTCCAAACCAGTCTTCCCAACCTTCGTTCCAACCTTCAACTAAAACGGCGTCGAAACCATTTGCAGCAGCAAAATCAATGTATTTTTTTACGTTTGCATTGTTTGCTCCGTGAGTTCCGCTTGGTTTTGCTTTAGAGAAATCAGAAACTCCCAATTGTACTGTAGGGAAATCGTTTGTGTATGACCAAGAGCTTTTTCCTGTAATCATTTCCCACCAAACACCAACGTATTTTACTGGTTTAATCCAAGAAGTATCATCAATTTTTGATGGATCATTTAAGTTCAAAGTCATTTTTGAAGCTAAGATTTCTGTAGCATTATCGCTTACCATAATCGTTCTCCAAGGCGAGTGACTTGGCGCTTGCATATATCCTTTATCTCCTTTTGCATCTGGTGTTAACCAAGATTCGAAAATCATGTTTTTGTCATCCAAATTCAAGTGCATACAAGAATAGTTGATCAAAGCTGCTTCGTGAAGGTTGATGTAGATTCCGTCATTTGTTTTCAACATCAAAGAAGTCTGAACTCCTGTTGGTGAAAAGTTTTTTTGCGAAACGTTTGCTGTATATGCTTTTTGAGATAAACCTCTAATTTCAGATAATTTTGATTTTGTATAATCGTATTCCTGAGTATCATAATCTCCCGGAATCCAGAAAGCTGTGTGATCGCCAGCCATTGCAAACTGAGTTCTTTCTTCTTTGATTACGAAATAAGTAAGATTCTTTTGAGCAGGAAATTCATATCTAAATCCAAGTCCTTCATCAAATAAACGGAAACGGATAATGATTTGTCTGTCAGTTCCTTTTTGATTTAAAGTAACAGCCAATTCATTATAATGATTTCTAATATTGTCTACTTCTCCCCAAACCGGTTTCCAGTTTTCGTCAAAAGTCGATGTTTTTGTGTCTACAACTGTAAAATCATTCAATAAAGATTTTTTGTCATCTTTAAGTTCAAGACCTAATTTACTGGTCTTTACAACTTCTTTATTTTTGTATTTTAAATTGTAAGTTGGAGTTCCGTCATTTTGAAGCGAAAATTCCATTACGAACTTGCCTTCGGGTGATTTTAATTGTTGCGCTTTTGCAATCGAGCTAAAAGCAAACAAGATTAAACTTGCGAAAAATAAGTTTTTCATGTTTTTTAGTTTTAAGGGTATTGTAATTTAATTTATTTGTACAAATTTACTTGCAATGATAGGATTACCATTAACCAGAATTGTTAAATCTTGATCGCCATCTACTGTAAAAGTGGTTTCGTTGTGATTTACAGCTACTTTCAGAATTTGATTTCTAAAGTTGATCTTAAACGAATAACCTTTCCATTCTTTTGGAATTTTCGGAGCAAAATGAAGCTGATCGTTTTTAACACGCATTCCGCCAAAACCTTCTACAATACTCATCCATGTTCCTGCCATTGAAGTAATGTGACAACCTTCTTCGACTTCTTTGTTATAATCGTCAAGATCCAAACGAGAAGTTCTTAAATAGAAGGTATACGCCATATCCATTTTGTCTAGATGTGCAGCCTGAATCGAGTGTACGCAAGGCGAAAGTGAACTTTCATGAACCGTAAACGACTCATAAAATTCGAAATTGCGTTTTAATTCTTCTTTAGAAAAATGATCTTCAAAGAAATAAAAACATTGCAAAACGTCGGCTTGTTTAATATAAGGCGAACGTAAAACACGATCCCAAGACCATTTTTGATTGATTGGTCTTTGCGATTTATCTAAATCTTTTACAGGAATTAAATCTTTGTCTAAGAAACCGTCTTGCTGCAAATAAATACCCAATTCCTTAGAAGTAGGGAAGTACATATCATCAGCTACTTTTTTCCATTCCTGAATTTCATTAGCCGAAAGTTTTACTTTTTCTAATACACGTTTGTGGTCTGCAGGATATTCTGTAGCAACTTTATTAATTTGTTCTGTTGCATAATTAATACACCATTTTGCAATATAATTAGTGTAGAAATTATTGTTGATGTTGTTTTCGTATTCGTTTGGACCTGTAACTCCAAGAATTACATATTGATTTTTTTCTTTAGAGAAAGAAGCTCTTTGGTGCCAGAAACGTGCAATTCCAATTAAAACTTCCAGACCTTTTTCAGGAATATAAGAGTAATCTCCGGTGAAACGGTAATAGTTATAAATCGCAAATGCAATCGCACCATTTCTGTGGATTTCTTCGTGTGTGATTTCCCATTCGTTGTGGCATTCTTCTCCATTCATGGTAACCATTGGATACAAAGCAGCGCCGTTTTTGAAACCTAAATTGTCTTTGGCATTTTCAATCGCTTTATCCAATTGATTGAAACGATACGTCAATAAGTTTCTCGCAACTTGCTGATCTTTGGTCGCCATGTAAAACGGAATACAATAAGCTTCAGTATCCCAATAAGTTGATCCTCCGTATTTTTCTCCTGTAAAACCTTTTGGTCCAATATTCAAACGAGAATCTTTTCCTAAATAAGTTTGGTTCAATTGAAAAATGTTGAAGCGAATTCCTTGTTGTGCTTTTACGTCGCCATCAATGGTAATATCTGACATTTCCCAAATTTTACTCCAAGCCTCAATTTGATTTTGAAGTAAAGTATCGTATCCTAAATTAACGGCAGCTTTTATAGTTTTTTCGGCTGCAGCCAAAGTGTTTTCGTGGTTTAAAGAAACAGTATAACCACCAATTTTCTGAATGGATGAGGTTTGTCCTTTTGCGATAATAGTTCCGTAAGTAAACTGAACTTTATCTGTTGTTGAATCGATTGTTGAAGGCGAAATATTTACGTTTTCTCCATTTGCAAAAATCGTATTGTGCATGAAAGTTGTTACTTTAAAATGCGTTTTGAAAGTTTGCGCCGTTACAAAAGCGTCACTATTTGATTTTTTTACTTCTAACGGTTCCCAGAATTTTTCTTCCCAGTTTGCATCTTCATTGGTTACACCAGCGTCAATATAAGGTTTGTAAACGATCTTGGCGTCTTTGTTTAAAGGCGTAATTTCGTATTTGATAATTCCTGCTTCATCCAGATCCAAAGAAAGAAAACGACGAACGTTTACGGCAATTTCGGTTCCGTTTTTCAACGTAGCTTCAAAAGAACGATTGTACCAGCCTTCTTTCATATTCAATTCTCTACGGAAGTTTTTAACTTCGGTACAAGTGTTTAAATCCAGGTTTTCTTCGTTGATTTCTACGTCAATTCCTATCCAGTTTGGAGCGTTTAATACTTTCGCAAAATATTTTGGATATCCATTTTTCCACCAACCAACTTTGGTTTTATCCGGATAATAAATTCCTGCGATGTAACTTCCCTGAAAAGTTTCACCAGAATAGGTTTCTTCAAAATTGGCACGTTGTCCCATCGCACCGTTTCCGATACTAAAAAGACTTTCGGACGATTTTACTCGTTCGGCATCAAATCCTTCTTCAATGATGGACCAGTTGTCTGGTTTTATATAATCTTGATTCATTTTTTTTAATTAGATAATTGGGCAATTAGAAAATGTGTCAATTAGAAAATGTGCCAATTACTTGTCTTTGGCTGCTTCTAATTTTATTCTATCCTTAAATTGCTCGTTGTTGTACTATTTTACTTTTTAATTGATGATTTTATTTTTAAAAATTGGTTCCTTTAATTAGGTAATTCAAGATTGCGTGAATTATCTAATTATCAAATTGCCACATTTTAAATTAGCCAATCAGATAATTCAAGTTTGGAGAATTATCTCATTTTCTAATTGGCACATTTTCTAATTGATTAGTTTCTCAATAAACGCTGTGTTTATTTCAGTGAAATCTTTAAAAATATAATCAGCTTCATGTAAAATTGTTTCCTCACCAATTCCTACACTTACCATTTCTCCTATGTTTGCCGCTTGGATTCCGGCAACTGAATCTTCAAATACGATTGAGTTTTTTGGGTCAATATGCAGTAATTGAGCCGCTTTTAAGAAAACTTCCGGATCTGGTTTTGCATTGGTAACGTCGTTTCCGTCAACAATAACATCGAAATACGAAAGGATTCCTGTTTTTTCAAGGATTGGTCGGGCATTTTTACTCGCTGAACCTAACGCAATTCCTTGGTTTTTTTCTTTCAATAGTTGTAGAATTTTAAGTACTCCAGGAAGAATCTCGCTTTCGTCCATGTCAACTAAATAAGATAAGTAATCTTCATTTTTTTGAATCAACCATTTGTCTTTGTCTTCTTGTGAAGCCTGAACATTTCCTAATTCAAGAATTATATCTAACGAACGCACGCGGCTTACTCCTTTTAGTAATTCATTGTTTTCGAGTGTAAAATTTATATTTAATGCTTTTGCAATTTTCTGCCAAGCTAAAAAGTGGTATTTAGCGGTATCAACGATCACTCCATCAAGATCGAAGATGAATGCTTTTTTATTATTCATGAATTTCAATTTTAGTTCTGCTATTTACTCTCAGGGTTAATAATCCGGCGAATATCATGGATACACCTCCGATAATTAAGGCGTAAATAGGTTCGTTATGAAAGAATTGTTTAATTACAAAACCTAATATAGTGGCGGCAACAATTTGTGGTATTACGACAAAAAAGTTAAAAACGCCCATATAATATCCCATTTTTGCTGCCGGTAAAGCACCGGATAACATGGCATAAGGCATTGATAAAATACTTGCCCATGCAATACCAACTCCTAACATTGGAAGTATTAGCATTTGTTTGTCACCAATAAAATAAATCGAAATTAAACCAACACCTCCCGCGCATAATGCGATTAAATGTGTTGCTCTAACGCCTACTTTTTTTGCAATAATTGGTAGTAAAAAGGCAACTGCAGCGGCGATTCCGTTATAAACTGTGAACAATACAGACACCCAATCTGCGGCATCATTATAAACTTTAGAAGTTGTATCTGTTGTGCCAAAAATATGTTGTGTAACGGCTTGCGTAGTATAAATCCACATAGAAAATAAAGCAAACCAAGAGAAAAACTGAACCCAAGCCAGTTTTTTCATTGTAGTTGGCATATTCAATAAATCCGTCATAATGATTGTAAAACCATTATTGACTTGAGAACTTCTTAATTGTGAAGCGATCATGAATAAAACTCCCATGAAAATTAAGCCTACAAATAAAATGTAGAGTTCTTTGGCAAGGCTATTTTCGAAAATCAAAAAGGAAACTAATGCGCCAATAACGGTCAATAATATCCCTATAGACAATTGTCTTTTGATGTTACTTTTAGATTCTGTTTCCGGATTTAGGATAAGATCTTCTTTGTCTTTTTTGCTTTGCGCTTCAAAAGCATGAAGTTCTTCCGGAGTATATTCTGTGGTTTTAAAAACGGTCCATAATACGGAAAGCAAGAAAACAATTCCGCCAATATAGAAAGACCATTTTACTGAATCCGGAATAATTCCTTCAGGAGCTGTATTGCTTACGCCAAAAACATTTGTAAATAAATAAGGCAAAACAGAACCTACAACAGCGCCGGTTCCAATAAAGAAACTTTGCATCGCGAAGCCTAAAGTGCGTTGTTTTTCTGGTAAATTATCGCCAACAAAGGCACGAAAAGGTTCCATTGAAACGTTTATCGACGCGTCCATTATCCATAAAGTTCCCGCTGCAATCCATAAAGTTGGAGAGTTGGGCATAATGAATAATGCGATTGAAGATAAAATGGCTCCAATTAAAAAATAGGGGCGACGTCTGCCTAAACGAGTCCAGGTTCTATCGCTAAAGTAACCAATTACGGGTTGGATTATTAATCCTGAAACGGGAGCTGCAATCCATAAAATCGGGATTTCGTCAATTTTAGCGCCGAGGGTTTCAAAAATTCTTGAAGTATTTGCGTTTTGCAGTGCAAAACCAAACTGTATTCCTAAGAAACCGAAACTCATGTTCCAAATTTCCCAGAAACTTAATTTACGCTTTTCCATTATCGTAATTAAATAATTAATTAGACGATAAGCGCTTTGCTTATCAAAACTTACTTATGGTTTCGAAGTAAAAGTAAAAGCTTTGAGCAGGCGTAAAAGTATTAATTATTTTTTTATTTATGCTAACAAAAAAGTCATAAATATTATTTATGACTTTAGAATGGGTTGATTTTAAGAATTTTAGTCAGTAGATTCTCGTTGTATTAGATGTGTTTCGATAACTTCGGTGGTGTAATTTTCGTTTTCTTCGTCATCATCATCATGTTCAGCTTCGAGTCTTTCGATCAGCATTTTAGCAGCTTTATTTCCCATTTTTTCACCACTTTGGCTTACAGTTGTAATACTTGGCGTTGAATATTTTGAGATAATTCCGTCAGTAAAAGCAATTACTGCTAAATCTTCGGGAACTTTTAATCCCATTTTTGATGCAGTTTTGATAATTGTTACGGCAAAAAGCTCGTTTACAGCAAAAACAGCATCAAAAGCTCTATCGTGCAAAAGTTGACTAATCGTGATTTCGCAAGTATCTACGTCTTCAATTTTTATGATTAAATCTTCATTGAATGGTAATCCGTTGTCCAGAAGTGCTTTTTCGTAACCATCGGTTCTCAATTTTCCAACGCTTACATAATCTACGGTTGTTACTAAAGCAATCTTTTTTCGGCCATTATCAATCAGGCTTTGAACGGCTTCATAAGCAGCAGCTTTATCATCAATAATTACTTTGTCGCACAAAATATCATTGGTCACGCGGTCGAACATTACAACGGGCATTCCCTGATTAATAACTTCGGTAATATGATGAAAATCGCCTTTGAATTGGGTTTCTTTAGAAAGAGACATGATAAAACCATCGATACTTCCGTTGGCCAACATTTCCATATTCAGGACTTCTTTATCGAAAGAATCATCTGACAAACAAATCACAACGCTATATCCATTTTCGTTAGCAACTTGCTCGATTCCGTTAATTACAGTAGAGAAAAAATAATGTACAATTTCCGGAATGATAATACCAATACTTTTGGTTTTCCGATTTTTTAGACTAAGGGCGATATTGTTGGGCTTATAGTTGTAAAACTTTGCAAAAGCTTGCACTTTCAGACGTGTTTCTTCTCCTATTTCTAGACTGTTTCGTAGTGACTTTGAGACAGTTGAAATAGATACGTCAAGTTCCTTTGCAATCTGTTTCAGGGTTATTTTGCGTTTCATAATGGTTATTTGAAAAAAATCTAATTGTTAATAAAGGTATCTTATATTTTTATAATTGACAATTTTTGACTTAAAAGATTACAAAAAATAGAAAGTTTTCAACACTACCACGTTTTCGTAAACCAATAAAAAGTACTGGATGTTGGTCGTGTTAATAAATTCCTAATTTTGAAATTCGAAGTAAAATTAAAAACTTAACTAACAATCAAAAACTCAAACTAATTTAAACAAAAAGTATGAAAACAATTTACAAAAAGTTGTTATTTTTATTCCTATTGTTGCCGTTTACTGTGTTAGCTCAAAACACTTTAAAAGGGACTGTTGTCGATAAAGCAACAGGTCAGCCAATACCAGGAGTAAACGTAAATGTACAGGGTTCTCCAAGTGGAGCATCAACCGGATTTGATGGTAATTACCAACTATCAAATGTTAAAAATGGTAACAAAATTTCGGTATCTTTTATTGGATACAAAACAGAAATCATTGATTATACCGGGCAAAAAACACTCAACGTTTCTTTAGAGGAAGATAACAATCAACTTAAAGAAGTTGTGGTACAAGTAGGTTACGGAACTGTTAAGAAAAAAGACGCAACAGGATCTGTTTCTCAAATTTCTTCAAAAGAATTTAATAAGGGAATTAACGTAACTCCGGAAAGTTTAATCAGCGGGCGTATTGCTGGTGTAAATGTTATTGGAGGAGGTGCTCCCGGAGCAAAAGCAGATATTAGAATTCGTGGTGGATCTTCATTAAGTGCTTCAAACGAGCCATTAATTGTAATTGATGGTCTTCCTATGAGTAATGCTGTTCCTAACGGATCAACAAGTATTTTGTCTACAATTGATCCAAATGATATCGAATCTTTTACCGTTTTGAAAGATGCTTCTGCAGCTGCAATTTATGGTTCAAGAGCGGCAAATGGTGTAATTGTTATTACGACTAAAAAAGGTACTAAAGGTGGTGTAAAAGTTAACTTTAACTCTCAGGTTGGTATTAATACAGTTGCCAACACAGTAGACGTTTTAAGTGCTGATCAATATCGTTCGCTAGTGAATGAAAAAGGATCTGCTGCTCAAAAGGCTTTATTAGGTACGGCAAATACGAATTGGCAGGATGAAATTTTTCATACCGCTTTGACTACTAACAATAATATATCTGTAAGTGGTGCTTTGTTTAACAAATTACCAGTGCGTTTATCGGTTGGAAATGTTGATAATCCAGGAATCTTAAGAAACACTTCTTTTGAAAGAACTACGACATCGATATCGTTAAACCCTGTATTGTTTGACAATCACTTGAAAATTGATATTAGTGGAAATTTAGCTTTTGGAAAAAATCAATTTCAGGATGAAGGTGCTGTAATTGGAAGTGCTATCGGATTTGATCCAACGCAACCTGTTTATCAATCTGGTTCTCGTTATGGAGGATATTTTGAATGGTTGGAGCCAAGTGGAAATTTACCTTTATTACCGGCAAGAAACCCGGTTGCAAGATTAAATCAAGACGATCGTAGAGCTACATCTACGAGAAAATGGGGTAACATCAGGTTAGATTATAAATTTCATTTCTTCGAAGATTTGAGAATCGTTGTTGAAGGAGGTATTGATAAATTTAATAGTAATGGTTATACAAGAGTAAGTACAGAAAGTGCTTTAGGATATCAGCCAAATGTATTTACTTCAGGTAATTGGGTAAATTTAGGAGGAGATATACATTATACAGACAGTCGTCAGAACAAAAATTTAAACACTTATTTTAACTATACTAAAGATTTAGGAAAGTTTAAAATTGATGCGACAGCCGGATATAACTATCAGTTGTTTCAAAGAGTTGGATATGATTCAGGACAAACCAAAGAACCAAATCCTAAGGAAGATGTAACTACTGATCCAGATGTTAATTTACAATCTTATTTTGGTCGTTTGACTTTAAATTATGACAGTAGATATTTATTAACTCTAAACTACAGAAGAGACGGAACTTCACGTTTTTCTCAAGATAACAGATGGGGTAATTTTGGAGGAGCTGCTTTTGCATGGAATCTTGCTCAGGAAGAATTCTTAAAAGGTAATTCAACTTTGTCTAGTTTGAAATTAAGAGTAGGTTACGGAACAACTGGACAACAGGATATTCCGCCTCAGTACGATTATTTACGAAGAGTAACTTTAGGAACAATCAATACGCAATATCTTTTTAATGGCGTTGTTTACAAAGCAGCAAGACCTGAAGGATATAACCCAAATATTAAATGGGAAGATTTGGCTGAATCAAACGTAGGAGTTGATTTTGGTTTTCTTAATGATAGAATTACAGGTACTGTTAACTATTTTGACAAAAAATCATCAGATCTTTTAGCTGATATTCCTGTTCCTGACGGAGCAAATATTAGAAATAAAGGATACAACAATATTGGTAGTGTAAGAACAAAAGGGGTTGAGTTTAATCTTCAATCTGACATTATTAAAACGGATAAATTAACTTGGAATGTGGCTGTTAATGCAACTTATATTGATCAGAAAATTTCTGATTTAGGCGTTACTGTTCCTGGATTTCAAGGATACATTACAGGAGATGTTATTGCCGGAGGTTCTGGAAATCAAGTATTGATTCATTCTGAAGGATTTGCTCCAAATTCATTTTTTGTATTTGAGCAGTTATATGATGCAAACAAAAGACCAATTCAAGGTGCATACGCAGACAGAAATGGTGATGGCGTTATTACAGATGCCGATCGTTATAAATTTCATAAACCAACAGCAGATTACACTTTTGGATTATATACTACTTTGAATTATAAAAAATTCGATTTTACTATGAACTGGAGAGGAAGCTTAGGAAATTATATTTATGATAACGTAAGTTCTGACAAAGGATATTTAGAAGCAGGTTTAAGAAGACAATCTGATTTATCTAACATTAGTTCGGATTACTATAATACTGGATTTTCAACTGAAAATAATTCGAATGGAACACAACGTAACTACTCTGATTATTTTGTAAAAGATGCTTCTTTTATCAAATTAGATAATTTGGTAGTAGGATATACTTTTGATAAAACATTACTAAAAGCTGCTTCATTAAGATTTACAGCAGGAGTTCAAAATGTTTTTGTTATTACAAAATATAAAGGTTTAGATCCTGAGAAATTCAACGGAATCGACAACAATGTTTATCCACGTGCGAGAACATTCTTGTTTGGAGTAAATGCGAATTTCTAATAGTACATTGAAAATTAAATTTTAAAAATAAACAAAATGAAAATATCATTTAAATATATATCTTATTTTCTCCTATTCATTTTAGGATTAAGTATGACGCTTACTTCGTGTACGAGCGACTTAGATGTGACACCAAAAGATGATGATGAGTTTCTTTCTGATACCTTTTTTCAGGATCCGGCTTCATACAAACAAGTATTGGCAAAGTTATACGCAGGTTTGTATGTAGGAGGTAATGATGGAGATGGTACTCCTGATATTGCTGGTTTAGGAGGTGATTTTAGCAGTTATTTACGCTTAATGTTTGTAACGCAGGAATTTACTACAGACGAAGCAATTGTAGCTTGGAGTGATGATGGTTTGCCTGCATTAAACGGACAAACATGGAGTCCTAGTAATCAGTTTTTATACGGAATTTTTTCTAGAGCTTTTTATGAAATTAGTGTGTCTAATGAGTTTTTAAGACAAACTACAGATGAAAAACTAGCAGAAAGAAATGTTGATGCAAACTTAAAAGCTGAGATTGCTACTTTTAGAGCTGAAGTACGTTTTTTAAGAGCTTACTCATACTATAATTTAATGGATTTGTTTGGGAATGTGCCAATTACTACAGAAAAAGATCCTGTTGGATTCTTTTACCCGGAACAAAAAACCAGAGCTGAAGTTTTTGCGTTTGTTGAGTCAGAATTGAAAGATATTGATGCGAGTTTAAAAGCTTCAAAAGCTAACGAATATGGTAGAATCGATAAAACTGCTGCAAAATTTTTATTAGCACAGATTTATTTAAATTCGAAAGTATATACAGGAGTAGATAAAAATAATGAAGCTGCAGTTTTATGCAATGACATCATTACAGGTTCTGCTTATAAATTTGCTGATGTTCCTTACCGTTATTTATTTTCTGCTAATAATGACAGAAATGGTGCTCAGGATGAAGTTATTTTCCCGGTTATAGGAGATGGTAATGCTATTAGAGCTACTGGTGGAGGTATGAGTTTTATTCTGCACGCTTCTATTGGAGGTAGTATGAATGCTGCCAATCAAGGAATGAATGGTGGTTGGGCTGGTATTAGAACTAGACAAGAATTTGTTAAATTATTTCCGGATGTAACTGCAACTTCAGATAAAAGAGGAACTTTTTATACTAATGGACAAACTTTGGACATTGATGATTTTGGAGTATTTACTAATGGATATGCTGTTACGAAGTTTACCAATGTGAACTCAGATGGTACTGCAGCACAAAGAAATGATATTCCTGATACTGATTTTCCATTGTTTAGATTATCAGATGTATATTTAATGTATGCAGAAGCAACGTTAAGAGGTGCAGCAGCAGGGAATATGGCTACATCAGTTGAATTAGTAAATAAAATTAGAGCAAGAGCTGGTGCCGGTGTTATTACAGCTACTGATTTAACTCTTGATTTTATTTTAGATGAAAGAGCAAGAGAATTGTTCTGGGAATGTCATAGAAGAACAGATTTGATTCGTTTTGGAAAATTCACAGGAGGATCTAAAATATGGCAATGGAAAGGTGGCGTTAAAAACGGTAGTGGAACAGATTCTTACAGAGACTTAATGCCAATTCCTTCGACAGCTATTCAGGCAAATCCAACTTTAAAACAAAACCCAGGATACTAACTAACCTTATAAAATAATAATAAAATGAAAAATATATATAAAATTTTAATCGCATTCGTTGGCGTTTTAGCAGTATCATGTAATGCAGATGACGTAGAAAACAGACCAGTAATACAGCCGGTTACAGCACCAGTTTTACTTACACCAGAAAATAGTTTTAACATTGTTCTTTCAAAAGAAAATGAAAAAGAAATTGCTACAACAGTAATTTGGGATGATGCTAAATATGATGGTACTCAAACTGTTGTAAACTACACAATTGAAATCGCTAAAACAGGAACTAATTTTGCAGCTCCTACTGCAGTAACTACAACTACTGCGCGCTTCAGAGCATTGACAGTAGCGGAGCTAAATTCAGCTTTGGTTAATGGTGGATTTGTTGAGAAAGAAGAAAATAGTGTTGACATTCGTATCAAAGCAACTGTTGGTATTGGTGCAGAAGCGCAATATTCTAATTTTCATACAATCAAAGCTACGCCTTATCATACACCATTAGCAACTTCACACTGGTTAGTTGGTGCAGCTACACCTGGAGGATGGACTTGGGATGGAGATGCTGAAACAGAATTTCCTCTAGTAGTTGGTAAAACTGATGTTTACCAAGTAACAGTTGTTCTTAAAAGTGGAGAAGCTTTTAGAGAATTCTTAGGAAATAATTTTACAAGTAATGGTAACTGGGATGCAAGTCATAACTACACTTACTATTCAGGTTTAGGATATACTATCGATTCAGAATTGGTAAATGCTGGTGATGGTGATAGTAACTTTAAATACACTGGACCAACAGGACCAAGAGTTTTAAAAATTGATAATGGAGCAAAAACTATAACTTTAGAATAACTCTAAGAAACAATAACTTGAAAGGCTATCTTAGGATAGCCTTTTTTGTAGGCTGAATTTTTGAATTTCATAAAATTATATGTAAAACCATATAGTATTGGTAATTAAAACATAGGCCCATTTCACACTATTCAATGCGATTTATTTTGATATAATTGCTTTTTTCTGGAAAAGAAATGGAGTGTTTAAAATTGAAAAAATGGGTTCTGATAATGGTATGGAATTTAGAGCTAAGAATGATTGGGGCTTTAATTTAGGAGATGCAGGTGCAGTTCCTGGAGTATTAAAAGATGGAGGTGCTAACATTGGTACTGTAGAAGGAACTTACTTAATTACTCTAGATTTAATTAATCCAAGAAATTATACTTATACAATGGTTAAGCAATAAAATAGATTAAAAAAAAGAACTGTCAAAAGACTAGAAGTGGTCGGAAGAAATTCCGGCCACTTTTGTTTTATTCTTTATCGTTTTTCTTTGTGGGTTCGCAGTAGAGAGACTTCACACAGCAATTATGAACACTTCGTAGAGCGAGGCACAGCACTTCATAGAGATCTTTAGTTAGCATAGCAAAGAGTTTTTCTTAACTCTTTAAAAATTTCTTTAATTATTTGATTTGACAGCAACCGCAACATTTGCCAGTAGAAAGAGTGACCAAATTAATCCTTCATTTGTTTCCACAACATTGTATTTGCATCAAAGCAATAAAAAAAACTCGCCATCGGCGAGTTTTTTTTATTGCTTTATGTCTTATCTTGCAGGTGCAAAGTCATAAACATTTGTACAGCATCTACACTTTGCGTAGCTGCGGGTTTTTCTAGTTAAAACATACATATTTTTAATAAATTAAAATGCTTATCGTTGTAGAAACCAAAAACTTGTAGAAACCAAAAACCATTTCAAACGGAATGGTCTTTATTAATTTTGATTGTAATTAAATATTGCATCTGCATAATTGTTTACGCTAAATATATAAACGGTCTTATTGTGGAATTGTTAGTTCTCACAAAGTCTCACGCGTTAATAGTTACAACCTTATTTTTTTATCATAATCATTATTTCTATAAATTTCTAAAATTTTTTCCATATAGCTCACTATACGGTTACTGTCTATATTAAAATTGCTTAAATATTTAGTTATTTCTTTTAAAGCGTCCGAAAAATTCTTTAGTTCAACTATCTGAAAATTTTTATCGTTTTTCAAAATAATATAAGTAAAAGAAGGTGATCTATGAGAAAATAATCGATAAACACCATTACTATTATATCCTAGAATTTTTTTATCAAGAATTTCAATAATTGAAATTTTAGTATTCAAACTATCTAAATTTGATATTTCACCTTTTTTCATTAAAAAAGTACCAGCTTCCAGTTTTATTTTTTTTGCAATTTCGATCTCTTCTGTTTTTTGAGATGAACACGCAATACTGGATAATAAAAAAAGTATTAGAATTATATTTTTCATAATTTGTTTTTGAATTGTTTAATTTCTTTAAGTTGTTTAAATTGATTTGCAATTATTGTACCAACTGCTGTTGGTTTTGTTTCTTTATTGCCACCTAGAGCAGTGCTCAAAATATTGTCTTTTGTAGTATGTTGGATCTCGTGGCCAAAAGTAACTCCTAATAGCTCATAAAAACTCAAACCCTTTAATGAGTCATCTTTTAATGCTCCAGATTTCAAATCTTTTTCGACTTTTTCAATACTTCCTACATTTATGGTTATATCTGATGTTTTCAAAATTACATCTTGAAGTACTCCATCTAAATCAGTAGCTTCGTCAAAATAATTTTTTGTAATACCCATTTGTATTGATCCATCTTCATCAATAACAGCTTCTGAACTCGTATTTATACTCACAGTAATTTTTTGAGGATCTTTGACCAGTTTGTTAAACTGTTCTCTACCTTTTGCAGTACTTTGAAGTGCATTTCCAAGTCTTTTATCATCATCAGTTGCATATGTTGTATACCCACCTTTGCCCCCATTAGCAGTTGGATCATAAACCAACTGACCTGCTTTATTTCTCCAGTCATCGGCTTCCATTCCATCTGGGTCAATAAAAAACACAGGATTATTAAGAGCATATGTATATGGATTAAATCTTCGCGATTTCTCCGCTAATGGGTCAATATTCATCCAACGACCAAGTGCTGGATCATAATTCCTAGCACCATAATCATAAAAATTTAGTTTAGAACCTCCAATGTCATCATCTTGCAGTTCCTTCCCGTTGTACTTATACTTATTATCAATACCATTTATAGTAGTATTATATCCTTTTTGCAACAAACCAAAAGCATAATAATTATTTTCCTGAACAATTTCTGCGCTATTTACTGTACCATTATTGTCTTTGTCCTGGTAGCTTAATCTAATGTTTCCTAAATGATCTTTGTACTGGTAAATATAATTATAAGTTCCCGAATTATAGACTGCGTAGCCTTCTGATTGAGAAAACTGTTTTGGAGTAAGCGAATTGTTTTCATATATAAAACTACCGGCATAATCTGTACTCGCTCCCGTACTAACAGTTTTACGTTGTTTTGTTCCAGTTGCGTCATACCAATAATTAATAGTTCCTCCACCAATAGCTACGGTTGTAGGAAGGTTTAAATGGTTATAACTAATCGCTGTTATGCCTTTATTAGCGTCTGTTTGCATGTTTCCATTTGGATCGTATGTATATTCTATAGGCAAATTAACTTTATTATTAAATCCTTCTGTACTTCCTGAAGTATCTTCCACTTTATCAAGCTTGTTTCCTGTATAGGTATAAGCAAGGATGTCCATATTACCAAAAACTGTCGCATTAACATCTCTATGTCCTAGTCTTGTTAAGTTTTTGATATTCCCGTTTTTATCATAACTTAATATTTCATTATACCTTCCCGGGTTAAGTGTAGATCCATCAATAGCCTGAGTTAACCTGTTTAAATCGTCATAAGCATAAGTGTAATTTTTTAAACTTGTGTCAGTGTAGGCCGTTCTGGAAAAAGTCTGACTAATATTACCGTTAAACAAAGCTGTTCCTGAGGCTGGTGTATTGTAATTGATCTGAAAAGCAAACAAATTGTTTCCAATAGCATTCACATTATTAATATTCTTTAACCAACCACGAACATTATATCCAAAACTAACAGTTTGAAGACGAGATTGACTGATATTTCCTCCAACTCCTTTAGTGATTAATTGCCCTAAATTATCATAAATGTTATTAGCGATAAACTCTTGAAGTTGTGTATTAACTTTTTGTTTCTGAGTCAATAATCTTCCCACATGATCGTAGGTAAAAGCATCTATTATAATAACTGGACTTGTTATCCCTTTTTGATGTGTTGTAGTTGTTTCTAACGATCTTCCTGTAAAATCAAGCTGGCTTTTTAAGGTGGTTGTAATATCCAAGAAGTTGTTTTTGTTGTAGTTACAAATAGCTCTTCCTTTTGCATCATAATACGCTACATTGGTAATCCATTTAACAGGATTTGTATTCAATACACGTACTTTTGTTCCTGTTGCTAATCCTTTTGTATTAGTTATTGGTGTAATTCCATAAGATACAGCATTTGCAGCTGTACTTCCGTCTAAATCAAAATTATAGTCGTCATAATAATTGATTGTAAAAACATTAATATCTGTAGCAGATGGAAAAGAAACATTACTATAGTAAATAGTTGTACCATTAATTGTAGTTGCAGCTTGTTTTGTTTCAAATTTAGTTGCAGAAGCATTTGCTAAAGTTTGCACAGCGGCTCTCTTTACTGCAACTGTATTTGTGTAATCTCCTGTATATACTGGTCTTCCTAAAAAATCATATTTTATAAACAACCATTTATTAGAAGTTCTTAAATTACCATCTTGTGTTAAAATAGGTCTGTCTCCCTTATCATAAATAATATATTCCCAATCTTTACCGGGTAATTTTTTCTCTATTAATCTGTTGTATTGGTCATATCTGTATTGATATGCTAAGTTGTCTAATACGGTTTTGTCTAAAGTATCAGGAGTATAGGTTGTATTATTTAAAGCCAGATTCACTGTGAAAGGGGTATTAAATCCGGTTGAAGTCTTTCCTGTTAAATTGGTTAGTTTTAATTTTCCACCTACAATAGTAACGTTATAGTCTCCATTAGAAATTGTCCCTAAAGTCATATCTGGTAAAGTGCATGGTGAAGTAAGTAAATCTTGAGGAGTTGTGTTTAGCATTGAAGCATTGTAGCTTCCTGAAAAAACAACTTTAAGTACATTACTCACAATCGTTACTGTAACAGAACCTCCTCCTCCAGTCTGAGAAAAAACAGACTGATCAAATGATTTAGAAAAATTTGTATACCCAGTAGTTGTAGAACAAGCTACAGTACTAATTAATTTGTTTCGATTTATTAACGGAGGCAATACATAGGTAAGATTTCCGTAATCGTCATATACATATTGTGTATCATACGCTAATCCCCCATTAAAAGTTCTCTTTAGGATAATACGTCCTTCTTTATCTTTAAATTCCTGAGTTGTTTTATTATTCCCGTCGGTCGTTTTCCAGTTCTCATCTTTTGTGATGTTTTTGTATAATTGACCAACCGTATAGTTAGAAGTCAATAGTAAAGTAGGAACAGTTTCTGCATCAGCATTAAGAATAAAACCTACTTTATAAAGTCTAATAGTATCGGTAGCAGTATTTGTCTGATAATCTAATTTTATAGTATGCTTTTTTGACAATGACCAATCATCACCCGGAGCTGATTGTTCCATTATTCTATTTAAAGAAGAGGAATCAAATGTTTTTTGAGAAAACGGATTAGGCTTAATACTATTGATATCATTTGGAAAATTTGATACATAATAGCTATTGGTATTTACAAGAGCATTACTTCTATAAGAAGCTATAGCTCCTGTATTTTCCATATATGGCAGATATTCTTTATTTTGTCTTCCAATAGAATCGTAGGCAATATGTGTAATAATATCTTTATACAAAGGTGATGCCTTTATGGCAATGCTCTGTTTTGGCCTTCCTAATCCGTCCAAATAAGTAATATTTTCTATTACATCTTTATTATTTACGATTCCAGCTGTGCTGGTCATAGGCTTTTGAAACGTTCTTGTAAAAATATAATTTTCATTACTAAAAGTTAAAGGAGCATAAGCATCCGTTTGAGCAATTGATTTTGTTGTAATAAAAACCAATAATAGCGCGATATGTTTGATAATATTTTTCATCGTAGAAATTAGTTTTTATACTTATATTTATTCTCAGAAATCAAGTTTCCTTGTGCGTCTTTTACGAATTCTAATCTTCCAAAAAGATCATACGTATAATACATTGTATATCCTTTAGGATCTGTGATACTTGTGATTCCTATATTAGGATCATATGTATAAGTAGTAATCATATCATTAGGAAATGTTACTCTTAAATTATTAAGTGCTGTTCTTAGATTATCTTCAGAAGTGGCATCTTTGTCCAAATTTGAAAGATTCTGTACAGTAGCTGCATAACTATCAAAGAAAGCATAAGTGATGGTTTTTGCTTTTATTTCTGCAATGGGATATTGTTTATTGTATCCCCATATAAATACAGTTCTATAATCATCTTTTGTTTGAGTGTATTCAAGTAAATTTCCTTTTTCGTCATAATATGTAAGTTTTACTTTACTCTCTAAAGGATAGTTACCTTTACAGGCAAAAATCTCTGAAGGCATTGTCGCGCCGCCAGTGAATACCTTAAAATCTTTTGTGGCCGAGTTAAGAGTGTTTCCATTTTTTATAGTCTTCGTTTGAACCAACTCTTGTATTCTATTAGCATTGTAAAGATTTGTCATTGGAGTACTAGAACCATTAAATTGGCTAGAATAAGATTTAGTTTCTGCTATAGTATTTCCACCAGAATCAACACGTGATATTTGCGTTGGCAAATCATTTATATTACTAGAAGTATATTGATAATCTTCTGTACTTACCAGACTTTGTCCTCCAAGATATTCGGTGGTTGTTTTCTTTTTCAGTAAATATGATTTAGAGGTTAAAGTGTAAAATCTATAAAATAACATATCGCCTGTATTTGCGGGTGTGAAGCTTGTGGCTGCTGCGTTTAAGTAACAAAAAGTTTTGCTAAATACAACTCCTGTTACAAGTCTTGGATCTGAATTTTCCTGGTATTCATATATTTCACTTTTTAGAAGATTATTATTAGCATCAAACCATTTTTCATAAATAGGTTTCCCCCATAAACTATTTTCCTCTGGTATTGAAGGGTATTTATCTATTGTGTTTATATAGGTGGGCCTATTATAAGCATATTCTTTTCTTCCTTTAGATACATTATTCTCTAAATTGGTTACAGAGACATAACCATAAATTGGCGATGAAAAATTTGCCACTTGAGTAGATAAAATTGGAGCCGATGATAATACATTTAAAGGCCTAAAATTCTGGCCTGTTGGTGGAATATAAGAAGGATTTGCCTGTAAGTAATAAGTATTATTAAAATATGTACTTGGAGGATTGAAGCTTACATTTTCACAACCAGGACTATATGTACTTTGTACTACAAGTGTAACATCGGCAATTGCAGCAGGTGAGCTAAAACTATAGTCATTGGTTATGTTTACTATTGTACCCTGATCATAAGCATACTTGTTCTCGATCAATGTACTGGTATTAATATCTTTAATAGAAACTTTATCCAAACGCAATCCTGCATTATAACCATACTCAAAGGAATGGGTTCCTCCTGTTGGGTATTGCACTGTTTTTAGCATAAAAGCTTTTGCTTTAACAGGATCAGAATTTCTATTGGCTGGCGATTGACACGATGGTAACAATCTAGCATTTCCAAGTGCTCCATTAAAATACCCCCAGTTGTCTCGGGCAAAAGAAAGTCTTCTTGGGAGTGTTAAAGTATACTCGTCATTGTATGTGAACATATAAGGTGGTAAAGCTTCATTATTAATATTTAGTTCAGTCACACTGTTTAAGCGTAATCGCTTATTATCGTTACTGGCAGTATAAGCAGGCAAATAAGAGGATACTTGCATGTCTGAAGTAAAGTAGGAATAATTTAAATTAAATTTTTTCAATATTTTATTATGCCATTTATCCAGAATTTCAATTTTATCAATCACTTTGGCATTGTCATACGTTTCACTAGTGAATACATTGTACTTGTCTACATCTTCTCGATTCGAAGTTCCATTAAAAGAAATTTTTATTTTACTGGAATTAATTTCACTCAATACAAATGTTTTTACTGAGGCCCTGCTTAAATTTGATTGTAGTGACGTACCTGTTAAGAAAGCTTCTTTTGCACAAAGACCATTCACATCCCCAACACTGGTTGCATAAGTATATGTTTCATCTGTTGTATATTCATATGAGTAATTGTGCTGATTATAAGCAAATGTTACTTCTTCTTTAGTTAGAGGATTGTAAATTCGGGTTAAGAACCAACCAGTAACTTCTTGTTTTTTAAAAAGCAGGTCATCTGTATTGTATGCATAATTGAAGTTTGTTTCTCTTAAATTATTTTGTCCAAAAAAATATTGAATACCATCCGGTGTTGTAAGTACCCATTCTTTAATGATTGTTCTGTTTTCTGATTTATTAGGAAATAAATTATCAGTTCCCAGAACTTTACTAATTTTTATATCTTGCCTTTTTGGAAAGAAAACAGGAGCCACATCATCTGTGGTTACCCCATTTTGAAACATGAATTTTCCCGAGTAACCATTAAAATTAAAATAAAACACATCGGGTTCTAAATCAGCTATACCACCTTTGTACATATTATAATTTTTAATCTGGAAGTATTCGCAACCATAACTTAGATCTGTTATTCCCTTTGATTGCCTTAATCCTCCAATATCAATTGAGTTTGACGGACCACCAAGCAATACCGTCATATCATCAAAATCACTTTTTCTTTTTTTAGGAGCGCTTTCATCCATAATACCACGTACTACTCTGGTAATTGACCCTCCAGCAATAAGATTCCATCCTAATCCGTAAGATGAAGCAACTTCATCGACCTTAATTCCTCCAGCTCCGTAATTGTAAGCTACAGGAAAGCTTATACCTGGTTCATTAATAGTATAAATTGGAACCGTTACATCTGGTCTTCCTCCTGATATATTAATTGGTGCATCTGTATATTTTATCATACTAAATGCAGTTGGAGAAGGCAAAGTTACTTGCGGAGCAGTAGTAGATATAGCTGATTGCGCTAAAGCAATTTGAGAAGAGGTTAAAAAAACAAGAACGTATTTATATTTCGTTATATGTCTTAAGTAATTCACTTTTAAGATTTTTTTCATTAATTTTTTTATTTTGCTGATTATTATGTTTTTAAAATATTGTAGATGATTTAAAGGGATTCAATTTTTAATATTTAAAGAAGAATTGGCTTTGATTCACCTATCAGTAGGAATATATTTTTTAATAGAATTAATAGGGGGATTAGAAAAGTGCAAGTGTAATAATTTGTTTTTATTTATTTGCGGATTTTTCACGAGTAAATGTTAACAAAATTAAGATTTTGTTAACATTCTAAAAGCTATAAATCTTACAAATCGAATTACTCAATTGAAAATTACTACACTACTAATATAAGGCTATAGTGAAGCAGCAAATAATAATAATAATAGACTTCATTACGATAGTTAAAACTATATGATTAATCTAATAATATGCCCCAATGCGTTGGGCGTATATGATCGCGTTTCATTCTATGCTGGTTCAATTTTTAACATTAGAATTTTATGCATTCTGAATCCTGAAGGCATAGCCTAATTTTTTCTTTTCTTTTATAATTTAATAATATTTGGTGTTTAAATATTTTAAAGTGATAACTTTTTAGCTATTTTTTTATTGGTATCGTTATTTGTTAACACTATAACGTTGTAGTCTAAGTTTTAAAAAGCATGCTGTTAATCGGTAAGGTATTTTTTATATTTTTAAAATGTTAACAGCAGTTTTTGATGCTAAATGCACTAAGTTTTTATGATTTATTTATCTGATTAGTTTGTAGTTGCAAATACAAATCAAAGGATTCTTAAATACAGGTTGCGCAACCTTCGACCGAGCCTGAAATTGATGTCACTAAAAGATGATTTTGAACAACCAAAAAGCGGAAGTCGAAAAGCTAATGAGTAGACAAACAAAAAACTTAAAATTTATTAAAATGAAAAAGATTAGTTTAAAAAATATTAGTGAAGGTTTAAAAAGAGATGAAATGAGAATGATCCAAGGTGGTTCTGGTTGTGGAGCTCCAGCAGGAAGTCACTGTTATCTAAATCATGGAATTTTTAACTGTGCCCCGGCTTTAAGATGTGTTCCTAAACCAGAATATTCAGGAGATATTTATAACGGAATTTGCGTATAAACTATTCTTTGTTCTATAAAGAAAGTGTGTTTTGAATTGACAAAAAAAGACAGTTCAAAAAACTAATAAATAAAAAGACTATGCTATAAGTGAAATTATAGTATAGTCTGTTTTTTAATCTCATCACATGAATAAAATAGTATTACTAAACTGCTATCTGGGAAAACTGCCATGGTATTTTGATTTTTTTCTGAAATCCTGCGAATCCAATCCAAGTGTTGACTTTATTGTTTTCTCAAATGATGAAGAAAAGAGAGCGCTTCCGGGAAATGTAAAAATGATAAAATTTTCATTAGAAACGTTTAATTCTCTTGCCTCACAGAAGCTTAATCTGGAAGTTAAAATTAATAATGCCTATAAGATTTGTGATTTTAAACCCGCTTTTGGAGTTGTTTTTCAGGAGGAAATTTCGAGCTATGACTTTTGGGGCGTTTGCGATATCGACCTTGTTTTTGGAAGAATCAGAGAGTTTATGACAGAAGATTTACTTGATAATTATGATGTGATCTCAGTCAAAGATTCTTTTCCATCGGGATATTTTTTGCTTTTTAGAAACAACGAAATCATAAATAATCTGTTCAAAAAAAGTAAAGATCATAAACTCATTTTTACATCAAATGAGAATTATTGTTTTGATGAATGTGGAGGAGCTTATGACGAAGTAATTTCAGGAATAAATATTCTGGATGTGCCTACAAAAACAGAAAGCATACATCATGTTTTGGTTAAAGAACAAAGTAATATCAGAGTTCATTTTGATTTATTTATAATCGAAGGAACACCGGGAAAAATAAAATGGGAGAATGGGATTTTAAGTTATAAAAATGAGTATGAAGTTCTATTGTACCATTTTAGCAGTTATAAGAACAACGTTTTTTCGAATATGAAAAAATGGAAAAAAATACCAGAGTGCTTTTACATTGATAGATACAATATAAGAAAGTATTCAAATTACGGCATCTCCGCCAAATGGACGGACAGTATAAAGCCAAATCTTAAAAAAATTCTTTTGAGAATAGATATGTCTTGTTCTAAGTTTTTGAATATAAAACCAATGCTAACTATAGAAAAAGGCAAATATTCATATATGAATAGAGATATTTTTATTGGCAAAAATGATAAAGAACAAAATTATGTATGTTATCAGGATAACGAAAATCAATTTGATTTAATCAAAATGATTTTTCATGCGAAATACTTTTTTAACGCACATACCAAACAATATTATAAAGATGAAAAAAACAGTTTCTCTGAGGTATTGCTTGACGGAAACTTAATTAAATACTCCAAATCATAAATTTCATGAAAATAATTCAATCATTTTGGTCGCAAAACCTGACAGATCCATTAGCTGAAAATTATGGATGGCTTTCAGAACCTCATAATTGGCTAAGCTGGATATTAAGTGCTAATCAATTAGCCAAATTTTATGAAGTAGAATTATATACAGATCAAAAAGGATATGAAATATTAATAGATAAGCTTCAATTGCCTTATCATAAAGTTCATGTGGTTTTGGATGAACTCAATCATTATCACAAAAGTCTTTGGGCAATGCCTAAAATTAAGACTTATAGTCTTCAAAACGAGCCTTTTTTGCATGTTGACGGAGATGTATTTATCTGGAAAGAGTTTTCGGATGATTTATTAAGTGGTGATTTTATTACTCAGAATTTAGAAATTACAACCGAATATTATGAAGAAATGTGGAAGGATATCTATCCTAATTTAGTTTTTGTTCCCAATGAAATGAAGGATTACATCAATAATCATAATAATTATGCCTACAATATGGGGATTATAGGAGGTAATAATTATGATTATTTCAAGAAATATGCAGCCATTTCTTCTGATTTTGTGGATAATAATAAATCGGTTTGGAATTCGATTAACGGGTTTAATTTCAATATTTTTTTTGAGCAAGTATTGTTTTACAATATGGTAAAAGAGTCTTCAGAGAAAGTTAATTGCATGTTCTTGGACACTCCAAATGATAATAATTATATTGGATTTGGAGATTTTGACAAAGTGCCTAATCAAAAAAGCTATCTGCATTTATTAGGGACTTATAAAAAAAGTGTGAGTATTTGCAATAATCTGGAAACTTATGTAATCAAAGAATATCCGGAATATTTTGAACGCTTAAGAAAATTGTTTCCCAAACATTTTTTACACTATAATATGTCTTTTGATTCCTCTAAAAATCTGGATTTGAAAAACGAATTTAAATCGCAAAATGCTTTCAATACAAAACAAGAATTTTCAAGAGAGTATATTATAGGAAGAAATTTTATGGCGTTGGAATTTCCACAAGAATTTGATGATTTAATTGCTCAAAACAGAGCTTTTGAATTATTGAAATTATCTGAGGTTGTAATAGGAGATGTTTTCAACGAAGAATTAAATGAAAATTTAAGATCTGTTATTGTGCCTGAATTGGGAGATCTGATGTCGCGTTTAAGCATAGACGAAATCGATGAATTGATTTTACAGGAATTAGACAAACCAATACTTTACGACGAGCTCATTGTTAATATGACTGCTTATTTAGAAGAGGATGTAGACGAACAGGGAAGAATAGATTTTATTGAATTGATTCAGAACCGAATCCGATTTTTTCTAGTGGAGAAAGTGCTTTTTTTAAAAATAATGGTTGAAGAAACAAATTTAATTCCATCAAAATGACAGACTTTTTTTATTTGAAAAAATATCTTCAGGAACATAAATATTATCAATTCGAAGAGAAGATATTGTTTGAATTAGAATCACATCCTGATTATCCAAGTTTAGTAGCAATTGTTGATGTATTCAATTATTATGATATCGAAAATATCGCAGCAAGAATAGATCAAAATGAGCTGATAAATTTGCCTCAAACGTTTCTTTCGGTTTTTTGCACCCATACGGGAAATGAAATTGTTTACACAAAAAAAAGAGGACAGAATTTCGAAATTCAATTTGCAAATGGTTTTATTCAAAAGCTTTCCAGAACGGAATATCTTGAAGGATGGAACGGAATGATTGTAGCTATTGAGGAAAATGAAAATAATGAGATAGAAAGTAATGTCTTTTCTCAAAATATCCGTTTGTTTCTATTTGGTATTTGCATCATTGCGTTATTACATATTTACAATATAAATTTATCAAACCCCGTTTTGTCAATCAGTTATGCCTTAACCTCTTTTGCGGGATTATTGATTAGCATTTTTTTAGTTAGAGAAGATTTAGGTTTTAATGATGTTTCAGTTTCCAGAATATGTCAGTCGTCAAAAAAAACAAGTTGCAAAGAAGTACTCTCGTCTAAAGGAGCAAAAATCTTTGGTAATTTAAAGCTAAGTGATGTATCACTAATTTACTTTTCTGTTTTAACTATTTTTTCCATTTTCACAGTATTTACAGATAGTTTTGTTATTTATGGCTGGTTAGAATTGTTTAGTATTCCTGTGTTGTTTTACTCCGTTTTTGCTCAATATTTTATCGTAAAAAAATGGTGTGTTTTGTGTTTGGGTATTGCATTTGTATTGATATTTCAGATTTTATTAGTTTCAATTTACGGTTTTAATACAGCAATCTTGAGTTTAACAGTTTTAAAGAAAGTCATTCTATTTTTGTTTGTTTTTGCATTGGCAAGTTTTGCTTTTTTAGAAATTAAAAGATTGGTAAAACAAGGTTTGGTTAATAAAAGTATCGAAGTAAAATACAATCAAATCAAACGAAAATATCCTGTTTTTAAAGCCTTAGTAAATAATGACGAAAGTATAAATCAGTATACTTTAGAAGAGATGGAAGCAATTGTAATAGGCCAGGATAATGCCCCAATTGAGCTCAATGCAGTTCTTAGTGCTTCTTGTATGCATTGCCACAAAGTCTATCAAAACTTAATAAAATTGTGGAATAAAAACCCGGAGCAATTAAAAATAAAACTTGTTTTTAATATAAACGCAGAGAATGTAAACAATCCCTATAATATTATTTATAAGCAGGCGGTTAGCTATTACCTTTCTGGAGATCATGACAAAGTGATGGCGTTATTGCATGATTGGCACATAGAGAGAATAGATTTTGAAATGTGGAAATCACGATGGATAAATGAGCAATCTGAAATAGGAACAGCAATAATACAACATCAATACCATTGGTGTCTTGAAAATAAAATTTTTCACACTCCTGCAATTATTTTAAACGGGCAACTGCTGCCAAACGAGTATGAAGTCCACGAACTCAATTTTTTTATTGATAATTTAATAAAAGAGAAAACCCCAGTACTTTGAAAATAAAACCATTCCCTTTTTATAAACAGCCGGATGCTAAGGATTGCGGCCCAACTTGTTTACGAATTATCGCAAAATATTATGGAAAAGTAATTGAACTTCAGCAAATACGTAATCTTTCTGAAACTACTCGTGAAGGCAGTACTTTACTGGGATTAAGCGATGCTGGAGAAGCCTTAGGATTTAGAACTCTTGGCATAAAAAACAATTTTGAGACATTAAAAAATGAAATGCCTTTACCATGTATTGTTCATTGGAATAATCAACATTTTGTGGTGGTTTATAAAATGAAACAAGACAAGGTTTATGTATCTGATCCTAGTCATGGATTAATAATATATTCTAAGGAAGAGTTTATTAAGTTTTGGATTGGCAAAAATGCACATGAAAAAACAGAAGAAGGTATTGCACTTTTATTAGAACCAACACCGGAGTTCTACAAAAACGAATGGGATGCCGAAAATTCTAAAAGAAGCTTTAGTTATTTAACAAAATATCTGTTTCGTTATAAAGGTTTAGTAATTCAGTTAATAGTTGGATTGGCGGCCGCAAGTTTATTTTCGTTATTGTTTCCGTTTCTTACCCAAAGTATTGTTGATGTAGGGATTCAAACTCAGGATTTAAACTTTATTTATTTAATTCTTTTAGCTCAATTAATGCTTTTTGCCGGTCAAACAGCGATCGAAGTCCTTCGTTCCTGGATAATGCTGCATTTGAGCACGAGAATTCATATTTCATTGGTTTCTGATTTTTTTATAAAACTCATGAAATTACCAATTAGTTACTTTGACAGCCGCATGACTGGCGATATAATGCAGCGAATAGGAGATAACCGCAGAATTGAACAATTGTTAACCGGCAGCTCACTCAACGTAATGTTTTCGCTGCTAAATCTGGTAGTATTTAGCTTCGTTCTGGCTTTTTATAATCTTCAATTGTTTTTGGTGTTTTTAGTAGGCAGTATGGCTTATCTGGCGTGGATTTTATTTTTTCTGAAAAAACGAAAAGAACTGGATTATAAGCGTTTTTCGCAAGTTTCAAATGAACAGTCAAAAGTCATGGAACTTATAAACGGAATGCAGGAAATTAAAATGCACAATGCCGAAAAACAAAAACGTTGGGGATGGGAATTTGTCCAAATACGTCTTTTTAAAGTCAACATGCAATCTCTTACGCTGGAGCAATGGCAATCTGTTGGGTCAAATTTTATTAATCATCTTAAAGATTTACTGATTACTTTTTTTTCGGCAACCTTAGTTGTCAAAGGAGAGTTGACATTAGGAATGATGATGTCTGTTCAATATATTATTGGGCAGTTAAATAATCCGTTGATGCAAATGGTAAGTTTTGTACGCTCTCTTCAGGATGCCAAAATAAGTTTAGAGCGTCTGGGCGAAATTCATGATAAAGAAGATGAGGAAGATTTATTGAATCCTAAGATCCATGATTTAGGGCATTCAGATATCTGTATTAAGAATTTATCTTTTAGATATACTGGAAATCCTAATTATGTTCTGGAAGATTTAAACTTATTTATACCCAAGCAAAAGACCACTGCTATTGTAGGAACCAGTGGAAGCGGTAAAACAACTTTGCTAAAACTTCTGATGAAATTTTATGAACCTAATATGGGTGAGATTCTTCTTGAGAATATGAAATTCAATACTATTTCGCCAAGTGCCTGGAGAGGAAAATGCGGCGTTGTTATGCAGGACGGATTTATTTTTAATGATACAATTGCCAATAATATTGCGGTAGGCGATGATTATGTAGACAAAAAAAGACTTTTGCATGCGATAGAAACGGCTAATATTAAGGACTTTATCGAAAGTTTGCCATTATCCTATAATACACAAATAGGAAACGAAGGAACCGGAATTTCAGGCGGACAAAGACAACGGCTTTTGATTGCAAGAGCAGTTTATAAAAATCCGGATTATTTGTTTTTTGATGAAGCAACTTCTTCGCTTGACGCCAATAATGAAAAGGTAATTATGGAAAATCTGAATCAATTTTTGGTTGGAAAAACCGCAGTTATTATCGCACATCGATTGTCGACCGTAAAAAATGCAGATCAGATTGTAGTTCTTGAAAAAGGTAAAATAGTCGAAATAGGAACGCATAAAGAACTTGTTCGCGCTCAGAAAAACTACTACGAATTAGTGAAAAATCAATTAGAATTAGGGAGTTAAAAACTCTGTAAAATAAGATCAAATGACATCAAAAAATGTTTTAGATGATATAGAATTACGTTCTGAATCAGTTCAGGAAGTACTGTCAAATCCGCCTGCGTGGATTGTTCGTTATGGAATTTCCATCATTTTTGTATTAATAATAGCGTTCGTTATAGGTTGTTGGTTTGTAAAATATCCAGATATAATAAATGCAAAAGCCGTAATTACTTCGCATCATCCGCCGGAGCGATTGGAATCTAAAGTTAATTCTAGAATTGCTAAATTATGTGTTGAAAATTCTTCAAAAGTCAAAAAAGAAACTGTAGTTGCAATTTTAGAAAGTACAGCAAATTTTGAAGATGTTTTAAAATTGGATAAAATTGTAGCTTCAATTTCTTCTGATTATCAAGCGTTTTATTTTCCCTTTAAGGAAATGAATAATTTAGAATTAGGCGATATTCAATCTTCGTTCAGTCAGTTTCATAAAGCGTATATTGAGAATGAACTCAATCAGAAACTTCATCCTTATTCCGAAGAAATAAGTGTGGGCAAAAGCTCGCAAACAGAAAATGTAAATAGATTGGCGGCTTTGTACGAACAGCAAAAACTGGAAAAAATAAAGCTGAATTTAAGTGATGTTCAATACAAAAGATCTTTGCAATTGTTTGAGAAAGGTGTGATTTCAAAATATGATTTAGACATTCAAAAAGGGAATAATTTGCAGGCGAAGCAAACTTATGATCAGACGAATTCTGCAATTTCACAACAAAAAGAAGCGATAAATCAAGCGAGAAAGCAAGTTGTAGCAAGCCTGATTTCGCAAGAAAAAGCAGATGTTACGACTTTAATTTCCTTGTTTCAGGCTTTAGACGAATTGAAAAAAAGTATCCATGTTTGGAAACAAAACTATTTGTTTGTGGCAACTTATGATGGAACTTTTAGATTTCAGAATTCATGGAAAGAAAATCAACTTATAAAAACCGGAGATTTATTTGCAACAATATTACCAGAAAATCAAGGAGAATACTTGGGAAATCTAAAAGTTCCTTTGCAGAATTCAGGTAAAATTCAGATCAATCAAAAAGTATTAATTAAGCTGGATAATTTCCCTTATCAGGAATACGGAATGCTGGAAGGACGCGTTCAGTCGATGTCAACAATTACAGACAAAGACGGGAATTATTTTATAGAAGTAGCAATGCCAAAAGGACTAAAAACGACTTATGGCAAAGAGATAAAATTTGATAAAGAATTAACCGGCTCCGCAGATATCATTACTGAGGAAATGCGCTTGATTGAGCGAGTTTTTTATCAATTCAGAAAATTAGTACAGAGATAAATAACTATTTGTTAAATAAATAGAACTAAAAAAGCACACTTTGCAATTTCATTTTCTGTCTGAAAAATATCCTTTTTTGAATAATTCTCTCCTTTTTGAGATAAAGTTTTGAACACTACAACGTTTGCGCGAGGTCATTTCGAAAACGCTATAGTGGATTTACGATTTATCGAATACCTTTATTAATTATCTCATTTTTTGCTTTAATACACATTACTTAAATTATGAAAAAAACTTTACTTTTATTTTTCCTTTTGTTATCAGCAATTACATTTGCACAGCAACAAACGGTTACTTACAGTGTAAGTCCATCAACTTTTGACGAGACTGCTTCCATAACCATTACAATTAATGGAAACAGTGTTAACGAAAGTACCTGGGGAGTTACAGATCACTCACTTTATCTATGGGCGTGGGCTTTTGATACCAATGATACTACTCAAAAAGGAACACCTGATAATGGTGGTTGGGATGCATCCAGCGATGCAAGTAAATTTACATACAACTCAGCTTCGGATACTTATACTAAAACAATTACGCCAACAACTTATTATAATATAACAGGAATTGGTAAAATTGGTTTTTTGGTTAAAGCAAAAAACGGAACCGGTGATAAAAAATCACAAGATATTCTGGTTGAAGTAGGATCTTTTCAGGTAACATTAACGGCTCCGGCAGAAAATAGTACTACGATTTTAGCTTCGGGAGCAAGTTTTAATATTGCAGCAACAAATACAAACGGAGCTGCAAGTTATTCATTGAAAGCTAACGGAACTGTTATTAATACAAATGCAAGTACATCAAGTTATTCTTATACAGCAACTAATGTTGTAAGCAATCAAAGTTATGAGTTAATTGCAACTCAGGGAACAACGACAATCTCTAAAAAGTTTTCGGTTGTTGTAAATCCAAATACAGTTTCAGAAAATATGCCTGCGGGTTTAGTTGACGGAATTAACTATAATGCTTCTGATGCTACAAAAGCAACTTTGGTTCTCGATGCGCCATTAAAAGACTTTGTTTACGTTGCCGGAAGTTTTAATAATTGGCAGCCTTCATCGGCGTATGCCATGAAAAAAGATCCTACTTCAGGGAAATTCTGGTTAGAATTAACAGGTTTAGTTTCCGGCATAAATAATACGTATCAATATTGGGTAGTTGAATCTACTCCAATTGCAAATTCGCCTTCTTTGGTAAAAACAGCAGATCCATATTCAACATTGGTTTTATCGCCTTTTGATGATTCTGGGATTCCTGCAGCTTCATACCCAAATATACCGGCGTATCCGGCAGGACAAAATTTTGAAGTTACGGTTTTGAAAACTGGACAAACACCATACAATTGGAAAGTGACAAATTTCACAAAACCTGCAAAAGAAAAATTAGTAGTTTATGAAGTTTTGGTTCGTGATTTTGATGCCAATAAAAATTATCAAAGTCTGATTGACAGAATCGATTATTTTAAAAATCTTAAAATAAATGCAATCGAATTAATGCCGGTAATGGAGTTTGAAGGTAATGAAAGCTGGGGGTATAATACTTCATTTCATATGGCTTTGGATAAATTTTACGGAACTTCAGATAAGCTAAAAGAGTTTATTGATTTATGTCATGAAAACGGAATTGCTGTAATTCTTGACGTTGCTTTAAATCATGCTTTTGGCCGTAATCCTATGGTTAGAATGTGGATGAATGATCCTGATGGAGACGGTTTTGGTTCGCCAACAGCTGAGAATCCTTATTTTAATACTGTTGCAAAACACAGTTATAGTGTTGGAGAAGATTTTAATCATCAATCGCTAAAAACACAAAATTATGTAGATCGTGTAATCAAACAATGGATTGAAGAATATAAAATTGATGGTTTCCGTTGGGATTTAACCAAAGGATTTACACAAGCTTGTACAGCATCAGATGAAGCTTGTACAAATGCATATCAACAAGACAGAGTAGATATCTTAAAGAAATATGCTGATTATTCGTGGAGCCTTGATCCTACACATTATACCATTTTTGAACATCTTGGAACTGATGCCGAAGAGAAAGAATGGGCAAATTACAGAGTTACAGAAACACCTAGTAAAGGAGTTATGATGTGGGGAAAAATGACAAATCAATACAATCAATTGTCAATGGGATATGCTACAAGTAGTGATATTTCAAGAATGGCAAGTGCTAGTCGTGGTTTTACCGCAAACAGATTAATGGGTTATGCAGAAAGTCATGATGAGGAGCGTTTGATGTACAAAAATGTTCAATACGGAGCTTCAAGCGGATCTTATAACGTGAAAACATTAAATACAGCTTTGTCTAGAATGTCTGCAATTGGTGCGGTTTCATTGCTGGTTCCTGGTCCAAAAATGATTTGGCATTTTGGAGAACTAGGTTGGGACAGTTCTATTTTTACTTGTAATAATAACACTGTAAATACAGATACAGATGCTGCTACCGGAGATTGTAAATTAGATACAAAACCACAACCTCAATGGGTAAATAATTGGTTAGGAAATGCAAATAGAAGCAAGATTTATAATGATTGGGCAAAAATGATTAATCTTAAAACTACAGAACCTGTGTTTTTGGGAACTTCTACTATTTCAAGTCCAAATTCATTGAGTATCAATATAAAAATCAAGAACGATAATCTGACTTCGGCACAATTAAAAGACGTTGTGATTCTGGCTAATTTTGATCTTACAGCAAAAAATGTTGCGACAGGTTTTCCATATGCAGGAAATTGGGTGAACTTAATGGATAACACCACTATTGTGGTTACAGATGTAAATGCAACTATAAGTATTCCAGCTGGTGAATATAGAATTTATGGTAACAAACAGGCAAATTTAGCAATTGAAGATTTCGAAAAAGGAAACGTGGTTAGTTTGTATCCAAATCCGGTTGCGAACTACTTTACCTTAGATATTGCAACAACCAAAGTTCAGGTTTATGCCATTTCAGGTCAATTGGTAAAAAGTTTTGTAACACACGGAAATTTAGATTTTCAATTTGGAGTAAGCGATTTAAAAACAGGAATATATATTGTAAAAGCTTTTGACGAGAATGATAATGTTCGAGTAGCAAAGTTTATTAAAAAATAACTTTTAGAGTATAATTTTTATAGTCTCAAAAGTCTAATGTTTGGTTTTGTTTAGTAATTAAAAAGGGTTGTCTGGAAACAGACAACCCTTTTGAGTTAAAGTGTATTTCAACTTATCTTTTTTTGTGATTATACTCGCCAATTACCGCGAAATAACCAAAAGTTCCTAATCCTAAAACAATTAACGGAGTAAGAATAAAAAGAATAATGATGCCAAATACTAAATCATCTTGTTGATCTGATAATAATTTAGGTAAGCCAAATTCAAACACGCAAAAGTAAGCAGCGGCAACTGCTAAAATAACCCATAAAACGCCTAAAGCCTGTTTGATTGTATTCATGTTCTAAAATGTTAAAGATGATTAATTTTATTTTTGTTGTCTATATAAACCATTCCAATTATAAAACAGACCGAAGCAATAATAATAGGATACCAAAGTCCGTCAAGATAAAATTCGCTTTTTCCGGCTGCTTTTGAATGCGTTACAAAGTAAGTTGAGATTGCCGGCAGTAAACCTCCAAAAATTCCATTTCCTACATGATAAGGAAGTGACATTGAAGTATATCTGATTTTAGCTGGAAACATTTCAACTAAAAATGCGGCAATTGGACCATAAACCATTGTAACAAATAAAACCTGAATAAAAACTAAAAAAATTAAAGTCCATTCATCGCCGGAATTGATATTTATAGTGATAGTGCTTTGAGATTTTTTCTTATCAGCAAAATCTGTTCTCTTTTCGATATACGAAGTTCCATCCGTATAGGTTTTTGAAATAGTGGTAATTATGTTATTATTTTTTGCTGTTTCAACATTTTGTGTGGTTTGTTCTATAATTTCGGTTTTGTAACTTACATCCGTTGTATTGTACATCATTTTATAGATAGGTCTGTAGAATAAAATGGCAAGCAGCATTCCGCCCATCATAATATATTTTCGTCCAACTTTGTCGCTCAGCCATCCAAAAACAATAAAAAACGGTGTTCCAATTAAAAGTGCAATTCCTAATAATCCATCAACTTGAGACGAATCTATATTCATTACAGTTTTCATGAAACTCATAGCATAAAATTGTCCCGTATACCAAACAACGCCTTGTCCCATTGTAGCGCCAAACAAGGCGAGTAATACAAATTTTAGATTGTATCGATTGCCAAAACTTTCTTTTAACGGATTTGTGCTCGTCTTTCCTTCTTTTTTTGCTTTGGCGAAGACAGGAGATTCGTCCATATTTTTCCGAATCAGATACGAGATTCCAACCATGGCAATAGAAACCCAAAACGGAACACGCCATCCCCAGGAATCAAAAGCTTCGGCCGAAAGCACATTTTTAGTAGCGAGAATCACCATTAATGAGATAAAAAGACCAATTGTAGCGGTGGTTTGAATCCAGGAAGTCCAATATCCTTTTTGTCCAACGGGAGCATGTTCTGCAACATAAGTAGCTGCGCCGCCATATTCGCCGCCAAGAGCAAGTCCTTGTAATAAACGAAGAATTAAAACGAGTAAAGGCGCAAGAAAACCAATAGTTTCATAACTAGGAATACAGCCAATTAAAAATGTAGAACCTCCCATTAATAATAAAGTCGCCATAAAAGTATATTTCCGACCAATTATATCTCCGAGTCTTCCAAAAAATAAAGCTCCAAAAGGACGAACTACAAATCCCGCGGCAAAAGTGGCTAACGTAGACAAAAAAGCCGCAGTAGGATTGTCGCTTGGAAAGAATTTGGTGGAAATTACAACAGCTAAACTTCCAAAAATATAGAAATCGTACCATTCAATCATTGTTCCCATTGAGGAGGCCGAAATTACTTTCCAAATGCCTTTTGTAGAATTTTTACTCATAAAATATTTTATGTTTTTGGTAATTAATTGAATAATTAAGTAACATTTTGCTAATATATGAGATATTTTTTTATTTGTTCAATACTTTTTTAACAAAATTAGATCGATTATTGACTTGCTTGATTTTTACTGTTAAGTTTTTTTCTAAAGAAGTATATTTGGTGTGTTTTTTAAACAATTTATGAATTGATACTAATGAAAAAAGAAATTGGTTTGTTGTTTCTTGTCTTGCTTTTAGCTTCATGCGAAAGTCAGAAAAAAGTGATTTCTAATGAAAATCTGTGTAAAGTTACAGTTGTTCCGTCTTCGGAAGATTTTGGATCCTTTTATAGAGGGATTGATTCTACTGATTTTTTTAAAAATGAACTTGCGAATTTTAATAATCTAAACGAGGGAGTTTTATATTATAAAAGACAAGATGGTTTACCGAATGGTAGTTTTTTTGTCTTAAATATTGATGATGATTATTGTGCTTCACACGAAGGCATAAACTTTAATAAAGATACAAAGGTGTCTTTGGAAGACAAAAACAAGCTGAACAAGATATTGAGATTATTAAAAACCGAAGATTATTATCAAAGTTGTTCAAAGGATTTAGGGCATGTGACAATTCATTTATTAATGATAAAATCTAAGGATAAAAAAGTTCAATGTTTCTCTTTTAATGGTTTTCCTTCTCAAGTAGAAATATCTAACGAAAATTTTAAATTAACGCAGCAAGTCTTTGATATAATTATTAGAAATTTTTATAAGAAATAGTAAAAGATGTTTGTGATTTATTGGCTTCAAAAACACAAAGAAAAAAACACTAGTTTTGCAGCACAATTTTAAAACAGAAAATGGTTGTCATATTGCATAAATATTGACATTAAAAGGGAATTTGGTGTAACTCCAAAACTGTCCCGCAGCTGTAAGCTCATTAACTGAAACCCTTTAATACGTCACTTTTCATTTTTTGAAAGGGAAGGCTGGGTGTAGGGAGCAAGTCAGAAGACCTGCCATTTTTATAGTAATAAATAGCTTTCGGGGATTGAAGCTTGAATTAAAACCAATACTTTTTCACTCTATGTGATAATGGTATTGTTTGGTTGTTCTATTCTCGTAAGCCAAAAAAAGAGTTTATGAGATTTTTTTTCTGCAAATATGATATCGTAAAAACAATTTCCTGTTGGGTGTTTTTCTTTCCGATACATACTTTTTCTTCATTAAAAAAATCATTAAAACGTATCGTTGTACAAGATGTTTTGCTTTTTAAACAAAAGCAGACAGAAGTTTATTTTATAAAACTTTTGCTGAAAACAAATTGTATATCGATTTAAAGATTTAAGTAATATAATTTTAAATATTTAATGATGAAAAATCAATTTTTTACCAAGCAGTTACTTGGAATTGCTTCTTTAATGATCCTTACAGTTTCATGTAATAATGATGACAATTTTACGGCGCCTCCGGCAATAAAAGGCGCACAACAATTAAAAGACACTTTAACTATTGGTAAAGCACTAAAATTAAGTTCGAAATTAACAGATAGAAACAATGTTTCTTTCGAATGGGCCGTAGACGGAAAAGTTGTAGGATCTGATTCTACTTATGTTTTTAAACCAGAAACAAGAGGTGATTTTAAAGTTACAATGACGGCAAAAAATGATGGAGGAAAAACGTCTCTAACCTATAATCTTCTTGCATTAGGAGCTTATGAAAACGGTTTTTTCATGATCAACGAAGGTTGGTTTGGACACGGAACAGGAACAGTTGGGTTTTATAGATATGATACAAAAACAATCGAAGACAGTGTTTTTGTAAAAGCAAATCCAGGTAAAGATTTAAAACCGGAATCGTCTACATTAGAATTTGGAACGATCTTTAATAAAAAACTATACTTAGTTTCTAAAGTTGGCGGACCTGTTGTTGTTACAGATGCTTATACACTTAAAGAAGAAAAAAGAATTCCTGCTCAAGGCGGAAACGATTGGCGTGCAGTAGTTGGTATTGATCAAAACCAGGCATTATTGACTTCTGGAAATGGTATCTACAAGCTTAATCTAAATACAATGGCATTAAACGGACAAGTTGCTGGTGTTACAGGTCAGGTTGGAGATATTGTTAAAGTGGGTAATTATGTTTTTGCATTATCTGCTTCACAAGGAGTTATTGTTCTTAATGCTTCGACATTTGCAGTTGTAAAAACGATTCCAAGCATGGTTCTGGGATTTGCCGTTACAGATGATAAAAAAGTATGGGCAGCGGGAGGTACAAACCTTATAAGTATAGATTCAAGTACGCTTACAGTAACAGAAATTCCGTTAGGTTTTCAAGCTTACGGAAGCTGGGGAGCTTGGCATCCGGGATCTATTACAGCGGCCAAAAACAATGTTTTTATTGCTAAAAACGGAAGTTGGAGTGGTGGTAAACAAGTTTATAAGTATACTGGTACGGCTGCATCATTGGCAACGCCTTTTATTACGTTAACGAATTCAAATATATTATACGGAGCAGGAATTGGTTATGATCGCCTGAAAAATACATTGGTTGTAAATACAGTAAATGAAGGATTTGGAGCAAATTTCGCGATCAATAATCTTTACTTATTCAATGCTGATTCTGGTGTTAAAACAGGTACAGTAAGTTTTTCAGGATATTATTTCCCTGCGGTTTCAGTATTTCAACAATAATTTTTCTTAACCGCAAAGTGCGCTAAGATTTACGCTAAGGTTCGCAAAGTTTAATTATAGCTTTGCGGACCTTCGCGTTTAAATAGATCAACAGGAAATGTTGTTGGAAAATATATAACCGCAAAGTTCGCAAAGCGATGTATTGATCTAGCTTTGCGAACTTTGTGTTTGTTAACCACAATCCAAGAAAAAAAACTTAGCGGACTTTGCGGTTAAATTCGATGCAATTAAGCTTTTCGAGAAAATATTAAAAACAAAAAACCCGAATATTTCTATTCGGGTTTTGTGGTACCTCCAGGGATCGAACCAGGGACACATGGATTTTCAGTCCATTGCTCTACCATCTGAGCTAAGGTACCTTTGTGTGCGTATTGCGGGTGCAAAGATAGAATCATTTTCCGTTTATCCAAAACATTTTTTTAAAAAAATCAATTCGTATCTTCGCAGAGGTAAAAAAATAAATATGGTTTTAGCAATCGATGTAGGTAATACAAGAATTAAAGCTTCTGTCTTTGAGGATAATAATGTTTTGGAAGGTTTTGTTTTTGATAAAAATGAGCTCGAAAAAAATATTGAAAAAATTTTAAAAAAATTTCCAAATTGTTCTGATTTGATCGTTGCTTCGGTTGGAAATATTGAAAAACAATCTTTTTTAGCTTTCGAAAAAGTACTAAATATTCATTTTTTTACACACGAAGATCTTTTTCCCTTCACAAATAAGTATGCTACTCCAAAGACTTTAGGAATTGACCGAATGATTTTGGCTTCCGGAGCAACTTTGCAGTTCCCGAAACAAAATAGATTAGTAATTGATGCCGGCACTTGCATTACCTACGATTTTATCGACGAAAATGACAATTATCTGGGCGGAGCAATTTCTCCGGGCTTACGTTTAAGGTATGAAGCATTGCACAATTTCACAGCCAGACTGCCGTTATTGACTTTAGAGGCGCCTGAATCTTATATAGGAGATTCGACTGCACAAGCCATTCATTCGGGAGTTGTCAATGGCTTCGTCTATGAGATTGATGGTTTTATCGATGAATATCGGGCAAAATTTTCAAATTTTATAATAATTTTAACGGGAGGTGATGCAGAATTTTTGGCTAAACGATTAAAAAATACCATATTTGCCAATTCAAATTTCTTACTGGAGAGTTTGAACCAAACATTTCAATATAAAATCGACAATGATTAAAAAAATTATAGTAAGCGCTTGTTTGCTTATCTCGTTCGTTTCATTCGCTCAACAAGGAACTGCTTCTCCTTATTCTTTCTACGGAATTGGGGATGTAAGGTTCAAAGGAACTCTTGAATACAGATCTATGGCAGGAGTTGCAGTGGAGCAGGATAGTATTCACTTAAACATTGAGAATCCCGCGAGTTATGCCAGTTTACTTCAGACGACTTTTACTGTTGGAGGAACTTTTGGAACTTCAAACTTAAAAACTAGTCAGGAAACTGCAAAAGCACAAAGAACTACTTTTGATTATTTGGCGATAGGAATTCCAATGGGGAAATTTGGAGCAGCATTTGGTTTGATTCCGGTATCTTCAGTTGGATATAAAATTAGAAATGACAGAACGGATACTGAAGGAGCTACAAGTTCTCAACTTAGTGGAACCGGAGGAATAAATAAAGTGTTTTTTGGTTTAGGATATAAAATTAAACCAAATTGGAATATTGGTGCAGATGCTCAATATAATTTTGGAAAAATCACAACAACAAGTATAGAACTTCTTACAGGTGTTCAAAATTCAACTGCAGAAACAAATGCAGCAGAGTTGTCAGGTCTTAGTTTCAATATTGGTACAATGTATCAGACTAAGCTTACTCAAAAATTACAGTTATTTACTAGTTTGAACTATACTTTTGCAACTAATCTAAATTCGAATACAACAAGAGTTATTTCGGTAGATGGTGATTCTACTCCTGTAGTATTTGAACCGCATGGTGATGATTTGAAATTGCCAAACAAAGTAACATTTGGTGCGGGTATCGGTCAAGCGAGAAAGTGGTTGGTAGGTACTACAATGGCTTTTCAAGGAGACGGAAAATTTGCGAATTACTATAATTCAGAGCAAAATGTACGTTATGAAAAATACCAAAAATATGCAGTAGGAGGATATTATATTCCTAATTATACTTCTTTCTCAAACTATTTTAGCAGAATTACCTATAGAGGAGGATTTAAATACGAGAAAATTGGTTTAATAATCAATAATGAGTCTATAAAAGATGTTGGTATGACTTTAGGACTTGGAGTTCCAATTCCGGGATCTTTTTCGAATGTAAACTTTGGTGTTGAATTTGGAAAAAGAGGTACTGTTTCTTCAAACCTGGTTCAGGAAAACTATGTAAACTTTAGCGTAAGTTTCTCTTTTAATGACAGATGGTTTATTAAGAGTAAATATAATTAAACATAAAGTCTTATGTTTTTTTAAGCACATACAATTTACTACATTTGGCAAATGAATTTACCAAAGAGATATATTATAAATGCTGTCACAGTTCTCGCTGTGACACTGTTTTTTGGATGCGAAAGTAACTTTAAGGATGTTCAGAAAATTAACTTCTCTGAATTCGTTCCGGGCAGTGATGCTGATACCATTAATATTAAATACACTGATTCAGGGCGTATAACCGGAGTTTTGATAAGCAGAAAGATGTTGGATTATTCTAATCTGGACTTTCCTTTTACCGAATTTCCTTTAGATTTTAACGTTACTTTATACGACAAAAAACAAAAACGTACCTTTATACGATCAAATTATGCCGTTTCTTATAAAAATACGGGTATAATAGATTTGCAGGGAAAAGTAAAAATCACGTCAGAAACTGGTCAGATCCTGGAAACAGAACAATTGTATTTTGATCAGAAAAACGAGTGGTTTTATACCGAAAGAAAATTCAAGCTTACAGATGCTAAAGGAGTTTCATACGGACAAGGAATAGATTTTAGTAAAGATTTTAAAGTGATTAATTCGCAGCGAGTAAGCGGTGAAATTGAATCATCAGAAGAATAAAAGAAAGACATTATGGGTTACATGAAATATACGCAATACGTTTACATTGCATTTGCAGTTTACTTTATTTATGATGGAATTACAAAGTTAAATGAAGGAAACGACACTTCGACTTTGAGTTTTATAATTGCAGGAATGGCTGTATTTATGTTTTTCTTTAGAAGGAAGTTTGTGAAGAAATTTGATGACCGTAACAAAAAACAGTAAAAATGGAAATTAGTATTATAATACTATGTTTAATACTATCAGCCTTTTTCTCAGGAATGGAAATAGCTTTTATTTCCTCGAATAAGATTTATCTTGAAATTGAAAAAAAACAAGATAATTTTCTTTCTCAGATTCTAACAAAACTTACCGAAAACCCTTCAAAGTTTATCGCTGCAATGTTAATTGGTAACAACGTGGCTTTAGTTGTTTACGGTTTCTTTATGGGGGATTTAATTCTAAAATGCATCATAAGTTTAGGATTTCATTTTTCAGATTTTAGCAGTTTGCTGATTCAAACTATAACTTCGACTTTTATAGTTTTAATAACAGCAGAATTTCTTCCAAAGGTATTTTTTCAGATTTATGCCAATACATTGATTAAAGCTTTTGCGCTTCCGGCGTATTTGTTTTATCGATTATTCTATTACATTTCAACTTTCTTTATTTGGATATCAGATTTTGTTTTGAGGAAATTCTTTAAAACAGAAGGAGATCAGACGCAGCTTTATTTTAGTAAAATAGAACTCGGAAATTACATTACAGAACAAATGAATTCTGTAGAAGATGATGAAGAAGTAGATTCTGAGATTCAGATTTTTCAAAATGCCTTAGAATTTTCCGGTGTAAAAGCGCGTGATATTATGACGCCGCGTACAGAAATTGTAGATATAGATTTATTTGACAGCATAACAGATCTTAAGGAATTATTTATTGAAACAGGATATTCTAAAATAGTAGTCAGTCAAAACTCTCTGGATGATATTGTAGGTTATGTACATTCTTTTGACTTGTTTAAGAAGCCAAAAACAATCAAATCTGTTTTGATGACTGTTGAGTTTGTTCCGGAAACAATTTTGATAAAAGACGCTTTGAATTTACTGATCAAAAAGCGAAAAAACGTTGCGGTAGTTTTAGATGAATACGGAGGAACTTCAGGAATTATTACGATCGAAGATATTGTAGAAGAACTTTTTGGAGAAATCGAAGACGAACATGATTCAGAAGAAGAGGAGCTGATCGAAGAGGAGTTAGGCGAAGGGAAATATTTGTTTTCGACACGTTTGGATGTGGAGTATTTAAATGAAACTTACAAATTAATGATTCCGGAAGAAGATTCTTACGGGACTTTGGGAGGTTTTATTGTGAATCATACCAAAGAAATTCCTCAAAAGGGCGATGAAATCGTGATTGACAGCTTTTATTTTGTAATTGAAGAGGCGACAAATAAGAAAATTGAATTAGTCAAAATGACAATAAAAGACTGATTTTTTAAATTAATAAAAAAAATTGTTGAAAATAAAACGCTAGTTGTATTGTTATTAACTAGATAATTGTATTTTCGCAAACTGAATATAAAATTAACGATAATAAAAATGGCAGTTTTAGCAAAAATTAGACAGCGTTCCGCTTTATTGATAGGAGTTATTGCACTTGCATTATTTGCATTTATAATACAAGATCTTTTCACTAGAGGAAGTTTCGGTCAAAGTTCAAAAGATGTAGGAAGCATCGATGGAAAAGATATTTCATTTGAAGACTTTAGAGTTAAAGTTAGTAATGTTGAAAAAAGTGGTCAAGGAATTACTTCCACTGAAGCTGCAAACAGAGTTTGGGATCAAGAAGTTTCAATCGCATTATTATCTGCTCAGTTTGATAAATTGGGATTAAGAGTTGGTGAGAAACACTTACTTGAAGTTTTAAAAGCAGATCCAAATATTGGTAAAAACCCAATGTTCTTAAATGCAGCTGGATTATTTGATGTGGCTAAATTTAAAGAGTACTTCAAAACAAATCCTGAAGCAGCTCAATATCTTTCTCAAAAAGAAGATGATGCTGAATTGAACGCAAAATATCAAATCTACAGCACACTTGTAAAAGCTGGACTTTATACAACTGTTAGCGAAGGAAAGTTGAAATATGAAATGGAAGCTAACAAAGTAAACTTTGCTTATGCTGCTGCATTATATTCTTCTATTAAAGATAGCGATGTTAAAATTTCTGATGATGAGATCGTTGCTTATATGAAGAAAAACGAGAAAAAATTCAAAGCTGATGAAACTCGTGAAATTCAATACGTTTTAGTAGAAGACAAAGCTTCAAAAGAAGACGAAGCTGAAATTAAAGCTAAAATCACTGCATTATTAAACGGTAGAGTTGAGTACAATACAAAAACTGGTAAAAACGATACATTACCTGGTTTTAGAAGTGCAACAAACATTGCTGAATTCGTAAACTCAAATTCTGATGTTCCTTACGATTCTACATATGTTCCTAAAAATGCTTTACCAGCTATCGATGCTGATAAATTATTTAGTTTACCTGCAGGAGCAATTTACGGTCCTTATGTATACGGAAAATATTATGCTATCTCTAAATCTTTAGGATTTAAAGCTGGTGTTAATGCAAAAGCAAGTCATATCTTAATTGCTTATGAAGGATCTCAAACTCCAAATGCTAAAGAAAAAAGAACTAAAGAAGAAGCTAAAGCTAAAGCTGAAGAAATTTTAGCACAAGTTCAGGCTAATCCGGATAGTTTCATGATGTTGGCATTCACAAGTTCTGATGACTCATCTGCACAACAAGGTGGAGATTTAGGATATTTTGGTCCAAATCAAATGGTAAAACCATTCAATGATTTTGTATTCAATAACGGAATTGGAAAAATTGGTTTAGTTGAAACTCCTTTCGGATTTCACATTATCAAAATTACAGATAAACAAGACGGAATTCGTTTAGCTACAATTGCTCAAAAAATTGAGCCATCTGAAGCTACTTCTGATAAAGTATTTACATTGGCAACTAAATTCGAAATGGATGCTGCTAATAAAGATTTCAATGCTACTGCAAAAGAATTAGGTTTAAAAGTTGCTGCTCCGGTAACTGCAAAAGCTTTAGATGAGCAATTCGGTCCTTTAGGAAACCAACGTAACATCATCAGATGGGCATATGACAAAGAAACAAGCAAAGGAGATGTAAAACGTTTTGAAATTGCTAATATTGGGCACGTAATTGCACAATACAAAAGTGAAAACAAATCTGGTTTAGTATCTGTTACTTTAGCGAGACCTTATGTTGAGCCAATCTTGAAAAACAAGAAAAAAGCTGAAATGTTAAAAGCTAAAATGACAGGATCTAGCCTTGAAGCTATTGCTAAAAGCGCTGGTGTAGCTGTTCAACAAGCTGCTGACGTAACTATGGATAACCCGGTATTACCTGGTGGAGTTGGACAAGAGCCAAGAGTTGTAGGTAATGCATTTGCTTTGTCTGCAAACAAAATCTCTGCTCCAATTGAAGGAAACACTGGAGTTTATGTAGTGAAAAATATCAGTACTGTTAAGGCTCCTGCTGCTGCTAATCACGCAGAGTATGTAGCTAAAGTAAAAGCTCAAAGCGCATCTGATGCAAGTAGAATTTTGCCAGCATTGAAAGCTAACGCTAAAATTGAAGATAACAGATTGCAATTTAACTACTAGTATTTAGTAATTAAATCATCAAAATAAAAAACCCGAAATATTCATTTGAATATTTCGGGTTTTTCTTTGCCTTGCATTGTGTTTTTTGTAGTATTTATTAGCCGCTTTTCTTAATGTATATAGGAATAATAGAAATAAAATTTTAAAAATTTGTGATATTAAAATTATTACAGTTAATTTGCTGCGATTTAACGAAGTAACTTCCGCCCCTAAGGTATTAGTTAAATTATAATTAACGGAGTAACAATCGAGTACTGTGGATAAACAAAAAATTTATATTTTTTTATGTTTAATTTGTTAAGAAGAAAGCCTAGGGTGTACACCAAAATTGAAAATCATATTTTGGGGATAATTACGGAACTTTTAAAACTTAGTAATACTGATATCAATTGTGATGAATTGGGTGGAAAGTATTATTTAAGTAACGAAGAACAGCATTTTAAAGTTACGGTATTAAGCAATGACTATGTTATTAGGTTGACGAATACTCGTGATTCTGTTGCTGAAAAATATGAAAAAGCTTTTGTCGAAGATGTTTTGAAGGTTATAAAAGAAGAGAAACATCGAAGAATGGAAGTCGTTTATGATTCTATAAATAATAGTATAGAAAAAATGGCCGAGCGTTTACATAATACACTTATCGAAACTAATGAGCTCGAAACCCAAAAGGTGAGAAGGCTTGAAACGAAACATATAAAAACAAAAAAAGCGAACTATTAGTTCGCTTTTTTTGTTTTATGTCAGGTTGTATTGATGATTTAATTCTGTAGAATCATTTCGTCATAAGTAAGGATTGTTTCGTAACCTTTTGAGGTAAAATATTCTGTTGGATTTTCTTTTGAAACAACCATTACAAAATCTCCGCCCCAAGCGCCAAGACTTTTAACTACTCCGGAAAAATCAGGAAAAGCAATTTCTTTGATGGTTTCAAGTTCTAATATATTGCTCAAATGAATTTCGTGTTTTTCTAAAGCAAAGGCAAATTCCTTTAAGTTTTCTGCTTTTAGAACGGCTTCCGTTATCTTGTCGTTGTCGATAATGTTGTGAGTCAGATTTTGATTCTTGTTGTTGTAATAAGCATTTATTGCTGCTTTACTATTTTGTTTTTTATTGAGGTAAACGAAGTAAATATTTTTAGTAAAATCAGGACTAAAATTAATTGTTTCTACAGTTGGTAAATTTTGTTGATCCAGACGATATATAATTGGTGTATTATTTTGAGCGCAGGCAATATCGTAACCGCTGCCTCCAAAACTGTTTTTAAGAAGCGTAAAAGCGTCAATTTTAGTCCATTGCGCAATATTGTTCAGCAAAGTTGATGATGTGCCTAATCCCCAGTTTTTCGGAAATGTAAGTTGTGTGCTTATTTTGTAGCCTTCTGCTTTATTAATAAAATCGGGATTTAAAAGATACGCTTCGTGCAAAATGTTTACTAAAGTACTTTTAACAGTTTCGATTTGGGCTGGAATATTGGCTATAATTTCAGAGAATGAAATGGTGTTTTGAAACCAAAGATTTTCATCAAAATCGTAGCTTTGCCATTCAATTTCTTCATTTGAACCATTTTCTATAATTAAATTCTGTCCAAATTTGGTTGGTAATGCAAAAGCTTTGGCGCCATCTAAAACTAAATATTCGCCTGTAATAAGGAGTTTTCCGTTACTGTAAAAGGTTGTTTTCATTCTGTATTTTTAAAATAAATTCCAATCCCGAAGCCTCGGGATAAATTCCAAATTCCAATTGTTGTTGGGATTTGGAATTTTTTAGAAAGACATAATAGTTGGAATTTTTATTTATTTTCTTATATTTTCGATAAATTCTACAACAGCACTGTGCGAAACGGCATTTTTCTTAAAATGAGTTTTGATTAAATGGCGTTCTTCGTCTGTTGCTTCAAATTGGTTGATGATATTGTTTAAGTGCATTTTCATGTGACCTTCCTGGATTCCAGTCGTGGTTAAAGAACGCAAAGCAGCAAAATTTTGTGCCAGACCTGCAACTGCTACAATCTTCATTAATTCTTTTGCAGATGGTTTTTCAAGTATTTCTAAACTTAATTTTACTAACGGATGTAAAGAGGTTAATCCGCCAACGGTTCCGATTGCTAATGGAATTTCTAACCAAAAAGTGAAGATTCCGTTTTCAATTTTAGCGTGCGATAAACTTGAATATTGACCGTTTTTTGAAGCGTATGCATGAACTCCGGCTTCGACAGCTCTAAAATCATTTCCGGTTGCCAAAATTACAGCATCGACACCATTCATGATTCCTTTATTGTGCGTAACAGCTCTGAATGGCTCAACTTCGGCAATTTGAACTGCCTGAACAAAACGCTCAGCAAATTCTTGAGGATTCGGAATATGTTTTTCTGATAAATCTTCAATTGGGCAAGAAACTTCGGCTCTGACAAGACAATTTGGAACATAATTAGACAAAATACTCATGATTACTTCAAGCGTTTCATTGTTCGAAAATAAATCTGAATTTTGAAATTCGTCTTTTAATGTAGTAGCAAATTGCTCTAAACAAGAGTTTATAAAATTTGCGCCCATACTGTCTTTTGTTTCAAAAGTGGCGTGAAGCTGAAAGTAGTTTTCAAGTAAACTTCTTTTGTCTTTTAGTTTTATATCTAAAATTCCGCCACCACGCTGTTGCATGTTTTTAGTGATGCTTTGGGTTTCAGAAAAGAATTTTGGTTTGATTTGATCGAAAAAGGATTGTAATTTTTGCGCATCTCCATTGAAGGTAAAATGTACTTGTCCGATTTTTTCGGTATCAATTACAGTGGCTTTAAAACCTCCGCGGGTTGCCCAATATTTGGCTGCTTTTGAGGCAGCTGCAACTACAGAACTTTCCTCAATTGCCATTGGGATTGTTTTGTATTTATTGTTTATTAAAAAATTTGGAGCGACTCCTAACGGAATGTATAGGTTGGTTATTGTGTTTTCGATGAATTCGTCATGCAATTGTTGCAGCTTTTCGTCTGAATTCCAGTAATTTCTTATAATATTTAAGGCTTCTTGAGGCTCTGTAAAGTAGGTATTGGCGATCCAGGTTATTTTTTCTTTTTTGGATAATTTAGAAAATCCGGCAACTGCGTTGTTCATTCTCAGTGTATTAAATAATATTGTTGCGACAAAGATACCAATTTAAGAGTTTTGTTTGAAATCTATTTAAATTTAGAAAGTACGCAATCGTTATTTTTTTTAACATTTAACACTTAAAATGTGTATTATGTTTATTTTTTTTACTAAAATTGGGCTCTTTTTTATATTTAAAATAATTCAAATGAATACAAGTAAAATTACGGTTATACTTTTGTTATTAGTTGCTACCGTTTTTGGGCAACAAAAAATTACAGTTGAGAATATTTACGGTGGAGCATTTCGGGCCAAAGGAATGGATGAATTGCAATCTTTGAAAAATACAGACCAATATACTGTATTGAATGTGGACAACGCCAGCAGAAGTATGCAAATAGATTTGTACGATTTTGCAACTTTAAAAAAGGTATCTAATTTAATCGATACAAAAAATCATAAGGAATTAGCAAGCGGAATTAACAGTTATATTTTTGACGCTTCTGAAAAAAAGATTTTAATTGCTTGTAATTCTAATAAAATCTTCCGTCACTCTTTTACTGCAGATTATTATTTATATGATATCGCATCTAAATCACTAACAAAACTTTTCGATTTTCAGATTCAGGAACCAACTTTCTCGCCTGATGGAACTAAAATCGCTTATGCTAAAGAAAATAACCTTTATGTATATGATGTAGCTTCAAAAAAATCGACTGCTGTTACTACTGATGGAAAGAAAAATGCAATCATCAATGGTATTACGGATTGGGTTTATGAAGAAGAGTTTGCTTTTGTTAAGGCTTTTGATTGGAGTAAAGACAGTAAAAAACTAGCTTATATTCGTTTTGACGAAAGTGCCGTTCCGGAATTTTCAATGTCAATGTTTCACAAAGATTTATATCCAACAATCGAAACGTTTAAATATCCTAAAGCAGGAGAGAAAAATTCAGTTGTTTCGTTACATATATATGACGCCACTGCAAATGCTACTAAAAAAGTTGATTTAGGAAATTATAACGACTTTTATATTGCAAGATTAAAATGGACAAATGATAATAATGTATTATCGGCTCAGGTTTTAAACCGTCACCAGGATAATCTTGATTTGCTTTTTGTTGATGGAACTACAGCTGCTGCAAAAGTGGTTTTGAACGAAAAAGACAAAGCATATGTTGATGTTACGGATAACTTGACTTTCTTAAAAGATAACAGTTTTATCTGGACTAGCGAAAAAGATGGTTTTAATCATATTTATGTTTATGATAAAACCGGAAAACTTAAAAATCAGGTTACTAAAGGTAACTGGGAAGTAGTGAATTACTACGGTTTTGACGAAAAAACAAAAACTATTTTCTACCAATCTACAGAAAATGGTTCTATCAATAGAGATATTTACAGAATTGGTTTAGACGGAAAAAGTAAAGTACGTTTAACTTCTAAAGTTGGAACAAGTGCGGCGACTTTTAGCCCGAATTTCCAATTCTTCATTAATACATTCTCAAGTGCTTCTCAACCTACGACTTATACGTTGAACGAAGCAAAAACTGGAAAAGAAGTTCAGGTTATCGAAAACAATCAGGCTCTTTCTGATAGATTAAAAGCATATAACTTACCAACTAAAGAATTTTTTGTTTTAAAAACTGCTAAAGGAAATGAACTTAATGCATGGATTTTGAAACCAAAAGATTTTGATCCTTCAAAAAAATATCCTGTTTTCATGTACCAATATTCTGGTCCTGGATCTCAGCAAGTAAATAATGATTGGAATAATAGCGATGATTATTGGTTTGTCTCATTAACACAACAAGGTTATATTGTGGCTTGTGTTGATGGTAGAGGAACAGGTTTTAAAGGTGCGGATTTCAAAAAAGTAACTCAAAAAGAATTAGGTAAATTTGAAGTAGAAGATCAGATTGATGCTGCAAAAGTAATTGGAGCTTATCCTTATGTTGATGCTTCAAGAATTGGAATCTTCGGATGGAGTTATGGTGGTTTTATGGCTTCAAACTGTATTTTTCAAGGAAATGATGTTTTCAAAATGGCAATTGCTGTTGCTCCGGTAACAAACTGGCGTTTTTATGATTCTGTTTACACAGAAAGATACATGCAGACTCCACAAGAAAATGCTAGTGGATATGATCAAAATTCTCCAATAAATCACGTTGATAGATTAAAAGGTAAATTTTTATTGATTCATGGTTCGGGTGATGACAACGTTCATGTGCAAAACTCAATGCAAATGATGGAAGCTCTGATTCAGGCAAATAAACAATTTGATTCTCAAATATATCCAGATAAAAATCACGGTATTTTTGGCGGAAAAACGAGAATTCAGCTTTATAATAAAATGACTAACTTTATCAAAGAAAATTTATAATTTAAACATAATTAACAGTAAATAAATAATGAATAATATGGGAGAAACTCAAGTAAAAACTGCGCATCCAAAAGGACTTTGGGTATTATTTGGAACGGAGATGTGGGAGCGATTCAATTTCTATGGAATGCGAGCTTTATTGACATTATTTCTTGTGAACTCATTATTGATGAAAGAAGAGGAAGCTTCTCTTATTTATGGAGGTTTTCTTGGACTTTGTTATTTAACACCAATGTTAGGTGGTTTTGTAGCCGATCGTTTTTTAGGTAACAGAAATTGTATTCTTTTAGGTGGATTATTAATGGCGATTGGTCAAATGTTGTTGTTTACCAGCGGAACTATTTTCGAAGGAAATTTGCCATTGGCTAAAATCATCATGTATTCTGCATTAGGAGTTATTGTTTTTGGTAACGGATTTTTCAAACCAAACATTTCGAGTATGGTTGGAAGTTTGTATCCAAAACAAGAAAAAACAAAATTAGATAGTGCTTTTACTATTTTCTATATGGGAATTAACATTGGAGCTTTCTTAGGTCAATCTATTTGTCCTTTGTTAGGAGATGTTAAAGATGCTGGCGGAATTAGAGATATTCACGCTTTTAGATGGGGATTCATGGCAGCTTCTGTAGCAATGCTTTTGGGAACTGTTCTTTTCTATTTCCTGAAAAACAAATATGTGGTTTCTCCTGAAGGAAAGCCATTAGGAGGTTTGCCTTCTAAAAACGATGCTTCTGATTTTGAAGAAGGAGAATCGCAAAAAGCTAATTTTTCTAATAAAGCTTTAATGCTTGCAGGACTTGCATTTGTAGCTTTAGGATTCTTTTTTCACTATGTTGTAGGTCAGAATTTGATTTATACTTTGATTTACTCTAGTGGTTTGTCATTGGCCGGATTAATTGTTTCTGATTCTTCATTGACTAAAATTGAAAGAGATAGAATTTTTGTAATCTATATTGTTTCGTTCTTTATTATTTTCTTCTGGGCAGCGTTTGAGCAAGCAGGTTCATCATTGACTTTTATTGCAGATAACCAAACAGACAGAAACTTCTTTGGGTTTTTAATGCCACCATCTATGGTTCAGATCTTTAACGGTCTATTTGTAGTTGTATTAGCAGTACCTTTTAGTATTCTTTGGGATACATTAAGAGCTAAAGATAAAGAGCCAATTTCTCCAGTAAAATTGGCAGTTGGTTTAGTGGTTATTTCTATCAGTTTCTTTATGATCGCAACTCAGGTTTCTTATATCGGAACTTCTGGATTGTTATTAGTAAAATGGCTTATCTTATTATATTTCTTAAATACTTGTGCTGAGTTATGTTTGTCTCCAATTGGATTGTCATTGGTAGGTAAATTATCGCCAAAACGTTTTGCTTCATTGCTTTACGGAGTATTCTTCTTGTCTAATGCATCAGGTTATGCTTTAGGAGGAACTTTAGGTTCGATCTTGCCTGCAACTGGTGATAAATTTGCAAAAGCAAAAGAATTAGGAATCGATCTTCAGGGTGTTTTAGATAATAAAATTACACCAACGGCTGAGCAATTAGCTTTATTGGATCAACACCAGATTAGTGCTCATAATCACTTTTTTGCAGGATTCGAAATCCATAACTTATACGAATTCTTTATGGTTTTTGTTGTTCTTACAGGTCTTGCGGCAATTATATTATTTGCTTTGACTCCATTCTTGAAAAAAATGATGCACGGAGTACGATAACATGGAAAACAAAATCACATTAGAAGAAATTCAAAATTTTAAAGGCACTTATCCAAAACAATTGTGGTATTTGTTTTTTGTTGAAATGTGGGAACGTTTTTGCTTCTACGGAATGCGCGGCGTACTTACTTTTTTTATGGTAGATCAGCTTTTGTTAAAAGATGAACATGCCAATTTGCAATACGGAGCTATTCAGGCTTTTGTCTATGCTTTTACTTTTATCGGTGGTATTTTTGCTGATAAAGTACTGGGTTTTAAAAAATCATTATTTTTTGGAGGAATCGTAATGATTCTTGGGAATCTTTTGATTGCTTTTTCACCTCAGACAATGTTTTATTACGGTATTGCTTTCTCAATTATTGGAACAGGTTTTTTTAAGCCAAACGTTTCGTCAATGGTTGGAGAATTATATCACGAAGATGATGGTAGAAGAGATGCTGGTTACGGAATGTTTTATGCCGGAATAAATGTTGGAGGACTTCTTGGAGGTGCTTTGTGTATTTATTTAGGAAAATATTATTCTTGGCAATTGTGCTTTTTATCAGCAGCTGTAGTAATGTTTTTAGGTTTAGTTACGTTTTTGTTTACTAAAAAATATTTAGGTCCAATTGGGGATTCTCCATTATTGGATTTAGAACCAAGTAAAAGAAGAATTCGTGAAATTGCAGTTTATGCAATCTCAATATTAAGTTTGCCATTTATTTTTATAATGGTAAAAAATACAGACTACACAGATTATTTCATGTACACTATTGGAATAGTTGCAGTTTTGTATTTTACTTATGAATTGATAAAATTGGGCGATGTAAAAATGCAGAAAAAGCTTTTTGCAGCCTTTTTGTTCGTGTTCTTTTATTTGTTGTTTAATGCAATTTATGAGCAAAGTGGTGGTTCGTTATCGCTTTTTGCGAAAGATAATTTAAGTAATAAATTATTGTTTTTTACAATTGATCCCAATGTAGTAAACAACAGTTCTAATACATTCTTTGTAGTGGCTTTAAGTCCGCTAATTGGTTTATTGTGGATTTGGCTAGGAAAAAGAAGAATTGAGCCAAATACTCTGATTAAATTCGGAATTGGATTTTTGTTCCTTGGAGCTTCATTCTATATCTTTTATCTAACAAAGTTTTTTGCAAATTCAGAAGGTATTGCGTCTTTAAACGTGTTTACTTTTGCTTATTTGGTAACAACAATTGGAGAACTTTGTTTAGGTCCAATCGGGATGTCGATTATTACGAAATTGTCTCCAAAAAGACTATTCGGGATGATGATGGGATTATGGTTTCTTGCGAGTGCTTTTGGGCAATTATTTGCTGGAAAATTAGGTGCCGAAATATCAAGATCAAATACTGGAGATACGTTGCTTTCTAAGCTTCAATCTTATACAGAAGGATATTATCAATTGGCTATTTATTCGCTTGTAGCAGGAGTTATTTTAATTGCGATTTCGCCAATTATTAGAAAATTAATGCAAGAAGTAAAGTAGACGACATTTAGCAATTCTTTTTTTGCTTAAATTTGTAGAAAATAATAAGGATATGAAAAAAATAATACTAGTAACATTGTTTTTTGTTGGTGCATTTGCAACGCAAGCGCAAGAACTAAAGTGGTATACGGATGTAAAAGAAGCAATTACAGAAAGTAATAAAGCGCAAAAGCCAATGCTTATGTTTTTTACAGGAAGTGATTGGTGTGGATGGTGTATTCGTTTGCAGAATGAAGTTTTGAAAACTCCTGAGTTTAAAAAATGGGCTGCAGATAATGTTGTTTTAGTTGAGTTAGATTATCCTAGAGCTGTGCCTCAAACGCCGGAACTTAAAAACCAAAATAATGAATTGCAACAAGCTTTTGGGATTCAGGGTTTTCCAACGGTTTATTTTACAAGTGCGGAATCAAAGGATGGAAAAGTCAATTTTAAAGGTTTAGGCAAAACTGGTTATGTTGCAGGTGGTCCATCTGCTTGGTTAACAGTTGCAGAAGAAATTGTGCATCCGAAAAAATCTTAATTAAAGTAAATTCTATATTAATAATATGAAAACTCCTTACAGGTTTGTAAGGAGTTTTTTTTGTTTAGTAAGAAAAACTATTCACTATTTTGGTTGGTTTTATGGTTTTGTTATTTTATTACAAATAAAAAAACACATAATGTATTTTTTGTATTAATAAAAATTGGAAAATTAAAATAATATGTTAATTTCGTCATGCTATACTAACCAAAACCAATTATACTATGACCAAAAAATTACTTATCCTACTGTTTTTTTTAGGTTCATTTTTTCTGCATTCGCAAAACTTAGTTTGGAGAACAAACATGACAGATGCTATTGCAATAAGTAATGAACAGAGAAAGCCAATGCTAATTTTATTCACTGCCTCAGGTGTACCGGAAAATCTTCAAAACGAAATCTTTAAAACGCCTGATTTTGCCGTTTGGTCACGTGACAATGTGATTCTGGTGAAACTTGATTTATCTGATTCTACCACAGCCGATGGAGACAGAGAGCAAAATCTTAAATTGAAAAGTGCTTTTGGTGTCGAAGATTTGCCAGAGGTTTGTTTTGCAAGCGCTTCTATTCGAAAAAACAAAACAACTTTTAGCGCCTTAGGGAAACTTGCGTATAAACCCGGTGGAGCTAAAGCCTGGATTGCGGAATCAAATGCAATTCTGCATCCAAGCGAATAAAATAAAATTTAAATTAAGTTTCTTAGTTTAATTTGTAGAATCCCCTTTCAACTCTGGTATGAAAGGGGATGTTTTTTTGGGAAACGAGTACGTAATATCAGTGGTTTTGATTTTTTTTCGGGCTTAAATTTTCATTTTGTTTAAAATTTAACGTTTAAATAGTAATATTCATTATAATGTAACTTTTTATAAGTATTTCTGCGGGAAGTGTTTGTTAACTGGGCGTTTTTGTGTTAATTTGGATTTTATAACCCCCAATGAAAAACCAATACTATTATGACCCGAAAACTACTTACACTACTATTTTTTTTAGGTTCATTTTTACTGCATTCTCAAAATTTAGTTTGGAATACTGACTTGAGTGATGCTTTTATAATGAGTGATGCGCAAAAGAAACCATTGTTAATATTCTTTACTGCGGCTACTGCCGGACAAAAAGTCCAAAACGAGGTTTTTAACACACCAGACTTTGCTGTATGGTCTCGTGATAATGTTGTCTTATTAAAACTTGATTTGTCTGATACTACAATAACTGATGCAGAAAAAGAGAAAAATTTGATGATGAAAAATGCTTTAGGTGTTGAAGAAATTCCTCAGGTTTGTTTTGTAATGATTACCATTAAGAAAAATAAACCAACAATTAGTAAGATGGGAGTTCTAGCTTATAAAGTGGGCGGAGCGAAGAAATGGATTTCTGATTCAAATACAATTTTGCACCCTAGCAGCGAATAAGATAAAATTCTTAGTTTAACTTATAATATCCCTTTTCACTTGTTGCGTGAAAAGGGATATTTTTTTTGATACAAGTTAATTTCCAATTCTTAACTATCGAATTAGAATTTGAAGCATCTGCAATTATTACCTTTGGGCGCAAATCTTTCAAAAGCCTATCTAAGTTTACTTTTGGAGATTGAGTAAGAAGTAATATGTCCGGTTGAATTTTGTTTTCGTAAATTCCTGTACTGTCTAAAACCAGGATTTTTTTTCCGCTAAAGAATAATGTATTCTTAATTTTATTGGTGCTTTTTAAAACGCCAAAATTCCCAACTAAATAAGAAGTTGAAACATTGTTTTTGGCAAGAGTATCGTTTGTGATAAAGCTTATGTTTTTTCCAATTCTTTCAGATATTAGTGTGTTTTTCTTTGTGTGATAAACGATTAATTCCTGCTGACTTTCGGTTTCTTTTTTAGTATAAATAAAAGAAATTTGAACTATAATAATAGTAAGTAAAAGTGAAATTGTTTTGTTGAAATTAGGCTTTTCCATCCAAATTGTTCCAGTAATTATCAATAGATAAATAGTTACCAAATAATAAAAATTGAAACTTATATCCCGAATTACAAACGATTCAAATGTTGCAACAAAGTGAATCATTAGATTTAAAAGATAAACGCTTTTTTCAAAAATAACCACAAAAATAACCGGCGGACTATAAAAAACAGCAATGATCATTACTATAATTCCGGCAATCATTATAAATGACAATACAGGAAGAATAATAATGTTGGTTACAAAAAACAATCCCGGAAATTGATGAAAATAATACAGACAAACTGGTAAAGTACCTATTTGTGCGGCAAAAGAAACTGTCAAAGCATTCCAGATGTAAATTGTTATTTTGTGTTTTGGAGTCCAGATATTTTTTAAAATCGGCTGCAGCCAAAGTATAAAAAACAAGGCTAAATAACTTAGTTGAAAACCAACATCAAATAAAAAATAAGGTTCAAATAATAGTATCAATAAAATAGAAACTAATAAGGTGTGGTAAATGTTTCCGCTTCTGCGCAAATGATTTCCTATAGCAAGAAAGGAAAACATAACAACTGAACGCAAAACGGGCGGAGATAAACCTGAAATTATAGCGAAAATTGCCAATGATACTAAAATAGAAATCAATTTTATAAAAGAGCCTTTTCGGTTGTTTGGAATTGGTTTTAGAATAAAATTTATAAACAGCATTATAAAGCCAACGTGCAGCCCAGATACAGATAATACATGAGTTGTTCCGGAATATTGGTAATCTTTTATGATCTCTGACGAAATCTCTTGCTGTTGTCCTAAAATCAAAGCGAGTGCAACGTTCATTTCGTCTTTACTGAAATGCGCCTTTTCAAGATTATTTATTATTCTCGAATGCAAACGCCCGGAATAATACCAAATGTCCTTTTTAAGATTTTTGTTAATTGCTATTTCAGATTTTCTACAATAAACCTGTCCATAGATTTGTTTGTTTTCTAAATACTTGGCATAATCAAATTGATTCGGATTTTTGCTTGAAGTATTCGCTTGAAAAATTGTTTTTACCCGAATTGTATTTCCAAGAATAACATTGTTTTTTGTACTGTCTTTTTGAATGTTTACAATAACTCTGCCTGTATAAGTTTTGTTCTCGATTTGGTTTATAATGCCAATATAGCGATCATTAAAGTCGTTGCTTTTTAGTTTTTCACGTAAAGTGAAAGTTATAAATTGTGGTTTTTCAAATGCTGTTTTAGCATGGATGTAATTAGATTTCTTATAAGAATCTGTTTGTAATTGCAGCGTAATCATACCAATGAAAAAAGAAACTATAGAAGTGCTTATCCCAAAAAGAATATTTAATTTTTTGTTTTTAGAAATAAAAAAATAGAGAATGAAGAATATTGTAGCGCTCGCCATTAGAATTATACCGGCAGTTACTATCGAAGGTTTTGCGTAGTAAGAAACAATGATGCCAAGAATAAAGCTAATTGTAATTTTAGCCAAAGGAAAATCTAATACTTTCATGGTTTAAAAGTATTAAAATTTTGTAAGAAAAAGAATATATTTTTATTTATTTCAAATTATTCGATTACTCTGTTGATTTGAGCAAAAGAATTTCCGTAATAAGCTTCTTTTGTAGACGAAATCATTACTCCTTTGGATGTCGAAGAATGTACAAATTTTATTTCGCTCGAATTTACTTCAACAATAAGTCCAACGTGATTGATTTGCTTGCTTTTATTGGTTTTAAAGAAGATTAGATCGCCTTTTCGAGCGTCATCAAATTTGATAATTGTGCCTATTTTAGATTGCTCAAAAGAGCTTCTTGGTAATTTTATATTTTCGGATTCAAATGTAGTATATACCAATCCGGAACAGTCGAATCCGCTTTTTGTGGTTCCTCCAGCTTTATAACGAACGCCAATATTATCTTCGGCTTTGTTGATTAATTTATTGACGGTATATCTGTTTTCTTTTTTAGACTCATTTTTGCCCACAGCAGTAGACGTCGATTTACACGAAGTAAAGGCAATCGCCAGAAGAAAGAAAATGAATATTTTTTTCAAATCAAAAAACTTTTAAACCTGTTTTAAATCAGCTACAATTAATTTTGCGGTTTTTTTACTTGCACCAACTCCGCCTAATTTTTGTTCCAGAATGTCATAATTCTTCAATAGTTTTTCACGATATTGAGGTTCAAGTAATTTTTGTAATTCCTCTTTAATGCGTTTTGTATTGCAATCGCTTTGAATCAATTCTGTTACAACTTCCTGATCCATAATTAAATTGACAAGCGAGATGTATTTTAGCGTAATAATACGTTTTGCAATTTGGTATGAAATCGAACTTCCTTTATAACAAACCACTTCCGGAACTTTAAAAAGTGCCGTTTCAAGAGTTGCGGTTCCAGAAGTTACCAAAGCTGCCGTTGACGAACGAAGTAAATCGTAGGTTTTATTCGAAACAAACGCGATGTTTTTGTTCTTTATAAACTGTTGATAAAACTCATAATCCTGACTTGGAGCGCCGGCAATCACAAATTCATAATCCTGAAAATCATCAACAACACTTAGCATAACACTTAGCATTTTGGTGATTTCCTGTTGGCGACTTCCCGGTAAAACGGCGATAATTGGTTTGTCTCCCAATTTATGCTCTTCTCTAAAAGTCTTTTCGTCAAACGGAGGTTGATTTTGAATGGCATCAATTAATGGATGTCCAACAAAATCTACCGGAAAATGGTGTTTATCTTCGTAGAAACTTTTCTCAAAAGGTAAAATGACAAACATCTTGTCGACGTCTTGTTTTATAGCTTTAATTCGGTTTTCTTTCCAAGCCCAAATTTGAGGAGAAATATAATAATGTGTTTTGTAATTTAACTCTTTCGCCCATTTTGCAATACGCATATTGAAGCCTGGATAATCGATAAAAATTAAAACATCAGGTTTGAATTCAGAGATGTCTTTCTTGCAAATCTTTATATTATTTAAGATGGTTTTCAAATTGAAAATAACTTCAACAAATCCCATAAAGGCCAATTCACGATAGTGTTTTACTAATGTTCCGCCAGCTTTTTGCATTAAATCTCCACCCCAGAATCTAATTTCTGCTTGAGGATCTTCTTCATACAATGCCTTCATTAAATTTGAACCGTGTAAATCTCCAGAGGCTTCGCCAGCTATTATGTAATACTTCATATAGATTTCTTTGAAAGTGTTTTTCGATTTTTAAACACAATATTTTTTTTGCAGTGCAAAGATAAGATTTAAATAAATAAGGTAGAAATTGCTAAAACAATCACTGCCAGAACAACGCCTCTTGCCATAAGTTCTTTGTTTCTTTTGAGAAGAATTAAAAAAACAGCAAGATCTAAAATAGTTCCCAGCGTAATTACTTTTCCCAGATAACCTTGTTTTCTTATGGTTTCAAGTCCTGTTGAAACATCAAAAGTGGTAAAAAAGGTGATAAACAAATAACTTCCAAGAATTGAAGTAAAAATACCGATCATAAATCCGATAAGAATGTCTGCTTTATTCATTTAAATTCCAAGTATTAAGTTGTTGTATTGAGTGATGTGCTGTTAAGTCAAATTGTACAGGAACTACAGAAATATATCCATTTTCTAAAGCCCATTCGTCAGTATCTTCACCTTTATCTTCGTTGGTGAATTTTCCGGTTAACCAATAATAATCTTTCCCGAAAGGAGTTTGTCGTTTGTCAAATTTCTGCGCATAATAAGCTTTCGCCTGACGACAAATTTTGATTCCTTTAATTTCGTTTTCTTTTAATTTAGGGAAATTGACATTTAAAACGACACCTGCAGGTAATTTATTGGCTAAAGTTTCTAAAGTAATTTTTTTTACAAATGATTTTATTTGTTCAAAATCGGCATTCCAGTCAAAGTCTAATAGTGAGAATCCAATTGCCTGAATTCCTTCAATTCCTGCTTCAACCGCGGCACTCATAGTTCCTGAATAAATTACATTTATAGAAGAGTTTGAACCATGATTGATTCCGGAAACACATAAATCCGGTTTGCGTTTTAAGATTTCATTTACGGCTAGTTTTACACAATCTACAGGAGTTCCTGAGCAGCTGTATTCGGTTACAAGGTCATCTTCTTTTGAGATTTTGTCCAAAAACAAAGTATTATTAATGGTGATAGCATGTCCCATTGCGCTTTGAGGTTTGTCCGGAGCTACGACAACAACTTCGCCAATAGTTTCCATAACGCTTATTAATGCTCTGATTCCGGGAGCCAAAATACCATCATCATTGGTGACTAATATTAGAGGTTTTTCGCTTTTCATTTACGAATTATGGTTTTAAATGTAGGATTTTAAAACAAATGTAGTGACAGATTTTGGTTGAATAGTCACAAATAAAGTAAAATTTGTCAACTAATTTAAAGAACATTTTTGCACATCAAACATTTTTATATCTTTAACAAAAAATTATAGTGAGCTTGGCTTTGTTGGCACAGTTTTTACCGTAACTTAGATTAAAAAATTTGATGAATGCTATTATTCAATTTATGAAAAGAAATTATAAAATACTTATAGCCGTATTATGCTTGTCATTAACCTTATTTGCTTTTAAGATTAATGCAGATAAAACGATAGATCCGGACCCAAATAGAGATAAAACGCTTTTAGAATTGCTTGCTTTTGTTATTGAAAAAGGACATTACAGCCCTGCAGAAATAAATGATGAGTTTTCTAAAGGAATTTTTAAAGATTATATCGAAGCGCTGGATCCTTCAAAGAGATTCTTTCTTCAGTCTGATATTGACGAATTCAAACAATATGAATTGCAGTTAGACGATCAGTTCTTGAATAAAGACTTAACGTTTTTCAATCTTACTTATACAAGATTGATGAAACGTATGGAAGAAAGCAAAAAACGTTATAAGACTATTTTAGCGCAACCTTTCAACTATACTGTTGATGAGAGTTTTAATGCCGATTATGAGCATATTCCGTATGCGAAAAATCTAACTGAAATCAACGAAAGATGGAGAAAACAAATCAAATTGTCGACACTTTCTTCGCTTGTTGCTAAACAAAAATTAGAAGAGGATAAAAAGAAAAAAGATCCTGCTTACAAAGAGAAATCTTTTGATACATTAGAGAAAGAAACTCGTGATAGTTCTTTAAAATCATTAGATGACAATTTTGGTGTAATTAAAGATTTGAACAAAGAAGATTGGTTTTCTGTTTATGTAAACTCAATCATGACACGTTTTGACCCGCACACAAGCTATTTTGCACCTGAAGAAAAAGATCGTTTTGATGTTAACATCAGTGGAAAACTAGAAGGAATTGGAGCAAGATTAGTGAAGAAAAATGACTTTACTCAAATTGACGAATTGATTTCCGGAGGTCCTGCATGGAAAGGTAAAGAACTTGAGGCTGGAGATTTAATTTTGAAAGTAGCACAAGGAAACGAAGAGCCAGTTGATGTAGTTGGAATGCGTTTGGATGATGTTGTGAAAAAAATTAAAGGCCACAAAGGAACTGAAGTTAAGCTTACAGTTAAAAAAGTTGACGGAACAATCAAAGTGATTTCAATTACAAGAGACGTTGTTGAAATCGAAGAAACTTATGCTAAATCTAGTATTGTAGAAAGAAATGGATTGAAATACGGTGTAATTTATTTACCTAAATTCTACATTGATTTTGAAAATAAAGATGGTCGTGATGCTGGAAAAGATATTGCTCTTGAAGTAGAAAGACTGAAAAAAGAAGATATCAACGGTATTGTACTTGATGTACGTGATGATGGTGGTGGATCTTTGTCTACAGTTGTTGATATTGCAGGTTTATTTATCGAAGAAGGACCAATCGTTCAGGTGAAATCTGCAGGTAAAAAGAAAGAAGTTTTATACGATAAAGATAAAAAAATCGAGTGGGACGGACCATTAGTAATTATGGTTAACAGCTTCTCGGCTTCTGCATCAGAGATTTTGGCTGCTGCAATTCAGGATTACAAACGTGGAGTTATCATTGGTAGCAAACAAACTTATGGTAAAGGAACAGTGCAAAATGTACTTGATTTGAACCAATTTGTTCGTAATGCAAATTATGGAGATTTAGGAGCTTTGAAAATTACAGGGCAAAAATTCTACAGAATCAACGGAGGTTCTACTCAATTAGAAGGTGTTCATAGTGATGTTGTTATGCCAGATCGTTATGCTTATTTAAAAATGGGTGAGCGTGATATTGACAATGCAATGCCTTGGGATAAAATTGATCCGGCTGATTACAGCACTTGGACTTCAAACGAGAATTTTGCTAAAGCAATTGATAATAGTAAAAACAGAATCGCTCAAAATGCACAATTCAAATTGATTGAAGATAATGCAAAATGGATCGATGTTAAGAATAAAGAGAATACTTATAGCTTGAATATCACTAGCTTTAAAGCTACTCAGGAACAAGTTGAAAATGAAGGTAAAAAATACAAACCTATTTCAGATTATAAAAATAGCTTGACTTTTAAATCATTGCCTTACGAAGAACTTGAAATGAAAAATGACGCTACATTAAAAGAAAAGAGAGATGCTTGGCACCAGGCTTTATCTAAAGACGTTTATGTAGAAGAGGCTTTGAATGTACTAGATGATTTACAGTCTAAAGGTTATGTAAAAAACACTGTTTCTCCTAAAATGAAAAAGGATAAATTGGTAAAATCTTAGATCTTTATAGAACTAATTTGTTATTAAAACGCTCCAGAAAGCTTAATTTTTGGAGCGTTTTTTTCGTATGTTTATATAGTGTAAGAAGTAATTTGTAATCTGTTAGAAGTGCGCACTTAGTGTTGAATATTGAAAAAAGATTGTTGTATGAAGAATTGTATTGTTTTAGGTTTGATTGGTTTTTTGTTTTTGTCGTGTAAAAATGAAATCAATGAAAAAGAAAATTTGGCTCAAGAACAGGAATCCGGTTTTGTCTCAGATCAAGATAATACAGGTTCAGGATTTTCCGTTTCGTATTTGCCTACATCTACAACCAAGCAAATTGTTAAGCATAAATATTATACACTTTCTTATAATGAAAAATATGAGCAAGCAGAGTGGGTTGCTTATGAATTAAAGAAAGAATATTTGAAAAACGGGAATTACAAACGTCCGTATTTTATTGAAGACCCAAGTGTAACAACAGGTTCTGCAGATTGGAGAAACTACAAGAAATCAGGTTATGATAAAGGACATCTTTGTCCTGCCGGAGATATGGAATTCGATCAAAGCGCTTATAACGATACTTTTTATACGTCTAATATTTCGCCTCAAAAACACGATTTCAATAGCGGAATCTGGAATAGATTAGAACAAAAGACACGTTATTGGGCAGAGAAATACAATGATATTTACGTAGTCACTGGCGGAATTTTGAAAGACTCAGATAAAACAATAGGGACAGAAAATGTTGCCGTCCCTAAATATTTTTATAAAATTATTCTAACGAAATCCGGTAAGGAACACAAAGCAATTGCTTTTTTGGTTCCAAATGAAGATAGTAATAAGTCACTTTATGATTTTGTAGTTCCTATAGAAACTCTTGAAAAAATGACAGGAATAGATTTCTTTCCTAATCTGAAAAACCTGAAAAGCAGTAAGGATTTTTAAGTTGCTAAAAATAGGTTTATAAATGCAAATCAAAAGTTGAGATGTGCCTTTAGGCACTAAATATTGGTAGAAAACAGGAATTGGAATAAATTTAGCGTGCCGTAGGTACGCAACAAAACGCTAACTATTACGTACCTACGGCACGCCAGCACATTACGAACTTGATTTCTACCAATATTTAGTGCCTAACGGCACAAATTGTAAACTTTTGACCTTATAACGTATTTTGATTTTTTCGAGGATTAAATAATATAAAACTCAGAAGAGCTAATATCCAAACGCCAATTCCTCCGTAAAGCAATATTATTTCAAAACCATGAGCGAGAGCTTTATGGAAGATTGTATTTGATGAATCTAATAGGTTCAGTTCAGGAAAATCTTGTTTAAGTGATGAAAAGTTTCCTGCGGCTATTTTTTCTGAAATAGAATGTAATGTTTTTGAATCTATTGTTTTGGAAAAAGCGGTATTTAAGTATGAAAAAATTCCTTGAACTAATAGATATCCCATTAAAGCAATATTGATAGACAAGGTGATTAATCTTGCGCTCATATCAATTCCTGAAGCCATTCCTGAACGATTAGAAGAAACCGAACCTGTAGTTGTATTAGTTACAGGTGTATTGGTTAATCCTAATCCAATTCCTGCGAGTAAGGAACCTGGCAGCATTGTTAACCAACTGGCGTGTTCAGCAATACTGCCATATCTCATAACGATAAAACCTAATCCGATTACGAACAAACCTAATGGAATCACAATTCCTGAGCGATATTTAACTGTGAGATATTCGGCAAGAGGCGGAATTATTAAAGTTGGAAGTGTGTAAGCAAGCAAAGACAAACCGACAGTTATCACATCGTATCCTAAATAACTTTGGAAATAAATGGGTAAATAAATTATAAAAGGCCAGAAGCTAAAATTCATACCAATCGACCCAAGAATTGCACCCGAAAAATTCCGAATTTTGAATACTGAAAAGTCAAACATTGGATAAGGATTTGTTTTTTCGACGCGTAAAAATATTAAAAAACTTATAATTGTTGCGATTATAATCCCCAAAGCAATTGGACTATTAAAACCAAGATCCGGACCTTGCGTAATGTAATAAGTTAGCCCAAATACAGATAAAGATAAGGTGATTACGCCCCAAATATCTATTTTTTTAGCATCAGAATCTTTAGATTCGTCTACGTAAAAGTGAACGAGAATAATAGCTAAAAAGGCGAGAGGAACATGAATTAAAAATACCCATTCCCATGATAAAATGGCGATGATTGATCCGCCTATTATAGGTCCAAAACCTAATCCGACACCAAGGATAATTCCCCAGATTCCAAATGCTTTGCTACGTTCTTTTCCTTCTTGAAATTGGTGTGATAAAGTGGCTATTTGACAAATTAACATTGCGCCGCCACTTATTCCCTGAAAAAAACGACTGATTATTAATAAGACTATATTTTCTGCTAAACCGCAGATTAATGAAGAAATACCAAATAAAGTTAAAGTGATTATAAGAATACGTTTTCTGCCATATCGATCCGCAAGTGTTCCTGCAGCCATCAGAACTGTAGTACATCCTATTGTATAGATGTTCATAATCCATTGCATGTCTTTGAGATTGGCATTTAGTAATTTTTCGAGTGTTGGAAGTATAACCGGTACACTCGAAATTTCGAGAGAGAACATTAATGTAGCCAGGCAAATTGCTATTAAAACGATAGTGTTTTTGTGTGAGTAAAAAATTTGCTTCATTTTTATTAAATTATTTTTAGCAAAAATAAACTGAATTATAAATATTTATCAGTACAATTAAATGATAAAGAAGTACTTTTGCAAGATGAGAAAAGAGAATATGCATCAGCCTGTTGAAGTAATTTATAAAAAAGTAGATGAATGTCCGCTTATAAATTCGCAGTTTAGTTTTTTTCAGATGGTTTATGTTGTTTCGGGTACGGGATTTCTCCATATTAATGGAAATGCAATATCTTATCAAACGGGAAATCTAATGTTATTGACGCCAAATGATTATCACACATTTGATATTACTACGACAACGGAATTCTTATTGGTTAAGCTTAATACAGAATATGTAAAAGAATATCGCTCAAAAAGTATCGATCATATTGAATGTTTACTGCATTATGCTTCGCATTTATCAGGTTGCATTTTGAAACGAAAAGCAGACGAATTTCTAGTGAGATCAATCGCAGAATCTTTAATATATGCAATTCATAATAGGGATATTTATGATGAAGATTTAATTACTCATTATGTAAATGCGCTGATAGTAATTGCTGCGCGAAATATTGCAGTAATAAAACCATCAGGTGTAAAGGAAACTACTGATAAAAGAATTCTGGAGATCATCAATTATATACAGGGGAATATTTTATTTCCTCAAAAATTAAAAGCTTCGGCTATAGCTGAGAAATTTGATATATCTGAGACTTATCTCGGGAGTTATTTTAAGAATCATTGTGGAGAAACGATTCAGTCTTTTGTTTCCAATTATAAAATACGACTGATAGAACACCGCTTAAGTTTTAGCGATATGAGAATTAATGAAATTGTAGCTGAATTTGGTTTTTCGGACGAAAGTCATCTCAATAAGTTTTTTAAGAAGCATAGAAATATTAGCTTGACGGGATATCGAAAAGCTAAAGTTTTACCGAATTGATTTTTTTTTGCTACAGATTAAAAGATTAAAATGGATTTTTTAATACAGATGCTTGTATGTTTTGTCAAATTTAATTTTAAAAATTACTTATAAAAAAAAGCCGAAGATTTCTCTTCGGCTTCTGTTTTTTGTATCTTTTTTGAAACTTAAAAATTAGTCAAAGTTTTTAGATCAACTATTGTTTGAGTTGGGTTTTCGGCTTTAAATACAAAGCTTCCTGCAACTAAAACATCAGCTCCGGCTTCTACTAATTGTTTGGCGTTTTTGCTTGTTACACCGCCATCAATCTCGATTAATGTTGAAGCGTTTTTGCGTGTAATTAAAGCTTTTAGTTTTTGAACTTTAGCATAAGTATTTTCGATGAACGATTGTCCTCCAAAACCTGGATTCACACTCATAATACAAACTAAGTCAATATCATTGATTACATCTTCTAATAAATCAATATTAGTATGTGGATTTATCGCAACTCCAGCTTTCATTCCTTCGGCTTTAATTGCCTGTAGTGTTCTGTGCAAATGTGTACAAGCTTCATAATGTACCGTTAATCCATTAGCGCCTAAATCAGCGAAAGTTTTAATGTATCTGTCCGGATCAATAATCATTAAATGGACATCAATATATTTTTTTGCATGCTTAGAAATTGCTTCTAAAACTGGCATCCCAAAAGAAATATTCGGAACAAAAACTCCATCCATAATATCAATATGAAACCAATCAGCCTGACTGTTATTGATCATTTCGACATCACGTTGTAAATTGGCAAAATCAGCCGCAAGAACAGAAGGAGCAATAAGTGTATTTTTCATTGTGTAGTTGTGTGTGTTGTTTTTATTACAAAGATAAATTTTTTATGCTGTATAGTGAAATTTAACCGCAAAGCTCGTAAGGTATTTTAAGTTAAAGCTTCTATGTAATGAGATTTTACCGCAAAGTCCGCAAAGATTTTACGCAAAGCTAGCAAAGTTTTTATGCTGAATTTTTGATGAGTTTATGAAGTTCACAAAGCTTTGTGCAAAGTTATTATATGGATTTACACAATTCGCAAAGTTTGATCAACACAAAGCTTTGCGAACTTTGCGTAAAATCTTTGTGGACTTTGCGGTTAAAAAAACACCATCCAACATAAAAATAAAAAACTCCGGTAATCAGCCGGAGTTTCAATCATCAATCAAAAAACGAACAGTCAATCAAACTGTTGTTTGCTTTAAAGTCCAATATAAGCACTTTCGCAATAAATTCCAAATCTCAATAAAATAATTGAAATTTGGAATTTAAAATATTGGATTTATATTTTAATATTAACCTAAATAGGTTTTAAGAATTTTACTTCTAGAAGTGTGTTTTAATCTACGGATTGCTTTTTCTTTAATCTGACGAACACGCTCACGAGTTAGGTCGAAAGTTTCTCCAATTTCTTCTAAAGTCATTGGGTGTTGATCGCCAAGACCAAAATACAAACGAACAACATCTGCCTCTCTAGGAGTTAATGTTTCTAAAGAACGTTCGATTTCAGTACGCAATGATTCGTGAATTAACTCTCTGTCCGGGTTTGGAGATTCTCCAGAACGTAAAACGTCATAAAGGTTAGAATCTTCACCTTCAACAAGTGGAGCATCCATAGATAAGTGACGACCAGAGTTTTTCATAGACTCTTTTACGTCATTTACAGTCATATCAAGTTCTTTTGCAATTTCTTCAGCAGAAGGTGGACGCTCGTTAGATTGCTCTAATAAAGCATACATTTTGTTGATTTTATTGATAGAACCAATTTTGTTTAATGGTAAACGAACAATACGAGATTGTTCTGCCAAAGCCTGAAGAATCGATTGACGAATCCACCATACGGCATAAGAGATGAATTTGAAACCACGAGTTTCATCAAAACGTTGAGCCGCTTTGATTAAACCTAAGTTTCCTTCATTAATTAAATCCGGAAGAGTTAATCCTTGATTTTGATATTGTTTAGCAACCGATACAACGAAACGTAGGTTGGCTTTTGTTAATTTTTCTAAAGCTCTTTGATCACCAGCCTTTATTCTTTGTGCTAATTCTACCTCTTCATCAGCGGTAATTAGGTCAACTTTTCCAATTTCTTGTAGGTATTTGTCTAACGATGCAGTTTCACGATTGGTTACCTGCTTGGTGATTTTAAGTTGTCTCATGTTTTTTGTCTCCTCAATTTTTAAGTGTACAAATAGTTATACGTAAGAGGATACAAAAAAGTTACAACGATATGTAAAATATTTTTTAAAATGAAAAACACTCCGTCTTAAAAGTTTAATTAGGAGTGTTTTATCGAAGTGGAGCAAACTTATTTTTTATTCTGAAAAATCATCAGATGTGTCTAAAATTTCGTCAAATATCTTTTTAAGGGATCTTATATAGATAGGAAATGAGATTACTAATAATATATATTCTTTTCTAAGAACTGTAATATCATCCAGAATTTCATATAAACAAGGAATTATTACGGCTAATGAGGCAATAACTCCAACCCAGGGATTATTGATTATTTTTTTTATGATTGATAAAGGTCTCATATCAGGTTGGTTGATTAATGCTATTCTCATTATTAGTAGGTGTTTTGTTGTTTACAATTGTAAAAGTAATTTTGATTTTGCCGTTATAGCTGAGAAATGTCATGAAAGCTAGTTTTCTTGTCATAAAAGCATTCAGGAAGATTGTAAATCAGAAATTAGCCCACTAAAAACGACAAATCCCCTTTTGTTTCAAAGAGGATTTGCCGTTTTTATATTTTTAAAGAAAGATCTTTTTTAAGATAAGATATTCATCTTTTTTATAAAGTCTTTATAAGTATCGCTTAGGTTTATCTTGTGGTTTCCTTTTAAGATGACAAGATTGTCAGCGAGAATAATTTCTTCGATTTTGTCGGTATTGACAATGGTGTTTCGGTGCGTTTTTATGAATTTATTTTTGTCTAATAAATTACTGATTTTGGTAAGGGAGATTTGAATGACAAATTTTTCTTTTTCGGTAATAATATTACAATATCGTTCTTCGACTTCAATATATAGAATGTCACTTATAGCAACTTTTTTTAATGAGTTTTTCTTCTTTATAAATAAATAATCATTGCTGATTACAGTGTCTTGTTCTTCGCTTAAAAACACATTTGTTTGTTCGTAAAACTTTTCTACAGCCATTTCTATCGCATACAGAATTTCTAACTCATTAAAAGGCTTCATCAGGAAGCTGAAAGGTTTTGTAAGTTTTGCACGTTCAAAAATCTGGCGATCATGCGAACTGGTCAAAAAGACAAATGGTTTTGAAGCATTTGGAATAATATTTATAGATTCTGCAAACGTAATTCCGTCTGGTTTTCCGTCAAGAAACACATCGATGATAATGATATCAACGGTGTTTTCGTAAAAAAGCTTTATAGCATCAGTAAAGCTTGTGGCGACTCCGGCAATGGTATAATTGTTTTCAAGCAATACTTTGGTAAGCGCATCGCTTTGTTCTGGAGTATCTTCTATTATTAAAACATTGATATTGTCCATTATTTATTGTTTTTGGGAAAGCAAGTATTGTTAATAAGGTTTTTGGTGGAGTAAAGTAAAGAATTATTATAGAAAAAAGGATTATTTAAAGTGTATTTTTTGAAGAGCTTTATTAAAACAAACATGTTATTGTGATTTATAAAATGCAATAAAATAAAACCCCAATCTTTTTTATTAAAAAAGGATTGGGGTTTTATTTTAAAGTGATAGCTATCATTGAAATAGTATTTAAGTCTTTAAATATAAAGAAGTACTTGCATTTTAATTAATCTCCTGAACTTGTTTTTGTGCCTCTGGATAATGTTGGATCTGTTCCTCCTAAAATAGTTTGTAATTGCTTTCTGGAAAGAGCAGTAAAGTTTTTAAGGTTTGATATTTTCTCTAAGTTTTTGGCTGCTTTATTTTTCATATACTTTTTGTTTTAAATTTTTGAATCTAACGAAGTACTTGCTTTTGGATTAATCTCCTGAACTTGTCTTTGTACCTCTTGATATTGTTGGATCTGTTCCTCCTAAAATAGTTTGTAATTGCTTTCTGGAAAGAGCAGTAAAGTTTTTTAAGTTTGATACTTCTACCGTGTTTGTATTTTGCGGTGGTTTGTTTTTCATGTTGTTTAGTTTTTGGTTATACTATAAAAATAGACAAAAAAATAAAGCAGCGTAAAAAAACATAGGATAATTCGGAAACGGATGAGTTTTTTATCTTATCTAATAGCTCGTCAAAAGATCTGTTAAGAATTGCTTTATTTCAAATGAATGTATTAAGCGATTGTTTTTGGAAAACTCAATATCATTTTTGTTCCTTTATTGAGTTCACTTTCTATAGCTAAGGTTCCACTGTTTTTTTTGATCATTTGTTTGCACAATTGTAAGCCTAAACCAGTTCCTATAATTTCGGAATTGTCTTTCTTGGATAATAATTCGCCTTCTGAAAGTAATTCCTGAATAGTACTTTCTTTCATTCCAATACCTGAATCTTCAATGATAAGTTTATATAAATCAGTATTTGTATCTTCGGAGTAAAAGCTGATTTTTCCTTTTTCATTAGAAAATTTAATAGCATTGTCTAATAGATTTCGAAGTACAATTTTTAAGGAATCAAGATCAACGAAAATAAAGATATTTTTTGAAACCGAATTTTCAAAAGTAATGGTTTTATCGAGAAGTAAAGGTTTGTAATTATATTCAATTTGTTGAACAACAGAGTACAAATGAACAGATTCTTTATGAAAATACAATTGTTTGGTTTGCAGCATTGCCCAATGCAATAAATTATCCAGTAAACTATAAGCGCCATTGGCAATTGTACTATTTTGTATAATAAGTTGGTTTAGCTGATCGTAATTTTTGGTTTCGAGAGTTGCAGATAATTTTGCATTACTGGTTTTTAATGCATTTACAGAAGATCTTAAATCATGACTTACAATCGAGAACAACTGATCCTTAGTCGCATTGAGTTCGTCGAGTTTATTCTTTTGGAGTAATATGATTTTGGCATTTTTTACTTTTTGAGCATAAAAATAAACACCGGTAGTTAGAAGTAATAATAAACCAATTGCAGCAAAAAAGAAAGCGTTACGCTCTGCATTTTTTAGCTTGTTTTGGACTTCAAGTACTTTGATTTGTTTTTGTTTTTGAGCCACGGTAAATTTCTTCTCATAATCAGCAACTGCCCAAATTTTGTTTTGATTGTTTACAGAATCTTTCCATTGCTCGGATTCTTTTCGATATTCTAAAGCTTTTTTAAAATCACCTCTGTTTTCTTCTACAACTGCCATATTAAATGCTGTAGTTTGTTTTAAGTCGAAATCTTTTATGCTTTTAGATAATATATAGGCTTTTTGAAAATAGTAAATAGCTTGTGCATCTTTATATTGTTGATAATAGAGACCTGCAATATTTATATTGGATTGAACGACAATTTTTGTAACCTTTTTAGGATTTAAAAGAGCATCTTTATTTAAGTAAGACTCTGCTTTTGCAAATTGTTCTAAGTATACATAACAAATTCCAATACCCGCATATAATTCAGCTATTTCGCTTTCATCTTTGTGGCTTAATATTTCTTTTTCAGCCTTCAAAAAATAAACAATAGCTTCTTTAGATTTTTTTTCGAAATACAACAATTTTCCAATATTAATATCAACCAAATAATAATATTGGAAAGATTTGTTTATTAGATTAAATTCAACAAGTGCCTCTTTGTATAATGTTTTCTTTCTTAAGGAATAACCTCTAAAATAATGACAATAATTTTTTATTTCTAAGTCAGACTTAGAATTTAATTGCTTCATTGAATATACTAATGTTGAGTCCCATTCTTCTTTAGAAAAAAAGTCTTGTGCTTTGTTAAAGTTTATTTCACTTTTGTTTGACCTTGCTTTTTTTTGAATAGCAAAATCAAAATAATTGAAGCTTTTTTCTTGTTGAGAGAAAACTATTGAGGGTACAAAAAGAAAGACTAATAGAAAGTTTAGTATTTTTTGAATCATTAGCGTTATTGTATAAAATCACTAAAACGTTATTATGGTAATGATTTATAACTTGTAGATTTAATCATTAAATATTTACGACAAAAATAATAAGCGTCAATAAAAAAAAATGGTATAAATCTACAAGTCAATCTATTATAAAACTTTCTTTGAGTTAACCTGGCATACTTGTCTTTGTACCTCTAGATAGTGTTGGATCTTCTCCGTTGCCAGGGTCTACAGGAGTTGTTGAAGGTGTATACTTTAAGTAAGTGATAACTTCTGTGATATCTCCAACAGTGTCAGAGGTATAGTCTGTTTCTATGTAATAGACATTATAAGTCTCTGGAGAGATCTCGTCCCATACGTAGTCATAGTAAATGGTTAAAGTACCATCTCCCTCTGTTGTTCTTTGTACTGTAGGTTTTTCTGTTCCTTTAGAATTGATATATACGGTAGCACAGACTTTTAAGGTTTGTACTCCTTCATTGTTGTAAAAGTTTGCCGAAGCCAGGGGAGGAATTGGAAAAGTTATATTTTGTATGTCTTTAAATATAAAATCTTCGGTGTTGATTTTGGTAATCTGGATAACTTGATCGTCCATAATAGGGTTTTTAGGGTTAATATCTTTATTTTTGGTAGGCTAAAGGTATTTTTTTTCTTTGAATAAAGAATAAAATACCTTTAGTTTTTCTTCATTAACTCTAAATTTATTGACTATTTATTAAATATTGATCCCAATTTGGTTCGTTTTGTTGTTTAAATGCTCAAAAACAAATCATTTTTATTCCACGCTAATAGTTTTAGAAAGATAAACCGGTTGTCCTTTTTCTGTAAAACCTTCTAAGACAACTTCAAAGCTTCCTTTAATGTCAGAAGTATAGAAAGAGACGTTATCTTCTTTTTGGTCTAATGCTACATTTGGTTTCCATAATAATTGATATCTGTAATCCGGAATTCGTTGCAAATTGTTCCCAGCAGCATAATCAGGACTATAATATGATTTTTTTGCAGAAGGTCTTAAGATGGTTGGTTTATAGAGGTAATTATCTTTTTGTAAACTAGTAAAATTACCGTCTACAGTAACAAAACTTATGATACCGTTAAAAACTTTAGGACCTACATAATAGGGACCAGTTATGATACTGATGCTATAAATATTTGCCATATTAAAGTTGAAAAGCTCATTTACATTTTGTAACATGTATCCGTCAACGATTACCAATGGCAATTCAGGTAATTGTGTATGAAGATTATAGTCGTTTACATGCAAAGAATAATCGCCGCCACTTTGTCTGTAATATAATTCAGTTGCTATTTCAGTAATTGTTTCTTTTAAGGAAGGGAATCTTGTAAAATCCTTAAGAATATATTTTTTGGCAATAGGATAGTAAAACGGATCTATATTTTCCGGTTTAATTATACTATCTATTTTATCTGTATAGTAAGCGTTCTCGATTTGGCTTGCAACTGATCTCTCTAACAAGGTTTCTTCGATCTCGCTTGTTAAATTAAAACTAGATTGGAAGGCTAGTTTTGGATAATCCGGTTCACTTGCTTTATCTAGTTCTATAGTATAGTTGTCTTTTTGCTCGCCTACAATTTGTATAACTATTTCATTGTTATAATAAGGCTTATCTAAATTAAAAATAAAACGACCGGCTTCATTTGTTTTTATGGCTTTAAAGGCAAACGATTTCCCTGGAATAGACAATGCTAAAATTATATTTTGTAGACTATTGTTTGTTGAACTTTTGGAAATTATTTTACCGGATATCATTTCTCCACGAAGTTCAGGAAGAATTATAGCATCTTTATTTTGCAAATTAGATTCAATTTCAGCCGAAACTTTAGCAAACTCACTTGCCGTTAACTGATTTGTTGTTGGCAAATTGTCTTTTTTTCGAACAGAAAGTGAATAACTTCCTTTTTCAGGAGATAAAGCAGAAGACTCAATTCCTAATGTAACTTTTTCGCGATTAGAGAAAACATCTTTGTTTGCTTTTATCTTAAAGTTTTTATCCGATGCGCTTTCTTCAGTTTTAGGTGTAGAAGCTGATGCTGAACTTGTTGGATTTGTTTTTTCTGTAACTGCTTTGTTTTCTACTGAATTAGATTCACTGATTTGATATGGATTTATAATCTTAATATCAATTTGGAATATTTTGGAAACAGATGCATTTAGCATCCAATTGGTATATCCAATAAGTTTGTAGCTACCCGTTTTAATGGTTGTAGGAATAAAATAATCGCCCTCACCAGTACTGTTTTTTAAGTACAGTTTGTTTTTAAACATGCTTTTTCCGCTACCGTCTACAAGCTCAACATAAGCTAGTTTGCTTAAAGTACTTGGTGTTTTATCGGTGTTTTTTAAGCTATAAACTTTATACAATAGTTTCTCTCCGGTAACAAATGTTGTTGCATTTGCATGGATAAATACACTTTCATCTACAGAAGTGTTTTGTTGTGCTATAATCGGGTTTACATTGATAATCAATATCAATAATAAAATGTGTTTTATTCTTTCCAAAATGAAGGTATTATGTTAGACGAAAAAGAAGTACAATCTCCACAAACCGCTTCTACCAGGATATAGTTTCCTGTGTAGTATAATAAAGCGTTGCTTTTAAGGGCCGAAATCATGCTGTCTCCTTGGCATGGAGGATTTTTTACCTGAGGATCAAAACAGAAATTAAATGGAAATCCTTCACATGCATTAAAGTATGCGGGAGTGTTAGTTGGAGGGAAATAGTCTGTATAGTTAAAAAAGATTCTTTTTGACGATACAGTTGCAACATCAAAATAACCCATAACTTTTTCGTCTACATTACTAATACATCTTATGTTTCCGGAAAATACACCAGGCTGTTTTGGAGACAATACACTCGAGGAGCTTGCTATCTCCTTCATAGTTTTATGAAAAGTATAGGCAGCTTGATTTTCTACATACTGTCTTACCAGTATACTATATCTGTGGGCGATAATATAATTATCTTGTTTAATAAAGCGCACAGGAAAATTAACACGATCTTCTGTTAGTCCATTTGTGCTGGTTATGATTATATCGATTGATTTTTGTGTGGAATAACAGACTTTTTTTGCAGGATCATTATCCTCATCTAATCTTACGCTTCTGGGACCAGTTACAACTAGTCTGTCAGAAGTCCATTTAGGAGCTACAATTTTAAAAGTTTCTTCATATTCATATCTGTAATAATTAGAAGTTCTATTGGGATCATAGCTGTTTGCATTCAATTGTATTCCAGTCTCATTTTTACTGTTTACTACTACGCTTGCAGTAATGTCAGTAAGAGGAGTTACTGTTGGTAAACTTTCAGAAGATGATTTATAAACTTTGCCATCTTTTGTTTTTACTTCTAAAGTATATTGTCTGTTAGCAACAACTTCAAATTCTGATTCTGAAACATAAACGCCAGATTTCTCTGTGAAAATATATTCGTTGTTAAGATTGTCTTTTACAACCACATTTGCGCCAGTTTCTACCGTGACGTCTGTATCTTCAAATCGAGAAGTTTTGGTGATCTTTATTTCTTGTTTTTTAAGTTCGTTCGTCAAAGTCGCTTCTATAACTATAGCTTCTTCATAAGTATCAGTCTGTAAGTTATAGCTTTCTGAACAACTACTAATAAAAAAACTTAACAGAAAGAAAAGAATGATTTTATTTGAATGTTTGATTATATCGGTTTTAAAATGCATTTCGTTAAAATTTAAAATTATAAGTTATACTAGGCACCGGAATAGAAAAAATAGACGTTTTGTATGCTTTTACTTGTCCTTTTTCGGTTACAAAATAAATAGAGTACGGATTACTTCTGCCTAAGACATTATACACAGATATATTCCAGAAGCTATGTGCCAGTTTTTTTATTTTGTGATTTCCTTCGATGTTAAGCCCAATGTCTAAACGGATATAATCCGGAATTCGATATTTATTTCTGTCACTATACAAAGTGTATTCAGCATTTCCGTAGTGGTATGTTCCAATAGGATATGTAATTGGTCGTCCTGTTTGATATAAAAAGTTGGTTGATAAACTATAACGCTTTGTAAATTTATAATTTAAAACCGCACTTAGATCATGAGGTTTGTCAAAATTTGCAGCAAAATATTTACCGTTGTTTACAATTTCGGAATCAAATTTACTGTCAAGTTTTATAAAAGTTCTGGAATACGTGTATCCAATCCAGCCGTTTAATTTTCCAATTGATTTTTTTATTAAAAACTCAACACCATATGCTTTTCCTTCTCCTTGTAAAAGTTGTGTTTCTATTTTATCGTTTAATATTAATTCTGCCCCAACTTTATAGTCTAGTATATTTTGTGATCTTTTATAATATCCTTCTAAGCTAAGTTCAATTTCATTATCATGTAAGTTTTTGTATAAACCTAATGAATATTGTTGTCCACTTTGAGGTTTTACATTAGTATTCGATAATGTCCATGTATCTGTAGGAGATTGTGTTACATTGTTCGAAAGCAAGTGTATGTATTGTCTTGTCTGATCAAAACTTGCTTTTATAGAAAAATCATCAGTAAAGAAATAACGAGCAGCAATACGAGGTTCAAGACCGCCATATGTTTTGATAACCTCATTGTTTCCATAATGTTTTGTTTCGATATAAGAGGCATCATCAAGAGGTAATCCTTCTTGATAAATTCGCTGATTGGCTTCTCCCAATGCGGCATAAAAAGAATAACGTAATCCTATATCGATTAATAATTTGCTGTTTAATTTAAAATTATCAGCTATGAAAATTGCAGACTCAAGACCTTTTTCTTTTGGAATGTCAATTGGAACTATAGGCGAATCAGGGCTTTTAGGATGCTGAAAACCTGGACTAACATTGTATAACTTGCTCGAAACACCATAGTTTATGCTGTGTTTCTCACTATACAAGTAGTTAAGTTTTGCCATAAGTTGTGTTTCATTGATTTTGTATCCAAAATCAAAATCATTATTGTTGTTATTGGAGTCGTAATCAATGTTGAATTTGTATTCACTATTAGTGAAAAGCAAAGCTCCTTTATTCTTTTTATTAAAAGTGTGATCCCATTTTGCAGAAGCCAAACGGTTACTGTATTTATATAATGAATCAGAGCTAATACTGAAACGGTCGTGGCTGTAATACAACGTTGCTTCAACTGAATTGTTTTTGTTAATAGTGTTGTTGTATTTCATGATTCCGTCATAGAATCCGGCTTCACTATTTTTTAAATCTTCATTGTCTAAAGATTTTAAAATCCAGTCAGAATAAGTAGCTCTTAATCCAACAATAATACTGGATTTATTTTTTTGAATAGGTAATCCTACAGTAATATTAGAAGTTATTGGACCTATAGCACCTTCTCCCGAAATCTTTTCTGCATTACCGTTTTTAGTACTGATATCAAAAACAGAAGATAAACGACCACCAAAATCAGCAGGAATACTACCTTTATAAATATCAGCTTTCTTAGCCGTATAAGGGTTTATTGCAGAGAAAAAACCTAAGAAGTGCTGCGGATTATAAAGTACAGCATTGTCCAGAAGAACTAAGTTTTGATCTTCTTTTCCTCCACGAACATTAAATCCGGCAGAACCTTCTCCAGTAGTTTTTATCCCCGGAAAAGTAGTTGCAACTTTAAGGATATCACGTTCTCCTAATATTAAAGGTACCGTTTTTGACGCTTCAATATCAATCGATACAAGTCCTGAAATAACGGTTTCTACAGTTTTTGGTCTTTTGCTTCTTATGATTACTTCATCTAATAAGTTTGTGTCTTCCTGAATTTCAAGATCAAGCGGACCATCATTATAAACCATTATAGTTTGTACAAGTTTTTTGAAACTAAGTGATTTAATTTCAATCACATTAATTCCCGGAGGAACCTGTAAAATATAATGTCCGTCCTGATCACTAACAGCGCTTATGTTTTTATTGCGGACTTTCATATAGATATTAGGCTCAGGCTTGTTTGTCGAACCATTTCTAATATATCCGGTAATAGTGCAATTTTTCTTATCCGTAATATCTGTTTCTTTACCAATAAAAGTTATAGCCAGATTCTTTTTAGAACCGGTACTATTTTGTAAAGAATCATATTGTTGGTAAAATATAGGGTTTTGAATTATTCTGCCAGCTTGATTAGCGTTATTGCCGTTTGATTTAGGAAAATAATTAGCAGGCAATTTATTATGAATGCTGCTGTTGTTTGTTAAGATTATTTTCGATTTAAGAACAAGATAGTTAAGGTTAGTATTGCTGAATACTTTATTTAATACATCATCAATAGAAACATTTTTGTAGCTTCCGGTATATAAGTTTTTATTTGAGTTAATCCATTCAGCATCAAAATAGAAACGATAAGATGATGATGCTTCAATAGTTTGAATTACGGTCATCAAATTAGCATCTTTAAATTCAAGAGATATTTTATCGTTTGTGTCTTGTGCAAGTAAGAATTGATTGAAAATTAAAGTAAGTAGAATAAGTAGAATTTTTCTCATAAGTTTATTTTTCTGTAATTAATAGAGAAGTGTTAATGTGTTTAAGAAGATTGATCATAAATTGATCGTTGTCTGATTTTCGAATTTCTCTATTCATTGCATAAAAATCATTAATCTGTTTCTTTAGAGTTGGAAAAATTTTTAAAACATCACTTTTACTATTGCTGGCGTAATAAGTATTATTGTAAAAGATAAAATAGGTATTGTCTTCAGTAAAATAAGAATATGCTTTAAGATCCTGAGTTTTACTTTCAATCTTTTTAAAATGTTTGATGTAAAAGTTAAAACCTTCCCGAAGAACATTCAATTCATAATAACCTGTGGTTAGTTGCGGTAGTGGAGATACTTCTTTATTTAGTTTTACGAAGTTTTTACCATTAACACTAAATGCGGCTATTTTATCTTGAATAAGGGCTATTGAAGAATATTTAGAATCACCAATTGGGTTGATTATTAATTGATCTCTATAAAGATCATATTTGATATTTAAATCATAATAAGTCTGACCATCAGAAGTTACACTGCCCTTCATGAATTTGTTGGCAATGTAATACATATTGTTGTCGCCAATTGTTACATAATTGTCTCTGTAAGAAGGTCCGTTGTTAATATTTAGATTTTCTTTACCTACAGAATTGTCAAACCAATTGTTAAATGATTCTTCTTTATTAGATTGGCTATATAAATTTGAAATATTTAATAAAAATCCAAATAAGAGGATACAGATGTGATGTTTTTTGTGATTTTTCAAAGGAATTGTGGTTTTTATGTTTTTGGTATGGTGGATTTCAAAAGTATTAAAAAATTGTATAAATAAAGATTGAACAAATGTTAAAATGTAATAAAAAGTCTATGGTTTTTTACGGGAAACCTCATTTTGTTTAACAAACAGGGTTTTTTTATAAACAAATGTCTTAAAAAAATGAAAAGGAGATGTTTTTTTTGAGAAAATATTAAAAAACCGAAAACCTCAATTCGTTTATTTGAATTGAGGTTTTGTATAAATAAACATTTAAGTAAACTAAGGTCTGATTATTTCTTTTTATTCCACTTTAAATACTTTATCAAGATGAATTAAATCTCCTTTATCCGTAAGGCCTTCCAATGTAATTTTAAAATTACCGGAAATATCAGAAATATAAAAAGGAATAGTCATTTCGGCATTTTGCAATCTTATATTTGGTTTCCAAAGCAATTGATATCGATAATCAGGAATTCGATTACTTGCATTAGATTCATATTTTGGTTCATAATATGATTTTGCAGCTTCTGGTCTTAGAATTGTTGTTTTCAGGAGATTTTTATCCGAATAAATAGATGCAAAATCATTGTTTTTTGTTGTGATACTTACAATTCCGTTAAACAATTTTGGACCATAATAATAAGGTGATGCCACTACGCTAATGCTTTGAATTTGATAAGCATTGTAATTGTATAAAGCATTCATGTCCTGAATTTGCAATCCATCAACCAGAACCAGACAAGGTTCAGCAGATTGTATTGCATTGTATCTGATATCCGATAAATATAAGGACGGAACTTGCTTGTAATCTCTAAAACTTAGCTCAGTAACAATTTCTATAATTGTTTCTTTAAAGGTTCGGAATCTGTCGAAATCATCAAGATTGTATTTTTTTTCATTTGGCTGAAAAAAAACTGCAGTATCATTTGACTCAATTATACTGTCTTTTTTTTGTGAAAAATAAACATTTTCGATTTGCGTTGCCAATGAACGTTCCTGAATTGCTTTCAGATTTTTACTTGAAATAGTGGTTTTGTCTGAGAAAACCAGATTAGATAAATCCGGACTTGGTTCTTTATCAATCACAATTAAATAATTTTCTCTTTCAGATTCTGATAACTGAAAATAACTGTCAGATACATTTGTTTGTTTATCAATTATAAAAATAAATTGGCCGTTTTGATCTGTTTTTGTGGTTTTGAAAATGAAATTTTTCCCCGGAATCGACAGCGTAACTACTTTATAAGCTAAGTCAGAGTTGGCAATTTTCGAACTGATATGTCCGGTAATAATTTCACCTCTTGTTTCTGGAAGAGTGGTTAAATCTTGTTTTAAACGTAAATCAATATGATCAGTTTTAGTATTTGACAAAGTACCAAGGCTATCTATTTTTCGGATACTTAGAAAGTAATTTCCGCTTTCTAATGTCTTTGGGATTATAATAGAAGCTTTTTCTCGTTTAGAATATTTTTCTTTGTTAATGCCCAGAACAATATTGTTTGTTGTTTCGTTTGTATAAATGTCTTTGGTTACAACATTTTCGATAGTCATATTTATATTTTCCTGAAATGGATTTATAATCGTAATATCCATTTCAAAAAAGTTGCTTTGCGTGTTATTTAGCATCCACGAAGTATAGGCGATAATTTTGTAATTTCCTGTTGGTAATGTTGTGGGAATAAAACAATCTCCAGATCCCAAACCGTTTTTTAAACTAATTTTGTTTTTAAAAACACTTTCTTTCCCACTATTAATTATTTCTATATAAGCAACTTCACTTACGTCCGAAAGTGTTTTGTTTTTGCTTAAGCAATATAATTGATAATAAAGTGTTTCGCCTGTAAGCAAAACCGTTGTATTGGTTTTAAGCAATATAGATTCTGTACTCAAATTGGTGTTTTTTTGAGCAATAATAGTAGGAGTAATGCTTATCAGTAAAATAAGCAACGCTATTGTTTTGATTAATTTTCCCAAAATGAAGGTATTACGTTAGAAGAAAATGATGTACAATCTCCGCATTCTTTATCGACCATCCAGTACGCTGTAGGCGACATACCGGGACCACCGCCTATATAAACATGCGTAGTAAGAACTTTGTAATTCTCATTTGGTATTTTTTCAAATTCGATTAATTCAGGTGTACATTGTCTAAAATATTTTGCCGGATCTACTGAAGGAAATAAGTCAGCAAAATTGAAAAAGATTCGTTTTTTAGTAACTGAGGCAACGTCAAAAAAACCAACAACTTTTTCAGATGAGTTATCTGTCGATTTTATGTTTCCAACAATAAATCCCGGTTGATTTGGAGACAACACATCCCCTGAATCAGTCATTTTCTTTGATGTAAAATAATAATCATATGCGAAACGGTTTTGTGTATACTGAGAAACTAAAATACTGTAGCGATTTGCTATTATATAATCGGATTCACTTATAAAACGAACAGGGAAATTTACTCTGTCTTCAGATAAATCAGTGGTATTGGTTTGTATAATTCCCGTAGATTTTTTGGTGCTGTAACAAATGTGTGTATTTGGTTCTGCAGGTACAATTACCATTTTAAACGTGTTTTGATAAGGGACTAATTTTATACGTTCAGTTGTTGTATATACAGTTACGATCTTATAAGTCTCTTCGTATTCGTAGCGATAATATTTAGAAGTATTTGTTGGATCAAAGCTTTTAACATTTATCTGAGCACCTTTTTGACCTTCTCTTTCCCCGGCAACAGCTTCCAGATCGATCGTATTTTGAGTAGTCAGTATTTCTTTTGATGAGGTATATGATTTTCCTGAAGCCGATATGATTTTTAGTTGGTAATCTTTATTTGGTTCTGCTTTAAATTCATTTTCAGATACATATTTTCCATCTTTTTCCTTAAAAGAAAACTCATTATTATCACTATCAACAACCGTAACTTTTGCTCCTGATTCCGTTTTTGGTATAGTGTCATTAAGAGGTCTTGTTCTTGAGATTTTTATTTCCTGATGTTTCAGTTCATTTGTAATTGTGGCCTCAACAATCAATGCGTTTTCAAGATTTTGATCCTGAAAAGCATATTGTTCTGTACAACTTGACAAAATAACACATGAAAAAACGAGAAGTGCCGATTTTTTAAATATTGATAAATTCATATTGATACGATAAATGAATTAAAATTTTATGTTATAAGTTATTGTCGGAATTGGAACAGAAAAAATAGAGGTTTTATAGGCCTTGATTTTTTTGTCCTCCGTAACAAAGTAAACATTGTACGGATTGTTTCTGCCCAAAACGTTATAGACAGAAACATTCCAGAAGCTATGCGCCAGTTTTTTTATCTTGTGATTTCCTTCGATATTTACACCAATATCCAATCTGTAATAATCCGGAATTCTATATTTATTACGATCACTATATAATGTAAATTGCTCACCTGCAAAATCATAAGATCCAATTGGGTAGGTGACAGGTCTTCCCGTTTGATAGACAAAATTTGTCGATAAGCTATATCTCTTTGTGAATTTATAATTTAAAATTGCACTAAAATCATGCGGTTTATCATAATTCGTAGGGAAATATTCTCCGTTATTTACTTTCTCAGAATCAAATTTACTATCGAGTTTTATTAGTGCTCTGGAATAAGTGTAACTCAGCCAGCCATTAAAATTTCCTTTTTCTTTCTTGATCAAGAATTCAACTCCGTATGCTTTTCCTTCGCCTTGTAAAAGCTCTGTTTCTATGTTTTTGTTTAATAATAATTCAGCACCAACTTTATAATCCAAGATGTTTTGTGATTTTTTGTAGTAACCTTCAATGCTTAATTCCAGTGAGTTTTTGATTATATTTTTGAAAATTCCTAAAGAAAACTGATTGGAAGATTGTGGTTCCGTATTTAAATCAGAAAGCTTCCACATATCTATTGGAGATTGCGTTGTATTGCTTGAAAGCAAGTGTACATATTGATAGGTTCTGTCAAAACTTGCCTTAATTGATAAATCAAGAAGTATAAAATAACGTGCAGAAACTCTTGGCTCAAAGCCACCATAAGTTTTTATGACATCGTTATTCGAATAGGTTTTGGTTTCTAAAACGGTTCTGTCCGATTTTGGAAAGTCAGTTTCGTAGACGTTTTGACTAGCAGGTCCAAGTGCAGAAAACATAGAATATCGCAATCCTAAATTGATTAATAATTCATCACTTACCTTATAATTCTCAGTAAAAAACAATGCCGATTCCAAACCTTTTTCGTTTTGCAAATCAATACTTTTAATTTGAGAATTATTGTTTGTTGGGTTGAGGTAGCCAGGATTTACATTGTATAACTTGCTGCTGATACCATAATTAAATACATGCTTTTCGTTCAGAATGTATTTCATCTTAAAGATAAATTGAGTCTCGTTGATTCTGTAACCGTAATCAAAAGATCTTTCAGGCTGAGAATTGTAGTTGATATTAAATTTATATTGGCTATTGGTTATGATAAACGAAGATTTATTTTTCTCATTAAAATCATGATCCCATTTTACAGTCGCTAATTGATTGTTATACTTATAAACAGAATCCGAAGAAATGCTGTACTTATCATGGCTATAATAAAACGAAGTTTCAAGATTATCCTTTTTCGTAAGTTGATGGTTGTATTTTAGAAGAATATCATAAAAAGAAGCCTGACTATTTTCTAAGTTTGAATCTTTGATCGTTTTCAAAATCCAATCAGAATAACTTGCCCGACCACCAAATAGCAAACTCGATTTGCCTTTTACAATCGGAACTTCGAGCGTAACATTACTCATTACTGGCCCAATTCCCGCTTCTCCGGAAAGTTTCTCAGTATTTCCGCTTTTAGATTTAATGTCAAAAACAGACGAAAGTCGTCCTCCAAATTCGGCAGGAATACTTCCTTTATAGATATCTGCTTTTTTTGTTGTAAAAGGATTTACCGAAGAAAAGAATCCTAAAAAATGTGACGGATTGTATAAAACCGCATTATCTAATAAAAATAAATTCTGGTCATCTTTTCCTCCTCGAACATTAAAACCTGCAGATCCTTCGCCAGTAGTTTTTATACCCGGAAGCGTTGTTGCGACTTTAAAGATATCTCTTTCGCCTAATATCAAAGGAACATTTTTGATATTTTCAACGTCTATGCTCGTAAGCCCTGTAATGGCCGAATTTACATTTCTTGTTTTTTTATTTTCAATGATAATTTCTTTAAGAGCATTTACATTTTCATCCAGATTAAAATCTACTTTTCCGTTACTGTAAAGTACAATTTTCTTAACCTTTGTTTCGTGACTAAGAGATTGTGTTTCAATTGTGTTAATTCCTGCTGGCACTTTAAAACTGTAATAGCCATTTGCATCACTTGTTGTGCTAAAATCTTTGTCTTTTACCTTAATAGTAACATTATATTCGGGTTTTCCTGAAGTCCTGTTTTTAATATAACCAGATAAAGTATGCATTTGGGAATTATCTATCAAAGATTGTTTTCCTAGCATTATAATAGAGTCGGAGTCTCTTTTTGTGGTATTTATATATTGTTTGTTATAAATAGGAACGGCTAATAATTTGTCATTTTTAGAAGGTGTACTTTTAAAATAACTCTCTGATATTGTATTCGATATTAATAGAACATTACTTAAAATAATACTGTTTTGATCAATGTAATAGTTTATCGTGGTATTATTAAAAATATCATCCAGAACAACTACAACAGATGTATTCTGAAATTTTCCAGAAATAAGTTCGTCGTTAGATAACCATTGATCCTCAAAATAAAAATGAAAAGAACTATTTTTTTCAATTATTTCGATAGCTTTTTTTCGCGTTACATTAGAATATTCGATAGAAATATTTTTTTCCTGAGAAAAAAGACAGATGGGCAGTAAAAAGAATAAGAAACCTAAGAGATGTTTTTTCATTAATTTTTAGAACTAAGACTTTGTAAATTGTTATCAATAAATTTTATTAAATCTGCTTTAAATTGATCGGGGTTATTTTCTTCCAGGAATTTATTTTTTCTGTAGTAATCTTTAATCTCAGATTTTAATTGAGGGAATATTGATAAAAGCTCTTTTTGAGTATTTATCGTTCTAAATTTTGATTCGAAAAGGAGCTCGAAATTGCGATGTTCTTTAAATTCTGTATATACTGTATTATCGGTAATATCTTCTTTTGAGGTTTTGAAATGCTTGATATATAAGCTGATATTTTTTCCTAAGTATTTCTCTTCAAAAAAGCCAGTTACGTCTTTGGGATATTTGTATTTAGTATCAATATTGACAAATTTTTTATCTCCGATTATAAAGTAATCTGTTTTCTCGCTTGTTAAGTCAATTGCTAATGAAGTGGTATTTCCAAATGATTTTACAAGTAGATCTTTGTAAATGTCATATTTGATAAGAATGTTTTCGTATAACTGATTGTCGTAATAAACAGTACCGGAAACAAAATTTTTGTTTAAATAGTAATTGTGATCGTTTTTAAGATTATAGCGATCGATGTGAATTTTACCATTATTACTATTTAAAATTTCTTCCCCCACAGTTTTATCAAAATAATTGGAGATTTCTTTTTTTGCATTCGATTGGCAAAAACAAGAATTGGAGTAGCTTATAAGGATTGAAATTATTATTGCGTAATTTATCGGTTTCAGCATTTAGGATTTTTTTTGTAAGGGAATTTAAATGTAACGCAATTTAATCGAATAAATATTACAATTTTGCAATAAAATTGCAGTTTTTTGCAATTTTATTGATTTGTAACAAAAAAACCTGTTTCGGTTAAATGAAACAGGTTTTTTCTATAAATAAACTTTGAGTAAACTAAAGAGGGGAATATTTCTATTTAAAATAATAAGTCAACTTGAGAATTAATTTTTTCAATATAATAATCTATTTTTCGAATGGCTCGATTAAAGAATAGATTTTGTTCCTTAATTCCGGATTGTCCTAACGGTTTTGAGTTTATGATTTGTTGTTTAAAAAATTGATGAACATTATTGCAACTTTCCTCATTATCAGTTATAAAGTAACCTAAGAGTGTGTAAGGAACAAACATAGTTAACTTTTCTTCCGTTTCAATAAGCATATTGTTATTGAGTAAGATTAGTTCGTTATAATAGATATTAAAATTTGTGTTTTTCACATTGCATTTTTCCTGAATCAAATTGATAATTCTTTTTAAGTCTTTGCAGAGAGCATTTGCATTCTTTAAAGAAAGTAAACCAGCTTCATGAAAATATAGAATTTGTTGTAAACTACTGTTTATTGTAGTGTCATTCCAGATTTCATTTACTACCGTATTTTCGTATATATTTTTCAACTTCTGCATATATTCTGCAAAAGATTCTTCGATTATAAAACTTTCAAAATTGACTTTCTTTTGATTTGTGTTTAAAAGATTCAGCCAGACAAAAGCTTTGAATTTTGATAAGATCGTTCCGTCCATAAAATAAAACAGCGGAATATCTTTAGCAGAATAAAATAGTGTTGTATTGGGGTTTTTAGTCAATATTTCGATTTGTTCTGCCGATGTTTTGAAATATTGAAGCATATCTTTTAATGTTTCAATCTCGATTGTCTTTTCTACAATTACCTTTTCTTTTTTCGAAAATAGATTATCCAATGAAATATTAAAATGATTTGCCAATGTGATGGTTTCATCAATCGAAAATTTACTTTTTTCAGATATTCTTCTATGCGATGCGTCGTAACTTATTTCTAAAACTGTAGCGATCTCATCTATTATAGAAGCTGATTTTGGGATCTTAGTCCTTAGTGCTTTTAAAAAGGATTCTTGATATTTCATAATTTGCGATAATCACAAATATAAGAAATAGTTTTATTGATTTAAGCAAATTTACATGTGATAATTGCAATAGGTTTGCCTTGTAATTTTAAAACAATGATTTTATGAAAACATCAATTTTAGTAATTCTAAGTTTTGTTTTTGGATGTTCTTACGGTCAGAATTCAGTTCTAATTGAAAATGATTCTGTTGAATTGCATTCGCAAATTTTCAGCCTTTCGCCAATGTCTAAAAAAGTTGATAAAGTAAACGGACTTGTATTCGGAATCGGGCATGTTGAAAATAAACGTATAGCAAATCAAGCTATTAATGGTTTAAATGTAGAAGCAAATCCGGCACTAATTGTGGGAGCTTTTATGGGCTTTATGTCATTAATAAACCTTCCGGAAATTATTAAAAACAATAAAAAATTGGATAGTATTAAAAGTAGTGAGGATCATTATAAAATTAAGAATATGAATTATTCTCCTGATTTAAAATTAAATGGTCTAAATATTAGTACGGGATGCTTTTTTACTACAACTAGTATGAACGGATTGAACATCTCTGCGGGAAATAAATTCAAAAATTTTAATGGACTTTCGGTTACTGTTTTAGGAACAATTGTCGATCATCAAAATGGAATTTCGATTGGTATTTATAATGCGAATAATAGTTTGGCGGGCTCAACAGTTGGAATTTACAATCAATCTTATCAATTAACCGGATTGCATTTAGGAATTTTTAATCAAACCAGAATTAATAGAGGTTTGCAGATTGGAGTTTTTAATAAATCAAATTCAAAAGGTTTTCAATTGGGTCTTTGGAACATAAATAATAAAAGGTCAATGCCTTTTTTAAACTGGTAAATTATGAGAAGATTTTTATTACTGCTGATTTTTATATTTTCAGAATTTGCATTTGCTCAAGAAGAATCTCAGGATTCATCTAAAGAATATGAAAGGGTTTATGTTGAAGCTGGTTTTGTGCAACCAATAGGCAAGCTTTCTAATAAGTTTGATTTATCGCCATCATTTGGCTTTTGGTTTAGAAATCGACTGACTGGGGAAGATTTTGTAGATTTTGGATTTAATTTTTTTATACCTAAAAATCCTGTAGATGTCAATTTTAAATATCGAGATTCTATTGTGCAGTATAAGTCAAGTCATTTTGCAATTAATATCGGGACGCGTTTTGCAAAAGTTATTCCATTATCTCAGCGAAAAACAGATTTTAATTTAGAATGGAATTCAGGAATTGGCTTGGCTCTAAATTTTTATAATGCTCCAAATGAATTGGAATTTAGAGATGGAGAACATACAAGAGAAGTTTTGACTACATTTTATTTATCACAAGGAATCAAGCTTAATTATAGAAATACCGGATTACAATGTCATTATCAATGGTCACCTTACGACTTGTTTAATGATCAGGTTGAAAAGAATTTTGGTTCCCAAAGCTTAATGTTTGGAATCGTTTATCGACAATAGTAAAAACAAAAAATCCCGTTTCAGTAAAATGAAACGGGATTTCTCTATGAATAAACCTTTAGTAAACTAAGATCTGATTACTCTTTTTTCTCCTCACGTGGAGGTCTTTGTAAAAGTGCTTTTCTTGACACTTTTTCTTTTTTAGTTTTAGGATCAACACCTAAGTATTTTACTTCAAATACATCACCCATGTTTACAACATCGGTAACATTTTCAGTACGTTCCCAAGCTAATTCAGAAACGTGTAATAAAACTTCATTTCCTGGCGCAGCAGTATATTCAACTACAGCTCCAAAATCTAACATTTTAATTACTTTTACTTCATAAGCTTCTCCCATTTGTGGTTTGAAAGTGATTGACTTAATTTTAGCCAATACTGCTTCAATTCCAGCAGGATCTGTACCTAAGATTTCGATAACACCTTGCTCATCAACTTCGTTGATAACAATAGTTGTTCCTGTAGCTTTTTGTAATTCCTGAATTACTTTTCCACCAGGTCCAATTAATGCTCCAATAAAGTTTCCAGGAATAGTTCTGGTGATGATTTTTGGTGCGTGAGCTTTTACATCAGCTCTTGGAGCAGCGATAGTCTCAGTTAATTTTCCTAAAATGTGTAAACGTCCTTCACGTGCTTGCCCTAAAGCTTGCTCCATAATGTCGTAACGTAAACCATCAATTTTAATGTCCATTTGACAAGCTGTAATACCGTCAGCAGTTCCAGTTACTTTAAAGTCCATATCTCCTAAGTGATCTTCATCACCTAAAATATCAGACAATACAGCAAATTTCTCACCATCAGTAATCAATCCCATAGCAATACCAGAAACTGGTTTTACCATTTGAACTCCAGCATCCATCAAAGCCATTGTTCCGGCACAAACTGTTGCCATAGAAGAAGAACCGTTAGATTCTAAAACCTCAGAAACAATACGAATTGTGTAAGGACAATCAGCAGGAATCATATTTTTTAAAGCTCTTTGAGCTAAGTTACCGTGACCAACTTCTCTTCTTGAAGTTCCTCTTAGTGGTTTTGCTTCACCAGTTGAGAAAGGAGGGAAGTTATAGTGTAAGTAGAATTTCTCTTCACCTTGTTCAGATGGAGAATCGATTTGATTCGCTTCTCTTGAAGTTCCTAAAGTTACAGTTGCCAAAGCTTGAGTTTCTCCACGAGTAAATAAAGATGAACCGTGAACTCTTGGTAAATAATCAGTTTCACACCAGATTGGTCTGATGTCTGTAGTTTTTCTACCATCTAAACGAACACCTAATTCTAATACTACATTACGAACAGCTTCTTTGTTTGTTTTGTAGAAATATTTAGAAACTAAATCTCCATCAGCAGCTAATTCTTCTTCAGTAAATAAAGCTTTTACTTCTTCTTTTACTTCAGCAAATGCAGCACCTCTTTCATGTTTAGCTGATCCAACTTTTGCAATAGCATAAATTTTATCGTATGCTGCAGCTTTTACTTTTTTGTAAATTTCTTCGTTTTCTTTCTCACCTTCGTAAGTACGAATTTCTTTTTTACCAAAAGCAGCTTGCAAGCGTAATTGTGCCTGAATTTGAACTTTAATAGCTTCGTGCGCAAATTTAATTGCTTCAACCATTTCAGCTTCTGAGATTTCTTTCATCTCTCCTTCAACCATCGCAACAGAATCCAAAGAAGCACCAATCATCATGTCGATATCAGATTTTTCTAAGTCTACTCTGCTTGGATTAATTACAAATTTTCCGTCGATACGTGCAACACGAACTTCAGAAATTAAGTTATAAAAAGGAATGTCTGAAACTGCTAATGCCGCAGATGCAGCTAAACCAGCTAACGCATCAGGCATAACTTCTTCGTCATGAGACATTAATTGAATCATAACTTGTGTTTCAGCGTGGTAATCGTCTGGGAAAAGTGGACGTAAAACACGGTCTACTAATCTCATTGTTAATACTTCGCTATCGCTTGGACGAGCTTCTCTCTTGAAGAAACCTCCTGGGAAACGACCAGCTGCGGCAAATTTTTCGCGATAATCTACTGTCAATGGTAAAAAATCAACGCCTGGGTTTGATGTGCGAGCTGAAACTGCTGTCGCAAGAATCATCGTGTCGCCCATTCTTACTACTACAGAACCATCAGCTTGTTTAGCTAAACGTCCTGTCTCGATTGTGATGCTTCTGCCATCACCTAAATCGATCTTTTCTACAAATAATTGTGGAATCATAATTTTTCCTTATTGGTTATACAATGGGTTTTAGTTGTGTTGTAGTTGTTGTGTGTAGTTGTTGTTAATCTAAAACCCAATGAAAAACCAAACTTTTTTTCTTATAAAATGCTTGTAATGTAAAAACAAAAAGAGGCACTCTCGCACCTCTTTTCTATATTGATTATTTTCTGATATTCAATACTTTGATAATCTCACGATATCTGTTGATCTCTTTCTTTTTCAAGTAATCCAACAAAGCTCTTCTTTTACCTACTAATAGTACAAGTGAACGCTCAGTGTTGTAATCGTGACGATTTTTTTTCAAGTGTTCAGTCAAGTGTGAAATTCTATACGTGAACAATGCAATCTGACCTTCTGCGCTTCCAGTGTTTGTTGCACCACCGTGTTGTGCGAAAATCTCTTCTTTTTTCTCTTTACTTAAATACATTCCAATATTATTTAATGATTTTTATGTATGTCATACAACTTTTGTAAGACGGGTGCAAAATTAGACTAAAAAAACAAAAGAATCAAACAAAAATAAAAGAATCTTAAAACTGAATACTGTTTTTTGTTTTTTGAGCAATTTACAGTGTTATTTGTTTTACTATTCTGTTATTGTTAATGGTATGGAATATTGTACTCTCACAGGAACGCCTCTTTGCTGTCCGGGAATCCAATTTCCATAGCTGGAAATCACTCTTATAGCTTCTTCATCTAAGCCATATCCTAGTGATTTTAACATTTTTGGTTCAGTTATTTTGCCGTCTTTTTCAATTATAAATAGAATAACTAATCTTCCCGTTACTTTATTAGCAACTGCTTCTTTTGTTTTTGAAAAGTTCGCTCCAATGAAATTGTAAAAATCTTGTATTCCTTTTTTAGGTGATGGTTTGGATTCTAATTCATTGTATTCTCTTATTACGCCTTCAGAATTCTTGCTCCTTCCAGATATGAACTTTCCTTTGTCATAATTGTCTATATACTGATATTTTAGATCTCTATTAAGACCTTTCCATTCTCCATCCCTTAATCCGTTTTTTATATTTCCTTGAGCTAATAAATATTCAGCATTATCTTCTTTGTCATCTTCATACCAACCATTACCTTTTTGTACAGTATGTTCATTCTTAGAATTCCAAAATTCATAAATTTTCAGATCTGAATTAATTCCTTTTTCAGATTCAACATATTCACCTTCTAATTTAGGATTCCCATTTTCGTACCATTCTGAAAAACTTCCATTTAATCTTGATTTGATATAATTTTCTTCTTTCTTTTTTTTACCATTTTCATAATAGTAAACATATTTTCCTTCTTTAGAAAATCCATCTTTCGTTTTGGAATTACCATCCATTTGCAAAACGCCAGATTTATAATAATCTTTAATTTGGTATAAATCTTTTTCTGTGTAATAGTCTTTAATTATTCTATAAAACTGATAGTTTTCTTTTGATGCGTCTTTCCAAATAGAGTCATAATACACAATTTTGTCGGATGAATTTTGTGAAAAAAGGAAAATTGGAACTAAAAATAAGAATGTGGCTAAAAAACGGATTTTCATAAAAGAGTTTAAAAGTAAAGTTACGCGAATGTATTATTTTTAGTACAATTTAGCAACTTCCAGATTTACAAACTCTAAAAATCTTTCGTCAGCTTCTGTAAAAGGATCAATTACGTGGCTGTCAATATCGATTTGACCAATATTTACTCCATCAACAAATAAAGGAACCACGATTTCAGATTTTACAGTAAAACTACACGCGATATAATTGTCCTGAGCAGCAACGTCAGGCACTACAAAATTGGCATTACTTTCCGCTACTTGTCCGCAAATTCCTTTTCCAAACGGAATAACAGTATGATCAGTTTCAGCACCTACATAAGGGCCTAAATGCAAGGTTTTGTTTTCGTGATTGGCAAAATAAAAACCAACCCAGTTATAATATTCTACATTTGCATTTAAAAGTTGGCAAATGGCTAATAGTTTTTCGTCTCTAAGAGTATTAGTATCAGCTACAATTGCGCTTATTTTTGGTTGTAATTCTTGAAATGTCATGATATAAAAATTTTATACAAAAGTATTTAAAGCTAAACTCAAAAAATACATAAATTTGAAAAAAAAATCCACTTGAGAAAATATTTAATACAGTTCAAACCCTTTCTGATTTTTATAGGTACTTTTTTTGTTACTTATATTGTACTTACGTTTATTTATAAGAGCTATTTGGATAGTTTTCAAGTGAGTGACGTTGACGGAATTACAAAAGCTGTAGCTCGTAATATGGAACAATTAATGAAATTGTTCAATTGTGATATTATAATAGATAAAAAATGGTCAGATTCCTGGGTGGATGTTTTTTATAATAATAGATATATGACACGAATCATAGAAGGTTGTAATGCTGTTAGTGTTGTTATTTTGTTTGTTTCGTTTGTCGTGGCTTTCTCAGGAAAATTTAAACCAACGTTTTTTTTCATCTTATTTGGAGTTCTCCTGATTTATGTTGTTAATGTTATCCGAATTGCATTATTGGTTGTTCTGATGTATAATTTTCCTGAATACGCACATTTTTTGCATAGCGTCTTTTTTCCTTTAGTTATCTATGGGTTAGTATTTGTTTTATGGGTTATTTGGATTAATAAATTTTCAAAATATGCTAGATAATATAAAGGAACACAAATTAAAAATTCTGGTTTCGATTCTGGTTGTATTTTGTTTTGGAGTTATCAGAGCGTTTGAAGATCAATTGTTTTATGATCCTTTTTTGAATTACTTTACTAAATTTGATTTTAAAAATTTGCCTTTTCCTAAAGTTGATTCTTTTAAGCTTTTTATAGGGCTTTTTCTGCGATATATTCTAAACAGTATTTTGTCTTTAGTATTAATCTATACATTGTTTCAGGATAAAGAAATGCTGAAATTCAGTACTTATATGTATGGTTTTTTTCTGGTGCTTCTCTTTGTAATGTTTTTTGTAATTATCGAATATTTTCCAGAGGCAAACTGGCTTCTTTTTTATGTAAGACGATTTATTATCCAGCCCATATTTGTATTGTTGTTTATTCCTGCATTTTACTATCAGCAACAAAATCTTAAAAAATAACATTTCATTAAATCTTTTTTCAGTCTTTTTTAGGTAGTTTTGCAGTATGAATGTAAAAAAATGCACAGGATTATTTTTAGCTTTCCTATTGTTGGTTTCCAACATTGGGTTTGCTTTTGATGTGCATTATTGCGGAGGCGAAATAGCTTCTGTTTCATTAAATACTACAGCTTCTGCTTCTCCTGAGAAAAAATGTTGCGGAGATTCTGAAAAGAAATCATCTTGTTGTAAAGACAAAGTAGTTCATTTCGAAAAAAAATCGGATAACGCTACTTTTAAGATTTTCTTTTTCCAATTAGCTTTTCCAGCGGTAATTCAAGAATATAAACCAATTGTTTTTGTATCAATTCCAAATTTCAAAAACAATCAAATTACTTCGTATTATTCTGATGCGAATGCGCCGCCATTATTTAAATTATACAATCAATACATTTTTTATTCCTGATTTTAATGTTTAGAATCAAGCCTTTTATTGGCTTGTGCTATACTGTTTAGTTATTTTTCATCTAAAGGAAATTTCTATAAAACAGTTTTTCTAATTAACATTAAAATCATTTTTTATGCAAAAAAATATCATGCTTTTTTGTATGATTTTGTTTTCTATCTCTGCTTTTTCGCAAGAAGATTTAGAAGAAGTTAAAATCACAAAGAAGCAAAAAGGAATAAAAAAATCCTATACACTTACCTCAAATACATCCGTAATTACAAGTAAAGAATTGCTTAAAGCGGCATGTTGTAATTTGGCCGAAAGTTTCGAAACAAATCCTTCAATCGATGTCAATTTTTCTGATGCTTTGACAGGAACGAAACAAATAAAAATGTTGGGTCTTACAAGTCCGTATCTGATGATTACCGAAGAGAATATTCCGTCGGTTCGAGGAGCTTCTCAAGCTTATGGATTATCGTTTACTCCCGGAACCTGGATCGAAAGCGTTCAGATTACAAAAGGAGCAGGAAGCGTAATCAATGGTTACGAAAGTATTTCAGGCCAAATAAACACGGAACTTTTAAAACCATTAAATGACATTCCGTTCTTCTTGAATGTTTATGGTTCTACCGATTCGAGATTTGAAGTAAATACACATTTCAATAAAAAATTATCTGATAAATGGGCGACAAGTTTGTTTGTTCATGGAAATGCCCGTGTCGCAAAAAACGACATGAATAATGATGGTTTTCTGGATAATCCTTTAGGAAAACAAATCAACGTTTTAAATCGCTATCAGTATTATGATGCCGAAAGTGGTTTGGTGAGTTTTATCAATTTTAGATATATGAATGATAAAAAACAAACCGGAGAAGTTGATTTTGATAAAGACAGAGATCGAGGAACAACGAATCATTGGGGTTCAGAAATTAATACAGAACGTTTTGATGTTTCGACAAAAATTGGATACGTTTTTAAAGATATGCCGTATCAAAGTATCGGTTTTCAGAATGCTTTTAATAGTCACAATCAAAACTCTTATTTTGGGTTGAATTTGTACGACATTAAGCAGAATAGTTTCTATTCGAATTTAATCTTCAATTCGATTATAAATAATACCAAGCATAAGTTCTCGACAGGTTTGAATTTTACGTATGATCAATATCAGGAATTTGTGAATGTAATTGATTATAGCCGAATTGATAATTCAGTTGGAGCATTCTTTGAATATACCTATGATAATACAGATAATTTTAGTTTAATTCTTGGAGGACGAGTTGATAATCATAATCGTTTAGGATTTTTTGTGACGCCGCGTTTACACGTGAGATACAATCCATGGAAAGATGGAGTTATCCGATTTTCTGCGGGAAGAGGAAAACGTTCGGCTAATATTTTTGCCGAGAATCAGCAGCTTTTTGCAAGTACCAGAACATTTTCTATTTTAGATAATAGTGGGAAAATTTATGGATTGAATCCTGAGATTGCCTGGAATTATGGCATTAGTTTTTCTCAGAAATTTAAAATTTTCAATAAAAATGCCGAAGCAGGATTTGATTTCTACAGAACCGATTTCCAAAATCAGGCGGTTGTAGATTTGATGCAAAGCCCGCAGGAAGTTTTGTTTTATAATCTAAAAGGAAGTTCATTTGCGAATAGTTTTCAGTTTGAATTCAATTATGAGTTGATTCATAATTTGAATTTGAGAACAGCCTATAAATATTATGACATTCAAACAGATTATTTAAGAGGAACTTTTCAGCGTCCGTTGCAGGCAAAACACCGTTTTTTAGGAAATCTGGAATACGAAACTCAGTTGGACAATGGTAAACAATGGAAGTTTGATTATACTTTTAACTGGTCAGGAAAACAACAATTGCCATATACAGCATCAAATCCTGTAGAAGACCAGTTTCCGGATTTTTCGCCATCTTATGCTGTTATGAATATGCAGGTTACAAGAGTAATTTCGCCTGTTTTTGAAGTATATGTTGGGGGAGAAAATATTGGAAATTACAAACAACAGAAAGCAATTTTGGGTGCTGAAGATCCATTTGGACCAAATTTTGATGCTTCTGTGGCATATGCGCCAATTTTTGGGCAAATGTATTATGCAGGATTACGATTTAAAATAAAATAAAGAATTCAATTTCAAAAATCAATTTCAATAACAATAAATAATATATAAAAATGAAAAATTTAATTTTAATAGCATTGGTTACTTTTTTAGGATTTTCGGTTCAAGCCCAAACTAAGAAAAACAAGAATTTGAAATATACTACAGAAGTAAATGGTAATTGCGAGCAATGTAAAAAACGTATCGAAAAAGCTGCGTTTGGTGTTCCCGGAGTTAAAACGGCAAGTTGGGATATAAGTTCGCATCAATTGACAGTAATTCTAAACGAAGAAAAATCTTCACCGGCAGATTTAAACAAAGCAATTGCCAAAGTAGGGCATGATACTAAAGAAGTTAAAGCAACCGAAGCTGATTATGCTAATTTGCATTCCTGTTGTAAATATGTACGAGAAGAATAATCGTAACGAATAATAGTGAGAGCCCAAGTATAACTTGGGCTTTTTTAATAGTTAATTTATCTTTAAAATACTGTATTTTATTGTGGTTAAAGTAAATTATTGTTACTTTCACGAACTTATAAATGTAACCAACCTCATTTTATGAATAATTTTGATTGGACTCAATTAGTCAACCCTGAATTTTATATTACCTTAAGTATTGGCGGTTTTCAAATTGGTTTATATATTGTTTTGTTTATCGTTTTTGCCGAAACAGGACTTTTTGCAGGTTTTTTTCTACCGGGAGATAGTTTGCTTTTTTTAGCGGGTATTTATAGTCGTGATTTAATTGAAAATGTAATACACATTCCAGGTGATTTCATTAATGTATTCTTGCTTTCGTTTCTGGTTGCAGTGATGGGGGTTTTAGGAAATATGACAGGTTACTGGTTTGGAGCCAAAAGTGGTTACTATTTATTTAAAAAAGAAGATACTTTCTGGTTTAAAAAGAAATACCTGCTACAATCCAAAGATTTCTTTGAAAAGTATGGTGGAAAAGCAATTATTTACGCACGTTTCCTACCAATTTTCAGAACTTTTGCGCCTATCATCGCAGGAATAGTTTCTATGGATAAAAAGAAGTTTATGTTCTTCAATATATTAAGTTCATTTTTATGGTCTTTTATACTGATCTTTTCTGGACATTATCTATATGGAGTGTTCTTAAAACAAGGAATAGATTTAAAAGAACACATAGAATATATTATTGTAATTATTATAATCATATCTACATTTCCGGTTCTTCTTAAGCTTATGAAGAAAAGACCAAGTGAAAATGTATAATTGATTAAAATCATAAAGCATAAAAAAAGTCCGAAGTTTAAACTTCGGACTTTTTTTTATGTTTAAAATCGATTTAAAGAATGTTTTTTATGTACAACGATTAAGATAATTGAAGTTATAGGAATATTGGTTTTTATTGTCTCATTTGTTATTTCGACTAAAGGGAGGTGTTCCGTAATCAAAATTGTCAATCTTTGTCGAATTCCGAGTGTGATTTCTCTCTTCGATCGAAATGACAAGATTGCGGAGTTTCTTACGAACATTCTTCGTTCCTCAGGATGACCAAGATTGAGAGAGAAACATTAGAAGAAAAATCCGTATAAATCCGTGTTTTCGCGAATGCGAACCCATATTGCCGTGTGCCATTTTAGCGTGTCAACATGACAGCCAGATTATTTGAATTTATTTCCGATCGCTATCGAGATTAAAAAATGGAGTTTAAAATTTTACCATTCATTTACTTTATTCGCATCCATTTTTAAGAAGATAAACAGTAAAATCGTGAATCCCCAAAGTCCGGAACCTCCATAAGAAAAGAAGGGTAGAGGAACTCCGATTGTTGGAAAAATTCCAATAACCATTGCAATATTTACAAAAAAGTGAGTAAATAAAATTCCCGCCACGCAGTAACCGTAAACCCTGCTGAATTTTGTTTTTTGTCTTTCAGCCAGGTAAATTACCCTTAAAAATAAACCAACAAAAAGCGAAATAACAACTAACGAACCAACAAACCCCCATTCTTCTCCAACAGTTGTAAAAATGTAGTCTGTATGTTGTTCAGGAACGAATCCTCCTTTTGTTTGTGTTCCTTCTAAGAAACCTTTTCCGATCCAGCCTCCTGATCCAATTGCGATTTCCGATTGATTGGTATTATATCCAATACCTTTCATGTCAACACTTTTCCCTAGTAAAATATTGAAACGATCGCGGTGGTGTTGTTTAAAAATATGATCAAAAACATAATCTACAGATAATACAAATGCTGAAATTATAGCTAGTAAAATACCACTTAGAAGAATGTTTCGATCGACAACTCTGCCTTTAAAATGTATGATTGCCAATACTCCAAAAGCAATTAAAATAACGGCATAAGGTTCTAAAACGAGTGTTAATACGAATAAAAGAATGGTAATAAAACCAGTCCAAACGTACCAAGATGGTAGTCCTTCTCTGTAAAGTACAACGATAAATATACTATAGATTAAGGCGCTTCCCGGATCCGGCTGAGGTAAAATCAATAATACAGGCAAAAATACAATGGCCAATGCCTGAATTTGTCTGTTTGTCTCTTTTAGATTGATCTGAGTATCACTTAGATATTTGGCTAATGCCAATGATGTAGCGGCTTTTGCAAACTCAGAAGGTTGTAATGTAAAGCTTCCAATAGCATACCAACATCTTTGGCCTGCAATAGTTTTCCCGAATAGGAATAATCCGGCTAACGATAATAAAGCAACTCCAAAAATTATACTGGCGTATTTTTCATAGAATTTTCCGTCAACAAAAAGCACTACAAAAATCAAAGGAATAGTACAACCAATAAAAATTAATTGTTTTTGATATGTTCCTTCAGTCGATAATAATGATGATGAATAAATATTTAGCCACCCTAATGTCACTAACGCGATGTAGATAAAAACGCTTATCCAGTCAATGTTATTTTTTACACTTTGATTTTTCATTTGAAATAATCTTTAATTGTCTTTAGTGGTGTCTATAGGGGTATTTTTTACTTCTACTTTCGGTTTTACGATTTTAGCTCTCATAACAGAATCTTTTGGAGTAGATTCAATCGCACTCGCTGCAGTCATTCCGCCAAGTTTTGCATATTCGCTTGCTAAACTTTTATTTAAAACGCGAATTTCTAAGTCGTTTCTTGTGATTTTATGTCTCAAATATTTCTCGATCATCAAACTGGCGATTGGTCCCGCAACTGTAGCACCAAAACCTCCGTTTTCAATCATAATTGCAATAGCGATCTTCGGATTGTCTTTTGGAGCAAAAGCCACAAATATAGAGTGATCTTTTAGCTTTGTTCTGACACCGTCAATTTTTGCGTAGTTCTCGGCAGTACCTGTTTTTCCGCAAATATCTATACCTTCAACTCTAAGGGCGTAAGCAGTTCCTTTATTGTAAACGTCAAATAAACCACTTATTACCGGTGGAAAATATTTTTTATCGATTGTAGTTTCGTGTTTAGTCGTAAACTTAGCATCGATTTTTTTACCCTCAATCTTTTTAATGATATGAGGCGTGTAGTAATAACCTTGATTTGCGACTGTAGCCATCATGTTTGCCAACTGAATAGGAGTCATTAAAACTTCTCCCTGACCAATCGCATTCGATACAATAGTTGTACTTCTCCAGCCTCCGTTAGGATAGATTTTTTTATAGGTTTTAGATGTTGGGACATTTCCTCTTTTACCAATTGGTAAATCGTATCCCATAAATTGACCTAAACCAAAACTTTTTACGTGATCACTCCAAACATCAACAGCCTTTGCAGGATTGTTATATTTGTTAATGGTCAACATATATGCTTGTGCAAAATAAGTATTACAAGAATTATAGATTCCGTTATGTAATTGGTGAGGACCAAAACCGTGACATTTCATGAAACGACCTCGACCATAACTAAATCCATGGTGACACATAAATGTAGTTTGTTCATTAATCACGCCTTCTTGTAATGCTACCAAACCAGTTAAAATCTTAAATGGCGAACCTGGAGGATATTCTGCCAGAAGCCCTCTGTCGTATAAAGGTTTTGCAATCGAATCATGATACAAAAGAGTATAGTTTTTAGATCGTTGTCTTCCTACCAAAATACCAGGATCATAGGATGGAGCAGTAACTAATGCTAAAATCTCACCGGATTTAGGTTCAATAGCAACGATTCCTCCTCTTTTATTGATCATTAATTCCTCACCATACTTTTGAAGTTCGGCATCAATCGTTAGGTTAATGTCTTCTCCTGCAACGGCGATAGTATCGTATTTACCATCTTTATAAGAACCAATTTCTCTGTTGTATTTGTCTTTCTGAATGTATTTTACACCTTTTATACCGCGTAAAATTTCTTCGTAGCTTTGTTCTACACCTTGTTGACCAATTAAATCTCCACTATTATAATACGGGTTTTTGGCAATTAAACCTTCAGTTACTTGTGTGATAAAACCAAAGATATTTGCACCATAATCTACTTCGTAATCACGAAGTGATCTTTTCTGGAAGTAGAAACCTTCAAATTTTCTGATTTTTTCCTGAAAAGCAGCAAATTCATTTTTGTTTAATTGTGCCAAAAATACAGAAGGAAGTCTAGGACTGTAAACTCTTGCTTTTGCAATTCTTTTGTCGTATTCTTCTTTTGTTATGTTTAATAAGGCGCAGAATTCGTTGACATTAAGGTCTTCTTTGATTTCTCTTGGAATAACCATTATATCGTATGAAGCTTGGTTGGCAACTAATAATTTGCCGTGTCTATCATAAATATAACCTCTTTCAGGATAATCATACTTCTTTTTTATTGCATTATTTTCTGATTTCAATTTGAAGGAATCGTCAATAATTTGCAAATAAAATATCCTAATCACTAGCAAAGATGCTGCAATAATAATTAAAGAGGGCAGCAGAACTTTTCTCATCTTTTATTGGGCTTAATAAGATATATTATTATGATTGAAGTAATTATTGTGAATATCGAGCTAAACAAGGTTCGTAGTAAAATATCCCAAATAAACTTAAATTGGAATGCTTCAAGGACGAACAGTACAATGTGATGTAATAGAACAGATACTAAAATAAATGAAAATCGTTCCGGAGTTAATGATTCGTTTAGTCTGATAGTTTGATATTCGTAGCTCAATCCAAATGAGAATTTGAAAATATACGGTCTGTAATAAGCTAATATTACACACGCTGTCGCATGAATTCCGCCTGAGTTACAAAACATGTCCATTGTTAATCCTAATAGAAAACTAGAAATGATTAAACCAGTTCTGTTACTGTTTACCGGGTACAAAATAATGTATAGGATGTATGGGAAGGGACTTATGTACCCTAAAAAATTCATATTATTGAAAATAACAACCTGAATTGTTAGTAACATAATAAATCGAAAAATATTGACTAACAAAGCGCTATTCATCTTTTTCCTTGTTTTCTAAATTAATAAGCTCTTCTCTGTCCTTACTCTTGATAATATAAACATGTCCTAAGTTCGTCATATCGTTAAAAAGTTTAACGTTTATAACATAATAACTTGTGTTTTTCTTGATGAAAATTTTATCAACTGTACCAATATTGATTCCTTCCGGGAAAATTACAGATTGTCCACCTGTAACAATTGTATCACCTTTTCTAATAGAAGCTAATCTTGGAACGTCTTCTAATTGAACAAATCCTGTACTTTTTCCGTCCCAGGTTAAAGAACCAAAGTGATTTGATTTTTTAATCTTGGCGTTAATCTGCGATTTCATATTCAAAATACTGACAACAGTCGAATATCTTGGAGAAGTATCGTCAATAACCCCAACGATTCCTAAACTGTTGATTACACCCATATCCGGTTTAACGCCGTCATTTGTTCCTGAGTTTAAAGTAATAAAGTTCTCGTGCGTACTATATGAGTTATGAATAACTTTTGAAACAATAATATCTGCAGGTTTTACTCCTTTTACGCTATCGGCTAGAGGTATTTTTGTAGTGTCTTCTTTGTTGAATAATAAACTTTTTAGTCTTGCATTTTCCAACACAAGTTCGTCATTTTCAGTTTTTAGATTCAAATATTCATTAACACGATTGATTCTTTCGTAAACACCACCACTCAAAAAGTTGGCAGAACTGATTACTTTGCTTCTATGGTAGGAATGCGATTGAATTGTGAGAGTCAACGAAATACCTAAAAGCAGCAAAAACAGCAATCGATTACTGTTTCTTATAATGAAATTAAAAATTTGCTGCATTTCTTGTTTGGTTATTTTGTTTCAGGATATGCTTTTGGTTTCAAGTTTTATAAGAGTTGAATTCAATTAATTCAACTCTTATAAAAAAAAATAATGATTACTATTTTGAATCTTATTTAATTAAGATACTTTTAAATTTTGCAATGTTTTTAAGTGCCATTCCAGTTCCACGAACTACAGCTCTTAATGGATCTTCGGCAATGTAAACAGGTAAATCTGTTTTTTGCGAAATACGTTTATCAAGGCCTCTAAGCATAGATCCTCCACCGGCTAAGTAAATACCAGTATTGTAAATATCTGCAGCTAATTCAGGCGGAGTTTGAGATAACGTCTCCATTACAGCATCTTCAATACGTTGAATAGATTTGTCTAATGCTTTTGCAATTTCACGGTAAGAAACATCAACCTGTTTAGGTTTACCAGTAAGTAAATCTCTACCTTGAACTGACATGTCTTCTGGTGGTCCATCTAAATCTTCGATAGCCGCACCAATTTGAATTTTTATTTTTTCAGCAGTACTTTCTCCCACAAAAAGATTGTGTTGTGTACGCATGTAATAAACGATATCATTTGTAAAAACGTCACCTGCAATTTTTACAGATTTGTCACATACAATTCCTCCTAAAGCAATTACAGCAATCTCAGTTGTACCACCTCCAATATCAACAATCATATTTCCTTTGGTTGCCATGATATCGATTCCAATACCAATTGCAGCTGCCATAGGCTCATGAATTAAGTAAACTTCTTTTCCGTTTACTCTTTCACAAGATTCTTTTACAGCTCTCATCTCAACTTCAGTAATACCAGACGGAATACAAACTACCATACGTAAAGCTGGAGTAAACATTCTTTTTTTCAATGCTGGTATACTTTTGATGAACATATTGATCATTTTTTCTGAAGCATCAAAGTCTGCAATTACACCATCTTTCAAAGGCCTTATGGTCTTTATGTTTTCATGTGTCTTACCTTGCATCATATTGGCTTCCTTACCAACAGCAATGATTTTGCCTGATATTCTATCACGTGCAACGATTGATGGACTATCAATAACAACTTTATCATTATGAATGATTAAAGTGTTTGCGGTACCAAGGTCTATCGCAATATCCTCGGTCATGAAATCAAAAAATCCCATAAGTTTTTTAGGGGTTTAAAATGTTATAAATTATTTTGAACAAAGTTAAACAAATTAATGTTTAAAATGACGTGTTCCTGTAAATACCATTGCAACATTATTTTCATTGCAATAATTTATGCTTAATTCGTCTTTTATTGAGCCTCCTGGCTGAATAACAGCGGTTATTCCTGCTTTTTTAGCCAATTCTACACAATCCGGAAAAGGGAAAAATGCATCACTTGCCATCGAAGCGCCAGTTAAATCAAATCCAAAAGCTTTAGCTTTATCTACAGCTTGTACCAAAGCATCAACTCTTGATGTCTGGCCAGTACCTGAAGAAATTAATGTTCCGTTTTTTGCAAAAACAATCGTATTTGATTTTGTATTTTTACAAATTTTTGAAGCAAATATCAAATCTTCTATTTCTTGAGCGGTAGGCTCTGTAATTGTAACGGTTTTTAAATGCTCTTTATTATCCGTAATATTATTTCTGTCCTGAATTAACAAACCATTAAGACATGTTCTTACTTGTCTCGAAGGTAATTCAACTTCATTTTGAACTAATATAATTCTGTTTTTCTTTTCTTGCAAAACTTCAATTGCATCATTATCATAACTTGGAGCAATTACTACTTCACAGAATAATTTGTTGATTTCCTGAGCTGTAGCCAAATCAATTTTAGTATTTGCAATTAAAACTCCACCAAATGCAGATGTTGGATCGCAAGCTAAAGCTGCTAAATAAGCTTCGCTAATTGTTTTTCTTGATGCTAAACCACAAGCATTATTATGTTTTAAAATTGCAAAAGTTGGTCCGTCAGTTTTAAACTCATTAATTAAGTTTACTGCAGCATCAACATCAAGTAAGTTGTTGTAAGATAGCTCTTTTCCGTGAATTTTTTTGAACATTGCATCAAAATCTCCAAAAAAGAATCCTTTTTGATGTGGATTTTCTCCGTATCTTAAAACCTGACCGTCTGCAATACTTTCTTTATAGATAGTTTCATCTGTATTGAAATAATTAAAAATCGCACCATCATAGTGAGAAGAAACGTGGAATGCTTTTGTAGCAAGCAATCTTCTGTTTTCAAGAGTTGTAGCTCCGTTTTGTTCTGTAATCAAATCAAGAAGCAAGCTATATTCGTTAACAGAAGCCACAATTACAGTGTCTTTGAAGTTTTTTGCACCGGCACGAATTAAAGAAATTCCGCCAATATCAATTTTTTCGATAATATCTTGTTCGCTTGCACCAGAAGCAACAGTTTTTTCAAACGGATACAAATCAACAATAACCAAATCAATTTGAGGAATGTCAAACTCCTTCATTTGTTGAACATCACTTTCGTTATCCTGACGGTTCAAAATTCCACCAAAAATTTTCGGGTGTAACGTTTTTACTCTTCCACCAAGAATTTCAGGAAATGAAGTTATGTCTTCAACAGGAACTACAGGAATTCCAAGATTTTTAATAAAATCTTCTGTTCCTCCAGTCGAGTAAAGTGTTACATTTTGTTCGTGTAATTTTCTAACGATTGGCTCCAGTCCGTCTTTCGAAAAAACTGAAATTAATGCTGATTGTATTGTTTTAGTTGTGCTCATTGTGTAGTTATGATTTTCAGACTGCAAAAGTAGTTTTTTTAAATATTATTTTAAAGAAAATTAATGTAACATTATGCTAAAAAAAACTACTGATGAGTAAGTTAACTTTTATTAGGTTTTTGAATTTAAATTATTGAATTTTACTTTATTGAAAAATACGAAAATATGCTTGTTTATCTAAGATTATTAAAAGAAAGTTTAAGTTTTGCTATAAACGCTTTGCGAAATAATAAATTACGTACTTTATTGTCTTTGCTAGGCGTTACAATTGGTATCTTTTCAATTATTGCTGTTTTGGCGGCAGTTGATTCTTTAGACAGAAAAATTTCTAAAGATTTGAGCAGCTTAGATAAAAATACGATTTATTTAATGAAGTTTTGCTTTGGACCATCCGAAATTCCACAATGGAAAAGAGAGCAGTTCCCAAATGTAAAATATGACGAATATATTGCTTTAAAAAATTCTCTTAATAATACAGAGCAAGTAGGTTATCAGCTTTTTGTAAATCATGAAAGTTTAAAATACGATTCAAAAACAGTTGCCGATGTAAACATGATTCCTTCTTCTTTTGAAATGGTAGATATTGACGGTTTGAGTTTTGAGAAAGGAAGATTTTACAATGAGTCTGAATCAAATTCCGGAGCTCCCGTAATTGTTTTAGGACACGATATTGCTAATGGGCTTTTTGGAGAAAGTAGTGATCCTGTCGGAAAAAATATTCGTTTATACGGACAGCGTTTTACGGTTATTGGTGTAATGACAAAACAAGGAGCCGGTTTTTTTGGCGATAGTAATGATACTTCGGTTTATTTTCCGGCTAATTTTTTACGTCGAATGTATGGCGACAACGATTCAATGACACCTGTAATTGTTTTAAAACCAGTAAAAGGAGTTGACATGGAAGCTTACAAAGCAGAAGTAGCACAAAAACTAAGAGCAATTCGTGGAATGAAAGCGGGAGAAATAGATAACTTTTTTGTAAACGTACTTTCTGGATTTACTGATTTTATCGACGGGATTTTAGGTCAAATGAATGTTGTAGGATGGATCATCAGCGGATTTTCTCTTTTAGTTGGAGGATTCGGGATTGCTAATATTATGTTTGTTTCGGTAAAAGAAAGAACCAATTTAATTGGAATCCAAAAATCATTGGGCGCAAAAAACAGATTTATTTTGTTTCAGTTTTTGTTTGAAGCGATTATTCTTTCTGTTATCGGAGGAATTATTGGCTTGTTGATGGTTTGGGGAATTTCAGTTATTCTAACAAAAGTACTCGATTTTGAATTTGTTCTGAGTTTAGGAAATATATTTTTAGGAACCGGATTAGCCGCACTTATCGGATTAATTTCAGGAATCTTGCCAGCAATTTCGGCTGCAAATTTAGATCCGGTAGAAGCTATCAGAACCGGAATGTAAAATTTGATATTCAAATAATAATTTTTTAACAACTTAGATTTTCATTTTGTTGTTGAATTTTGTCGTAATTTTAGTACCCTAATTAAAAATATGATAATATGATACCAGTGAAAGCTTATGCAGCTTATGATGCTGTAAATCCGTTAAAACCCTACACGTTTGAAAGAAAAGAAGTTGGTGCTCATCAAGTTCAGATAGAAATTTTATATAGCGGCGTTTGCCATTCAGATATTCATACTGCAAAAGGAGAGTGGGGGCCAGTAAATTATCCTTTAGTTCCCGGACATGAAATTGTTGGTCGAATTGTTGCCGTTGGTAGCGAAGTGTCGAAATTTAAAGTGGGAGAATTAGCAGGTGTTGGTTGCTTTGTTGATTCTTGCAGAGTATGCCCAAGTTGTCAGGCGGGAGAAGAACAGTTTTGCGACGAAGGAATGACAGGAACTTACAATAGTGTAGAAAGAGGAACAGATATCCCAACTCGCGGAGGATATTCAACCAGTATTATTGTTGATGAAAGTTATACGCTTCATGTTTCAGAAAAACTAGATTTGCGTGGCGTAGCGCCTTTATTATGTGCGGGAATCACAACGTATTCTCCGTTACGTTATTTAAAAGTTGGAAAAGGACATAAGGTTGCTGTTTTAGGACTTGGAGGTTTGGGACATATGGCGGTGAAATTTGCCGTTTCTTTTGGTGCCGAAGTTACGATGTTGAGCCATTCTCCATCTAAAGAAGCCGATGCGAAAAAACTTGGAGCGCATCATTTTGCCTTGACTTCAAATCCTGGAACTTTGGAATCTCTAGCTAATAGTTTTGATTTTATTTTAAATACAGTTTCGGCAAAACACGATCATAATGCTTATTTGAATTTACTAAAAACTAACGGAACTATGATTGTTGTTGGTGCTCCGCCAGCTCCGGCAGAAATTCCTGTTTTTACTTTAATCATGAAAAGAAGAAGTATTATAGGAAGTTTGATTGGCGGAATCAAAGAAACTCAGGAAATGTTAGATTACTGTGCCGAACATAATATTACGTCAGATGTTGAAATAATCGATATGTCTTATATTAATGAAGCTTACGATCGTATGAATAAAAGCGATGTAAAGTATCGTTTTGTTATTGATATGGCTTCTTTGAAGTAACTAAGTTTCTAAGTTTTATTTTGAATAGCCTTCAGCTTTAGCTGGAGATGTAAAAAATAGTGAGAGTAATTGGCTTTAGCCGAATGATTTTAAATTCATACTTTTGCGTCTTTTATGACATTTGAGATAAAGTTCCGAAGGAACGATGTATTTTGTAGAAACGGAATTCATTCCGTTGGAGAATGATATAACGAATTTAGCCTTTATGAAGAACAAAATATAAGATCAAAAAACCGAAGAATCTTTCTTCGGTTTTTTTGTGTTTAGTTGTTTAGTCTTGAAAATAAAAAAGTTGGGAATTTGACAATTGTAAAAGTAAATTGAGGTTTTTTGAAGAAGAACAAAACATATTTTTCTTGTAATATTTTACTGTAAATGCTCGGAGCTCAAAATAATTGGATAAATTTGGTAGATAGACAATTTAAATTATTGAATAAATGAGCTTTATATTAAAACCTGTCGATGTTGTTGAGTCTATTTCAAGAGAAGATTTTAAAAAGAAATATTTAGATAAAAAGAAGCCTTTAATTATAAAAGGATTAACAAAAGATTGGCCTGCAAGAGATAAATGGACAACCGATTATTTTAAGGAAATCGCAGGAGATATTGAGGTAAAACTAGTTGATAACTCCAAAGCTGATCCCAAGAAATTAATCAACGCCTCGATTGCAAGTATGAAATTTGGGGAGTATCTTGATTTAATAAAAAGAGAACCAACGCAATTACGTATTTTTTTCTTTAATCTTTTCAAGCATAGACCTGAATTGGTTAATGATGTAAAAGTTCCGAAAGAATTAATGGGAGGTTTTATAGAAAGTATGCCAGCGATGTTTTTTGGAGGTTCGCGTGCTTTTACTTTTTTGCATTATGACATCGATTTGCCCCATCTTTTTCATACTCATTTTGGAGGAAGAAAACATATTATCCTTTTTGATTATAAATGGAAAAAAAGACTTTACTGCGTTCCAAATACAACTTATGCATTAGAAGATTACGATGTTTCTAATCCGGATTTTGAAAAGTTTCCTGCTTTAAAAGGTGTCGAAGGATATGAAGTTTTCCTGGAGCATGGAGATACATTATTTATGCCAACCGGAATGTGGCATTGGATGAGATATATTGACGGTTCTTTTTCACTAAGTCTTCGTGCGTGGGATAAATCTATAACGAGAAAAATGGCGAGCGTTTGGAGTTTGTTTATGCATGGTGCAGTTGATAGTGCTGTAAAAATTGTTTTTAGAGAACGTTATGCGATATGGCGTGAGAAACTAGCTTTTAAAATTGCCGAAAGAGAATTAAGAAAAGATTTGAAAAAGGCAAGCTAATAAATATTCCGTAGGAATTAGTGATTGGTAGCAACGGAATTTATTCCGTTGTGAGATGAAACCCCATGTTTAGAAGTTCCGTAGGAACGATACAAATTTTGTTTTAATGATTCAATTTTGGTTTTATAAAAGGGAGTTGTATTCTGTTCTGATCCCATTTAATATCTTCAGAATAATATGAAGTATTGTTTTTCTTGTATTTAAGAACCGTATCTTCTTCCTGAGTTGTCCTTCTAACTTTGTAAGCATCTAGTTTATTTGTAAAACTAAGAATTGATGTGTTTTTTATTGTGTCATTTTGAGATGCAATAATTAATCTTTGCTCGTTTTTTTCTTTGCTAAGAATGTTTAGAGTAAGAAAATCATTTACACTTGAATACGGTAATTTGATTAAATCTATCGGGTGTAAGTTTGATAGATAAGGTATGTTGTTAGTTTCGATCGTTGATCCACATATTTTTGGTATGTATTCTATTTGATAAAAGAAGAGATTCCCATCTTCATCTATTAAAAGTTGATTTTGACAGTAAAATCCTTTTATAGATGAAAAGGCAACTCTATAGCTATTTTTCTTTAATGAATCGGTATATTGCTTGAATTTTTTATCTTCATAAGAGATAACGTAAGGCTTATTTTTCTCAACAACCTTTTCTTCTTTCTTAGCGCAATTCAAAAAGAGCAAACAAATCATAAAACCAATAAAAAGTCTCACCATAGAAATAAGATTTAAAATAAAGATATAAAAAAATCCCATCAGCCGAAGCGAATGGGATTTTATATGTTAAGAAGTCCTAAAACTATCTAATTGTATTATTTTGAATCAAATCGATGTACAAATTAATTTTGTCTTTCAATTCTTTTCTTGGCGTGATAAAGTCTAGGAAACCATGCTCTAAAAGAAATTCAGCAGTTTGAAAACCTTCTGGTAAATCTTTTCCTGTAGTATCGCGAACAACACGAGGACCTGCAAAACCAATCAAAGCTCCTGGCTCAGAAATATTAATATCTCCTAACATAGCATATGATGCAGTTGTTCCTCCGGTAGTTGGATCAGTACAAAGCGAAATGTAAGGTAATTTTGCTTCGGCCAATTGAGCCAATTTTACAGATGTTTTTGCTAATTGCATTAAAGAATAAGCAGCTTCCATCATACGAGCTCCACCAGATTTAGAAATCATTACAAAAGGCAATTTGTTTTTGATCGCGTGATCAATACCTCTGGCAATTTTTTCTCCAACAACAGCTCCCATAGATCCACCAATAAAGGCAAAATCCATACAGCAAATTACAAGTTCTTTTCCTTTAGATTTCCCCACTCCTGTACGCACAGCGTCTTTCAGGTGAGTTTTCTCCATTACATCTTTCAATCTGTCAGCATATTTTTTTGTATCAACAAAATGCAGAGGATCTTTTGATGTCATGTTTTTATCTAATTCAACAAATTCATTATTGTCGAACAAAATTTCAAAATAGGTTGCGCTTCCAATTCGAACGTGGAAATCATCTTCAGGACTAACAAATAAGTTTCTGGCTAATTCGTCAGCGTCAATAATTTTTCCAGTAGGAGATTTGTACCACAATCCTTTCGGAACGTCCATCTTATCTTCAGTAGCAGTCGTAATCCCTTTTTCCTGTCTTTTAAACCAAGCCATATTGAATGTTTTTTTTTGTTTTAAGTTTCAAGTTTCAAGTTGCGAAACCTGAAACTTGAAGCCTGAAACTTTCAACTTTTTATTATAATGTATTTACGTTATTCAAGTCTGCAAAAGCTTGCTCAAGTCTTGTATTGAATGTCACTTCGCTTTCACGTACCCATCTTCTTGGGTCATAATATTTTTTGTTAGGAACATCAGCACCTTCTGGGTTACCAATTTGAGATTTTAAATAGTCAAGGTTTTTAACCATATAATCACGAATTCCTTCAGTATATGCAAATTGTAAATCTGTATCAATGTTCATTTTGATAACTCCGTAGCTAATACCTTCTCTGATTTCTTCAAGTGTAGAGCCTGAACCTCCGTGGAAAACGAAATCTACTGGGTTATGTCCAGTGTTAAATTTGTTTTGTACGTAATCTTGAGAATTTTTTAAGATTTTTGGAGTTAATTTTACGTTTCCTGGTTTGTAAACACCGTGAACGTTTCCAAAAGCAGCTGCAATTGTAAACTTAGGGCTTATTTTAGATAATTCTTCGTAAGCATAAGCTACCTCTTCTGGTTGAGTGTATAATTTTGAGCTATCAACATCAGAGTTGTCAACACCATCTTCTTCACCACCTGTAATACCAAGTTCGATTTCTAATGTCATTCCCATTTTGCTCATTCTAGCCAAGTATTCTTTACAGATCTCGATGTTTTCTTCGATTGGCTCCTCAGACAAGTCGATCATATGAGAACTGAATAATGGTTTTCCTGTTTCTGCAAAATGTTTTTCAGAAGCATCTAATAAACCATCAATCCAAGGTAATAATTTTTTTGCACAGTGGTCAGTGTGAAGAATTACAGTTGCACCGTAAGCTTCTGCCAAAGTATGAATGTGTTTTGCTCCAGCGATTCCACCAGCGATAGCTGATTTTTCACCTGCATTTGATAATCCTTTTCCAGCGTTAAATTGTGCTCCTCCGTTTGAAAATTGAATAATAACTGGCGCGTTTAGTTTTGCTGCAGTTTCAAGAACTCCATTGATTGTGCTTGACCCAGTAACGTTTACTGCTGGTAAAGCAAAACCTTTTTCTTTCGCATAATTAAAAATCTCCTGAACCTGATCTCCTGTAGCTACTCCTGGTTTAATATTGTGTGCCATTGTAATTTTTTTTATAGTTGTTTTTAGTTTTTAGGTTGCAAAAATAAGAATTAATTAGCATTAGAAAGGATAATTTATTCCAAAATTTAAAACAGAGTGCCCAAAATTGTATTCTTTAAACCAACGATCTCCCTCCTCATGTGCTGGATTATAGGTCTTAAAGCCCAAATCTAATCGAATAACAAAAAAGCTTAAATCGTATCGCAAACCGAATCCTGTTCCTAATGCGATTTCAGCTAAATCGTTTACGCTGTCAAATTTTGCCTTCTCATCGATCACATTATCGAGTACATTCCAGATATTTCCGGCGTCTGCAAAGACAGCTCCTTTAACATCGCCAAAAATTTTAAATCGAAGTTCAGCACTCATCGCAATTTTCATATTTGCCTCGTTAAAATCATTAACAGCATTCGTACTTCCCGGACCTAATGCATAAGGTTGCCATGCACGGTTGTCATTTGAACCTCCGGAATAATAACTTCGTGAAAACGGAATATAATTTGAATTTCCAAAAGGAATAGCAATCCCGAAAAATGTTCGCACGGCTAATACTTTTTCTTTTCCAAAATCCCAGTGCTTGATATAATCAAATTCTGTTTTTATGTATTCTGAATATTCTAAGTTGAATATTTCGTAATTGCCATTGGCGTTTTTAGGCAAGTTTGCAATACCTGAAATAGCCGATAATAAAGTTCCGGCAGATTCTATCTTTGTTTTAAATTGGTAGAAAGTATTATCAGCAAGATCTTTTTTTGTGGTTTTAGTAAATGTATAACTTGTCGCCAGAATAAAGTCATTTTCGGTCAGACGAATTCTTCTTTCTTCGATACTTTCAACGTCTTTATATTGAGGGTCTCCCGGTCTCAATGTTGTCTGATTGGTTAGTACTTCCCTAGTAAAACCAGTAGTTCCTTGAGGAATAGTAAGGTTTTTATTGTCTGGATCATCGCCCCAGTTAATAGGATCAGTATTGTAATCTTTACCAATATTATTTAATTCATTATAAGAAGAAGTATAGACGTTAAAATAATTACCCGGATTTAAGTTTCGCACAAATTGAGCATTTAGTAATTCCAGTTTTGCGGTATTGTTTCTTTTAGGAGACCAATTATAAGCAATTCCGCCCGTAAAATTTTCTTTATCCAAACCAATGTTTCTCTGCTTAGAAAAACCTGCAGAAACACTTGTAGAAGGAATCATCCTTTTCGGAATAATTTTCTCGGTTCCAAAAGGCATCAATATTCTAGGGAAATTTAGTTTTAAATCGACACCGTATTCAGAAACATTAAAAAAGTTATTATTCGGATTCGCCATATCCTTAGAAGAACCTATGTTTAAACGTGTCGAAATTTCCAGTGTTTCGGCTCTGTTAAATACGTTTCGAATAGTTTCAGAAATACTCGCTCCAATACCAAAATCCTGAATATTAGAATGTGTTACGTCAAAAGTGGCGCCAAAACTATATTTTTTTCTTGGAGTCAAATAAACATTCGCAATTAAGGATTGTGCCGTTGAGTCACGTTTGTCAACTTCATATTGAATCGAAGGATAATTAAAGATCTTTAAGTTGTTTAAATATCTTGATGAAAGAGTTGTTCTCGTGTCAGAGAAAATACCTCCTTTATTGATAAAAACAGCATCTGTAATAGCACGTGGTTTGTACTTTAATTTTTTATAACTGTATAAGTTGAAATTATTATAAGTTGTACTATCGGTGATTTTAGTTTTTGCATTTGCTGCCGAGTAATCAGTATAAATATTGACATCACTAATTTTATACAATTTAAACGGTTCTGTCCTGCTTGAATCTCTTTCCTGAATATTGTTGTTGTTGATAATTAAGGTTACATCGGCTTTGTTCTTTTTTCCAATGGTGTCAATATCAAAAGTAACGTAAGTTGGCTGAAAATAATAAGCACCGTGATTTCTAAAATACGTGGTGATACGATTTTTTTCTTCTTCAAAATCAGAAGTTTTATATTGATTTCCAGTTTTTAAAAGAGACACCTCAGGATTGGTTTTATACAATGAATCTAATGCAGGGGTCATTATATTAGTTTTGATAGTATCAAGAATGTACTCTGGGCCTGTGGTGATATTATAATTTATTTTAGCCTTTTTTCGTGCAACACTATCGATAGTATAATCTGTAGCAACATTAAAAAAACCATTGTTGAAATAGTAAAATTTCAAACGTAGTAATGATTTTTTTGTCTTTGCAGTATCAATAATAACTGGAGCTTCACCGGTATTTTTTAAGAATTCATGAATACCTTTGTAAAAAAAGGATTGTCCAAGGCGATCTACTTGTTTTGCAGATAATATTTTGGCTTGACGTTCGTAAAGTCCCGGGTTATTTTTGAATTTTACTTTATAAGTTGAATCTGGATTTAAGTTAGCTAAATTGTATAAATTAAGACGTAACTTAAAACCCAGCAAAGTACCATTTGGTTTTTGATACATTTGATTTGCGGCAGTTTCATCATTTGTGGCCTTGCCATTTACAAGAATATTATTTTTTACAAGAAGGTTTTTTCCATCGGGAACTCTTTTTACGGCATTACAAGCGCAAATAAATATTGCTATTAGGATAAATGCTATTATTTTTGTGGAATTCTTTTTCAAGTGTTCTTAAATATTTAATTCAAAAGTACATTATTTTATGGTTAGTAAAAACCAAATAAAACTTATCTCAAGTTTACATCAAAAAAAGCAACGTTTTGCAAATCAATTATTTTTCGCCGAAGGAGTAAAAGTAATTCAAGAATTGTTGCAATCCAATTTTGAATTAGAGCATTTATACACCACTCTAAATGATTTTGAAGCTGTTCAGCCTTCAAAACGCACTCTTATAAATGAACAGGAACTTAAAAAAATAAGCGCTCTGACAACTCCAAATTCTTGTTTAGCAGTCTTCAAAATTCCTGCCGAAAATAAAATAATTGATTCAGGTTTGATTATAGCTTTAGATGACATTCGTGATCCCGGAAATTTAGGAACGATTTTACGTCTTTGCGATTGGTTTGGGATTAAGCAGATTGTTTGTTCAAAAGAAACAGTTGATATCTACAATCCAAAAGTTGTACAAGCCACAATGGGTTCTATTGCCAGAGTAAACGTAAATTATGTTAATCTCGAAACTTTTATCAATCAGACAAATTTGCCGGTTTTTGGTACATTTATGGACGGAGATAATATTTATCAATCAAATTTACCTCAAAACGGAATTATTGTTATGGGTAATGAAGCCAATGGTATTTCGGCAGAGATTGAAAAAATAGTTACAAGCCGTCTCACAATTCCCAGATTTGGCGAGCTGCAAAAAACCGAAAGTTTAAATGTAGCAACCGCAACGGCAATTATCCTTAGTGAGTTTAAACGAAACAGTTAGGTTTTTGTTTTAGTGAAAAGTAAAATTAATTAAAATTGCTCGCGATTTCATAGAATCAATGTTGCCTGTCCATGGACTTGGTCCGTTTGCAGGATTATCACGAATTAATTCATCATTTATACCAAACATTCCTCTAATAGAAGGAGAGAAAATAAAATACTCAGAGAAAAAGTCAATTCCAAAACCAACTTCATACGCCGCAGTCCATTGTTTAACTCTGAACTTTCCTTCAAAGTTGTCGTCTTTTGATTTTGAATTGCTCGATAAGTTTAATGTAGTAGACATTCCTCCAACTAAATAAGGACGAATGTTTCCGGTTCTTAAAGAAGAGAATTTCAATAATAAAGGGAAATGTATGTAAGTGCTGTTTACCTCTCTAAGATAAAAAGATTCTGTAACACCGGGAGTATGTGGATAATATAAATCACGTTTTGTATAATACAAACCTGGTTCAAATCGCAAATTAATATATTCCTGCAATCTTAAGTCGGCAACAACTCCAACATTAAATCCCGTTGTTTTTTTGACCTGAATATCATCCGGAACCGGATTTTTGTAGTCAAATTTAAAATCGAAACTGTTGAATCCTAAATAGTATCCAAAATACAGGCGTTGTTTTTGCCAGTTTTCAAGATTAATAATAGGATCTTTGCTAAACATGCTTTTAGCAAATTGCGAATATCCTTTTGAGGATAATAAGACTAATAAAATTAAGATTACAGTTTTTTTCATACTATTTTTTAGACGCAGAATAAATGGTTGCAACACCAAAAGTTTGAGGCAAAGCTACAACATCTATAAACCCAATTTTTCTCAAAATATTGTTTAACTTTTCTCCATAAGGAAAAGCCGCAGCAGATTCAGATAAATAACCGTAAGCAGAATTGTCTTTAGAAAACAATTTCCCTATAATTGGCAGTATATTTTTAGTGTAAAAACTATATCCTTGTTTGTATGGTGTTTTGTCCGGCACAGATGTTTCTAAGATTACAAAAACACCATTAGGCTTTAAAACTCTTAATATTTCAGAAAAGCCTTTTTCCAGATTTTCAAAATTTCGAACTCCAAAACCAACAGTTATAGCGTCAAAATAATTGTCTTCGAAAGGGATGTTTTCAGAATCTCCCAAAACTAAATCAATAACATTCGATAGTTTTTTTTCTTCCACCTTCTTTTTTCCCACTTCAAGCATTCCGGCAGAAATATCCAGTCCAATTATTTTTTCGGCATTCGTTTGTGCCATTAAAATAGCTAAGTCACCGGTTCCGGTTGCGATATCAAGAATGATTTTTGGTTTTGTATCTGAAACAATTTTCAATACTTTTTTGCGCCATTTAACATCGATTCCAAAAGAAATTACACGGTTTAAATTGTCGTAGTTCCCAGAAATGTTATCAAACATTTGGGCAACTTGCTCTTTCTTGCCTAAAGAAGAGTCTTTATATGGAGTTATTTTTTCAGACATTTTTTTTATTTAGGCAAATATAAACAATCTAGGTTAACTGTAATTGAGTTTTTTTATTTGTAAATCAAATGTTTTAAGAATGATTATTTGCACTTAGTTATAAGTGTATTTTGGCATCACCAAAAGTGGGTATTTTTAAAAAATCACTAAAAGTGGGTATTGTGGAGCATGTATTTAATGACCACTTTTGCTAAAGTAAAAATGATAAAATTTAATGATTGGTAGTTATAAATGACTCAAATCAAATGGATACTTTTTTGCACTAGTAGTTCATTTGTTCTTGAAAGTAGTTTTGAAAGTATTGTTCTTGGGGTCAATACTCTTTTAAAAGTGCGAAATACGTTCTTAGGATTAAATTTGTTTTTGGAAATTTTAATTTCTTGCCTTTAATATCTTAGTGGTATTTGTTATTAAAGGCTCTTTTGAGACTCGTTCTCAATTTAACATTTATGTTATTCAGTTGTTTCAGATGTCTCCATGACATTTGTGATTTTTTTTCCAAAACTATTTCTCGAAAGAGGCAGATCTAAAAATCAATCGTTTTAAAAAACATCCTCCAAAAGAGGGTGTTTTTTTTATCTCTTAATATAAGTTTCATAAGTATAATCATAAAGATGTTTTTCATCTTTAAAATTTTCTTCTGTTTCTACAAGCTGCCATTCACTTTCGCTAATTTTAGGAAAAAAAGTATCAGCGTCAAAAGTATGATGCACTTTTGTTATTTCGATAATATCTGAATAAGGTAATCCCAGATTATAAATTTCGCCTCCGCCAATAATGTATGAATCTTCGTTTTCAGGACATGCAGCAATTGCTTTTTCGATACTATCGACAACAATACAACCTTCCGGATTATAATCTTTTTGACGTGTAATTATTACGTGAACTCGGTTAGGTAATGGTTTTGGAAAACTTTCAAAAGTTTTTCTTCCCATAATGATGTGATGATTGGTAGTAAGCGATTTGAATCTTTTAAAATCATTTGGCAAGTGCCAAACCAATTCATTATTTTTTCCAAGGGCATTATTTTCGGCAACAGCCGCTATCATTATAATCATGGTATGCTAAAACTAAATTTTATTTTTCTGTATCCTCATTTATTCTGGATTCTAATTGACTGATTCTTTTTTGCTGTAAAGCGACAAGTCTGTCAATTTGTTCTCTTTCCCATTTTTTATTCATAAAACGGTCTGTAATGTAAACTTTTATAAAGTGTAAAATAAAGAGAAAGAACCATATTGTTATAGCCCAAATACACCAATTTTGGTTGGTAGAATCTCCAAAACCAAAAAATCTGTTGGCGACAAATAAAAATAATCCTCCTAGTAGAAAAAGCACAAAATGAAAATAAAGCACTTTTTTTTGCTTGAGTCTTCTCCTGGCATATTCGTATTGTTCGTGTACTTCTTTTTCCATGTGATGTAAATGAGATTATAAAGTTAAAATTTATTTTCAAAACACAATATTTTGAACTCATAATATTTGTTTTAAAATGAGTTACGAATTCGGAATGCAAAATTTATAACGCTATAAATTATTGATATGATTTAAAAAATAGTACGTTTTTGATATTATCGTAAATCGATTGTGTAGATATCAAAAGTTCATTTGATTTGCGTAATTTAGTGTATGAATCTAAAAACTAAACAGTTATGTCTTTGAAAAAACAATTTATCAAAACGAAGCCGGTGGTTAAAGTAACATTTTCTATTGATGCTAAGGATGCGAGTTCGGCTGCAGTTGTAGGAGATTTCAACAACTGGAATATTGAAGAGGGAACTTTGAGTAAGTTAAAAAACGGAACTTTTAAGGCTACTTATGACTTAGTAAAAGATGCAATTTACGAGTTTAAGTATATAATTGACGGAAGTTATGTTAATGATCCTGAGGCAGATTCTTATAAATGGAATGATTTTGCGGGAAGCGAAAACAGTGTTTTAGTTGTATAAAAAAATCCGCTTAAATCTAAGCGGATTTTTTTATATTTATACAGCAACACTTCCTTTAATGCCGGCGTGTGGCTCGTAATCTACAAGGGTGAAGTCATTGTAATCAAAATCAAAAATGTTTTTAATCTCAGGATTCAAAATCATTTTTGGTAATGGTTTTGGCTCACGTGTCAATTGCAATTCTAATTGTTCAAAATGATTGTTATAAATGTGTGCGTCTCCAAAAGTGTGAATGAATTCACCATATTCTAAATCGCAAACCTGTGCAATCATCATTGTTAATAATGCATAAGAAGCTATATTAAAAGGAACTCCTAAAAAGATATCGGCACTTCTTTGATACAATTGACAAGATAATTTACCTTTTGTTTCTCCTTTTTCAGTATCAGGACTTGTTACATAAAACTGAAAAAATGCATGACAAGGAGGTAATGCCGCTTTGTTATTGGCTACGTTTTCTTCAAATGACTTTTTGGTATCCGGTAAAACAGAAGGATTCCATGCTGAAACCAACATTCTGCGGCTGTTTGGATTTGTTTTTAGTTCTGTAATTAATTCAGAGATCTGATCAATTTCTTCGCTATTCCAATTACGCCATTGATGTCCGTAAACAGGTCCTAAATCTCCATTAGAATCTGCCCATGCATCCCAGATTTTTACTCCGTTTTCCTGAAGATATTTAATATTTGTATCGCCTTTCAGGAACCAAAGTAATTCGTAAATGATCGATTTTAAGTGTAATTTTTTGGTTGTAACCATAGGGAAACCTTCACTTAAATCAAAACGCATTTGGTAACCAAAAACACTTTTTGTTCCGGTTCCGGTTCGGTCTCCTTTTTGATTGCCGTTTTCTAAAACGTGTTTTACTAAATCTAAGTATTGTTTCATTTTTTGTTTATTCGGTTATTCGTTTAATTGTTTAATCGATTTAACGAATAAACAAATCAACGATTAAACAATAATTTTATCTTCTCGAGATTTCGTCTCTGATTTTTGCAGCTTTTTCATAATCTTCCTGAGAAACGGCCTGATCTAAAAGTTCATTTAGTTCCTGTAAACTATGTTTTGCATAAAGATCTCCGGATTGATTTGTTTCTTCTTCATGTCCAAAAGTTTCCGGATTTGAAAGAACATCGTCAATTTCCTGAGAACCCTGATCTGTTTCTGCAGTATTTGATTTTAGATAAATACCAGCTTTGTCCAGAATGTTTTTATAAGTAAAAATTGGAGCATTAAAACGTAATGCTAATGCAATTGCATCAGAAGTTCTTGCGTCAATAATTTCTTCGATTTTGTCTCTTTCGCAGATTAAACTGGAATAAAAAACACCATCAACAAGTTTGTGAATAATCACTTGTTTTACGACAATATCAAATCTTTCGGCGAAGTTTTTGAACAAATCGTGTGTTAAAGGACGAGGAGGTTTGATTTCTTTTTCTAAGGCAATAGCGATTGACTGTGCTTCAAAAGCACCAATAACTATAGGTAATTTTCTTTCGCCATCAACTTCATTCAAAATTAAGGCATAAGCGCCATTTTGAGTTTGACTGTATGAAATTCCTTTTATGGATAATTTTACTAGACTCATATATGTGGGTAAAAAAGGGCAATTAATGCCTCATTTTAGTACTTTTTTTGATTGAAAAATAAAGGTGCAATTTTAATCAAAAAATATGGAACAAAAAAGCCACCTAAAACAAAGATACGATTATCTTGTTTTTAGGCAGCTATATTTTTATAGAGATTTTTAAATTAAGAATGTTGAGCTTTAAAAGCTTTTAACTTCTCAATTAATTTAGGTACAATTTCGAATGCATCTCCAACAACACCATAATCAGCTACTTTAAAGAAAGGAGCTTCAGGGTCATTATTGATAACTACTTTTACTTTTGATGAGTTGATACCGGCAATATGCTGAATCGCTCCAGAAATTCCTATTGCAATATATAAGTTAGTTGCAACTGGTTTTCCTGTTTGTCCAACGTGTTCGCTGTGAGGTCTCCATCCTAAATCAGAAACTGGTTTAGAACATGCAGTTGCAGCACCAAGTACAGCAGCTAAATCTTCTACCAATCCCCAGTTTTCAGGACCTTTTAATCCACGTCCTCCAGAAACTACAACATCAGCATCAGCGATAGAAACTTTTCCTGTTACTTTTTCTACAGATTCTACTTTTACTCCAAAGTCATTGTCTCCAATTGTTGGGTTAAAGTCTTCTTCAGTTGCAGATCCTGCACTTTCGAAAATTCCGTAAGAATTTTTAGCTAATCCAAGGACTTTTACATCTGTACTGATTTCAGTAATGTTGAAAGCCTTGTTTGAGAAAGCATTTCTTTTTACCTGAAAAGGAGAAGTGCTTACCGGTAATCCAACAACATTTGATGCGAAACCAGCATTTAAAGCTACTGCAACCAATGATGAAAGATAAATACTATCTGTTGTAGAAGAAAGTAAAACTACTTTTGTTCCTTCTTTTTCAGCAGCTTGTTTGATAACATCGGCGTAAGCCTTTGCTGTAAAACCTGCTAATTTATTGTTGTTTACTTTTAATACTTTATCAACTCCATATTTAGATAACTCGCTTACATCGCTAATGTTAATTGTTAAAGCGGTTACAGTTGTTCCTAAAGTTTCTGCTACTTTTTTAGCGTAAGAAGCTAATTCAAAAGCAACTTTTTTAAATTTTCCTTCTGCAGATTCTGCATATATTAATATTGACATAATTTTTTGTTTAGAAGTTTAAAGTTTCAGGTTTCAAGTTCGTAAACTGAACACTTAAAACTGATTACTGAATACTAGATTACTTTCGCTTCGTTGTGTAATAAATTGATTAACTCATCTAAATTATCAGGAGAAACTAATTTTACTGCTGATTTTGGAGCTGGTTTTTCAAATTTCACCGCTTTTGTATTTACAGGAGCGTCAACTGGCTCAAGAATAGTAAGAGCTTTTGTTCTTGCAGTCATGATTCCTCTCATGTTCGGGATGCGAAGATCTTTTTCTTCAACAAGACCTTTTTGACCACCAATAATTAATGGTAAAGTTGTGCTTACAGTTTCTTTTCCTCCATCAATTTCACGAACTGCTTTTACATTATTTCCGTCAACAGTTAATGCTGTACAAGAATTTAAAAAGTTAGAACCTAAAATTCCTGCGATCATTCCAGGAACCATTCCACCATTATAATCAAGAGATTCTTTTCCTGCAATTACAAGATCGTAACCACCGTTTTTAATTACTTCAGCAAGTTGTTTTGCAACAAAAAAACCATCAGTTGGATTCGCGTTTACACGAATAGCTTCGTTTGCACCAATTGCCAATGCTTTACGCAAAGTTGGTTCTGTATCAGGACCTCCAACGTTAACAACGGTTACAGTTGCACCTTGTTGTTCTTGAAACCAAATTGCACGTGTAAGACCAAACTCGTCATTAGGATTAATTACATATTGTACGCCATTGGTATCGAATTCTGAATCACCATTGGAGAAGTTGATTTTTGAAGTAGTATCAGGCACGTGGCTGATGCAAACTAATATTTTCATAAGTATATATTTTATATTTATAATATTCTTTTACAAATTTAGAAATTAAAATCGGAATAATATACTATGCATGCATAATATTTTTTGAAAACTATTACGATTTCGCAGATTCTGAAATTTTGAAGCTGTTTCATAGTGATCCAAAAGAGATAATGCAGTCATTTCTATTGATTCTTAGGAATTTTGTAAAGCTGTAAGTATGAACAACTGTTAAACTTTGGTTAGAAATATACTACAATTTCAATTGTTACGTTTTAAAGGAAGATTTTTGTAAAAATAAGAATCCAACAAAAAAAGTAGAGTTTGTCTGAAAACTGTTTTAGGAATGAAAGAGATGCTTTTACATCGATTTCGTAACTATCACAATAAATTTTAAAAAGCTAAAAAGCGAAAGGCGAGAGGAAGTTCGTGTGATTTTAAATCTAATTTATGCTTTTAAGTTATTTAAAATATTTATTTTTGCTCTTCAGAAAATTCAACATACAATATAAATATGAGAACAATACAATTTAGAGAGGCCATTTGTGAAGCGATGAGCGAAGAAATGCGTCACGATGAATCCATATATTTAATGGGCGAAGAAGTTGCAGAATATAACGGAGCTTACAAAGCTTCAAAAGGAATGCTTGCTGAGTTTGGCGAAAAAAGAGTAATTGATACTCCAATTGCTGAGCTTGGTTTTACAGGAATTGCAGTAGGATCAGCTATGAACGGTTGTCGTCCTATTGTTGAGTATATGACATTCAACTTCTGTTTAGTAGGTATTGATCAAATTATAAATAACGCTGCTAAAATGCGTCAAATGACAGGAGGACAATTTAATGTGCCTATCGTTTTTCGTGGACCAACTGCTTCTGCAGGACAATTAGGAGCTACTCACTCACAAGCTTTAGAGAACTGGTTTGCTAATACTCCGGGACTTAAAGTTGTTGTACCTTCAACTCCTTATGATGCAAAAGGACTTTTAAAATCTGCAATTCGTGATAATGATCCTGTAATCTTTATGGAATCTGAGCAAATGTATGGTGATAAAGGTGAAGTGCCAGACGGAGAATATACAATTCCATTAGGAGTTGCTGATATTAAACGTGAAGGAAAAGACGTTACAATTGTTTCTTTCGGAAAAATCATTAAAGAAGCTTTTATTGCTGCTGATGAATTAGCAAAAGAAGGAATTTCATGTGAAATTATCGATTTAAGAACAGTTCGTCCAATGGATAAAGATACTATTCTTACATCTGTTAAAAAGACAAACCGTTTAGTAATATTAGAAGAAGCTTGGCCATTTGCAAGTGTTTCATCTGAAATTACATATATCGTACAAGAACAAGCTTTTGATTTCCTTGATGCGCCAATTCAACGTATCACGACTGCTGATACGCCAGCACCTTACTCTCCTGTTTTACTAAAAGACTGGTTGCCAAACGCAGCTGATGTAGTAAAAGCAGTAAAGAAAGTAATGTACAAATAGTCAATTAAACAATACTTATAAAACTTCATCAGTCATATTAATTGATGAAGTTTTTTTTTGCCAGATGATAAAGAAAATAATTTTACTCAGCCTATTTTTTGTATTCGCTATTGTGAATATTGCTACTGCACAAACGAAAGTGAGTGGAATTGTTTTGGACAAAACTAATCAGCCTGTTCCATTTGCCAATGTTATTTTTAAAGGTTCAAATATCGGAATAGTTTCTAATGAAGATGGTCGTTTTTATTTGGAATCACCAAATACTTATACCGCTTTATTAATTACATCAGCAGGATTTTCAGATCGCGAAGTTCCTTTAGAAAAAGCTGTAAATTATGATTTTAAAATTGTTTTGAGCGAAGCTGAAGCATTGAATGAAGTTGTAATCTTTACAGGAAAAACATCCAAAAAGAATAATCCGGCGCTAGATATATTGAGAAAAATTTGGGAACGAAAACGTAAAAATGGTTTGTACCAATTCAATCAATATCAAATGCAAAAGTACGAGAAAGTTGAGTTCGATATGAACACAATTGATAGTGCTTTTATGAAGAATAAACTCTTTAAAGGAATGGAGTTTGTCTTTAATCACGTTGATACTTCTGAAGTTACCGGAAAAACATACTTGCCTATTTTTATCAACGAATCAGTATATGATGTTTACGGAGATAATAAATTAAAGAAAACAAAAGAAAATATTACGGGAAGTAAAACCTCCGGATTTAATGGAAATCAACAAATTCTGGCATTTGTAAAAGACCTTTATTCCGACTATAATATTTACGACAATCACCTTAAATTTTTTGATAAAAGTTTTACAAGTCCGCTTTCAAGAACCGGAATTGACGTCTATAACTATGTCTTAAAAGACAGTGCTTATATTGACAAAAAATGGTGTTATAATATCGTTTTTTATCCAAGACGAAAAAATGAATTGACTTTTAAAGGGGATTTCTGGGTAAACGATACCACTTTTGCGATTAAAAAAATTAATATGGGCGTTACCAAAAGCGCCAATATTAACTGGGTAAAAGATATTTATATCGAACAAGAGTTTGAAGTAGAAAACGATTCTGTTTTTCTATTAACTCGTGATTATATGATGTCAGATTTTGCTTTGAATAAAAAAGAAAAATCAAAAGGAGTTTACGGAAAGCGAACGACTTTATTTAGAAATCATAAATTTAATATTCCTAAACCAGAGAAGTTTTATAAAGAAGAAGTCAATTATATAGACAATGCTGTTTATGATCGACCGCCTGAATTTTGGGATGAGAATCGTTTCGAAAAATTAAATAAAGACGAAGCAGGAATCTACAAAATGTTAGATACTTTGCAAACTGTCAAGCGATTCAAGCAACTTTATAGTTTAGTTTCTATTTTAGGAAGTGGTTATGTCGAGTTCAAAAACTTTGATTACGGACCCATTTTCTCTACATTTGGTTACAATGAAGTCGAAGGTTTACGATTAAGAGTAGGAGGAAGAACATACTTTGGACCAAATGATCCTTGGCGTTTACAAGCTTACACCGCTTACGGTTTTGACGACAATAAATTCAAATACGGAGTTTCAGGTAAATGGATGGTTGATAAACAAAAACGTGTTATAATTTCTGGGGGAAACAGGCGCGATATTGAACAAATTGGAGCCAGTTTAACTACTACAAATGATATTTTAGGACGAAGTTTTGCTTCATCTGCCTTGTTTACAACAGGAAGCAACGGAAAATTAACCAATATTAATTTGAGTAATGTTTCTGTAGAAATGGAGCCAATTAAAAACTTTGTAGTTTCGGCTGGTGTATCTTATAGAACATTAGAATCAGCATCACCAACCTTTAGTTTAGACTATTACACCACTTTACCAACGCCCGCAAATCCTGCCGGAGTTGTACAAAGTGCTGTAAAACAGTTTGAAGCCAATGTTCAGTTCGAATTGATGCCAAAACGTAAAACGATTGGTTTTGGAGTAGAACGTGATCTTGTTGATAGTCCATTCACCCATTTCTTTGTGAATTTTAGTTATGGACTAAAAGGAGTAATGCAAAGTGATTTCGCTTACGAAAAGATACAATTATATTACAAACAGCCTATTATTATAGGACCATTAGGAAGATCAAATATTATCCTTGAAACCGGAAAAACATTTGGTACAATTCCGTTAGGATTAATGAGTGTAATTCCCGGAAACCAGACTTATTTTACTATAGAAAACACTTTTAGTAATTTAAATTTCTACGAATTCATAACAGATCAGTACACCACTTTACAATGGAATCATGATTTTGGAGGAAGGTTATTCGCCAGAATTCCATTTATGAGAAAGTTAAACTGGAGAGAATTTGTTGGTGTAAAAGGAGTTTACGGAACTATTTCTAATGCCAATAGAGCAATAAATGCTTCAGACCAACCTTATAATGCACCAGAAAATGTGTATTGGGAATATAACGCAGGAATCGGAAATATCTTTAAAGTTTTCCGAATCGATTTCTCTTGGAGAGGAAGTTATTTAAACACACCGGATGCCAATAAATTTGCAGTAAAAGGATCTTTCGGATTCTATTTCTAGTTGTATTTAGGGGCAAAGGCTCAAAGTTACAGAGTCGCAAAGGTTTAAAATCTTTGCGACTTTTTTTATGATGTAAATTTGCAGAGTCTGCGTGAAAAAAAACTTAGCGCCTTTGCGCCTTTGCGAGAACTAATTTCATTTTTCTTATTTTTGATTGACTTTCAAAATCCAAAATCATGCAAGAAGCCATAGATTTTCTATCAACCAAAAATCCAATATTTCAGGAAATTATCGACAAATATGGATTACCTCCAATCCCAAAACGTCCGCAAGGTTTTGAAACATTGGTTTTGTTAATTCTCGAACAACAGGTTTCTGTAGATTCGGCGAAAGCCACATTTTTAAAAATCAAAGCTTACACAACTTGCAATCCGGAAACGATGTCTATTTTGTCAGACGAAGAATTTAGGAACCTTGGTGTAAGTCGGCAAAAAACAAAATATATCAAAATTTTAGCAGAAGCTGTTTTAAACAAAGAATTAGATATAGAAAGTCTCGCTGTAAAATCTGCACAACAAGTACGGGAAGAACTCATTAAGCTAAAGGGAATCGGAAATTGGACAATCGATATTTACCTGATGTTTTGTTTGCAGGAACCCGATTTAATTCCGCTGGGAGATATTGCAGTCATAAATACAATTAAAGAATTGCTTGATATTCATGACAAACAAGAAATGGAAATCCATGCAAAACAATGGAGTCCGTATCGTTCTTATGCGACATATTTGCTGTGGCATTATTACTTAAATAAGCGAAACAGGAAAATTACCTATTAACTGTCTGTTATATAAATGGAAAAGTATATTAATTAATGAATAAATACAGAGATTAATGTACTTTTTTCATTGTAAAAAAGGATTCTTTAGTTACTTTTGCAATCGAAATTATAGAAAAAATAAAAAACGAAAATGACCGCAGACAAACTAACGACTTTCGATGTATTAATCGAAATACCACGTGGAAGCAGAAATAAATACGAGTACGATTTTGAAATCAAAAGAATGCGTTTCGACAGAATGTTATTCTCTTCAATGATGTATCCGGCTGATTACGGATTTATTCCAGAAACTTTAGCACTTGACGGAGATCCTCTTGATGTATTAGTTTTAATAAACGAGCCAACTTTTCCTGGTTGTGTTATAGAGGTAAAACCAATTGGTGTTTTCCATATGGCAGATGATAAAGGACCAGACGAAAAAATCATTTGTGTACCAGTTTCAGATCCAATCTGGAATTCATTAAATGACCTTTCAGATATTAACGCACACTTATTGAAAGAAATCGAGCATTTCTTCCAGGTTTACAAAGATCTTGAAAACAAACAAGTAGATGTAGAAGGATGGGGAGACGTAAACGAAGCATTTGCAATTATTGCTGAATGTACTAAGCGTTTTGATGACATTGAAAATAAACCAGAGGGATTATTTAGTATTAAATAATTTTTACCTTATTCTATTATAAAAAAAGCAATACTACCGTCAGGAGTATTGCTTTTTTGTTTAAATTCGTTTTACTTAGTTTATTGACTATTAACCAAAAACCATTACTATATTATGAATGCATTTATGATTTACTTGCCAATTGTCATGGCAATTTTAGGATTACTTTTCATGGGAATAAAAAGGACTTGGGTTTTAAAACAAGATGCCGGAGATGGTAAAATGAAAGAAATTTCAGATTATATCTACGAAGGAGCACTGGCCTTCCTAAAAGCAGAATATAGACTATTAACCATCTTTGTAATTATTGCAAGTATAGCCTTGGCAGGAATTACTTTTATTCCGGGTGTAAAAACGCATTTATTAATTGTAGTAGCATTCATCTTTGGAGCACTTTTTTCAGCTTATGCAGGTAATATAGGTATGAAAATAGCAACTAAAACAAATGTAAGAACAACTCAGGCTGCACGTACAAGTTTGCCACAAGCACTAAAAGTTTCTTTTGGCGGAGGAACTGTAATGGGTTTAGGTGTTGCAGGATTAGCCGTTTTAGGCTTAACAGCTTTCTTTATAATTTTCTTTAATTTATTTTCTGGCGGAGTTTGGAAAGATACAGAAACAATGACCGTTGTTTTGGAGACATTAGCTGGTTTCTCACTTGGTGCAGAATCAATTGCTTTGTTTGCGAGAGTTGGTGGAGGAATCTACACTAAAGCTGCCGATGTAGGTGCAGATTTAGTAGGTAAAGTTGAAGCTGGAATTCCGGAAGATGATCCGCGTAATCCTGCTACAATTGCAGATAACGTTGGAGATAATGTTGGAGACGTTGCTGGTATGGGAGCCGATTTATTTGGTTCGTACGTAGCTACAGTTTTAGCAGCAATGGTTCTTGGGAACTATGTTATAAAAGATATGGGCGGAAGTATTCAGGATGCTTTTGGCGGAATTGGTCCAATTTTACTACCAATGTCAATTGCCGGTTTCGGAATCATATTTTCTATTATCGGAACTTTATTAGTAAAAATTACTGATGATAACGCCAGGGAAGCACAAGTGCAAAAAGCATTAAATATAGGGAATTGGGTTTCAATTGCTTTAACTGCAGTTGCCTGTTTCTTTTTAGTACAATACATGTTACCGGAAACAATGCAAATGACATTTTTTGGTGAAGGATCAAAAGCGATTTCGTCAATGCGTGTTTTTTATGCCACTTTGGTTGGATTAGTAGTTGGTGGAGCTATTTCATCAGTAACAGAATATTACACAGGATTAGGTACAAAACCCGTTATGGCAATTGTACAAAAATCATCTACAGGAGCAGGAACAAACGTAATCGCGGGTTTGGCAACAGGAATGATCTCTACGTTTCCAACAGTATTATTGTTTGCAGCAGCAATCTGGATTTCATATGCATTAGCAGGTTTTTACGGAGTAGCTTTAGCAGCATCTGCAATGATGGCAACAACAGCTATGCAATTGGCAATTGATGCATTCGGACCAATCTCTGACAACGCTGGAGGAATTGCCGAAATGAGCGAATTACCAAAAGAAGTTCGTACAAGAACAGATATTTTAGATTCAGTTGGAAATACAACTGCAGCAACTGGAAAAGGATTCGCAATTGCATCTGCAGCCTTGACTTCATTAGCATTATTTGCTGCCTATGTAACTTTTACAGGAATTGATGGAATCAATATTTTTAAAGCACCAGTTTTAGCCATGTTATTTGTTGGTGGAATGATTCCGGTAGTTTTCTCGGCTTTAGCTATGAATTCTGTTGGAAAAGCAGCAATGGATATGGTTTATGAAGTTCGTCGTCAGTTTAAGGAAATTCCTGGAATTATGGAAGGAACCGGAAAACCTGAATACGGAAAATGTGTTGAAATTTCGACAAAAGCAGCTTTACGCGAAATGATGTTGCCGGGAATCCTGACAATTGGTTTTCCGATTGCAATCGTATTATTAGGTAAATTAGTTTACGCAGATAATAATCAGTTAATAGCTGAAATGTTAGGAGGATATATGGCTGGAGTTACGGTATCTGGAGTTCTTTGGGCAGTTTTCCAAAACAATGCAGGAGGAGCTTGGGATAATGCAAAAAAATCTTTTGAAGCGGGAGTTATGATCAATGGCGAAATGACGTATAAAGGTTCTGATGCGCACAAAGCTGCAGTAACTGGAGATACAGTTGGAGATCCGTTTAAAGATACATCTGGACCATCAATGAACATCCTGATCAAATTAACTTGTTTGATTGGTTTGGTGGTTGCACCTATTTTAGGTGATGGTCATTCTTCTCAAACAAATATTCCGCATTGTGGATTGCCTCCTAAAGAAATGAAGTGTTGTATGAAGACTGAAATGCATGCTGGCGGAGTTTCTAAGTGTGGAGACTTGTCAGGTATGACCAAAGAAGAATGCATTAAAATGTGCAAAGAAAAAGGTTGCACTGCCGAAGAAACAGCAAAATGTTTGGCTCATTATGATGCAAACGGAAAGTATGTAAACAACCAAAGAACAGATTGTTTTGATACTACTAAATATAGTAAAAACAGACTTGAGGTTAATTTATCGACCGTTAATGGAGTAACCGTTGGAACCGTTACTAAAACAGTCAACGGTAAAACAACCACCGAAGTTTATGAAGGTACAGAAGCTGAAGTAAAAGCAAAAATCGAAGCAGCTAAATAAAGAATAACTTGAAAGCTTTGTCAAAGTTTAAAACTTTGACAAAGCTTTAGAAATAAAAAAATGCCTCTAAAATTTTAGAGGCATTTTTTTATTTATTTAAAGCGTATTCCTTAATTAAGGTTTCGGCAGGTATATGCAATTTTTCATTTAAAACTCTAATTTGTGCTATTGTTAAAGCTCTTTTTCGCTTAAAAATTTCTGAAACTCTTGAACGACTATTTAAAAGAATGCCTAAATCTGTGGGTGTAAGTCCATTTTGCTCCATCATAAATTTTATAGCTTCGATTGGATCAGGTTCTGGAATTGGATAATGTGTTTGCTCATATTTCTCAATAAGTGTTACTAAAATATCTAATTCGTCAGCTTCAACTGTATTGGGCTCGGCGTCAAAAAGAGTATTTACTCTTTCTAAAGCTAGGTCGTAATCTTTTTCTGTTTTTATAGGTTTTATTTCCATTTATAAAGTCTTAATATCTTTTAAATTATCATATTCACTGTGAGTTCCAACAAATAAAATATAGACAATTTGTGTAGTATAATTAATTTTTACAATTAATCGATAATGGTTTCCGCATATATTAAAGATTACTTTATTGTTGCCTACAAAATCAGCGGAACCAAAAACAGCTTTTATATCATTAGAATTGTTAAAATTGTTCTTGTCAAGAATTTGATACCAAGACAATAATTGTTGTTTTGCATTTGGAAATCGCTCCCAAAAAATTTGCAAAGTTCTTTTAGCTATTATTCTCATAGTTGATTATGGCAAATATACTTATTTTTTTTCCCAATTCGGGAATTTTGTTTTAATGAAATGTAAAAATAAGAAATATTTTACAAAAAATAAGATTTGACAAAGCTTTAGAAATAAAAAAATGCCTCTAAAATTTTAGAGGCTTTTTTTTATTCGTGTAAATCAATGGAATTTGTGTTTCTAAAACAACCCGTTCAATTCAGCATCGATTCTATTAATGATGTTTCCTAAATCTTCGGGATTATCAACGAAATTAATATTATCAACATCGATAATCAATAATTTCCCTTTGTTATAAGTTTGTATCCACGCTTCGTATCTTTCGTTCAAACGGCTTAAATAATCAATTGAAATAGAGTTTTCGTAATCACGTCCGCGTTTGTGAATTTGACCCACTAAATTAGGAATAGAGCTTCTTAAGTAAATTAATAAATCAGGCGCTTTTACCAACGATTCCATTAATTCAAACAACGAAGTGTAATTTTCGAAATCACGACTTGTCATTAAACCCATCGAATATAAGTTGGGAGCAAAAATATAAGCATCTTCATAAATCGTTCTGTCCTGAATGATTTTCTTTCCGCTTTCGCGAATTTGCAACACTTGGCGGAATCTACTATTCAAGAAGTAAATCTGCAAATTAAATGACCAACGCTCCATTTGGTGGTAGAAATCGTCTAAGTAAGGATTATCAACTACATCTTCATAATGAGGTTCCCATTTAAAGTGTTTCGCCAATAATTTGGTTAAAGTTGTTTTTCCTGCGCCTATATTTCCTGCTATTGCTATGTGCATTACGGTGTTACGATTTTATAATTTGTGATTTCTTTAGATGTAAAAATAGATAAAATTTGGTCTTTGTAACAGAATTTATCAAACGATTTTTCTAAAATTTCAATTTCATAAATCGTATTTAAATTTGACTTGCTAATATCTTTAAAATACAACAAATTAGCTTTGCTGAAAATATATTGTTTAGAAGAAATGATTTCAAGTTTATCAAAATCAGGTACTTTTCCTAATGCACTAACTTTTCCGAAAATATCGCAGGAAAAAAAGTTGTTTTTTTTATCAATCCAGTAAAAAGTATTAAAATCGGTTTGGTAATATTTTATCGTGTCTGTAAATGGAGTAGAAACTGTTTTGTAATCATTATTTAGATAATCAAAAAGTCCAATTTGTTGGTTTAAGACATTGTAAATCCACAACTGATTTTGAGTCGACATTCCAATCGCATTAACAACAATCGGAGTATTGTTTAGCGAAAAATTGATTTCAGTCATTTTATTCAGTTGATTGTCCAACAAAACGACCGTATTGAAATCTTCGTAAAACAGCACTATTTTTAAAGGATTTTGTAAATCGACTTTTGTGATTTCTCCCAAGGAAACATTCTTGTATTCAAAAATCTCTTTTCCTTTGATTTTACTAAACACATTGTTTTTTATCTGATAATAATATCCAAAAGAATCATAACCTAAAAATGCATCGGAATCATTGGTAAAATGTGAAATTAATGTAGCTTTTATGATTTGATTTTGTGCAGAAACAGCAGAATAAAAACAGGCAGCAAAAAGAAGAAATAAAAAATTAAGTGCCGATTTATTCATGAGAATTTGATTTATGAAGAGCCAAATTACAAAAAACTAAAGTAGGAATTGCTTAAATGAAGTAGATTTATCATTGAAAGCTTTTTTAATTGTAATAGTCTAAAGAATAAGCAGTTTTGTCTATATAGTAAAAGGATTGATATATTTAATTTTCAGTATTTTAAAATTAATAATACATTTGAAATGTAAGCTTTATCTGGTTTGCAAAATTTAAAATCAAATACAATGAAAAATATAATTTTATATATGTCTTTGATACTTGTTTTTACACAAGTTCAGGCGCAGAAAGATTTTCAGGGAATGGCTGTTTACGAGTCAAAAACGCAAGCGCCTAAGTTCGAAGGCATGCGCGGAAATCGTGATATTACGCCAGAAATGCAAAAGACTATGGAGGAAAGAATGAAAAAAATGCTTGAAAAGACTTTTATTTTGAATTTCGATAAAACAGCTTCCATTTATAAAGAAGAAGAAAAACTGGAAGCTCCCGGGCAACAAGGAGGCGGAATGCGTATCATGATGAATTCGTTTATGGGCGGTGGCGGAACTTTTTATAAAGATGTAAAAAGCAAATCATATACGGTCGATAAAGAATTTATGGGGAAAGAGTTTTTGGTGGTAGATTCTTTGCCAAAGTTAAACTGGAAACTAGAGCAGGAAACTAAACAAATTGGCGGATATACCTGTTATAAAGCTACCGCGGTAAAAGAATCTAGTAAAACTGATTTTAGAAATTTCAGACCAAAGAATAACGACGATAAAAAACCGGAAGAAAAGAAAGACGTAGACAAGAAAACGTCTGGTGAAACTAAAACCAATTTCGAAGATAATTTTGAAATGCCAAAAGAAATTACCGTAACAGCTTGGTATTCGCCGGAAATTCCGATAAATCAAGGGCCGGAAAATTATTGGGGTTTGCCAGGTTTGATTTTAGAAATCAATGATGGAAAAACAACTATTTTGTGTTCAAAAATTGTTTTGAATGCGAAAGATAAAGTGGCAATAAAGCCTTCTACAAAAGGCAAAGTAATCTCTCAGAAAGATTATGATGATACTGTAATTAAAAAAATGGAAGAATTTAGAGAAATGAATCGTGGACGTGATGGCGGTCCCGGAGCTGGTCCCACTATGATTAGAAGATAAACTTTAAGTTACCTATCATCTTTAGATTTTTTTTCCAATGAAAAATATACTCTCTTTTGTCGTTTTTTTAATGACTACTATTTCTTTTGCACAAAGTGTTCGTTTTGATGGTTTTATTCAGGATGAACAAAAGAATCCGTTGGAAATGGCTAATATCATGGCTGTAAATACTGCTACAAAAGCAATGGATTCTTATGGAATTACCAATGATAAAGGAAGGTTTCAATTGACTTTGAAGCCAAATACTTCTTATACGGTTAAGGTGAGTTATCTTGGAATGAAATCAAAAGAAATTGCTATTTCGACCAAGACTGAAAATATCATTCAAAACATTGTTATGGATGATACAGGAATTGAGCTTGAAGGCGTTGAAATTGTTCGCGAAATGCCTGTTTCTATAAGTGGTGATACGATTGTTTACAACGCAGATTCGTTTAAATCCGGAACCGAGAAAAAGCTGGAAGACGTCTTGAAAAAGCTTCCCGGTGTTGAAGTAAATGCTGATGGAGAAATTGAAGTCGAAGGAAAAAAAGTCAGCAAATTAATGGTTGAAGGAAAAGATTTTTTTGATGGAGATACCAAATTGGGCGTTAAAAATATTCCGGCGGATGCGATTGATAAAATTCAGGTTTTAAGAAATTATAATGAAGTTGGCGCTCTAAAAGGTTTAGAAAACGATCAGGATAATGTCGCAATGAATATTAAACTGAAAGAAGGGAAAAAGAATTTTTGGTTTGGAGATGTAACCGCAGGAATTGGCGTCGCAGAATTGGATAGTCGTTATATTATTAATCCAAAGTTGTTTTATTACAGTCCAAAATACAGTATTAATTTGATTACTAATTTTAATAATATTGGTGAATTGCCTTTGACGGCACAGGATTATTTTAAGTTTACAGGCGGATTTAAAAATATGATGAAAAAGGGCGGAAGCAACTTTAATGTTTCCTCTAATGATTTAGGAATTTCGGTGTTGAGGAATAATCGTGCAAAAGAAATTGAAACTAAATTTGGAGCTACAAACTTCTCCTATTCGCCGACGAAAGCTTGGAATATTAGCGGTTTTGGAATTCTGTCAACATCAAAAACAGATCTGGAAACCAAATCGCAAACTACAATTTTAGATTCTGGAGATCAACAAAAACGTGATGAATTAACGCATCAGAAAAATAATTTGGGACTTTTTAAATTGAGTTCGACTTATAAACCTAACGATAAATTTCAGTTTGATTATGACATCTTAACCAAATTATCGAAACAAGATGAAGATACAGATTTGTTGCGTGAATCTGTAGTGAATAATGCTTCGACTTTGGAAACTATTTTGACGGGTAAAAAACAAGATCCGACTTCTATAAATCAAAATCTAAGTTTGTATTATACGCAAAGTGACAAGAACATTTTTGCTTTTGAAATGCAGCATTTATATCAGGATGAAAATCCGTTTTATAATGCGAATTTAAGAACACAACCATTTAATTTATCCGGATATGTGCCAGGACAAAATAGAAATGATCTGAATCAGAATCGATTTGTCAAAACCAACAAATTGGATGCTAAACTGGATTACTATTATATGGTAACACCAAAAAGTAACATCAATATTACTTTAGGAAACACGTATTCGTATCAGGATTTTAATTCACATATTTTCCAGATGTTGGATAATGGAGACAAAAATGATCTGAATGATCCGCAAAATAATAATCAGGTTCAATATAATTTTGATGATGCTTTTCTGGGATTTCATTACAAGATACTAACCGGAAAATTTACGCTGACGCCTGGAGTAAGTTTACATTCGTACGGAATGAAAAACACACAATTAGGAACTGATTATTCTCAGAATTTTGTGAAAGTACTGCCTGATTTCTTCGCTTTATATCAAATTAAAAAATCGGAAACTTTGACGTATAATTTCTCCTTAACGAATGATTTTACAGATATTAATCAATTGGCTTCCGGTTATGTTTTGTCTGATTATAGTAGTCTGTTTCGTGGGAATCGTACTTTAGAAAATGCAACTTCACAGGTACATTCGCTGCGTTATTTTAAATACAATATGTTTAATTTTGAGAACATTTTTGCGAACGCAACTTATACAAAGAAAGTAGATGCTATAAAAACTGCCGCAGATTTTACAGGAATAAACCAGTCATCAGTGCCTTATAATTCTAATTTGGCTGATGAAACCTTTTCAGGAATGGGAAATTATGGACGTTCGTTCCTTAAGAATTATAAAGCTTCTGTTAATGCAACTTTAAACTGGTCGAAATTTAATAATATTCAGAATAATGTTTTGGCAACTACAGAGAGTTTTAGTCAAAGTTATACTGTAAAAGCTTCAACAAACTATAAAAACCTTCCTAATATTGAGTTTGGATACAACGCTTTGATCAACAAATACAGTGGTTCGACGTATTATACCGACAAACCTTTTGCGAGATTAGATTATTATTTTCTGGATAGTTTTTCGTTTGTTTCTGAATATGAGTTTTACCATTATTACAACGGAAATAAAACGGTTGATAATGAATATGACTTCTTAAATGCGAGTTTAGTCTACCAAAAAAAGGACAGTAAATGGGAGTATAAAGTTGCAGCAACCAATTTATTAAATACAAAACATCTCAATGATGACAGCTTCTCGCAGTTTTCTACCAGAGTTTCGCAGTACACAGTTCAGCCTCGTTACATCATCTTTTCGATGAAATATAATTTATAGTATTTTCGTACAAACTTTACGCTTTAATGATTGTTTTAGTAAAGAAAGAAATATCTTTGTGTTACTATTAACAAACAAAATCCTAAGCATGCGTAATTTTTTATGGAGTTTCCTGATGTTCTTTTGTTTAATATCTGTTTCTTTTTCTCAAACAAAAGGCATTGAAAAAGGATCTTATCTTTCGACAAACAAAGGTCAAAAGATTAAATTAAACTTATTAGACGATAATAAATATGAATTAGTTTTTTATTCAGGTGATTATAAGATCAAAGGAGATTCATTGGTATTTACTCAAACTGCAAAATCAGGAGCTGCTTTTGATGTTGCTTTTAAGAATGATAAAAAGGCAGAAAAAGTTAAAATCACTTTTTTAGATCCTTCTTATTATAGCTTTTATATAGGTACACAAAATGGAACTGAGCCAGTTCAATATCAAAAAATAACTGATATTAGAATGAAAGTCGATCCTGATTGGGTACAAACTAATTTAGAGTTTGAAATCGATCGTACTGATTATTTGTATTTGGTTTATGAAGATTATCAAGGCGAAAGTAAAATCTCAAAATATGCTTTGCCAAAAGACGTTTCAGAAGTAACAATTAAATATGAATTGGATGCTTTGGGAGATTTAAATATTTCGGGTTATTTTGATAAAAAGACAAATGAGCTGATGATTTCTGAGCAAGCCGGAAAGAATCCAATAGCGTTTGTAAATGCTAAAGATGCTCAGCCTGATAACGTTTCAAAAGTAATTCCGCTGGAAAATAAAACGGTTTCTAATTTTACATATCCGGGAAAAGAAGCTCTTGCAGATAATGGTTTTAGTACAGAAGTTTCTGTTGATAGCGCTTACGTCGATGCAGTTGCTACTCCTAAAATTGATTTTAAATTTAAAGTAGAAAACGATTTAAAGAAAGCTATTTCGGCTACTGCAACATCAAAAAGTAAATTTCTGGTAGTTGCTGTTGACGGCAAAAATCCTTCGGCGAAAGCTGACTTTGACACTTTTATAAAAGATCAGGAAACACAAGTTGGGTACAATATGTATGAAGTTTATGATCCGCAATATGATTTGTTCAATTATTATTTGGCTACAGCCAATGATAAAAAATGGCTCAAGACGAACAAAATTCAGGATAATCCAAGTCTTGTTGTGTTAAATGGCGATGGAGTGATTTTGGCAACTTCAAAATCTAAATTGAAAGACAAACAATATCAGTTTAATTACTACGACGGTTTCAGTAAAAAACTAAAAAGAGTAAATGCATTTTATGATTTCAATAAAGTGCTTAATAATAAAAAGGCAACAGATGCTAGTTTGATTTTGGCACTTAATAAGGTTGCAAGTCTGGAAATCCCTTATGAGTATGAAACAACTGAAAATGATACTGTCGATTTTAAGTTAACAAAAGTCGTTATAGATCAAAAAACAGTTGATCAAACTTGGAAAAAATTAATTGAAGGACATCAAAAAGATACAAAATCGAATATGTATTTGGTAGAAACAATTTTGAAAGAAATTAAAAATCAAGGTTTTTCTAAGCAGTTTATTAGCGAGGACAGAGTTTTGAATGATACAGATTTTCTGGCTATAGATTATTTGATAAAACAATATGACGCCATTGAAGCAGAGCGATTAGCATTTAATAGTATAGAAGGTGAAGTGCATGCGATTGGTAGTTTGAACACAGAAATAACAACTGCTTTACAGCAAAATAAATATATTGCAGAAGAAAAAGGTTCAGCCGAAGGAAATCAAAGTAAGATAATTTCAGTTTATAAAAAGCTAATTGCTGCGAATAAAGCAAATTATGATTGTTACCAAAATTACTTTACGTATTTGAGTGAAGCTGAGGATAAAGACGGTTCTAATACTACTTATTTAAAAGAGTTCAGTTCTTATTTTAACACTCATTTGACATCAGGAAAAGGAAGTGCTATTGAGCAATTAGACGCGATGTATTCTGCCTTAGATAATAATTCAGATTATCAATATGATGGCTGGAGAGTTTTTAAAGAATACCATTCAAATTTAGCTAATTCTACGGCTTGGACAGTAGTTTTGAAACCACAGAATTCGAATTTCTTAAAATCTGCAATTAGTTGGTCAGAGTATAGTTTGATTGTGGCAAAAAATAATCCCTATTATCTAGATACTTTGGCGCAGTTGTATTACAAAGATGATCAAAAGCAAAAAGCAATTGAAACGCAAGCTTTGGCAGTAAAATATCTAAACGATACCGTAGAAGAAGAAACAGCAACTGAGATTAAAGAAACGTTGACTAAAATGCAAAACGGAACTTATTAAATATTATAATTTATTTAAAAAAGAACCCGATAAGATTCAAATTCTTATCGGGTTCTTTTTTTATTTTTTTATGGCAACCATTATTTTTATTCGATAATTGTTGGGAGTTTTTTTATTATTTTCAATTGAGCCATGGGCACTTAAATAGGTTAGTAAAATGGTGTATTTTGAACTTTCAATTTTTTGCTTGATTTCTTTATCTGAATTATAATTGTTATTAAAATCAGAATTTGAATTGATGAAATCGTCTATTTTAAGGGGAATAATGTCCTTGTTAATTTGTAAATCCTGACCGTAATCTGTTGATTTTGTTTTTATAGAATAAACTTTATTTTCTATAGTGATACAACTATTACATTCAAAAGCATCGAATTGATTTGTAGTGAATGTGAAATCATAATCGTGAATATTCTCTACTATATTATCGTTATTTTCATAGTAATAATAATTAAAAGAATCGTTTCTATCATCTTTTCGGTCATATTCAGAGCGAAATTTAAAACCTAAACTTTCTACAATTTCACTTGATCGAGGATCTTTGTCTTTTTTGTATAATGCGTCTAATTTTTTATCAGCATATGGAAGTATAACTTCCAAGCCATAATTTTCGTTTAAAAAAGTAACAATACTACTTAAATCTTGTTCTTGTTCGAAAGTTAGTTTCTTATGATCTGATTTTTGCATATAAGTTTTAAATCGCGACAATTGACTGCTTTTTGAAACGAAATTTGCGCTTTGAGGACCAACAATAGAAAATAGTCCGGCGAGACACATGCTTATAGGAATGAATTTTATTTTTGGATTCTTTTGAATTAAAAAATACGCCACAACAATAGAAAGCCAAACGGATAATAGTAAAACATAATAGCGTTCATGCGTAAATCCGTAAAGATTGATTCGGTATAAAATCGCCCAAAAAAGCAATCCCAATAACGGAATTAACAGAAAATAAAACCAACGATTGAAAGTTCGCATCCATAGATTTCCGGTTTCTGTCGCAATAGGATGTACCAATAAAAAAGAAAGAATTCCGAAGATAGCAAATACTAAAACAAGATAAGAAACCCAACCTACAGGCAAAGAAAGTGTGACTAATATTTTGGCTTCATAACAGATTAAAATCACCAAATAAAGACTTATTAAAGGTAATAAAACATACTGAGTGAAGTTTTTAAGTCCTTTAGGATAATTTAAAACGAGAGGAATTTGGCTATTATTCGTTTCAGGAACTCCGTTTAAAAAGAATAATGTATTGAATATTCCTCCAATAATATAAAAGATATGCTGGTAGATATTATTGTAAAAATCTACGTTGAACAATTTGTCAACTGCAAGTATTGCTAATGCCAAACCGCTATATAATACGATACTGTATAAAACGGCTGTTAAAATTCGGAGGAAAAGTTGTTTGTTGAATTCCCAAAATTCATTCTGATTGTACGTTTTTGGTAAGAATCCTGCGAATGAAACCAGTAAATGTAAAGCAATGTTAAGTACTATAAATTGTTGTACTTCTACCTGAGTAATATTTTTATGAAAGTTAAAAACAAAGAGCGTAATTAAACTTCCAAGTATTAAACTCGTTATAAAACGAATAAGATTATTTCTTTTTGAAGCTATGAAAAATAAGCTAACAGACAGAAATAAAACCAAACATAAAGAACAGCTCATAAAGGCTTTTTGGTAGAGTTCTTTATTAGGATTATTGTATTTTATTTCGCTAAGAATAATGGCTAAAATAGTTCCGGAAATAGCGGTTATAATTTCTAACGGAAATCTAAGAATTGTTTTTAGTGTTGCATTTAGAACGTTTTGAAACGAAGGAAGTCTACTCATTTTGGTCAGTTATTTTGTATAAAGTAAAGTGAATTGTAAGAGATATCCAAATAAAATAGTGATGAAGAAAAAATACTATTATCATTTTATGGATTAAGCATTTCAGTAATGTTTCAAATACAAAGGAGTCTTTTTTTAGCTATAAATTACTAAGTTTGGGTAACTAAATGAAAACGTATGAAAAATAAAATGATGCTTGTTTTGATTGCTTATAGTGGAGTAGTTTTTTCGCAGGCAATTAAAAAACCGTTAGTTTCAGCAATTACAGATAAAGACCTTAAAACCGATATGTATCAGATGGCAGGAGATCATTTTAATGGTCGTGAAGCCGGAACTTTAGATGAATTAAAAGTGTCAATGTGGTTGGCAAATAAAGCCAAAGAAGCCGGAATGTTGCCAGCGGGTGATGATGGAACTTATTTTCAGTTTTTTGATTTATACAGACATCAGGTAACTCCAAATACAAGATTTAAAATTGGACAAAAAGAATATAAATTGTGGAAAGACGTTCTGGTGGCAGAAACCACAAATATTAAAGTTGAAGCTTCATTAATATATTTAGGAGCAGCAACAAAAGAAGAAATTGAAAAAGCAGACATCAAAGGAAAAGCAGTTGTTTTATTGGCTTCTAAAGAAGGAATTGCAGATGATATTTCGCTTTTTGACAGACGTTATCCCGGTCTTGTTCGAAATAAATATTATGATCTTGTTGTAAAAAAAGGAGCGACAGCTCTAATTATGGTTGCAGATAAATTGGCTGAAGAAAGCTGGTCTCAGGTAGAACCACAAATGACAAGAGGTATTTACGGAATCGAAGGTGTTCGTGATAAAATTGGTGCAACAATGCCGGTTTTTTGGGTACACAATGATCAGTTAGAATATTTAAAAAGCACAAAAGATTTATTGTCTACAGAAGTAATTTCTGAAACTTATAAATATCCATCAGTAAATGTGGTTGGTAAAATTGAAGGAACAGATGCTAAATTAAAAAATGAATACGTTCTTTTTAGCGGACATCAGGATCACGACGGAGTAAGACAAAAATACGGTCAGGATTCTATATATAATGGAGCCGATGATAATGCAAGTACTTGTGTGGCAATGTTGGCTATTGCAAGAGCGTATAAAAAACAACCCGGAAAAAGAACTTCTCTTTTTGTATTTCACGGATCAGAAGAACGTGGATTACTTGGTTCAAGATGGTATGCATCACATCCAACGGTTCCAGAAAAGGATATTATTGCCGTATTAAACGGAGATATGATTGGTAGAAATAATGTAAACCAAGCGGCTCTTTTGGGTTCTAGTTCGCCTCATGAAAACTCATCTGATTTGGTTGCGATTGCTAAAAAAGCGAATGATGAAGGACCTAAATTTGACTTAGATAAACTTTGGGACAGACCGGAACATCCGGAATACTTTTACTTCCGTTCAGATCATTTGCCTTATGCAAGAAAAGGAATTCCGTCTGTTTTTTATACCAGTGTTTTACACAGTCAATATCACACGCCAATGGATGAATCTGAAAATATTGATTTCGTGAAACTACATAAAATGACCGAATGGATTTACCGTACTGGCTGGATTTTATCTAATGATGCTTCTCGTCCTAAAACATTGCCAAATGTACAATTAGAGAGATAATTTGTTTTATCTATATTGGAAATTAAGACGCGGATGAAACGGATTCGCTATTGCGAAAACGCGGATAAAAACGGATTTTTTTCTTTATTTATTTTCTGAATTTAACTCAATCTAAAAATAAAAATCCGTTTTTATCCGCGTCTTTACGAAGTAAATCCGTTTCATCCGCGTTCAAATAAACACACAGATTTCAAAATCCACTAAAAATAAAAGAGGCTGTCTAAATAAATAGACAGCCTCTTTATGTATGTAAATGTTTTAGATTGAATTACAATCCAAATTCAGCTTTTACTTTGTCTACGAAATCAAGTTTTTCCCAAGTAAATAACTCAACAGTAACAGTTTTTACATGTCCTCCCGGAGCAGAAAAAGTTTTAGTTACCACTTCTGGTTTACGTCCCATGTGTCCGTAAGCAGCAGTTTCGCTGTAGATTGGGTTTCTTAATTTCAAACGTTGCTCGATAAAGTAAGGACGCATATCAAAGATAGCTTCTACTTTTTTAGCGATTTCACCGTTAGTTAAGTTTACTTTAGAAGTTCCGTAAGTTTCAATGAAGATTCCCATTGGCTCAGCAACTCCAATTGCGTAAGAAACCTGTACTAAGATTTCGTCAGCAACACCTGCAGCAACTAAGTTTTTAGCGATATGACGTGTAGCATAAGCAGCACTTCTATCTACTTTACTTGGATCTTTTCCAGAGAATGCACCACCACCGTGAGCACCTTTTCCACCGTAAGTATCAACAATGATTTTTCTTCCTGTTAAACCAGTATCTCCGTGAGGTCCTCCAATAACGAATTTTCCTGTTGGGTTAATATGGTAGTTGATTTTATCATTGAATAAATGCGCGTGCTCTGGGTTTTTAGCAATGATTCTTGGAATCAAAATTTCGATAATATCTTTTTTGATTTTAGCCAACATTGTAGCTTCTTCATCAAAATCATCGTGTTGAGTCGAGATTACAATCGCATCAATACGAGTTGGTTTGTTATCATCGCTATATTCTAAAGTTACTTGAGATTTTGCATCAGGACGTAAATAAGTGATTTCACTATTCTCGCGTCTTAAAATTGCAAGTTCTTGTAATAATTTATGAGATAAATCAAGTGCCAATGGCATGTAATTTTCAGTTTCGTTAGTTGCGTAACCAAACATCATTCCTTGGTCTCCAGCACCTTGCTCTTCTGGCTTAGCTCTGTCAACACCTTGATTAATATCAGCAGATTGTTCGTGAATTGCCGAAAGAATTCCACAAGAATTTGCCTCAAACATATATTCGCTTTTAGTATATCCAATTTTACGGATTACTTCGCGAGCAATTTGCTGCACATCAAGATAGGTATTCGATTTTACTTCACCTGCTAAAATTACCTGACCTGTAGTAACCAGAGTCTCACAAGCTACTTTTGAATCAGCGTCAAATGCCAAAAAGTTATCAATTAATGCATCCGAAATTTGATCTGCAACTTTGTCTGGATGCCCTTCACTAACAGATTCTGACGTAAATAAATAAGCCATAATAATTTATTAAATTAAAATTAAGTGAGGAAAAAAAATTGCTTAAAAAGGGCTAAAGGAGAATTTCTGCTTTAGCATTTTTTACTACTGAAATCAATCTTTCAGTATTCATAACGAACCGTTTCATTATGAAGAGGTTGCAATCAGTTCAAATTTTTCCTCTGTATTCGGGTGCAAAGGTATAAAACCATTTTGATTTGCAAATTAAACTTCTGTTTTTTTTGTTTTTATAAGCAGAAATTTAACATAACATACTATTTTGATAGGGTAATAGAAATTATTTTGGTTTTTGTTTGGTCGATTAAAAAATAGTTTGCAAATTTGCCCCATCAAATTAATACAACAAATGAAATTAACAATGTGCAATATGTCTTGTAAGATGCCGGAGCCTTCCGCAGAGACACTGTTGTAGTTTTTTTTCAAAAAAAATATACATAGAACCTCTGCTAAACGGCAGGGGTTTTTTTATTTCAAAAAAGAACCAAATTGTAAATCATTTTTAACCCAAAGTAATAATAAATACCAAAAAAGAAGTAATGAAAAAAAATCTAGTAATAGCTTTAGGTCTTTTGACATTTTCAGGCATTTATGCACAGGAAAATAAAAAAGAACAAGACAGCTTAAAGAATAATGAATTGTCTGAAGTGACAATAGTTGGGTCAAGAAGTAAAAACAGAGTAAAAACAGATGTGCCGGTTCCGGTTGATGTTTTTAATATATCTGAAATCACCAAAGGTTCGCCACAAACCAGTGTAACTCAGATTTTAAATTATGTTGCGCCATCGTTTACCAGTAATGCAACTTCTACGGCAGATGCAACAGATCACGTAGATCCGGCACAATTAAGAGGTTTGGGACCGGATCAGGTTTTGATTTTGGTAAATGGTAAACGCAGACATACAAGCGCGTTGGTAAATATTAACGGATCTCCAGGAAGAGGATCTGTTGGGACAGATTTAAATGCAATTCCATCATTTGCAATCGAAAGAATCGAGGTTTTACGTGACGGAGCAGCTGCACAATACGGTTCAGATGCAATTGCGGGAGTTATTAATATTGTATTGAAAAAGAATGCCAATTTTATTTCGGGAGGTATTCAGTACGGAACTAATTTATCTTCGGGATCAAATAATTTTAAAGGTGGAGCCGATGGTCAAAACCTGCAAGTAGATTTGAATTACGGAACTTCTTTGGGTAAAGCAGGAAGTTTCCTGAATGTTACTGCCAGCGCCGTGACCAGACAAGCAACAAGCAGAGCCGGAATTAGAAGCAATGCAATCTTTAATGGTTACAATGCTGTCGAAAACAGAGCTGCTCAGGATGGAGTTGAAATAAACTCTTTGTTCAGTAATATTAATAACACGGCAAATTCAGCACAAATTCTTAGCTCGTTAAAACAATATGCGCCGCAAGTGACTTATTTTACAACGGCACAACAAACTGCAATTTCTTCGGCTACGACTATTGCACAAATGCAAACAGCTTTGAATTTTGATGCAACCAATAATGAATTGGCTTACAGAAGTCAGCAAAGAAGTGATTATAATATGAGTGTTGGTCAGTCAGAATTGGCTTCGGGACAAGCATATTATAATGCAAAATATCCGCTAAGTGATATTACATCTTTATATTCTTTTGGTGGAGTTTCTTATAGAAATGGGAAATCTTATGCCTTTAACAGATTGCCAAACGGTTCCGGAACTTTTACACAAGTGTATTCAAATGGTTTTTTACCGGAAATAGAATCTGATATCCTGGATGCTTCTGCAGCAGTTGGAGTTACAACTCAGTTATTTGGTTTTGATACAGATTTAAGTACAAACTTAGGAACAAACTCTTTTAAATACGACGTAAACAATACTATTAATGCAACTTTGGGGACAAATTCGCCAACAAGTTTTGATGCCGGTAAAGTTTCGTTTTTGCAAAGTACAACCAATTTGGATTTCAGTAAAAAATATGATGTTTTAGAAGGATTGAACGTTGCTTTTGGTGGAGAATTCAGATATGAAAATTATCAGATTAAAGCAGGAGAAGAAGCTTCTTATGGATTGTATGATATTAACGGAAATTTAGTTTCGGGAATTTTGCCAAGTAATTCACCATTAATTGTTACAGACTTTTTTGGTAACAAACGTGGAGCAGGAGCTCAGGGATTCTCAGGATTTCAACCATCTGATGCCAAAGAAAAAGACAGAAAAAGTGGTGCAGCTTATATTGATTTAGAATTAAATGCTACAGAAAAATGGCTTTTAAACGGAGCTGCACGTTATGAGAATTATTCTGATTTTGGAAGTACAGTTACCTTTAAATTAGCTTCACTTTTGAAAATAACTGATAATATCAATTGGAGAATTTCAGGACAAACGGGCTTTAGAGCGCCATCATTACAACAAAAATATTTTGAAAGTAGTTCTACACAATTCATAAACGGTTCGCCTTATCAGGTAGGATATTTTACAAATGATTCACAAGCTGCAAAAAGTATTGGTGTTGAAAATCTGAAACCTGAAAAATCTAAAAGTATCAGTACAGGATTTACATTCAAAATCCCTGAAGCAAATATTACAATTGCAACAGATGCTTATTTTACAAGAATCGACGACAGAGTTGTATTAACAGGACAATATGCAAGGCCAACAACTGCGCAAATAGATGCAGCAACAACGCCGGCACAAAAAGAAGCGTTGACATTGTTTCAACAGGCATTTGACTTAAAAGGTGTAGAAAGAGCTTCGTTCTGGACAAACGGAATCAACTCTGAAACTAAAGGTATTGATGTGGTGATTTCTCAGAAATATGATGTTATTCCTGATTTCGTAATCAGAAATGATCTTGCTTTAAGTTATAATGAAACAAAAAGAGTGGGAGATTTAAATGTTCCTCAATCGATTATTGATGCAGGTGGAGAACCTTATAAATATTCATTTTTTCCGGAATCAAGCAGAATTTATTTAGAAGAAGCGATTCCGAAATTGAAAGCAAATTTAATGACAACTTTCAGTATCAAAAAACTGGATATCTATTTAAGAAACAGCTATTTTGGAAAAGTTACAGATCCTGGAGCGACAGATGTAAACTTAGACGGATCATCATCAGTTTATGAACATCCGGAATACAGCGCAAAAATTGTAACAGATTTATCATTAGGATATCAAATCAATGAAAAATTCAGATTTACAATTGGCTTTAATAATATAGGAGATGTTTATCCGGATAGAAATAATCCTGCAACTCCAGCATTTACTAATACAACTCCAACATTGTCTCCTGCGCCAAGTACTGATTTAACAAACGCAAATCAGTTTGCTTATTCAAGAGCAGTATCACAATTTGGATTAAACGGAAGATTTGGTTTTGCAAGACTAAGTTTCAAATTCTAAAAGGTTAAAGTATTAGCCACGGATTAAACGGATTGAACGGATTTGCACAGATTTTTTTTCAATCATTTTAATCTTTTAATCTGTGGCTAAACTTTTTTAAAGAATAATCTCAGTGTTTATAAGGCTTCTAAAAATTTTAATGTTAAATATCAATTTTTGATTTGGTGGTTCTAAAAATAGTTTCTATATTTACTCTATCAAATTAGTCGAGTTAAAAAAGAATTAATTTAAATAAAATGAAAATGAAAACAATAGCGAATAATATGATGATATGTTGTGAGATGATGCAAATGTGCATCCCAATTCGTTGTTGCCAAAAGTGAAAGAGTAAATCTTTGTTATAGTTAGAACTATAAGCCCTTTTGGTAGCCATCCGAAAGGGCTTTTTTTATTTCGACACTTTTAAAATTTCAAATTATGAGAACATTAAATTCAATTGCAGTAGAATATTTATTGAGAAACGATTCTCAAAACAACAATAATAAATCTGAAGACGTATCAAGAGAAGTTATAAGACTAAATGTAGAACAAGACATAAAAAGTCAAAAATCATTACTGCTTCTAATGTATAGTCTAGAAGAAGAAGGAGAAGATTTTTTTATACAATAAAGTATCAATAACAATATCAAAAATCAATTTGAATTGCAATTTCAAATAACAATTACAATTAGAAATTTATTTCAATAACAATATATAATAGTATTAACAATACCTAAAAAACTAAGATCATGAGCACACAAAAATTTGCAACAAACGCACTACACGCAGGACACGATGTTACTAAAAATGCAGGAACAAGAGCAGTGCCTATTTATCAGACATCATCATATGTATTTAATAATTCAGATCACGCTGCCAATTTATTTGGTCTTGCCGAAGCCGGATTTATCTATACTCGATTAAATAATCCAACAAACGATGTTTTAGAACAACGACTTGCAGCGCTTGAAGGCGGAATTGGAGCTGTAGTTACAGCATCTGGAGCATCGGCAATTTCGACTGCATTTTTGACTTTGCTAAAAGCGGGAGATCATATCGTGGCTTCAAACAGTTTGTATGGCGGAACTTATAATTTACTGAATGTAACTTTGCCGCGTTTAGGAATCACAACGACTTTTGTAGATCCTTCTAAACCGGAAAACTTCACAAAAGCTGCCAAAGAAAATACAAGAGCCTTTTTTGTAGAATCTCTGGGAAATCCAAAATTAGATGTATTAGACCTGAAAGGAATTTCGGCGGAAGCCAAAAATTTTAAAGTACCTTTTATTGTAGACAATACGGTTGCTACTCCTTATTTATTAAACCCAATTGAGTATGGAGCAGATATCGTAATTCACTCTTTAACCAAATATATTTCAGGAAACGGAACTTCATTAGGAGGCGTTATCATCGATGCAGGAAAATTTGACTGGTCGAACGGCAAATTTCCTGAATTTACAGAACCTTCTGCAGGATATCACGGATTAGTGTATCACGAAGCTCTTGGAAATGCGGCTTTTATAGCAAAAGCAAGAATTGAAGGATTGCGCGATTTTGGTGCAGCTTTGAGCCCGTTTAATGCTTTTCAAATTATTCAGGGATTAGAAACTTTACCAATCCGAATTAAGAAACATAGCGAAAATGCTTTGGCTTTAGCCTCTTGGTTAGAGAAACAAGATGAGGTTGTTTGGGTAAATTATCCAGGTTTAAAAACCAATAAATATTATGATCTGGCGCAGCAATATTTGCCAAAAGGACAAAGTGGAGTAATCACTTTTGGACTTAAAGGCGGTTTTGAAGCTGCTAAAAAAGTAGTTGATGAAACAAAATTGTTCTCGCTTTTGGCCAATATTGGTGATACAAAATCATTAATTATTCATCCGGCAAGTACAACGCATCAGCAATTGTCTGACGCAGACCAATTAGAAACGGGAGTTTCAAAAGATTTAATCCGACTTTCTGTTGGAATTGAAGATATCGAGGATTTAATAGCTGATTTGCAAACCGTTTTCGCTAGCGTAACACAATCGCAATACAGCATTAATAAAAATTAGGTTTTTTTGTTTTTTGTTTGAAAAATTGCCTTTAGTAGTGTGAGTTCTACTAGAGGTGATTTTTTATAAAAAGCAAATCAATATATGTAGAGGCGCACAGCAGTGCGTCTAAAATATTATGGTTTAATTAACCCCAATAAATTAAAAATTATGTCAAAGCTTAAAATAAATATCATCCTTTTTGGAATTGGAAATATCGGAAGTACTTTGATTAATCAAATTATAGAAAGTCAGGAGTTTTTTCTCGAAAGTAAAAATGTAGACTTTCATTTTCCGATTATCACAAACTCAACAGTAGCTTTTTTCGAGAAAGAAGGCGTTGGATATGCATGGGAAACCAATTTTCTGGAATTGGCTGTTCCTTTTAAAGTGCAGGATATTATTGCATTTGCCAAAGAAAATGAATTTGAGAATCTAATTGCGGTTGATGCAACTGCAAGTGACGAACTAATTCATCATTATAATACGCTGATCGAAAACGGATTTAATATTGTGGCGGTAAATAAAAAAGCCAATACATTACCAATCGACTTATATAAAGAGATTAGGTCAAATCTTAAAAAATATGACAAAGAGTTTTTGTATGAAACATCGGTTGATACCGGTTTTCCTGTTTTACAGACCTTAAGAGATTTGTATTATTCGGGAGAGAAAATTACAAAGATTCGCGGTGTTTTTTCAGATAATCTGAGTTATGTCTTTAACCGATTTTCTACAGAGGAAGCTACTTTTTCGTCTCTTTTAAAAGATGCCAGTTTACTCGGATTAATGCGATCGACTTTTAAAGAAGATTTGTCCGGAAATGATACCGCCAGAAAACTACTGATTTTGACGAGAGAAATCGGGAAGGATTTTGATTTATCAGATATAAAAATCGATTCTTTGCTTAGAGAAGAACATTTAGAAAAAAATGGCATTCTTAATAAAGAAGCAGTTGACAAATCGTTCAAAATTGCAAAAATCACACAAGCGGATAATCATGTATTAAGATATGTAGGAGAATTTGATGTAGAAAAAAATACATTAGAAGTCAAATTGGTTTCAGAACCTGTTACATCAGCAATTGGTCAACTAAAAGGATCTGACACCATTTTTGAAATTTATACCCAATCTTATGCAGATGTTCCAATTGTAATTCAAAGTGCATCGGCATGCAAACAAGCTATTTCAAGAGGAGTAATTACTGACATTTTGAAAGTGGCTGAAAAAATTAAAAATAAAGAAGCAGTTTGGTTGTAAGTGGCTTTTAATAGTAGTTAGTTGTTCTTTGATATTTTGAAACAGGAAAATTTGTAACGTATTTTTTGTAGGTTTTAACGCTCATTTTTACAAAAGTCAATTTTGTAAGATGTTTTTTAACGTTAAAATGATGTTTTTTAACGTTTTTTAAGATTAATTTGTTGATCCTCACTTGCGTAATTGAAAAAATATTCGCACATTTGTAATACCTCAAAAACACCAAGAAGATAAATTTAGTTTTCTAAATTATAGTTATGTTGATCGGATAAAACCGTTGATGAATTTTATATCTTATTGATTTTGAAGAGAAAAAATAAGTAAAAATAATTCGGCAGTTTCGAGAAGCTTTTAAAGACAAACAAATGCAAGATTTTTTTAAAATAGCAAGTAAATCAAAGATGAATAAATCCCTACAGATGAACAAGATGTTTAACGTCGCACGTATTTGTGTATGCGTCTGTTGATACTAAAAGTATATATAAGTTGTAAAAAACTTAAACCCTTTTGGTATTAAAAACCCAAAAGGGTTTTTTTATTCCATTTGGTTACCATAACAAAGAATTAAAGAAATAGTAAAGATTAAAATACGCAAACTAACTTAAACTTAAATATCATGAGCACAATAAACTACTTAAGAAAAAAACTTTTCAGAAGCAAAATCGAAAGAAATAATCCACCGCCAGTAAACGAGTTAATCCACCCAAGTTTCGGAATAACTGAAACAGATAAAAAAGCGGAGAAAAAAGAGCCAAATTCATTATTGTTTTTGATGTATTCAAAAGAAAATGAAACACTTTTTATCTAAATCGAAGAGTGTCATAAAATAAGGGAAACCTGCTAAATTTTACTGGGCAAATTGTTCGGTAATTTTTTGCGTATAATAGTTTTTGGTTGAATTATGTTTAACAAATTGCAGAATCAGTTTAGATAAAATTTGTTAGTTTAAGAAATAAGTAGTTAATTTGCACCTTTAAGTTCAAAAACGTATTGAAATGTTATAAAGAAAGGACGAGGGATTAGACCCGATGAATCCTTAGCAACCCTTCGTTAAATCGAAGAAGGTGCTGCATTCTACCACGCCCAAACGTGGAAAGATAACAACAAGAATTTTCTAGTTTCACTCTAGTACTTTCTTTCTAATATTTCCACATACAAATCAATAATAAAAAGATTTGAAATTGGAAAATATACCAAGTCCCATTATAATTCAAGATTTCATCACCGAAAGTGGTGCAACATATCTTTCATTACCGTTAAGTTTTACGCTTTCTGGTTTGCCTTTGCATAGCGCACCTATCGTTTTGGTTAATCATGCTTTGACAGGAAACGCTGAGGTAACTGGAGAGAATGGTTGGTGGAATGATTTAATTGGCGAAGACAAAACAATCGATACCCATAAATATACGATTCTGGCATTTGATGTTCCGGGAAATGGAAACGATTCGTTTATAATTGAAAATTATCTGGATTTTACTACTAGAGATATCGCCAGAATTTTTATAAAAGGTTTAGAAGCTTTAAATATTAGCCAAGTACATACCATTATTGGAGGTTCTGTTGGCGGAGGAATCGCCTGGGAAATTCTGGCATTAGAACCTAATATTACTCAAAACCTAATTCCCATTGCGACAGACTGGAAATCTACAGACTGGATGATTGCTAATTGCTATTTGCAAGAGCAGATTCTGAATAATTCTTCAAGACCAATCGAAGACGCCAGAATTCACGCAATGTTATGTTACAGATCTCCTGAATCATTCAAAGAAAAATTTCAGCGTACAATCAATCCAAATCTTTCTGTTTTTAATATAGAAAGCTGGTTGGCACATCACGGTGAAAAACTACAAAAGAGATACCAATTGGCATCTTATAAATTGATGAACCAATTGCTTAAAACCATAGATATTACCAGAAATAGTGACGATTTTGAAACTTTAATGTCCAGAACAAATGCAGCGATTCATATTATCGGAATCAATTCGGATTTGTTTTTTACACCAAAAGAAAATCGGGAAACTTTTCAGGACTTAAAAAAGTTCAAAGACAATGTTTTTTACAGCGAAATAGATTCAGTTCACGGACATGACGCTTTTTTAATCGAGTACAAACAATTAGATCATTTACTTGCCGATATTTTTAAGGCAGAAACAATAGAAAAATAAAATGAAAATATTAAAATTTGGAGGCAAATCGTTATCAAACGGAGAAGGACTTAGTAAGGTAGTTTCAATCATTTCAGATAAAGTAAATCAAGGCGAAAAAATTGCCGTAGTAGTTTCTGCCCGCGGAAATGCAACTGATGAATTAGAAGATATTTTAAGAATAGCGGCTAAAAACGGAAATTACAAACCTTTATTAGAAAGTTTTAAAACATATCAAACTTCAGATTATCCGCAAGTTGATTTATCTGAAGAGTTCAATATTTTGGATAAACTTTTTGAAGGAGTAAGTCTTATCGGAGATTATAGCAATAAAATTAAAGATCAGATTTTGTCTAAAGGCGAATTGCTTTCGGCTAAATTATTGACTTCAATTTTAGTTGAAAAAGGAATTCCTGCAAATTTTGTAGATACAAGAGAATTGCTAAAAACAGATTCGAAATTTGGTGATGCGCAGCCTTTAGAACAACTTTCGAAGAAAAATGTAATCAACTATTTCAAATTACATAACGGAGAAACAGTTAATATCGTTACAGGTTTTATTGGTTCAAACAACAACAACGACACAACAACATTAGGAAGAAACGGAAGTAATTATACGGCTTCGTTAATTGCTAATTATTTAGATGCCGAAGAGCTTCAAAATTTTACGCACGTTGACGGAATTTATACCGCAAATCCTGATTTGGTTGCAGATGCTAAAAAAATCGAATACTTGTCATTCAATGAAGCGAATGAATTAGCCAATTTTGGAGCAACAATTTTACATGCTAAAACGATAATTCCATTATTAGAAAAAAATATTCCGCTTCGTATTTTAAATACTTTCAATCATGAAAACCGCGGAACTTTAATCACTTCAGATTCTGCTAAAGAAGGAATTAAAACACTTTCTGTTCTAGAAAATGTTTCTTTGGTAAATCTTGAAGGTCGCGGATTACTTGGGAAATCTGGAGTTGATGCTCGTATTTTTAAAGTAATGGGCGATCATAATATCAGTGTGAGTATCATTTCTCAAGGTTCTTCAGAAAGAGGAATCGGATTGGTTGTTGCCAAAGATAAAGCGACTCTAGCAATGGTTGAATTAGAAAAAGAGTTTGAAAACGACTTTTATTCTAAAGATGTAAACCAAATTACAGTAACAGATAATGTTTCGGTAATTTCGATCATTGGTCAGGATTTAAGCACTTTCCACAAGCCTTACACAGCATTAATTAAAAACAAAATAGTTCCAATATTATTCAACAATACAGTTACGGGTAAAAACGTGAGTTTGGTTGTTAAAAAAGAAGAACTGAACAAAGCTTTAAATGTAATTCACGGAGAGATCTTTGGAGTTTCTAAGAAAATCAACATTGCTATTTTCGGTCACGGATTAGTTGGAGGAACTTTGATTAATCAAATTTTAGAATCGGCTGCAGCGATTGAAAAACGTAAAGATGTAAAACTGAATGTTTTTGCAATTGCGAATTCTAAAAAGTTACTTTTAAATAGAAATGGCGTAACTTCAAACTGGAAAAATGATATTGCAAGCAAAGGAGAAGCTTACACAATCAAAGATATTATCGTTTATGCAAATGAATATCATTTAGAGAATTTAATTGCGATTGATAATACTGCAAGTGCAAGTTTTGTTGAGAATTATATTCCGCTTATCGAAAGCAGTTTTGATTTAATTTCATCAAATAAAGTAGCCAATACATTAAGCTATGGTTTTTATAAAGAATTGAGAAAATCGTTGGCAGATAATCAGAAGAATTATTTATACGAGACTAATGTTGGTGCAGGATTACCGTTAATTGACACGATAAAATTATTGCATCTTTCTGGTGAAAATATCACAAAAATAAAAGGAGTTTTCTCAGGAACATTAAGCTATTTATTTAATAATTTCTCTGCGAAAGATGCTCCGTTTAGCGAAATTTTGCAAGAAGCAATTGACAACGGATATACAGAACCGGACCCGCGTGAGGATTTATGCGGAAATGATGTGGGAAGAAAATTATTGATTTTGGCAAGAGAATTAGATTTGCAAAATGAGTTTGAAGAAATCTCAATTCAAAACCTAATTCCGGAACATTTACGTGAAGGAAATGTTTCTGATTTCTTGACAAAACTAAAAGAATTTGATCCAATTTATGAGAAAATAAAAGCTGATCAAAAGCCAAATCACGTATTAAGATACATTGGTGAATTGTCTGGAGATTTGCAAAATGACAAAGGAATTCTGGAAGTAAAATTAGTTTCAGTTCCATCAGATACAGCTTTGGGCGGATTAAAAGGTTCAGATTCTTTCTTCGAAATTTATACTGAATCTTACGGAGATCGTCCAATCGTTATTCAAGGAGCCGGTGCAGGTTCTGCGGTAACGGCAAGAGGTGTATTTGGAGATATTTTGAGATTATCTGATAAAGGGTAATTTGATTTTAGAATGCAGATTTTAGAGTTTAGATTTCTGATTTGAGCTCAAACAAAAACAAAAAAAATAACAACACAATGAAAGTAACTTTAAACAGAGTAAACGACGCGTTTCATTTTAAACTCAAAAATGAAAGAGGTCATGTAGTTGACGTTGACAGCAGAGCCGAATTTGGCGGAAGCGATTTAGGTGCAAGCCCAATGGAACTTGTATTAATGGGAGTTGCGGGATGCAGCGCCATTGATATGATTTCGATCTTGAAGAAACAACGCCAGGAAATAACTTCATTCAACGCTGAAGTTGAAGGAGAACGTGTAAAAGTTGGAGAAGCAACGCCTTTTAAAGAAATCAACGTAGTTTTTTATTTAGAAGGAGATATTAATCCCGAAAAAGCACAAAAAGCAGCACAGCTTTCTTTCGAGAAATACTGTTCAGTTTCTAAAACAATCGAACCAACAGCTACAATAAACTACAAAGTTGTCTTGAACAACGAAGCATTATAAATTAGAAAATTAGTCAATTTGAGAATGAGATAATTTTTGCGTTGACTTAAAACTCACTATAGTTTTAGTTTTAAATTTTGGTTTTTATCTATAGGAAAAACTTGAAACTTGAAACCTGAAACAAAAAAAAACAAAAAACACACAATGAACGAAGAAGAATTAGGTTTTGAAACCTTAGCCATACGCACACATTTAGAAAAATCACAATTTCAGGAACATTCAACTCCTTTGTATTTATCATCAAGTTTTGTATTTGAAGATGCAGAGGATATGAGAGCTTCTTTTACAGAAGAAAAAGTACGCAATATTTATTCTCGTTTTAGCAATCCAAATACAACAGAGTTTGTAGATAAAGTTTGCGCTATGGAAGGTGCTGAAGCAGGTTATGCTTTTGCAACCGGAATGGCTGCCATATATTCAACTTTTGCAGCATTGTTGGATTCAGGAGATCATATCGTTTCTGCAGGAAGTGTTTTTGGATCGACTCATGCGTTGTTCATGACTTATTTTCCAAAATGGAATATTGAAACAACTTATTTTGACATCAATAAACCGGAAACAATAGAAAGCTTTATTAAGCCAAATACTAAAATTCTTTATGCTGAAACACCAACAAATCCAGGTGTAGACGTAGTTGATTTGGAATTGTTGGGGCAAATTGCAAAAAAACACAATTTGATTTTAATAATTGATAACTGTTTTGCTACGCCATACATTCAGCAGCCTATAAAATATGGAGCGCATTTGGTGGTTCATTCTGCTACAAAATTAATTGACGGACAAGGACGTGTTTTAGGCGGAGTTGCAGTTGGAGATGCTGAGTTGATTCGTAAAATATACTTGTTTTCAAGAAATACAGGACCGGCAATGTCACCATTTAATGCTTGGGTTTTGTCAAAAAGTTTAGAGACTTTGGCGGTGCGCGTTGACAAACATTGTGAAAATGCATTGAAAGTAGCCGAGTTTTTAGAAGGTCACCCAAATGTAAATAGTGTGAAATATCCTTTCTTAAAATCACATCCAAAATATGAAATTGCCAAAAAACAAATGCTTTTAGGAGGTAATATAATTGCAATTGAAATTAAAGGCGGACTTGAAGCAGGAAGAAAATTCTTGGATAAGATTAAATTATGTTCACTTTCGGCAAATATTGGAGATGTAAAAACTATTGTAACGCATCCGGCATCAACAACACATAGTAAATTATCTGTTGAAGAAAAATTATCTGTCGGAATTACAGAAGGTTTAGTGCGTGTTTCTGTAGGTTTAGAATCAGTAAAAGATATTATTGCTGATTTAGATCAGGCACTTTCTTAAGTAAATTAATTAATATAGTTGTCAGACTGAACGAATTCGAAGTTAAAGATTTAGCTTTGTTCTCGTTCAGTCTGACATTTTTATTTTTAAGGCGCTATGAAACCAAGATTGCTTATTTTATCAGATTTATATGGAGGAGATAATCCGGAATGGATTCAGCAATATATAGATTTACTGAAATTTAAATTTGAGATTCAGTATTATGATACGCTTAAACTTGCAAATATTGATTCAGCTAAACTTTCAGAAAGTGAAATTCATGCTCAGTTTCTTAACGAAGGAATTGATAAAGCGGTTGAAACCTTACTCAACTTAGAAAAAGGAAAAGTATCAGTTTTAGGATTTAGTATTGGCGGAACAATAGCGTGGAAAGCTACCTTGGAAGGTCTTGAAGTTATAAATTTATTTGCTGTTTCGTCGACTCGATTGCGATACGAAACGGAATCTCCAAATGGTGAACTGAAACTGTATTTTGGAGAAAAAGATCCGAATAAGCCTGACTCACAATGGTATTTGGATTTAAATTTAGACCATGAAATTATCAAAGACAATAATCATCAATTATATTTGAAGGAAAACAATGTGTCTTTAATTTGTAATGATATTTTGAAATCATTGTTATAAAAATGATTTCCTGCTAAATTATATAAAGTCAAACGCTGTTTTTCGGTTATATTTCTTTAAACTATACTAATTTAGTAGAATATAGATTGAATCTGTTATATTCTCATTTAAAAAGATTATTTTTGTTGCAGAAAATATGCGTATTGTTTGTTTTAGTTCTTTTGATAACCTTAGAACTAGAATTTATAATTACGATCTAAAATATAAAAATGCTTTCAAAGAAAACAAAATACGGAATTAAAGCCTTAACATATTTAGCCAGACGAGAAAATAATGATCCTGTACAAATTGCAGAAATTGCAAAAAGTGAACATATTTCGATTAAGTTCTTAGAAAGTATTTTATTACTACTCAGAAATTCAGGTTTTCTAGGAGCGAAAAAAGGAAAAGGTGGAGGTTATTATCTGATAAAAGACCCAAAGGATATCAGTATGGCTAAAGTCTATCGTATTCTTGAAGGTCCAATTGCGCTACTTCCATGTGCGAGTCATAATTTTTATGAAAAATGTGACGATTGCGATGATGAAACTACCTGCGCAGCCAGACGTTTAATGACTGAGGTTAGAGATAATACACTTAAAATTCTTGAAAGTAATTCATTGGCAGATATTGCATTCTAAGCAATTTTACTTCAATAACTATATAAAAATGCCCATTTCATTAGTACTGAAATGGGCATTTTTTATGATTAGTTGTATTTATTTCTAGAAAACCAATTTGTATCCAGCTATAAATAGCATTACGGCAATAGCATTTCTAAGAAATAAGTCAGGAATTTTTCCGCTTAACATACTTCCAATAAAGATTCCCGGAAGCGATCCCATTAATAATTGACCTAGTAAAACTAAATCTAAATTTCCCATAGAAGCGTGTCCAATTCCGGCAACGAGCGTTAAAGGAACGGCGTGCGCAATCTCAGTTCCTACCAAACGAGGTGTTGGCAAAAGCGGATAAAGAAAGAATAAAGTGACTGTTCCCAAAGCTCCCGCGCCAATCGAAGTTAGTGTTACAGTTGCTCCAAGTAGCACACCAATTCCTATTGTGAGCATATTTTGAGTATGACTTTCGCTATGAAATTTATCTCCTGCGTGTTTTTGAGAGTATTTTAATAGTTTCTTTTTAAATAAAATTGCGATTGAAGTAAAAAGCAATGCCCAGCCTAAACTGTATTTAATTACAGCATTAATAGTAGAAATATCTGTTTTGATACTATTTAAGATCCACAAGGTCAATAATGCTGCGGGAACACTTCCTAAAGTAAGCCAGCCCGTGATTTTCCAATTGATGTTTCCTTTTTTGTGGTGCACAAATACGCCTCCCATTTTGGTAAAAGCAGCATATAATAAGTCAGTGCCAACAGCTGTAGTTGGGGGAATTCCGAAGTATAATAATATGGGAGTCATTAAGGAACCGCCTCCAACGCCCGTTAACCCTACTACAAAACCTACTACCAAACCAGCAATTACAAGACCTATTTGAAAATCCATGAATAAATATTTGCGGTAAAAATAATAACAATTTTATAATTATCCTATAGATATGGTAGACTTTAAAATGTTATATTTGCAAATGGATATCATTTATAGTTTATTTGGTTGTATTACAGCTTGATATGAATTTTAACTTAAGAAGCTAATTTGTTATATTTTTTAAAGTTGCTATTAGTTCAAGCTAAAGAAAATTAGAGTTGTAAAAAAATTAAATAATACTTTGATATTTAGAAATAAGTATTAATTTTGCATAGTAATCTATTAACCCGATAGGGTAATGGATTTTGCAAGCCAAAACCAACCATAACAGTATGGAAAAAGAATTGAAAATAAATAATTATGATGTTAGATCTGAAGCATCGATAAAAGAGAAATTATGGGTAGTTATACCAATAGTTTTATTAGTAGGCTTATTGTCGACATTAATTTTTAATCACTACGCTGAGTTTTCATGGAGTGGGTTTGTTGGAGGTTTCAATCAGGAGTTCTTAGTATTTTTTGGGATTGGTGTTTTTGCTCAATTGGTTGATGGAACATTAGGAATGGGTTACGGAGCAACTTCAACGTCATTTTTATTGGCTTATGGAGTTCCGCCGGTTGTTAGCAGTACTGCGGTTCACGTTTCTGAGATGTTTACAACAGGAGCTTCGGCGCTTTCTCATCATCGTTTTGGGAATATCAATAAAAAGTTGGTAAAACATTTATTGATTCCGGGAGTTTTAGGTTCGATTACAGGAGCTTATTTATTATCTGATGTAATTAACGGAGATATTATTAAGCCATTTATTGCGGTTTACATGATCGTGTTGGCAGTAATTATTATTAGAAAGGCATTAGCCAAAACAATAGTTAAAAAGAAAACTAAAAAACTGGGATATTTAGCCACTTTCGGTGGTTTTATGGATTCGGTTGGCGGAGGTGGCTGGGGGCCAATTGTAACTTCTACATTATTAGGAAGAGGCAGAAATCCAAGATATACAATAGGTTCTGTAAATGCAGCTGAGTTTGCAATTTCATTTGCAAGTGGAATCACGTTCATGCTTTTTGGAGGAATTCATGGCTGGCAGGTTATTTTTGGGTTGATTTTAGGAGGCGTAATTTCGGCACCTTTAGCGGCTTATTTGGTTAATAAAATCAAAAGAAAACCAATGATGGTTGCAGTTGGAATTTTAATTATATTATTGAGTTTAAAAACATTATCTAAATTATTGTAATATTTTTTAGAAAGGGAAAGAAAGAGATTATGAGTGCGACGATTATACAATCATTATTAGATAAAACGAAAGATTTTTCGCTTGACGAAACATTGGCTTTTTTAGCAAATGAATATCCGGGAAAAGTAATTTTTTCGACATCTTTTGGTCAGGAAGATCAGGTAATCACAGATTTTATTGCCAAAAGTAATCAGAACATTACCATTTTTACATTAGACACCGGAAGATTATTTCAGGAAACATACGATGTTTTTCATAAGACATTAAAAAAGTATAAAAAACCAATCGAGGTTTATTTTCCAGAGGCTACAGCAGTCGAAAATTTACTGAAACACAAAGGACCAAACAGCTTTTATGATTCGGTAGAAAATAGAAAAGAATGTTGTTTTATTCGAAAGGTAGTTCCGTTGAGAAAAGCTTTGGCAGGAAATTCAGTTTGGATTACAGGTTTAAGAGCTGAACAATCAGAAAACAGACAAGACTTGCATTTGTTCGAATACGACGGAGGTTTCGAAATCATAAAGTTCAACCCTTTATTAAAATGGACTTTAGAAGAAGTTGAAACTTACTTATCAGAAAATAATGTTCCTCAAAATGCTTTGCACAAACAAGGCTTCGTAAGCATAGGTTGCGCGCCATGTACAAGAGCAATTTTCCCAGGTGAAGATATTAGAGCCGGAAGATGGTGGTGGGAATCAAGTCATAAGGAGTGTGGCTTGCATAGCGCGAAGAAAGAATAGAGAAGCTAGAGTATAGAGAATAGAATAAAGAGGCAAGAATCAAGAAGATAGATTAAGACAATAGATTAAAGTTCCGGAGGAACGATTCATATTGTAGCGCCGGATTTTAATCCGGGGGATTTATAAGATTGCAATGGATTTCAACCCGATGGAGATTGAAGAATGTAGCGTCTCGAAACAACGAATTGAAATTCGTTGAAAAAAACAAAAACAAAAAACACAGAATAACGATAGCTTATAGGTTTTAGATTAAACTCACAACAATCTTAAATTGAAAAACTATCAAGCATTAAACAAAATATCAAATGAGTTCAAGTTCAGTATTAAAAACAAACGCTTTAGAGAGTGAAGCGATATACATTTTCAGAGAAGTAATTTCACAATTTGACAAACCTGTTTTACTTTTTTCTGGAGGAAAAGATTCTATAACATTAGTGCGTTTGGCACAGAAAGCATTTTTTCCGGCAAAGATTCCGTTTCCTCTATTGCATGTTGATACAGGACACAATTTTCCTGAAACAATTGCTTTCAGAGACAAATTGGTAGAAGAATTAGGTTTGGAATTAATCGTTCGTAATGTTCAGGATGCTATTGATGAAGGAAAAGTAGTTGAAGAAACCGGAAAATATTCTAGTAGAAACAGCTTACAGACAATCACACTTTTAGATGCAATCGAAGAATTTAAGTTTGATGCTTGTATTGGTGGTGCGCGTCGTGATGAAGAAAAAGCAAGAGCTAAGGAACGTATTTTTTCAGTTCGTGATGACTTTGGTCAATGGGATGAAAAAAATCAAAGACCTGAATTATTTGATATTTTGAACGGGAAAATAGAAAATGGACAAAACGTTCGTGTTTTCCCAATTTCAAACTGGACAGAATTAGATGTTTGGAGTTATATCGAAAAAGAACATATCGAAATTCCGTCTATTTATTTTTCACATAAAAGAAAAGTTTTTTTGAGAGACGGTTTAATCTGGTCGCATTCTCCTTTTGTGTATCAGGAAGAAGACGAACAAATCGAAGAAAGAATTGTTCGCTTCAGAACCGTTGGGGATATGAGTTGTACAGCCGCTGTTGAATCTTATGCAGCAACAATCCAGGAAGTAGTTGGAGAAATTAGAGAATCTACTATTTCTGAAAGAGGAGCCAGAATCGATGATAAACGTTCTGAAGCCGCAATGGAAAAGAGAAAACAACAAGGGTATTTTTAATTCAATTAAAAATTTAGAATTAAAAATTAAAAATCAACAAAAAAACATACAGCTTTAAAATTTTTGAGAGCGTTTCAACAACTTGAAACATTAAACTTGAAACAAAATTTTTTAAACCTGAAACAATATACAAGAATGGAAGTTTTAAAAATAGCAACAGCAGGAAGTGTAGATGACGGAAAAAGTACTTTGATCGGGAGATTATTGTACGACACAAAATCATTGACTACTGATAAGATAGAAGCAATCGAAAAAAGCAGTAAACAAAAAGGATATGATTATCTGGATTTCTCATTAGCAACTGATGGTTTAGTTGCCGAAAGAGAACAAGGAATCACGATTGATGTGGCACATATTTATTTTTCGACTGCAAAGAAAAGTTACATTATTGCCGATACTCCGGGTCACGTAGAATATACCAGAAACATGGTTACAGGAGCTTCGACTTCTCAGGTTTCCATTATTTTAATTGATGCTAGAAAAGGAGTTATTGAGCAAACGTACCGTCACTTTTTTATCAATAATTTATTGAGAGTAAAAGAGGTAATTGTTGCGATTAACAAAATGGATTTAGTTGATTATTCTGAAGAAGTTTTCAATAAAATCAAAGCCGATTTTCAGGCATTAAACGCTAAAAGTACTTTTAAGGAACAAAACGTAAGTTATATTCCGTTAAGTGCAATCAATGGCGGAAATGTCGTAGATCAATCTAAAGATATGCCTTGGTACACTGGACAAACCGTTTTGGAACATTTAGAAGGATTACATTCTCATGATGTTTTTGAAACAGGAAAAGCGCGTTTTCCGGTTCAAACCGTAATTCGTCCAAAGACAGAAGAATATCATGATTTTAGAGGTTATGCCGGAAAATTATACGGAAACTCTATTAAAGTTGGTGATGCTGTTACGGTTTTGCCTTCTTTAACCGAATCAAAAGTATCAAAAATTCACTTTTTCGATAAAACATTTGATGAAGCCGTTGCTGGTTCTTCGATTACAATCGAATTAGAAAATGATATCAATGTTACAAGGGGAGATATGATTGTAAAATCGTCAGAACTTCCAAAAATTGAAAAAGAAATAAACACAACAGTTTGTTGGATGGACAGTAAAAAACTGGTTCCTGGAACAAAATACATCGTTCAGCATAATACAAATTCAGTTTTAGCAAAAGTAGAAAGTATTAAAAATACAATTTCAACTGACTATTCGGGAACAAAAGAAGCATCACAATTAGCGATAAACGAAATTGGAGAAGTAAGTATCAAATTAAGCAAACCATTATATTTTGATGCCTACAACGACAATAAATCAAACGGTGCTTTTATCTTAATTGATACAGCAACAAATACAACAGCAGGAGTAGGATTCATTAGGTAGTTTTACAGCTGTAAGCAATAAGCTTTAGGCTGTAAGCTTTTAGCAAAAAACGTATAAAATGGTGCGCAAAAAGCTTCAAGCTAATTGCTTAGAGCCAAACAGAAAAAGACAAAGTTAATAAAGCTTAAAGCGTATAGCCTAAAGCCTAAAGCGTAAAAGAAATGGAAAGTTTTAGAACAGAAATAGAAAATCCGATTGTTCAGAAAGAGATCATCGATTTAGAAAAAAAGATTCATTTATTCCGTGGAGGAAAAATTGATGATGAGCGTTTTCGTAGTCTTCGTTTAGCGCGTGGAATTTACGGGCAACGTCAGGAAGGTGTTCAAATGATTCGTATCAAATTGCCTTACGGTAAAGTTACGAGCGAACAGTTAGTGCGTATTACTAAGGTTTCTGATGAATATTCTACAGGACGTTTGCACATTACAACGCGTCAGGATATCCAGATTCACTACGTAAGTTTAGACAGAACTCCGGAACTTTGGGCAAATTTGGCTAAAGACGATATTACATTGCGTGAAGCGTGCGGAAATACTGTTAGAAATATTACCGGAAGCGAATTGGCTGGTGTCGATGTAAACGAGCCTTTTGATGTTTCGCCTTATGCACACGGACTTTTTCAATATTTGTTAAGAAACCCAATTTGTCAGGAAATGGGACGTAAATTCAAAATTTCGTTCTCTTCTTCAGACGAAGATACAGCTTTGAGTTATTTGCACGATTTAGGATTTATTCCGAAAATTAAAGACGGACAAAAAGGTTTTAAAATTATGTTTGGTGGAGGTTTAGGATCTCAGCCAGCACATGCAGAATTACTTTCGGAATTCGTTCCGGTTAACGAAATTATTCCAACAGCAGAAGGAATCATCCGTATTTTTGACAGATATGGTGAACGTGCAAAAAGAATGAAAGCGCGTATGAAATTCTTAATCAAAGAAATGGGAAGAGATGTTTTCCTTGATTTGGTTGAAAAAGAGAAAAAAGCAATCGCTTTTGAAACATATGAAATCGACACAACTGCTTTTGAAGGTCCAATTCCGGAACCATTATTAGAAGTGCCACAAGTTACAATCGAAGACACAAAAGCTTATGAAGCGTGGAAAAAATCGAATGTAATTGCACAAAAGCAAGAAGGTTATTATGCTATTGGAATCAAAGTTTTATTAGGAGATTTTTATACCGATAAAGCTAGATTATTAGCCGATTTAATTAAAAATTACGCAGCAAACGAATTACGTTTTTCATTGCGTCAAAATATTGTAATACGTCACGTAAAAGAGGCTAATTTGCCTTTCTTTTATCAGGAATTAGCTAAACTTAACTTTGTTGATTTAGGTTATAATTCTACTGCAGATATTACAGCATGTCCGGGTACTGATACTTGTAATTTGGGGATTGCAAGTAGTACCGGAATTGCAGAAGAACTTGAAAAAGTTCTAAATGCAGAATATCCTCAATACTTAAACAATCAGGAAATTGAGATTAAAATTTCGGGTTGTATGAATGCTTGCGGACAACACAATATGTCGGCAATTGGATTTCAGGGAATGTCAATTAATTCAGGGAAATTAGTAGCTCCGGCTTTACAGGTTTTATTAGGCGGAGGAAGATTAGGAAACGGATCAGGACGTTTTGCTGATAAAGTAATCAAAATTCCAAGTCGTAGAGGACCAGATGCATTACGTACAATCTTAAATGATTTTGATAAAAATGCAAACGGAGAAAAATTCCTAAACTATTACGATCTGAAAGGAGAGAAATATTTCTATGAAATTTTAAAACCTTTCGCAGACGTAACCAATTTAACCGAAGCTGATTTTGTTGACTGGGGTAACGCAGATAACTACGTAAAAGCTGTTGGAGTTGGAGAATGTGCCGGAGTTGTGATCGATTTAGTAGCTACTTTATTATTAGAAGCAAAAGATAAATTGACTTTCGCTCAGGAATCATTCGACGAAGGAAAATGGTCAGATGCAATTTATCATGCTTATGCTGGATTTGTAAATGGAGCAAAAGCATTATTGCTTGCAGAAAATGAAAAAACAAATAATCACGCTGGAATTGTAGACTTATTTGATACTGTTTTTGTAACAACTTCTAAAATAGAATTGGCGACAACATTTAGAGAATTAGTATATCAAATCAATCAAAATGAACCATCAGAAGCATTTGCAAAAGCATATATTCAACAAGGAATTTCATTTTTTGATACAATAGAAAAATACAGAGCTCAAGAATTAGCAAATGCTTAATATTAAGCCAAAAGTAACTTTAGTTGGCGCTGGTCCAGGAGATCCGGATTTGCTTACGCTCAAAGGTGTAAAAGCACTGGCTGAAGCAAATGTGGTTTTGTATGATGCATTGGCAAATGACGAAATATTAGCACACGCTCCTAAAAATGCCATCAAAATTTTTGTTGGAAAAAAGATAGGAAATCACGCTTACACGCAAGATCAAATCAATCAATTAATTGTAGATAATGCATTAACGTATGGAAATGTAGTGCGTTTAAAAGGCGGAGATCCTTTCATTTTTGGGCGCGGAAGCGAAGAAATTGAATTTGTAGAAAGCTTCGGAATCGAGACAATTGTAGTTCCGGGAATCTCTTCGGTAGTTGCGGTTCCTGCAAGTCAGGGAATTTCGATTACTAAAAGAGGTGTTTCAGAAAGTTTTTGGGCGATCACGGGAACAACTTCTGATAGAAAATTATCTTCAGATGTAGCTTTGGCAGCGCAATCATCTGCAACAGTAGTTATTTTGATGGGAATGCACAAATTGCCTCAGATTATCGATTTGTTCCAAAAAGAAGACAAAGGAAATCTACCTGTAGCGATTATTCAAAACGGAACAACTTCCGATGAAAAAGTAGGCGTTGGAACAGTAGATTCGATTTTAGAAATCGTAAAAGAGCAACAATTAAGTTCACCGGCAATTATTGTTCTGGGAAACGTTGTCCGCGAAAGCAACAAACTAAAAGGATTTTACGAAGAATTTCTATCAAAAGAAATCACAAGATAAATTCAAAAGGAATAACATAGCGTCAGATTTCAACCTGATGTAACCAAAGTAAACGTTGGAGAATAAAGTTCCGAAGGAACGATTTATATTGTAGCGTCGGGTTTCAACCCGATGTACACATGCGAACAACGGAGGAGATCAACCCGATGTTACCAAAGAAAAATGTTCCGTCAGGAACAATTCATTGGTAAATCATCTAATTTTGTTTAGATGAAATTAAATTAAAATGGAACAGAATGAATTATATCCAATATTCTTAAAACTTCATAATCTGAATGTTTTGATTGTTGGTGGAGGAAATGTAGGATTGGAAAAATTGTCTTTTTTGTTAAAGTCAAGTCCTAATGCAAATGTTGAGGTCGTAGCGCCAAATTTCCATTTAGAAATAAAGGTTTTGGCAGAAAAGCATCCTTCGATTACATTAACAAAATCGAAGTTTAAAAAGAAAATGCTCAAAAAACGTCATATGGTAATCGCTTGTACCGATGATTTAAAAGTCAATAAAAAGGTATATGATTTATCCCGAAAGCGTTATTTGATTTGCAATATTGCCGATACGCCAGATTTGTGTGATTATTATTTGGGAGGAATCGTAACAAAAGGAAATGTAAAAATCGCGATTTCAACCAACGGAAAATCACCAACAACAGCCAAAAGATTGCGGGAGTTTTTCGAAGAGGTAATTCCGGAAGATATCAATCAAATGGTTGAGAATCTCAATGAATATCGAAAGACATTGAAAGGTAATTTTGAAGACAAAGTTAAAAAAATGAATGAGATTACAGCTTCATTGAAAAATAAAGAATAGTAAGAGTTCCGAAGGAACGGTTCATATTGTAGCGTCGGGTTTTAACCCGATGGATGAACGAGATTACCGCTTCATTAAAAAATAAAGAGTAAAAAATTTCGCAAAGAAATCAATGATAAAAATCATTGGCAGTAGAATAATTTATTCGTTTCTTTGTATTATTAAGAATGATTATAAACAACAACATAATGATTAAAACAGATATACTTATAATTGGAGCAGGACCAACGGGTTTATTTGCCGTTTTTGAGGCAGGATTATTAAAATTAAAATGTCATATATTAGATGCTTTACCACAAGCAGGAGGACAACTTTCAGAATTGTATCCAAAAAAACCTATTTATGATATTCCTGGTTTCCCTGAAGTTTTAGCAGGAGATTTAATTGATAACCTACAAGAGCAAATTAAACAATTTGAGCCAGGTTACACATTAGGAGAACGTGCTGAAACAATCGAAAAACAAGAAGACGGAAGTTTTATCGTAACCTCAAATAAAGGAACTAAATTTCACGCACCGGTTATTGCTATCGCAGGAGGTTTAGGAAGTTTTGAGCCTCGTAAGCCACTTATTGAAGATATCGAGTTTTATGAAGATAAAGGAGTAAAATACTTCATCAAAAATCCAGAGAAATTCAGAGATAAAAGAGTTGTAATTGCCGGAGGAGGAGATTCAGCATTAGACTGGAGTATCTTCTTAGCAAATGTAGCTTCAGAAGTAACCTTGATTCACCGTAGAAATGAATTTAGAGGAGCTCTTGATTCAGTAGAAAAAGTACAGGAATTAAAAACTTCTGGAAAAATTAAATTAATTACTCCAGCAGAAGTTATTGGAATCAATGGCGCTGAGCACGTTGAATCATTAGATATCGAAGAAAACGGAGCACACCGTAAAATCGAAACAGATTATTTTATTCCACTTTTCGGATTGACACCAAAATTAGGTCCAATTGCAGACTGGGGATTAGAAATCGAGAAAAATGCTATTAAAGTAAACAACGCATTAGATTACCAAACTAACATTCCGGGAATCTTCGCTATTGGAGACGTTAATACATACCCTGGGAAATTAAAATTGATTCTTTGCGGATTCCACGAAGCAACTTTAATGTGTCAGGCTGCTTACCAAATCATCAATCCGGGTAAAAAATACGTATTGAAATATACAACAGTTTCTGGTGTAGACGGTTTCGACGGAACTCGTAAAGAAGCTCCAAAAGCGGTAGTTAAGGCGATAGTTTAGTTTTTAAGCTTCTAAGATACTAAGGTTCTGAGGTTCTAAGTTTTTTAACTTAGCATCTCAGAACCTTTCTCATTTACAGTCTTTTATGAAAGATTAATTTCAAAACTTAGTACCTTAGTAACTCAGAACCTCAGAATCTTTAAAAAAAATGGCTTTCGATGAAAATAACGCACAAAGAATCCGAACATTTCTCCAATATAAAGACGCCGATTTTTTCGAAAAGAAAATGTTTGGCGGTATTGTATTTATGGTAGATAATAAATTGTGTTGTGGAACTCGTATTGATAAACAAATAGGAGAGAATCTTCTATTATGCCGAATTGATGATAAAGCTTATGCAAAAGCAATAGAAAGAGACGATATATTACCAATGCCAAATGCAGAAAGACCAATGAAAAACTACATTTTTGTTACAGAAAATGGTTGGCAAAAAAGTCAGGATTTAGCATTTTGGCTACAACTTTGTTTAGAATTTAATCCGTTTGCAAAAGCAAGTAAGAAGAAATAATTAGATCATAAAAATTGATTGACAGATTCTAAAAATATAAGTAAAACGTTACCCATTATTTTAAACTTAGAACCTTAGCAACTTACAGCCTCAGAAACTTTAAAAAACACTTGCAATTGTTAAGGTTATGTCTTTACTTTGCACTGTTCTTAAAATTACTGAAAGTTATCACGAAAGGCGGAGGGAAAGACCCAATGAAACCTTAGCAACCCTTTATCATAAAGAAGGTGCTACATTCTACTTTGTACTAATCATAGTATCTAAGATAGATAACACAAATACATAAAAGTATTTCTCAAAACACTTCCTGACAACTTACAATATAATTTTACCGAATTCACTTTGGTATCATGAGCGAATCATTGGCGCATTTTTGCAGTCAATCGTTCCCGCTTTTCGTTGCAATCTTTTGCTTTTTAAAGAAAAAAGCAAAAGGATTTCCACTTCAATCGGGGCTAATGAGCCAACAAAAGTGAATTCTTGGAATTAATGTGAATCAAAATATCGTGCTAAACCTGACGGGTTTTTAAAACCCGTCAGGTTTACTAAACGTTAGAATTATAATTAAATAAAAACTTAGCAGCTTAGAACCTTAGCGTCTTAGAAGCTAAAAGCCAAAAGATATGTCAATAACAATTCAGGAAGCAATAAAAAAAAATATCCTAATCCTTGATGGAGCAATGGGAACAATGTTGCAGCGCTATAATTTCTCCGAAGAAGATTTTCGCGGAGAGCGTTTCAAAGATTTCCCGCATCCATTAAAAGGAAACAACGATTTACTATCCATAACACAACCACAAGCAATTCGCGATGTCCACGCCGCTTATTATGAAGCGGGTGCAGACATCGTAGAAACCAATACATTTTCAGGAACCACAATCGGTATGGCCGATTACTTTCTGGAAGATTTGGTTTACGAATTAAACTACGAATCGGCTAAAATCGCACGAGAAGTAGCTGACGAATTTACAGCCAAAAATCCGGACAAACCACGTTTTGTGGCGGGTTCAATTGGACCAACAAACCGTACAGCAAGTATGTCACCAGATGTAAACGATCCAGGTTACAGAGCCGTAACATTTGACGATTTACGAATTGCGTACAAACAACAAGTAGAAGCCTTAATGGATGGAGGCTGCGATTTACTTTTGGTAGAAACAATCTTTGATACTTTAAACGCAAAAGCAGCACTTTTTGCAATCGAAGAAGTAAAAGACGAGCGTAATATTGATATTCCAATCATGGTTTCAGGAACGATTACAGATGCTTCAGGAAGAACACTTTCAGGGCAAACTGTTGAGGCGTTTTTGATTTCAGTATCGCATATTCCGTTATTGAGTGTAGGATTCAATTGTGCGCTTGGAGCCGATTTGTTGAAACCGTATTTGAAAACATTAGCACAACATACAAGTTTTAATGTTTCGGCACATCCAAATGCAGGTTTACCAAACGCATTCGGACAATATGATGAAACACCAGAACAAACTCAGGCATTTATCAAAGAATATTTAGATGATAATTTAATCAATATAATTGGCGGTTGTTGCGGAACAACTCCGGATCACATTAGATTAATTGCTGAAGTAGCGAAGGATTATAAGCCACGTGTGGCACCGGTTTTTGCGTAAGATTTACATTTCCTGCAAGGTTTTCCAAACCTTGTAGTTATAAATTTGTTGAACAAAAAATGATTAAAGAAGACAGGTGAATGGTTAAAGAAACAAATTGGAAAGCAATTGTCTTTTTTATATTAATCGGGCTTTTAGGATTATCTATATATTATCATAAGGATGATTATTCTAATCATAGAAAGTCATTCAAAGGAAAAACTATAGGACTTTCGACTAGATTTAAATATGGACGTAAGGTTACTTATTTACAATATTATTTTTATTTGGATAAAAAAATAATTTCAAAGATTTCAGTAGAAAAGTATGATCCAGCTCTTTTAAACAAGTTTTACAAAGTGAAATATGATTTGAATAAGCCTGAAGAGAACGATCTTATTTTAGAAGAAGAATTACAACCTGACTCGATTACATTAGTCAAAGCGGGTTTTACTAAAACAAAATATTATTTCTATGATGCTGGAGTAACATGTAAATACATAGAAAGATCAAAATGGAAGTAAGTTCCGTAGGAACGAAATATTGGTAGCAACGGAATTTATTCCGTTGAAATAATGAAAGCACAAAAACAATAGTTCCGTAGGAACGACAGATCGTTAGAAATTGTTTCAAAAACGATAATTGAAATCGTGAAGAATAAAAAGTTGTTTTGAAACCGAGATTTGCGTAAGGGATAGAAGCGGCTAGCCCACAGCCTGACGAAGGAAGTGCGAGGACTAATAGCGGATAGCCCGACCCGGAGGGACACGCCCAAAATAGTATTGAAAATAATAGAGTGAGATTGCTTCGTTTCTAACAAAGACAAGCAAGAAGTTGAAATAAATGTTCCATAGGAACAATTGATTGGTAGCAACGGAATAAATTCCGTTTGAAAATGAAAAAAAGAAAATGACAGAAAATAGAAGAGACCTTGTATTAGCAGGATTAGAACCGTTGATTATTACGCCAACCAGTGTTTTTGTAAACATTGGGGAACGTACGAATGTTACAGGTTCGCGAAAATTCCTTCGCTTAATCAAGGAAGAGAAGTATGACGAGGCACTTGATATTGCAAGACAACAGGTAGAAGGAGGAGCGCAAATCATCGATATTAATATGGATGAAGGAATGCTTGATGGAGTTCAGGCAATGACTAAATTTTTGAATTTAATTGCATCAGAACCGGATATTTCGAGAGTACCGATTATGATCGACAGTTCGAAATGGGAAATCATTGAAGCAGGTCTAAAAGTAGTACAAGGAAAAAGCGTTGTAAACTCGATTTCGTTGAAAGAAGGTGAAGAAGCCTTTATTCACCACGCTAAATTAATCAAACGATACGGAGCTGCGGCTATTATTATGGCTTTTGACGAAGTGGGTCAGGCGGATAATTTTGACCGAAGAGTTGAAATCTGTCAGCGTTCGTATGATATTTTGGTTAACAAAGTTGGTTTTCCACCACAGGATATTATTTTCGATTTGAATATTTTCCCAGTTGCAACCGGAATGGAAGAACATCGCTTAAATGCTTTGGACTTTTTTAGAGGTACAAAATGGGTTCGTGATAACTTGCCACACGCACATATTAGTGGTGGTGTGAGTAACGTTTCGTTCTCTTTTAGAGGAAACGATACGGTTCGTGAAGCGATGCACTCGGTGTTTTTATACCACGCGATTAAGAACGGAATGACAATGGGAATCGTAAATCCGGAAATGCTTTCGATTTATGATGATATCCCAAAGGATTTATTAGAACACGTTGAAGACGTGATTCTTGACCGACGCGATGACGCAACGGAACGACTTCTAGACTTTGCTGAGAACGTAAAAGGCGAAGTAAAAAGTGATGAAAAAGCGATTCAGGAATGGCGTTTAGGAACGGTTCAGGAACGTATTACGCATTCATTGGTAAAAGGAGTGGACGCTTTTATTGAAGAAGATGTTGAGGAAGCTCGTTTGGCTGCAACAAAACCTATTGAAGTTATCGAAATCAATTTGATGACGGGAATGAACGTTGTTGGAGATTTATTCGGAAGCGGAAAAATGTTCTTGCCTCAGGTTGTAAAATCGGCGCGTGTGATGAAAAAAGCCGTTGCGTATTTATTGCCTTATATTGAAGCAAGTAAACAAGCCGGAGACAAACAAGGAAACGGAAAAATATTGATGGCAACCGTAAAAGGTGACGTTCACGATATTGGTAAAAATATTGTTTCGGTGGTTTTAGCGTGTAATAACTATGAGATTGTAGATCTTGGTGTTATGGTGCCTCCGGAAAAAATTATTGCTGCAGCGATAGAACATAATGTAGACATTATTGGTTTAAGCGGACTGATTACACCTTCGCTTGACGAAATGGTGTATTTGGCCAAAGAATTAGACAAACAAGGAATTAAAATCCCGATTATGATTGGTGGAGCAACGACTTCGCGTGCACATACAGCCGTGAAAATCGCTCCGCAATATAGAGAAACTGTAATTCACGTAAACGATGCTTCGAGAGCCGTTACCGTTGCAGGAAACCTGTTAGATCATAACCGAAAAATATATGCGGCAGATATTCGTGCAGAATACGATTCTTTTAGAGAAACATTTTTGAATCGTTCAAGAGATAAAAACTTCCTGTCGATTGAAGATGCACGTAGAAACAAATTTCCAATAGATTGGTCTGAATATACGCCAACTAAACCAAAAGTAATAGGTAAACAAACTATCGAAATAGAATTGGATGTTTTGGTTCCGTATATCGACTGGACGCCATTTTTTCAGACTTGGGAATTGTACGGAAAATATCCTGCAATTTTAACGGATGAGGTTGTGGGTAAAGAAGCGACTTCGGTTTTTGCAGATGCTCAGGCAATGCTAAAAGTGATTTTGGCAGAGAAAAAACTAAAAGCAAAAGGTATTTACGGAATTTTCCCTGCGAATCAAGTGGATGATGACGATATTGAATTGCGTGATGAAAACGGAAAAGTTTTAGAGAAATTCTTAACACTTCGTCAGCAGTCACAAAAAACAAAAGGCGCTCCAAACATTGCTTTAGCCGATTTTATTTTGCCAAAAGAAAGCGGAATAGAAGATTATATGGGAGCTTTTTGTGTAACCACAGGTTTTGGTGTAGACGAATGGGCCGCTGAATTTGAAAAAGATCTTGACGATTATAATTCGATCATGGTTAAAGCGCTTGCAGATCGTTTTGCTGAGGCTTTCGCCGAATATCTTCACGAAAAAGTTCGTAAAGAATTCTGGGGTTATGATATAGAAGAATCTTTAACCAACGAAGAATTGATTAAAGAAAATTATAAAGGAATTCGTCCGGCGCCAGGATATCCTGCATGTCCGGATCACCTGGAAAAACCAACAATCTGGAAACTTTTAAATGTAGCCGAAGAAATTGGAGTAACCTTAACAGAAAGTATGGCGATGTGGCCGGCTTCATCGGTTTCTGGATATTATTTCGGAAATCCAAAAAGTAGGTATTTCGGACTTGGAAAAATAAAAGAAGATCAGGTTGTAGATTACGCCAAACGACGCAATGTACCAACGGATTACGCAATGAAATGGTTAAACCCTAATATAGCAGATTAAAAAAGTTTTTTTGTTTCAAGTTTAAAGTTTCAAGTTGCTATGGAGAACTTGAAACTTTAAACGTGAAACAACAACATATTTGACTTACGTTTTTTGATTTCAGATTTTTTACACAAACAATTCAAAACTCATAATTCATAACTCATAACTCAAAGAATGAAAGTAACAGAACATATAGAAAACGCCAAAGGAAATACATTATTCTCATTTGAACTTATTCCGCCTCAAAAAGGGAAAAGTATTCAGGAATTATACGATAATATTGATCCTTTAATGGAGTTTAAACCGCCATTTATTGATGTAACTACTTCGCGCGAAGAGTATATTTATATTGATAAAGGCAACGGACTTTTGGACAAAAAATTGACTCGTATGCGTCCGGGAACGCTTGGAATTTGCGCTTCTATAAAACATAAATACAATGTTGATACTGTACCACATTTACTTTGTGGAGGTTTCACACAAGAAGAAACAGAATACATGCTTGTAGATTGTCAGTATTTGGGAATCAATAATGTAATGGCCCTTCGTGGTGATGCAATGAAAGATGAACAATCTTTTGTACCAAAAGTTGGCGGTAACAAATTTGCTATTGATTTGGTTCGACAAATCAACGATTTAAATTGTGGTAAATATCTGCATGAAGTTATGGATGCCGATAACAAAGCTGATTTTTGTATTGGCGTTGCCGGTTATCCGGAGAAACATTTAGAATCTCCATCTTTACAATCTGATCTGAAAAGATTGAAAGAAAAAGTAGATGCCGGAGCAGATTATGTTGTAACACAAATGTTTTTTGACAATGCTAAATACTTTAAATTTGTAGAGAAAGCAAGAGAAATGGGAATCACAATTCCTATTATTCCGGGAATTAAACCAATTGCAGTTCAAAGACATTTGCAAATTTTACCACAAATCTTCAGAATTGATTTACCGGAAGATTTAATCGATGCGGTAGATAAATGCAAGAATAATGCAGAAATCAAACAAGTCGGAATCGAATGGGCAATTCAGCAATCATTAGAATTAAAAGCTGCAGGAGTTCCGGTTTTACATTATTATTCAATGGGAAAATCTGAGAATATCCGTCAAATCGCAAGTCAGATTTTTTAAGATAAAATATATGCTGCCATCTTTGTCAAAGTTTAAAACTTTGACAAAGATATCGCCAGCTTGGAATTTGGAATTTTTTAATTTGGAATTTAATTACACCATTATGAAACAAGAAGAATTACAAGCAATAGCTTCTCAATTAAAGCATCCAACTGGAGAAAAAGGAATAGAAATGGCAAATATGATGCATGAAACAAACATCAATATGACGCGCCATTCAATTCAAAATCTACATATAGCAGCGGGAAATACAATTTTGGAATTAGGTCACGGAAATGCAGGTCATGTCGAGTTTATATTTGAACAAGCTGATAATCTGAAATATTACGGACTTGAAATGTCTGAACTAATGTTTCAGGAAGCGCGCCAGATCAACAGAAATTATGTTTCTCAGAAACAAGCATTTTTTTCACTTTACGATGGAACTATAATTCCGTTTTCAGATGATTCTTTCGATAAAATATTTACTGTAAATACGATCTATTTTTGGCAGGAACCTGAAAAATTGCTTTTAGAAATTTATAGAGTTTTACAGCCAAAAGGAATTTTCTGCATCACTTTTGCCGAAGAAAGTTTTATGAAGCAACTTCCTTTTACTCAATTTGAATTTGAACTTTACAGCACTGAAAAGGCTAAAAAACTGATTGAGAATACAGCTTTTAAAATCATAAATACAGAAACTTTAACCGAAAAAGTAAAAAGTAAAACAGGAGAATTGGTCGACAGAGCTTTTACTATTTTGGTTTTAGAAAAATAACAAAAAAACTACCCAACCAATTTTAGTACTCAATTTTTGAGTAATTTAATTGATTTTTATTTTCACATTTCTATTCCCAAATTGTAATACGATTATATTATGGAGGTTAAAAAAATCAATTTTCTAAAAAGCTACAGTAGTGTTTTATTACTTCTGGGAGGAATTATAATTGGAAGTATTTTTGGGTTAGTTTTTAAAGAAAAAGTTGCTGTTATAAAACCTATTGGAGATATATTCTTAAACTTGCTTTTTACAGCAATTATCCCGCTTGTTTTCTTTACTATAACTTCCTCTATTGCTAATCTGGAAAAAACAGAAAAGCTAGGAAGACTATTTGTTATAATGATTGCCGTTTTTTTAGGAACACTTCTTATTTCGGCTATTGTTATGATTATAGCCGTCTCTCTTTTTCCAATTCATGAGAACATTATAATTACCAAAATTCCGCTTGAGAATATTAAATCCGGAAGTGTTGGTGATCAAATAGCACAATTGCTTACGACAAATGATTTTTATGAATTGTTGTCTCGAAAAAGCATGTTGGCACTTATTATCTTTTCTTTTTTAATAGGATTTGCAACTTTGCAATCAGGAGAAAAAGGAAATGCTTTCAAAAATTTTCTGGACTCAGGAAACGAAGTTATGAAACAACTTTTGACTATGATTATGAAATTGGCACCAATAGGTTTGGGTGCTTATTTCGCCTATCAGGTTAGTTATTATGGTCCGCAATTATTTGGAGTTTACGCCAAACCATTAGGAGTTTATTATGCAGCTTGTGTATTTTATTTCTTTGTGTTTTTTAGTTTATATGCTTTAGTGGCTGGAGGAAAAAGAGCTTTTGTAGTTTTTTGGAGCAATAATATCACGCCTTCATTAACGGCAATTGGAACCTGCAGCAGCATTGCAACGATTCCGGCAAATTTGGTTGCAACCGAAAAAATGGGAATCCCAAAACATGTTCGGAATTTAGTTATTCCGCTTGGAGCGCCATTGCATAAAGATGGATCTAGTATGTCGTCTATCTTAAAAATAACCTTTCTTTTTGCCATGTTTGGAAAAGATTTTACCTCACCTTCAACTATACTTTTGGCATTAGGAATTACAGTAATCGTGTCGATTGTCGAAGGCGGAATCCCAAACGGAGGTTATATAGGAGAAGTTCTTGCCATTACCGTTTATGGTTTACCAATGGAACAAGCTTTACCTGTTGCCATGATCTTAGGAACTCTTGTTGATCCAATTGCAACTTTATTAAATGCCAACGGCGATGTGATTTCCTCTATGATGGTCTCGCGATTCTCTGAAAAAACCAAGTGGTAAATAATTTCTAAAACAAACATCAAATTTAATTAAATCAGCGTTAATCCGCTTAATCAGTGTAATCTGTGGGCTTTTTTGTGCTATTGATTGAGCAAATAAAATAATATATATGAATTCAGTACTTCAGCATGATCTAAATGATATCGAAAATATTCTTAATCAGGCAAAACAACAAGGAATTGACTTTTTGAATAATCTTGAAAACATTCCAACTTCTAAAAAAGAGTCAATTGATCCAACTAGAAATTTAAATGAAGAAGGTTTAGGATCATTAGCAACTTTAGAAGAATTTAAAGAACGACTGGCGCCTTTAATGGTTGCTTCTCCAGGACCAAGATATTTAGGTTTTGTAACCGGAGGATCAACACCTGCTTCTCTTGTAGGAGATTGGTTGTCTTCGGTTTATGATCAAAATACGCAATCGATAAAAGCGCAGGGAGGAAACTCGGCATTGATAGAATTTGAAACAATCCATTTATTATTGCAATTATTAAGATTGCCGGATTCTTTTTTAGGCGGATTTGTAACCGGTGCAACAATGTCTAATTTTACCTGTTTGGGAGTTGCAAGACAATGGTTTGGAAATCAATTAGGGAAAGATTTTGCCAAAAACGGAATTTCTGAAACCATAAACATTCTAACTGCAACACCACATTCTTCTTCTGTAAAAACGTTGGCAATGTTAGGCATTGGAAGTAATAATTTTACCTCAATCAAAACCGTTGAAGGCAATCGTGAAGCAATAGATATAATTGATTTAGAAGAAAATATTAAAAACTTAAACGGAAAACCTTTTATCTTAATTTCGAGTGCTGGAACGGTAAATACGGCTGATTTTGATGATTTTAAAGCTATTTCAAAACTAAAAGAAAAACACAAATTCTGGTGGCATATCGACGCTGCTTTTGGCGGATTTGCTGCTGTTTCAGAAAAATACAAACACCTTGTAGAAGGTTGGGAAGGAGCAGACAGTATTACTATTGATTGTCATAAATGGCTAAATGTGCCGTATGAAAGTGCTTTTTATTTGATTAAAAAAGAACATGCAAGTTTACAGATAGAAACATTCCAAAATTCGAATGCACCTTATTTGGGTAATCCGTTAGAGAATTTTAATTACTTAAATGTATTACCAGAAAACTCACGTCGTTTGCGAGCTTTGCCAGTTTGGTTTTCTCTGCTAGCTTACGGAAAAGAAGGTTTTCAGGACATTATAGAAAATAGTGCAGCATTAGCAATGCATTTTGCAAACGAACTTATCGAAAATGGAAATTTTGAACTTCTGGCACCAATTCGATTAAATAATGTTTGTTTTACTTTAAAAGGAAATCATAATCAGGAAAAAGTAAGCGAATTTTTGACTCGTTTAAACGATAGAGGAAAAGTATTTATGACGCCAACAGTGTATCAGAATCGTAAAGGAATCAGAGCGTCTTTTGTGAATTGGCGTACAACAGAAAATGACATTAAAATCATAATGGAAGAACTAAAAGAGACAATTTTGGATCAGGAAATATAATATAATCTTTAAATTTTTAAAGCCCGCTTATTTGATAAGCGGGCTTTTTTTATGCGCTAATTTTAAGTTTTCATTAAAATCACTCTTAAATGTTTTAACTTTTGCTATAGTTTATTTTAAGCAAATCTTAATTTAAATTTAATTATTTGTTAAGTAATTGGATATTTTTTATTGATTCTTTGGTTTAATAGTTAATTACTATGTTTATTTAGAATAATTAAAAATAACTTGGAAAAACTCTTTGGAGACCCTAATTTTGTTGCTAATTTAATTTTCAAATCAAACTTAAATGATGCACATAAGTAGATTATTGCTCTTGATTACCATTTTTTTTACTTCACTTCAAGGGTATTCGCAAAAAAACAAAGTAAACTTAACCGGGGTTATTGTAACCAATCTTGGAAAACCCGCTGAAGGAGTTTCGGTAGCACTAAAAGGAACGGAATACGCAACTTTGACAAACTCAAAAGGAGAATATAAAATCAGTGCTGATGCAGGTAATTATATTTTGTCTGTTACTCATGTTGGTTACAAGACAACAGAAACAGCCATTTATCTAAAAGAAGGCGGAAAATCTACTCAGAATATTACGATGGAAGAAGATATGGCAGCTTTAAGTGAAGTTGCTGTAACAGGAAAATCTAAAGTACAACGAGCGCGTGAACAGGCGTATAATATTACGGCAATAGATCTAAAAAAGACATACAATACATCTGCCGATTTAAATCAGGTTTTGAATAAAACTACAGGAGTTCGTATTCGTGAATATGGAGGTTTAGGATCTGCTTTTAACTTTTCGCTGAATGGATTTTCAGGAAATCAAGTGAAATTTTTTCTGGATGGAGTTCCAATGGATAGTTATGGTTCTGCGCTTACGCTGAATAATATTCCTGTAAATATGGCCGAAAGAATCGATGTTTATAAAGGAGTAGTTCCTATAGAATTAGGTGCAGATGCTTTGGGTGGTGCAGTAAATATCGTTACGAATAAAAATGTAAGCCGCTACATCGATGCTTCTTACAGTTATGGTTCATTTAATACACACAGAGCTGCTGTTAATACCAGATTTTTTGGTAGAGATGGTTTTATTGCGAATATAAACGCCTTTGCAAATTACTCAGACAACGATTATAAAGTAGATGTAAATGTTGTGGATAAAAACACTTCGAAGTTTTTGCCGGAACAAAAATACAAGCACTTTCACGATGGTTATAAATCTGGAACTATAATGGCAGAAGCTGGTTTTAAAAACAAAAGCTTTGCTGATTATTTGCTTGTTGGTTTTACTATGGCTGGAAATAAAAAAGAAATCCAACAAGGGAGAACAATGCAAAAAGTCGTTGGACAAGCTTTTACTGATAGTGAAAGTTTTATTACTTCATTAAAATTTAAGAAAAGCGACCTTTTTACTAAAGGATTGACGTTGAATATCAATACTACTTATGCTTTAGTAAATAACCGTTCAGTAGATACGTCTTCAAGGGTTTATGACTGGACAGGAAATTATGTGTACAGACAATTTGCAGGAGCGAATGATAAAGGCGAATTAGGAAACAAAACGATCTATGTTTATGATGAGGCGAATGCGCAGGTGACAACAAATTTAAAATATCAGCTAAATGAGCAACATTCGATCGCTGTAAATTATTCTTATCTGGGTTATAAAAGAAAAGCAACGGATGAATATTTGAAAGTAGTAGAACTTGGAGAACCAACTATTGATAAAAATATTTTAGGATTAGGTTATAATTTTAGTGGTTTAGACAATAGATTGGCGATTTCAGGATTTGGAAAAATGTTCGATCTCTCAACCAAAATGATTTCGAACAATATCAGTCAATCTACTTCGTCAACGAATTATGGTTATGGAGCTACGGCAGCGTATCATTTGACGGATAAGTTTCAGATAAAGGGATCTTACGAACACACTTATCGTTTGCCGTCGGCTACAGAAATGCTTGGAGACGGGTTAACAATAAACAGCAACATAGGATTGAAACCGGAAAGTAGCGACAATGCAAATTTAGGATTGGCATTTATGACTCAAAAAAATAAAAATCAGTTTGCGGCAGAGACAAGTTTGATTTATAGAGAAGCCAAAGATTTTATCCGCGAAAAGCAAGATGGAGATAAAACTGTTTTTGAAAATCTTCAAAACGTACAAATAACAGGTATTGATGGCGTTTTTAGATATGGATTTAAAGATTTACTGACTTTTGAAGTAAACGGAACTTATCAAAAAAGTCTCAACAAAAACAAATACAAAACAGGAACTACGAGCCCGGATGCATTGTATGATGCGCAATTGCCAAACGTTCCAATTTTCTATGGAAATGCTGATTTGACTTTTAATTTCAAAAACATCAAATATAAGGACGACAGACTTTCTCTAAATGTAAGTGCAAATTATATAGATGCTTTTTACCTGACTTGGCCGGTTTTAGGAAGTTTAGATACTAAAAAATCAATTCCGGAGCAATTTACTCAAAATGCAATGGTTGCCTATTCTTTTTTGAACGGAAAATACAATCTGGCTTTTGAATGCCGAAATATTACGGATGTAAAAGTGTACGATTATTTTAAAGTTCAAAAACCCGGACGTGCATTTTCAGTAAAGTTCAGATACTTTCTTCAGTAATTCAATTTTAATAATAACCCTTAATAATTATAATCATGTTTGTAAACAAATTCGCAAAATGCTTTGCATTGGCTTTTCTGTCCTTAACTATTTTTTCATGCAGCAGTGATGATGCACCAAAAGACGAAACACCAGCTGTAAATGGTACTAAATACGTTGCCTCATATTGGTTGGCAGATTATACTCAGTATATATTAGATTTTACTTCGACAGATCAATTAATGACTGGAGAAATTAGTGCAAAAGGAGTAGGAATTGAGCAAGGCGGAAGTTGTTTTCCTGCTAACAATACTTTTTTTGCTTTAAGTACAGAAGATGAAGGATCAGTTTCATTTCACCTTAATACTACCGGAAAATTAGTTGCCGGAGATAAACTTGCTTTCGAATCATCTTATGCTGTTGGTTATACAGATGATAAAAAAATGATCAATATTGGTGCAACCTGGGATGGTAGTTCATCAGATTATGAATTGATGATTTACAATCCAACAACAGTTTCTATTGATGGTAGAAAATTCAATGATTTTACCGTTTCTCCGGAGAATAAAAAAGTATTATACTGGCCAACAGGAGCTGCAGTTTCCGGAGATAAACTTTTTGTTCCGGTTTATATTAAAGATGTTTCTGATGGAACAAACAAAGTATTGTCATCTGATGCTATTGTAAGAGTTTACAAATACCCATCTTTAGAATATGTAACTACAATAAAAGATACGAGAACAACCGCTATCGGAATGTATTATACAAATACTGGAATTGTACAAACGGAGTCAGGAGATATTTATACATTCTCATCTAATGCTCGTGCCGGTGGATATCCTGTTAAAACGGTTACTTCAGGTGTTTTGCGTATTAAAAAAGGAGATGCAAAATTTGATCCGGGTTACTTCTTTGACCTTGAAGCAAGTACTTTAAAAGGAAAAGTTTTGGCTGCATATCCGTTAGGAGGAGAAAAAGTTTTTATCTCTTATATTCCTAATGATGTAGATGCTGCAAATGCAGTGTATAGTTTCCTGAATACAAAGCCAATTTTTAAATCAGCAATTCTTGATTTATCTGCTAAGACAATCGTAGCCGTTACAGGATTACCTGATCACGGAGGAGACGAGTTTTTTGGACTAAGCAGTATGTTTGTTGAAAACGGGAAAGCATACAAAAGTTTCGTAACAGGCGATCAGGCTCGTGTATATCAAATAGATATTGCAACCGGAACTGCAAAAGCCGGAGCACTTATCAAAGAAGGTCTTTACTTGCCAGCGATTGGTAAATTGACTTACTAAATTAATTTTTTATAATTGGCTTGAGGTATTATTTAGGTAATCCTCAGGCCATTTTATGTATTACTTCATTATTCTTTTCAAATTATATTTTCAATGAATATTTTTAAAAGCCGTTCCAGTAAACCACCCAATAAAGGAAAATCACGTTTTAGTAAAATCAATGCCTGGCTGCATTTATGGCTTGGGTTGGGTTCAGGAATAATTGTGTTTATTATGGCAATTACAGGTTGTATTTTGGTTTTTGAACACGAAATAAAACAGCTGACATCGCCTTGGTTAAATGTTGAAGCTCAAAGTCCTGAAAAATTATTACCGCCTTCAAAAATTTATGCTGCTGTTCATAAAGTTTTACCCAAAAAAGAAATTCATGGCGTTTGGTATAATGGTTTAGATAAATCAGTTAAAGTCGATATAGAATCGGATTCGTTGATTTATGTAAATCCTTATAACGGTAAAATCACCGGAATGGTAGATCATGAAGATTTTTTTCATATTGTCGACGAAGGACATCGTAATCTTTGGCTGGATCGTGAAATTGGATCTCAAATAACAGCTTGGGCAACGTTTATTTTCTTCTTTTTGCTCATAAGCGGACTTATACTTTGGTTTCCGAAAAAATGGAATAAAACAACCCGAAACATTAGTTTTAAAATTAAATGGGATGCCAAATTCAAACGACTCAATTACGATTTGCATAATGTTATGGGATTTTATGCGCTCATTTTGGCAGTGCTTATTTCTTTTACAGGATTATTAATGAGTTTTCACTGGCTTCGCGAAAGTACATATTGGATTAGCGGAGGTTGGGCCGATGAAAAGGATAAAAAAGAACAAGTTGTTTCTGCTAAAAAAGACACTTTATCGAAACAACAAATAGATAAGTTGGCTGCTGCCGATTTTATTTGGAAAAAAGTGAGAACAGAAATTGCCAAAGAAAATAAAGAAGCTATAATTATTAATTTTCCGGATGATCCAAAAGAAGATTTTTATGCCTGCACAGATATGCACAAAGGTATTTGGAGAGATTTGTATTTTGATTCTAAAACGCTGGAATTACTTCCAAATTCCCAAAAACACATCAACAACGAACGTTTTTCAGATTGGTTAATGCGATCTAATTATAGCCTTCATATTGGCGCAATAGGAGGGATTTCGACCAAGATTATATATTTCACCGCCAGTTTAATCTGTGCAAGTTTGCCCATTACCGGATTTTATATTTGGTGGGGAAGAAAGAAAAAACAGAAACCAAAAGCATAATGCTTATTTGATTTTCAGTTCTTTTGTTAGTTAGTTTCTAAAGTCTTTTGTGAGAATTAATATTCTCCAAAAGACTTTTTTTTGTTTAAGAAGTAACTAATTGTAATTGTTAGTTTTGCCAGAGAAATAATCACGCAAAGACGCAAAGTTTAATCTCTTTGCGTCCTTGCGTCTTTGCGAGCAAAAAAACCTTCGCGTTCTTTGCGGTTAACTTGTGCACAAAAATAAAAAGAGCCTGCTAACTACAAACAGGCTCTTTCATTCAAAAAAAAAACAAAAACAAGGAAACCAAAGATTCAAATATTATATCCTATAAGTAAAAGCTATTGTTGCAATGCGGTTATCAAGATCATATCTTTTATTGATGCTTGTTTGGGCTATAACCGAATTGATGTGAAAATTATTAGTGTTGAAAATATCAGTAATATTCAATTTGATATTTCCTTTATTAGATAAAACCTGTTTCGAAATTCCGATACTAAAATCAAAGAAAGCATCTCTTTCATAAATGCCAAGATTAGATTTTGATTGGTATTGTGCATTTGCTTCGGCTTTCCAGCTTTCAGTTATCGTAAAAGAGTTTTGCACGCTTAAATTCAAAGTAACAATTGGATCAATTTTATCTGTGTTTACAACATTTCCCATAAATTTATTTTCGAAAATATTGAAAAGCGTGTTTACAGACCACCATTTATAAATTTCGGCAGTATTAGTAATATTAACTCCATAATTATACGACTTGTCCACATTAATTTGGGAAGTTACAGTCGTGTTATTCGCCGGATTATATACATATACTTCTGTAAAAACATCTTTGGTTTTACTGAAATATAGCGAAGCCATAAAAGTACTTTTCCACGAATATCCAATTTCAGTTGAATGTGTAATTTCAGGAACCAAATTTGGATTTCCCTGAGAATAGTTAAACGAATCATCATAAAATCGGAACGGATTCAAATCAAACTGACTTGGTCTGTTGATTCTTTTGCTATAAGAAGCATGTAACGAATGATTTGAACTTAATTCATATTTTAAAGAAACACTCGGAAACCATTTTAAATAATCGTCTTTATGTTCTTCATTTAAGGTTTTCTGCAAAATATTTATAGCAGTATATTCCGTTCTTAAACCACCCTGAATATTGAAGTTTTCCAATTGGTATTTATAATTGGCATAAGCCGCATAAATTTGTTCTTTATACTCAAAATGATTAGTCGAATTAAGATCAATAATCCATTGATTGTTGTCCTCATATTCATAAACAGATGGATTGTCATTGTTTTTGACACTGGCTTTAAAACCCCATTCTATAGATTGTTTTTCTTTTAATGGATTTGTAAAATCAACTTTTCCGGTAAAAACTCTCAATTGCGATGGAATAAAACCTCTTCGGTCGTTGATAGTATTCGCATTTGAAGGATCTATATTTACAGCACTCTGAAACTGATTCGATCTGAATTTTGAAGTTTCATATTCAAAATCAAAAGACATATTTTTTCCTTCGGTATTAAATTTATGAACTCCGGAAAAAGCATACGTATAATCATTCCATTTCTCTTTACTGTCATTATAAGTAGAAGCGTCAAATTGGACTTGATCCATCGCATTAACTAATGTATTTCTTCCGTTTGCAATGTTTTCGTAACGCCCAAGTTTTGCATCAATATATACTTCTAAATTTGTTTTAGGAGAAACTTCATAAGTCGTTCCTATCTTAAAATTGTTCGAAGTCAAAGGTTCATCGGTAGTTGATGTTTGATGATTTTTTGTCGAAATTGTTTGACGAGTATTATCTGTATATTGATTCTGATCGAATTCTTTACGTTCCTCTTCGCCCCTAAAAGTGTAACTGTAGTTTCCGTAAACGCTAAATTTCTCTTTATTATAACTAAGATTTACACCAGAATTCGTTCTGTTTTTTCGACCTCTCCCATAATTGGTAAAAACCGTTCCTTTAAGACCGCCGGCATTTGGTTTTTTTAGAATAATATTAATAATTCCGGCTTTTCCGGTGGCATCATATTTAGAAGAAGGATTCGTAATAACTTCAATTTGTTTGATGTTTGATGAGGTTGTCGATTTTAAATAATTGGCAAGTTCTTTTTGCGAAAGCTGTGTCAATTTACCATTAATCATCACGCCAACACCTTGTTGTCCGCGAATCGATAATTCGCCATCCTGAGACACAACAACGCCCGGAGCGCGCGATAAAACGTCTAAAGCAGTTCCGCCTTCAGAAACAATACTGTTTTCGACATTAAAAACTAATCTGTCTGATTTTTGAGTATATAAAACTTTCTTTTTTGTAATAACAATTTCATCTAAAACATTGATCGAGGTTTCGACAATGCTGTCGTTTTCTTTTTCGGTCTGAGAGAATCCATAGACTGAAAATGCGAGCATGATAGATGTTATAATATTCTTCATTATATATTGAGTGATTTTTTGGATGTGGATTTTGATGTGATTTTTTATTCGGGGAAGAAGAAACTCGTTTTAGCTAGAATTATCTACATTAAAACAATTTGTTCGAGTTTATCAGAAATTGTATTTAGAAGAAGCGAAAAGTAATTTAATAGCTTAGAAAAATTATTTTTTATAAAGTCGAATGCTGATAACATATCAGTAAATTTAGAGTTTCAGAGTTCAAATATAACACTATTTATATTAAGTCTAAATAAATATAGTTAAAATTTGCAACAAGAAATACTAATACGCTGATAGTTAGTTGTTCGTGATTTCGCAAAAAAGTAAAAAGTTTAGGATAAAAGGAGAATTTTGGCAGTAAAGCCAGTAAAAATAGGGCTTCATGCTTGCAGGAAAGAGAAAAGAGAAAAGAGAAAAGAGAAAAGAGAAAAGAGAAAAGAGAAAAGTAAAATGAGAAATGATTCATAATAAAAAGTCAATTCTTTCTATTACAGAAAGAATTGACTTTTTATCTGTAAACTGCGACTGAAAACTGAAAACTTACTTCGTAATTTCTCTAAAAACTGCTTCCAGGTTTTTATTTTTTTGATTCAATTGAAGTGTTTTTAACCCATTTTCGTTAGCGAAATCAAATATTGCAGGGCGCATATCTTTTTCGGCAACAAAAGTTAATTCCCAAGTCATATCGTGAATGTTTATATAAGAAGTAATATTTGGGAGTTTTGCCAAAAGTTGTTGTTCGATCTGATAGTCAAATTCTACTTCGATAACTTGCTCTTTATTTTCAGATACTAAATGGTCTAATTTTTTATCGGCAACAATTTCTCCTTTGTCAATAATAATGACACGATCACAAATGGCTTCGACTTCCTGCATAATGTGAGTGGATAAAAAAACGGTCTTATCCTTACCAACATTTTTAATTACATTTCGAATTTCCATTAACTGATTCGGGTCCAGTCCTGTAGTTGGTTCGTCGAGAATTAAAACATCAGGATTGTGCAGTAAAGCATTGGCAAGTCCTACACGCTGGCGATATCCTTTAGACAATTGTCCTATTTTTTTATGACTTTCCGGTGTCAGTCCTGTCAGTTGAATTACTTCTTCGATTCTTGATTTTGGCACTTTGTAAACATCGGCATTAAAAGCCAAATACTCACGAACATACAAATCCAAATACAACGGATTATGCTCTGGTAAATATCCAATCGAGCGTTGAACTTCCTTAGCGTTTGTCATGACATCGTGACCATTTACAAGAGCTGATCCATCATCTGACAATAAATAAGTGGTCAAAATTTTCATTAAAGTAGATTTTCCTGCACCATTTGGACCAAGAAAACCAACAATTTCTCCTTTCTGAATCGAAAACGAAATTGAATTTAGAGCTTTTTGAGATCCGTAACTTTTTGATATGTTGTTTACTTCTATCGACATGACTTTTTATTTGCTACAAAAGTAAACAGAAATACGCTCGATTGCTACATTTTTATCTTTTAAAGAAATCATAAAAAAAACTTAAAAGCCAATAACCACGGCATCGTTATTGTTAAAAGGAAAGTAAATTAAAAAATAATACCATGAAAAAAATTCTAGTGATGGCTGCATTGGCTATCTGCAGTTTTGCAAACGCTCAAAAAGGAACAATCTTAGTTGGTGGAAACATCGGATTCACTTCTGAAAAATCAGAATATCAATTTGGTGAAGCTACAAACAATGAATTTAGCTTTTCTCCTAAAGTTGGTTACCAATTTAATGACAACTGGACTGTTGGGGGTGAATTTACAGTAGCTTCAGCTAAAGATGACAATGGAACTAGAGAAATTAAAGATAATAATTTCAAAATAGGAGCATTCGTTCGTTATTCAGTGCCATTAAGCCAAACTTTCTCTATTTTTGCTGATATGGGTGCTGGTTTTCAAAATGCTAAATCTAAAGTATACGGTCCTGGAAATGCTTACGCAAAATCTAAAGCAGATGGTATGTATGTAGGTATAACTCCGGCACTTTTCATTAACATGAAAAAAGGGTTTGGTTTAAACTTCAGTATTGGTGGTTTAGGATATGAAACACTAAGTTATGACAACAACGGTGCAGATTACAGTAAATTCTACTTCAATTTTGGACAAACATTTAACATTGGAGTTTCTAAAAACTTCTAATCTTAAGTTTTATATTCAATTTCAGAAAAGCATTCGCCGCGGCGGATGCTTTTTTTTTGTTTTATAGAAAAAGAGATTTAAATAAATACATGTTTAAATCTTAATAAACTTCTTCGCTTTTCAATTATAAACCCTCTAACTAGAGGGTTTTGTTTTTTTATAAAAAATCACCAAAAGTGGGTATTGTGGTTCCTGTTTAATCTCACTAGTATTACACTCTTAAAAATAAGTTAAAACCTACAAATTTAATTTGTTTTTTATCACGTAATACCAAAATATGAAAAATAACTACTTACTACTCTTCTTCCTTTTTCCTCTAATAATACAATCTCAAGAAATCCTTTGGGAAAAAACCTATGGAGGTATTCACGCCGATTATCTTTTTGATGCTCAGCCTACCGCTGACTATGGTTTTATACTAGCAGGAAGTTATAATTCTCCAAATGATTTTCAGAAAAAATAATAAAATGTATATGATAAATAAAAAAAAACAGATTAAAATCTTTTGTTGTTTACTAACCATTTTGATCTCCTCAACAAAAGGCATAGCACAAAATAGTCTCGTTCCTAATATAGTTCCTCCCTCGCCGGAAGCAGCTTCACTGGGAAAATTTGTTGAGGTACCTGTTTCGCATTATACTGGATTACCTAACATATCAGTGCCGCTTTATACCATTCAATCAGGAGAGATAAATCTGCCAATTCAGGTTTCGTATCACGCACGCGGAATCCAGGTAAGCGAAATGGCTTCTCAGGTTGGCATTGGTTGGGCATTAAATGCAGGAGGAGTTATTACAAGACAACAAAGAGGACCAGCGGATGAGAGTAATTATGGCTATCTGACTGAAAATTTTTACAGTACATTTTTTACATCTCAGGCAACAAGACAAAGGGTTTATTCTCAAAGTTTAATCGGTATAGATCAAGACAATCTGATGGATATGGAACCAGATGTTTATATGTTTAATTTTTTAAATTTTTCAGGTAAGTTTATTTTTGATCAAAAAACAAAGTTACCGGTAATTCAAAAATATAGTGATTTTAAAATTATCCCTATTTATCAAACAGCTGGTAGGTATGCTATTAAAGGTTGGATAATAACCGATAAAGATGGGATAGAATATTATTTTGGTACTTCCAAAGATGGTTTACGAACTGCTATAGACAGACCACAATCTACCTCTTCTTACCTTTTTCTTTCTCAAGGAGGTCTTCAAACTGTGCCAAGCGGTAGCAGCACGTATAATAATGCATGGCAGTTAATGGATATTGTTACTCCAAGTAACAAACAGGTTAAGTTTGAATATGTAAAAGATCAACCCAACTATTTTTCAAAAAGTTTTGACGATGGTCCGGCATCAGCTCTTAATTGTCATTTTTCAAGAATTGTTATGGATCAATATCATATTAAGACAATTACTTTTGATAAAGGCAAGATAGTATTTACCAAATTCCCAATTGAAAGAGAAGATTTAAGATACAGCTTTGCTTTGCAAAAAATAGAAGTCTTTGGTACTGATAATATTGTAAAAGTCAAACATACTTTTAATTATACATATACGAATAGCGAAGATACTAATGCATTGTTCCATTTAAGAACGGCTGAGCCACAGGCTAAAAAAAAGATGTTCCTGGAATCAATTCTTAGCGAAGGATCACCAGCTATTGCAAGTAAAAACCAAAAACATTCTTTTGTATACGATCCTCAAATTTTACCCAACAGGTTTTCAACATCGCAAGATAGTTGGGGATATTATAATGGTAAAGCTAACGGAGAATATTCCTCATTTTTTGAAGGTGACAATAGAGAGGTAGATACTCTTAAGTCTCAGGCAGGAATGTTAAAGAAAATTATTTATCCTACCGGAGGAAGTGCTTCTTTTGAGTATGAACATAATAAAGTGATTCCGCCAAGTTTTTACAAAGAATTACTTCTTAATCCTACCACTCCTACAACATCTAAATTACTTACTGTATTTAAAGATGGTAGTTTGTATAATAATGGAGTTTATACAAAATCTTTCACCGTGTCAGGAGACGATCCAGATAAGATCTTTACAATAAATTCGAATGCAATTTTTGGAGGTAATACTGCCTCTTGTAGTAAGACATCCAATAATGCCAATTGTCCTTTCGATCTAATCGTTTATAAAGTGAATCCAAGAACCATTATGGGGAGCTTGTATATTGGTAAAGGGCATATTTTACTGAAGCCAGGAGATTATATTCTTGAAGTTAAGGCTAAAACACCTGAAGGTCGTGATCCTAATGATTTTGAAAACGGAGCTTTTTCTGTTAATTTAAATTGGACCGAACCAATAAGTAATGTAAGCACAACATTGTTTGCTGCTGGTAAAAGAATTAAACGTATTGTTTGGGATGATAATTTAGGAGGTATAACTTCTAAAACCTATAAATACTTAGATAGTTCCGGAAAATCGTCAGGGACAACATTTTCAATACCCAATATGTATTATATCGAGAAGATCGTTAATGGTGTCCCGGTTGTGGCTCAGATGGGGGCAACGACAGGAAGTCCTCTGACGAATTTTCAAGGAAACGCACTGGGCTATTCTGTTGTTACAGAAATTAACGGAGAAGCAGGAAATAATACCGGAAAAACCGAATATACTTTTACAATGCCTTTAGATTCAGGTGGTGAATATTATAAGTTTCCTTACAATCCTCCTACTGATAATGAATGGTTACGGGGTATGCCTTTAAACATTAAATATTATTCGAATAATACAGGGAGTTATTCGCTGGTTAAGACTGTGGTAAACAAATATCTTTATGGAGATGTGATGACAGATGAAAAGTATATGACACAAATGTTAGATATTGACTCTTACTTAATGCATCGAAGAAAATTTGTCTTTCCGTTGGCTTTCTTTAGTAGCAATGTACGTTCCGACGGTTCAGTTAGTTATGATGATATTAATTCATATAGAACTTTTTATGCAATGGGAGGAACAGTTGATTTGCTTAGCAGTGAAGAGACAGAGATTCTAAAAAACGCTAATGAGTATAAAAAGACTACGAATTATTTTTATAACTATGATTCGAACTATCAGTTAAAAAGATCGCAAACTAAATCTTCCACTCAGGAAACCTTAGAAACAAAATACTACTATGCCTCTGATTCTGAAATGGCAAGTGAACCATTTAGAAGTGAATTGATTGCTAAATTCATGATAGGTATACCTTTGGATGTCCAGGCCTCAAATAATGGGGTGAAATTATCAGAGCAAAAAACGGTCTACGATAAAAATATTGCGACAAGTAACTTATTATTACCCCGATATATTTTTTCAAATAAAGGAGATGCTGGTATTGCTATAACAGATAAAAAAGTTACTTATGATCAATATGATGATAAAGGTAATCTTCTGCAATACACTCTTGAAAACGACACTCCCGTTTCTATCATTTGGGGTTATAATAAAACACAGCCTATTGCTAAAATACAAAATGCAACCTACAGTCAAATTACTTCATATGTTGCAAACCTAGAAAACCTATCTAATACAGGAACTGAGGCCAACTTAATTCTATCATTAAATGCACTAAGAACTTCCTTTCCAAATGCAATGATTACAACTTATACCTACATTCCGCTTATTGGAGTAAGTACTATTACAGACCCGAAAGGAGATGAAATTACTTATATCTATGATCCTATAGGAAGGCTGCAATATGTAAAAGACGCACTAGGAAATTTACTTTCAGAAAACCAATATCATTATAAAAACCAATAATCATGATAAAAAATATCTTATGTTATGCAGTCGCTTTATTGTTTTTTATAACCACTGCGCTACATGCCCAAATACCTGTAGTGATAGTAAAACCAGAGAAACCAGCGACCAGTTATACTGTTACAGGGGCAAGTGGTCCAGTGTCTCTTATTGCTAGTCAAACCATTACACTTGGTCCAGGTACAATTATACAGGCAGGAAGTACATTTGTAGCCAAAATAAGTTCTGATGCTTATATTGCGACGAGTTTTAGTAACGAAAATTATATTTACACCAGAACATTCCAAAGTCCAATGTCAAGTACAGCCGGGATATTAAATAATCGTGATGTTGTTGAATCCATTAATTATTTTGACGGACTGGGAAGACCTATGCAAAGTATCGCTATCAAAGCATCCCCTTCCAAACAAGATATTATAACCCATGTAGGTTATGATGGTTTTGGCAGGCAGGACAAGGACTATTTGCCCTATTTGGCAAGTACCGGAGCTGTTGCTTCTTATAGAACCGGAGCAAATGCAAGTACGAATAGTTATTATATCTCAAATTATGCTTCTGATATTAATATTGCGCTTCCTAACCCATTTTCTCAAAAAAAGTTTGAAGACTCTCCTCTTAGTCGTGTTTTATCGCAAGGAGCTCCGGGAAAAGATTGGGCTTTAAATTCAGGGCATGAAATAAAACTAGATTATCAGACCAATGTAGCCAATGAAGTAAAATTATTTACAGTAATAAACACCTGGAGTTCTACACTTGGTCTATATGAAATTGTTTTAGGAAACACATCCGGCAAGATTTTTTATGGAGCAGGAGAATTGTATAAAACCGTGACAAAAAACGAAAACTGGAAATCAGGAACCAATAATACTACAGAGGAATTTAAAGATAAGGAAGGCAAAATAATCCTCAAAAAAACATACGGTGTTTCTATGGTAAATGGCAATCCGCAAAGCACAGGACATGAAACCTATTATGTATATGATATTTATGGTAATCTGACCTATGTGCTGCCTCCAAAAGCTGACGCTGTTATTGATGCCACTGTTTTAAAAAACTTATGTTATCAGTATAAATATGATAGCCGTAACCGGCTGGTAGAGAGAAAACTACCGGGTAAAGAGTGGGAATATATTGTATACGATAAACTAGATAGGCCTGTACTGACTCAGGATGCCAATCTAAAAGCAGTAAATAAATGGATGTTTACCAAATATGATGCTTTCAGCAGGCCAGTTTATACAGGCGAATATATCAATACTACACAAACGACCCGATATGCGGTGCAGACATTAGCCAATGGGACTGTGTTGTTCGAAAATCGTTCTGCCCCGGTTCTTATTGGTGATACATCAGTAAGTTATAGCAATATTGCTTTTCCAACAACAGGTATTACGCCACATACGATCACCTATTATGATAATTACACCAATATTGATTTAAATGGAGGTGTATCTGCGATATCTTATGGCATAACCCCTATTACGAATGCTAAGGGACTGACCACGGTATCTAAAATCCGAATTTTAGGAACATCACTTTGGACAACCAATGTCAATTATTACGACAGTAAAGGAAGAAGTATATACAACTATAGCAAAAACAATTATTTAGAGGCAATAAATACAGTTAAAAATCAACTTGATTTTACCGGTAAAGTGCTCGAGACACTCTCAACACACCAAAAAGCTTCAAGCAGTATTGTTACAATTACAGATACCTTTGCTTACGATCATGTAGGCAGGCTACTCACACAGAAGCAGAAAATAAACAATCAGAATCAGGAAACCCTCTCAGCTAATACTTATGATGATTTGGGACAATTAGTTACCAAAGGAGTTGGAGGTACAGGTACAAGCCTGCAGACGGTTAACTATAAATATAACATTAGAGGCTGGTTGAAGAATATTAATAATGTAAATGCCATAGGAAATAATTTATTTGCTTTTCAAATCAATTACAATGATATTAATAGCGGCTCTACTGCTTTATTTAACGGAAATATCAGCCAGACATTTTGGAAAACCACAAACAATGATACTAGCCTAAAAAGCTATACCTACGATTATGACGGGTTGAATAGATTAACAGATGCAATTGGAGATCAACAAGATCAGCAGGAAATTGCATCGTATGATAAAAACGGGAATATAATGAGTATGTACAGAACGGGAATGAAACCTAAAAATACCGGAACTTCAAAAAAAGCGATGCAAATTTGGGATGATTTAATCTATTCTTATGACAGCGGTAACAAACTTATTAAGGTAGAAGACAGTGCAGATCCCTATGAAGGTTTTATAAACGGCGCTAAGCTTCCAATTGAGTATACGTATGATGAAAACGGTAATATGAAAACCGATGCCAATAAAGGCATTACCAATATAACATACAATTATTTAAATCTCCCAACTCAGGTAACACTTACAGGAGACACTATTAACTATGCATATGATGCTACAGGAGTAAAACAACGCAAAATTGCAGGAACTATTACAACTGACTATGCAAATGGTTTTCAGTATGAAAATAAGACGTTACAGTTTTTTCCGCAACCAGAAGGTTATGTAAAAAACAATAATGGAGTTTTCGAGTATATTTACCAGTACAAAGATCATTTGGGTAACGTACGTTTGAGCTACAACAAAAATTTAAGTATTATCGAAGAAAATAATTATTATCCTTTTGGTCTAAAACAAACAGATAACAATAACATCGTAAATTCTTCAGGAAATGCTGGTGCGAATAAGTATAAGTACAACGGCAAAGAACTGCAAGATGAACTTGGGCTTAACTTCTACGATTATGGAGCACGTAATTATGATCCAGCACTAGGACGTTGGATGAATATTGATCCATTAGCCGAAAAATCTCGTAGATTTAACCCCTATACATACGCTCTTAACAATCCTGTATACTTTATTGACCCAGATGGGATGATGGCAATTCCTACACCATTAGAAGCTGCTATTATGTCTAAACATGTGTATGGCGATAAAGTAAAATTAATAGGAGGTTGGAAAGTATCTAGTAAAGCTGATGGACTCGAATTAAATAATGATAGAACAGGGTTTAAATCTCAGGTTTATGAGCGAACTGTTAAAGGTAAAACAGAGTATACTTATGCTACTGCTGGAACGGAATCAGGAATAGCCTCTGGAACTGAAGGTCGAAAAGATTGGATATCTAATGGAAAACAATTATTTGGTCTTTCCGAACAACATACACAATCTATTGAAGTTGCCGGCAAATTGCAGGAGAAATTAGGTAGTGCAGAAGTGACTTATACAGGACATTCTTTAGGGGGTGGTTTAGCCGAAGCAAATGCAATTGCAACGGGAGGTAATGCCATTACTTTCAATGCTGCAGGATTATCTGTGTTTACACCTGGAGGTGACAAATTATCAAAAACAACAGATGCTTATATTGTTACAACAGACCCTCTTAATGCATTACAAAGTTCTACTGGGTTGCCAACAGCTGGGGGAAGAAAGCATTTCATTGAGCCAGGAAGTGCTCAGGGAGCTGCAAATGGGCATAGTATTGACTCAGCTATTGAAGGATTAAAAACACAATCCCTAGGAGGATTCGTTAAAAATTCATTATCAAATTGGTGGAACAGTTATAAATAATTTAAAATCATGAAAAAACTAACTATATACCTCGCTGCAATATTTTTATTTATTAGTTGTAATAACAGAGAAAATATCGTTAAAAAAGAAAATTTATTAGGTAACGATTATCGATTGTTTCAAAATACACCAGCTTGGGAATTAGCGAAAGCGGTTGATGACGAGGATACTATTAAAATCAGAGAAATTCTTAATAATAAGAAGGTCGATATTGATTTTAGAGAGCCGAAATTTGGTAGTACATTATTAATGTTATCTATAATTAATAGTCAATATGAAAGTGTTAAAACATTATTACAAATGGGGGCAGATCCTAATGTTCCTGATGCATACAGGGAAACCTCTTCGGTAATTTTTGCAGCTAAAAATAATGATCCAAAATTTTTGCAGTTAATTTTAAAATACAAAGGAAATCCTAGTGCGGTTGAAATTGCTCCGTTTAAAAAGGGTGATCAAGTCAGACAAACAGCTTTGTTGGCCGCAATTAATCTTTTAGATCCTAATAGTTTGGAAAAAGTTAAACTTCTGGTCGAATCAGGTGCAAATATAAATTACCATAATCTAGGACATACAGAATCACCTCTTTCAGATGCGATTACAGCTAGAAAAATGGATGTTATTTTATATCTATTACAAAAAGGTGCGGATTATAATTTGATGATGTATGAAATGGTAGATGGGCATAAAGTCTATATTTTAGAAGCATTACGAAAATGTATAATTGACTTAGAATCTGAACAGTATAAAAACAAACTCAAAGTAATTCAATTCTTGAAAGGAAAAGGATTAGATTATAGTAAAGAACCTATTCCTGAATATATTTTAAGAGATATTAAAAAGAAGTATCCGAAAGATTGGGAAGATTATATTAAAAAGTATTAATAGAACAGAAAGCAAACTTTTGTTGAGGTTGCGTAAATGCAATAAAAACAAAATACCAACATTAGTGAAGTCGAAACTAAATCCTAACTACAAGAATTTCGACTCCACTTGTTGGCACTAAAAAACAAAAATATATCTAATAAAATAATTAATTTACTGGGTTTTCAACTGCTGCTCTCATTTCCTGAGCTGCTGCAACCATTTCGATTAAAGCCTTTTTGGTTTCATCCCAATGGCGTGTTTTTAAACCACAATCAGGATTTACCCATAATTGATCAACCGGAATAACTGCTGAAGCTTTCTCTAGCAAACGAACCATTTCGGTGCTTGAAGGAACACGCGGTGAGTGAATATCATAAACACCTGGGCCAATTTCGTTTGGATATTTAAAGTTGGCGAAAGCATCTAAAAGTTCCATTTACGAACGTGAACATTCGATCGTGATAACATCTGCATCCATATCAGCGATATTTTGGATAATATCGTTGAACTCGCTGTAACACATATGAGTGTGAATTTGTGTGTCGTCATGAACTCCACTTGCCGAAATTCGGAATGCTTTTACAGCCCAATCCAGATAATTTGCCCATTCTTCTTTTCTCAAAGGTAAGCCTTCACGAATTGCAGGTTCATCAATTTGAATGATTTTGATTCCAGCTTTTTCTAAGTCAACTACTTCGTCACGAATTGCCAAAGCAATTTGCGTGCAAGTCACAGAACGCGGTTGATCATTACGAACAAACGACCATTGCAAAATAGTAACAGGTCCGGTAAGCATTCCTTTTACCCATTTTGGAGTCAAAGATTGTGCATATTTTGACCATTTTACAGTCATAGGGTTTGGTCTGGAAACATCACCATAAATAACCGGAGGTTTCACACAACGACTTCCGTAGCTTTGAACCCAACCGTTTTTGGTAAAAGTGAAACCGGCTAATTGTTCACCAAAATACTCAACCATATCATTACGTTCGAATTCTCCGTGAACTAAAACATCGATTCCAGTCTCTTCCTGAAAGCGAATTGTAGCTTCAGTTTCTTTTTCGATCAAATCATTGTATTGCTCCGTTGATAATTCACCTTTTTTAAATTTCGCTCTCCAGCTTCTCACTTCAGCTGTTTGAGGGTAAGATCCAATAGTTGTGGTTGGGAATAAAGGAAGATTTAAAGCTTCAATTTGACTTTTTCTTCGGATAGCAAAAGTACTTTTACGCTTATCGTCAGCCGAAGTAATATTGGCAACTCTTGTTTTTACTTCATTATTATGAATCAGTTTTGAAGTTTTACGATTGTCATTTGCAATTGTATTTTGTTCAAAATCGACTGAAGTTTTAGGATCAATTTCGTTAGAAGCTAATTTTTTCAATAAAACAATTTCGTTGATTTTTTGTTTGGCAAAAGCCAGCCATTGTTTGATTTCAGGAGTTAAAGTAGCGTCGTTAGTTTCTAAATCTAAATCGCATGGACTATGAATTAAAGAACAAGATGGCGCAACCAAAATTCGGTTTTCTCCCAAAGCATCTGTTGCTTTTTTGATTAGATTTAAATAGTTTTTAAAATCATTTTTCCAGATATTTCTTCCGTCAACAACACCCAGAGAAAGATTTACTGTTGGATTTAGTTTTCCGGATTCTAAAATATCATCTAATTGCAAAGGACAACGAACTAAATCTAAGTGAAAAGTATCAACAGGTAATGCTAAAGCCGTTGCTAAGTTTTCTCCAAAACAATCAAAATAGTTAGCCAGAATGATTTTGATTTTCGGGAAACGAATGTTGATTTCATTATATACTTCCGTAAAAGTGTTTCTTTCTTTATCAGTTAAATTTAAAGCTAAGAAAGGCTCGTCAAGCTGAATATATTCAACATTTTCTGCTTGTAACTTTTCGAAAATTTCGAAGTAAACGGGAAGTAATTTATCAATAAGATCAATTCGGTGAAAACCTTCTTCTTTTTCTTTTCCTAAAAGTAAATAAGAAATTGGTCCAATTAAAACCGGTTTTGTAGCGATTTTTAAAGCATTTGCTTCTTTGAATTCATCGATTATTTTTTCTGAAAACAATTCAAATTTTTGATTCTTGGTAAATTCAGGAACAATATAATGATAGTTAGTATCAAACCACTTTGTCATTTCCATTGCCACAACATCCTGACCGCCTTTTTGTGCACCTCTTGCCATTGCAAAGTACAAATCAATAGTCGAATTTGTTTTTGCCAATTCATGGTAACGTTCCGGAATTGCTCCTAAAGTCAAAGTCAAATCAAGAACTTGATCATAAAAAGAAAAGTCATTAGACGGAATCAAATCTACTCCGGCTTCAGATTGTAAATGCCAATTTCTACGACGGATATCTTTTCCGGTTTCGATAAGTTCATCAACAGAAATTTTCCCTGCCCAATACAATTCAGAGGCTTTTTTCAATTCTCTGTTGCTGCCAATTCTTGGGTAACCTAAATTATTTGTTTTCATTTTTTATTTAAGTATTTTTTACTGAACAAATTTATTATATTAGATTTTAAAACTTATATTTACTTATTATTCAAGTAAATAATCTTTTAAAAATGATTTTTAAAAGATTATATTTCTGATAAAATATTTTAAAAGGCATTTTGGCCGTAAAAAATACTATGGAAAATCTAGACAATACCGATTTGCAGATCCTAAAACACCTTCAGGAGAACTCAAATATTAATACAAAAGATCTCGCAAGCAAATTATTCCTGACTGTTACGCCAGTTTATGAACGCATAAAACGATTGGAACGTGATGGATATATTACAAAATATGTTGCGTTGCTGGATAGAAAAAAGATGAATCGCGGTATGACCGTTTTCTGTAATGTTCGCTTAAAAGAACATGCAAAAAATGTGGGAAGTAATTTTGTAAAAGATATTGTGGCGCTTCCTGAAATAATAGAATGTTATAATATTGCCGGTGATTATGATTTTATGCTAAAAATACTTGTTCAGGATATGGCTAGTTATCAGGATTTTGTAATGAATAAATTGTCGACTATCGAAAACATTGGAAATACGAACAGTATTTTTGTAATGGGAGAAATTAAACACAGTACAGCATTAGAGTTTTAAAAGGCTAATAATTTACTGTTACGAATTGGATTTTGGTTTCGAAAAATCCTAAAATAAAACGTATTTTTGACGTTTTAGATCCTCAATCTAAAATCAATAATCTACAATCTAAAATAGAACAATGAACTGGGAACAACTTTTATCACTAAAACGCCAAGGCGATACAAGCAAAAGATTACGTGTAGAACAAGATGATACAAGATTAGGGTTTGAGGTTGATTATGACCGAATTATTTTCTCGGCAGCATTTCGATCTTTGCAGGATAAAACTCAGGTAATTCCGCTTTCGAAAACAGATTTCGTGCATACAAGATTGACACATAGTTTAGAAGTTTCGGTTGTTGGACGTTCTTTAGGGCGTTTGGTTGGAAAAAAAATCATTGAGAAATATCCGCATTTAAAAGAAGTTCACGGTTATCATTTGAACGATTTTGGTGCTATTGTGGCGGCTGCTTCTTTGGCGCACGATATTGGGAATCCACCTTTTGGGCATTCTGGTGAAAAAGCGATTGGAGAATATTTTTCGATAGGAAAAGGGTTAAAATATAAAAATCAATTAAAGGCTAAACAATGGCAGGATTTAATTGATTTTGAAGGAAATGCAAATGGTTTTTCAGTGCTTTCTGCAAGTCGCCCGGGAATCGAAGGCGGACTTAGAATTTCGTACGCAACATTGGGTGCTTTTATGAAATATCCAAAAGAAAGCCTTCCTAAAAAACCAACAAATAATATTGCCGATAAAAAATATGGTTTCTTCCAGACTGATAAAGCTTTTTTTGAGGAAGTTGCCAAAGACATGGGAATGATCGCCAATAAAGATGGTGACGATGTTGGTTTTGAAAGACATCCGTTGGCTTATTTGGTAGAAGCGGCAGATGATATTTGTTACACTATTATTGATTTTGAAGACGGAATAAATCTAGGCTTGGTTTCGGAGGATTTTGCTTTAGAATATTTGATTAAACTTGTAAAAGACAATATTGGAGTTTCTAAATATAAATTATTAGAAACTAAAGAAGATAGAATTAGTTATTTGCGTGCTTTGGCAATTGGTGCTTTAATTAATGATGCTGTTGATGTTTTTGTTGAAAATGAAGAAGCTATTTTAGCCGGAAAATTTCCTTATGCCTTAACCGATAAAAGCAAATACAAAGCGCAGATGGATGATATTATCAAATTGAGCGTTGATAAAATTTACCAAAGCCGAGAAGTTGTTGAGAAAGAAATTGTGGGTTATCAAATCATTCAGACTTTACTGGATAAATTTATAACTGCTTTTAATAATAAATATGAAGGAACAGCTTCTAACTATGACAAATTGATTTTGAAAATGTTACCGGAAAAGCATCATTTAGACAAAACCAATTTGTACGAGAGATTGCTTCACATTTGCCATTTCGTTTCGTTGTTAACAGATGGAAATGCCCTGGAATTATTTGAAACCATAAACGGAAGAAAAAGCAATTAGATTTGCAGTAAAAAAAATAAACACATAGAAACATATGTTTTTATGTGTTTAAAATAATATTAAAAAGAAATCTATTTTGTTTGGGTTTATCGTTACGGGAAAACCTGAAACTAAGATTTTTTTATTGAAAAGCATAAACTAAACCTACGCCTAAAACCTGTCTTAACTGGGTTCTTGGTCCATCGTTTACTTGTGAAGTTGTTCCGGTAGTTGGATCAACAACATCTTTTTTAGTCTTAATATCGTCGTCATAAACCAGATGAACGCCAATGTTTGCTTTTACATAAGCATTAACAACAAGGTCAAGACGGGTGTCATAATCGACATCGACATTCCCAAATTTATTTAGATAATCAGTGTATAAACTTAACCTGTTTTCGTAGAAGATGTTTTTATAAATCTCGCTTTTCATGTATCCTGTTAACAAAATACCAAACTCTGCTTTTATTTTTTGTCCTTCTTTAATTAAAATTTGAGCGTTAGGATCGTTAGGATCAGGAGCATAAATAGCTTTTCGAACCCCAAAAGATCCCTGATTAGCCAAATCCTGATCTAAAACTAAGGTTGTTTTTAACGTTATTGGAGAGAAATAAAAAGTTCTATTTTTCTTTTTGTTCGAATTCTCAGCTCCAGCTCCTAAAAATACATAGGCCGGTGCAAAAGGTTTAGAGATTGCAATATCTCTATTTGGATAATTATATCCGTTTGTAAATTGTGTATTGAAATTATATTTAGCAGAATAATACCAATTTGAGATTGTATCTTTTCTAAAACCGTAAGTAGAGTTCAGCATTATCGCATCATCCGTTTTGCGAAGTTCTATACCATCTTGTTTATTTAAACCATATTTTACGATAAGTTCGTTTACCCATTTATGATTTCCTTTTTGATACGTTCTATTAAATTCCCCTTTAAATAAACCAGAAATAGAACTTGTTCCCCCGGCACTCCAATTCACAAAAGCAATTTCGGAAATGTCAAAACCTAATTGGTTTTTTTTAGTCCAGTTTGAAGGAAGTTGAGGTAATTGGTTTGGGTCTAATGTGGTTTGTATAATCTGAGCAAAGTTATTTGAAGTACACAATAGCAATAGAAGCAAAAGGGTAGAACGCAATAATTTCATTAGGTGGATTTTATTTTAATTTTGGTAGTGCAAAATAATTATTTTGTGGCGTTTGAAAAAAGATTTACCAAACTTTTAACGTCAATTTTACACAATTGTTGTAATTGATTTACTGTTCCATGCTCAATAAACACATCAGGAATACCCAAAATTTCAATATTATTTTTGTAATTATTTGCTGCTGCAAACTCCAAAATTGCACTTCCAAAACCACCATTTATTACACCATCTTCGATAGTAATTATCCTTTCGAAAGACAATAGAATAGTGTGTAATGATTTGTTATCTAATGGTTTAATGAATGGAAAGTCATAATGAGCAATAGTTTTAGAATTGCTCAGTTCATTGATAGCCAATGTTACATTATTTCCGATAGTTCCGGTTGATAAAACAGCCGTTTTTGTTCCCGGTTTTAAGACGCTAGCCTGTCCTATAATAATTTTTTCATATTGTCCGAAATTTTCTACTTCCCAGTTTGATAAAACGCCTCGACCACGTGGATATCGAATTGCGATAGGATGATTTAGACCTAATTGAGCCGTATATAAAATGTTTTGCAACGCAATTTCGTTGATTGGCGCATAAATTATCATATTTGGAATAGTTCTCAAATAAGCAATGTCAAAAACACCATGATGCGTTGCACCGTCTTCGCCAACTAAACCGGCTCTGTCTAAACAAAAAATTACAGGTAAGTTTTGCAAAGCCACGTCATGAATAACCTGATCGTAAGCGCGCTGTAAAAAAGTCGAATATATATTGCAGTAAACAATCATGCCTTGCGTTGCCATTCCGGCGGCAAGCGTTACGGCGTGTTGTTCTGCAATTCCGACATCAAAAGCACGTTCCGGAATTTCATCCATCATAAATTTCAGAGAACTTCCGGATGGCATTGCAGGCGTAATACCGACAATTTTTTTGTTCTTTCTGGCTAAATCCAAAATGGTTAAACCAAAAACATCTTGGAATTTTGGAGGCAAATTTTCTTCAGATTTTAGAATAATTTCACCCGTTGAAGCATCAAATTTTCCAGGGGCATGATATTTTACCTGATTTTCTTCAGCTTGTTGCAGGCCTTTTCCTTTTGTGGTTACGATATGGAGGAATTTAGGGCCTTTAATATTTTTTAATCGGTTTAATTCTTTTATTAAAGTAGGAAGATCATGACCGTCAATTGGTCCCGAATAATCAAAATTCAAAGACTTAATCATGTTATTCTTCTTCGGATTTTTTCCTTCTTTTACTGCAGTAAGATATTTTTTGAGTGCACCAACGCTAGGATCAATCCCGATAGCATTGTCATTCAGAATAACCAGTAAGTTGGCATCGGTTACTCCTGCGTGATTCAATCCTTCAAAAGCCATTCCGGATGCAATAGAAGCATCACCAATAACTGCAATATGTTGTTTGTCGAAATTGCCTTTTAAGTTAGAAGCAATCGCCATTCCCAAAGCAGCAGAAATAGAAGTAGAAGAATGTCCAACACCAAAAGTATCATAAACACTTTCGCTTCTTTTTGGGAAACCGGAAATGCCTTCAATTTGTCTGTTAGTATGAAAAATTTCTCTTCTTTCGGTCAAAATTTTATGCCCGTAAGCCTGATGTCCAACATCCCAAACCAATAAATCTTCGGGCGTGTTAAAAACATAATGCAAAGCAATTGTCAACTCAATTACACCTAAACTTGCGCCCAAATGACCTTCTTTTACAGAAACAACATCAATAATAAATTGACGTAATTCTTGTGCAATTTGAGGAAGTTGCGCTTCAGAAAGTGAGCGTAAATCGGCAGGATTGTATATGTTTGAAAGTAAATGTTCTGACATAAAGCAAAGGTACGAATTGAATTCTTATTTTTGCAATTATGATAAATCCCTTCACCGACGAATATTTCATGAAAAAAGCTTTGCAGGAAGCTGAAATGGCTTTTGATAAAGGCGAAATTCCTGTTGGGGCAATTATAGTAGTTGCAGATAAAGTAATTGCCAGAAGTCATAATCTAACAGAGTTGTTAAATGATGTTACGGCTCATGCCGAAATGCAGGCAATCACAGCCGCCGCAAACTTTCTAGGCGGAAAATATCTGAAAGATTGCACACTTTATGTTACGCTCGAACCTTGCCAAATGTGTGCAGGAGCTTTGTATTGGAGTCAGATTTCTAAAATTGTTTTTGGTGCTCGTGATGAACAACGTGGTTTTATGACAATGGGAACAAAATTACATCCTAAAACAACCGTTGTTTCTGGAATTATGGCAAATGAAGCTGCAGATCTTATGAAACGTTTCTTTATTGAGAGACGTAAATAATCATTAAAATATTATGACGGATTTTTCGACAATAAAAAAGCTTTTTGGTATAATTGAGTCTAATGGTTTTACCGAGAATGAAATTCAGGTTGTAAAAGATATATTTGGAGATCTTCCTAAAGTATTTACAGATTATTATACGGAATTGGGTAAAGTCGAAAACCTGAATCATACCCAGGATTTATTAATTATACCGGAGCGCTTTCAATATTACAAGCATGACGATTATTTGATATTTTATTCTGAAAATCAGAGAGCTTGCGTTTGGGGAATCTATAAAGGTGATTTGTCAAAAGAGAATCCTCCTGTTTATATGAGTGAAGACGGTGAACAATGGAAACTGGAAACAGAAATGTTAACCGATTTTTTTACTGCAATGGCCTTTCTTCAAGCAGGTTTTGCATTAGAATATCCTGGAAATACATTTTATGAATTAGAATCACATGAATTAAATTTTATAGCTGAAAATTTCCAAAATAAAGGTTTTTCCTTTAAACAATGGCTTGGCGGAATAAGTTTTTATGGAAATCATGACGATGATATAATTATATTGCAGGATACTAATCAAATGTTTTATGCTGCAAATACAAAAGAGCATTTTGTTGAACTGGATAAGGTTTTGTCTAAACTTGGAATAGAGCTTTAAGGATTCTGATAGAAAAGCTGTTTTTGTTGTATTAGAATAAATAAGTCATGTAAAGACATATAAATACCATAAAGGAATTAAAGCATATTATATTATAAAATGCATTTTCGCTGAAAGCTTTTTTTGAGAGAAGTATTTTTAAACTTATAGCGATTGAAAGAAGTAGTGTCCAACAAAAGTAAAATTGAATTCCGTTAATGCTCAGACTACTAGAAAGATCTTTCGTGTAATCATTATTCTTTGATTTGACTTTTGTTACCGACTTAAATAATAAAGAATACTCAATTTCTATATCATTTTCTTCGATGTAGTTCTTTACTGTTGAAAAAGTAAAACCCTTTTTTGTATAATAATGATAAGATACTTTTTGTGGTTCCGTGCCATTTTTTCCTCCAACAGTTCTTACAGCGTAATGGATTATTACATCTGTTGTTTTTGAGTTTGGCAAGATATAAAAATCTAAAAATCCTACTAATATAAAGAGTGTTATTGCCGCTAAAGCATATATGACTGTTGTTTTGTTCTTGATAATAAAGTCATTTTCAGTAGAATATTTATACGGGCTATTTGGCATTTCCAGGACTATTAAAACGAGCGAAATATAATATATTAATTAATTGATTTTTCTAAAACTTCAACAAAAGTTAAATAATCATTACTGACGAATTTTCCTCTTAAAACATTTCAGAAAATACTTTACATTTACTATAATATAATTGGCAATTTGCTAGTTATGGTTTTAACAGTAAAATGTTAAAACGTTCTGTTATTTCCAAAAAAATGTAACCCATTAACTCTAAATAAAAGTGAAAGCAAAAGGATTAGTTCTCGTGTTTTGTGTGTTTTTTATTTTTCAATCTTGCGGTCGCAAATCAGCAGCCGATTTCAATTCCGATTTTTCATTATTTAAAGAGTATATAGTCAGTTTCACGGGAGGAATAGTCTCGTCGGAATCTGATATTCGGGTGGTTTTAGCTTTCGATAAAAAAGATTGGAAAGTGAATCAGGTTTTAGATAGTGATTTGCTTGATATTTCGCCAAGCGTAGATGGAAAAGTAGTAGCGCTTTCCACTAATACACTTGCTTTTATTCCGGAAAAAAAGCTAAAACCCGGAACAGAATATCAAGTCACTTTAAACTTAGATAAGCTTACCGCAATTCCGAAAGAGAAAGAAAAAGAGCTTTCGAAATTCAACTTTACAGTAAAAACAATCAAGCAGGATTTTACAATAAATACTGCCGATATTCAGTCGTATAATAAAGAATATCAATATTTGAACTGTGTTTTAAAAACAGCAGATAATATTGATATCGAAACGGCTATTAAATTAGTTTCGGCCAATCAAAAAGGGAATAAACTTAAAATCAAGTTTGAAAAAAAATCTGGTTCAGGCAAAGAATTTAATTTTATAATTGATAGTATTCAGCGTTATGATGAAGGAACAAATCTAGAGATTCTGTATGACGGAAGTGATTTTGATATTGATCAGAAAGGAGAATTAGATTATGCAGTTGCAGGTTTAAACGAATTTAAAATTGTAAAAGTCGACGTTCCAGAAGGAACCAATCAGTCGGTTTTGATTAATTTTTCTGAACCATTAGAAAAAGGACAGGATTTCAAAGGCTTGGTTTCGATTCAGAATGCTAATAATTTAAAATTTTCCACTCAGGGAAATTTACTTAAAGTCTATTTTAGTAATGAAGCTCCGGCTAAAAAAGAAGAACCCGTTCCTGTTGCAGTCGAAGAATCAACAGTTTCGCTTACCGATTCAGTTACAACTGTTGTTGATAGTGCTGCTACGGTAGTTGATGATGCTGTAGAAGTGGTTAAGAATGATGAAGCCGAACCACAACAAATTCTGGCAGGAGATTTATTGATTGAAGTTTTTCAGGGAATCGAAAGCCAATATGGTAAAAAAATGGATTCTAATTACAATCAGAAAATCACTTTTGACCAAATAAAACCTGGCGTTCGTTTCATTAAAAACGGAACGATTTTGCCAAGTTCAAATAACTTGAAATTAAATTTTGAAGCCGTAAATTTAAGTGCTGTTGATGTAAAAGTGTATAAAATTTACAAGAATAACATTCTTCAATTTCTTCAATATAATGAATTAAACGGAAGTCAGAATCTCAAGAAAGTAGCGCAACCTGTCGCTAAAACCACGCTCAAATTAAACGAAAGTGCTTTGGTAAATCCAGCTAAATGGAACACGTTTGCTTTAGATTTATCTAAAATAATTACGCCGGAACCGGGTGCAATCTATAGAGTAGAATTTGTATATAAAAAGAAATATTCTTTATACAAATGCGAAACGTCTGAAGATGAAGAAACTTCTGAAGAGGAAGAAGAAATAGATGAAAATGACGTAAACTACAGCGGAAACTCTTACGACGATTATTACTATGATGATTATGAGTGGAGAGAAAGTCAGGATCCTTGTACCAATTCGTATTATTATAATGCGAGAATAGCGACTAATATTTTAGCTACAGATTTAGGTGTTATTGCCAAACGAGGCGAGAATAAATCGTATTTATTTGCCGTAAATAATATCGTGACGACAGAACCTGTTTCAAACGCACGAGTTGATTTATATACGTATCAACAGCAAAAAATAACGACTGGAGCAACTAGTAGCGAGGGAATAGCTTCTTTTCAACTGGATAAATTCGCCTATTTTGCGATCGTTACTGTGGGAGATCAATCTACTTATGTAAAACTCGATGATGGACTTTCTTTATCGGTAAGTAATTTTGATGTTGCCGGAGAGACTTTACAAAAAGGATTAAAAGGCTTTATTTATGGCGAACGTGGCGTTTGGCGTCCGGGAGATAATTTGTATTTGTCGTTTATCCTGAATGATGCTTCGAATAAATTACCAAAATCACATCCAATTAAATTCAGATTGAATGATCCAAATGGTAAAACAACTTATCAGACGATTCAGAAGACGAACGACTTAAATCATTATTCTTTCATTGTTCCAACAAGTGCAGATGCGCCAACAGGAAATTGGGAAGCGATGATAAGCGTTGGTGGTGCTAAGTTCTATAAAAGCATAAAAATCGAGACGATCAAGCCGAATCGATTAAAAATAAAAAATAACTTCTCAAGAAAGACACTTTCATCTTCTTATCCAAATACAAGCAACCTTGAAGTTACATGGCTTCACGGTGCAATTGCGAAAAATCTGAATGTAGAAATGCAAGCTAAGTTTTCGCAGCAAACAACCACTTTTAAAGGATATGAAAAATTTACATTTGATGATTTAGTACGTCAATTTAGTACTGAAGAAATTAATGTATTCTTCGGGAAATTAAATGAAAACGGAAAAGCTTCGGTAAATATTGAGCCAAAATTACAAGGACAAGCACCGGGAATGCTTCGTGCTTCTTTTATCACAAAAGTGTATGAAGAAGGAGGAGATTTTAGTACAGATGTTATTTCAACAACGTATTCACCTTATAAAACTTATGTAGGTATAAAATCTCCGGAACCAAATAAATACGGCATGTTAGAAACCAGAACTAACAATCGTTTTGATATTGTTACGGTTGATGAAAACGGAAAACCAAAATCAGTTCGAAATCTGGAAGTGAAAGTTTATAAAGTAGAATGGCGTTGGTGGTGGGATGCTTCGACTGATAATTTATCGAATTATAATTCTTCGAATGCGACGACGGCATACAAAACCTATATTATCAATACAGATGCGAGCGGAAAAGGACACATTCAGTTTTCGTTAGCCGATGAGGAATGGGGACGTTATTTAATTCGTGTTTCAGATAACCCGAACGGTCATGCAACTGCTCTTACCGTAAATATAGATTGGCCAATCTGGTCTGGAAAAACACGTAATACAGATGCTTCTACGGCAAATATGTTAGTATTTTCTACAGATAAAAAGAATTATGCAGTAGGAGAAAAAGCAAAAATATCTTTCCCTTCAAGCGAAGGCGGACGCGCTTTGATTTCAATCGAAAACGGATCAAAAGTAGTGCAAACTATTTGGGCGAAAACGCAAAAAGGAGAGACTAAAGTTGAAATTCCTATTACGTCAGCGATGGCGCCAAATGTCTATTTTAATATTACCCTTTTACAGCCACACGCATCAACTAAAAACGATTCGCCAATTAGAATGTACGGTATCGTTCCGATTGAAGTTGTCGATAAAAATACGATTCTTGCCCCGACACTTTCAATGCCGGATGTTCTAAAACCAGAACAAACTTTTACCGTAAAAGTAGGGGAGAAAACAGGTAAAGAAATGACCTATACGATTGCTGTTGTTGATGAAGGTTTATTGGATTTAACCCGTTTTAAAACACCAAATGCATGGGATAGTTTTTATGTTCGCGAAGCTCTCGGCGTCAAAACCTGGGATATTTATGACGACGTAATTGGTGCATATGGAGGAAAAATAAATCAGATTTTCAGTATTGGAGGGGATCAGGATTTAGGTGGCGGAAAAGCTAAGAAAGCCAATCGTTTCAAGCCAGTTGTATTGTATTATGGTCCGTTTAAATTAGAAAAAGGACAAACGAAATCACATCAATTAAAATTGCCAAAATACATTGGTTCTGTTCGAACAATGGTTGTTGCCGGTGATGCAAATACAAGCGCTTATGGAAGTGTCGAAAAAGCAACTCCTGTAAAAAGCCCATTGATGGTTTTGGCTTCGTTGCCAAGAAAAATTTCTCCATCAGAAAAAGTGACTCTTCCGGTTACGGTTTTTGCAACGGAGAAGAATATTAAAAATGTTTCAATTCAGATCAAAACAAGCAATGGGTTACAAGTAATGGGAAGCGCGACACAATCACTGAGTTTTACAGAACCGGATGAGAAAATGGCTTATTTTAATCTGGTAGTAGGTTCTGCAACCGGAATTGCAAAGGTTCAGGTTATTGCTACTTCTGGAAAAGAGAAGTCGGTTTATGATGTCGAAATTGACATGACGAATCCTAATCCGGTTACGAATACATTTACTGATATTATTTTACCTCCAAATAGTACCAAAACGATTTCATGGAAAACTTTTGGGGTTTCAGGAAGTAATAAAGCAAGATTAGAAGTGTCGTCAATGCCAACGATGAATTTGAACGGAAGATTGCAATTCCTGATTCAATATCCGCATGGTTGTGTAGAGCAAACAACATCTTCAGTATTTCCTCAATTGTTTTTGAATGATGTTGTCGATTTAGATGCAACAAGAAAAGCACTAATTCAAAAAAATATCACGGCAGGAATTACAAGATTAGGAAGTTTTCAATTATCAAACGGAGGATTGTCTTATTGGCAAGGAAACACAATTGCAGATGACTGGGGAAGTTCATATGCAGGACATTTCCTGATTGAAGCAGAGAAAAAAGGATATGTTTTACCAATTAATTTCAAATCAAAATGGATTTCGTATCAGCAAAAAGAGGCGAAACAATGGCGTTTTGAACCTAAATATGGTAATGATTTAGCGCAATCTTACAGATTATATACTTTAGCTCTAGCCGGAAATGCAGATTTGTCTTCGATGAATAGATTACGTGAAACTAAAGGTATTTCTAACGAAAGTAAACTTCGTTTGGCGGCAGCTTATGTTTTGGCAGGACAAAAATCTGCTGGACAAAATCTTTTACTAAATACCAGTATTGATAACGAATCAGATGGTTACAATTATTACTATTATGGTTCAAGTGAAAGAAACAGAGCAATGGCTTTAGAAACGATGTTGCTTTTGGGACAAAAACAAAAAGCATTTACTTTAGCCACAAAACTTGCAAAAGAAATGTCGAACAATCAATGGATGAGTACGCAAACAACGGCGTATTGTTTATATTCAATGTCGAAATTTGCTATTGCCAATGGTCCTAAAGGAATTAATCTTCAGTTTAGTAAAAACGGAAAAGGAGAAACGATAAGCACACAAAAAACAGTTGCTGACAGAAGTTTGATTGTTCAGGCAGGTGCAAATAATATTGTGTTGAAAAACCTTAAAAACAACACTGTTTATGTACGTGTTTTAAACACTGGAATTTTACCAATTGGACAGGAAAAAGAAGTTCAAAGCGATGTTTCGGCTGCTATTGTTTTCAAAAACAGAAAAGGAAGCACAATCAATGTATCGAAAATTAGTCAGGGAACTGAATTTATTGCAGAAGTTACAATTAAAAACCAAAGAAATGAAAGCATTCAAAATGTAGCATTATCACAAATTCTGCCTTCAGGTTTTGAAATTGTAAATACGCGTTTCACGGATTATGGAGACGCTACAAACAATACTGCGGATTATATTGATATTCGCGATGATAGAACTAATTTCTATTTTGGAATGAAAGCCAGAGAAACAAAAACATTTAGAATTTTACTCAACGCATCATATCTGGGGAATTATTATTTACCAGGATTGCAATGTGAAGCGATGTATGATAATACATTCCTTGCCAGAACAAAAGGTTTTTGGGTTGAGGTTGTGAAGTAAAGTTTTTAGCCACAGATTACACAGATTAGCACAGATTTTAAAATCTTTTTTAATCCTTTAATCTGTGGCAAAATTTTTTGCGAACTTAGCGAATAACTTAGCGCCTTTGCGGTAAAATAATCAGCATTGAAAAATAAACTAATAGCGTTTTTCCAACGCATCATAAATTGGATTAAAAAGAATAAAATAAAATCAGCAATTGCATTTCTGCTCTTGCTGATTTATTATTTCTCATTGCCACGAACTTTATTTCAGGAACCTTATTCTACGGTTATTGAAAGTAAAGAAGGAGAATTACTTGGTGCCAAAATTGCTCGGGATGGTCAATGGCGTTTTCCTGCGCAAGACAGTGTTCCGGATAAATTTAAAAAATGCATCGTTTATTTTGAAGATGAATATTTCTATAAACATCCGGGTTTTAATCCGGTTGCGATGGTAAATGCGATTAAGCAAAACCAAAAAGCGGGTAAAGTTGTCCGAGGCGGAAGTACATTAACACAACAAGTTATCCGGTTATCCCGAAAAGGAAAAGGAAGAACTTATTTTGAAAAAATCATAGAAATTATTCTGGCAACGCGATTAGAGTTGGGATATTCTAAAGATGAAATACTGGAATTGTATGCCGCTCACGCTCCGTTTGGAGGAAATGTGGTTGGGTTAGAAATGGCTTCCTGGCGTTATTTTGGTGTACAATCAAATCAATTGTCCTGGGCAGAAAATGCAACTTTAGCAGTTTTGCCAAATGCACCGAGTTTGATTTATCCCGGAAAAAATCAAATCAAATTATTGAATAAACGTAACAGGCTTTTGCTAAAAATGCATCAGGAAGGCTTAATAGACAAGCAGACTTACGAGCTTTCAATTGAAGAACCATTGCCTCAAAAACCGTATGATTTACCTCAAATTGCACCTCATTTATTGCAGCGCGTGGCAAAAAGTGAAGAAGGAACGCGTGTAAAAACCACAATTGATTATGCTTTGCAAAATAGAGTGAATCAAATTGCGAGATATTATTATAATCAATACAAACAGAATGAAGTTAACAATTTAGCGATTCTGGTGATTGATGTTTCAAATAGAAATGTGATGAGTTATGTGGGGAATTCTCCAACAGATAAAGATCATCAAAAAGATGTTGATATTATTGACGCACCAAGAAGTACAGGAAGTATCTTGAAGCCGCTTTTGTATGCAGGAATGCTGGATGATGGAGAATTATTGCCGAATACTTTAGTAGCAGATATTCCAACGCAAATTGCTGGATATACACCGCAAAATTTTAATCTGACATTTGATGGTGCGGTTCCGGCTCATCGTGCTTTGTCGCGATCTTTGAATATTCCGGCTGTTTTGATGTTACAGGATTTTGGCGTGAATAAATTTTATGAAGAATTGCAAAAGTTCAAATTGCGAGATATTAATAAAACGCCGGATCATTACGGATTATCGCTTATTTTGGGTGGTGCCGAAAGTAATTTATGGGATTTATGCAGAACGTATGCAAATCTTTCTTCTACGGTAAATTATTATACTAAAAACAATGCAAAATATAGGACAAAAGAATTTACGGAATTAAATTATAAAAATAATTTTGAACCTGATTTTGGTTCTGAAACAGACCAGAAAAATATTGTTGGCGCAGGATCGATTTGGCTAACATATAATGCAATGGAAGAAGTAAACCGACCGGAAGGAGACGAAGCCTGGAAGTTTTATGACAGTTCGCTGAAAATTGCATGGAAAACAGGAACCAGTTTTGGTAATCGTGATGCTTGGGCAATAGGAACAAATTCTAAATATGTTGTTGGAGTTTGGGTAGGAAATGCAACAGGCGAGGGAAGGCCAACACTAACGGGAGTAACAAGTGCAGCGCCTGTTTTGTTTGATGTTTTTAATTTATTGCCGAGACAAAGATGGTTTCAAACGCCTTATAAAGATCTGGATGAAGTTGAGGTTTGTCGTTTAAGCGGTTATTTGGCTAAAGAAGAATGTTCAAAAATCAAACAATGGGTTCCGAAAAAAGGGAAATCTACTATGGTTTGTCCGTATCATAAAAAAGTGCATTTAGATAAATCAGAAAAATTTCAGGTCAATAGCAGTTGCGAAAATATTGATAATATAGTCACCAAAAATTGGTTTGTTTTACCGCCTGTTATGGCTTGGTATTACAAAAGTCAGCATATTGAATATTTGCCTTTGCCTCCTTTTAAGGAAGATTGTCAAGGTACCCAATCAGTGAATATGGATTTTATTTACCCGAAAACGAATAGTAAAATCTACTTAACAAAGAATTTTAATAGCGAAGTTCAGCCTGTAATTCTCAAAGTAGCATATTCCGAAAGGGACAAAGAATTGTTTTGGTATGTTGATGATGTTTATAAAGCAACAACTAAAACGTTTCATGAATTGCCAATTACACCAACTTCAGGAATACATTATATAACGGTTGTAGATGCTTTTGGGAATGAAATTAGAAGGAAAATTGAAATTATCAGAGAGTAATAATCGAGCCTTCGACTTCGCTCAGGATGACATTAGTACTCGAAAGGACGTTTAAATATATAATCTTCTTATGAAAATAAGTGCCTAGCCCAGATAGAAGTGGAAATCCTTTTGTTTTTTTCTTTAGAAAAACAAAAGGTTGAAACGGATAGCTGGAAATTGCTCCAAATAAAAAATATTTTGCCACGACCCGAGCAATAGCGAATAGGCGAAGCAATTACACAAATTAGCACAAATTAATTCGTGTTCATTCGTGCAATTCGTAGCTAAAAAAAAAGCATAAAAAAACCGCCAATCTTTCGAGAGGCGGTTTTTAATTTATTCTGAAATAACATTTCCTTTTTTATCATAGAAATGGTATTCTAAGTACGTGTAAGCGTCACGAGGTATGATTTTCACCCATTTCTTATGTTCAAAAAACCATTTTGAACGTAATGATGGAAAACCTTTACTGAGGTATGCAGCCACAAACGGATGTGTGTTAAGCACAACTTTATTGTGGGTTTTTAAAAGTCTTTCTAAGTCAGAGGTGATTTTATCAATGATTAAAATTGGCGCTTCAATTTCGCCATGTTCATTGTTTGGATCTTCTTCTCTGGTTTTAATATTAACTTCTGGTCTTACGCGTTGTCTGGTAATTTGAACTAAACCAAATTTACTAGGTGGTAAGATTTTATGCTTTGCTTTATCGTCGCTCATTTCTTCTCGCAAGAAGTCGAACAAAACCTTCCTGTTTTCAGGATTAGACATATCGATAAAATCAACTACGATTATTCCGCCCATATCACGCAAACGAAGTTGTCTGGCAATTTCAGCGGCAGCGATCATATTCACTTCCATGGCGGTGTCTTCCTGATTAGTCGCCTTATTCGAACGGTTTCCGCTGTTTACGTCTATAACGTGAAGAGCTTCAGTGTGTTCTATAATAAGATATGCGCCTTTACTCATGGAGACTGTTCGTCCAAATGAAGTTTTGATTTGTCTCTCTATATTGTATTTCTCAAAAATTGGAGTGTCATTTGATTGATAAAACTTAACAATCGATTGTTTTGAAGGTGCAATTTCTTGCAGATATTCCTTCGTTTGATGGTACAACTCTTCATCATCTATTTGTATACCGCTAAAGGTATCGTTGAATACATCTCTTAATATCGAAGACGCTCTGTTGAGTTCTCCTAATACTTTTGAGGGATGATGAGCAGTTGGTAATTTTTTACACATTGCAGTCCATCTGCTAAGCAGGTTCTGCAAATCTTTTTCTAATTCGGCTACGTTTTTGCCTTCGGCTACTGTGCGAACAATAACACCAAATCCTTTAGGTTTGATCGATAGAACAAGTTTTTTTAAACGATCCTTTTCCTTTTTGTCTTCTATTTTTTGAGAAATAGAAACACGGTCAGAAAACGGAACGAGAACAATAAATCTTCCTGCCAATGAAAGCTCAGCGCTTATTCTTGGACCTTTGGTAGATATAGGTTCTTTAACTACTTGAACTAAGACAGATTGATTGGCACTTAAAATATCAGTAATGATGCCATCTTTGTCAATCTCTTTTTCAAACTGAAAGGTTTTTAGGGAGAAATCTTTTAATTTACCTGCGCTTACAAGTTTTATGAATTTCAGTTGGGAAGCTAAATTTGGACCCAAATCGTGATAATGTAAAAAGGCATCTTTTTCGAAGCCAACATTTACAAAAGCAGCGTTAAGTCCAGCAACTGGTTTTCTGATTTTGGCAATAAAAATATCACCAACCTGAAAGTTGCTTTTTTCTTCTTCTTTGTGTAATTCAATTAGTTTTCCATCTTTTAATAAGGCAAAATCTACTGCTTCAGAACTAGATCTAATGATTAATTCTTTATTCACACTGTAAATTTTTATCCGTGAATTGGTTGTCGGTTGTTTGTTTATAGTTATTGGAAAAAAACCAAAAACCAAAAACCAAAAACCATCAACTTCTACAAGGATGGATTAAACAATATTTTTAACAGGTATTGAACCCGGGGAAAAGAAGATTAACAGAAAATAGAGCAAAGAAGATAGATTTTTACGTCTATATTCTATTTTCTTTTTTCTTTCATCTTTTTTCAATTTCAATGAACGTTTAAAAAGAAAAAAGTAGTTTAAAACTACTTTTTCTTTTTGTGACGGTTAGCTCTCGCTCTTTTTTTACGTTTGTGAGTAGCTACCTTATGTCTCTTTCTTTTTTTACCACTTGGCATATCGTGTCGATTTTATGATTAATTAATAGTATTATTTTGCTTCGTTATTCGTTTTTACTCCTTCTACAAAAACTTTTGCAGGTTTAAAAGCAGGAATGTTGTGTGCTGGAATTTTGATAGTGGTGTTTTTAGAAATGTTTCTACCTGTTTTTTCAGCTCTGGTTTTTACAATAAAACTACCAAATCCTCTTAGGTAAACATTGTCTCCAGTTTCTAATGAAGTTTTAACTTCTTCCATAAAAGTTTCTACTGTTGCTTGAACATCTCCTTTTTCAAGACCTAGTTTCTCTGAAATTTTCGCTACGATATCTGCTTTCGTCATTTTCTTTCCTATTTTATTTTATAAATGGTGTACTATTTTTTTGAGTTTGCAAATATAGGAATTAAAAAAATAATTAATCAAGCTAATTCGTTAAATTTTAATTACATAAACATTTACTTTTGTATTCTAAGTATTTTGCGATGAATTTTTCTAACATATTGATAAAATGGTATTTACAAAACAAACGTGATTTGCCGTGGCGAAAAACGACCAATCCTTACCATATTTGGCTCTCAGAAATTATGTTGCAACAGACTAGAGTTGCGCAAGGAATGCCATATTTTTTTGCTTTTACGGAGGAATTTCCTACCGTTTTTAATTTAGCAAATGCCTCAGAAGAGCAGGTTTTGAAACTTTGGCAGGGATTAGGGTATTATTCTCGCGCCAGAAATTTGCATAAAACGTCTCAATTTGTCGCAAATGATCTTAATGGAGTTTTTCCCGATTCCTATAAAGAATTATTAAAATTAAAAGGTGTTGGCGAATATACCGCTGCCGCAATTGCTTCTTTTTCTTATAATGAAGCCGTTCCTGTTGTTGATGGAAACGTATTTCGGGTACTTTCTCGTTATTTTGATATAGAATCTGATATTGCTGCGCCTGCAACAAAAAAAGAATTTACAGAACTGGCTTATGAATTAATGCCAAAAGACGATCCTGCGATATTTAATCAGGCAATAATGGAGTTTGGCGCTTTGCAATGTGTGCCTAAAAGTCCCGATTGTTCTGTTTGCGTCTTTAATGATAGTTGTGCAGCTTTACAAAAAAAGAAAGTTTCGGTTTTGCCTGTGAAATCAAAAAAGGTAAAAGTGACTAATCGATTCTTTAATTATCTGATTCTGGAAGATGTTTTGGGAAATACTTTAATTCAGAAAAGAACAGCAAAAGGAATCTGGCATAATTTGTATGAGTTTCCTCTTTTGGAGACGACTGAAATTGTTGGTTTTGATTTTGTTTCAAACGCTGTTCAAAGTGAGATTTTTTCTTCCTATACTATATTAGGTATAGAAGAGTGTAATGAAACGACTGTAATTCACAAACTTTCGCATCAACATCTTCATATTCAGTTCTGGAAAGTCAAAATTAAGGAAATAATTGTTAATGGTTTGAATACCACTGACTTGAAAAATTTTCCTTTTCCAATTGTGATTTATAATTTTATCGAAAAGCAGGAAATAAATTGCTAAAAAAATGTATCTTTGAGAGAAATACTACTACAAAACTATGAACGGAACATTAAATAAGGTAATGCTAATAGGCCATTTAGGAGACGATGTAAAAATGCATTATTTTGATGGCGGAAATTGCATTGGGCGTTTTCAGTTGGCTACAAATGAAGTTTATATTAATAAAACGACTAACGAAAAAATAACTTCAACAGAATGGCATAATTTAGTTGTGCGTAATAAAGCTGCCGAAATTTGTGAAAAATATTTGTCTAAAGGAGATAAAATCTATGTTGAAGGACGTATAAAATCTCGTCAATGGCAAGCAGAAGATGGTACGACCAAATATACCACCGAAATTCAGGTTACCGAATTTACTTTCTTGACTACCAAAAAAGAAACTGGAAATCATAGACCAAATCACGATTCAGAATCGACAAAAAGTACTAACTTTGACGCTTCTAGCGAAGGCTTGCCTGTTAATGACTTGCCTTTTTGATTGTTTAACTAATCTTTTTTAATTTGGACCCGGAGCCCAGTTTATTCTTTAATACCACTTTAGACATCAATTTAGTAATTGGTTTTGTCGGAATATTTATTTTGCTGTTTTTGTCGGCAATTGTTTCAGGTGCCGAAGTAGCACTTTTTTCACTATCTCAAAAAGACATTGATGATGCCTTGAATGAGAATCTTCCGAAAGGAAAAATTATCTCAAATCTTTTAGATAAACCCAAAAAATTACTTGCAACATTATTGGTTGCCAATAATTTTCTGAATATTGGCGTTGTTATTTTGTTCTCCTTTATTGGGCAAAATATATTTGACCAAATTGATTCGCCAGTTTTAAAATTTATTTTAGAAGTAATTCTCGTTACTTTCCTGATTTTATTATTTGCAGAGGTTTTGCCTAAAGTTTACGCAAGCCGAAACAATATAAAATTTGCAAAACGTATTGCTTACCCAATCGCTGTTTTAGATAAGGTATTATCGCCAATAAGTTTGCCAATGCGAAGCATTACTCTTTATTTGCAGAATAAATTAGGGAAACAAAAGAATAGTTTTTCGATAAATCAGCTTTCGCAAGCGCTGGAACTAACAGATTCTGAAGGAACATCGAGCGAAGAACAAAAAATACTAGAAGGAATTGTTTCTTTTGGAAATACAGACACAAAGCAAGTTATGAGTCCAAGAATTGATATTTTTGCATTAGAAATATCAGAAACATTTAAATCGATTTATCCTAAGATAATCGAAAAAGGGTTTTCGAGAATTCCTGTTTATCGTGATAATATTGATCAGATAGAAGGCGTTTTATTCGTAAAAGATTTATTGCCTCATATTGATAAAGAAGAGTTTGACTGGACAGCTTTAATGAGAAAAGCATTTTTTGTTCCTGAGAACAAAAAATTAGACAATTTATTGAAGGATTTTCAAAGTCTTAAAAGCCATTTGGCAATTGTAGTCGATGAATATGGAGGAACCTCAGGTTTGGTTTCTTTAGAAGATGTAATCGAGGAAATTGTTGGAGATATAAGCGATGAGTTTGACGATGAAAATTTGAATTTTTCCCAAATTGACGAAAGAAATTTTCTTTTTGAAGGAAAAATCAACATGAAAGATTTCTACAGAATAATCGATGTCAACGAAGATATTTTTGAATCTCATAAAGGAGAAGCGGAAACTTTAGCAGGTTTTATTTTAGAAATTTTGGGTAATTTCCCTAAAAAAGATCAAAAAGTAGCTTTTGAAAACTGTGTTTTTACAATAGAAACAGTTGACAAAAAGCGTATAAAACAAATAAAAGTAACAATAGATTAAAATGCTTAAAAGATTATTTTCGGTAGCGACAGTTTTACTAACATTAACGGTTTTGAGTTGTAAAGATGATGTGGTGCCAAAGCCGGCAAGTTTCCTGCGCCTAGATTATCCCGAAGCGAAGTATGTTAATTTTGCAAACAATTGTCCGTTTAGTTTCGAAATGAACGAAAATGCGGTTATTAAAGGAGAGAAAGATTGTGGATTTGCAATTACGTATCCTAAAATGAAAGCGACTATTTATTTGACTTATAAGCCTGTAAATGGCGATATTCAGAAGTTATTAAAAGATGCTCAGAAATTAACGTACGAGCATGTTATTAAAGCCGATGATATATTAGAACAACCGTATTTAAACCCACAAAAAAAGGTTTACGGAATGTTTTATCAAGTAGATGGAAATGCGGCTACAAACTCGCAATTTTACGTAACAGACAGTACGAAACATTTTATAACAGGATCGGTTTATTTTTATGCAAAACCTAATTTTGATTCTGTTATGCCAGCGGCTAGTTATATCAAAAATGATATGCAAAGATTGATGGAAACACTGAAGTGGAAATAAATGAAATAACAATATTAAAAAAGGCGTTCAATTTGAGCGCCTTTTTTATTTTCAATAAACGAGATTAAATTCTATGTATTTAGAGCTTAGGAAGCTGAAAATGCTTCGGTTATAAATTCATGAAGTCCTGCTTCTTCAAGTATTTCGATCGAAAATTCTCCAAAACGTTTTGGAAGCCAAATAATTCTAACGCCACTTGGCGAGTTAAGATCTTCTTTTGATAAAGTATTTCCGTTTTCGTCTTCAGGTTGAACTCCAGAAGCTACCAATTCGTCAAAAGAAGCTTCTATGTCCGGAGTTGAATAACAATGGCGATAAATCGTTCCTTCGCCTTTTGTGTCTAGTAAATTTTTTAGATTTCCGGAAAAAGGTTGTACAAGCATAAAACGTTCCTGATCCATTTTTACAACGGCATAAGTGACATGCAGTTCGTCTCTTTGCCAAGTGAATGTTTTTGAAATCTCGGCTTTAAAGATTTTTGCATAATAGTCACAAGCCACTTGTAGGTCGTTAACTAAAATATCAATGTGGCTAAATTTAAGATCCATTATTTTATGATTGTATATTGGTGATTATAATGCGAGAAGTGAATTATAAGCTAAAATATAATTTTGAAAATGATTCACAAAAAAAACAGTAGCAATCCGGAGTTTACTACTGTTTAGAATTCTAATTTTCAATCCTTTAATTTTAATTATTGAAAAGCTATTGATTGGCTTCTTCCCAATTTATGAATCCAGAAGTCCATTCATAATGATTTAATTTGCATTCGTTTATTTGGAAACACTTTTCGTCAAATTTATTAAAGCCAGGTAAGTCTTTTAATTTTTGTATTACGGATTTTGCTTCTTCATATGTGCTAAAGACACCAATGAATTTTACTTCTTCTATTTCTTCTATTTCGTAAATATGTTCTAAAATATATACATTCTCCATAATTTTAATTAAGGTTGTTGTTTTAAACAACAATGTTTTATGGTTGTTTTTAGATGAAGCTGTAAATAAAAATTCTTTCTCTTAACAAGAACGTTTGTTAATATTTAATATTGACTTAATTACGATTTAATATTCGAAACCTTATATGTTTTTCCGTCTCCAGTTGCCTGAACAGTTTTGGTTAAGTTTTCTTGATTTAGAACCGTTTTGTCAAATACAACAGTAGCAGTTTTTTTGTCAAAATCAACAGTTGCTTTTTCTACTCCGTCAAGATTCGATAATTCTTTTTCGATAGTTTTTGCACATCCCATCGCGCAAGTCATTCCTTCGATTTCGAAACTTGCAGTTTGTACATTTTCGGCTGCAATCGCTTTATGTGCTTTTGGAGCTGCTTCGATAGGTTTTATATTGGCTAAATTTTTATCTTCTTCTTTTTTGCAGCTTACGAATACTAAACCCGCAATTGCTAATGATGCTACGATTTTTGTGAATTTCATTATATCTAATTTTAGTTATCAAAAAATGTTATTGCAAAATTAGCAAAATCGAGAGGTTAATTCATGAAAATAGTACAAATTTGCATCAAAATAGTATTTATGGATGCAAAACAATTAAAGTGGGCTTATTTATTGGTGCTTTCGCTAATTTGGGGAAGTTCTTTTATTTTAATCAAAAGAGGATTAGTAGGCTTAACTGCTGTTCAGGTTGGTTCGTTCCGAATTATTTTTGCAGCACTATTTTTGTTGATTATTGGTTTCAAAAGTTTGAAGAAAATTTCACGTCGTCAATGGAAATTTGTTGCGATAACGTCACTTTTTGGAACTTTTACGCCGGCATATCTTTTTGCAATTGCAGAAACCGAAGTTGACAGTTCGATCGTAGCCATTTTAAATTCACTTACACCTTTAAATACTTTAGTTCTGGGAATTATTGTTTTTGGAATCCAATTTCAAAAACGTCAGGTTCTTGGAGTTTTTGTTGGACTAATTGGGTGTTTATTATTGGTTTTAAGCGGCGCTTCATCACATCCCGGACAAAATTATTATTATGTTATTCTGGTTGTAATTGCAACGCTTTGTTATGCAATAAATGTCAATTTGATCAAGAAATATTTATCCGATTTAAATTCCCTAAGTATTACAACAGGAAATTTTGCCGTTTTGCTTTTACCAGCCTTAATTATCTTAAGTACAACCGATATTACACAAAGAATAAGTTTTGAAGCAACACAGCATTCTATTTTATTTGTAATGATTTTAGGGGTTTTAGGAACCGGAATCGCGAATGTTTTGTTCTTTAAATTAATCCAAATGTCATCGCCGGTTTTTGCAACATCAGTAACATATTTGATTCCGATAGTAGCATTTTTCTGGGGATTATTAGATAACGAAATGCTAACGCCAATTCAGTTTTTTGGAGCGTTTATTATTTTGATTGGAGTTTATTTATCGGCTAAAAAGTAAATTTTTGTAGTCAAATTTTTGTAGTCAAATGTTAGATGTGAATTGAGAGTGATAAAATAGAGCATAAAAAAGCTTTGTCAAAGTTTTAAACTTTGACAAAGCTTCTAAAAATCTTAGAACCTTAGCGACTTAGTGCCTCAGGACCTTTCCTATAAAAAATCTGCGTCAGAAACTCCTTCGTTGATCTTAATGTCAGACATTTTGATATCTAATTCAAAGCCTACATTTTGAACGATGTTAAAAGGAACTTTAATACCTTTTACTTCTTTATAGTCATTGAAGTTTGTGATTTGTGTAGTTGATTTTCCAGCTTGTTCGCGAACTTTAGATTCTGCTACTTTCAAACCAGATTTAACGTCGTAGAAATAAGTTGTTTTACCTTCTTTTATTGCGTAAGCATCGTTGCCGTTTACAGGCTCGATTCTGTCTACTTTTAAATCTGTTCTTTTTACTAATTGTAATTCTTCAAATGGAGCAGCGCTTGCTTTCATTTCGGCAAGATCAGCGCCTTCAAGATTTTTGCGTTGTCCTTGTTGTTCGATATAAGCACCTTTATCGTTCACAACTTGTTTCATTAAATTCATTGTTCCCATAGCAAGAGACACCATCATTTTTCCTTTTGAATCTAATTTAGATGTAAAAGTTAAAGGAGTTGGCGCTTGCGGAATCGAAGTTGATCCGTTCATAGCCAGTGTTTTTACAGTCGAAACAGCTTTTTCTCCACCAATTGCTTTAAGATAATTTTCAAAAACAGTTTTTGCTGTAACTCCTGCAGGAACTTCTTTTGTAGTAGCAGGTTTTTCAACAGGATTTCCGAATCTGTCAAAGTAGAAAATCGGAAGTTGAGTTTTTTCTAAACCAGCAATAACATCAGAACCTTTTCCAACAATTACAATTCTCATATTATCTAATAAGAAATATTTGTTGGCTACACGAAGAATATCATCAGCAGTAACATTGTTGATGGTTTGAATGTATTTTTCGTAGAAATCAGCAGGAAGTTTTTCTGTCTCAATGTTTAAGGCGTATCTGGCAACAGTTTGTGGTTTTTCAACCTGCATTACAAATCGGCCAATATATCCGGCTTTTACATTTTTTAGAACATCTTCAGAAACTTTTTCAGTTCTGATTCTTTTGATTTCTTTTATAAATTGAACTACAGCGCTATCAGTAACAGTGTTTCTAACAGCAGACGAAGCTTTAAATTTAGTAGTGTATTTTCCGGTTCCAATGCTTGAACTCGCACCGTATGTCCATGCGTGTTGTTCACGTAAATTCATGTTCAGGTAACTGTTAAAATCTCCACCTAAAATTTGATTTGCAATTACTGTAGGGAAAAAATCAGGATCGCTCATTTTAAGATTTACAGTATTAACCAATGAAATTTCAGATTGAACCGCATTTGGAACATCTACAAAATCAATTTGAAGTTTAGATACGTTCTCAGGATTTGGATAAGTATTTTTTGGAGCAGATTGTTTTTTCCAACCACCAAAAAGTTTTTCTACTGCAGCTTTTGTTTCTTTAAATTTAATATCTCCAATAACAACTAAATAAGCATTTTCAGGAACAAAATATGTTGCATAATTTGCCTGAACATCAGCAAGAGTAACGTTTTTTACGGTTTCTTCAGAAAGATATTCTCCTGATGGATTGTTTCTTCCAAAAGCTAAAACATCAACAACACGATTTGCAATTGCAGGAACGCTTTTTTCATCGGCTTTAAGCCCTTCAAGTAGTTTTGCTTTTTCTTTGTCAAATTCAGTTTGAGTAAAATTAGGTTGTAAAGCTCCTTCGGCTAAAAGCTCTAAAACACGTCCAGAATATTTAGAAAGCGAACTTGCATAAGCGCCAGAAGAGGTGAAATTGATGCTTGCGCCATAAAAGTCAATCTCTTCGTTAAAAGCTTCTTTTGCGGTTTTTTTAGTTCCGTTACCAATTAAACTGCTAGTTAATTCATCAACACCTTTTTTATTTCCTTCTGTAAAAGGAGCATTGTCTAAGGTAAGATTAAAACTAACTCTTGGTAATTTATGATTTTCAACGACCAAAACTTTCATGCCGTTTGCCAAAACAAAAGTTTGCGGTTTTTTGATGTTGACTACTGGCGAAGCGCCTGGTTTTGGTTGTGGTCGATCTTGTGCTTGCATAATTCCAGTCAGGAATAAAAGGATTAAAAATGTATGTATTTTTTTCATGATTCGATAGACTTAGTTTTGAGCTTTGGTTGAAGGAATGTAATCTAAAATTAAACGTTGGTTAGGATTTAAATACTTTTTGGCTACTTCTCTAATTTCTTCTCTTGTAATAGAGTGGTAAAGGTCAATCTCAGTATTAATCAGATTTACATCTCCATAAAGTAAATAATAAGAAGCCAGGTTTTCAGCAATTCCTTCTACGCTTGCATTTGCATTCACAAAATTATTATCGAATTTGTTTTGTAATTTTTGATAGTCTTTTTCAGAAATCAAATCAGTTTGGATTTTTACGATTTCTTCGTCCATTTCTTTCAAAATGTCGGCTGTAGTATTTGGCGCCATTGGCAAACCATACAAAATGTACATTCCGTAATCTTCCTGACTAAATCCAACAGCACCAATTTGAAGCGCCATTTTTTTGTCGTCAACTATCTTTTTATACAATTTAGAACTTTTTCCATCACTCAAATAAGAAGAGATTAAATCAAGAACTCTTGCGTCTCTCGTTTTCATTGAAGGCGTTCTGTAAGAAGCAACGATCATTGGGATCTGAATATTTGGATCTTCGTAAGTCGCTTTTATAGTTTGGTTAATTGGTTCTTCTACAAAAGTTTGTTTTTTTACATCTTCACCTCTTGGAATTGTTGCAAAATACTTCTGAATCCATTCTTTGGTTTTGGTTTTATCGAAATCTCCGGCAACAACTAAAACAGCATTATTTGGAGTATAAAACTTTTTATTGAAAGCTTTAAATTCTTCCAGAGTTGCTGCATCAAGATCTTTCATCGAACCGATAGTTGTCCAGCGATAGGGATGATTTTTGAACATGTTTTTTTTCACTTCAGGAAGAATATTCCCGTAAGGCTGATTATCGTAACGCATTCTTTTTTCTTCTTTGACAACCTCATTTTGCGTTTCAACACCTATTTTGTTAATTACAGGATGCATTAATCGCTCAGATTCCATCCATAAACCCAGCTCCAAACTGTTTGATGGAAAAACTTCATAATAATAAGTTCTGTCGTCTGTTGTGTTGGCGTTATTTACACCTCCGTTGGCAGTAACGATTTTCATCCATTCGCCACGTTTTATGTTTTCTGTTCCTTCAAATAATAAATGCTCAAAGAAATGTGCAAAACCTGTACGATCAGGGCGCTCATCTTTTGAACCTACGTGATACATTACTGAGGTTATCACAACCGGAGCCGATGGATCGTTATGCAAAATAACATGCATACCGTTATCTAAATTGTATTCTTCAAAAGCTACCTTTTGAGCATGAGCTACTCCGCCGAGCATAAGTGCTGCACTTAACATCATTATTGAATTTTTCATAAAGATTAATAATTTATATTACCTAATATGTAGGTAGCAAAGAGTTGGTTATCGTTACATCAAAAATAACTTTTTTTATTATCATTTGGAGATTCTGTACTATTTTGATGACACTTTAACAGTATTTTACATCAGATTGACTTTTTTTAATGGGAGAAATGCCTTGAAAAACAGAGTTTAAGGAGAAATAAATATTTTTAGAATAAGAGATTGCACAGTAAATTATTAATTGTATATTTGCAACCTTAAAAATCAATAAATCAATTTGGTATGTATGCAATCGTAGAGATAGCAGGGCAACAATTCAAAGTAAGCAAAGACTTAAAGGTTTATGTTAACCGTTTGGCTAATGAAGAAGGTTCAAAAATTTCTTTTGACAAAGTTCTTTTATTAGACGATAATGGAAATGTAACTTTAGGCGCCCCAGCTATAGAAGGTGCTTCAGTAGAAGCTAAAGTGTTACAACACTTAAAAGGAGATAAAGTTATCGTTTTCAAAAAGAAAAGAAGAAAAGGATACAAAAAGAGAAATGGTCACAGACAATATCTTACTCAAATTGTAATTGAAGGTATTACTGCAGCAGGAGGAACTAAAAAAGCAGCAGCTAAAAAAGCAGTTGTGGCAGAAGAAGTAGCTACTGAAGAAGTAGAAGCTCCTAAAGCTAAAAAAGCAGCTCCAAAAGCAAAAAAAGAAGCTACTAAAGAATAATAACAATATTTAAACTCATACGTCATGGCTCACAAGAAAGGTGTCGGTAGTTCGAAGAATGGTAGAGAATCAGAATCAAAACGTTTAGGCGTTAAGATTTTTGGAGGTCAAGCTGCTATTGCTGGGAACATCATCGTTAGACAAAGAGGTTCAAAACATAATCCAGGTGAGAACGTTTACATCAGTAAAGATCACACACTACACGCAAGAGTAGCTGGAGTTGTTAAGTTCCAAAAGAAAAAAGATAACAAATCTTATGTATCTATCCTTCCATTCGAAGCATAATCATTAGACTACTTATTACAAAACCCGTTCTGAAAAGAGCGGGTTTTTTGTTTTTATGACTTAATCCTATAAGTTATATAAGAAAATTTAAGTTTGCTGTCTTTTGTTATTTGTTTAAAGTAGTAGTAATTGTGCTTGTTTGGGTCTAATTCAAAAACCTATGGAGAGAGAAAAAAAATATCGCAAAGAACGCTAAGTTTTTTTACTTTTCTCTTTTATAAAAGAGGCAAAGTTCGCAAAGCTAAGTCAATACAAAGCTTTGCGAACTTTGTACTTTTAGAAGTATTCTTAGCTAAAAATCTTTGCGTTCTTTGCGGTAAAAAAAAGTGCTGACTTTAGTTTTATGTTTCGTCACAACATTTAGGATTAGCCTCTTATTTTTTGTCATTTTAACCGAAAGTAGAAATCAGTTTCCTTTTTTGAAACACACATAAGCGTTTTTATTATTGGAATTTGGAATTTTTAAATTTTAATTTTTTCCACTGTATTATTTGTATTTTTGATTGGATTAATCTACCCAAATTTTGAAAAAAATAGTTTTCCTTTTATTTCTTTTCTGCACAAATCTGTTTGCAAAAGAAATTCATCCTGCAGAACAAACTGCATCTTTAAATGATTCTCAAAAAAAGATTTTATATGAATTTGCCATCTTGCAAAGAAGCGGTTCTGATGCAAATCTGTATTGGCAAAAGCATAAGAATCAGTTTTCTGCACTAAATGATACAGTAAGAAATCAACTAGCGAATGAAATTTATGCTAATTCTCATATAGTTTATGTTCCGGTAAAAAATTCTGCGGTTCAATTATGGATGCAAACGCAATCTCTTACCAATTGGATGTTGTATCTCGCCGCATTTATTGCAATCTGTTCTATAATAGGTTTGTTGCGCAATTATTGGAATTCATTGATAAATATTCTCATAAAACAGTTTGCACCCTTATTCAGACTTTTGTTTTCTGCAATTTTATTAACGTATGAAATGTTGTTGGTAGGTGTTGCGTGTATCGTTTGGGGATGTTTTATAGAAGAAATGACATTACGTACTATAGTAATTCATACGGGCTTATTTTTATTATGGAGTCAGTCGACAGCGATTTTTACCCGAAAGTATTTAGTGCAGAAGTATATTTTTGAAATAAAGAATAATTTCTGGGGAAATGATAAATGGGAAACGGTAAAAACAATTTGTCTGCCGGCTATAATTGTTACTTTGGCTCTGTTTTATCTTTTGTATAAAATTCCGGGAGATACTCTCTATAATTATGAAATTGTTGTAGCAGCAATGGCGGCAATTTGTGCTTTGCCTTTTTGGCGAATCTTAGAGAAATATATGTATCCAATTCTAATACCGTACAAAGAGAAAGATGCTTTTATTGAAAGAAGTGTTTATTCGCTTGCAGCCTGCGTTGTTTTGGCGCTAATCATTGATGGTTTTCTTATTTGGCAGCAGAATATGATTTTCTCGTATGTAATAACAGCATTGACGAGCTTGCTAATTATATCATTTTTGTTGTTGTCGCTTAAGGATAATTATAAACGCAATTACAAAAATTACTATTATTTGTCATTTGTGGCAACTCTCTTTTTTGTTGCTGTTTTGTTTTATAGTTTTCAGATTCATTCGGCCGAAATGATCTGGGCTTCATTGATTGGAGTAAGTATTTTTATCGTGATTAAATACTGGGAAATACCGACATTTTTCTTCAGTTGGAAAAGAAGTAATACCTGGACTTGGGGATTTTTAGGAATGGCAGCTTTGTTGTGGTTGTTGGCAAAAGGTATTTTGTATGTTTCTGGGATGCTGTATTTGTAGTTTTTAGGTTTGTTTTGCTCTTTTGAAGTTTCCGAGTTAAAAAAAAACCTTTGTCAAAGTTTTAAACTTTGAAAAAGGTTAATATCAGTGAGATTGGAATTTGGAATTTAAAAAATTGAAATTTAATTTTGTTTTATTCCTCAGTATCTTTTGTTTCTTCTAAATCATTAGATTTTCTTCCTAATTTTATCTTTGGATTGTCTTGCGTTCCGGTTACGGTTAATGGTATTCCGAATATTCCAAGAGGAGGTAAGCCTAAACGCATTTTTAAGTTCAGTTTTCCGTCTAAACTTGTTGTGCCTTCAATTCTTGGTCTAAAGCCGGCAAACTTGAATTTAAAACGTTCTACAGTCATGATATTGTTTTTGATTGTAGTTTTAATGTCAACTTTCGAAAGATCCGGATTTTTCATTGACTCAGAGTTTGTTTCTTTGCTTACAGCATTAAACATTTTTAAACCTCTTACTTTTACGTCTTTTATAGAAAGTGTTCCGCCACCAACAAGAGATGGATAAACGGGGTCCATGTTTCCGTTTAAACGACCTTTTAATTGGTAATCTACAGAAACAATTCCTTGCGCTTTTTCGGCAGCGCTTGCCATTTTTCTAAAAACTTCAATCTCATTATAGGCTCTTTTAATATCAAAATCAGAAGCTTTGATGCTATAGTCGAAATTTGCTTTTTTAGGCGTTACAGCCTGATAATTTGCATTCATAGAAACGGCACAGCCAATTAAATTGAAGCCAGTGTTTTGCATGCTCAGTTTACCTTTGTTCATGCTTAGATTTCCAACAGCATTTAGAAGATTCAATTTGTCAAAATTTACTTTTTGAGCATTTGCTGTAAAATTCAAATTCAAATTGGTTGGGATAATGATAACTCCTTTTTGTACAGGTTGAGTCTGAGATTGAGTTTCTGTTTTGGTTTCTGTAACAGAAGTATTTGCCGGAGTGCTCGACATAAATTCATCTACATTAATGTAGCGCGAAGTAACTTTAAAAGAACCTCTTAAAACGCCTGTGTTTGTAGTGATATAGTTGAAAACGTTTTGTAAATAACCATTCATTTTAAAATCTGATTGACCATATGCAGCCAAAAAGTTATTGAATGACATTTTATCCTGATTGATTTTAAATATACCTTCTTTAATGACGAATTTCTTCGGAAGATATTCTGATGCAATGCCAATGTTTCGAAGTTCAAGAGTTCCTTTGTTGTAAAGTTTGCGGTAATTTCCTTTTTCGGCATCGCTTTGTTTGCCTTTCAAAACTACATCGGCTTTTACAAAACCATCAAGATCAAGTCCTTTTTGGGAGAAAACTTTATAGATTTTATTGACATCCAGTTCTCCTTTTGCTTTAATATCATACGTTAAATCATTGAAGTTGCTTAGATCAGCTTCAACAAAAACCGGTTTTCCTTCAAAGGTAAATTGAGCTGGTTTTAGGTTTACTTTTAAATCGCTAAAAGTCCCTTTTTGATTCTCAATCTTAGATTTTATTGTAATATTTGTGATTGGATTTGGATAATATGGAGTTTTTAAATAACCATTTTCCAAGTCGATAACTCCATTTGTAACTGGGAGAATTTTATTTTTTGGATCAAATATTCCGTTTGCTTTCACATCTCCGGCTAAATTTCCTTTTAGTACAACATTCGGAATTCCAAGTGCTTGTATTAATTTTCCAAGATCAATTTTAGCTTTAAAATCAGCGTTAATATCTGGTTTATTCACGCCTTTAACATAGAATTTCGACTTTAGATAATCTTTATTAATGTTTAAAGATAAATTTTTGGCATCAACAATAACAAGATCCGGATTCAAAGACGGAACTTTTGTTTTAACTTCTAAATTAAGATTCGAAACCGGAAAAGCACTTTTGTTATAATTGACAAATCCGCTGTCTATTTTTACATCCAGATTAAGATCCGGCGCTATATTTTGTGAGGCAATATAATCTCCTTTTAAGGTAAAAAGTAAATTGGTATTTCCTTTTAATTCAGTTTTAGAAAGCCATGTAATGTATTTTGGAGGAAAAGCAGTAAAAACATCATGCAAATCACTATTGTCAGATTTTATGACAAAATCCATATTATAACCATCTTTCAGGAAGTTGAATTTTCCTTTAAAGTCGACCAAAAGCTGATTAATTTTTAGGTTGTTTTGCTGGAAAAAGAAAGATAAGGAGTTTACGTTCACTTTGGTAATCAAATCAGCATCGACTTTTTTATTCATTAAATAAGGTTCGCCTTCGTAAACAATATTTAATTTCTCGATTTTGGCTTTTGAATACAAGTCAAAAACGGCTTGGTTTAAATCTCCTTTTCCTAAATAATTAAATCCAAAAGCATCAAAATGAACTTTTGTTGATTTATCATCGTAAATTATTTTACTGTTTAATATTTCGATTTTCTCCAGTTTTAAAGCTGTTTCGGAGCTATCTTTAGAAGTTTCTGCTTTAGAAGAAGATTTGTAAATGTTATAGTTTGCTTCTCCTTTTTCATTTACTTTCACGTTAATGAAGGAATCAGATAAGTAAATCTGGTCGATTTTTACTTCTTTGCTAAAAACTAAACTTGCTACATTTATTCCAAAAGAAACCTCTTTTGCCGTGATGAATTTTTCGTCTTTGTACGGAGCAGATCCGTTAAGATTTAAATCGCTTAAAGTTAAAGTCAGAGAAGGAAAATGCTGAAAAAACGAAACAGAAACGTCAGAATAATTTAATTCTGCACTAAGTTTCTCGTTTGCTGTTTTTTTGATTTGCTCCTTAATTTTATCAGCAAAAACAATAGGAGTCAGGAATAATAATCCTATAATAACAACAAATGTGATTCCTAAATATTTAGCCGTTTTTAATAAAATGGACTTCGTTTTGTTTGCAGACATAACAAATTGTGGTTTTTATAGGTAAAAATGAAAATCGAATTTAAAAAAGGTTATTATCCGTGTACGGTTTCGCTTTTTCCGTAATTAGTAATAATAGAACCTTCGTATTCAATCCATTCTTTCCAGCGTTTATCAATATCTATGTTGTCAGTATATTTTCTTGCAAATCCTAAAAAAGTAGTATAATGTCCTGCTTCAGAAATCATTAAATCGCGATAGAATTTAGCCAATTCTTCGTCTTTTATATTCTCTGAAAGTACTTTAAAACGCTCACAACTTCTGGCTTCAATCATGGCCGAAAACAATAAACGATCACAAAGTGCGTCTTTACGGCTTCCGTCTTTCTTCATGAACTTAAAAAGCTCATTTACATAATGATCTTTTCTTTCGCGCCCCAATGTCAAACCTCTTTTTTTGATAATGTCATGTACCATTTGCAAATGCTCTAATTCTTCTCTTGCAATCACAAGCATTTCTGTCACTAATTCCTCTAATTCAGAATTGTAAGTAACTAAGCTAATGGCATTTGAAGCTGCTTTTTGCTCACACCAGGCGTGATCCGTTAAAATCTCTTCGATATTCGACTCTACAATATTTACCCAACGTGGGTCTGTAGCTAATTTTAATCCTAACATAATTTATCAAAAATTTGTAATATGCAAAATTAGTCATTTTTCTGACCAAAAATCAGGAAATATTGTGCAAATGAGCGTAAAAAAGCATTATTTTGTATAGTGAAAACAACAAAAATGAATCAAGCAAAAAAACTGTTAATTATTGGTTTTGTCTGGCCCGAACCAAATTCGTCTGCGGCCGGTGGAAGAATGATGCAATTAATTTCCATTTTCAAACAAAACAAATTCGAAATTACGTTTGCAAGTCCGGCTTTGGATAGTGATTTTATGGCTGATTTGACTGAATTTGGAATAGCGAAAAAATCAATTGAACTGAATAATTCCAGTTTTGATGATTTTATTTTAGAACTAAATCCTGATGTCGTTTTATTTGATCGCTTCATGATCGAAGAGCAATTTGGTTGGCGTGTTGCCGAAAAATGTCCAAAAGCAATTCGGATATTGGATACTGAGGATTTGCATTCTTTAAGAACGGCAAGGCAAAAAGCATTTAAAGAAAACAGAGCTTTCGAATATACTGATTTGTTGTCTGAAGAAGTTGCAAAACGCGAAATTGCCAGTATTTTAAGATGTGATTTGTCTTTTATTATTTCAGAATTTGAAATGAAAATTTTAAAAGAGGTGTTTAAAATCGATTCAGATTTGTTGTATTATCTGCCGTTTTTGGTTTATGAAATGTCTGATTTAGATCTTCATAAATTGCCATTGTTTGAAGAACGTAAGAATTTTGTTTTCATCGGAAATTTTCTTCATGAACCCAATTGGAATACGGTTCAATATCTAAAAGAAACGATTTGGCCAATAATTAAAAAGCAATTTCCAGAAGCCGTTTTGGAAGTTTATGGCGCTTATCCTTCGCAAAAAGTATTGCAATTACATCAGTCTAAAAATGGTTTTTTCATTATGGGAAGAGCCAAGGATGCAAGCGAAGTGGTTAAAAATGCCAGAGTTGTTTTGGCGCCTATTCGGTTTGGTGCTGGTTTAAAAGGTAAATTATTAGAAGCTATGCAATGCGGAACGCCAAGTATGACAACGACAATTGGTTCTGAAGCAATGCACGCAGATTTACCGTGGAATGGTTTTATTACCGATGATGTTGAGATATTTGCAAAAAAAGCGGTTGATTTATATCACGACGAAAATTTGTGGACACAATCACAAAAAAACGGAGTTGCAATCGTAAATGAATGTTATCAGTTAAGTAAATATTCTACAGCTTTAGTCGCCAAGATTAATGCATTATTGAATGATTCTGAAAGTCATCGTTTGCAGAATTTTATGGGAAGTTTGCTTCAGCATCATACTTTAAAAAGCACCAAATACATGTCAAAATGGATCGAAGCTAAAAATAAAAACTAAGCTTCCATTTTTCCAAAACCTACCGTTTCGCGATACAATTGTGGCGAAACATCAGCATTTGTTTTGAAAAATCTGCTAAAATAATGTTCATCATCATAACCTAATTCATACGCGATTTCTTTTACCGTTTTGTTGGTCATGTATAATTCTCTTTTGGCTTCAATTATGATTCTTTCGGCAATTAAATCCGTCAAAGTTTTATTGAAATAATTCTTGGATATTTTCGCTAAGGCTTTCGCCGAAATATTCAGCATTTCTGCGTAGTTTCCGGCTGAATGTTTGGTTTTGAAATTATCTTCAATTGCGTCTTTTAGGTTTTGAAGAATAAAAGGTTCTTTGCTATTTGGGACCGATTTCATTTCTTCCAATTGCTGATTTTTTAATCGGGAAGCTGTGATCAAAAATATCTTCAAATAAGAAACCAGTGATTCATATTGTGCTAAATCAGAATTTTGAATTTCTGCTTTCATCTGATCCAAAACCATTTTAAAAGTAGCGGAAGCTTCATCGGTAATTTTAACAAATGGTGGTTGATAGACATTATTAAACAAAACGCCGCTGCACGAAACCTCTTTTTGATGCATATGTATGCAATAGAAATCGGGATGAAAGTGAATTGCAATGCCTTCAATTGGTTCATTTACGCAAAGCATAAAAGGCTGATACGGCGAAAAGGCGAGGAGTGAATTTTCTTCAAAATGATGTTCGGCAAAATCAGCTTTTACCTTTCCTTTTCCTTTGGTAACCCAAATTAAAGAGAAAAAATTATTGCGTTGCAAATGATCAAAATGGCTGTTATCACCAAACGGAAGTAGTTTGAAAGCCAGATTTCCGGTTTGCGGATTTATCAACGTAAAAACATTCTGATTGCTCATAATTACTGTTTTTTGAAAACATAAAGATAGTCATGAATAAATTCACGACTATCTTTACGTCTTGTTTTTTGTTTGAATTATTTTTGAAGCTCTAAACTTGGAACTGCAGGAAAATCAATTTCTGTGTTAGCAGTATTATTGAAATAGTTAGTCAAAACATTTAGGGCTACATGCGCTACAGTTTCTGCAATTTCAGCTTCTGAAGCTCCTGCGTTTTTAATTGTTTGAACATCTTCATTGCTTACCAAACCGTTTTTGCTTACTAATGTTTTTGCAAATTGAAGAATAGCTTCTGTTTTGGCGTCGCCAGAGTTTCCTATTCTTGCGTCTTGCAAAACTTGTGGATCTGTTTTTAATAATTTCTCTCCAATAAAAGTGTGAGCAGCTACACAATAATCACATGAATTGGTTTCTGAAACCGTTAAGGCTAATAATTCGCCAGTTTTTGCGCTTAATTTTCCGTGGCTCAAAGCGCCGCTTAAATTTAAATATCCTTCTAATACTGCAGGGGAATTTCCCATTGTTCTCATCATGTTCGGAACAACGCCTAATTTAGCTTGTACAGCGTTGAATAAATCTTTAGTTTTTCCTGTTACTTCTTCTGGGTTTAAAGCTGTTAATCGTGTCATTTTATTTGATTTTTATGTTGTTTATAGTTCTTGTCTTTTGACACTACAAAGATGCGACGATGACAGATTTTAGAACATGGAGAATTTACGCTATGTAATGGACAATTTTCCCTGCGTGTTTTTTTGATGGGAAAAAGAGAGGTTTTTATTTCTATGATAAGGTTTTTTAGGAGCTAATCCCGCTATTCGTTACAATCTTTTGCTTTTTAAAGAAAAAAGCAAAAGGATTTTCACTTCTATCGGGGCTAGGGCAATTGTTTTCATAAGAAGGCTTTCGTTTAGTTAGTCATTGCGAGGAACGAAGCAATCACATCTGGTGCTTAGTTTGTCATTGATAATTACGCTTATTATTAGTGTGGTTGCTTCGTTCCTCACAATGACAAATATTGGGTATAAAAAAAGAGACTTTCCTTTGTGGAAAGTCTCTTTTAAAAGTTATGCTTTGAAGAAGCTATTTCAACAAATCTCCAACAGCTTGAATCGTTGTTGCGTGATAGCCAGATTTAGCTTTGTCGAAAATTTGTTTCGCCCAAACTTTTCCTTCAGGAGTTTTAACAAGTTCTTTATAAAGTGTCATTAATGATCCGGTTCTGCTTGTTGCAATCATGAATTGTTCAATTGCAGGATATGCAGTTTTGTATTGATGACGAATTGCCTGAACAAACCATTGACGTTTGATTACAAAGTTTCCGTTTTTGGTAAAACTGAATTCGGCGTCAATTGCAGTCATTTCTTCAACAGTGATATCAGCAGGTAAATAATCTATAAAATGCTGTTTTTCTGTAGTCGATTTTATTTTTTGACTTAATCCTTTAACGCCTGTTTTTCTCCAGTTTTTTTGAATACTGTCAATCGCAGTAAAATCATCAGAATGAACAGGAGTTATATTTGATGGAATTCCCGGTTTGTAAATCCAATCGTCCAATTTGATTTTATCAGCAAGAGCTTTGTCTCCTTTAATAAGGTTGTCGTTGATGTATTTTACAAAATCTTCCGTTGTAATAGATTGAAAAGCGTGTGCGTCAAAATAGTTTTTAATAAACGGATCAAATTTTTCACGTCCAACAGCTTGTTCGATTACTTTCAAGAAGTTGTATCCTTTTACATACGGAATTTGGCTTATTCCATCATCAGGATTTCTTCCTGTAAGACTAACTTTTAATCTTGTGTCCGGATTTGTTGCGCCATATTCAGCAATATTATCGTCTAAGTCTTTACGAGTAAGAACGTCTTGCATTTCTGCTTCTTCTTTACCAAAAATTTCTTCACCAATTCTGTGTTCTACATAAGTAGTGAAACCTTCGTTTAACCAAATATCATCCCATGTTGCGTTGGTAACTAAGTTTCCGCTCCAGCTATGACCTAATTCATGTGCCAATAAACTTGTTAAGGAACGATCGCCTGCAATTACGCCAGGAGTTAAGAAAGTTAGATTTGGATTTTCCATTCCGCCATAAGGGAAACTTGGAGGAAGAACCAATACATCATAACGTCCCCAACGGTACGGTCCGTAAAGTTTTTCGGCAGCAACAACCATTTTTCCAAGTTCAGCAAATTCCCAAGCTGATTTTTTTAGCATTGATGGCTCTGCGTAAACTCCGGTTCTGTTATCAATAGATTGAAATTCAAGATCTCCAACAGCAATTGCCATTAAATAAGATGGAATTGCTTTGTCTTGTTTGAAAGTATAAACTCCCGTATCATTCTTTTTCTGCGGATTTACAGCGCTCATTACGGCTAATAAATCTTTAGGAACTGTAACTTTTGCATTATAAGTAAAACGAATTCCCGGTGAATCCTGACATGGAATCCAGGTACGTGACCAAATGCTTTCGCCTTGAGAGAAAACAAAAGGTTTCTTTTTATCAGCAGTTTGTGCAGGTGTTAGCCATTGTAATGCAATGGCATCTTTTGTTGTGCTATAGTAAATGTTGACTTTTGTAGTATTTGGTTCAATTGTAATGTGAAGTGGTTTTCCGTGAAATTCGGTATCTTTTCCAAGTTCAAATTTGGTTTCTTTTTCGTCGTCACCTAAGGTTATTTTTGTAATGTTTAGAGTGTTTTCGTCGAAGATAATTTCGTTTCCTTTACTAATGTTATCAATTAGCCAAGATGCTTTTCCTGAAATGGTTTGTGTGTCAAAATCAACTTTAATGTCAAGATCTAAATGTTTAACAACGGCTAATTCCGGTTTAGAATAAGAGTGCTCGTCTGTGACAGTTGTGGCTTTTTCTGTCTGGTCTTTTTTCTGACACGCCAGTGCTGTCAAGAATAAAGTTACAAGGATTATTTTTTTCATTTTAAGAGATGTTGAATTTAAGGATGAAAATTAAACAAAAAATCCCGTTTTGAATAAACAAAACGGGATTTTATTATGAATTACCTTCGAATTTCGTGAGTAGCCTTCGACTTAGCTCAGGCTGACACTTCGGTTTTATTCAGGCTGACAAGAAAATTATGCCAACATTGTAACCGGGCTTTCGATGTATTGTTTTAGTGTTTGTAAAAATTGAGCGCCAGTTGCACCGTCAATTGTTCTGTGGTCGCACGCTAATGATAACATCATTGTGTTTCCAACTACAATCTGACCGTTTTTAACTACTGGTTTCTCAACAATTGCACCTACAGAAAGGATAGCAGAGTTTGGTTGGTTGATAATTGAATTAAATTCAGTGATACCAAACATTCCAAGGTTAGATACTGTAAAAGTACTTCCTTCCATTTCTTGTGGTCCAAGTTTTTTGTTTTTAGCTCTTCCGGCAAGATCTCTTACAGAAGCACCAATTTGAGATAAGCTCATAGCATCTGTAAATTTCAATACAGGAACTACTAATCCGTCTTCAACAGCTACAGCAACACCAATGTTAACGTGGTGGTTGATGATGATAGCATCTTCTTTCCACTGAGAGTTGATTTTTGGATGTTTTTTCAATGCCAAAGCACAAGCTTTAATTACCATATCGTTAAAAGATACTTTTGTATCCGGAACAGTATTGATTGTCGCTCTTGCGCCCATTGCTTCGTCCATGCTTACTTCGATCACTAAGTTGTAGTGAGGTGCAGTAAATAAAGATTCTGCTAAACGTTTAGCGATAATTTTACGCATTTGAGAGTTTTTGATCTCTTCGGTGAAAACTTCTCCGGCAGGAACAAATACTTTTGGTGCAGCAGGAGCAGCAGTTTCAGCTTTTGGAGCAGCAGCAGTTGCTGTTGCAGCTGGTTGTGCTTGTGCAGAAGGAGTAAAGTTTTCAATATCGCTTTTTACGATACGTCCGTTTTCTCCAGAACCTTTAACCTGAGTTAATTGGATTCCTTTATCAGAAGCAATTTTCTTAGCTAATGGTGAAGCTAAAATTCTTCCATCTGAAGTATTATTTACTGTTTCAGTTGTTTTTTCAGCAGCAGGAGCAGCTTTTTCTTCAGCTGCTGGAGCGCTTGCAGTTGCAGTTCCTCCGGCAGTATAATTGTCTGCAATTCCAGAAATGTCAGTTCCTGCAGGTCCAATGATTGCTAATAAGCTATCAACAGGAGCGGTGTTTCCTTCTTGAATTCCAATGTATAATAATGTTCCAGCATTGAAAGACTCAAACTCCATAGTAGCTTTGTCTGTTTCAATTTCAGCTAAGATATCTCCTTCAGCAACAGCGTCGCCAACTTTTTTCAACCAGCTAGCTACGGTTCCTTCTGTCATTGTATCACTCAAACGTGGCATAGTTACAACTACAACACCTTTTGGTAATTCAGTTGCAGCTTTTGCAGGAGCAGCAGTTTCTGTTTTTGTTTCTGCTGCAGCAGGAGCAGCTTCAGCTTTTGGAGCTTCGGCAGGGGCAGCACCACCAGCTAAAAGAGCAGAAATATCTTCTCCTTCGTTACCTATGATTGCTAATAATGAATCAACCGGAGCAGTTTCTCCAGCTTGAATTCCGATATGTAAAAGAGTTCCTTCGTTGAAAGACTCAAATTCCATTGTTGCTTTATCTGTTTCAATTTCAGCTAAGATATCTCCTTCGCTAATTTTGTCGCCTACTTTTTTAAGCCAAGTCGCTACCGTTCCTTCCGTCATAGTATCGCTCAAACGAGGCATTGTAATAATTGTTGCCATTGATTTATAGTTTATGAGGTGTAAATGGATAGTCTTCTTGTGCGTATACTACATCGTATAATTGTTGTAATTCAGGATATGGAGATTCTTCAGCGAATTTCACACATTCTTCAACCAAGTCTTTAACTCTTTGGTCAATTGCTTCAATTTCTTCTTCTGTAGCATACTTTTGATCCATAATTACATCTAAAACCTGAGTAATTGGGTCAATTTTTTTGTATTCTTCAACCTCTTCTTTAGAACGGTATAATTGTGCATCAGACATTGAGTGTCCTCTGTAACGGTATGTTTTCATTTCAAGGAAAGTTGGACCGTCACCACGACGAGCTCTATCAATAGCTTCTGTCATTGCTTCGGCAACTTTTACCGGATTCATTCCGTCAACTGGTCCGCAAGGCATTTCGTATCCTAGACCAAGTTTCCAGATATCAGTGTGGTTTGCAGTTCTTTCTACAGAAGTTCCCATTGCATAACCGTTGTTTTCAACGATAAATACAACTGGTAATTTCCATAACATTGCCATGTTGAAAGCTTCGTGTAATGAACCTTGTCTTGCAGCTCCATCACCAAAGTAAGTCATAGTAACTCCGCCAGTGTTGAAATATTTGTCAGCAAAAGCTAAACCAGCTCCTACCGGAATTTGTCCACCTACGATTCCGTGACCTCCGTAAAAACGGTGTTCTTTAGAGAAAATGTGCATAGAACCTCCCATACCTTTAGAAGTTCCTGTAGCTTTTCCTAAAAGTTCAGCCATTACACGTCTAGGATCAACTCCCATACCAATTGGTTGTACGTGATTTCTGTAAGCAGTAATCATTTTGTCTTTAGTCAGGTCCATAGCGTGCAAAGCACCCGCTAATACAGCTTCCTGACCATTATATAGGTGTAAAAAACCTCTAACTTTTTGTTGAATGTATAATGCTGCAAGTTTGTCTTCAAACTTTCTCCAAAGTAGCATGTCTTCGTACCACTTTAAATATACTTCTTTTGTAACTTCTTTCATCTGAATTCTTTCTTTTGCTAAAGTTTGTTTGTGTTATCAATTGTTGCCTATAACGCAAAATAGTTTCCTCCCACAAATTTGCGCCCGAAAGGTCGGGATGCAAAAATAAGACATTCCTATTAAGAAGTAAAATTTAAACGCCACTTTTTGGCTTTTTTTTACAAGAACTTTTTATCAAACATAAAAGGAAGCAAATTTTTAAGGGATGCTGATTTGTAAACTTCGCCAATTTCGCCCATAAAATAAATTTCTATAGGGGTGTCTTGTTTGATTTCGTATTCTGCAATTGATTGACGACAAGAGCCACAAGGAGGAATTGGCGCTTTGGTTTGATTTGTATCCGATGCTGCTGTAATCGCAAGTTTTAAAATCTTAGCTTCCGGATAAATACTTCCTGCGTGAAAAATTGCCACACGCTCTGCGCATAATCCTGATGGATAAGCGGCATTTTCTTGATTAGAACCTAAAACTATTTTTCCATTATCGAGTAATAATGCCGCTCCAACTCTAAATTGAGAATAGGGTGCATATGCTTTTTTACGTATTTCAACGGCTTGATTCATTAAGTCCTGGATGTCTTGTGATAAATCGTTTAGGCTGTCAAAAACCAGGAATGATGATGTAATGCTTATTTCTTTCATTTCTTTTTATGGGAAAAAAAATCCAAATTTCTAACTAAATAGAAATTTGGATTGTTATTATTTTTTAATTTTTTGGGTCTAGTAAACTTCATATTTGTCGCCAAAGTTAAACGTTAAAGAAAAACGAAGTGTGTTTTCTAACGGATTTTTAACTTTTGATGCTGAGAATAGGTAAGAAACGTCAACTTTTACGACATTATATTTGAAACCTGCTCCAAGAGAAAAGAATTTTTTTGCTCCTTTTTCAGGGCTTTCATGATAATATCCTAAACGCATTGCAAATGCATCCTGATACATATATTCTCCCGCAACACTATAAGTGATTTCTTTTAATTCTTCGCTGAAACCGCCCGGAGCATCTCCAAATGATTTAAAAATTCCTGAAACCCAACCAATGCTATTGTAATTTTTGTAGTTGATGTCGTTTGCTTCTTGTTGTGAAATGTCTCCCGGATCTGTAAAATCTCCATCGCCGTTTGCGTCTACAGGAGTTCCTGGTCCCGGAGGAGTTGGTACAAGAAGTTTAGTAAATTCTACACTAAGGGCAAATTTATTATAATCATCAAAAATAAAATCAAAACCACCACCTAATCTTAAATTAGCCGGTAAAAAGTTTGAGCTTAAATCGTCATTATCATAGCTTATTTTTGGACCAAGATTTTGCATATTAAATCCGGCTCTCCATCTTCCGTTGAAGTCAGAGTAGGCAATTTCCTCAGATTGATAAAATCCTGCAATATCTACAGCAAAAGAGCTTGCTGCTGATCCATCAACTTCTTCAGATACTATTTTTAGATTTGAATTAATAAAACGTGCAGCAACCGCCATAGAGAATGTTTCGCTTAGCTTCAATGAGTAAGATCCGTCTAGAGCAAATTCATTTGGGCTTACTTCTCTGGTTGGTTCACTTGGATCTCCGGTTTGTCTTAATTCGATTCCTCCAAAACCAAAATAACGTAAACTTCCTGCAAAGGCACTTCGGTCATTGATTTTATTGTAATATGTTACCTGGCCAAGAGAAATGTCATTGGCTAAATCTGTTAAATAAGGAGTGTAACTGATCGAAAATCCTTGCTTATCTACTGCAAAAGCATACTTTGCGGGATTCCATTGTTGTGAGAAAACGTCAGATGAGGTGGCTACTCCCTGATCTGCTAAACCGGCTGCTCTGGCATCTGCTGCGACTAATAAAAATGGAACTCCAGTTGTTATAGGACGAACAAGTTCCTGAGCTTTTGCGAATGTAATAGTTAAAAAACAAATTAATAGAAGTGATATTTTTTTCATTTGGGACTAAGGTAGTTTTATTGCAAATATATATATTATTATAGAATGACAAGCTTTTCGTATTTTTCTGCTTTTTTATTTGTTAAATTCGATTTAACTGTAAGTTTATAAATATAAACCCCTTTTCCAATTCGGTCGCCAAAATCATCTTTTCCGTCCCATGTTATTTCTCTTGATAAGAAGCCTTCTGTTGTAATGATTTGGTTTTTCGTCCATACTACTTTTCCGGTAATAGTCATCACTTGAACCTGTACTTCCAGTGGTTCGTAAGGTCTGTTGTGCGAGAACCAGAATTGAGTGTAAGTCGAAAAAGGATTCGGATAATTAAGAACGTGTGTTAATGTTAATGAATCATCGCCAACTACTGTAAATTGTATTTCGCTCGTTACCGGATTATTATAAACATCCCATGCGGTAAAGCTTATAGTGTGTAATCCCGGAGTTAAATTTCTTAACGGAAAACGTAAATTACCATTCGTATAATCGTCTAATTTTGTCTGATAATAATCGTTCAAAATGTAGGGATTACTGACGTCTCCATCTAAAATTGCAACAATATCATGTCCGATTCCGCTTGCTGTATTTATTCCGTTTTCATCTTCCAGAAAAGCCAGTAAAAAAGGCGATTCGTTTGTTATTCCACCTGATACAAAAGTTTCATCGTTCATATATAACTTAACTTTTGGACTTATATTGTCCTGAGGTGCATTTTCATTTATTCCTCCTATTTTAATGATATTATTGTAGCCTGATTGATTTTCTAAAGCTCCGGTTTTCTTCGAATAAAAACTAATTCTTCCATTGTCAACCGGAATACGGATATCTCTTGGTACAACAAAACTAAATTCGAACTGACCATTGGTTACTGAAGCATTTCCTCTAAAGATAGTTTCTCCAAGGGTTTTGAATGACATTGCAGGGCTATATCCATCATTATTTAAGGTGGAAGTTGTGATCATTTTATCGAAAATTGCAGTAGATAACTCTCCGTTATAATTGCTTAAAATGACATTGTTTTCATCTGTAACTTCTCCTGTAATTTTAATTTTTGCCAAAGATTTAAAGTCTGGAATGGGTTGAGAAATCACAACATCATTTACTTTTGTTAAATTTATTTTTGGTTTTGCAATTGCTAACATTAAAGCCGGATCTCCAATATAAAAAACAACATTGCTGGAAGAACTTGGATTTTCATTTTTCGAAATTCTTAGCGCTTCGGCAATTGTGGTGTATTGGTTTGATCCGTAAGAAAGTAGGTTTTTGCTTAAGCTGTCATTGAATCTTTCGCCATTAAATTGTCCAATAGCGCGAATAGTTGTTAACATTGAAATTGCGCCTCCCTTTGGATTCCAAAAAGTATATTCACCTGCTGTTGGTCTTGTTGGGTCGTCAAATCGTGAAAACTCACAGGTAATGGTTATGAATAATGGATATTTGTATTGATTGTTTAAGTTTTGACCATCGGTTTTTTCCCAGATTCGTTCGCTTGCCAAGCCATCTTCGCCACCATGTCCTAGATAATTAAAAACTAAAGCGCCTTTTTCGAAAGCATTAAAGAAGTCAGTTCTCGCTTTTGGATATCTTGATCCTCCGGCAGAAGCTTCTTGTGTATAAGAATCGAGAAGTATTTTTTCAATATTAAAGAATGGTTTTTCGGCAGCAATAAGATCGGCAAGATTATTTTGATGAGATTGTATTGTCGCGTCTGAGCTTTGGTCAGAATCATCGCTGATTAAAACAAAATTATTTCTCCAATTTCCATAAGATTTAGCGTCGTGATATTCTAAAACTTTATTGACCATTTCCTGAGCCTGAGCATTATCTGAAACTAACATTCTACCAACGGCAATATCAATTCCTCCAAAAGGTTGTTGAACAATTCCTTCGTCAGAATCCATGAGGCCAAAAAAGTCATCTGAAGCAAAAGAAGCTTCTCCGGTAGTATTGCTTACTGGCGATTGATATATAGGTACAATATTATTATTGTTCGGGATTCTGTTTTTATAATCAAATGAAGCGTCTCCGAATAAATTTAGGTATTTTATTTTTTTGTCTGGAGAAGAAGCGTTGTCATAAATATATCTAATGCAATTTCTAATTGCTGAAATATCTTGTTTGCCCGAAGAGAACTCCTGATAGATATTTTCTAATGCAATTACTTTTACATTTAAATTAGAATAGGTTCGATGGAAACTGGCTAATTTCTCTGCTTGAGTCGTTAGAGATTTTGGAGTAATAATTACATAATCAATATCCTGAAAGCTATTCTGGAGATTTCTAAATAGAGTTCCTTTTAAGTTTTGATTGGCGATTTTTGACTGGTTCTCTTTTAAAGGAGTAAAATAATCAGCAGCATCGACGGCAATATAATTTCTGATTTCTCCCAAATTTGCTTTAAAGCTAAAAGTAGCCTGATTTGGGTTTTCGATTTTCGATACATTATATAGGTCTGTAATATCCCAAATTTGAGAAATACCCTGAGCGTTTGTAATAGTATAGTTTACAACTCCGGCAACAGAACCTGCTAAATCATATTGGAATTTAAATTGTTTGCTAATTCCTATTAGTTTTCTTTTGGCTATTAAATTAATGTAGTCGAGATATCCTTTGGATCCAGGAACACCATTATTGTTATAACTAAGTTTGATTTTTATATTGTCAGCTCCGGTAAATGTGTTTTTAAAAGGAGAAAATAAGGTGTCATATTTGGTTTCAGAGCTTGCGGTTAATGCTTTGAAATTTAGTGTGCCAATATTTTGACCATTAGCAGAAACAGCAAATGAAGTTGGCGTGTAGGCAGCCGAAACTGCATTGAGCTGCATTTTTACAGGAACGGAAGTTTCAAGATTCGGGAAGTTAAACTCAAACTCTTGTTCTTGATTGATATCGAATGATTCTCCAAGCCATTGTCTTCCTAAATGAACAATGTTTGTTTGATCGATTTCATGGTATTGATAGTCATCAAACGTGTTTAGCTCAAGTGTGGTGCCTGCCGTTGGTTGGTTTAGAGTTGGAATTCGCTTTCCGTCACCTCCCGTAGTTGTGATGTAATAATAGGATTTTGAGTCGTATAGATTAAGGTTGGTTCGGCTTTCTGAGTTCCAGTTGTTAACTCCTTCTGCATAAAAAAGAATATAATCTTCATTATTGAAAACGCCGTCGCCTTCTCCGTTAATCTGAATAGCATTTTCGATCAAATCTTCCGGATAATAAATGTTATTGGCTAATGGAAGCATTCTTCCGCCGTTTCCATAAATTTTAATTCTTCTTGGGTCTGCTTTGCTTGTATCAAAGCCTAAACTTTGCAAAAAGGACTTTGAGATTCTGTAAACTCCTGATTTCTCAATGTAAAAACGATACCAATCTCCGCTCGCTAGAACTGAATTATAGATTGCCGCAGATTTTTTATAAGAAGATACATTGGCTCTTTTTGATGTTGTACCATTAGAAGAATAAGAAAATGATTTTATTCTTTTATAGCTGTTTCCTTCCTTTATTATAGGATAAAGAAATAGAAAAGTTTGTTTTCGATCTCTTGAAGTAGTTGTTTTTAACGTTTCATTTGGTTTCTCAGGGATGTTTTCTTTAGCCAGATCTCCTAAATCTGCAACTGACATTGATTCGTAAATGACGTTGGTTATTTGTATAGAATTAGCGCCTGATGTTCCAGATTCATTCAGATTTAGCAGCAATGTTATACTTTTTTTTGTAGTGTCATATCGAAAACTGCTTCCCGAAAAGAACGGGATAGTTGTTTTTGAATCCCCAAAACTCATCTCTTTTTTATTTTGCCAATCTAGTGTGAAGCTGCCATTTATCTGGGAAAATGAGATAAGTGGAATCAAAAAGAAGTATAAGATTAAGGCTTGTTTCATAAGCTGAAAAATCGGGATTAATTTAAAATTATTTTAGTAAGTAAAAATATAGTATTTCATGTTATAGTAAATAATAAAAAGTATATTTTTGCGTTCGTAACTATAGGTTATTTTCTGGTAAAAAACAGCTAAATAAAATTATTAGAACAGATGTTGCTAATTAAATGTTAATTATTATATTGCAGCACCTAAATTTATCACCTAAGAATGAGTATGAAAGTAAACAAAATTGTAGCCCTGCAATTAATGATGTCAATGGTATTGATGTTAGGCACGGCTAGTTGTAGCAAAAAATCGAGTTCCAGTCACGCTTCCAGAGCAACAGGTTGGGATGTAGATAGTCAGAATGGAACGGCTGCTAGAAATGCAGGAAAAAAACAACAGGCTGGTCCTGGTTTAGTTTTTGTTGAAGGAGGTACATTTACAATGGGTAAAGTACAGGATGATGTTATGCACGATTGGAATAACACACCTACTCAACAACACGTTCAGTCATTCTATATGGATGAAACTGAAGTTACGAATGGTATGTACTTAGAATACCTGGAGTGGTTAAAGAAAGTTTTCCCTCCAACAGAAGAAAATTACAAAAACATTTACGAAGGAGCATCGCCAGATACATTGGTGTGGAGAAATCGTTTAGGGTATAACGAAACGATGACTAACAACTACTTAAGACATCCTTCTTATGCTAACTATCCTGTAGTTGGTGTGAACTGGATTCAAGCTGTTGAATTTGCTAAATGGAGAACTGACCGTGTTAATGAGGCTGTTTTGGAGAAAAACGGATATCTTAAAAAAGGTGCTAAAACACAAGATGTAAGTGCTGAAAGTTTGTTTAATACGGAAACTTATGTTGCCTCTCCAAGTAGTACTTATGGTGGTAATGAAGAATTGGTTTTAAAGAAAAATCCAAACGGAAGAAAACCAAGAGCAGGAAAAGATGGTGTAGTTCCTGAAGAGAAAAATGTGTACGCACAACGTTCTTCTGGAGTTATTTTGCCAGAGTACAGACTTCCTACTGAAGCAGAATGGGAATATGCAGCTGCTGCAGATGTTGGACAAAGAGAATACAATATATATAAAGGACAAAAGAAATACCCTTGGTCTGGAGATTATACACGTTCATCTAAACGTAAAAACAAAGGAGATCAATTGGCTAACTTTAAACAAGGAAACGGTGATTACGGTGGAATTGCTGGTTGGTCAGATGATGGTGCAGATATTACAAATGCTGTAAAAAGCTATGCTGCCAATGATTTTGGATTATACGATATGGCTGGAAACGTAGCAGAATGGGTTGCCGATGTTTACAGACCTATTATTGATAATGAAGCAAATGATTTTAACTACTTTAGAGGAAATCAATACGCTAAAAACAAAATTGGTAAAGATGGTAAAATTGAAATTATCACTAAAGATAATATTCAATACAAAACATTAAGTAACGGTAAAAAAGTTGCTACTAATTTACCAGGAGAAATTGCTCAGGTTCCAGTTGATGAAAATGAAACTTACTTAAGAACAAACTTTAGTACAAGTGACAACATCAATTACAGAGATGGTGACAAACAATCTTCAAGATATTTTGACTTTGGAGATTCTGAGTCAGGACCAAAAGCTGATCAGACAATGTACAACTCTCCTAAACATAATATCACTACTGATAGTTTAGGTCAAATGGTTAGAAAATATGACAACTCAAGTAAACGTACTACATTGATCGATGATAATGTAAGAGTTTACAAAGGTGGTTCTTGGAGAGATAGAGCTTATTGGTTAGATCCGGCTCAAAGAAGATATTTCCCTCAGGATATGGCAACTGATTACATCGGATTTAGATGTGCAATGTCAAGAGTAGGTGCAAAATCTGAAAAAAGAAAATCACCTAGAAACTAGGTTTTAGAAATTTCAATAAAAAATTCCAAATTCCAAAAGCTGATTATTTCAGTATGGAATTTGGAATTTTTTTATTGTTTTTTTTCTACTTTTACGATCAATAAAATAAAATTTAAATGAATATTCAGGACATTCATAACTTGTTTTTACAATGTAAATCCGTTTCAATTGATACTAGAAAAATTGAAAAAGATTCTATGTTTTTTGCTATAAAAGGAGAGAATTTTGATGCCAATACTTTTGCGTCAAAAGCACTTGAATTGGGAGCTTTGTTTGTTATTATTGACAATGCAGATTATGCCATAGATGAAAGAACTATTCTGGTTGAGAATAGTTTAGAAACATTGCAGGAATTAGCAAAATTTCATCGTTCATATTTAAAATTACCAATTGTTGCGCTAACCGGAAGTAATGGTAAAACGACAACGAAAGAACTTATTAATGTAGTTCTTTCGAAAAAGTTTAAAACAAAAGCTACCGTTGGAAATTTAAACAACCATATTGGAGTTCCTTTGACTTTATTGTCTTTTTCGAAAGAAACAGAAATTGGAATTGTTGAAATGGGCGCCAATCATAAAAAAGAGATTGAATTTTTGTGCGAACTAGCTCAGCCTGATTATGGGTATATTACCAATTTTGGGAAAGCGCATTTAGAAGGTTTTGGGGGTGTTGAAGGCGTAATACAGGGCAAAAGCGAAATGTATCAATATCTTTTAAAGAATAAGAAACTGGCTTTTGTTAATCTCGAAGATCCAATTCAAATTGAAAAATCTAAAGGAATCGAGACATTTACTTTTGGAATAAATAAGGAGCAATCAAATCTTAATATCAAAAGTGTTGAAGCAAATCCTTTTGTTGTTATTGATTACGAGAACTTCAATGTGCAATCTCATTTAATAGGGCTTTATAATGCTAATAATATCAATGCAGCAGTTGCGATAGGAAAGTATTTTAAAGTTGATGAGAATGACGTAAAACAAGCGATAGAAAACTATATTCCGGAGAATAACAGATCTCAATTGCTGAAAAAAGGATCAAATCAAATTATATTGGATGCTTATAATGCTAATCCTAGTAGTATGGCTGTTGCGATTACTAATTTTCTACAATTAGAGAATCAGAACAAAGTAATGATTTTGGGAGATATGTTCGAACTTGGAAATGAAAGTCATGAAGAACACAAAATCATTGTCGATTCGTTATCAAATCAAGACAACTCCGTTTGTTATTTGATTGGGAAATACTTTTATGAGAATAAAGTTTCTAATGAGAATATCCACTTCTTCGAAACTTTTGATGCTTTCGCAGAATATCTAAAAACGATTCATTTTGACGAACATACAATTTTAATAAAAGGTTCGCGTGGCATGGCGCTCGAGCGAACATTAGAATATATTTAAGTAAAAAATCCATCAGCCGCGGCTGATGGATTTTTTCTTTCTTTAGATGCTCATTAAAAATCCTATTAGATTTTCTTTTTTGTTTAAGCCCAGTTTTTTTCTTAATCTGTATCTGGCTAATTCAACTCCTCCAGTCGAAATATTCATGATCTCGGCTATTTCTTTCGTCGACATATTCATTAATAAATAAGTGGATAAATCGAGTTCTCGTGGTGAAATCGTTGGGTATTTTTCTTTTAATCGTTTTAAGAATTCAAAATGTACGTTTTTGATGTGTTTTTCCAGATCTTTCCAGCTTTTGTCTGTATTAACCTCTTTGACGATGCTTTTGTTCAGTTTGCTGACTTGAAACTTAGTCGAGTCATCAAGTGCTTCAACGTCAATTTCTTTTAGTTTATGGATAATTCCGTTTAAGATTTTGTTTTTCTTTACGACCTGCAAAGAATTATTTACGAGTTCTTTATCTTTTGCTAAAATTTTTATTTGAAGCTTGTCATTTTTTAGTTTTTCAATTTCTTTCTCAAGATCATATTGTTCCTGTCTGATTTTTGACTCTTTCTCCAAATAAAGTCTTCGTTGTTCTATAGTTTCATAGTATTTGTTCTTTCTGATTTTCATTTTTATTCGTGTAGAAATTAAATAGATTCCCACAACTATTAATATAAAGTAAAACATGAAAGCTAAAAAATGTCTGTACCAAGGCGGAGAAATGGTAAAAGAAAGCTTTGCCAGCGAAGATTGTACACCATAACTATTTCTAACTTTTACATTCATTGTATACTCACCTTCACGAAGATTGGTGTATTCTTTGAGTGATATTGTAGACCAATTGCTCCATTTGTCATCAAAAGGCTCTAATTGATACGAGAATTCGACATTTTCAAGATTTTCATATGTTGGAGACGAAAATGTAAATCGAACATGATTTGATGAATACGGAATGCGAATGTTTTCGGTTTTATTTTGATTGTTTCCTAAAACAATAGTATCTCCTGGAAATGAAAAACTACGAATAAAAGCTTTTGGTTTTGTTACGAAGTTATTCAGAAATTGAGAATCGTAATGCGCTAATCCATCCGTTAGTCCAATAAAAATATTCTTGGAATCAATTGTATTTACAGACAAGTAATTGCTTACTAAGTTTCCGGTTAGGTTTGAAAATGGTGCTACAATATTTTTATACTTGTTATTTTGTTTCATTAAAACACCCAAAGATTCGTTGAATGCATACCATAAATTAGATTGCGAATCTTCGCTTAATGCATTGATAACGGGTATGTTTTTGAATAATTTGGTTAAGTTTTTGTCTTCAAAGAATAAATCCTGCTCTTTTGAATACTTATAAAAATGATTATTGGTTTGAAAATATATGCGATCGTCTATTTTCTGTAGGCTTCCAATATTTTTAAATTGAGGAGTTAAGTGATCAATTTTTTTGATAGAAGCGAATCTCGCTAAATCATTGCTAAGAGACATTCTATATATAGATTCGTCTTTTTTAAGCCATAAATACGACTCATCAAGTTCAAAACTGTTTGATGATTTGTCGAATCCTGATATTTGGTTTTTGTAAACTAATCCGCTTGGTGTTTTTTCGAATATAGCAAAACCGTCATAATTGGAGCCGATGAAAAAACCAGGATGATTTGGTATTTTTTTGAATCCAAAATATCCTTTTGAATCTATTATATTCGTTACTCTTCCGCCTTTTATGGTCAAAGCACCTCTATTGTTGGAGCAAATAAGTTCGTTTTCTACAACCTGAACATTCCACGATTGGGCTGTAGTTCCTTCGACAAGTTTAAAAACATCTTCTTTAAAACTATTGTTCCAGGCATGGTAAAAAACACCTTGATTTGTGGCAACATATAAGTTTCCGTCATGAATTACGGATGCATATACGGTACTAATATCATAACTAAATCCAAAATAAGTAAAAGGAGAACTCTCGTTGACAAATGCAATACCATTATCAAGACCTAGCCAAAGATTGTTCTTGTTGTCTATAAAAGAAGTCAGAACTGTATTATTCTGCAATCCTTTTTTTCTATTGATGTGTTGGATTATTTTCCCGTTATAATCACATATTATTATACCATCTAAAACTGAGTTTAATACAATAGCGCTGTTGTTTATTGTTACGCCGCCTAAAGAGTTGTTTTTCTTAACAAAATTATTGGCTTCGGTATTCCAAGGAGTTATTTTACTGTTTTCATAAATAAATAAACCTTTTTCAAGTGTTATAATTAAGGTTTTGTTTTTTGCGATCGAATACATTCCCCATATCTCCGTATTATTCAAGCTGGTTGTATTGGGTAATGTATATAGTTTTCCGTCTTTATATTCTAATATTCCTTTTTCAACATCTTGTAAATACAGTTTGTTATTGACTACAAATGAAAACTGAAAGCGTTTAGGAGCTTCTAATATAGATAATTTTCCATTTTTGAATATGTATATTCTGGCAAAAGACTGAAAGATAGTTTGGTTGTTAAAAGAATGTATCTTCCAGATAAAGTCAATTATTTTGATTTTACTCTTATCTACATGTTTTGCTAATGATGTGTATTTAAGTCTGCCTTTAGCATCAGGTTGAAAATACCCAAATTCATTATATCCGCCTACATATATTTTCCCGGAGTCATCAATCTTTAAACATCTCACAGAAGTTAGATTTGGCAATGGATATTTTCGCCATGATGATCCATCAAACTGTAAAAGTCCATTATTGTTAGCAAAATATAAGTTTCCGTTTTTATCCTGACCAATATTCCAGTTTTGAGTACCGCCTTTATATTCGTTTCGCTTGTAATTTCTTACATCAGGCAATCCAATGTTTTTTACTTGCCCAAAAAAGGTGATTGTGAATAATGTAAAAAAAGTAATATAAAAATATGATTTTATCAATTTCATAAATTTTTCTATTTATTTGGGATTTTTAAATATAAGTATTTGTTTTTTAGGTGTTTAACTTGTTAATGTGTCTACTATTTCGTTGTAGGAAGCTGTTTTTTTAATAAAAATAAGCAATCTTATACTAGTGTAGTGTTTATTTTTGCAATTAACATTTTGATAACATTTAATATTTATTTTTTAAATTATTGTAAATTAGATAATTAAAAAAAAAATGATGTGTTTTTGTAATGTAATAAAATTTAGTTTGATGTGTTTTTGTAATGAATTTTAATTGTTGATAGTAAAAAATTAAGATTATTATTGCATCAAATTACTAATTAATTAACCAAAATTTTTAGAAAAATGAAATTAACAAAATTACTTATTTTTTGTATTTCGTCTTTGTTATTCTCGGTTATCGCTGTGGCTCAGGATGTCACGGTTAACGGAGTAATAACTGATGAAAGTGGAATGCCAGTTCCGGGTGCTACTATTGTATTAAAAGGAACAACTAAGTCAACGGCATCGGATTTTGATGGAAAATTCCAAATTCAGTCACCTTCAACAGGTGTTTTAACAGTTACTTTTATTGGATATGCGCCAGTTAGTGAAGCTGTAAATGGGAGAACAAAAATTGCAATTCAATTAAAACCAGAATCACAATCATTAAATGAGGTTGTAGTTGTTGGATATGGTACTCAAAAGAAATCTGTAGTAACTGGAGCTATTTCTAGTGTAAAAGCTGCTGATCTTGAAAAAGTGCCAAACGGAAGAGTTGAACAAACATTACAAGGTAGAGTAGCGGGTGTATCTGTTGCTGCTGTTTCTGGACAACCTGGTGAAAAATCAAAGGTTCGTATTAGAGGTATAACTACTTTCAGAGAAGGTGGAAATGATCCTTTATGGGTTGTTGATGGTATTGCTGTAGACGCAAATGCTATTGGTTTCATCAATCAAAGTGATATCGAATCTATCGAGGTTCTTAAAGATGCTGCTTCTGCTGCAATCTATGGTACTCGTGCTGCAACTGGGGTTATCTTGGTTACAACTAAAAAAGGAAAATCAGGAAAAATCTCTGTAAACTATAATGGTTTTGCAGGTGTTTCTGGTCCGGCTAAAAAATTAGATTTGCTTAATGCTACACAGTATGGAGCAATCATGAATGAGAAATCTTTAGCAGATGGCGGAGGTATTAAATATGCTAATCCATCAGCATTAGGACAAGGTACAAATTGGCAAGATGCAATCTTTAATGATTCAGCTTTTAGATATACTCACGAATTAAGTATTAGTGGTGGTGGTGAAAAATCTACTTTTTATGCTTCTTTCGGAATACAAGATCAAGAAGGTATTGTTGCAACAGAAATTTCGAACTATACAAAGAAAAATTTCCGTTTAAACTCTACACACAAAATTTCTGATTATTTTACTTTCGGACAAACTTTTGGATATACACATCAAGTAACTAAAGGTATTGGAAATACAAACAGTGAATTTGGAGGGCCTTTAAGTTCTGCAATTAACTTAGATCCAATTACTCCATTAGTTGTTACAGATCCTGCAGTTGCTAATACAGGTTTCTACACAAATCCAAATATTATAAGAGATCCAAACGGAAATCCTTACGGAATTTCTTCTTTAGTACAACAAGAGATGACAAATCCTTTAGCTTATACGCAAACTAGATTGGGTGGATATAGCTGGTCGGATGATTTTGTTGGGAACGCTTATTTAGAGGCTAACATTACTCCTCATTTAAAATTCAGAACTACACTTGGTGGTAAATTAGCTTATTGGGGAGACCAAGGCTTTACTCCGGTTTTCTTCTTAAATCCAAACATGAAAGCGGATAAAAATAACTATGGCCAGAATAATAATAAATCATTTTCATGGACTCTTGAAAATATTTTGACTTACTCTAATAAATTTGGTGATCACAGTATTAATGTTTTAGCAGGTCAAGGTGCTTATGTTGAAAACATTGGTGGTAAAATTGGAGTAACTATGTTTGGTCTGCCAATCACAAGTTATAAAGATGCTTCTTTTAATTTTGATATTCCTCAAACTGACAGAGTAAACGTTTCAGAGGATTTTGTTGAACACAAATTAGCTTCATTGTTCTTACGTGCAAATTATGATTATAAAGAGAAATATCTTTTCACAGGAATCGTTCGTCGTGATGGATCAACTCGTTTTGGTGAAAACAAAAAATTCGGAGTTTTCCCTTCATTCTCTTTAGGATGGGTAATTTCGAAAGAAGGATTCTGGAAAGAAAACAATGTAGTTAACACTTTAAAACTACGTGGAGGTTACGGAGTCGTTGGTAACGATAACATCGATGATTTTAAATACAGAGCTTTAGTTGTTGGTGGTTATAATTATTCTGTTGGAAACACAGGTTCAATTACAACTGGTTATGGAAATTCTACTTTACCTAACCCAGATTTAGGATGGGAAGAAACATCACAAACTACTATAGGTCTTGATACAAAACTTTTCAATGATTTCAATCTTGTTTTAGATTATTACAAAAAAACAACAAAAGGAATCTTAAGAAACGTTGTAATTCCTGGATATGTAGGAGTTGTTGATGCACCTTCTGCGAACATTGCAGATATGGACAACAGTGGTTTTGAGGTTGAATTGGGTTACAAGAAAAGACTTGGAGATTTTAACTTAGGTGTTAATGCGAATGTTGCTTACCTGAAAAATGAGATTACTTATGTTGGTTCATCTACAAACTACATTGTTGGAGATGCTACTTTCCAATCTATGGGACCTGTAACAAGAACACAAGTTGGTCACTCATTCAATGAATTCTATGGTTATAAAACAGCTGGTATTTTCCAAAATGAAGCTGAAGTTGCTGCATACAAAAATGCTGCAGGAGGTTTAATTCAGCCAAATGCTAAACCTGGAGATTTCCGTTGGACAGATTCAAATGGTGATGGTAAAATTACAGATGATGATAAACAATTCTTAGGAACAAATATTCCTAAATATACTTTTGGTCTTACTATTAACTTAGACTACAAAAACTTTGATTTCATGGCATTTACTCAAGGATCTGCAGGAAGTAAAATTTTCCAAGGTCTAAGAAGACTTGATATCCTGAATGCAAACTATCAAACAAAAGCTTTAGAGCGTTGGGTTGGAGAAGGAACATCAAACGATTATCCTAGATTGACTAATAACGATCCAAACAAAAACTTTAGTAATATGTCTGATTTTTATCTTGAAAATGGAAATTACTTACGTTTAAAAATTGTTCAGGTTGGATACACACTTCCAACTAACTTATCATCTAAAATTGGTTCAGATAAAATTCGTTTCTATTTAACAGGAGAGAATTTAATCACTTTTACAAAATACACAGGATATGATCCGGAAATTGGAGGTCAGGTTTATGGTGTAGATAAAGGAGTTTATCCACAAGCAAGATCTATTTTGTTAGGAGCTAACGTTCAATTTTAAAAATTAAAAAATTATGAAAACTATAAAACTTAAATACATATACTGTGCTGTTGCATTAGCAGCTCTGGGCGGATCTTGTTCTGAAGATTTTGTCACCATTGACCCAAAAGGAAAATTTGATACGAGTACTTACTTTTCTAATGAGCAACAATGTTATTCAGCTTTAATTGGAGTTTACGATCCGTTGAGAAAGAATACTGGTGGTTTCGAAAACTTAGTAGCAATGTTAAATGCAGGATCTGATGATTTTTATGCAGGAGGAGGAAGCGCAACAGACGGAAACGGAATTCAGAATTTCTCTACACACTCACTTAGTTCAATCAGTATTCCGGGGAGTTACTGGAATGATCACTATCAAGGTGTTTCAAGAGCAAATATCTTGTTAGAAAAACTTCCTGCAGCTTCTATGGATAATACTGTAAGAGCCAGATTTGCTGCTGAAGCTAAAGCGTTACGTGCACTTTACTATTTTAATTTAGTAAGATTATTTAAAAACATTCCATTGGTTTTAGTGCCTTTAAATACTCAGACTATTTATGATCCTGAGCAAGTTAAACCAGAGGTAGTTTATGCACAAATAGAAAAAGATTTAATAGAAGCGATTCCTAATTTACCAAATACTGTTGATGCAAAAACAGAAGCAGGGAGACTTAACAAAGGAGCAGCACAAGCAATATTAGGAAAAGTATACTTGTTTGAAGGTAAAAATTCTGATGCAGCTACTGTTTTGGCTCAAGTAAATGGAACACCAGGTCAAACAAATCAATACGGAAATAAATTACTTCCTGCATTTAGTGATTTATGGGTGACTTCAAATAAATTTAATGCAGAATCACTTTTAGAAGTATCTCATAGTAGTGCAGGAAATACAGACTGGACTTTCTGGGGACAAGGTAAAGACGAAGGAAACTCTTTGAACCAAATGGTTGGACCAAGAGGATATTCAAGACCAAAAGACTCTGATGCACCGGATCTTCCTTCAGGATGGGCTTTCAACGTTGCAACTCAAAAATTGTATGATGCAATGCAAGGTGATCCAAGATTAGATGCTACTATTCTTAATATTAAAGCTTTAAAAGCAGCTGGTAAAGCAGATTATATTCCAGCTTATCAGGATACAGGTTATTTCTTAAATAAATACCTTCCAAGACAATCAGACGTTCGTACTGGTGGAGGTAATCAGGAATTGAACTACAAACAAAATTCTTATATCATCAGACTTGCAGATACTTACCTAATGGAAGCAGAAGCTTTAGGTTCAGGGGCAAGAGCACAAGCATTACTTGATGCAGTTAGAGCTAGAGTTGGATTGGCTTCTGTACCAGTAACATTGGCAGCTATCAAAAAAGAAAGAAGAATGGAGTTAGCTGGTGAAGGTCATAGATTTTTTGATTTAGTAAGATGGGGAGATGCTGCAGCAGCATTATCTGATAGAGGTTTTGATGCAGGTACAGACGAGATTTTCCCTATACCTTACACAGAGCTTAATGGTACTAAATTGAAACAAAATCCTAATTATCAGTAAACCTAACTAACCAAAAATAAAGAACATGAATTTAAATATAAATTTAAGAACAAGTAGTGTATGCCTAATGTTAGTTTTAGCATTAGGAGGAACACTAAATAGTTGTAGTGAGGATGTTAATCCTAATGTTTTAATTGCTTCTGGCGTTGATTCATCATTCACTATTACTCCTGTTACCGGAGAAGTAAATACGTATATTTTAACATCTAAAATACCAGGTGTTATCGAATCTTACTGGGATATCGGATACGGACCTTACTTAGGTAAAATGACTGAAAAAATTGTATTGCCGGATGCTGGTACTTATACAGTTAAACATATTGCAGTTGCAGCCGGAGGAAAAACAGAAACTACAGCTCATGATATTGTTGTTGCAACTTCAGATCCTGCTAAACCTAATTTAGTAAGAGGAGGATTCTTTAGTACTCCAGCAGACGCTGCTCAATGGACATCTGCAAAGTTAAGCCCTACAGGAGCTGCTTTCTGGTCATTTGCAACAGGAAGTGCAACAATTCACGCAGGTGGTGGTGCACAAGAAGGTATTTACCAAGCAATTGATGTTGTAAAAGATAAAGAATATACAATCGATATGTTAGTTACATCTGCAAGTGGATCTGATGAAACATGGTTTGAAGTATATGCTGGTACAACAGTTCCTGTTGACGGAGTTGAATACAAAGACAACAAAGTAATGGGATTAAGTACTTGGGATGGTTGTGCTAAAAGCGCATTTTTAGGTAGATTATCTATTGTTGGATGCGTTAAAAATGAAAAAGCAGGCGAAGTTTCTAACGTAGTTAAATTCAATACAACCGGTAAAATTTATTTACTTATCAGAAGTGGTGGTAATGGTAACAAATTTACAAAAGACGGAATTACAATCGGAAGGGTTGAAATGAGAGCAAAATAAGAAGATAAAGTTAAGTTTAAGTTTGGTTGTAAATAGCCCATAATCACTATGAGTATGGGCTATTTTTAAATCCTTAAACTACTGGAATGTGTTTTTACAGATAAAGAGTTTCTTTAAAAAACTTCAATTAGAATTTAAAATAATAAGGAAAGAATGAAAAAAAATAGTTCTAAAATTCTATGCTTTCTGTTTTCGCTGGCAGCTTTTGCACAACAGCCAAAAACAAAAAAAGAATTTACAACCAATGGTAAAAAAATAACAGTTTATACTACAGCCGAGAATTCAAATTTAAGATTAACATCTACCGATAATTTAACTTTCTCAGCATCAAAACAACCTCTTGAAACAGAGTCGTCTGTTTTTGTAGAACCATCAAAAAAGTTCCAAACCTTCATGGGAATTGGAGGCGCTATTACCGATGCAAGTGCTGAAATTTTTGCTAAACTTTCAAAAGAAAAACAAACAGAATTTTTAAATGCCTACTATGATAAACAAAAAGGTATAGGCTATTCATTGCTAAGAACCACGATACAAAGTTCTGATTTTAGCAGTGGAAGCTATTCTTATATCGAAGAAGGAGACAAAGATTTAAAAACGTTTTCGATTGATCACGATAGACAATTTCGCATTCCATTAATAAAGCAAGCTATAAAAACAGCAGGTGGAAAATTAACCACTTATGTTGCTCCGTGGTCGCCAAATGCTTTTATGAAAAGTAATAAAAATGTCCTGAAAGGCGGAACATTATTACCGGAATATTATCAAACATGGGCAAATTTTTATGCCAAGTTTATAAAAGCATATGAGAAAGAAGGAATTCCAATTTGGGGGACTTCTACTCAAAATGAACCAATGGCAATTCAAACCTGGGAATCTTGTGTTTATACAGCAGAAGCAGAAAGAGATTTTATTAAAAATTTCCTTGGGCCAACGTTTAAAAAAGAAAAACTGGGCAATGTAAAAATCATTGTATGGGATCATAATCGTGATTTAATGAACTACAGAGCCAACGTAATTTATTCTGATCCGGAAGCTTCAAAGTACGTTTGGGGAATGGGTTTTCACTGGTATGAAACCTGGTCTGGCGGTGCATCAATGTTTGATAACGTAGGCAAAGTACATGAAGCATATCCAGACAAAGGATTAATGTTTACTGAAGGATGTATCGAAAAATTTGATGCAGCAAAATATCAATTTTGGGGTAACGGAGAAAGATATGGTATTTCTATGATTAATGATTTTAATAATGGAACAGCTGCATGGACAGATTGGAACATTCTTTTAGATCAAAACGGAGGACCAAATCATGTTGGAAATTTCTGTTTCTCACCAATTCATGCTGACACAACTACAGGCGAATTAATTTACACGCCGTCGTATTATTATATCGGACATTTTTCAAAATTCATTCATTTGAATGCTGTAAGAGTAAGTACTGCAGTAAGCAGAAGCGCTTTATTAAGTACTTCATTTTTGAATACAGATGGAACAATGGCAACAATTGTCATGAACCAATCTGACAAAGAGATTACCTACAATTTAATTATAGCTGCTGAAAAAACAGTAGTAAAAATTCCTGCACATGCCATACAGACATTAGTGTATTAATATTTTGTAATTAGGTAGGAGGGTCGAATTGAATCATCCAATTTGACCCTCAATTTAATTTTAATTTTAAAAGTTTTTTGAAAGTACAATGAAAATCACAAATAGAATTTTAATAGCACCAATACTAGTTCTACAATTAAGTTGTTCTTCATCAAAAGTGGTGAATAATTCATCAGTTTCGGCATCCAAATCAAACAAAAAAGTTGAAGTTTATACCACCGCCGAAAACACAAATTTAAGATTATCGCTATCGAATAATTTAATTTCGAAAGCAACAAATTCAACAGTTTCTATTATTCTGGATTCTGAAAAAACAGATCAGACTTTCTTAGGAATTGGTGGTGCCATAACAGATGCAAGCGCAGAAGTTTTTGCCAAATTATCTCCTAAAAAACAACAAGAATTTCTAACTGCTTATTACGACAAAAACAAAGGAATTGGTTATACATTAGCCAGAACCAATATACATAGTTGCGATTTCAGCAGCGACAGTTACACTTATGTTGCAGAAGGAGACAAAGACCTAAAAACCTTCAATATTGATCACGATAGAAAATATCGAATCCCATTAATAAAAAAAGCAATTGAAACAGCCGGCGGGAAACTAACCTTATTTGCCAGTCCTTGGAGTCCCCCAGCTTTCATGAAAGACAATAACGATATTTTGCACGGCGGCGTTCTCTTGCCGGAATTTGCACAATCATGGGCAAATTATTATGCTAAGTTTATAAAAGCATATGAAAAAGAAGGCATTCCAATTTGGGGATTAACCATTCAAAATGAGCCAATGGCAAAACAAAGATGGGAATCCTGCATTTATACTCCGGAAGCCGAAAGAGATTTTCTAAAAAACTTTCTTGGACCAACTTTAGAAAAAGAAGGACTTGGTTCTAAAAACATTATCATTTGGGATCATAATCGCGGAGATATGCTGGAAACAAGAGCCAAACTGGTTTTCTCAGATCCTGAAGTTTCAAAATATGCCTGGGGAATTGGATTCCACTGGTATGAAACATGGAATGGCGGAACTCCTAAATTTGAATCAGTAGGGAAAGTTCACGCCGAATTTCCAAACAAAAATTTACTTTTTACAGAAGGCTGTATCGAAAAATTTGACGCCACAAGATTTCAGTTTTGGGGAAATGCAGAACGATACGGAATCAATATGATCAACGATTTCAATAACGGAACTGTAGGCTGGACAGATTGGAATATTCTTCTGGACCAAAACGGAGGACCAAATCACGTTGGTAATTTTTGCTTTGCACCAATTCACGCAGACACCACAAAAGACGAATTAATATACACTCCAATGTACTATTATATTGGTCATTTCTCAAAATTTATCCGACCTAACGCTAAGAGAATAATTGAGACCATTAGCGATAAAACATTAATAAGCACCTCTTTCAAAAATTCTGATAACAAGATAATTACCATTGTTATGAACCATTCAGAAAAAGAAGTTGTTTACACGCTAATAAACCACGATATAAAAACCACGATCACTATTCCGGCGCATGCTATGCAAACTATTATAAACTAGCAGCCACACTAACTAAAAAACTATAAAAATGAAACCTATCTTAAAAAATACCATAAAAGCATTATTTCTTGGAGTTGCGATTTTTGCTCAGGTTAAATGTTCCTCATCAAATGATGCTGTAGAACAAGGACCTCCACCGGTAATTCCACCCGTAGTAGTAACTAATGATGTCGATTTTTGGTTGACAAAATCAGATCAAAGCGTTTTATTGGCAAAACAATCGGGGAATTTAGGATTTAGTACAACTTCGAATGATTATGCTAATATTGAAGTAAATGCAAGTCAAAAATACCAAACCGTAGATGGCTTTGGATATACCTTGACAGGCGGAAGTGCTGAAGTAATCAACCAATTAACAGCGGCAAAGAAAAGTGCTCTTTTGAAAGAATTATTTGGAACCGGAGACGGTTCGATAGGAATAAGTTATTTAAGAATAAGTATTGGAGCTTCAGATTTGAATGCTACGGCTTTTACTTATGATGATCTTGCTACAGGAGAAACAGATTTAGCTCTTGCAAAATTTAGTTTAGATAAAGACAAAACCGGAGTAATTGCGCTCTTGAAAGAAATTATAGCAATCAATCCTAAGATTTTAATTTTGGCAACACCTTGGTCAGCGCCACTTTGGATGAAAGACAAGGATAGTTTTATTGGGGGTAAATTACAAACACAATATTATGACGTTTATGCGAAATATTTTGTAAAGTATATTCATCAAATGAAAGCCGAAGGAATTACAATTGACGCCGTAACTCCTCAAAACGAACCTTTGCATGATGGTAATAATCCAAGTATGTATATGTCGGCTTTAGAACAGACTAATTTTATCAAAGCGAATTTAGGACCAGCTTTTAAAGCAGCAAATATTTCGACAAAAATTATTGCTTACGATCATAATTGTGATAATCCAAACTATCCAAAAGCAATTTTGGCTGACGCCGATGCATTTCCTTATGTAGACGGATCGGCTTTCCATTTGTATTCTGGAGACATTAGTGCGCTTACAAATGTTTACAATTCTTATCCAACAAAAAATGTGTATTTCACAGAACAATGGACATCTTCAGAAGGTAGTTTTGAAGGAGATTTAAAATGGCATGTGCGAAATATAATCATTGGTTCGATGAGAAATTATAGTAAAAATGCATTAGAATGGAATCTGGCAAACAACGCTAATTATGGTCCACATACTGCTGGTGGTTGTTCGATGTGTAAAGGAGCTTTGACCGTAACGTCAAACGAAAATTTTCAGCGTAATGTTGGTTATTATATTATTGCTCACGCGTCAAAATTTGTTCCGGCAGGTTCTATTAGAATTGCAAGTAATTCAGGTGGAGATTTACAAAATGTTGCTTTTATTACACCATCAGGTTCAAAAGTTCTTATTGTTGAAAATGACGGATCTACAAGCACAACATTCAACATTAAATTCGACGGTAAATGGGTTACAAGTACGTTAGCCGCAGGATCAGTAGGAACTTATACGTGGAAATAATTGCACAATTTAGAATCAAAAATTAATAGCATTTTTAGATGAAAAAATTAATTATAACATTACAATTACTAGTCTCTATAACCACTTTTGGGCAAGGTTTTTTGCATAGAGATGGACAAAAGATTGTTGATGGAAACGGAAAAAATATACTATTAAGAGGTTTAGGATTAGGCGGATGGATGGTGCAGGAAGGTTATATGATGCAAACCCAACCTTTTGCAAGTCCGCAATATGTAATCAAACAAAAAATTCAGGAGGTTGTTGGAGAACAAGGAACAAAAGAATTTTATGCAGCTTATAAAGCAAACGGAATCACAAAGCGTGATGTCGATTCATTGGCAGCTTGGGGATTCAATTCGATTCGTCTTCCAATGCATTATAATCTATACACGCCAGCAATTGAAGAAGAGAAAAATGGTGAAATCACTTGGATAGAAGAAGGTTTTACCATGACTGATAATTTAGTGAAATGGTGTGCCGAAAACAAAATCTATCTTATTCTTGATTTGCACGCAGCGCCCGGAGGACAAGGAAATGATGCAGCAATTTCGGATTATGATACAACAAAACCATCATTATGGCAAAGTGAAGCCAATCAGAAAAAAATGATTGCTTTATGGAAAAAACTCGCTTCCCGCTACAGAGATAATCCATGGATTGGAGCTTATGATATTATCAATGAGCCAAACTGGAATTTTACCGGAACCAATAAAAACGGTTGTGACGAAAACTCAAACGGACCTTTAAGAGATTTAATGGTTCAGGTTACAAAAGCCATTCGCGAAGTCGATACAAACCATTTAATTTTTATCGAAGGAAACTGTTGGGGAAATAACTACAACGGAATTTTCCCTTTATGGGATGAAAATATGGCGTTAAGTTTCCATAAATATTGGAATTACAATACTACAGGATCAATTCAGAAAATGCTGGATTACAGAACACAATATAATGTGCCAATTTGGTTAGGTGAAAGCGGAGAAAACTCGAATGTTTGGTTTAAAGATGTACTGACTTTAGTAGAAAGCAATAATATTGGATGGGCTTTTTGGCCAATGAAAAAAATCGAAAATATTGCCGGAGTAACTTCAGTAACCAAAATTCCTGAATATGATGTTTTATTGAAATATTGGAAAGACGGAGGTCAAAAACCAAGTGTTGATTTTGCCAAAAAGACATTAATGAAAATAGCGGATAATTACAAAATGGAAAACGTAACCGTTAAACCGGATGTAATTGACGCAATGTTCAGACAAGTACAAACCAACGATACAAAACCGTATAAAAAACATTTGATTCCGGGAAAAATTGCCGCAACACAATATGATTTGGGAACAAATGGATATGCTTATTCGGATAAAGATTTTATAAACTACAGAGTCGAAACCGGAAAATTTGACGAGTGGAATAAAGGAAATACCATGAGAAATGATGGTGTTGATATTTTGCCATGCAAAGACGCAGGATCAAATGGTTATCAGGTTTCTTTTATCGAAGATGGCGAATGGCTTCAGTTTACAACTCAAGTTGCAAAACAAAAAGCATACAAAGTTGCGATTCGTTATTCGAGTGAAAATTCAGAAGGAAAGCTTCATTTGGAGACAGAAAACGGTAAAAAATCAGAAACGATTACACTTTCCGCAACTGGAGGAAATGACAAATTTAAAACAGTCGTTTTATCTGGAGTAGATTTAAATGCAGGAACAAATAAAATCAAAGTAGTTTTCGAAAAAGGAGGCTTCAATTTGAATTATTTAGATTTTTCAGAAGGTAAAAAAGGGAGTTCTAAAAAATAGACAATAATTTGTATTTGCTTCATGTAAAATTTGATACGGAAAACAAAAGAGCTATGATAAGTTTAATATTAATTATTACGGAATATTTAATTAACATTTTTTTTAAGGTTATGGTTCTTCTGTAAGGCTAATGTATTGGTAGCTTTACCGGAATAAAATTTTTTAACATGAAAAAGATAAATACAATTGTTTTAGTAGTAATGCTGCTTTTAGTAAGTGGTTCATTTTATGGTCAGAATTTAAAAATCATGACCTACAATATTCGTTTAGATGTTGCATCTGACGGAGAAAATGCTTGGCCAAACCGGAAAGATTATTTTACTTCTCAAATACAATTTTATAGTCCGGATATATTTGGAGTTCAAGAAGCTACTCCAAATCAAGTTACAGCGATAGCTTCGGCTTTGCCAAATTATGACAGATTTGGAATTGGAAGAGAAGAAGGAGGAACTGGAGAAGCGTGTACGATTTATTATAAAAAAGGACGTTTTCAGTTGTTGGAATCAAACACGTTTTGGTTGTCAGAAACGCCAGAAAAAGTATCAAGAGGTTGGGATGCAGCTTGCAACAGAGTTTGTACCTATGGACTTTTTAAAGATTTAAAAACTAAAAAAACGTTTTGGGTTTTTAATCTTCATCTGGATCATATGGGCGAAGTAGCGAGAGTAAAAGGAGTAGAATTGGTTCTTTCGAAAATTGCAGCATTAAATACAAAAAAATACCCGGCTTTTTTAATGGGAGATTTTAACTCAGAACCGGATACAAAACAAATTGCCGAGGTAAAAAAAGTAATGGACGATACCAAAGATGTTTCTATAGAAAAGCCTTTTGGACCATCAGGAACTTTCAATGATTTTGAACATGATAAACCTGTAACATTGTTAATTGATTACATTTTTATCTCAAAAAATAGCGGATTAAAAATTCAAAAACACGCAGTACTAAGTGATTCTAAAGATTTAAGATATCCTTCGGATCATTTACCTGTCTTAATAGAAATAGATTAGAAATGAAAAACATCAACAAAAAACTTCAAATTTTACTTTTACTGCCTTTAATTGCAGTTCAAATAAAATGTGGAACTTCAAAAAATTCAGTTGCTACTTCTGGTAAAGCAGAATCGTGGATCACAACAACCGATGAGACATCAAAACTGCAAAAGCAAAATGATTTGGTTTTTAATTCAGAAACGAATTCAAATCAAACTATTTTGGTAGACGCTTCTCAGAAATTTCAAACCATCGAAGGTTTTGGATTTTCATTAACTGGAGGAAGTGCTCAGGCAATTATGAAACTGGACAAAGCAAAGAAAGAGGCATTGCTTCAGGAATTGTTTTCCAGAAAAGATGATGCAATTGGTTTGAGTTATTTACGAATTAGTATTGGAGCTTCTGATTTGAATGAAAAAGTTTTTTCGTATGATGATATGCCAGAAGGACAAACAGATTTAAAACTGGAGCACTTTAATCTTGGTCCGGATTTAAACGATGTTGTGCCACTTTTAAAAGAGATTTTGGCAATAAATCCAAAGATAAAAATTATGGGTTCTCCTTGGTCGCCGCCAGTTTGGATGAAAGACAACGGAAGCTCAAAAGGCGGAAGTTTACAGCCTAAATATTATCAGGTTTATGCCGAATATTTTGTGAAATATATTCAGGCAATGAAAGCTCAGGGAATTGTAATTGATGCTATAACGCCTCAAAACGAACCTTTGCATCCGGGAAATAATCCAAGTTTATTGATGCTTGCAGAACAACAGGCAGAATTTATTAAAAACAATTTAGGTCCCGCTTTCGCGAAAGCAAAAATCAAAACTAAAATTGTAGTCTACGATCACAATTGTAATAAGCCGGAATATCCTTTGACAATATTAAATGACCCAAAAGCATTGCCATTTGTAGCAGGTTCGGCTTTTCATTTATATGAAGGAGATATAAGCGCTTTGTCTAAAGTTCACGATGCCTATCCAAAAAAAGATTTGTATTTTACAGAACAATACACAGGATCAGGAAGTAGTTTTGAATCGGATTTGAAATGGAGTGTAAAAAATGTAGTAATTGGTTCAATGCGTAACTGGAGTGTAAACGCACTTTCTTGGGGATTGGCAAATGACGAATATTACAAACCATTTACCCCAGGCGGATGTTCTACTTGCAAAGGCGCATTAATGATTGATCAGGCGCAAAATATAAAAAGAGAAGTTGGTTACTATATTATTGGCCATGCTTCAAAATTTGTTCCAGAAGGATCTGTTAGAATTGCAAGTAATATCAGTAATAATTTATACAATGTTGCGTTTAGAACTCCAACAGGACAAATTGTTCTAATTGTGGAGAATTATGGAACTTCTACAGAATCATTCAATATCAAATACAATCAAAAACAAATTTCAACTACTTTAAACGCTGGTGCAGTGGCAACTTACGTTTGGTAATCAAAATTAAATGAGAATGAAAAAATTAACAACATTTACCTTGTTGATGCTATCGCTTTTTGTAACAGCGCAACAAGAAACAATCGATCAGAAAGTAAATGCTTTATTGAAAAAGATGACTATTGAAGAAAAAATAGGTCAGCTTAATCAATACACCGGAGACAATCAGGCAACGGGACCAATTACCATAAATCCCAACAAACAATCTGAAATCAAACAAGGTTTAATAGGTTCGATGCTAAACATCATCGGAACAAAATATACCAGACAATATCAGGAATTAGCGATGCAATCACGTCTAAAAATTCCATTGTTGTTTGGTCAGGACGTAATTCACGGATACAAAACGACATTTCCAATTCCGTTGGCAGAAGCTGCAAGTTGGGATTTAGCTGCAATTGAATTAGCTGCCAGAGTTGCGGCTACAGAAGCTGCGGCAAGCGGAATTCACTGGACTTTTGCGCCAATGGTAGATATTAGCCGTGATCCGCGTTGGGGACGTGTAATGGAAGGTGCCGGAGAAGATACATACTTAGGTTCTAAAATTGCTTATGCGAGAGTAAAAGGTTTTCAAGGAAATAAATTGGGCGATTTAAACTCCGTTATGGCTTGCGTAAAACACTTTGCAGCTTATGGCGCAGGAGTTGGCGGAAGAGATTATAACTCAGTAGATATGAGCGAGCGTATGTTGTTCGAAACGTATTTGCCACCATTTAAAGCTGCTCTTGATGCTGGTGCAGCAACTTTCATGAACTCATTCAATGATTTAAACGGAATTCCTGCTTCAGGAAATGCACATTTGCAACGTGATATTTTAAAAGGAAAATGGAACTTTCAGGGATTCGTAGTTTCTGATTGGGGTTCTATTGGAGAAATGGTTGCTCACGGTTATTCAAAAGATCTTAAAGCAGCAGCACTTTCTGCAATTACAGCCGGAAGTGATATGGATATGGAAAGTAATGCTTACAGATATAATTTGGCCGAATTGGTTAAAGAAGGTAAAGTTTCTATAGACTTAATTGATGATGCTGTAAAACGTATTCTTCGCAAGAAATATGAATTAGGATTATTTGACGATCCGTACAGATATTCAGATGGAAAAAGAGAAGAAAAAGCCTTAAATAATCCTGAAAATAGAAAAGCAGCACTTGAAGTAGCACAAAAAAGTATTGTTTTATTAAAGAATGAGAATCAAACATTGCCAATCTCTAAAAGTGTAAAAACGATTGCATTTATTGGACCAATGGTAAAAGAATACAAAGCCAATATGGGATTTTGGTCAGTAGAATTACCGGAAGTTAATTATGATAAATGGGTAGTTTCGCAATGGGATGGTTTGCAAAATAAAGTTGGAAAAAACACTAAATTGCTTTACGCGAAAGGTTGTGAAGTAGACGGAGATAACAAAGATGGTTTTGCAGAAGCGGTTGCAACGGCACAACAAGCAGATGTTGTTATTTTGAGTATTGGAGAAAGACGCGATCAAAGTGGTGAAGCAAAAAGCCGAAGCAATCTTGGTTTACCGGGAGTTCAGGAAGATTTAGTAAAAGCAATTCAGGCAACAGGAAAACCAGTTGTAGTTTTGATAAATGCCGGAAGACCTCTTGTTTTTAACTGGACTGCAGACAATGTTCCTGCAATTGTATATACTTGGTGGTTAGGAACTGAGGCTGGAAATGCTATTGCAAATGTTTTATTTGGAGATTATAATCCTTCTGGAAAATTGCCAATGACATTCCCGAGAGAAGTTGGGCAAGTACCTATTTATTATAATCACTTTAGCACAGGAAGACCTGCAAAAGATGAAAACCAAACCAATTATGTTTCAGCTTATATCGATTTAAAAAACTCACCTAAATTTCCTTTTGGATACGGTTTGAGTTATACACAATTTGGTTATTCTGATTTGAAATTGTCTTCGACTAAAATAAAAAGCAACGAAACCATTAAAGTTTCTTTCCAATTATCAAACGTTGGAAAAGTTGCCGGAGAAGAAGTTGTGCAATTATATCTGAAAGATAAATTTGGATCTGTAGTAAGACCAGTTTTAGAATTAAGAGATTTCCAAAAAGTAAAATTGAATGCAGGAGAAACTAAAACTATCGAATTTACAATTGACAAAGAGAAACTTTCTTTCTATAATGATAAATTAGAGTGGGGAGCTGAACCAGGAGATTTTGAACTAATGATTGGAACTTCGTCAGCAGATATTAAGTTAAGATCTAATTTTGAATTATTATAAAATTACAATCTCCAAAAACTGTAATTAAATAAAAAAGCGGAGTTCCAGGACTCCGCTTTTTTTATGTATAAATGCCAATCAGTAGTTGAAAATGTGCCGTTAGGCACTAAATATTGGTAGAAAACAGGAATAGGAATAAATTTAGCGTGCCGTAGGTACGCAATTGTTGCCATTTTGTTGCGTACCTACGGCACGCCAACGAATTTCGAACCAAAATATCCCTACCGATATTTAATGCCTAACGGCACTCTTGATTGGCATATTTAAAGAATTTTAGTTAAAGTGTTTTTTGAAATTGAATTTTATTTTATTCAAAATTCCTTCTTCTATAATATCAATTCCAATTCCAGAATTGCTATCAGCCACTTCGTGATGTGCATTTCTGAAATCTTCAAAATCCTTCTCCGGAATTTCTAAGTTAATTAAAGGCTTAAAGTCTATCCAAATCGTTCCTCCGTTTTTGGTGATCTTTTTACGACTGCTATAATCAAAATAAGGATTGCTGATCGTACTTTCCTGAATTGTATATTTTTCAGTCGTATCTATTTTTTGATCTGTCAAAAGTTTGATTTCATATCTTTCACTATCAAAATTATGCCAGAAAGTGATGTCTTTGTGCATAAAATCTCTTGCATTGTTTTTAGTAATATTAGGATCGAAATACATTAAAAAACGATTCTTTTTTTCATCAGTATAATACGGATTCTCAATTGTGGTTTTGTACTCAATTTTAAATTCGTTTAGCTTTTTATCATCACTAATAATTTCGATTGCAGCATCTTTAAAAATATGTCTAAGGTCAGTTCCGTTTCTGTCGTTATTGTAGTTTAGCGTATAAAACAGGAAATTATTCCAGCTGTCGATAATTTCTCTTTTGTTCGTTTTCTTGAAATATCTACGCATATTATTCGCGCGATTTCCTTTGTATATTGTTGTTAAATGTAGCTTACCAATATTATTTTCTACAATAACTTCTGATTTTTCATCAACAGCATAATAAGGAAAACGATGTGGCGGATTAATTTGCAATTCCAGATTTGGTTTCACTTCCAGATAATGCATGAAAAAGATAAAGCCACGATTTTCAATTAATCCAAATTCATCACGAAGCGTTACATCCGTAAAATAACTTTCGCCTTTGTAATTTATTTTTACAATTACATGATTAAAAGTCAATAAAGAGGGCAAATAATATTTCATGTAGAAATCAACATTGAAATTCACCAAAGCCATAGAAGAATCAACACCAATATAATCTAAAATAACCTTCAATAAAACAGATTTTGCCTTGCAATCTCCCTGTTTGTTTTCATAAGTAACAGCAGGTTCCTGAGGTTTATGACCATTCATTTCATCTGCATTGTAGATATAATTAATATGGTTTTGCACATATTCTATTGCAAATTGCAGTTGTTCATCTTTGTTGTCGATTTTGTCAAGTTTATCTACTAAATCCGGCGCAAATTCGGGAAGAGAAGATTTCTCAAAAATAGTATCATAAATTGGAGAGATATAATTTGATAATTCGTTCCAATTTGCATCTGTTGCAAAATCTATAAAGGAAGAAACCTCTCTATTTGAATCCACAAAATTGATATAGTCTTCTTCTTCGATTATATATTGTTCGCCTTTTTTTAGATAGTTAATTTCCGGTTCAAGAACGTTTCCGTCTTCGTCTCTAAAAAAGGTTTTTTTATAAGCAATTGTTCTTTCGCGATCATTTTTAAAAGTAAATTTATACTTTCCATAAGCCCAATAAGTATCCGGACCTACCCAAACATATTTAGAAAACTCTTTGCGTAAAAAATCACGCTCCGTAAAAACTTTAATTCTGGAATCCTCCATAATCAAAATGTCATAAAGACGAAGATCTTTTATCGTGATATTGACTTTTTTGTTACTGCTAAGAACTCCGCCGCTGCTTTGGTTTTCACTGTCCAAAGTTTTGATTTTAGTGTCAGGAATTTTATCCACAAGAACGCCATCTCTTAAAACGCTGATTCTGTGTATAACATAAGTTTCATTTTCTTCCAGAACAACATCGACCACAGAAGCTCTTTCTAAATTTGCAGGTTCATTTAGCGTGTATGCCATACAAGCATATTCGCTATTTTCATTGTCATTTGTATAATATATTTTATCTAAAAAGTAGCAGTAATCGCGTCCTTCATCTGCTTGTTTTTGAGAGAATTCAGATTCTTTAATATATTCAATAAGTTGCGCATCATTAATATTGCTCGCCCAATGTTCCGGCTTTTGAATTTTATAATTTTCTGATTGAATGGTTTGTTCCATAGTAAGGCTTTTAATTGAAGTAGGTAAAATCTTTCGTTTAAAACAAAAATATAGAATTTTGCTAATATCTGATAGCAGCAAAATGATTATTGAGATAAGTTTGGTTTTCTTACAACAAAGGATTTATTATCGGATTTAATAGAAGTTTAATCTGAGATAATTTAATAAAATCCCGAAAGAATTGAGAAAGTTGTAAAGGGTATTATAACTAAAAAGCCCCGAAATTAATGAGATGCGGTAACAATTGACGAAAAAGAAATGAGATTAAAAAGAAGAAGCTTAATAGGAGAGTAGAATTATTTCAAAACTGTATTTATAAAATCCATAGCGCCAATTCCTTTGTAAGAGGCATACAATGCTTTGTCAAAAGCTTCACGTTTTGCTTTCTTATCCTTAGCTTCAGTTTCAACAATCATCTGATTGAAAATTCGCTCCTGTTCTTCGCTATATTTTATAGAAGCTTCCAGAAGATCATTTTTTGATACTAATCCAAAAGAAGAGTATAGTTTTTTCATAAACTTCTTATTCAGTTTTTCTAGGTTTGGAATGCTCATATTTGAACCAGTTTTATTTTCTCTTATATAAGAGACGTAATATTTTAACTTATGTTACAGAGTTTCAGTTAAAATCGTCAATTACATATTTTCTTCTCGTAATTACTTTTTTTAATGCCTTTTTGTTGCAAAAACAACAAGTTAAATGTCATATGTGTTATTATGACGCAATGTACTTATTTTTTCAATTCGTTTTTTTATTTTTAAGTTAAAATTGTGATTTTAACACGTGTTTTTTAGGAGGATTCAGGATTAGAATTTAGCTTGAATTTCGAAAAAATGACTCCGTTTTATAAAAATGAATTAAATTGCAGAGCCAATCCAAACTGGAAAGTTGTATTTAATAAAAAGTAGATGTTAAAAGACATTATAGAAAATAATCAAAATTATCAACCTGGGCTTTCAATAGATTGTGTGATTTTTGGTTTTCATGACAATCAGCTTAAGGTTTTATTAATCAAGATTCCGCATCGTAATACATGGTCATTGCCCGGTGGATTCATTCCAATTGATCAGGATATCGATACAGCCGCGGTGACTGTTTTGAACGAAAGAACTGGAGTTGAAGGAATATTTTTGAGACAATTTGCGACTTTTGGAAAAATTAAAAGAAACGATCAGCATTTTGGAAAAGAAGTTTTAGAATATTTAAAAATCGAAGAAGAAAAAGGGAAGTGGCTCACACAGCGTTTTGTGACAATTGGTTATTATGCGTTGGTTGACTTTTTAAAAACAATTCCGAGATCTGCTAATAATGAACAAATTATAGAATGGATTGATCACAAAGAAGTGCCCGAACTTATTTTAGATCACAAAGAAATTCTCGATAAAGCATTAGATACATTGAGAATTGAATTGAATCTAATGCCAATAGGATATAATTTATTACCGGAGAAATTTACGATTCCGGAGCTTCAAAAATTGTATGAAACAATTCTGGATCGAAAACTCGACAGAAGAAACTTTCTAAGAAAAATAACCAACATTGGAATCCTGACCAAACTCGACGAAAAGAAAAGCAACGTAGCACATAAAGCGCCAAATTTATATTCGTTTGATAAAGATAAATACGAAGAAGTTCTTAAAAACGGATTGAATCAAGGATGGTAATATTACCAAAAAATAGATTTAATATGGTCTCAATTGAAACATTTAGAAAATTAGCTTTAGCGTTTGAAAATGCAACCGAAGAACCACATTTCGAGAAGACCTCATTTCGTGTCAATAAGAAAATATTTGCGACTTTTGATGAAAAGAACAATCGGGCAGTTTTGAAATTTAACGAAATAGACCAATCTATTTTTTGTGCGTCAAGCGAAATGATTTTTTATCCAATTCCGAATAAATGGGGCAAACAAGGCTGGACCATTGTAGAGCTTTCAAAAGTAAGACCAGAAATGTTTGAAGATGCTTTAAAGCTTTCCTATCAAAATGTTGCTGCAAAAAAGAAGTAGTTTCAAGCTTATAAATCTAAAGTTTTACTTACCCAACAATTGTTCTAAAAGTCAAATTTACTCTTGGTTTTGATGTTGTTTTAGTTGGCGGTAAACGATGCAGCCAATGGGTTTGTGTTGTGTCTTTCATAACCAATAAACTGCCGTGTTCTAAGATTAAAGAAACCGTTTCTTTCGTTTCTTTATGTTTGAATGCAAACTTTCTTTCGGCTCCAAAACTTACCGAACCAATTGCCCCGTTTTTCTTTAAATCTTTCTCGGCGTCACTATGCCACGCCATTCCTTCCTCGCCGGAATGATACAAATTCAATAAACAAGAATTGAAAGTTTCGCCTGTTTCTTGTTCAATAATAGCTTTTAATTCCAGAAGTTCCTTCGTCCACGGAAGTGCTTTTTTTGTGGTATTCGAATACGTATATTCAAATCCCGAATCTCCATACCAAGCTACTTTTCGTTTCGTAAGAATCAATTTCCCGAAGATAATAGCTTCATCATTTTTCCATTCGATGGTATTCAAAAGCACATCCAGATAACGATTAGAATCTTCTCTGGAAAATAGTTTTCCATAATAATTTACAGTCCCATCTTTAGGAAGCAGATTTGTCGTTTCGTCTGTATGCGGATTAAATAAGTCCATTTTTCCAGTTTTGATATTCGGTTTTCATGCAATGTCCGCAAGGTCTGAAACCATTTTGTCTGGCTTCATTTTCAGATAAAAAGAAAACCCGATTTTCACGTTTCATTCTTTTTCCAGACGAACATTTTAAAGTTCCGTAGATTTTTAGTTTTCGGTTTCCACCAAAGCAAATTTCCGCATTTTTAATTTTATTTCGAAGATCTGAATCTGAAATTTCCTGATGTTGTATCATATATATAGTCATTTTTTACTGTAGAGGCGCACAGCAGTGCGTCTCTCGTAGGTGTAAATCTCACGCAAAGTCGCAGAGTCACAAAGAAATAATCCCTCACTCATGTGTTAAGTTTTTTAAGTAATAAATAAAAACTTTGCGACTCTGCGACTTTGCGAGATTAAAAAATTAAGACAATGCATCATGAAAAATTATTCCTAATGTATGTCGTTCTCCAGAATGAATTTCGCTCACACCATGTTTCATGTTTACACGATAGTATCCTTTTGTTCCTTTTACGGGTCTGAAATTGGTTGTAAAAACCAAGATATCACCTTTTTTAGGCTTCAGGACAATTGCCTTAGATTGTGCTCTTGGTGTTTGTTGTGTCAAAACAAATTCGCCGCCAGTAAAATCTTCATCAGGTTCGTTCAGAAAAAGGACAATTTGAATGGGAAAATAAACATCTCCGTACAAATCCTGATGCAGAGTGTTGAAACCGCTTTTGCCATATTTCAATATCAAAACAGTTGCTTTTAGCTGATTATTGGCGTGACATTCTTCTAACAATTTTTCGTGCGTTTCCGGAAAAGCGGTGTTTATATTTAAGACTTTCATCCAGGCATTTGCAATTGGAGCCAATTTAGGATAAATCGAAGTTCGAATATCCTGAATTAAATCCGGCAATGGATAATTGAAATATTTGTATTCGCCTAAACCAAATCGATAACGCTCCATAACAACCGTTTTTCGATATAAAGTGGGATTATCATAATCGAATTTTAAATCTTCGCATTGATCGTTATTAATCACGTTTGGAATAATTGCAAATCCATTTTCGTGCATAGATTCAGTGATGCTTTCCCAATTAAGAGAAGCAATTTTTGATTGTATATTTTGCATAATAATTTTAGGTTGAGGTTTTTTATCGCCACGAATTCACGAATTATTTTTAAAATCTATGCGAATAGAATTGGTTTAATTCGTGAATTCGTGGCAAAAAATATATAGTTTTATTTATGGATTTATCTGCGCACCTTCCCAGCCAATAATAGCAGTTTTACGAGTGTTTCCCCACATATAACCGCCAAAAGTTCCTGAGGATTGAATCACGCGATGACACGGAATTAAAAAGGCAACAGGATTGCTGCCAATCGCAGTTCCAACAGCTCTTGATGCATTTGGTTTCTCGATTTGTTGTGCAATCGATCCATAAGTAGAAAGTTGTCCCATTGGGATTTTTAATAGTGTTTCCCAAACTTTCAATTGAAAATCAGTTCCTTTTAAATGCAGTTTTATTTCAGATAATTTACTCCAGTCATTTTGAAAAATAAATAAAGCATTTTGTTGCACTAAATCTAATTTTCTAGAGAAACGTGCATTCGGGAATTTGTTTTTTAAATCATTAAAACCAGTTTCTTCATCTTCGGCGAAAGCCATAAAACAAACCCCTTTATTGGTCGAAGCAACGATAATATTCCCAAACGGACTTTCGGCAAAACTGAAATTAATTTCGAGGTTTTTACCGCCGTTTTTATATTCGGCTGGAGTCATTCCTTCGATGTTTACGAACAAATCATGCAAACGGCTTGTTCCGGATAATCCGGTATCAAAAGCAGCATCGAATAAAGTAGCATGATTATTTTCTTTGAGTATTTTTTTAGCGTGTTCAACACTAATATATTGCAAAAACTTCTTCGGACTTGTTCCTGCCCATTCTGTAAACAAGCGCTGAAAGTGAAACGGACTTAAATGCACTTTTTCGGCAACCTCGTCTAAGTTGGGTTGCTCTTTAAAGTTGACCTTGATATAATCTATCGCATCGGCTATTCGATTATAATTGATGTTTTCCTGTGTGTTCATTTTCATTCAATTTTATAAGGCAAAGATCGATTGGTTTTTGCAGGTATAAAATCCGAAACTTGCGGAAGTGTTGTTGTTTGGTTTTTTGTTTCAAGTTTCAGGTTTCATGTTTTGTCGCAGAGTTTTTTTAATCTCGCAAAGGCGCAGAGTCGCAAAGTTTTTTTTCAATATTGTCACTCTGAGCGAAGTCGAAGGGCACAAAGTACGTCGACAAAGATTGACTTAAATTTTAAAATTAAACCTTTGCGACTCTGCGTCTTTGCGAGAGAATATTAAAACAAATGCTTCTCCATTTTGTAATTAATCAGTTCAACGCCTAATCGAATATTCTTTTGTTCGGCTTTTACAACAAATCCCTTTTTTTCAAAGAATGGTTTTGCCGTTATACTAATGTCTGATGTTATTATTTTTGAATTGTGATTTTTGGCTTCCAATTCTAATTCAGCTAAGATTTTATCGGCAATTCCTTGTCTTTGAAAATCTTTGTGAATGTAGAAGAAATCAATATAATTTCCGTCTTTTAGAGTTCCAAAACCTACGATTTGGTTTTGTATAATTGCTAATAAAACAAATTGTGATTCGATAACTTCAGTCCAACGATCGGTGTTTTTTACTCCGGAAATCCATGCTTCAATTTGAGCAGGATTATAGTCATTTTTACAAACAGACTGTATGGTTTCGATATACAATTGCTTCATTTCTTGTAAATCTGAAATAGTTGCTATTCTAAAATTCATTTTAATAAAATTCGAAATTAATGTGCTGTGGTTTTAGAAAAAACATTGATTACAACAACTCCAATCATAATTAAAGCTAATCCAATGATAGCTGGTAAATCTGGTATTTGTTTGAAGAACACAGCACCAATTATAGTAATTAAAACAATCCCAACTCCGGACCAAATCGCATAAGCAATCCCAACAGGAATGGTTCTAATGGCAAAACTCAAGAAGTAAAATGCAGCAAAATATCCCACAATCGTAACGATACTTGGAATGAGCTGCGTAAATTGTTCTGATTTTTTTAAGGCAGAAGTTGCAATGATTTCGAATATAATGGCAATTCCTAAAAAGAAGAAGTTTTTCATGTTTTACTTTTTTTACAAAGTTAGGCTTTCTAATAGAAGTAAACTTAATTAAAGTATTAGGCTATTTTTATTATGGATTAAATGATAATCCAACGCTAAAAAACAATCTCACTTTGTCGATATTATTGATCCACGAAGTATCAAAATGAATAGGACCTAAAATTGATTGATAAGAAATTGCTGCTCCTCCGGATATTACAAGGCTGGGATCAAAGCCATCATCCCAATTTCCTTTTGGACTAAATGCCTTTTTAATGTATTTATCAAAAGATTCAAACCCAACAGTTGCCATATTAAAATGAGGAGTTAGATAGATTTTTCCCATAAGATTTATTTGAGAAGCAAGTTTTAAGCCCATATATTGCGAAACATTAAGTTCGTCTTCATGCAAGCCGGGAAATGAAAATCGATTACTACCGGAACTTGGTATGATTCCGCCTATGAAATATTTTGAAGCATAACCAAAATCCGAATAGGGGATTTGATCGTTTTTAAGTTTGTCCTCAAAAATAAAATAAGAATCAAATCCAATAATTCCTGTAATTTTCTTTTTTAAGAGCGCTCTTTTTTGATAACTGAAACCAAATTTTGTATAACCATTGGTGGCACCGGATATGCTTGTTCGACTCGGGTCGTTAAAAGAGGTGTAGACATCCGTTAACAATGATCGGGTTACATTTGCTTTTATCATTGTTCCGTTTTCAGCAAAGAAAACTTTATCCATATCGTTGTAGGAATAATGCATGTTTAATTCAATACTGTTTAACGAGTAATTCTTGATGTCGATCGCATTAGGATTGTATTCTCTGTCGTATTTTGGTTTTAGATTAGAGTATTGATAATGTAAACCGTAACCAAAATAGCTTTTAAGGGAGTTTATATTTCTGTTGATTTCATTAGTAAATTCAAGAGAATTATAAAGTACATTATCTGAAGCTTTGCCGTTTAAATAAATCTCTTCTCTTAATAAGGCTCCATAAAGTTCAGAGGACCACCACCAATCCCGGTTTTTTCCAAAATTTTTCTGATAATTGATTCTTGCTTTTGGCTGTTCTGCAATATCTACTGTTACAAGAAGACGAGATGCTCTTGCAAGAACATTTCTGGCAGTGTAATTAAAAATAATTCCAACGCCTCGGTAAGTGTCATAATGCACAGATGTATTGAGTTGATTTTTGGCACGTTCATGTCCAAATATTGTAACGCCTAGTTTATCACCATCTTTGACGAAATAGTTGTATGTAATCTCATCAAAAAGATTAGTACCCATTGCTCTGTTAATCCCATCAATTAAATCTTTGGTGGTGTATTTTACATGTGTTTTGAGATTTATTCGTCCTAATACCAGAGCAAGGTTTTCGGGACTGATTTTTTTGTAAACAATCGTATCCAGAATAATCTCTGAGGGCATGTGTGGTAATTCGTGAATTCGTTGTGGATATCCTTTTAATTTCTCTGATAATGCTATTAAAGCTGGAAGATTTTGGTTCGTTGCGATTTTACCGTCTTTGTAGATTTCGCCGCTATCTGCAAAATCAGCAGTAGAAAAGCGTAGGTTTGGCAGGTGATCTACTAAAATATCACAGAGTTTTCGGTTTGCCGGATTTTTAATATTACTCGGAAACATACTGGTTTGCGTCAATATAGTTATAACATTGTTCAGTTTGCCTATTGGTTCCAATCCGCCTCCAACATCACTCCCAATAATAAAATCAGCACCCATTTGTTTGGCAACATCTGTTGGGAAATTATTCAAAACACCACCATCAACTAATACTGTTTTTTCATAAGACATGGGTTTGAAAATAGCGGGCAATGACATACTTGCTCGCATGGCATAAGCTAAGCTTCCTTTGCTTAAAATAACCTCTTTTCCTTCAGACAAATCGGTAGCCATGGCTCTAAACGGAATGGGAAGACTGTCAAAATCTCTAATATTATATACAGGGTAGGTTAATACGGAAAGATATTCTCTTAAATTTTGATCATTTAAAAGTGAGCCAATACTGTTTAGCTTTTTGTCTTTTATTCCTATTCCAACTAAATATCTCTGAAATTCTCTTTTTTCTTCTACACTTACAGATTTTAATGATTGGCCTCCGCCGAGTAGTTTATCCCAATTAATGCTTTTGGTTAATTTTTCAATGCTATCACCAGAATATCCCATGGCATACAAACCTCCTATAACGCTTCCCATACTATTTCCAACAATAAGATCAGGGACAATGTGCAATGAATCGAGTTTTTGCAAAAGCGGAATATGTGCAATTCCTTTTGCTCCACCGCCGCTTAATACTAATACGACTTTAGGTTTTTTCTCCTGTGAAAAAATAATCTGTGGGAGACTTAATAAAAATAAGAAGACGATTAAACAAGTTATTTTTTTCAAGTTTGTACTGTTTAAGTGTTTGATAAATAGATTCTTATTTTGATTCTTAAATGTAAGTAGATATTTGTAATCGTGCAATTTTTTGAAAGAAATGTTTTTTACGTAACAAACCCGACAGGTTTTTAAAATCTGTCGGGTTTGTTGGAACGTTTGCGTGAGGGATAGGAGCAGGCTACCGAAGTAGCGCGTATAGCCCGACAGTATTTAAGAAAAGGCCTCATGTGCGCAAAGTATATTAAGGCCTTTTTTTAAATAGTGGCACGCCCAGATAATTATTTTAGATTTTGAAAAAGTTTCAGGTTTTAAGTTTCAAGTTATGTTGGAACGTGAAACCTGAAACTTGAAACAAAAAGAAAACGCGACAAGTTTTTAAAACTTGTCGCGTTTGATATAAACAATCAAAGAAATCTAATCCCGAAGCTTCGGGACAGAAATCTTCAATCTAAAATTTACTAGTATCTGTAGTATTCTGGTTTGAATGGACCTTCAACTGGAACACCAATGTAAGCAGCTTGATCGTCACGTAAAGTTTCCAATTCAACTCCTAATTTAGCTAAGTGCAAAGCAGCAACTTTTTCATCTAAATGTTTTGGTAACATATAAACGTCATTGTTGTAAGCAGCGCTGTTTTTCCATAATTCGATTTGAGCTAAAGTTTGGTTTGTAAATGAGTTACTCATTACAAAACTTGGGTGACCTGTAGCACAACCAAGGTTTACTAAACGACCTTCAGCAAGAATGATAATATCTTTTCCAGCGATAGTATATTTGTCAACTTGTGGTTTGATTTCGATTTTAGATGCACCGTGGTTTTTGTTCAACCAAGCCATATCAATTTCGTTATCAAAGTGTCCGATGTTACAAACAACAGTTTTGTCTTTCATTTGCTCGAAGTGCTCTCCAAGAACGATATCTTTATTTCCAGTAGTAGTAATGATGATATCAGCATTAGCAATTACAGTGTTTAATTTTTTAACTTCATAACCGTCCATTGCAGCTTGTAAAGCACAAATTGGGTCAATTTCAGTAACAGTTACAATAGATCCAGCACCTCTGAAAGAAGCAGCAGTTCCTTTTCCAACATCACCGTATCCGCAAACGATAACTCTTTTTCCAGCTAACATTAAGTCAGTTGCACGACGTACAGCATCTACAGCAGATTCTTTACATCCGTATTTGTTATCAAATTTAGATTTAGTAACAGAGTCATTAATGTTGATTGCAGGCATTGGCAAAGTTCCGGCTTTTACTCTTTCGTAAAGTCTGTGAACTCCAGTTGTAGTTTCTTCAGACAATCCTTTGATTCCAGGAACCAATTCAGGGAAACGGTCAATAACCATGTTAGTTAAATCTCCACCGTCATCAAGAATCATGTTCAATGGTTTTCTGTCTTCACCAAAGAATAAAGTTTGCTCAATACACCAGTCAAATGATTGCTCATCAAGACCTTTCCAAGCATAAACCTGAATTCCTGCAGCAGCAATAGCAGCAGCAGCCTGATCCTGAGTAGAGAAAATGTTACAAGAAGACCAAGTAACCTCTGCACCAAGAGCAATTAAAGTTTCGATCAAAACAGCAGTTTGAATCGTCATGTGTAAACATCCTGCGATACGAGCACCTTTAAGAGGTTGTTCGTCTTTATATTCAGCACGAAGCGCCATTAAACCTGGCATTTCAGCTTCAGCTAGTTCAATTTCTTTTCTTCCCCAAGCCGCTAGAGAAATGTCTTTTACTTTGAAAGCCACATAAGGCGTAGTTGTAGTACTCATTTATAGTGTATATTTGTATATTGTAAAATTTTTGCAAATTTACGGAATAGGTTTTTAATTTAGACTACTTTCTATAAGATTTGTGAAATGTTTAATTTCTTAATTTATAGAGTATTAGTTCGATAGTGATTTTTAGAAGCTAATCCTGCTGTCCACTATATCTTTTGTGGTGAACCCCACCACAAAAGGATGCCGTTTCCATCAGGGCTAAAAAGATCAGACGTTAAATAAGGAATTCAGTTTTTAAATCAGGAAAATAATTCATAACTTAAAACTCCTAATTCATAATTAAAAAAGCATGCCTTTATTTCAAACCATACAATTCAACGAAACTACCAAAATTTTAGTTTGGCAAATAACCGAATCTTTTGAGGAGTTATTGAGCAAGGTAGTTTTGAAGGAAAAAACACAGCTTCGCCTAAACGGAATGAAGTCACAAATGCACCAGCGTGCTTTTTTGAGTGTTCGTATGTTGATACAGGAAATGGGTTTTACAGATCATGAATTGCATTATGATGAGTTTGGGAAACCTTATTTTGATTGTCATAATTATATTTCAATCACACATTCGCATGATTTTGCAGCGATTATAATAAGTGACGAAACCGTAGGAATCGACATGGAATTACAACGCGAAAAAATTCTTAGAATCGCCGATAAGTTTGTCGACACAGAAAACGGTTATTTGTCCAGAAACTCTGAAACTCAAAATATAGCGGATTATATCAGAGAACTTACCGTAATCTGGGGCGCAAAAGAAGCTATCTTTAAAATCAGAAACGAAAAAGGAATCAGTTTTAAAGATCACATTCGGATTGATGCTTTTTCATTAGATGAAAATCAGACTGAAGCCAGTCTTCATTTTAATGATTTGGTAATAGAATTTGATGTGCATTATGAAGAAATAAAATCGAGTACTTCTGGACAAGATTTTACATTGGTTTATGCTTTTGAGAAGTAAAGTTTAAATAAAATTCCAATCCCAGAATTTCGAAAGAAAAAATCCAAATTCCAAAAACCATGGCAATCTTGTCATTTCGACAGAGGAGAAATCTCCGCGAGAAGCTCGACAAAGATTGGATTCATGTTACGGAGTTACTTGCGGAGATTTCTCGTTCCTCGCAAGGACTACAATACGTTTAATTAGTAGCTTCACCCATCTTCTTACGATGTTCAAACATACTCATAAATAAAAATGTACTCATTTTTCTGGCGCGACGTTTTAGTGTATCAGCATTTTCACCTTCAAAATGTTCGTCTATAGTTTGGAACCAATGATTGAGCCAGATTCCAAATACTTCTGCTGTTATAATACTTCCAAAATGTGCATCAACTTCATTGTGCACAACATGCGGATTGCCTTTGTACTTTTTAACGGTAAACAAATTGGTTTCCCAAAAATCTGTTAGCTTTTCAAGATGTGTGTCCCAATCTTTAATCATGATATTAAAATAAAAGCCAATTTCTTCATCGGCTCTTATTTTAGCATAGAACTGATGTACTAAAAAAGAAACATCAGCTCTATTTTCTATTTGTTTTCTCATAATATAAAACTATTCAGAAATATAAGTAAAAGGCTTAATAAAGCACTTAAAATAATAAGGTTAAAAACCACCTTATGTTTCATTTGAGCTAAAATTGAAGTGTTGGCAAAAACACAAGCCAAAACAATAATTGCCAATTGAATCATTTGTCCAATAGAGGTTCCGTGAGAAAGAATATACATTGCAGCTGCACCACCTAAACAGCTTTGACCAATTACAGCCATTGCAGCAGAACCCATATAATTTTTATTGAAATTTTCGAATGTTGTTTGATATAGTGTCATGATATTGTGATTTTTATACTACAAAGGTACATTCACAATACAACTCCATTTTATGACTAAAATCATAAAACAAGAACTTTTTTATCGGTATACTTTCCTGTTTATAATCTTCAAAACGCCTTTTTTTTCTAAAGCTTTTATGGTTCTAATTACGGTTTCGACACGTAAACCGGTCAAATCTCCAATTTGCTGTCTGGTAAAATTGATGAGGTAACCGTTTTCGTCTTTCTGAAAATTAAAATAAGCAATTCCGTGATCAATTAATTTTAAAACACGATGTTCAGGTTCTTGTGTAGACATTTCGGCTGCCATAACCGATTTGTAATATAAGCGCTGTGCTAAATTTTCGATTATTTTAAGGCTGATTGCTGAGTTTTCTTCCAATAATTTCATGAAGCTATTTTTAGGAAGAAGAAGAACTTCAGAATCTTCAACCGCAATAGCATTTGCAGGATATTTTTGATTTAAGAATAAAGGCGGTTCACCAAAAGATTGTTCTTTATAAAAGATTCCCTGAATAAATTCGCGGGCATCATCATTATAATTACTCATTTTTACTTCACCGGAAATAATTTGATAATAATGCGTTGGGAGATTGCCTTCTTCAAAAATAGTTTCGTTTTTAGTGAAAGATTTCTTCAGCGCGCCATATTTTTCCAATAAATCAATTGCAATCATAATTTTATTTCTTGGTTATCAAAAGAGATAACACAAATATAATTATTCAAAATAGTTCTACTACATTAAAAAACTTTTACTTTTACGCCGATTATGCAGCAGAAATTACTCAATATACACCAACAAATTTTAGAGGCTAAAAGAGATGGACAAAAATTATTGGCCATACTTTTGGATCCCGATAAAATTGTTTGGGAGAATTTAGAACATTTAATACAGAAGATAAATCAATCTCCTGCGACACATATATTTGTTGGAGGAAGTATTGTTGAGTCAACAATTTTAGAAGATTTAATTGCACAATTAAAACAAAACACAAATCTGCCAGTTGTGATATTTCCGGGAAATCCGTCACAGATTTCACCTCAGGCTGATGCTATTTTGTTCTTGTCTTTATTGTCTGGTCGTAATCCGGATTATTTAATAGAATATCAGGTTCAGGCAGCGCCAATTCTTAAAAAGACAAACCTTGAAGTAATTTCGACAGGTTACATTTTAATCGAAAGCGGAAATGAAACAGCCGTAGCGCGTGTAAGTAAAACGAAACCATTAAATAGAGAAAACTTCGATTTGGCTTTGGCAACTGCACAAGCTGGCGAAATGTTAGGAAATAAATTAATCTATTTAGAAGCGGGAAGCGGCGCAAAGAACGCAGTTCCGCTGAAAATGATAGAGTTAATTACGCAAAACATTAAAATTCCTGTAATTGTTGGAGGAGGAATTGTAGATTTGCACGGAATTCAAAATGCATACAACGCTGGTGCTGATTTAGTAGTTATTGGAACTGCTTTTGAAAATGACAGTCATTTTTTTGAATCAAAATAAACACCAGAAACGACCAAAACAAACCCAAAATGATTGATTTTTTTCTAGATAGTTATAAAAACGCTCCATTGTGGCACATTGCTTTAGAATTTTTGGTTTTTGTTTGCGGAATTTTAAGCGTTTGGTTTGCTAAAAAAGAAAATATCTGGGTATATCCAACAGGTTTAATTGCCACAGTAATCTCTGTATATCTCTTGTATATTGCGGGTTACATTGGTGATATGATTATTAATGGATATTTCTCAATCATGAGTATTTATGGTTGGTATGTTTGGGCAAAAGGCGGAACAACTGAGGATAATTTACCGATTACGAGAACAAATTTTAATGAAAAAATTATTGGAATTTTACTTTTCTTTGTAACCGTTTTCGTGGTTTTCGGGATTTATAAATACTTCGATTACGAAATCAAAAAAGATAATTATGTCGATATGATTTCGTCAGGAATATTTTTTGCAGGAATGTGGTACATGGCCAGGAAAAAGATCGAAAACTGGACACTTTGGATCATTGGCGACATTATTGTAGTGCCTCTATATGCTTATCGCGGCTTAGGGATGTTGTCACTGCAATATTTAATTTTTACAATTTTGGCTATTTCAGCTTATTTAGAATGGAGAAAAATCTTAGACAGCAAAAAACAGCTATCATAAAAATTGCTTTATTTGGACCTGAAAGTACAGGAAAAACCACATTAGCAAAACAACTTGCAGAATATTATGAAACCGAATGGGTTCCTGAATTTGCACGCGACTATTTGCAGGAAAAATGGGAAGAGAATCAGCATATTTGTGTTGCTGATGATATGTTGCCTATCGCATACGGACAAGTTGCATTAGAAAATGAAAAACTTGCATCAGCAAAAAAGTATTTGTTTTCTGATACTAATTTAATGGTTACCAAAGTTTTTTCTGAAATGTATTATGGTTTCTGTGATCCGCTTTTAAACGAAGCTGCATTAGAGCATGAATACGATTTGTTTTTTCTTACCGATATCGATGTTCCTTGGGAAAAAGACGACATTAGAGATACTGCAGATGGTAGGGAAACTGTTTTTTCGGTCTTCAAACAATCTTTAATTGATGCTAAAAAGCCCTTTATAACACTTTCTGGTGATAAAGAAAGTCGTTTGGCAAAAGCCATTGCGATTGTTGATAATTTATCGACTGCAAAGCAACATGGTGTTTCGTCTGATGATTTTGTTCAGATATACAATCATGAAATTCCTTTTGAGAAGATTTTACAACAATTGAAGATTTTTAAAAACGGAATTCTAAAAAGCAACTTAATTAGTCCGGCTAAAATTAAAAACGGAATTTTAGGTTTATCAGAAGAAGAATTTGAAGAAAAAGCTGCTTTTTTTGATTCGAAAAAAGAAAATTTAAAATTAAAGAAGTTTGTTCCGGCCTCGGGTGCAGCAAGTAGAATGTTTAAATTTTTAAGTGCTTTTTTGAATGATTTTGACATTACAAGAGAAACTATAAACGCTTATATCAATAGAAAAAAAGACAGTGATTTGTCTATTTTTATTGTTGCAATGGATAAGTTTCCTTTTTTTGAAGCTCTGGATAAAAAGCTTAGAGAAATTTATCCTGATTTTGAAGTATTAGATAGAGATTATAAAAATTACTATTTCATAAAAACATTATTGTCTTCTGATTATTTTGATTTTGCAAATAAACCGAAAGCAGTATTACCATTTCATCAATATAAAACACATATTGCAAATCCAATCGAGGAACATTTGAATGAATGCGTGCATTATGCTTCATCAAATGAGGTTTCTAATTTGCATTTTACAGTTTCAGAAGCACATCAGAATTTGTTTGAAAATGAAGTTGAGGTTCTTAAAGAAAAAGTAGAGAAAGACTCCGGAATTGAAATCAATATTAGTTATTCTTATCAAAATAAAAGCACTGATTCTGTTACAGTCGATGATCAAAATGAATTTGTTAGAGATAAAAATAACAATTTAATTTTTAGACCAGGAGGACATGGTGCATTAATTGAGAATTTAAATGAACTTGATGCAGATATTATCTTTGTGAAAAATATTGATAATGTAATTCAAAATCATATTGATAAAATTGCTCTATATAAAAAAGCTTTAGCTGGTGTTTTGATTAAAGTACAGCAAAAAGTTTTTGGATATTTAGAAATAATAGAAAAGCAGGAAATTAAAGAAAGTAATCTTGAAGAAATTGTTGCCTTTTTATCGAAAAAGTTAAGCATTGAATTAGGTAACGATTTTAATAAATTTACTTTTGAAAGTAAAGTCAATAAAATTAAAGATTTGTTAGACAGACCAATTCGCGTTTGCGGAATGGTGAAAAATGAAGGAGAACCTGGAGGAGGACCATTTTGGGTGATGAATGATAAAGGATCAGTTTCATTGCAAATTGTAGAAACTTCGCAAGTGGATTTAACGAATAAAAAACAACAGGAAATTCTAGCTTCAGCAACTCATTTTAATCCCGTTGATTTAGTTTGCGGAATCAAAAATTATAAAAATGAAAAGTTTGATTTACTAAAATTTGTAGATCAAAAAGCAGGCTTTATTGTCGAAAAAAGTGTTGACGGAAAATTAGTAAAAAGCTATGAATTGCCAGGATTATGGAATGGTGCAATGGCAAACTGGTTAACTATTTTTGTGGCAGTGCCATTAATTACTTTTAATCCGGTAAAAACTGTAAACGATTTATTAAAACCAGCTCATCAGCCACAATAAATGGATATCGAAAAAATCATATCAGAGTTAACTTTTAAAGCTGTTAGAAGTAGTGGTGCAGGCGGACAAAATGTGAACAAAGTATCATCGAAAGTAGTTTTGACTTTTGATTTGAATGCATCACAAGCTTTGTCTGAAGAAGAGAAATTGCTTTTATTAACTAATATTTCGTCTCGTTTAACAACTGAAAATATTCTGATTTTAAATTGTGATGAAGATCGCAGTCAGCTTAAAAACAAAGATATTGTTGTAAAACGTTTTTTAGAAATCATCAAAAAAGGATTGTTTGTTCCTAAAGTTCGTAAAGCGACTAAGATTCCGAAATCTGTTATTAAAAAACGAATCAAAGACAAAAAGAATATCTCTGAAAGAAAGCAATCAAGGAAAAAGCCTGATTTAGAATAAAATTCCAAAAAATAAATTCCAATTGAAGTTTCAGTTGGAACTTGGAATTTATTTTTTGCAGTTTTAAAATTGAAGATTTGCAATTCTTGGAATTTGATTTTTGCAATTGCCATTGACTTTTGTAATTTTTAACACTACATTTGCACTGTCTCAAAGGGGTGCTCTAAATAACGAGCTGAGATCATACCCAAAGAACCTGAGCGAGTAATGTTGCTAAGGGAAAAAACGACAAGTTTATCGTACGTACTATATTTTGTCGTGAAACATTTATTAATTTTAACAAAGAATAATTCCCCCTTTTATTCGTAATTCTTTACGAATGAAAACATTTTTTTTAGGTACTGAGGTACTAAGTTACAAAGGTTCTAAGGTTCAAAACATAACCAGAATCAAATCTATTTTCTTTATTCTATTTTCTTTTCTCTATTCTCTTTCTTCTATTGCACAAGAACAAGATTCTACCAAAGTTAACAAGCTTGACGATGTATTAGTTTCAGCAGTTCGTGTTACTACAAAAACTCCTGTTACTTTTAGTAATATGGATAAAAAAGAAATTAAATTTAGAAACCTAGGACAAGATATTCCAGTTTTAATGAATTATTTGCCATCAGTTGTTACCACTTCTGATGCAGGAGGCGGAATAGGTTATGCTGGAATCAGAGTCCGCGGAAGCGATGCTACAAGAGTAAACGTAACCATCAATGGAATTCCTTATAACGATGCTGAAAGTCAAGGAACTTTTTGGGTTAATATGCCTGATTTTGCTTCGTCTGTAGAAAGTTTACAATTGCAGCGTGGTGTGGGAACCTCTACAAATGGTTCAGGAGCTTTTGGAGCGAGTTTAAACATGCTTACAGATAGTTATGCTTCAAAACCAACTGGAGAAATTTCAAGTTCTTACGGAAGTTTCAATTCCAATAAAAATACTGTGAAATTTAGTACAGGTTTATTAAACGATCATTTTGAACTTGCCGGACGTTTGTCTACAATTAAATCTGATGGTTATATAGATCGCGGTAGTTCAGATCTTAAATCATATTTTCTTCAGGGAACTTATGTTGGAAAAACAACTTTAATCAAAGCGTTAGTTTTTGGAGGAACTGAAAAAACATATCAATCCTGGAACGGAATTGATGCTGAGACATTAAATTCAGACCGAACTTATAATTCTGCAGGAAAGTATGAAGATGAAGCAGGAAATGTTCATTTCTATGATAACGAAACGGATAATTATAATCAAAATCATTATCAATTGCATTGGAGTGAATCATGGTCTGATAAATGGAGCAGTAACTTAGCGGTTCATTATACTAAAGGGCTAGGATATTATGAAAATTATAAATATAATGAACCAGTTGAAGGATACGGACCAATTAAACCCACTAAAATGGTGGAAAATGACTTAGGAGAATTAGTTCCGGGAACTGATTTAATTCGTCAGAAATGGTTGGATAATGATTTTTACGGAACAACTTTTTCAGCAAAATACAAAGAAGAAAAGTTAGATGTAATTATTGGCGGAGGCTGGAATAAATATGAAGGAGATCATTATGGTAAAGTAATCTGGGCGAGAAATTCTGGTCCGTCGGAATTAGGAGATCATTATTATGATGATTTTTCAACAAAAACAGATGGGAATATTTTCGCGAAAGCAAATTATCAATTCACAGAAAAACTTAGTTTCTATGGCGATTTACAATACAGAAATGTAAAGTATAAAGCGAATTCGAAAGAAACAGGAGTAGTTGATGATAACTTTAATTTCTTTAATCCAAAAGCAGGATTGAACTACGAAATCAATCAAAAAAATACGCTTTATTTTTCATATGCAAGAGCAAATCGTGAACCTAACAGAACAGATTACGAAGGTGGAAATGCAAAACCGGAAAAATTAAATGATTTTGAATTGGGTTGGAGATTCAATTCAGAGAAATTTCAGTTGAATTCTAATTTTTATTATATGGCCTATAAAGATCAATTAATCTTAACAGGAAGACTTGATGATGTTGGATCACCAATTCGTGCCAATACTGAAAAAAGTTATCGTTTAGGGTTTGAAGTAGATGCGACAATCAAACTTTCGGAGAAATTTATTCTTAGACCAAACTTTACTTTAAGCAGTAATAAAAACGTTGATTTAGCGGTTGAAGGACAATATTACGGAACAACAAATATTGCTTATTCGCCAGATGTTATTGCAGGAAATATCATTGTATATAGTCCGATTCAAAGTTTGCATATTTCGTTATTACAAAAATATGTTGGTGAACAATACATGAACAATATCGAATTACCGGCAGCAAAACTAGCTGATTATTTTGTAAATGATTTGAATGTTTCTTACGAGATTAAACCTAAATCGATCTTTAAATCAATTATGATTACAGGTTTAGTCAATAATATTCTGGACAAGAAATATGTTTCAAATGGATATATGTGGGATGTTTATCCGTATTATTATCCTCAGGCAGGAATTAATTTCCTTGCTGGATTGACTTTAAAATTCTAAAGGATTTCTGAAAATAAAAAAGCCTGAAAGTTTTAAATTTTCAGGCTTTTTTATTTTAGTTATAAACGTGAATTACAGTTCCTGTAACTTCAACACGATATTGTTTCAAAGGATATTCTTTGCCTCCAAGTCCGGTAAATAAACTGTAAGAAGATTTATCGCAGGAACAAACAGCATTAATGCCATCAATTGTCATCGCAGTACAAGTATTTATGGCTTGATTTGGGCATGCTGCGTCAAATGCATTATAACCGCTTCCGGCATTAAAAACAATAATTCCTTTTGCTCCATAGTTAGGAACGATAACGCCATTGCTCACAAATTTAAGATTGGAGTAAGACGGAAGATTCATATCTATCGATAGATTAACGGAATAATTTGGGATATTAGGGTTTTTATTGCTTTTGCTATTATCACTACAAGAGAAGAGAACAGAAACAAAGACGATTATAAGACAGATTTTTTTCATTATTTTAATAAGAATTGGTGAAACAAAAATAAATTATTTAGATTTGAAATTTATATGATTAACATATAATTATGTACTATTAAAAATAATAGTATATTTGTAATACAAAATCCCGTCCCGATGGGATTTTTTGTATTTATATAAACGATGAAGTTATGAGTAAAGTATCTTATTATACCGCAGAAGGATTAAAAAAGTTGAAAGATGAGTTGGAGCATTTAAAAAGTGTAATGCGTCCTAAGGCATCTCAAGATATAGCAGAAGCAAGAGACAAAGGTGATTTATCTGAAAACGCCGAGTATGATGCAGCAAAAGAAGCACAAGGATTGTTGGAAATGAGAATTTCTAAATTGGAAGAAGTATATTCTAATGCAAGATTAATTGACGAATCACAATTAGATGTTTCAAAAGCATTAGTTCTTTCTAATGTAAAAATTAAGAATCAAAGCAATGGAATGGAAATGAAATATACACTTGTTGCAGAAAGTGAAGCCGACCTGAAAACTGGAAAAATCTCAGTAACTTCTCCTATTGGAAAAGGTTTACTTGGGAAATCAGTTGGTGAAGTTGCAGAAATTACTGTACCAAATGGAGTTTTGAAATTCGAAATATTAGAAATTACCAGAGACTAATTATAAAAAGTGTTTAATTGGTTAATCGTTTATTTGTTTAACCGATTTAGCGATTTAACGAATGAACAAATAAACGATTAAACGATGTCAATATTTACCAAAATAGTAAACGGAGAAATTCCTGCATATAAAATTACTGAAGACGATAATTATTTGGCTTTTTTAGATGTAAATCCAAATGCTAAAGGACATACACTTTGTATTCCCAAACAAGAAATCGATAAGATTTTTGATATGGAAGATGAATTGTATTTAGGGCTAATGAAATTTTCTAAGAAAGTTGCAATTGCTTTAGAGAAAACAGTTCCATGCAAAAGAGTAGGAATGGCAGTTGTTGGTTTAGAAGTTCCTCACGCACATGTTCACTTGATTCCATTAAATGAAATGGACGAAATGCGTTTTCATAATAAAGTAAAACTTTCTAAAGAAGAATTTGAAGCTTTAGCCAAAAGTATTGCGGCAAATTTGTAAAAAATAAGAATGTCAGGCTGAGCGAAGTCGAAGTCCAATGATAAAAAAAAGTGCCGTAAATTATTTTACGGCACTTTTTTTATTTAGAGAAATCTGAAATGTAGTTCCCTTTCCAATTTCAGAATGTAAGACCTTTATTTTTCCACGATGATATTCTTCAACTATTCTTTTGGTAAGTGAAAGTCCCAATCCCCAACCGCGTTTTTTGGTAGTGAAACCCGGTTCGAAAATAGTTTTGAATTGGTTTTTAGAAATTCCTGTTCCGGAATCTTTTACGTTTATTTTTACATGATGTGCGTCTTGTTCAATCTGAAGATCTAGCGTTCCTTTGCCTTTCATGGCATCGATTGCATTTTTTACTAAGTTTTCGATAGTCCAACTATATAAAGTTGGGTTAAGCATAGTAAAAATAGGTTGTTCGGGAGCGTGATAAGAAAATGCAACTTGCTTAGAAAAACGAGATTGCAAATATTTATAAGTATGCAGGGTTTCGGCAATAATATCATGTTCTTCTAAAACAGGAACAGATCCAATTTTAGAAAAACGGTCTGTAATGGTTTGCAATCGGTCAATATCTTTTTCTATTTCTGATGTGATCGATTGGTCAATTTCCTCAGTTTTTAAGATTTCGACCCAACCTATTAAGGAAGATAAAGGCGTCCCAATTTGGTGTGCGGTTTCCTTTGCCATTCCCGCCCAAAGCTTGTTTTGAGTGGCCATTTTAGTACTTCGGTAGAAGTTATAAATCAAAGCACCAAACAAAAAGATAATCAATAATAAAGCAACCGGATAGTATTTGAGTTTGTTTAGCAATGCCGAATTTCCATAATATACTTCCTGACGTCTTCCGGGAGCAAAATCAATAATAATTGGTTCGTTTTCGCTTTTTAGATTTTTTAAATACGACATCGATTTATTATCGTCAGCCAGAATTTCTTCGGGAACATTTACAGAACTAATAACCTTATCATACATCGTTAACATAACCGGAACAGTGGTGTTGTTGTTCAAGATATCAAGCGGAAGATCTAAATCCGTATTTTCATCTGCATTTACTAATGTTTTTTGAGCGTTTGCCCAAAGATTCATTTTAAGACGTTCCTCATTTTTGAAAATTTGGAAAAAAGTATACGTATTCCAAAGAATCAAAGAAATGATTAAAAAGGAAATGAAAACAATGATCCAACGGGTTGTATTTCTTCTTTCAGAAAAAAGCATAAATTATTTTTTGAGGTATAAATATAACGAAATAAACACATTTAATATTTTATGATTCTTTAAAGATTTTTTTTGCTTTTATGTCCAAAACTATTTCTTTGGGATAAACGATTTCTCTACTTTTGTAGTTGCCGAAACGAGATTCGGTTAAAAAGTGAAATTCTATGATTAGCATCGATCCAAAAGAAGTTACAACGGCAAAATTGCATGGTTATTTACAAAGTGCTGTCGGACCAAGACCAATAGCATTTGCAAGTACAATTAGTACAAAAGGAATTCCGAATTTGTCGCCTTTTAGTTTCTTTAATGTGTTCAGTGCCAATCCTCCAATTTTGGTTTTTTCTCCGGCACGTCGCGTACGTGATAATACTGTAAAACATACTTTGATTAATGCCGAGGCAACTCGTGAGGTAGTAATTAATGTAGTCAATTATGATTTGGTACAACAAACATCATTAGCAAGTACTGAATATGCTGAAGGTGTAAATGAATTTATAAAAGCAGGATTAACGCAAATACCGTCAGATTTAGTAAAACCGTATCGGGTAAAAGAATCTCCGGTGCAGTTTGAGTGCAAAATCACGCAGATAATTCCGTTAGGAACAGAAGGCGGAGCAGGAAATTTGATTCTTTGTGAAGTCGTGAAAATGCATATTCACGAAGCTATTTTAGACGAAAACGGAGCGATCGATCAGCATAAAATAGATTTGGTTTCAAGATTGGGAAGTAATTGGTATTCAAGGTCAAATCAAGGACTTTTTGAAGTGCCAAAACCGCTTACAACTTTAGGAGTAGGTGTAGACGTTATTCCTAATTATATCAAGGAAAGCTCTGTATTTGATGGAAACGATCTTGGAAAATTAGGTAATATAGAAGCCTTGCCTACAACGGAAGAAGTTAGTATATTTGTGAAAGAAAATTTTTCGGTGAAAGGAGTTCTAAGCTCAGACGATCAGGAAAAAATACATTTAGAAGCCAAAAAATACCTGAATAAAGATGATATTTCATCGGCTTGGAAAGTGCTTTTAGCAAAGAAATAAGAAAAGAAACAATAATTAATATAGAAGAAGATGGAAGTTACAGGAAAAGTAAAAGTGGTTAACCCAGAGCAACAAGTTAGTGCTGCATTCAAAAAGAGAGAGTTGGTTGTTACCACAGATGAGCAGTATCCACAGCATATTTTGATCGAATTTACACAAGATAAATGCGATTTATTAAGTAGCTACAAACAAGGAGAGGCAGTAAAAGTTTCTATCAATTTAAGAGGAAGAGAATGGGTTAATCCACAAGGAGAAACCAGATATTTCAATAGTATTCAAGGTTGGAGAATCGAAAGATTAGCACCAGAAGGTCCTGCACAAACGGCTCCAATGCCTGCAGCAGAAGCTTTTGCTCCGGCAACTAATTTAAACGAAGACGAACCGGACGATTTACCTTTCTAAGAAGTAAATTTTAAAGTTGTAAATTCCAAATTCCAATTCATAAATATGTAATTGGGGTTTGGAATTTTGTTTTTACTCTAGGTTTTTGTCATTTCGACGGAGGAGAAATCATACGAGAAACTCGGCAATGATTCTCTCTAAGTTTGGAATTTGGAATTTAAAAATTGGAATTTTATTTAAAAGATGCATTATATATTTGAAGAACTATTTTTTCCTCCAGTTTCAGAAGCTGACGAAGAAGGAATTCTGGCAGTTGGCGGCGATTTAAATCCGGAAAGATTAGAGTTGGCTTACAAAAGCGGAATTTTTCCTTGGTTTAATGAAGGCGAACCTATACTTTGGTGGGCACCGGATCCCAGAATGGTTTTGTTTTTGGATGAATTAATTATCTCCAAAAGCATGAGAAATGTATTGAATAGAAATCGGTTTAAAGTTACTCTTAATGCAAGTTTTAAAGAGGTGATGTTGAATTGCCAAAAAATAGAACGTGATGGCCAAAACGGAACATGGATTTCAGACGAAATGATTGATGCGTATTGCAAATTGAATGAAAAAGGAATCGCAAAATCCATTGAGGTTTGGCAAGATGAGGTTTTAGTTGGAGGTTTGTATGGTATTGATTTAGGACATGTTTTTTGTGGCGAAAGTATGTTTTCAAAAGTATCAAATGCATCAAAAGTGGCTTTTATCGCTTTGGTTAATTATTTAGAAAAAAACAATTACAAACTTTTAGATTGTCAGGTTTATAATTCGCATTTAGAGAGTTTAGGCTGTCGCGAAATTGATCGTGATGAATTTATGTCTATTTTAAAAAGTAAATAAAAATGAGTGCAGTTCATGTTGTAAAAGAAATCTATATCTATCCGATAAAAAGTTTGGCTGGAATTAGTTGTAAAAACGCTTTGGCCGAAGAAATGGGATTCGAAAACGATCGAAGATGGATGTTAATCGATGCTGAAAATCAAATGATAACGCAGAGAGAACATCGTATTATGAGTCAGTTTTATCCACAGATTTCAGATGGAAAAATCAGCATTACTTTTCAGGATCAAAAGCATGAATTTTCTATTAATGAACAGTTAGAAAATGCTATAGAAGTGAATGTCTGGGATGATAAAAGTGAAGTTGTTGAGGTAAATCAGGAAACTTCAAAATGGTTTAGCAAACACTTGGGTTTTGAATGTAAATTAGTCAAAATCATGAAAATAGGAAGTCGTAAACATGAAAGCTCCAGATTAAAAGAAACTTTCAATGTAAGTCTGGCTGATGGTTATCCGTATTTAATGATAGGAAGTCAAAGTTTAGATTTTCTAAATGAAAAATTAGCAGATAAAATCATCGTTTTGAGATTTCGTCCAAATATTGTTATAAGTAGCCAAAATCCTCATGAAGAAGATGATTTTGATACTTTTAAAATTGGAAAAGTTGATTTTAAAAACATAAAACCATGTGGAAGATGCATAATGGTCAATAATGATCCTGAAAATGGGAAATTAAAAAAAGAACCACTAAAAACCTTAAGTAAATATCGAGTAGTAAATAATTCTGTCTTATTCGGGACTAATATTGTGAGTTTAAATTCGGCGATTATTAGCGTTGGAGATGAACTTGTTTTCTAGAAATTCAATTTTGTAAAGTTCCAGTTTAGCGTATTAAAAAGTACCAATTCGTTTTTTAGGGATGGTAATTCCAGAATTAATTTTAAGGTTTCGTGCGCCATCATTGTACCAATAATTCCGGGTAAAGTTCCTAAAACTCCATTCAAATTACAATTCGGAACCTCCTTTGGATCTGGCATTTCAGGAAACAAATCACGTAGATTTTTACTTCCATTGTGGTTGAAAACAGCAATTTGTCCTTCAAATTTTAAAATACTTCCGTAAACCAATGGTTTTTGTAAAGCAACACAAGTATCATTAACCAAATAACGTGTCGCAAAATTGTCAGAACCATCAACAATAATATCATATTGTTGAATAATTTGGTTTGCATTTTCGATTGTCAATTTCTCGTTAATAGCTTCAACTTCAATTAAAGGATTTAGTTTTGAAACAACATCTTTAGCAACAAGTGATTTGCTTTGACCAATTTCATTTTCGGTATATAAAATTTGTCTGTGCAGGTTATGAATTTCAATAGTATCGAAATCCATTATTCCAATAAAACCAACACCAGCCGTTGCAATATATTGCAAAATTGGACATCCTAAACCTCCGGCGCCAATAACTAGAACCTTTGCTTTTTTTAATTTTTCTTGTCCTTCGTCACCAATTTCAGGTAATATAGTTTGTCTGTTATAACGGAGGAATTCTTGTATAATGCTCATCTTGTGAAATGTAAAATGTTGTTTGTGAAACTTGAAACTATAAATTTTAGATCTTAGTTTGTGATTGGAATTTGGAATTTAAATTTTGGAATTTCCTTACCCATAACATTTGTCCCAATCTTTCCAAACGGGTTCGTAACCTGAGTTTTTTATAATTTCAGCAATTTCTTTTGCGGAACGTTCATCGCTAATTTCAAATTGTTCCAAAGATTGCGGATCCACAACATAACCACCTGGATTTGTTTTAGATCCCGCGCTCATACTCGTTACGCCAATTGGAATAATGTTGTTTCTGAATTTCTCATTTTCACGGGTCGAAATGGAGATTTCGAGATCTTCATTCCATAAACGATAAGCGCAAATAAGTTGAGTCAAATCTTTATCATCCATAATAAAGTTTGGTTCAATAATACCTTCCGCAGGACGTAATCTCGGAAATGAAACGGAATATTTGGTCTGCCAATATTTTTTCTGAAGATAATCCAGATGTAAAGCATTAAAAAAGCTATCTGTTCGCCAATCTTCTAAACCAAGTAAAACGCCTAAGCCAATTTTATGAATTCCGGCAGTTCCAATTCTATCCGGAGTTTCCAATCTATAATCGAAATTTGATTTTTTGCCTTTTGTGTGGTATTTTTTATAGACTTCCTGATGATAAGTTTCCTGATATACCAAAACGGAATATACTCCAGCTTCATGTAGGCGTTCATAATCTTCCGTAGAAAGCGGTTGAACTTCAATAGAAATAATCGAAAATTGCTTTCTAATTAAAGCAATCGCATTCAGGAAATAATTAATATTTACAGTATAATTTGCTTCACCCGTTACTAATAAAACATGATCAAAACCAGTATTTTTCAATGCTTGAACTTCAAGTTTAATTTCGGCATCAGAAAGCGTTTTTCGCTTGATTTTATTGTCTAAACTAAAACCACAATAAGTACAAATGTTCTGGCATTCGTTGCTTAAATAAAGTGGAGCATACATTTGTATGGTTTTTCCAAAACGTTTTTTAGTGATTTCATGGCATTGTTGCGCCATTTGCTCCAAATAATTTTGTGCAGCAGGAGAAATCAAAATCAGAAAGTCATCAAGATTTCGTTTTGTTTTAGACAAAGAGCGTTCAACATCTTTTGATGAGGTTTGGTATATTTTAGATTGAATTGAATCCCAGTTATATTGGTCAAAAACTGATTTAAATGTTTTCATTGGATTGTGTTTTAACGGCGAGTATTTTTTTACCGCAGATTGCGCTAAGATTTACGCAAAGTTCGCTAAGCTTTGTGTTCTTTATGTTTGTCTAAAAGTTCGCAAAGCTTAGCGAACTTTGCGAAAAAACCTTGCGAACTTTGCGGTTAAATTTCATAAAGAAAAGATGTCAAAGGACTAGAAGCCACAGCATAATTCTGTTGGTTTGCAATTTTAGCTTCAAAAGCCTTTCTACCCGCAATGACAGCTTCCTTAAAAGCTTCGGCCATTAATTTTGGATTTCCGGCAACGGCAATTGCGGTATTTACAAGAACTGCATCGGCACCAATTTCCATTGCTTTTGCCGCGTCTGATGGAGCGCCAATTCCGGCATCTACAATTACAGGAACGGTACTTTGTTCGATAATAATTTCTAAAAAATCTATTGTTTTAAGACCTTTATTACTGCCAATTGGAGATCCTAAGGGCATAACGGCCGTTGTTCCTGCGCTTTCTAAATGCTTGCACAAAACTGGATCCGCATGAATATAAGGCAAGACGAAGAAGCCAAGTTTAGCCAGTTCTTCGGTTGCTTTTAAAGTTTCGATTGGATCCGGCATTAAATATTTTGGATCAGGATGAATCTCTAATTTTATCCAATTTGTTTCTAAGGCTTCACGTGCTAATTTAGCAGCAAAAACAGCTTCTTTGGCATTTCTGGCACCCGAAGTATTAGGCAATAAATTGATGTTTGGATGTTTTAAATGCGATAAAATAACATCTGTTTCTGTCTCAAGATCGATACGTTTTAAGGCAACGGTAACCAATTCGCTTTCAGATGCCAGAATAGCTTCTTCCATTTCAGTGTTCGAACCAAATTTTCCCGTTCCTAAAAACAAACGAGATTTAAAGGTTTTATCTCCAATGTTAAACAATGACGTTTGCATATAACTTTTCGTTTAATTGTTGAATTAATTTTTTCTTTTCGTCGCTTTCCGTGATCATTCCGGAAACGGCAATTCCGTGAATTCCAGTTTCCATTAATGGACTAATATCTTTTAAAGTGATTCCGCCAATGGCATAAACTGGAATTGAAATTTTGTTTTTTTTCATTTTTTGAAGAATCTCAAAATAACCGGATAAGCCTAAAATCGGACTTAATTTTTCTTTTGTAGCAGTAAACCTAAAAGGACCTAAACCAATATAATCGCAGCCATTTTTTACGTGATTTTCAATGTCTTCAAAAGTATTTGCTGTTCCTCCAATGATTTTTGTGTTTCCCAGAATTGCCCTTGCTTCGGCAATATTCATATCGGTCAAACCTAAATGTACTCCGTCTGCTGCAATTTGTTGAGCGAGATATAGATTGTCGTTTACGATAAAATTAGCGAGATATTCTTCGCATAAAAATTTTACCGCTTCCGCTAAAGCAAAAGTGTCTTTGGCAGTTTGATCCTTGAAACGCATTTGCACCCAATCACATCCGGCATCGAGAGCCTGATGAATATTATACAATTGTTCTTCGATTGTTTTTCCCTGTGAGATGTATTGCAATTTATTGTACATAATGATATCCGATTAATGTTGAAGTTGAGCTCAGGTATTTTTCTATGTAGGTTTTGGCATTTTTACAAGCCTCTTTTGGAGTTTGATTCAATGCGAGATTTGCGGCGATTGCTGATGATAAAACACAGCCGGAACCATGTTTTTCGAAGCATTTTTTTTCTGAGGGCAATAAATCAATAATTTCATTTTTCAAAAACAAACGATCAATGCCAATTGCAGCTGAATTATGCCCTCCTTTTAGCAAAATGTTTGTTGGTATTTCATTTTGTAACCAAAGTTGTTCTGAAACAAAACCGGGGAATAAAATTTCTATTTCATTATAGTTTGGCGTAATCAATTCGATTTTAGATAGAATTTTATTCAAGTCTAATCGATCTTCAATTTTAATGAACTCAAATTCTGTTGTCGATTTTAAAACCGGATCCCAAACAATTTGAGTAGTTGGAGATAGTAATTTTATAGTCGAAAGAATTCGGTTTAAATAATGTAAAGAAGGGACGATTCCAATTTTTACTGTACTGATTTTATAATTTTTAAATAAGGTTTCAATAGAACGAATTACAAAATTTACATTTGTCCATTCAATGTCAAAAAACTCATTTTCAGTCTGAATTGTATTTGCAGTTGTAATCGCAAAACCAGTTACCTGACGCTGTTCAAATGTTTTGATATCAGCCAAAACACCAGCGCCGCCAGTTGGGTCAAAACCCGCTATAGTGAGTGCGAAAGGACGATTTCCTGACATAATTTGAATTGTTTTATTGGGTTTTTATGATTCCAAATTGTTCCTAAAAGGGCAACATCGTCAAAACCATTTTTAAGTGTTTTTTTGATGTTTTCAGAATCAATTCCGCCCAAAGCGATGACTTTTGTTTTGTTATTAGTTCTTGATTTTAATGCTTCAAAAAGGTTTTCTTTTGGATGATAATCTTCCTTTGAAATACTTGTGAAAACAGGACTTAAAAAAGCGTAATCAAAATCATTTTCTAAAGAATTAAAATCTTCAATTGAATGTGTTGATGTTGAAAATATCTTTTGATCCGGATTAAATAAAAAACTATTCTTTCTGTCCTTTTCGGAAAAATGAATTCTATTGATTCCCAAATCTTCTGCCAATTGATGATGATTGTGTAATACCAATTTTGAGCGATATTCCGGTTTTATCTGATTAATAAATTGAGTCATTTCCACTTCAGAAAAATCAGGTTTCCGAATATGAAGTAAAGACAATCCTTCTTCAAATAAAGAATCAATTAAGCTGATTTCATTTGCAATCGCAGAAGGATTTGTAATTACAATCATACTTTGTGAAATGTTATTTGTGAGATGTTAGAAGTGAAATGTTGTTTGTAAAATGTGAAATGACATAGTGTTTTTACATCTCACATTTTACAGAAAACTTCTCACTATATGTAGATTTCTTTCCCTTGCTCAATAAACTCTTCTGACTTTTCCTGCATACCTTTTTCGGCTGCTGCAACATCACGAATTTCCTGAGATATTTTCATAGAACAGAATTTTGGTCCGCACATCGAACAGAAATGCGCCACTTTTGCGCCATCAGCCGGAAGGGTTTCATCGTGAAATTCTCTTGCCGTATCAGGGTCTAATGATAAATTAAACTGATCTTCCCAACGGAATTCAAAACGAGCTTTACTTAAGGCATTGTCACGATATTGTGCTCCGGGATGGCCTTTGGCTAAATCAGCGGCATGAGCAGATATTTTATAAGTTATAACACCATCTTTTACGTCTTTTTTATTGGGTAATCCAAGATGCTCTTTTGGCGTTACATAACACAACATTGCGCAGCCATACCAACCAATCATAGCGGCTCCAATTGCTGATGTGATATGGTCGTAACCCGGTGCAATATCAGTTGTTAAAGGACCAAGAGTATAAAAAGGAGCTTCGCTGCAATGTTCTAATTGTTTGTCCATATTTTCTTTGATCATATGCATTGGCACGTGACCAGGACCTTCAATAAAAACCTGTACATCGTGTTTCCAGGCAATTTTTGTTAGTTCGCCTAAAGTTTCTAATTCGGCAAATTGAGCAGCATCGTTTGCATCTGCAATTGAACCCGGACGTAAACCATCACCTAATGAAAAAGCAACATCATATTGCTTCATGATTTCACAGATTTCCTCGAAATGCGTGTATAAAAAGTTTTCTTTATGATGGAATAAACACCATTTCGCCATAATTGATCCACCACGCGAAACAATTCCGGTAACGCGATCTGCAGTTAAATGAATGTAGCGCAATAAAACTCCTGCGTGAATAGTAAAGTATGAAACTCCTTGTTCTGCCTGCTCGATTAAAGTATCGCGGAAAACTTCCCAAGTTAAATCTTCGGCAATTCCTTTTACTTTTTCTAATGCCTGATAAATTGGAACGGTACCAATTGGAACTGGTGAATTACGAATAATCCATTCTCTGGTTTCATGAATGTTTTTACCAGTTGATAAATCCATAATAGTATCGGCGCCCCAACGGCAAGCCCAAACTGCTTTTTCAACCTCTTCTTCAATGCTTGATGTTACAGCACTATTCCCTATATTGGCATTTATTTTTACCAGGAAGTTACGCCCAACAATCATAGGTTCGCTCTCAGGATGATTGATGTTATTTGGAATTATGGCTCTTCCACAAGCTACTTCACTACGAACAAATTCGGGTGTTATTTTGCTTTTTGGCGTATTAGCTCCAAAACTATGTCCCGAGTGCTGACATTGCATTGCTTTGGTTTGTTCGTTCAAAAGCTCGATTCGCTGATTTTCACGAATCGCAATATATTCCATTTCGGGAGTTATGATACCTTGTTTTGCGTAGTATAACTGCGTTACGTTTGCACCTTTTTTTGCTCTTTTTGGTTGATGCAAATATTCGAATCGAAGATGATTTAGGCTTTCATCTTTTAATCGGGTTTGTCCGTAATCTGAAGTGATTTCGTTTAGGATTTCGACATCATTTCGTTCTAAAATCCAATTTTCGCGTAAGCGTGGTAATCCTTTTCGAATATCAATTTCGATGTTTGGGTCAGTATAAGCTCCGGATGTGTCGTAAATAGTGACAGGCGGATTTTTCTCAATTCCTCCATTTGAAAGTTTTGTATCGCTTAAAATAACTTCGCGCATAGCGACTTTTATGGGATGAATTTCTCCGCTTACGTATATTTTTTTGGAGTTCGGAAAAGGAGTTCTGGAAATTTGTTCTTCTGTAGTCATAGCTTGTGAATTGTATGTTGTAAAATGTGAGATGTAAAAATGTAATTGTCAATTGTAGAGCGCACTGCAGTGTGTCTTTTTGAAGTGTTGTTTTTGTCTGTTTTTGGAATTTGTTTTTCTGCCAGGGATAGAAGTGGAAAGCCCGTAAAGAAGGAAACCGTAAAAAATAAGGATTAGAAAAGCGACCAGCGGAAGCTTTACTAAGACTATATTTTTTTGGTTGACGACTGCGGACTTGAAACGGATAGCCCGTTTAGGCAGCCATATTATCCACCTTGTGTTGCTGAAATAATTAAAATTTCGTCGGTTTCTTGTACGAGATGTTGGTTCCAATTGAGTTTTGGAACGACAATATTATTTACGGCAACAGCAATTCCGTTTTGTTTATTGGGAATTTCGAGATCTAGCAATGATTGAACGCTCAGCGATTCAGCATTGAAATGTTTGATTTGTTGGTTGATTTTTAGTTCCATTCCTTAAGTTTTTAGGTTACCATAAAGATTCACTACAGTGAATCTCTACCTTAGGAATGGCTACAATTGCGCATAAAAATGCGCGCAGAAGTCATCTTACTTTTCCCTACGCTAGTATGAACTAGATCAGGTTCAGAGGGTAAAATCTCAGCCTACAAAGTTGTAGACACCCCTAAAGTGTGAAGCAAATATATGTAAAAATTGTTTTGTTGTTTAAAAAAGTTTCAAGTTTCAAGTTCTACGTTTTTATAAAACTGAAAATTGACGCCGAAAACTTGACTGATTACTGGGCTCTTTTCCAGCAATCTTCAACGTGATCGTTGACCATTCCGGTGGCTTGCATGTGTGCATAAATTACGGTTGAGCCTACAAATTTAAATCCTCTTTTCTTTAAATCTTTACTAATTTCATCTGAAAGTGGAGTAGTAGCGGGAACATCTTTTAAGGATTTTGGATTATTATTGATGGGTTTTCCGTTGGTAAATTTCCAGATATAATCAGAGAAACTTCCAAATTCGTCTTGAATTTTCATGAAAGCCTGAGCGTTTGAAACGGCTGATTTTACTTTAAGTTTATTGCGGATAATTCCGGTATTTTGTAATAATTCTTCAATTTTATCTTCGGAATAATTGGCTATTTTTTTATAATCGAAATGATCGAATGCTGCTCTGAAATTTTCTCTTTTATTTAAAATTGTAATCCAGCTTAAACCTGCCTGAAAGGTTTCCAGAATTAAAAACTCGAATAAAGTTGGATCGTCATAAACCGGAACGCCCCATTCTTCGTCATGGTATTTTTTGTATAAATCGCTTGCTGAACACCAGCCGCATCTTATTTGCTCTTCTGTTGCCATTATTTTGGGTTCTTATTTTCTGGATTAGGATCATTTTCTAAATATTTTTTGATCAAATGATGTCCGGCATAAATCGCAGGGGTTAATACAACGGCAACGGTAAGCTTGAATATATATCCGGTTAAACCTGATGAAATAAAGGTGTCAAAATCGATTTTTCCCGGAAGCCAGAATGCAATTCCAAGTACTATAAAAGAGTCAAATAACTGTGAGATTACTGTTGATCCGGTGGTTCTAAGCCATATTTTTCTTTCGCCGGTTCGTCTTTTGAAAAACCAAAATATCCAAACGTCAATTAATTGTGAAGCCATAAAAGCAATTAAACTTCCGACAATAATCCACATACTTTGCCCAAAAACGGCTTGAAATTGTTCGTCATTTACGGGACTTATTCCTTTTGCAGCCGGAATGACGATCGCCATAAATAATATTAAAAAAGCATAAGCAATTAAACAAGCGGTTATAAAAGAGAGCTTTTTTACTCCTTTTTCTCCAAAATATTCATTTATTAAATCTGTTGTAAGGAATACAATTGGCCAAGGTAAAATACCTATACTCATTACAAATGGTCCAATCTGGATTAGTTTTCCTCCAATAAGTTCGGCTACAACAGCATTGGTGATAAAGATTCCTGCTAGAATTACAAAAACAATTTCTCTTCTGGTTTTAAACATATACGTGGCATAAATGATGTTTCAAATTTAAGTTATTTCTTTTGAAGTTGAAGTATGTGTTTGCGAATTGTGTGTTGTGAGATTTATAAATATGGTTTGTTAAACTTTCTTTTGATTTCTATTTTTTTGGGTACTTTTGGGTAAATGAGAACTTGTTTTTCTTTTTAAATTAACAATACAAAATAAATATCAATTATATCATGAGTGAGACTTCATTAACTGTTGATGAAAAAATAAATACTAATAATCCATTGCTTCAAAAATGGAATGGTCCATATGGCGGAGTTCCCGCTTTTAACGAATATAAGGTTGCAGATTTTAAACCTGCAATTGAAATAGCAATTGAGGAAAATTTAAATGAATTTGATGTTATTGCAAATAATCCGGAGGCGCCAACATTTGAGAATACAATTGCTGGATTAGAGAATTCTGGAAAAAAGATTGCGCGAATTCATACTGCTTTTGGAATTTATAGTTCAAATATTTATACGTCTGAATTTGGAATTGTGGAAACAGAAATGTCTCCAAAACTGTCTGCTTTAAATGATAAAATGTATCAGAATAAAAAGCTTTTCTCCCGAATTGAGGCTTTATATAATTCGAAGGAAAAAGAGAAAATGAACAGCGAACAGCAACGTTTGATTTGGTTGTATTATACTGATTTTGTTCGTGAAGGCGCTGAATTAGACGATTTGAATAAAGAGAAAGTAGGGAAGATTAATCAGGAACTGGCAACGCTTTTTACAAGATTTAGTCAAAATTTATTAGCGGAAGAAAATAATCAGTTTATTGAATTGAAAGCGGAAGGTGATTTTGATGGTTTGCCTTTAGAAATAAAAAATGCCGCGATTGCTGAAGCAAAAAGTCGCAAGCTTGATGCTTTGGGATGTATTGTTAATACCCGTTCATCAATAGAGCCGTTTTTGACATTTTCTGATCGTAGGGATTTAAGAGAAAAAGCATTTGAAATTTTTGTAAAACGTGGTGATAATGGTAATGAAAATGATACCAAGGAAACGCTTATTACAATTTTGAAATTGCGAAGTCAAAAAGCTAAGTTGCTTGGTTTTCCTTCTTTTGCACATTGGAGTTTGTCGAATAAAATGGCAAAAGATCCTGCTAAAACTTTAGAATTAATGGAATCCGTTTGGAAACCTGCTGTTGAAAAAGTACATCAGGATGTTGCCGAAATGCAGAAAATAGTAGATGCTGAAGGCGGTAATTTTAAAATTGAGCCGTGGGATTATCGTTACTATTCAGAGAAAGTAAGAAAAGCGAAATATAGTTTAGATCAAAATGAGATCAAGCAATATTTGCAGCTTGAGAATTTACGCGAAGGAATGTTTTGGGTTGCGGGAGAATTATTTGGTTTAGGTTTTGAGCAAATTACAAATGTTCCGGTATATCATAAAGATGTTCGTGTTTGGGAAGTAAGAGATAAGGTGTTGGGTAAAACAATTGGATTATGGTATTTTGATCCTTATGCAAGAACAGGAAAACGTTCAGGCGCATGGATGAGTTCTTATCGTGATCAGCAAAAGTTAGAAAACACGCTTCCAATTGTTTCTAATAATTGCAATTTTATAAAAGGCGATGTAAACGAATCGGTTTTGATTTCCTGGGACGATGCTACGACTTTGTTTCATGAATTTGGTCATGCTCTTCATGGGCTGTGTTCGAATGTTACCTATCCTAGTTTGTCCGGAACATCAGTAGCGAGAGATTATGTTGAATTTCCTTCACAGATTTTTGAGCATTGGCTGGCGACTCCGGAAGTGTTGAATAAGTTTGCGTTGCATTATAAAACAAATGAGCCATTGCCGAAATCAATGGTGGAGAAGATTGAAATGGCTGCGAATTTTAATGAAGGTTTTGCAACTGTAGAAACAATATCGAGCTCTTTTGTAGATATGGAGCTTCATTTGACAACTGAACCTATTGATCCTGATGAATTTGAAAAAGAGACTTTAAAGAAACTAAATATGCCGTCAGAGATTGTAATGCGTCATCGTATTCCGCAATTTGCGCATATTTTTTCGAGTGATGGTTATGCCGCAGGTTATTATAGTTATTTATGGGCAGATGTAATCAATGCAGATGCTTATGAGGCTTTTACGGAAGCAAATGGACCTTATGATAAAGTGGTGGCGAAAAGATTACATGACACTGTTTTTAGTGTTGGAAATACGATTGATAACGAAAAAGGATATGAAAATTTTAGAGGAAGAGCGCCAAAATCTGATGCTTTGATGCGTGCGAGAAATTTTCCGATTATAGAAAAGATCTAAGATTAAAGTGTAAAATAAAAAAGCCCGAATAAATAAATATTCGGGCTTTTTATATTGAAATAATAATATATTAACCTAAAGTAACTCTTTTGAAACCTGTGATTTCAACGTTGTATCCTTTAACGTAATCACCAACTTTTTTACTATCGTCTTTGATAAAGTTTTGATCTAACAAAGCTTTCTCTTGATCTAAAGTAGTGTTGTCAGAGATAAAACGTTGAACTTTTCCTGGGATAATTTTGTCCCAAATTTGCTCTGGTTTACCTTCAGCTTTTAATTCAGCTTTAGCATCTTCTTCAGCTTGTTTTAAAACTTCTTCAGTTAATTGAGAGAAAGAAATATATTTAGGAACATTTTTTAAAGTTTTTCCTAAACGTTTTGCTTCTTCATTATCTTTTTCGATTACAGCAATACGAGCAGCAAGTTCAGATTCAACGAAAGCAGGATCAAAATCTTTGTAAGATAATGTATCAGCTCCCATAGAAGCAACTTGCATAGAAACATCTTTAGTTAAAACGTCAGCGTTAGGAATTGCAGCAGAAATTGCAGTTAATGCAGCAATTTTGTTAACGTGAACATAAGATCCAACGAAAGCACCTTCTAAAATTTCAAAACCACCGATTTCGATTTTTTCTCCGATAACTCCAGTTTGCTCGATTAATTTTTCAGCAACAGTAATTCCATTGAAATCTGAAGCTAAGAAATCTTCTTTAGAAGAGAAGTTAATAGCTCTTTCTACTAAGTCTTTAGCCAAAGTTACGAAAGCTTCATTTTTACCTACGAAATCAGTTTCGCAGTTTAAAGTGATGATAGCTCCTTTAGTATTGTCAGCATTGATAAAAGAAACAGCAGCTCCTTCAGAAGACTCACGGTCAGAACGGTTAGCAGCAACTTTTTGTCCTTTTTCTCTAAGGACTTGTATAGCTTTATCGAAATCTCCATCAGCCTCAACTAAAGCTTTTTTACAGTCCATCATTCCGGCACCTGTAGATTGTCTTAATTTATTTACGTCTGCAGCAGTAATTGTTGCCATAATATTTTGAATTTTAATGTTAAAAGTAAAAATTCCATCTTCTAAATTCTAAACTCCAATTTTATTAAATTATCAACATAACGTTTTTAATTTGTGTTTTGGATTTTAGAATTTAAAATTTGGAATTTAAATTTGATTTATTCTTCAGTTGCAGGAGCAGCTTCAACAGCAGGAGCAGCAGCTTCAGTAGCAGGAGCTTCTTCTGTGAAAACTTCAGCTTCTTTGTCAGAACCTCTGTCAGAAAGACCTTCGATTACAGCAGCAGTTACTAAAGATAAAATTTTGTCAATTGATTTAGAAGCATCATCATTTGCAGGAATAACGTAATCAACCTCTCTTGGGTCAGAATTCGTATCAACCATTGCGAAAACTGGAATGTTTAATTTTTGTGCTTCTTTTATTGCGATGTGTTCAGCTTTGATATCTACTACGAACAATGCTGCAGGTAGTCTAGACATATCAGCAATTGAACCTAAGTTTTTCTCTAATTTAGCACGTAGACGATCAACTTGCAAACGCTCTTTTTTAGATAACGTCATGAAAGTACCATCTTTCTTCATTTTATCAATAGAAGACATTTTTTTAACTGCCTTTCTGATAGTTACGAAGTTAGTTAGCATTCCACCAGGCCATCTTTCAGTGATGTAAGGCATGTTTGCAGCCTTTGCTTTATCAGCAACGATGTCTTTAGCTTGTTTTTTGGTAGCTACGAATAAGATTTTTCTACCTGATGCAGCGATTTTTTTCAAAGCTTCGTTAGCTTCTTCGATTTTTGCTGCAGTTTTATATAGATTGATAATGTGAATACCATTACGCTCCATATAAATGTAAGGGGCCATGTTTGGATCCCATTTTCTAGTCATGTGTCCAAAGTGAACACCTGCTTCTAGTAAGTCTTTTACTTCTATTTTGTTTGCCATTTTTGTACTAGTTTACGTTCTGTTGATTAGCAATGTATAAATGGCGGTTTCTAATGATTCCTGGCTTTATACATTTAGATGCTAAACTATATCCTACCTCGATAGGAGAGCAACAACAACTGTGTTTTTTAATTTCAATAAATAATTGATAGTGTCTTGTACCATATGCACAAGACAGGTAATATTAACGTTTAGAGAATTGGAATCTCTTACGAGCTTTCTTCTGACCGAATTTCTTACGTTCAACCATTCTTGGATCTCTTGTTAATAAACCTTCTGGTTTAAGGATTCCTCTGTTTTCAGCATTTACTTCACACATAACGCGTGCTAATGCCATTCTTACAGCTTCTGCCTGTCCAGTTGAACCACCTCCGTAAACGTTTACTTTTACATCAAAGTTGTTTACATTTTCTGTCATAGACAATGGTTGTAAAACTTTGTATTGTAAAGTTGCAGTTGGAAAGTAAGTTGCGAATTCTTTTTTGTTTACAGTGATTTTTCCTGTTCCTTCAGAAACATATACACGTGCAACAGCGGTTTTTCTTCTACCGATTTTGTGAATAACTCCCATTACTTAAGATCGTTTAGGTTAACAGTTCTAGGTTTTTGAGCTCCGTGAGTATGCTCAGCACCTACAACAACATTTAGATTTCTAAAAAGTTCAGCTCCTAATTTGTTTTTAGGTAACATTCCTTTTACAGCTTTCTCTACTAATAATGCAGGGTTTTTAGATTGCAATACTTTAGCAGTTAAAGTTCTTTGTCCTCCTGGGTAACCTGTATGACGCATGTAAATTTTGTCATTCATTTTTGTACCTGTAAGGTTAATTTTTTCTGAGTTGATAACAATTACGTTATCTCCACAGTCAACGTGTGGTGTGTAACTTGGCTTGTACTTACCTCTTAAGATCATCGCAACCTTTGAAGCAAGACGACCTAAGTTATGACCTTCTGCATCAACAACAATCCACTCTTTTGTTACAGTGGCTTTGCTAGCTGAAATTGTCTTGTAGCTTAATGCGTCCATAATATTATTTTAATTAAACATTCCATCCCCAATAAAGGGGATGCAAAAGTACAATTAATTATTTTAAAACCAAATACCTGAAAAGAATATTTTATATGCTGAAAATCAAGGGGTCAGTTTTATATTTAAAACAATAAAAAAAAAACACCTTCACAATAACGCGAAGGTGGTTCAATATTTAGAATTGTTTTTGTTTAAACAATAAATAAATTTGCAATATCTACAACTTGTTGTGTTGTAAGTGGCTCATCATAAGCTTCTGACCCTGCTGCAGCTCCAAATGAGGCTGCGGTGTTGAATCCTGCCTGAACAGTAACTCCTTCACCATTATAAACAGCTTGCGTTGCAGATGGCATTCCTGCGCCTCTTTCGTCATTAGAAATCCATCCTTTTAATCCGCGTAAGCGACGAACTTCAGATGCGTGTCGTGCTTCTACAGAATGAATTTGTAGTGCAGCAGTCAATAAATCCGGTGCCGAAATTAAATTTGCAGCTTGACCTTTGTAGGCTCTTACACCTGTATCTTCAAAGGCTTGTGCCAACGCCAGAAAGGTTGGATAATCTCCAAAAGGATCAAATGCACCTCCAACAGTAAAGTCAAATGTTGGTTTTGCAACGAAGTTTGCGCTTGCTGGTCCTCCCAATCCTGCAATTAAAAATTTAACGTGATCAGATTCGTGTGCAGCTATTTGTTCAAAAACTTTTCGATCTCTTCCTCCGTTTTCTGATGCAGGAATCACTCCGGAATCCAATGCCATTGCATAAAATTCATTTTCAAGATATTCTAAAGTTAGTGCAAATTGCAAAGCTCCAATTGGAGTTGCCGGTGTTGCAGTAATATCTTTGGCTAATGCTTTATTAGCGAAAGTAGATAATCCAAAAGGGATTGCTGCGATTGCCATTGTTTTTCCAATATTTCCAAACTGATTAAAACTGTCTCTTCTTGATCCAGTGCTTCTCATTAAGCTATCATCAGTAAATGTTTCTATAAATTTTAAAATATTCATAATTTCTAAGTTTTAGCTAGTTAGGATTAAGGTAAATATTTGGCAGTAAATTTTGTAGTAATAAAACCTCCGGCAATTGGTAAAATTTTAGAAGGATCTTTCGCAACATCTAAACCTGTAGAAGTATTTATGACATCATCACCAGCAAAATCGCTTGAATTTGGATTGATTAAGCTTCTTATCGCCGAAGCGTGTCTTGCTTCAACTGAAACAATTTTTCCGGCTAATAAAAGATAGTCAGGACTTTTAATCAATTTTCCAGCTCCGTTGTAAGCGGCAACTCCGGTATCTTCCAATGCTTTTGCTGTTGCAAGAACATCAGTACGGCTATTAAAGTTTAGAGCGCCATAATTAAAAGCTAGTGTAGGAAGTAATTGTGCGCTTGGATTTGGAAGTGCTCCGGATAAAGCAGCTTTAAAAAAGTCTCTGTGAATTACTTCGTGATGATACAAATCAGTTAGGACCTGACGTTCGATATCATTAAAAGTAGTGTTGAAATTTGTAGAATTTACAACTTTAGTATAAAAGTCGGCTTCTAGTTGTTCAAGAGCATAAGCATAAGTTAATACTCCAAAATCTCCAGAGCCTAAATCAAAAATGCCATTTCTAACTCCTGGTAACGACGTGTCTTCCGGAGCGTTATCATTATCATCGTTGTTGCTGCAACCGGCTATTACGAGACCTGCGCCTGCTAATGCTAAGCCGCTGAGCTTAAGAAAGCTCCTTCTGTTATTCAATGAAGGGTCAACCTCATGAATTTTAACTTCGTTTTTCATAATCAAGGTTTTTTAAAAAAGGTTAATAACATGTATTAAGGTATTAACGATATTTTAAGACATGCGGTTTTGAAAAATCGCACTATTTTAAATTTATTTTAAAAAGACCTTATAAATTCAAATACTGGTAGGTGTTTTTTGTTTTATTTTAGGTAATTCTACTATATTTGTATTAATTACATAAAATTATTTTAAATGAAAGCTAAAGCAACTCTAAAACAAATTGCGAAAGAACTTGGTGTTTCTGTATCGACGGTGTCTAAGGCATTAAACGATAGCCCGGAAATTAGTGAGCAAACGAAGGTGAAGATTAAGGAGTATGCCAAACTCAAAAACTATAAGCCCAATGTTATTGGTCTTAATTTGAAGAATCGTAAGACGAAAACAATTGGTGTAATTATACCTAATATATTAAACTCCTTTTTTGCGAAGGTTTTTAGTGGTATCGAAAAAGTAGCCGATAAAAAAGGATATAATGTAATTACTTGTATTTCGAATGAATCTTTAGAAAAAGAAATTCATACACTTGAAATGCTAAGCAACGGAACAATTGACGGATTTATTCTTTCAGTTTCTGAAGAGGCTCAGAAATTACAAGATTACAGCCATTTTTCTGCTATTATTAACGACGGAACGCCAATTGTAATGTTTGATCGTATTGCCGATGAAGTAGAATGTGATAAAGTTGTAGTAGATGATTTCGATTCTGCTTTAAATTCAACACAACATTTAATTGATTTGGGATGTAAAAATATTGCCTTGATTTCTTCTGTGGATAATTTGAGCGTTGGAAAATTAAGAGCTGATGGATATTTGAAAGCTTTGGCAGATAATAATATTCCGGTAAACGAAAAAATTATTCTTCGTACGGATTCAGAAGATGATATGAAAGCTAAAATTGATGCAATTTTTGATAATAAAATTGATGCTATTTTTGCTTTAGATGAAAATGATTCAGTTGCTGCTTTACGCGTAAGTTTGAAAAAAGGATATAAAGTTCCTGAAGATATTTCGATAATTGGTTTTGCTGACGGAATTTTAGCTTCAAGACGTTTATCGCCAAGTTTGACAACTGTAAGTCAACACGGAATCGAAATTGGAGAAGTTGCAGCTAAGCAATTAATCAAACGTTTAGAAGAATCTGAAGAAGAAACTTCTGATTACGAAACTATCGTTATCAAAACAAAATTGAAAGAACGAGAATCGACAAGAAAAAAATAAGAGTTATAAAAAAATCCATTCACTGCGGCGAATGGATTTTTTTTTATTGTAATGCGTACGGAAATTTTGGATTCTTGTACTTTTTTAATTTTTCAAAAGGAACTAAATAAGGTTCTTCACAAGATCTGGCCGCTCTGTAAAAGATTGGCGTAAATTCTATCCCTTTTTCAGTATAATTCCATGAAGGAAAATCCCAATATTCTTCGTTAGTATAATCACAAGGATCTTCATCGTCATTTTTTGGTTTTTCAAAATGAAATTCTGAGTTAAGTACAGCAAGTAATTTAGGGGCAAAGTAAGTGCTTCTATAAGTGAAATAACTCGAGAAATCGCTTTCTTCTTCTGTTGTGACACTTTTATCAAAAGCTAGTATATCGTCAATTTTATAGTTTTTTCCATTATTTAGGTCAATTAAAAAACCACTGCTCCCAAAATCAGGATGAGCGCCTCCACAGTAATAAGAACTCGAAATTTCAAAACCTAATAAATTTGAATTCAAAAAGTTTATAGTAGCGTTTCCTTCTATTCCTTTTCCTTCGCTATATTCAAAAGAAGAAGAACAATTTAATTGATCCAATGTATTTTGAATGTGAATTTTTTCTAAAATCGGATTTATGACAGATTTGTTTTTCTCTGAAAAGTTATTTCCTATTCTGAAAAACTCAGAATCGCAATGTTTCTCAGAATACCAGACAAATTCTTTGTTGTTATAAATGGTTGTTTTCTGTTTTTTAAACTCTAAAAATTTACACTTTACACGATTTAATTTGTCGTCAGCATAGTATTTATCCAAATTTGCTCTGTAATTAGAGAAATCAACGGGATGTAATTGTACTGCAAATTGAGTTCCTTTGGTATTGTACCAAGATCCTTCAAAATTATTATTGGCAGATTTTTTTAGATAAAACTTTTCAGTAATTACATTGTTCGGTTTAAAAAAGAAAGTGAAAAGATTACTTTTTAAATTCCCTTCTAATTTAATGTCTTTCAATGAATTTTGATAAAAATAAGTCGCGCTTAAACTTGTTTCGTTATCCGATTTGTAAACTTCAATTTTCATGAATATTTTACTTTTAGCCAGGTTTCCTTCTAAATAATAGGTTTCCTGACTAAATGTAATTGTTGAGTAAAATATAAATAGGAATAAAAAAACTTTTTTCATGATTTTAACTTTCCCAAGCAATATGGTCTAAATCTCCTTTTTCATTTGTTTTAACTACTAAAAGTTGATCGCAAGGTCTTCCATCAATATCTATAGAATAATCAAATGCAGCATAATATTCTGCGCCATATTTTTCATCAGGATAAAGTCCGATTCTATTTAATTTTAATTCATTAAAAAGCAGTATTTCTTTCGAAGTGCTTAAATCATTGGTGTCGATAATGCTTGATATTTCATCTTGATCAAGCTCTTCAAAATAATAGTTTAGATATTCCAATGTTTGACCATCTTCTTCTTTTAAATCATTTTCAATATAAAATTTGTTTTGTTTGTCAAATTTTTCAATGTTTTCCAGAAAGGTTTTAATGGTCTCAATTTCACTTGGATCAATAATATTATTTTTAAAATTTAAATCGATACTTATTTTTCTTCCGTTTAAGTCGATCTCAACAACATAATATTCTTTCAATTCTTGAGAATTGATTTGTTCGAAGTGTGGTAAATTAAAGTTTGTCATTTTTAAATTTTAAAATTATTTAATGCGCCGCTAACCAGTCTTTCCCCATACCAAGTTCAACTTCTAAAGGAACTGCCATTGTAAAAGCATTTTCCATTTCGTGTTTAATCATTGGCTGGATTTTTTCTAATTCGTCATTATGCACATCAAACACAAGCTCATCATGAACCTGAAGTAACATTTTAGATTTCCAGTTTTCTTCTTTTAATTTTTTATGAATGTTGATCATTGCGATTTTAATCACGTCGGCAGCACTTCCCTGAATAGGTGCGTTTACAGCATTTCGTTCAGCAGCACTTCTAACTACAGCATTTGCCGAGTTGATATCTTTTAAATAGCGACGACGACCCAGAATTGTTTGTACATATCCTTTTTCGCGTGCAAACTCAATTTGCTCATTAATATAAGATCTAAGTCTTGGATATGTTTTGTAATAAGCTTCGATCAAAGCAGCGCTTTCGCTACGAGATAATGAAGTTTGATTGCTTAAACCAAAAGCAGAAACACCATATATAATTCCAAAGTTTACCGTTTTGGCATTGCTTCTTTGTTCACGTGAAACTTCGTCCAAAGGAACATCAAATACTTTTGCAGCTGTAGCTTTGTGAATGTCTTCTCCGTTTTTGAAAGCGGCAATCATATTTTCTTCTCCGCTTAAAGCGGCAATAATTCTTAATTCTATTTGCGAGTAATCGGCAGAGATTAAAGTATAGTTTTCATCGCGCGCAACAAAAGCTTTACGAATCTGACGACCTCTTTCTGTACGAATTGGAATATTTTGCAAGTTCGGATTATTAGAACTTAAACGTCCTGTTGCAGCAACAGTTTGCATGTAATCGGTATGAACGCGTAATGTTTTCTTGTCAACTTGTTCCGGCAAAGCCAAGATATAAGTGCTTTGTAATTTTACCATTTGACGCCAATCCAAAATTTCTTTTACGATTGGATTATCATTGGCTAAATACGTCAAAACTTCTTCGCCAGTCGCATATTGACCGGTTTTGGTTTTCTTTTGTTTTGCGCCTCCAATTTTAAGTTTATCAAAAAGAATATCACCTAATTGTTTTGGAGAAGCAAGGTTGAATTTCTCGCCGGCTGTTTCGTATATTTTTTGTTCTAAAGATTTAATTTCAACATCCATTTCTTTAGACATTGCTTTTAGAAAGTCAACATCAAGACGAATTCCTTCGGTTTCCATTGCTGCCAAAACACTTACTAACGGAATTTCGATTTCGTCAAATAACTTTTTGGTTTCTGTTTTGTCTAATTCGGTTGTAAAAATTTCTTTTAATTGTAAAGTTACATCAGCATCTTCTGCGGCGTATTCTTTAATGTCTTCAAGAATTACATCGCGCATTGTGATTTGATTTTTTCCTTTTTTACCAATTAATGTTTCAATTGATTTTGGAGAATATTTTAAATAGGTTTCGGCTAAAATATCCATATTATGACGCATATCCGGATTAATCAAATAATGCGCAATCATCGTGTCAAAAAGTTTTCCTTTTACAGTAACACCATAATTAGAAAGGATTTTTAAATCGTATTTTAAATTCTGACCAATTTTTTCGATATTTTCATTTTCAAAAAATGGTTTGAATTTATCCACTAAAACCTGAGCTTCTTCCTGATTTTCCGGAAACGGAACATAAAACGCTTTTCCTTTTTCATAAGAGAAAGACATTCCCACTAATTCAGCGTGTAAAGCATCTAAACCTGTTGTTTCGGTATCAAAACAAACCGAAGTTTGGTTTTGTAGATTTTGTAAAAGCAATTTTATTCCTAAATCGCCTTGAATAGCTTGGTAGGAATGTGGAGTATTTTCTAAAGTATTGTAAAACGAAGTTCTTGCTGTTTCAGGATCTTCTTCTGTAGAACCACCTCCAAAAAGGTCAAATTGATCTTCATTTTTAGGTTGTGGTTTTTTGTATAATTTTGGATCAGCGGCAGGAGCAGAAGCGGCTAATTCATTTCCTCCGCCAACTTTAAACAGATTGTCAAATTGTTCTGCCATTCTTCTGAATTCTAATTCCTGAAAAATAGCATCTGTTTTTTCGATATCGGGACGTGTTAATTCGTAATCGGCTTCGTTGAAAGTTACAGGGCAATCAAGTAAAATAGTTGCCAGTGTTTTGGATAATAACCCTTTCTCTGCATTAGCTTCGATATTTTCTTTCATTTTTCCTTTTAGCTTATCAGTATTTGCCAAAAGGTTTTCCATTGTTCCAAATTCTTTCAGAAGTTTTTTAGCAGTTACTTCACCAACTCCCGGAAGTCCCGGAATATTATCGGCAGCGTCACCCATCATTCCAAGAAAATCAATTACTTGTTCCGGACGATCTATTTCGAATTTCGCCAAAACTTCAGGAACGCCCCAAATTTCAATTCCGTTACCCATACGAGCCGGTTTGTACATGAAGATATTCTCAGAGACTAATTGAGCAAAATCTTTATCAGGAGTTACCATAAAAACTTTGTAATTCTCTTTTTCAGCTTGTTTTGCAATTGTTCCAATCAAATCGTCGGCCTCAAAACCAGCAACTTCGATAATCGGAATATGCATTGCTTTTAATAATTCATGTATATAAGGTACAGCAATTTTGATAGCTTCTGGTGTAACGTCACGATTTGCCTTGTATTCAGGGAATAAATCATTGCGTAATTGGCTTCCGCCTTTATCAAAAGCTACTGCCAAATGATCTGGTTTTTCACGTTTAATAACATCCAAAAGCGAATTCATGAAACCCATGATCGCTGATGTATCCATTCCTTTAGAGTTAATTCGCGGATTTTTTATGAAGGCATAATAACCACGAAAAATTAAAGCGTAAGCATCGAGAAGAAAAAGACGTTTTTGAGTTGACATAAAAAAAATATTAGTCTGTAAAAATAATCAATTGGGTTTTAAAAATGATTCGGTTCTGAAAAATAAACACAAATTTAAAATGAGAATTGTTTTCTATCCTATATGTAGAGGCGCACAGCAGTGCGTCTATGGTTTGAAATTGTTTTTCACCATATAAGTTATGTAAGTTCATTTCAGTAGAGACGCACAGCAGTGCGTCTATGGTTCAGAAGGATTTTACAATGATAAGATTTTAAATTAATTTATTTGTGTCTTATAAAAGACGCAATGCTGTGCGTCTCTACATGGTAGAAAAACCCTCCAATAGTTAATGTCAAGTTAAAATATTTAGATGCGGGGTTTTCTTCATTTTGTCTTCATATTGCAGGGGTAAATTTGATCTGTAAAATAAAAGGTATTAATATAAAATTTTAGAAATCATGAGAAATTTATTGATGTTACTAGTGGCGGTTTTAGGAACAAGTGTTATGGTAAATGCATTTCCTGCAAAAGGTACTAAACCAGCTCAGGCTAAAGAAGTAAAAGCAACTCCTGCAAAAGAAGTTAAAGCTACAAAAGAGCCGAAAAAAAAATCTGAGAAAAAAGCAAAATCAGAAAAAACTGCAGCTCCAAAAGCAGAAGCTACTAAAGCAAAAAAATAAAAAAGAACAAAAGAGCATTAAAAAATAAAAGGCAATTAATTTAAATTTAAAAGTTATGAAAAATCTAGTTATGTTACTCGTGGCAGTTTTAGGAACAAGTGCAATGGTTAGTGCACAAACAACACCAACTCAGGCAGCTCCTGCAAAAGAGGTTAAAGCGACAAAACCTCACCATCATAAAAATAAAATGGATAAAAAAGCAAAATCAGAAAAAACTGAGACTCCAAAAGCAGATGCAACTAATATGAAATAATAGAAATTGTTTTTGTTTTGCTTTCGAAGAATTGTAAAGGAGGCAAAACAGAAGTAATGATTATGGAGAATGCGGTTGAGGAAAGCTGGTAAAGAAATTTATCAGCTTTTTTTGATTCGTTAATTTTTTAATAATGCGTAACATGGCTTTTTATAATTACTTAAATTTAGTTGCGCTTAAAAGCTGTTTTTATGAATATTTTGATTGTTGAAGATAATAGAGAACTCGCTGTCGAGGTTTACGATTTTTTGTGCAACGTAGGTTATGTGTGCAAGATAGCGCATAATTGCGAAGATGCTCTTGAGGAAGTCAGTAGTAATGATTATGATGCAATGTTGTTGGATCTTGGTTTGCCTGATGGAGATGGTTTTGAGGTTTTGAAAACGGTTCGAAAAACCAAATCAAAAATGGCAGTAATTGTTCTCACAGCTCGAGGAGAATTAGACGACAGAATAAATGGTTTACATTTGGGAGCAGATGATTATTTGACAAAACCATTTGCATTGACAGAACTTAGTGCGCGATTGTTTGCTGTAATTCGCAGGATTCACGGATTTACTTTGAATAATTTGAGTATTCATGGATTTTTGTTACAGCTTCAGGATTATAAAGTAAGTTATGACGAAATTCCAATAAACCTTACCAAAAAAGAGTTTGATATTTTTCAATATTTAGTCCTGAATAAAAACAGAGTAATTACAAGATTACAATTAACAGAACATATTTGGGGAGATATTCTGGAGGTAAATTCAGATTCTAATTTTATAGATGTTCACGTTCGAAATCTGAGAAAAAAACTGGATAAACATACTACAATTGATTGGTTTGAAACCGTACGAAATGTTGGATATCGTATTAATGAATAAATAGAAAACTGTGAAAATAAAACATCAATTAGCCATTTTTAATGCCCTGACACGATTGTTGGTTATTTTAATTTTATGGTTAATGCTGCCTATTTTGGTAGAAAATGTGGTTTATAGACACATCAATAATGGATTGCTGGAAAAGAAACATAAGTTTATCGAGCATTTGGATAAAAATGAAATTGATGATTTTATCGAAAATCCAGACGATTCAACCGAGACTTATTCTCAGTTTTCAACACTTCACAGTGAGTTTTTAGTGCTTTCAAGATCTCCAATAAAACCAAATCAGAAGAAAGCGGTTTTTAGTAATGATTTCAGGATTATTGAAGGCGAAGAAAATGAGTACAGAATTTTACAGTATCATTTTACATATGAAAATCAAGGATATCAACTCGAAATAGGAAGTAGTCTTAGCGAGGTAAACGATCTTACTTTTATTATTCGGTTTTTTATTATCATTGTTTTTGTGGTGATTCTGCTGATTACTTTTCTGGCAGATACTTTCTATATCGAATTTTTATTAAAGCCTTTTTATAAAATTATCGATACAAAAATAAGGCGTGTAAATGAACCGGAATCTTTTGATCATACGCCAATAAAAGCACGATCAAGAGATTTTAGAGAACTTGATTTTGTTTTAAATCAAATGATGGATCGTATTGCGGAGCTTTTTAAAAAAGAAAAACAATTTATTTCGAATGTTTCGCATGAACTTCTTACGCCAATTGCGCTGCTTAAAAATAAGTTTGAGAATTTACTCCAAAATAGTTCTTTAGATGATAATGCTTTTGACAAAATTGCGGGATCTCTCAGAACATTAGATATGCTGAAAAAAATCATCAATAACTTATTGTTGATTTCCCGAATTGAAAATAATCAGTATGAAGCAAACGAAGAAATTAATTTTCATGAAATCATTTCAGATTTGCAAGAAGATTTGCAAGATAGGATTGATGATCGCGAAATACAGTTTCTAAACCAGATGCAGCATGATTATATCTTTACAGGAAATAAAACTTTAATTCATATTCTGATTTATAATTTGGTGACCAATGCCATAAAATACAATGAACCTAAAGGAAGTATTGTAGTTGAAGATGGTTTTCTGGAACATCGATATTTTATTTCCATAACCGATTCAGGAATTGGAATGACTGCTGCTCAGCTGGAAAACATATTCAACAGATTTGCCAGAATTAGTTCAGATCAGGATGGTCAGGGTTTAGGACTTGCAATTGCTGAGAGTATTGCGTCTTTTCATCATATCGAAATCAAAGTTACTTCGCAGATAAAAGAAGGAACTACCTTTATGTTATTGCTTCCGGAAGCGGTAAAACACAATTAAAAGTTAATTTTTTACGGTTGGTCCAATCTTCATTTAATCTTCATTTAGTGATTCTATCTTTGAGGTATAATAAATGAAATAATAACAATCATAAAAACTTCAAATCATGAAAAAATTAGTAATGTTAGCAGTAGCTGTTCTAGGAACAACTGCAATGGTAAGCGCTCAAACAACTCCAGCTCAAACAACTCCGGCAAAAGAAGCTAAAGCTCCTAAAAAAGACAAAAAAGCGGATAAAAAAGCTAAAAAAGCAGAAGCTGCTAAGCCAGAAGCTGCAAAAGCTCAAAAATAAAACAACATTGGTTTAACCTGTAAACCTGTTGTGGATTATTAAAGGTTTTGAAAAATTTGGTAGAGAAAAAGCTGATGGAGAAATCTATCAGCTTTTTACATTTATTAGAGTTAAATTTTTGATAATAAAAAGCTATAAAATTTTCATTATTTGTTACTTTGCTTAAAACTTTAACTAATGATAATTCGTTTTGTAATTCTCTGCGCTCTTTTCTTGTTTATTGAGTTCTATTCTTATCAAGCCGTCCGAACTTTAATCAAATTAAGATGGGTTTTGGTTAGCTATCAAATTATAAGTTTACTACTTTTAATTTTTATCATTTACTCTTTTACGCAATTTGATCGTTCTGTTGGGCAAACCAAACAAACTATGTTTACCATGGGTTTGATGTTATTGGTTTATGTTCCAAAAATTGTAATTACTTTAGTTTTACTGGGAGAAGATGTTTTTAGATTAGGAGCGGGAGCAATTAATTATTTTATAGACAATCCAAGTAATACAAGTGTTTTTCCTTCAAGGAGAAAATTTATTAGTCAAATTGGTTTAGGCTTGGCGGCAGTTCCTTTTTTATCTTTGATTTACGGAATATTTGAAGGGAAATATAATTTTAAAGTGATCAAACAAACGGTTTTCTTCCCTGATTTACCAGATGCTTTTGACGGTTTTAGAATTACTCAAATCTCAGATGTTCATAGCGGAAGTTTTGATGATCCGGATAAGATAAATTATGCTATTGATTTGATTAATGAGCAAGAGGCGGATATGATTTTGTTTACTGGAGACATTGTAAATACTCATGCCAAAGAAATGCATCCGTGGTTGGATACTTTTAAGAGAATAAAGGATTATAAATACGGAAAATTTTCAGTTTTAGGGAATCACGATTACGGAGAATATGTTACGTGGCCTTCTGAAAAAGAGAAAGATGAGAATTTCAAAGAAATAAAAAGTCTTTATGGTCAAATTGGATTTAATCTTTTGTTGAATGAACATACTTATATTCAAAAAGGAGATGACAAAATTGCATTAATTGGAGTAGAGAATTGGGGACAAAATTTCAAGAAAGCAGGAGATTTAAATAAAGCATCTCAAAATGTGCATCAGGATGATTTTAAGGTGTTAATGAGTCATGATCCGAGTCATTGGGAATATGAAATTAAAAATCATCCTAAAAACTTTCATTTAACATTGTCAGGACATACACATGGCATGCAATTTGGGATTGAAATTCCAGGGTATTTTAAATGGAGTCTGGCGCAATACATCTATAAACAGTGGGCTGGTCTATATGAAAATGTAGGAAGATATGTTTATGTAAACCGAGGTTTTGGTTTTCATGCTTATCCGGGTCGAGTAGGTATTATGCCTGAAATAACTGTGATTGAACTAAAAAAAGGGAACAATGTGGCTTAATTCGTTAAAAATGCTACATTTGTATATAATTATCTCTTTTTAACAGAATAAAAAAGAATTAAATTTTTGGTTTTATGTCAAAATTTGGAGAACTTATAAATGCTCAAGTTCCAGTGTTAATTGATTTTTACACAGATTGGAACGAATCATCTGTATCGATGCATCCTGTTATTAAGGATGTTGCGGCTGCACTTGGCGATAAAGCTAAGGTGATTAAAATTGATGTGGATAAAAATCAGGAATTAGCAGAAGCGCTGCGTATCAAAGGACTTCCTACTTTAATGATTTATAAAGAAGGGCAAATGATTTGGAGGCAATCAGGAGAACTTGATGCAAATACAATTATCGGAATTGTCCAGGAACAATTTAACTTATAGAATACTTACTTCTTAGTTGATATTATTTAGTGAATAATATCAAATTTATATCCATTTTCTTTTAAAAAATGTAAGGCTTTAGGTAATGCAAATTTTAAATTTTGTGATGCTTTAATACTGTCGTGAAATACAATTACACTTCCTGATTTTACGTTTTTGGTAACGTTTTCAAGACATTTTTCAGGAGTAATGCTTTGGTCAAAATCTGCACTCAAAACATCCCACATAATTATTTTGTAGCCTAGTTTTCTTAGGATTTTAGATTGTGCTTTTTTAATTTTCCCGTAAGGAGGGCGAAATATCAGGTTGCATGTTTTTTCTTCTTCTAAAACTGCGGCGCAATTCTTAACGTTTTCAATATAGTCGTTATTGTTGCTTTTCCATCCATTAACATGATTCATAGTATGATTTCCTATTGCATGTCCGTCTGTTAGTAATTTTTCAAATAAGGACAAATTAGCCTTAATGTTTTTTCCAATACAGAAAAAAGTAGCTTTTGCATCAAACTTTTTCAATTCAGACAAAACCCAATCTGTAACCTCTGGAGTTGGGCCATCATCAAACGTTAGGTATATTTTCTTTTCTTTGTTTGGAATGTCCCAACAATATTTAGAAAATACCCTTTTTATGAATGAATTTGTTTTTACCCAGTAAAAGCTCATTTTGGAAGGATTTAGTGATATGTAAATTTAAAAAATGCAGCGCTATTTATCAAACAGTGCTGCATTTTTTTAATTAGTATATTTTTCGTATATTATTCTTTTTCACGACCAAAACGTTCAAACACGTTTACATAAGTATTAAAAGTTACTTTCTGTTTCTCGTAGAATGCTTTGTCGTTGTTTTTCTTCATAACTTCCAATAAGCTTCTGTAGCGCTCGATATCAGTAATAATATCCATTGCTAAGTCGGTTTGGTCGCCAGGAGTTAAAGTAGCATAATAGTTTAAGTTCTCTCTGTATTTTTGAACTAATTTATTAAGTAGATCATGTGCTTTTGCAGTTTCTCCAACTTTATAGTATCCATTAGTAAAAGGCTCAACAAGAGAATAATATCCGTATTTGTCTAATGGCATTTTTGTTATCGCCAGATTGATAACATTTTTAGCTTTATCAATTTTACCTTCTTCGATAAGTTGATCCATTAAACGCGATAGATTCGTGCGATATGTTATGCTATTTCTTCTGGTTTCAGGATCATGATAAATATTACCATTACTATTACCCCAATCCCATTTCATTACAATGTCGTACATTTTATCGGCATCAATTTGTCCCATATCCATTGGTCCGCCATCTTTTGAAGGAACATTTTTGATAGGAACTAATTTGTATACCATTCCGTCTAATTGTAAATAGTTTTTTAACCAAAGATAATCTTCATCATCAAAAGCTCCGCCACTAAAGTAAATTGGTCTTTTCCAATTGTTATTAGCCAAGATGTCCAGCATCATTAAACGGTTTTTGTATAAAGCTCTTCCTTTGATATCAATATCGATATAAGGTACAATAGAATCGTTGTATTTTGGATCTACGACTTTGTTTTTAATGATTGTGTTTTTGTCAACACTCAATCTTATTTTATTTGTTGGATAAAAATGAATTGTTTGTCCGTTTTGTAATCCAACAGTAGACTTAGGGTTTTTAATGAAAGACATTAAATCTTTGATATCCCAACGAGTTTCAACTTTTTGAATGTAAGCTACATAATCTAGTTTATCTCCAACATATTCATCATGTGTAAATGATATTGGTAATGGATCAGATTCGTATGATTTTGCTTTCATTTGATCAATATACCAATCCGTCATAAATAAACTTGTATTTACGATTTTCACATCGGTTCTGATGTGTTCAATTTCTTGCGCATACCAGAGCGGGAAAGTATCATTGTCTCCAATAGTGAACAAAATAGCATCTTTATCGCAGGAATTTAAATAAGCTTTTGCCATTGCAACTGCAGTATATCTTCCTGATCTGTCGTGATCATCCCAGTTTTGAGATGCCATTAAAACCGGAGCTGCTAAGAAAGTTGCTGCAATAATAACAGGTCCTGCAATTTTGGGAGCGATGTATTTTTGCATGCTTTCATATAGAGAATAAATTCCAAAGCCTATCCAGATTGCAAAGACATAGAAGGATCCTACAAGTGCGTAATCTCTTTCACGAGGCTCAAAAGGGCGTTCGTTTAGGTATATTTTTAATGCGATTCCGGTGAATAAGAATAATGCCAGAAGAACATAAAAGCTTTTAAGATCTTTATTTGCATGGTACATTATTCCAATTAAACCTAAGATAAATGGCAAGAAAAAGTAAACGTTACGTCCTTTATTGTTTAAAACATCAGTTGGTAAGTTGTCTTGAGAACCCAAGTGTAATGAGTCAAGCGCTTTGATTCCGCTGATCCAGTTTCCATCCAGATTGTCATATTTTCCTTGAACATCACTTTGACGACCAACAAAATTCCACATCAAATATCTCCAATACATATATCCAAATTGGTATTCGAACATAAAACTGAAATTGTCTGCAGTTGTTGGTTTTTCTATGATTAAATACTCACCATAGCTATTTAAGAATTTAACGTAACCTTCGTTGTCGATTTGCTTTTGAGCATAAGCTTTTCGGAATTCAGAAACTGTTTTTTCAACTTCATTACGCAATTGCGCAGTAGCTTTGTTGTATTCTTCTTCGCTTAACTGGCTGGCGTCAATTCCATATTTTGCTAAATCTTCATCATAACTATGATTTGGATCTATTTTGAAAGCAGGAGGATTTGTGAAGCTAATGTAATTTTGAATGTGTCCGGTTTCGGTGCTCCACATTCTTGGCAGAATCGTTTTTTGATTGTCATCAGAATTTTGTTCTGCGTTTTTATAATTGTTGGTAATGATATATTTACCAGTTTTATAATCTCTTTCGTAGTTAGGTTTTTTATCTAAATAAGGAGTTTTTGCATCCAGACCAGCAAAAAGTTCTGTGTATTGAGGTCCATAAAACAATGGGTTTACACCGTATTGCTCACGATTATAATAGGCTAAAACCTCTGTTGCATCTGATGGTTTGTTTTCGTTGATTACAGTATTGGCGTTAGCACGAACCGGTAACATGATCCAGGTAGAGAAACCAATAAGAATAAATAGAATACAAAGAATAATAGTGTTGTAGAAAACTAATCCTTTTTGCTTAGTGTATTTAAGGCCAAAATAAAAGAAAGCAATAAATAATAAGGCAACAAAGATAGTTCCTGAGTTAAAAGGTAATCCCATGCTGTTTACCATGAAAATCTCGGTTTTACCGAAGAAAGCCATTGTCAATGGTAATAAAAGCTTGAAAATAAACAACAGAATTGCAATTACTACAGCATTGGCAATAATGAAGTTTTTTATAGTAACTTTTTCGTAGTGTTTGAAATAGTAAAGAAAACCAATTGCAGGAATAGTCAAAAGTGCCATGAAGTGAACACCAAATGAAAGTCCAATAACAAGAGAAATGATTAGCAACCATTTGTTTCCTTTTGGTTTATCCATATCTTGTTCCCAACGTAAGCCAAGCCAAAAAAGTAATGCAATTAATAACGATGCCATTGCATAAACTTCGGCTTCAACGGCATTAAACCAGAAACTGTCAGAAAAAGTATAAGCAAGAGCTCCAACAAAAGAACTTCCTAATATAACAATTGAATTGTTTTGATCGATCTCAGCAAAACGAGCAACGATTTTTTTCAAAATCATTGACGAAGACCAAAACATAAATAGAATGGTGAATGCGCTTGAAAAAACAGACATCATATTTACCATCACAGCAACATGTTGAGCGTCTATGGCAAACATTGCAAAAAAAGCACCCATCATCTGGAATAAAGGCGCCCCTGGAGGGTGACCAACTTCTAATTTAGCTGCTGTCGCAATATATTCTCCACAATCCCAAAAGCTCATGGTAGGTTCAACAGTTAGTGTATAAGTAATTAAAGCGATTGCAAATGCAAACCAACCAATAATTGTATTCCATTTATTGAAATTGAATTGTGCCATATTTAGGTGTTATAATTATGTATGTTTTCTATCCTACAAAGAAAATGTTTTTTTGTTTAAAGAGAAGAGCATTAACATAAAATTCTACAAAAGTATTTGATTGTATTAATGTGTTGTTTGTTAAATGGTTGCGTAATTATTACGGATTTTAAAGAAAAAAAATAAAAAAAAAACGAGTTTTTTTTATTAAAAAGTTTGCGCAAACTAAAAAAAGGTCTAAATTTGCACTCGCTTAACAGCAACGCTGGTCTATGGTGTAATGGTAACACAACTGTTTTTGGTGCAGTCTTTCAAGGTTCGAGTCCTTGTAGACCAACATAAAAAGCCTCTCAAACGAGAGGCTTTTTTATCTCAAAAGCGTTGTTTGAACTAAAAAAAAACTGTAAATTTGCAGTCTGTATAAGTATTTTTATTGGTCTATGGTGTAATGGTAACACAACTGTTTTTGGTGCAGTCTTTCTAGGTTCGAGTCCTAGTAGACCAACAAAAAAAAGCCTCTCAATCGAGAGGCTTTTTTTATGGAATAAACTTGCGGTTAAATTCCGGGCTTGATTGCAAAAGATGGTATTATTTAGAAAGCAAAGAAGATGGAACTACACCAAATTTTTTCTTAAATGAAAATGAAAAATGTGAAAGATCTTCAAAACCAACGCCAATATAAACTTCTGATGGAGGTGTTCCTTGACTAATTAAATAATAAGCTTCCTGGAGTCTTTTGTTTAAGAGCCATTTTCCGGGTGTTTGTTGAAATACTTTTTGGAAATCTCTTTTAAAAGTAGCTAAGCTTCTTCCGGTTAAATAAGCAAAACGATTAAGATGTACGTTAAAATGGAAATTTTTATTCATAAAAGCTTCCAGGTCCATTTTGCCGGGTTCGCTAAAATCAAATAAAATGTCTTTTAATTCCGGATTTACTTTAAGTAAGAGATGTATGGCTTCTTTTATTTTTAAATTAAAAAGGGTTTCATTGTTTTCTTGTTCGACTTCAAGATAAGATATAAGTGATTCCATGAAGGATTTATAAAGCGGATTTGGCGCTAATATAATCATGGTTTCAGAATCTGTTCTTTTGTTGATTTTGAAATCGTATTCTTTGCTTATTTCACGAAGAATTTCCTGATCCAGAAAAAGAGATATTGTCTTGAACTCGCCTCCTTCGGGTGGTATTTTGGTAAATTTTGCTAAATTATTTCTTTTGCTAAAGCGAAAATCTCCCGCTTTTGTGAGATAAGTGTTTTTGCTGTCTGAAGCGGTCATTTCTCCTGAAATCTGGTAGCTAAAGACGTGTTCCGGTATAAAATGCTCGCCTTCACGACTGCGTGCGTAATAGCAGGAGTAAAGTATTTGCGGTTTTGTGTTTGTTTTTGCGGCCATATTGTAAAATTACAAAAAGATCCGGAAAATCTTTTTGTATAAAGATATCCGGATCTGTAAAGATTATTTTTTATTGAATTAATGCTCTTGGTTCAAGGTAAGCTTCAAGTCCTAAAACTCCAAATTCTCTACCTATTCCTGATTGTTTAAATCCGCCAAAAGGTGCCATTGGATCATGTCTAATTCCGTTTATCTGAACGCGTCCTGCATTAATTTGTGAAGCAACTTTGTGAGCTCTTTCGTTGTTTGATGAGCTTACATAGGCTTGTAGTCCGTAAGTGGTGTCGTTTGCTATTTCGATTGCTTCTTCTTCTGTTTTGTAGGTAATAATAGATAAAACAGGTCCGAATATTTCTTCTCTTGCAATACGCATTTGATTGTTTACATGGATAAAAACAGTTGGTTTTACAAAATTTCCTTTTTCTAGTCCTTCAGGTTTTCCTAAGCCGCCAACAAGAATTTCTGCGCCTTCATTTATTCCTGTTTTGATGTAATCCTGAACGCGATCATATTGTTTATTGCTAACCATTGGTCCAACTGAAGTTGTTTCGTTTTTTGGGTCGCCAACAATTGTTTTTGAAACTACTTCTTTTACAAGAGTTTTGACTTCTTCAAGTTTGTTTTCGGGAACTAATAGTCTCGTTCCTGCAATACAAGCTTGTCCACTGTTCATGTAAGCGGCAATTATAGCTAACGGAATTGCTTCTGAAAAATTGGCGTCGTCCAAAATGATATTTGGCGATTTTCCGCCAAGTTCAAGTGTAACGCGTTTCATAGTGTTAATGGCTTCTTTTGCGATAATTTTTCCAACATTAGTTGATCCTGTAAAAGAGATTTTTGCAATATCCGGGTTACGGCTTATTTCGGCTCCAACAACCTCGCCAAGTCCGTTTACGATATTGAAAACGCCTTTTGGTAGTCCTGCTTCATGAAGACATTCGGTGATTAATTGAGTTTGTTGTGCGCTCATCTCACTTGGTTTTATAACCGTTGTGCATCCTGCGACAATTGCAGTTGATAATTTGCTGCATATGAATCCGTTGCTTGAATTCCAAGGGATGATAATCCCTACAACTCCCAATGGTGCCATTTGAACTTCGGATTCCCCCATTTTTTTAGTGAAATCATAAGTGTTTAATAGGTTAATCGCAGAATCAAAACCTTTCAGCATATATTCGTAGCTTATTGTTGAAAATTTTAATGTTCCTCCGTATTCTTCAACCATTACATTAATAAAATCGGTTTTTCTTTTCTCAATAGCAGTTTTTATGTTTTTCAGATATTGAATTCTTTCTGCAGTTGTGGTTTTTGAGAACGTTTTAAAAGCTGTTTTGGCAGCATTTATGGCGTTTTGGGTATCTTCTTTGTTTCCTAAAAGAACTCTTCCGAGTTTTTCATTTGTTGTTGGACTTATCAGGTCAAAATATTCTTGTCCTTGCGGAGTAACGAATTCTCCATTAATGTAGATTTTGTCTATTGTTTTCATGTTGTATTGTATTATGATTTTTATTTGACAAATTTCTATATTAATTAGCTCTTCTGTTTTGTTGAAAAGCTCAGATGTACTTTGTTAAAAAGCTCATGTAATTTTTTTAAAACGGAACAAGTGAATAATATTTTTATAAAAAAAAGCCCTTCATTTCGAAAGGCTTTTGGTGAGAATATAACATTTTATCTTTGTGGAATATTTGCTTAAATCTTGAAAGTTACAACGGGTTTTATAGTATGATTTACTAATCCTTCGCTGATGCTTCCGTTAAAAAAGTGAGCAAATCCGGTTCTTCCGTGAGTGCACATCCCAATAATATCAGCATTAATACTGTTGGCAAAATTGATAATTCCTTTTTCGATATTAGTGTCGTTATAGATGTGAGTGGTGTAATTTATAAGATTGAATTCGGATGTAAAATTATCCATAGCTTTTTGAACAACGTGAGTTGGTTTAAAACTATTTGGAGTGCAAATTGTAACTAAATGAATTTTTGATTCGAAGAATTTAGTGAAGTTCAAGAGTTTTTCGAAAGGTTTTTTAGTTTCTTCAGAAAAATCAGAGGCAAAAACGATATTTCCAACTTTGAAATCTGTGATGTCTTTTTTGATTACTAAAACCGGAATATCAGAATTTCGTACTACTTTTTCAGTATTTGAGCCTATTAAAAGTTCTTCAATTCCAGAAGAACCATGTGATCCCATTATGATTAAATCAACTTCATAATCTTTGCTTACCTGAGTAATTCCATGAATTGGCTTGTCCATTTTTACGATTTCAGTTACTTTTATTCCATCAAGATATGGTTTTGATGAAATTTCGTCAAGCATTTCATTTGCCTTTTTCATGAAAAGCATAGTTTCCGGAATGCTCGCGCCGCCCAAAATTGCGTCGTTCATTTGATGTGGCAATTCAAGCATGTGTAAAATGATAATTTCGGAATCGTTTTTTTTGGCGATTTTGGCAGCAACTTTCAAAGCGTCTTCTGCGTGTTCTGAGAAGTCGGTAGGTACTAGAATTCGTTTCATGATCTTTAGGGGTTAAATAATGTAAAAATTCCGTTATTTTAATGCTCCCATAAAGATAAGAAATATTTTTAGAGCAATCTATTTATTTTGATTTATAAAAAAAACACTATATTTGCACCGTTATTTATTAAAATCTAAATAATGAGGGGACTAAGTGTCCCCTCTTTTTATAAAATTATGACATTTAAAGAAAAAGTAAACGGATTAATTACAGAAGCTCTTCTGGAAAAACCATCAATCTTTTTGATTGATCTGGCTATTTCTGACTCTTTTAAAATTAGTGTGGGCTTAGACGGAGATAATGGAGTGGCGCTGCAGGATTGCATTGATATCAGTCGTGCAATCGAGAATAATCTGGATCGTGAAGAACAGGATTTTTCGCTTGAAGTAGCATCGGTTGGAGTAGGATCACCATTGAAATTGACAAGACAATACAAGAAAAATATTGGTAGAACGTTGATTGTTACTACAAATAATGAAAAAATTGAAGCAGAATTAGTGGAAGCTAACGATGTTTTTATAATTTTGTCTTGGAAAGCAAGAGAACCGAAAAAAGTAGGAAAAGGAAAAGAAACAGTTCAAAAAGAGCAACAAATACCTTATACAGAAATTAAAGAGGCAATTGTTACAGTAACATTTTAATTAAAGAATTCGCATGGAAAATTTAGCATTAATCGATTCATTCTCAGAGTTTAAAGATAATAAACTTATTGATCGTGTAACGCTTATGGCAATTTTAGAGGACGTGTTTAGAAATGCATTGAAGAAAAAATACGGTTCTGATGATAACTTTGACATCATCATAAATCCTGATAAAGGAGATATGGAGATCTGGAGAAGAAGAGTAATCGTTGCTGACGAAGATCTGGATTTTGAAAACGAAGAAATTACCTTGACAGAGGCTAGAATGATCGAAGCGGATTTTGAAATTGGTGAAGAAGTTTCTGAAGAAGTTAAATTGATTGATTTAGGACGAAGAGCTATTTTAGCTTTACGCCAAAACTTAATATCTAAAATTCACGAACACGATAATACAAATCTTTACAAGCAATTTAAAGATATTATCGGTGATATTTATACTGCCGAAGTGCACCATGTTCGCCCTAGAGTTGTTATCTTAGTTGATGATGAAGGGAATGAAATTGTACTTCCGAAAGAAAAACAAATTCCGTCTGATTTTTTCCGTAAAGGAGATAATGTACGTGGAATCATTGAAAGCGTTGAATTAAAAGGAAACAAACCTCAAATTATTATGTCTAGAACTTCTGAGAAGTTTTTAGAGAAATTGTTTGAACAAGAAATTCCTGAAGTTTTCGACGGATTAATTACTGTTAAAAATGTAGTTCGTATCCCTGGTGAAAAAGCAAAAGTAGCGGTAGATTCTTATGATGATAGAATTGATCCTGTTGGAGCTTGTGTTGGTATGAAAGGATCTCGTATTCACGGAATTGTTCGTGAATTAGGAAACGAAAATATCGACGTAATCAACTATACAAACAACATTCAATTGTTTATTACAAGAGCATTAAGCCCTGCGAAAGTTTCTTCAATTAAAATTGATGAAGAAAACAAAAGAGCTGAAGTATTTTTGAAATTAGAAGAAGTATCTAAAGCAATTGGTAGAGGAGGTCACAATATTAAATTAGCAGGTCAGCTTACAGGCTATGAGCTGGATGTTATTAGAGAAGGTGATGTTGCTAGTGGTGAAGATGATGACGTTGAATTAACTGAGTTTTCAGATGAAATTGAAGGCTGGGTTATCGAAGAATTTGCAAAAATTGGTTTAGATACAGCTAGAAGTATCTTAAAACAAGAAGTAGAAGATTTAGTAAGAAGAACAGATTTAGAAGAGGAAACAATTCTTGATGTTATGAAAATACTAAAAGAAGAGTTTGATAGCTAGTTATCTGCTCTAACAACACAACGAAAAAGGTAATAATAAAAAGGTTATATGTCTGAAGAGAGAGTAATAAGAATAAACAAGGTTTTAAGGGAATTAAATATTTCGTTAGAAAGAGCTGTTGATTATCTAAAAGATAAGGGAATTGCTATTGATGCAAATCCAAATGCGAAAATTTCTGATAGCGAATTTAATATCCTACAAAGCCAATTTGCGGGCGATAAGGGGAATAAGGAAGCTTCTAAAGAGGTAGGAGAAGAGAAAAGAAAAGAAAAAGAAGCATTACGTGTTGAACGTGAGAAAGAAATTGAGGATAAACGCAGACAAGACGAGGAACGCCAAAAGCAACAAGAGATTATAAAAGCGAGAGCTGTTGTAACCGGACCTGTTCAAGTTGGTAAAATTGATTTAAATCCAAAGAAACCTGCAGTTGTTTCTACTCCTCCTATTGTTGAGGAACCAGTTAAGGCTGAAGAACCAAAAGTAGTTGTTGCTCCAACTCAACCAGAAAAACCTGTTCAAAAAGAAGTTGTACAGCCTGAGCCAGTGGCTCCTGTAGTTTCTGAAGAGAAAAAGGTAGAAAAACCTATTATTACAGAGAAAAAAGAAGTAAAAGTGGAAACTCCTAAAGTAGCACCGGAACCTGTTATTTCAACAGATCCTACAACTGCTGAGGAAACTATCACTACTCAATATCAAAAATTATCTGGAACTACTCTTACTGGACAAACAATTGATTTATCTCAATTTAATAAGCCTAAGAAAAAGAAAGAAGATCCGAAGATAACTCCGAATAAACCGGGAGCTCCTGGGGCAAATAACAACAACGCTAATAAAAATAAGCGTAAGAGAATTGCTCCTAAGCCTGGAACTCCGGGCGCGCCAAAACCTGCAACGGGTAATACGCCGGGAACTCCAAACCCAAATAAAATTACACCTAATACCGGTGGTGGAGGATTTAATGCTAACAGAAGTGCAAGGCCAGGTTTTGTAAAAGGAAACCGTCCAGCAATTGTAGCTAAAGTAGAGCCTACTGAAGAGGAAGTAAAAAACCAAATTAGAGAGACTCTTGAAAAACTTCAAGGTAAAGGTGGAAAATCAAAAGCTGCTAAATACAGAAGAGATAAAAGAGATACACACCGTCAAAAATCTGATGAAGAGCAAAGAGCACTTGACGAAGGAAGTAAAACTATTAAAGTTACTGAGTTTGTTACTGTAGGTGAAATTGCCATCATGATGGATGTGCCGATTACTAAAGTAATTGGAACTTGTATGTCTCTAGGTATCATGGTTACCATGAACCAACGTCTGGATGCTGAAACATTAACTATCGTTGCCGATGAATTTGGTTATGAAGTTGAGTTTATTACAGTTGATATTGAAGAAGCAATCGAGGTTGTTGAAGATAAAGAAGAAGACTTAGTAGTAAGAGCGCCAATTGTTACTGTAATGGGTCACGTCGATCACGGTAAAACATCTTTACTGGATTATATCCGTAAAGAAAATGTTATCGCTGGTGAGTCTGGAGGTATTACACAGCACATTGGAGCATATGGAGTAACTTTAGATAATGGTCAAAAAATTGCATTTTTAGATACACCAGGTCACGAGGCGTTTACCGCGATGCGTGCACGTGGAGCTCAAGTTACAGATATCGCTATTATTGTTGTAGCGGCGGATGATGATATCATGCCACAAACAAAAGAGGCAATCTCTCACGCACAAGCTGCTGGGGTGCCAATTATATTTGCAATCAATAAAATTGATAAACCAAATGCGAATGTTGAGAAAATCAAAGAACGTTTGGCTAGTATGAATTTACTTGTTGAAGATTGGGGTGGAAAAATTCAGTCACATGATATTTCTGCAAAAGTTGGAACTGGAGTAAAAGAATTATTAGAGAAAGTTTTATTAGAAGCTGAAATTTTAGATTTAAAATCGAATCCAAATAAAGCAGCACAGGGAACTGTAGTTGAGGCTTTCTTAGATAAAGGAAAAGGATATGTTTCTACAATCTTAGTTCAACACGGAACTTTAAGAGTTGGAGATTATATGTTGGCAGGAAAACATCATGGTAAAATTAAAGCTATGCATGACGAACGTGGACATATTGTTAAAGAAGCTGGTCCTTCGACTCCTGTATCTGTTTTAGGTCTTGATGGAGCTGCAACGGCAGGTGATAAGTTTAACGTTTTTGAAGACGAAAAAGAAGCAAAACAAATTGCATCAAAACGTTCTCAATTAATGCGTGAACAATCTGTACGTACACAAAGACATATTACACTTGACGAAATTGGTCGTCGTATTGCTCTTGGTCAGTTTAAAGAATTGAACGTAATCCTTAAAGGAGACGTTGATGGATCTGTTGAAGCATTATCAGATTCATTCTCTAAACTTTCTACAGAAGAAATTCAAATTAATATTATCCATAAAGGTGTTGGAGCAATTACTGAAACTGACGTTATGTTGGCTTCTGCTTCTGATGCGATCATTATCGGATTTAACGTTCGTCCTGCTGGAAATGCAAGACAACTTGCAGATAAAGAAGAAATCGATATCCGTTACTACTCTATTATCTACGCTGCTATCGATGACTTGAAAGATGCGATGGAAGGAATGTTAGCTCCTGAGATGAAAGAAGAGATTTTAGGAACAGCTGAAATTCGTGAGATTTTCAAAATTTCTAAAGTTGGTTCTATTGCAGGATGTATGGTTATGGATGGTAAAATCATGAGATCTTCTAAAATTAGAGTTATTAGAGATGGAGTAGTGGTGCATACAGGAGAACTTGTTGCATTGAAACGTTTCAAAGACGATGTTAAGGAAGTTTCTAAAGGTTACGATTGTGGTATTCAGATTAAAGGTTACAATGACATTGAAGAAAGAGATGTTATTGAAGCATACCACGAAGTTGCTATCAAGAAAAAATTGAAATAAAATTGAAATATTTTTCAAATACAAAATCCCGAGCAATCGGGATTTTTTTTGTTTATTATATTTTGGATTTTGTATAAAGAAATTTCTTTGTCAACTTGTTTTTTCAAGAGAATAATGGGACGCGATTTATGTTCTTAATATATGTTTCAATTTATAATTTGAAACAAAAACATAAGATATTTATTATGTTTTATATTGCTATTATTGATTCCTTTGCAGTGTTGTAGTTTTTTAAATTAAACTTTGCTAACATTTCTTTTTATGAGGTTGAAGATATTTAATATTATTAACACACTTGTAAATAAAGGTTTCAAGTCAAAAAGTGCTTTGCATACATTTACGAATGTTGAGCAGCTAAGGGAAATAATGCCTGATTTGTTGCATGGATATTTGAAGGAAGAAGAAATGCCAAACAGTTTGAAGTTGTTGGAGCCGCCACCGGAACATGTGTCAGAAGCTTTTGAGTTTGATTTAGAATATGCTAAAAAAGCTATAAAGTCTAAAGATAAGATGCGTTTTATGCAAGCTGCTGCTGATGCAAATTTATCTTTTCCTGCTGCAGTTAAATCTTTTGAGTCTACTTTGGGTATTGAGATTAGTGAAGTAAAGACACCTAAACTTTACTTGTTGATGCGCAGGGTAATGACAGATGCAGGGTTGTCGACTTATGCTGCTAAGAATTATTACAATCGGGAACGGCCATTTGTGGTTACGAAAACAAAAACTTGTACTCCTGAACAGGAAGAAGTATTACGTAAGGTTGGTTCTTTTCCGTCAGGACATGCTGCTGTAGGCTGGGCATGGGCATTGGTTTTTAGTGAAATTTTCCCTTATAACGAGCGAATGATCTTAAAACGTGGTTATGATTTTGGTGAAAGCCGGATTATTTGTAATGCACATTGGCATAGTGACGTAGAGATGGGTAGAGTAATGGGTAGAGCTACTGTAGAACGGCTTCGGGATAATTCGGTTTTTAAAGAAGATTTGGCTATAGCCAAGCAAGAAGTGCTTATGATTTTAGATGAAGATGAGAATAAGGAAGTAAATAATTAATGTTGTGAGTCGTTTTCCAAAATATAATTTGAAGGAGTCTTACCTAGATTTTTTTTGAACATAAAAATAAATGCGCTCGTTGTTTCGTATCCCAAATCAAAAGCAATTTCTTTGATGGATTGTTTTTCTCCTAATCTTTTTATTGCTTCTAATAATTTTAGTCTAATTCTCCAATCGCTAAAACTCATACCTAGTTCTTTGATGAATAATCGGGATAAAGTTCGGCTGCTCATATAAGATAAATCAGCGAAATGTTCGATTGTTTCTTTGTTGGCAACATCATTAATTAAGATATCAATAATACTTTTGAGTTTTATGTGATTGCTTGTGGGTAAGAAAGTAGAGCTTGGACGAATTAGAGCCAATTCATCAAGAAATACATCCATGATTCTTTTCTGTGCAGGAGTTATATTTTCAGGATCTTCAAAAGAAATAATTTTAAACATTAGTTGTTTTAGAAAAACTGAAATATCAAAAGAAAAACTAGTTGATGGTAAATCATTCGTATATGATGGATCGATAAAAACACTATATAAGTTTACATCCTTTTGAAAAGACACCTGATGTTCAACTCCGCCTGCAATCCACAATCCCTGTAGTGGGTTTACAACCCAAATTTGATTTTCTACAACTACATGCATAACGCCGCTTGTGGCGTAAAGAAGTTGGGCTCGTGGATGCGAATGCAACGAGCAAACTGCATCTGTGATTGTTTCGGTATATCCAACAACTGGTAACAATGGATTTATTTGAAATCCAAGATCAACAACAAGATATGTCTGATAATCGTTATTCATTGTCCAAATGTAGTAATTCTGACAATGTTTTTAATAGGATCTTTGTCAAAAAGTAAATACTTATAGATTACTAAGTATTTCAAGTAAAAATTACAACTTATGACAAATGTTAAAGCACAACCAGAAGTGGTTCAGAAAACAATCTATTCTATACTTTTTATTATTAGTTTTTCTCACTTCATTAATGATTTATTGCAAGCAGTAATACCTTCTGTTTATCCGTTATTCAAAGAGAAATTTGATTTGAGCTTTGCTCAGATTGGTATGATAACTTTTACGTATCAACTTACAGCTTCTATTTTACAGCCGTTTGTTGGTATGTATACAGATAAAAAGTCAAAACCATATTCTTTAATTGTGGGAATGAGTTTTACATTATTGGGTCTGTTTTTTGTATCGATTGCATCTAGCTTTGCTTATTTGTTAGTAGCAGTTAGTTTGATTGGTATTGGTTCTTCTATTTTTCATCCGGAATCGTCAAGAGTGGCGCATTTAGCGTCAGGAGGAAAAAGAGGATTGGCGCAGTCTATTTTTCAATTAGGAGGGAATGCAGGTAGCGCGGTAGGACCTTTGCTAGCGGCTTTAATTGTGATTCCGTACGGACAATTCCATATAATTTGGTTTTGTGTGATTGCCTTAATAGGGATTCTGGTATTATATAAAATAGCAATTTGGTATAGCACGCATTTAGAACTAAAACGACAAAATAAAGAAACTTCTCATGAAGTTTTTACGCACCAATTATCTAAAAAGAGAGTGGTGTTTTCATTAGTTATTTTATTGATTTTAATTTTCTCAAAATATTTTTATTTAGCAAGTATCACTAGTTATTATACATTTTTTCTAATAGACAAGTTTAATATTTCGATTCAGGAATCTCAGATTTATTTATTTGCTTTTTTAGGTGCAGTTGCGGCGGGTACATTAATAGGCGGGCCGTTGGGAGACAGGTTTGGAAGAAAGTATGTGATTTGGATTTCTATTTTAGGAGTTGCGCCATTTACTCTTTTACTGCCTTATGCTTCATTGTTTTGGGTTGGTATTTTATCCGTAATAATTGGATTGATAATTTCTTCGGCATTTTCGGCTATTTTGGTTTACGCGACAGAACTATTGCCTGGTAAAGTTGGCTTAGTAGCGGGATTGTTTTTTGGATTTGCTTTTGGAATGGGAGGTTTAGGATCGGCTATTTTGGGTAAACTAGCCGATTTAACCAGTATTGCTTATGTTTTTAAAATATGTGCTTTCTTACCACTGATAGGTGTTATAACTGGATTTTTACCTAATATTGAGGGTAAAAAAGGATAATTCTATTTTTGAATTTTAATCACAATTAGATTCTTGTAATTTGAATATGTATTTATACAAAAAAAGCATCAGCTATAGCTGATGCTTTTTGTTTTTAAGTGTTTTTCGAGAAGATTCTATTTGCTTGGTTTAATTAAAAATACGCTTTTGTACTTTTTCTTGATTTCAGCTAAATTTCTTTCTGCTTCAATTCTTGTTTTAAAATTTCCAACGATTACTTTGTAGTTAGGAGTGTTGAAAATTATTGTGCCGTCGATATCGCTATTTTCTCTTTTGAAATCTGCCAGTGCTTTTTTTGCTTCCTCGCTTTTCCCGCTAAAAATTTGAATTTTGTAAGTATCGTTTGTATTTATTGACGTGTTAATTTTGCGCTTGTCGTTCAATAATTGCTCAAATTTAGGATCTTGATTTAATGTTAAATTTTGGTCTTGAGCATGAATGTTATATGCTAAAGTGAACATTGTTAGTGTTAAGAAAACTCTTTTTGAGTGGGTTAAAATTCTCATAATGTGATGGTTTTTATGCAAAAATAGTATTTAAAGTTTGTATGGAAAATTTTAATATTATTTAGAATTGATATAAATTGATATTTAAGAGTATTTTAAGGTTTTGAGAATAGTTCATAAGTCGTATTTTTGTGCAAGTTTTAAAAGAAGGTATTAGTTTTTCGTTGATTTACTACAGAAAAAATCATACCAAAAATTAGTAGATAATTATTATACTATATGAAAAAGGTGGGTAACCATAATTCGATCTCCAGAAAATTGCTGCTTAGCTTATCGCTAACGCTAATTTTCTCCCTAACTTCATTTGCTCAAGATGCTGCTGCTGCTCCGGCGGCGCCTGCTGCTGCCGCTCCGGCTGCAACTTCAGGTGGTGATCCAGTAAAAGGGAAAGAACTTTTTAATGCAAATTGTGCTGCATGTCACAAATTAGATGCTAAATCAACAGGTCCTGCTTTAAGAGGAGTTGCTGCTAAGCACGAAATGGCTTGGATCTACAAGTGGGTTCACAACAGTTCTGAAGTAATTAAATCAGGTGATCCTGTTGCTGTGAAATTATTTGAAGAAAACAATAAGTCAGTAATGACTTCATTTCCTCAATTATCTACAGGTGATATTGATAATATTATCGCTTATACTTCTGAAGTAAAAGCTGAGCCGGTAGCTGCTGCTGGTGGTGCTGCTTCACCTCCGGGGACAAACGTTGAAGGCGGTGGAATTTCTAATAACGTTATTTTAGGAGCTCTTGCTCTTGTAATGGCTATTCTGGTTGTAATGTTGTTCATGGTGAACAAAGTGTTGACTAAAGTTGCTAGTAATAATGGTATTGAAGTTGCTCCTAAAGAAGCTAGATTGCCAATCTGGAAAGCTTTTGCTAAAAACCAATTCTTGGTATTAGTTACTTCTATATTCTTGCTTTTGGCAAGTGGTTATTTTGTTTATGCTTTCTTAATGCAAGTAGGTGTTGATCAAAATTATGAGCCAATTCAGCCAATTCATTATTCTCATAAAATTCACGCAGGAGATAACGAGATCAATTGTAAATATTGTCACTCTGCTGCTCGTGTGAGTAAAAATGCTGGTATTCCATCTTTGAATGTTTGTATGAACTGTCATAAAAATATTTCTGAAGTTGCTGAGTCTACTGCTACTCCTGAGTACAGTAAAGCTTACTACGATGGTGAAATCCAGAAGTTGTATACTGCTGTTGGTTGGGATAAAGCTAAACAAGCATATACAGGAAAAACGCAGCCTGTAAAATGGGTTCGTATTCATAATCTTCCTGATTTTGTTTACTTCAACCACTCTCAACACGTTACTGTTGCAGGAGTTGAATGTCAAACTTGTCACGGTCCAGTACAGGAATTTGAGATCATGAAGCAATATTCTAAATTAACAATGGGATGGTGTGTTGATTGCCATAGAAAAACTGATGTTAAGATGGAAGGAAATGCATATTATGATAAAATTCATGCTGAACTTTCTAAAAAATACGGTGTAGAGAAATTGACTGCAGCGCAAATGGGAGGTTTAGAATGCGGTAAATGCCACTATTAATCGAATTATTAAGATTTTAATATTTATATACAATGTCATCAAACAAAAAATACTGGAAAAGTGTTGAGGAACTAGAAAATAGTTCTATTGTTGAGGCGCTTAGAAATAACGAATTCGTTGAAGAAATTCCTACAGAAGAATTCTTAGGGAATGCAGATGCTTTAGCTCAATCTGGAACTTCACGTCGTGACTTTTTAAAGTACGTAGGATTTAGTACTGCAGCGGTAACTCTAGCTGCCTGCGAAGGTCCGGTTCACAAGTCTATCCCTTACGTGTTACAACCAGAACAAATCATTCCTGGTGTTGCAGACTATTATGCAACTACTGTTTTTGATGGTTTTGATTTTGCTAACTTATTAGTGAAAACTCGTGAAGGTCGTCCAATTAAAATTGATAACAATACTATTTCTGGAGCTAAGTTTTCAGCCAATGCTAGAATTCATGCGTCTATCTTATCATTGTATGATAGCATGCGTTTGAAAGAACCTAAATTGGAAGGAAAAAATAGTAGCTGGTCTGCTGTTGATTTGAAAATAAAATCAAGTCTTGCTGATGCAAAAGCAAAAGGTGGACAAGTGGTATTGTTGACAAATACTTTAGCGAGTCCATCTACTGAGAAATTAATAGGGGAGTTTATCGCTAAAAATCCAAATGCAAAGCACGTTGTATATGACGCTGTTTCTTCTTCTGAAGCATTAGATGCATTTGAAACAGTTTACGGAGAAAGAGCTCTTGTTGATTACGATTTTTCAAAAGCTTCCTTAATTGTTTCTGTTGGAGCTGATTTCTTAGGAGATTGGCAAGGTGGTGGATACGATGCCGGATATGCTCAGGGACGTATTCCTCAAAACGGGAAAATGTCACGTCATTTTCAGTTCGAATCAAACATGACATTGTCTGGTGCTGCTGCTGATAAACGTATTCCAATGACTCCAGCGGATCAAAAACAAGCTTTAGTTTTAGTTTATAATATTATTGCAGGTGCTTCTGTTCCGGTTTCTTTGGATGCCAAATTTAAAACAGAAGTTACTAAAGCTGCTCAACAGTTAAAAGCTGCTGGTTCTAAAGGAGTTTTAGTATCTGGAATTGAAGATAAAAATGCTCAATTATTAGTTTTAGCTATCAATCAGGTATTGGCTAGTGAAGCTTTTAATACAGCTGGTACAAGACAAATTAGAAAAGGATCTAATGCGGTTGTATCTCAATTAATAAAAGATATGAATGCTGGAAGTGTTCATACTTTAATCATGAGTGGTATTAATCCAGTTTATACATTAGCTGATTCAGCTTCTTTTGTATCTGGATTGAAAAAAGTAAAAACTTCAGTTGCTTTCTCTTTAAAAGAAGATGAAACTGCTTCAGTTACTACTATTGCTGCTCCGGCTCCTCATTATTTAGAGTCTTGGGGTGATGTTGTGATTACTAAAGGAACTTATAGTTTAACTCAACCAACTATTCGTCCTATATTCAATACTAAACAATTTCAAGACGTTTTATTATCATTAAACGGAGTTCCTGGAAATTTCTACGATTATCTTAAAGCTAGTTCAGCTGGGATTATTGCTGGTTCTTCTTGGAATAAAGTTTTACATGATGGTGTTTTTGTAATTGGTTCTACTGCTTTATCTGCGGGTTCTGTTGATTATGCTGCTGCTGCAAATGCGGTTTCAAAATCAAAAGCTGCTGGAGAATTTGAATTAGTATTGTATACTAAAACAGGTTTAGGAGATGGACAACAAGCAAACAATCCTTGGTTGCAAGAGTTTCCAGATCCAATCACAAGAGTTTCTTGGGATAACTATGTTACAGTTTCTAATGCTGATGCTAAAAAACTTGGCTTAACAAATGAAATTGTTGCTAACGGAGGTTTAAACGGAAGTTATGCTACAATTACTACTGCTGACGGTTTAAAATTAGAAAATGTACCAGTTATCGTTCAACCAGGACAAGCTGTTGGAACAGTTGGTTTAGCGGTTGGTTATGGTCGTAAAGCGGCTTTAAAAGAAGAAATGGTTGTAGGTTTAAATGCTTACGCTTTATATAAAAACTTCAATAGTGTTCAATCTGTTTCTATTGCGAAAGCAAATGGAGTACATGAGTTTGCTTGTGTTCAAGGACAGAAAACATTAATGGGTAGAGGAGATATTATTAAAGAAACTACTCTTGAAATCTTTAATACTAAAGATGCTGAACATTGGAATGAAAAACCAATGGTATCTTTAGATCACCAGGAAGTTGAAGCTACTACTGTCGATTTATGGGAATCATTTGATCGTACAACAGGGCACCACTTCAATCTTTCTATCGACTTAAACGCTTGTACGGGATGTGGAGCATGTGTTATTGCTTGTCATGCTGAGAACAACGTTCCTGTGGTAGGAAAAGCAGAGGTAAGAAGAAGCCGTGATATGCACTGGTTGCGTATTGATAGATATTATTCTTCTGAAAGTACTTTTGAAGGTGATAACGAAAGAAAAGAAAATATTGCAGGTTTATCTAGTTCATTATCTACATTTAATGAAATGGAAAAAGCTGGAGATAATCCACAAGTTTCATTCCAACCAGTTATGTGTCAGCACTGTAATCACGCACCATGTGAGACAGTTTGTCCAGTTGCTGCAACATCTCATGGTCGTGAAGGTCAAAACCACATGGCATACAACAGATGTGTTGGTACTCGTTATTGTGCAAACAACTGTCCATATAAAGTACGTCGTTTCAACTGGTTCTTGTATAACAAAAACAGTGAATTCGATTACCATATGAATGACGATTTAGGTCGTATGGTGTTAAACCCAGACGTAAACGTTCGTTCTCGTGGAGTTATGGAAAAATGTTCAATGTGTATTCAAATGACACAAGCCACTAAATTAAAAGCTAAAAACGAAGGTCGCCCAGTTGCTGATGGCGAATTCCAAACAGCTTGTTCTAACGCTTGTTCTTCTGGAGCAATGATATTTGGTGATGTTAATGATAAAGAAAGTAAAGTTGCTAAATTAGCGGCTGATGAAAGATCATATCACTTATTAGAGCATGTAGGAACAAAACCTAATGTGGTTTACCATGTTAAAGTTAGAAATACTTAGAATAAATTATTAATTAAGAAACATATAAAGGATTATGTCGTCTCACTACGAAGCACCCATTAGAAAACCTTTAGTTATAGGTGATAAATCTTATCACGATGTAACTGTAGATGTAGCTGCACCTGTTGAAGGTCCTGCAAACAAACATTGGTGGATTGTATTTTCAATCGCATTAATAGCCTTCCTTTGGGGGTTAGGTTGTATAATTTACACCGTATCTACCGGTATTGGAACATGGGGATTAAATAAAACAGTTGGTTGGGCTTGGGATATCACGAACTTCGTTTGGTGGGTTGGTATTGGTCACGCCGGAACATTAATTTCTGCGGTATTATTACTTTTCCGTCAACGTTGGAGAATGGCGATTAACCGTTCTGCAGAAGCTATGACTATCTTCTCAGTAGTTCAAGCAGGTTTATTTCCAATTATTCACATGGGACGTCCATGGTTAGCATACTGGGTTTTGCCTATTCCAAATCAATTTGGATCTTTATGGGTAAACTTTAACTCACCATTACTTTGGGACGTTTTCGCAATTTCAACATATCTTTCAGTATCATTAGTTTTCTGGTGGACTGGTTTATTGCCTGACTTTGCAATGCTACGTGATAGAGCGGTAACACCTTTTACAAAAAGAGTTTATTCTATCCTAAGTTTCGGATGGAGTGGAAGAGCTAAAGATTGGCAACGTTTTGAAGAAGTATCATTAGTATTAGCTGGTTTAGCTACACCTCTTGTACTTTCTGTACACACGATTGTATCGATGGACTTTGCTACTTCTGTAATTCCGGGATGGCATACAACAATTTTCCCTCCATACTTCGTTGCTGGAGCGGTATTCTCAGGATTTGCGATGGTAAATACATTGTTGATCGTTATGAGAAAAGTATCTAATCTTGAAGCTTATATTACACTACAACATATCGAATTAATGAACATCGTAATCATGATTACTGGTTCTATCGTAGGGGTAGCATATATCACTGAGTTATTTGTGGCTTGGTATTCAGGTGTAGAGTATGAGCAATATGCATTCTTGAACAGAGCTACCGGACCTTACTGGTGGGCATATTGGTCGATGATGACTTGTAACGTTTTCTCTCCACAATTTATGTGGTTCAAGAAATTAAGAACAAGTATCATGTTCTCATTTATTATTTCGATTGTAGTAAACATCGGAATGTGGTTTGAAAGATTCGTAATTATTGTTACTTCTTTACATAGAGATTACCTTCCATCTTCTTGGACAATGTTTTCACCAACATTTGTTGATATTGGAATTTTCATCGGAACGATTGGTTTCTTCTTCGTATTGTTTTTATTGTACTCTAGAACATTCCCTGTAATTGCTCAGGCAGAGGTTAAAACAATTTTGAAAGGAACAGGAGATAATTACATTAGAGAAAGAGCAAATAAAGATTCACATCATGAGTAATAAAGTAATATACGCCATTTATAATGACGATGATATTTTGATGGATGCAGTAAAGAAAACCAGAGCTGCTCATCATCATATTGAAGAGGTTTTTACTCCATTCCCAGTTCACGGATTGGATAAAGCTATGGGTTTAGCACCAACAAGATTAGCAATTTGTGCATTTTTATATGGATGTGTTGGTATTTCTGTTGCAACAACCATGATGAGTTATATCATGATTCATGATTGGCCACAGGATATTGGAGGTAAGCCAAGTTTTAGCTTCATTCAGAATATGCCTGCATTTGTACCAATTATGTTTGAGATGACAGTATTTTTTGCTGCTCACTTAATGGTTATTACTTTTTATATGAGAAGTAGATTATGGCCATTCAAAGAAGCTGAGAATCCTGATGTAAGAACAACAGATGACCATTTTTTAATGGAAGTTGCAGTAAATGATAACGAAGCAGAACTAGTTTCTTTTTTCGAAGGTACAGGAGCTGTTGAAGTTAAAGTAATTGAAAAGAATTAATTGTAGCTATGAAAAGGATATATAAAATAACACTTTTAGTTGGTATAACTATTTTAGTTTCATCTTGCCACAATAATTCGGCACCAAACTATCAGTATTTCCCTAATATGTATGAGTCTGTAGGTTATGAAACCTATTCAGAAGCAAAAATATTTAAAGGTGGAAAAGAAGGACAGCTTCCTGCAGCAGGAAGTATCAATAGAGGTTTTGAACCTTATGAATATGAAAATTCAACTGCTGGTTATGAATTGGCTAAAGCTAATTTAAAATCACCTTTGACTGAAGAAGAAAGAAATTCCGGAAAAGGAAAAGAACTTTTCGAAATTTACTGTATCAGTTGTCATGGTGCAACTGGAAACGGTAAAGGTAAATTGGTTGAAAGAGAAAAATTTCTTGGAGTACCTAACTATAAAGACAGAGAAATCACTGAAGGAAGTATCTTTCACGTTGAGACTTATGGTCTGAATGCAATGGGTTCGCACGCAAATCAATTAAGTGCCCACGAACGTTGGTTAGTTGCTGACTATGTTCTAAAACTAAGAAGCCAATTATAATTGTTGAACAAACTGATCGTAATAGATATGTATACATTTTCAAGTAAATTAAAAACTTTTTCTATCATCCTAATGGCACTTGGTGTATTAGGAATTGGATATGGTTTTTTAACTGCTCCTAAAGATATTCAAGAAGTTGAAAAAATTCTAGCTGCAGATGCACATGGATCTCATGGTGCTGCGCATGAAGCAATAGCAGAAACTTCACATCAAGAAGCTGGACATCACGAAGCTGCTGAAGCTTCACATGAATCACACAAAGGTGGTGAGCATGAAAAAGTTAGTGTTGCTGATGAGCATAAAGAACATTTAACGCATGTATTGCACCAATTGCAAAATAAGCCTTGGTCAGCTTTATATGTTGCTTGTATTTTCTTCTTACTGCTTTCTATGGGAACTTTAGCATTTTATGCTATTCAACAAGTTGCTCAGGCAGGTTGGTCTCCGGTATTATTTAGAGTAATGCAAGGAATCACGGCTTATTTACCTGTAGGTTCTGTTATTTTCTTTATTATTTTAATTCTTTGCGGATTACACTTTAATCACATATTCGTATGGTTAGGTGAAGGGGTTACAGACCCTGCTAGTGCAAATTATGATAAAATTATTGCTGGTAAAGCTGGGTATTTAAACTTCACTTTCTGGATTATTAGAGCTGCTATCTTTTTAATAGGATGGAACTTATACCGTTACCAATCTAGAAAAAATTGTTTAGCTCAAGATGAAGCTAATGATGATCTATACTACAAAAAGAACTTTAAGTTAACTGCTGGTTTCTTAGTATTCTTTATTGTTTCTGAGTCTATTATGTCTTGGGATTGGATTATGTCAATTGATCCACACTGGTTCAGTACTTTATTTGGATGGTATGTTTTCGCATCTTTCTTTGTAAGTGGTATCACTGCAATTGCATTAGTAACTGTTTACTTAAAATCTAAAGGATATTTAGAATATGTAAATACTAGCCACATTCACGATTTAGCTAAATTTATGTTTGGTATTAGTGTTTTCTGGACTTATTTATGGTTCTCTCAATTTATGCTAATCTGGTATGCTAACATTCCGGAAGAGGTAACTTACTTCGTAACAAGAATTCAATTATACAACTTGCCATTCTTCGGTGCTGTAGTTATGAACTTTGTGTTCCCATTATTAATATTAATCAACACAGATTTCAAACGTCTTAGCTGGGTTATTGTAATGGCTGGTACTGTTATCTTACTAGGTCATTATGTGGATTTCTTTAATATGATTATGCCTGGTACAGTTGGAGATAAATGGTTTATTGGAGTTCCTGAAATTGCATCTATACTTTTCTTCTTAGGTTTGTTTATTTTTGTTGTATTTACTGCATTAACTAAAGCTCCTTTGTTAGCAAAAAGAAATCCTTTCATTGAAGAAAGTAAACATTTTCATTATTAATATTTAAAGAAGTAAACAGATGACAAGTTTGTTGGTAATTATAGTTTTAGTTTTATTAGCAGTTGCATTATGGCAATTGACCAAGATATTTGATCTTACTCAAGTAGGATCTTCTTCGGACGATTCTCAGGTTGCATCAGATAATGATAATAATATTCAAGGGTATATTATGTTTGGCTTCTTGGCATTCATATATATATTTACGATTTATGGTTTACTAAAATGGGGTGGTTTAGCACTTCATACTCCCGCTTCAGAGCATGGACTATTAGTAGATAACTTAATGAATATTACTTGGGTTTTAATTTTTGTAGTTCAATTTATTACACAAGGTTTATTGTATTGGTTCTCTTTTAAAAATAGAGGTCATAAAGATAGAAAAGCATTATTCTTTGCTGATAGTAATAAATTAGAAGCAATTTGGAGTATTATTCCATCTGTAGTTTTGGCTTGTTTGATTCTTTACGGATTGTACGCTTGGAACAACATTATGTTTGTTGATAAAGATGAAGATGTAATCGAAATTGAATTATATGCTCAACAATTTAAATGGACTGCAAGATATGCTGGACAAGATAATGTTTTAGGAAAAGCTAACGTACGTTTAATTGAAGGTGTAAATACTTTAGGAGTTGACATGTCAGATCCTAATGCTCAAGATGATATTGTAGTTTCTGAATTACATATTCCAAAAGGTAAAAAAATACATTTCAAAATGCGTTCTCAAGACGTATTGCACTCAGCTTATATGCCTCACTTTAGAGCACAAATGAACTGTGTTCCTGGAATGGTTACTGAGTTTGCTTTTATTCCGACTTATACAAGTGCTGAATATAGAGAGTTACCATTTATGGTAGAAAAAGTTGCCAATATCAATAAACTTAGAGCTGCAAAAAGCATTGAGTTAGTTGCTAAAGGCGGTACAGCTTTAGATCCTTATACATTTGATTATTTATTATTATGTAATAAAATTTGTGGAGCTTCTCATTACAACATGCAAATGAAAGTTGTTGTTGATACTCCTGAAGACTATAAAAAATGGTTAAGCGAAAAAACTACTTTAGCTCAGGATATTAAAGCGGCTGATGCTGCTAAAAAACCAGCTGAAGAAGCAGGAGCGAAAGCTACTACAGATAGTACTGCTAAAGATACTGTTAAAGCAGTTATTGATACTGTAAAAGCAGTTGTAGCTAAAGTTGCTATGAAATAATATTTATTAAGAAAATTTAAAGTACACATATATGTCAGCAGAAGCGCACGGTCACGATCACGGACACGATCACGAGCACGAACATCATCATAAAGACACGTTCATTACTAAGTATATATTTAGTATTGATCACAAAATGATTGCTAAGCAATACTTAATTACCGGTATTATTATGGGAATTATTGGTATTGCAATGTCTTTGCTTTTCAGAATGCAATTAGCATGGCCAGAAGAGTCTTTCAAAATCTTTAATGTTTTATTAGGAGATAAATTTGCACCTGATGGTGTAATGGCTAATGATATTTATTTGGCGTTAGTTACAATTCACGGTACCATCATGGTATTCTTTGTACTGACGGCTGGTTTAAGTGGTACTTTTAGTAACTTACTTATTCCACTTCAAATTGGAGCAAGAGATATGGCTTCTGGATTCATGAACATGATTTCATACTGGTTGTTTTTCTTGTCTGCTGTGATTATGTTGTCTTCTTTATTTGTTGAAGCTGGACCAGCTTCTGCAGGTTGGACAATTTATCCTCCATTAAGTGCTTTACCACAAGCAATTCCAGGATCTGGAACAGGTATGACTTTATGGTTAGTTTCAATGGCAATCTTTATCGCATCTTCTTTAATGGGATCTTTAAATTACATTGTTACAGTTATCAACTTAAGAACTAAAGGAATGTCTATGACTAGACTTCCACTTACAATCTGGACATTTTTCGTAACAGCTATCATTGGTGTTATCTCTTTCCCAGTATTGTTATCTGCTGCATTATTATTGATTTTTGATAGAAGTTTTGGTACTTCATTCTTCTTATCTGATATTTATATCGCTGGAGAAGTTTTACATTACCAAGGTGGTTCTCCTGTATTATTCGAACACTTGTTCTGGTTCTTAGGACACCCTGAGGTTTATATCGTAATCTTACCAGCAATGGGTCTTGTTTCTGAAATTATGGCTACGAACTCTCGTAAACCAATCTTCGGATACAGAGCGATGATTATGTCAGTTCTTGCAATTGCATTTTTATCTACAATTGTTTGGGGTCACCACATGTTTATTTCAGGTATGAATCCTTTCTTAGGATCTGTATTTACCTTTACAACTTTATTGATTGCGATTCCATCTGCTGTAAAAGCGTTCAACTGGATTACAACTTTATGGAAAGGTAACTTACAATTTAACCCTGCAATGTTATTCTCTATCGGAATGGTTTCTACTTTCATTACTGGAGGTTTAACTGGGATCATTTTAGGAGATAGTACTTTAGATATCAATGTTCACGATACTTACTTTGTAATTGCTCACTTTCACTTAGTAATGGGTATCTCTGCACTTTACGGAATGTTTGCTGGTATCTACCACTGGTTCCCTAAAATGTACGGAAGAATGTTGAATAAAAACTTAGGTTATATTCACTTTTGGGTAACTGCAGTTTGTGCTTACGGAGTTTTCTTCCCAATGCACTTTATTGGATTAGCTGGTTTGCCAAGACGTTATTATACAAACACAAACTTCCCATTATTTGATGATTTACAAAATGTGAATGTTTTAATTACAACATTTGCTCTTGTAGGAGGAGCGTTCCAATTGGTATTCTTGTATAACTTCTTTAGTAGTATTTTCTACGGTAAGAAAGCAATTCAAAATCCATGGAAATCTACAACATTAGAATGGACAACTCCGGTAGAACATATTCACGGTAACTGGCCAGGTGAAATTCCTCACGTATACCGTTGGCCGTATGACTATAGTAACCCAAATCACGATGTAGATTTTGTGCCGCAAAATGTACCAATGAAAGAAGGTGAAGAAGTTTTACACCACTAAAAATATTTAAAAAAGACCATCTGAAAAGATGGTCTTTTTTGTTTTATTTAATATAAATTCCAATGTTTTAAATTCCAAATCCCAATACGAGGTTAGACTTGACTTGACTGGAATTTCGAATTTAAAACATTGGAATTTTGATTTCTTTTATTTGAAATATATCTATTTTACAAACTGATTACTTTGTCTATCTTTGTAAAATGAATGAGAACCTAGATCCCACTACAAATGGGTATAACCCAGAAGAATTAGATCTTGAAAAAAGATTGCGTCCGCTATCATTTGATGATTTTGCCGGACAAGATCAAGTTTTAGAGAATTTAAAAGTTTTTGTTGCCGCAGCGAATCAGCGTGGTGAAGCACTTGATCATACACTTTTTCATGGACCTCCCGGATTAGGAAAAACTACTTTGGCTAATATTTTGGCTAATGAACTTGAAGTTGGTATCAAAATAACTTCAGGTCCTGTTTTAGACAAACCAGGAGATCTGGCTGGTTTATTGACCAATCTTGACGAAAGAGATGTTTTATTTATTGATGAAATTCATCGTTTGAGCCCAATTGTCGAAGAGTATTTATATTCGGCAATGGAAGATTTTAAGATCGATATCATGATTGAGTCTGGCCCAAATGCCAGAACTGTACAGATCAATTTAAATCCTTTTACATTAATTGGTGCTACAACTCGTTCAGGATTATTAACGGCGCCAATGCGTGCACGTTTTGGAATCTCATCACGATTACAATATTATACGACTGAACTTTTGACTACTATTGTCGAAAGAAGTTCTTCTATACTTAAAATGCCAATATCATTAGATGCTGCTATAGAAATAGCTGGTAGAAGTCGTGGTACACCTCGTATTGCTAATGCATTGTTACGACGTGTTCGAGATTTTGCACAGATTAAAGGTAACGGAACTATAGATTTTGAAATTGCTCGTTATGCATTAAAGGCGCTTAATGTAGATGCGCATGGACTTGACGAAATGGATAATAAAATTTTGCTGACAATTATTAATAAATTCAAAGGTGGACCTGTTGGTCTTTCAACTTTGGCTACAGCCGTATCCGAAAGTAGTGAGACTATAGAAGAAGTTTATGAGCCATTCCTGATTCAGGAAGGATTTATTATGAGAACTCCCAGAGGAAGAGAAGTTACGGACAAAGCCTATAAACATTTAGGAAAAATAAACACAAACATTCAGGGCGGATTATTTTAAAAATAAATTATGAAGCACTTCGTTTTATTCTTGTTGTTTACTTTTTGCAGTTCTTTTGGGCAGAGCAAGTCTTTTTCGCATCTTGCTTATGGAAAATCATCTCAACAAGCTTTAGATCTATATATTCCTAATGGAGATTTAAAAGATGTACCTGTTGTTATATTGCTGCATGGAGGTGCATGGTCAATGGGCGGACTTGAATATACCAGTAAACATGCTCAGGATATTTGCGATAAAGGATTTGTTGTGGCAAATGTCGATTATCGTTATGTAACAGAAGAGATTTCGGGAAAGGATTTATTAGCGGATATTCAAGCAGCTGTTTCTTATGTTTCAGATGTTTCCGGTAAATACGGATATGCTAAAAAAGGATATCATATTGTTGGGATTAGCGCAGGAGCACATTTGGCATTATTATATGGATATACCAAAAAGAATATGAAGTCGATAACCGCACTTTGTGCTCCTTCAAGATTAGATTCTGTTGAAGTATTGGAATTTCTTAAGAAGAATGGTCTTTTGGATGTTATCGAAAAATTAGCTGGAGCAAAATTTAATACAACGGGCACTAATCCTGCATTTATTGCAATAAGTCCTTTCAGAAATATTTCGAACACGCCGACATTGCTTATACATGGTGATGTTGATCCTTTGGTTAATGTTAGTCAATCTCAAAATCTTTATGCTGAATTAAAAAACAAAGGTGTTGAGACAAAATTATTAATTAGAGAAGGCAAAGGACATGACGTTGGTATGAATTCACCTGATACTGAAGCTCAGAATATAAAGGATATTACCGATTGGATTATCATACATAATAAGTAAATTTGATAAATAAGAAAAAATAAACATCAACGTTAAGTGTAAGGTGTTTTAATTCTATTTAAAATGTCTGAGAACAGAAAATATAATTACCCGAGCAGACTTTCGATATTAAGATTCTTTCTGGATTCGGAAGGAGTGCGTAGAAATCCGATTCCATATCATAAAAGATATTTTGAAAAATTTGGAGATTCTTTTTCTCTTAAAATAGGTTTTTCTAAGCACATTATTTTATCAAGAGATAATGAAATTGCGCAGTATATTTTGCAAAAGAATCAAAAGAATTATCATAAGTCAAAATTTCAATCTGTATATCTTTCAAAGTATTTAGGAAAAGGACTTTTGACTGTTGACGGTGATTTTTGGCTAAAGCAAAGAAGGTTAATTCAGCCCGCTTTTCATAAGCAAAAGATGAATCAGTTGGTTGAAAATATGAATTTGACTATTGCTTCTGAATTAGATAATTTAGTAGAAGAAAAGACAATTGATCTTTTTCCTGTAATGAGTCAATTAGCCTTTAATGTTGTGGCTAAATCACTATTCCAACTTTCCATTTCAGAAGAGAAACTAAATCGCATAAAATTTATTATTGAAGAAGTTCAGAATTTTTTAATCAAAGAAATTAGACTTCCACATAAAGCATGGTGGTTTTCTGTTAGCGGTCAAGTGAAAAAACATCTTGAATTGGCAGAAGAAAACAATGCAATTATTAAAGAAATTATTGAGCAAAGATTGACTTCGAAAGATGAGATTAATGACTTACTGAATATGCTGTTGGAAACCCGATATGAAGATACGGGAGAAGGTATGTCGGTTAAACAATTAGTTGATGAAATAAAAATTTTGTTTATAGCCGGTCATGAAACAACTGCAAATGCATTGACATTTACACTTCATCTTTTAGGCAGAAACCCTGATATACAGCAAAAAGTTCTTGATGAGATTATTGAAATAGAATCTCAAACGCAAGACATTGTTGAGCAACTTCAGAAAATGACCTATACAAATGCCGTTTTAAATGAATCGATGCGTTTGTATCCACCAGCCTGGATTACGGACAGACAAAATGTTACTGATGATACGCTCGCAGGTTTTCATATAAAAAGGGAAACTCTTATTGGAGTTTCTTTTTATGAATTACATCGAAATCCTAAATATTGGGCAAATCCTGATGAATTTAATCCGGAACGATTTCTTGGAGAACAGAAAAAACTTTCCATGCAATACTTTTATCCTTTTGGTGCCGGACCCAGAATGTGTATAGGAGCTGGATTTGCGATTTACGAAATGTGCTTGACTATTGCTCAAATTGTAAAAAAGTATGAGATTAAATCCAATACAGATGAAGTTCAGTTTAATCCTTTAATTACATTAAAACCAGTTGGTGTAGAAGTTTTATTTTCGAAAAGATGAGCATTAATGCAAAAGAGACATATTCGGAATTTATAAAATCAGAAGCAAAACGCCTCGGTTTTCTTTCTTGCGGAATATCTAAAGCTGGATTTCTGGAAGAGGAAGCACCGCGTCTTGAAAAATGGCTCAATAATAACCATCATGGCCAAATGGCTTACATGGAAAACTATTTTGACAAACGCTTGGATCCAACTTTATTAGTGGATGATGCTAAAAGTGTTGTTTCACTTTTACTAAATTATTATCCGGAAGAAACCCAAACTCAGGAAAGCTTTAAAATTTCTAAATATGCTTATGGGCAGGATTATCATTTTGTAATCAAAGAGAAATTAAAAGAATTTTTGCATTCGATTCAGGAAAATATCGGAGACGTTTCCGGGCGCGCTTTTGTTGATTCTGCGCCGGTTTTAGACAGAGCTTGGGCAGCAAAAAGTGGTTTAGGATGGATTGGTAAAAGTGGAAATCTATTAACTCAAAAAGTTGGCTCTTTTTATTTTATTGCTGAGCTTATCCTTGATTTAGATTTAGAATATGATCATGCAACTACAGATCATTGTGGTTCTTGTACTGCTTGTATTGACGCTTGTCCTACACAAGCAATAGTTGCGCCTCATGTGGTTGACGGAAGCAAATGTATCTCTTATTTTACCATTGAACTAAAAGAAAATATTCCTTATGAAATGAAAGGAAAATTTGATGAATGGATGTTTGGTTGTGATACTTGTCAGGATGTTTGTCCTTGGAATCGGTTCTCGAAACCTCATTCGGAACCTCTATTTAATCCGAATCCGGAACTACTATCTTTTTCAAAAAAAGACTGGATCGAAATTACGGAAGAAACTTTTCGTGCAGTTTTCAGAAATTCTCCTATTAAAAGAACCAAGTTTGATGGTTTAAAACGCAATATTACTTTTCTCGAATAGCCTTAAAAAAGGACATTTTTTTTAAGATTTTTTATCCCCTTTTTTTGTAAGGATTATAGACTTATGTAATTACCCCGAGAGATCTTGTTTTTTTAAACGCGTGAGATTAATACTGACAATTTTATCGGAAGTTTTACTTTATAGTAAGAGATATTGCTACAGAAAGTGTAAATTTTTTTAAGAAGTAATTTTGTAAAACCTGTCTAAATGAGGTAGTTAGATTGATAGGATATTTATATATTAATGAAATAATGTAAAATACTGTTTATCAGTTATTAAAGAGGAGCTGTGATATTATCGCAGTTCCTTTTTTTGTAAGATATTATTGGTTTTTTATCACATAATTAACTAAAAGCTAATTTTTCTATAAAAATTTAAGAAAATTCTGTTGTTTTATTATCAAATTGTTATGTTTTTTGAACATGGAGGTTAAATTTTATCGATAAAAAGTGTATTTCAACGTTTTTAAATGTAGTTTATCGACTAATGTAGCTAGTAATTAGGTGTTTGTATATTTTCGCTGCTCCAAAACTACTTAATTTAACCAAAAGGCAAGTTTTTGTCTTGAACCTATTATACCTATGGCCCACACGGTACATTTTATGTATAAAGATCTTGAAAAGACTTTTTTCAGACTCTTAACATCCATTCCTTTCATTTTATCGTATCTGCTCTATGTGCTGAAGACTTCATCCAGTTGTTCAGCTTATTATATTTTTATTACCGCCATTAATACCAACACTGTCTATGCGTAACATTACTTTTAGAACCCCTAAGTTTTTTAGGTTAATTTTTATTGCTTCGTTATTTTTACTAAATACCACTTTGTCTTTTGCACAGGTTTGTGGAACTCCGGGAGCAGATGGTCCTGTGAATGTTTCGACATCGATAAATACATACTATCCGATAACGGGAACACTAAATTTAGCAAAAGGAGATAAAACAATTGCTTTAAGTGCAGTTCCAGCGACAGATAGTCATGGTAATAATTTTGGTGGAACTCAAATTTCATCTGGAGATTTGATTTTAATTATCCAAATGCAGGATGCTATCATAGATTATAGCAATAATCCAAATTATGGTTCAGGAAGCTCAACTTCAGGAATTGATGGTTTAGGAGGTACTGGATTTACCAATTTGGGAAATACAGGAATCTATGAATATGTTATTGCAACTAGTAATGTGCCTCTGACCGGAGGGACTTTAACATTTATCGGGACTGGTACTGGAGGTGGTGCATTGAATGATTATTTTAATGCTGCTCCAACAACAACAAGAGGAAAAAGAACTTTTCAGATTATTCGCGTACCTCAGTTTTCAAATTTAACACTTAATTCGAATATAACGACACCACCATTTAATGGTTTTGCGGGAGGAATTATTGCTTTTAATGTTTCTGGAACTTTTAACTTTAATGGATTCAATATCGACGGATCTGCCAGAGGTTTTAGAGGAGGTTACAGTCCTGTAGCGACAACAAATGCAAATAATTCAACTATCTATGTAGATAATTCAACGAATAGTGTAGTTTCAGGAAAAGGAGAAGGAATTGCCGGAACACCACGCTATATGTGGGATGGTTTTAATCAGGTAAATAACGGAGTTGAAGGTATGCCGGGAGGATCTTCTGGTAGAGGAGCTCCTGCAAATGCTGGTGGTGGTGGAAACGATCACAACTCCGGAGGTGGAGGAGGAGGAAATGGTGGAAATGGAGGTCTAGGTGGTTTAGGCTGGCAAGGAGGCGGAGGAGATGTTAGTCCCCTAAACGGAGGCGGTCGACCAGGATACACTTCATATCTAACTGCAACACCATTACTTACCCGACTTGTTATGGGAGGTGGAGGAGGAGCCGGTGACGCTAATAATGCTGTAAATGGAGTAAAAGGTGGAGTTGGAGGAGCTATAATCTTGATTAATGCCGGTTCAATACAAGGAACAGGAAATATTTATGCAAATGGAGGAGTAGGAGCCGCCGGAACTTATTCAGGTGCGCCTGATGGAGCCGGAGGTGGTGGAGCCGGAGGAAGTGTTTTTCTAAATATTTCGAATAATAGTACTACCACAATTAATATCGAGGCAAAAGGTGGAAATGGAGGAAATACATTAAATGACGAAAATAATTCACACGGACCAGGTGGTGGTGGTGGTGGTGGAATAATTAGATATAATGTTCCGGGATCAGGAGTTACTATTAATACTTCTGTAATTAATGGAACTTCTGGAGTCACAGCTGATAATAAGAATCATGGTGCTCAACCAGGGACTGTTGGTTATGTATCTACTTTTAATTCAAGTGACATGCCAGCTGAATTGCAGATTAATTCTAATTGTTTAGCTTCACTTTCTACAAAAGTAAATTCAATAACTAAATCATTATGTAATACAATTGATGCAACAGTTACTTACGAAATAGAAATAACAAATTTAGGAAGTGGTAATGCCGCGCAAGTAAATTTAAATTATCTGTTTCCTACTGGAATAAATTTTGATTCTGCAACAGCAACTTATACACTTAATGCTTCTGGACCAACAGGCTCAATGGCAAATACAGGTACAGCAAATAGCCCTATTGTTGGAGGTTTCAATATTCCTTTGAATGGAGTTGTTAAAATTACGCTTATAGGAAAAGTTGCAGCTGCTATGACGCCAGGAACAACTTATAGTTCGAAAGCTCAAGCTTTGTATTTAGATCCAACACGAACAATATCAGATCCAACGAGAAGAATTACACCATTGACAAATTCTTTTGGAACTGTTAATACAACCTATCAAACAGGAGGAGGATTAAATGTGGGAGGAACCAATTTTGATGGTACTTCAAAAACGGAAGAAGATGTACTCGTCATAGCATCTCCTGGAACTCCATCAATTTCAGCAGGCGGTGCAACGACATTTTGCGCTGGAGGAAGTGTTGTTTTGACTTCAACTGTAGGAACCGGTTATTTATGGTCAACAGGAGCTACGACTCAATCTATAACAGTTACAACTTCTGGTACTTATACTGTTAAGGTTTCTAATGCTTCTGGATGCTATAGTGCATCTTCGGCAGGTACAACAGTTACCGTGAATCCATTACCAACAGCTTACAATGTTACCGGAAGCGGATCATATTGTGCTGGAGGATCAGGACTTGCAGTTGGCTTGAGCAATTCTCAAACCGGAGTAAGTTATCAGTTAAAATTAGGAGGTGCTAATGATGGAACTGCAGTTGCAGGAACAGGTTCAGCAATAAGCTTTGGAACAAAAACAGCTGCAGGAACTTATACTGTAGTTGCAACTAATACCACAACAAGCTGTACTGCTCCAATGACAGGCAACGCTACAATAAGCATAAATGCATTACCAATAGCTTACAATGTTACAGGTGGAGGAACTTATTGCGCTGGCGGAGCAGGCTTTCCAGTTGGATTAAGCAATTCTCAAACCGGAGTTAGTTATCAGCTAAAATTAGGAGGTGCTAATGATGGAACTGCAGTTGTAGGAACAGGTTCAGCAATAAGCTTTGGAACAAAAACAGCTGCGGGAAATTATACTGTAGTTGCGACTAATACCACAACAAGCTGTACTGCGACAATGACAGGCAGTGCAACAATAACAGTGAATCCGTTACCAACAGCTTACAATGTTACTGGAGGTGGATCATATTGTACAGGCGGAACAGGCTTTCCAGTTGGATTAAGCAATTCTCAAACCGGAGTTAGTTATCAGCTAAAATTAGGAGGTGCTAATGATGGAACTGCAGTTGCAGGAACAGGTTCAGCAATAAGCTTTGGAACAAAAACAGCTGCAGGAACTTATACTGTTGTTGCAACTAATACCGCAACAAGCTGTACTGCGCCAATGTCGGGTAACGCTGTAATAACAATAAATCCGTTACCAACAGCTTACAGTGTTACCGGAAGTGGATCATATTGTGCTGGAGGAACAGGACTTGCAGTTGGATTAAGCAACTCTCAAACCGGAGTTAGTTATCAACTACAATTAGGTGGAGCGAATGATGGAACTGCCGTTGCAGGAACAGGTTCAGCGATTAGTTTTGGAACAAAAACAGCTGCAGGAACTTATACTGTAGTTGCCACTAATACAACAACAAGCTGTACTGCACCAATGTCGGGTAACGCTGTAATAACAATAAATCCGTTACCAACAGCTTACAGTGTTACTGGAAGCGGATCATATTGCGCTGGAGGATCAGGACTTGCAATTGGATTAAGCAACTCTCAAACCGGAGTTAGTTATCAACTACAATTAGGTGGAGCGAATGATGGAACTGCCGTTGCAGGAACAGGTTCAGCGATTAGTTTTGGAACAAAAACAGCTGCAGGAACTTATACTGTAGTTGCCACTAATACTACTACAAGCTGTACTGCGCCAATGACAGGCAACGCTACAATAAGCATAAATCCGTTACCAACAGCTTACAATGTTACCGGAAGTGGATCATATTGCGCTGGCGGAACAGGACTTGCAATTGGATTAAGTGATTCTCAAACAGGAGTAAGTTATCAGCTAAAATTAGGAAGTACTAATGATGGCGCTGCAATTTCAGGAACTACTGGTACAGCGCTTAACTTTGGAACAAAAACAGTTGCAGGAACTTATACTGTAGTTGCCACTAATACAACAACAAGCTGTACTGCACCAATGACAGGCAGTGCTACAATAAGCATAAATCCATTACCAGCAATACCAGTTACATCTGCAACACAACCTAACTGTACTACATTTACTGGTTCTATTACAGTAACAGTGCAGGATCCATTAGAAACTTATAGTTTTGATAATGGACAAAATTTTCAGTCAGGTAATTCAAAATCAGGGTTAACATCAGGTAGTTATGATGTGATTATTAAGAATACATCGGGATGTAACTCCCCTAAAAAAACAGTTACTATTGATGTAAAACCAAATTGTCCACCTGTTGCTGTTGATGATACAGTCACTGCTACAGAAGACACGCTTTACACCTCAACAGTAAGCCTTGTGGCGAATGATACAGATGTAGATTCAAGCCCACTAACCGTGGTAGCTGGAACATTCACAACAACTAAAGGAGGAACATTGACTTTAGCTTCAGACGGATCATATACCTATATGCCGGCTCCAAATTTCAACGGAACCGAC